>Ga0101944_10000011_pt1 | contig 752979 bp, 606 predicted proteins | sample DewCreD2012metaG_FD_75245 | JGI IMG/M metagenome (GOLD analysis project Ga0101944, IMG submission 75245) | Hot spring sediment bacterial and archeal communities from British Columbia, Canada, to study Microbial Dark Matter (Phase II) - Dewar... ...
CGGCTCACCCGACCTCCGCGGCGATGCCTCGCCGCTCAGGCCCTCCGCCACCTCGCCAGCGCAGGCCGTCGTCCGCTGCACCTCCACAAACGTCGGCCGTGCACGCCGGGGGATGCGTCCGGGCTGCGCTCGCAGCTTCCGCTGCCACCAGGAAAATGTGGACAGCGCCACCCCCGCCCGCTGACAGAATGCCCGCACCGTCAGCCCGCTGGCCCGCTGCCGACGAAAGATCGCACGCCACTCACCACTCGAAAATCGTGGCCGACGCATGCCCGCCATGATCCCCCACCCCCCGACCCGCGCGAAGACGCGGTTGGCTCAGCGCACACGATTCCCCCACAACACTTAAACACTTCCTTCGAGTCAGCCATCTTTCTTCACGCGCTGGTCTTGACAGCCCCAGCTTCCATGCACTAACAATGCACGCGCACATAGGTTTGACAGCTTGTTGAGGAGTGAATCATGGCAAAGCGATATATAAGCCCGGAGGCCAAGCGGCGCATCAGCGAGGCGGCCAAGCGGCGCTGGGCTGAGTACCGCGCGGCGAAGGCCGCCGGCCGGCCTGTCAAGAAGACCGGGCGGCCCGTCGGACGTCCGCCCGGCTCGGGACGGGTTGGTCGCCCGCCGGCCGTCATGTCAATGGGAGGCGAGTTCAGCGGTGTCGCCATCGATCAACTGATCGCCCTGCGCCGCCGCATCGATCAGGAACTCGCCGACCGACTCGTGCGCGGTCAGGCGTGATCCGCGCCGGCGGCGGGCGCGTCTGACGTTGCCTGCCATTCTCCGCGTGGGCGGTTCCGCTTGCACGGTTCCGCTCACGCGGATTGTTTTCGAATGGTCATGTCGAAATTTCGAACCACGTCGCGGTGAATGACCAGGCTCGCCAGAATGTAGCTCAGACTGGCGATCAGCGCCGCCGCCGTCATGATCATCCGCAGCGACTTCACTTCCTCCGCTGAGACGAGCTGGACGCCGATCGAGTAGTAGCCTTCGGGGTCCAGCATCGCCATCACCCCCGACAGCGGGCAGAACGGCGCCAGGACCGCCCCCAGACTTCGAACACCCTCTCCCTGTACGCCGAACGCGCACAGACCGGCCATGCCGAACACGAACACGACAAAGCCGACGCTGAGCAGCACGGACGCCAGTGTGCGGCGGGCCTTCACCGATGATCGCAGGCCCCAGGCGCACGCGAAGACCGTGAATGCCGCCACCAGCAGCGGGACGCCAATCAGCGCCTCGACATAAACGACCGGACCCGGCGGCCGCAGCAGTCGCCCCCACAGAAGGTCTGTCAGCACGAACAGCGCCAGCGTCAGTAACGGCACCGACAGCATCGGCGCGGCGAAACTCACCAGTCCGCGGATCTTCCCGGAGATGATCTGGCTGCTCTGAAGCGGCGTCGTCAGCAGAAGATCCAGCGTGTCGCCCTCCTTTTCGCGCGTCATGGACGTAGCCGCCGTTGCCGTCGCGATGAACAGCGCCAACCCGAGCTCGACGGCCAGCAATCCCTTCAGCCAGGCGCGCGTATCCGCCGTCGAGAGGCCCTGAAGGTACATGATGTCCAGCGCCACCGCCGCGACGATGCCCGCCCCGATGACCAGCCAGCGCACCGCTCCGCCCGAGCCCGCCGCAGCCCGCGTCTTCGCCTCGCGCCACGCCACCGGGTTGGCCCACACATGCCTCGGTCGGCGTGTGATCGCCGAGTCCCCGCTCGTCCGCGCCGAACCGAACAGCCGACCCAGCAGGGTAGGCTCGCCCAGTTTCGCGCCGCGCCGCACAAACATCACGCTCGCCAGCACCACCAGCAGCGAGAGGATCGCGCACATCACCATGTAGCTGTACGCCGGATGGGCCAGCCACTGCGCGCGAGGAAATCCGTAGTGCGCCACCGCCGAAGCATCCGGAACCGGCGTCTGACTCAGGACCGCCCGCATCGCCAGAAACGGATGAAACGCCGCCAGCCAACTCAGGCGGTCTCCGCCGGCCGGCGGCGCCGGCGCCTCGGGAGGAATGAACGCCGGAGCCGCCGCGAGCGACCACAGCACCAGCAGATAGAGAGCAATCGTCAGGTAGAACGAAAAAATCGTGCGGCCCGTGCCGACCTTGATGACGCTGATCGCAATCGCGATCGCCGCGGTCACCGTCGCCGTCGCGGCAGACACGGCCAGCGACAGAAAAATCTCGTTGAAAGTGACCCCTCCATACACCATCATGATGCAGAACAGCGGCAGGCTCGCCAGCAGAAGCACCATCACGAAATACAACCGCGACAGCAGCGAGCCGAGCACGATCTGACCGTTCGTCAGCGGCGTCGATAGCAGAATGCTGAACGTCTGCGAGTCCTTCTCCTGCGTGATGGCGGCCGCGGCGAAGATCGGAGCCAGCACGCACACCATGCCGAGCTGAATCAGCGCCACGATCTCAAACAGCCGGGATGCCTGTTTCGCCAGACTCGCCAGTGACGCGCCGGCCGACTGCGTGAGCACGATGCCGAACACCACCACCGCCGCCAGCACGAACAGGTACGCCGCCCGGATCCACAGGTGAGTCGGGCGCTTGCCACCTGCGTAAACGACGCGCACGAGGATCGGGTTGGCCGGCACCAGCCGCCAGAACCAGATCCCCAGGTCGTGCAGGAATGCTCTCATGCAGAATGGAATCGCACGCGGCCGCCCCCGATCAGTCGGTCTGAACGTCCATCCCGGAGTCCTCCAGACGCTGTCGCACCCGCGCTGCCGCCTTCTGCCGCTGAGTCGAGTCGGCCAGCTCGTCGATGCGCGTCCGCAGCTCGCGCCCCAAGTCCTGCAGTGGTTTCAGCAGTTCTTCGTACTCCCGGTCGATCTGCCACATCCACGGCCCTTCGCGATACTGTCGCCCGAGCCCGCCGCCCAAGCCCGCCGCCGTGCGATTTCGGCGGATGCGCTCCAGCCACTCCGGAGACTTGACCTGCTTGGCACGCTCCAGGCACTCCTTCAGAATGCCTTGCGCGCTCTTCGTCTGGGCCTCATTGAACTCGTAGTACTCGATCGCCATCTCACAGAACGCCGACCAGCGATCCTCGACGTTGGTCTCCCACTCCAGCCGCCGATCCGCCCGCGCCCGCGCCCGGGAGACCTCTTCCGTCTCCCGCCGCGCCGACGCCCGCCGCTCGTCCCGCCGCGCGGCATCCGAGCGCGGGGCGTCAAAGAACGGGTTGGCCAGATCCGGCATGTCGCCGTTCGACCAGCGCTTCATCCGTTCCTCAAAGGTTGCCACGCCGGCCGAGACCGCCGCCATCTCGGCCGTCAGCTTCAGCCGTTGAGACAGCGTCAGATGCTTGCCGATCTGCGAGGCCGACGTCGTCATGAACTTCTTCATCTCGGGCACGAACTCGGTCATCATCTTGGCCCAGCGCTGTCCGTCCTCGCGGCCGAACGATCCCTCGTTCGCGATCATGTTCTCCATGAACAGCTCCCACGAGTCCCGCCCCAGTCGCTGAGTGGACTGCGCCATTTTCATCAGATTCTTCGCCAGAATCTCCTGGGCCTTCTCTTGCTGAGTGTCGCTGAGGTCATACCTCCCCTTCATCTGCCGCGCCATCTGCCGCGCGATCGCCCGCGCCATCCCCGGCGTGAAACGCACACCCAACTCCGTCGGTGACATCTCGACGTCGGTCTCCGGCGCATCAAAATCAAGCGCCGGCGCGGCTCCCGGCTGCGCCCCGGCCGCCTCCGCCGTCGCGGGCGCGCTGCCGTCCGACGTCGCTTGTGCCAGCGACGCCCCGACGCACAGGGACCACGCGCCCAGCGCAAACGCCAATGCCGATCGCCGACCCAACGTGCAACGGGCTGCCGTCATCGAATGACCTCCATCGACTCAAACGGACCCGGTCCGCTCATTGCACGGTCCCCTTCGTCAGCCGCATGAAGGCCGTCTCGAGGTTGACCTGCTCCTCACGAATTTCGCGCAGCGGCAGGCCGGCATCCAACAGAGCCCGCGCAATGAAGGAAAAATCGTGCGTCTCGTTGGCCAACTCCACCACCAGCCGGCCGTCCGCGCTCTCCACGCCGCGGACCGCCTCCAGGGCTCGCAGCACCCCAACCGCGCGCTCGGACATGCCGTTCGGCACGACCACTTCGACCCGCACGCCCAGTTTCGCCCGCCGAATGATCTCGGCAATCGAGCCGTGAAAGAGCAGTTCGCCTCGCTCCAGCACGCCCACGCTCGTGCACAGGTCCGCCAGTTCCGGCAGGATGTGCGAACTGATCAGGATCGTCTTACCCATCCGCCGCAGCTCCTTCAGGAGCTCGCGCATCTCGATCCGCGCCCGCGGATCCAGCCCGCTGGCCGGCTCGTCCAGCAGGAGTACCTTCGGATCGTGCAGCAGCACCCGCGCCACGCTCAACCGCTGCTGCATGCCGCGCGACAGCGAGTTCACCAGCGCGTCTCGCTTATAGGATAGGTCCGTCAATTCCAGAACGTCCCCAACCACCCGCGACCGGCTCTTGCCGACGATGCCGTACGCCGACGCGAAGAACTCCAGATACTCGACCACCACCATGTCTTCGTACGCGCCGAAATGGTCCGGCACGTAGCCGATCAGCGGCCGAATCTTCCGCGACTCGTAGCCCACCGTCAGGCCGCACACCCGCGCCTCGCCCCACGTCGGCTGAAGCAGCGTCGCCAGGATGCGGATGGTGGTCGTCTTCCCGGCCCCGTTCGGACCGATGTAGCCGAAGCACTCCCCCTCCTCGATGGATAGGTTCAGGTTCGACAGCGCCAGCAGCTTGCCGAAACGCTTCGTCAGGTTGATGGTGTGGATGATCGCCGCCAAGCCGGGACTACTCCCCGCGATCGCCGCGCTCGACCGGGATCACGAATCGGTACATCGTCAGGGCCCGGTCCGCCACCGCGGAACGTCCGTCGAGACGCAGCGACACCGGCGGCGGCCGGTCCGAGAAGCCGATCAGCAGCGCGTGCCGGCGACTGAGCTGGTGCAGCGCGTCCAGTCGACGTCCGCCGCCCCGCAACAACCCCACATGCGTCTGGGTGCCGTGTACATTCGCCGGATCGTACGTCGTCATCCCCGACAGCAGCAGCAGAGCTCGGATCGCATCCACGTCGCGACCGCTCGCACTGCCCAGCCCGGTCGATCCATCCATGATCCGCTGCGGCATCAACCCACTGCACCACTCGCGCATACTGACCGCCAGGGTGCGAATCTGGCTGCGCGTCAGTTCGACCTCGCCTTTGCTCCGGTCGCTCGGATCGGCCGGACCGTAGAAGTTGGCTCGCAGCGCCGGCGAGTTCTCATCCAGCTCCGAACCCGGTCCGCTCGCCGCCAGTTGACCGACATAGTAGCACCGCACGCTGATGTCGCGTAGCGCGCCAAACTCGTCGCTCGTCTCCAGCAGGTGGCACTCGCGCAACTCCACACCCAGCCGGTTTCGAATGCGAGTCCCGCGCGTGAACCGCTCGACCGTTCCATCGCCGACCCGCGCCCGCGTCATGTGCAGTTCGGCCTCGAGTCGACCCGGGAGGCTGCCCTCCCAGAAACCCTCCAGCTCCTTCAGAGTCGCCCGCACCGGCAGGTCGTTCAATGCCTGGCCGCCGCCCGTCACCGCGTAGCTGAGCGGCGCGACGAAACGCTCGCTGCCGAACATGCCCGTCGTATCCGGCGGCAGGACGCGCAGCGACCCATACCCTTCGATCTCCGCCACGTCGGCATCATCCGCGCCGCTTCCGTTCGGCAGCCGAGCGTCCAACCGCGCGTGGTTCGGCGTCTTCACGCCGAACAGGCAGGTCGCGACCGCCAACCCGCTGTCGGCCTGGCCGTCGACGATCGTCGTCTGCTCCATCTGAGTCCGGACTCCGCGAAGTCCGATGACCGCCGCCCCGCCGACCAGCGTCGCCGCAACCGCGACGATCGTGTAGGCGCTCCACGCGTGATGCACCATCTGGCGACGGCGCAGCCACGTCCACGTGCCCAGCGAGGCCGTCAACGCATAGCCCGCCGCGAATAAGACCGCCGCCAGCAGGTATGCGGAGCCCACCCGCTGGAAGCCGATCGTCGAGCGCACCACGTCAAACAGCGACACGAACGAATAGGCCGGGTCGGTCACGCGCCGACCGCGGCTGATCCCGACGACGCGCTCCAGCACGCGTGCCCGTTGAAGCTCGAGATTGCCTGCGTCCGACTCCTCCGCCTCCGGTTCATCCCCCGTTCCAGATTGGCGCGTCTTCGGCGTCAGCGGCGCTAACAACTCCCGCAGCGACGCGCCCACCAGTGTCACCGTGCCGCGCCCCACGCACACCCGGTAGATCAACGGATCCAGCCCCTGCAACCGCGACGCGCTGGCGGGTACCGACACCGCGCCGGGCAGCGGCCGCATCCGGCATCGCAGGACCGGCCGCGCCGCGTAGTACGCGTCCAGGTCGTGAGACGTGTCTTCGAGAATCTTCTGCGAGAACTCCTGCACCTCGCTGGCCCGCTCCGTCCCCAGGATCGTCGCCGGCAGGATGTCGGCCAGCGGAGACTGCATCAGCACCGCCGCATTCCGCGACACACCCAATACCAGCCGGCCGCCGAACCGGACCCAGTCGATCAACGCCTCAATCTGAACCGATTCAAGCTGCGTTGGATCAGGGTCGTCCATCACAATCGCGTCGGCCAGTTCCAGGCCGATCCAGCGCGTCGGCAGGCTGCGGGGATCGAGCGGCCGAACCTCCCAGCGCACCGACTCCTCCCCGCGGCGCGCGTCGCCAGACGACGGGCGCGCTACCAGAAGGGGAATCGGCGGCGTCGAGAGGTCCAGCACGATGCCGGTCTCTTGCCCGAGCAGCGTGATCATGTCCGAGGTCAGTTCGCTGCGCGTGGCGCCGACCTCGTCCACCATCGGCACCATGCGTCCCTCGTCCGACATCAGCCGCACCGTCACACCGGCCGTGGTGCCCGCGCTGCTGGCCACGAAGTACACGGCGTAGGGTCGCGGCTCGCCGCCCGGCGCCAGCGCGACCGGCGTCCGGCTCAACGCAATGTCTCCATCCCGATCCGGTTGCCGAACCTCGAGCACGCCCGCGAACGGCCCGCTGCCCCCGTGCGAGAGGACCACCTCCACGAACGACCAGGCGCCGTCCCGCACCAATTGGGCGCCGCCCGCCGACAGGCCCACGCGCGAAATCCTCGCGCGGACCTGACCCAACGATGGCGAGACGCCCAGCGCCATCGCCGCGATGAGCACCGGCGCTGCATGCCATCGACCGCGAACGCCCATCATCTGACTGCCTCGCCGCGGCAAAGATCTGATCGCCCGTGCGCCTCGGCGGCGCGCTCTACGCCTTCGAATCGCACACGCACTCCATCCGCGCGCAGCCGGGGCAGCCCTCGCTGTATTTCCTGAATGCCGCCCCCAGATCGATGCCTTCCACGTTCGCCAGCGTGAGCAGCCACGCAAACACGTCGGCGAACTCACCTTCCTTCTCGGCCCGGTCACCCGACGCCAGCGCCGCTGCCAACTCGCCCACCTCCTCCATCAGCCATAAGAACGTGGCGGCCGAGCCGCGAACGCGGTCCTTGTGCGAATACATGCGTTCGATGATCGCCTGGGCCTCGGACACCGTCAGATTCGTCGATCCACCCTTCATTTTGCCCGATCCTTCCGTGCGGCCCGGCTCTGATCGCCCAACCGCTCCTGCTCGTCGGCTTCCCGATCTCGTCCTTGGTCCCGATACAGCGCCGCCAGTCCGCGATGTCCTTCCTCCCGATGTTCGGGCAGGAGCGACAGCGATCGCCAGTGCCGCTCGGCGCCCGCCGCGTCTCCCAGACGCCCGTACGCACGCGCCAGTTCGCGGTGTGTGCCGTCATCATACGGGTCAATCCGCAGCGCCCGAAGCCACCACGTCGTCGCCCCTCCATCGTCCGAACGATCCGCCAGTATCCCGGCGATCCGCCGACACACCTCCGGGTCGTCATCCGACAACTCGTGCAGCGCTGTCAGGTCCGGCAGCGCCTCGTTGGTCCGCCCGGTCACGAGGAATACGCCCGCGCGACGACGATAGCCGTCCGGATCGGCCGGCCGCAGCTCCTGGTATCGCTTCCACAATGCCAGAGCCGCTTCCCATCTCCCGCGACACTGTTCCAGCATCGCCAGGCATCGGAGCGCATCCGGATCGTCCGGCGCCATGCGTGCATATCGCTCGATCACCTCGGCCGATCCCTCGAACGCCCTCCGCCGTGCGTGCTCCTCCCGCACCGAGTCCGCCCGGCCGGCGGCGATGATGGCCGCGATGCGCGCCGCTCGCGGGTGCTTCGGCGACAGCTCGGTCGCGCGCCGCGCGTGTTTCGATGCGCTGCCTGCGTCGCCCTCCATGAGGCACGCCTCCGCCAGCTCCGCCCGCAGCGCGACGTCGAACGGCGCTGCGGACGCCAGCGCCCGCAGCCGGCGCGGCGAACGCGACGGGACCGGCGGCGTGTTCCAACGCTTCACCGTCTCCGCCGCCCAGGCTTGAAACCCCCGTTCGAAGTCCTCCGGCGGCACGCCCAGCGCCTCGGTGAACGCCTCCCGAGTCGTCCGCCGGGCCTCGAACAATTTCAGCATGGACAACATCGCATCACGGCCCCAGCGATGTTCCATATACTCGATCATCCACTCGCTCTGCGCGTACGCCAACGGCCGATCGCTCGCGCGTCGCGGCCGCATGAAACCCCAATCGATGGATTCCAGCGTGAACAGTCGCCCGCGTTGGACGGCCTCCGAGAGGAGCAATTGCCACTCCCACGTTCGCGGCGCGCCCTCCGCCCAGACCGCCATGCCCTCGGTCATCCAATGCGGGATGCGATTGCCCGACGCCGCCAGCGTCACGGTGTGCGCGAACTCGTGTTGAAGCACCCGTGCCCAATTGAACCGGCCGAGCGAGCTGCCTCGCCGTGGCGCGTCCATCGCGATGACCGGCCCGGTGCAGGCCCCCACGGTGTGAATCCAGGGCCGACCGCTGATGCGCACGCTGAACTGAGAATGGCTCGGAAACACTTCGACCGTCGTCTGCTTCGTCGGCACGGCGCGAAAATCCGCCGTGACCCGCGCATGCACGCGCTCGAGCGCCTCGGCGAAGTACGGCACAATGACGGAATCCTGCTCATCGTACTTGAGCACGAAGTTCGGCTGATGGTGCCGCAAGAAACGATCCAGTTCGTCCAGCAGTTCGAGCACGCCGTACGTCTGCCGGTCGAAGCTGTCCAGCTCCCAGGACGCCGTCAGAACCGCGCGCGCTGCCGACTCGTCCCCCGTCTGCATGTAAAGCTGTCCCAGCTCGGTCCGCGGCGCCGGCCAGGTCGGATCGAGCTCGATGGCCCGCTTGAAATGCGACTCGGCCTCCTCGTATTGACGCGCCGCCGAGAGCCACACGCCCAGTTCATGATGCGGATAGGCCGACCCGGGCGCGATCTGCGCAAGCGCCATCAGCGCCGCGTGCGACTCCTCGCGCCGCTCAGCTCGCAACGCCGCGACCGCCGAGAGCGTCAGTCCCTCAATCGAGCGCGGGTTCACCTCCAGCATCCGCTGCGCGATGCGCCCGGCCTCATCGTATCGTCGCTCGAGCATCCGCGTCCGGCCGAGTGCCGCCAGCGCCGGCAGTGACCGCGGGTTGGTTTCGAGCGCCCGCTCCGCGTGTCGCTCCGCTGTCTCGAACTCCCACTCCTCCAGTGCCGCCAGCGCCAGCCCCACGTGCGCCCCCACCGCATGCGGGTTCAACGCCAGCACCTTCTGGAAGTCCTCGCGCGCCTCGGCCGTGTTGTGCTTCTCCAGTAAGAGCTCGGCGGCAGCCAGCCTCGCCGGCCAATACGTCGCATCGACAACGTCGAACGCCTCCTGGAACACATCCTGCAAGACGTATCGGGTCCGCGCTCGAAGATTTTCATGACGCGTGAGCACCGAGTACTGATAGAAGCCCCGACCCGCAAACGTGAGATCGTCCGGGCGCTCCGGCAGTTCCTTCCGCAGCAGCGTGTTGAACCACTCCAGGACCTCGACCGCCTCGCCGCGCCGCCCCAGCCGCTCAAGCAGTCGCCCCAGTTCCCACCTCGCTTGAAAGTGGTTCGCGTTCAGTTCCAGAGCTCGGCGTCCGTGCCGGATCGCGCCCTCGTACTCCCCGACGCGTTCCAGCAGCATCGCCCTGGCCGAATGCCAGTCGGCCGACGGTTCCCCCTCGGCCGCCAGCGCCCCCAGGCGCGCGATGCCCTCTCGATATCGTCCGCATTCGTCATCGATGACGGACCAGTTTGCGTGCGCCGCCAGTCGGGTGTTCGAGTAGTCTGCCGCCGCGCGGCAGGCCGTGACGGCGTCGTCATATCGCCCGGCCAGAAAAGCGGCTCTCGCGGCTTGCAACGGGTCTTTCGTCGAATCAGCCCCCCGGCTGCTGCCGGTCCAGACGCCAACCGCTGCAACCGACAGAAAGCACCATGCCGACCGCATGATCCGTCGTCGTTCACCGACAGCCCAGATCATCATTGCCCCGCACCCCGGACCGAGCGGCCCTCCGTCAGCCGTCGGCCGTCGGAACGTTCCCCGCCGGCGAAAACGCCCGATCGAACAGGCGGGCGTTGCGCCCGATCGCCGCGAACTCGCCCGAGAACGCCAGCATGTTGACCGGAATCATCGCCAGCCCCGCCACCAGGTGCCAATGGGTGGATACGCCCCATGCCGCCGCCTGACCCGGCTCGGTCACAATCGCGCCCAATGCGGCCGTCGCGAGGGTCCAGACGATGCCAAGCATTGCCAGCCGAAGAACGGCCGACTTGCCCCGCTGGATCTCGAGCTGCAACGAGCGGTCAGCCGCCCCGGACAGCACCGCTTCCTGCCCGATCCGCCCCGACACGATGAAGACCGTGAAGGCGATGACGTGCACGAGGCAGGTGAACAGCGCCGCGAGCAGGCCGAGCAGAAAGTGCTGCACGTAATGCCGCTCTCCCTCGACCATCAGACCGACCAGCGCCGTGACGCACAGCAGCGCCACGTTCGTCACCGCCAGAATCGCAAAGGCCACGCGCATGACTGCCCGGATCCTAGTCCGCGCAACGCCGACTCAGCGCCGCCCGGCAACAAAGGCCGTCAGCGCCATGAGCTGAAAGACGATCGCCGCCAGCAGGCGCATCACCGCGTCGTTCACGGCTCCGGGGTTCTTGCCGCTCACGTCCATCGCCGCCCACAGCCCCCAGCCCAGCGCGCAGACCGCGAATGCCTGCGTCACCGCCCCCACGAGCGTTGCCAGCGAGAAGTCTCGTCGCTGCGCCTCGAGTCGCGCCGTACGCAGCTCGTCCAGTATCTGCGGCAGCACGCCGCCCGGATCCGACAGCGCGGGCCGTTGAGAACCCGCTGCGTCCGGCAGGGTCGTCCGCGCATCCCCCCGCGATTCGGCCCCGGATTCCTGCATGGTTGGCGTCATACGTGCCGGCTCCTCTGCGTCGTCCGACGGGAATGACAGGATCCGATCCGCGGCCTCAGCCAGGTCGCGAGCCGTCATGTCAGCCAGCGACCGCTCGCCCGCTTGCAAGTGTATGCGAATCGTTCGACAGCCGGCAGCCCTTCCGGCCTCGATGTCGCGTTCGGCGTCGCCGATCATCCAGCATTCCGGCAGGCTCAGCCCCATCTCACGCGCCGCCAGCAGCAGCATGCCCGGCCGCGGCTTCCGCAGGTCGCTGTTGCGACGATACGCCGGGACAACCGCCTCCTCCGTGTCCAGATAGGGGCAGTAGTACACCGCGTCCACGCCGGTGCCCTCCGAACGCAACAGGTCCTGCATCCGCTGGTGCACGGCTGCGAGTTGATCCTCCGTGACAAGCCCGCGCGCCACACCCGATTGGTTCGTCACCACCACCACGCGATATCCCGCCGACCGCAGGCGCGCCACCGCGGCCGCGGCGCCGGGCAGCAACCGCACGGCCTCCGGGTCAGCCAGGTACCCGTGGTTGTCGATCAGCGTGTTGTCGCGATCGACGAAGACCGCCCGTCTCATCGCACGCCCTTCCGCTTCGATCCGCGTGCGGCCGGCGTCAGCTCGATCACCGCCTGCCGGAGCAGCGGCAGCGTGATCTCGTGGTGACCCACCACCTCAATGCCATGCCCCCGGCTAACCGGGCGCGTCAGCACGTTCTGGTGCGGGCGGTAATGCCGCAGCATGTCGAGATTCACCGTCGTCATGGCGTCCAGGTCGTGCCCGAGGTTGCGGGCCACCGCCACCGCCTTCAGGAATACCTCCGGCAGAATGACCGCCGAGCCGACGTTGCACCACACGCCGCCGGCGCCACCGCGTCGCGCCGCGCCCAGGTTCGTCACCTGGCCGCAGATCAGCCGAAAGTCCGCCGCACTGGCCGCGCCGATGGCCGCGCCATCCACTTGCGCGTGCATGTGAATCGTGTCGGTGCCGATCGCCACGTGCACGCTGACCGGCACGCCGCACCGCGAAGCCGCGGCCAGCACGCTGATGCGCGCGTGCCGCGCGCGGCGCTCCAGCAGCAGCCGGCCGCAGGCCGCACCCAGCCCGACGCCCGACGCCCCGCGCAGCGCCGCCTCGGCGAAGAAGTCGGCCGTCTCCCGGACCATCCCGAATCGTCCGTCGCGGATGGTCTCGGCCACCTCCTCGCTGGTCTCGCCGAGCGTCGCCATCTCGACGTCATGAATCGCCGTCGCGCCGTTCATGGCCACCGCCGTAATCACGCCGCGCTCGATCAGGTCGATCACGACCGGTGCGCATCCCACTTTGATCACATGCGCCCCCATCGCGAACACCACCGGGCGACGCGCGCCCCGCGCCGCCACGATGGCCGCCGCCGCCGCCCGCAGGGCCTTCGCTCCGAGGAAATCCGGCAACGCCGCCAGCCACGCGGAGAAGCTCGCGCCCCGCGGCGGCAGTCCGGCCAGCCCTGCCAGCGCCACCTTGTGCCCGCGCGCGGAGATCGAGTACGTCTTCAGTCGAGACAAGTCCACCGGCTCGCCGCGCGACTTCATGTTGACGCCTCGACTTTCATCCGGGCTCGTCGCCCCCCTGCCACCCGTGCCAGTGCGCTCGCCAGCACCGCCTCGTCCGCTGGTTCAAACTCGATCTCCACCCGCGCCGCCAACAGCGGCACGCCGCCTTCGGGCCACCGTCCCACCAGCTTCACCGCGTCCTTCTCAGTCGTGACCAGGGCATTCGCCTCGTGATTGGCCGCCACATCGACCAATTGCGCGATCTCCTCGTCGCTGTAGTCGTGGTGGTCCGGATACTCATACGCCGCGATCACCGTCACACCCAGTCGCGCCAGCCCGGCCGGAAAGGCCGCGAAATTGCCGAGGCCGGCGAACACCACCGCCTGCATCGCCCGCAGATCCAGGTCAGCCACCGAGCGGCCCTTCACGTCGGTGAAACCGCACAGCCGATGCCGGGCGCTCAGCACCGGCCGTCCTCCCGACATCTGTCGCAGCGCATCCAGCAGGCGGGCGCGCTTCTCGTCGCTCACGAGGTCGACGCGGGTAAGCACAATCAGGTCGGCGCGGCGCAGCGACCACAGCGGTTCCCGCAACAGTCCGCGCGGCAGCGCGCGTCCGAAGCCGAACGCCGACGTGGCATCCACCAGCACGATGTCGAGGTCGCGCGCCAGGCGGCGATGCTGAAAGCCGTCATCCAGCAGCAGCACGTCGGCGCCGCGCCACACGGCCCGCGCCGCGCCGGCTGCCCGGTCGGGGTCGATGATAACCGTCGCCCGCGGACACAACCGCGAGATGAGGGTGGCCTCGTCGGCCTCTACCCGCCAGTGGCTGGCGGCCTGGTCGCGCGATTCGTCGGCGAAGTGCACCGCCCGCCCCCGATAGCCGCGCGTCAGGATGCCGACGCGAAGTTCCTGTTCCGCCAGCCTCCGCGCCAGCCACACCACCATCGGCGTCTTGCCGGTACCGCCGGTGGTGATGTTGCCCACGGAGATGACCGGCCGGGCCGCCTGCTTCACCGCGCCCGGCGCCAGGCGGTACCAGGTATTGCGAAGCTGCACGGCCAGCGCATAGAACACTGCGGCGAGAGACAGTCCGGCGCGGGCGACGCCGGCCAGCATGCCGCGCCGCTCGCCCGAGATCAGCTCCAGATAGAGACGTCGCGTGCGGGGCGTCATATCGTGGTGGGCGGCGGTCGAGCCTCTGAAGGTCCGTCGGCGCGCCGGGCCCCGACATCGGCGGCGGATCGAGCTACTTGCCCGAATGGCCCGCCGGCCGCGTCGCGGCCGGTACGTGGCGCTCCACCGGCACCTGGGTCATATCCTGAACCTGCACACCCTCGGGCGCCTTGAACACGAACCGCTCGGCCGGGATCGCCTGATTGAGCTTGATGTCGGTGACCTCGGTGGTCGAGATGACCTTGTCCTTCTCGTCGTAAGCCACGGCGCGCACCCACAGGCCGGTTTCCTTCTGGAAGCTGTGCTCGGTGCGCACAATGGGTGACATCGGCACCGGTTTCCTGGGTCGAGCTTCGATCACCCAGACCGACTTGCCGTCGAACTTGTCGTCCTTCATCACCTTCAGATCGTGTTCCTTCTCCAGCGTGTCGAGAAAGCGCGTGTCCCCGAAGATGCCCATGGCCTCCGTCGGCCGCGTCTTGGTGGCCATGCGCTGGTTGTCGGCTTCGTGCAGCGTCCAGACGAACTCACCGTCGCTGACCGAGGTCAGCCGTCCGTCGCGCGTCTGTGGCTCCATCCCAGGCATGGTCGTCTCCATCTTGCTGACCATCTCGGAGTGGAACGGCGAACGTTCGCCCTTGTTCTGCACCTCGTACATGCCGGTCGACAGCGTCTTGTACTGCATGCCGCCCATGTTCATGTCCTGTGTCATCTTCATTTTGGCCTGAACGGACTTCAGCTTGCCGAGCCGGTCTCGAATCTGAGTCTTGATGTCGTCGAGGGATTCAGCTCGCGCGACCCCGGCGCCGCACAGCATGAACATCGCACCAGCAAGGGAACCGATCCGCGTCTTCACGATGCACTCTCCTTGGGAGTCTGACACTCGCGCGAGGACATCCTCGCGGCCGCCGATCCGAATCGCGCGGCCGCCCGGCATTGTAGACGCCGGCCGCCGCGGCGTCGCCCCGCGTTGACGCCGCCGCGCGCGGTCGCTACAGTCCGCCACGTCAGGCGAGGCCACGTCATGCGACGTTTCATCATCGGACTGGCCGTACTCGCGATGGCCGGCTGCGACGCCAACCCGCGCCGCACCGACATCCCGCGTACCAACTGGTCGCGGGAAAGGCTCGACGCCGCCTCAAGCGACCGCGCCTTCGAAGCCGCGCGCTACGCCCTGCGGCAATGGTTCACCATCGATCAGGCGTCGGCATCCGACGGGTTGCTGACGACATTCCCGGTTGAGTTCGAGGAGCGTGGCGGCACCGGCCGCCTGCGCGACGCCGCGATCTCCTATCGAAACCGCGTGCGGCACCGCGCCACCGTCCGGGTGATGGGCACCGAACCGGACGTCTCGGTGGAATGCGTCGTCATCCGTGAACGGCTCGATACCGCCGATCATCGCGTCTTCGCCATGAATCGGCAGTTCGACGACGTCAACAATCAGACGCCCATCAGCGGCGAGGGCGCCACGTCGCCCTCCCAGAACGAGGTCTGGACCGAGATCGGCCGCGACCGCAAGCTTGAACGCGACATTCTCAACGTTGTGCGCGAGCGGCTCTCCGGCCGGGCGGCCGCCGCTCCGAATCCCGCCCCGCAGCCGACGGCGTCTCCGATTGAGCCGCAGGATTCGTCCGCCGACTGACGGCGAACTCGATCAGCGCCATCCGCCCCCCGGCGCGGGTGGGCGATCCGCGGCCGGGTTCAACCGGATCAGCGAGTCACTCGTCCACGCGGCGGCGATCACTTGGCGGCGATTGGAACCGGACGGCGCGACTCATCAACCGCCACGTAGGTCACGTCGGCCTGTGTGACCTGGACCCGTCGGCCCGGCCGGGCCCAACGGTCAGCCCAGACGGTGACGCGGACGCGTACCGAGGTGCGTCCCATGCCGAGCGTCTCCGTGCAGAAGCTGAGCACGTCGCCGACGAACACCGGCTGCTTGAACTCGACCTTGTCCATCGCCACGGTGACCACCGGATGGCCGCCGTGCTTGCGGGCCTCGATCGCCCCGGCCTGGTCGATGTGACTCAGCAGGACACCACCGAAAATCGTGCCGTGCGCGTTCACGTCGCGAGGCATCATCATCACGCGGATGGCCGGGTCATCACAAGCGGGCGAACCGGAGTCGTTCATGTGAGCTCCTGTAAGGGTATTCTGGCGGATCATAGAGCGCCGCCGCGTCGGTTGATCTCGGCCCGCCCCGCATCGCTGCGCGGGACGGGCCGCGTCCGCGACCGCGCGCCGGCCGCGGGTTGCCTCGCGCCGGGGTCTGCGGTAGGCTCCCACGCCCGGTTCGTACGGACGATGCCGTCCGAGCGGCGCGGGTCGCGTCGAACGGCACGCTCGCACGGGTGGAAGCGACGCCCATGAAACTGCCCAATTTCCGCCTTTATGACACGCAGGCACTATTCGGTGCGGTCCTCGCCGTCCTGGCGCTGCTTGTTCTGCCGGTGCTGCTGGCGCTCATCTTCAAGAACTTCGACACGCAGCAGAACGTCATCTGGATCAACCCAGGCTCGAAAGGTTTCGGCAAGTACCGCGAACCGCTCGTTCTTGTCGCAACCGCCGTCATCGTCCTGCTCGGCGGAATCGGCGGCATACTCGGCTTCAACAGCCTCGGGCAGAAACGCAACAACCGCCAGGGACTGTCTTGGATCGGCCTGGCGTTCGGCGCGCTGAGCATCGTCCTGGCCGCCCTCGCACTGGTCGCCTGGATGCAACTGAAGCTGCCGATCGTTGCGAGCTGACCCACCCCGAGGCTCGCACCCGCCGACATGCCGCCGCGCTTCCGACAATCCGGCCTTGCCGTTGCGTGCAACCTGCTTGTCCCCGGTTCCGGACTGATCGTCACCCAGCGAGACCTGGTCGGGGCGCTGCTGGCGCTGCTGTTCGCCGTGGCCGGGCAGATCGCGCTGGCCGGCCTGCTGATCGCCCCGCTCGCCATTCCGGGCTGGCTCACCATGGCCGCCACCGTCGCGTGCGGAGCGATCTGGCTCGCCGCACAGGGCATGCTGCTGGCGCGCCTGCGTCGCTGGCGACGGCGCGACGCCCGCGAGAACCTGCAACGCCTGCTGGCCGACGCCGATGCGGCGCTGGCTGCGAACGACCTGGCCGGCGCCCGCCTGCACCTCGAACACGCACTCACCATCGACGACGAGGACGTGGACGCCAATCTCGCGTATGCCCGCCTGCTCGACCGGATCGGCGTGCCCCAGGCCCGCGCATGGTGGAAACGCGTCGCACGGCTCGACCGAGCCGGCGTACACGCCCCCGAAAGCGACGCCGCGCTGTCGCGCTCGGTGCGGGCTGATCGTTGACCGCCGCGACCGACGGCCTAGACTACGACCCGACGCGTTCGCCCGGCCGCGGACGAACGCGCGGAACAGCGGATCGCGGCCCGGAGGCGCCGCCCGCCTCGCGAGGATGGCCGTCGCGCTTGCGTCATGCACGCCCGGCCGACCGCGCGGCACGGTCACGATGAAGACGCTGCACCTCTACGTCGGACGCGAACTGCTCAAGACGTTCGCGCTGACGCTGATCGCGCTCACTATTCTGGTGACCATGGGCGGCGGCATCGCCAACGTCTTCAAGGCCCAGGGAATCGACGCGGTCCGCATCTTCAAGATCTTCCTGCTGCTGGTGCCCGTGGCCGTCACGCTCGTGCTGCCGGTGGCGGCGCTCTTCAGTGCCACCATCACATTCGGCCGAGCCGCCGCCGACAACGAGCTCAATGCCTGCCGTGCGGCGGGCATCGACGTGCATCGCCTGCTGCTCACGCCGTTCCTGCTCTCGCTTGCCGTGGCCGGCGCGATGTACGTCTCGTGGAACTATGTCATTCCCGGCCTGACGGGGCGCATCTACGAATACACCCGGCAGGACCTGACGACGCTGCTGCTGGCCAACCTGCGGCGCAGCAGCGGAGTACGCTTCGGCAACCGCGTGATCTATGCCGACCAGTGCCGGGAACTGACGGCGTCGGAACTTCCGCCGAATACGCCCCGATCGCGCCAATACATCGCGCTGGGCGGCGTGGCGTTCATGGAGATGGACGGCCCGCGCCCGCTGCGCCTTGGCACGACGGAGTCAGCGCTGGTCGAGTTCGATTTTTCAGGCATTCAGGGCGCGGGGCTGCTCGGCGGCGACGCAGCGGCGGCCGGCGCGGTCTCGCCGACAGCCCGCATCCGCCTCGACGCGGTCCGCTCATTCGATATCGGGCGGAGCCAGTTCCTCGAGATCGCCACGCAGACGCTCGGGCCGTTCGACATCCCGCTCCCGCTGGCGGCCAAGTCGCGTTTCGCCAATCTGGGACTGCTGCGCCGCTATTCGCAGGCCCCGGAGGAACTGCCGGAGCTCCGCGACCGCATCAGTTGGTTCCGCCGCAGGCTGCTGCGCGTGCTGACGTACCAGTGGATCGTCCGCCAGCTCGATCAGGAACAGGGCGGAACCGGCCACTTCATGCTTTCCGGCGCCGATCATCGGGTTGAACTCACCGCCGAGCGTTACCAGACGATCGACGAGGAGGGCTTGCCGCTGCTGGGTGGCGTCACACTGGTGGAGGAAGCGGTGGAAGGCGGCCGGACGGTGCGACATCGCATGCTCGCCGGCGGAGCAACCGTTCGCGTTCGCGAACTGGTTGAGAACGGCGACCCGCTGGTGCAGATCGAGCTGACCGACGGCGTCTCCATCTATCTCGATCCGCAACCGCCGGGCGAGGACCCGGTTCGGAAGCCCAACGAGCGACTGCGTCCGCTGCCCGTGCCGGCCGAGCCGGTCGCGCGGCTGGAGCGCTACAGCGACCGCGAACTGCTCGCCCCGAATCTCGATCTGCGGCTCAGTTCCAGGCTGTCCGACGAGCGCGATCGCCTGATCGAACGCCGCGAGAAGGTTCTGGCCGAGGTTCGGGGAAACATTCAATTCCGGGCGTCATACGCGGCCGGCACGATTGGTGTGGTGCTGCTCGGGGCGATCCTGGGAGCGGTACTGCGCGGTGGCCAGGTCCTGACGGCATTCGGTATCAGTTGCGTTCCGTCGCTGGTGGTGGTGATCGGCGCGATTGCCGGCCGGAACTTCGCCGACCAGCCGAGAACGCATCTGGTGGGCGTGTCGCTGATGTGGGGCTTCAACGTCCTGCTTGCGATCGCCGCCGCGATGGTGTGCGGGCGGTACTTCCGCCGGTGAGCGAGGCCTGGGCATGAAGATCATCGATCGCTACCTGCTGCGGGCCTTCTTCACCAACTACCTGATCGCGCTGGCGGTCATGATCGGGCTGTACGTTTTTCTCGACCTGTTCGTGAACCTGGATGAGTTCACGTCGGTGGCCGCTCCGCCGCAGGTGATCCTGCGCAACATCATCAGCTTCTACGGGTGGAACCTGTTCCACTACTTTTCGCAGCTGGCCGGCATCATCGTGCTGGTCGCGGCCTGCTTCACCCTCGGGCGGTTCCTGCGGACCAATGAACTGACGGCGATTCTGGCCTCCGGCACGTCGCTCTACCGGGTCGCGGCCCCGCTCGTGCTGGCCGGGCTTGCCCTCAACGGCGCATGGATCGTGAACCAGGAGATCATCATCCCGCGCATCGCCGACAAGCTGGCGCGGGCCCACAGCGACATCGAGGGCAGGCGGACGTTCGCGATCTGGTGCCTGCGCGACCGCGACAACTCGCTGTTCTCGGCCAGCCGCTTCGACCCGCGCTCGTCGCTGGTCGAGGGGCTGATCGTCATGAAGCGCGACGATCGCGGTCGCCTGGTCGAACTGCTTCGCGCCGACAGCGCCCGCTGGGACGCCGAGCGCCGGCTGTGGCACCTGTCGGTGCCGAAACTGACGGGCGATCTAGACGCGGGTGGCGCCGACACCATCAGCCCGACCTTCCCGACCGAGTACGCGTCCGATCTGACGCCCTACGAGCTGAAGCTGCGGCAGGCGTCCCAGTGGACCAGCTACCTCAGTTCGCGCGACCTGTCGCGCCTCGCTGACCGCTACTCGCAGAACGACCTCTTCATCAAGACGCGGCACGCGCGCCTGACGACGCCATTCATCAATCTGCTCCTGCTGCTGATGGGCATTCCGTTCTTCCTCAATCGCGAGCGGCCGACCGTGATTGCGGCCGGCGGGCGATGCCTGCTGGTCTGCGGCGGCTGCTTCGTCTTCGCGTTCCTCTGCCAGAGTGTGGACGTGACGCGACTCTCGAGCCACCCGGCTCTTCCGGCCTGGCTGCCGTTGCTGGTCTTCGCGCCGTTCGGCGTGCTGCTGATCGACTCCATCAAGACCTGAAGCGGGGCGAAGGAATGATCGTACAGCCACCCCACGCCGCCTCCGGCATCAAGTTGGTGTGCTTCGACCTCGGCGGCGTCCTGGTTCGCATCGTCGATGGATGGCCGTCGGCCTGCGCCGCCGCCGGCGTGCCGTTCCCGCCCGCGCTCGCCGACGAGCCCACGCGACAACGCGTGCAGCAACTCTACCTCGACGCGGAGGTCGGCCGACTGAGCGGCGCAGAGTTCATGCACGCCGCGGCCGAACGACTGCGGCTGCCTTGCGAGCACGTGACCCGGATCGTGACGGCCTGGCTGCTGGGTCCGCAGCCCGGATGCGGGAACCTGCTGGGCCGGCTCCGAGATCGCGGCGTGCGGACAGCGTGCCTGAGCAACACGTTCGAGCACCACTGGCGGCAACTGACGGCGGCCGGCCCGTTTGGTGAACTTGACTTGGGTCTGCTGACGCACCGCTGCGCCAGCCACCTCATCGGCGCGGCCAAGCCGGACGCGGCCGCATTCGCGCACGTGGAACACGTATCCGGCTGTGAACCCGGAGAGATCCTGTTCTTCGACGACACGCTCTCCAACGTCGACGCCGCCCGTGCCCGCGGCTGGCGGGCTGTCCACATCGATACCCGCAAGCCCACCGTGGAGCAGATGGAGCGGCATCTCGCCCATTTCGGCCTGCTCGATCGCGGCTGACCCGCACACGGGCGGTCGGGAGGGAACGATGATTCGGGAGATCAACGACTCTAAGGAAATCGTGCGTCTGAACGGGTTCTGGCGGCCACGTATCGCCAGCGCGGTGAAAGACGCCCACGTCAACCGCGTCTGCATGCACGACGAGGTTGTCTGACATTGCCGCGAATACGAGGACGAACTCTTCATGGTGATCTGCGACCGGCTGCGAATGTGCCTGTGCGACGGTTCCGGCTGCTCCGTAGACGACGCAAGGCCGCGGGACATCGTCGGTCCCGCGGCCTCTTGCGTCTATCATGACCGTCCACGACCGCGCCACGGTGGACGGGTTGGAAACCTTCAGGCGTTCGCCGACAGTGGCGCGCCGCGCGTCAATGCGCGTGACCGGCGTGGCCGCCCTTCTCCTTCTTCTCCTCCTTGATGTCGCTGACGATCGCATCGGTCGTCAGCAGCAGCGAGGCAATGCTGGCGGCGTTCTGGAGGGCGACGCGCTCGACCTTGGTCGGCACCAGCACGCCCATCTCGATCATGTCGCCGTACTCGTCGGTCAGGGCGTTGTAGCCGAAGCTGGTCTTCGAGTTCTCGAAGACCTTGTGGGCGACAATCGTGCCGTCGATGCCGGCGTTGTCGGCGATGCAGCGGATGGGAGCCCACAGGGCGCGTCGGATGATGTCGACGCCGATCTTCTGGTCGCCGCGGACCTTCTTCTCGACTGCGTCCAGCGCCTTCAGCGCCCGCAGCGGGGCTGTTCCGCCGCCCGGCAGGATGCCCTCCTCGACGGCCGCGCGACAGGCGTGCAGCGCATCCTCGACGCGGGCCTTCTTCTCCTTCATCTCGACCTCGGTGGCCGCGCCGACCTTGATCTGCGCGACCCCGCCGGCCAGCTTGGCAAGCCGCTCCTCGAGCTTCTCGCGGTCGTAGTCGCTGGTGGTCTTCTCAATCTCGTTCTTGATCTGCTCGATGCGGGCCTTGATCTGCTTCGAGTCGCCGGCGCCCGCGATGATCGTGGTGTTTTCCTTCTCGACCACCACGCGCTTGGCCTGGCCGAGGTCATCGAGCGTGAGCGACTCGAGCGTGATGCCCAGGTCTTCGAGGATGGCCCGGCCGCCCGTCATGATCCCCATGTCCTCGAGCATGGCCTTGCGGCGATCGCCGAAGCCGGGCGCCTTGACCGCGGCGCACTGCAGCGTGCCGCGCAGCTTGTTGACGACCAGCGTCGCCAGCGCCTCGCCCTCGATGTCCTCAGCGATGACCAGAAGCGGCCGGCCGCTCTTGGCGACTTTCTCGAGCAGCGGGATGAAGTCCTTGACGCTGCTGATCTTCTTTTCGTGGATCAGGATGTAGGGCTTCTCGAGGCGAACCTCCATCTCCTCGAGGTTGTTGATGAAGTGGGGAGAGATGTAGCCTTTGTCGAATTGGAAGCCCTCGACGATGTCGACCGTGGTCTCCAGCGTCTGGCCCTCTTCGACGGTGATGACGCCATCCTTTCCGACCTTCTCCATCGCCTCGGCGATGTTCTTGCCGATCTCGGCGTCCTGGTTCGCCGCGCACGTCCCGACCTGGGCAATCTGCTGGGTGCCCTTCACCGGGGTGCTCATGCGCTTGTAGTCCTCGACCACGGCCTCCACCGCGGCCTCGATGCCCCGGCGAATCTCCATGGCGTTCGCGCCGGCGGTCACATTCTTGAGGCCCTCGTCAAAGATGGCCTCGACATAGACCGTGGCGGTGGTCGTTCCGTCGCCTGCGACGCTCGAGGTCTTGCTGCAGACCTCCTTGACCATCTGGGCGCCCATGTCCTCGTAACTGTCTTCGAGCTCGATCTCCTTGGCGACCGTGACGCCGTCCTTGGTGACGGTGGGCGACCCGAAGGATTTCTCGATCACCACGTTGCGGCCGCAGGGACCGAGCGTGACCTTGACCGCGCGGGCCAATTGCCGCACACCGCGGCGGATGGCCTCGCGGGCCTCCATGTCGAATGCAATTCGCTTAGCTGCCATGAGTCATGTTCTCCGGTGAATGACCTGAATTCCGCCCGCGCGGGTCGTGTTGCTGATCGAATGCGCCGCTGCAGACCGGGCCCCGCGGCGCGTGGGCGACGACATCGCGCCAACTCGCACGGAGCACCACATGCGACGGTCGACTACTCCAGCACCGCCAGGATGTCGCCCTCGTCCATGATGATGAACTCCTCGCCGTTGATCTTGACCTCGGTGCCGGCGTAAGCAGTGAAGAGCACCTCGTCGTTGGTCTTGACCTGGAGCTTTGCCCGCTCGCCGGTGTCGAGGACCTTGCCATCGCCAACCGCGATGACGCGGCCGCGCTTTGGCTTCTCCTTTGCGGTTTCCGGCAAAACGATGCCGCCCGCCGTCTTTGTCTCGGCCTCGAGCCGCTTGATGAGCACCTTGTCGTTGAGAGGCCGAACCTTGACTTTCGTCACGCCCATGAACGCATCCTCCAGAAAGCACCAAACACGCCGCAGTTGAGAACGACCAAGCCGTGCCGCCCGGCCTCGGCCGGTCAGCGCAGACCTCCATCGCCAAGAGGAGGAATGCAACGTCCGTGCCAGACCACACGGCTCTGGTCGATCAACCCGGAACAGGCCATATCCTTTGTTGTGCTAACGGCTTGCGTCGTCCGTGCGACCCGCCCCGGCGCGCACTGCGGCGTCGGCTTCAATCGCTTTTGGCAGGCCGCCCAGCCTTGGCCCGATCCTCATCCTGTCAAAGTGGCACTCGGTATCCGCCGCCGCCGAGGCGATCGGTGCGAAGCCAGCTGGGGCCATGCCGAGACTTGGGTCAGGAGTCGGCATCGCGTGGACAACGGTCCCGTCCCGTTCGGCGATGTCGCTCAGAGCCCACCGGCACGCTGACGCATCCGGCCCCGCCGAACGGCGGGCGCGCCGGTCACGAGCGGGCAGGGGCCGCTGCCCAAGAGCGGCAGCTGCTGAGATGGACGAAGGGTGAGCGACGGGATTTGAACCCGCGACACCCGGGACCACAACCCGGTGCTCTGCCAAGCTGAGCTACGCTCACCACGTGCTGGCGGTCTACGCCAAGGGTCCGTAGATTACGGCATTTCCGTCACCGGAGGCAAGGGAAACATTCAGGAGCGCCCCGCATGAAGATTGTATCGACCCAGGAGATCGCAGCCGCGGCCCCGTCCCTCAAGGATGCCACCATCGCCGTCATCGGATACGGCAACCAGGGACAGGCACATGCCCGCAATCTCCGCAACAGCGGCCACCACGTCGTGGTCGGGCAGCGGCCAAACAGCCCCAACGCCGCGCTCGCCAAGCGGCACGGCTTCGAGATTCACACGGCCGAACAGGCCACGGGCCTGGCCGACCTGGTCATCCTCGCGTTGCCCGACGAGACGATGCCCGCGGTCTGGCAGGCTGAGATCGCGAGCGCGATTCGCCCCGGCAAGACCCTGGGTTTCGTGCACGGCTTCAACGTTCGCTTTGAACGCATCAAGCCGCCGGCTGATTGCGATGTCATCATGGTCGCGCCGAACGGAACGGGTCGCCTGGTGCGGCTGGCGTTCGAGATGGGCCACGGCGTTGCCGCCATGATCGCGGTGCATCAGGATGCAACCGGAAAGGCCCGCGACAAGGCGCTGGCATGGGCGGCCGGCATCGGCGCGGACCGGGCCGCAGTTGTTGAGACAACCTTCGCCGACGAGACCGAGACCGACCTGTTCGGCGAGCAGGCCATCCTGTGCGGCGGTGTGGTCGACCTGATGCGCGCCGGGTTCGAAATCCTGATCGAGGCCGGCTATCCGCCCGAACTGGCCTATCTCGGCTGCGTGCACGAGGTCAAGCAGGTGGTCGACCTGATCTACGAGGAGGGCTTCGCCTCCATGCGGCAGAAGGTCTCGAACACCGCCAAGTACGGCGGGCTGACGCGCGGACAGCGTCTGATCGGCGATGCCGTCCGAGCCGAGATGCGCCGCGTGCTCGAAGACATTCGCTCCGGCCGTTTCGCCGACGAGTGGGGTCGCGAGTCGCAGTCCGGAGCGCCGCGCCTGGCGAACCTGATGGAAAACGAGCGCAAGCACCCGATCGAAGCAGCCGGTAAGACATTCCGCGAGTGGATGAAGGACGCCATGGCGGACGCCGTCGCGCCGGTGATTCAGAGCCATGCGCATCACCGCCTCGGAGGATGAAGCGCGGACACCAACGACCGCGGCGAGATCGCGGTCTGCGCGGCTCGGTTGCCGGACCGCTCCGGCGCGGGTATAGTTCGCTGCGACAAGGGGACGTAGCTCAGCTGGGAGAGCGGCTCGTTCGCAATGAGCAGGTCGTGGGTTCGAATCCCATCGTCTCCAGTACCCGTCATCAAGCCACGACGTTAAATCCCGAGTATCCGATTCGCGACCGCATAGGTCGCCGCCGCCACGCCAACAAGAGCGAGCCCGGCGGCTGCCCACGCAAGACCGCGATCGGGCGCGCCGCGAATCGCTTGGAACGATGCCCCGATCGACCAGGGGACGCCGACCATCGCCATTAACAGGCCGCCCGACCCGAGCGGCGCCAGCGGGTGCCCTCAGCAGAAGCGCATCCAGAGGTAAAGGCCGACCGGCGCCATCAACCCGATCAGAAACGCTCTCTTTCCGGTGGTCACTGGTGTCATACCGAGCATCGTAGCAGTCGGGGGCGACTTCGACCGCCTCAACCCCCGCGAGAGGCCAGTGCGGGCAGCACCCGGCCGTGATGACTTCGGTGGCGGGGTGGCGCGCCGGCGTCGCGGTCGCTTCGCGACGCCAGCGCGGGGAAAGCTCGGGTCGGACCGCTACGGCTTCAACTCGGCGGTCTTGACGAACAAGTCATCGAAAGAAACAGCGCCCCCACCTTCCGCATAGAGCCCGGCCCGGCCGGCGGTCGCGATGATGTCGTCGCGCACGGAGATGATCTGCTGCTTTTCGACGTAACACTGGATCTGGTCGGTGATCATCCGCGCCGTCAGCCGATACCAGCGACCAGCGTCGATTCGCACGGCGGAGACGGCGAGCTCCTTCTGGTCGCCCGGTGACACGCGCACGACCTTGCAGCGGTCCGCGCCGGCGTCCACCACGAAGACAAGATAGGTACCCGGGTCAACGGATCGAAAGACCAGGCCGCCCACGCCTTTGCCGTCGTCGGCGCGGAAGCGAACGGTGACTTCGACATCTTCGTAGAGCGTATCGGGCACGAGGCACATGCTGCCGGCCGACATGTTCGAGAGCATGCCGGGCGTCAGAAGGTGCGGCGTGCTCGGCGCCGACATGTCGAGCCGGACCGTCCAGCCGGACGTGCCGCCGGAGCTTGTGGTCAGCCGCGCCGGCGCCGAGCCGGGGCTGTCTCCGTCAAACGTGAAGCGGAGTTCGGCCGGTCCGCCGCCGGCGGGCGGCAGCGGCGCGGCCGGCGCTTGCGTGGCGGCCAGGACGGTCAGTCCCGCACCGATGATGAGGCAGACGATCAGGACCGGTCGAAAAACGGTATGCACCTGAGTCGATGGCATGTCACTTCCCTCCAGGCCCACGCCAAGCGCACGAATGCCAATAGCGCGAGCGACCCCCCTGCTGTCATCTGGGCACGCGGTCTGCCGCGAGGCCCGCACGAACCGGCGGACTGGAGATCCGCCCTGCAACTATCAACGTTACTCACGCAGGGGCGCGCGATTCAAGGGGCGGTAACCTCGACCTGCAATTCAGGGCCGCGGCACGTTCGGCTGCGGCCCGGATGGATCGGCGCCTCAGCGACGGCGGCTGCTGGCCGGACGACGCGCGGAGAATCCGGACAACGCGCCTCGACCTCGAGGTTCGGAAGGTTATCGGCAGCGCCAGGTCGGCCGGCGCCGAATCGGTTTTCTCGTCAGTCCGACAGCGCCTTGAGAAACGCCGTGGGACCCGCGCCGACATCAACCTTGTGACCCTGCGAACGCAGCGTCATTTCGAGCGCGGCGATCGCGCCAAGCGTGTCGATATCGTCGACAAAGCCCATGTGGCTGATTCGGAACATCCTGCCCTTCATGTTGCCCTGACCGGCCGCAAGCTGCACGCCGTACCTGGCCTTCATTTCCTTGCGAAGCTTGTCATCGTCGATGCCGGGCGGGGTGTTGATGCCGGTGACGCTGTCGGCGGGGTCCTTCGCGAAGAGCGTCAGACCCATCGCCGCGACGGCGCTCCGCGTGGCCTTCGCCAGCCGCGCCGTTCGAGCCCAGATGTTCTCGAGACCCTCCTTGCGGATCAGGCCGAGCGCGACCCGCAGGCCGCGCACCAGGGTGTTGGCCGGAGTCCACGGCGCGTCCCAGTCGGCCAGACTCTTTCGAAACGCCTTGAGGTTGTTGTAGTAGAGCGGCGCTTCGTGCGAGTCGATCACCTTCCACGCGCGCTCGTTGACGGCGGCGAACGCCAATCCCGGCGGCAGCATCAGCGCCTTCTGCGAGCCGGTGATGGCAACGTCGATGCCCCATTCGTCCATCTTGAACGGCAGGCAGCCGACGGAGGTGATGCAATCGGTCATGAGCAGGACGTCGCGCTCGCGCGTGATCTTCGCAATGGCGGCCACGTCGGTCAGCGCGCAGGTGGAGGTCTCGGAGTGCACGGTAATGACCGCGCCGATGGCCGGGTCCTTCTTGAGCGCGTCGGCGACGCGGTTCGGGTCGGCGCCGCGGCCGTATTCGAACTCGTACTCGACGTGATCGATGCGGAAGCGCTTGCACACGTCGCGCCAGCGCTCGCCGAACTTGCCGCCGTGGCACACCAGCGCCTTGCGCCCGGGCGGGACCATGCTGACGATCGCGCCTTCAGCGGCGGCGGTGCCGCTACCGGTCATGGTGAGGCAGGTCGACTTCGTCTGGAAGAGGTATTGCAGGTTCTCGGTGCACTCCTTGAGCCAGTCGCGGTACGTCTGGGTGCGGTGGTGCTCGATCGGCCGGGCCATCTCGAGCAGGACTTCCTCGGGAACCATCGTCGGGCCGGGCGTGAACAGGCGGAGCTTGGGCATGGCAAATCCTCCAGCAGCTGCGTTGTGGCCGAACCCACTATACGACCGGCCCGGAAGCGCGACAAGCCGCGCCGATCGACCGGCCGCTCAGTAGTAGATCGTGCGGGTGCGGTGGTGAGCGATGCGCACAGACGGATCGTGCGACCGGTCCCAGAGATGGCAGTCAATCTGCCACGGCGGCGCGTTGATGCCGCGGGCCGCAAGCGCCTGCGACATGCGTTCGACCGCAATGATCGTGGCCGCTCGCAGTTCCACTTCAGACATGCTGCCGGCGGGGATCTCCCGCTCGTTTTCGATCGTGTCGGCCAGTTCGGCGTCAACCTCGATGATGCCGAGATGACGCAGGATCTGCGGCAATCGATAGTCGGCGAATGCGGTCAGGCGTTCCAGCTCGATCAGCGGTTCATGCCCGTGCTCGGTCCAGGTGAGCGACAGATCGAGGGCCGCGATCTGGGCCCGCTTGGCGAAGAAGACGGGCTGGCCGTCATACTGCGCCACGTCGCGGAACGAATCGAAGCTCACGAGCAGCAGCGCCGCCACGTCCCACGCCCGGCCGTTGACGGATTCAACCGCGGCGGCGAACTGGCCGTCGAAACGGTCGATCAACGTGCGGCCGGTCTGGCGGACAATCTGCTCTCGCTCGTCCAGCATGGGCAGGTCTCCGCTCGGGCTCAACGCGCGTCGCAGCTCAGCCGACGAGACCTCGCACCAGAAGCGGGCATCGGCCCAGCGCGGCTCGCGTCGGGCGGCGTCGACGAAGGCTGCCAGCATGGCCGCGAATCCGCGACACGCGATGCCCTCGGCTTCGTAGCGCGGCGCCGGGCCCCAGAAGCAGAAATTGAGCGAGTCGACCAGCAGGACAAGGTTGGCGAGCTGCTCGCGCGATCCGCGCAGGCGCGCGTAGCCGCCCGGCCCGCGCAGGGCCAGTTGGTCGCGGGACGTCTGCTCCGCCCAACGGGCGATGGCCGGGTCGCAGATTCGCACCTGGCGCGCGACCGCCACCACCGGACGAGTTGTCTCGAGCACAATCACGCCGACGACATGGTACGCGCGGTTGAACGGGCAGACCAACGCCCGATCCCGTAGCGCGCGGGCTGCGCGCACCGTGCCCCGCCAACGGCCGTTGCGGCGGTCCACAGTCGCGGTTCGCTCGATTATCATGACGGCTTACGGCGACTGGATTCGGTCCCAAGTCCCAGCGGAGAAGCGGCATGGCGGAAACCACCGGCATCGAGTCGATCCTGAACGAGCAGCGATCTTTTCCGCCGCCGGCGGCGTTCGCGGCCGAGGCACATGTTCCGTCGATGGATGCCTATCGCGAGCTGTACGCGCGCTCGATGGCCGATCCGGAGGCCTTCTGGGGCCGGATCGCCCGCGAGTTCCACTTCTTCCGCCAGCCCGACCGCGTGCTCGAGTGGAACCCGCCCTTCGCCAAGTGGTTCGTCGGCGGCACGACCAACCTGAGCTACAACTGCCTGGATCGGCACATCGCCGCCGGCCGCGGCGACCACACCGCCATCCTGTGGGAAGGCGAGCCCACCGACGAGCACGGCAAGCCGCGCGAGGTGCGACGGCTGACCTACCGGCAACTGTTGGCCGAGGTGTGCCGCTTCGCCAACGTGCTGAAGAAACTCGGCGTGCAACGAGGTGACCGCGTCACCCTCTACATGCCGATGGTGCCCGAGCTGGCCATTGCCATGCTGGCGTGCACTCGCATCGGCGCGCCGCATTCGGTCATCTTTGGCGGGTTCTCGGCCAGCGCCATCGTCGATCGCGTTACGGACGCCGGCTCACACGTGGTCATCACCGCCGACGGCGGCTGGCGACGTGGACAGGTCCTGCCGCTCAAGGCAGCGGTCGACGAAGCCGCCGCCATGACGGACCTGATTCGAACCGTGGTGGTACTGAAGCGCTGCGGCAACGACATCGCGATGCAGGCCGGACGCGACCACTGGTGGCATGAGCTGATGGCGGGCGCGTCTGACCAGTGCCCGGCCGATCCACTGGACAGCGAGCACATGCTCTTTCTGCTCTACACGTCGGGCAGCACCGGCAAGCCGAAGGGTATCCTTCACACCACCGCCGGGTACATGATCTACACCGCGTACACGGCGCGGCTGGTGTTCGATCTCAAGCCTGATGACATCTTCTGGTGCACGGCCGACATCGGGTGGATCACCGGACACAGCTACGTGGTGTACGGGATTCTCCAGAACGGCGTGACGACGGTCATGTATGAGGGCGCGCCGAATTTTCCGGCGTGGGATCGCTTCTGGGCGATGATCGCCAGGCACCGCGTCACCAAGTTCTACACCGCGCCGACGGCGATCCGCGCCTTCATGAAGCAGGGCACGGACTGGCCGGCGAAGCACGACCTGTCGACCCTGCGACTACTGGGAACGGTCGGCGAGCCGATCAACCCCGAAGCCTGGATGTGGTACCACGAGCACATCGGCCGCAAACGCTGTCCGATCGTTGACACCTGGTGGCAGACGGAGACCGGCGGCATTCTGATCGCGCCGCTGCCGGGCGCGGTGCCGCAGAAGCCCGGCTCGGCGACGCTGCCGCTGCCGGGCGTCGACGCGGCCGTCCTCGATCGCTCGGGCATCGAGCAGCCGCCCAACGTCGGCGGCTATCTGACGCTGCGGCGCCCGTGGCCCGGCATGTTGCGGGGCATCTACGGCGACGAGGCCCGCTTCCGAAGGCAGTACTGGTCGGAGATTCCGGGCGTCTATTTCACGGGCGACGGCGCCCGCCGCGACGGCGATGGCTACTTCTGGGTGATGGGCCGAGTGGATGACGTCATCAAGGTTTCGGGGCACCGCCTGGGCACCGCCGAAATCGAGTCGGCGCTGGTCTCGCACCGATCCGTGGCCGAGGCGGCCGTGGTCGGATTCCCCGATGACATCACAGGCGAGGCGATCGCCGCCTTCGTCACGGTCAAGGCGGGTTTCACGGCCGACGCCGCGCTGGCCGAGGAACTGACCCGGCACGTCATTTCGGCGGTCGGTTCCATCGCCCGTCCCAAGACCATCCGCTTCACCGACGCGCTTCCTAAGACGCGCAGCGGAAAGATCATGCGCCGCCTGCTCCGCGAGCTGGCCACGAAGGGTCGGGTCGAGGGCGACACCACCACGCTTGAGGACTTCTCCTCCATCGCGCGTCTGCGGGAGGAGGAAGCGTAGACGATCAAACCGCTCGACGAGCGTCGGGCGGACGCGAGCGCGCGACGACGTGACGCGGGTGACTCGGCGGCGCTTCTCCGTTTCGCGTTTCGCGGTACAATACACATCCGGCGGGGTCGGATCGGTTGCTTGACAACGACCGAAACGACACCGGGGCTTGGCGAAGTCACGCCGAACCTGCATCCGGCGGTCAGCGCGGTTCCGGCCGGTGAGCGAACGATGATCGGCGTCTGAGTGGAAAGGTTCCCGATGGATACACCGTGTACGCTGCGTGTGGGGAACGAACAGTACACCGGCAAGGCGCGTCTTGACGTCGATCACATCGACTTCACCGGGCAGACCAAGTTTCGCTTCCGGCTGGCGGAAATCCGCACGCCGGTTCTCCAGAGCGGCATGCTGCGCTTTGAATTTCACGGCAATCGCATTGCGTTGAACGTCGGCGACCGCACCAGCAAGTGGTATGAGGCGGTCATCCATCCGAAGACCCCGGCCCAGAAGCTCGGCCTCAAGAGCGGCGACCGTGTGCGGCTGGTCAACGTCGACGACGCTGCCGTTCTGGCATCGCTGGCGGAGGCGCGCGTATCGGTCACCACCGACCGCATCGATGAGTGCGACGCCATCGTGCTGGCGGTCGAACGACCGGCCGACCTTCGCCAGGTGCCGAGCCTGGCTGAGGCCCTCGTACCCACCGGGGTCATGTGGATTCTCGTGCCCAAGTCGACCCGGGCCGTCACGCAGGGCAACGTGGTCGCGGCGGCAAGATCGGTCGGCATGACTGACCTTCGCGAAACCAGCGTGTCCGATCAGCATACGGCCTACCGCATCGCACGGCCGACCATCGTGCGGCGGGCGGCGGCCGGGGCCCGTGACGCGTCGGCGGGCCGCTCAACGGCCCGAAAGGCGCCGAGTCGGGCAAAGAGCAAAGTATCCTGACGCGGACCTGATCCCCGCGCGCGTCGGGCCGGTCGTCATGACTTCAGCCGCGAAACCTGCGACCAGAACCGCCGTCATTTTCGACATGGACGGGACCCTGACCCGTTGCGAGCTGGACTTCGACGCCATTCGCGCCGAGATCGGCATGGGACCGACCTCCATCCTCGAGGGACTGGACCGGATGCACGGTGAAGCGCGACGGCGGGCCGAATTGATCATCGCACGGCACGAGGCCGAGGCCGCGGCCGCCTGCGAACTGCAACCACACGCGCACGAGGTGATCGCCGGACTGCGCGCGGCCGGCGTACCGGTCGCTCTGATGACGCGCAATTCACGCCGGTCGGTCGAGACGGTGCTGACGCGACACGGCCTTGTGTTCGAACACATCCGCACGCGCGAGGACGGGGAGTTCAAGCCGTCCCCGCGGCCGGTGTTGGACATCTGCCGGGCGTTCGGGGTGCGTCCGGCCGACGCCTGGGTGGTCGGGGACTACCGCTTCGACCTCGAGTGCGGGCGTGCAGCCGGCGCGCATACGGTGCTGATGCTGGAGCGGGGCATTGCGCCCGACTGGGCCGACCTGGCCGACCATGTGATTCGCGACCTGCGCGAGCTGCTGACCTGCATGGCGTCGGCAGGCTGCCTGACATCGCCGGCCGCGAGGATCTGATATGCGTTCGCTCGCGCTGGCCAACCTGGCCCACCGCCGGCTCCGCTCCGCCCTGTCGATCTTCGCGGTGTCGATCGGCGTGGCGATGCTGATCGTGATGCTGGGGCTGTCGCACGGCACGCTGGACGAGGTCGCGCGGCGGGTCGAGTCGGTCGACGCCGAGCTGATCGTCCTGCCTCAGCACGAGAACGTGATTTTCACCGGCGGCGCGGCTTTTTCAGCCAAGTACCGGCCGTTGATCGAACAGGCCGAACTGGACGGTCGGCCGTTTGTCCGGTCCGTCATTCCCGTTCTGTTCGACACCATCCGTCTCGGCGGCCAACAGCAGCGCTTGTTCGCCATCGACGGCCGCGATCTGCCGGCGTTCCTCGGCGATCGAAAGCTCGTCGCCGGCCGCGTGTTCGACGACGAGCGATCGTTCGCCAAATATCTGGACTCGATTCGCAACAACGAGGGATATTACGACGCGTCGCGCGTGCCAGAACAACGGCTTGACGCTGCCTGTGAGCTGCTGATTGACACGCGTCTGGCGGAGGTCGGCGGCTACGGCGTCGGTCACACGGAGCGCATCCTCGGGCGGGAGTTCCGCGTGGTCGGCATCGTCGAGGCGGGCGTGGCCGGTCGCGTCTTCTGTCCGATCCAGGTGCTGGCCCACATCAAGAACGCCGGGCTGCCGTGGGCCAGCATGTTCTTCGTCAAACTGAACGCGCCGCCCGCGGGCGAGTCGGTCGGCGCCTACGCCGAGCGGTGCGCGACGGCGCTGGCGGAACGGACGCGGGCCCGCGTGGAATCGAAGTCGTCGTACGGGCGGCTGCTGGCGGACAGCTTCTCGCAGATCTACGCTTTCATCGCCATCGCCAGCGCGGTGTCGATGGTCGTGTGCTTTCTGTTCATCCTGTTGACGGTGTACATGAACGTGCTGGAGCGGACGCGCGAGTTCGGCATCCTGCGATCGCTGGGTGCGACCGGTGGTTACCTGGTGCGCGAGATCATGACTGAGTCGCTGATCCTGTGCGGCGCGGGCGCGGCGGGCGGCATCGGCCTGGCCTACGCCGCCAAGCTGACCGTGGAGACCTTCCGCCCGTTGCTGACGGTCGACATCACGCCCCGATTCGTACTGCTGGGCACGGGGATCGCGCTGGCGGGCGGGGTGATCAGCGCGCTGTATCCCGGCTGGCGGGCCACGCGGTTTGACCCGGTCACGGCGCTGAGCTTCGAATGACCGTCGCCGGCGAACCGATCCTCGAAGCTCGCGACCTGCGGCACGCCTACCAGTCGGACGGCGTGACCACGCCGGTGCTGCACGGAGTCGACCTCGAGCTGCGCCGCGGCGAGTTCGTCATGCTGATGGGACCTTCCGGGTGCGGCAAGACGACGCTGCTCCATATCCTCGGCCTGATGATGCGTCCGGGCGGCGGCGCGCTGCGAATCGCCGGGGCCGACGCTGGCGAGATGAGCGAGTCGGCCCGGGCGCGCTTCCGGCGCGAGCACATCGGCTTCGTCTTTCAGCGATTCAACCTGCTGCCGATTCTGACCGCACGCGACAATGTCGCGTTGCCGCTCCGGCTGCGGCGCGTCCACACCGACGGGCACGCGGCCGACGCACTGCGACAAGTCGGGCTGGCGGAAAAGGCCGACCGCAAACCGCGGGCGCTGTCGATCGGGGAACAGCAGCGCGTCGCGCTGGCCCGCGCCATCGTCACGCGACCGGACATCCTGCTGGCGGATGAGCCGACCGGCAACCTGGACTCCGGCAACGCCCGGATCGTGCTCGACCTGCTGCTGGAACTGCACCGCGCCATCGGGCTGACGACGCTGATGATCACGCACAACGAACATCTGGCAGCCTGCGCCGACCGCGTGCTCTACATGCGCGACGGCCGGCTGAGCGGAACACCGACATGAGCGCAAAGCCCGACGTTGCCACGGCTGACAACGGGGTGTCGCGTCCGATCAACCTGCGCGCGTGGTTCGTGGGGTTTCTGGCGTGGATGATCGCGCTGGCCGCGACGGCCAATGCGGCTCTCTCGCGCGGCGACGAGTCGGGCGTGGCGCTGGCGATCTGGGCGATGTCGGGATATGCGTTCTACCTGTCGCTATGCTGCCTGTTCTTCCCCGCGCCGACCACGTGGGCGGTGATGCTCGTGGCGTCCAACGAGCTGGCGACCCAACTCGGCGTGCAGGACTTTCGACTCACTCGCATCGCCGTCGTGGCCACGGTCGGAGCGCTGGCGACCGGCATGGCCAACCTGAATGAGTATCACATCATCACCTTCCTGCTGCGCTACCGGCTGCTCGAGCGCGTCCGGCAAGCGCGGGCCTATCGTGCCGCGGTTGACTGGTTTCGCGCCAGCCCGTTCCTGTGCCTGTTCGCCGTCAGCCTGATTCCGATCCCGGTCGACGCGATCCGCTGGCTCGCCATCACCTCGCGCTACCCGCGAGGAAAGTTCTTCCTGGCCTATTTCCTGGGGCGATGGATTCGTTACGCGCTCTGGAGCGTCACCGCGATCGGCCTGGCGTTGTCGGTCTGGCATATTCTGGGTATTCAGGGCGCCTTGGTGCTGGCGGCGCTGGCGCGAGTCATCCCTCGGATTGTGCGCCGCGCCCGGCAGGACTCGCCGGCCATCAGCGCGACGCCGAACCAACCGATCGAGCTTGAGGCGCGTCCGGTGGAATAGACCATGGGAGAGTGGAGCATGAGAACGCTGATTTCGGTCGGGCTGGCTCTCGCCCCCGCGACGTGGTCACTGGCCCAGACGACGCAGCCGGCGCCCGCCGTGACCACGGCACCCACGACCCGGAGCGTCTCGGAGACGCTTTCTTCGGGCGATCCGAAGATCGACGCGATTCTCGACCGGCTCGAGAGCAAGGGCCAGACAATTCAGGGCCTGAGCACCGTGCTGATATATAACGAGGTTCGCTTCGAACCGGTGGAGGAGAAGGTCATCAAGCGCGGCGAGCTGTTCTTCCGGCGCGGCGAGCCGAACGCCCGTTTCATGATCCGCTTCGACGAGACGGTCGCCGGCGGCGTCGTCCAGTCGAATAAGGAGTACTACCTGTTCGACGGCGGGTGGTTCATCGAGCGGAACGATCGCGCCAAGAGCGTGGTGCGGCGGCAGATCGTACGGCCCGACCAGCGGATCGACCCCTTCAAGCTCGGCAGCGGCCCGTTTCCGCTGCCCTTCGGGCAGCGCCGGACGGAAATCCTCGCGAACTTCGTCGCCAAGCGTGAACCGCCGCGGCCCGACGACCCTCCGGACACCGACCACATCAACCTCATGCCGCGCCCCAACAGCGAGCTGTCACAGCGGTACCGGCGGGTGGACATGTACGTCGATCGTCGAATCGAACTGCCGGTGCGGATCGAGATTGAGCGGCTGAGCGACGACTCGATCGTCGACGTGCGTTTCGAGCGGCTCGACCCCAACGACGCGCCGGCTGACTCGCGGTTTCAGATCGACAAGCCGACAGGCAAGGACTGGGACTTCCGGGAGGAGCCGCTGCCGCCGGATGCGCCGCCGATGCGGCCGTAGCCGACCAGTTCATTCGTCCGGCCCGGCGATCCATTCCCACGCCCGCACGGCCACGCCAAGGCGCGGCGCTGGGCCGCTGAACGGCAGCACAAAGGCTGCGGCACGATCCCGGTGGACGGCGACGATCACCCCGACGGCGTCATCGTCCGAGCGCGTGCCCAGCTCGATCCACTCCCCGACCAGCGGCAGCCGCGCGGCGGCGAGTTGCAGTGCGGCAATGCGATTCTCGTTCGCCATCCAGTCGATTCTCCCGAGTTCGATCGGAGGGCGACGGCGCGGCGGCGCGAGGTACACCTCATCGCCCACCCGGGGCGCATGCTCCGCCGGCGCGGTCGTCTGCGGCGGGTCGATGATGAGGGCTACGCAGAAGTCGACCTTGACGGCCGACACTGTCAGTTCGCAGACCCGACGCCCGTCGCGACACACCATCAGCCGCTGCTCGCGCACAATATCATCGACCTCGCCGGCGTCGATCAACACGCGGTCTCCTTCGGTGCGGAAGACCGACAGCGATTGCCGGCCGGCGCGCAGGGCATCGCGGTCGCGGCGGATCACTTCATCGCCGACGTGGATGGGCCGGCGCTGAAACGCCGCCAGCCCGAACGCTTCCGCGAACGGACCGCGAAACTCGCGCAGCTCGACGACGCCGACGACGCGGCCGTCGGCACGTACTTGCCAGCGGTCGCCGACGTCAGCGCCATCCGCCGGCGTCATCGGAAACAGGACGGTTTGATCGCCGCGCCCGCGCGCCTCGAGCACGATCGAACGCAGGCGTCGATCGGCCGAATCGCGCGGGCTCTGAAACAACCGCACCGGGTCGCCTGCTGCCGGCTGGGCGTTTCCGATCAAGCGGGTGTAGCGGCCGGCGCCTCCGGCTGGCGCAGCCTGCGTGGTGGCGACGCGGGCGACGGGCAGCCCACGACGCAGAGCGAGCAGTTCATCCGCGACGCGAAAGCCCGCGTCCGTTCCGGGAGCGAACTCGAGCGCCGACCCGACTTCATCGACGCGCGTGACCCGGGCCCAGATCGACCGGCCCGGTGCAGCCAGTTCGCGACGCCGACGCGCCAGATCGGCGGGCAGGATGACCGCCTCGAAACCCGGCGCGGGCGGAACGCCAACCCAATCGAGCCGCACGCGCGTGTCACCGCCGCCGAGCGATGTGACTCGCCCCGACGCGAGCGGCACGCCCTCGGCATGGACCACGACGCCCTGGCCGATCGTGATCGACCGGTGACGCGACCATGCCAGCGTACAGGTCGAGCCATCGTCCGACACGCTCGCCACGCGAGCCGAGATCAGTTGCACGCGGGGGGCCGCTGGCAGGTTCTCGAGGGTCGCGGTCAGTGAGTCGGAGGGCTGGCTCGTCGTGGCGTGCGGCTGCGAATCGGCGGCGGTGTGCGTCGCTTCGTCAGCGCCGGCCAAAAGCACGACCAGCGCCGCCATCAAACCGGAGAGCATCGTTTTCACGATGACGAACCAGGTTGCCTCGAAAAACGGCTCAGGGCCGCGTCCAGCACATCGCTCACGTCGAGCCGCCGCATGCAGGCATGATCGTGCCGGCAGTCGCGCAAGTCACGCAGGTAACAGGGCGAGCAATCGAGCGGCAGGCGCAGCACGTCGCCCAGCCGGCCGTACGGCCCGGTGCGAACCGGGCTGGTCGGCCCGAACAGCGCGACCATCGGGCGATCGAGCGCGGCGGCCAGGTGCATCGGCGTTGAATCGCCGGTGACGACCAGCGCGGCGCGCTCGATGACCGCGGCCAGTTGCCGCAGCGTCGTTCGCCCGCAGATGCTCGCGGCCGACCCGGCCGACGCGGCAATGGCCCGTTCCGCCGCCGGCCCGTCGTCGCGCCCGCCGACGAGAATCGATCGCGCGCCGGCGCGGTCACGGAGACCGGCCGCCAACTGCCCGAAACACTCGGCCGGCCAGCACTTGGTCTCCCAGCGCGTGGCGGGCACCAGCACGACAACCGGATCGCCGGCGGCCAGCCCGACGGAGGCGAGCAGTTCACCAGCCACGCGGCGGTCATCGGCCGTCAGGCTGATTCGCACGCCACGATCGAGGCGGTCGAGCCGCAGTGCGTCGCCGATCAGCCGAGCGTTCTTGTCGAGGGCGTGTTCCTCGCCGCGCCAGCCCGGGAGTGCGTGCGAATAGAAGAGCCAGGCGAACTCGCGGGCGTCACGGAAGCCAAGCCGCGCCGGCGCCCCGGAGGCGGCCGCAAAGAAGCCGCTGCGGAACAGACCCTGAAGGTCGACCACCATGTCGAACGCGCGTCGCCGAAGTTCAAGAACGAATCGGAAGAAGTCTGCCGTGACGGCGAGGTTCCGGCCCACGCGACCGTAGCGCCGGCGGTCGAACAGAATGACCTCGTTCAAAGCCGGATCGGCCGCGATCAGGTCGGCGAACGGGGTGGCCACCAGCCAGGCGATATGGGCACGTGGGAACCGCGCCCGCAGCGCATGGAGCACCGGGAGTGCGTGGAGAATGTCCCCGGGCGAACTCGGCTTGACGATGAGGATGCGGCGAAACTCGCGGCCGGCCAGCGAGTTCATGCCGGACGGCCCAGCTCAACGACGCGGAGAATGCCGGCCGCATCTCGATGGGTGTCGAGCCACGCCCAGCCGGCGGCTACGAACTCGCCCGCCGCCGCTTCGGCCTGCCCGTCAGCCACCTCGACGAACGCGCGGCCGTGCTCCGCGAGCAGGCGAAGACCGTCGCGGGCGATGGCGCGAATGACGCCGAGTCCGTCCGGTCCACCGAACAGGGCCAGCGAGGGTTCGTGGTCGCGCACGTTCGCGGGCAAGGTCGATCGCTGAGTGTCGGCGATGTACGGCGGGTTGGAGACGATCACGTCGAACCGTCCGTCCGGCACGCGTTCGGCGGGCAGGTCCGCCCCAACCGCCTCGCACAGCGCCACGCGATCGGCGACCCGGTGGCGCTCGACGTTGCGCGCGGCCACCTCGAGCGCGGCGGCCGACACGTCGGAGGCCAACACCGATGCGTTCGGGCACAGGCAGGCGACGGCGATGGCGACGCAGCCGCTGCCGGTTCCGATGTCGAGCACGTGCATCGCCGCGCCGCTTCGGGCGCGGGATACCGCCACGACACGATCGACGAGCAACTCCGTTTCGGGGCGGGGGATGAGCACGGCGGGCGTGACGAACAGATCGAGCGAGTAGAACTCTTTATGGCCCACCAGGTAGGCGATCGGCGCGTGTGCGGCCGCCTGCCGAACCAGCTCGCGGAACGCCTCGAGCTGCGACGACGACGGCACCTGCTCGAAACGCGTGTACAGCTCGATTTTGCGACAGCCCAGCGCATGCGCAAGCAGCAACTCAGCCGAGAGACGCGGTTCGTCGACGCCCTTGCCGGCCAGGAATTCGCGGGTCCAGGTCAGCAGTCGGCCGATGGGCCAGGTCTGTGTGGTCGCGTCCGCCATGCCGCTCTGTCAGCCGCGGGCCAGAAGCTCCATCACCCGCGATACGTCCTCCTTGGCGCCGATGTAAAGCGGCGTGCGCTCGTGCAGCTCGGATGGCTGTTTGTCGAGGATGCGCGTTCGGCCGTCGGTGGCCATGCCGCCGGCCTGCTCGACGATGAACGCCATCGGGTTGGCCTCGTACATGAGCCTCAACTTACCCTTGGGGCTCTTGGCGGTGGCGGGGTACATGAAGATGCCGCCCTTGACGAGCGTACGGTGCACATCGGCTACCATCGAGCCGATGTACCGCGACGTATAGGGACCGGCCGCCTTGCTCTTGCACCACACCAGGTAATCCTGCACGCCCTTGGGAAAGGAGTCGGCGTTGGCCTCGTTGACGCTGTAGATCTTCCCAGCGGGCGGGATCCGCACGTGCTCGTTGGCCAGAAGGAAGGAGCCGCTGGCGGGATCGAGCGTGAAGAGATGCACACCGGCGCCGGTCGTGTAGACCAGCACCGTGCTGGAACCGTAAACCACGTAGCCCGCCGCCAGTTGCTTCGAGCCGGGCTGGAGGACATCCTTGAGACCGCCATCTCGGACCGGTCCTTCGGTGACCCGTTCGTAGATGGAGAAAATCGTGCCGACGGCGACGTTTACGTCGATGTTGCCGGATCCATCCAACGGGTCGAACAAGACCACGTACTTGCCCGGGTGCTCGCGCACCGGCAGCACGATGGGATCGGGAATCTCCTCCGAGCCGAGGATGGCGCAGTTATCCCGGGAGGCGAGGCAGCGCTCAATCACCTTGTTGGCATAGACGTCGAGTTTCTGCTGTTCCTCGCCGTGGACGTTTTCGTGTTTCGTTCCGCCCAGAATGTCGACCAGGCCGGCCCGGCGCACAATGGCCTGAATGAGACAGGCCGCCAGTGTCAGACCCGACAGCAGCCAACTGAATTCGCCGGTCGCCGTCGGATGCCGACGCTGCTGTTCCATGATGTGCTGTTGAATGGTGATGATCTTTTCGGCTTCGGTGTACAGCATGGCGGATGCCTCCTCGCACTGGGCGGCCGGTCGAGTCCCGATTGTACCGCGATCATGCAGACGCACCAACTTCGTCTGCGGCCTGGAACCGCGCCAAAGGAACGGCCGGGCACGAGTTTGACAGGCGTGCGGCGCGCCGCTTTGCTGGCCGCATCCATGTCGAAATCCGCGATGGACCCGACGCCGATCTTCCCTCGGGCATTCGAGCTCGACGTCGTCGTCACGGCTGAGTTCATCGACGCGCAGGGGCACGCCTCCAACGTGGCGATCGTCGACTGGATGAACCGCGCCGCCATCGCCCACTCCGCCGCCGTCGGACTGGACGCCGCGGCCTACCGGCGACTCGGGGGCATGTTCGTGGTGCGCCGGCACGAGATCGACTACCTCCGGCCCGCCATGCCGGGCGACCGGCTCGCGTGCCGAACATGGATTGAGCAGATGGAAAAGGCCCGCGCAGTGCGCCGGCACGAAATTGTGCGGGTGGCCGATGGCCAGGCAATTGCGCGCGGGATGAACGAATGGGCCTTCGTCGGCACCGACAGCGGACGCCCTCGTCGAATTCAGGACTCGGTGCTGACAGCCTTCGGTATCACCGGCTGAGAGCGAGCCCAACGTAAGGGTAACTCGCGGCATCATGCGCCGAACGCGACCGATAGTACTCGGCCACGCGCTCGCTCCACTCCGCAAACGCAAGCCCCATGAATGGCGAGCGGCCGATCGCGTGGAGCACGAATCCGATATGGCCGGAGCTGCTGGCCAGCAGGCTGCGCACCCCCTCGGCTTTCCCCTGATACAGCTTCAGGTGGCAGGCCGCGACCTGGATGAGCGCTTGAAGGAAACGTCCCTGCACACCGCGCTTGTCGGTCACCTGCCAGAGTCCCTCCCACGCCTCGTGCGCCTCCCACCAGTAGCCGTGGTTGTAGAGGTCGCAGCCGTACAGGTAGGCGTCGCTCTTGCGCCATCGCTCGGGCGGAACATAGGGCGCGTGGCGTCGTGGGGATCCAGGCGGTTCATACGAATGACCTTGCGGGTGGGCGGTCGGATGCGGATTGATGCCGGGCACGTAGCGGTATGGCGGAAACGGCGTGTCGCAGTAACGCAGATGCTCCAACCGCATGGCCGGGCATGATAGTCGCGGGGCACCGTATCAGTCCGGACAACCCAGTCCCAGGATGCAATCGACGAATGCCGACACGTCGGCCGAGTCGAAGGCGTCATCGTCGTTCAGGTCGATCGCGAAGCGATGACGCCAATCGAATCCGGACGGATTCAGGAACGTACTGACGAAGGCCTGCGCGTCGCGGCCGTCGATCGTCCCATCCAGATTGGCGTCGCCGCGAAGCGGGATGTCGACCGAGCCGCGAACGGTCCCGACGATGCTGAGCGTGCCGAGGTCGGGGTTGGACGGATCGATGGGGCCCGAGTTGTTCACATCAATGACAAGGGTGGCGACGCGTGCAGGCGAGATCGAGACCAGTCCGCTGTAGGTTTCGAATCGTGTGATCCCGTCGGCCAGCGACTGCGTGCCGTTGCAGGGCTGCGGCGGGTTCTGTTGCTGGAGGAGCGTGCAGACGATGCCGGTGGCGGTGTAATCGATCAGCCCGCTTCGCAGCGTGGGCACGTCCATGTAGGTGAAAGACCCGCCGGCATGGATCGGCGACGGAGGCAGCGCCACCCCCGGCATGGCGTCAAACAGCACGATGTGGTCGGGCGGCGGCCGGCTGACCGCGGTGAATCGGCCAAGCGTGATGAACCCAAGCCGAAAGACGAGGTCGAGGTTGATCTGGTCGATGGCCTCGAACCGGAAATCGTAAATCGCGATGGAGGTCGAAAGCGGAATCGGCTGGAGCTTGACACTGGAGTAGCCGGCCACGCGCGAGGTCGAACTGTCGCTGGCTCCGATGCCCGAAAGGGTCGCGGTCAGCGTGACGGTGATGGTCGACTGTCCGGAATCGACCGGCACCACGATGGGCGCACCGCCGGCGGCGACGGCGGCGCCGAGTACCCATGCCAGTGCGAACACGATCGCCAAGTTCCTCATGACGGGCCACTCCGGAACAAGCCAACATCATCGCAAAATCGCGAAGGCAATTCCACCCCGGGGGCGGCGTCTCCCATCGTCGTCGACCGGCCGCCCGGCTAGACTCGCGGCATGTCCGCCTGGCTCGACGAACTCAACCCCAGCCAGCGTCAGGCCGTCACGTTTGGCGATGGGCCGCTGCTGGTCGTGGCCGGAGCGGGCACCGGCAAGACCAAGACGCTGGCGTGCCGCGTCGCCTGGCTGATTTCCCAGGGCGTGGCCGCGGAGCGCCTGCTGCTGCTCACCTTCACCCGCCGAGCGGCGGCCGAGATGATTCGCCGAGCCGAGCATTACGTCGGTCAGGGCAACGCCCGCCGCGTCTGGGGCGGAACGTTTCACTCGGTCGCAAACCGGCTGTTGCGCCGTCACGCGTCGGCAGTCGGGTTGACCCCGGACTTCTCGGTCATGGACGAGGGCGACGCCGCCGACCTCATGAACCTCGTGCGGACCGATCTGGGCGTCACGCGCAGCGACAAGCGCTTTCCACGCAAAGAGACCCTGGTTTCGATCTACTCGCGCATGGTGAACGCCCGCATGAAGCTGGGAGACGCTCTCAAACGCTTCTTCCCCTGGTGCGCCGATCACCAGGATGCGATCCGTTCGATTTTCGAACAGTACACCCAGCGCAAGCGCGAGCAGAACCTGGTCGACTATGACGATCTGCTGGTTTTCTGGGAAGCGTTGGGGCGATCGCCGGCCGGCGCGAGCATCTCGGAGCGGTTCGAGCACGTGCTGGTGGACGAGTACCAGGACACCAACCCCCTTCAGGCCGACCTGCTCGCTTCCCTCCGTCGCGTGCGGCGCAACATCTGCGTCGTCGGCGACGACGCCCAGTCCATCTATTCGTTTCGAGCGGCCACGGTGCGCAACATCCTCGACTTCCCCGAGCGGTTCCCGGGTGCGCAGGTCGTTACGCTCGAGCAGAACTACCGTTCCACCCAGGCGATCCTCGACGCGTCGAACGCCGTCATGGCAGGCGTTCGCGAGCGCTACACGAAAAACCTGTGGACCAGCCGGCAAGGCGGGCAGCGCCCCCTGCTGGTGGTGTGTGAGGACGAAGCGCAGCAATGCGAGGCGGTCTGCCGGCGGATACTGGATCATTTCGAGGCCGGGTTGGCGTTGCACCGGCAGGCCGTGCTGATCCGGGCCGGCTGGCACAGCGACATGCTGGAAGTCGAGCTGACGCGTCGGCGCATCCCGTTCCACAAGTACGGGGGACTGCGTTTTCTCGAGGCCGCGCACGTCAAGGACCTGCTGGCATTTCTGCGGGTGCTCGAGAACCCGCACGACGAGTTGAGCTGGTTCCGCGTGCTCCTGTTGCTCGACGGCATCGGGCCGCGGACTGCGCGACGGATCCTCGACGCGCTGGGGGTTCGCCGCGGCGGGTCGCCGAGCGCCGACCTGGCCGTCTCGCCGCTACAGCGGCTGTTCCGCGCGCCGGCCAGATCCCTGCCGGCCGGTGACCAGCTTGCCGACTTGCGAGCGGTCTGGGCCGAGTGCGCGGGGTTCGACATGGAGTCCGGGGTGGCCGACCCCGACGCCGGCATCGCGCTGGCCTCACAAATCGAGCGCGTCCGGCTGTTCTATGAGCCCATCTTCGAGCGCACGTACGAAAACGCCGCTGTCCGCCTTCGTGACCTCGAGCAGATCGAGCGAATCGCGGCCGGCTACGAGTCGCGCCGATCGTTTATTACCGACCTGACGCTCGACCCGCCGCAGTCGACCTCGGACCTGGCCGGCAAGCCGCACCTCGAGGAGGACTTCCTGGTGGTGAGCACGATCCACTCGGCCAAAGGCGGCGAGTGGGACGCGGTCCACGTGCTGCATGCGGCGGACGGAATGATCCCTTCGGACATGGCGCTGAGCGACGAGGCCGGCCTCGACGAGGAGCGACGGCTCTTCTACGTCGCGCTGACGCGGGCCAAGGACCACCTGTACGTCTACGCCCCGCTGCGCTACTACCATCGTCGATACGCCATGGGCGATCAGCACAGTTACGGGCAACTCACGCGGTTTATCAGCCCCGAGGTGCGGCGCCTATTCGACCAGACGCTGCCGTCCGAAGCGGAGCGGCTCGCCCTGCCGACGCCGGTCGATCCGCGCTCCGACCTGGCGCGGTACTGGGCGGACGAGTGACAACCGCCCAGGCCCTCGGTAGCCCGCGCCGCTCGGGAAGAAATGCCCTGTGGATGCGGCGTAGAATCACCAGGGTTCGATGCTCGCCGGCCACCACCCGGCTGGAGAACGATGTGGCTGGAGCAGACGCTGGCATAGTGACGCAGATATTGTCGGCGGCCGCCGAGGGCGACCCGCGCGCCAGCGCCGATTTGCTGCCGCTTGTGTACGAGGAACTGCGGTCGCTGGCGAAGGCACGATTGGCCAAGACGCCACCCGGCAACACGCTCGAACCGACCGCGCTGGTGCACGAGGCCTACCTGCGGCTACTGGGCGGCGCGGAAGCCGGCTGGAACGGGCGCGGGCACTTCTTCGGCGCGGCGGCGCAGGCGATGCGGCAGATTCTGGTGGAGCAGGCCCGCCGCAAGGCATCGCAGAAGCACGGTGGCGATGCGCGCCGCGTTGACTTCGACTCGCAGGAGGCGTTTATCACGCCGCCCTCCGACGACATTCTCGCACTCGACGAGGCGCTCAGCGAACTGGAGACCCACGACCCGCGAAAGGCCGACATCATCAAGCTGCGCTACTTTGCCGGCTTGACGACCGATGAAACGGCCGCTGCCCTGAACGTGAGCGCATCCACCGTCGAGCGCGAGTGGCGATTCGCGCGGCTGCTCCTGTTCGATCGCCTGCGGCAGGCGCCTCCCCCCGAGCGCGAGTGAACGTGACGATGAAGCTGGACGCGGACGGGCTGCGATTGGCCGAGGTTGTCTTCGACGAACTGGTCGAACTTGAACCCAGTCAGCGTCCCGCCCATCTGGAACAACGGTGCGGGCACCTTTCGGAGGTGCGAGATCTCGTCGAGCGACTCCTTCGGCATCATGACGACGGGGTCGGCGACTTCCTGCGCGAGCCGCCTGTCCCGCCGGCCGAGTCGCTTCCCGGTCGGGTCGGGCCCTACTCCGTGCTGCGCAAGATCGGCGAGGGCGGCATGGGCGTCGTCTTCGAGGCTCGCCAGGAGCACCCGCAACGGGTGGTGGCACTGAAGATCATCCGGCCGGGCTTTGCATCGCCCTCGATGCTGCGGCGATTCCGGCAGGAGGCCGACGTGCTCGGCCAGCTTCAGCATCCCGGAATCGCGCACATCTACGATGCGGGCACGGCCGAGGTCGAGTTGCCGGGTGGCGGTCGAACGGTGCAGCCGTTCTTCGCGATGGAGTACGTTCGCGGCCGGCCGCTGAGCGAGTACGCCGAATCGCATCGACTGGACCTGCGGCAACGGCTGGAGCTGGTGGCGCGCATCGCGGACGCGGTGCACCACGCCCATCAGAAGGGGGTCATCCACCGAGACCTGAAGCCCGCGAATATTCTGGTGGTAGCCGATGCGCCGGAACCGGCCTCCGCCGCCGCGGCGTCGCGGCGGAGCCAAGGCTCCAGCGCCGCCGGCTTTGCGCTGCCGGGCGACCTGCGCGCGTGGCCAAAGATCCTTGACTTCGGCGTGGCCCGCCTGACGGAGTCCGAGACGCATACGATGACGCGGCAGACCGCCGTGGGGCAACTCGTGGGCACGGTGCCCTACATGAGCCCGGAACAGGTGGCGGGCGACACGCGGGACATCGACATTCGCTCGGACGTGTACGCGCTGGGCGTGATTCTGTTCGAGCTGCTGGCGCGGCGGCTGCCATACGACCTGCGTGAGCGATCGCTGGCTGATGCCGCCCGCGTCATCCGCGACGAGGAGCCGACGCGCCTGAGCGCGTCCGATCGTCGGCTTCGCGGAGACGTTGAGACGATCGTCTCCAAGGCGCTGGAAAAGGACCGCGATCGGCGCTACGCGTCGGCGGCCGAATTCGCGGCCGACATCCGCCGGTACCTGCGGGACGAGCCGATTGTCGCTCGACCCGCCAGCGCGTTCTATCAACTGCGCAAGTTCGCGCGGCGCAACCGGGCGCTGGTCGGCGGCGCCGCGGCAACGCTGGTCGTCCTGGCGATGGGCGTCGTGGTTGCCAGCACGCTCGCCATTCGCGAAAGCCGGCAGCGCGCCCTGGCCGAGCGACGCTTCGACGAAGTGCGCGGATTGGCGAAGAAGCTGATCTTCGACATCCACGACTCGGTGGCAAAGCTGCCAGGCTCCATCGCGGCGCGCGAGATGATTGTGCAGACCGGACTCGGCTACGTCGACGGCCTGTCGGCGGACGCCGACCGCGACTCGCCCCTGATTCTCGAACTGGCGGAGGCGTACCGGCGCCTCGGCAACATTCAGGGAAACCCGCACCAGTCGAACCTCGGCCACACCGAGAGCGCCATCACAACCATCGAAAAGGGCCGCAAGCTGCTGGAAGAGAGACTGGCGCGCGACGACGGCGACGATCGCGCTCGAAGCCTGATGATCGAGGCGCTCGACGACCTCGGTTCGCTTGAGCTGGCCCGTGGCAGGAGCGACGAGGCCATTCAACTGTTCAGCCAATCGCTGCAACTGGCCGAGCGGCGCCTGAGGGAGCATCCCGAGAATCCGACCTGCGCGGAGGACGTCGCGACAGCCAGCGCCAACATGGGACGGCTCTACGAGCAGGCCGGGCGACTGGAAGAGGCGATCGCGGCGATGCGCCGATATCGCGACTGGGCCGCGGCGCGAGTGGAGGCCGGGACCGGCGAGGCCCGGTTGGCGTCCAACATCGGCGTCATCGACGCTCGCGTCGCCCGGATGATGTCGGCGCTGGGCCGCAAGGACGAGGCCATTGAACTGCTTCGCAGCGCGCTGGCGACGGCGGAACGGCGGGCGGCTGAAGGGCCCGGCGACGTCGGTGCTCAGTTGAGGGTTGCCACGACGCTGATCGACCTCGGGCATGTGCTCGAGAGCGCCGGCCGCGACGATGAAGCGCTGCGCAACTATCAGGCGGCGCTGACGATCGAGACGCCACTGGCAGACGCTGACCCGAACGACAGCCGATTGCAGCGTAACCGGGCGGTTGCGCACTTCTCCGTGGGGCTGGCGATGAAGAAGCTTCACCGCCACGAGGAGGCGCTTCAGCACATGCAGCAGTACCGCGACCGCATCGCTGCGCTGACGGAGCGGGACGCGGCCTATGTCGTCTTGCGCCGTGATCTGGCGATCGCCCACGACCACGTTGGCCGAATTCTCGCCGGCCTGAGGCGATATGACGAAGCCGTCGACGCTTACGGGAAGGCACGCGAGCTGTATGCTCGGCTCGCCGAGGCAACGCCCAACGATCCGATCATCGACGCGGACATGATCAACCTCATGTCCGCCATCGGCGGCCTGCATGCCCAGATCGCGCAGGACGAAGCAACCCCGGAGGATCGTCGGGTCGAGCATTGGAGGCAATCACGGGCGGCGTACGTCGAGGCGACCGAGCACGGGCGATCGCTGGACGGCCGGGGAGTGCTCACCAGCGACGCCCGGCAGGGCGCCGACAAGGCCGCCGTCATGATCCAACGCATCGACGACGAACTGCGGCGCATCGGCGAAAACCCGGCTGAGAGTGGTGCCACCATCACGCACCGCTGAGAACCGGCGTCGGCTGCCGTCCTTGACGAGGATTTCCGGGCGTGCGTACGATTTATTCTCAGCCGGCTGGGGCGCCCAAATCCATACAGCGCGGTCCGAAAAGCCATGGTGACCTGCACGGTCTCAACCGGCTGACCGATGCAATATGAGAGTCCGCTCCCTTCCGAAGCAGAATGCGCCCGAGCGACCCGTCGCCGGCGCCGCGGTGTAGAAAGGTGTGACGAGATGCGAATGCGATGGCGGTGGGGAATCCTTGGACTGTTCGCCCTCGGGGCCGGATGCAACACGCTGCCCGAGTGGTTCCTGCCGCTCGAGACGCTCAGCAATAGTTGGCTGCTCAAGTGGAATCGCATCGCGGTCGACGCCAGCGGACTGGACCATACGCCCCTTCAGCCGGGCGAGAACCGTGTCTTCGGGCACCACCTCGGTCCGACGCGGGCAAGTCGCGCCATGGCCATCGTCCACATCGCCATGTTCGACGCGCTCAACGCGGTCGCCGGGGGATACCAGAGTTACACCGGGATTCCTCCCGCGCCGCCGAATACATCCATGAAGGCGGCTGTCGCACAGGCCGCGCGTGACACGCTGGTCGCGCTCTTTCCCTCGCACGCGGCGACGTTCAACGCCGCGCTCGCGGAAGACCTCGCCGCCATCGCCAGCGCCGCGGCGCGAGACCGTGGCGTGCAGGTCGGCCAGGCGGCGGCGACCGCGATTCTCGCGATGCGTGTGGGCGACGGCTCGGACGATGATACGCCTTGGGTCTTCAGCAACGCGGCCGGCCATTGGCGCGTCGATCCGATCAATCCCACGCAGCAGCCGATCGGGCCAAACTGGTACAAGGTTCGTCCGTTCGTGATGACTCGCGCGAACCAGTTCCGGCCGCCGCCGCCGCCACCCATCGACAGCGTCGAATACGCGGCGGCGTACAATGAAATCAAGCAGATCGGAGGCGACGGCATCACCACGGCCACCACGCGTTCGGCAGATCAGACCTTCGCGGGCATCTTCTGGGCCTACGATGGTACGCCGAGCCTGTGCGCGCCGCCGCGACTGTACAACCAGATCGCCGTCACCATCGCCCGTCAACGGCGACTCGGCGTGGTCGAGATGGGCCGGTTGCTGGCGCTGGTGAACGTCGCCATGGCGGACGCGGGCATCGGCATCTGGGAGGCGAAGTACTACTACGACTACTGGCGGCCCGTCACCGGCATCCGTGAGGCGGACCCGGGCACGGGCCCGAGCGGCAGCGGCGATGGCAACCCGCTCACGACGGGTGACGTAAACTGGACGCCGCTCGGCGCGCCGGCCAGCAATCTGGCGGGCCCGAACTTCACCCCGCCGTTTCCGGCCTATCCGTCCGGCCACGCGGGCTTCGGTGGCGCTCTGTTCCAGGTGTTGCGTGAGTTCTTCGGTACCGACTACCTGCCGTTCACCTTCGTGTCGGACGAATTCAACGGCATGACGCGCGATAACGAGGGCAACGTCCGCCCGTTCCGGCCGCGCAGCTTCTCGACGCTGTCACAGGCCGAGGACGAGAACGGACAGAGTCGTATTTATCTCGGGATTCATTGGATCTTCGACAAGACTGAGGGGATCGCGCAGGGCCGCCGGATCGGTTCGTACGTATTCGCGAACGCGTTCCGCTCGACCAACTGACGCGCGCCGTTCGAGCGCGCGTTTCGGTTGACGGGCAACCCCGCTCGCCGGTTACAATGTCGGGCCGAGGTGCCCGATGGTCCCCCGCGCCCGGCGTTCGCCCGCGTTCACGCTGATCGAACTGCTGGTGGTCATCGCGATCATCAGCATGTTGCTGGCGATCTCACTCCCGTCGATCTCCGCGGCCAGGAACGAGGGCGTGCGGCTCAAGTGCGTCGCAAACCTCGCCGCCATCGGCCAGGGCCTCCAGGCGTACGCGATCGATGACCGCGCCGGCATGCTCATCCCCGTGCACGGCCTCGCGGAAGATGGTTGGCGCTTCGATGGCGAATACGAGTACGGCGGCAACGCGTCCACCCTGCCGGGGTTCCTCGGAAATCTGTACCGCAATACGTTCGGCCCGCCGACGCGCGTGCTGAATCGCTTCCTCTACGGGGACGTCGGCCCCACCCCGAATCTGGCGATCTTCCGCTGTCCGACCGACACCGGCGTTCCGGACGCCCCCGCCAACTTCGACCCGTCACTGCCGTTCGAGGTCCCGCTTCACGACATCACCGGCACGAGCTATCGCATCAACAACCACATCCGCATGTACACCGATACGCACTTCTACGGGCCCTACATGCGGCGCTCGACGCGGATTCCCGAAAGCTCCACCACCGTTGCGATGGCCGAGACCATCGCGCAGGTCGCCATCTACAATCGCCCCCCGTTCGTCGCGCCCGGCTGGCACATGCGCCCCGGCAAATACAACGTCGCATTCGCCGACGGCCATGCCGCCTCGATCGCGATTCAGGGCGGTCACGAGCCGCCGCGCCACGAGTTCGGCGGATACTGGGTCTTCCGCGGAGAGGGCTGGCGGCTGGACTGCTACCCGGATCCTCCGGTTTTCGACGCGTTTCGCCGCCGGCCGGACGACCACGGCGGCCCGACTGGCGACGACTAGGCCAACCACGCAGAACTCTTGATCGCGCGTTCGCCGCGTCCGCTTTGTCGCCTGCCCGGCGCGATCCGGTCGAACGCGGCCACGCGGCAGGGCAACGATCCGTGTCCAGTTCCGGCGGCGGCAGCGGACGATTTGACCCCGCGCGGCCGGCTGCGTCGTCATCCGACTCCGGCCGGCTGAGTCCCGGCCATGCTCGACCGACCGTCACGCCCATCGAGCTGACCCGAACCCGACGCCCTGAAGATTCCGCCCGACCGGCCGCGACCGTTCCGCGCCGCCGACCGCGACCATGGCTCGCGGTGCTGGCCGGTTTCGGAGCGCTGTCGGCGGTTGTCGCGGTGACCGTGATGCAGTTGCGTCACGCGGACCAGACAAAAGGCGATGACTACCGGGTTGCCTGCATGGCTTGCGGAGAAGAGTTCACCATGCCGCCGCAGGTGTTTCGAGAGGGCCTGCGTTCGCGGTCCGACCGCAGCGTCAATCGAATTCGCTGCGATCGATGCGGCCGGGCGGACGCCGTCTATCGGCGCGACTCCGGGATGGCCGGTCTGGGTGAGCTGGGACCGGACGGAACGCCGGTTTCTGACCCGCGGCAGGCGCCCAGCCGTTGACTCGGAGCAATGAGGGGCTCATAATTGGAATGGCAGTAGAGGGATTCTCCCGAGAGCCGACCGGGCGGATCCACCAACGGACGCCTCGCTCCGTTGTCTTGAAACGCGGAGGAGTCATGGGCGAATTCCGTCTGGCGGAGATGGCTCAGCTCGCGCGCGAGCTGGCGATGTCCCCAACCCGGCATCGACTGCGGCACCTCGATGGCGCCGAGCGACTGGCGGGCATGATTGATCCGTCGCGAGAATACCCCCTCTCGTTCGTCACCTTCCATCTGACCGGTTTCCGACCACGCGTTGCCAACGATGCGCTGCTCGATGGGGCGGCGCTGCTGGCCGATGTCGCCGTGCTGCTCGACGATCTCAGCAGCCGCTCGCCGCTCGCGATCGACTCGATCAACGAACCGCTGCACGCTGCGGACGAACTGGCGCGGCGGTTTCGCGTGTCGGTGCGCACGATCGCCCGCTGGAAGTCGCGCGGTCTGGTCGGTCGCTGGTACCTGGCTGCTGACGGCCGCAAGCGATTCCTGATTTCCGGCGCGAGCCTCGCCCGCTTTGTCGCCCGAAGTGGCGAACTGATTCAGCGCGCCGCCAGTTTCCAGGTGATGAACGCGGCCGAGAAGACCAGAATCCTGGCGCGCGCCCGGGCGCTGCTGAACGAGCAGCCGCGCTCGATGCACGCGGTCTCCAAGATCATCGCCGCCGAGACCGGGCGCGCCATGGAGACCATTCGCCTGCTCTTGCAGCGGCATGAGCCGGACGTACTCGCCTCGCCGATTGAGGGCGCCGTCGCGGTTTCCGAGCTCTCCACCGAGCAGGCCGTGATCGCCGCGGCGCGCGGCGGCGAATCGACTGAGCGCATCGCCGCACGCATGGGCGTCCCGGAGTCGTTCGTCAGCGACATTCTCCGGCAGGCGCGCGTCGCGGAGCTTCTTCGCACGCCGATTCAGCACATCTACAGCGCCGAGTACGACGATCCGAACGCCGAAGAGCGGCTGTTCGCTCCGCCCGGCGCGGACGGCAAGGAGATGGCGCTGTATGAGCGAACCCAGCCGCGCGTGCCGCCGTCGCTGCCTCCGTACCTGCAAGACCTCTACCGCCTCCCGCTGCTGACGCCCGAGGGCGAGCGCCGGCTGTTCCACCAGTACAACTTCCTCCGCTACCGGGCCGAGCTTGCGCGGCGACGTCTGGCGGCCGCCGGCGGGGCGCTGACCGATCTGACCGAAGTTGAGGAACTGCTCAAGCGCGCGGATGCGATCAAGAGCAGCCTTGTGCAGGCCAATCTGAGACTCGTGATCAGCATCGCCAAGCGACATCTCCGTCCGGGGCGCGGTCCGACCCTGTTCGAACTGGTCAGCGACGGCAATTTGGCACTGTTCCGCGCGGTTGAGAAGTTCGAGGTCGCGCGCGGCTTCAAGTTCAGCACCTATGCGACATGGGCAATCGTGCGACTGTTCGCGCGGGCGATTCCCGACGAGGTCCGCTGGGAGCATCGGCACCAGACCGGGCGAGAGGACGTCCTGCTCAGCGCCGGCAACGCCGCTGCGGAGCCGGTTGATAACCATGAGCCGGGCGACCTGCGCCAGGCTCTCGCCGGCGGATTGCAGCACCTCGACACGCGGGAACGCGTCATCATCGAACGACACTTCGGCATTCGTCCGGCCGGCGAGGGGCGGCCGCTCGAGGAGATCGGCCGCGAGCTTGGCATCAGCAAGGAGCGCGCCCGACAGCTCAAGGAACGGGCGTTGGCCAAGCTTCGGGAACAGCTCGCCGGCACCCTGACGCTCTGATCCGTCACCGGGACCGAGGCCTGTCGAACAGGCTGCGGCATGCCTTTCCACCACCTCAAGAAACCTGATCGAAGCGCGCGGCGTTGAGGCCAGAGTGTGCTAGGTGCGCGTTGCCATTGCGAAAACGGACCTTCGAGCCACACTCGGAGAAACTCGCGAATTCCCCGGCGTTGGGGCCAACACTCGCCATCGCCTCCGTGCGCGCCGCCCACCCATTGGTTGGTATCAGAATTCGCCGCCGCCCGACGAAGCGATGGGTGCCCGCCTCGCTCAGGCCCACGCGCGGCGATGCCCGCCAGCCACGAACGGGGCGCAGCTTGGCGCAACGCAACTTCGCAACCGGGCGATGGTAACAGCGACTCGCGGACCTCAAGAAACCGCGTCGACAAGCCCGATACAACACTAACGCGGCGTTGAGCGCAAGTTGGACCGCGCAGGCGGCCTCGGGGAAACATCCGGCCGACGGCTTGCGTGCGACGAGACGTTGCTGATAGCATCCTGCCGACTCATCGGCTTTCCGAGCTGACCGGGCCGACCCGTCATGCCGGCCGCGACACGGAGGTTCGCCCGACATGCCCGATACCCACCTGTCGTTCACCAAGAGCGGCCGCATCATCAGCGGAACACCCCAACCCGAGCCGCGAGCGACCAGCCTGCGCGGCGTCTCGCAGCAGCACTGGACGTCGCCATTCGCCGGAAAACGGATTCACCTGATTGGCATCGGCGGCTGCGGCATGCGCGGTCTGGCAGGCGTGCTGCTGCGGTGCGGGGCGCGGGTCAGCGGGTCGGACCGCGCGGGCAGCCGTGAGCTGCGCGACCTGATGTCGCTGGGCGCGGCGATCGAAATCGGCCAGTCGCCGCGGAACATCCCCGAGTCGTGCGACCTGGTGGTGTACTCGGCGGCGATCAGGCCGGAGAACCCGGAACTGGCCGAGGCGACTCGACGAGGACTACCGACCAAACGCTACGCGCAAATGCTGGGCGAGGTGATGCAGCTCCGCACCGGCGTGGCCATCGCCGGCACGCACGGAAAGAGCACCACGACGGCCATGGTGGCGTATATCCTGCGGCAGGCCCGGCTCGATCCGACCTTCGTGGTCGGCGCGGGGGTGTCGCAACTCGGCGGAAGCTGCGGCGTCGGCGACGGCCCGCACTTCGTGGTCGAGGCCTGCGAATTTGCGTGTTCGTTTCTCAACTACCGCCCGCACCTGGCCGCCATCCTCAACATCGAGGAGGATCACCTCGACTGCTTCAGCAATCTCGCGGCGATCATCGAGGCCTTCACAGCGTTCGCGTCGCGCGTGCCGCGCGAAGGCACGCTGATCGTCAACGGTTCGGATCGCTGCGCGGTGTCGACGGCCCGCGACGTCCGCTGCCACGTCGAGTTGTTCGGCCTCGATCGCGAATTCGACTGGGCGGCGATCGACGTCGAAGCGACCTGCGGCTGCTACCGCTTCAAAGCGCTGCGCGGCGGGCAGGAACTGACCGAAATCGAGCTCGCCATCCCGGGCCGGCATCAGATCGGCAACGCCCTGGTCGCGACCGCCATCGCCACGCACACCGGCGTCGCGCCGGAAGCGATCGCCCGTGCTCTGCGCGAGTTCCGCGGCGCTGACCGCCGCCTCACCCGGGTCGGTCAGGCTCGTGGTATCGACGTCTATGACGACTACGGCCACCACCCCACCGAGGTGCAGGTCACCCTGCGGGCCCTGCGCGAGAGCCAGCCCGGCCGGCGGATGTGGGTGGTCTTTCAGCCGCACCAGCACTCACGCACCCGCTTCCTGCTGAACGACTTTGCCCGAAGCTTCGGGTCGGCCGACCACCTGATCGTTCCGGACATCTACTTTGTCCGCGACAGCGAGACCGAGCGTGACGCCGTGTGCGGGGCCGACCTGGTCGAGCGCGTCCGTGCCAACGGCGGCGACGCGATCTACCTGCCGGACTTCGAGTCGATTCAGACGCACCTGCTGACGCACGCGCGCCCGGGCGACCTGATTGTGACGATGGGCGCCGGCGACATCTGGAAGGTGGCGGATGAGCTTGTTCGCCGACTTGCCTGAGGCCTGCCGGGCGAACGTCCCGCTGGCGCCGCTGACCTGGTTCGGGATCGGGGGACCGGCGGAGTGGCTGATCGAGCCACGCACTGAAGATGAGCTTGCCACCGTCGTTCACCGCTGTCGCGAGTCCGGGCTGCAGGTACGCTTCCTCGGCCTCGGCGCGAACCTGCTGGTCGGCGATGACGGTGTGCGCGGCGCGGTGATTCGCCTTTCACAGCCCGCGTTCATGACGTGGCAGCGCGACGGGGACCGCATCGAGGCAGGCGGCGGCGCGCACCTCACCCGGCTGGTGAAGGCAGCCGTGGCCGAGGGTCTATCCGGCCTGGAGGCGCTGGCCGGGATCCCCGGTACCGTAGGCGGTGGCATCCGCATGAACTGCGGCGGCAAGTTCGGCGAAATCGGCTCCGCGGTTGAACGCGTGCGCGTCATTCTGCCGGACGGCCGGGCTGTTGAGCGGCGCGCCAGTGAGCTGGGCTTCGCCTATCGGCGGAGCAACCTGGGCGGCGCGATCGTCGTATCCGCGACGTTCCGGCTGTCGCCGATGGAACCACAGCGGCTGCACGACCGCTACATGGAAATCTGGGAGTTCAAGAGCCGGACGCAGCCGCCGCTCGAGGATTGCAGCGCCGGCTGCATTTTCAAGAACCCGGCGCAGGGCCCGTCGGCCGGCAAGTTAATCGACGACCTGGGCCTCAAGGGTCTGAGCGTTGGCGGTGCGGCGGTGTCGGATCGGCACGCGAATTTCATCGTCGCCCGGCCGGGCGCGCGAGCGGCGGACATCGTCAGGCTGATCGAGCAGATCGAGCAGCGAGTGTTCGACGCGACCGGGGTGCGCCTGGTACGCGAGGTTGAGGTCTGGTAGCTCGCGCGATGGCCGAACGGGACCGGCCTCGCTCGCTGGGCGTTCGTCACGGAGGAACTGGCATGGCGTCCACAAGACCATCCGACACCACGGTCAAGCCGAGCGTTGTCGCGCCACAGACGCGGCTGGCCGTCACCGTGTTGTCAGGGGGACCCAGCGGAGAGCGTGAGATCAGCCTCGAGAGCGGCCGGGCGGTGGCGGAGGCGCTTCAGGCATCCGGCCACCAGGTCTGGGTTGAGGATATCTCCCCGAACAATCTCGGCGCACTGGCCCGGCAGGTGGACGTGGTCTTTATCGCGCTGCACGGCGCGTTCGGTGAAGACGGCGAGGTGCAGCGCATCCTCGAGCGCCGCAAGCTGGCCTACACCGGCTCGGGGCCGGACGCCTGCGAACTGGCCATGAACAAGCCACAGGCCAAGGCGAGATTCGCGGCCGCCGGTCTCGCGACGCCGCGCTGGGACACCGCCACGCGGTCCAACCTGCGCGAGGCGCTGGCGTGCTGGAGCCTTCCGGTCGTCGTGAAGCCGTCCCGCGAGGGAAGCAGTCTGTCGTGCTTCGTCGTGACGGAGTTTGACGACCTTCGAGCGCGGGCAGAGCAGGTGCTGGAGCGTTACGGCGAGTGCCTGATCGAGGATTTCATCCCCGGGCTCGAGCTGACCGTCGGCGTGCTGGGCGAACGAGCGCTGCCGCCGATCGAGATTCGCACGCCGCGGCCGTTCTACGATTTCGATGCGAAATATCGCGACGACCGCACCGAATACCGCTTCGACATCGACCTGCCCAGCGCGTTTCTGCTGGAGCTCCAGGAGATGAGCCTGCGGGCCCATCGCTGCCTGGGCTGCCGCGACTACTCGCGCGTCGACTGGCGGGTCGATCCGGCCGGGCCGACCGCGTATATCCTGGAGGTGAACGCGGCCCCCGGGATGACGTCTCACTCGCTGCTGCCGAAGGCGGCGGCCCAGGCGGGCATCTCGATGCCGGCGCTGTGCGACGAACTCATCCGCGCGGCCACTGCGCGCCGCCCGGTGCCAGGCATCTGAGTGACGTTCGCCGCGTCGCCGCGCGGCTGCGGAGAGATTCATGGGACGAAGGCGTTCACGGATGAACCGCTCACGGGACTCGCTGGTCGGTCACTGGCTGGACCGACTCGACGCGGCCGAGGTCGCCGCCGCTCGCGGCGTGCTGCTTCGCGGAGGACTGGCGATCGCCCTCCTGGCCGGCGCGGCGCTCGGGCTGCGATGGCTGGAGCAGCGCGTCGTGGCGCCGATGCCGGACCGCTCACCACGTGTCATCCAATGGACTGGTCTGCCGGCCTGGCTTCAGTCGCCCGCCAATCGCCACATCGTCGACCGGCTGTCAGACGCGTGCGGCCTGTCTGCCGAGGACCGATTGCTCGATCCCGACCTCGCGCAGCGCGTCGCGCGCCGTCTCGAGAACCCGGAGCTGGCCTGGATAGCCAAGGTCAATCGAGTCGAACTGCGACCGGACGGCACGGTTTTGGTCGCGTGTCAATTCCGCGAACCGATCGCGTGGGTGCGGCACAACGGAGCGTGCTACCTGCTCTCAAGCGACGGCGTGCGGCTGCCGGGCGAGTATTCGCCCGCGCGCGTCGGCGAGCCGGGCCTGACGCTATTGGACGGCGTTCTGACCGAGGCCCCGCCGGCGGGTCGCGAGTGGCTCGGCGCCGACGTGGATGCCGGCCTGCGCGTCTTGCGCGAGATCTCGACGCGATCGTTCCGACACCAGGTGCGGCGCGTACTGGTGGAGAACGTACGCGGTCGCCGCAACCCACAGCGCCCGCAGATCGAGCTCGAGACCGACCTCGCGACGGCCCGCATCGGCTGGGGACGGCCGCCAGGTGAGGAAGATGGCATGGAGATCAGCGTCGAGCAGAAGCTCGCGCTGCTGGAAAGCATGTTCCGGCAGTCCGGTCGAATCGACATGAATCGACCCTATGTGAACATCACCATGTGGCCGGACCGCGTCGCGGCCCGGGTGTCCGAGCCGATCGAACTGCCGCGGCTCGCACAGCGCGGCTGACGCGCCCCCACAGCCGTTGCGAGGCGCCGCCTATAATCGGGGGCGTCCGACGAGGGCCCGCCCATGCAGAATTCGGCCGCTCCTTCTGTCGCATGGCTCGACACCCTGCGAGAGCTGCTTCATTACTACGTGCCGCCGATTCCGTCGTCCGCCGCGGCGTGGGGTGTGTGCATCGCCGCTGTCATCGTCGGCGTGGTGGTGACGTTTCGCAGCGCGAAGGTCGCCCGCACGCTCGTGCTGCTGGTGGGCGCGGCGGCCGGTGCGGCGATCGGCAACGAATTGGCACAGGCCCTGGGAGGCCCCGGCCCGGTGTCGGCCGCGGTTGGCGGCGTGCTGGTCGGAGCGCTGGCGTGGCGTACCTACCGCTTCTGGCTGGCGATTGGATCGGTCGCTGCCATCGTTTTTTCGGCGACGGCATACCAGGTGGTCAGCAGTTCAGACCTCACGCAACTGCTGCCGCAGCCGGGCAAGAGTCGGGTCAGCGGTCAAACGGGCGGCATCCGGCTCGCCTCTCCGAGCGAACAGGCGGCCAATCTCTATGGAGACCCGGCCAAAGAGGCGCAGCGTCTTTGGGAGCACCTGTCCACGACGATGCGTTCTTGGGGACTGAAGAGCTGGCTCTGGCCGGTGCTGGCGCTGGTCGCCGGCGTTGTTCTCGCGCTCTGGGCACTTCAGGTGGTCGCGGTCATGTGGATCGGCCTGATCGGGGCGCTGCTGGCTGCGGCGGGAACGGTCGGATTGATCTCAATTCAATTTCCGGAGTACCAGGCGAGCCTGATTCAGCATCCGCAATACGTCCTTGGCGCGGCCGGCCTGTTGTGGGTGTTCGGCCTGGTTTGGCAGGCCCGACTCGCGCGCCTGGTGACGAAACCCGCGTCGGCTCCAAAGCCTTCCGGAGGCTGAAGTTGCGACCCGCAGCCGCAGGCGATGATTGACGCATCGGGGGATTCTGATATGCTTGAAAGGCTACAGACTTTGCGGGGCCGGCTGGTTGGACTGACGGTGCATTCCGTACCGCGCGGCCGACCCGTCAGGCGCGTGGTGCAGGCATGACTGCTGATCGCGGACACTGGGCAGTTCTCATCGTGGCGTCGCTTTCGCTGGTCGCGGCGGGTGCGTCGCGCGGTGAGGTTCAGCCGTCGGTGACGCCGGTCTCGTGGGAGCTGACGTTCAAGCCGGACCAGTTGCAGCAGATCACGGCCGCCGATCGGACCGGTCGCAGCCGCACGTACTGGTACCTGCCGTACCGGGTGATCAACAACACCGGCCAGGACGTTAATTTTCTGCCGGCCGTCGAGCGCGTCAGCGAGATTGACAGCGACCTGACGCCCGAGCAGTTGTCCAGGAACCCTGGGCTGGCGCCGCGGGTCGTGGTGGACCCGGCGATGGTCGGTGTTGATCCATCCGTGTTCCGGGCGATCAAGCAGCGGCACGCACGGACGTACCCGCTTCTCGTCAGTCCGGTGGCGGCGATCGGCAAGCTCCGCCAAGGCGTGGACAACGCCCGTGACAGCGTGGCGATCTTCCCGGAGTTGGACCCGAACGTGTCGCGGTTCACGATCTACTTCGGCGGTCTTTCGGGCGAGAGGCAGACCCTGGTCAATCCGCTGGGGACGGCGGACAGGTCTGCCGCGCGAGGGGCAACGGCCGCGGCGGGGACGGGCGATGAACGAGTCTTCGTTGTTCAGAAGACGCTGGCGATGCCGTACACTCTGCCGGGCGACGTCAACACGCGACGGTATGCGACGCCGGCGCTCGGCAAGCTGACGTGGGTAATGCGCTGATCGCGCAGGATTTTTCTTGGTCTGCGGTGACGCTCTCAAGGGCGTCTGACATGAAGTCAGGGTGAAACATGGCTCATAAAAAAGGCGGCGGATCAACCAGCAACGGCCGGGACAGCGGCCCGCAGTTCCGTGGCGTGAAGCGCTTCGGTGGTGAATACGTCACGATCGGCACGATCCTCGTGCGACAGTGCGGCACGCCATTCAAGCCCGGCCCGAACGTGCGACGCGGCCGGGACGATACCTTGTTCGCGATGATCGACGGGCGCGTCATCTTTCAGGGTCGCAAGGTCAGCATCGAGCCGCAGCCGGCAAGCTGAGGAGCGCCTATCGAGCGCCGCGGGGCGCGAGCCCGCAGCGGCCGCGTGGCGGGTCGGCACTTGCCCCGTTCGCGGCCGAGGCGGGCTCCCGTTGTTTTCGGAGCGCGGCGGCCATCGCGCCGCAAGAGACATGCGATGTGGTTCGTTGACGAGGCGGAAATCCTTGTTCGCGGCGGACGCGGCGGCGACGGCTGCGTGTCGTTCCGCCGCGAGATGGCCGTTCCCAAGGGCGGCCCCGATGGCGGCGACGGCGGTCGCGGCGGGCATGTCATTCTCGAGGCGGCCAACGACGTCCGCACGCTGTCGGAGTTCGCCGGGCGGCGGCACTGGTTCGCCAAGCATGGCAGCCCAGGCGAGGGCAGCAACTGCACCGGGCGCTCGGCCCCGGACCTGATCGCGCGCGTGCCGCCGGGAACGCTCATCGTCGACGCCGACACGGGCATGGTCATCAAGGACCTGGTGCGGGTCGGCGAGCGCGTCATCGTCGGCCGCGGCGGCGCGGGCGGAAAGGGCAACGCGCGATTCGCTACGTCAACGCATCAGACACCTCGAGAATTCGAGCCGGGCGAGCCGGGGGAAGAGCGGCGTCTGCGGCTCGAGCTTAAGCTGATCGCCGATGTCGGAATCGTCGGCATGCCGAACGCGGGAAAGAGCACGCTTTTGTCGCGCGTCTCACGCGCCCGCCCCAAGATCGCGGCATATCCCTTCACGACGCTGCGGCCGCAGTTGGGCATTGTCGACCTGCCGGGATTTCGGCGCTTCACGATGGCGGACATCCCGGGGCTGATCGAGGGCGCGCACGAGGGACACGGACTGGGCGATCAGTTCCTGCGGCACATCGAGCGGACGCGCGTCCTCGTGCACCTCGTGGATCTCTGCCCGCTGGAGGGTCAGCCGTCCGCGGCTGACGCCTATCGGACCGTCCGAGGCGAACTCGAAAAATACTCCGCCACCCTGGCTGCAAAGCCCGAGCTGGTGGTCGGCACCAAGCTCGATCTGGCAGCCGACAGCGCCTGCCTTCATTCGCTGCAAACAGAGCTGGGTGTTGCCTGCATGGGTATTTCCGCCGTCAGCGGCGAGGGCGTGACCGAGCTGCTGAACCGGCTCTGGCACATGCTGGAGGCCGTGTGGCTCGCCGAGGGTCGCGAGGAGCGTCCGCAGCCCGATAAGGCCATCGCCGCAAACGCGGCCGAGCGACGCGACGAGTGAGCGTTCGCCGCCTGCACGAGCCTCGTTGTCAGCGGGCATCACAGCACAACCATTGACCGCTGCTTAAGTTACAAACGCCGCAGGCTTCGATCAGCGTGCGTCGCGCCGATTTCCGGCGTGCGACCCTACAACCGGCAACATCGCTGCGACTGGTCGTTGCCGAGAAAATTCCGTCACCTTCGCATTGGATTCCGGCGTTTCTCGGCGCGTATAGATTTTGTGGCATTCCCTCGCGCGTGGACCGGCACGTGCCTACATCCGGTCGCCACCGGGAAGGGGCTCGGTGAATGAAAGCCAGGCGCAGCGCGGGGCTGTCTCCCGTCGGAGTCAGCTCGCGGGGGGTCCGTAGATGACGCCGCCGCGCGCCGTCCTGTCGCCCTTGATATAACGGGAGGAACCCTGACATGGAGCGAGCTATGACGAGACGACTTTCACTGTTGTGTGCCACGGCCATCATCGCCGCGGCCGGTACTGTCCACGCCAACGTGGGCGAACCCACGGGCGCGGGCGTCGGCACCACGTTCAGCATCCGCATCACGCAGGGCGGAACGGTGATCGTCGATAATCCGGCCGTGCCGTTTCCGGCCAACATCAAGACCAACCCGCTGACGCCGGTGCCGATCGGCATGACGTCGGGCGGCACGCCGATCATCCTGAAGATCCAGAGCGACTTCAGCGCGTCGGAGGTCTTCCGCATCACGCACTGGTACATCAGCACGCCGGTCAGCGTGGCGGATGTGAATACGCCGAGTCCGTATTCGCTGATCAACCCGGCCAGCACCGATCCCATCCGGGTCGAGGTCGGCAATATCCGATTCATCGGCACGCCGGCGACGGTTCCGGTGCTGGCGAACAATAACAGCTTCTACACGTCGTACATGATCGACTCCAACGGCCGTTACTACGCGACGCCGGGGACGAATCCGTACAACCTTTATGGCAACGGCAAGGTCGACGTGCAGGTGCCGGGCGAGAAGTACCTCGACGGCTTCGCCGATCCATACCAGTTCACGTCGGTCAGCGGCGCCGTGAACTCGTGGGTGTGGGACAAGATCATTCCGCCGGGCGTCGGCACGCAGGTGGTGCAGAACGACGGCTCGCTGGGTGGCACGGGCTTCCCGTCGGCCGGGCACGTTTTCGAACTCGGCCTGGGCGTGGCCTTCGTCGTGCCCGAGCCCTGCACGATGGGCCTGATGGCGATCGGCGGCCTGGTGCCGCTGCTCCGCCGGCGCCGACCGGCGTTCCGCATCGGCTGACGCCGATGCGGTTGGCGCCGCCGTCAGGCGGTGCCGCTTACGGCAGGTTGAGGACCCACAGCCGCCACCGCCTTCAGGTCGACAGACCGATGGCGGTGGCGGTTGCATATTGGGGCGTGTGCGAAATCGAGACCAGGATGCGCAAGATGGCGCGACGCCGGGCGACGCGCTCGCACTCGCCGCTCAGTCGCACGGCCGGCTGCCCCGACGCGTCGTTGACGATTTCAACGTCGGTCCAGGCGATGCCGCCGCGCCAGCCGGTGCCGAGCACCTTGAGCACGGCCTCTTTGGCCGCGAATCGCCCGGCGATATGCGGCAACGGATCGCGCATGCGGCCGACGTAAGTCCGCTCGGCTTCGGTCAGCACGCGCTCCATGAACCGGTCGGGATGACGCTGCATCACATCCGCGATGCGGCGGTTCTCGATCAGATCGACACCCAGTCCGACGATGTTCACCGGGTCGGATTATCGCCAAGCATCGCCGCCCGACAACCCCGGCGACTGGCAGGCGCGCGGAGCGATCAGGCCAAGTAGGCCTTCTGGCGACGTCCGGAGAGGTAGCTTTCCATCACGCAACTGCCGAGGTCACCGCCGTGGCAGTAGAAGGCCACGCCGCGGGTCAGCCGCGTCAGGCGATCGACGAAGCCGACCCAGTCCATCTGCCAATAGTCATCGATCAGCGCGAACGTGGCGATGCGGACGCCCTCGCCCGCGATGGCGAACGCCTCCTTGAGCGTTGCGGCCGCCGTCGCCGGATCGGGCGGATAGAGGAGGTAGACCAGGTCGCCCTGCACATGAGCGGTGGGTTCGCCGTCGGTGACGATGAAGATCTGCTTGTTATGCCCGCCGCGGCGACGCAGGATGCGGCGGGCGTGCACCAGCCCGAGGTGCAGGTTGGTGAAGTGCTGCGGGGCCTGATCGATTCGCTGGATCGGCACGCGCAATTGGATGCTGGGATCGAACATCGAAACCGGCTTGGGCATGACCAGCGGCAGGCGATGCTCGGGGATCGGCGCCGCGGCGGAGTAGAAGCCGACCACGTCGATCGTGTCGCGCGGAAAGCGCTGGCGGATGAGCGCGTGCATGGCCATAGCGCACTTCTTGGCGTGCAGGTAGCGCCCGTTGCGGTACATCGAGCCGGAAAGGTCGAGCAGCAGGACGGTCGAGCAGTCAGTGCGGGTCTCACTGCGGAAGACCTCAAAATCGGGCTCGCGAATCGAGATCGGCAGTCCGACGCCGCCGCGCCGAATGGCGTTGCGGAGGGTCTGCGTCAGATCGAGGTCGCTGATCGGGTCGCCGAACTCGTAGGGCTTGACGTCCTCGACGCGATCGCCGCCCGCGCCGGGGCGACTCGTTTCGTGGCTGTCGCCCGCGCCCCGCTGGAGCCGGGCAAAGACCTCCATGAGCGCCCGGCGCTGCATCCGGTTGATGGCGCGGGGCGTCAGCCGCCACTGGACGCCGGTTTTCTCCAGGAACCCGTCGTCGAAGAGCTTTTGCAGCGCGGCACGTTCCTCGGCACTCAACTGGAGGTGGTCGAGGGCCTCGGCGGCCCGCTCACCGTACGTGAGCAGCAAGTCCATCAAGCCGTCGAGGAGATCCAGCTCCTCGAGCGTCGGGAACTCCTGACCATTCCACTCCGCGTATCGGTATTGCATCGGTGCGACACTCCGTCGGCCGGTCTCATCGCGGATCAACGCTTGTAGAACTGCCGCCCCTGGTAGGCGTACTTGCTCAGCCGGTTATTGACGTGCAGGGCCTCAAGAATGAACTCGATCGCGCTGGCCATTATCAGCGGATCTTCCGGCGATAACCCGGCCGCCGAGCAAATCCGGGCAGCGTGCTTTCGCAGCTCCGGCAGCGACTCGGCCTTCGTGACCAGGTCGGCCGCGCCGACCAGATCGCCCACCTCGATGTTGGCCTTCTTGCGATGAACGTGCTCAACGAGCGGTTCGAAGTCCTTCGGATCGCCGTAGTGCTCGAAGACATTCTTGACCGCCTCGCCCAACAGGGCCGAGACAACCTTGTCCTCCGTGCGCTCGTCGTCGGACAGCATCAGCTCGATCTTGCCGCGGCAACTGGCAACGATGAAGCCGAGGTCGCTGATGCGCGGCACGGCCTTGAACTCCCCGAGCAGAATGGCGCGGCGCTCGGCCGACGACACCATCGTCTCGACACAGGTGATCGAGGTCCGGACGGAGACGCCCGACTGCTGGCTGATATGCGGACTTGATCGGGCGAGCCGCACCAGCTCCTCGACGATCTCGAGCATGAATGCGGGCGTCACGATTTCGCAGGCGTCGCCCCGGCGAATCCAGGCGTTTTCGCGCGTGATCTGCAACGCGTCCTCGGTCCGCAGCGGATAGTGCGTGCGAATGACCGAGCCGATGCGATCCTTGAGCGGCGTCACGATGCGGCCGCGGTTGGTGTAGTCCTCCGGGTTGGCCGAGAACACCAGGCAGACGTCCAGCGGCAGGCGCACCGGAAAGCCGCGGATCTGCACGTCGCGCTCCTCGAGCACGTTGAACAGGCCCACCTGAACGCGCGGCGTCAGGTCCGGGAGCTCGTTAATCGCAAAAATGCCACGATTGCTGCGCGGCACGAGGCCGAAGTGCATGATGGACTCGTCGGCCAGCGTGCGGCCCTCGGCGTGCTTGACCAGGTCGATCTCGCCCAGCAGGTCAGCGATGGTCACGTCGGGCGTGGCGAGCTTTTCGTTATAACGCTCATCGCGATGGAGCCAGCGGATGGGCGTTCGGTCTCCGTGCTCGGCGATCACCGCCCGGGTCTGGCGGAAGCGCGGCTGAAGCGGGTCATCGGGAATCTCGGTCCCGGAGACGATCGGAATGGCGTCGTCCAGCAAGGTCGGCAGCAGCCGCAGCATGCGGGTCTTGGCCTGGCCGCGCAGCCCGAGAAACAGCATGTCGTGCATACTCAGCACGGCATGAACGATCTGCGGAAGCACCGTGTCGTCGTAGCCCACGATGCCGTCGAAAAAGCGCTCCTGCCTGCGAAGCCGGGCGATCAGGTTCTCCCGCATCTCCTGCTTGACGGTGCGCGGACGGTAGCCGGTTTCCTTCAACTCGCCGAGCGTGGAGGGATGTGTCATGCGCGCCTCGAAGTCACCCGCCGCGGCGAACCGGATGCTGACGACCGCACGCCCCGAATGCCGCCAAGGGTTCTAGGACGGCCGATTCGCGATGTCAAAGCGTTTTACCGCAGCAGTTCCTCAACGACGCCCTCGAAACGCTTCCGAAGGCGCTGATGCTCCTCGCCGGCGGCCGGACCGGCGAAGCCGGTGTGCACAGCGCGGACGGTGCCGTCGCGCCGCAGAAAGATCGTGGTCGGGTAGGCTCGCAGGCGATCGAGCATCGGCAGCGCTTCGGACGCCGTCTCCTTGTCGGCGACGCCGCCCATCAGCACCGGGTATTCGATGCCGAGCGTTCGCACATAGCGGCGCACCTGCCGCGCGTCGCGTTCGGCGTCGCCAGTCAGTTCGAAGGCCAGACCGACGATGCGCAGGCCACGGTCGCGGTACTTGCGATCGAGATCCCGCAGCAGCGCCGAGGCGTCCCGGCAGTTGGGGCACCAAGAGCCGAAGACCTCGATGATCATCGCCCGGCCGGCAAAGGCGGGATCGGCCAGATTGCGGGGCCGGCCGTCCAGATCGGGAAAGGTCAGGTCCGCGAGCCTGGCCGGTCGGATGGCAGTCAGCGAGAAGCCGTCCGGCAACGCGGCGCTGTCGTCCCGGCGGGCCGTCCAGCGATCATGCGACGCATCGCGCGACCAGAAATCGCCGGACAGGGTCCCGTCTCGCTGCATGGTCGCGTCAAACAGCAAGGCAAACGCGCCGTCGAAGCACGACAGCCGCAGGCGTCCGCCTTCGTAGACACCTTCCAGATATCGGTAGTCGCCTCCGCTGTTAAGGATGGTGCCGACGACCTGGCCATTGGGTGATTGCTCAAATTGGCCCACACTGGGACTCTCGGCGCGATTGAACTTTATCGACCAGCGCCCGGCCACGCTCGGTCGCCATCCGACGGCACCACCGCCAAGCGGCTCGAAGCGGTGGCCGCGCCACGGCGCGGCTGCAAAGTCGAGTGATGCCCACTTGTCCTTACTCACGCGTCGCCGGTAGGTGCCTCGCAAGCCCACCTCCGTGCCGCCGGCCGGCACTTCAAACACGGCGTCGATGAGAGCGTCGTAATGCTCGAAGTCGAGGACGAGGATGCCGGTGCGCCGCACCACTTTCGGCACCTCGATACGCTCCGGGCCGTTGACGATCCAGGCCCTCGGCGGACCGTCATCCTCGCTGAGCTCCAGCTTGAACGGCAGTTCGCCACCCGGGCACATCAGAACGGCCCGATAGACGGCAAGCTCGGCCGGCGCGGCCGGCGGTCGGGCGGATACGGCCTGTCCGGCGATCATCGACGCCAGCAGGAGCGGCGAGCATGGGTTGATCATCCGTGAAAACCCTCGCGACGTGCCTGATGGACGAGTCAAGCCGGACCCGCAGCCACGACTTACGCACGGAGTCGGTCGCCGCAGCAGCCGGCGCTCAGTCTTACGTGGACAGTCTAGCGTGGAGAGGGTGAAAGCGGCAGGAGAGTGGTCAGGGCCTCAGACGCCCAATGCGGCGAGAAACGCCTGAACGTCCATCCCATTGACGGCGCCGTCACCGTTGACGTCGGACGCAGCCACTCGAGCAGGATCGGCGTCGAGCCCGAGCAGCACCGCGACGAACAAGGTCACGTCGGATGCCTGCACGCTGCCGTCAAAGTCAAGATCACCGGGAACGAGGATCGGCACAACCGCAAACTGATCACCGGCGTGCGCCGTCAAATTCGGAGCGAAGCCGAGATTGGGCGTCGCGGCCGGCAAACCGGGCAACCACTGATTGCTGACAAAGCCGTTGGGGCCCGAGACGAAGGCCACGAGCTTCAGATGGCCGACGGCCGGCGGGAACGTGATGCCGAGGTATGTCCACGGAATCAGGTACTCGAAGCCGCGCGTGGCGGTGGCCGCGGCATCCGGGCTGAATGAGGTCACGCCCGCGGCGTTCAGGTTGTCAAACGCGACCCGAAGATCGTCGGGGTTCGTGCCGCCGGTCAGCAAGGCTTCATGATTGTTCATGACGCCCCGCCCGCGAAACGTCTTGGCGACGCCGCCGCCGGTCAGCAGGGCGAACTGATCGACGAAGAAATGGGCGCCGGACGCGTTGACGAACAGCAGATGATCCGGCTCGAACGCAGCATCGAAGCGCAGCCCGTCGAGCTGCGCCACGCCGTTGGGCGGCTGCGGCGCGCCGGCTGTCGCCAGCACGTTCTGACCGCCCGGCTGCGAGTCGACGAACAGCAGGATCGCATTGCCATTCCCTTCAAGATTTCCGGTCAGACCGATGCGCAGACCGGCGGCCTCGGCGCGAACGAACATCTGGTTGAGTTCGTTGAGGTTGTCGCCAAAGCCCGTGGCGTTGGTCTGGGTGGCCACCACCGCCGGCGGTGGATGATCGGCCGGAATCCCGCGTCCATCCGGACACCACGCCGGAGCAGGCGGCACGGTCACCACTACCGGCGCCCCATCCACGCCAAACGCAGTCACCTCCCGGTTGCAGCCCAGCAAGAGCCGCACGTGGATCGCGCGGGCCGGACGCGGTCGAGATCCCTCGGCGCTGGCGACCGCGACCGTGACCTGATTGCCGACGCGGGTCGCCTCGTAAGTCGTCAGCAGGTAGTCGCCGCCCAGATAGTCGAACCCGTCCCCGTCATCTTCGTAAAGCTTTCCGACGGCACGGCCATCGGCATCCAGGGAGACAATCAGCGTCAGCGGATCCAGCGGCTCCTGGTCGACGTACTGCATGACGGGCCCCGTCGGAAGGATCGCTCCGCCCCGCAGGTAGAGCTCGGGCAGGTCGGGGTCGAGGCTGTCGCCCCAGTCGAACTTCCGCCAGATGCCACCCGGCTCGGCCGGTATGCGATCGCGGTTCGGCACCACCTGCGGCACGACCATCAGGTCGCCGCCGAGCAGGAAGGCGTCATCCTCGTCGCGTAGCGCCGGGTCCGACGGATCAGCGAAGAACAGCGGGCGTACCGGCGGTGCACCGGTCGTCGCCGCCTCGCGAAACAGGGTGTAGATCAGCGGCATCAGGCGGTAGCGGCGGTTGATCGCCTTGCGACAGGTCTCCTCCACGGCCGCACCGAACGACCACGGCTCCTTCGCCGGACCGCCTTCGTAATGGGCGCGGGCAAAGGGCAGCATTGCGCCGACGCCGACCCAGCGACCGTAGAGCGAGCCGGTGCTTTCCGGCGTGTTGATGAAGCCGCCGATGTCGGGGCCCGCAAAGGGCTGACCTGACAGACCGAGCGTCAGCACCATCGACACCGACAGATTCAGATGGTGCCACGTGGCGCGGTTGTCGCCGGTCCAGGTCGCGGCGTAGCGATGGCCACCGAGATAGTTGGCACGCGTCAGTACGAACGGGCGCTTGTCGGCGTTGGCGAGCTGGATACCCTCGCGCGTGGCGCGGGTCATGAGCATGCCGTACACGTTGTGGTACTTGCCGTGCGGCTGTGTCCCGCCGAGTTCCGGATCACCGCGGTGAACGTTGCACTCGGGAAACGTGTTGGGAAACGTGTTCAGCAGGGCCGGCTCGTTCATGTCGTTCCAGACGCCGTCGACGCCGTTCCGCATGTACGGCACATACAGCCCCGCCCACCACGCCCGCGTGGCGGCGCGGGTGAAATCCGGAAAACACGACGCGCCGGGCCAGACCGTGCCGACGAAATTGGTGACGCCGTCGCACGCCTTGACATAGTGGTCCTGGGCCCAGGCCTCATCGTTGACCCAGTAGCCGGCCTCGTTCTTGATGCCGGGGTTGATCATCCACACGGTGCGAAAGCCGCGGGTCTCCATCTGGGCGTCGAACGCCATCTGGTTGGGCGGGCTGATCGGGAAGTGGACCGGGTGGAAGGTGAAACAGCGATAGCCGTCCATATAGTCGATGTCGAGCCAGATGACGTCGCACGGAATGTTGCGGTTGCGGAACTCGTCGGCGACGCCGAGCGCGTACGCCTGGTTCCAGTAGCTGAAACGCGACTGCTGGTACCCGAGCGACCACTTTGGCGGCATCGGCATGGCCCCGGTGAGCTGCGCCAGCGCTTCGAGCACCTGCTGCGGACCCGCGCGATCGATGATGATGAGCGGGTAGAACGGCCCCTCGGCGGAGAAGCGGATGCCGACCGCATCGGGCTGCGTCAGGTCGACATCGCAGCGCCAGGTGGTATCGGCGATGACGCCGAACGCGCTGCCGTCGGGACGGACGCCCAGCACCCACGGGTGCGACTGGTACAACTGGTTGTCGTCATCTCCGTAGCCGTACGAGTCGTCGTTCCAACAGGTGACGAACCGGCCGTTGCGACGCATCGGACCGGAGACCATGCCGGTCCCGTAGAGGTCTGTTCCGGCCGGGATCGGCACGATCGCCACCTTGCGGGCGCCCTGGTCGGCGAACACCGGGTTGAACGGAAAACCGACCGGCTCCGGCCCGATGCCCGGCCAGCCCCCCTGCAACGCGAGCGACGGCTGCGCGCCCGCCTGAGCGGCGGCAGACGCGTGATAACGAACCACGCCGGGCGCGATCAACTCGCGCACCTGCTGCGCTTGCGCGGCGCTGACGACGCTCAGCAGGCCGACCACGGCGGTCGCCAAAGATGACATCCCCGAGACCGTCACGTTCCGCCTCCACCGCCCGCGCGCCGAGCGCGGGCCTGACTCGCCGGCCGATCACATCGCGTTCACGAACAACTGGATATCGCGGCCGTCGACGAGGCCGTCGCTGTTCATGTCGGCGATGGGCAGGTCCCCGGGCGACAGCGGCGTCCCCAGCAGTGCGGCCACCATGTGGGGCACGTCGACCTGATCGACCAGGCAGTTCCAGTCGAAGTCGCCCTTCAGCGGACTGCATCGACGATTGTTGATATCAACCTCAAATGAGAACGAAGCGCCGCCGAACACCTCGATCTGCTCCGTCAGCGCCAGATTGCGATTCAGGTATCCGGCGTTCGCCGGCGTTGGATTGTGGCTCGACGTGCCGAAGACCACGCGGACTCGGCCGCCCTGGCTGTTCGTGACCGTGTAATCGGTGCCGGTCAAGCTCGTGGAGAGGTGATCCTGACCGTACAGCGCCAGATCGGACACGTTGGGGGAGGCGCCGACGCGGACGTACAGGTTGCCGCCGGTCGTGTTGGCATAGGAGGCAGCAAGCACGCCGGAGCCCGGGCCGACCGTGATGGTCTTGCTGACGCGACCGTCCGGCGACGTCAGTTGCAGGCCGTTCGGCACGACGGCGACGTTGTACGCGGCATCGACGTAGGCCGGATGGGCGTCTTTGAAGGTGCTGCAACGGTTGGCGGCGGTCCCCAGCCGCTCCTCCTCGCCCGGCTCGGACGGGTTGACGAGCGGCGCGCCGAGCACCTGCACGGCGTCATCCAGCGCGTCGATGTACGCGAAGCCGTGCACGAGCCGTCCGCCCCACCTTTCGAAGCAGACGTAGATGCGGTTGTTGTAGCAGATCCATTCGCTCTGGCCGTCCTGATCGAGATCAAGGGCGGCGACGGTCGTCAGGCCGTTCTGGGTTCCGGTGCGAACGTTCTCAGCCCACTGGGCCGCATGTGCCAGCACCCCGAGACTGCGAACGTGGTTCTGGAGCCGCAGGCACCAGGTGTTCACGCCGTCCCACGTCGGATCGGGCACCGGCCACGGCGTGCCGTAGTTGGTGCCCTGATAATGATGAGTCGCGCCGTAATCTTCCTCGTGCCAGGCGGTTTCGTAGATCAGCGCCGAGTAGGCCTTCTCGGCCAGGTCCTTGAGGCGGCCGGCCGGCGCGGCGACGATCAAAGCCCAGGTGTCGTGCAACAGCGTGCCCGGCGTGTTCAGGTCGCCGAGCCGCTTACCGCTCGGCAGCTTGGGGCCGTCGAGCGAGTCGGCCCACGCATCGTTGTTGACGCCAAGCCCGGGGAAGCGGCGATGGTAGTCGCCCTGCTCGCCGAGCAGCACCGGCACGAGGTTGTAAAAGTTCTGCTCGTTCCCGGGGAACCCGGCGTTGCTGTTGTAGTACCAGTAATGGTACGAGTCCTCGGAAGCGTGCTTGAGCCACTCGTAGGTTTGGATGGACAAGTCGGTGCGCGTGCCCATGTCGATCACCCAGGCCGGGTCGTACCGCGGGTTGCCGGGGTTCACGGCCCGGTCGAGCACGTCGCGCAGGTTGACCACCTCGATCCAAGGGTGGTTGGCGATCCAGCGGACGTTGGTCTGGTACTGAATCTGGTTGTTGTTGGGCACCGACTGACCCTGTCCGGGGTCGAAGCTCTTGCCCGCCATGGCCTCCCAGTCGTCGAAGATCAGCACCAACTGGGCCTGATCGGGGTGGTTGGCCTTGTCGATCAGAACGAAGCGGGCATCGAGCGGCAACCCGCTGTCGACATTGCCGAACTTCTGCTGATCCACGCGATCGTTGATGGCGAAGCAATAGACGCCGTTGATCTTGTGGATCTTGTGCAGCCGCGGCGCGGTGAACGTGCCGTTGAACCCGCTCCACGGGTCGTTCGGATAGAACCACCAGTGCAGGTGCGTCACCTCGTCGATGTAGGTCGCCATGTAGGTGCTGCCGGCGATGTCGGCGAACGTCAGGCCGTCGAGCGGCGAGAGTCCGGTCGGGTAGGAGCGAATGACGCGCTCGGGTGTGTGCATGACCTTCATGTGGACGCCGGTCTGACCGTACAGCACGGCCGTCAGCTCGTCGAACTGCTGAATGCTCCTGGCGTTCACCGTGCCTTCGAAGTACGGCATGATGTGCTCGGCATAGACCCCGCCGATCAGCGACCCGGGCCGGCCGTCGTTCTGGTCCGCGTTCACGAACTCACCCACGCGCTGAAGAAACGCGGGGCCGTCGGACAGCGGATGGTCGCCCGGACCGGCCTTCGCCCACCTGGCGGCCACGATGAGTGAGCCGCTCATGTGGATGTTGAGCGGAACGTTGAAGATCTGATGCGTGTCGAGGGCGCGGATGAAGCCGGTCTTCTGCGGCACGCCGGGGTCGAAGATGTGAATGCGGGTGTCGTCGTTCCTGTTGATCGACTGGTTGCCGTGGGCGATGGACGCGAACTTGGCCCGGCCGACTGACGACGTGGAAGCGATGGCGCCGTTGATGGTACAGTCCGAGAAGCCGCGATCGTCGTCGAAGAACGTGTCGGTGGCGTCGCTGGTCACGCCCGGCGAGCTGCACGCGCCGCCGCCGCCGGTGATCTCGCCCGCGCCGCCGACGTTGTCCTTGGTCGTCATGACCGTGAAGTAGAGCGGCCGAACGCCATCCCAGCCATGGTTGAGCAAGGTCTGCCGGGTAATGGCGAACTCGACCGAATCAAGCTGGCTGTTGTAGTACGCGCCGACGTACGCGCCGGGGATGTTGGTGTAACTGCTGTTGTACACATTCCGGTTGAACGAGTCGTACAGTGCGATGCACACCTCCCAACGGTGAGCCGGATCGACCTTCACGTCGGTGAAGTCGGGCATCCACTCCGCCCCGCCGGCCGGATTAGTATCAATGGCGACATAGATATCCAGGGAGCCGTTCTCCGCGCCGAGCGTGAGATCGTAGAGGTCCACGCGGAAGTAGCAGTTCGGCGCCTCGTCGCGGAAATAGAACGCCACGAGGTCGCGTGAGTCGTCGAAACCGTCATTGAAGTTGTAGCGTCCGCCGACGGTCGCGCCGGCGCCGTCCAGCGCCCTGCAATCCGAGTGGTTCCAGTCCTGAAACTCCTGGTGATACGTGTTGCCGGCCGAATCCGTGCCGATCACCGGACCTTGCCCGATGATGATGCCCGCCGATGCCGACCAGCCCGTGACCAGAACCGCGAGCACGCTGATGACCGTACGATGCGGAAGCACCTGACACCCTCCTGCTCGATCATTGCGAGGCCGACCGGCCGGGTCGAAGGCCCCAACGGCCCGGGCGGTGCACGAGGCCCGACGGGGAGCCTGGCGGGGGCGGCTGAACGACGCCCCGACTGGCCAGCCAAATCGTTTTACCAGACCGCATTGTAGGCATTTCAGGCGCGTGGAACCAGAGGTCCCCTGGGGGCGGTCGCTATGAGCGTTTGGCGGGAACCGGTGGCGCCGGCACCTCCGACACCACCGGGAGCAAAGCAACTCGGTCCCTACCGGCAGGGCTCTCGCGCGATGACCTTATGCACGAACCACTGAATGTCGCCGCCATCAACGGCGCCGTTGCGGTCCACGTCCCCGCGGCAGCCGTTGCCGCACGGAACGCCCGACAACAGTTCGGCCACGAACAGCGGCGCATCATCGGCGTCGACGGCGCCGCTGAAGTCCAGGTCACCGGGGCAGCCTCGAATCGGATGCGGCGCGCAATCGAGGCACTCCAGCGAATCGACGCTGCCGCGAATCCGGAATCCGTCGGGACAGTTGGGCGTGATGGACGTCTGCCAGACAAAGCACCGGCATGGCTCGGCCAGCGACAGGCCGGCGCCGCAGACGGTACATGGCGGCAGCACTGCCCCGCCGCAACAACCGGTGAAGGCCGCCAGTTCGAGATCGCCGCATTGCAGGAGCGCATCCGATGCGAACGTGGTCGTCCGGTTCACCAGCCGCACGCCGAACGTCGCGGGCGGCGAGGCGGCCGTCTGCACGCGCACCTCGTACGCATCCTGCGAACTCGTCAGACCGCCGGCATCGTCGAAGATGCTGATGATGCTGGATGGCGCGGCGGGTCCGGCGGAGACCACATTGGAGTTGATACGCAGTTCATAGTACACGACCGCGTACTCGCCGATCTGGGGCGATGCATTCATGTCGCCCGAGAAGCGCGAGAACCAGTATCGCAACTGCCACTGGTCGCCGAGGCCGATTGGCGGAAACATGCTCGGCGGGCAGCCCTGTAGCGTGAGAATCACGCCTCGCAATGTGAACGACGCCAGCTCGGTCTCGCACGAAGCACATCGGCAGCGGTGGAACTCACCCTCCTGAACGAACTGGCATGCGGTCCCGTCGATGCAGACGCCTCCACAGCCGGGGTCAGCGCCCGGGTGGAAGTCGACGTAGCATTCGGGTTGCGGCACGCAGCCGCACTCGACCACCTCCCAGGACGGCGTGCATGACGTGCCGCACGGACAGTCGTTGTCGGAATCGCAGATCTCGTTCGTGATCGGGCAGCGATCGACGCGACGGAGGCGCGTCGGGCGGCACTCGCTGCTCGGCGGCGTCGGACACGGTCCGTCGCACCCGAAGCCGTCGGCGGTCGGACTGCAAACGGTCGATCGGTTCACCAGCATCAGGCCATCCACCAGGCCGCCGCCGCAGGTCGCATCGACGGTGACATTCACGCAGCCGGAGGGCGGCGCGACGGCCGCGTACCCGGCCGGCGGCGTCTGGCAGATCGTGTAGTTGCCCGGCGGCAGCCCGACGAACGAAAACTCGCCGGCGTCGCTGTAGCAATCGGCGTTGTCCGGCAGCGAGGTCGTGGACAGGTTCAGGCTGTTGCCCGTCAGCGTCACGGTTACCCCGCCGTGGCCGATGTCTCCGATGTTGTCATGGTCGCGATCGATCTTGACAAAGCCGCGAATCACACCGTGCCGCGGGTTCGGATTGTTGAAGGAGATGGAGTTGCCGTTGCAGCTTCGCGTATTGGTGCCGCGGCCGCCGAATCGGCAGTCGGCGCAGCCGGTCATCACGCCGCACGAACCGCCGGGATGACCGTCGACCGTATCGTTGCCGCGATTGCCGAAAAGCTTGTCGCCGCCACTGCCGTCGGGACCGCTGTAGACGCGATCGTTCCCGCGATTGCCGAAGACGAAATCGTTGCCGCCGCCGCCGCTCTGCAGGTCATCATCGCCGCGATTGCCGAAGATGAAGTCCTTGCCGCCCTCGCCGTCGATCTGATCGTTGTCGGCGTTGCCGAAGAGCAGATCGAGCGGGCCGCCACGGCCGAAGATCGTGTCATTTCCGCGGTTGCCGAAAATGATGTCGGTGGCGCTGTCGCCGCCGGCGATCCAGTCGTCGTTGGCATTCCCGAACAGGATATTCAGGCCGCCGCCGCCGTGAATCACATCATTGTCGCGCCCGCCGAAGGCGATCAGCTTGCCGCCGCCGCCGCAGATGATGTCGTCGCCGTGGCCGCCGAATGCCAGTCCCAGGCCGCCGCCCATCACCAGCCGATCATGGCCGCGGTTGCCGAAGTTCAGCGTCAGCCCCGACCCGGCCGTCAGGCGGTCGTTATCGCGGTTGCCGAAGGACAGCGTCAGCCCGGCCCCGCCGATGACTTGGTCATCTCCGCGGTTGCCGAAGAGCAGGTTGACGCCGACGCCACCGATGACGACATCGTTGCAGGCATTGCCGAACGCCAGGTTCAGGCCGTTGCCGCCCTGCACGGTGTCGCTGCCGCGGTTGCCGAACAGCAGGTACAGCCCGAGCGAGTCATTGCCGCCGGTGACCATGTCGTTGCCGCGATTGCCGAACAGCAGGTTCAGGCCGAGCCCGCCGGTGATCACGTCGTCGTCGCGATTGCCGAAGCAGACGTTCACGCCGGCACCGGCGTTGATGGTGTCGCGACCACGATTGCCGAACAGCAGGTTGATGCCGATGCCGGTCGTCGAGATGGTGTCGTCGGCGCGATTGCCGAACAGCAGGTTGATCGTCGTGACGACGCCGTCCGCCGTGACTGTGTCGTTGTGTCGACCGCCGAATGCGACGTTGATGAATCCCCCGCCGGCGGAGATGGTGTCGTCGCACGGTCCGCCGAAGAGGAGGTCGACCTCGAGCAGCAGGGCCCGCCCCTGGCTTTCGATTTCGTCTTCGCCGTCGCTCCCGAACATGAGATTACCGAACGGGATCGGAATGCCGGCGATGAGCAGGACGCCGCCATGTTCGGCCACGAGCCGATCGTCGCCCTTGCCGCCGAAGACGAAGTCGATGCCGCTGTACGACTCGACGTTGTCATGGTCGGGACCCGCGAAGATCAGGTCCATGCCATCCAGATAGTCGCCCAGGTCGCCATCGGGCACGGGGAAATCGTCCGGATCGACCGGCAGTATGCCCGCCGGCACCGGGGCCGCTCCGGCGCCGCGGATGGTGTCGGCGCCGACGCCGCCGAACAGCATGTTCCCGAACGCAATCAGGGTCGGGGTCGCGGGAGGGCTGATGTAGATGACGGAACCCTTGCCGCCCTCGATCTCATCGTCGCCCGGGCCGCCAAAGATCACGTCGATGCCGGCCTTCTTGTGATCGTCGCCGCCGGACGTGCTGGGATTCTCGTAGCGCGCGAAGAGCTGGTCGCCGCCCTCACCGCCAAAGACGATGTTCCCGAACGTGAACGCCAGCGTGATGCTGGACGGGTCGCTGATGTCGCCGACCGCGAACAGGCCGCCGTCGGACGAGTACACCACGTCGTTACCGTCGCCGGCGAAGATCAGGTCGATGCCGTCGACCTCGCCTTCGTCCGGGTCGGTGCTGGCGGGTGCCGTCGGCACGTCGCCGTGGATCGTGTCCGCGCCGCCCTGCCCGAAGATGATGTCGCCGAAGTCGATTACCACCGCATCGCTGAACTTGAGCCGGTCGCCGTAGCCGGCCTCAATGTGATCTTCGCCCGGGCCGCCGAAGATGACGTCGATGCCCTTGCCGGTCTTGATCGTGTCGTCACCGTCGTTGCCCAGCACGAGGTTGCCCAGCCGCATCTCGAACTCGTTGTTGCCGTCTTCGTCGCCATCGACTTCGAGCTTGCCCCCGCCGTAGCCGTTGATCGTGTCGTCGCCATCGCCGCCGAACAGCAGGTCGATGTCATCGCTGGCACGGTCCGCGGCCGGATCATCACCGTGAATCGTGTCGTCGCCGCCGCGCCCGAACACCAGGTCGCCGAAGGCGATCTTGAGTTCCGGCTGCGAGTTGTGATTGCAGTCAAACGTGAAGACGTGACCCTTGCCGGCGGTGATGGTGTCGTCGTCGGGGCCGCCGAAGAGCACGTCGATGCCGTCCTTGGCGACGATGGTGTCCTTGCCCGAGCCGCCGAATACCAGGTTGCCGAGCTTGATCGGGAACGGGCACGGCGGCTGGGACGCGGTGGTCGTGAAGTTGCCGCCGTCGCCGATCAGAATCCGATCGTCGCCCGCCATGCCGAAGGCGATGTCGATGCCGGGCAGCAGGTTGGGGGCGTTCGGATCGCTCGGATTCTCGTCGCCGCCGACGATCAGGTCGTCGCCGCCCTCGCCGAAGAACAGGTTTCCGAGGTCGAACTTCAGTGAGAGCACCGTGCGTGTTTCGCCGGCGCCGCCGTACATGCGATCGCCGCTGCCACCGCCGAACAGGACGTCGATCTTGTCCTGGCCGTGCATGCGGTCCACGCCGCCCCGGCCGATCAGCAGGTCGATGCCGCCGCCGCCGAACAGGCAGTCATCCTTGTTGCCGCCCACCAGCAGGTCGGCGTCATCGCCGGGAGCCAGCTTGGTTTCGCCGTAGATGACGTTGTTGCCGCCGCCGCCAAACAGCAGGTCGCGGCCGTCACCACCCTCGATCAGATCGTTGCCGAAGCCGCCGATGATCAGATCGACACCGCCGCCGCCGATCAGGTGTCCGTTCCCGAGCGTGCCGATGATGATGTCGGTACCCGGGCCGCCGATGATCTTGTAGTTCGTCGTGATGTCGCAGTCGGCGATGCCGCGAGGATCATCCAGCGCCAGCACCGGGTCCGCCGTCAGAAAATCGATCGTCGACTGCGACAGGAGCGCCTCGACGTCGCTTGGGATGGCCATGGCCGTCGCCTCGAAGGCGGCCGCGGCTGCCTCGAGCGCCGCGGCGGCGGTGTCGACGCCCTGCATGCACTGCTCAATCGAGCCGCCGCCGGTGCCCAGCGTCGTCTCGACGCCCGCGCCCCAGGCTTCCTGCGCGGCTGCCTTCTGCTCGGCGTTGGACTCGAATGTCTCGGCGTCGGACTCCATCGTCTCAATGTCGGTCTCGATGCTGTCGACGTTGGTCTCCAGCGTGCTGCCCACGCCTTCCAGCGAGCCGGCGCCGCCCGCTTCCTCGTCGGCCAGTGCCTCGACGGCCTCGGACTGCGCCTCGACCGCATCGTTGCGGGCCTCGACCATGTCGACCACGCCTTCGAGCTGCTCGATCAACTCCTCAAGCTCGTCGCACGGAAAGGGCAGGCCGGACGGCGGCTGGTTGTCCTCGTCGCCGTCGTTCGGGTCATTCGGCGGCTGGGTCGGATCGTCACACAGGGTGGCCCAGAACTCGATGGTCACGATGTAGTTCTCGACCGTCTGCACGAACGCCTCGGGGCTGCCGCTCTGCGGGCTGGTACCCATGGACTCGGCGTAGGTGACGAGCGCCTCGCCGGCGGCCTTCAAGTTCAGGGCCATCGGAATCATGATGTCGGCGATGTCGATCACGTTGGCGTCGATGTTCGTCTTCAGTGCCTCGGCCTGCTGCTGCATCGCCTTGGCGTCGTTGGCGACGAAGTTGACCCACGACAGGATTTCCTGCTCAACCGTGTTGCGGACGATCTGTCGCATGGGCTCGACCAGCGCCGGACGCACGTTCTGCGCGCACTGCACCCCGGGCTGGATCATGGTGGCATGGGCGGTATCGATCAGCGCCGCCCCGGCGTCGATCAGGTTCTCAACGCGACTCTCCGGAACGGTGTTCAGCACGTCAGTGCGAAACTGCTGCACATCGGCCAGCAGAGTCGCCAGCGGCAGCGCGGTGAGATCCACGCCGCCGGCCAGAATGTTGGCGCCGTCGCCGCCGTCGATCTCGGTCGGGAGGCTCAGAACGATCGACCCGCCCGAATCATCGAAGATGACCTGATCGTCGCCGCTGCCGGCCTCGACCCGAATCGCCGTGACGGCGCAGGCGACCGTATCGACGCTGGCGCAGGGCGTGACCGCCCCCGCCGGCGAGTAGAACTCGATGAACTGCCCATTCTTGAGGACACGGAGCGACTCGTCCGAGCTGGCAGAGGCCCAGGACGCGGTGAGCACGCCGCTGTTGACCGAGATGCCGATCACGCCGCATGTGTGCGCGCACCCGCCGCCCAGCGCGTCCGGTGAGGCGGCCTCCGCAATCGGCGCTGCCTCGGCTGGCGGTGCGGCCCGCACCGGGGCCGCGAGTGCCAGCGCGGCGGCCACAACGCATCCGAGGGCCGGGCCCCGCCGCGCGCCGCGGCGCCGGCGGACCAGCCAGATCGCAAACGGCGCGAGCAAAATACCGGTCGTCGGTTCCGGGACGATCCGGAACGCCACGGTGCCGGTATCAAACGGCGTGGTCCCAAAGATCGGCGGAATATGGATATTCTTCAGTCGAATGTAGTAGGTTCCCGAGCCGGACAGCGTCACGAAGAACGATGCCTTGCTGAAGGCCGGATCCAACCAAGCCACGTCCGGGTCGCTGGTATACGGCGGGTCGAACGCGCTGGCCGGCGGCCCGGGCAGGCTCGGCCAGTCCGGCACGACCGGCGTCGCGCCCACCAGCACGGACGACGGTTGCAAACCGAACCACAACTCGTTGCGATCGGAGACGGCGTAGAGATCCGTCACGTCGATCCGCACCTGCGACAGGCTGGTGCTGAACGTGTAGATCGGCGAGTAGAAGCGCCCGCCGGAGGGCGGAAGCTCCATCACCTCCTCGAGCACGACCCAGTTCCCGTTCACCGGGACGTTCACGACCGACTCGATCGACGGCGGCGTGCCCTCGCCCTGACGATTCAACGCCGCCCGCGCAGCGGGTGCCCACCACGACATCACCACAAGTGCTGCTGGAAGCGCCGCACGCAACCTGATCGGACACGACATGGATGCTTCTCCTTCGCGCAACAGCGGACAGGCATCGCGGATTAACCGCGCGGCCCGCCGAACGCACACCCTCGCCCCGCGCTGATTCGCCCTGAATGGGCCGGAAGAGTCCCGGGCTCGATCACTCCTTCATACTACGTTCGCTGATTTTTATCAAGGACTTAGCGCCACCAGAGTGGGGTGTAACGCGGTTGCGTCATGACCCGCGCTCCAAGTGCATGCGACCGAAGTAGAGGCGGTTAGGGAAAACCCCGACTCGACGGACAAGGAGTGATGGGCAGACTGAATCGCGGTCGGCTCGAGGGTGACGGGAACTCAGCAGGCCGGATTGAGAAGCGAGTGCCGCCGAGGAAGCTCGCGGGTTGGCATCAGTCGCTCAGCGCCGCCACGAACAACTGCACGTCCGCGCCGTCGGCCGTCCCGTCGCGGTTCATGTCCGCCGCGGCCACCCGTGGCGGAGATGTCTCGAGTCCCAGCAGGACCGCCACGAAAGCGGCCGAGTCGGCGGCATCCAGCACGTTGTCCGCGTTGATGTCGCCGGGCAGACGAAGCACGATCGACGCGAACTGATCGCCAGGCGCCACCGTCATGTCGGGAGCAACGCCCAGATGTCCGAGTCCCGGCCCGACGGGCGGAAGCCACTGATTCGAGACGTGCCCGGTGGGCCGCATCAGGAACACCGACAGTCGCAACTGCCCGCCCAGCGCGGCGCCGATGTCGGGATATGGCAGAAACAGATCAAGGCCGTTCCGCGCCGTGTCAGCGCCGGCGGCGCTGGACGAAGTCACGCCGGCAGCATTGGTGTTGTTGATGGCCACCTTCATGCCGTTCGGGTTCGTGCCGCCGCTCAGCGTGCCCACGCCGCTGCCGACCGTACCCTGCCCGCGATAGACCTTGGTGACCGGCCCGGACGGCGGAAGCGCGAACTGGTCGACGTAGAGCGTCGTTCCGACCGCGTTCACAAACAGCAGGGTGTTCGGCTCGAAGCCGCCGTCGAGGCGCAGACCCGCCAGGTGCTGCGGCCCGCCCGGCGGCGGCGACACGCCCGAAAAGTTCAGGACGTTCTGCCCGCCCGGAGTGCTGTCGATCAGGACGCATAACCCGGTCGCATCGGGACACAGATTGCCCGTCAGGCCGATGCGAAGCCCCGTCAGCGTGGGTCGCACGAACAACTGATTCAGCTCCGAGATATTGTCACCCAGGCTGGTCGGGCTGTCCTGCGTGGCAACCAGCGTGTAGGCGCCCACGTCGGCCGGCACGTTCACGCCGTCATCCGGCCCGTCCGGAACGGCCGGCGGCTCCACGTTCAGCGCCAGGATGCGGTAGCTGTACACCCCCATGCTGAGAGAGTAGGCCGACTTGTTGGCGTTTGTCATCGGCGTCAGCGTCTGCCCGGTGATCACGTCAGTCACTGTCGTCGTGCCGCCGGGAATGGTGAAGCCTGCCAGATTGAACGTGACCGTGGCGGTGGTGTTGCGGATGCGAACGGCCACCAGCAGGGATTGCTGACCCGGCGCGTGCCGCACGAACGACCAGACGCGCGTGTTGTTGTTCGTCACCGGATGGTACGAGCCGGTCCGCAGGGCAACATGGGCCTTGCGGATGGCGATGAGCTGCCGGTATGTCTCCAGCAGCGAGCCTGAAACGCCGGTCTGCTCCTGGACGCTGCGCCCGTCGTTGTTCTGCGAGAAGCGGTTGCTGTAGGCCTGGCTGTTGAGGATCCAATAGTTGGTCATTGGCGGTCCGGCCACCGCGTTCCACTTGAACGGCTCACGCAGCGGAATGTCGTTCGCATCGCTGCCATAGTTGGCCTTGGTGCCGAGCATGCCGATTTCGTCGCCGAAATAAATCACCGGCGGAAACGGCGACGTCAGGTGAATCGCGGCCGCCACGCGGGCTTTCGTCAGCGACCCGCCCAGCACCGACGTCACCCGATCGACATCGTGATCGCCGATGATCCCGAGAAACGCCCGCCCCGGCGGCTGCTGCGCCAACGTCGCAGCGGTCTGCGAGTAGAGTCCGGCAGCGGTCTCGCTCGACAGGGCGTCGCGAACGGCGAATTCCCAGGGCTTGGTGAACGCCGAATCGAAGGCCGGCATGAGCGACACGCCGGTGATGCCCCAGTCGGCCTGCTCGGCGAAGGTGAACACGTTCGGATTCCGTGCCCGCAGGGCCGCGTGCCACGGCACCCAGAAGTCGTGCAGGTTGTAGCCCCAGCCGTTCGGCCCGCTGCCGTACTGCTCCCAGACGTGATCGAGCCTGAAACCGTCGATGCCGTCGGACGGATCGCCATCGCCGTCGGGGTCCAGCCACTTCAGCGCCCAGTCGGCCACAAGCTGGCGCGGCCCGGCGGTGCGCAGGTCCCAGTGGATGAAGCCGACTGACGCGCCGTTCCACGTGTTGTAAACGGACCCGAGATAGCTCGTGTTGGCGGCATTCGTGAACGCCAGCCAGGAGTCGTAAGGACTGGCCGGGTTGTTATAAGCGCTGCTGAACCATGTCGAGTTGTGGCTGATGCCATAGACAACGAAGTCGACGAAAACCTTGATTCCACGAGCGTGCGCCTGCTGCACGAAGTTCAGGAATTGAGCCTCGGTCCCGAAGCGGCTGTTAAGCTGGTCGCCGGGCCCGTGCTGGTAGCTGTGATACGCCGCCGACGGAAAGATCGGCGTCATCCAGACCGCCGTGACGCCAAGCTGCTCGAGATAGTCGAGCGAGGCAGTCATTCCGTTGAAGTCGCCGAACCGCTCGGGATCGTTATCGGAATCGCGCCAGGCGATCGGCATGAACTGGTAAAAAACCTCGTCGGTGACTGGGCGCGCGGGGACGCCGCCAGCGTTTACCCGCGAACAGCCGACCACCAGCGCCGCCAGGCCCCAGACCGCGCTCCGCCATCCGCGTTGCCGCATCGTCGTCGGCTCCTTTTCCCGCCGGTCTTCTCATCGTAGCGAGTGCCGACGGCAGAATCCGGCCCGCTACTTTCAGCGAGTTTCGATGCCGGGCGCAACGCGGACCCGTCGCGCCGCATGGCGATCCGATCAACGCGTCCCTCTCGGACCCGGACCTACACCACCGCGGCGACAAAGACCTGCACGTCATCGCCATCCACCACGCCGTCCTGATTGACGTCGCTGCGGAAAACTCGCGCCGGGTCGGTCTCCAGCCCAAGCAGGACCTCCACGAACAACGAGACATCCGCGGCCGACACAGCGCCGTCCGCGTCAATGTCTGCGACCCTGAGACGCGACACGGAGATCGTTGCGTATCCACGTGTCCCGCCATCCAGCTCGCGCCGCGCGCTGATCAGAATCGACCGGCTCTCAAGCGGCGGACCAGCCGGCACCGTCACGCTGACCACCACGACGGCCGAGCCCGCGCTCGGAACAATGCCGGTCGTTCCCGGCGAGACAACGGCCGGCCAGTCGCCATCCGCGAACAGGGCGAAATCGCTCGCCGACGGACCGGAGTTCGTGATCGCGACATTCACGCTGACGGTTTCTCCGATCGCACCGGCGGCCGTGCCGACGGCAGGCGATAGCCCGACGCCGCTGTCGATGGTGCGCAACACGCCCCCGTCCGACGTCGCCGCCGGGCCCCAGACCGCCTGCCAGCCGTCCTGAAGGCCCTTGAGATGCAGATGAAACCACGCCGTCAGCAAACGCCGAACAATCGCAAGCTGCGTCGCCCGGCTGATCGAGCCTGTGTCGCAACCAATGAAGCTCGCATCGGTGAATCCGCAGTGGAACCCGCCAACGATCACCGCCAACTGTCGCGGCGCCCGGCCGTTGTTGTACATCGGCTGCTGGTGCTGCCCCAGCGGCGTGATGGTGTCCTGGCTCCCGGCCAGCAGCGCGAACGGCACGCTGACGCCGGCCATCGCCGAGATCGCAGACGGGTTCGTGTCGGCCGCGGCCAGGTTGGCGAGCGTCTTCACGCGGGCATCGGCGGCTGTGGCCAGAATGCTCGCGCCGCCACCCATCGAGTGCCCGGACATTCCGAAGCGGTTGACGTCGACGCTTCCGAACAAGAACGACGCCGGGTCGACCTGCCGTTGTTCGAGCCAGGTGAGGCAGTGTCGCAGGTCGTTGGCGAAGTTCTGATGATTCGGGAAGAGGCCGCCCTCGCTTTCGCTGGCGATGACCAGGTAGCCGTGGGTCGCCAGATGTTGGCACGTGGACTGGTACTGCGAGACGGCCTGCAGGAAACCGTGACCGAACGAGATCGCCGGGTACGGCCCGCCGGCGGGATCGAAGGCCGCGTTCTGCCCCGCCGTAACGGCGGGGTAGAACAGCCGCGCACTGAACGTTGAGCTGTTGGGCCGGGTGACAGTCACGGTCCGCCAGCCGGGCGGGTAAGGCCCCGGCGCGGCCAGATCTCCGCGCGCCGTCAAACCAACCGCAGCGAAAACCAAAACCCCCAGCGCCCCCGCTAATCTGCCATGATCACCCATCGTCGCACTCCCCAAGCTCACTCGCCCGGCAGGGGCAGAGCGTGGCTTTTATTGTAGCGGCCCACCGCATCGGCTCGGCCATGCCGACGACTGAAGTGGTCATCCAGCCAGCCGGTGCGAGGCCGATTCACGGCCGGCTTCCCTGAAATCTCCGTCACTCATGATCCGAATCGAAGCGGCCGACCCCGGTCTGCTTCAGTTCCGCGCTGGCCGGGGCGTGGCGGCCCGGACCCGGCGATGCAATCGGGTGGTGCACTGGGGCGGCGGAGCATGAGGTCAACGCCTCGTGCGACGCGTTCAGGACCGGGAGCTTCGCGCGCCGCGCCTGCGGCCGGAGCATCCGTGCGATCTCGCCGTGATGCAACTCTGTCGGCGGAGAGCGCCCCCGGCGGCCGCATCTCGCATCGCCGCGGCCTTCCTCACCGCTTCCGCTTCACCATCGCCTCCACCCACACCGGAACATACGGCGGGGTGCAGCCCTTCGACACCGGCCAATCCTTGTAGAGGCCGATCTTCTCGCCGATGGCGATCGCGCGCCGGCGGTGCTTCGCGTGTTGGATGCCGATCGCGGCCAGCGTGTTGTTCATCGTCCACTGCACCTCGGGCTTTGCCTTCGGCATCTCCTTCTCGATGCGATCGAGCAGCGCGACCGGGTCGAGACCGTCGGCGCCCCGGTTCACGCAACTGGCGGTCAGGTGCCAGCCAGCGCGGGCAGCCCAGCGATCCTTGTCCCGCATCCACTTCTCGCGCAACGCATCCTTCCCCGGATGTTGCGCAACGACGTAACTGTTCAACCAGTCCGCCACCTGCGCGCAGGTGGTGGAGCGCGTCATCCGGTCGACGTCAGCGGCGGACAGCGACGCGGGCCTGATGATCAGCGTGGCGAGGAGTTGTGCATCGACGTTTCCGGTGTCCCAGAGCTTGAGCGCCAGTTCGTGGTCGGTCTTGATCTTGCCCGCGATCGCACGGATGTCGCCGAGCTTCACGCCGAACTGGTTGGCGGGCGCTCCCGCTTTCGTGTTGTGCCTGCGACGGGCGTCGTCGCCCAGGGACTTGAGCTGCGCGAGGACTGCCTTGACGTTCATAGCAGGAATTTTCCGAGGAACGTGCAACCGTCAGTTCCGAACATCGACGCGACGCATAGGTCCATCCGGCTTCTCGCGCCGGTCCTTCCTCCGCTCTTCTGCTGCGCCGCCGCTCCGCGGCAATCGGGGCGACAAGATTCGAACTTGCGACCTCCTGGACCCAAACCAGGCGCTCTAGCCGGGCTGAGCTACGCCCCGGAAACACTGATTTCAGCCTTCGCGGGCGATCGAGTCAACCTGGCGCCCCGCAGCGTCGAGTCCGGCAGCGGAGTGGTGACGCTTCATGCTCGCGCACTCGATGCCCAAGGGAACATTCGATCGCGTGCGAACGCCCCACGCCATCCGTCGCCCGATTGTCCAGTTCGTCGGCCTACAATCCATCGCATGAGGCCGCCCGCGATGGATGAACCCGTCATTCTGTACGACGGCCGATGCCGCTTCTGCACGCGGCAAATTGGCCTGCTGCGGCGGCTCAACGGTGGACGCGGCCGGCCACTCTCGCCGCACGATCCCGGCGTGCTCGAACAATTCCCCGGACTGACGCTCGACGACTGCATGTCCGAAATAAAGCTCGCCCTGCCGGACGGACGCTGCTTCGGCGGGGCGGAGGCCATCGCGCGGGCCCTCATGATGCGGCCGGCCTGGCGAGCGGTCGCGTGGCTGTACTTCATCCCCGGCGTACGGCAGCTCTGCAACGCAGCCTATCGCGCCATCGCCGCCCGGCGCAACGCGCTGGGCGGCCGGACCTGCCAGGTCGTCAGAACGCCGGCCCCGGCAGATCCTCAAACGCAAGCTTCGACCGGCGCATGCGATCGATGAGCAGCAGCATCACGCCCGCCAGCGCGTAGGCGATCGCGATACGATACCCGCGGTGCGCGAAGGTGTGCGCCGGCCACTCCGCGGCCAGCCACGTCCCGCGAAACACTTCCTCGGTCCGCTGCCAGATCATCAGCTCGCGCGGCTCGAGACTGAACCGGCCCGGCTCGATGCGATAGGCGTGCTGAAAGCCAAGCAGCGTCAGGACGGCGGCCAGAAAGCACCATCCGGCGGCCGCCCGAAATCGCCGGTCGATCAGAAACGCCGAGATGGCCGCGATGAGCATGGTGGTGATGACAAAGCCCGAGTTCGCGCCCACCAGGGCGTAGACGCCGATCGGCCACCACGCGTCGGTGCCAACGCTCGAAAGCTGCTCAAGATGGCGGTTCACGAACGAGAGCACGCCGTCGCTGTGGCCCGCGGCCGGCAGGGCCATCGGCATGAAGAACATGCCCATCGCCGCGACGGCGGGGAACATGCCGATCGCGACGGCCGGGTAGTGCCGCGCGGGTGTCACGGCGTACGACTGTGCGGTGATGACCACGCCGATCCACATCACGATGGCGATGCCGGCCTCGACCGGAATCAGGCTGCAGATCAGCGGGCCGAGCCCGCACAGGAAGGCGACCGTGAAGAACACCCCGTTGATCACCGAGTAGCCGGCCCGCGCCCCCAGCGCCTTCCAGCCGGGGTGGCCGATGTAGATCGTGGTGGGAAAGCAGCTTCCGAACAGGCCGGCCGCCAGCGTGCCCACGCCGTTGACCGCCATGCACGGTCCGGTCGAGAAGCGGTCGCCGCCGGCCTCGGCCGACTCGATGTTCTGGAGCGAGCCGAGCACGTTGACCAGGCCCATCGGCACCACCACGCCGAGAAATCGCAGCAACAGGTCCGGTTGGGACCGCAGCAGCTCGACGATCTCGCGCCAGTAAGGCCGCGGCGCATGCAGACCGACCTCGCGAACCGCGTCGGCGACGGCGGCCGGTCGCAGGATGGGCGCATCGCCCCAGAGCGGACACAGCCACGCCAGCGCCGTTCCCAGCGTCAGCGCCACGAGCCCGCCGGGCAACCCCAGCGGGAACCGAACCTGGGCGAAATAGACCACCAGCACGACGAACATCGGCAGCAGCGCCACCGCCGGACGATCGAAGATCTGAAACGCGAACGGGCTGGCAATGAACACGAGGCCGACGCCGGCCAGCGCCGACAGCAGCGCGGCGCGCGGCGTGACTCGGCGAATCCAGCCGCCGACGAACGAACCGGCGAACTCGATCAGTCCACTGCCGAGGCAGGCCAGCAGGCCGACCTTCCACGCCAGCTCGCCGGCGGCGGCGTCGCCGAGCGTGCCGCGAAACTGCTGATAGACCGGTGCCAAAATGAAGAAGATGTAGGCGAAGACGCTGGGTGTATTGATGCCGTACGGCAGCGCCGTGCAGTGCAGGTGGCCGTCACGCCGCGCCACGCGCACCGCGTGCCACGAGTAGAAGAGATTGCCGACCAGCAGACTGATGGCGACGCCCGGCAGGATTCGCCCGAACACGATCGCATCGCTCATGCCGCAAAGCGTGCGGCACAGGGCGGTGATCACCAGCACCTGCACGAGGTTGTCGACCGCGAGGCCGAAGAAGCCGTCGACGTCGCCCTTCACGAACCAGCGGTATCGAGCGGCAGGTGTGACGATCGGTGACCCTTCCGGCATGTCGGCAGCTCTCCGGCTTGCTCCAACCGACCCTACGGGCGCTCGACGCCGAGCAGGCAGCCGACGAACCCGGGCACATCGGCCGCGCTCAGCAGGCCATCGCGCGGCAGCCCCAGGTCGCCGGCGCAGATCTCGGATGGGGTGGCCTGGCCGGTCAGCACGGCGCGAACGAACGGAGTGATGTCCTCGCCGTTGACCAGTCCGTCGTCGTTCAGATCGGCGCTGCGGCAGGCCGCGAGCACATCGAAACTGTCGGCCAGCGATCCTGACTGAATCTCGTCATTGCAGACGGTCACGGACCACAGGCCGGCCTCGGCGCCGGTCAGGTCGACGCGGCATGTCAACTCGTTCGGCGACCTGACCCGTATCTGCGTAGCCTCGATCTGGGACTGGCCGGGACGGCTGAACAGGACGCGCGCGCCCAGGCGGAAGTTCACACCGGTGATGCGAACCTCCGGCAGAACGGAGTTACGCGCGCCGCTGTTTGGATCCACCGCGGTGGGGACCGGCACGGGCAGCCATGGCGTTGCCGCTCCGTTCACGACCAGCGCGAAGCCCTGCCGCCCCACGTTCACGGCCGAGCCGCGCACGCGCATGGTCCAGGCGCCGGTCGGCGGATTGTTCCTCAGCATCATCTCCACGTTGTTCACCGGGTCGGGGTCGCCGCCGGCCGTCGATTCGCCCGCAACAAAGCGGTTCCCAAGGTAAGTCGTTCCCCCCGGTGCCACGACCTCCAGGTCGAGATCGTTCACCGCGGCCCATGCGGCGCCAGCCGTCGCCGGTGGGTCGGTCCACGCGAGTGTGATCTTGAGCGGCACGGCGCCGTCGTGTACCTGCAAGGTCTCCACGATGTGGTCGCCGGTCTCCAGGCCCAGCGCGTTGCGCACGTCGCGTACGATCAGCCGTCTCGAATCGCCGGCAAAGTGCGGCCCGCGACCGAGCCAGACACGCCCCCAGCCCTCGGCATCGCTCGGGTATCCCGCGGCGCCCGGCAGGTCGGCTGCGGAGTTCAGCAGCGTCGCCTTCAGCAGCGCCGCACTCGGCGTGAAGCCATCCGCCGGGTTCGCCGTTCCACCCGGGTAGTAGCCATCACGATAATACTGTCGCACGAGGGCGGCCGTGCCCGCCACCGCCGGCGCCGACATCGACGGGCCGCTCAATGTCGCCGTGAGACAGGACAAACCATTGCCGCTCGACGACTGGATGCCGCAACCCGGCGCGAACAACTCCGGCTTGCGGCGCCCGTCAGCCGTCGGCCCTGCGCCGCCGCTGCAAATGCTGTCCTGGTTCGGCGGGCCGTTCGTGGAGCCAACCGCCAGCAGATTCTTGGCGTTCTCCGGATTCCTCACCGTCGGCAACGGGCTGACCGCGAACACGACCAGATCGTCCTCATTCTGCCACACGAAATCGTCGATGCCCCGGCACAGGCCGTTGTACGCCGTGGTCGTATCGTCGCCCCAACTGTTGCTGTGTATCCGCGCTCCCTGCGCATGATGCGTGCTCAACCGGTTGAAGATGCCGACCTCGCTATAGGCCGGGATCGTGGAGAACGCCAGCCGGGCTCCGTACGCCACGCCTCGCGTGTTGTCGTTCGCGCCGGCGTCGCCCACGGCGATGCCGGCCACGTGCGTGCCATGCTGGTCGTAGCCCGGCAGCGCGTTGTAAGCCACGATCTTCCGATGCGCCGGTCCGATCGGGTTGATGGCGTCAAGGAACGAGCAGTGCTGAACGTTGATGCGGCCGTCGATCAGGCCGACGATCTGGTCCGACCCGGTCAACCCGCGATCGTAGAACGGCGTCACATTGACCTGGTTGCTCTGAACCACCCACCGCGTGGCTGAATTGCTGCGCGACGTCAGTTCCGGCGCTTCCTCAATGAACTGGACGCCCGGCAGCGCCCCCAGCGCCGCGAGCGATGCCGCCGGAGCACTGAGCGCCAGCGTCAACCCGCCCGCAATCGTGCACGCTTCGTGCACGACCACGCCATCCACCGCGCGCAACGCGTCTGTTCGCGATTCTCCCGGAAAGAGCGTCACCACCAGCGCGAGGCGGCCCGCCGCCGCGAGTGCGCGTCGCTCCGGCGTGACGAACGCGCGCTGCCCGATCTCCGGATCGAACTTCCAGCCGCGCTCGTACGCACCCACCCACCGAATTGAATCGATGGCCTCCAGGCTCATCGCCGGATCGCCTGCCCGCTCCGCGCGGACGATCCAGCCGTTGTCCGGCAGGTACGCGATCGGCATCAGCCCGGCGCGCGACAACCGCTCGCGCCGCTGCGTGGTCATCGCGCCATCGAGAATGACCACCCCCACATCGCCCGCGCGCCACGACCGCGTGCCGCTGGCGCCCGTCGATCGAATCGCCGGGTACGCCGTCCCGATCCGAAGCCGCAGCGCCGCCCGCACCGGCTCATCCGCCCGGATCGCCGCACACGGCAGCGCCAGCGCGACGGCGAGGATAGTCAAGCGACTCTGCCAGAGTACCGAATACACGTCGCCCGCCTGACACCCCGGGAAGCCCCTTCGGCAACACCGAGAAAGCGCCCGAAACGACCCAGTGTAGCAACGCGCGCCTGCGAACGGAAAAGCAATCAGGCCACCATCGCCGTGTCGCGGACGTCATCGGCCACCGGACGGCCAGCCACGACGTTGTCATAGATTGCGCGATGGTTATCGACGAAGGCCCGCAGACTGAAGACGTCATAGGCCTGCCCGCGCGCTACTTCGCCCAACCGCCGCCGCAGCGGCTGGTCCTCGAGCGCGCGCAGCGCGACGGCGGCCACCCGCAGCGGCTTGTTGGACTTGCAGAGCAGCCCGTTGCTGCGATCGGCGATCAACTCGGCGATGGAGCGCCGCGCAACGCCGACGATCGTCAGTCCGGCCGCCATCGCCCAGGCGATCGGCTCCGTGGCCGCTTCCGCCGACGGGCAGAGCAGCAGCATGTCGGCCACCGATACGAGCTGCGACCATCGGAACTCGTCACCGGTTGCGAGGAGCACATCGTCCATTCCGGCGGCCGCAAAGAGATGGCGCACCCGAACGAGCTCACGCGACTCGCCCGGCAGAATCAGGCGAACTCGCGGATGAATGAGCCGCAGGATCGCCGTCGCCCAGGCCGCCTCAAACTGCCCGTCGCCGCGGATGGCCGGACCGGGGGTCAGGATCACCGGACCCGCATCGCCCGTCAGTCGTGAGCGCAGGTCGCTCCGCCGCGCGGCGTTGATCGCACCGAAGTCCACCGCCGGCCGAATGACCACGACTCGATCGATCGGCCCGCCGCAAGCCAGCAGCCGCGCCCTGGCCGTCTGGCTGTCGACGATCACCGCTGATAACGGCTCGCACTGCCGAATCCAGCGAGCGGCCGGCTCGATCGCCGATGGGCGCAGCACCGATGCCACCAGCGACCGCTCCCCGGCCGCCACCCGGCAGACACCCAGCGCGTCGACACCCCAGGCATGCAGAAGCTCGATCGAATTGGCCCGGCACAGCCCGCGCAGCGGCGGCGCCGAGACGAACGGCAGTGAGAACCGGCGCGACACCGGCCAGACGCGCCGCCCCAGCACCGCCTCGATCCGCGTCCGCGCCCGCGGATCGACCAGCGCCACCGACTGGGCGTACCGATCGGCCGGCAGCCGATCCAGCAGCCACCGCAACGGCGACAACTCCGTCTCGCCGCAGTGTCCGTCCAGCACATGCGCGATGCGAATCAGGCGATCAGTCCTTTTCCTTGTGGGCGTAAAACAGCTTGGCGACCTTGTCCGACATCTCGATGGCAAGCTGCCGGGCGATGTCCGAGGTATTTTCCTTCTCGTCGGCCGGCGCGGGCTTCGTTTCGGCCACGACCTCCTCGCCCTCCGACGTATCCGGCCACAGCCGCACGTCGCGCTTGCGCTCCGTGGAATAGACCGATACCCGCAGGGCGAACCGCCCCTGGAACAACGGCGCGGCCGGCTCACGCTTCAGCCGGAAGTCGGTCACGTTGAGATAGAGCACCTGATCCGCACCGACCTTCTCGCCGATCTCCCGGCGCGACATCTTGTCGTAGAGCGGGTCCGACAGTCGCAGGCGGTTCCAGTCCTCGAACGCGACGACCTTCGACTTGATGCCGTTGGCCGTGAAGCGCTGCTCAAGCTGCTCATGCAGAATGCGAAACGTGCCGGGCACGACCACGAGTCCCTGCGGGTCGTCGATCACAATGGCGAGCTTGCCGTCGCTCAGCTTGTACCGCGCCTCGACCGTGTCGCCGCCTGTCAGGTGAAACCAGGTGATCGCCATCTGCTGGCAACCCGCCGCCGCCAGCGCCAGCAGCACCGCCCCGCGGCGCATCAGTAGTTCTCCTCGTGCTCAACGAACTTCTGCGCCAGCCGCTCGCCGAACACTCGCAGCGTCGCATTCAGGATATCAATGTCGCTATAGTTCAGCACGTCGTAATTCGACGTCGGCGGCCATGAGGCCATCACCTCGGTCGCATACGCCGACCGATCCGGACCCGGTTGGCTGACATCGAACAGACTCACGCCCCCCCGAACCTGCCCCTTGCGAACCTCGCGCGCGTCGCGGGCCCGCGGCGTGTATTCCAGCAGGTCGATCCGCATGACGTAGTCCGCCTTGAAGCGCTGCCCGAGCTCCCGATTGCTGAGCGACTCCCAATCACTGCCGCTCTGCTCCTGGAAGTCGGTGATGTCGCGAAGATCGACGAACTTCGAGCCCTTCACCGCGCGCGACAGAAAGTACCGGACCGCCTCGGCGGTTCGGTAGCGGGCCGCAAAATCCGTGTCGAGCGTCGCCTGGTCGGCCCAGACGATGATCGCGATGTTCTTGCCGGGCAGCTTGTCGAACTCCGCCGCGACCTTCTTCCGGGGTTCCTTCGGAAAAAGGAAGTACGCGCCCTGACAACCCGCCGCCGACAGCGTACAGACCAGCGCAACCGACCATATCGTCCTGCGGCCGCCGCTCATGAGCGAACTCCTCGTCGGATGCTTCATCGGATCGTTCGAGCCGCCGGGACTAGGAGCCCGGCCGCTGCGAGAGCAGGTGGGCGGTGATCTTCCATGCCCACGCGCCAAAAAAGAGGAGTCCCAGGACCGCCAGCCCAGGACCGCTGGCGAGCCCGTCCAGCCGGATGCGTGGCGCGCGCCCCATCCAGACCGTCATCACGCCCCCCACCGCCGCCATGACCGTCAGCACGAACAGCACCGCGCCGGCTGGCTGCGCTCGCACCGCGGCTCGCAATTCGCCCCGGACCATCAGCGAGAATGAAGTCGTCATGCCGCAGGTCGGGCACGGAATCCCGGTGGACAGCAGAAACCCGCACGGCGTCAGTCCAAGTTGCGTGTGGGTACCCACGCCCGGCCGGGGTCGCAACCACGCCGCAACCGTCAGCACCGCGAGCGCGGCGAGCGCAACGAGAGCCCCCGCCAGGCGCACCTCCCAGACCGGCATCGCGTGACGCGATGGTTCGACCGGCCGGGCGATGACCAGCGGTTCGGCGGAGACGGATTGAGAATCGGGAATGCTTGACAAGTCGCGACACCAACACCGAGCCGTGCGCCGCCCGGTGGTTCGCGCGCAGCGCGCTACCGAGCCGGCGTCACCTTCACGAAGCGTTCCACGCTGCCGAGATCACGCAGCACGTCCACGGTCGCCATGATCTTGCAGGACGACCCCTTGTCCGGCTGAATGAGTCGCGGCGCAGATGGCCGAACGTACCAGATCCGCCCGCCGCGGCGCCGGCCTTCGGTGGCCCGCGTCCGCAGCTTCTTTCGCAGCCGATCCGCGCGCCGGTTGGCCGCATCCTTCAGAAACAGGCGTGAAAGGGTCTTGGCCGCGCCCTCGCTCGTCGGGCGGCGCGTTACTTCGATGCTGATCACGGTGCCGGGGCGAATGTCGGCCTGCATGGCTGAACGCTCCTGGTTCGATCCAGAAACGATCCAGTATAGGGTCCGTCGACCGCGATGCAAGGCCCCGGAGCGACGTTCGCGGGCCGCCACAGGGCCGCCAGGACCCCGCTCCATCCCCCTCCGCTCGAGTCCGCCACAACGCCCTAACTTGGCGCCCGGCGGCGGGTCTATGCCTCCGAGCCGGCGTGGCGTCGTCGGCGCGGTGAGGGAGCATAACCATGTCAGCCTTGATGTCAGCCGGGGTGGTCCGTCGGAGCGGACGCCGTCCAAGCCTGATGGTGCCCATTCTGGCCTTGGCGGCGCTGGTGACCGGCGGGTGCGGCACCGGCATTTATGAGGATTGGCGCAATCGCTATGCGCCGGTCGAGTACGAATCGACCTCGGTCAACGTCGGAGTCGGGGTCGGCTGGTTCGACGATTGGTTCGGGCCGGGCTTCTTCGACTGGTTCTACGATCCCGGCTACTACGGCTACTACGACGGCGGGTACTACGATCCCGGCTACTTTGACCCCGGGTTCTACGACCCCTTCGGCGGTTGGTATCCGCCTTGGGACTACTACTGATCCGCTCACCGGCAGCCGTCAAGACTGGACCACCGGGCGCGAGGCACCTACGCTTTGTCAGGTCTGACCACCGCGTCGCCCCGGAGATGTCCCATGTCGCGCCGAGTGCTACCGCTGGGTCTGGCGGCCGTCATGATCGCTGCTTCACCCGCCGCCGCGTTCATCCGCATCTACGGCGATCTCAATACGTTCCTCAGCCAGGCGCCGAGGCCGCCGACGCTCGATGACTTCGAAGGCGACGAGTGGAGCGACCTCGGCAACCCGAACCCCAATACGGCCATGGATGTGATCTGGAGTTCGCCGGAGGTGCTCTTCGGATCGGACACCACCTATTTCTCGCCGCGCCGGTCGCTGACGCCGCTCGATGCCGGCCAGATCCCCGACCAGCTCAACGCCAGGCTCCCGCCGGGCACAGCTTCGGTCGGGTCGTGGGTGACCACCTTCGGACAGACGCATCGTACGCTGATCGAGGCATTCGACGCCGACAACTTTCGCATCGCGCTGGTGATCCTCAACGCCCCGCCGCTCAACCAGTGGGCATTCTGGGGCCTGATCTCGACCGACGTTTCGATCGACCGCATCGTGATTCGTGCCGACGCTACGGGCACGTTTGACGACTTCGCCATCGACGACTTCTATTTCGGCGCCATCCCCGAGCCGGCCACAGCGGGGCTCCTGCTCGCCGTGCTTGGCCTGTCGACGCGTTGCCGCGCTCGCCGCTGAGCTAACGCATCCCGCCCGAGCGCGATCAAGTTCCGCCGCACTACGAGAAATCGCGCCCACTCCGCATCGCTGGGTCACGGCCCGCGCGAATGGGCAGATTCTGCATGGCTGCGCAAGGACCGCTATGCACAATTACCCAGGCGCTCCCAACGGACGGGAAAATACGCCTCCGCAGGGCCGCAAATCGGGGCTTCGGCGGTCGCAGCAACTGGCACGCCGATTGCTCCACCTATGCGCGTCGGCCGGACGATACCCCAATAGACGACAACGTTCGGCACGATCGGCCTTTCTTCTCCTTCCCAACACCGCGCCGTGGAACCGGCCGCCGCAATGGCGGCCGGTTCCAGTTTTTACGTTTGCGGACGTCACTTAGCCACGCGACTCCGCCCTCGCCGAACGCTGAGGACCGGCCGAAGTGAAGACCGTCCCTTCGGTCCCCCAGCGCGCAGGCGCTGACGTCCGGTCCCTGACTCGCGGCGACACGCGCCACGCGTATAATCGCCGCTCCTCTTTGCGGCTGACTGTCGTTCAGGAGCGAGCATGGCAAAGCCCAGGCAACCCGCGACCGCCCGCACGCGGCCGGCGTCCACCAACCAGCGATCGCATCATCATGGCCGCGCCGCCTGCCGCCATTTCATGACCGGGCGCCAGGTCGAGCCGCTGCAACTCAAGGGCAATGAGGCCGTCGCCGACCTCATTGATCACTGCTATGGCCAGAGCGGCTTCAACGGCCGCCGCCTGGCCGAGGCCTGCGAGCTGTACGCCCACATGCTCAAGGGCGACACGACGGTCGGCCTGACGCTGTCCGGCGCAATGACCCCGATCGGCATGCAGGGTGTGCTCATCTCGCTGATCGAGGCCGGATTCGTCGACTGGATCATCGCCACCGGCGCGAACCTGTACCACGACATGCACCGCGCCTTCGATCTGCCGGTCCGGCAGGGTCACTGGGCGGTCGACGACAACGCGCTCGCCGACGCCGGCGTGGCCCGCATCTACGACACGTTCATCGAGGAGATCGGCACGCTCGAAGCCACCGACAAGGTCATCTTGCGCGCCTTGCGCGACTTCGACCACAGCCGGCCGATGTCCACCGCGATGCTGCATTGGCAGCTCGGTCGATTCATCCAGCGGCGGGCCCCGGCCGCCGACAAGTCGCTGGTCGCCGTCGCCTATCGCTACGACGTGCCGGTCTATACCAGCTCCCCCGGCGACAGCTCGATCGGCATGAACCTGATCGTCCCGCGCCTGTTTGGCCGGGAGATCATGATCGACCCACTGGCCGACGTGATTGAGACCGCTGCCCTGGTCCGCGCCGCTACCAAGAATGGCGTGATCGAGGTCGGCGGCGGCTCGCCCAAGAATTTCTACCTCCAGACGCAGCCCACCCTGCACCAGATTCTGCACGACCGGACCGGCGGCGGTCACGATTACTTCATCCAGCTCACCACCGATTCGCCGCACTGGGGCGGCCTGAGCGGAGCAACGCCGCAGGAAGCGCGAAGCTGGGGCAAGATCAAGGACGCGCACCGCGACAACGTGGTGGTCTACTCGTGTGCGTCCCTGACCCTGCCGCTGCTCGCACAATACGTCCTGACGCGCTGCAAGCGCCGCAAGCCGCGCCGGCTGTTCAAGGCTGTGCCGGCCCTGGTCGACACGCTCGTGGCCGAGGCCCGGCGCAACCGCACGCTGCACGCCGAGCTGCGCAAGGCCGGCGCCGACCACCTGCTGAAGTAAGGATCTGGCGCGCATGGCCGACCTCCACGACAACTTCCTCGGTCTGCCGCAGAAGCAGTCCGACTATCACCGCGCTCGCTTTGCCGTGCTGCCGATTCCCTACGACTCCACCACCAGCTTCCAGGTCGGCACGCGCGCCGGCCCGCGCGCCATCATTACCGCCAGCCAGCAGGTCGAGCTGTTCGATGAGGCGTTGGCGCGCGACTCCAGCGCCGCCGGCGTGGCCACGCTCCGCCAGGTCGCACCCGAAATGGCCGGACCGGCCGATCAGGTTCGCGCGGTGTTCAACGCCGCTCGCAAGCCCGTGGCCGACGGCAAGTTCCTGATCGGCATCGGCGGCGAGCATTCGATCACCAGCGGCCTCGTGCGGGCCGTCATGACGCGCCACAAGCGGCTGAGCGTGCTGCAAATCGACGCCCATGCCGATCTTCGCGACGAGTACGAAGGCTCACCTTGGTCGCACGCCAGCGTGATGCGACGCGTGCTCGACCTCGGGGCAACGATCGCGCCCGTCGGCATCCGCAACTATTCGCGCCAGGAGCATCGCTTCATGCGGGCGCAGGGTATCTCGCCGATTTCGGCCCGCGACTGCCGGAACAACGCCGACTGGATCTCCGCCGCGGTCCGCATGCTCACATCGCCGGTGTACGTGACCATCGACATCGACGGTTTCGATCCGTCCTGCGCCCCCGGAACCGGAACGCCCGAGCCCGGCGGGCTCGACTGGTACCAGGTCACCGACCTGCTGCAAGCCGTGACGAAGGCGCATCGCGTGGTCGCCGCTGACGTGGTCGAGGTGATGCCAATCCCCGGATCGATGCAGACCGAGTTCCTGGCGGCCAAGCTGCTCTACCGGCTCATCGGCCTGGTGGCGTCCCAGCGGCGCTAGGCCGTCGTACTCCCCCGGCCGCAACGCCGGCTGAAGGCCTCCCGATGCTCGCCGTCCTCAGCGTCTGGATCGCGCTTGGCGCTCTGGTCACCAGCATCGTCGTCGTTGCGTTCCCGCGCCCCGGCGCGGATGCGGTCATCACGCTGCTGCCCTACACCATCGCCCTGTCGGCCACCCTGGCGGCGGCCGTCCTCTGGACCCTGCGGGGCCGCCCCGCTTCGGAAGCCGGTGTTTCCGGCCAGCGACTCCAGGCCGTCTGCGCCATCGCGCTCAACGCTGTCACCTTCGCTGTGCTGCTGTTCGCGCTTCAATCGCCGGGGCACGCGCTGATCGGACTGGCCCTCGAGGCCTCGTTCCTGACCTTCTGCTACTGGGCCTATCGTCGCGTCGTGATGCGCGAGTGACGCGCGCGCGGCGGTCTTCTATAATGAATCCGCGACCATGACGAACGAACTCGACATCATTGTCAACGGCGAGTCCTGCCGGGTTGAGCCGGGCGCGAGCGTCGCGCGGCTGATCGAGATTCGCAATCCGTCGCCGCCGTTCGCGGTCGAGGTCAACCGGCAACTCGTTCGCCGCCCCCAGTACGCCAACACCCCGCTTCGGCCCGGCGATCGCGTCGAAATCGTCACACTGGTCGGCGGAGGCTGACGCCATGATCGACCCCGCCCCGCTCACGATCGGCAACAAGTCGTTCCGATCGCGCCTCTTCGTCGGAACCGGCAAGTACCCCAGCTACGAGCTGATGCGCGAGTGTCATGAAGCCAGCGGCTGCGAGGTCGTGACCGTCGCCGTTCGCCGCGAGCGGTTGTACGATCAGCAGAACCGCAACATTCTCGACTTCATCAACACGCGCCGCTTCACCATTCTGCCGAACACGGCCGGGTGCTTCACCGCCGAAGACGCGGTTCGCGTCGCTCGGCTCGGGCGCGACATTCTCGAGCAGATCGACAATCCCGGCGCAAGCTGGGTCAAGCTCGAGGTGCTCAGCGACCCGAAGACCCTGCTGCCTGATCCGATTGGCACGCTCGAAGCCCTCCACGCGCTCCGCAAGGAAGGATTCGACGTGCTAGTCTACACCTCCGATGACCCGGCGATGGCCCGGCGCCTGAAGGACGCCGGCGCGACCAGCGTCATGCCGGCCGGCTCCCCGATCGGGTCGGGCCAGGGCGTGTTGAACCCCAACAACATCCGCATCATTCTCGAACTGCTCAAGGACGGCGACCCGGATTATCCCGTCATCGTCGACGCCGGCGTCGGGACCGCCAGCGACGTGACCATCGCCATGGAGCTCGGTGCGGACGGTGTTCTGCTCAATACCGGCGTCGCCCTGGCGCGCGACCCGGTCGCCATGGCCGTGGCCATGCGGCACGCCATCGAGGCCGGCTACCTCGCATTCCGAGCCGGGCGGATTCCGCGCAAGCTCTACGCCAGCGCGTCGTCCCCGGTGGATGGGACCATCGTGCGCTAGCATGACGCGACGAACCCGGGCCAAGCTGTGCATCTGGCTGATCTTCATCGGCCTGCTCAATTTCCTCAGCTACACCGTCATCTATGCCTACATCAAGGGCGACGCCGCCAACGGCCGCATCGCCGACGGCCGTTACTACATCGGCGGCCACTACATGCTCGCCGAGGGCCGCGAGCAGGAAGTCAGCAAAGCCGTCTGGATCTACAGTTACGCCCACTCCATCAGCATCTGGCCCACCATCGCCATGATCCTGCTGGCCATGCTCGCCCTGGCCCAGCCGCTGATCATCGCGGCCAGCAGCGACAGTCGCGTCAGCGGCGCCAAGCTCGTCGGCGTCATCGCCACGCTCGTCGTCGTACTGATGGGCATGTTCACCACCTTCTTCACCATCGACTTCATCCGCAGCCTCATGAACGCGCGCTGAGCCGCGCGAAGGCTGACACCGGAGACTCGCATGCCAGCAAGGACCGCGCTCATCGGACTCCTGACCTGCGTCGCACTGGCCGGCTGCGCCGGCTCGATCGCGCCTCCGCCCGGCGCGACTGCGGATGCCCAGTTGAGCTACCTGTTCGACGAGTACTGGCAGCTCTACCTCCGCGAGCACCCGACACGTGCCACTTATCTCGGCGACCATCGATACGACGACCAGCTCGACGACCTGTCCGAAACGGCCCGCATCCACGCCATCAACCGACGGCGGCGCATGCTGGCCCAGCTCGATCGTGTCAGCCTCGCTGACGCGTCGCCCACGAACCGCTTCAATGCCCGGCTCTTCCGGCGCACGCTCGAGACCGACATCGGATTCGCCGAGCTGCCCGAGCATCTGCTCGCCATCCGGCCCCAACACGGCCCCCACCTGACGTTGCCGATGCTTCGCCTCAGCCAGCCGTTTGAAACCAGCGAGCAGTGCCGCAAGTACGCGGCCCGGCTCGCCGCGTTTCCCGCGCAGGTCGAACAGGTCGTCGCCCGAATGCGGGCCGGCATCCAGCGCGGCATGGTCGCCCCCCGCCACCTCATGGAACGCTGCCTCCAGCAGATCGACGCCCAAATCACCGACCGCCCAGACGAGAGCGTCCTGTACCTCTCATATAAGGATCAGCGCTCCCCTTCCGCGTCGGGCGACGCCACCAACTCGGCTGTCCTCGATGCGACTGCCCAAGCCATCGCCGGTTATCGTCGACTGCGCCAATTCATCCAGCGCGAGTACCTTCCGGCCTGCACGACCACCGTCGGCGTCGGACAGCTGCCGGGCGGCCGCGCGTGGTACCTCGCGGCAGCCCGGCTGCACACCACCACCGATCTGACCCCGGATGCCATTCATCAGATCGGACTGGACGAGCTGCGTCGCATTGGCGCCGCCATGCGGGACATCATGGCGGCCGATGGGTTCGCGGGCGACGTCGCGGCGTTCTGCGAATCGCTTCGGCGACGACCCGACCAGCACTTTCGCACCGCCGACGAGATGATGAAGGAGTTTGCCGCGGTGCTGAGGCGCAGCGACGCGCGCCTGCCCGAGCTGTTCGGCCGGCTGCCGAAGACGCCCTACGCCCTCAAGGAAATCGAGATGTTCCGCGCCGACGCCGCGCCCGCCGCCTACTACTACCAGGCGCCGGACGCGGGTTCGCGCCCGGCGTATTTCTACATCAACACGCTGCGACCCCACGAGCGGCCGCGCTTCACGATGGAGGCCTTGGCCTACCACGAGGCGATGCCCGGCCACCACCTGCAGATTTCGCTGGCACAGGAACGCTGCGACCTGCCGGACTTTCGCCGGCACACCAGCTTCACCGTGTTCGTCGAGGGCTGGGGGCTTTACTCCGAGTGCCTCGGCAAGGATCTCGGCGGCTACCAGGATCGCTACCAGGAGTTCGGCCGCCTGACGTTCGACGCCTGGCGCGCCTGCCGCCTGGTGGTCGACACCGGCATGCACGCCAAGGGATGGACGCGACAGCAGGCCATCGACTTCATGAAGCAGCACACCGCCCTGAGCGAGTTTGACATTGCCAGTGAGGTGGACCGCTACATTGCGTGGCCAGGTCAGGCGCTGGCATACAAGATCGGCGAACTCGAGATCCACCGTATGCGGCGCGAGGCCGAGCAGCGCTTGGGCGCGCGCTTCGACGTGCGGAAGTTTCACGACGTGCTGCTCGAGGAGGGCGCTATCCCGCTGGATGTGCTTCAGGAGCGCATGCGTGAATGGCTGGCGTCAGCCACCGCGTCATGACCCGCGCTCGCCGCGCCGACCGGTGAAGCCGATCCAACGAGGCTGTCCGCGCGACGGCGGCATCGCACTGCCGAAGGAGGGACTCGAACCCTCAAGCCCTTGCGGGCGGCGGATTTTGAATCCGCTGCGTCTGCCAGTTCCGCCACTTCGGCCGGCGTGAAGCTCGATCAATCATCAAACCACTGCACCGCCGTCGGGTCAAGTCCGCGCCGACGGACCGTGCGTCGCGCTCCGCGATCGCAGCAGCAGCGAGAGACCGCTCAGGACGACCAGCACAATTGTCACGGAGTTGTGGAGTATCGCCGCGGTGGGGTTCGGGAGCGTGCCGAACAGCGTCGTGGTAATTGCACCGTTCATGCACAGCAGCGCGACCAGCAGCGCTGCGCGCCACGACCAGACCAGCCATGAGCGGCGCGCCGCGGATGTCAGGCCAGTGAACAACAGCGGCGTCAGCAGAACGTAGTAATGCAGCCACGTGAGCGGCGCCGTCAGCAACCAGAGTGCCGCGCCGATCCCCGCGAGCACGAGCATCTCAAACGCTTCGACGCGCTCCCCGGCGTCGGCATGACGACGACGCGCGGCCAGCGCGACCAGCGTCAACAGCGGCGCGGCCACGCCGATCATCAGCGCCCAACCGGGTCGAACGCGCGTGACATGGTGGACGACTTCGGGCAGGCCGAAGTTGCCGTCGTTCAGGGTCGGTGTGTACCAGGTCGGCAGCGCGCGTATCATCGACCACCAGCTCACCCAGCATGACCAGCGACCGAAGTACACGGCCGATACGGCCAATCCCGCCAGTCCACCCGCCGCCGCGCCGCCGAGCATCAGACCGGTGGAGCGCCAGCTCCCAGCGGCCGCGAACCAGGCAACCACAACCGCCGCCATCCATGCCAGGTTGGGCTTGAAGAGCACCAGCAGCCCCAGCAGAAAGCCGCCGCCCAGCATCGCGGCTGGCCATCGCGGTTGACACAGCAACCACGCCGCGGCCGCGATCGGAAAAAGCTGAAGGCGATTGACGTTGCCGACATTGGCGTCGCTGGCAACCGGCTCGAAACCAGACATGAGCGCCGAGAACAAGAGCAGCGACACGGGTGCTGACGTACCCGCGATTCGACCGAACAACAGGCAGGCGGCCAGCATCGCCGCGACGCTGAGGCGCTGGTGAGCCAGGAAGTCGCGTTCATAGTTGCCCGACGTGAGCACGCCCAGGCCGGCATAGAGTAACGGCGTTGCCGTCAGGCCGACCTGCCGACACTGTCGGGCGACCGCACGCTGCCGGCCAGATGGTGAGTTGGCCGCCGCCAACTTCAGGTAACGCTCGTTCAGGGCCTGCTGCGCTTCGGGAGCATAGATGTCAGGCACCACGCGGCGACGCACGGCATCAGCCGCGATCCAGACCTGATAGTAGTCCACGCCGGCGCTGACGCGGTTGGTGAGCCAGTCCTGGCCGATCGACGCCGCCGCGACCGCGATTGCCAGTAACCAGAGTACGACCGACGGCGAGCCGACGCGGGACAGACCGATACTGGCGCCCGACAGGTTCACTCCGTCCGAGGAGGGCGTCGGTCGTCGCGTGGACATGGCAGCCTCTCCGCACACCCCAAGGCGGTTCCGCGGCGGCACGCTGCCGCGGTCGGACGCATGGTCATCGGCTGATTCGACGGGCGAGCTACGAGCTTGCTTCGGTCACCGGCCGCGGATCACTGCGGCGCGTTGCCGCGCGAGTGTAACGGGCCTTGAACTCCTCGGGACTCAGCTTGGCGACCTCGGCCAGTTTTTCCAGCATTTCCGGGGTTTCCAGGTCCGACAACTCGAGCCGGATCTGGTACGCCCGCGCCACCCGGTAAGACAGGGAGTTGATGTTGACCATGCGCACCCGGGTGCGGTTCGTGGCCGGATCGACCATGGTCTGGAAGTCCATCGGCACGAGGTTTCCGCCGACGATCGACACCATGGCGCCGTGCATGATCATGCCGCGCGTGTCCAGCAGCATGCGAATCGCCCCATAGCCCAGATCACGGCAATAAGCGATGTCGGCCGGGGTCGGATCAGCCGACCGCAGCTCGTAGCCGAGCGTGTGCGTGACAATGGTGATCTTCTCGCCGCGCACCTTATGACGAATCTCGAGCTCGCGCTTGAGCATGTCGCCGAGCGGCACATCGGCCAGACGCGGATGACCGGCCGAGTCCAGCTCAATCGGCCGTCCGGACAGCCGCTCGATCTCGGCCACGTCGCCCAGCCGATAGGTGAGCCCTTCGGCCACAATGACAACGCCGTCGGGCCGACCCATGACACGCCGCTTGAGCATGGCGCCTTCGATCACATCCGCCAGGCACGCGATGGTCGTCTTTTCCGCGAACTCCTCCGGAATCAGGCATGCCGTCGCGCCGGCCGACTTCGCAATACCGAGCGCCAGCCAGCCGGCGTTGCGTCCCATCGCGGTGACGAGATACCAGCGGCCGGTCGTGAGCGAGTCGGCCATCAGGTTCTTGACGATCTGCGTGCCGAGGTAGCGGGCGCTGGAGAATCCGAAGGTATTGATATCACCCGGCAGCGGCAGATCGTTGTCGATGGTCTTGGGCACGTGGACGACGCGCAACATGCCGTCGCTGCGTTCCGAGACGAATCGGGCCGAGAGCGCGGTGTCGTCGCCGCCAATGGTGATGAGGTACGAGACGCCCAGCGACCGCAGGTTGGCGATCACCCGCTCGATCTTGGGTACGTCGGGCATGACGACCGGCGAGGACTTGAGGGAGGCCGCGTCGAGCAGACTGGTTCGAGACGTTCGCAGGATCGATCCGCCGGTGAAGTGGATTCGGGCGACGTCGGCGATGGCGAGACTGACGGCGTGCTTGTCCGGACAGAACTCGCCCGACGCGATCCAGCGGAACCCATCGTAGAGGCCGACCACGTCGAGTCCGCTGTTGACGGCCTCGATCGTGGCGGAGCCGATGACGGAATTGATCCCGGGGGCGGGACCGCCGCCGACCAGGATCGCCAACTTCTTCCGCGGGATGAGATCAGTCATTGATAAATCGTTTTACCTCAAGAGGAATCTCTTACAGTCTATCGTGTCGGCTGCAACTTTCAACAATGGGGATACGCAAGCCGCGAACTCGGTCTTACGAACCGTGTCCGAGGCACGGGCGGATGCACAAAGCCTGTTTAGTCGCTACCTGCGTCGCCGAATGCGAGAACCCCGCATCAGCCACATGCCGAGCAGCATGCCGCTCATCGGAACGACCGACATGACGCCGCACAGGCCGCTGTTCGCCAGCGCCTCGAACAACGCGCGAATGGCCGCCGGGCCAATGATGATCACCGGACCGGTGTCGATCGGGAACGGGAAGTAGTAACCGCAATCGTCGGCGTACTGCGACATCTCGGCGGCCGGGAAAAAGGGCGCCTCCCCCGCCATGACGGGTTGGTCGCGATTGGTGATGTTCACGGTCTGGAGGGCCGCCGTTGACACGGCAAACAGGCGCGGCCCGATCACGCCGACGCGGTTCACCTTCCCGCGGTGATCGAAGTAGCCGCGCTTTGACAGCCCCGCGTCGGAGAATTCGACAAGCTGCACGCCGTTGACGCACCCGCGTCCGACGCCTTCGCGCGCGGCAAACGGAGTCGTGCCGCCGCCCCCGGGAAGCGGGAACGGGCCTGTGTCCGGGTCGGCGTGCCGGAACGGGATGACGATCAGCCCCAGATCGTCGACGATCTTGAACGCCTTTTCGTCGTAGGTGGCATCCGATTCAGTGAACGAGCCGGGCGGGCCGAGCACCACCCGACTGAGCTCGGTCGGATTGGCGGGATCGGACACGTCGTAGTACGAGACGGCCGGCCGCTGCCCGTTCGTGTCGTCGATGCCGACGGCGATCAGGCGTTCGCCACGCGGCTCGATGTGGGTCGAGTAGCCGGGAACCTTGAGCTGCCCGGTGACGGCGGGGTTGGCGGGGTCAGACAGGTCGAGGACGAACAGCGGATCGACGCGGAGAAAGGTGACGGCATAGCCGCGGGCCCCGTCAAACCGGACCGCCTCGAGCGATTCGCCGCGAATGATGTTGACCTGCCCCAGCGGCTGAATGTCGTCCGGATTCGCCAGATTGTAGGTGTAGAGCCGCACCTGGCGCGAGCCGAAACCGTTCAGCTCGCTGGCGACCCGCAGCGCGCCGTTCCAGTCGTCCATGTAAAAGCGGTTGCGGATGAATCCGGGCACGCGGACCGAACCGCGCACGGCGACCTGGCCAGCAGGGTCCGAGATATCGACGTACTGGATATTCGTGAACGACTGCCCGGCGTTGGGGTCCCACAACTGCGAGGCGGCGAACAGGGCCGTCTGCGACACGTGCAGGAGCAGTCCGTTGCCCGAGAAGGTCTTGCGCTCCACGGCGATGACGTTATCAGGATCGGCGACGTTGATGGAAGCGACGAAGCCCCGATTGAGCGGCGCGTTCTCCTGCGCTGCATAGAAGTAGTAGCCCACGTCCGTGCTGCCGATCACATAGATGACATCGCCGACCCGCCGGCTGGCCGAGGCATAGCCGACGAGGTTGAGCTTATCCCGCAAGGTCGGGTTGGCCGGATCCGACACGTCGATCACGCCGAGCTGGCTGCCAGTGAAGTCGGGCGCGGGCGGAAGCACGCGCGCCGTCGCCGGCAGCGGAACGACGCCGTCCGGCGGGTAGTACCCGAAGTCGGCTGACAGAATCACGTAAACGCGCTGGCCGACGACGTACATCTCGACGCCGCGGCCGCGCAGGTCGAGCCTGCCCACGACCGCCGGAGCGTCCGGATTGGACGCGTTGACGATGATGAGCCCCTTGTAGGGATTCAGCACGTAGATGTGGCTGCCGGCGACCTTGACGACGTCCGCTTCCTCGATGTCGCGTGCGATCTGCTCGGCCCCGGCGCTGGGCGCGGGGGTGTTGGCATCCTGCCGAGTCGGCTGGCTCCCGAAACCGGCGCCGAGCGGAACGCCCGTGTTGCAGCCTGAACTCAGTGAAATGGTCCAGCAACAGGTGACGGCGATGACAACTTGAAGTCGTGAGGGAATTATCTGGTTCATGTGGGGTCTCTCCGCAAACAACCGACGTCCGGTGCGAGGGTGAGGCGGGCGGGTCGGGAGCGTCGTGGTGTCGCGATTCTCCGGCGACACCCCTATATTATCTCATTCGTCGGCCGAATCCGCAAGCGCGATGCAGACATTCGCGATGCCGCCGCCGCGCGTCGGCCATCGGGCCGACACAGGACGCGATTGGGCGGATCGGGGCCGGATTCGCCGATTCGGAGCCTGGCATGATCCTTTCGACCGCCGGACTGGTTCTACTGATTTCGCCGATGGCCGTCGCGCCGGACACGAGCAAGCCGAAGTCGGCGGTGCCGGACGAACTGCGACGCGAGGTCGAGTCCGCCATCGGACGCGGATTCGATTTCCTCAAGTCGTCACAGGATCGCGCCGGCGGCTGGACACCGAAGTACGGCCCGGCGATCACGGCCCTGGTCGCGCACGCGTTCGCGCAGGACGCGCGCTATGGACGCCGACATGCCATCGTCCGCCAATCGGTCGAGCGCGTGCTTCAGTCTCGCCAGAGCGACGGCGGCATTTACACACCCGGGATGAACCTGGCCAACTACCAGACGTCGATTGCGCTGATGATGCTGGCGGCCATCGACGACCCGTCCCACAAGTCCGTCATCGCCGACGCGCAGAAGTACCTCGCGCGTCTGCAATATGACGAGGCCGAGAGCATCGACGGCGCCAACTCGTGGTACGGCGGAGCGGGATACACGCAGACGAAGCGACCCGACCTGTCGAACACCCAGATGATGGTCGAGGCGCTGCATGCCAGCGGCCTGCCTCCCAGCGACCCGGTTTACCAGAAGGCGGTGAGGTTCATCTCGCGCTGCCAGAATCTGGCGGCGACCAACGACCAGCCCTTCGCGAAATCGGGCAGCAACGACGGCGGATTCATCTACAGCGCAGCCAACGAGGGCGAGAGCAAGGCCAGCGAGGAGGTCCGGGAGCTGCCGCAGCGCGAGCTGCGCTCGTACGGCACGATGACCTACGCGGCCTTCAAGAGTCTGCTCTACGCCGGAATTGATCGGAAGGACCCGCGCGTCCGGGCGGCCTACGAGTGGATCCGCAAGCACTACACGCTGGACGCCAACGCGAACATGCCGGCGGCGCAGTCCAAGCAGGGGTTGTATTATTACTACCATGTGTTCGCCCGCGCGCTGGCCGCCTGGGGCGAGCCGGTCATCACCGACGCGCAGGGTCGCGATCACAACTGGCGGGTCGAACTATGCCGCAAGCTGCTGTCGCTGCAACGCGACGACGGCTCGTGGGTCAACGAGGCCGACCGCTGGAACGAGGGCGACCCCAACTACGTCACCGCCCTGGCGATCCTGTCGCTGCAATGCGCCCTGCGTGAGTAGCCGGCCGACGGCTCTTTTCGGCCGCGATGCTGAAGCGCGAGGCGTTCTGCTCTACAATGCAAGCCTTCCGCGACCGGGCGGCGTTGCGACGCCCGGCTGTCCGCCCAGGAGACCTGGAATGCGCTTGTTGGTTGCGTGCCTGCTGCCGCTTTCGATGTTGTGCTGCGGATGCGAACGTTCGGAGCCGATCAAGGTTCCGCTGCCGTCGCCCGGCAAGTCCTCGCCCGGCATCGTCCCGACCGAGCCCGAGCCGGCGGCCGCACCGCATCCCGACCTCCGGAAGGAGATGCCTCCGGAAGTCGCGCCGCCCCCGCCGGCAGATGCAACCATCACCCAGCGGCCGGATGGCGCGCAGGTCGTGTCATTCAAGGGCTTCACGATGGAGATCCCGGCGGCTTGGGTTTCGCAACAAGTGCCCAACCCGATGCGGGCGGCGCAGTTCGAGTGGCCGGCCAAAGACGGCGAGGACAAGCCGCTGCTGATCGTGTTCTACTTCGGCCCGGGCAGCGGCGGCGGCGTGCAGGCGAATATCGATCGCTGGCGCGGCCAATTCGTCGAGACCGGCGAGCCGGCGGCCGGCACAACCGACAGTTTTTCCACCGACAGCGCGAAGATCACCGTGCTCGACAAGAGCGGGACATACAAGGATCAGCCGCAGATGATGTCGCCCGAGTTTACGGCCCGCGAGGGCTACCGCATGCTGGCGGCGGCGGTTGAGATCGACGGCGGGCCGGTGTTCTTCAAGGCGGTCGGGCCGGAAAAGAGCGTCGCGGCCCAGAAGGAGGCCTTCCTCGCCGCGATCCGGACGCTGCGCCGAGGCTCGTAACCCGGTTCGTCGAGGCCGAGGATCGACCCCGAAGATGGTCAAGCGAATTGTCACCGCGTCGATCGTCGCCGTCGTGCTGGTCGCGGCGTTCGTCGTTGTGCTGGGCGGCCGCGAGCGGCCGGCGCCGCACGAATCCGAGGACCGCAAGGCTGCTGTTCAGCCGTTCATCTCGCGCTCCACGACTCAGCCCGAAACCGTGATTGAGAGCGGCGAACTGCGACTCACGCCGGGCGACCAGACGTTTGCCGTCATCTACGACCCGGTGTCCGGCGAGCCGAAATACCGATTCCGCGCCGAACGCTGGGAGCCGATCTCCGACGTGGAGTTCAAGCTGACTCGGCCCGACATTCGCATCCACGCGCCGGACGGTCAGACCACCTACATCCGCTCCAACGAGGGACAGGTCATCCTGGCGCAGACCGGCCGGCGCTCGGTCGACCCGAAGCGCGGCTGGCTGCGGGGCGACGTGCGCATCACCATTGACCGCACCACTCGCGAGTGGCGTGCCGCGCACCCCGACCAGGCCGAGCTGGAGCAGCACCCGGATCAGACCATCAACATCTTTCTGACCGAAGTGGCGTTCGACCTGGATCGATCGCGTATCGAGTCGAACGGACCGCTCACGGTCCAGAGCGTCGAGGCCGATGTGCGCGGAAAGGGCGTTGAAATTACTTGGAACCAGCTCGACAACCGCATCGACCTGCTTCGCATCCGCGAGGGCCGGAAGATGGAGCTGCGGCGCGGCGGCAGCGCTGTTGACTTTGCCATGCCCGGAACGGCGCGGGTGGCGTCCGCGGAGCCACCGACCCGCGCCCGTCGCGGCGACCCGGTCGTGCGCGGCGCGACGACGACGCAGCCCGTCGGCGGGTCGGCCGGACTGTCGCGCGCCGAACAGAATGCCGCCGAGGCGGCGGCGGTCCTGCGGGCGATGATCGCCGCCACCCAGCCAGCGCCGCCCGCGTCGCGGATCGGTCCGCCCGGCGATCCCGACCTCGCTGAACTGACGGCGCAGATGGCCTCGGAGGCCCGGGGAGCAATGGAGAAGCCCGACGCAGCCGGCCACCCAACCGCCAGCGCTCCGATGCAACGACCCCGGCGCCGCGTCGAGACCTACAGCGCCGTCTTCACCGGTGGCGTTGTGGTCGAGCAGCGGCAGGGACTCCGCAGGCCGGGACGGCTGACCTGCGACAAGCTGGAGCTGATTTTCGACTTCGGCCAGCGGCAGAAGCGGGCGTCACTGGCGACCGACACACAGCCCGGAGCAACGACCCGGCCGGGAGCCGAAGCGCCCCTGCTGGGCGCCTCGCCCGATGACGACACGCGGCTCATTCTGACCTGGTCGGGTCCGCTCGAGATGCGCCCGATGAAGGTGCCGCCATCTTCGCAGTCCGGCGACCGGTTCGACTGCATCGCCAGCGGCGAGCGGGTTGAGGTCGACGACGGGCGCGGCAGCGCGGTGTGCAAGCAACTGGTCTACCGCAACGAGCTCCAGCAGGTGTGGATGTCCGGCACCGAGACGCTGCCGGTCACTCTGGTCAGCGGCGACGAAGCCCCGGTCGAGGCGGAGGGACCGTCGACAACGCCCGGCAAGGGCCGGCTGGTCGGACGCGAGATGTTCTTCGATCGGCGCCGCGGCCTGGCACGGATCGAGGGCCCCGGCGAAATGCTGCGGGAGGATCCGGCCGCAGACGCTGACCCGTACGGCCCGTCCACGGCGAAGCGCCCGCGCGATCCGGCCCGGCTGCGCTGGACGCGCGGCGTCGAACTCGAACTGAAACAGGTGCCCGAGCGGCGCACCGACCCGGCCACCGGCCGAACGCAGACCGTGTATCGCGACTTCATCCAGCGCGCCTGGTTCCACGGCAACGTGCGCGTCACGCGCGGCGATGAACTGATCACCGGAGAACACGTCGCCGCCCGCTTCTTCCCGCCGAGGAAGCCCGGCGCGTCGCTCGGCCCGATCGAAAGGCTCGACGCGTCGGGGCGCGTACGACTCGAGCGCCGGCCGGACCTCATCACGGCCGAACGGCTGGACGTGACGTTCTCGCTCGCCAGCGACGGGCGCGACAGCTACCCGTCCGCCGCCGACGCACAGGGGCGCGTTCGCGCCCGGCAGGGTGACCGCAGCATTCGGGGCGACCGAGTGTCCGTCAAGATGACGCAGGTCGCCGCGCCGCCGAGTGCGAGCCCGACAACGCGCCCGGCCGAGCCGCAACTGGCCATGACCGAACTGCACGCCTTCGGGCGCGTCCGGGCGACCGACCCCGAGCAGGGCTTCCGTGTGCAGGCCGAGGAGCTGCACACTCTGGTTCCCGACGGCCGTCGGCTGAAATCGGCGACCGTGATCGGACCACCGCCCAGCCTGTATGCCTTCGTGCAGTACACCGACTACCAGCTTGCGGGCCACCGCATCGAGCTCGACATGGACCGGCAGGCGGCCGACATACCCGGGGCGGGCCGGGCCTACTTCTTCAGCGATCGTGACTTCGGCGGGGGTGAATTGAAGAAGTCCGAGGAGACGCGCGTCGTCTGGTCACGATCGATGCAGGTGCGCGGCCGCGAAAACACCGCCGTGTTCGAGGGCGACGTGCGATCGAAGACGCCGACGCACTCGATGTGGTGCGATCGGCTGACCGTGCTGCTGGCCGACGTGCCGGCGCCGCCGCCTCCGACAACCGGAGCGCCGCGACCCGGGTCGTTTGCTGCGCAGGGCCGCTTCTCGCAGCGGCTGCCGAGCGCGCGTCTGGCCGCCCTTCCGTTGCTCGGGATGGCGATCGCCGAGGCGTCACTGCCGACCTGGAAACAGTTGATGGCGGCCTACGCACCAGCTCCGGCGGCCAGCGTCGCACCCAAGGCGCCGCGCCAGAACATCCTGCTGACCGATGACCCCTCGCGCCGCAAGCAGCCGGTGCGCGTGATTGCCACGGGCAACGCGGTGGCTCTGCGGACCGTCCGGCATGCCCGCAGCGGCCGGCTGTTGTCGCGGGCCCAGATCAAGGGGGCCGAGATCGTGGTCGACCTGCGCCGACAGAGCATGAACGTGCCCGGGCGCGGCTCGCTGTTGATCGAAGACTACGAACTGCCGAAGCGCGGACGCGGCGCGTCGATGGCGGCCGGGTCGGCGCGGCCGTCGCTGCTGGGCAGCGGCGAGCGCCCCAGCCAGACCGCATTTCAATGGGCCAACGGCATGAGTTACTTCGTGGATCAGGCCCTCGTGACGTTCGATCGCGAAGTCGACATGCGGCATTTCAGCGGCCAGAACGTCGTCCTGATGGAGAACCTGGCGGCTGCTCAGAACGTGGATCCGTCGCAGCTCCGGCTGCCTCCGGGCCGCAAGGCGCGGCTGACGTGCGACAACCTGCTGGTGCAGTTCGCGAGGAACGCCGCGCAGCAGGCCGAGACGATGGACGTGCGCGGCGCCGACCTGCGGCAACTGGTGGCGAGCGGCGCGGTTTTTCTGCAGGACTCCGGCAAATCGCTTCAGGGCGAACGGCTGACCTATTCGCGCGACAGCAATCGCGTCACCATCGAGGGCGCGAACGAGTTCGAGGCCCGTATCTTCGACGAAGACGAGCAGGCCCAGCGATTCAACATGTGGCGCGGCCCGGTTCTGATCTGGGACCGCTCGACCAATCGCATCGAGGCGCCGGGGGCCCGCTTCACATCCGGAGGACGCAACTAACGCCGTCCGCCGCCGGAAACGCACCCTATGGATCACGCCCGCATCAGGAACTTCTCGATCATCGCTCACATTGATCACGGCAAGTCCACGCTGGCCGACCGCCTGCTGGAAGCCTGCGGCGCCGTCGAGCGGCGCGACATGCGCGAGCAGTATCTCGATGACATGGAGCTGGAGCGGGAGATGGGCATCACCATCAAGGCCAACCGCGCCACGCTGCGTTATACCTACAAGGGCAACCTGGCCGCGCCGGGCGAGTACATGCTCAACCTGATCGACACGCCCGGCCACGTTGACTTTCATTACGAAGTCAGCCGGGCGCTGGCGGCGTGCGAGGGCGTGCTGCTGCTGGTCGACGCCTCGCAGGGCATCGAGGCCCAGACGCTGGCAAACGCCTACAAGGCGGTCGAGGCCAACCTGGCAATCGTCCCGGTCATCAACAAGATCGACCTGCCGGCCGCGCGTCCGCACGACATCGCCATGGAGCTGGAAAATACGCTCGCGCTGCCGGCCGAGGACGCCATCTTCTGCTCGGCCAAGACCGGCCAGAACATCGAGGCCCTGCTGGACGCGATCGTCGAGCGCCTGCCGCCGCCGAAGGGCGATCCGACCGGGCCGCTGCGGGCGCTGATATACGACGCCAAGGTCGATCCGCACCGCGGCGTCATCTGCCACCTGCGCGTGTTCGACGGCGTCATCCGCCGCAACGACAAGGTGCTGCTGATGGGCGTCGGACGGATCTACCACGCCACCGACATCGGCAAGTTTCTGCCGAAGATCACCAGCTTCGAGTCGCTGGCGGCCGGCGAAGTCGGCTACCTGTTTGCCGGCATCAAGACGATTCACGACGTGAACATCGGCGACACGGTGACGCACGGCGACCGGCCGTGCGCCGAGGCGTTGCCCGGCTATCGTCCGCCACAGCAGATGGTCTTCTGCGACTTCTTCCCCGGTCCGGGGACCACCAGCATCCAGCTTCGCGAGGCGCTCGAGAAACTGTGGCTCAACGACAGCAGCTTCGGGTTCGAGCCGACCAGCAGCGCGGCGCTCGGGACGGGCTTCCGCTGCGGCTTCCTCGGCCTGCTGCACATGAAGATCATCCAGGAACGGCTGGAGCGAGAGAGTAACGTTGACCTCGTACAGACCGCGCCGACCGTGCCGTACGAACTGCTCATGCAGAACGGCAAGACCCTGAAGATCGAGTCGCCGGCCGACATGCCAAACCCGGACAAATTCACGGAGATTCGCGAGCCGATCATCCGCGCGGAGATCATCGTGCCGGCCCGCGGCATCGGCGGCGTCATGCAACTGGCCGAGGAGCGCCGCGGCACGCACAAGCGCACCGAGTATCTCTCACCCGAGCGCGTCGTGCTGACCTATGAATTCCCGATGGGCGAAGTCATCTACGACTTCTACGACCGGCTCAAGAGCATCACCAGCGGCTATGGCACGATGAATTACGAGCTGACCGGCTACAAGGCGGCCGACCTGGTCAAGCTCGACATCCTGGTGAACGGCACGCCGGTGGACGCGCTCAGCGTCATCGTGCACCGCGACAAGGCGGAGGTGCGCGGTCGGCGGCTGATCACGCGGCTGCGCAAGGAAATCGCCCGGCACCAGTTCGAAATTCCGCTTCAGGCGGCCATCGGCAGCAAGGTCATCGCCCGCGAGACGATCAAGGCGATGCGTAAGGATGTCACCGCCAAGTGCTATGGCGGCGACGTGACGCGCAAGCGCAAACTGCTGGAGAAGCAGAAGGAAGGCAAGAAGCGGATGAAGCAGGTCGGCCAGGTCGCGATCCCGCAGGAGGCGTTCATGGCCGTCCTCGATCCGGGCGAATAGCGGCGGCCGACGGCTCCCGACGCCGACGGCCGCGCTTCGCTGCCGAGACTCACACCCGCGCGGCGGCCATCCGCAGCCGCCTCAGTTCGTCAGCAGGTTCACGAACGGCTGGATATCGAGCCCGTCGACCGTGCCGTCCTCGTTGACGTCCGCGGCGCACAGAATGTCCGGATCGTTCGTCGCGCCCGTGACGGCCAGGATGAACGGCTCGATATCGAGGGAGTTCACCACGCCGTCGCGGTTGCAATCGCCGGCGATGCACGGCAGCACGTTGATCACGTTGAAGCCGGAGCGTCCCCCGCCGTCGATGACCGTGACAAAGTAGAAATCCAGCGGGGCGGTCGTGTTCGGCAGATTGAAGGACCCGAATACCGTCCCGTCCGGGTTCACGATCGCCGGCGGCAGAATTAACGTGTCGTCGAGGAACAACTGCGCCATAGTAAACGGCGTGAAGCCGGACCCGAAGAACAGCGCACTGGAGCCCGGCGCCGCCAGCGGCGGAAGCACGCCAAGCTGCGCCTTGTCGGCCTCGAAGTCGACCTGGAACTCGCTGCTGAGGAAGTCGACCGGCAAGTTCGTCATCGGGTTGATCGACACCAGGTGCATCGGCACGATTTCGGTTTCGATGATCCCCAGCGGCGCGAAGGGCACGCTGTTCCGGAAGCTCGTCTGCCCCGGCGCGGGCGTGTTGGTCAGGTCGAATTCCGGCTCGAGCGTGATCTCGGTCGGCGGCAGCGGGAAGTTGTTCGTGCCGACGTAGTCACGGAACTGCGCGCTGCTGAAGATGTTGCCGCCGGCGATGTTGATCTGAATCTCGACGCCGCGCTCCACGCCTTGGACACCGAAGACGAACGCACCAGTGAACGGGTTGTTGTCGATGTCGAACAGCCAGGCGTAGCGCCACTGCATCGGCGGGCCGAACGGATCGATCGGATCCTCGACGGCGAAGTGCAACTGCATGTTCGGCTCGCCGTGCCGATGGTAGGCGAGCATGTAGTCCAATCCCGAAGGCGGCAGGAGGATGAAGGCGTCGCGCCGCTCGTCCTGCTTTCCGCCACTACCGTGCGCCTGCGAGGTCGCCGGCACTGACGTGGCCGGCTGACTGACCGTCCGACCGAGCTCCTTCGCCTTCTTGCGCATCTCTTCGGCCTGCTGGGTCGTCATGCTGGTGCCGGTTCGCGTGTTGGACGGGTTCATGAAATTGCCCGGATCGGGGGAGTGACCGCCCGCGTCGGCGACCTGCGTGGAGGTGATCACGTGCCCGGCGCTCAGGGTCAGGATGTGGCCCACTTCGTGTGCGATCGTCTCCCCGGTAAGCTGGGACGAGGCCCGATTCGAGCAGAGCGTGCAGCGGTTGTGGTGAATCGAGATGCCGGGGTTGGTCGAGTGACCCTGCTGCACGGTGGCGCCGAAGGTGAGCTTGATGCCCTTTCCGCGCCCGACCTCGCGGTCAAGCTCCTTGCCGCCCTCTTCGCGCGCCTTGTCACGCTCGCTGCGATCGAAGCTGGAGTTGCCATCGGCGTTGCCCGCCTGCGCCGCGGCGCTGGTCGGGCCATTGACCTTCTTGACCTTCAGGCGAATCTTGGCCTGCTTCAAAACTTCGTTGGCCTTGGCGACCGCCTCCTCGGCTTCCTGGGTCGTCATCACAGCGCCCGAAGCCGTAGCGGTGATATTGATGACCGTTTCGATCTCGATGAACTCTTCGGCGCGGGTCGGCGAGCCGGCCGTGAAGTATGCGGTCAGGGCAAGAATCAGAGCGAACGGAATCAGCCGATACATGAGGCAGCCTCCGGTCTGACGTACCGCCGGCCGCCGCGCAGTCGCGCTGACGGCTGGACGTGAATGGGCGGCGGTCGGCAATCAGACCTGTTCATCAACTATACCCATTGGCACAAGACGTGTTCAAGCACAAACGCGTCAGTCATGACTTCGACGCCAAGCGAGCGCCGTAACCGTGACCGCACGTCTGACGATGACCGGATCGGTCCATCCGGAGAATCACCCGGTTGCTACCGGTAAATCCCGGTAGCGCCTCGGGTCGGGTCCGGCCGGCGAAAGGCAGAGTCGGCCACCGGCCGATCACGCACGCTGGTCCGCCCCGACCCGCAGTTCGCTCCTCTCCGGCGTCGCTGGGTCGCGTTTACGGGAGGAGGATCGCCACGAACACCTGGATATCGAGGCCATCCACCGTGCCGTCCTCGTTGACGTCCGCGGCGCACAAAATGTCCGGATCATTCGTCGCGCCCGTGACGGCCAGGATGAACGGGTCGATGTCGAGGGAGTTCACCACACCGTCGCGGTTGCAATCGCCGGCGATGCACGGCAGCACGTGCAACACGTTGAAGCCGACGCGCTGGGCGTCGTCGATCACCGTTACAAAGTAGAAACCGTACGACGGCGGCTGAAGCGGAATCGGCAGCAGCCCGCCGACCGAACCGTCGGGATTCACCGTGAGCGGCGGCAGCCAGAGCGTATCGTCGAGGAACAGCCGTGCCGTCGTGAACGGCGTGAAGCCAGACCCCGTGAACGTCACCGTGGACGCCGGCGGAACCAGCGGCGGCAGCACCGTCAACTCGGGCTGATTCGCGTCGTAGTTCGTGTAGAACACGGTGTCGATCTGGTCGGCCACGACGCTTGGGAACGGTTCGATCGAGACGAGGTACATCGGTACCTGGGGCGCGGAGAAGTTGAGCGGCGCGTACGGCGCTGACACAAAGATCGACGTGGCGCCCATCGGCGGGTTGTTCGTGTCGTCGAACTCCGGCTCCGCTTCGATCACCGCCGGCGGCAGGGGGAAATTCGGACCGCTCGGGAAGGTCAGAAACTGAACCATTCCGGAGATTGATCCGCCGCCCGAGTTGATCTGAATCTGCACGCCCCGCTCGACACCCGGAATGCCGAACATCGGCACACCGGTGCCCGGGTTGTTATCGATGTCAAACAACCACATGTATCGCCAGGTCATCGGCATGAACGGATCTAATGCCCGCTCGAGCATGAAGAACAGCGACATGTCGGGATCACCCAGGCGATGGGAGGCCAGATTGCTGTTCAGGCCGGCCGGCGGCGCCGGATGGCTGGCGTCATCGCGCAAGTCCTGCCGACCGCCGCTGCCGTGCTGCTGCCGCACGGCCGGAACGGACGTGGCCGGCTGTGTCACGGCATCGCCCAAGGCCCTGGCCTTCCGGCGCATCTCCTCGGCCTGCATGGTCGTGATGTTCGTGCCGGTGCGCGTGTTGGACGGGTTCATGAAGTTGTTCGGGTCGGCGGCGTGGCCGCCTCTGTCGGCGACCTGCGTGGAGGTGATGGCGTGGAAGGAGGTCAGGGTCAGGATGTGACCGATCTCGTGCGCGATGGTCTCGCCCGAAAGCTGGGACGTCGCCCGATTCTTACAAATCGCGCAACGGTCATGATGTACCGCGACTCCCGGAATACCGGTGCCGTCGATCGGCGCGTCGCCGAAGGTAATCTTGATGCCCTTCCCGGCGCCGACCTCGCGATCAAGTTCATTGCCGCCCTCCGCTCGGGCCGCATCGCGCTCAGCGCGCGTCATGCTCGAATCACCATCGGCATTGCCGGCGTTGGCACTGGCGCTGGTCGGGCCGTTGACCTTGACCACCTTCAGTTTGATCCGGGCCTGTTTGAGGATTTCGTTGGCCTTCGCGATGGTTTCCTCGGCCTGGGCCGTGGTGATGACACCGACGCCGGCCTGGCTGCTGATGTTGATGATCGTCTTGATTTCAATGAAGTCCTCCGCCTGCGTAGGAGCGCCCGAGGTGAAGTAGGCTGTCAACGCCAGAATCAGGGCAAACGGAATCAGACGGTACACTTCTTCACCTCCGCATGAGCTCGTCGCCCGTCAGCAGGCCGGCACCCACGGCCAGCGAAGACGCTCTCTCCATCATGACGAGACGGCGCAGTTAACCGACCAAGAAAATCCAGAATTCCCGCGACGATTTGCGCGCTCGTAAACGGTTCACCGTGGCAACGCGCGCAGGCGCGGCAACAGATCGCAGTGGAAACCCTTTGTTCAGCCAGGGAAATACCTTTGGCGGGGTGCGTCGAAGGGTGCGGGCGCTAGGCACGCGCGGCAGTCAGCGGCTCGGCCGATGCCGGCCGCGCCTCGGACTGGTCGAGGTACCAGCGGATGGTCATCGGGATGCCTTCCTCGTAACCGACCGTCGAGCGCCAGCCGAGCTGCTCGCGCGCCTTGTCGGCTGAGAAGAACGCTCGGCGACCCATCAGCCAGACGGCGTAACGCGTGATCATGGGCGGCCGTGTTGTCCGGAACAGGTGCCCGAAGCACTCCATCAGGAACGCGGCGCGATAGGCGACGGCGTAGGGCACGCTGCGGGTGATCGGCTCGACGCCGAGGGTGTCGGCGACGATCTCGTAATAGCGCCGTGGCGTGATGATGCCATCGTTGCTGACGTTGTAGGCCTCGTGCACCGCCGACGACTTGTCGGCGGCGAGAATGCAGGCCTCGGCCACGTTGCCGGCATAGACCATGTTGAGCCGGTTCAGTCCATCGCCCAGCAGTTTGGCCTTGCGCGTGCGAACGAGGTTGACCATGCGGGCGATGGTGGCGCGATCGCGCGGGCCGTAGAGCCAGCTCGGGCGGATGACCGTGAAGGCCAGCTCGTTGCGGCGGTTCCAGAGCAGTCGCTCGACCTCGACCTTGGCGCGGGTGTAGTACGACCAGCGGTGGACGTTGACGCCGAGCGGAGCCGACTCGTCGAACACCCGGCCTTCGCCATCGACGTGCCCGTAGACGCTGATCGAGCTGATGTGAATCAGCCGTTCGACACGCGCAGCCGCGATGGCTTCAAACAGGTTGCGGCTGCCGTCGATGGTGATGCGCTGGAATTCCCGCCACGGCCCCCAGTCGCCGACGCGGGCGGCGGCATGATAAACGCAGCGGACGCCCGACAACGCCCGGTCGATCGAAGCGCGATCGGTCAGGTCGCCGGTGGCCAGCTCGACCCCCTGCGTCTCGAGCCAGCGCGTGTCGGCGCCGGGACGAACCAGCGCGCGGACGGGTCGCTCGCGACGTCGGAGCTGCTCGACGATGTGGCTGCCCAGCAGCCCGGTGGCGCCGGTAACGAGATTCATGAACGGCCTCGCCTCCGCCAATCGCAGCGGACCTTAGAGAGGCCGTCTCGCAGCGTCAAGCCGGGGCGTCAGCCGCGGCGCCATGGACCGCGCTCAGGCGGCTGCATGCCGCGCGCCTCCATCCGGGCGCGCATCGCGGTGAAGTAGGCCATCCGCTGGGCGCGCTGATTGGGGTCGCGGCTTTCGGATCGCTCCTTGCGCTCGGCCTGCGACATGTTTCGCATGCGCTCGCGCCACTGCTCGCGGCGCTTCTCACGCTCCTGGGCCTTCGCAGGGTCGGCCGCCGCCTGGGCTTCCTCCTCCTGGCGACGCTTCTCCCACTCCTGCCGGCGGCGCTCGAATTCGTCGATGTGCTTGTCGAGAACCTGCTCTTTCTGCTCCGGGGGGGCCTGGAAGTACTCGTCCATGCGAGCCTGCATCTCGGCCTCGAACACCTCGCGGGCGTTGTCACGGATCTGTTCTTTCTGCGCCTCGGTCAGGTCGATGCGATCGGATGCCTCGCGGACCTTCTCCCAGACCTTGCCGGGGTCCTCCTTGGCCAGCGCGACGATGTTCTCCTTCCTGAAGTCCTCGGGTACCGCTGGAGGCGCCTCGGCGGGCGCCGCGAGGAATGCGGATACGGCCCACGCGCCAACGCCGACGGCCAGCGCGCCGACTCCGGCCGGTGCAATCCACTTGGTCTTGATCATCATGGTCTCATGCACTCCGTGCGCCCGCACCGGACGGCGCGGGACAAGCGTCAGTTTTCAAAATCACCGACGTGCCCATCCAGATAAACGTAACGTCGAGAGCCCGGCTTGCCGGGTCGCTCGTGAAAGTTGTCGTAGTCGCGCATCAGCCAATACATGCTCTCCTGCAGGCGCTCGCCGAGGAACTCCTGCCGGCGTTGCAGCACTTCCTCGATGGTTCGCCCGCACAAACTGCTGCGATACTCGTAGCTGCTGCGCTCGGTCTCGAAGTAACTCCTGCCGGCGTTCGGGTCCGGCCGTTCGCCTTCCCCGACGTCGGCCGGACACTGGAAGATTTTCGTCTCGCCGGCGGCGTGCGGCTGCAAGACGTCGGCGACGTAGAGCGGCTCGGGACCGGTGAACGGCGCGGGGCTGATCGAGGGCATGAACGAGACCCACGGGAACACATCACCGCTGGAATCGAGGTACGATCGCAGCGCCAGACCGATCTGCCGCAGGTTGGTCGCGCACTTGGTGCGCCGCGCCTCGACGCGAGCACCGCGCAGCGACGGCATGATGATGCCGATCAGCGTGGCGATGATGGCGATCACCACCAGCAATTCAATCAGAGTGAACGCCGAGCGCCCGTTCTCGACGGTCCGACCGCGAAACATGCGACGTCAACTCCTCAACAAACGACGTGTTCGACAACGCGGAGTCTAGCGCCGGATGCTCATCACGGCTGCCGGCTGCGCACAGACGAATGACTGCGTCGCGTGGCCCGAGACGCCGCCCGGGTCTATCCCGCATAACGATCAGGCCTGTAAGAATTTAACGCCGGATTGCGGCCGATATTCGCAATCGGCGGCTGAGCGATCACCGATACGCTTGTAACCTTCTGCTAAACATGGCGTTATAGATCAGAACTCAACCGGCATTTTCTATTTTCACACAACGCGTCGCCTCACCGCGATCGCGGAGCGCCGAGATCAAAAGTCCAAGATAGCTCGCGCGGATCGACCGCGCCATCGGCAATTCCAGCCGGCCGCAGACCTGCTCGACCGATTCGCGCGACGGTCCTTCGACCTCCACGAACCGACCGATCACCGGAACTTCGTCCAACTCGACGAGACAGGCGTCCGACCGCCAGGTCTCGCGGCACTTCTGAAAGCAGAAGAACTCGGAGAATCCGAGCAGCGCCAGCAATTCGCCGGCCCGACCGGCGTCGAGAATCTCCAGCTCGCACTCGGGCCGTGTCTTGAGCGGTCCGGCTTGAAGCGGCCCCTTGAAGGTGATGGTCGCAGCGCGCGGCGACCCGTCCAGCACGCGCAGCTCTCGCAGCCTCAGGCCGCAGCCGGCGGCCTGCAAGCCGCCATCGGCGCGATCGTAGAACCGATTCGTTTCGATGACGCGCCCGAGGCGGGTCGCGCCGCTCTCCCGCAACCGCCGGCGCAGCAGCTCAAAGTCCGCCTCGCCGAACTTCGCCTCCATCTCGACAGCGCCGCCGGACATGACGCTACCCTGCCACGATGTTGACCAGCCGACCAGCCACGACGATGACCTTGCGGACCTGCTTGCCGGCGATGCGAGCCTGCACGCGCGCGTCGGCCAGCGCGGCCGCCTCGTGCGCCGCCTCGGGCGCGCCGGCCGGAACCAGCACCGTCGTCGCAAGACGACCGTTCACCTGCACTGCGATCTCGAGCTCGTGGTCGGTCAGCAGCTCGGCGTCATAGGTCGGCCACGGCTCATCGGCCAGACTGCCGGCCCACTCACTGCCGCGCAGCCGCTTCCACAATTCCTCGCACAGGTGCGGCGCGAACGGCGAAAGCAGCAGCACGAACGTCTCGAGCTGATCCTTGGCGACGCGCTCGGCGCGGGTGGCCTCGTTGACAAACTCCATCATGGCCGCGATAGCGGTGTTGAACGCCATCGCGTCGAGATCCTCAGTCACTTTCCGGATGGTGCGGTGCAGAGCTTTCTCGACCCGGGCAGTGGCGGGGTCGGAGCGGTCATCCTCCAGAACGACGACCTTGCCGGGAAGTCCGCCGGTCTCGGGGTCCACCACCAGCCGCCAGACGCGCTGGAGGAAGCGATGGACGCCCGGCACGTCGCGCGGGTTCCACGGCTTGCTGGCCTCCAGCGGGCCCATGAACATTTCGTAGAGCCGGAGCGAGTCGGCGCCGTATTGCGCGACCACGTCGTCGGGGTTGACGACGTTCTTGAGGCTCTTGCTCATCTTCTCGACCGCGCCGACCAGGGCTTCGCCGGTTGAGCGCAGGTACGCCCCATCGTCGCGAAAGTCGATTTCGTCGTAGCCGACCGGCGCGCCGCGCGAGTCGCGATATGCGAATGCGCGGATCATGCCCTGGTTGAACAGCCGGCCGAACGGCTCGGGCGTACTGACGTGCCCGAGATCAAAGAGCACCTTGTGCCAGAAGCGCGCGTAGAGCAGGTGCAGCACGGCGTGTTCCGCGCCGCCGACGTAGAGATCGACACCGCCGGCGTGCGCTTCGCCGTCGGCCCTGCGCGAGGTCATCCAGTAGCGCTCGGCCTCCGCCCCGCAGAGGGCGTCGCGATTCCAGGGATCACAGAACCGCAGGTAGTACCAGCACGAACCGGCCCAGTTCGGCATGGTGTTCAACTCACGGCGACCGACCCGGCCGCAGCGCGGACACTCGCATCGCGTCCACGGACCGGCCCGCGCCAACGGCGGCTCGGGGTCGCCGCGCGGATCCCCGGGCTGCGGCTGGAAGTTGTCGAGGTTCGGCAGCAGCACCGGCAAGGCCGATTCGGGCAGGGCCACCGGGCCACACTCGCCGCAGTGCACGATCGGAAACGGCTCGCCCCAGTAGCGCTGCCGTGAGAAGAGCCAGTCGCGCAGCTTGTAGCGGACGCGCCCGCGGCCGACACCCTGCGACTCGAGCCAGGCGATGATCTTTGCCTTTGCTTCCGCGGTCGGAAGCCCGTTGAGCACGCAATCGGCGACGGCGCCGGGTGGCGGCGAGTTCACCGACACGCCGTCGTCGACGAAGCCTTCCCACGGGACGTTCGCGCCAGCCGGCGGCTCGACCACCTGCCAGACCGGCAGCCCGAACTGCCGGGCAAATTCGAGGTCGCGCGTGTCATGCCCCGGCACGGCCATGATCGCGCCGGTGCCGTAGCCCATCAGGACGTAATCGGCGACCCAGATCGGAATGCGAGCGCGCGGATCGCCGATCGGCCAGACCGGGTTGTAGGCGTATGAACCGAGGAAGACGCCGGTCTTGACCTTGGACTCGGCGGTCCGCGCCAAGTCGCTCTTGCGGCCGGCCTCCTCGACGTAGGTGCGCACGGCGTCGCGCTGCTCGGGCGCGGTCAGCTCGGCCACCAGCGGGTGCTCCGGCGCGAGCACCACGTAGGTCGCGCCGAAAAGCGTGTCGGGTCGGGTGGTGAAGACGCGCAGCCCTTCGTCCGAGCCTTCCAGCCCGAACGTGACCTCGGCGCCGTGGCTGCGGCCGATCCAGTTCCGCTGCATCAGCTTGACTGACTCGGGCCAGTCGACCAGATCGAGGTCGCGCTCGAGGCGGTCGGCGTAGGCCGTGATCCGCAGCATCCACTGTCGAAGCGGCCGGCGAAAGACCGGGTGATCGCCGCGCTCGCTGCGCCCCTCCGCGGTGACTTCCTCGTTGGCCAGCACGGTGCCCAGCGCCGGACACCAGTTGACCGGCACCTCGGCCAGGTAGGCCAGGCGCTGGCCGTCGATGATGTCGCGCCGCTCGACCTCGCTCAGTTCGTGCCAGAAGCGCAGGCCAACCGGCAGCGCGCCCATTTGCTGGAGACCAGGGAGCGGCGCGGGCACGATTTCGCCGTCGAAGCGCACCACCAACTGCTCGGCTTCGAGCGCCTGCACGAGGTGGGCGATGGGTCGGGCTTTTTGCGCACTGGCGTCGTAGTAGTGCTCAAAGAGCTGGAGGAAGATCCACTGCGTCCAGCGATAGTAGGCCGGATCGGTGGTGGCCAGCTCGCGCGACCAGTCGTACGAGAAGCCCAGCCGCCTGAGCTGAGTGCGGAAGCGGGCGATGTTCTGCTCGGTGGTGATGCGGGGATGGGTGTTGGTCTCGACGGCGTACTGCTCGGCGGGCAGGCCGAAGGCATCCCAGCCCATCGGGTGCAGCACGTTGTCGCCGCGCATCCGCCGGTAACGGGCCAGGATATCGGTCGCCGTGTAACCCTCCGGGTGGCCGACGTGAAGCCCCGCGCCGCTGGGGTACGGGAAGAAGTCGAGCACGTAGTACTTACGCTGGGTCGAGTCGAAGTCCGGATCGCCGGGGTTGAGCGCGCGAAAGGTCCCGTTCTTTTCCCAGTATTCCTGCCAAACCGGCTCGATCGTGGCGGGGTCGTAAACGTGTTCGCTCATCCGTGCATCCTCGCGTGCCGCTCCGGCGGCGGACCGCATTCTAGGACGCAGGGGCGTTCGTACAAGCCGAACGGCGACGCGCCGTCCGCGCGTCCCTCGCGCCGAAGGATACCGCCGGGCGACAACGTGCGTAGCCGGCGGCGCGTTCGTTGACTGGGGTCAACATCACGGCACACACGGCAGGGCCCCCGTTGCGTGGTCCGGGGCACGCGCCGTCGGCCGCCCGAACGCAGCGATGATCGCATTCGCGGACGCACGCTCCGTTGGCCCGCCGCGTGGCCGGTGCGCGGCGGGCTGGCACCGGGATTGCCCTGAGGTGGGCGTTCGGATCGCGGCGGCGCGAACAGTCCCGGTGACTTGATGAACTTCAAGCGCCGGCCGGCGCGATGCGGGCGATCCGGGCGACACGTGTCGGGCGCGTCGCCTTCGCTCAACGGAAGCGGGGAGGGGACCGATGGACGAGCACGTTTTTCAGCAGAAGCTGGCGGAGCTGGTGGCGGAGATCGCCACGCTGCCGGCGGACGAACGGGCCAAGCTCGAACTGCTCGCCCAGGAGACGCGCGAGCGGCACGAGAAGTTGAAGCAGACCGTCAGCAGCCTTCAGGAGAACCTGGACTACCTGCGGCTGGCCATCAAGTACCTGTTGTTCGACCTGGAGGCCACCCGTCGCGAGAACGGGTACCTCCGCAAGATGCTCGAGGAGGGTCCCGAGCAGAGTTAGTTCACCGATGAAATCGCCGGGGTCCCTCGGTCGCTCGGGGGGGAATCGATCCGAACTACTGCCAAGCGGGGAGGGTCGGCGACCGAATCAGGACCCCCGATTTCCTCCGCTGAGTGCATCTCGGTCGGAGGGGGAAGCGAGCACGCCCGCCACGTCGGCGGGCGTGCTGCGTTTTGGGGGCTGGCGCCCGCAACATGGCCGTGACCTGCCCCGGTTTATGTACCAGTCCTTATGAGAGTCAGGTTCCATTTCGAGTCCGGCTGCCCTCGTTCCGTGGAGGGGAAGAAGCCGGGGCCCAGGGGCAGAGCCCGTGGTGGGTGTGCGGTGGCAGAGCCCCCGTGACGGCCTGCTTGGTTCCGCACCGTTCCCGCCCATAAGCCGCAAAGGCCGCCGGCGTCTGATAGCCCAGCGACGAATGCGGCCGGCGATGCTTGTACTCATTCTGCCACGCCGCGCCCAGACGCGTGGCCTCGCGGAGATCGGCGAACGACTCGGCGTTCAGCAGCTCATCGCGCCGCTTGCCATTGAGGCGCTCGTTGTATCCGTTTTCCCACGGAGCGCCCGGCGCGATGTACAACGTGCCCGCCCGCACTGCGAGCGACCGGTGCGCCATTGTTGGTGGGACCGACTCGATGGTGCCAAGTCATTCTTCTTCTCCAACCCCCCAGCTCTCGCCCAGTTTCCGCGCGGCTGGTGTACCCTGATTTCACTTGCCCTGTGTGGCGCGACCAGGTCCGCCTAAGCGCATTGCGATCCCGATCCGCCGTTGCCCCCGACCACTCCGGAGGTCGCAATCGACAATACCTACCGGACCGCGCACAGGGCGATCGGCATGGACGCATGCAGATGCCTGCTGATGGTGGCCGTTGGTGAAGTACTCGAAGGCACCCAAGACCGGAACCGCATTGTCATCCGGCGTTTCCGAGCGCATGGTGTCATCGACGGACCGACTCAGCCGCTGACCGTTGATCATCCCGCTGGGAATTCGCGCTTGGCGAGGTGCACGAAATCCCGTCGGTGGCCCTGAGCCCGCTGGGGCTGGCGATGGTGGGCTGACCCGCGCCTCGGCTCTGCGGCGCATCGTTCGAACGCCTGCTCTGGGCCGATCCGCAACGGCGGAATTCGCTGTTCAATTCAAGCCGCCGACCGGTATAATCCCGCCTCTCTAGCTGCCGAAGTCCACGCAGAATCGTTCAATTCTGGAGGAGAGCGCCGATGGCGACCGCGACAGTGACCGAACGGAAGATCAAGCTCGGCCCGACCCAACTGCTGATCAACAACGAGTGGGTCAACGCCGAAAGCGGCAAGACTTTCGAGACGATCGACCCGGCTACTGGCGACGTGATCGCGAAGGTGGCTGAGGCGGACGCGGCTGACGTGAACAAGGCCGTCAAGGCGGCGCGGGCCGCCTTCGAGCCGGGCAGCAAGTGGCGGAAGATGTCGGCCACCAAGCGCGGCGAGCTGATGAACCGGCTGGCGGACCTGATCGAGCGCAACGCCGACGATCTGGCCAAGCTCGAGAGTCTCGACAACGGCAAGCCCTACGCGGTGGCGAAGGCGGCCGACCTGCCGCTGACGATCATGTGCTACCGCTACTACGCCGGCTGGGCCGACAAGATTCACGGCAAGACCATTCCCATCAACGGGCCGTACTTCTGCTACACGCGGCACGAGCCGGTCGGCGTCTGCGGACAGATCATTCCGTGGAACTTCCCGCTGCTGATGCAGGCTTGGAAGCTGGGGCCGGCACTGGCCTGCGGCTGCACCGTGGTGCTCAAGCCGGCCGAGCAGACGCCGCTGACGGCGCTACGCGTGGCCGAGCTGGCGATCGAAGCCGGCTTTCCGCCGGGCGTGCTGAACGTGCTGCCCGGCTACGGCCCGACGGCGGGCGCCGCCATCGCCGGCCACCCCGACGTCGACAAGGTCGCCTTCACCGGCTCGACCGAGGTCGGCAAGCTGGTGATGGAGGCGGCTGCCAAGAGCAATCTGAAGCGCGTCACGCTGGAACTGGGCGGCAAGAGCCCGAACATCGTCTTCGCCGACGCGGACATGGATGCCGCCATCGAGGGCGCCCACTTCGCCCTGTTCTTCAACCAGGGCCAGTGCTGCTGCGCCGGCAGTCGGCTGTACGTCGAGGAGCGCGTCTATGACGAGTTCGTCGCCAGAAGCGTCGAGCGGGCCAAGAAGCGCACCGTGGGCGATCCGTTCGACCCGAACACCGAGCAGGGCCCGCAGGTCGACAAGGACCAGTTCGACAAGGTGATGGGTTACATTCACTCCGGCAAGAAGGACGGCGCCAAGCTTCTGACCGGCGGGGGCCGCAAGGGCGAGAAGGGCTTCTTCATCGAGCCGACCGTGTTCGCCGACGTGCAGGACGAAATGAAGATCGCCCAGGAGGAGATCTTCGGTCCGGTCATGAGCATCATCAAGTTCAAGGACCTCAACGAGGTCATCACCCGCGCCAACAAGAGCATGTACGGCCTGGCAGCGGCCGTCTGGACGAAGGACATCAGCAAGGCCCACGCCATCGCGAACGGCGTGCGCGCCGGCACGGTGTGGGTGAATTGCTATGACGTGTTCGACGCGGCGGCGCCGTTCGGCGGCTACAAGCAGTCGGGCATCGGCCGCGAACTGGGCGAGTACGGCCTGACGAACTACACCGAGGTCAAGACGGTCACGGTGAAGCTCTAGCGGCGCGGCGGTCGCTTGACCGCCGTCCGGGCCGTGCCTAGAGTGCGGCCGATCATGAAACGAACCGCTCTCTACGACGCGCATGCCGGGCTCGGCGCGAAAATGGTCGAGTTCGGCGGCTGGGAGATGCCGTTGCTTTACAGCGGCATCGTCGAGGAGCATGTCCATACGCGGACCGTCGCGAGCGTGTTCGACGTGTCGCACATGGGCCGCCTGTTCTTCGAGGGCGGCGACGCCCTGAAGTTGCTCGACCGCGTCTGCACGCGGAACTGCGCCAAGCTGGCGGTCGGTCGGTGCGGCTACAGCCACGTTCTCAACGAGCGCGGCGGCATCCTCGACGACGTCATCATCTCGCGCGCCGAGACGCACTGGATCATGGTGTGCAACGCCGGCAATCGCGAGCGGATCGTCGCCCATCTGCGTGCCCACGCCACCGGTCTGAACGTCAGCCTGGACGACCGGACCGAGCAGACCGTCATGATGGCGGTGCAGGGACCGGCCGCGATGGCGCTGATGCGCGAACACGTGCCGATCCGTTTCGGCGAACTCAAGCGCTACGCGTTCGTCACCGGCTCATTCGCCGGAACCGATTACACGCTGTTCCGCAGCGGATACACCGGCGAGGACGGCCTGGAGATCATCATCCCCTCCAAGTTCGGCCGGATGGTGTGGGAGTTCATCATCCAGCCAAGCGAGCCGGGGCAACCCCAGGTGCGGCCGGCCGGGCTGGGGGCGCGCGACACGCTGCGACTCGAGGCCGGCATGCCGCTGTACGGCCACGAACTGAGCGAACAGGTCGACTCGCTCTCGGCCGCCTGCGGGTGGGCGGTGGACCTGACGAAGGACTTTATCGGCGTCGAGGCGTTGCGAAAGATCGCCGCCGACGGACCGAAACGAAAGCTGATCGGCCTGACGCTCGCGGGCAAGCGCATCGCGCGGCAGGGCATGACGCTCAGCGATGGTGGCCGTCCGGTCGGCGAGGTTACCAGCGGCACGTTCTCTCCAACGCTCCAGAAGTCGATTGCGATGGCCTACGTCGACGCACCGCTGGCGATCGACGGACGATCGGTCGAGGTCGACGTCCGCGGCGAGCCGGCGGCGGCCACCGTGTGCAGTCTGCCGTTCTATAAGCGATCGGCATGATGTCCGGCGATCAGCCGTTCGCATGGACGGCGGCGGGCCGAGATTCGTATAATCGCGCCGTCTCACGTCGACCGATCGGCTCGCGGCGCGCGAGCGGCGTCGCCGTGAGCCGCACGAACTGCCCAAAGGCGCTGCATGAGCAACCCGACCGACCGCAGATATCTTCCCACCCATGAGTGGCACAAGCTCGAAGGCGACCTCGTGGCCGTCGGCATCACCCGATTCGCGGCCGATCAGTTGACCGACATCACCTACGTCAAACTTCCGCCGGTTGGAAAGGCGGTGACGGCCGGCAAGCCGTTCGGCGAGATCGAATCGGTCAAGGCCTCGAGCGAGCTGGTGGCGGGCGTCTCGGGGACCGTCGTAGCGGTCAACGAGCAGCTCAACGATCACCCGGAATTGATCAACAGCGATCCGTACGCGGCCGGATGGATGATCAAGATTCGGCCGTCCGACCGTTCTCAACTTGATGGCCTGCTGGACGCGGAAGCATACGCCGCCGCCGCCGGCCAGCACTGACATGCCCGGTTTGGTTCGCTATCATCCGCGATCCCGCGCTGCGTTCCGCTGCTGACGCGACGCAAGCGCGGGCGACCGCGGAGCCGAACCAAGCCATGCGAGACGTCGCAACCGCCCCGTTTCTCGATCCATCGGATCGCTTTGATCCGCGCCACAACGGACCCAGCCCGGCCGACGTGGCCGAGATGGTCGCGGCGATCGGCTGCCGGTCGCTGGACGAACTGATCGCGCAGGTCGTGCCGGGCGATATCCGGCTGAAGCATCCGCTCGAGCTTCCGCCGGCGCGCGGCGAGCAGCAGGCGATTGACGACCTGTGGGCCATCGCCGCGCTCAACCGCCCGATGCGGTCACTGATCGGCATGGGCTACCACGACTGCATCACGCCACCGGTGATTCTGCGAAACGTGCTCGAGAACCCGGGCTGGTACACCCAGTACACGCCCTACCAGGCCGAGATTTCGCAGGGGCGGCTCGAAGCGCTGATCAATTTCCAGACGATGATCTGCGATCTGACGGGGCTGCCGCTGGCCAATGCCTCGTTGCTGGACGAGGCCACGGCGGCGGCTGAGGCGATGTACATGTGCCGCGCGGCGGCGTCGGAGGACGGCAGGCGGCGGGCCTTCTTCGTCGCCGCCGACTGTCATCCTCAAACGATCGGCGTGGTGCGAACCCGAGCGCGAGCGCTGGGCATCGAGGTTCGTGTCGGCGACGCGGAGAAGGCCGACTTCTCGGTCGGCGACGCGTTCGGCGTGCTTGTCCAGAATCCGGCCACCGACGGGCGCGTCTGGGACTGTTCGAGCGTCATTGAGCGGGCTCACGCAAGCGGCGCGCTGGCGGTGGTCGCGACCGATCCGCTGTCGCTGCTGATTCTTCGTCCGCCGGGCGAATACGGCGCCGATATCGCGGTCGGCTCGACGCAGCGATTCGGCGTTCCAATGGGCGGCGGGGGCCCGCACGCGGCGTTTCTCGCGACGCGCGACGAGTTCAAGCGGCAGATGCCCGGCCGGCTGATCGGCGTGTCGCGCGACGCACAGGGCCGCCCGGCCTACCGACTGGCGATTCAGACGCGCGAGCAGCACATCCGCCGCGAGAAGGCGACCAGCAACATCTGCACGGCGCAGGTGCTGCTCGCGATCATCGCGAGCATGTACGCCGTCTATCACGGGCCGACCGGGCTGCGGCGCATCGCCGAGCGCGTCCACGGCTTCGCCCGGGCGCTGGCCGCCGGGCTGCGGCGCGCCGGGCACGTCGTCGTTCACGACACGTTTTTCGACACGCTGCGCATCCGAACGGGCGGGCCGGTCTCGGACTCGCTGCGAGCTGCGCGCCAGGCCGGGTTCAATCTGCGCGACTTCGGCGACGGCACTCTGGGCATCTCCCTCGACGAGCGCAGCACCCGTGACGAGGTCGCGTCGCTGTTGACCTGTCTCGGCGGTGGCGCGGTGAAGCCGGCGGAGATCGACGGACTGACCGGCGGCACGCCGCCTGAACCGGCCGCGCCGCACGCGCGGCGCTCGGGCTATCTAACGCATCCGGTGTTCAACAGCTTCCACAGCGAGACCGAGATGCTCCGGTATCTGTTCCGGCTTCAGTCGCGCGACCTGTCGCTGACCCATTCGATGATTCCGCTGGGCTCGTGCACGATGAAGCTGAACGCCACCAGCGAGATGATTCCGGTGACGTGGCCGGCGTTCAGCCGGATTCACCCGTTTGCGCCGCTCGACCAGCAGCAGGGTTACCTGAGGCTTGCCGATCAGCTCGAGCAGTGGCTGAGCGCGATCACCGGGCTGCCGGCCGTCTCGTTGCAGCCGAACGCCGGATCGCAAGGCGAATACACCGGGATGCTGGTTATTCGCGCGTACCACGAGAGCCGCGGCCAATCGCACCGCGACGTGTGCCTGATCCCGACTTCGGCGCATGGCACCAATCCGGCCAGCGCCGTCATCGCCGGGTTGCGGGTCGTTGCGGTGGCCTGCGACGCGCGTGGCAACATCGATCTGGCGGACCTGAAGGCCAAGTCCGAACAGCACGCCGAGCGGCTGGCAGCCGTGATGATCACGTATCCGTCCACCCACGGGGTCTTCGAGGAAGGCATCCGCGAGGCGTGCGACATCGTGCACCGCGCCGGAGGACAGGTGTACATGGACGGAGCGAACATGAACGCCCAGGTCGGCCTCTGTCGTCCGGGCGATTTCGGCGCGGACGTGTGCCACCTCAATCTGCACAAGACCTTCTGTATTCCGCACGGCGGCGGCGGGCCGGGCATGGGCCCGATTGCCGCGGCTGCACATCTCGCACCATTCCTGCCGGGGCACCCGGTCGTCGACCCGTTCGCGCGCGGGTCCGGCGGGACCCGGTCCGACGCGCTCGGCTCGCGCGCCATCGGCCCGGTGTCGGCCGCCCCGTTCGGCTCGCCCAGCATTCTGCCGATTTCGTGGATGTACATCGCGATGATGGGGCCGGCGGGCCTCACGCGGGCGACGCAGGTCGCCATTCTGAACGCCAACTACATGGCCAAACGGCTCGAGCTGCACTACCCCGTGCTGTACACCGGGAAGACCGGGCGGGTGGCGCACGAATTCATCATCGACTGCCGCCCGTTCGACAAGTCGGCCGGCATCACGGTGGAAGACATTGCGAAGCGCCTGATCGACTACGGCTTCCACGCTCCGACCATGTCGTGGCCGGTGGCCGGCACGCTCATGATCGAGCCGACGGAGAGCGAGTCGAAGGCCGAGCTGGATCGATTCTGCGACGCGTTGATTGCGATTCGCGAGGAGATTCGCGCCATCGAGGAGGGCCGCGCGGATCGTCAGGACAACGTGCTGAAGAACGCGCCACACACCGCTGCCGTGGTGAGCAGCGACCGCTGGACGCATCCGTACTCGCGCGAGCAGGCGGCCTACCCGGCGCCGTGGCTGCGCGAGCACAAGTTCTGGCCGGCCGTCGGTCGGGTCGACAACGTCTGGGGCGATCGCCACCTGTTCTGCACCTGCCCGCCGATGGAAGCGCTGGCCGACGCGCCGGCGGCGGGCGCGTCCTGACGGCGGCCGGGACACTGCGACGATACGAACGGGGCCAACGGCGTGCATGTGCCCGCAACCTGATATCGCCGCTCCGCCGCCGGAGTGCGGCCACACGGCTCGCCTGTCCGCTCTGCGCCGCGGTTGGCTGCTGGCCCTGCTGACGATCGTCTGGAATGTGGCGGAGTGTGTCATCGCGGTCTGGGCCGGGCTGCTGGCCGACTCCGTCGCCCTGATCGGCTTCGGCTTCGATTCGCTGATTGAGACCAGCAGCGCCGTGGTGGCCGCGTGGCGGGTTCGCGCGGAGCTGACCGCGCGCGGCGACCACTTCACGGAGCACGCCGAGCGCATGACCTCTCGCATCGCCGGAACCCTGTTGCTGCTGCTGGCGCTCGGCATCACGATCGAATCGGGCCGGCGTCTGGTGACCGGCGAACACGAGACCCGCGCCAGCCCGATCGGGATCGCGCTCACCGGCCTGTCACTGGTCGTCATGCCGATCCTCGGTCGTGCAAAGTTGCGCGTGTCCGTCACGGTCGGCAGCCGGGCGCTGCGTGCGGATGCGTTCGAGACCATTGCGTGCGCCTGGATGTCGCTGACGACCCTGGTCGGTCAGGCGGCGACGGCGGCATGGGGCTGGTCGTGGGCCGACCCGGTTGCGGCGATGGCGCTGGTTCCGCTGATCGCGCGTGAGGGGCTGGAGGCGATTCGCGGCGAATGCCAATGCGCGGAGCAGCCATGACCGGCGCGACCCTGGAGGTACTGGTCGATCCCCCGCTGCCGGGCGCGGACAACATGGCCCGCGATGAGGCGTTGCTGCACGCCGTGGGTCGGGGCGATGCGCTGCCCCGCCTGCGTTTCTACGCATGGTCGGCGCCCACGCTCTCGCTGGGCTACTTTCAACCGTTTGATGAGGTCGGCCGGCAGCCCGAGCCGATCGCAAGCCTGCCGGTCGTCCGGCGTACGACCGGGGGCGGTGCGATCCTGCATGACCTCGAAGTCACCTACGCGCTGGTCGTGCCGATCGGCCATCCGTGGCTGCGACCCAATGCCAACCGTCTATACGAGCTCGCGCACCGCGCCATCATCGGTGCGGTGGGTCCGCCGGCGCGCATGGCCGGGCGAGAAGGGCTGCCCGGTGCGTGCGATCAGCGCGGATCGGTGTCGATTTCGCGGACCCATCGAGCCGGACCGTTCTTCTGTTTTGATCGGCGTCACACCTACGACGTTGTCGTGCCGTGCGAGCACGAGAGCGGCGCGACCAGCAAGCTCGCCGGCAGCGCCCAGCGGCGGACGCGGACGGCGGTGTTGCAGCACGGATCGCTGATGCTGGATTCGCGGTTCCCACAGCAGTCCTGCGCGACCTGGCGATCGCTGGGCGGCCCCGGGGCATTCGCACCAGCGGTCGAACATCTGAGGGCGTCCTTTGAGCGGGAGCTGGGCATGGCAACCACCGTAGGATCGTGGTCGGCGATATTACTGGACGCAGCCGCCGCCCTGATTGCGAAGTACGCCGGCTCGGAGTGGACACTTGGGTCTTCCGGAACAGGCGTTTCGCCCTGACCTATCAGACCGCCATGGACAACAAGCATTTGGGCCAACAATGGTTACAGCGCACGACCAGCGGCGGGGCCGCCGGCAATAGTGGAACTTGATTTGCCCGCGCTGAATTGAATGCTATATTGCAATCGGCAGTAGTTCCGAACGACCCTCCACAAAGACTCTCCCGCAGGTTCGCAACCTGCGCGCTTCGCGGGCGGCGCCTCACCGTCCGCGGGAGCACTACCGATGTCGCCTCCGGCAGGTTCCGCGCGTCGTGCGCGGCGTGGCATCGGCGTTGCGGGTTCCGAATCTGGGCAACTACCTGGCCTGCCGCTGTGGCCCTTGGAGGTCACGGGAGCCTGGAGAGCATGCGTGCAGTCGGAGACCTCGGCGCAAGTGACGTTCCCGCCACCCCGAACCGGCCGGCCAAGTTTCGGCCCATCCCCGGTCTCACACCAGCCCAGAACGAGCGGCTGGCTCGCGTTCTGAGCGAACCGATCACCTACGTCGACCACGCATCATTCCGGCGGGCGGCCGCGGAACGCGAGCTGTTCGGCGAGCACGATGTCGTCGTGTCGTCGGCCGTGCCGTGGTGCAACGCGCTGGACGCCGATGAGGCTCCGCCGCGCCGCACGGTCGTACTGACGACCGACGAGGAGCGGCGGCTGTTCCGGCAGCTCAACTTCGCGCGATATCGAATCGCGCGAACGCGGCGCGCCATTCGCGGCCGGCTGACGAAGAAAGTGGCCTTGGAGCTGCTGAACTGGGCGGAGCGGGCCGATCGCGCCCGCGACGCGATCGTTCAGATCAACATGCCGCTGGTGCTGGCGATGGCCAAGCGATCGAGGCTGGGCGGGGTCGATTACGCCGAACTGATCAGCGAAGGCAACATGGCGCTGATGCGGGCGGTTGAGAAGTTCGACTTCAGCCGGGGCTTCAAGTTCAGCACCTACTCGTGCCGGGCGATTCTGAAGAGCTTCTCGCGGGTGGCGCTGCGAAGCAGCCGCTATCGCAGCCACTTCCCGACCGAATTCGATCCGACGCTGGAGCGCAGCGATTTTCTGGATCAGTGCCGCGTGTCGGCGGAGGCCGATTGCGTCGATGACCTGCGGACCATCATGGCCCGCAACCTGGCGGCGCTGAACGAGATCGAGCGGACCGTCATCGTGCAGCGCTTCGCGCTGGATGCCGACAAGCAGGCCGGGCTGCCCCCGCTGCCCAAGACGCTGGAAGAGGTCGGCACGATCATCGGCGTCACCAAGGAGCGCGTCCGGCAGATTCAAAACCGGGCTCTCTCCAAGCTGCGTACGGCGCTTCAGGAAAACTTTCTGGCGGCTTGAGGAACGCCGCGCGAACTTCCTTCACCCGGCCACGGATCGACTACCGCTTGGGTCGACCGTGACCGGGTGAACACGGATCGTCCGCCGGCGCCGCACCGGGGCGAGCATCATGATCGCGGCCGACGCGACCACTACCTCGGCTCCGTGAGCCTGCGGGCGACCAGCAGTCCCTGATGGGTCGGCAGGATCACGGCGTCGAACGCGTCGTCCTCCGCGATGCGGCGATTAAAGCGATCCACCGCGCGGCGTTCGAGTTCGGACTCGGGGGTCGAAGCGTGGTCGATCCACCACGAGCCGGCGCCCAGCGCGTTGTGGGCGGCGAACACGCCGCCAGGCGCGAGATGTCCGCGGGCGAACTCGAAGTACGCGGAGTACTCGGTCTTGATCGCATCGGCCAGGATAAAGTCGAACGAGGCCGGCCCGAACTCGCTCGACAGTCGCGGGAATGCGTCGAGGGCGCGCTCGCGGCGAACCTCGATCCGCTCCGACATTCCGCCTTGACCAATGGCCAGCTCCGCGAAATCGGCGTGCCTGGCGTTCGGCTCGAGCGCGATCAGCCGGCCGCCCGGACAGAGGCCGCCCGCGATCCACATGGCCGAGTAGCCGGCCAGGGTGCCGAGCTCAAGGGCGCGGCGAGCTCCCTGCCCGCCGTTCGTGGTGCGCGCGAGCAACCTGAGAAGCCGCCCGGTCTCCGGCGATATCGCGATGTCCGGCAGTCCGGCCGCGACGGCCCGCGCCATCAGCCCGGCCAGCGGCCCCTCCTCCCGCCCGAACAATTCGCGGATGTAGCGCTCCGTGGCCAGCCAGCGTTCGGCCGTCATTTCCATCGGGAGCTCTCCGCCGTCGCACCCGGATCGTCGGCCGGCGTACGCCAGAACTGCCACGATCGCACCCAATATGCAGCCAGCGACCAGGGGGCGCTGAGACCCAGTTCCAACAAGTCGAGATTGGACAAGTGGGTGCTCGGGCCGAGGTCCCCAACGCCGGCCGTGAAGCGATGCGGCCACTCGCGCATGAACGCCTGCCAGGTCGCGCCGACCAGAACCATGTCGGCCTGGAAATCGGGCGCCAGGTCCGCCAACACGCTCATCAGCAACCACAGCGTCTTGCGCATGAGCAGCAGCCGCGGCGGGAAGCGCACCCCCGCCGACGCCATGCCGTCGAGCAATCCGACCAGCCAGGCCAGACCCGGCAGGCGGCCGGCTGCGACGCGCCGCAACGAACGCTCGATGACCGGCTCAACCGCTCCCGGGCGCGGCGGGTCGATCGCCAGCGCGGCGACGGCGCGGGCGATGCGCGAGGGGTCGAGCGTAAGCGCTCCGGCGACGATCTGGACGATCTGGCGGCGCTGGTCGCGCGTCAGCCGTCCGGCCAGGCTCCAGTCGAGCAGGCCGAGCCGGCCGTCCTCCAGCGCGAACAGGTTGCCGGCGTGCGGATCGGCATGAAAGATGGCCTCGTCGTGGGGGCTGAACAGCACATCCGCGAGCAGGGCCCGCACGATGGTCGCGGCCAGACGGTCGCGCTCGGCCGCGCCCCCGCTGCCGTCCGTAACCTTGACGCCGCGAACGCGCTGCATGGCAATCAGGCTCGGCGTGCAGAACGGAAGCAACGCCGGAACGCAAACATCGGGATGGCCCGCGTAAGCGGTGGCGGCCGCGCCCAAATGGGTCTGCTCGGCGGCCAGGTCGACCTCGTGCTCCAGCAGCGTGCGGACGTCGTCGTAGGTCGCGCGGTACTCGAGCGGCGGCAGGCCATGCGTCCGGCTTTCCGCTTCGAGGAAATCGGCCACCTCGGCGAGCGCGTCGAGCTCCTGCATGAGGAAGTCGGTGACATGCGGCTTGAGCAGCTTGACGACCCCGTCGCGCGTGACGCCGCTTTCGTCGCGCCAGGCAACCGGCACCACGACCGCAACACTGGCCTCGGCCAGCGGGGCTTCGCCGACGTCGATGTGGTAGCGCGACTTCCACGGACCGAGGCCATCCTCCACCGCGCGACGAACGTTCTCGTCGCGCCGGCCGGAATGCAGCGATTCGAGGCCCTGAAGCAGCAGCCGCAAACCGGGATCGATGTCGCGTCGCCGGGCAATGAGCTGTCCGAACTTGTGCAGGGACGGGCAGTGCCGCAGGAACGCCATCAGGTGCGCATGCGGGCCATCCGCCGAGGCGACCTCGCCCAAGACTTCCGCCAACCGGTCGATTCGCGCAGGCGGGAGGCGGCTGAGGAATCGCTCCAGCCCGCCGCGGAAGACGTCGCGCAGGGCGCCGAATTCTTCGGGGACCAGCGCGCCCAGGTCGAGGCGTTCAAGAATCGCGGCATGAGTCAAGGCACGATCTCCGCGACGGGAGGTTTCTAGTGCGGCCGAGGAAAGCCCCAACCCGCCGCGAGGTGGTCAGCGGCGTGCTCCGGGTCGGGCTGCTCGGCCGATCCCCGGTTACGCAGGAACGCGTGAGCCAGCTCGTGCGCAATGACCCAGTGCGCAAAGCGCTCGTCGCACTCCGCCAGGCGCGGTTTGAGCACGATCGATCGACTGCCGTTGCTTTCCGGCGTCGGACAGCGCAACCAGACGCTTCGGCCGCGCCCGGGCTGATAGTTGTCCAGCGCGAGATGAAAACAGGGATCGTCTAGCAGATCGCCGCGTACACGGGCGGGCAGCGACTCGAGAACGAACGCGACCCGGCGTGCCAGGATTCCGGCGCCCAGCCACCGTTCCGCATACCGGAGGATGTCGCAGTCCGCCGCGGCGGTCGCGGGATCGGTCGGCCGTGCGTGTTCAGGGTTCACGGTCTGGTTCGCCAGAACTGTCATCCCGTCACGCGCGCATCTCCGCGGCCCAGCGCGGCTGGCCAACGATCGGCAATGAGTACACCGACGGATTAAGGCGCTTCAGCACGGCCTCAGCGCGGCTGGGCTCCTGCGCGCGAATGCGGGCCTCGAACTCATCGCGGAACTTCTCGACGATGGTGCGAATCGGGAAGGCCGCCCCATCTGGCAGGCCGCAGATGCTCTGGCCGCTCATCATGCCCATGTGGTGCGAGACCTCGATCAGGAGATCGAGATCCTGGAGACGGCCCGCACCGAGCGCGATGCGGGCGGCAATCTTGTACATCCAGCCGGTGCCCTCGCGGCACTGCGTGCACTGGCCGCACGATTCGTGCGCGTAGAAGCGCGTGACGTTCATGAGCACCTGACGAATATCGGCGTCGTCGGGGATGACAATCGCGCCGGCCGTGCCGAGACCCAGCAGGCCGTACCTGCGGACCGCGTCGAAGTCGAGCGGGCAGTCCAATTCCTTCTCGGTCAGAATACCGACCGACAGTCCGCCCGGGATACAACCCTTCACGCGTTTTCCGTCCCGCATGCCCTGGGCGAAGCCATCGCCGAAAATCAGATCGCGGCAGGTGATGCCCAGCGGGGCCTCATAGCAGCCCGGCCGCTTGACCGGACCGCTGACCGTGTAGAGCTTCGGTCCGGCCGATCCGGGCGTGCCGATCGACTTGAACCAGTCGGGGCCGCGTTCGATGATGTGCTTCACGCAGGCCAGTGTTTCGACGTTGTTCACGACGGTCGGCTTGCGGAACACGCCCTCCACCGCGGGAAACGGCGGCTTGATGCGCGGCCAGCCGCGCTTGCCCTCGAGGCTTTCGATCAGGCCGGTTTCCTCGCCGCAGACGTACGCCCCCGCGCCGCGATGGATGTAGCAATCAACGCTGTAGCCGGTGCCGAGCACGTTCTTTCCGAACAGGCCGGCCGCATAGGCCTCGTCGAGAGCCTTCTGGAGGATGTGGAACTGCTCGTGGAACTCGACGCGCATGTAGATGTATGCCACCGTGGTGCGTGTCGCGAAGGCCGAGATCAGAATACCCTCCAGCACCTGATGCGGATCACGCTCCATGAGCACGCGGTTGTTGAACGTGCCCGGCTCCGACTCGTCGGCGTTGACGCACAGATAGGTGACCGTGCGATCCTTGGGCAGGAAGGTCCACTTGACGCCGGCGGGGAAGCCGGCACCGCCCCGCCCGCGAAGACCGGACGCGACCACCAGTTCGACCACCTGGTCGGGCGTCATGGTCTTGAGGGCCTTCTCGGCCGCCTGGTAACCGCCGTGCCGGCGGTAAACGTCTAGCGTGCGGATACCCTCGACGTCGAAATTCTTTGAAAGGACCGGTTCGAATGGGCTCATGTCGGCACTTGGCGGTGGCGTTCCGGGGCGATCTCGGGTTGCTGAGACGCCGCGGCCTGCGTCACCGGGGTCAAGATTCCTTCATTTCCTGAACGTCACTGGTTCGGCCGATACCGGCCTCGGGTCGGTCGTCATCTGCGCCGCGGGGCGCGTCGTACAGATCGGAGCGCGGCAGGCCGGTCTGATCGTTGTTCGCATCGGCGAGCAGCTTGGTCACGTCGTCCGGCCTAACGCTTCGGTGCATACGCTCGTTCACCAGCAGACAGGGGGCGTGATCGCAGGCGGCGAGGCACTCCTCGGTGACGAAGCTGTACCGGCCGTCGTCGGTCGTGCCGTGCTCCTTGATGCCGAGCTTTGACTCAATCGCGGCCTTGACGTCTTCGGCGCCCATGAGTTGGCACGACAGGCTGCGGCACAGCACGATGACCTTGCGGCCCTTTTCATGCGTCCAGAAGTGGGTGTAGAAGCTGATGGTATCGAGCACCTGCGCGGGCTGAATCTCCAACACTTCGGCGATCTCGCGCATGGCCTGATGGCTGACGTGCCCGAGCGCGTCCTGGACGATGTGCAGCGCCGGCAGCAGCGCCGCGCGGCGCGTTTCGTAGCGGGGGAAGAACGAGCGGATCTTGTCGCGGATCGCCTCGGTGAGAACCGGGCCGGCCGCCTCGTCGGCAACGGGAGTTCGTCGATCCAGAGCCGTCCATGCCATGCCTGCAAGCTCCCTTCTGCTAGTGGCCACAGTATAGGCGGGCGGGCGCGGAAGCTCACGTACGCTGAAACCACCACGCCCGGCGACGAGTGCCCGAGTTGAGCGGGGCGGGCGGACGACCGCGGCGGAGCATCAGGGCGGATCGGCGGCGCCCGGAGTCGTCAGAATGGGCGCACCCGGCGGGGGAAGCCGCCGGCGAGCCTCCATCCCCAGCCACGCGAGTGGGGAGATCTGCGGCGGTTGTCCATCCGCAGGAGACCAGACGACGATGGAATCGTCGAGAGGCATCAGCCGCGGTCGCAGGACGCCCGCTGCGTCAGGTGCGAAGATCGCAACGGCGCGGGAAGGCCAACGCAAGCTCCTGGGAACGGGCGTCATCGTTCGCGTCGGCTCGATGAAATGCAACTCCAGCCGCCCGCTCGCCTCCGATCGTACCCAGGCGCATCGGTAAGACGCGCCGTCCGAGTGCCTCACGCGGGCGAGAAAGACGATCTCGTTCGAGCGTTCACCGAGCCGGAGGACCAGGAAGTAGTCGTCACCATCCGACTCCGCGATGGTCGGCCCGCCCACGTGTACGATGACCTCCCATCTGCCATCGCCATCCACGTCGACCGGCCGGTGCTTGGAGACCCCGCCGACAAGTCGCCCTCGAATCCGGAACCCCGCATCGGCGATCGTCAACAGACCCTCATAGTATCCGTCCGGCCAATCGGGTGCGGTCTCGATTTCCGATAACGGCACCAGCGAACGCATGATGACACCACCGCTGTCGTCGTTTCGGAAGCTGCGAAATTCGGCACCGGTCGGGAGCGCCGGATTGCGAACGCGCATCGCGGCCTCGATCAGGCCCTCTCGGCCAAGGCACCCGACGCTGCTCGACGCAACCGCGACCAGCACGCGGTCGTGAACGGCGCGCCAGACCACGGACAGCACCGCCACACCCGCGACAACGACGACGATTCGCCGAATCTCGATCACCAGCGAATGCCGGGCATGGCGATGAAGAATCGACCTCACGTGAGTTGCTCCAGCGCGCCAAGCGGGAACAGGATGCGAGCCAGCATGTACGCCAGGCCCAGCGCGACGGCGTAGCCGAACGCATCCGGCATCGAGCGGGAACGCGCGAACGTTCCGGCCGCCATCCCGATCGACCACCACACGGTGTACGCGACCACGGCGATCTCCAGCGGCAGCGGCGCCGGGTCGAACGGATGGGTCCGCGGCAGGAGAGGGATGGTCGTCATCCCTCGCGCGAGTGCGAACGCTCGGACGGCGGAGAACGCGGCAACCGCGACGGGCATGACGACAGACGCGTACAGCGACCATTTCGCCCCGGCCCGTTTCGCAGCCGGGTGTCGCCGCGGCTGAAGCAGGCTGATGGCTGCGCCGAGCGCCACGACCAGCACCATATTGGCGGCGTGAATGGCCGCACTCTGCGCCACCCAGCGCGCCCTCCAGAGCGGAGAGCCCCACAACTCGCGCCGGAAGTCCGCATCGGCGGCCATGCCGAAGCCCGGCCACGTGAGCCCTGCGACGGGAGCCCAATGGCTTCCAAGAACCGCTGCCGACGCCGCCCCGACGACGATCCAGACGGCGCACCACGCTGCGGCGGGCCCCCAGCGGTCCGGAATCGAGAGGCCGCGCGCTGCGCGCGTTGGAACGAGCATGATCCACAGCGCCGATGCGACCAGTGCGCCGACGCAACCGCGCCGAGCGGTGCGATCCCAGGGTAGACGCCGACACGCCCAGCGTCGAAAGAAGCGATCCGTGGTCGGAAATGGGTGGCCGCACTCCGGGCATCGGTCGCCGCTGCTGCCGCGAAGCCAGTAGCCGCACTCCGGACACACCGGCCGCCAGCGGCTCATCATCAGGCCAGGCCGCCCAAGCAGAAACGAGCGTGTGAGCATGCGAAGGCTCCGTCGCGCGCTGCTCGCCGCGCACGCGAACGATGAACGATCGAATGCGGACGCGCGTTAGTACGACGGAAACTGTATCGAAGCTCATGGCCGCTGCCACACGCAGCACAATGGCCGTGCGTTCCGGCGTTCAACGCCCCAGGGGTCCGGTGATGCCGGTTACGGCTTCCAAGACGCGGCGCGCCGGGCACACTCCTCCGGCGAGACGTCCTCCACGTGCGTCGCCAGGCCCCAGACGTGACCGAACGGATCGAGCACGCGACCGTAGCGGTCGCCCCAGAACATGTTGGCCGGTGGCATCAGGGCCTGACAACCCGCGTCTACCGCTCGCCGAAATCCGGCGTCCACGTCGGGCAGGTACACCATGAGCGCGCTGCTCACATGCTGCGGGAGCGGGGCTTTCATGCCCCAGTCCGGCCACTCGCCGCCGAGCATGACAATCGAGTCGCCGATCTTCACCTCGGCGTGCATCACCTTGCCGTCGGGCGCGCGCAGGCACATGAGTTCCTCAGCACCGAAGGCCCGGGCGTAGAGCCGAATAGCGGCGTCCGGATCCTTGACGATGAGGGACGGGGTGACGGTGTGAAACCCCGGTGGAACGGCCGCTACGTTGCTGGACATGACGGGCTCCTGTGATCGATGTCGTCCGATTGGCGCTCGCCGGGAGACATACCATACAAGAACCGAACTTGCGTGTCAAGCCCCGGTTCCAGCCATGACTCCCGCCGCGTCTCGGCGGCGGGCGCTCCTGCCGGGCCGTCCGGGCGGCGGCTGCAACAGGCCACTCACGGAAGTTGCAGCATGGGCGAGCGCACCGAGCGACCGCGAAGGCTGGAGGAGAGCCGGAGGGCAACTCGCCCAACGGACGAGTTGCGAATCAGTCGCTGCACGGCGGCGCGTTGAACAGACTCACCAGCTCATGTCATCCTCGCGCGGCGGGGGCAGCCCGTTGGCCCTGAAGGCGTCGCGGATGTAGCGGCGGATCGCGTCGCGGCGAGCGTCGTCCGACCAGTCGGTCTGTTGCTGGGCCCACATGACGAACACGGGCTGGCCGCGCGTCATCAGGAACGGTTTTGCGATGAGGCCGGGAAATCGGGCAGCCGCATCGCGGGCCGCGGCGTCGGACAGCGACGGCTGCTTCCTGCGCAAGGCGGCGGCAAACACCTCGACGCCGCACGACTCGGCCAGCGCCTGCGACGGAACCGTCACCGCCCACGGCACATCGCCGGGCACCGTGAGACCGAGCCGGCGCAACCTCTGTCCGGAGAGCGGCAGGCTCGCCCCGCGCACGGTGGCAGACTCTGGAATGCCATGTTCGTTCATTTCGCGACGCACCTCGCTGACCGGCTTCTCCCGCGCCGGCGGCGTCCGCATCAGGTCCGCGTCATTCTTGAGCTCGTCCACCTCTTCGAGCGTGCGGGCAACCGGCGCGTCCTCCGGCCCGCGGATCCACACCAGCCCCTTCCCCAGCTCGCGCTGGTGGCGCCGCTTCACATAGGCCGCGACCTCCTTGACGACGCGATCGGCCTCGCCGGCGGCCTGCTCATTGCGGGCATAGATGTACGCCGCCGGCGTGTTGAACAGGGCGCGCTGCTCCCATTTCGCCGGGAACTCGGCTGGTGGTTCAAGCAGAACCGCCGGCGGCCTCGGGCCGCCGCATCCGGTCGCGGCGGCCGCAAGGCAGAACACGGACAGCGCCACCATCCGCGAAGAGCGGCCCCGCTCAACAACCCGCCGGCGTTGAGCTCCAGCGGTCACGATCGCGGCCCATCCACAACGCCACCCACGACAACGCATAGATTCCCATCCCGACGAGGTACAAGTTCCGAAATCCCACCACCATCGATGCGTATTCGCACAGTCCGCCGAGGATCGCCCCCAGCAGGTTGCTCGCAAATGCCGACGGGAGCGAGCGGCAGCGCGAAAGCGAGGTCGCAAAGATGACGCCCGCGAAGTACAGCGGCAGGCAGAGCAGACCGGCCGACGCCAGCCCCGCACCCATCCGGCCGAGCGGCAGCAGCCGTTCGACTGGAACAAAATAGCCGGCCGCCAGGCTCGCCAACAGGGCAAGGTACGCCGGCCACACCCGATGCGGGCGAACGACTGCGACAAGCCAGTTCGCCATCAGGATGAGCGTGAGGATGGCGACGATCACCACGCTGGTCACAACCCAGGTGGTTCCGAAGACCAGCGCCAGTTCGGTGATGCCCTTGGTCTCGACCAGCAGGAACGCGCCGCCGAGGAAGAAGAAGTGCGGTTCAAACCGCTCGACCCGCTCGCGCGCGCCCGCGACCCAGGCGACCGAGATGACCCCCAGCAGGCCGATCAGCCACAGGTACGAGCGCGGGAAATCGGCCCAGCGCCGGCCCTCCAGAAAGGGGAACGGCCAGTCGTCCGACGCCGGCGGCGGATCGAGCCGCGCGGCGGCGGCGAACACCCGCTCGGTGGACTCAACGGCGCCAGCCGGCGGAGTCAACTCCGCATCCGGATCGACGGCGATGACAAAAGCCGTGTCTGTGCCCTGCAAGGTAAACGTGCGCGGCGGGTGCCCGAAGACCGCGCGCAGCATCTTCCACACGCGGGCGGCGAACACGGTGTCGGGTGCGACCGCAAACGAGAGGCACAACCGGCCCGTCGGACGGAGCACGCGCCGCGCGTCCCGCATGCTTTCGATCGTGTAGACGAAGTTGTCCAGCCGGATGGCGGCCATCCCGGAGAGCAGCGTGTGCGAATCGAGCAGTCCAAAGACGACCAAGTCGTAGGTGGCCGGGGGCGCGGACTGAAGGAATGCCCGGGCATCGCCGACTCGGACGTGCACGCGCGGAGACCGGTACGGCGACTCGGGGTGCTCACGGCGGCCCAGCTCGAGGATCGCGGGGTCGATCTCGACCGCATCGACGCGAACCGCGCCGCCGCGGAGGGCGGCCGCCACGTCGTTTCCGGCTCCGGCGCCGACAATCAGCACGTCCGACGCCACCGACCCGATTGCGTACGACAGGTCGTAGGCTGCGGCGCGTTCCCGCAACCCCGGGACGAGCCCGCCCCATCGATCCACGAATTCAGGCGACAGATCGCTCGCCGCGAGGTACCAGGTCTTGTTGGCATTCACCTTGGTGCCGAGTCGCACCGTTCGGCCATCGGCGAGCGGACGCAGGTCGGCCGTCACCTCGAGTCGCTGATAAGGCGAGTACACGTTGCGGACCGCCGAGCGCGGTTCGAACCCGAGCCATCCGACCGCGAGCACCCCGGCGAGGGCCCCGGCCGTCAGAGCGAAGCGATCATGACGCACGAGCCAGAGCGCCAGCATGACGGCCGCCGCAAACCACAATGACGGTGGTAGCCAGAAGAAGGACGCGGCGGCGAACAGCAGCACGCCGACGATGCTGCCGATGATGTTGACCGTGTACGAGGCGATCGGCGCGGCCGGCTGCATGAGTCGGCCGGTGAGCTGCCCGATCGGGATGAAGATCATGATCGTGCTGACGAAGAGCGCGGCGAAGAAGCCGTAGAACACGGCCGCATGCAGCAGCGTCGTGATGTGGCCCATGCCCCAGTACACCTCGGTCGCCTGCGGATTGCGGATGGCGCGATCGGCGTCGGCCAGGCTCAGCACGTCCATCACCAGGACCTGGCCGATGAGCAGCGGGAGCATGATCGGCATCGACAGCCGCGACCGGTGCGCGCGGGCGAATCCCAGTCCGAGTCCGAGGAAGCAAGCGAGCAAGGTGACATTCTTGAGATAGGCGCAGGCTCGGAACTCGGTGCCATGCCAGCGGATCAGCGCCACCTCCAGGAACAGGCCGAGGACGCTGGCGAACACCAGATCCAGCCACCGCGCGCGGGGGGACAAGCTGTCGACAGCGCGGGCGAAGCGCGTCATGGCGTCGGCGACCGGGCGGCGATATCGAATCCAGATCAGCGAAGTCACGGGCGAAAGCGCCAGCAGAGCCGCGCCGAGCCAGATCGCGGTGGCGCGATGATCCACGTCGCCGGGGGTCGCCTTCGACGGCGCGCCGATGTCGATCCACCCGAGACCCCATGCCAGTGATGCCAGCCCCGCCAACAGCATCGCCGCAGCCGCCGTCAGCCCCGGCCATCGCGGAGGAATCGCATCGTGAGCATCGCCGGCTCTCATGCGCCGGCGAGGATACCCGAACATCGCAGGCCGGGCAGTCGCTCCGGGCTCAGTGATTCCCCTGTTCCAGTGTCCAGCTCCGCGTCGGGATTCGTCGGAACTACTGAGAGCCGGCGCTCGGCGCCTCCGGGCGTGAGCGCGGGCGCGCGGCTTCGCGAGCGGAGAAAGGCCATGCAAGAGCCAATGATCCATCACACTCGAATCAGACTCATCGCAGCGGTGATCGTTGCTTTGGCCGCGCGCCTGCCGGCGCTGGCACAATGGACCGTGCTCGGTCCGGCCAGCACGGTGACGTGGTTGCCGAACTCCACGGGGTATTTCTTCACGTGCTACTCCGGCGGAGCGGCGGGGCCGCTCCCGTGCGTTGGACTGGATTTTCCAACGCCGGACGGTCACTGGTGGTTATGTGGCATGTTTCTCGACGGCGGCGCGAACTGCGGCAGCGCGACCTCGGTCGAGGACGGCATCCTTCAGGTCTCGGGCGCCAATACGCCCACGCTTCGAATCCGTGCCCTGAATCTTGCCTATGACGATTACGACTGCAAGTACTGTCCGGGCGGGCCATACGCAGCCGTCAGCATCCAGGATTTGTTCGCGTTGATCCTGGTTCAAATTAATGTTCCCGGAATGCCCGCGGGCGCGCCGGTTACGGTGAGCTTCCGGTGGACGGTCCACGCGGCCGCCCGCGCCGAGGGACCCGTAGTCGGGCCGTCCGGCGGAAACCTGGCGGCGTCGGCCGGCGCGCTGGCCATCAACGGCGCGACCCAGTTCGCCGGCAACTTCGACGTGTGGGACACCAGCGGCGCGAGGTTCGGCGAGTCGACCGGCTCATTCACCGTCGGCAACGGCAGCGCAATTCCGATCATGATCTCCCAGTACGTCGATGCGTACTGCCTGCCCCCGCCCTCGCCGGCGGCATGCCCGGCTGCGTGCACGCCGATCGGAGACCCGTGCCTCCTGCCGCACAATTGTGTACCCGAACACGACACGGCGTCCGCCCGGCGCGAGACCAGCGTGTGGCTCTCCATCGGCTCTTCTCCGGGCGGTGAAGAGCCGCCTCCACCTCCGCCGGAGTGCCCGACGCCGACGCTGGAATTCTCGATCGACATCGGATCCGACGCCGAGTGGAGCGACTCGACCCCGGATGGCAACGAGGTCTTTGATCCGTTCGACACCTACGCCGCGGGCGGAGCGCCCATCCCGTTCCCGGGCGCGCATGGCATCCGCACGGACATTGCGGCCCGCGGTGCTGACATCCCACCGATCGTTCCCGGGGGACCCGGGGCGCCCGCGTGCGCCGGCGGCCCAGCGGTGGGCACGTCGTTCCTCGACCTCGACGGCACCGATTCGGTCGATTTCAGCCTGGCCGCCCTGGTTGCCTCCGGGCCGCTCTCCGCTCCGCTTCCTCGATTCCCATCCGCCTGTGTTCAGGAGCTTAACACGCTGCTGATCTCCTTCGACGATGATGGTCCTGCGCACTGGGCTGGCGCGCCACCGGCCGTGCCGTGCCCGATCCCGGTCGGATCGAGCTCGCCCGCCGGAGCGACGTACGGATCGCCGCCTGGCCGGGACGAGCTGCTCTCAGTCAGCCTGATCCCAACCGCGGGCGGATTCATCGCCTCCATCGCGCCGGCTGGAAGTGAGTCCGATGTGCACCCAAGCCTGGCGCCCGATCCGCCGCCCGATCTGCCGCCCCCCGCGCCCACGCCGCAGGACTTCGATGACGACGTGGACGCCCTCGATCTGACCGGGCCCGGTTGCGAGACGTGGCTTTTCGGCGCTGACCATGAGGCGCGGGCGACCTTTGGTTCCCTCAATGCGATCATATACCAGTACGCAGGCGGGCCAGTGACGACCATTCTGCTGTCACCGCTCCTGGGCATTCCGTCGTTTACCGATGTGCGCGATTTCGAGCTCGTCTGGGCGCCGTTTCCGATCAGCGGCGGGCCGCTGGTGCTGACGTTCATCTTCACGGTCGCCCCCGATGACCCGCTCACGGTGCCGGATGAATCGGGCGGGCTGGACGCGCGCATGATCTACGCGTCCTACCTGACGGGCACGTCCTTCCCATTGCTGGTCGAGCCGCTTCCGGACGCTGTCGATGCGGTCGCCAACTGGTGCGGGCCGTTCATCCCGGGCAGCCCGCCTCCCACCCCGCCGTGCGCCACCTGCGAAGGGGATATGAACGGTGACGCCCGACGCAACGGCGCCGACATTCAGCAGTTCGTGGGCTGCGTCTTGTCAGACGATCGGCGTGCCTGCCGCTGCGCGGCGATCGACGGCTGGCGACCCTCGTCAAGTGTGGCGATCGCGGCATTCGTCGAACGGTTGCTCACGGCGACGACCTGCCCCTAGCCGTCCCCTGCGCCGCCCGATACGGCGGCGTTTGAGGCCGGCGCGGCGGCGCCCGGACCGCAGCGATCGACACGAAGTGTCTGTCCGCTTTCGATTGTGTGGATTTCGGCTATTCTGCCCCGGCCGCGCGGCGACGTGCCGCGCGGCCGAGTCGCCAGGGCCGACCGCACATGAACCGCGCCGATGCATGGGATCTGGTGTGCGAGCACGTCGCGTCCGACTCGCTTCGTAAGCACATGTTGGCCGTTGAGGCTGCCATGCGCCACTACGCGAGCCTGCTCGGCGGAGACGCTGAGACGTGGGGTGTGGTCGGACTGCTGCACGACTTCGACTATGAGCGCTGGCCCGATCCGCCGGCGCACACACGCGAGGGCGCGGCAATTCTCCGGCAGCGCGGGGTCGACGAGGAGATCGTTGGCGCGATCCTCTCGCACGCCGACTGGAATCTGCCCGACTATCCGCGCGACCGCCCCATCCGCAAGGCCCTGTTTGCGGTGGACGAATTGTGCGGGTTCCTGGTGGCGTGCGCCCTCGTCCGACCGCAACGGCTCGAGGGACTTGAACCCGCCAGCGTCAAGAAGAAGCTCAAGACCCCTTCGTTCGCCGCGGCGGTCAGCCGGGACGACATCAACCGCGGCGCCGAACTGCTCGGTCTGCCGCTCGACGCGCACATTCGGAACTGCGTCGCCGCATTGCAGTCGGCCGCCGCCGAACTGGGGCTGACGCGTGCCTGAGACCTCGCCGCGCTGGGACCTTGACCGGCTCGTCCGCGTCGGCCTGAAGGTCGGCGCGGCGGCGGCGATCCTGCTGCTGCTGCGCGAGGTGGCCGACATCCTGCTGCCGTTCGCGGTCGCGGCGGCGCTGGCGTACCTGCTCAACCCGCTGGTCACGCTGATCGAGCGGCGCCTGGGATCGCGGACGGCGGCGGCGGTCCTGACGGTCGCGGCCGTGATCGTCGTGGCGACGTCGCTGCTGGCCGCCCTGGTACCAGTGATCGCCCACGAAATCAGCGGATTCCAGAACACGGTCACTCAACTGCGCGATGGAAGCTCGGCTGTTGCGCGGCGGCTGAGCCATGCCAGCACGCAGCCAGCCAGTCCGCGGGTCGCGTGGCTGCTGGACACGGCGCGGCAGTTTCTGACATCCGACGACCTGAAACAACTGGCCAGCCGTGCGTCGCGGATCGCGCTGCCGGCGGCATGGGGCGTTGTCAGCGGCGCGGTGAGCCTGGTCCTGGCCATCACCGGACTGGTCATCGTCGTCATCTATACCACGTTCCTGCTGATCGACTACCGGTACTTCGCCCGGCGCTGGAAGCACTACCTGCCCCCGGACTACCGCGAGCCGATCGTGGATTTCTGGCTCGAGTTCGAGCAGGCCATGCGCCGCTACTTCCGCGGCCAATTCATCGTGGCGACGATCAACGCGGCGCTCTTCGCGATCGGCTTCCACCTGATCGGACTGCCGCTGGCGCTCGTGATGGCGCTGCTGACCGGGGCCTGCACGATGGTGCCCTACCTCCAGGCGGTCGCTTTCGTGCCGGCCGCCCTGCTGGCCGTGGTCGGTGCGCTTGAGGGGCATACCAGCGTGGCGACCGCGCTGCTCATGCTGGCGGCGGTCTTCGGCGTCAACCAGCTCGTCTCGGACATGATTCTCGCCCCCCGCATCCTCGGCCAGAGCGTCGGACTCCGACCCGTCGTCATCATGCTCTCGGTCTTCATCTGGGGCCGGCTGCTGGGGTTTCTGGGACTGGTCCTGGCGATTCCGCTGACGTGTCTGGCGCTGGCGTACTACCGCCGCTTCGTGCTGAAGCAATCCGCGGAGGCGATGGATGCGGGCACCGGCGACGCCAAACCGTAGAATCGGACATGATGCCAACCCGGACACCGGCCGTTCTGACGGAACAGGTTCGCCGCGAGCGACATGTTTTTCAGCGGCGCGTCGTGGTGCTGCCGGCCTACAACGCCGAGGCGACGCTGGAGTCGACCGTCCGCGACATACCGCGCCATGCCGTCGACGAGATCATCCTCGTGGATGATGCCAGCCGCGACGGCACCGTCGCGCTGGCCCGGCGGCTCGGGCTGACGACGCTGACGCACGCGGTCAATCGCGGCTACGGGGCCAACCAGAAGACCTGCTACGACACCGCGCTTCGCAGTGGCGCCGACCTGATCTTCATGCTGCATCCGGACTATCAGTATGATGGTCGATTGATTCCCGCCTTCACGGAGATCATCGCACTGGGTGTGTGCGACGTCATGCTGGGCTCGCGCATCCGCAGCCGACGCGAGGCGCTGGCGGGCGGCATGCCGATCTGGAAGTACCTCAGCAACCGCGCCCTGACCATCGTGGAGAACTTCGCGCTCGGGCAGAATCTCGGCGACTTCCACTCCGGGTTCCGGGCCTACACGCGCGCGGTGCTCGAGACGCTCCCCTATCACCGCTTCAGCGATGACTTCGTGTTCGACTCGGAATTCCTGGCGGCCGCGGTGTGGTTCGGCTTTCGGGTCGGCGACGCTCCGATGCCGTCCCGGTACTTCCCCGAAGCCAGCAGCATCAATTTCCGCCGCAGTGTGGTTTACGGGCTGCGAACCCTCCAGACCCTGATGCGGTTCAACCTGCAACGCGCCGATTTGATGCGATTCCCGATCTTCGCCCCCAAGTGACCGCGCGCCGAAACGGCTCGGACTATGCGCCGCTGCGGACGCGCTCCATCAGCAGCCGGTGCGCGGTCGGCGTGCCGACGGCGATGTCGTAGGTCTGCTCGTGCGGCCCACCGGCGGTCGGCCAGCGCGACCGGCCGCGGGTGTCGGTGACGCAACCGCCGGCCTCGGCGACGATCAGCGTGCCGGCCGCGACATCCCATAGCTTGGTGTCGGGGGAGTACTGGGCGTCGATCAGCCCGGCCGCCACCCACGCCTGGTGCAGGCAGGCCGATCCGCAATTTCGAAACAGGATCTCGTCAAACAACCGCCGGACGCCGGCGGGGACCTCGTGCCCACGGAACGAGGAGAAGGCGATGGTCGTGTCCGGTCCGATCGGGCGATCGGCCAGGCACAGCGGCCGTTCGCCGACGAACGCGCCGCCCCCGGCCGCGGCCGAGAAGACGTCGCCGCTGGAAGCGTCGAAAATCGCACCCGCGACCGGGCTGCCGCGGTGCATCAGCGCGACCGACGTGGCGAAGAGCCGCAGTCCGCGGGCGAAGTTGCGGGTGCCGTCGATGGGATCGACAATCCAGCAGTAATCCGCCGTGGCCCCGTCCGCTCCACCTTCCGGATGCTCCTCAAGAACGACGGCGTGATCCGCGTGACGGTTGCGCAACGCCCGCACGATGAGATCCTGCACGGCACGATCGGCTTCGGTCACGGGTGACTGATCGCGCTTCCGCTCAACCACGCGCTCGCCGCGGTACGACAGCGCGGCCTCTCCGCCAAGCCGCGCCAACTCGACGGCGGTGATGCGATATGCGTGCCAGTCCGATGGCAGGGCCATGCACGCCATGTTGCCCGGCAATGGAGCCGTGCTCAAGAGCTCGACGGCGCCCACCCTCAGCAGCGGTCACCCCCGTGGGCGCCGCCTCGGCGCACGTCAGTCCCCGGCGGCCACGACCGCGTGCGGATCGATGACGACGATGCGATCCTTGCCTCCGGACTTGGCGACATAGAGGGCCTGATCCGCGAGTCTCACGAGCGCCTCGGCGGTCTTCGGCTCGCCGTGCGCGCGGCTGGCCAGACCGATACTCAGGGTAACGTCCCGGATTTGAGGCAGGCGACGGATCATTTCGTGCTTGAAATTTGAGACGATCCGCAGGGCGGATGAGCGGGCCTCGGCGGGCGTAGTGCGGGGCAGAAGCGCAACAAACTCGTCGCCGCCGTAGCGGGCCGGCAGATCGGACTGTCGCAGCGCGTGCCGCAGCACGTCGGCGGTGAGCGACAGCACGCGATCGCCGACCTGATGACCGAACGAATCATTGACGTTCTTGAAGAGGTCCAGGTCGATCATCATGCACGTCAGATCGCTGTCGTAGCGGACGGACTCGGAGAAGAGCTGCCGGAGCAGTTCTTCGAAATGTCGGCGGTTGTAGAGGCCGGTGAGCGGGTCGACCGCCGCCATTTCGCGAAGCTGCTCGTTGAGTCGCTCCAGTTCGGCGTTGCGTTCGAGCAGCTCCCGCTCCAGCCGGGCGTTGGCAGCGCGAATCTCCCGCATCGCCAGCGCCTTCTCGATCAGCGGCGGGACGACCTGGATGTAGTCGCCGTGCTTGACGAGGTAGTCGATCGCCCCGGCGCGGATGGCCTGCGCCGCCACCTGCCCGAAGCGCTCGCCGGTCACCATGATCACCGGCAGGTCGCACGCGCCGCGGATCCGCGCCAGCAAGTCGAGCCCGGTGCAGTCCGGCAGGTGCAGGTCGAAGATACCGAGGTCATAGTCGCGCGGATCGATCCGGTCGAATTCAACGGCGTTGCGAACATGGCCGATCGAGCACTTCGGGAAGTGCTCCATGAGGATGCTGGTCATGAGCTCGCCCTGGTCCGGATCGTCCTCGACCAGAAGAAAGCGAAGCTCCCGCTGCGCGAACGGCACCGGCGCGGCGCCGTGGATGAATTCCAGCGGCGCGTCAGCCGACATGGATCGGCTCCTCCACGTTGATGCGCGGCGGCGTGGATTCAGTTTCGCGTCCCGCGGCCGCGCGCATGGCTGACTTAGACAGCGTGAAACAGAACACGCTCCCGCCGCCGGGGTTGTCCTCGACCCAGATTCGGCCGTCGTAGAGCTGGACGATGCTCTTGCTGTACGACAACCCGACGCCCTTGCCCGGCGTCTGGCTGACGAACCGCGTCCGGGCGCGGCTGAAGAGGTTGAAAATGCTCTCGCGATCCTCCGGGCGGACGCCAACTCCGCGATCGGCGATGCGGAATTCGAACTCGTCGGCCGCCTCGACGTACGTGATGTGCACGTCCGACGCTCCGGGGCGATCGCCGGATGCCGCGGGCGTGTACTTGACGGCATTGTCCAACAGGTTCTGCATCAGGTGTCGAATCCGCCGGCGTTCTACCCTCAGAGTCGGCAGGGGCCGATCGACGATCACGCGCATGGCCTTGCGTTCCAGCTCCGATTCGAGCTGGCGGACGACGCCACGCACCTCCGCCTCAAGATCCACCTCGGCCAGCGGCTCGCGGGTCGTCCGCAGCCGCGAGAGCTCGAGCAGCTCGTCGATCATGTCGCTGGCGTACTGAACGTTGTGCTCGATGCGATCGAGGCAGTGGCGGACCGGCTCGGCCAGCTCCGACGCGATGCGGCGCCGAAGCAACATGGTCTGCCCGGTGACATTCCGCAGCGGCGCGTGCAGGTCGTGCGAGACGGCCCGCAGCAGTTCCTCGCGCTCGGCGATTTCGATTCTCAGCAGGCGATTGGCTTCGCCCAGTTCCTCGGTGCGCCGCGCCACCCGGGATTCCAGCTCGGCGTTCAGTTTCATCAGCGCTTCGTGCGAGCGTTCGAGATCCGACGCCATGCGATTGAAGGACTCACCCAGGCGCCCGATCTCGTCGTCGCGCGCGATGCAAACGCGCGTGGCGAATCGGCCGCCGGCCACGTCGCGTGCGGCGACCGACAGCTCGTTCAGAGGCGACACGATGCGACGCACCACCTCGAATCCGAGCGGCACGATCAGCAGCACGACGCCGATGGCGATCGCCATCACCTGCCGCGTGGTGGCCAGCAGCGCGCGATCTTCCCGCATCAGGCTGAGACCCAGCCGGATGAACCCCACCGCCGTGCTCGTCCGACCGGCATCCAGCTCGACGTCGGCCATGGCGGGGTAGACCACATCGATGCGCGGTCCGGACTCATCGTTCATCAGGGCCGGCTGGTCGATCGGGTGCACCGAGGCGTGGGCGCCGCCGGGAAGCATCCAGCGGCCGACGAGGCCGGGGGTCGCCTGTTTGCACGCCAGCACCTCTCCGCCGATGTCGGTGAAGAGGATGTACGCCAGGCTGTGCTGCGTCATGAGCGAATCGACGATTCGTCGCAGGGCTTCGCGGTCGCCGCGCCGGACGGGATCGACACACGCCGACGCCAACGCCTTGGCCAGCATGCGCGCCTCGTCCTCGGCGCCACGAGAGATCATCTGGGCCGTCACGCGCAGGAACAACATGCCAGTCAGGCCGAGCGCGATGGTGACGATCGCCATCAGGAGGATCGTGGCACGAGCCTGAAGGCCGCGCGCCTCGAGCATCAGTTGACGCAGAAACACCCGCACCATCCACTCCAGCAACCGGTCGATCCCGGCGGTGATCCGGGGTTCCGACCTGGGTCGCTGGAGATATCGGCCCGTGTGATGCGCGCCTTCACGTTCGAATGTCGTGCCCGGCCGGCGCGGTACATTCGGCGCTGCGGGCTTGATGGCCGCGGCGCTGGGGGGTACGCTCATCGCTGCCGTGGACGGTCCCGCACCGGCCCCTGTGGGTACGCGCCGGCGCCGCTCGGTTCCGTGCGCACCGTGCGGCAACCTCAGGAATCTCAACATGCCGATCACGATCGTGCTCGCCACGCTGTGGCTCGGACAGGCTGCTTCCCCGACGCCCGCGGCCGATAAGTCATCGCGACCCGCGGAACTTTCCGCCCGAGCCTCGGCGGACAGCCCCGGCGGCTGGCTGGTGCATCTGGCACGCCATCATGGTCACGTCGTCGACCGGACCGATCCTCGCCGTATCACCCTGCACTGCCTCGCCCTGATGATGGCCGCCGCGCGCGTGCAGCCCGAGTACGCCGAGCCGAATCTCTGGCAGTACGACCTCTACGGCCGGATCGGCCGGGACGAAGATGCGCAGGCGGCGTTGAAGCGGTACGTCGAGCTGGACCCGACCGACGAAACCGCGTGGCTGCAATGCTGCGCGCACGAGCTCGCCCGCCGACAGACGCTCGAACAGCGCGTCGCCTACGTTCGCCAGGAGCTGGCAAGGCCCGGACTTCCGCGCAGCGTGACCAGCGATCTGAACGCCCGCCTGGCCGATTACCACCGGCAGCGCGGAGAACTCGACGCGGCCGGACGGTGCATTGAGAACGCCCTGCGCGCCCAACCGACCAACGTGCATGCCCGGCAGATGGCGTTCCAGGTGTTCGGGGAAACCGAGCCGGCCTTGCAGCGCGTCGAGCTGGCGCTGGCCATGGTGGCCGCCAATCCCGGACAGGTGAATCTGCTCTGGGAGCTCGGTGACCTGCTGGACTCGCTGGGTCTGCATCGCGAGGCTCAGGAGTGGTTTGTCCGCGCCATCGAACTGCACGAGCGCGCTACGCGGACGCCGGCACCGCCCGAGTACTGGTACACGTTGGCCCGTTCCCAGCACGCCTCGACGGACGATCAGGCGGCGGCCGAGTCGATCGACAAGGTTCTGAAAGTCAGACCCAACGACAGCGCCGCTCGCATCCTCCAGTCGCGGATCCAGGCGCGGCTGAATCTCGATTCTGCGGAGGCCCCGCTGAACGATGTGGCGCGGCAGTGCGAGGCTGAGGCCGAGCAGGTACTCGCCAGCCGCAATATCGCCAAGGCGGCCGACCTGGCGTGGTTCTTCGCTTATCACCGAACGGATCCGCAGCGAGCCATGAAGCTGGCCACGCTCGCAACCAGCGTTCCCGGCGCGACGACGCTGGGCGACCGCGCGCTGGGCTTCGCCTTGCTGCTGAATGACCGGCCGCAGGAAGCGCTGGACCGCCTGCGGCCGATTGCAGGCATCGATTCGTTCGCGGCGCTGGGGGCGGCGCGGGCGCTGCTGGCGCTCAAGCGGGAACCGGAGGCGGTCGAGCTCCTCCGCCAGACGGCGGCTGCCGACCCGGGCGGTGAAGCATATGAGCCGATCGCGAAGCTGCTGGAGTCTCGCGGCGAGAAGCCACCCACCCGACCGGCGCACGAACGAGTGGTCGAGGCATTGCAGCGGTTCGATCGGCGCGTCTTCGACTTCCACAAACGGCCGGGCGACTTTCTCAAGCTCACGGTCGCGCTGCCGCTCAATCCGCCGCCGGTCGGCCCCTGGTACGCGTCGGTGCGGCTCGAGAACATCGGGCCGTTCCCCGTCACGGTTGGCGAAGGACTGATGGCGCAGCCACTGGTGCTGTTCAGCGCCCGTCTGGGCAGCGACGCGGCCGGGCTGCTGCCGAATTACACCCAGGTCATTCTGAACCGCCGACCGGTGCTGCTACCCGGCGAGGCGATCGAAGTCTCGACCGCGCTCGACGTCGGGCCGCTTCGCGAACACCTGATCCGCAACGCCAGTGCCAGCATGCCGGTCGAGATCACCGCCGTGTTTGACCCGGTGTTGACGCCGACCGGGTATGACAAGGGCCTGAGCACGATCGAAGCCGCGCCGGTGCGATTCTCGCGCACCGGGCTGCCGCGCGACCTGCCGGGCGTGAAGCGGCTGGTGCTGGCGCTCAAGGACGCTCCGATGCCCGAGCGCCTTCGGGCCATCGACGGACTGGGCGCGCTGCTGGCCGAGAACGAGCGCCTGGGCACGGCGGCGCCGGCCGACGATGGCGTCAAGGTTGACGCCATCCGAAAGCGCATGGTCGCTCTGCTGGAGGACCAGAACTGGTACATCCGGGCGCGGACCATCGAAGCGCTGCGCTGGTCGCGGCAGCCGCAGGAGATCGAGTCGGCTGTTGCCCGCGGCGTGCAGGACTCGGACTTCGTGGTGCAGATGATGGGCATCCGCTTCTTCGCAAAGCAGCAGGGAGACAAGTTCAACAAGGTGCTGGAGTCGATCGCCAAGAACGCCGCGGAGCACCCGGCGCGCGTGCTGGCCCGCAGCTTCCTGCCGCCGACCGGCGATGGCGACTGACGCCCCCTGACCGGCCGGGCCCGCGTCCTTCCGGACAGGCCGGCGAACGCAACCCTGCGGATGGAGGATCTCGGCGGAGGGTCGATGGTCGTCGGTCGCTAACTCGGCCCAGGACCGCGAAGCAGCGACGGCAGGCGCTCGGAGAAAGCCGACCGGGCCAACACCTCGTCCGCTCCGGCCGCCCTTGCGGCGGCCGCCAATTCAGCCTGGACGTGGGATAGGTAGGCGACAATTCTCGGCCGTCCCGGCGCGGCCCGAGCGGCGGCCACTGCGGACGCAGGGTCGAGCCCCGTTGCGTTCAGATCGAGCAGTACCTGATCGACCGGGCCGGATGCAGCCGCCGAGTCGAATCCCGCCCGATCTCGGACCAGTTCGACCACCGCCCCGACGGCCTGCGCCGTAGAGCGAATCTTGGTGGCAAAAATGAGGTCCGTTACCCAGGCGATCGTCCGCATCGTGGTCAATCTGACCTCCTCCAATCAAGGGCTCGCGCCGGCCGTTTCAGTTTAGCCCGGACTCGGCCGATACACCCGACAGAGGGCCCGAAGACGCGGGCCGCACGATGCCCGTGGGGAGGCACGATGTCACGACACAGCGCTGGACAGCGCGTTTTCGAACTGCTCGTGGTGGCCGGCTGCATCTTCGGTCTGGCCCAGGCGCTTCACGACGTACCCAAGGCTAACGCCGCTTCCCGGAGCGCTTCCGTGCGATCCACATCCGAACACTCGGCAGGGGTCGCGTATTCAGCACGTCCGGCGCCCGCACCCAGCCGCGACGGGCGGTCTTGATCCCGTAAGCCATCTGTTCCAGTTGCACCGGCGCGTGGGCGTCGGTGTCGATCGTGAGCATGACGCCGGCGTCGCGCGCCAGGCGAGCCGCGCGGTCCGTCAAGTCAAGCCGTTGCCAGGATGCGTTAATCTCCAAAGCCGTGCCCGTCCGGGCCGCGGCCGCGATGACGGCGTCCATGTCCAGGTCGCCGCCCGCGCGACGGTTGATCAGCCGACCGGTCGGGTGACCGACGATGGTAACGTAGGGGTTTTCCATGGCCCGGATGAGGCGCGCGGTGACCTGCTCGCGCGGCTGCCGCAGCGACGAATGCAGACTGGCGATCACCAGGTCGCAGGCCGCCAGAATTGAGTCGGGGTAGTCGAGCCGACCATCGGCCAGGATGTCGCACTCGCATCCGACCAGCACGGTGATGTCATGCAGCGATTCGTTCAGCTTGCGGAGCTTCTCGATCTGCCGCCACATGCGCTCGATCGTCAGGCCGTTGGCGATGGTACTGCTGCGGGAGTGGTCGGTGATGGCGATGTACTCGTAGTGCAGCCGTCGCGCGGCCGCGACCATTTCCTCGACGGCGACCGTCCCATCGCTGGCGGTGGTGTGCATGTGAAAGTCGCCGCGGATGTCGCTGCGCTCGATAAGTTGGGGCAATCGTCCGGCCGCGTCGAACTCGCCCCGATCCTCGCGCAACTCGGGCGGTATCAACGGCAGATCGAGCTGCTTGTAAATGGCCGCTTCGTTGTCGCCGGCGAGCATGCGGTCATCGCCGTCGAACAGCCCCCACTCGCTGAGCTTCCAACCGCGCCGCGCGGCCAACTCGCGCAGGCGGACATTGTGCTCCTTGCTGCCAGTGAAGTATTGAAGCGCCGCGCCGAATGACCCGCCCGGCACGACGCGCAGGTCGACCTGAAGCTCCCCCCCCCCGGGACGGCCGACCAGCACCGAACCTCTGGTCTCGCCCGCCGCCAGCACCCGCTGGACGCCCGGCAGCTCGACAAATGCCCGAACCACCGACGCGCCGTTCGATGCTTCGCACAGAATGTCGATGTCACCGATGGTCTCGCTGCCGCGCCGCAGCGAGCCGGCCAACTCGGCCTGCCGCACGCCGGGAATCGTCCGAATCGACTCGAGCATTGCCTCGGCGAGCGGCCAGGCAATGCCCAGCGGGGTGCGATCGTGAGCTTTCTCCGCGAAGGACAGGCCCGCCAGAATCTGCGCCGCGCTCTTCTCGCCGAAGCCCTTGAGCTTCGCGGCGGCGCCGCTCTGAAGCGCGACCCGCAGCGATTCGACGCCGTCGACGCCCAGTTCGCGCCACAGGAGCGCCACCTTTTTCGGGCCCATGCCCGGGATCTCGAGCAGCGCCGGCAAGCCCTTCGGCATCGACGCCGCCAGTTCCTCATGAAGATCGATCTTGCCTGTGCGGATGTATTGTTCAATCTTCTCGAGCGTGCCCTTGCCGATCCCCGGCTGCTCCGCCAGCGACCCGTCGGCCAGCATCGCCCCCGCCTCGCGCGGCAAGTCCTTCAGCACGCGCGCCGCACGGCGGTAGCCGTTCACCCGGAAGGGCGACTCGCCACGGATATCGAGCAGATCGGCGATGCGTTCGAACAGGCCGGAGAGCTCGGCGTTGCTCATATGAACCAGTCTATCCCGTCACGCCGGGGGTTTCAGCCGCCCGTCGTGGAGCGGGGCGTCCAGAAGTCGCCCGGCCGGTGCATCGCATCCCGCTCATGAATGCGACGCAGTCCCGCGGCGCTGGCGAACGCGACCTTGGCATTCACCACTCGACGCCAGCCGGACACGCCGGATTGCCACGGGTAGAACCAGAACTGCGCGACCGACGCCGCTATGGCGAGGGACAACAGCACACCAGCCGTGCGGCGGCCGACGCGTCGGCACAGTGTCAGAGCCAGGGCCGCGCAAGCGGGTGGCAGGTACCAGACGGCGTGGCCGATCTCGGTGATGTGCACCAACAATTGGAACGCCGCGACGGGACCAAGCCAAAGCAGGAAGAACCATGCTTCCGACGGTCGCGCCGGGGCGACCCGCCGACGACTCAGCACAACCGCGACGAGCAGCGCCCCCCCGGCGCCGAAGCTCCAACCCAGATACGCCAGCAGCTTGACGGCGTTGCGGGCGACGCCGTCGACAATGCCGCGAGACAGGACCGATGTCGAATGCACGACCGAAAGTGTGTGCGCGAGACTGGGGCCGCCCACTCCGCGATACAACCACGCCGTGACGCCGGCCCAGGTCGCCGCGCCAGCCAGCAGCAGCGCGGCGGCGATCACGCCTGCACGGCGGGCGCCGCGCCACGCGGTCCACACGACCAGCGGTCCGAGCCAGGCGAGGAGGTCCGGGCGCAGGCCGGCGGACGCTGAGAGTAAAACCGCCCCGACCAGCGCGAGCCCGGTCCGACCACTTCGCAGCGAGCTCCAGCACAACCCGGCGACCCCCGTGGCCACCAGACCCGCCATCGAATAGTTCCAGGCGGTGACGCCCAGGAACCACCAGGTCGGCTGCACCCCCATCCAGAGTCCGGCCAGCCACGCGAGACGGCCGTCGCACTCGAGACGCAGCCACGAATACAGCAGCGCCGGCGCGACGCAGGATGCCGCAATCGACCAACCGGCGAACGCCGCGTAGTCCGAAAGCCCCGCGCAACGGGCGAGCGTTCCCAGCAGCACCCAGAGCGGATAGCCGGGGTGATGCACCGGGTAGGGTTGCGGAAACCCGAGGGCGGCGACGAACTCCGACTCGTCCGGATGCACCGGCCAAGGATGCGGCCAGACGGACAGCCGCAGGCACAGCAACAGGATTCCCAGCCCTGCCGCGGCAATCGGCACGCCGGCGCTGCGTTGACCGGGCACGTCGCCAACGACATCGGGACGGTGTGCAGGCGCCATCGTCAGGACTCTACGGATGGCGGCCGCGTGCGGCAAACGGGGCCCCGCCACCGCGCCGTGCTGGACGAACCCACCCGATAAATCTACATTTCGCCCGACCAGCCGATCGCGGCGTCCCGCGCAGGAAGGAGACTCGCATGGCTACGCCTCCGATTCATCGCATCGGCATCCTGACGGGCGGCGGCGATTGCCCCGGGCTTAACGCCGTTATTCGAGCGGTCGCAAAGTCGGCCATCAATGACTACGGCTGGGAGGTCTGGGGCATCGAGGACGGGTTCCTCGGCCTCGTTGTCGGCCGCATGCGACCGCTTGCATGGGCGGATGTCAGCAACATCCTGCTGGCCGGTGGCACCATCCTCGGGACGTCGAACAAGGCGGACCCGCGCCGCTTCGCGGTGGCAACCGATGACCACAACAACCCGATCTTCCGCGATGTGTCGGACCAGGTGATGGAGAACTATCGCAACTTCGAGCTCGACGCGGTCGTGGTCGTCGGCGGCGACGGGACGATGAGCGTGGCGTCGTCCCTGCTGGATTTGGGCTTTCGCTGCGTCGGCGTGCCCAAGACGATCGACAACGACCTGATGCTGTGCGACATCACGTTCGGCTTTCAGACCGCCGTAACCACGGCGGCGGAGGCCATCGATCGCATCCACACCACCGCGTCAAGCCACCATCGGGTCATGCTGGTGGAAACGATGGGCCGCAACGCCGGCTGGCTGACGCTCTACGCCGGCATGGCAAGCGGCGCGGATATCATTCTGATTCCGGAGATTCCGTACGACACGGAGAAGATCGCGACCGTCTGCCGGCGACGGTCGATGCGCGGCAAGTCCGCCACCATCATCGCGGTTTCGGAGGGCGCCCGCCCCGTCGGCGGTGCGCAGACGGTCAGGGCCGTGGTGAAAGACAGTACCGAGTCGGTGCGACTCGGCGGCGTGAGCAATGTCCTGGCCGCGCAGCTCGGCGACGTTCTGCACCAGGAAACGCGGGCGACGGTGCTCGGACACGTTCAGCGCGGCGGCACACCGACACCGATGGATCGCGTGCTGGCGACGCAGTTCGGAAAGGCGGCCACAGACCTGCTCGGGCAAGGTCGCTTCGGCCGCCTGGTCGTCTTTCAGAACAATCGCATTACCGACGTCGATATCTCCGAAGTCGCCGGCAAGCAGCGCCTCGTGCCGCGCGATCACCCGCTGATCGCCACGGCGCGATCGCTGGGCATCAGCTTCGGTGATTGAGCAGGACAGCAGCGCCGAAACTCGCCGTTCACGGGGATGGCACGGCGCGGCTCCCCGTAACGTTCAGCCGTGAGACGGTGCACGGCTCAGGAAGCCCACGCTCGACTGGAAAAGCTGCTCGGTCGGGTCGCCAGCGGCCGGGGTGACGTCGTCCGCGAGATCGTCGCGGTTGGCACGACAGAACGGGCAGGCGACCACGTCGAGATGAAAGCGGACGTAGCCCTCCCATGCCTCGTCGAGCACGCCCAGCAGGAACGCCCCCAAGGTGCTCCGCTTCAGACAGGTCAGGCGCTGCCGCCTCCAGACGTTGGCGACCGTGACGTCCGCCGAGAGGGATGCGCGATCGAGCGCCGCTTCGGGGCCCAGCTCGGCACGCATTTCGTCGATCAGAGACGACAATCGCTGCACCGCCCGGAACTTCACCCCGGCGATGGCCTTCTCGTCGCGAGACAGTCGGTCGGCCGCCTCCTTATTGCGCAGCCCAAGGAAGAACAGCAGTTCCAGCACGCGGATATCTTCCAGCTTATCCCGCTCGCGCAGCTCGCCGATCAGTCGCCGCAGGACCTGTGAGAGCACCTGCTCCTGGCGACGGTCAACTTCGCGGGCCGCCGCCGCGCTGCTGGGCGTTTCGCCATCGACGGCGAGCATGGCTGCGTCCGGACCCGAGTCGTCCTCCATGCCGCGCGCGAGCGGAGCGCGCTTGCGGCGCGTCAGGGCTTCTGCCACCTTGTACCGGAGAATGGAGAACAGGTAGGTCTCGAGCGGCCGGGTCTCGTCGAAGTGCGGCAGGCTGGTCAGGAAACCGACGAAGGTCTCCTGCACTGCGTCATCCACCTCGTGGGTCGAACCCAGCCGAGCGCGGGCAAACGCCGCCAGACGGCCGTGGTAGCGGTCGATAAGCTGCTTCCAGGCGCGCTGGTCCCCGCGTCGAATCTCGCGCACAAGGAAGCGGTCGACGTCGGCCGGGGCCTCGGGCGGCGCGTGTGCAGAATCCGGCGAGCTGGCAGGCGGCGTCGCCATCACGTTCAGCATACCGTTCGGCGACGGGCACCGCACGCCGGCAGGCGTCAGGCCGTGGCGGCGGACGTGGTGGCAACCGAGGAACCGGCGGGCAGGTCGACATCGCGCGCGCCCAGCACGTCGCGCAGTTCATCGAGTTCGGCCCACAGCGCCCGCAGTTGCTTCTGGTCGGGCGTATGCCAGGCGGAGGTCTCCACGTCCATGTAACAACGCAACTGCCATCGGTCGGCCCCCAGGGCGTACGCCGCCGCGTTCACGCGCGTCAGCAGCTTGCGGTAGTTCGAGTCCCACATCATCGTCATCGCGTTTCCACGCTCGAATGACCAGTACAGCTCGCCGCGCGACGCCGGCGCATAGCCCAGCGCCGAGAAGTGCCGCTCGATCACCGAGCCCAGGTCCGGCTGACCGCTGAACTCGAACACCCGGCGAAGCGGCAGTGCGAGCTTCGGATTCTTCCGGCTGAAGTGCGCCAGCCTGACCGCCCCGAGCACGATCAAGCCGACGCCGCAAAGGCTGATCGGCACAATCACAGCCGGCAACAGTGCGTTGGCCGTTCGGCGGTCGAACTTCCACTCGATGAAGCCGACCGCGCTCCCGATGTTGGCCAGCATCAGGATGCCGATCGCCAGGGTCCAGCCGGCCCGGCGACGAGCGCGGGCCTGAAGCTCGGCCGGCGAAAGCGGCTCCGCCCGCGCTGCTCCGATCGGCAACAACCAAACGCCCAGAAACACGACCGCCCCCAGGATGATCATGGCCACCCCGGCCCACTGCTCGTCCGGAGCGCGGGCCATGAGTCCGGTGGCGACTCCCGCGGCGCCACTGGTGGCCAGGCCGGCCAGCGAAAGCCCCGGACGCAGATAGTCGCGCCACAAACCGCGCGACCGCTTGCCGATGCCGCGCGTGAAGCCGAAGACGCTGCCGGCGAACGCGAAGATGCCCGCCATGACGAAGGCCGCCATCTCGTCGTCAGAGTGAGCCGCAAGGCCGGATCCTGCGAACATGGCCGCCGACAGACCAAGCATCAGCAGTCCAGCAATCGACCAGATGAGCCGGACGTGCGGCGACCGGGCCGGGTATGCGGGCCGGCTTCCGCCGAATCGATCGCGCTCGACGCCCTCATGAGCACCGCGACCGCCGTGCTCGTGAACGGCGGCGGGTGACGCCGTGGGGCGAGGGCGCGGCACCACCGGCGCGATCACGGGCGGGGCGCCGTCGACCACGGCATCCGCCGCCGCCGGCTGGCGCGCATCGCTCCGGCGTTCACGCCGATGCTTGGTCAACAGGCCGGCCGGCACGTACGTCGTTGCGGACAGCGGCCAAAGCCCGGCGACTGACTGCGTCGCCAGCGACGCGGCGGCCGCGATCAACGCCACGGCCATCTTCGGTTCAGTGTCCGTCATCCCGGAAACGATCAGGGTAAACAGCCAGGCCGAGAAGGCGTATCCCAGCGAGATCTCGCCGCGCCGTCCGCGGTAGTATCGCCCCGGCCAGTCGCCGAGCAGCAACAGCGCCAGTAACGGCAGCGCGATGGGCTGTGCCTCGCGCGTTTTCTTTGCCGCACCGATGACCAGGCCGGGCGGCCCCATCCGGCCGGCCTTCTCTTCGAGCCGCTCCCAGCCGCTCGGTCGGCGCTCGACTTCGGATCGTTTCGCGTACTCGGCCGCCTGCTCCAGTTTCTGTCGTGCTGCCGACACGCTGCGCGACGCTCGGGTGGAACGCATCGACTCGAGCGGCGATGGCGTCGGGATGACGACCATGGCCACCAGCGCGGCGATCAGGCCCTTGACCAGCCAGACGCTCCCGAATCGGTATCGCTCGAATCCGATCCAGCAGCCGACCAACACGCCCTGGACGATCGCCGCGATCGTCAGTCCGATCCGCAGGCAGGTCGTGGCGACGTCTCCGCCGGTGCCGAGGGCCATGCCAAGCCCGAGCGACGAGCCCACCACCACCAGCGCCGCGAGCGCGACGCGCTCGGCCAGCGACCGCTGCTGCATCGTGCCGGCGATGTGGCGGCCCAGCCGCGTACCATCGATGCGATCGGCGACGCGGTCGGCAACTTCGTGCACGCGCTCGTAGGTGCGAGCGACGCGACCCGGCCGGCCGCCGCCATCCGCGTCCGGCGCCGGAACCAGCGGCTCGCGCGGGCGTCCCGGCGTCGGCGACGCCGTCATCGTCTGCCCGACGTTGCTGCTGCCGCCCGTCGGCACGGGCGGGACGACCGCGCCAGGCCGCAACGGCACCGCCGCGCGGGCCGCGGTCGACAGGCTGTTGGGCTCGAACGCGTCCACGCTCTGCCGGATTCCGGCCGCGCCGAAGACCGCGTCGACCATCTCGGCCACAGTCTGGTAACGATCCTTCGGGTCCTTCTGCAACGCCTTTCGAATGACGTCGGGGAACGGCGCGGGCAGCGCGTCGACCTCCGGCTGGGCGGTCAGATGCTTCATGAGGATCTCGCCGACGGTCGCGCCGGAAAACGGCACGCGGCCGAGCAACATCTCGTAGAGCATCACACCCAGGGCATAGATGTCGATGGTGCGGTCGTAGTTGCCCGAGCCGATCTCGGGCGCCATGTAGTGCACCGTGCCGACGCTGACCGTCTGGCCGCTGTGCTGACTGGCGGCCATGAACTTGCTGAGGCCGTAGTCACCGATCTTGACGTAGCCCTCATCGTAAAAGACGTTTCCCGGCTTGAGGTCGCGGTGCACGATGCCCCGGTCGTGCAGGTACGTCAGTCCGCGGCCCAGCTCGCGCAGGATGAACGCCGCCTTCTGCGGTCCGAGGCCGCCGGGGGCATCATTCATCAACTCGCGCAGGCTCGATCCGGCGATGTACTCCATCAGCACGAACCACTGTCCGTCGGCGTTCTGCTTGACGTCGAAGATGCTGACCAGATGCGGGCTCTTGAGGTTCAGGCAGGCGGTGACGCCGCGCAGCTCGATCGACGGGTTCTCGCGCAGGTACTTCAGCGCGATCTCCTTGCCGCCGTCGGAGATGGCGTAGTACACCTCCCCGAAGCCACCGCGGCCGACGCCGCGCTGGATCGTGTAGCCTTCCAGCGGTCGATCGCCCTGTTTGAACGTGAACATCACAACACGCTTCCGCCGCGGTCCGCCTGCCCAACACAAACGCCGCAACCGGCCCGACTTTTCGCTCGCCGTGTCTATTCGCTCGCCGGCCGGCTCGTTCAGCCTCGGACGGCGACCGCGTGATCAACAGCGGACACGGACATCCGCACGCCGGCCAGTTCCACCTGTTCGCCGAGACCCAGCGGCGCCGCCGGTCCGACGCCGCCTCCGAGCGGATCGCGCTGGCGAACCATCAATCGCCCGGCCCGCTCCAGCAGCACCAGGCTCACGCCCGCCACCACAACATGACTATCACCGCCGCTGCCGAGCAGGATCGGGCCCGACATCAACAGCGCTCGGCGCACGTCGGACACGGTCCGCAAACCGCCGCCGAGCTCCAGCACGGCGGCGGAGCTCTTGCGGCTCGGCCGCAGGAACGTCAGCTTCACCCGCCGGCCCAGACCGATCCGGTCGCCGGCGTTCAACAGGGCATGTCGGATCGGTCGATCGTTGATCGTCGCGTCAACCGACGACATCAGAAAATACTCGTCGCCACCGCGGACGATCTGCGCGGCGGTCTCCGGAAGATCGGCCTGAAGCGGCAGGTCCGCGGAGGCGCCGGGACCGGACCGGCCGATCGTGATTCGCTCGCCGCGGAACAGCAGGAAGCTGCCGACGCCGTCGATCCGCAGCAGGAGCCGATCGCTGATCGCCGGCGGGCTGATCAGCGGCGGCGGGCCGGCCACGACGGTGACCGCGGCCGCGTCCGCCGCCGCGACCGGGACGCAGATGGCCGCGTTCGGCTTTTCCGACGAGACAAAGCCCAACGGTCCGGCTGCGATGGCAGCCTGATGCTCCGCGACCGATTGCAGACGCCCTCGGGCATCGGCGACCCACGCCGCCCGCGGCGCCAACCGCAACAGCCGTGCGAGTTCGACATCGGCCGCGTGATAGTCGCGTGCCGCGACATGCTGCCACGCGCGCCGCGCGCACGCCATCGCCGCGGTCAGGTCATCGCGGGCCGCGCAGCCGCGGCCCAGACTGCCGAGCATGTCGAGACATTGCGCGAGCCGATCCAGCCGGCCGTCGTCCAGTGCCGCCTGCCCGGCGGCGATCACGGCGTCGCTCACACGCACGAGCAGCTCGGGCAAGCCTTCCGCGCCGGCGTGAAGACGGTGGGCCTCCGCCGCGGCACGCGTCGCACCGTCCAGTTCCCCGCGTGCCAGCGCCGCGGCGGCATCGGTCATCAGTCGCGCCGCGCGTTGTCGCTGGAGGTCGACTGCGTCCACCAGCCTTGAGGCATCGGCGTGGCTACCGGCCGCCTTCAGGTGGTCTTGCGCCATCGTGAGATCGCCCGTCGCCAGGCGCTCCCGGGCCACCTCGACCGCCTGCTGCCGGTGGCGTCGCTCGCGCTGCCGGTCCTGCATGGCGTCCACCGTGCGGCGCCGCCAATCGTCCACCTTCTCCGACAGCACGCCACAGCGCCCGGCCCGGTCGAGGTCGGCCAGCGCTTCGGCAAAGCGCTCGGCGATCAGGTGCTCCTGCGCCCGTCTGAGCAGCGGATCGCACAGCCGCGCGAGCACATCCTTCAGTCCGGCGTCGCCACCGCCCGACGCCGACGACGCGAGGGCAAACGCCTCGTCCAGTCTGCCGGCCGCCAGGGCCTGCTCCGCCTGGCGTGCCTGAGGTGACCGCGTTCGTCCGAACATGGATGCGACCCTGTTGCGGGCGCCGGCGACAGCCCGACACCGCCGCACGCACCCCCATATTGCCGAAACCCGACCGAATATTCCGGCCGCCCGGCCGGGTCAGAGATGGCGATATACGCCCTTTTCGCAAGCGACTACGAACGTCTCGACGGTGGTCTTCAGCTCCTCCCACTCCTGCCGGATGCGGCCGGCCTCGCATTTGAGAATCTGCCCGTCGTTCGACGCCGACTGGCTGACTTCTCCCAGCAGTTCGCTGAAGTGCTTCACCAGCTTCTGGGTGGATTCAAGCAAGTCGCCTTCCATGTTCTTCGAACGAGCCGGCGGATTGTGGACAAAGAAGCCTCCGGCGCGAGCGCACAGCCACGACACGATGCCGAGGTCTTCGGTCAGCCGGACGATTTCGGCCAGGCGGTCGAGCGGATTGCGCGTGCCGCTCGCGTCCGGGTCATCGGCGCGCGACTCCTCGCACCACTTGTAGACCAGCGCCGGTGACAAACGCAGTTCGCTCGCCACGGCCTTGACGCCGATCTTATCGATCGCCTGCCTGAGCACCTCGTGAGACTCCATCAGGACGCGCCTCCCGCCTGCCGGTCGCAACACCTGAGCCCGACCGATCGCCACCCGGACGCCTTCGGCATCCCCGAGTATAATCGAGGCCTGCCACGCTGGTCGCCGGCGCCGCCCGCATGTTCCAGACGCAGAGTGACATTCGCCGACTGCTGGCCTCCTCCGGGCTGGCGCCGCGCAAGCGCTTCGGGCAGCACTTTCTCGTCGATCGCAACCTGATGCAGCAACTGGTCGATGCGGCTGAACTCGATCGGGACGATGTCGCGCTGGAGGTCGGGCCCGGCACCGGCTCACTGACCGGTCTGCTGGCGGAACGGGCCGGTCTCGTGCTGGCGGTCGAGATCGACGAGGCCATCGCCGCCGTGGCCCGCGGCGCCACGGCCGGGCTCCCCAACGTCCGCTGGCTGCTCACCGACGCGCTGGAATCAAAATCGCGCCTCTCGCCAAGGTTGCTTTCCGAGGTATTGGAGGCGACAGCGGGCGGACGACGTCTGAAGCTGGTCGCGAACCTGCCCTACGACATCGCCACGCCGCTCGTCCTGAATCTCGTTCAGGGCGCGTCGCCGTGGTCGCGAATGTGTTTCACGGTTCAGCGGGAGGTCGGCGACCGGCTGCTGGCCGAGTGCGGCGAATCGGCCTACGGCCTCGCCAGCGTGCTGGTGGCGGTGCTGGCCGATGCGCGCCGCATCGCGCGCGTCCCGCGGCAGGCGTTCTGGCCGTCACCCAGGGTCGAATCGGTCATGCTCCGTCTCGATCCGCCTCCGCCGAGTCGGCCGCGGCCGATCGACCCGGTCGCGTTCGGTCACTTTCTGCGAGCATTCTTTCAGCAGCGCCGCAAAACGATCGCGCGGATCGCGGCCAACCACGCCGCCTCGACCGCCGTGATCGGTGCGATGGCCACTATGCAGCTCGACGGGAAGCTCCGTCCCGAGAACGTGTCTCCGGACACGTGGCTGCGGCTGTTCGATGCGGTCGCGGCATCGGCCGGCCGATGCTGAAGGCTCTCGACGGGGCAGCGCCTCGCCGTCGAACGATCGAGGCCGTGCGTTGACGCTGCCGGTCGGCGTCTCATAGCATGGCGACGATCCGAACCTCGGAACCCGCGCGAGGCTGCCCATGATGGAAATCCACGAATCGCTGCTCGAGTGCATCGGCCACACGCCGCTCGTCCGGCTGCGCCGCGTCAGCGCCGACCTGCGCTGCACGCTGGTCGCCAAGGTCGAGTACCTCAATCCCGGCGGCTCGGTCAAGGACCGGCCGGCTATCCGCATGATCGAGGAGGCCGAGAAGTCGGGGGCGCTCAAGCCAGGGGGGACCATCATCGAGCCGACCTCCGGCAACACCGGGGCAGCGCTGGCGATGGCCGCCGCTATCAAGGGCTACCGCTGCATTCTGGTCATGCCCGACAAGATGGCCCCGGAGAAGTTCCAGCTTCTGCGCGGGTATGGCGCCGACGTCGTCACCGTTCCTACAGTCGGGGCCAACTCCCCCGAGAGCTACTACAGCGTCGCCAATCGACTGACGGCCGAGATTCCCGGGGCGTTCCAGCCCAACCAGTTCAGCAACTGCTACAACCCGCAGGCCCACTACGACACCACCGGGCCGGAGATCTGGCAGCAGACCGACGGCAAGGTGGACGTGTTCGTGGCGGGGATCGGCACGGGCGGCACGATCACCGGCACGGCCCGGTTTCTGAAAGAGAAGAAGCCATCCATCACCATCGTCGGCGCCGATCCGGAGGGTTCCATCTACACGCCCGGCTCGATGCCGAAGAGCTACCAGGTCGAGGGCATCGGCGAAGACTTCCTGCCGCGGACGGTTGACCTGAAGCTCATCGACCAGGTCATCAATGTGTCCGACAAGGATGCCTTCCTCATGACGCGCCGTCTGGCGCGCGAGGAGGGGCTGCTGGTCGGCGGATCGTGCGGCGCGGCCGTGTGCGCGGCGCTTGAGTACGCCCGCGAGCTGCCGGCCGACAAGCTGGTGGTGGTGCTGCTGCCCGACACCGGCCGGGCCTACCTGAGCAAGATCTACAACGACGACTGGATGACCGCACAGGGCTATCTGGCAACCGACACGCGGCAGATGACGGTGGGCGACGTACTCGACCACAAGGGCGAGGTACCGGCGATGATCACGATTCCCGCCAGCGAGATGGTCATCGCGGCGGTGGAGATGTTCCGCAAGTTCGAGATCAGTCAGCTCCCGGTCGTCAACTACAAGGGTGACATCATCGGCGGACTGAACGACACGACCGTGATGCAGCTCATGTTCGACCACGTCGACATCTCGAAGAAGCGCGTGGCTGACGTGATGAATCGCCCCTACCCCAAACTCGAGCGAAGTGCACCGATCGACGCGGCCTTCAAAGCCTTGTCGCTGGGCGCCAGCGCCGTGCTGGTAAGCGAGAGCGGCCGGCCCGTGGGCGTCCTGACCAAGGCCGACATCATCAACTACTTCAGCGGCGAGCAACCGGCGGCGCAGGCGTAGCCCGGCCGGCACGCATCGCGCATCCGGCGAACCGCGGCGCCGGCGTCCCCGGATGTTCAACCCCGGTGAACCCAACGCCGGCCGATGATCCGCTGCGGTCGATCCGCGCTCGCGATTGCGGGGGGCAGTCGCTAGGATGGAGTCGAAACTGGAGCCTCACCATGAAGTTCCCGACCAAGGCGATCCATGTCGGCCAGGGCGCCGACCCGACCCACGGCGCGACCATCGTTCCGATCGTGCAGACCAGCACCTACACGCAGGACGGGCTCGGTCGGCACAAGGGCTATGAGTATGCCCGCACCGGGAACCCGACGCGCACGGCGCTGCAGGAATGTCTCGCCTCGCTCGAAAACGCCAAGCACGGGTTGTGCTTCGCCTCGGGGCTGGCGGCCACGCACGCCGTGACGACCCTGCTGTCGGCCGGTGACCATGTCATCTGCGGCGACGACGTCTACGGCGGCACCTATCGCATCTTTCAGCTCGTGATGACGCGCTTCGGCCTGTCGTTCTCGTTCGTCGACATGACCGATCCGCGCCGGGTGGCCGACGCCATCCGCCCCAACACGAAGATGGTGTGGCTCGAGACGCCGACCAACCCGTTGCTGACCATTTACGACATCCCCGCCATCGCCGACCTGGCCCGCGACCGCGGCCTGATCTGCGTGGTCGACAATACCTTCGCCAGCCCGTTCCTCCAGTCGCCGCTGGACCTCGGCGCGGACATCGTCGTCCACAGCACGACCAAGTACATCGGCGGCCATAGCGATGTGGTCGGCGGCGCGGTGCTGACGAGCAACGACCAGTACCACGAGACGATCAAGTATCACCAGAACGCGATCGGCGGCACGCCCGGACCGTTCGACTGCTGGCTGGTGCTTCGCGGCGTCAAGACGCTGGCCTTGCGGATGCGGCAGCATTGCGAAAATGCCGGCAGGATCGCCCAGTGGCTCGCGAAGCATCCAGCGGTCGAAGGCGTCCGCTACCCCGGTCTGCCGACGCATCCGCAGCACGAGCTGGCGCGCCGGCAGATGCGCGGCTTCGGCGGGATGGTCTCGTTCACCGTGCGCGGCGGCCTGCCCGCCGTGCAGCGCATCCTCGGGCGGACGACGCTGTTCTCGCTGGCCGAGAGTCTCGGCGGCGTCGAAAGCCTGATCGGCCATCCGGCCAGCATGACGCATGGCAGCATTCCGAAGGAGCAGCGCGACGCCCGCGGCGTGGTCGATGGTCTGGTGCGCCTGTCGGTCGGTATCGAGGACGTCGACGACCTGATCGCCGATCTCGACCAGGCGCTGGCGGCGGCCGCCGACTCATCTGCGCGGCCGGCGGTTGCGGCCAGGCACTGACGCTCGCGCGACACCTCTCGACCATCGACGGACACGGGTATCATCCCACCATGAATCAGCCATCCGTTGCGCTGCGCGCGTCGCTCGGTCTTCTGTACCTCGTGTTGGCCGCCGGCCGCGCAGATGGCCAATGGCGACACCTCGGCGGCGTCACCGGCGTCGAGGTCGGCCGGCAGACGCTCACGCTGGCGTGCGACTCGGCGCGTCTGCAACTCACCGCGGTCAGCGATCACGTCCTGCGCGTGCGGCTGTCGCCCAGCGGAACGTTCGAGCGCGATTTCTCCTGGGCCATCGAAAATCTCGCGCCGACGGGAACCGTTACCGGGGTTCAAGAGACGCCGGAGTCGATTGCATTCTCGATCGGGAGCCTGTCGGTCGACATCCGGCGCGACCCGTGCCGACTCACGATCCGAGATCGGGATGGCGCGGCGCTGGTGGAGGACGACCCCCGGCGCGGCATGGCCTGGGAGCCGGACGGACCCGGCGGCGCGGCGGTGCGCGTCTGGCAGCGACTGCCGCCGGAGCGAGCCATCCACGGGCTCGGCGAAAAGACCGGCGGTCTCAACAAGCGCGACGGGGCCTGGACGATGTGGAACACCGACCGCTTCGTCGGGCTTTACTCCGATCCGTTGTACCAGTCCATCCCCTTCTTCATGGCCGCCGACGGCGAGCGGTACTTCGGCATCTTTTTCGATAATCCGCGCCGGTCGGCCTTCGACTTCGGCAAGTCCGACGCCGACATGCTCAGCTTCGGCGCGGCCGGAGGCGAGCTGAACTACTACGTCATCGCCGGGCCGCATCCGAAGGATGTCGTGACGCGCTACACGGCGCTGACCGGGCGCCTTGAGCTGCCGCCGCGCTGGGCGATCGGCTATCACCAGTGCCGCTACAGCTACTATCCCGAGAGCCGGGTGCGGGAGATCGCGCGCAGCTTCCGCCAGAAGCGCATCCCCTGCGACGTCATCTACTTCGACATCGACTACATGGACGGCTACCGGTGCTTCACCTGGAGCCCGCGCTACTTCCCCGATCCGGCCGGCCTGATGCGCGATCTCAAGCACGACGGCTTTCACACGGTCACCATCGTGGACCCCGGCATCAAGCTGGATCCCGGCTACGCGACATACGACGAGGGCACCCGCCGCGACGTCTGGGTCAAGACGGCCGACGGCCAGCCCTACGTCGGCCGCGTGTGGCCGGGCGAGTCGGTCTATCCGGACTTTACCGACCCCGCGGCGCGGGCGTGGTGGGCCGAGCAACTGGCCGCGTGGGTGAAGGCCAGCGGCGTCGACGGCATCTGGAACGACATGAACGAGCCGTCGGACTTCTCGCGACCCGAGAACACCCTGCCGCTCGACTGCCAGCACGACAACGAGGGGCAGCCGGCCGCCCATGCGGACGTGCACAACGTCTACGGCATGCAGATGCATCGCGCGTCGCGCGACGGACTGCTGAAGGCGCGTCCGAACGAGCGGCCGTTCGCGATGACGCGGGCGACGTACGCGGGTGGGCAGCGCTTCGGGGCGGCGTGGACGGGGGACAATTACAGCGAATGGGCGCAGCTTCCGCTCAGCATCAGCATGGTGCTGGGCATGGGGGTGTCCGGCCTGCCGTTCGTCGGGCCCGACATCGGCGGCTTTGCCGGCGGCGCGACGCCCGAGATGTACGCCCGCTGGATTCAATTCGGCAGCCTGCTGCCCTACTCGCGGACCCACACCTCGTGGAACAACCCGGATCAGGAGCCTTGGTCGTTCGGCCCGGTGGTCGAGAAGGTGGCGCGCGAGTCGCTGAACCGGCGCTACGAACTGCTGCCCTACCTCTACACGCTGTTCGAGGAGTGTTCGCGCACCGGGTTGCCGATCGCCCGGCCGATCTGGATGGAGTTTCCCGGCTACCGCGGCTGGTTCGCCAACCGCGCATTCCTGCTCGGACGCGAGCTGCTGGTGGCGCCGATCGTCAAACCCGGCGCAGCATCGGAGTCTCTATGGCTGCCGCCGGGCGTGTGGTTCGACCGCCGCAGCGGGCTCGTCTGGGCGGCCGGCCAGCCGGTGCCGATCGACGGAGCACTCGACACGCTGCCGCTCTTCGTGCGTGGCGGCGCGATCCTGCCGACTCAGAGTGTGGTTCAGCACACCGGGGAGACGCCGACGGAGCCGCTGATTCTCGAGTGCTGGCCCTTCGGAATGTCCGAGGGGGAGCTTTACGAGGACGACGGAGCGACCTTCCTCTACCGGCAGGGCGCGTTCCGCCGAACGAAACTGCGCTGCTCGGCGAGTGACAATCTGATCGACATCACGATGCACGCGGCGGAGGGCACCTATCAGCCGAAGTCGCGCACGCCCAAGGTGCTGCTGCGGGGGCTGACGCGCGAGGTGGTGGCCGCGCGGTGCGCGGAGGGCGCCGCCTTCCCGGCCGAGACGATGGAAATGAACGCCGTTCCATACCAGCGTGCGTCCGACGGCCGAGGCTGGCTCATCTCGATGCGCCCCGACGACGGTCGTGCCCAGACACTCCGCGTCACGCTGGGCGCGCCAAGCGGCCGCCGCGAGCCGATCTCGCTCGACTTCGACGCACCCAAGAGCGGCGTGGCCTTCCACCACGAATGCATGCCGCCCCGCTATGGCGATGGCGAGGCCGCGCTGGAAGTGCGCAGCCCGTTCGGGCCGTATGTCGTTCTCCCGCGGACGCGGATCGACTGTGCCGCGCTCCCGATGATGAAGCTGAGACTGGCGACCGAGCACTGCCGCCAACTGGTCGTCCGCTTCGCAAGCGAGGACGAGCCGACGCGGCTCGACTCGCCGGCGGTCAGGATCGACCTTCAAGCCGACGGGGAGATGCACGAATACGAGGTCGATCTGACGAAGGCGTCGCCGGCATGGACCGGTGTCGTCTATCTCGTGCGGCTCGACTTCGGCGAGGGAACGCAACGGGGAGAAGTCGTCCGGCTGGACCGCGTCCGCTTCGACCGGTCGGGGCACTGAGGACGGTCCGAACTCTCTCAGCCTTTCACGCCGGTGAGCGTCACGCCCTGGATGAAGTAGCGCTGCGCGAAGAAGAAGATCAGCACCACCGGCACGGTCATCACCAGCGCTCCGGCCATGATCCAGGCGAACTGGTTCTCGCGCCCCGCCAGGAAGCTGAACAGGCCCAGCGCCAGCGGATAGAGCCGCTGGTCGTTGACGTAGATGAGCGGCCCCAGGAAATCGTTCCAGACGTACAGGAACGTGAAGACGCTGATCACCGCCAGCGTCGGCTTCATCAGCGGCATGGCCACGTGCCAATAGGTTCTCAGGAAGCCGCAGCCGTCGATGCGGGCGGCGTCTTCGAGATCACGCGGAATGCCCTTCATGGCCTGCCGCAGCAGGAAGATGCCGAAGGCGTTGATGCCCAGCCAGCTTGGCGCCCACAGCGGCGCAAGCGTGTTGTACCAGCCGAGGTACCGGTAGATCACGAACGAGGGGATCATCGTGATCTGCGGTGGAATCATCAGCGTCGCCAGCACCAGATAGAAACAGAGCTCGCGGCCGGGCCAGCGCAGCCGGGCCAATGCATAAGCCGCCAGTGAGCAGCTTACCGCGCCACCCACGATGTTCATGACCGCGAGGAAGGCGCTGGTCGAGAGATAGCGCCAGAACGGCACCTCGTCGAACACGCGACGATAATTCTCGGAGCTCTTGGCCCAATAGGCCTCGGCGGTCGAGCTGCGCCGGACCTCGACGCGGAGCTTCATGCGGTCCGCACCGTGGTCGTACTGCGGTCCCCGGTCCATCTCATGCAACAGAATATATCGCCGCGGCGTAAGCGACTTGTCGTCGTCACTCGGCTCCTGGTACGACTGATCGGTCCAGGTATCTTCGCCCAGGTACTTCGGCGAAGCGGCCCGCAGCAGTCGCCCGCCAGCCTCGACCAAGATCCGCATCTCATGCCACGTTTCATCGCGCCGCAGGCTCAGGTCGAGCCGCTTGAAGTCCGACAGCGGCACCGGCAGCGGCAGCATCGCCGCCAGTTCGAAACCGTCCTGCTCGCGAAGATCGTACGCCAGAACCGCCACGGGTCGATCGGCCTCCAGGCGAGGGACGATTCGAACATCGCCGCGCGTCACGCTCCAGAGCTGCTCGATCGGCGTCGCGCCGGTCAGGTCGTGAATGCGGTACTGGCGATCCTTCAGCAGAACCTTGCCGATCGCGGCGTAGCGATAGGCCGCCTCGAACGCGCCCGCGACGTACTCAGGCCTGGCGGCGGCCGCCAGCGCCTGTCGAAACGTAGACTCGTCGCTCTCCCAGATGGCGGGCGGCAGGATGGTCCGTACACGCTGGAAGACCCCCGCCACGAGCTGCGTTCGCAGCAAGTCGGCATCGAGCCCATTCTCGCGCGGGTCGTTCCACCCGTCGACCACACCCCCGAGCGCCTCCCGCACCGCCCCGGCCATCCAGCCGTCCCAGCGATGACGGCCGACCAGTTCGGGGCGCTCGATCGCAAACTGACCATCGTCGATATACGGGCTGACCGGACGCGGCTGCGGCGCGCGCGGCATGATGCTGATCCGCTCGGTCTGGATTTCCTTGTCGAGCTTGAAGCTCGTCCCGACCATCCACACGAACGGCAGGGCGAAGACGACCGACCCGCCGATCAGGGCGGCGTGCAGCAGTAGACTCTGCCAGAATGGTCGTTTGCGATCCATCACAGTCTCATTCGCCCGCGTAGTGAACCCACTTCCTCGAAAGCTGCATGTTGATCAACGTCAGCACGATGACGATGACGAACAGCACCCACGCCATGGCCGCGCCATAGCCCAGCCGGAAGTACGAGAAACACTCATCAAAGAGCTTGTACACGTAGAAGTAGGTCGATCGTTCCGGATAGCCGTTGGGCGTCATGATGTACGCCTGCGTGAAGATCTGGAACGTCTGGATCAGGCCGATGATGAGGTTGAACAGGATGTACGGTGACAGCATCGGCAGCGTCACCCGCAGAAAGCGGCGGATCGGCCCGGCGCCGTCGAGCGCGGCGGCCTCATAAAGCTGGGTCGGGATTTCCTTGAGACCCGCCAGCCAGATGATCATGCTCGAACCCGCACCCCACAGGCCCATGATGATCAGCGCAGGCTTGGCGGTCAGGCGGTTCGTCAGCCAACTGATCGGCGGCCGCAGCGGGAACAGATCGCGCGTGTGCAGCCACTCCATGACGTGTTCGATGCCCACCAGCCGCAGCAGCCAGTTCAGCAGGCCGTACTGGGCATTGAACACCCAGATCCAGAGGATGCTGGCGGCGACGACGGGCATGATGGCCGGCAGAAAGAACAGCGTGCGGTAATATTTCAGGCCGATCACGCGGGCGTCGAGCAGCAGCGCCAGGCCGAGACCGACGGCCATGCCGAGCGGCAGCCCGATCGCCATAAAGAGCGTGTTGCCCAGCGCGCGGCGCACGCCCGTGGGCACGGTCTCCCTGCCGTCGGGCCCTGGCCCGCCCCAGTCAGCCGTGAACATCTCGCGGTAATTGTCGAGACCGACGTACTCGGCCGGGCGGATGACGTCGTACTCGGTCAGGCTCATGATGATGGAGAACACCATCGGCCCGCCGGAGAAGACCAGAAACCCGACCAGCCAGGGCAGCGCAAACAGCACGGCGGCCCGCGCCTCGCGCCGGGTCGCCGCGTTGCTCGCACGCCTCAGCCGATCGAAAGCCCAAACGGCCGCGGCGACGGCCACGATCAACGCCGCGTAGGCCCATACGAACGGCTGCCAGCGGAGCGGAGCGCGCGTCTGCGCCTTGTCATGGAATGCTTCCAGGGCGCGTTGCACTCGCTGCGTCTGGAAGTCGAGTGCCTGCCTCGGAGACATGGCATGACTCCAGGCCAAATCCTGGGCATCGGCCTGAGCGTTCCATAGCAGTTGCCCCAGCGGCGAAACCGGCCGGCAGAACGCGAACGGCAGCATGTCGATATGGGTCTGCATGGCGCGCTTGACGCGCTCGGGCATCTCGGCGATCTCGACATAGCGGCGAATCTGCTCGTCGTTCAACCGCTTGTTCGCCATCAGTCGCGGCATGTAGAGCCGGCCCTGACCGCGCTCGCGCTGCGCGTCGTGTTCGTTCATGATCATGCCGCCCTCGGGTGAGGCGAGAAACTTCACCAAAGTCCAAGCGGCCTCCAGCTTCTCGGGCGGGCACGTTTTCGGGATGCAGTAGGCGAAGCCGGCCACCCAGGTGCAGTACGGGATTCCGGCCTCGATCCGCGCGGCCGGGACCGGCGGAGGCGCGGTCGAAAAACGCATGTCGCGCTTGTACCGCACCAGATCGCGCATGAACCAGTCGCCGTTCATGAACAGCGCGATCTGGTTCATCAGGAATGGATCCTGCGCCGCTGTCTGGAACGACTTCTTGAAGGCGTTGACCTCGTCGGCGCCGCCCATGGCGTCGTACAGATCGGTAGTCCACTGAAGCGCCTCGACGATCCGCGGATCGTTCAGTTCGCAGGTGCGGCCGTCGGGGCTCAGAAAGCGGGCGCCGTTGGCCCAGCCGTAGTAGTACAACCACGCATTGCCATGCTGCGGTTCATAACCGACCACCTTGAGGCGGCCGCTCTCATCCCAGCGCGATAGACGCAGGGCGTAGCCGTCACCGGCGAAGATCTTGATATGCTGCCCGCTCCGCTCGGGCAGCGCGAGCTTGCGGGCCGCGTAGGCCGACTCCACGACCAGCTCGTTCGGGCCGTCAACCGACTTCACCCGGCAGCGCGTCACCAGTCCCCGGTCCGACAGGTGTGAGAGGGTGTCTCCAGGCTTCACGCCGGCGGCCACGAAATCGGCTGATTCGCTGCGGATCCGATCCCGTCGGATCGACGCGTCGGTTACGTCCAGACGCTTCGTGAGGATGTCTTCCCACGAGCGCGGTGGCACTGGGCGGCCGGCCGCATCGACATAGCCCGCCTGAACCAGCAGATCGTCGTTGCAGTACAGCACTCGGTCGTCCATGTAGTTCGGGATGCCGAACTGGCCTCCGCGGTACTGACACTCCTCCCAGGTCTGCGGGACGTAATCGTCGGACCGCACCAGATAGGCGTTCATCGGGTCGTCGGGCGCGGCCGCCGCCCGCTCGAGGTCACGGTGGATCAGGTCGGAAAGATCGAGGAAGGCGTCGCGGGCGGCCCACTGGCAGATCGCGAAGCGGTCGTACTCGACCACCTCGGGCGGCACGCCGCCGGCGATGCCGCACATCAGCCGTTGCGGGTTGCCCTCGCCGTCCAGCCCGGTGCGGACCGCCGACGACCCCAGAATGACACGATATTGCGGAAAGCGCCGCTCAAACGCGTCGACCACGTCAAGCTGGCGGCCTTCGATCGGACCATTGAACCAGATCGTGATCTCGGTCGTTTCGCGGTCGCCACCCCGCCGCTCGGTGTGCGGGTAGAGCCACCACAACAGACCGGCCAGCACGGCTGCCAGTATCGCGATCCGACCTCGTTCCATGCGGTGATCCGCCTGCCTGACCGACGATTCGCCGTCGCGCTAGCCGCCGACCCGCTTGTACACGCCGCCCGAGCGCGGTGCCAGCGTCACGCCCATCAGGCGTCCATCCTGCACGTGCAGCGGCGTCTCGAACCACGGCACCGGCTTGACGCGGGGCCGAGCCGTGGGGTCGAGGGGCGGCGGTTCGACCACCTCGCAGGCGGCCGGGTCATCGAGTCGGATGACGCGGGCGCCGTTCTTCCACGGGACGGATACGCGCGGCTTGTGGGCGCGGTCGCTGTTATTGAGCACGACCACGATCGTGTCGTTGCCGAGCGTGCGAGCGAACGCGAACACGCCGGTGGCGTCGTCGGCGGCGATCTGCTCGTACGTCCCCAACTGCAAGGCCGGCTCGCTGTTTCGAATCGCGATCAGGCGGCGGTGGTGCTGGCGGACGTCCTCGTGAATGCGCTCGTCGGCATCGTCGTAAGGCAGAAGATCCTCCCACAGCATCGGCTTGCGACACGACGGGTCGTCGGCGCCGTACATGCCGACCTCGTTGCCGTACCAGACCATCGGCGCCCCGAGGAAGGTCATCTGGAACGTCACCGCCAGCTTGACGCGCTCGTAGCAGTCCGGCGTCGGCTTGGCGGGGTTGTACTTCGGGCCGTTGTCCTGGAGCCGGTTGGCCTTGTCATACTCAAGATCCGGGTTCATGCACATCGAGGCGATGCGGTCGGTATCGTGGCTGTCGAACAGGTTCTGCAAGACATAGTTCACCTGCGGCTCGTACCACGAGAGCATGGTGGCCAGTTCATTGCCAAACTCGCTTGGCCGGGTGGCCTTCTGCCGATTCACGATGAACCGCTGCACCCGACGAGCGAACTCGTAGTTCATGACGGCGTCAAAGCAGTCGCCCTGCAACCAGACCTTCGATTCCTCCCAGAGTTCCGCTACGATATACGCGTCCGGGTTGATCGACTTCACCAGCTTGCGCCAGTCGCGCCAAAAGTGGGCGTTGATGTCGCTGGCCACGTCCAGCCGCCAGCCGTCGATGCCGTCGGACGGATCGCCGTCGCCGTTCGGGTCCATCCAGCGCTTGGTGATCTCGAAGATGTGCTGCCGGACCGGCTCCGAGAGCCCGCGGGCGTCATCGTGCTTGAGCCGCGGCAGCTCGCCGTCGTCACGGTCCCAGCCCTTGTAGTGAAACGGCTTGAAACTGGTGATGTCGAACCAGTCAACGTACCTCGACGCCTCGCCGTGCTTCATCACGTCCTGAAACGCCCAGAACTCCTTGCCGACGTGATTGAAGACGCCGTCCAGAATCACCCTGAAGCCCATCGCGTGGGCTTCCTTCAGAAACTCAAGGAACCAGCGGTCGCTCTCCGACCACTGCCACGTCCTCGGATCCTCGGTTTCACCCTTGAGCCTCAGACGGCTGTCAGCGATTACCAGCGAGTCGTCGATGTGGCGGAAATCGGCCGCGTCGTACTTGTGCAGCGACGGTGCCTGGAAAACGGGGTTCAGATAGATGGCCGTGATGCCGAGCGAACGCAGGTATGGCAGCTTCTCTCGAACGCCCTGAAGATCGCCTCCGTAGCGGCGATCGTAAATGTACTCGTAGAACCTGCCCTTCTCGCGATAGCCGCTGGCGAAGGCGCGCGAACCATCCGGGTGCCCCTTCCTGGGCTGATAGGGCTTGAACCACTCGTGCTGCCACGGCACGCTCGAGGGCGGGTCGTTGCTCCGTTCGCCGTTGCGGAAGCGCTCCGGGAAGATCTGGTACCAGACCGCCGTCTTGGCCCAATCGGGAGTTGCGAAACTCGGTCGGCCGCCGCCTTCGAACGCCTGTTTCTTGCCCATCTCGGTTTTCAGTCCTTCCCGATCGAAGAGGGCCGCGTGTTCTCCATCCGCGACCTCGAACACGTACTGGAACGGCCACGCTGGCGCGAGCAGTGAGGCGGTCCAGTAATCAAATCCCTGACGCGCCGGACCGCGCGTCATCGAGATCAACGAACCGCCTGGCTCGAGACGAACGGCGGCCGACGACAGGTCGCCGGCGAGGCTCCGCAGCGACACATACGCCACATTCGTCCCGATCGTCCGGAAGTACTCGGGGCGACGCGGGTCGTGCCTGAGCCCGGCCGCCACGATCTCGTTCGGGCGCGGCCCGCCCAGCGACGCCGGGTCGTCCCCGACGCGCACGCCGCTGTTGAATCCGCCGCGGCCATCGGGCGCGCGCAGGCCGGCGTCGGCCGACGGATCCTCGATTCGCGTCAATCCGTTGATGACCAGCTTGTAGTGGTGAAGACCGTCCGGCAATGACAGGATGCGACGAAAACCAAGCCGCCCGCCGCAGTCGTACAGTGGCGTCCGGCCGGTCTGCCAGTCGTTGAAATCGCCCACCAGTTCGACACGCTCCACGAGCCGGGCTTCGCCGGGCCGGGGATCCGAGTCAGGGTCGTACACGAATTCATGCCATCCGGAGTCGAAGACCTCGATGGTCCGGGGGGCGGCCCGCAGACAGGCCAGATAGCGCCCGGGCCCGCGCGCGTCGATCTCGGTCGACACCACGTCGCCACCTGCGGCGGCGGCGATGACTGGTCGAAACTCGACTCGCACGCGCCCGGCCGCGGGAAGCGCGATCACCGCGCCCCAGTCGTCGCCGCCCATCGGCAGAGTGGGGATCGGCGTCACCGCGTTGCCACCCGCATCGCCGAAAGCCGGCGCGACGCGGCACTTCCAGCCGAATCCAAGCTGAGCGGTCGCCGACTCTGACGACTGCATCTGCCCGTCGCTGACCGTCAACGAGATTTCGTATCTTCCGGGGACGTCAACCGTCAGATCGGTCCGGGCCGCACGCGAGTCAGCGACAGCCGCGCCGTGGCGGCCGCGGTCGCCAAGCGGTGCAACCTGCCAGGTAAACGTCTGAATCGGATGACCGTCGCGGGCGATGCTCCCGCTCCCGTCGAGCTCCACTCGCGCCGCCCCGATGTCCGCGCCGCGCACACGGACGAGGGCAATCGGTTCGGGAGACGGTCGCCGTTCGATGCCCCAGCGACGCGCCGTCTCGTCCAGCCAGACGGCCCAACAGCCCGTGGTCGGTATCGTGAGCTGGATGTTGCGGCCGGGCTGCACGAGCGCGCCGTGGTCGCCCTCGCCCAGGTGCCGATCCCAAGACCCGTCGTAGGTGAACTTGAACTCGTGCGCGCCGGCCCGCCAGATCTTCACCAGCTCGAGCCGCGAACCAACGAGCTTCATCCGATGGGCCGGATCGCCGGCGTTCCAGTTGTTGAACGTTCCGGCCAGGCCGACCTCGGCCGCGGGGACTGTTGCCGCGAGACAGGCGACGATGAGCAAGCAGAGCAGCGCCGGGCCGGGACTCATCGCCCGGAATCGACTGACTCGTGCTGGCACCATGGGATGATCCTTCGATCGTCAGGGATTGCGATGGCGAGCCCCACCCGCGCCGGCGGTCCCGCCCAAATACAGCGCCTGCGACGACGCTGGTCGCCTACACCTCGGGCTGCGCCGCGGCGGTTGACTCGCGCACGATCAACTCCACCGGCCGCACTTCGTCGACCGCATCGCGCTCACCTTCGATGAGCGATAACAGCGCCTCGCACGAACGCACGCCCAGATCGTAAAGCGGCGTGCGAACGGTCGTCAGACGAGGATTGCAGAACGTGGCCTGCCGCAGATCATCACAGCCGACCACACTGACATCGTGCGGGACGCGCCGCCCGGCATGGACCAGGGCATTGATCGCACCGATGGCCATCTTGTCGTTGCCGCAAAGAAACGCGGTGACGCCAGAGTCGACCCTCAGAATCTGGAAGACCGCCTCGGCGCCGCCTTCCTCGAGGAATCGTCCATCGGCCACGCGATAGTTCGGCAGGCTGAGGCCGGCCGCGGTCAGCGCGTCCTCGAAGCCCCGCCGGAAGTCGCCGGTCGTTTCGACTTCGGTCGCGCCATGCACCAGCCCGATCTTGCGATGGCCGAGGGCGATCAGGTGCTCTCCGGCCAGCCGACCCGCGGCGCGATAATCGCAGCGAACGGAATTCAGCCGAATCCCCGCGATCGTGTTGTTGACGACCACCAGGGGGCCGCCGTCATTTTCGAAGTCCCGCAGGTAGGTGTCGTTGTTGGTGACGCCGATGCAGAGCATGCCGTCCACGAAGTGCCGGGCGAACAGCTCGCGGTGTTCGCCACGCGCGATGAAGTCCGGGTGCGCGACCTCGAGCAGAATCTTGTGGCCGGCGCGGCTGGCGCGATCGTGTATGGCGCTGATCAGCTCGCCGATGTAGGCGTCGGCGAAGGCGTGCTGAATCTGCGGAACCAGAATGGCGATCATCCCGGCCCGCTGAGACTGCAAGCCCTGGGCAAGCCGATTCGGTCGATAGCCGAGTCGGTGAACCGCTTCGCGAATTCGAGTGCGCGTGGCCTCGCTAATGCGCCCGCCGCGATTGTTGAGCACGAGCGACACGGTCGTCAGCGACGCGCCGCTCGCCCGAGCTATGTCCCTGATGGTAATATGTTTACGCTTGGACACCGGCCCGATTCCCATGCCACGTTGCTCCAGTGATACGCCAGTTCGGCCGTGGCGGCAAGCATTCCGCCGAACCCGGGCTGGCGGCAGCCGGCGTCGCGGCTAAAATGCGGTCAAGACTGCTTGCATTTTGCATGAGCAGTTGTATAATTGCAATGGTAAAAGGTTTTACTCCGCGTCGCTGGCGCGGAAACGGCGACCCCGACATGGCCCTCCCCTTCCGTCAGCCGCGTCGCTCCATCCGATCTCAAACATGTTGTTGTCCAAACCAGCGAAACCAACGAGCCGGCGCATCAAGCGACCACCAACCACCCAGTTCGTTCCAGCACCACGCCTTCACACTCATTGAATTACTTGTCGTTATCTCCATCACCGCGTTGCTGATCTCGATCCTGCTGCCGGCCCTCAGCCGGGCGCGCGAGTCCGGCCGACGCGGCAAGTGCGCCGCCAACCTGAAGCAGATGGGCCAGATCCTCTGGCAGTACGCCGAGGACCACGAAGCGTGGTATCCCATGAAGGGCGACCCGTCGAACAACCCGGCCACGCCGGTGCATGTTCTCGCGACGCGGCAGCAGGTCGGCACGCTGAACCCGACCGGGCCGTGGCAGTACCTTCCCGATTCCGATCCGCGCTACCCAGCCCAGCGATACCAGTTCGGCCGCTGGGGCTTGCAATTCGCCGGCATGATTCGCGATATCATCGAGCGCGATCACACGCACGCGACGATCATCCCCGGAGGTGATCCGCCGCAGTCGGACGCCAATCCCGACCCGCGCTACATCCGGGATCCGAAGGTGCTGATCTGCCCGAGCGACACGTGGGGCAACGAGTACTCGTCGCTTAATTCCAAACCGGTCCGCCCAGCCAAGAGCATTCCGGACATCGTGGCCATCAGCGGACCGCAAATGCAAGAGAAGAACTACAGTTACATGTATATCGCCGGCTATCGGACCGACGATCGGCCCGATTTCTTCCTGATGGGCGACGAGAGCGGCAAGATCGACAACGCCACCAACTCGCTCACCCAGCTTTCGGCCGACGACAACCACGGCTATTTCGGAATCAACGCGTTGTTCGTGGACACTCACGTGGAGTGGGTGCCCTCGCGCGGCGGCGATTTCGATTCGCTTCAGGAGATGGCGTCGAAGCTGTGGACGCCAACGATCGTCACGCCGAAGCGATGGCGTGAGACGCCCGACGGCTCGAATCGGGCGACCGAGGTCCAGACGATCGACTAGCCCCGCGCCAAGCGGATCGCCGTCCGGGAACGCGGGTGCCAATAAGTTCGTGTGCCGATCGAATCGGGCCGAGTGACCCCGACCCGATTCCTGGCGGATCGTTTCCGCAGGGCACTCGCCGTCAGACGCCGCCGCGGATCGTGTGAAGATTCACTTCGCGGCGTACAGGCGGCTGGCCGGGGCCATACGATTGACAGGCGGGACGCGGCGTCCCCGGAGTGACCGCACTCCCGTGGGGTCGCTGTCCTTCCCGCCGGAGCGAGGCCACGGGGTCATTCGAGATTACGGGTTCCGAGGAGGCGAAGATCCATGCAAGCGATTCGAACACACGGCGCGTACCTGCCGCTCTTGGCGGCTTTGACAGTGGGGACGACGGCCATGACGGCGCTCGCGGCCGACGGAGGCACGCCGGCCAGCCCGCTCCCGGCGCGCTACGCCGGCTTCCTCGTCGCAACACAGGAGAATGCGACCGGCTTCGGCGACGGAACGGCCGGCACGCTGAGCGGCCCGAGCGAGTTCAGTATCGGCAGCGAGCTGAACCGACTGTACGTGACCTCAGACCTCGAAAACGTGTGGATCGGCATCACCGGCAACCTGCCCAACAAGCTCGCCAACGGCGAGACCATCATCGTCCTCCTGCAAGTGCAGCCGGACTTTCCCTGCGTCCCCCCCAATCTGCTGACCACCGCGGGACTGCCCGGCTTCGGTGGCGGTTACAACTCGCTGCTCAATCTCGACCAGTTGAACATGGGCTGCGATTTCTATCCGGACTTCGCCCTGGCGATCAACCGCGCGACGGCTGACGTTCCGAACGCCCGGACCTATGCGAATGCGTGGTACTTCCCGACCAACCTCGAGCTGCCGTACGACGACGCCCTGACCAGCTCAACGGCGACGCCGGCCAACGACAACAACGGTCTGTACATGTCGGTCTATATGAACACGACCAATACGGCCGGTGTGACCGCGACGACGCAACCGGTACCGGATGGCACAGGTCCTGGAACTCAGGAGGAACTGGCGACGACGGCGGTGAAGGGGCTGCGCATCCGGCTCTCGATGAACGATATGGACACCGGCGCCTTCGGCATTTCCGCCTTCCAGCAGATCAAGCTGGCCGTGATCCTGATGGCGCCGGACGGGACGGTGAGCAACCAGACCCTGCCGCCGATCACGGTTCCCAACGCGCCAGAGTTCCCGAACTGCTTCGCGTCGACCCAGCCGGTGTCGCAGGGCGCGGGCACGTTCGATCCGGACTACTTCAAGACCGTCGATGCGAGCTACACGTTCTTCGCGCCGGTAACGCTGAATAATCTGGGCGCACCGAGCACGAGTGGCAAGGACGGCTCGAACATCCCGGGCGGGTTCCCCGTGGGTTCGCTGGTCGCGACGCAACAATTGCACACGTGCTTCGGCGATGCTCAGCCCAATCCAAACCCGCCGATTCCGTACATTCGGCCGGGCTCGGAGCTCAACCAGCTGTTCGTCCGGCGTGACGAAACTCACCTTGAGTTCGCTGTGACCGGCAACATGGAGCAGAATGGCAACAAGGTGTACATCTTTATCGACACCGGCAATGAGCCTGTGTACAACCAGTTGACGAACGTCGGAAACACGAGCGATGGCTTCAATTCCATCCGCACGTGGCAGAACCGCAAGTTCGACGCGGGCTTCAATCCGCGTTACGTGTACATGGTGAACAACTCGGGCGGCACGCTGTTCGCGGACCGATGGGATCTCTCCATCCCGTATGTGCCCGACGTGTCGAACCCGAAGACCTATCTCGGTTCCGTCGCGGTGGGCAGCGGCAACAGCGTGCTGAGCGGCGGCACCAACCCGGGCGACAACGAGTTCGCGCTGAACAACAGCAACGCCGACGGCGTGCCCGCACATCCGGCCACGCAGCCCTTTGATGCCGGCACCGCTCAGTTCGGTCTCGAGGGCCGCATCAACCTGTCGGAGATCGGCGTGACCAGCGCCAACTGCACGATCCGGATGGCCGTCATGCTGAGCGGCACCGACGGCGGCGGGCGATCGTTCCTCTCGAACCAGAGCCTGCCCAGCTACGCCGCGCCGTTCGGAAACGTCGGCGCCGACACGGCAGCCGAGCCGTACGACTTCGGTTTGACGGTCAGCGGCGGCGGCTTTACGGGCCGCGACCAGTTCGCCGGCAACCAGTACGCCGAGTTGACGCCGCGACGCAAGGGCGACTTCGTCGGAGACTGCTGCATCACGTCCGCGGACGTGGCCGAATTTGTAAAGGTGCTGCTCGGCCTGCTCAGCACGCCGGAGGCCATCTACCTTGCGGACTTCGCTCCGCCGGTAGGGGTGGTCGACGGCCGCGACATCCAGGCGTACGTGAACTTCGTTCTCAGCCAGCCGTCGTGTCCGTGATCGGCGGCTGGGAGTACGGATGAAACCAACCAACAGCCCGGCCGCTGCGTTCCACCCGGCCGGGCTGTTCGCCTGATGGGGCCCGGTTGCCGCCATTCGGCCCACCCGGTCGAGCGGTGAAGTATCAAGAAGACAAGTTCGCGGAGGGCGCGACGTGCGAACGACAGTGATCCGAGTCGTCCTGCTGGCCGTGGCGACAACCGCCGCGCCAAGCCTCGGCCAGAGCCTCACGACACCCGATCGCCCGATTCTTCAGTACTTTGAGGCGAGCTGGAGCACGATCCGGTATCGAATGCCGGACGTGTTCATGGCGGGCTACGGCGCCACCTGGCTGCCGCCGGTGTGGAAGGGACAATCCGGCACGGCCAGCATCGGCTACGACCTGTTCGATCGGTTCGACCTGGGCACGGCCGCCGCGCCGACACACTACGGCACCGAGAGCGACTTCCGCTTCATGGTGGCCGACTGGCACCGCGCCGACTGCGAGGTGTACGTCGACCTGATCATGAACCACAACGGAACCAAGGATAAGACGACGCCCGGCTTTCTCACGCAGGGCGGCTATCCGGGCTTTCTGCTGCAGGAGCCTGGCGGCGATCCGGACGGCGACTTTCACGCGTACGACAACGCCACCAACTGTCCGCAATCAACTTCGTGCTGCACGTGCTACGACCTGTTCCAGGGCAGGCTGGTCGGCCTGATCGATATCGCCCAGGAGAAAAACCTCCAGTACATTCGGCACCCGACCACGGCCACGCCCTCGAACGGCACGAACATTCCGGCCGGAACGCTGTATAACAAGGTGAACGCCAACAACGCCCGCTTCTATCCTGATCGCGACCTGCCGGCCATCAACTTCACCAACCCCGGCACGACCCGTCACCCGGGCAGCACGAACGTGACCATTTACCCGTTCAATACTGTCGACCCGATGCAGGGCGATTCAGTCCCGGAGAATGCGACCGCCCTGCTGCTGCGTTCAACCCGCTGGATGCTGGAGGAGTTCGGCATCGACGGATTCCGGCTTGATGCGGCGAAGCACATCCCGACGTGGTTCTGGGACAACTTCTGGGACAACGCGGTCTATCTCCGGCGCAAGGCATTCGACGGCTCGCTGGTGACGGCCTACTCCTTTGTCGAGGTGGTCGATAACAACAACTTCATCCGCGACTACGTGCGAAAGCCCGGCGAGCCGGGCGGCTCCGGCGGCTGGCCGCCTTCGGGCTGGCAGTTCGGCTACCGCGATGCGCTCGATCTCAACGAGGCCGGGCAGCTCCGCGACCTGATTGCGGGCGGAGGGTTTGGATCGTGGCAGAACGTGCTGAACGCCTCGTGCGACCTCGCCGATGACGGCTTCCAGAACGGCAGCATGGGCGTGCATCACGTCAGCAGCCACGACAACGCTCTCCCGGTTGGCACCGACGACACCGTGGGCTGGGCGTATGTGCTGATGCGGCCCGGCCGGCCGAACGTCTATTACAATGCATTCCAGTTCGGTCCCGAGCCGAACGACTTCCCGCGACGCGGCGGGCGCGATGACGCGATCGGCGCGGGCGGAAACCGCATCACCAGGCTGGTCCAGCTTCGCAACGAGTACGCCCGGGGCTGGTACTGGGGCATCAACAGCACCGACCCGGTCAACCAGTCGACGGCCGATGTGCTGGCATTCACCCGACGCACGCCAAACTCGGTCGACAATGTGCTCGTGGGGCTGAACGACCGGCAGGACAATGGCTTCGACATCCGCGACGTGGCCACCAACTTCCCGAACGGTACGCGATTACGCGAACTGACCGGCAACGCCGCCGACCCGGTGGTCGATCCGACCGGCGAGATTCCCGATATTTTGGTGGTGAACGCTTCCGGCCGACTGTCGGACGCGTCGAATCCGTCACGACAGCACCTGCGCGTGCCGCGGGCTCGTAACAGCAGCGGCGTGTTTCATGGCCGCAGCTACGTCATCTACGGCCCGACGCCGCCCAGCGGCGTGCTGACGATCACCAACGTCGCGGAGACGATTCCGCCCGACGCCGTGTCGGTACCGGAGTGGCGGCGACGGCTGACGCCGATCGACGTGATTCGCTCCGACACGTTCGAGATTCAATTGCAGACGACGCAGACCGACCCGCTCGACCCGGACACGGACAACAAGGCCGTCTTCTGGATCGACTCGGGCTTTCGTGACTACAACGGCAACGGCTCCATCGACTACAACGCCAGCGCGTTCGAGGCCGGCGCCGAGAACTTCCTTACCCAGAACTCGCCGCTCTGGGGCGGCGGTACCGGCACCTATCGCCAGGTCATCGACGCAACGCAGCTCGCCAACGGCTATCACTACATCAAGGTCTGGGCCTACAAGCGCCGCGCCAGCGGCTGGCCGGTGTTCCGCGAGTTCCGCAAGGTCATCTACGTCGATCGCCAGCCGCTGCCGTTCGGACTCACGTCGCCGACCCAGTCATGCAACAACGATATCACGACGTCGAACTACACCGCCACGGTCGTCGTGGGTGATCCGTCGGTGACGCGTGTTCACATCTTCGCGAACCAGAAGGCCGGCACCGACCTGGTGGCGCTGGCGAACGCCAACCAGGGCGTCACCATCGTCGACGGCCTGACGTTCCGACGCACGATCTTCGGCGCGGTGAAGGGCAACCACCGCATTGACGTGGTGGCGTTCAACGATATTGGAAGCTACACGATTCAGTCGTACGTCGGCATTGGAGCCAACACGCTGATCGGCGCGGGCCTGGGCGACCTGAACACGAGTTACACCATCGACGGGAACGACATTCAGGTGGCGGTCGGGCTGCTGTCCGGCGCCATCAACGCGTTCAATCCCGCATTTGACTACAACTGTGACGGCCTCAACGACGCGAACGATGTGCCGGGGTTTGTGAACTCGCTACTTGGCATCTGACGACGCGGCGATGGCCGCAGGAGGGAGGCCCGCAACCATTGCAATGACATAGCCTTACGTGTTGCCAGACCCACCAGGTCAACGACAGCGCGCGAACTTGACGCGCGGCACTCAATCGGGTAAACTGTTTTATCAGGAGTGGAAAGGGCCTTCGGGTACATCTGGCCCGGGGCGGCGCGACGGGATCTTCGAACTCGATGCGCCGGAATCGGCGGATAGCCGCCACCCTCACCCACCCCACGTTGAATTCGATGACACCTGCGACGTGCGTGCTCCGGTCGGAGCGGCTTCGCCGACGCAGGAGCGAGTTGAAGGAAGCAACGAAGGAGAGAGAACATGAAGAAGCTTGCAGCACTTGTGACGCTGGCGATCGCCGGCGCGGCCTTCGCGCAGCCGTACAATCTGCGCGGTAGCTTCAACGGCTGGGGTGAGTCGCCGATGAACGACAACGGCGACGGCAGCTGGTCGCTGACGGTGGCGGCGGGCGCGCCGGGCAGCCTTGTCGAGTTCAAGGTCGCCCAGAACGACTGGGCTTCGAGCTGGCCTGGCAGTAACGTGCGGGCGGCGGTTGACGGCGCCGGCAACCTGACGGCCCATTTCTACCCCGGCCCGATCGCCGACGGCTGGAACCCAGCCGGCGACCGCGTGGGGTATAGCGACCCGCTCCAGTTCGGCTGGGAGATTCAAGGCTCTTTCAACGGCTGGAACGACGCCGTTGACACCGCCGCTCGTCAGATGTCGAACCTCGGCAACGGCCTCTATCGAGTTGATTACACGATCGCCAGCGCCGGCGTGCACGACTTCAAGTTCCGCAAGTCGAACAGCTGGGATACCTCGATCGGCCCCGACATGGGCGAGGGCAGCGGCAACATCCAAATCACCACGGCGGTGCCGAATGAGCTGCTGCGGTTCGAACTCGACCTGCCGCGCGGCCGCTGGCGGGTGATCCCGGAGCCGATGACGATGGCTCTGGTCGGCAGCGGTTTGGGTCTGGTCGCCCTCCGCCGCCGGGCCCGCAAGGCCTGAGTCGGCGCTTCCGGTTCAGTTAGCGTCAATCGATGGGCGTGTCCGATCGGGCACGCCCATCGTCTTTCCTGACCGGCTTCATCACCGCCCGCCCGGCCGAATAGAATGGCGACATGAACGATCGGGCGACTGACGCGCAGGCCGCTTTGCCACTGAGGCGGCGGCGCGGTCTGGTGTGGGCGTTCCGCGCCGCGTTCGTCGCCCTGCCGTTCGTGATTCTGGGCGGCGCGGAAGGCGGCTGCCGGGCACGCGGATACGGAGGCTATCCGCCGGTCATTCGCGACATCGGCACCGACGGCCAGCGGCACTGGTACTCGACCTATCGCCCGGGTGTAGACAGCTTCTTCTTCACCCGACTGGCGCCGTCCGGCGGCATGCGTACCTTCGCGTTCACGACCCCGAAACCACGGGGCACCATCCGAATCGCAATGTTCGGCGGGTCGGCCATGCAGGGCTACCCGCAGCCGCTGCCGATGACCAACGGCGAGTTTCTCCAGGCGATGCTCAACGACGTGTGGGGGCCCGAACGCCGGGCCGAGGTGCTCAACCTCGGCGCAACCGCGATGGCCAGCTACCCGGCGCTCTGCTTTCTGAAGGAGATGCTGCCGCACGAGCTCGACCTGGTCATCATCATGAGCGGCCATAACGAGTTCTACGGCGCGTACGGCGTCGCGTCGGTGCACGGGGCCGGCGCGTCGCCGGCCGGAATGCGTTTCATGCGCTGGGTGCGCAGCCTGGGCATCAAGCAATGGCTGGAGCAACGCGGCCCGAGCGAACCGGCCACGGACGCGGCGCGGCGGCGCACGCTGATGGAGCGGGTGGTGGCGGTCGGCCGGATCAGCCGCGACCACCCCCTGCGGGCCGCCGCGGCGAAAACCCTTGAAGCGAACCTGTCCGAGATGGTGGACCTGTGCCGGGCACGCGGCATCCCGGTCATCGTGTGCACTCTGCCGGTCCATGAGGTCATGGGTCCGATTGGCGAGGATCCGCCGCCGAGGCTTCCGCCCGAGGATCTGGCGACGTTCGACCGGAGCGTTGCGGACGCGAGGCGGCTGCTGGAGGACGATGCGGGCGCCGCCTTCACGGCCGCCGACCGGGCCGTGAGACTCTGCGACAGCCACGCACTGGCCCGCCACACTCGCGCGGAGGCGGCACGTCGTCTCGGCCGGCACGAGGAGGCACGGGCGGACTTCGAAGCTGCGATCGATCTGGACACCATGCCCTGGCGGGCCGTGTCGGCGGCGCAGCGGGCGGCGTTGAGCATGGCCGAGCGCGGAGCCGTGGTGTGCGATATGCGCGCGGCGTTCCGAACACGTTCGGCCGACGGCGTGATCGGCTGGCAACTGATGGACGACCACGTGCACATGTCGCTCGAGGGACAGGCGGCCTTCGCGCGGGTCATCGCCGACACCATGACGCGTCTGCCCGAGCCACTGCGAGTCGACCCGGAGCGTCTGGCCGGCTTGCCGGACTGGAAGACCTACGCTGAACGGCTGCATCACACCATCTTCGATGACTACACCGCATACAGCCGGGTCCGGACCCTGTTCGACATCCCGTTCATGAAGCGAAACAACGCCGACGCCGCCGCCATGTTCCACCGCCGGGTTGACGAGATATGCAGCGGACTGAGCGAAACGGACCGCAAGGCCGTGCTGCAATGGGAAGACCCCGGACTGCACGTGATCAACCATCGGCCGCTGTCCGGCGTGGTGGCATACTTTCGAATGCTGGAGGGTGACTACGCCGGCGCCGAACCGCTGCTGCGGAACGCGCGCCAATGCGTGTCGAACGTCTCGCTCTGGCGGCTCCAGTACACGGTGTATCTGCTGGAGTGCCGCCGACGCCTGGTGAGCGAGCCGAACGAGGATGATCGCCGCCTGATCGCCGACGCGCTCGAGGTCGGCCGGCTGCTGGAGCGATTCGTCGGCTTCCAAGATCCGCTCGCGCCGACCTACATGGGGATGGCGTACAATCTGGCGGGCAACCACCGCGCGGCCGTCAGCCTGCTGAACGAGACCGTCCGATACGCGGCCGGACGCGAGGGCGCGTGGATCGTCCGGGCGCTGGGTGATTCGCTGATTCGACTGGGACAACTGGATCGGGCGCGGCTTCTGCTCGAGCTGGCCAAGCGTGATCCCGACATGGCGACGGTCGCGGACGAACTCGGGCCCAGATTGGCCGGCGCGGTGCCGGCGATGAGATGACCGACCATCCGGTCGCTAAATCGGCGGCCGCACGGAGGCACTTAGAATGCCCTGTTTGGCGATAAAGCGGCGAGTCAGAGCCACGGCCGCGGTGGTCATGGCGATGACCTCCGCGACGAGCGGCGTGGAGCGCGAGAACGTGGCCTTCTCGACCACGCAGACGACCGTGTTCGGAGAGAGCATCTATGTGCTCGGCGATATTCCGGAACTCGGCAGCAACGACGTCACCCGCGCGGTGAAGCTGGAGCCCGGCGCTTATCCGCTGTGGCGGGTGACGATCGCCATTCCGAAGGACACGTCGTACACCTACCGCTTCACCAGGCGAAACGACAGTCCATCCAACCTCGCGAACCCGTCGAACAATACCTATCTGACCTCGCCGATCGCGGCATCCACCGGCGCCGGTAATCCGGCCGTGCCGAGCAAGTCGGTGTTCTATCACTCGGGATTCGCGCGGCCGGTGCTGAACTGGCGACAGGGCGGCGGCGCGTGGACCGCGCTGCCGATGAAGCGAATCGCCGTCGGCCGCGGGCCGGGCGAGTGGCGATGGAACGCGCGCGGGTTCGGCCAGCCGGAGCGGGCGTTGGAGTTCTATTTTACGGATGCGAGCAGCGCCGGCCGCGACCCGGCCAGCGGGCAGTATGCGACGCTGATGGACACGGTCTTCGTACAGGACGGGCACCTGTGCGCGTTCGTGCCGCCCGGCGGGCTGAGCCTGCCGGTGCAGACCAACTTTTCGATGTTCTCGACGGCGTTGAACGAGACGCGCGGCTACCGCGTGCTCGTACCGCGCGGCTACGCCAACAGCGCTCCGCGACGATACCCGGTGCTCTACATGCACGACGGCCAGAATGTCTTTGACATGGGTCCGTTCGGCACATGGAACGCCGACGAGACGGCGGCCCAGCTCATCCGCGCCGGCCAGATGCAGGACATGATCATCGTCGGCGTCGACAACGGACCGAATCGCATCCGGGACTACCTGCCGCCGGATGACACCTACAGCGGCCAGGCCGGGCGCGCCAACGTGTACGCAAACTTCCTGATCAACGAGCTCAAGCCGATCATTGACGCCAACTATCGCACGCTGTCCGGACGGGCGCACACGTCGACCATGGGCTCCAGCATGGGCGGGCTGGTGTCGCTCTACCTCGGCTGGGACTACAACGCCACCTTCGGGCACATCGGGGCGATGTCCGGCTCGTGGCAGTTTCAGAACTTTCCGAACCGCGTGCAGTCCGGACCGAAGAAGAACCTGCGGATCTACCTCGACAGCGGCAACGCCGGCACGTCGCAGGACAACTGCTGGCCGACCCTGAACCTGCGCGACGGGCTGCTGCGGCTGGGCTACGCGCTGGACGGCGACATGTATCACACGATCGGGTACGGCCAGCAGCACAACGAGGCGGCATGGGCGGCGCGGCTGCCCGGCGCGTTCACCTACCTCTTCAACGCGGCCGAGGGACCGAACGAATTGGGCAGCGAGTCGACCCGGCCGATCGGCGACATCGACGACGACGGCGACGTGGATGCGATCGACATCGACCTGATGGTGGCGGCGCTGCTCGGCATGCCGGTTGATCCGATTCACGAAACGCGGGCGGACATCGATGGAAACGGCCGAACCGATGGCGAGGATGCGGCGGCGTTCACACGGCTGGCGTGGGTCAATATGTGAGATGCGCTGCTCGCCGGCGCCAGGTGCCGGCGGGCGCAACGGCTACGGACGACAGGGTGCCATCGAGCGCGGCACCAGTTGCCCGGCCGTGCGTTAGCACGCGAACGATTCCCGGCTGGACCGGGTTTCACGCTTCGGCGACAAGTCTGAATCCTCGTGGAAAACGAGGCTGACGGGGCTCGAACCCGCAACCTCCGGCGTGACAGGCCGGCGCTCTAACCAATTGAGCTACAGCCCCGAACCGGTCGCCAGCCCTGCCGGCAGCTCCCGTGGGACCCTGTACCCTAAGGCTGCCGGTAGGTGAAGTCAAGGCGGGGCGCCGGCCGCATCCCGGTACAGAACCGCGTGCCGGCGCGTCAGTCAGCAATCCTCCGCTGTACGTCCGATACGCTCACGGGGCGAGGTGCAATCGCGCTTCGGGAACCAATATCCGCACGGCGTCAAGCAATACCCCCTGGATCGAGCAGCGACCGTTCGAACCGAGCGGCCGCTTTATACTCGCCGGCGCGCCGAGTGACCCTATACTCGAATGCGAAGGCCGGCGGTGGAAGCCAACGCATGATCGACGCCATCGGCAAGTACGTGGGCGCGAAGGTGGTGAGTGCGCTCTGCGCGCTGGGCGCGGTGCTGGCCGGCATCTGGTTCTGGCGGCACCCCGAGGACCTGCGGGCCCTGTGGACCACCGTGCGGCTGAGCATGGCGTGGATCGCGTTTGCGCTGGTGCTGCCGTGGACGTGCTTCCCGATGCTGGGCTGGCTGCTGAAGCTCGAGTCGAACCTGGCCGGCGCATTGTTGCTCGGCGCGTATCTCCTGCTCGACGTTCTGGCGGCGTTGTGGCTGGCCGGCTGGAACGTGAGCGGGTCGCTGGCATGGCTGGTGCTGATCGTTGGTTGGCTGGCGGCAGCGGCTTATAATTACGTCGTCTGCGAGTCTCTGGCACGCTACGCGGAGCGATAGGCGGGCAGGAGGAGGTCGATGACGGGACCAGGGATCGGGGACCGCGTCAGCGAATACGTCCTGACCGATCTGCTCGGGGCCGGAAGCTTCGGGCGGGTATTCAAGGCCGTTCACCACATCTGGAAAGACCGGGTGGTGGCGATCAAGATCCCAATGCACCCGGAGTACGTCAGCAGCCTGCGCCACGAGGGCGTGGCGCTGCACGGGCTCTCGCATCCGAACATCGTCCGAGCGATCGGGCTCGACCCGTTCGCTGACCCGCCTTACTTCATCATGGACTACGTCGACGGCTGCTCCCTTCGCGAAGTCATCCGCCAGCACGATCGCGGGCTGCCGCTCGCGGCCATCCGGGGCGTGCTGGTGGGAGTGCTGAGCGGGCTGGCGCACGCCCATTCACGCGGGGTCGTGCACCGCGACATCAAGCCGGAGAACATCCTGATCGACCGTGGCGGTGACGGGTCGCTTGACCATATCGAGCCGCAGGATGTACGCATCTCCGACTTCGGTCTGGGACGCGCCCTGCACATGACCACCCACAGCATCATGCAGTCCGGCAGCATGCTGGCAGAGCCGGGTAAGAGCATCTCCGGCACGCTGGCCTACATGTCGCCCGAGCAGCGCGAGGCCGGCGACGACGACCCCCGGCACGACCTGTACTCGACCGGCGTGGTGCTGTTCGAGATCACGACCGGCGAGCGTCCGAGCGGCACGGAGACGCCCGGCATGGTACGCGACGGACTGCCGAACTGGATCGACGACGTCTACACCAGACTCTATGCGCGGCTCGATCGACGGTTCGCCGACGCCAACGAGGCGCTGGCGGCGGTTGAGCAGTTGTCCGCGCCGCCTGCCATCGACCGCCCGCAGCGTCTGAACGTCAGCACGCTGCCGGCGGCGTGCCCGGTCTGCCGAGGCGCGGTCGAGCCTGGTGACAACTTCTGCATGCACTGCGGCCGCCAGCTTGTGCGCGAGCCGGCGCGCTGCCCGCAATGCCGCGGCTGGGCGCAGCCGCAGGATCGCTACTGCATCTTCTGCGGCGCGCCGCTCGAAACGGTGGTGAGCTGAGTGAATCCTGCCGGGATGAGCTGGAGTCTGATCAGCGCGCTGGCGGCCGGATTCACGGCGATCGTGTTCGTGCTGATTGTCGCGGTGGTCTGCGCGGGCCTCGCCAAGGCGATTCAACGCGCCATTAACGCCGGTGGGGACGACCAATTCGAGTCGCGGGAGTCTGCACCGGAAGATGAGGGCAAGGTGTGCCCGAATCGAACCTGCCGATACGCGAACCGGCCGCTCGCGCGGTTTTGCAGCCAATGCGGCCAGAGGTTGAGATGAGCGTCGACTCGCAATCGAGCGCCAGCGACCTGGTGCGGCGGGCCCGCGACGCGGAGGATACCTTCATCGCCACCGCCCGCGCGGCCATGGACGCGTTGCCAGCCGACGCCGCGCCGGGTCGATGGTTTGAGACGCAGGAGCGCGATGCCGCCGAGGACGTGCACAAAGCGATGGTCGAGCGGCGGCTGTTCGGGGCCGATCGTCGCAAGAGTATGCCGCAGGGAAGGGTGCTGGTGCGACGCGGCTTTCGGCGTCGCTGGCTTCTGGGACGCCGGCTGTCGTCGGTAACGGCGGCGGGTGTCCTCTCGTCGCCGGGGTCGCTGCTGGATGATCGGCCGCAGCCGGTCGGTCTGGCGGAGGTGTCTCGATTCGTGCGCGAGGTGACCGGGTTGACACCGCCGCCGGTGCGCCGGTTGGTGGTGGTGTGCAGTCCGACCGGTTTTGCGCCGGAGGTGTGGTCGGCCGGAGCCGACCTGGCCTCAGCCGGCGTCGTGCTGGTCGAGCCGCTGGCCGATGGCGGCTGGAAGACGGCCGCCATCGGAAACCGGATCGATCCGAGGCTGGTGCAATTGTTTGACCCGGAGGGAGAATCGGAAAAGCGCGATCGCATCCGCCGGGAGATCGAGGAGCACAGGGCGGACCTGCTGCTCGGCGGCGTGTCGGCCGAGCAGATCGCCGAGCGGCTTCGAGTGCCGGCCGGAATCGTCGAACGCGTGATGGAAAGCTTGTGTACGGACGACCCGGAGCTGCGCCTGTCGCGCGTGGACGGGCGGACGGTGCTGTACCGCGGCATGGCCGGCGACGCGCAGGAGGATCGATCGATGGGCGTGACCAACTGGCTGCGCTCGCTGTTTTCCGGCCGGCGGGACGATAACCGGCAGATCAACCACCTGATCGAACGCCGCAACGCCCTGGCGGCGCGTCGGGACCGCATCTACGAGGACGTCGCGCGGCTGGAGAAGCGCGAACAAGCCCTGTTCGAGGAAGGCCGGCAGGCCACGGCGGCGGTCGTCAAGCGGCGGGTGGCGTCGCAGGTGGCGCAGCTTCGGAAGGAAATCGCGCGCTGGAACACCTCCGCGTCACTGCTGAATCAGCAGATCAACGTGCTCAGCACGGACATCCACAATCTGACGCTGCTGCAGCAGGGGCAACTCGCCAAGCTGCCGTCGGCCGAGGAGCTGACCGAGCACGCCGTGGCGGCCGAGGAGATGCTCGAGACGCTGGCGGCCGACGCCAAGCTGGTCGACGGGCTCGAAGCCGGAATCGCCCAGACGGCGATGAGCGATGATGAGGCCGCCATTCTGCGGGAACTTGAGCAACCGGAGGCGAAGCAGGCGACGGTGGAGCGATCCGCCGAGCCGCCTGTCCGCGAGCCGGCGACCGGGGACCCCGGGGCGGCAGAGCGCAGTCGACCGCAGGCGGAGTGAGCATGGGACTGTTCGACTGGCTGACCAACCGGGCCAAGCCGCTGTCGCAGATGACGCGCAGTGAGCTTCGCCGGCAGGAGTTGCTGCTCCAGAAGGAGCGCGACCGGTTGCTGACACGCGTCACCGACCTGGCAAAGCGCAAGCAGGAGATCTTCGAGCGCGGATCGAGGGAAAAGACACCCGAGGTGCGAAAAGCGCTCGCCAGCCAGTTCGAGCTGCACACGACCGAGCAGTTGCTGCTCTCGCGTCAGCTCAACATCCGCACCAAGGAGTGCCTGACGGTCGGACGGCTGCGGATGCTGCGCGAGAGCGCGGAGCGGGCCGCAGCCACCGGAAGCAGGCTGGGCCTGATCGGCGAAAAGGATCTGCTGGCGCTGGAGAAGCTGATCGAGAACGACGCCGTCACCAGCGAGATGTACCAGCAGCGGCTCGACGACATGCTGGCGGTCGGCGGCGAGCCGGCGCAGGAACTCACCGCAGCCGGACGCCAGGTGCTCGACATCTGGGAGAAGGTCGACACCGGTCTGATCAAGAACGCCGAGGAAGCATTCGACGAAGCCGATCGCCGGGTTCGCGACCTTCACAAGGCGGCAGAGTAGGAGGCCGGCCGGATGTCGCTGTTCAAGTCATCGGAAGAGCGTCGGATCGAGCGCGAGATCAAGATCCGCCAAGGCATCCGCCGGATCGAGAAGGCGATCGTCGAACAGAACAAGTTCACCGACGAGTTCATTCGCAACGCGCAGCGCGCCCGGCAAATCGGAGACCAGAACCAGTATCAGTTCATCCGCCAGTCGCTCAAGAAAACGGCCACGATCAAGCGGATGCTCGAGCGGCAACTGCTGGCGGTAAAGAACGCCCTGCTGATCAAGCGGCAGGCCGAGGCTTCGGCCGACTTTGCGGCGGCGATGAGCACGATGGCGAAGGAGATCGGCCGGCTGTTCGGCGAGACCGACCTGACGCAGACCCAGCTCGACTGGGAGAAGGCGCTGTTGCAGAGCCAGTCGATGGAAGAACGGATGAGCCTGTTCCTTGACAGCGTCCAGCAGATGGCCACCAGCGAAGCCGGACCGGCCGCGGTGGAATCCATCAGCGATGCCGAAATCGACGCCATGATCGACGCCGAGGCCCAGGCCGAGCACGCCCGCGAAATGCAGCAACTGGCCGGCCTGCGGGCCGAGCTGGACGCGCTCAAGGGACAGGTGCAGCGGGAATCGAAGTGAGGCGCGGGCGGTGCGCGCCGCCGGCCGGTGGCATTGAGCAGCAGAGTTGAATCGTGTCGGCATCGTACGCCACATTCGAGCGACTCAAGGAGCGCGGTGTGGCCGCCTACAAGGCGGGCGAGTACGCATCCGCCCGTAGCTTCCTCGTGCAGGCGGCCGAGGCGATGGTGCAACTGGCCGAGGCGGCCGGTCCGACCGCGCTCGGTCGGCAGCGATCGGAAATCGCGCGGGAGATGATGGAACTGGCGAAGACGTGCGACCAGCGCAAGTCGCCGACCCGGCCCATGCGCACCGGCGAAGAGGACAGCAAGGGGGCGGACGCCGACGAGTGGATCATCCGCGAGAAGCCGTCGATCCGGTTCGACGACATCGCCGGACTCGACGACGTCAAGCAGGAAATCCGGCTGAAGATGATCTACCCGTTCACGCACCCGGAGCTGGCCAGTCACTACGGCGTACCCGCGGGCGGCGGCGTGCTGCTGTTCGGGCCACCGGGTACGGGTAAGACGATGATCGCCAAGGCGGTGGCGGGCGAGATCGACGCCACCATGTTCGTGGTGTCTCCGGCGCAGATTCTCTCGAAATGGGTCGGCGAGGCCGAGCAGAATGTGCGGAAGCTGTTCGAGCGGGCCAAAGCCGAGCCGCGCTCGATCATTTTCATCGACGAGATTGAGGCGCTGGTGCCGAGGCGGCGTGATTCGCACAGCACGGTGATGACTCGGGTCGTTCCGCAGATCCTGCAAGAGCTCGAGGGCTTTGACCGTAAGGCGCAGCGCTGCCTGCTGTTCCTGGGAGCAACCAACGAACCGTGGGCGCTCGATCCCGCGGTCATGCGGCCGGGACGGTTTGACGCGAAGGTCTATGTGCCGCTTCCCGACGCGCCGGCCCGGCTCCGATTGTTGGAAATCTACCTGACAAAGCGGCCGCTGGCCGATGACGTCGATCTGGCCGACCTGGTGCTTCGGCTGGAGGGCTTCAGCGGCGCCGACATCAAGGCCGTGAGCGAGTACGCGGCGAGAATTCCGTTTCTGTCGGCGGTCGGCGGACAGCCGACCCGGCCGATCTCGCGCGCGGATCTGGAGACGGCCATCGGGCAGGTTGGGCGAAGCGTCGAGACTCGCGACCTGGCGAAGTACGAGGACTTCGCGAAGGTGAGCTGATGCCCCTGACGTCCGCCGCGTGAGAACGCGACGCCGCTGCCGGTAGAATCCTCGGGGGAGGATGGTGCCGTGTACGACCCCGATCCCAGATCGGCATTGGGCCGAGGCGGCGTTCCGGCCTGGATGCCGCCGCGCGGACGGTTTTGCTGCGTGTCGCTGTCGCGCCCCACGATGCGAATCCTCGAACGGGCGTGGCCGAACGCCAGCCGCACGGCCGATCAGGATGCGACCTCCGTTCTTCTCCAGGCCATGCTGACCGAACGCGAGGGACTCGCCGGCGAGGCGCTGCGGGACGAGCACGACGAGGCGTTTCCGGTCGAGCGACGTGAGCGGCAACCGCCGGCTCGAAAGCCACTCACCCAGACCGGGTCATCGCCGAACGTGCGGCGAGTGGTTGAAACGGCTGCGTGGCTGGCGCGCGCGTATCACTCGGCCCGGATTGAATCCGCCCACCTGCTGCTGGCCCTGCTGATGGATGGAGGCGGTGAGGTCGATGGTCTGCTGCGGTCCTACGGCATCGACCGAGAGCACCTTCGCCGTCGCCTGGTGGATGCGCTGGGAAGCGGGCCGCGCGAGCCGGTCGCCGGAAGCGGGGAAACCGCCGCACGTCAGACCTGCAGCGCATGCGGACGGCGATACCCGGATAAGGCACGATACTGCGGCTTCTGCGGTGCTTCACTGCCACGCAGCAACCCGGCCGACATTGCGCTCGTTCACGCTCGCGCGTGCCGCGCCGCCGGACAATTCCGCAAGGCCCTGCGGTGGTACGTCGCCGCGACGAAGGCCAATCCGGCAGGCTCAGCGGCGTGGATTGAGGGTGCCGCGTGCCTGCCGGAGCGCGCCACCATTCGGAGGGCGTGCTGGACGATGGCCGGACTGGCCGTCGACTCCGCGGATGAGCGGCAGCACGCTGATGTGATCGCGACGTACCGACGACTGGCATGGTGGCAGCGATGGGTGGCGTGGCTGGTCCTGCCTCCCCACGTGCGGGCGAGGCTGCACGGCACCTTAGGAGCCGTCCGATGACGACGTTTGACCCGCGCAGGATCGGTACGCACGGCTGCGTGGCGGCGATGGTACCGGTCGATGCGCTGCCGCGGCGCGGAAAGGAGTCGACGCTGCCTCCAACCTGCGCGGCGCTCATCGGGCGAGGCCGCGATCGCCTGGCGGTGGTGCGCGGCGGCGAGCCGCTTGAGTTGGACGTTGGGGACAACGTGCTGCTGTTTTCTCCAGCGGTGCAGACGGCGGTCATCCGGGTGGAGCGCTTGCTGAGCGCCGACGATCATGCGTGCGCCGCAACACTCGAGCTGGAGATCCAAGTGATCGCAGAGCCGGCCGAACTGGCGGCGCTGTGCCGAGCCTTTCCGTCAGTATCCTCTGCGCTGACGGTCGAAGAAATCTCGCGACGCGTGCAGCCGAGCGTAACGGCCATCCTGTCCGCGTACGCCGCCGGCCTTTCGGCAGCCGAGTTGCTGCGCGGTCCGGAGCACGCCCACGCAGCCGAGCGACTCCGAGATCGGCTGGCGCCCGAACTGTTTGCGGCCGGGCTTTCGCTGTCGCGCATCGCTTCCATCCGCTTCGAATCGTCGACCTGGGAGGCGTTAAGGCGCGAGCAGCAACGAGCCGAACTGCTGGCCCGACAGACGCAGACCGACCTTCGCATCGCAGAAATGGCGGAAGCGGCGCGGCGGCAGCGTCTCGCGGGCATGGAATCGCTGGTACAGCGCCTCACGGCGCTGGCCGCCGAGCGGCCCGGCGTCGGCCTGTCGGAGCTGATCCGCGCCTTCGGTCCGACGGAGCGCGGCGAGCTCTACCGTGCGTCGCTGGGACTGTCGGCCGGTGATGCGACTACCCGCCGGATCGTGGCGGTGGCGGGACAGGAGATCATCGGCATTCGCCCGGATGCTCCGGAAACGGCCGAGTTCCGGACGACGTTGCCGTCCGACGCCGGGCCCTTGCGTTCCGTGCGGCGGCTGCCCGAGGGCGGATTGCTGGTCGGCGCGGCGCGCGGCGTGTTCTGGACCAGTGCGACCGGCGAGGTCCTGAGGAGCTTCATGTTTGAACCCAGCGCGGCGCTGCGCGGCGGCGTCAACGCCGTCGCGCGCGCGGCCGATCGCCTGCTGGCGACGCACTCGGAGGTCGGATTGATCTCCTGGCCGATCGAAGGCGACACTGAGCCGACTTATCCGCTGCGGGATCTTCTCTCCGCGGCGACGACCGTTCGCGATGTCCAGGTCGATGACGGCGGTCAAGTCTGGCTGGCCGCCAACGACGCGGTGATTCGCTGGACGCCGGGTGATGGGTGGACGCAGCGTCGCATCCTGTCAGCGCGGGTCGGCGCGCTGGCGGTCGATGCGTCGCTGGTGGTGGCCGGTCTGGACGACGGTCGGGTGGTCGGCTGGCCGCCGACCGCGGACGATTCGCCCGTCGCCCGCTCGCTGCGTCCGGCGACAGGCGACGCGGTCCGAGCGATCAACGTGCTGCGCGCCGGCGGCGTCATGTACGTGCTGATCGCGGATGGGCGACCGATGGTCGACCTCTGCGTTGCGGACGACGCGTATCACATGGAGTACCGCGCGACCGAGCCGCTTCGCTGGGGGTGGGTCGGGCCCGATCTCATCGCGGCTGTCAATGAACGACGGGACCGCATCTTCCTCTGGCCCATCGGACGAAGCGACGCACCGTCGGGCGTTGCACCCGTGTCGCGCTGGTGCGGGCACACGATCCAGGATGCGGTCCTTGTCCCATCGCAGACCGCGCCAGCAGCGTAAGGCGAGCGTCGCAGCCCCGGCGATTGCCGGCGCGTGCGCACCCGCGAAGGAAGCGGTATCATGCGGCCGTGGCGACGGAACGCATCCAGAAGGTGCTGGCCGCGGCGGGATTCGGCTCACGTCGGGCATGCGAGGACCTCATCGTCGAAGGACGTGTGGTCGTCAACGGTCATGTGCTGCGCCAGTTGCCCGTCCTCGTGGACCCGGAAACGGACCGCATCACGGTGGACGGCAGGCCGGTGCGACCCGAACGCAAGGTCTACTTCGTGCTGCACAAGCCGCGGCAGGTGGTCTGCACGAACAGCGACCCCGACGGTCGGACGCGCGCGATCGATCTGCTGCCGGGCGTGCGCGAGCGTGTTTTTCCGGTCGGTCGGCTCGACGCCGAGTCGACCGGACTGCTGTTGCTGACCAACGACGGTGCGATGGCCGAGCGGCTGGCACACCCGCGCTACGGTGTGCCGAAGACCTATCGCGCCGAGGTGGCCGGACGACTGGACGACGCCACGCTCGACCGCATTCGCCGCGGGGTGTGGCTGTCCGACGGGCGCACCGGACAGGCCGAGGCCGAGATCATCCATCGACGCGCGCAGTCGACCATCGTGGAGATCACGCTGCGCGAAGGTCGCAATCGTGAAGTGCGGCGCATCCTGGCAAAGCTGGGGCACAAGGTCTATCGGCTGGTGCGAATCCGCATCGGCCCGCTGTCGTTGCGAAAGCTGCCGCTCGGTGCGGCGCGCTCACTCAGTGAACGCGAACTGGCTGCCCTTAAGCGCTTCTGCGAGCGGCCTATCCCGCCGCACCCGGCACCGGCGGCGCCGACGAGTCGTCCGAAGTCGGGACAGAGGCGGTCCGCGCGTCGGCCACCAGGCGCAGGCGACCGATCAGATCGGTGGCGCGGGCAAGACCCCGGGCCGCGAGGTAGGATTTCAGGCCGTCGGCGATCTTCCGGGGGGCGGTCGGGTCGATGAACAGCGCGGTTCCGACCCCGACGGCGGTCGCACCGGCCAGCATGAACTCGACCGCATCCTGCCACGTTTGCACGCCGCCCATTCCGATGATCGGAACGCCGGCGTCGCGGGCGGCCTCGCGATAGGCGCGACTGACCATATGCAGCGCGATCGGCTTGATGGCCGGGCCCGAGAGGCCGCCCGAGCCATTGGCCAGCATCGGCTCCCACCGGTCGATGTCGATCGCCATGCCGAGCAGCGTGTTGATGACCGAGAGGGCCTGAGCGCCGCCGGCGATGGCCGCGCGGGCCGTGGCGGCAATATCCGACACGTTTGGGGACAGCTTGACGATGAGGACGGCGCGGCGGACGACCCTGCGAACCTCCGCGACGAGCGCTTCGAGCCGCTGCGGGTCGGTCCCGAACACCAGCCCGTCGCTGACGTTGGGACACGACACGTTCAGCTCAAGCCCGGCGATTTCCGGCTGCGGATCGAGGGCCTCACAGACGCGTACATAATCGCTGACCGAGTGGCCGGCGACGTTGACGAACGCCGGACAGCCGAGGCGTCGAAGGTCGGGCAGCTTGTCGCGGATGAAGGCTTCGAGACCGACGTTCGCGAGGCCGATGGCGTTGAGCATGCCGGCGCGGACTTCGCAGATCCTGTCGGGCTGATTCCCGACTCGCGGCTCGGGCGTCACGGCCTTGGTGGTGAACGCGCCCAGCGTCGCGAGGTCGAGGTACTGGGCGTACTCAAGCCCGTAGCCACACGTCCCGGAAACGGTGACGACCGGGTTCGCGAGGCGAACCGAGCCCACGGAAACGCTGAGGTCCGGCTCGATGAGCGCGGGCGATTGGGCGGCTGGCATTCGACTCACAAGATCGACCGGCCGGTCGAACCTGTCAAGCCGCGCGAGTGCCGCTTGGAGGCATGATCGGCTAACCTTTGGGGTTGATGCCGAGCGACGCGCCGCTTGGTGGCGAAAGGAAGCTGATGGCCCGCGAACTGCTGGATACGCACTACCGCTCAGATTGGGAAATCTCACGGGCGCTGGATTTCGCCGCGTTCAACTGCGGGTACTGCCTCCGTCCTGAAGATTCGTTTCGACAAAATCAGCAAAACCTCGTCTGGCGCCTTCTGGAGGGCGCGCCGATCGACGCATCCACCCTCCTGTGCGACATCGGCTGTGGCATTGGCGGCCCGGCCGGGTGGGTCTGCGAGCGCTTCGAGCCGCGACTGGTGGTCGGGGTTGAGTTCTCCAATCTGAACGTCGCCAACGCCCGGGCACTGTGGGCGGACCAGCCGCAGCGGCCGCGGTTCGTGCAGGGCAACGCGCAGGTGCTGCCGCTCGCGAGCGGCAGCGTCGATGTCGTGATGAACCTGGAATCCGCGCTGCACTACCCCGACAAGGCGGCGTTCCTGCGCGAGTGCCGGCGCGTCCTGAAACCGGGTGGGCGCCTCTGTCTCGGTGACATCGTCCGGACGCGCGTGCTGCCGTTCAACCTGTTGGCCCGAGTGACAACCGGCAACGTGTTCCTCTACTCGCTGAGCGAATACCAACGCGGGCTGCGCGAGGCCGGCTTCGAGATCGTCCGGCACGAGAACGCGGCCCCGGCGGTGGCGCGGTCGATCGAACGAGGACTGTGGGAATGGAAGGCGCGCGGCATCCGAGCGACCGGCGACGTGGCGCAGCGCGTCAGTTTCCTGCGGATGCTGGGCACGCTGCTGCGCTGGGGCTGGCTGCGATACGACCTGTTCGCGGCCCGGCCGCTTGCATAGACCGGCGAGCGGCCGCTAGCATGACCGGCTCGACCGACACCGGCCGGCGCGCCGCCCAGCGGCATCCGGGAGGCTGAAGCCCGACGTTCGACGGAAGTCCCCTCCCCCCGCCCGTGCCAACCAGCCGCAACGGCTCTCATTCGCGTCGTGGACAGGAGTCAACATGGCTTTTCATACGAGTTCATCAGGAAAGAAGCTGGTCACGCTGATCCCGGGAGACGGCATCGGCCCGGAATGCACCGAGTCGACGAGGCGCATCATCGAAGCCTCCGGCGCGGCGGTGGAATGGGAACTGCGCGAGGCCGGCGAAAGGGTGTTCGCCCGCGGCCTGCAATCCGGCGTGCCGCCGGAGACGATCGAGTCGATCCGCAAAACGCGGGTGGTCCTCAAGGGCCCGCTGGGGACGCCGGTCGGGTACGGCGAGAAATCGGCCAACGTCACGCTGCGCAAGCTGTTCGAGACTTACGCCAACATCCGGCCGGTGCGCGAGCTGCCGGGCATCAGCACGCCTTACACGGGGCGCGGCATCGACCTGGTGGTGGTGCGGGAGAATGTCGAGGACCTATACGCCGGCATCGAGCACATGCAGACGCCAGGGGTGGCGCAGTGCCTCAAGCTGATTTCTCGCAAAGGCTGCGAGAAGATCGTCCGGCTGGCGTTCGAGTTCGCCCGATCGGAGGGCCGGCGGCGCGTGCATTGCGCCACCAAGTCGAACATCATGAAGATGACCGAAGGGCTCCTGAAGCGGACCTTCGAGGAGATCGCCAAGGAGTACCCGGACATCGATGCGCAACACATCATCATCGACAACTGCGCGCATCAGCTCGTCAAGCGGCCGGAGCAGTTCGACGTCATTGTCACCACCAACATGAACGGCGACATCCTCAGCGATCTGACCAGCGCGCTGGTCGGCGGCCTCGGATTCGCGCCGTCCGCCAATCTCGGCAACGAGGTGGCGATCTTCGAAGCCGTCCACGGCTCGGCGCCGAAGTACGCCGGCAAGAACGTCATCAACCCGACCGCGGTCATTCTCTCGGGCGTGCTGCTGCTGCGGCACCTGGGCGAGTTCGAGGCGGCCGCAAAGATCAACCACGCCGTGCTGGTGACGCTGGAGCAGGGCAAGTATCGCACCGGTGACGTAGTCGGCTACGACACCGCCTGCACGACCACGGAGTACACCGACGCCATCATCGCCAACCTCGGCAAGCGCTCCGAGAAATGGCAGGTGCGAGAGTGGAAGCCGATCAAGCTGCCCGAGATCCCATCCGCACCGGAGTTCGTCAAGGCGAAGAGCCTGAAGGTCGTCGGCATGGACCTGTTCGTGGCCTCGCCACTACCGCCGGGCGATCTCGGTCCGAGCCTGGAGCGGCTGACGGAGTCCACGCCGCTGAGACTCAAGATGATGTCTAACCGCGGAACGCAGGTGTACCCCGCCACCGGCGCGATCACCGACTGCGTCGACCACTACCGCTGCCGCTTCGTGTCGCGGACGCCCGGCGGTGAGGCCGGTGATGCCGTCCTGCTGGACGTCATTCAGCGCGTGGCCAGCCAGCACCGCTGGATGCACGTGGAGAAGCTGCAGGAGATCGACGGCCAGCCGGGATTCACCAAGGCTCAGGGCGAAGACTGACGCGCTCGGCTGGCCCACGCAGCCCAACGGACACGCGCCTGACCTGCAAGCATCGCATCAGACATCGAGCCGTGGTCGCGTCAGGACGCTGGGCGGCGGGGGCAGCGGCCCGGCCATGCCGGGCTGCGGCGATGCGGCGGCCGGAACCGGCGGCGCCACGATTCGGCATCCGCCGCGAAGGACGCCACCTTCGCGAATGATGACGCGCTGAGCCTCGACGTCGCCTTCGACCACACCTTCGCGCGCGATCTCAATCAGCCCCCGGGCCACCACCTGCGCGGTGACGCGCCCGCGAACGAGAATGTTCTCCGCAACCACACGCTGAATGTTCAGCCGCGCCGTCGGTTCGATCACAATCGTCCCGCAGGTCATCAACTCGCGTCCCGGGTGTGTCGCCACGATGCGCAGGTCTTCGAGCGTCAGCCGGCGCTGGCACTCCCGGCAGGCCAACGACATGGCCTTGACGGGCACACTGATCCGCGCGCCGCAGTGGTAACAGGTGACGTCGCGATTCGGGGGAACCGTGGCAGGCATCTCCGCGCTCCGGCGGCGGACGGCCGCGCATCACGCAGCCGGCGCGCGCCAGCCGGATCGGACCGTGGGCAGGAGTCTCAGCGGACCGCGCCGGGAATCGGGATGGCCGCCGGTTCCGGCATCGGCCGGGGCTTGGGGACCGGAGCCGAACCGCCCTCGACCGGACGGACGCCACCCTGCGGAACGGCCTGCTCACGACGGGCCGTCTCGGCGATCGCACCGACCGCGACGTGGCCGACGAACTGCGCCCCGTCATTCATTTCGAGCCGCGCGGCCCGCAGATCGCCGTCGATCCGGCAGGTGCTCGTCAGGTGGAGCTTCTCGGTGGCAACGACGTTGCCCTTCACTTCGCCGTCGACGCGCACGCTGGCAGCCTCGATCTGAGCGGTGACGCGGGCGCCGTCGGCCACGTGGAGCGCCCCTTTGCTCTTGATCTGCCCTTCAAACTGGCCAAGGATTCGCAGCCCCTTCTCGAAGCTGATCTCACCCTTGAACTTGGCATCGGCCCCGACGATGGTCGGAAACTCCCCGTTCATATCGCTCATGAATCGCTTCCTTTGCCCGAAAGTCAGCGGCGCTGTGCGGGCCGTCCGGTCACCCTGCCCCGGGTGGACTACGGCATGAGTATAACGACCCGGCGTTGGCATTCAACCCAAGTGCCAATCGCTGGTTAAGGCCGATAACAGGACAGATTTCACAAGCTAGCGGCGGCGGCCGACGTTGGCCGGCCCGCGCTGCGTCTGCGGGCGGCCGCGCGAACCAGACCCCACGTCGCGCGGCAGATCGCGTTGTTCACGAAGGGCCTCCGGCAGCCGCGGCCGTCGCAGCGGAAGCGCGGGCGAAAAATCCTCGACGTTGAGGTCACAGCGGGGCACAACGGCCATGCAGAACGGACTCGAGACCACCAATGGCGCGTCCGGCGGTGGCGCGGTGACCTCGTAGTCGACGCGCAGCCTCGGCCCGTCGCGATAGACACGGTTGATTCGGACGGCGTACTGATCCGAAAGGCGGCGCCCGAGTGTGATGATGAGAACCATCTGCTCCCGGAAGTCGACCGGGATGTCCACCAGCGGGACCTGCGCCAGCATGCCGGCGTCGCGCACGACCAGTCGCATGGGGCGATCCTCATGGCTATGTGTGCCTGACGCGATCTGGATGATCGGGAGCTCGGTTCCGTCATCCGGAAGGGGAACCGCACGCTCGTCGAACTCGCTGCACCCGATCAGAAGGAGCAGTCCACAGGCACAGAAGCACCACCGCATGATGAGATATCGTAACGCGCGCCGCGGTGGTCCGAAACGGCCGGCGCGGTAGGATGTGCCGGCATGGAAGTGGAGACACACCGCCTGGAGGTGTCGACCCGCGGCGACGACCACGTCGTCGACCTGACGCGGATGGTCGTGTCCGCGCTGGCGACCGGTTCGATCCGTGACGGCCTGGCGTGTGTATTCGTGGTCGGTTCGACCGCGGCGATCACGACGACCGAGTACGAACCGGGGCTGGCGACGCACGATCTGGCCGCCGCCCTTGAACGCCTCGCGCCGCGCGACGGACGTTACCTGCACGAGGAGACCTGGCACGACGACAACGGCCACGCGCATGTGCGAGCCTCGTTCATCGGGCCCAGTCTCACCGTCCCCCTGATCGGCGGGCGACTGGCGCTGGGACAGTGGCAGCAAATCGTGCTGATCGACAGCGACACGCGGACGCGCCGACGCGACATCGTGGTGCAGGTCTTGGGCGGCGGATTGGAGCAGCCGAGGGGAGGTTGACGCGATGCAGTGTCCGGGCTGTCACAAGAACATTCCCGACGACAGCAAGTTCTGCGCGTACTGCGGCGTCGCCATGGACGCGAAGTCGCTGGTCAGCAAGCCGGCCGCGGATGGGCCGCCGGTTGAACCGCCGCCCGGCGCGCCGACGCGCGGCTCGGCCGCGTTCGACCCGGTCCACGAGAAACCCGTGCGCGAGTTCCGGCCGGCCTGGCGCGCGTTCCTGGGCGCGTGGGTGATCTGGGCGCTGACGTCATCCCTGATGATCTACCTGGCAGTGCACTTCGCCGCCAGCCGCGGCGCGTGGAACGTGATCTGGATCGCCATTGCCCTGGGGGCGCTGCTGGCCCTTGCCCGCCAGGTGTGGTGCGTGCTGGGCATCCGCTACCGGCTGACGACGCAGCGGCTGTTCATCGAGCGCGGGTTACTGTCGCGGACGGTCGACCAGACCGAGCTGGTTCGCATCGACGACGTCCGCGTGACGCGCGGCATCATCGATCGGCTGCTGGGAATCGGCCGCGTGGACCTGGTATCGACCGACGCGACCGACAAGGCCCTGCGGATCGTCGGGGCCAAGCAACCCATGGCGATCGCCGAGGACATCCGGGTCAACACCCGCCGCATGCGGTCCCGCCAGACGATGTTCATCGAGAGCATCTAGCCATCGCCGGGCGGCATCCCGGGGCCTTTCCCGGGCGGTTTCGCCCCGGAGCCGGGAAAACGAGTTGACATATCATGATGTCATGATATAATGACCATTATGACTCGACGCCGGTCGCCGGCTGGGCTGGTCCCGTTTGAAACACTTCGGCGCGTCGCCACCGCTCTGCGCGTGCTGGCCCACCCCCACCGGCTCCGCATCGTCGAGCGTCTCGACGGGCAGCGGCTGACGGTCGGCCAACTGGCCCGCGCGCTCGAGCTGCCGGCCGCGGCCTGCAGCCAGCACCTGAACCTCATGAGGGCGCACGGCCTGCTGCGCTCGCGCCGCGACGGCCGCTCGGTGTTCTACGAAATCGCCGATCCCAGCGCCCGCAACGTCCTCTCGTGCATTCGCCGACATGCGGCGCCCGGCGAAGGCGTTTCCTGAGGAGTGCATCACCATGTCCGAGCCCATTCGCATCGTCATCGTCGGAGGCGTGGCCGGAGGCGCCACCGCCGCCGCGCGGGCCCGCCGCCTGAGCGAGTCCGCGTCGATCGTCGTGCTCGAACGCGGACCCTACGTCTCGTTCGCCAACTGTGGCCTCCCCTATCACGTCGGCGGCGAAATCGCCGACCGCAAGGCGCTCCTGCTTCAGACGCCCGAGAGCCTCAGGGCCCGGCACAATCTCGATGTCCGTGTCCGATCGGAGGTGACGGCGATACACCGCGATCGCAAGAGCGTGTCCGTGCGACGCCTGGACGACGGTCAGACGTACGAGGAGCCGTACGACAAGCTGATCCTCTCAACCGGCGCCGCGCCGATTCGCCCTCCGCTGCCGGGCATCGATCACAATCGCATCTTCACGCTTCGCACCCTGCCTGACATGGATCGCATCAAGTCCGCCGCGGACAAGGCCCGGGACGCCATCGTAATCGGCGGCGGCTTCATCGGCCTTGAAATGGCGGAGAACCTGCGGCGGCGCGGGCTGGCGGTGACCCTCGTCGAACTGCTCGACCAGGTCATGCCGCCGCTGGATCGGGAGATGGCCGGGCCGGTGGCCGAGGCATTGAGAGCGCACGGGGTCGACCTGCTGCTGGGCGATGCGGTCGAGTCCTTCAGCGACCGCGCGGGCCGCCCCACAGCGCGGCTCAAGAGCGGCCGCGAGTTGGAGGCCGACGTCGTCATTCTGTCCATCGGCGTGCGCCCGGAAACCACGCTCGCGAAGGAGGCCGGGCTGACGCTGGGAGAGCGTGGCGCGCTCGTGGTGAACGAGCACATGCAGACCAGCGACCCCGACATCTATGCCGTCGGCGACTCGGTGCTGACGACCGATTTCGTGACCGGAGCGGCAGCGTTGATCCCACTGGCCGGTCCGGCGAACCGGCAGGGCCGCATTGCCGCCGAGAACGCCCTCGGGCGGCCGACGCGCTATCGCGGCTCGCAGGGCACGAGCATCGTGCGGGTGTTCAACCTGGCGGTGGCGATGACGGGCGCGAGCGAGAAGTCGCTGCGAAAGGCCGGCATCGACTTTGCGAAGGTCTATCTGCACCCGACGCACCATGCCGGCTATTTCCCGGGCGCGGTGCAGATGTCGATCAAGCTGCTCTTCAGCGGAAAGGACGGCCGCGTGCTCGGCGCTCAGATCGTCGGGGGCGATGGGGTGGACAAGCGCATCGACGTCCTGTCAGCGGCCATTCAGGCGCGACTGACCGTGTTCGACCTCGAGGAGATGGACCTCGCCTATGCGCCGCAGTTCGGCTCCGCGAAGGATCCGATCAACATGGCCGGATTCGTAGCGGCCAACTCGCTGCGGGGTGACGTGCGAATCGCCCACGCGGACGCGCTCGACGGCGCCCTGCTGCTGGATGTTCGCACCAACGCCGAGCACCAGGCCGGGACAATTCCGGGATCCGTTCTGATCCCGATCGACGAGCTTCGTCGACGCGCCGGCGAGCTGCCGAAGGACCGCCCGATCATCGCGTACTGCGCCGTCGGTATCCGGGGCTACACGGCCGCGCGCATTCTGCAACAGTTGGGATTCGACGTGCGAAACCTGTCCGGTGGCTTCAAGACTTATCGCATGTTCCATCCCGCGTAAGCATGGCCGGCGCTACTCGCGGCCGATGAGCTTCAGGAACGCCTGCTCGTCGAGCAACGGGATGCCGAGCCGCCGAGCCTTTTCCAGTTTGCTGCCGGCCTCATCGCCGGCGATGACGAAATCGGTCTTCCTGCTGACGCTGCCCGCCGGCACCCCGCCCAGCCGGCGGATCAGCTCCTCGATCTCGCTGCGCTTGTAGCGCCGGAGCGTGCCGGTGACCACCACGGTCTTGCCGGCCAGCGGCAGATCCGCCGCCGTGCGCCGCCTGGGCTGGCACATATTGACGCCGGCGGCAGCCAGCGCCTGCCAGGTCTTCCGGCCGGCGTCGCTTTGGAAGTAGCCGTGCAGCGAGCGGGCGATCTCCGGACCGACGCCCTCGACCTGCTGAAGCTCGTCGAACGAGGCGGCCGCAAGGGCTTCCATCGTGCCGAAGTGATCCGCGAGCAGCTCGGCCGTGGCGCGACCGACGTGGCGGATGTTGAGCGCCGCCAACACGCGCCCGAGCGGCTGCGCCTTGCTCTTCTCGATGGCCTCCAACAGGTTGTCGACCGATTTGTCGCCCATCCGTTCCAGCTTCAGCAGGTCCGCGCGGCGTTCCTTCAGCCGATACAGGTCGGCGAACCGGTGAACCAACCCGGCGCTGACCAACTGATCGATCAGCGCCTCCCCTGCGCCCTCGATGTCCATCTGGTCGCGACCGCAGAAAAACTTCAACCGTTCGCGAATCTGAGCATCACACTCCGGATTCACGCAGCGGAGATAGACGCCACCCTCGTCGCGGGCAACGTCGCCGCCGCACACCGGGCAGTGCCTCGGCGGACGGACCGGCCGGGCGCCGGCAGGTCGCTTGTCGGTCACCACCCGGACCACCTGCGGAATGATCTCGCCGGCCTTCTCGATGATGACCGTATCGCCGATGTGCACGCCGAGTCGCTCAACCTGGTCGAAATTGTGCAGGCTGGCGTGGCGAACCGTAGTGCCAGAGAGCGACACCGGCTTCATGACCGCGCGCGGGGTAATCGTGCCCAGCTTGCCGACCTGGTAGTCCACCTTTTCGACGATGCTCTCTGCCTGCTCGGGCTCGTATTTGAACGCCACGCACCAGCGGGGAAAACGGCTGGTCGCCCCCAACACTGCACGCTGCGCGAAGCGGTCGACCTTGATGACGAGGCCGTCGGTCTCATAGGGCAGGTCGCGGCGGCGGCCTCGCCAGGATTCAACGAACTCCAGGACGTCGTCGATGGAGCACACCACCCGGCGGTGTGGATTGACGGGAACGCCCCAGCCGGCCAGTTTCTCGAACAACACGCTGGCGCGATCCGCAATCAGCGGCTCGATCTGACCGAATCCGTGTGCGCAAAACGCCAGTCCGCGGCCGGCAACCAGGCGCGAATCGAGCAGCTTGAGCGTGCCGGCCGCGGCGTTGCGGGGGTTCGCGAACGTCTCCTCGCCGGCCTGCTCGCGGAGCGCGTTGAAGCGATCAAACGCCGTCCGGGGCCAGTAGACCTCGCCGCGCACCTCGAGCACGTCAGGCCAGCCACTGCCGAGCAGCGCCAGCGGCACGCTGCGAATGACGCGGACGTTGGCCGTCACGTCGTCGCCAACGCGCCCATCGCCCCGAGTGGCCGCCAGCACGAGCCGGCCGTGCTCGTAGCGCAGACTCGCCGAGACGCCATCGATTTTCGGATCGACGAGGTACTCGACCGCCTCGCCCGGCAGCGCCCGACGAACTCGCTCGTCGAACGCTCGCAGGTCACCCTCGCTGTAGGTGTTGTCGATCGAGAGCATCGGCACGGCGTGCGTCACATGCGCAAACTCGGCCAGCGGCGCCCCGCCGACGCGTTGCGTGGGGGAATCCGGCGTCACCAGTTCGGGGTAAGCCGCCTCGAGCTGCCGCAACTGTTCCAGTAATCGGTCGTAGTCACGATCGCTGATTTCGGGCGAGTGTTCGACGAAATACAGCCGATCGTGCCGGGCGATCTCCGCCCGCAGGAGCTGGATCTGCTTGGCCGGGTCCGGTTCCATCGATGATCTCCGGTCGCATGGTATCCATCGCGCCCCTCCGGGGCGACCGCGGCGCCGACATCGGCACCGGGTGAGATCGTCGCCGCGGGAGAGGGACAACGCCGCGGCCGGCGGCTAACCTTGGTACCCAGATCGAGTCCAGCGGGCCAGTGCCGCTCCCGATCGATGGACCAGAGCCTCGCATGCCCCGACCGAACCGCCGTTGCCGCGACCGCCGCGCCGAGCGCCTGTTGCGCGTGGAGTGCTTCGTACTGGCGTCCATGCTCACGGTCGGCTGCGGGTTCGATCCTCGCTGGCCACAGTCCGCCGCCGAGCGCCGATCCGATGGTGAGGATGTCGTCGTGGCCTACGCGCTGGACGGCGCCAAGCAACCGAACTACTTCCAGCGGCAACGCGGCGGTCGGGTGGTCGAAGTGTCGTTCGACCTCGATGGCGATGGCAAGCCCGACGAAACCGTTGATCGCACACAGGATGACCGCTCGTGGCCGCACTGTCTGCTGGTGCTTGACGGCGCAACGTTCGACGTGGTTCAGGCGATGTGGAACGATGGTCATTTCCGGCTTTTTCCCCGGCCGAGCCGGTTAATCTCCGTATTTCCCGCCATGACCGACCTGGCCATGACCCGCATGTTCGGCGCGCCGATTTGCAGCGGTCCGGAGGCACTCTACTTCGACCGCGCGGCGAATCGGATGCGCGGCGGCAACCTTTCGTATCTCGCCGGCGACAACGCGCCGTGGCTGAGGTTCGTGAACTACCACGCGCCGCAGTCCATCGGAGCCAAGGCCTACCTCGATCCGCAGGCGGTGTTTGACGAGGAAATGAACGGCGCGATGCGAGCCTTCCGGGCCGCACGAAGCGGCCTGGTGTCGGCCTACTCGATCGGGGCATCGGGCCTGGGAACGCGCGGCGGACCGAAGGCCATGCGAGCGTACATGCTCACGGTCGAGCGGCTGTGTGAACGGCTCGTGTATGAGCGTCGCGGCCGGGTACGAATCACGCTCACGTCCGACCACGGTCACAACCTGCAACACTGCCAGCGCGTCAACTTCCGCCGAACGCTGGAGACGGCGGGATTCCGCCAATCCAACCGCCTGAGCGACGATCGCGACGTTGTCTGCCCGGCATACGGCCTCGTGACGTTCGCGGCCATGTTCACCCGGCAACCGGCCAGACTGGCTGAAGCGATGGTGAATGACCCCGCGGTCGACCTGGTCGCGTACCGCGACGGGGAAGCGGTGGTGGTCCTCGCGCCCGACGCGGCGGCCCGCATCTCGCGAACGAACGAGGGAAGATTCCGGTACGAGCCAAGCAGCGGCGATCCGCTGCGGCTGATGCCGATCATCATGGAACTTCGCAGGTCCGGTCAGGTGACCGTGTGCAACGAGATCGACGATCGCGCCATGTTCGAGGCGTCCGCCGAACACCTCTATCCGGACCCGTTGCATCGACTGTGGGAGTGCTTCGACAACTTGATGCACCATCCGCCCGACGTGGCCCTTTCATTGAAAGACGAGTTCTGTCACGGCTCATGGTTGTTCGAGATCGGGATCGGCAAGGTCGCAAGCACCCACGGCTCACTGAACCTGAAGAGTTCGTCCGCCTTCGTCCTGAGCGACATCGAACCGCTGCCGAACGCGATCCGCATGGCCGATCTGCTGGCGACCCTGGAGCGCACGCGCGCCGCGCCGGCACGCGGCGCCGCCGCCCGCGCGCTGACCCGCTGAATCCGCGGCGCGGACGTTGATTCGAGGCGGAGGAGACGCTATAAGAGGGATAAGAGTGCGATCTGTGCTGTTCGATACGGAGGCTACGATTTTTTGAACCGATACTCGTGAACCTTGGGAGGCTGGCAAATGGGCGTCCTGAGACGAACTCACCTCGCGTGGGCGGTCTGGTGCCCCAAGGCATCTCCCACTTTGTAAGAGGGGTTCATGAATCCGCCTTCGACCGGCAGAACTACGGAAAGCGCTTTTTAAAGGGCCCGATGCGCCTCGTGCGGATCGGGTTCTTTTTTTGAATGCCTGCCTTCGAGCTCACCGCGATACCCGTGACCATCGATTAGCCGATATATTCCGGGTCCACGGTTCGTACGGGAGCGCGACATGCACGGATGCGGTCGAAGCCGCTGGCAACCCCGTCTGACGTTGCTGGCTGTCACCGGCGCCATTCTTCCGGCCGCGCGGGTCGTCGCGTCGCCGCCTGAGGGCGAGGTTGTGGCGTGGCAGGTGGCGCTGGATCGCGCCCTCATGTCACCCGGCGTCATCGACGGCCGCTGGGGGCCCAAGTCGCAGCGGGCCATCCGCGCCTTTCAGCGCCGACACGGGCTGCCGGTCACCGGACTGCCGGATGCCGACACGCGGGCGGCGGTGGGTGTCGATCCGGGCAGCGCGACCCGTCCGTACCAGATCAGCCGCGGGGACGTCGACCAGGTCGGCCCATGGCCAAGGAGCTGGCAGGAAAAGGCGCGCGTCGATCGCCTCGGCTACAAGTCCCTGGCGGCACTGGTCGCCGAGCGCGGTCACTGTTCCATCGCGCTGCTGGCGCGACTGAACCCGGGCCGGCGGCTCGACCAGCTCGAAGCCGGTGACATCGTGAATATCCCGAACGTGGGCCCCGATTCGGTCGGACGGCCGCGCGCCGCGGCGCTTCAAATCAATCTGGCGAGCAAGACGATCGAGGCGCTCGATGAAAGCGGCCGCCTGGTTGCTCTTTTTCACTGTTCCATCGCGAAGGACAAGAGCAAGCGCCCCAGCGGACGGGCCGCCGTGAAGGTGGTCAGCCCGAATCCGGTGTACGTCTTCGATCCGGCGATGTGGCCGGAGGTCAAGGGCGTCGATCGCAAGCTGATCATTCCGCCCGGGCCCCGCAATCCGGTCGGCTTGTTCTGGGTGGGCCTGTCGCTCCCGGGATACGGAATTCACGGCACGCCCGAGCCCGAGCTGATCGGAAAGACCGGATCTCACGGCTGCTTCCGGCTGGCCAACTGGGACGCGACCCGGCTCGGTTCCATGGTGCGCCCGGGCGTACCGGTCGACTTCATCCAGCACGACCCGAAGCCGGTCGCGATGGCGGCGGCCGCGCCGGCGTCCAGCGCTGCGTTGTTGTTGGCCCGAGCCGGCAACCGCGAGACAGGTACGGCCGCGACATCAACGCCGTCGGCCGCACGCGCCGCTCCGCGGCGCAGACCCGCTCGCCCGACCGCCGTTCGGAAGGCGACGCCCGGCAGGCTCGCGCTGCGTCCGGTGCGAACCTCGTCATCCGCGCGATGAAGTTCGATCGTCTCACCGTCGTCGTCATGCTGGCCTGCGCGGCCTTCCAGATCTGGGCGGCGGATTACTACACCGTCTTTGACGACGAGGCCTTTTCCCTGCAACGCTACATCCTTCCGGCCGGCGAGCTGGTCCGTGAGCTGTGGAGCGGCGTCGAGCCCGATCCGCCGCTGTACTACCTGCTGGAGCACGCCTGGATCGAGTTGATGGGTGTGCGACCGCTGCCGATGCGCGGCTTGTCGATCCTGTTCTTTGTCCTGTCTCTGCCTGTGCTGCGTGCCGCGGGTGAGGCGTGGTACGATCGCACGGCAGGCCGCTGGGCGGTCGTCCTGTGCGGGCTGAACCCGCTGCACCTGTTCTTCGGATTCGCCGCCCGGTGGTACGCACTGTTCTTCCTCTGGACGGCGGTTCTCCTGCTGGCTACGGCGAAACTGGCCGCCGCGGGATCTCAACCAGACTCAACGGCAGCCCCGCGCCGGTTCGTCTGGCCGGTCGTCTGGGTCATGGCGGCCGCCGCGGCCTGCTACACCAATTACCTCGGACCTGTGGTCGTCGGCGTGACTTGGATGTACGCCGCGTGGACGCAGCGTGCCGGCCGCCGAACATTGGCGTGGCTGCTGATCGCAACCGTCGCGCTCTTTCTCCCCTGGATGCCTGCGTTCGCGGCCGAGATCGGACGTTTCCCGCAGGTCTCCGACATGCCGGCGTCGTACGCGGTCTGCGCTGCCCGCACGCTCGTCGCCCTCACGGCCGGGAACCTGGCTGGGCCGGACTCGCTGTACGTCTGGATCCCGATGGGCGTGTTCGGGCTCGGCATGCTGACACTGGCGATCGCCACCCCGCGCCGGCTTGGTGGCCCGGCCTGCATCGCCGTGGGCGTCGCCGTTGCCGGTATCGCGTCGCTGGTCCTGATTGACAAGTACGTCATGGTGCTCAGCGGGGCGTTCTGGCTGGCGGTGGCGGGCGTGCTGTCGCTGCCGCGCCTCGGCCGGAAGCAGCGGGTTCGTCAGGTCACCGTCGCCGGCCTGTCGCTGGCGTGGGCCGGATGCGGCATCAACTGGATTCTGGAACAGGGGTGGACCAGCTTGCGCTGGCTTGACCCGATTCCACAGGCCGTCCGCGAGCATATCTGGGATCCGGTCATTGTCGCGACCCATCCGTCGGTGCGCTACTACTACGGCTGCAAGGACCCGGCCCGCTGGACCGGCCGATTGTCCCCGCAGCGCTGGTCCGAACGGGCCGAGCTGGTCCTGACGCCAGCCCAGGCGCTGGAGCGGCTTGATTCCGTCGAGTTGGTGGACCCGTCCGGTCGACCGCTCACCGTTGCGACGATCCGCACGGCGTCAATTCGGTCCGACGATGCCGGCTGGCCGCATTTCGAGATTTGGCTGAACGAGAACATGAAGCTCGACAAGGAGACGGCCCTCATGCCCGACCCGCTGTCGGGCCTGAAGGACCGACTCGATCCGGCCTACGTCCATCCGACCCACCGCGTCGTCGCGCGGCGATACGTTGCCGGCAGTCCATAGGCTGCGGAAGGCACTCGCCGCGGTGCGAGATTTACCCTGCGCCAGATTCACAGCACGAGGCCGGCTGACGCCTGAGAATCCAGTGGAAATCGCTTGTCAGGCGTCCGGTCACGCCGATAAACTACGCCCATTGGCCCCAGTCCCGACGGGGACATGAGGAATGCGGCCCTCGGCGGCTGCCTTCGGTCAGGATCAACTCCGAAACGGCCCGCACGACGCGTGGCGCTCGGCGCATGGAGGCGCGGCACAGCATGATCCTCAAGCGACTCGTCCTGCACGGTTTCAAGAGCTTCGCCGACAAGACCGACTTCGACTTCGAACCGGGCATCACCGGCATTGTCGGGCCGAACGGCTGCGGCAAGTCCAACGTGGTCGACGCCATCAAGTGGGTGCTCGGCTCGCAGAGCGCCAAGAGCCTGCGCGGCACGCAGATGCTCGACCTCATCTTCAACGGCTCGGGCACGCGCAAGCCCTCGGGCATGGCTCAGGTCGACCTCATCTTCGACAACTCCGACCGGCGGCTGCCCACCGACCAGACCGAGGTCACCGTGTCGCGGCGCCTGTTCCGCTCGGGCGAGAGCGAATACCTGCTGAACAAGCAGGTCTGCCGGCTGAAGGACATCAAGGAGCTGTTTCTCGACACCGGCATCGGGGTCGAGGCCTACAGCGTCATCGAGCAGGGCCGTGTCGACGGGTTGCTGCGCGCCAACCCGGTCGACCGCCGCGCGATCTTCGAAGAGGCGGCCGGCATCAGCAAGTACAAGGTGCGGCGCATCGAGGCCCAGCGTCGACTCGAGCGTGTCAACCAGAACCTGGCTCGCGCGGGCGACATCATCGAGGAGCTCGAACGCCGGCTTCGCAGCATCAAGATCCAGGCCACCAAGGCTCGCAACTACCAGGAATACTCGGCGCGGCTGCGTGAACTGCGCAGCACGCACGCGCTGGCCGACTATCACCGGCTGCATGAGGCCCGCTCAGCCCTCGAACGAAGCGCGGCGGACTTCAGCGACCGGGCCACCGCGCATCGAACCGAAATCGCTGCGCTGGAGGCCTCCGCCAGCCAGGTCGGCGTCGAATTGCTCGAGCTGGAGGAGCAGATCACGACGCTCGACGGCCGGCTGCTGAGCGTGCAGGCCGATATCGCTGCCCAGCAGGAGCGCATCAGCGCGTCAGAGCAGCGGATCAGCGAGCAGGTCGAATTGCTGGAGCGCTGCCGGGCCCGCCTCGCCGCCATCGACCAGCAGACCGCCGGGCTTGCCGAGCAACACCGCCAGCAGTCCGCGGCCGCGGCGGAGGTCGAACAGCAGGCGGCAGAGGCGGCGCGCACGCTGGCCGCGTTGCAGGCGACAGAAAGCGAGCTCTCAGCGGAGTACGGCCGGCGGTCGGCCGAGCTCGAGTCGGAGAAGAGCGGCGTGCTCGAACTCGTGCGGCGTACGAGCCAGCTCAACAACGAACTCGCCCAGATCGCGATGATGCGGGAGAACCTGACCGGTCAGCGATCGCGATTGGAGGCCCGCGATGCCCAGATCGCCACGCAACTGGCGGAACTCATGCACCGCCGACAGCAGGCCGAGGCCCGCCGCGACGAGTTGGAACGACTCATCGCGGAGCAGACCGCGCGACTGGAAGACGCTCGCGCGGCCCTGGCGGATGCCGCGCGAAACCGCGCTCAGGTCGCCGAGCAACTCGCGGCCGCGAAGGAGCGCCGCAGCGCACTCCAGTCGCGGCACGACGTGCTGGCCGAACTGGATGCCCGCCGCGAGGGCCTGCTGGCCGGATCGCGCGAGGTGCTCGAGCGCCGCGATGCGGACGCCTCCGGCGCAACGTTCGCCTACGTTCTGGGGCCGATCGGCGAGCTATTCGAGGCCGACGCGGCCGATGCCGGCGTCGTCGAGGCCGCGCTGGGTGAGTTCTCGCAATACCTGGTCGTGTCGAATCGCGACGCGCTGCTGAACGACTCGGCCGCAATCGCGGCTGTCTCGGGCCGCGTACTGGCGTTCGCGCTCGACGCACTTCCGCCGACGCTGGCGATGGCCGACCTGCGCGAACAACCGGGCGTCGTGGCGCTCTTGGCCGACCGCGTGCGCTGCCCCGAGAACTGCCGACACCTCCTGCGGCAGCTCCTGGGTCGAACGTACCTCGTCAGATCGATCGACGACGCCCGCCGGCTCGCTGCCGCCTTTCCGGACGCGGGCCGCTACGTCACGCCGGCGGGCGCCATCGTCGAAGCGGACGGACGCGTCGCGCTCGGCCCGCTCGACCGGACGGCCGGACTGATCAGCCGGCGGAGCGAGCTGCGCGAGCTCGCGGCCATGCTGGAGAGCACTGGGCGCGACATCACCGGTCTGACCGAACAACTCGCCATCGCCGAGCAGACCGTCGGCGAGTGGCAGCGCCGTCAGCACGAGACGCAGGACGCACTGGTGGCGGCCCGCACCCAGCGTGCGGAGGCAGCCGCGCTGCTGTCCGCCCACGACGACGAGACGCGAAAGCTCTCAGCCGAGCAGCCGCAGATCGCGGCCGAGGCGGGCGAGCTGGCGCGCCTGATGCTCGAAGCGTCTCGGCGCGAGGAGCAGAGCCAGTTGTCGCTGGGCGAGGCCCGGCAGCAGGCCGGCGACCGCGAGCGGCGCGTGACCGAGTTGTCGGCATCGCTGGAGCAGCTCTCCGAACACCGCCGCGCGATGGCCGAGCGGATCACGGACGCCCGCGTCCGCGCCGGCGAGCTGGCTCAACGTCGCCAGGCGCTCGCGGACGCGCAGCTCGCCCTGGAGGCATCGCAGCGGGCCCTGGCCGAGGAGCGCAGCGCCGCGGAACACGATGTCGCCAACGCCAACACGCGGATCGAGCAGTCGCAGCGAGCCATCGTCGAGGCCCGGAGCACGCTCGAAACACTGGAGTCCGAGCGGCGCCACCTGACGACCGAGGCGCAGGCCCGCCGCCAGCGACGCGACGATCTGCGGCACGAAAGCGAGGAGCGCAGCGATCGTGTGCGCAGCCTGCGGCAACAACTTGAAGAGGCCGAGCGGCAGCTCCACGCCGAGGAACTCGAGCTCGGCCAAGTACGGGTTCGCATCGATGACCTCGTCGCCCGCGTCCGCGACGAACTGCACATTGACCTGGTCGAGCGCTACGCCGGCGCACCGCCGACCGAACATGATCTGGCCGCGGTTGAAGCCGAGATCAATGAGCTGCGGGGCAGGATCGACCGGCTGGGCAACGTGAATCTCGATGCCATCTCGGAGCAGGAGGAACTCGAGCAGCGCTACACGTTTCTCACGAAGCAGCGGGACGATCTGCGCGCCAGCGAGACACAGCTCACCGAACTGATTGAGAAACTCAACGCCGAGTCGATCAACAGGTTCGGCCGAACTTTTGAGGAGGTGCGCGGACACTTCTCGGCGTTGTTCAAGAAGCTGTTCGGCGGAGGCAAGGCCGACGTGTTTCTCGAAAACCCGTCCGAACCGCTTGAGAGCGGCATCGAGATCATGGTGCGGCCGCCCGGCAAGGAGCTGCAGAGCATGACGCTGCTGTCGGGCGGTGAGAAGACCATGACCGCCATCGCCCTGCTGCTGGCCGTGTTCAGGACGCGACCATCGCCCTTCGCCATTCTCGACGAGGTCGATGCGGCCCTCGACGAGGCCAACAACCAGCGATTCAACCATGTCGTGCAGGAATTCGTGTCCGGCACGCAGTTCCTCGTCATCACGCACAGCAAGCGCACCATGAGCATGGCCGATGTGCTCTACGGCATCACGATGCAGGAAGCCGGCGTCAGTAAGCGCATCAGCGTCAAGTTCGAGCGCGAATCCCGGCAGGATGACGACCGAGCGCAATCGGCCGTCGCCTAGCGACGGCCGGCCGATCGACCGCATCGTCGCGATGAGACCCCGGTGCGGCAGGTGCGGCTCGGGGGAGCGTGATCGGACACGATCGCGGGTTGCCCGACCGAACGGGTTGCGCTACCCTGAGCGGCATGACCGAGCTGACCCCTGCCGAGCAACTGGCTGAGCTGCGGCGAGGCGCCGAGAGCATCTACTCGGAACGCGAACTGCTGGCGCGGCTGGAGGAATGCCGCCGCGTCGGCCGACCGCTCCGCGTCAAGCTCGGCATGGACCCGACCGCGCCCGATATTCACCTCGGGCACACCGTCGTGCTCCGCAAAATGCGCCAATTCCAGGATTTCGGCCACGTCGCCATCCTGATCATCGGCGACTTCACGGCGCGCATCGGCGATCCATCCGGCCGCAGCAAGACGCGCCCCGTGCTTTCACCCGAGCAGGTCGAGGCCAACGCCCGGACCTATCTTGAGCAGGCCGGGCATGTCCTCGACACGTCGCCCGCGCGGCTTGAAGTGCGGCACAATTCTGAATGGCTGGCGGGCATGAGTTTCGCCGACGTCCTGCGGCTGGCCGGCCGCATGACGCTCCAGCAGATCACCAAGCGGGAGGACTTCGCCAAGCGTCTGCGCGACGAGACGCCGATCGGCATGCACGAACTGATGTATCCGCTGATGCAGGGCTGGGACTCGGTCAACATCCGCGCCGACGTCGAGCTGGGTGGCACGGACCAGACCTTCAACAATCTCGTCGGCCGCGATCTGCAAATCTCCGAGGGCCAGCCGCCGCAGATCGTGATGGTCATGCCGATCCTGACCGGGCTGGACGGCACGAACAAGATGAGCAAGTCGTACGGCAACTACATCGGCGTGCGACACCCGCCCAGCGAGATGTTCGGACGACTCATGAGCATTCCGGACGCCCTGATGGCGGACTACTACCGCTTGCTGACCACCCTGCCCGAGGCCCGCATCTCGGAACTGTGCGACCCGGCCCGGTGCCACCCGCGGGAAGCCAAGGCCCTGCTGGCCCGCACCATCGTCGCCCAATACTACGACGAGGCCACGGCAACGCGAGAGTCCGAGATGTTTGACCGCGTGTTCCGGGACGGTGGCCTCCGCGATGACATTCCCACGTATCGCGTGCCTCCGGACCAGATCGGCGCGGACGGCATCGCAATCGCCAAGCTCCTGCATGTGGCAGGGCTTTGCGGTTCCAGCAGCGAGGGGCGGCGGCTCATCGAGGGCGGCGGCGTCAGCATCGATGAGCAGCGGATCACCGATTCACACGCGAGAATTACACCGGCTCCGGGCATGCTGGTGCGCGTCGGCAAACGTAAGGCCGTGCGGTTAGAATAGCGCGATGAGCCGCCGACGGCCGTTGCCGGACCCGGCCCGGAGGATCCCGATGACGACATCCCACCACGACTCGGCCCCGCTCGCTGCCGGGTCATTTGTCGTGCACCACGACGGGCAGACCAGCAGCGGTCTGTCGGCTGCCCAGGTGGCCGAACTGATCGAAACCCATCCCGGCGCTGATCTCAAGATTTACCGCATCCACCGGGTGCAGCCCGATGGGCAGATGGAGCTCTGCGGCGTATCGGCCGAACGCTTTCAACTGGAGGATGGATTCTTCTTTCTGCGCGACTCGCTTGAGATCGCCCGGGCCGACTTCCTGACACTGTGCCGCTTGGCTGAACGCACGCCGCCGCCGTGCCGCGCGAGTGTGCAACTGGCCGAGTTGACCGGAGCTTGGCGCCCGTTCGTGGTGGCCATGCTGTATCCGGCTGAGTACGGACCCGACATGAGCGACTGGCTGTTGCGGATCGGCTACGAAGGCGGCTCAACGGTCGAGGGTGGCGTCAGCGCCGTGACCAGCTACCTGTCCGCCGAGCGAAAGGTCGTCTTCCGCCAGCAGCTCTGGGGCGTCATGGACGGAACGCTCCGACAGGGCAGTGACAAATCCGCGATCGAGGCTTCATGAAGCGAACCGGCCTGCTGGCGTGGCTGCTCCGCCTTGCATCTGTAATAGGCGCGTGGCGGCGGCCCCGATTCGACGAAGAACAAGTCGCCCGGCAGGACTGGCCCGTGAACGCCCGCCGAGTCGGCTTCCGCGTGAGCGAGCGCACTCGCGACGCGTGGCGGCCGAAATGGCTACGCCTGTCGCGGGGCGATTAGGCTCCGCCAGCCCGCCGCGATCACCGCGGTTCGGGCGGGCCGACCTTCTCGTCCCAGTGCACGATGGCGGATCGAATCGCGGCAACCGTGCGCTCGAACGAGGCCCGCTGCTCGGCCAGTTGGCTCGCCAGCAGGTCCACTTCCATGGAGAGTTCACCGAGCGCGGTGCCGCGCCAGGCGTAGCCGCCCGAGAGCAGTTCCATGAGTCCCACGCGTTCGCCGGGGTCGACCATCGCCTCGACCGGATGAACGCGCGGGTCGGTCGTTCCCTCGATTCGCAGCAAGGCGCGCAGTGCTTCGACGTCCCCGCGGATCGCGCCGCGCTCAAACTCCAGCCGCACGGCGTTGAGGTCAACTCCACCGGCCGCCAACCGACCGGGAAGGTCGTCAAGACCGACCTCCTCGCCCTGAAACCAGACGCGCCCAAAGCGGTCCAGACGCAGCCACGCACCCTCCCGCACCGGCCGGATCACGATCACGACCTCCGTGCCGATCGGCGGAACGCGCTTCGGGTCCGGGACCAGTTGCCAGTCGTCCGGTGTGTTGACATAGACGCCTTCGTCATCGGCGGGTCGCGAGGCGGCCGCTGCCGAGGGCGCGGGTGTGACGGACCGGCTGGTGGGTCCGCTGGATGGCGCGGCCGGGACGAGCAACACCAATGACGTGGGGAAGGGCAGCAGAGTCAGCACGGTGCCGTAGACGTCCGCGCCGAACCGCCGCTCGCCGTCGGGTGCTCGGCCGACGAACAGCCATCGCGAGGGTGGCATCGGAGGCGAGCCGGGCGCGGACATCAGCCATTGCCGAGCGTCGTCAACGCACGTCTTCCCATCTCGCTGATAGCGGAGCTCGACCTCGACGGTTGCCCCCCCACTGGGGACCGCTCGCCCGGTCGCCGCGTCGAATCGTGCCGGAGTGCCATCCGGCAAACCGAGGAGCCCGAGCGCCTGATAAACGTGGAGCGGCCGGGCGCGAATGCTCATAATGCTCTCATGTTCCTTGCTGCGCGGCGCGCACGCCAGCAGTTCGAGAATACCCTCGCGGAGCACGACCTGGGCGTCGACGGCCACCTCGCGCCGACCCCAGTCAATCGTGACGCCGTCGGCGAATTGCACGACCCGGCCGGCCGGCCGCGTGGCGGTCGTTGTCTGCGACCACAACGGAACACAGCTTGACAGCGCAATCACCGCGGGCAGCACGAGTCGTAACATCGACGCATATCTTCATGCAGCCGAGCATCGGCTGGCAAGTCGCGACACGTGGCCTGCCGGCTCACGAGGTCGCGTTCAGCCCCTGAAGGGCCAATTCGAGATTGCGCCGCGCCACCGCGTTTGACGGATCGAGACGCAAGGCTCGCTCGAAACACGCCTTGGCCGCCAGCAGGTGCTCGCGCACGACCGTCACGGACTCGCCGGCCCGGCCAGCATGAATCGCGAGTTGGCCATGCGCCGTTCCAAGGTTCTGCCAGGCCTGGGCAAACCCCGGTTCGAGCTCGACTGCGCGCGTCAACAGTCGCACCGCAGGTCCGTTCCAATCGAGCGCGAGCGGCAGCGCGGCGATCAGGCTCAATTCAAATCCCGGAACGGCCGTGGAGCGACGCATCGCCTGATCGATCAACGCGTCGACGTCCACGCTGGCGGCAGCTTTCTCATTCACCGCGATCAGTTCCGCATGCTCCGGAATGCGCCTGGCGAACACCACGAAGGATCGATCGAACCAGACCGGAGCCCACTGCTCATCGGTAGTCAGTTGGCCTAGCAGGTTCTTGGTCGCCGACCCGGCGTGCAACAGAAGCACATTGACGCCCCAGCGGTCGAAGAACTCATCGTACGGTTTGCGACCGATGGTAATGTCCCCGATCTCCGCCAGCGCCTCGGGCGGGTAGGCGAACGTGTTGGTCGTCACGAATACCTGCCATCCGGCGGGCAACCCCGTGAGGCAGTTGCTCGACGTGTAGAAGTCGGCGAAGAACCGCGGCTTCAGGTCTGGTTGTGAGCGCATCCACGCGCAGGCGTCATGCGGAAAATTCAGCCAACTGAAACCGCTGCCGAAGGTCCGGTTCGGCCGCAGCTCGTCGAAGTAGAATCGGCCCGTGACGATTCGTGGCACCCACCAGACCGCCAGACCCGCAAACACCACGGCCGACAGCATCTCGACCCGTCGGCCGGCGCCGGCCAGAGATACGCGCGCAGCCGCGCCCGCGAGCAAGCCGGCCGCAATCGGCACGGCCCCCAGCGCGACCAGCGGGATGTTCCGCCGCATGCTGAACGACATCGTCGCCAGCAGGGCCATAACCAGCACCTCTCCCCAGCGACGCCGAACCAACCCGATCGCGATCCCCACGCAGACGATCGCCAGCACAGCGAAGTAAGCGTGGATGGTCCGTCCGCTGACGATCAGGTCCAAGAACGCGAACGGCGATCGAAACTCACTGATGCCTGCCCAGCTTCCGGCGTTGTCATCCGCTCCGGGCAGGACACCCTGACGGCGAAGCAGCGCCAGCGTCGAGATCGGAAACAGCGCGCCGCGGATGCCCCACGGATTCACCAGGCATGCGACAACCTGCGCCGCGAGCATGACGAGGCGAGTTCGCAGTACACGCGCGTCCTCGGGGATTGAGCCGCGGCCGATCCGCGTCGCCGCGTCGCCCAGCGTCCATGCGAAAGCTGCAATGGGCGCGACCAGGAAGTAGCTGTGCAGGTTGACCCACATGACCTGCACCCCAAACGTTGCCAGCCCGGCAACCCAACTGCGGCGCGGCGGCCGGGCGAGCAGACAGAGTTGCACGGTGAAGCACAGGTAGCTGAACAACTCGGGGCGGAGATCGAAACGCTCGTAGGATGCCAGACCGGCCAGAACGATCGCGCCGGACACGGCCGCTGCCGCTCCGCCCGTCACCCGCGCCAGCAATGCCACGCCCACGAAAGTTCCGCCAAGCAACAGCAACTTCAGCACCGAGAGCGCGCTTGCCCCGCCCCATTTCTCGACCAGCGCGAAGACCACCTGTCCACCCCAGTTGGCGTTGACGAAGCGGTGTCCGCCGGCTGCGTAGATGAATGGGTCGACCTCGACGATGCGCCCGGTCTCGATGAAATGCCGGCCGTACGCCAGGTGATAGCCCAGATCGACGCTGGCCAGCTCGAACCAGGACAACGCTGCGACGACTGCGACCGACGCCGCAAGCGACGTGGCGGAACAGAGGCTGGACAGGCGATCGCGCGAGGACATGCCGACGACGGGCGAGAGGGCAGGCATCTGGCGGCTCGAACCGACCATTCCGGGCGGCCACGACGCGCGCGGCGCCGCAGGCACTCCAACGATCTCGCACAGGATATGAGGTCGGCAGCCGCGCGAGGAGGAGCCTAGTCGCTCTGCGAGAGCGTCGGGAAGGCCTCCTGCTCCGCCTCCTCTTGAATGATGATCTTGGGCTTGATAAGGATCAGCAAGACCTGATCATCGCGAACGGTCGACGAGTTCGAGAACGCCCGCTTGAGCACCGGAATACGCGACAATACCGGAACACCGGCGTTTCGCTCGCGCTCGGCCGCCAGTTTCAGGCCGCCGATCAGCAGGGTGCCGCCGTCGGGGACGGTGACGGTGGTCTGGACGATGTTGGGCCGCTGGTCGATGAGCTGGATCGCGCCGCCGCCGTTGAGCAGTCCCGGCCCCTGGAACTGGAACGTCTCGCGAATCGCCGACACGGTGGTCGCCAGCCGCAGATTGAGACTGACGTATCGGCGATCGGCCGACACAAAGCCCTGAACGTCCAGGCTGCGGCCCGACAAGGCGTTTCCGATGTTCTGGCCGAACAAGCCGACGTTGTCGCCGATCACCGGCGTCAGCGTCGACACGAATTGCTGCGACAGGAACGATTCAAACGCCGCGCGCTGACCGTTCGACAGCACGAGCCGCGGCGCGTCCAGGTCGCTCGAGCGATTGTCGAGCTGGCTGGCGCGCAGCAGGAAGTCGACCTGGATGTTGTCGAGGAAGCTGCCGAACAGGGACAGGGCCGGCACGATGTTGTTGCCGCCCAGCGAGCCGTTGATGTTGGTCGGCGCGGGCGATGCCAGGTCCAGCGTGTTGTTGATGATCGGGATCGGCGTCAACTGCCCCGAGTGCGGCGCGACGTCGCCGGGCAGCGGGACAAGGCCTGGCTGGCGGTAGGGCTGGTTCAGATCGTTCGCCTGGTTGGGCGGACCCAGCGGCAGTCCGACGTTGCCCGGCGCAGCCGGCGTGAAGCCAAGGCGACTGAAGCGGCGCGGCAGGAGCAGAATGGATCCTGTGGCCGGATCCCGGAGGACCGACGAACCCACCGTGGCCTGATCGAAGCCGGCGTTGCCATTGTTCAAGACGACGTCCAGGTCCACGCCGATCTGCTCCAGGAAATTGCGCGTGATCGTGATGAAGCGGGCCTCGACCGCGATCTGAAGGGCGCGTTCGCGCCGCAGCTCGCGGAGCAGATCCTGAATCTGCTTGTGCGCGTTGGCGGTCTGCGTCACAACGATCTGGTTTTCCAGATTGGCAATGGTTCCGACGTTGCCGCCGGCGTCGCGCCAGCTTTCTGGATCGATCGTGTCCTGAATAAGCTGCTTCAGCTCATCCATGTATTCCTGGCGGAGTTGGGTTTCGTTTCCTCCGAATCCACCGCCACCGCCGAAGCCGCCACCGCCGCCCAAGCCGCCACCGCCACCCAGGCCGCCACCGCCACCCAGGCCGCCGCCGCCCCCCTGTCCGCCGATGCCGCCACCGCCCAGGAAGGCCAACTGAATGCCGAAGATTGGCTGGTAGTCAATCAGCCGGAACAGCAGATCCGTCACATCGTAGACCTGCGGGGGCGGAGGCGGGCTGAGGCTGAAGGCCTCGCGAGTCGAGATGGTCAGAACGCCTTCCGAAACTTCGAAGTCCAGTTGAGTGCCGGATTCGGCCCCGAGATCGTTCAGGACGGTCGTCAGGGCCTTCTCGTACGTGACATCGGTCAGCTCCAGCGTGACTTCCTTCTCGCGCTCGATGCCAGCCAGTTCCAACTGCGACCACTGCACGATGATGTTGATGCCGATCGCCTCGCGGAAGTACTTGACGATCTGCTCGAAGCTCTGGCTCTCGAACTTGATCTCCGGCGCGATCTTCCGCAGCTTGCTGCGGACGCGCCGCGTCGCTTCTCGCCCAGCCTCGCCGGTGTCGCCGGCGTCCGACTTTTCCTTCCGCCTCGCCGAAATCTCCGGCCAGTTGCGCGGATACAACAGGTCCTGGTGCCAGGGGATCGAGGTCTCCTCGTTTTCGCTCAGCACGTCGCGCGTCTCGCGCAATCGCGTCGAATAGGCATCGACCTGGCGCCGCTCGGTCCGCGTGTCCTCGAGCACCTCGCGCATGAAGACGGCCTGCTCGTTGGTCGGATCGATCGCCTGAACCTGCTTCAGGACCCCGATGGCCTCGTCGTAGCGGCGCTCCTTGCGCAGCTCCAGCGCCTGGTTCATCAGTTGCTCGATCTGAAGCCGACGCGTTTCGGCAATGCGACGCTGCCGCTCCGCCTCGACGCGCTGCACCTCGTCGAGCTTCTCGCCCACCTGCCGTTCGTCGTACTTTCGCTGCTCGCCGTTGACGAAGGCGGCCAGGTCCTCGGCCATTGCCCGGTACTCGTCGTATCGCTGCGGCGGGTAGGCGTAGCGCCGGTTCGACTCGATCGCCTGCCGTGCATAGTCCAGCAGCCGCCCGGCCTCCTCAAAGTTGCCCTCGACGACCGCCGCGCGGATCTTTTCTTCGCTGTCGCGATAGACCGCTACGGCCTGCTGCCAGAGCAACTCCTGCTCCTGCACCAGCGAGTCCACCAGGCTGGATGCCGTCATGCCAGACGCCTGCGCCGGCGTCGCGCTCATCCCGGGGGATGGCGTGCTCGTCCAGGACGACCCACGACCGACGTCGATCGACTCGATCGTCATGCCGCCGCTGCCCGCACCGCTGCTGCTCCACCCACCCGAGGACGGCGAGGGAGATACCGGCTGCGGCGCGCTCGGCGGCGGCGTCCAGGCAGTCTGGCTCGGGATCGGCGTGCTCGCGCCGAGCGGCTCCGGCTCAAGCATCAGCGTACCGCCGGTCTGCGCGGGGGCCGACGCGCCGGAACGGTACGTCGGCGTCGTGTAGGTCGGAGGCGAAGACACCGGCGGCGGAACGTAGCTCGGCGGCGGCGTGTACGTCGGCGGCGTCGGCGGCGCGCTTGGCTTCCGCGGAATCGGGCTGAGCGGGTCGTCGCTCGTCCCGGATCGGGGCGGCAGGACCTGAATCGCACCGCCTGGCGCCGTCGGTGGGATGCTCTCGTCCGGAGATGAGCGCCGACTCGACTCCACGGCGGGACGAGACGGCTCGGTGCTCGCCGGCGCTGGTGACTGATCCTCCGCGGATTCCTCCACCGGCTCGTCGTCGGCTGGCGCCTCGTCAGTCGTCATCCCGTCATCCGACGACCGCTCGGTCTCGCCTTCGTCATCATCCGCCGGCCGCTCCTCGGAATCGTCCTCGTCGGACGGAGGCGGATCTTCGTTCCGCATGGCGCTGGCAAACACGATCTGCTCGCCCGTCTCAATCTCTGCCAGAATCGCCCTGGATCGCTCACGCACCGGGCGAGCCGCATGCGGATTCGCGGCGGCCAGCCGGTAGTATCGCGCGGCCGCGCGCCGATCGCCCTTCTTGTGCGCTTCGCGCGCCAGTTCGAAATCGAGCTTGGCCTGCTCCTGCTGCTCGAGCGCGTCTTTCGCGCTGCGCAGGGTCTTGCGGTACACCAGCGCATCGGCGTCCGACGGAAGGTCACCTTCCGAGATGCCTTCCAGCGCCCGCAGGCACTCCGCGTAGCGCCCGGCCTCGAAATCTCGCAGCGCCGACCGCAGTCGATCTCCAGCGGTCGGCTGCTCCACGGCGTTCACGGCGCCCGCGGTTGTCACGAGAACCCAGGCAAAGGCGATCACGGCGCGGCGCATGAACACGAGGCTCCTCCTTCGTGGGGCTAACCCGTCTGGACACGGATCGGCACGTACGCAGGCTATGGCCCAATCTTCTTGATGGTCGCCGGGGAGGCTCTTGGCGACGCCTGCGAGGCCGATGGTCCGGTAGGTCTGTGCGGTTCCAGTGACCGCTCCCCTTGGTCTGGCGGCTCCCAAAACCTGCTTGGTAGGTTAACGAATCCTCTCGGTCGGTTCAAGCCCCGATGCCACCAGCACTGCCACCGGCACCCCCTGCAACAGGCCTGAAATCCGGGCGCCGGCCCCCCGGCCCGCCGCCTCAGGGCTGCTAACGGGCGGTCAGTTCCCTATATTTCGCATCAGTGCTGTCGCGCGCCACCAGCAGTCGGCCATCGGCCGTATCCACGTAAACCAGTTTCCCGCCGAGCGGGTCACGGCTGTCCGGAATGATGTCCACCACCCGCGCACCGGTGCTGAAATCGACCTTGTCACGGGCCACGTTCTGGACCTTGCCGATCGAGTCTCCCAGCGTGACCGAGAACTCGAACTTCCGGATGGCGCCGCGCAGCACCCTGAAGACTTCGACCTTGGCCGAGCGCGTCTTGTCGTTCACACTCGTAACAAAGAAGTACGTGTCGGAGCGGATCTCGACCGGTGCCGTCGGCGGCGACCAGTCGGACAGCAGCGTCAGCCGCCGAGCGTCCTCAACGTCCTTCAACGTGTTGGGTTCGCCGAGGAATGGATTCACGATTTCGTATCGCAGGCGGTAGACGTACGTCTGCCCCGGAACCGGATCGAGATCGCAGGCCATGATCGGCATCATCTTCTCGGGTCGCCGAAAGTCGACTCGCATGGTCGGCCGCTTGGCCTCGCGGCGCTTCTGCTCGAGTTCCTTCACCTTCGGCAGGGCGCGCTCGCGTAGCGCGCTCGGCACGCCTTCCTCGCCCAGTGCGGCCTCGAGCAGGATCGCGGCGAGATCCCATTCGCCCGCGCGCATGGCCTGATCAAACTGCGTCATCCACTTGTTGAACCGGCGCTCGGCGGTCGGTACCGCGCGGCGAGCCTGCGGCGCGCCGCGAGTGGGCAGTTGCAATTCCATTCCACCGCCGGTGGGCGCTGCCGCCTGGGAATCCTCGTCGTCCGGGGTGCCCTCGAGCAGCCACGGGATCGGCGGATAACTGATCGCCGTCCCGCCGACGGCCACCGGCGGCAACTGGCCGCGCACGATCCGGTCCGATTCCCGCAAGAGAAGCTTGCGGAACCGCTCCAGCTCGTCGATCTGATCGGCCGACAGCCGGCCATCCGGACGCGGACGCAGCGCCGGCATCCCGATCGGCGTGTAGGGTCGATACGGATCGACGTCCTCCCACGGCGCATTGGGGTCGGCGGCCGGACGGCGCTGCAGATGAACCGCCAGGATGACAAGCGGCGCGTCGAACTTCCCAAGCGGATAGCCGGCGGATCGAAACACCCGACCCTGCTCGAGGAGATCCAACTGCGCGGCCACGGCGGCCCACGCACGCGTCACGTTGCGCGTCTCCGGCGGAGCGCCGGTCGCCAATTGTTCGAGCGGCCGGGGGTCGGGCAGGCTGAACGTCGTGCGCCCCGCGCGAGCCACGGGCTGCTCCGGCGGAAGCAGGCGCGCCAGCGCGTGCTTCTCACCTTCGGTCGTGCTGGACGTGTCAATGAGCGGCGGTTGCCATTGCACGAGCGGCGGCAGACGCGGCGAGATTTCTGACATCCGGATCAGCCCGCCCTTCTCGCCGAAGGCCAGATCAAGACTCTCGCCGATGGGAGCGACCTTGACCGGATCCGCCTTCTTCGAGCGAAGCCGCTGGAGCGTCTCATCCGCCGCCTGGGCGACCTTGTCGCACACGTCGCCGGCCGACAGACCCTCTGGCGTCTTGAACGGGGTGCCGACGACGAAGTAGGCGACCGCGCCGACCAGTGCCAGCGCTGTCAGTCCGAGAAGCCCCTTCTCGAAGTGCTGCTCGAAGACGTTCGTGCGAGCCTTGGGCATCGGTCGATCTCCTCGAACGCTACATTCGCCCGCCGCCGCTGATGCCGACATCGCGCGCATCGGGCGAGGCCAGCACGGCTTTCAGCGGCTCTGGAATGAACCTGTCGAACACGTCGCGGAGGAAGTAGCCCTCCAGATCAACCGTCAACTCCACCACGGGATTCGGACCGAACACGTAAGGTTTCTGGAGCGGATCGGGCGCAACCGCCTGAAACGTGACGTTGATCGGCGTGTAAAAGTTCACGCGGGCCAGCTCGTTCAGCAGTTCCGGAATGGCCCGCACGTCGCACACAAGCTCGATCTGAATCGGCACCACGAACATGCTGCTGTTATTGTTGCGGTTGGTGAACGACGGCGCGAAGTTCGCCGCCTGCACGTTGAGGCCGCCGCCGCGACCCAGGCGCGACGCGATGGAGATGCGCTTCAACTGCTTGACCGGCAGATGGGCCACCCAGACGTCAGCCGCGCGACCCGCGGCCGTGAGCGCTTCGGCCGCCCGCCCGTTCAGACGCGAGAGCGCCGTCACGACGTCCTGCTGAATCCAGAGTGACATCTGGGCCTGCCAGATCTCGTCGGCCGTCGGCGGATCCTCCTTGTCCTTCATCGGGTGCATCGCCAGTGCGAGCGGGTCGACATACATCCAGATCCGCTTGGCGCGGTCCAGAGCTGCCAAGGCCTCGGGATCCTGCCGAATGGCGTCCGAGCGGTTCTGCGGGCGTTCAGTACCCGCGCGACTGGCCGCACCCGTGTCGGCGGCCAGCGCCTCCGCCAGCGACCACGGATCATCGCTGCTCTTGGGTTTGGTTCGCTGGCCCTGCTGAAATCGGAACACCGCGACGTCCTCAGCCGTCGGCGGGCCGCCGCCGTTCAGCCGCTTGACCATGCGGGCGTGTTCGGCCTTGTATTCGTCGCGAAAGCGATAGGCGACGCCGGCGCTTGGCGGTGCCGGCAGAGCTTCCGGCACGATCGGCCGACGCTCTTTCCGCTCGACCCGGCCGTCGGCGGTGATCTCCTCCTCGAATGCGTTGTAGAGTTGCAGGTCACGTCCGGCCTTGATCGCTCGCTCAAATTCCTCCTTGCTCTTGGCGATCTCCGCCTTGCGACTCGCAATCATCTCCGGATTGACGCCGCCCGATTGATAACCGCGCAGCTTGCGGATCATCTCGTCGGGCACCGTCATCTTCTTCCGGACCGTATCCCCGTAGAGAAAGCCCCACACGCCCATGCCGATCGAGCCGAGCGCCACCGCGCCCAGCGCGATGAACTGCCACTGCTTCTTAAGGAAGTCCATCCAGCATCCTCCGCGACCGCCGGCTCAACCGCCGGTCACTCTCAGCGCTCGTCGCGATCGGCCGGCGCCGGTTCCGCCGGCGCGGGCGTCTCCGGCCCCTTCTTGTCGTCCGTCTTGCCGACCATGTCGGGCGGCACCGGCCCGCGGATGATCACCATCGCGATCCGGAAGGTTGAATCGCCTGTGATCGGCTCGTCGGTGACCGGATCGCGCGTCGGGTCCGGCTGCCAGCCCATCGGCGCGCCGCGACCGGTCAGCGGACTTCCGCCGCGAGGCGTCGTTGGCGCGACCGGTCGACCGGCCGAGCCGCGTCCGTCACGATCAACGCCCGGTGCGACGCTGGGCGGCGTCACCGAAGGCGGCAGGCCACGGGCCGCGCCGATCGGCCTGGCGCCGACCCGTGCCAGGTTGTCCGACTGCACCTGCTTCACCCAGAACTTCATGTCCTTCTTGCGACCCTCAGCCTTGAGCTTGGTGACGATCTCGTCGATCAGGGCAGGTGCCTCGGACGACGTGGTTCGCCCCTCGATGATGACCGTCCAGCCCGCCGCCGAAGCCTCGGCGGGCGGCATGCCGTCTTCACCGGCCATTGCGCCCCGCGTCGGCGCGGCGGCGGCGGAAAACGCCTTCGACGCGTCGCGCGGATCGAATCGGCAGCGGAACCGCTCGATCCAGACGTCGCGCCGATCGCCACGAGGGGTCTGCCTCGCCTTGGCGGCGTATTCCTCAGACGACGACGCCTCGAGCACAGCGGGCGAATTCACCTCCGCGAACACGCGTTGCACCAAATCCACGATCTGGGGGATGATCGGGTTGGCGGTGGGCAGGTCGGTGACCGCCTTGAGGCGCGCCTGCTGGTCGCTGAGGTTCGGCAGCGCCGCGAATTCATTCTTGAGCTTCTCGAGCGACGACGCGATGCGGACGCCGTACTCCAGCGGAGGCAGGTCGCGGCCCGGGGGCTGCGCGAAGGTGCGCTCGGCGGTCGCCAGGTCGGTCGGCGGCACGCTAGCGCTCGTCACCGAGCCGAACTTCGATGCCAGTGCGTTCTGCGCCAGCATCGTGCCGAGCCAGATGGCGCCGGCCGCCCCCGCCAGACATGCGGCGCTGGCGCCGAAGAAGACCTGCTTCTTCTTCCAGAGCTGCTGGCGCACGATCTCGGTGGGCAGCAGGTTGGCGGTGATGCCGGTCTTCACGCCCAGCGCCTGCAGGGCCGCCCCGACGGCGACCGAGAGCGACGCCGAGTTCTCGGTATAAGACGGCGCGCCGGCCAGCGCACCGGCGCCGATCTTCGTGAAAGAGCTGAATCGCTCGACCGGCAATTGCAGATTCGTCGTCAGGAACTTCTGCATACCGGGGAGCAGAAAGGTCCGCCCCATCCCGATGCAGCGCTTCACCTCCGATTGGCGGCGGGTCGACGTGTAGAATCCGATCGACTGCTGAATCTGTGCCACCAGGTCGGCGAACACCGGCCGCATCGCCTGCAGGATCTGTCGGGCGTACTTGCTGGAGGCAGCCTGCCGCTTGAGCTCCTCGGCCTTCTTGAAGTTGAGCTTGAACGCCTTCACCAGCGCGTCGGTGAAGCTGTTGCCGCCGAGCGGGATCACACGCGACCAGAGGCTGTTGCCCTCGATGATCAGCAGGTCCGTGGCGACGGTCCCGATGTCGAGCACCAGCGTAGTCTCGTCGCCGAACTGCCCGTCGTATCGCAGGGCGTTGTACGTGGCGAACGGTGCGGACTGAACGACCGTCGGACTGATGCCCACGCTCGAGTACTGCACGAGCTGGCCGCGGACCAATTCCTTCCGCATGGCGAAGATGCCGACCTCCACGTCGAGGGAACCCTCGTGGGTGAAGATCTCGTAGTCCCAGACGACCTCGTCCATGTCGAACGGGATCTGCTGCTGGGCCTCGTAATTCACCATGTCCGGGATCTTCTTGGCCTCGACCGGCGGCAGCTTGGCGAAGCGCGTCAGCGTCATCTGGCCCGGGACGGTCACCGCCACCGCGTGCTTGCGGACATCATGCTTGGCCTGGAGTGCTTCCACTGCGGCTCGAACGAGCGCAGGCTTGTCCGCGTCGGGTGCTGAGAGCATCTGCGGATGCTCGTGAACGAAGACCTCGGCGATTTCGACCTGCTCGCCGACCGACTGGAGGCGGACGGCCTTGAGCGCGTACTGACCGAGGTCAATGCCCCATACCGGTAGCTTGGCCGCCATCACTCAGGCCTCCTGCGGGGACGACGCCGGTCCGACGCGGTCCGCAGCCGCGTGGCGCGCATCATGGGGATCGATGGGCGGCCGATCGCGACGCCCACCCCTGCGCGTACCCCCCATCCTCCAGGATTCTACCATGACATCACGGCCGGCGATGCGAGCACCCCGGCGGAAATCTGAATGACTCGATCATCTCAGCCCGACGGCTTACCGCGCGATTATAGGGACCGCTGGTGGCGACAGCCACGCACCCCGACGGGCGCTCGAACCATCGCCTGAGGGTCACGTTGGCACATGTTGTCAGGTCGAAGCGCTGCGACCGTGCTCAGGGAGGTGGAAGCTGCGGGACGGCGGGGCGAACGAACGTGTAGTCCACCCGAAACCCGCCCGGCGATCCGGCATCCTGGACGAAGGCGAACGTCAGAACGCCGCCGCACAGGTAATCGACCCCGTCGAGGAGCACGAGCTGCTGCGCCGTTCCCTCGGTCGGCGCGGCTGCCAGTGGATCGCCAGCGGGCGCGGACGAAAAATAGATGTCCTGATGCAGCACGGCCGCGTCATTGATGGGGCTGGTGCCCGCGCGCTGCAGCGTCACGAGGCGAATCAATTCAGCACCACCGAGCGAGAGGACGCGCCGGCACTGCTGGGTCTGGGTCGGCGCGGTCGTGTTGCCCTCGATTCGAATCTGCGTGAAGACCGGAATCGTGGTCTGGTCCAGCGGGTCATATCCGCCGAACGTCAGATTCGCCCGAAACGGGGTGTTGTTGATCAGCCCGATCGTGATGTTGCCTCGGCGGGTCGCCGTCAGGTTCAGGAAGGCCGTCGGCGAGCAACTCGAGATCAGGCCGAGCAGGACCGCCCAGGCGCACGGCCCGCGAACGGATCGGATTAGCGCAGCCAGTCCCCGGATTCTCACGTCTTCTTGATCGGCTCGATCGCGGACAAGCCCGCAAGGTTATCCAACGCTAGGCGCCGGCTCGGCTTGGATCAAGCAAAAGCTGCCGGGCGGAGTACAAATCTGCCGGCACGGGCATGATCCGATTTGACCCCGGGCCGTGAGCGGACGAAGAATCTAGGGAACTAGACGCCTCGCCGGACAGGGACGCCGTCCCGTCATCAGGGTCCAACCCGACGCGGAACCAACCGCATGAGCCACCACTGCCGAAACAGCCGTTGCGGTCGCTCGCCCTGGCCGGCGATGCTGGGGCTGGCCCTGATCATCGCCAGCGGCTGCAACAACATCGACCTTCTCGCCTACCTGCTCGGACAGTCGAGCGAGCCGCTGTTCCCCGATCTGGCGATCAGCGTCGTTCAGCCCGACACGAACCGCAACGTTTCGCCCGGTGCGTCCGCCCTCATCCAGTGGGCCGACATCGCATCCGTCCCCGGCACCTTCGTGACGGTCCGGGTCGATCGACTGAACTCCGCAACTCGAGAGAAGATTTCGGAAATCGTGCTGGTCCCGGCGCGCGATGCGCTGGCGGACGGAAGCGCCGATCGATTCGAATGGGACGTCACCGGCGTCATCGTCGGCACCTACAAGACCGTACTGACCATCGCCGCGCCGGACGGCCGGATGCAGACCACCAGCGCTCCGGGCGACTTCAACGTCACCAGCACGATCCCGGCGCCGACGCTCAGCTTCACCAACCCGGCTGCGGCCGACGTCAGCGTGCCCAATCCCGGCAACGTCAACATCACCTGGACCGACAACGGCGTGGCTAACGGCCAGACGCGGATCACGCTGACGCTGGACCCCACGCCGGACGACCCGGCCAACGGCGACGAACGCACCATCGCCCGCAACATTTCGAGCGCGGACAACGGCAACAGCGGGTCGTTCAATTTCGACCGGAATGACGCGGACGGCGTCGCCGTGCCGCCCGGCACGTACACCCTGCGCGCGACGCTGGTCGACGACCTGCACGATGACGACGGCTCTCCCATCGTCGTGAATGCGATCGGACGAATCGTCGTCGAGCCCTGACGTTCGTCGTCCTCAGCGAACCAGGATCTCCTTCGCCAATCGATCCGCCTCGCGCAACCGCGCGGCGGCCTTCGCGTAATTCACCGGCTTTGAACGTCGATAAGCCTCGAGGAGCACACCGAACCGATCGCGGGTCGAACCGGCCATCAAGGCGTCCCGTGACTCCTTTCGCACCGGGATATTCGCCGAGTCGCTTCGCGCCAGTTGCAGCTCGACCTCGGCCGACGCCAGGTACTCCGCAAGCCGCGATGCGGCGGCAAGGTTCTCGGAACCGGATACCAGCGCCACCGAGTTGGGAATCCACAACGTGCCCGGCCACGCCGCACCGCCCGGCGCGTCGAGATCGGGCAAGTGCATGTCAACAACTTCGCCGCGCGCCCGCGCCACGATGACGTCATCGCTGTCCGACATGGCAAGCTCGACCAGTCCGGCAGACAGCAAACGGACCGCGTGCGCGTTTCCATCAGCGAGTCGAGCGCCGTTGTCTCGCAACCCCTGCAGCCAGGCACGAAACGCGTTCTCGCCCCACAAGTCGGCCAGCACGGCCATCTGCCCGCGCGTGGTTCCAAAGCGAGGATCAGCCAGGGCAATCCGCCCCCTGAACCGCGGCTCGGAAAGTTCGGCCCAGCGACGCGGGAGCTGATCGGCCGACGTCCGTCGCGGATCGTATGCGATCACCCGTGCACGCAGCGCGAACGACAGCCATCGACGTTCGGGGTCGCGAAATGCGTCGGGAAGGCCGGCCGCGGAGGCGTCCGACGGCGCCAGCGCGCCGGCTTCGGCCAATTGCAGCGTGCCGAAAACCTCGCCGGACCACCACAGATCGGCGCGCGGCCGCGCTCGTTCGGCCAGCAATCGAGACACCAGGCCGGTCGTCTTGCCGGCCTCGGTATCGAAGACGGGCCGCACCATGATGCCGGTCCGCCGTGTGAACTCCGCCAGGATCGGCCGGGCGAAGACCTCGTCGGCAGAGCAGTAGACCGTCAGCGCCTGATTCTCCGCGAGCACAAGATTCGGGCACAGCAGGCCGACGAGGGCGGCCAGGCGAACGGTCATGGCTTGCTCGGCGCCGTCGTGGTCTGCTCGGCCATTTTCTCAGCGCGCTCACCCAGGCGATTGAAGTAGTTCTTCACGGCACGCTGATAGGCCCTCGGCACCTGCTCGCGTTCAATCGCGTCGCTGGCATCGCGGACGGCAGCGCGAACGGCCTCGAGGTACGGCGCCTTCGCCTCGCCCTTGAGCTGTTCACCCTTCTCAAAGTACTGCCCGATGACCACGCCTTCGCGCTGCCGGACCTTGGCGCGCTTCCGCTCGAAGTCGACATCCCCATCGGTGTCTCGTGCCCGCTGCCCCGCGCCGCGGCCGCGTCCACCCGCCCCAGATCCGCTGCTCTCACAGGTGCCACAGGGCGAACCATCCTTGCGCATCCCGCTGCCGCCGCAATCCTTGCAAGCGCCTCGCGACGAGTCCTGCGTTTCGTCGCCGAGGTCTCGCTTCATGTCGTCCAGTTCGGAAAGCTTCGACTCCATCTCGCCCAGCTGCTGATCCAGCATCTCCATTTCCGAAAGGGTCTCGGCGGCTTCGTCCAGTTCCCGGGCAGCGGACTGCGGATCGCCCTGTTGCGACTTGCCCGACGCAGCCTTCATGCACTTGCTCAGCTTCTCGCAGGCCTCACCGGCCGCCCGGCTCTTGCTGCTCTGGCGGACCTGCTCCTTGAGCTTGTCGATCTGCGGCTGTGACATGCCCTGATCCTTCAGCTTCTTTTCAAGCTCCTGCATCATCTGCTGAAGCTGCTGCGGGTCTTTCTTCGCGAGGGCATCGAGCACGCGTTTCATCTGCTCCTCTGACAGCCCGGCGTTCTTCATCGCCTGCTCGAGATTCTGATCGCGGGACGCCTCGTTCAGGCGTTTGGCGAGGTCGTCGAGCTGCTGCTCGATCTTGCGGGCCTGCTCGGCGTTCTTCGGATCGCGCTTGGCCTTCGCCAATTCGTCCTTCAGACGCCGGACCTCTTCCTCCGCGCCCTTGAAATCGCCGTCGCTGAGCGCCTGCAGCAGCTTGCTGGCCGGCGTCCGCCGATCGGACGTGCGGTTCATCTCGCGCAATCTGTTTTTCAGATCCTGCATCTGCCGGAACCGGTCGGATGCCGCCTGTTTCCGCAGGTCCTCCCCGACGCGATCGAGCTTCTTGATCGCCTCGCGACGCAGATCGCTCGGGTCGACCGGCTTGTCGCTCGGCTGAGCCAGTTGCTCCAGCTCTCTGAGGCTCTCGAGGTTCTTCAGTTCCGGGTTGGACTCGACCAGGCTCTTGACCGCGTCAACCGGCCGCGCCAATCGGCTGCGAACCTCGGACGCCACTAGCCGCTCGCGCTGCCGGCGTTCCCGCGCCTCGGCCTTGCGCAACAAGTCGAACTGCGGGAACAGCCACAGGAAGCCCAGCGCAACGATGACCGACGCCGCGCCCCACGCCAGAGACCGCGAAGGGCGAATCGGAACAAACTGGCGGACGCTCAGGCGGCTGACCACTCGCTCGGCGTCGGCCACGACAGCGACCGCAAACGGCTCATGTCGCCCGGCGCAGGCAAGCCCGGACGACACGCGTTCCTTCAGCCCCGCGACTTGATCGAGAACCATCGCGGCATCCAGCGCCGTCTCACGGCGCATCAGGGTCGACACACTGGCGATCGCCAGCCCTGCCGCCGCGCAGACTCCTGCGATCAGACCCAGTGGCCAATCAAGGCCGAAGACGCGCACCACAACGAGCGCGAGCATCCATGCGCCGGCAGCGGCGGACATTGTCCAGCCGAGCCGCGCCAGAAAGCGATTGACCCAAAGGCGCCGCCGGGCCAACTGCACCTGCCGGGCGATCGCGTGCATCGTGGTTGCTCCGAGGTCGCCGAGGGCGCGTGCACGCCCCGGCACGAGAATCGTAATCATGCACCCCACGGGCGACAACGATTCGTGCGTCGATTTCCCCGGCTCGATCGAAAGCGGTGTTTACAATCGCGCCGGACGCCTTCTATACTCCGCCACGCCTATTTGGGACGAGGAAGTCGCCCATCAGTTCCAGCAGCCGACTGCATCAGATGCCAGCGCCCGTCCGACACGATCGAGCCCGAACATCCGCGAGGCTGGCCGGCGTGCTCTCACTCGCAGGACTCGCGCTTTGGGCCGCGCTGGGAATGATGCAGGATAAGCCGACCGCCTCGCCGCAGGGACCGCCGCCGCCCGGAGCGACCATTTCTCGCCTGGCCTTCGAGGGCCTTCAGAACGTGGCCGAGGGCTACGTCCGATCCCTGCTGAAGTCCGAGCCAGGGAAGCCCTTCGATGCCGATCAGGTCGAGGAGGACGTCACCCGACTTCTGCGCAGTGGAAAGTTTGACCAGGTCCGCGCCGACCCGGTCATCATCGACGGCGAGCTGGTGCTGACCTTCCGCATGGTGGAGCGCCCGGTCGTCGCGGCGGTCGACATCGTCGGTAACCGCAAGTTCAAGACGAAGGACCTGGAGGCGGAAATCGATCTGGCACCGGGCGGCCCCATCAGCGAGTTCGCCATCAAGCAGGCCATCGCGAACATCGAGCGGAAGTACAAGGAAGCGGGCTTCTACTACGCCAAGGTCGACATCAATCGGCCGCGGCTCGAGCAGGAGCGCGTGGTCGAGTTCGACATCCGCGAGGGTCCGCGCGTCCGCGTTCGCAAGATCCGCTTTGATGGAAACGCCGCGTTCCCAGCGCGCAAGCTCTCCGATCTGCTTGAGACGAAAACGTACATCTGGGTCTTTCGAACCGGCGACTTCGATCCGGATCGCGCCGAGCGCGACGCGGCGACACTGGCCAACTTCTACAAGGACAACGGCTACCTCGACGCCCGAGTCGGCTACAAGCTCGATTTTGTCAGCCAGACCGACCTGACGGTGATCTTCACCATCGACGAGGGCGTGCGGTACGCCATTCGAGACATCATCTTCAAGGGCAACACCGTCTATTCCACCGACGATCTTCAGGCCCTCATGAAGCTGAAGCCGGGCGACTTCTACATGGCCGAGACGCTCCAACAGGATCTGCGCGCCATCACCGAGCGCTACGGCTCCAACGGCTACATCTACGCCGACATCCGATCGGACTGGGTGTATGCGGCGACGGAGGCCCAGATTGATCTGACGGTGTCGATCGTCGAGCGCGAGCAGTATCGATTCGGTCGCATTGTCATCCGCGGAAACTCGAACACGAAGGACAAGGTGATTCGGCGAGAGCTGCGCTTCTTCCCCGAGGAGCTGTACGACACGGTCGCCGTGCGCCGCGCCGAGAACCGCCTGGTTGAGACCCGCCTGTTCAACACGGCGACGATTCAGCCGGTCGGCGATCAGCCCGCCTCGCGCGACGCCCTCGTGCGCGTGGAGGAGGCGGATTCCACCCTGATCCTGTTCGGCGTGGGCGTCAACAGCAACAGCGGACTGGTCGGCTCGGTCACGCTTGAGAATCGCAACTTCGACCTGTTCGATGTGCCGCGCAACGCCACCGAGCTGTTCAAGGGCCGCGCGTTCCGCGGCGCCGGACAGATTTTCCGGCTTCAGATCGAGCCCGGCACCGAGCTCACTCGCGGCCGAATCGATTTCCGCGAGCCTTACCTGCTCGACCAGGACGTCGGCCTTGGCACCAGCCTCTATCTTTTCCAGAGAAATCGTATCGAGTGGGACGAGCGCCGCCTCGGCTTCAACTTCAGCTTCGACCGCCGCTTTCGAGAGGGACTGCTGAAGAATTTCGCCGCCGAGGTCGCGTTCCGCTTCGAGAGCATCAACATCAGCGACGTCGACTGGCTTGATCCGGAGCAGATTCGCGACGTTCGCGGCGACAACTGGCTGACGTCGATCCGCGGCACCATCGTGCGCGACACCACCGACAGCCGCTTCATGCCCAGCCTCGGCAACCGCACCAGCGTATCCTACGAGCAGGCCGGCGTCTTCGGCGGCGACAGCAACTTCGGGAAGCTGGTGGCCGACACGGCCCAGCATTTCACCCTGCTGACGGACTCGTCGGACCGCAAGCACGTGGTCTCGATCGGCGCGACGGCGGGGCAGATCTTCGGCGACGCCCCGGTCTTCGAGCGATTCTTCGGCGGCGGCATCGGATCGATTCGGGGCTTCGACTTCCGCGGCGTCTCACCCCGCGCGGGAACCATTGTCCGCAACAAGCGCGTAGGCGGCGACTTCCAGTTGCTCACCAACGCCGAGTACTCATTCCCGCTGATCGAGAAGACGGTTCGCGGCGTGGCTTTCCTCGACATGGGCACCATCGAGGAGAACACGGAAATCACCGGCTGGCGCGCCGCCGTCGGCCTCGGACTGCGGCTCTATCTGAAGCCCTTCGGCTCGATTCCGCTGGCGTTCGACTTCGCCGTGCCGCTGGCGAAGGAAGACGGCGACGACACCCAGGTCTTCAGCTTCTCGTTCGGGACCACATTCTGAGCGCGGATTCGCCGTCCGGACGATGCGCCGAGGGCCGGGTCGCCGATCGCCGACACACCGGGCAAGCCGGGGACTTATTCACAGAACTGTCACCGGTCATTCACATGGCTCGCGCACCGGTGGTGCAATGAGACTTTCTTGCTCTTGAATAAGCGGGGGCGAGCAGGTTATAAAAAAGCCATCGCGACGGCCTTTCAGCTTCCGAGGTCGAAGCGGGCCGCATCGGGTCGCACACGTACGCTCAGCGGGAAAGGAACACCACTCATGTCACACCGGTCGTTCGCACTCGGGTTCCGCGTCAAGGCCATTGTCTCGATCCTCCTGCTTGTCGTCACGCCGATCGTTCAGACCGGCTGCGGCATCGGCCTTCAACCGACCGAGGCGTCCGCGGCGCAGGGCGAACACCTGCTGCAACTCACGCCAGACAACGCGATCAGCATTACCTTGCAGAACACGAACTTCGCCGGCGCCACGGCGCTGGCGGTCAATCCGCAGACCCATACGTTCCGGTTCGCCCACCCCGATTCGTCCCTGATTCTCAATGGGCAGTTGGCGCTGGATGGCGAGAAGCTTTACATCTCCGAACTGGTCATCGGCAACTCGCACCGGCAGGCCCGCATGATGTTCGACACCGCCCGGCACATCACGGCCATGACGACTTCGGACGGCTACTACTGGGTGCGGCCAGCCGACTGGACATCGAACGTCGATCCCAACAGCGCCGACGACCTGGAGGGCTTCCTGACGGCCAATCGCGAGCTGGTCGAAATCGCGGGCGCCGTCACGGGCGCTGCCGCGGGCGGCGGCAATGGCAACGGCGCGGGCGCCGCCGTCGACCTCGTCGGCACAAAGATACTCTCTCAGGCGCAGGCCGCGGCGCTGGCCATCATCATCCCATTGATCGTGGCGCTCTACGTCGGCATCGGGAGTGTATTCTTCCTGCCGATCGGGCTGCCGCTCGTTCTGGCAGCCGGAGCCATCGGCGGGATCCTGCTGCTCGCGATCGCCATTCCCGTCGTCATCGTCGCGTCCCTCGCCGCGGCAGGGCTGCTCGTCGCCGGCATCGTGGCGGCGCTGCTGCTGCCGCCGCTGTTGATCGGCGCGGCGATCATCGCTCCGGTCGTGATCGGACCGATCGCGCTGTTCACCCCGGTCGTCTTTGGCCCGGTGGCCGGTCTGACGGCGTTCATCACGTCACTGGCCGCACTCGTTGCGTCCTAGCGCGGTCGGCGCTCGTGGGCGAACCTGCGAGAGTTTTCCTGTCGGGATGATGCCGAGTGCGCAAGCCCGCACTCGGCATCATCCCGGCCGCTCGCAGTCGGTGCTTATCGACCGGATGTGTACGCAGTCCGCTCAGGCGAGCGGACCGACGCCCGCTTGGACACACCGCGTGATCTCGCCGGACCGCACGAGCGCCAGCGCCGTCTGGATGTCGTCGCCGAATGCCCGATCCTGATCGGCATGCGGGATCGCGGCCCGCACGACTTCGTGCGCGACACGCGGACCGGTGCCGGCGCGCAGCGGCTGCCGGAAGTCGAGCGCCTGCGACGCCGTCAACAGCTCGATCGCGAGCACGGTCTCCGCGTTGTCGAGCACCTGCCAGCACTTGATGGCCGCCTCGGCCCCCATGCTGACGTGGTCCTCCTGCCCGAGCGACGTCGGAATCGAGTCCGTGCTGGCCGGATGACTGAGCACCTTGCACTCATTGACCAGCGCGGCCGCCGTGTACTGCGGCAGCATGAAGCCGCTGTTGAGGCCGGTGTCTTTCATCAACAGGGGCGGTAGGCCATCCGGGCCGGCCAGCAACAGGTAGACGCGGCGTTCCGAAATGCTCGCCCACTCGGTCAGCGCCATCGACACATAATCCGTTGCCAGGGCCAGCGGCTCGCCATGGAAGTTGCCGCCCGAGATCGCCTCGCCATCGATCAGGATCGGATTGTCCGTGACCGAGTTCAATTCGACCTGAACGGTTGCGCTGAAGTGCCGCAGCGCGTCACGGCAAGCGCCGTGAACCTGCGGCACGCATCGCAAAGAGTACGGATCCTGCACCTTGCCGCAGTCCGCGTGGCTCGGCAGGATTTCGCTGTTCTGCATCAACCGGCGCACGTTCGCGGCCGTCTCGACCGCCCCGCGATGCGGCCGCAGCGCAATCAGCCGCTCATCGAACGGTCGCAGACTTCCCCGGTACGCCTCGAGAGAAATGGTTGCCACGATATCCGCGAGGCGAGCGAGCTCGGCGGCCCGGACCGCGATTGCCGCACCGTACGCCAGCATGAACTGGGTGCCGTTGATCAGCGCCAGCCCGTCCTTGGCGCCCAGTTGCACCGGCGACAGGCCCCGATCTCGCAGCGCCTCCGCCGCCGGTCGCGCCCGGCCGCTGTCCAGAAGCTGCCCGCGTCCGATCATCGGCATGACCATGTGCGCGAGTGGCGCGAGGTCGCCGCTGGCGCCGAGCGAGCCGCGCGCCGGCACGATGGGCAGGAGATCGGCGCTGAGCATCGCGGCCAACAATTCGACCACCGCCGGCTGAACGCCGCTGTGACCAGCCGCCAGCGCCTGAAGCTTCAGCAGCATCATCCAGCGTACCAGTTCCGGCGGCATCGGCGGCCCGACGCCGACCGCGTGTGAGACAATCAAATTCTCCTGAAGACGGGCGAGATCCGCGGCGGCGATCCGCTGGCGACAAAGCGTCCCCACGCCGGTGTTGACCCCGTACACCGCGGCCGGGCCGGCCGCCATCCGCTCGAGCATGCCCCGGCTGGCACGCAGCCGCTGGAGCGCCGACGCACCGAGGGTCACGCGGATGGGCCGTCCCCAAGCCTGAGCGAGGCCCTCGATTGTCAGCGGGATATCTGAGACGGTGACGGATGAGGGTGACGCGGCCGTTCCGTGGGGGTTCATCGGCCGCGATTATAAGCCCTCGGCAAGCGGGTTCGAGCCAGGCGTTGAAAGTGCTTGACAGGATTCGTGTCGCCCGATACGAACACCCCACGAAAGGCGGCCGTTGGTCCAGCGCCATCGGCGCCGAGAGACGCGGCGAGTTGCCAAGGAGCGAAGAATCATGCTCAGTCAGGTCCTGATGCTGGCCCAGGACAGCTCGATCTTCAACATGAGGAACGGCATTCTCCTCGCGGTCCTGATCGTGATCCTCGTCGGGTACAAAATGTACAAGAACAAGCAAGTCTGAGCCGTCCGGCGGCGGCGGGAGGCGTCATGAGTCATCCGCCGCGGCCGCCGACCGACCTGTCGCGGTCGCGTGGTGCTCGAAACGCTCGAGCGGACACCCTTCGCACTGGGGCCGCGGGCGGCAGTGGCGCTTTCCGACTTCCACCAGCAGAGCGTGATATTCGTTGAATAAAGCGGCGCTGACCGGCAGCGCCGATTCCAGGAATTCCTTGATCTGGTCATAGCCGGCGTCGTCGTCGATCAGCCGGTGCCGCCACAGCACGCGGGCCGTGTACGCGTCGACGACAAACACCGGCCGCCCAAGCGCATACAACAGGATCGCGTCGGCCGTCTCACGGCCAACACCGTTGACGGTCAGCAGTGCGGCTCGCGCCTCCTCGATCGGCATCTCGGCCAACGCTTCGAGCCGGCCATCGAATCGATCGAACAGCCATACGACGAAGTTCTTGAGCCGCCGGGCCTTGACGTTGTACGACCCGGCGGGCCGGATGACCTCCGCCAGACGGTCTGACTCGATCTCGTGCAGTCGACGCCAATCAAGCAAGTCGGCCTGCCGCAGCCGCGCGATGGCGCGTTCGACATTCTTCCAGTTTGTGTTCTGCGTCAGCAGCGCGCCGACGACGATCTCGGTCGGCGTCTGGCCCGGCCACCAATGCTGCGGCCCGTAGGCCGCCAGCAGCGCCTCGAAAAACTCCAGCAGTTGTTCTGACGAGGAACCGGACACGGCGGAGCATGTTCTCGATTGCCGGGGGACTGCAACGAGGGTAATTGTAACGGCATGCCGCGTTTCCCGCGTCGCCCGCGGATTCGACCCGACGCGATTCGCAAACCGGAGCCTCGCCGCCCGCGCCCAGCGGTCGGTCCGGTCGGATACTATGAGGGCACGCAGCGCCCCCTGCCCTGCCTTGCCTTCCTGCTCCCGATTGTGGTCGCGTATGAGCTCGGGCTGATGCTCCGTCACGGGGGCAATCTGCCCCACAGCCCGGACCTTGCCGCCCAGTTGCTGCTGCACTGGTTCTTCAGCCTGTTCGGGGCGACAGGCTACTTTCTTCCCGGTTTCGCGCTGGTCGCCGTCCTGCTTGGCTGGCACCTGGCAAGCCGCCAACCCTGGAAGGTCGAGCCGGTCATGCTCGCCGGCATGGCCGCTGAGAGCGTGCTGCTTGCGCTGCCTCTGCTGACGCTCAATCGACTTGTTGACTCGTCCTCGCTGGCAGCCGGCCTGCCTCGCTCGCACGGCGTCTGGGACGAACTGCTCCTCAGTATCGGCGCCGGCATCTACGAGGAGCTCGTCTTTCGGCTGATGCTGATCACGCTGCTCATGCTGCTGCTCAAGGATGTCGGCGGCATGCGGCAGACACCGGCGGTGGCGTTCACGCTCGTCATCTCGTCGCTTGCCTTCGCCGCTCACCACTACCAGCCGATCGGCAACGAGACGTTTGCCGCCAGGGACTTCGCCTTCCGAACGCTCGCCGGCGGCTACCTGGCGGGTGTCTACGTCACGCGCGGCTTCGGCATCGCGGTCGGCGCCCACGCCCTCTACGACATCATCGTCGTGGCGCTCATGTGAACAGCCCCCGCCGATCGCTCAACGTCCCAAGTCGGCCAGCCATGCCGCCGGAACGTCCAACTGCATCAGCCAGACCCGCTCTTCGCCCGGACGCCGCCCCCAGTTCGTTGCCCACACGACCCGCCGACCGTCGCGAGTCAGCGCGGCGTGCGTCTCCTCCCAGTAGGCGGCCGCCGCGCCGTGGACATGCGCCAGATAGATGACACGCGGACGCCGCAGGTCCAGTCTGGCCAGCACGATCGATCGGTCGAGCCAGTTGCGCGCCGGACGGCCGGGCTCGACATACGTCGACACGACGCACCAGCCGTCGGCGTTGCACGAGATGTGCACGCCGCTGTCCAGCGGCGCCGGCGACGCTTCGTCGTAGTTCAGCCGGATGAGCCGCACGCGTCCGGTACCCTCGTAACCGCCGCCGGACTCGAGGATGGGCCGCGTGTCCCACGACAGCGGGATCACGTCGATGTAATCCGTGCGGGTGTTCTGCATGACGACGATTTCACGCCCGTCGGCGGAGAGGCCGACGTCCGCGTGCGCCGTGCCGTAGTCGAGCCGATGAAACCGCGTCAGTCCGCGGTCTGAAAGGGTCAGCCCGGCCAGCGGCGGAGCGTTATCCCAGTCGCCGCCAATCAGAACGTACGTCCCCCGCGGCGACATGCCGACCCAGTCGATCCTCGACTCAGCCGCCGACAGGACCCGTACGCCCTCGACACGGTTGGTTTCCCGATTCCATGAAAACAACCACCGCGCACGGCCATCCTCGTTCGTCCCCGTCAGCAGGAACGCCCAATGTGTCATATCGAGCGACGGCTCGCCTTCGTCCTTCATCGTGATACGGTCGATGTCGGGGTGAGCCCTCAGAATCGGCCCGATGGTGGCGTCGGTCGTAAAATCTTTGATGACGGTCTCTCGCCCGGAAAGAACGTCAAGCCGCACGATTCGGAGGCCGCGCAGCCCCCACAGCGCGTCGGAGTCCTGCCGGTCCCACGTCGGCTCGGATAGATCGATGGTCCGCACCAGTTGGCCCGGCACGTCGTACGGAATCGCCGTGGTTCGATAGACCCGCCACTCACCTTCCGGGAAGTACTGAAGCAGCACCAGCCGCTGGTCGCGGGAGAACGGATCGTGCCGCGAGTACGCGTGCCGCAGGCGCTCGGTGCCGGTCACGCGCGTCGCGGATGTCCCGAACGCGGTGTAACCAACCGACCCGGCCACGGCCGGAACCGGGCTGGCCATCATGCGATGGACAGGGTTCGTTGCTGCCAGCGGGTCCGGAACCTCGACGAACGGCGACGTCGTCGTCGATGCAGTCACTGCCGCCTCCGGCGGCGCCGAGCTCAGATCCGTGGCGCAGCCATGAAGGCAGAGCATCACGATCACCGCAAGGACGCTGCGGCGAATTGGAATCGGACCGGGCATGGCCACACCTCCCGCGTTGAAGTCCGGAGGCGTGAAGGCGCAACAAGAGCAGTTTAAGAGTAGAGGTGGCGAATCATCAACGGCACGCACGCGGGATTCAGCAGGAAAGTGCCGCAACGGGCAAGTCAACGCGAGATCACGGGGAGCGGCAGGCTGCCATCCGGCCGCGGCAGCGGGTCCGGCGGCCGAATCGTCACGCCGCCATGTCCGAGTCTGGCTTCACCACGACGGACGCGCTCCGCCAGCTTGACGCTTTCCTCCAGCAACGCGTCCAGCATTTCCCCTTCGGTCACGGTGCGAGTCTGCTCGCCCTGGACGTAGATGATTCCCCGGCCCTTGCCGGCGAAGACCGCCACGTCCGCGCCCTCGGCCTCGCCCGGACCGTTGACCACGCAGCCCATGACCGCCACCTTGACCGGTACGTCAATCGTCGCCAGCTTGCGCCGCACGTCCTGCACCAGCGCGATCAGGTCGACCTCAATCCGCCCGCAGGTCGGGCAGGCGATCAGCTCCGGCTCGTTGCGAGCGCGCAGCCCCAGGCAGCAGAGCATCTCCTTGGCGTCCTCGACTTCGAACACCGGATCCGACGCATAACTGATCCGCACGGTGTCGCCGATGCCGTTGGCGAGCAGTGTGCCGAGCGCCACCACCGAGCGGATGCTGCCCGTCTCGCGCGGCCCGGCGTGCGTGACGCCCAGGTGCAGCGGAAAGTCGAACCGACGGCTGATCTCGGTGTAGGCGTCGATCACGATGGTCGGATCGATGCTCTTGGCCGAGATGACGATGTCGTGGAAGTCATTGGCGTCGAAAATGCGCAGATACTCCTCGAGCTTTTCGATCATGATGCGGATCAGATGCCCGCGATAATCCTGCGAAAGGCGGGCTCTCTCCTCGGCACGCTGCTCCTTGTCCTTCCGCTCGACGATCCCGCCTTCGTTGACGCCGACGCGAATCGGAATCCCGCGCTCGCGACAAGCGCGGATGACGCGGTCGACCTGCGCGCGGTCCTGGATGTTTCCCGGGTTCAGACGAATCTTGTGAACCCCCGCCTCGATCGCCTCCAGCGCGCGCTGGAAGTGAAAATGCACGTCGGCCACGATCGGCACGGCCACCTGCGGCAGAATGCTGCGCAGCGCCTCGGTATCCGCTCGCTCCGGCACCGCCACGCGCACGATGTCGGCGCCGGCACGAGCGAGCTGGTGAATCTGGGCCACGGTCTTGTCAATCTCATGGGTGTAGGTGGACGTCATCGACTGGATCGAAACGGGCGCGTCGCCTCCGATCCGCACCGGACCCACGCGAACCTGACGAGTCTTGCGTCGCGCAACCACGAACCATCTCCTGCCGGCCGAAAGCCGACGACAGCCTTCCGAGTCCAAATCCTAAGCGGGCTGAGAGCCGCTTTCGAGCCTGACCGAGTCGCGCGCCGTGACCTCGGCTAATCACCTGCCACGGCGTGGCCGGTCGGACCACGTGCGGCTATACTTCTCCCCACTGATCGTGTCGTATTCCGCGTCGAGTGTCGCCGGGCTGAACCGGCCGCTGCGACGCGAAGATCCGGTCCCGCGTAATGCACAAGGAGGCGACAGGTATATGGGCAAGAGTATCACTCTCAAGGGCAACCCGATCACGGTCGAAGGCCCCACACTGGTCGCCGGCTCGGCCGCCCCGCCGTTCTCGCTCCAACTGGCGACCGACATGTCCGACGTGACCCTCGCGACCGGCAAGGGCCGCGTGCGGGTGCTGTCGGCCGTGCCGTCGCTCGATACCCCGGTGTGCGACAAGGAGACCCGCCGCTTCAACGAGGAGGCGGCCAAGCTCCCGAACGTGGATATTTACACCATTTCGACGGACCTTCCCTTTGCCATCAAGCGCTGGTGCGGTGCGGCGGGCATTGAGCGGGTCCGCTGCATGTCGGACCATCGCACGGCCGAATTCGGCCGCAACTATGGCGTGCTCATCAAGGGTGGTCCGCTGGACCGTTGCCTGGCGCGGGCGATCTTCGTCGTCGACCAGAACGACAATCTGGTGCACGTCGAGTACGTGCCGGAGATCGCGCAGGAACCGAACTACGAAGCTGCCTTGGCGGCCGCCCGCAAGGCCGCCGGCGCCTGACGCAGGCCTCCTTCGCTTCGGCTCCGCCCGACTTGGCTGATGAATCAGCAACGCCCTGAGATCCCGGTGACGGCCGCCGGGGTCTCAGGGTGTTCTTTCAACTCTCAGCGATGATCGCAACGCCGACTCAGAGATTCCCCCGACGGCGCTGCTCCTCCTCAATCGACACGAACAAGGCCTTGAAATTGCCCTTGCCAAAGCCACGCGATCCATGGCGTTCGATGACCTCGAAAAACAGCGTCGGGCGATCCTGCACCGGCTGCGAAAAAATCTGAAGCAGGTACCCCTCGTCGTCTCGGTCGACCAGGATGCCCAAGTCACGGATCGTGTCGTAGTCCTCCGAAATCTTGCCGACCCGCTGCGGCAACGCTTCGTAGTACGTGTCCGGCACGCGGAGGAACTGCATGCCATTGTCGCGCAGCGTCCGCACGGTCTGGAGGATATCCGCCGTGCCCATCGCCACGTGCTGCACGCCGGGCCCGAAATTGAAATCGAGGTACTCTTCGATCTGGCTCTTGCGGCGACCCTCGGCCGGCTCGTTGATCGGAAACTTCACCTTGCCCGTGCCGTTCTGCATCACCTTCGACATCAGCGCGCTATACTCGGTGCTGATATCCTTGTCGTCGAAGTGCGCGAGCTGAGAGAAACCCATGACGTTTGCGTAGAATTGCACCCAGTGGTTCATCGCGCCCAACTCGACGTTGCCAACCACGTGGTCGATGTGCGCCAGACCCGCCGACCGCGCCTTGGGCGCCGTGAACGGCCGATAGCCGGGCATGAACGGCCCCTTGTAGCCGCCGCGTTCGACGAAGACGTGCTGCACGTCGCCGTAAGTGCGGATGGCAGCCGTCTTCACCGACCCGAACTCGTCCTGCGCCGACGTCGGCGGGCGCACCACCGTCGCCCCGCGCTTCCTGGTTTCTCGAATGGCCGATTCGACGTCCGGCACGCGCAGCGCAATCGTGCGCACGCCGTCGCCATGAAGCTGACAGAATCGGTTGATCTCGTGGTCGGGGCCGAGCGCCGACGTGAGCACGAAGCGGATGTTGCCCTGCGACAGAACGTAGCTGGCCGTCTGCCGATTCCCGGTCTCCAGCCCGCTGTAGGCGATGATGTCAAATCCGAAGCAGGTCCGGTAGAAGTGGGCGGCCTGCCGCGCGTTGCCGACGTAGAACTCGATGTGGTCCCAGCCCTCGATCGGCAGGAAATCCGCCTCGGTCTGCCGCGCCGCGGCGGTGCTCGTGGTCGTGCTCATCGCTTCACCCGTTCGCTTCTGACGCCATCGTTCGGACGGCTTCTCCCCGCCCGAACGTCCGTCTCAGTATAACGCGCGACTTGCGGCCGGCACGATCACCGGTATCAATCCGCACATGTTCGAATACGTCGTGATCGCCGGGCTGGCGCTGGCGTGTCTGGCCGGCCTGCTGCTGGCAGCGTTCCAGCTTCCGGGCGTCTGGCTCATCCTGGTCGCCGCGATCTGCTATGACTGGCGGCACGGCTTTGCGACGATCGGCTGGAAGTGGCTGGTCGCGCTCGCAGTCGTCGCGCTGGCCGGAGAAGTCATCGAGACCCTCGCGTCGGTGGCGATGGCCCGCCGCGCTGGCGCCGGCCGGCGGGCGTCCGTCGGGGCCCTGCTGGGTGGATTTGCCGGCATGTTCCTGTTGTCCCTGCCGCTGCCGCTGATCGGCACGATCGCCGGAGGCATACTCGGCTGTTTCGCCGGCGCTGCGCTGGCCGAGTGGACAAACCCCGACTCCAACGTTCGCCCTGGCGACGACGGGCTCGCGCGCGGCGCGCGCATCGGCGTTTTCGCGGCGGTCGGCCGGGTGCTGGGGCTGATGGTCAAGCTGGCGGCGGCCTTCGTGGTCGCCGGCGCCGTGCTGACTCTGGCGATCACACGCTGAGATCCGGGCCCGACGAAGCGATTGTCGGTGGCCACGACGAAGTTTTCGAAGCAGCAGCCTGCTACTTCTGACGCTTGTATTTCACCCGTCAGCCGAACGGCTTGACGCTGGCCGCCTTGACCGGCTTGCCGGAGAGGAGGGCGTCCAGCGCCGCGGCGACGTGGTTCTTCTTCTTATCCTTCGACACGAACGCGCCCTCGTACACCAGCACGCCCTTGTCGATGATGAAGCAGTGCGGCGTGACGCTCGCGCCGTAAAGTTTGCCGACCTTCCCATCGAAGTCCGACAGGATCGGATACGGCAGCTTGTGGTCGGCGTAGTAATCCTTGTTCTCTTCGGCGGTGCGATAGTGCGTGCTATCGACCGCGAACCAGATCACGCCCTTCTCGGCATACTTGGCGGCGGTCTGCTTCAATTCCTCGCAGAACAGCTTGCAGACCGGGCAATCCTTGTTGAACCACTCCAACACGACGATCTTGTCCGCCAGCGCCGCGAGCTTGTGGGTCTTGCCGTCGAAGTCCTTCAGTGAGAAGTCGGGCGCTGGCTGGCCCAGCTTCGCCCGACGGCCCGGCTGCGGCTCCGGCTCGTCGTCGCCGGCCAGCGCCCACGCCGGCAGGACCGTGAAGAGCAGCATCGTGAGCAGTCGTCGGTTCATGCGGCGTCCTCCATTCGTTCAACGCATCATACCTGCTGGAGCACGGAAATCATGAGAACAAAACCGGGGTCCCCCAGCCGTCAACCGGAGGACCCCGTGGTAATCGAGGACGCGATGCGTCCATTGTTCAGGCGGTGATCAGGCCTTCTTGTACTTCACGCTGCATCCGAACGGCTTGGTGCTGCTGGTCTGAACCGGCTTGCCCGCCAGGATCGCGTCGAGTGCTTCGGCCACGTAGTTCTTGTCGCCCTTCCGCTCGGCGATGGCGCCCATGTACACCAGTGTGCCCTTGTTGATGACAAACATGTCCGGCGTCGTGCGGGCCCCATACGCGTGCCCGATCTTGCCATCAAAGTCCGAGAGGATCGGGTAGTGCACCTTCATATCCCTGGCGGCCTCAACGTTGTCCTTGTCGGTGTGCATGTGCGAACTGTCGATCGCCAGCCACACCACGCCCTTCTCGGCGTAGGCGGCCTGGAGCTTGGCCATCCGCTCGCGCCACTCCACCACGACCGGGCAGTCCTTGTTGAACCACTCCAGCACGACGATCTGGTTCTTGAAGTCCGACAGCTTGTAGGTCTTGCCGTCCTGGCCCTTCAGCTCGAAGTCCGGCGCCGGCTTGCCGATCTCGGCGGTCGCCTCATGCCCTTCGTGCTTGGCGTCGTGCTTGTGCTTGTCCCCGGCCAGCACCGCGGACGCGGCCAGGCCGAACAGCGCGACCATCGCCAGGACACTCTTGCGGGATCGACTGATCATCTCAGAACTCCTTGTCCACCGTGGCGTCGCAAACGCGCGCCGAAACACTCGCCGCGCGGCGGCACCGTCGTCTCTCTCACGCATTCAATTCAGGGTTCGATCGTTCGAGACTCGCTCCGACCGACACGGCCGGATCGCGGACCGGCCCCAGTCGGATAGGATGACCATAGTCCGTCTGGATAGAGGTTTCCACGCCCGTGTCGAACCGACTGACGCCACAACGGCTGCTCGCGGCCTATTCACAGGGCGCGTTTCCGATGGATGTCGGCGGGGCCATTCGCTGGTTCTCTCCCGATCCCCGGGGCATTCTGCCGCTCGACAAGTTCCATGTTTCCAAGACATTAGGCCAACTCTGGCGGCAGCGCCGTTTCGACATTCGGTGCGATGTCCGGTTTCGAGACGTCATGCTGGCCTGCTCGCAGCGCGCCGAGGGGACGTGGATCAGCGAGGATATTGTCGAGGCCTACTGCCGGCTGCACGAACTCGGCCACGCACACTCGGTCGAAGCGTGGTGCGGTGACGAACTGGCGGGCGGGTTGTATGGCGTGGCGCTCGGCGGGGCGTTCTTTGGCGAATCCATGTTCCACCGGCGACGCGACGCCAGCAAGATCGCGCTGGTCGCGCTGGTGGAGCGACTCCGCCGCGGCGGCTTTACGCTGCTCGACGTGCAGTACTGCACGGCGCACCTGAAGCGATTCGGCGTCATCGAGATTCCGCGACGGCTCTACCTCCAGAGGCTCGCCGCGGCGCTGCGAATCAGGGCCTCATTCTGAGTCCGGTCGCTGCCCGTTTCGGCCCCGCCCGACCGCGCTCTATCATGGTACCCGGCATGGCCGAGACCGCGTTCATTCTGATCGTCGCCGCCGACCGCGAGGAGGCCGACGCATCCGCCGGCACCCTGCGGCGTGCCGGACATGCCTGCCACGTGGTCGAGAGCGGCGCCGAGGCGCTCGATTCGCTGCGCCGCCGACGGCCGGACGTGATCGTCGCCGACGCACACCTGAGCGGCGACGTCTCCGGCGAGGAGCTGCTGCGCCGCTCGCGCGAGCTCAGTCCCGGCAGCGCCGTCGTGATGGTCGCCGCCGACGGCGATGCCCGCCGCGCCCGCGACGCGCTCAAGGAGCACGGCGCCTTCGACTACCTCGTCAAGCCGGTTTCGCCCGACGCGCTCGAGAAGGTCGTCGCCGAGGCCGCGCGACACGCCCGCCGCGCGCAGGAACTCGAAGCCATTCGCAGACAGGCGGCCGAAGTCCAACCGCTCGAAGGCATCATCGCCGCCAGCGGCAGCATGTCGCACGTTCTGGCCCGGATCCGCCGTCTGGCCGCCAGCAAGCTGACCGTCCTGATCCACGGCGAGTCGGGCACCGGCAAGGAACTCGTCGCGCGGGCCGTCCACGCGCTCTCCGACCGGCGAGCTCGGCCACTGCTGGCCGTCAATTGCGCCGGATTCACCGAGAGCCTGCTGGAGAGCGAGCTGTTCGGCCATGTGAAGGGCGCGTTCACCGGCGCGGTCGCCGACCGCCGCGGCGTGTTCGAGGAGGCCGACGGCGGGACGCTGTTTCTCGACGAGATCGGCGACATGCCCCTGCCGATGCAGGCCAAGCTGCTGCGAACACTCGAAAACGGCGAGATTGTCCGCGTCGGCAGCACGCGGCCGATCCACGTCGACGTCCGGGTCGTGGCGGCCACCAACAAAATCCTGCGCGAGCTCGTGACGGAGCGAAAGTTCCGCGACGACCTCTACTGGCGGCTGAACCAGGCCACGATTCACCTCGAGCCGCTGCGGGATCGCCGGGAGGACATCCCGCCGCTGATTCAGCACTTCATCGCCGAGGCCAACGCCCGACACGGAAAGAACGTCACCGGAATCACGCCAGAGGCCGTGCGGCTGCTGGTGCGCTACAACTGGCCCGGCAATGTGCGCCAACTCGCGAACGTCATCGGGCAGATGGTCGTGCTGGCGGACGGCGACATGCTGGACGCGGACGACATCACCGATCCGGCCATCCGGGGCGCGACCGAGATCGTGCCGGTCGTGCAGCCGGGGTTGTCAACGCCGACGCTGCGCGAGATCGAGAAACTGGCCATCCAGGCGGCGCTTCGGCAGCACAAGGGCAACCGCGAACTCGCCGCTCGCCAGCTCGACATCGGCGTGCGCACGCTCTACCGCAAGCTCAAGGAATTCAATCTCGAATGAGCCGTCACCCCCGACTCCATGCCGCGCCCCAACGCGACGTCCCGCCGACCCGGGGCAGCGGGTACGCCCGCGCGGTTGCGGGCGGCGTCGAACTGACGCTCAAGATCGTGCCCGGCGCGTCGCGGAGCCGCGTGGCCGGGGTGCTCGGCGACGCGCTCAAGCTCCAAGTCGCGGCCCCGCCCGAAAAAGGCCGTGCCAGCGCCGCCGTCGTGGAGTTGCTCTCGTGCGTGCTGGCCGTTCCGACCACCAACGTGTCCATCATCCGCGGCCTGACACAACCGCGGAAGACCGCGCGGATCCGAGGCGCCACCCTCCGTCACGTGATGGACGCCATCGCGCGGGCGACGTCGATGTAAGTGCGGCGCGAGCGGGCGCGCGAAGCAAGCGCGTCCGGAGCAGCGCTCGGATACGGGAGGCATCACATGCGGGCAGCCGTGCAGCGCGTCAGCCGGGCGCAGGTCGTCGTCGAAGGCGAGGTCGTCGGCCGGACCGATCGCGGGCTGCTGGTCTACCTCGGCGTCGCGCCGGACGACGGGCCGGACGATGTTCGCTACATCTGCGACAAGATTCGCCATCTCCGCATCTTCCCGGACGCCGCCGGCAAGATGAACCTCGACGTGGCCCAGATCGGCGGCGGCGTGCTGGTCATCAGTGCGTTCTCGCTGCTGGCGGACGCACGCCAGGGACGCCGCCCAGCCTTCGACGGGGCTGCGCCGCCGGCGTTGGCCGAGCAACGCTACGAGGAGGCCTGCCGCGCGCTCGCAGCCGAGCTCCCCGTCGCCAAGGGGCGATTCGCCGCCACGATGGCCGTCGAGAGTGTCAACGACGGACCGATCTGCGTGCTGCTGGATTCGAGACGGGTGCTGTAGGGGGATGGCGGCCGACGGAAGACTAGCGGCGGCCGGGCTCGAACCGGCGACCCAGGGCTTATGAATCCCTTGCTCTACCAACTGAGCTACGCCGCTGCGCGACATCAGACCTATAGCCGAACATCCGCCTGATGACAACCCCGCCAGCCGACGGGATTCGCCGCTCCGGGAACAGGAATCGGACCGCTGGTGCCGATAATACCCCATGGCCTGCGGCGCGCGCTGCGACCGGGCCGGACGGACGCTCGCATGCACCCTGACACAAGCGGCATCGAATCGCGGCTGGCACGAATCGAGCGGTCGAATCGCCGACTGCGGGCCGCTGTCGCCGCCGTGCTCGCCTCCGCACCGCTGCTGGCCCTTCTCTCCGGGCAAGCCGAGCGATCTCCCGATGGCGGCGTACTGGTCGAGGCCCAGCGATTCGTCGTCCGGGACGCCGCCGGAGCGGTCCGAGCGCGACTCATGGCCGATCAGCACGGCCGCATCAGCTTGACGCTGTTCGACAAGGACGAGCGTACCCGCGTCGCGCTCGGCGTCGCCAGCGACGGATCGCCGGTGCTGGTATTCGGCGACCAGGACGGCCGTACGACCCGACTTGAGCTCAGCGTCAAGCCGGATGGTACCACCGCCATCGGCCTCGGCGATGGAAAGGGGCGATTCCGCTCCACCATGGAAGTCAAATCGGACGGCTCGTCGCACGTGTTCCTGCTCGATGCGGATGGTCGGCCGCGCGGCGATGTGGGCTTGCTGCCGAACGGCGACCCCGTGCTGGCGTTCAGCGACCGGACCGGCCGCGTGCGAGCCCGCCTCACGACCGACGGCGAAAGCGGGGCTCCATCGCTGACCATGCTGGACGCTGACGGGCGCTCGCGGGCCGGCTTCGGCATGTTTCCCGACAAATCGTGGGGCATCGCGCTCGGCGATGGCGCTCGAGCCGGGCGGGCCCGTTTCGCCATCAGTGGCGACGGCTCACCCAGCCTTTCGCTGGCGGATCGCGAGGGCCGGCCGCGGGCCAGCCTGAACTTTTTCAGCGACGCGACCAACCTGTTGCTCTACGACAAGGGCGGTAAGAGTCGCGTGCAGCTTGGCGTCTGGCCCGACGGAGTGCCGGCGCTCAGTCTGTATGACGCACACGGCGAGGCCCTCTGGAGCTCGCCGTAGCCCCGGCAAGAGACGGGGGACGATAGGCGTAGCCTCCGGAGCGGCCAGAGAAATTCCGAAGCCCTTGTGCACCCATCGGAACGCCGCCGCGGACAGGTTATCCCGCTGCACGTCGGATGATCGAGGCACCGGGCCAGCAGCCTGCGCCACGAAAAAGTACATCCAACGCATCGGCCGATTGACCGACCCGCACGCAGGGCGCCGGCCGCGGCGTTGGAACCGGCACGGAGGGCACCGCGGCGGATCAAGTCGCGACGGCCACCCGGAGGGATTGAACTTCACGTAAAAAACAACGGAAGGCCGTCATCGAAACGACCTTCCGTTGACAATTCCTACGAGGAGAAACCCGAGTCTTTTAGCGGCGCTTGCGAGCCAGCAGAGCAAGACCACCGAGCATCAGGCCAATCGTGGCCGGCTCCGGAATCAAGCTCAGCGTCAGAGCGTAAGCGCCCGTCTGGTTATCCAGGAAACCCCGGACGCGAAGGTAGAACACTGCATCGTTCCCCGTGTTCATGTAGCGAATCGCCGAGCCGCGAACCGGGCCGACCGGGCCACCACCAACGGCGTCGGAGCCGGCATCGTCGTTCTCGACGATGAGCCCACCGATCGGGTTGAGCACGGCCAGCAACGTGTCCGGCGTGCTGAAGTTGCCCGGCAGCGACGTCAGCGGCGTGGTGATCGCGGTCAGGATGCAGCCACTGGGGAGGAAGACCGCGTAGTGATCGCGATCGCCCGGCACCAGGCTGCCCAAGCCGACATCCGCGTTCAGGTTGCACGGGATATAAGTCAGGTCATTCGCCGTCGCGATCGTGTCATTCGGCTCGCTCTCAAAGAACGCACCGAACGCCGAACCGGCCAAAGCCAGCACCAGAATCGAAGCGAGTGTCTTCCGCATGGTTCTCCTCCAAACCCGTTAGGCGGCCTCATCGACCGCACAGACTGATGGCTTCTTCTCCCGCCCTCTTGGGCTTAAGAGCCAAGATAACAGAACCGCCCGAGCGAGTCAATCCCTTAAGCGGGACCTGCACGAAATTAGTGGACTGGCCTGCCCCAGCGACAGGACAACATTTAAGTATATGCATTGCAAATGGTTAAGAATTAGACCGAAGCGCGCGGCGGTTTCGAGTGGAGCGGTGCCCTCGGGAAAATCCTGTGCGGATTCGCTGGCAGCGGGGGCAGATGTGCGTGCCGCGCTGAGCCACCACCATGCGAACAACCGCAGTCTGACACGCCGGACAAGGCTGCCCGCCACGGCCGTAAACGGCAAACCGGTCCTGCATCGAGCCGCCCGGGTAAACCCAGTCGATCGAGGCGCCGTTGGCGGCGATTCCGTCGCGAAGCGCCGACTGGATCGCGCGGTGCAGACGCTCGCACTGCCTCCGTGAGAGCCGGTCCGATCGCATCCGAGGATGCAATCGAGCCCGAAACAGCGATTCATCAACGTAGATATTTCCGAGGCCGGCCACCACAGCCTGGTCCAGAAGCACCGACTTGATCACGCGCGAACGACCGGCGAGCAGGCAACGCAGGAGATCCGGCGTGAATCCGTCGGACAACGGCTCGACGCCGACTCGGCCAAGCACCGCCTCCGGCTCGCGCGTCACCCAGACGCGGCCGAACTTGCGAGCATCGACAAATCGCAACTCGTCGCCACCGTCGAGCGCCACGCACAGTCGCGTATGCGCAGGCCGGGCGAACGATGACGGCTGGACTTCGAGGCGACCCGACATTCGGAGATGGATGAGCACGGCGACCCTCGTCGCGTCGGCACGAACCGTGTCGATCCGCACGAACTTGCCGCGCCGCCCGACCGCCTCGATCCTCGCGCCTCGCAACACCCGCGCGGCGGTCGCGGGCGAGCCGCATAGCGTTCGTCGCCACGAACACTCGATTCCCGCGATGTGGCGCCGGACCAGTTTCGGCCGGATACGACCCACCGTGGTCTCGACCTCGGGTAGTTCTGGCACGGCAATGCTCCCGAACTTGATCGTGCGCAGCCCGTCCCGGTTCTGCAAGGGCCGGAGCGCTCCGAACATCGCCGCGGCCCGACTCCGCCGCGCCCGGAAGCATTCACGATACACTGGCAGCCGTGCCTGACGTTCCGCCTGTCATGCGATTCCACGGACAGCTCACGACCGGCCACGGATCGCTCATTCTCGCGGATCGCACGCTGGTGATGGGCATTCTGAACGTGACGCCCGACAGCTTCAGCGACGGCGGGCGCTACTTCGACGACGCGGCGGCGGTCCGACGCGGCCTCGAACTGGCGGCCGACGGCGCCGATCTGATCGACATCGGCGGCGAATCGACCCGACCCGGCGCGACCGATGTCCCACCCGATGAGCAGATCCGGCGCATCGAGCCGGTGATTCGCAAGCTGCGCGCGGCAAACCTGGCGATCCCGATCTCGGCGGACACGCGCTCGGCGGCCGTTGCAGCCGTAGCGCTGGACGCCGGCGCCGACATCATCAATGACGTGTCAGCCGGCACGCACGACCCCGCCATGCTCGATCTGGCCGCCCACCGAGGCGTTCCGATCATTCTCATGCACATGCGCGGCGATCCCGCAACGATGCAGAACGACCCCCGTTACGGCGACGTCGTCACTGAAGTGCGGGCCGAGCTGGCACAGCGTATATCCGAGGCGCTTGCGGCCGGCGTCCAAGCGGAGCGGATTCTGCTCGACCCCGGCATCGGCTTCAGCAAGACCGCCGAACACAATTGGGAACTGCTGCGGCGGCTTCCGGAACTTCTGACGCTCGGCCGCCCGCTGCTGGTCGGCACGTCGCGCAAGCGCTTCATCCGGGCGGCGGTCGGCGATGACCCGCGCGCCGTCGAGTTCGGAACGGCGGCCACAGTGGCGGCGTGCGCCGCGGCCGGCGCACACATCGTCCGCGTGCACGACGTCGCGGCCGCGCGGGCGGTGGTCCGGGTCGCCGCCCGTCTTCAGTAGTGCCATCCAACGCCGCCCACGCCTACCGGCGCGGGCGAAGTTCGGCTAACCTCCGGCCGCGGAACGTTGACCGTCGAAATCCGTGCGCGTTCGCATGGAGACGCGCCCACGTCCGAATGCGGAGCGCTGCTCATGTCGTCGTCGACCCGTCCGCCATCGCGGCTCTTCCCATCGATCACCACGGTGCTCGGGCTGCTGACGATGTCGGGCTGCGCCGGCCCGACGCGCGGCCCGGCGGTGCCGGCCGACATTCAGGACCGGGCGGTCATCCCCGGTCTTACGCCGGCCATCCGCACGTGGGGCTCGGGACTGAACCCGGACTTCCAGCGCGAGTTGTTCGAGTCGATCCATCGCGAGCAGGAAGATCTCCGGTCCGCGGGCCATACCGGACCTCTGCCGAGGGCCGACTTCCTCGCGATTTCGGGCGGCGGCGCCGACGGCGCATTCACTGCCGGACTGCTCAACGGCTGGACCGCAGCGGGCGGCCGCCCGGTCTTCAAAGCCGTGACCGGCATCAGCACCGGGGCGCTGATCGCCCCGTTCGCGTACCTCGGTTCTGACTACGACGCGACGCTGAAGAAGTTCTACACACAGGTCCGGACACACGACATTCTGCGCGAGCGCGGCGCGCTGGCTGCGCTCGGCGATGACGCGCTGGCCGACACGACACCGCTGCGCGGGCTCATCAAGGACCTGATCGATTCCAAACTGGTCGACGCCATTGCACGCGAGTACCGGCGCGGCCGGCTGCTCATGATCGGCACCGCCAACCTCGATGCCCAGCGCGGCGTCATCTGGAACATCGGCGCCATCGCCGCCAGCGACCACCCGCGCAAAGCCGAACTCATTCGCGACATTCTGATCGCCTCGGCCGCCATCCCGGCCGCGTTCCCACCGGTCATGTTCGACGTCGAGGCGGATGGCAAACGCTACCAGGAGCTGCACGCCGACGGCGGCACCGTCACGCAGGTGTTCCTCTACCCGCCGTCGGTGAAGCTCCGCGAGCAGGCCGAGGCGGCCGGCGCCGTACGCGAACGCCGGGCATTCATCATCCGCAACGCACGCTTCGAACCGAGCTGGCAGGAAATCAAACGGCGGACGCTGCCGATCGCCGGCCGGGCCGTCTCCACCCTGATCGCGACGCAGGGCATCGGCGACATGTACCGGACCTATCTCAATGCTCAGCGTGACGGCATCGACTTCAACCTCGCATTCATCCCGGCCGACTTCACCGAGCAGCCGCGCGAGGCGTTCGACCCGCCGTATATGCAGAAGCTCTACGACGTCGGATACGAACTCGGACGCAAGGGGTACCCATGGATGAAGACGCCGCCAAGGTTCGAGGTCGAAGAGCGGCACTGAGCAGAACCGGCGACACGAGCGGCGGCCGAGTCTCCGACAACCGCGCCTACAAGGCGTTGAGCAGAGCCTCCATCGCCGGGCCCAGATCGCGGCCCATGCCTTCGCCCAGTCCCTCCGCACGTCGAAGCCCGCGCGTCAGTACATCGCGGGCGTCGTCGACGCGACCCAGCCGAATCAGCAACTGCCCCAGCACGTGGTAGGTCGCGAGATGGCCCGGGTCGCGCGCGTTGGCAAAGCGGAGATGTTCGATGGCCTCCTCACAAGACGCCGCGTCCGGCTCCTCCGCCAGTCGTCGGCCAAGCGCGAACCGGCTGAGCGGATCATCCGGATCCATCGACAGCAACTTGCGAAGTGTGGGAAGGTCCATGGGCATCGGCGAGCACTCCACCAGCGATCGTCGACCGGGAGTGTACGAGCGCGACCCGGAGGCGGCCAACTCGAGGCGAGGCCGGCCGCAAGGCGAGCGCACCACCCCCACGCCCTCGCGCCCACGTTCGCCCCATCCGGCTGGAATTGGCAGGCGCAGATCGTTGAACGCAGCCGGCCGGTGTGCTAATATCTTTCGCACGACCGTGCAATCGAATCGAGTCATCGCCGCATTCACGCTCGTCCTGCTGGCTTGGACCGCCAGCGGTGCTGCGCTCGAATTGCACCACGACGAGTGCTGCCCGCAGCCTGCGTCGCAGGCGGCCGAATGCCGCGCCTGCTACCTGCTCAAGGTCGGGCGAACACTGCTCACCGAATCCCCCACCGCCCTCGAGCTGGCGTTCGAAGCGGTGCACATCAGCCCGATCGAATCGATCGACGCGCCGCATCCGGCGCGCCCCCGCGCACCTGCCGCCCCGCGCGCCCCACCCGCGGCCTGACAAGCCGCTCCCCCACGTTCGGGCCACCTGACCGTGCTGTCAGCGCCTGACGGCCGCGCCGTGTCCGGCCGGTTCGAACGCGGCCCCCATTGATCCAAGGTGCCTGCGTCCCGGGCAGCCGTTGCGTGTTCCAGGATCCACGACCGTTTCGCGGAGCTCCTTATGCGCCCCCGCGCGTTCACGTTGATCGAATTACTGGTCGTCGTCGCCGTGATCGCCACGCTGATCGGCATCCTGCTGCCATCGCTGGCCGCGGGCCGCGAGGCCGCGCGGTCGACGCGGTGCCTGTCGGCACTGCATGACGTCGGCACCGCCTTGCAGTGCTACTTCAACTGCGAAGCCGACCGCTTCCCGCTCTCGCAAGCGCACGGCGGCTATCAGCCGGGCACGGCGTGGCTCGACACGCTCGCGCCGCACACCGAACTGAAGCTGCAATACCGCTGCCCGTCGGACCGGTCGACCAACTTCGACTCGGGTGATCCGGCCCAGCGGCGCGTCACCAGTTACGGCGTCAACGTCTTCATGGGTCCGAACGACGAAGACTGGTTTCCGGACAACCCGTCCGGGATTCCCCCGTTCGGATATGTCGTGCAGACGCAGCTCCGCGACACGAGCCGCTGGGTCTATTCGGCCGAGATCGCCGAGGTGGCCGCCAACGGACAGCCGCTCTACGCCGACCACTTTCATGCCGAGAAGTGGGGCACGAACCCGTTCACCGGCTTCGGCGGTGCCGAGCCGCGGTTCGACCTCGAGATCGAGCGACACCGCGGCCGGAGCAACTACCTTTTCGCCGACGGACACGCCGACCGGCAACGGTTCGACGAGCTGTTTCTCATCGACGCCAACGGCTGGATGACGATCAACCGCTTCGACCCGGGATTCCCGCACTCGCCCGAGGGCTGGTATCGGCCTTCGGACTAGCGCAGACGGAGCGCATCATGCCCAGCGTCCATCTTCAGATTCGGCGGCCGCGCGAGGCGGTCGCGAACGCCAGGGACCGTTCCATGAATCTTCAACGAGTGCTTATCGCGATGAGCATGCTGATGTCCGCGGCCGCTGCACGCGCGCAATCGCCGGACCATCTCGTCGTCGGGCAGTTCGACGACGGTGGCCCTGTCCGCAGGCTGTTCTCATCAGCCGGCCTCGTCGGCGCATCCGGGCACGGACCGACCATCCCTCCCGGGGCGATCATCCCGATCGTTCGCATCAACCTGCTCAGCTCCTACGCCCAGCCGAGATTCGGCGGCTACTCGTTCAGCACCGCCGGCTTTTCCGGCGTGGGCTTCGACTATGCCGCCGCCCCGTACAATCTTGACATCAACCTGCTGCCCGGCCCGCCGGCCGGATTCAGCGTCCGCACCCGGCGACTGGCCTACGGCCGTCCGGCCGAGTTCGCGATCTACACGCCGACCGGATTGCCGCGCATGGTGGAAGACAACGACGAGTACGCCTTCGGCACGGCGACAAACGGCGGGCACGTCCATCCGCTCTTTCTGCTGCGGCGGCCGGGCATCGTCCGCTGGGACATGCGGTTCACGTCGGACCAGTGGGCCAACTCCGCCGACTACACGTACTTTTTCACCAGTGTGCCGGGCCGCGCCACGCTCGTTCCGATCGACATGAGCGCGGCCTTCAACGCCGACGTGGTCGACAGCGACGCCGGTGACGCGCCGACCGCCTTCGACGGCTCGGGCAACGTCTGGGTGCTGAACGGCCTGTACGGAACGGCGGCCGGCCTGCCGGTCGACGGCCGGCTGGCCGGATTCCAACTCGGCGGGCCCGGCGGGGCGCGACTGGCGGGCAGCGCCACGAACTGCCTGCTGGATGATGGCGCGCTCAGCCTGGCCGCCACCGTCGACCTTCAGGCGATCGGGCAGTCCGACAATTACCTCGGACTGGAGTTCCTCGTCGGCGCATCCGGCGCGATCACCGCCGCCGACATCGTCAACGTGACGCTCACGTACAGCGACAGCACGACCCGCGTCGTCGCCATCCGACAGGGCACGGCCGACTGGCTGCCGTACCGACCCATCGACACCTGGCAACAGACGGCGACGCCGCGACCGTGGACGGCAGTCGGCGCCACGGGAGATCGTTCGAGCGGATTCGCGCGTAGCACCGGCAGCGCCATCGACCTCGCCGCGGGCCAGAACCACTTCCTGTTCCGCGCCTGCACGCCGGCCGACTCGACGCGGACACTCACGTCGATAGCCTTCGCCGACTACACGGGTGCAGGCCGAGTGGGAATTTTCGCGATTCTGGCAATCCGAAAGGCGCCGCTCGCGATCAACACCACGGCTCTGCCACCCGCGACCGAGGGACAGCCATATTCGTTTTCGCTGGCTGCCGAGGGCACGCCACCCTTCCACGATTGGGCGGCGATGAATCTGCCGACCGGCCTGACCATCGACCCCGCGAGCGGCTTGATCAGCGGTGCGCCCGCGACCGGCAGCGCATCCGCCTCGCCCTACGCGGTCGACTTCTCCGTCACCGACAGCATCGACGACTTCGACGCCAGTTACCCGCCCGAGTTCGCGAACGCGACGCTGTCGCTGGTCGTGATCCCGGGCGGCCCGCCGCCCGGCGACATCGACGGTAACGGCATGATCGACGCTGCCGACGTGGACCTGTTCGTGCGCGTGCTGCTGCAACTGGAGACCAACCCGGTCTATGTGCAGCGCTGCGACCTTAACAGAGATCTCATCGCCGACGGGCGCGACATTCAGCCGTTCGTCGGCCTGCTGCCGCCCTGAACGACCTTGTCGGTTGCGGGAGAGGAACGAAGCAGATTGTCAGGAACAAGCGGGCCGAGGGCGTTGAGCCGGCCAGGCTGGCCGCTCGAGCCTAGGCGCCCTCGGCCCCACATGCGGAGAGGAGGAACTACGCGACGTCTGTTTTTGCCATGCCGAGCGGCCGCCGAGCGCGGCGGTCTCGGCCCCCGCGCGGCGCGGTGCTGCGCGGAAACTTTGATTTGAACGATAATTGAGGAGGTTTTCAATGCGACTGTTCACGAACGGCGGCAGGCTGGCAGCCGCCTTCACTCTGCTCATCGCGAGCATGCCGGCGCTCGCCGGCCACGGTCACACCGATTTCGAGATCGGCCGGGATGACGAGAACGCCCTGGTGATCGAGGGCGACCCGCACCTGTTCGACGGCAGCGAACGGATCGAGCTCTTCCCCGGGGACGGCATCTTCGACGGGTTGTTCATTCAGCAGGAGCCCGGTTGGGAGAACGTGTCGGCGGATGAGCCGCCCGACCTGTTCCGCCTGCTTCCCGGCCATCGCGTGGCGCTGCAACGCGTCTCGTTCTCGCCCGGTTTCTCGATGTACGATCCATTCACGGCGATCGAGATTCTCGCAGCCGATGGAGATTTCTACGAGTTTCCGCATGCGCCACCGGGTTCGGGCGACTTTCACGTCGACCTGATCTTCGCGGCCAGCGGCCTCGAGGGCGACGTGTTCTCTGCAACGTTCCAGTTGATCGATCTGGCCGGAGTGCACCTGCCGTCCGAACCGTTCACGCTCAGCTTCGTGAACGTGCCGGAGCCGACCAGCGCGGCGTTGATCGTGCTGGCGATGGCCGGATTGCGCCGGCGCGTTCGCTGAGGAAACGATCGCGGGGATTTCGTGAGCGTTTTTCGCCGGCGGCGCGCGGCGGAGCGGCGAATCGGCTGGTCCGAATCGTCAAACCGCCGCCGCCGACCGGCCCGCTGCCAACCATAAGTCATTATTTATAAATACGTTGCGGTTACGAACGGACCCGCCACGAGTCAGACCCGCCATGTCGGAGAAAACCGAAAGATCGTATTGACAAGCGGTCTTCATCTTGGTCTAATCAGGTGTCGGGAAAGAGGGAAGAAGCGCCCCTCTGACCACAACTCATCAGTCAATGGACGAGAAGGAACAGGTTTAAAGGAGGACTCTCGAATGAAGCGAATTGTCTTAGCCATGGGTGCGCTGGCACTCGTCGCCGCCCCGGCGTTCGGACAGATTTCCGAGCGCGAGCTGGTCCCGCAGTTGAAGTTCTCGATCCCCCTGGATCAGGCCTTTCCTGCGGGGCAGCGCGTGACGCCCGGCGCGATCTACTCGAACATCGACACGTTCAGCGGGTCGGCCGTCAGCCAGGGCGCGGTCAACCAGGGTGGCAACGCCATCACCCCGATCTTCATGGACGACATCGAGTTCGATCCGTCGGCCGTGGGGAACACCGAGATCACCCGCGTCGAATGGTGCGTGGTGAACTTCAACCAGGCGACGGTCAGCGTTCGCATGCGGATGCGCTGGTGGTACGATGACGGCGCCGGCTCGCCGGGCGTGTACTATAACAACAACGGTGGCGCGAACACCGGCCTTACGTTCGGTGCGACCGCGTTTCCGGCGTTCTCGATCAACTGCTTCTTCACCGACCTGACCGGCACTGGGTTCGTCCTCGTTCCCAATGCCCTCAAGTTCTGGGCTGGTCTGCAGTTTGATAACAACGGCGGAGCGACGGGCGCCACGCTGGCGCAGGTTGCCAACTTCGGGCAGGGCATCTTCCTCGATGTCCCGGATGTCGGCAATAGCGACCCGCAGGCCTTCTTTGACGGCACGGGTGGCGGAAACGCCTTCGGCATCAGCGTTCCGCCGCTGCCGGGCTCGGTCAGCGATTTCGGCTACCCGCTCGGCCCGCCGGCCAACTTCGGCTGGGCCTACGTTCCCGAGCCGGCGACGATGGGCCTGATCGGCCTCGGCGTCCTCGGCCTGATCCGCCGCCGCCGCTAAAGCGTCGGTCACGATCCAGTTCGATTCCAAGCGAAGGGCTGCGAGTGTCTCTCGCAGCCCTTCCTCTTTTCCGGCACCAAGTCCGCAATCGGTGGGTGGTAGCGGTCGCACGTGGCATGACCGCGTTCGCGTCAGATGCGGTGCCCCATCGGCGTCTGCCGACGAGCTCCGGCCCACGTCGGGCGGAGAAACGCGAACAGCTCGCCGGAATCCGAGTCAGAACTGGCGGAAACGGAGCACGGCTAGACCTGCTGGACTTCCCGGGTTTTCGCCGCGACGGCCTCGTCGACCTGGGCTTCGTACTGCTTGATCAGCTTGTCGATCGATTCGGCGCCGCGCTTGGCTTCGTCTTCGGGCAGATCGCCGGACTTCTTCTCGGCGTCGATCTGCTGGATCGCCTCGCGGCGGATGTTCCGCAGCGCGACCCGCTGGGCTTCGGCCAGCTTCTTGATCTGCGCCACGATCTGATTGCGGCGCTCCCCGGACAGCGGCGGCACTGGCAGGCGGATGACCTTGCCGTCGGTTTGCGGGTTGATGCCCAGGTCCGATTCCTGCAGCGCCCGCTCGATGTCCTTGAGGGTGGATGGGTCGAACGGCTTGAGCAGCAGCATGGTCGGGTCGGGGATGCTGATGGTCGCCAGGCTCTTGAGGTCCATCGGCTGGTCGCCGTACGACGGCACCTTGACGCGGATGCTCTCCACCAGTCCGGGTGATGCCCGGCCGGTGCGGATGCCGCGGAACTCCTTCTTCAGGTGGTCAACCGCCTTCGACATCTTGTCGTCGGCTTCCAACTCGATTTCATCCAGCGGCATGACGGCTTCCTCCTGGTCCGTCGCATTCTAGTGGCCGGGACGTGGGCGTAAAGCCGACGGGCTCAGCCGGTGACCCGGTGCCCGAAATGCGGACCCAAAGCTGATGAGAGTCTCAGCGGACCGACACGGGCACGCGATGCTCAATGAAGCGGCTGCAGCACAGCGCGGGAACAGGGCGTGTGAGCAGGCTGCGCAAGGCCGAGGCGATGTTGAGAGCTCGCGAGCAGCCGGCCGGTCGCTCAGGCCGCGGGCTGCGGCGGCGACATGACCGTTCCGCACTGCTTGCAGGTGCGCAGGGCGGCATTCTCGGGCGACCAGTACTGCTCCATGATCGCCTTGAGCTGAGAGACGATGTCCTTCAGCTCGAACTCCGGCTCATGCACGACCGCGCCGCACCGCTCGCAGTAGAAGCGCAGATGGTCCTTCATGCCGGCCGGCCGCCGCCGCTCGACCACCATGCCGACCGTGTTGGCGGGCCGTTGCGGCGAGTGCGGAATGCCCGCGGGCAGCAGGAAGATCTCGCCCTGCCGGATGGGCACGTCTCTGGGCTGGCCGTTGACGATGAGCCGGAGCGTGATGTCTCCCTCGACCTGGTAGTAGAACTCCTCCGTCTGGTTGACGTGATAGTCCTTCCGAGCGTTGGGGCCGCCGACGATCATGATGATGAAGTCCTGATCCTTCCAGACGGTCTGGTTGCCGACCGGCGGCTTGAGCAGGTGGCGGTGTTCGTCGATCCAGGCCTTGAGATTGATCGGAACCAGCGGGAGCGACATGGCGGACCTCCGGGCGGCGTTGATCCGAATAACGCGACGACGGGCAGAGCCTACCTCGCGCGGCCGGTCAGCGTCAATCGCGGCCGCCCGTTCACCGGAAGCCGGAATATTGCCGCGACCCGATCGCGACGTTAGCATCCGTCGACCTTCGGAGAGGTGTCGGAGCGGCTGATCGAGCTGGTTTCGAAAACCAGTGTGCCCGCAAGGGTACCGGGGGTTCGAATCCCCCCCTCTCCGTTCTCGATACCGGCGTCTACCGAAGGCTCGGCCAGACTGCGGCAGCCGCCGCAGCATGATCGCGGTTCGGATGCGCGAGCCGGCGGAAGGGCCGTTCGCCCGCTACGGGCACACCGGGTTCGGGTCGCCGATACCCAGGGTCTTCTGAACGAACAGCGGCACATCCATCGACGGATCGAGCAGGCTGTCGGCATCCATGTCGGCGCAGTGACACCCTGGAGCGATGATGGGCGGCGGTGCTGCGAACAGGCAGTCGACGAAGCGCTGCATATCCCGCCCGTCGACGAAGTTATCTCCGTCCATGTCGCCTCGGCACGTCGGACATACGGGCGGCATCATGGGTGCTTCGATCGCTCCGACATCGCAGTCCGCGATGCCGTTGCCGTCGCCGTCCAGCGGACGCGGATTGAGGCACTGGTCGTCGACCAGCACATGGCCGGCCAGGTCGGCGCAGAAGCCTTTGTCGATGGCCGGGCTTCCGGGCAGTGGGAAGTGCGCCTGAAGGGTTCCGCACGGAGTCAGCGGTGAGAGCATCGTGGCGATCGGCATGGGAATCGTGCCGAACTGGTCGCCGGGGGCCGGCAGCATGCCGGTTCCGTCCACGTTGATGTTGAAGCCGGCCGACAAGACCGGCGACGGCGCAATCACGTTGTTGCCGGGGGGCGACGGCGCGCTGTCGATGATGGTCCCCAACACCTGCATCACGCTGGCGCTGCCGAGGGTGTCGCCGTTGAACAGGCTGTGGCCGGAGGCGGCCCGATTCGAGACCAGCGAGCACGCGCTCAACTCGCATCGCCCGTCGAAGTCGTTCGCGATGGCGCCGCCAAAGCCGAAGCGGGCGATGTTCCCGCTGAAGGTGCAGTTGACAGCGCGAAACCTGCCGGCGGAATTCTGGTTGTAGACCGCGCCGCCGCCGGCGGCGTTCGCAATCAGGCCATCGGATGCGTTTCCGCTGAACTCGCTGCGCGTCACCGTAGCGTCGCCGGCGTTGGAGATCGCGCCGCCCAGATTGGTCGCCGTGTTCGAGCGCAGCGCGATCCCATCGAGCACCAGCGTACATCCGAACTGGTTGTTGATCGCGCCGCCGCCGTTGGCGGCCTGGTTCCCGAGCAACATACCGGTCGGGGCGATGGTCAGCGAGCCGCCGTTCTGATTCGCCATTGCGCCGCCGTTGCCACCGCCGACCGCCTGATTCTGGGCCGCGATGAGGAACGAGATGACGGTCGTTCCGGAGTTGGCCAGCGCGCCGCCCTGCGCGGCGACGTTGAACTGCGCGACGAGGTCGACGAACGTGGCCGTCACGCCAACGCCGACACGAGCGCCGCCGCCGCGGTTCGTGGCCGAGTTCAATTCGGCCTGCACGCTGCCGTTGAAGCCGCTGCCGGCTGCCAGAAACATGCCGCCGCCGTCGTTGCCGGCCGAGTTCGATGTCAGCACAAACGGCGTGACCGGCTGCACGGTGACGGAACGATCGGACCACAGGCCGCCGCCGTCGTTCGAAGCGCTGCATTCGCGGATTTCCACCGAGTCGAGCAGCAATCGTCCGCCCTGCACCAGCACGCCGCCGCCATTGGTGCCAGTCGCGCCCTGCGCGCGCCCATCACGCACCGTCAGCCCGTTCAACTGCAACGTCAGGTTGGCCGGCGCTCCGGCCGGCAGGTGGAACACGCGATCCGGCTGAGCGGCCGGCAGCCCGGAGGCGGAAACGATCGTGGTGCCGATGCCGTTTCCGAAGATGAACAGGTCGGTGAGCGGCGCGACGGGGTTGATGTCGAGATCGCCGGCGGCGGCGGTGTTGTCGATGCCACCGAGGGTCAGTGTGTGCGTGCCGCTGACCGCGAAGCGGATGTGAACCACGCCCGCGGTGGCATTCGCCTCCATCACTGCGGCGCGCAGCGAGCACAGGCCGTTGGCGTCCATGCAGACGCCGTTGCCGGGCGCGAGGTCGATCGAGTCAAGCAGCGTGTTGACGATATAGGTCGTCTGCGCCGCCACCGGAGCAACCGCAAGCAAACCGACCATTCCTGCGAACCGCGCAACGCGATGCAAGCTCACGACCTACTCCTTCCGTCCGCGCGCGAGGTAGAGCGGTCGCGCGACCGCTCAGCCAAGTAGACGGATGCCACTTCGAACCGGCCACTGGACCGGAGATGCTCGTACTTCCTGCCATTGTAAACAGACGGGGGTGTGCTCGAGTCAAGAAATTGGCCGTTCGACCAGCGTCGGTGGCCACGGACTGGGAGCATCCCCACCCAGGTTTGCTGGTCTGAGCGTTCCGCGGACATTGAGTCCGCCACCCTGACGCGAGTGCACTACGATGAAGTCGTACCGGACTGACGGCTCAAGCGACCCCGTTCGGTCGTTCGACTATTGCCGCGGGCTGAACCGCTGGCCGTCCTTGAGTTGATCGAGGCCGCCGGCGGCGATCTGCTGTCCGGACACGAGGCCGGAGGTCACCTGCAGCTTGTCTCCCAAGCGGCGACCAATCTGCACGCTCGTTTCCTTCAGGCGCCCGGCGGAAGCCACGAAGACCCGTCCGGTTTCTCCGGAGGCATCGAGCCGGCAAGCCGAGGCTGGGATCCAGATGGCGGCCTCCTGCTGTGCATCCCGGGTCGCGGCGGCCGGCTCGGTGCGGAACGAGACCTGCGCGACGCCCTCGACGCGCAGATAGTCGTCGGGTTCCTCGATGCGGACCTTGACCTGCACGGTGGCCTTCGAGTAATTCGCGCCCGGGTCGATCCACATGATGTGGCCCCGGTAGCGCCGGTCCTTGTAGGCATCGGGCGTGATTTCGCACGGCATTCCGTTACGGAGTCGGGCGATGTCGAGCTCGCTGATGTCGACCTCGACTCGCAGCTTGCTCATGTCGGCGATCGAGCCAAGCTGCGCGTTGCTCATCGCGCCGCGGCCGCCCTCGGCGGCCACGAAATCGCCGACGTTCACGTTGCGTTCCAGCACCACGCCGTCGATCGGGGCAACCACCTTCGTATCGGTCAGCAGCTTTTCGGTGAAAGCCAGAGTAGCCTCGTCTCGGGCGACCTGGGCGAGGGCGGTCTTGTACTCGCGCTCGGCGGCCTTCAGCTCGATTTCCGGCGCGGTCCGCGATTCGTACAGGCGACGGATGCGCTCGAAGTTGACCTGTTGGAATGCCAGGTTGGCGCGTGAGCTTTCAAGACTGGCAACGGACTCGTTACGCCGCGCGACAAACAAAACGTCCTCAATCTCGGCCAGCACTTGTCCGGCCTTGACGCGATCGCCCTGTTCGAAATACAGGCGCTGAATCTGGCCCGATACCTTGGTGAACACCAGCACGCGGTGATCCGAGACGATCTTCCCCGTTGCCGTCAGCACCGGGCCGGCGGCCGGCGAGGTCGAGCTGACCACGACCGGGATGAGCGGCACTTCCGGGGCCGCCGCCGCCGTCGGGAGCAACTGAAGAAGCTGCGGGTTGCGCTGAACAGCGAGATACGCGCCCCCGGCCGCGAGGGCGACGACGAGCAGCGCCAGCGGCCAGAAGATGCGGCGTCCGGACGCGGAACGGCTTTCGGTCGGCCGCTGCGTCTGACTGATTTTCAGCGATTGGAGCTGGGATCGCAGCTCGGTCGACGCGCTCATCGGTGACATTCTAGCTCCGGGTCAGGATTTTCGCAGGGCCTCGATGATGCGAACGCGCGATGCCCGCAGGGCGGGCGCCAGGGCCCCCAGCACGCCCACCCCGGTCGCCAGCGCCAGCGCAGCGCCGATGATGCCGGGGGTGAGGCGCAATTCGTAGGCCAACACGGTCCAGGTCGTGTCTGATAAGAAGTCCTGCCGCGTGCCGCTGAACAAAAAGCTCAGGACAAGGCCGACGCAGCAGGCCGTCAGGCACACCACCAGGGACTCCACCACGAAAGACACGAGAATGGCCGCGCGGTTAAACCCGATCGTGCGCAACATCGCGATTTCCCGCCGCCGGCCGTCGACCGCGGCGTACATGGTGTTGGCGACGGCGAACACGGCGCCGACGGCCATGATCGCGATCAGCACCGTGGTGAGCCAGACAATCTCGCTCGTCTTCTTGGCAAGGTCCTCGTAGTAGGCGGTCTCGCGCTTCGCCTCGAGGGCGACGGCCGGGCCGTTGATGTAGGCGATGGTTTCGTCGGCACGATTCGAGTCTGACAGGCGAACGACCGCGCTCGAAATGAACCGCCGCGCGAACGAGTCGGACAGCATGCTGCGCGGCGCCCAGATCTCGCTGTCGAACGCGCCACCTCCGGAGTCGAAGACGCCGACGACCCGGTAAATCCGATTGGATTGCCGGCCGAGGCGGATCTGGTCACCAAGATCCAGGTTCTGGAAGCGCTCGCGGGCGGCCTTTCCGACCATGACTTCAAGCTGCCCCTGCTCCAACCGGCGACCGGCGATGACGCGCACCTCCGGATGCACGTCGAGGGCCACGTCGTCGACGCCGCGAATGGCAACATTGGCAGGCGACCCCCGCGGACCGCGGCGCAGCACCGAAGTCTGCACGCACAGTTCCTGGCTCACCAGCATCTGGCCGGAGGCGTCGCGCGCGATCGCGGGCGCCTGCACGATGCGCCCGAACTCATCGGGCGTGATGATGCTGGTGCTCTCGGCGGTCGCGCCGGGCTTGAGCACGATGATGTTTTCCGGCCAGCCGCTGCCGGCCAGCGATGCCCGAATCCCGGCCGCAAACGAGAGCAGGACGCAGAGAACCAGCACCAGCGTCGCCACGACGGCGAACGTCAGCGACGAGCTGAGCTTGCGCACCAGCAGGTTCCGAACGTTGTAGGTCAGAGGAAGGGCCATCGGCTCTGCTTCAGTAACGAGCGGCCTGCGGCCGGTCCGCCGTCAGTCGAGGTTCCTCAGCGCCGTCACCACGCGCAACTTCAGCACCTGCCAACTCGGCCAGACGGCGGCGATCAGTCCGATCGCGATCGAGATGAGGACGGCATGGGCGCACACCCGCAGGCTGACCTCGAGCGTCTGGATGACCGGGACGGTGAAGTTCCGCAGCGGCGTGTGCGTGAACGCGATGTAAGGCGCCGCCGCGCCGAGCAGGCCGCCGATGGCGCACAGCAGCAGGCTCTCGGACTGGATCAGCAGGAAGACCCAGGTGCCGCGGAATCCCAGCGCCTTGAGGGTGGCGAACTCGTTGATCCGGTCGCGGAAGTTCATGCTCATGGTGTTGGTCGCCGCCATGACGGCGACGAAGACGGTCACCAGCGCCAGGATGGTCAGATTGCGAGGCAGGTCGAACTGCTGCGTGATGAACTCGTTCATGAACGCCTTTTCGTCCTGCGTCTTGGTCTCATCGAGCGATCGCTCGAACAGCTTGTCGATCTCCTGACGAAAGTGATCCAGATCGGCCCGCGTCGCGCAGCGAACGAAGTAAAAACCCACACGGTCCTCGTCCTCGGTCCCGCCGCGATAGACGCGCTTCAGCTCCTCCTGGTAGTACGAGTAATGACACCAGTTGGTCTGCGGATCGGTCGCGTTCTCCGCCGTCGAAACAACGTGGAACTCCATCGGCGTATAGGGCGGAAGCGACGGCCGGATCGTGATCCGCTGCCCCTTCTTCCAGCCGAACTGTGCCGCGGTGGCGCGCCCGATGATGATCGCCTGCCGATCTCGCAGCCACGCGTCGATTTCGTCCTGCGGCAGGCGATAATCAGGAAAGGCGCGGATGAACTCCCCCGCGTCGGCCGCGAGCGTCGAGAGCGGCCGCGGATCATCCTGGACCTTGCCGCCGATCCAGCTCATGCCGCACACCGCCAGCAACCGCATCCCGGTCGGATCGAGCGAGCGAATCTTGGCGGCGTACGACATCGGGAGCGGATAGACGATCGAGGCGCGATTCGTGACCGCGAGCCGAAGCTGCTGCGCCGAGTTGTCGAGGAACCGCTCGACGCCCCGCACGACCGCCGAGGACAGCACGAAGATGACCATCGGCAGCCCGACCGCCGCGATCGTCAGCGCGGTGCGCAGCGGATTGCGGGACAGGTTCTTCCAGAGATAGTGAAGTCGGAGGATCAAGCGCTGCGCTCGGCGAGGTCCGCCCGGTGGGTTCTAGGGTTCTCGCAACGCCTCCACCACGCCGATGCGAGACGCGCGATAGGCTGGAAACAGCGAGCCCAGCACGGCGACGCCGCCCACCAGCGCCAGCGCCGTCACAACCACCTGCCAGCCGAGGGTGATCTGGAAGCCCATCGTCGTGAACGTCGATTGCCCGAACATGTCCTTGGTGTTGCCGACCGTTCGCAGCCAGGCTTCGCAGCCGAGGCAGCCCAGGACGCCCCCCAGCATTGACAGAAACACGGCCTCAATGACCACGCTGGTCAGAATCTGCCCGCGCGAGAAGCCGATCGTCCGCAGCATGGCGAACTCGCGCGAGCGCCCGGCCACCGCCGCAAACATCGTGTTGGCGATTGAGAACACCGCGGCCGCGCTCATGATGGCCACGAGCGTGCCAACGATCGTCAGATAGATCCGGATGTTCCGGGACTGCTCAAACCAGTAGTCCGGTTCGGTCTGCGCGTTGAGGTCGACCGACGGTCCCTTGATGAAGGCCACCACTCTGTCGGGATCGGCCGTCGGCTCGAGGCGGAGGTTGACGGATGAGTAGAGAGTGCGGTTGTACGAGTTCATCAGGGTCGTCAGAGGTCCCCAGATTTCACTCTCCATCGGACCACCGTCAGCCGAAAAGAAGCCGACGATCCTGTATTCGCGATTCCCGGCGTAACCCAGGCGCAGCGTCTGGCCGATTTCGAGCCCGCCGAACTGCCGGGAGGCCTGCACGCCGACCAGCACCTCCATCTGGCCGGAGGTGAGGGTCGCGCCGTCGAGCGGGCGGACGTTGCGATGCACCTTGAACGCCTGTTCGGTCACTCCACGCACGGCCACATTGGCGAACGTCCGGCCGCCGTCGCTGCGGCGGGGAAGCGAGACCTGCACCAGCATCTCCGGGCTCAGAAGCCGGCCGACCTCGGGATCGACCGCAATCTCCTGCACCTGGGCCAGACGATTAAATTCCTCGGGCTGGATGGCGCTGTTGGTTTCACTGGTCGCGCCCTGCTTGAGCACGATCAGCTTCGATCGATCATTGGCGAACGACAGCGAACGCACCAGCGCGCTGCGAAAGCCGAGCATCCAGGCGAACACCCCCACCACCACGCCGATGACCAGGCAGGTCAGCAGCGTCGTGGTCTTGCGCACGAACAGGTTCTTCCAGTTGTACGAGATCGGTAATGCCATGCTCGATCCGACCGCCGCCCAAGCTACGCGACGCGGCGAAGGGCCTCCACCGTGCGCAGGCGCAGCGCCTGGTATGCGGGCCATACGCCGGCCGCCAGCCCGACCACCAACGCGATGCCCAGCGACACGGCGACCGCCACCGGGGACACCGTCAGAGCGTTGATTGGCAGAAACCCGAGGCGGCGGACCGGCGCCACCGCGAGCAGCAGCGTCATCGGAAGCACGCCGACGAGCGCACCCATGAATGCCATCAACACGCTCTCAGCCAGCACGATGCGAAAGATGCGACCGCTCGGCATGCCGATGGCCTTGAATACGGCAAGCTCGCGCGTCCGTTCCCGGAAACTCATCATCATCGTGTTGCCCGCCACCAGCGCGACGATGAACACGACCACGAAGGCCATCGCCTGCATCAGGCCGGGCAGGTTGCCGAGGGCCTGGGTGAATCCGGCACGAAACGTATTCTCGTCCTCACTCTTGGTCTCGTCCGGACTGTTGGCCGTCATCGCATCAATTTCGCGCTGCAACGCCAGCAGGCTGGCCTGATCCTTGCACTTGACCCAGAAGATGTTGCAGGCCGGACTGTCGACGCCCGCCTCCTTGAGCGACTCGGTGAGATAATCCCGGCGGAAGTAGAATACGTTGGTCTGCGTCTTGCTGGTCATCACCTTGATGATGTTGAATTCCAGTTCCAGGTATGGGGGCACACTGCTCTTGAGACGAACCCGCCCGCCGGGGCGCCAGCCGTCGAATCGCTCGCCATACTGCTCGGCCACCGCCGCCCCGACGACGGCCGCCTTGCGGTCGCGCATCCAGGCCTCCTGTTCCGCGGGCGTCAGCTCGGCGTCCGAGTAGACGATCGGGAAGGTGTCGGGGTCGGCCGCAAGGCTCTGGATCGGCTGCTGCTCGCCGGGCACCTTGCCGCCGAACCAGCGCATGCCGCAGACGGCGCGCAGCCGCTCGTTATTCGGGTCGAGGGCCTCGATGGAGCGCCGCAGCCGGTCGGGAATGGTGTTGATCAGCGTCGTCTTGTGGTGGACGCCGAGTCGCAGTTCCTTCTCGCTGGCCTTGTTGACATCGATCAGCGCCACCACGAGCGAAATGGCAGCCACGAACACGGCCATCGGCAGCGCGAACGCGATCATGGTCAGCGCGCTGCGGAGCCGATTGCGACGAAGGTTCTGCATCAGGACGTAGGTCATTGTCATCGCGTCATTCCGTGAAACCGGTCGGCGGGTTCGTGAGTTCCGGGCGCGGCGTCAACGCGCGGCGACGCCTCAGGACGAGGCCGCCAGCGCCGGGCGATTATTGAACTCCTCGCGCTCCAGCACCCCCTTCTCGAGATGCACGACGCGCTGCCCGTGGGACGCCGCCTTCGGATCGTGCGTCACCATCAGGATCGTCTTGCTGAACTCGGAGTTGAGCAGGTTCAGCAGGTTCAGGATTTCTTCGGAGGTCTTGGCATCGAGATCGCCGGTTGGCTCGTCGGCCAGAATCACGTCCGGGTCGGTGACGATCGCGCGCGCGATGGCGACGCGCTGCTCCTGACCGCCCGAGAGCTGGTTGGGGCGATGGTCCATCCGATCGGCCAGGCCGACCACGGCCAGCGCGGTCTTGACGCGCTCGCGCCGCTCGCGCGCCGGAATCTTGAACAGCAGCAGCGGCAATTCCACATTCTGCGCGGCCGTCAGCACAGGGACGAGGTGGTACATCTGGAAGATGAAACCGACGTGACGGCTCCGCCACGCGGTCAATTCATGTTCGCTCATGCGCTCCAGATGCGCCTCGCCGACGCGAATGCTGCCGGATGTGGGAGAATCCAGCCCGCCGATCAGATGCAGCAGGGTGGACTTGCCGGAGCCGCTGGGCCCCATGAGCACGACGAATTCACCGGGGGGGATCGACAGATTCAACCCGTCCAGCACCGGAATCTCGATGCGGTCCTTATGGTAGACCTTGCGGACGTCCTTGACCTCGATATCAGCGGTACTCATCGACTCTCCAGTGCAGACGGCCTTCAGCCTGCGGGCTCGACCGGATTCATTGTAAGCGGGCGGCCGCGCGTCGTCCCGGCGCTCCGCTCAGCGGCGCCGTCTCATGCCCAACGCGACGCGCAGCAGGTTCGTCACGCGGGAGGGTTTGGCCAAGACCTCGCTCAAATGATAGTCGAGCAGGTCGAACACGCCGGGCAGGTCGGCGTCGGCCACCTCCGCACCCGCCGCGACGGCGGCGGCAGCCGAGATGGTCCGCGATTCGAGACGCCATTTTTCGACGAACGCCGGCTCGCAGTCACGGCACAACAGGCCGCCCTGCCGGGCGCTGAAGTACGGACATGACACCAGCTCACGGCGTGTGCCGCAGCCGGCGCAAGCGCCCAACTGAGGCATGAGCCCGACTTCACGAAGCAGCGTGCACAGGTAACGGCACGACGACAGCAGCGGCGCCGCGCTGGTCGCCTCCCGGCAAAACGCCCACAGCGCGTCGAACAGTTCCGGATGCGGGTCGCCTTCCTGCGTCGCCTGGGCCGTGCGGTCAGCGGCGTACTGCCCGGCGTACCAGCGAGGCAGATCGCGACGCAGGCCGGGGAAGTTTTCCTCCTGTTTCCACTCGGTCAACGTGCCAAGCTGCGCCTCCGACTCCGCCCGCCGTGAATAGGCAACCGAACCGAGCTCCAGCAGGTCGATGCCCACCGACGGCCGATGCCGGGACCCGCGCTTGACGCCCTTGGCGATCAGGCGCTGCATCCCGGTCTCGCGGCAGAACACCGCCAGCACGAGCGAGGTCTCGCTGTAGTCGAGCCGGCGGAGCACCAGGCCCAGGTCCTTGAACAGTGCCATGATCGCACCCGGGGTGACCGGCCGGTCGGCAGTCCGGCCGGCCGCGGTTCATGCCGTGGTCGCCACCGCCTCGTGCGGCAACAGGATCCGCAGCCGGCTGATGCGGCGGTCGTCGGCCGCCAACACCAGAATCTTCAGGTCCCGCATCGCCAGTGACTCCCCGGCGGCCGGGATTCGTCCGAACTGGCTCAGCACGAGGCCGGCCACGGTGTCGTAGGCGTCGTCCTCGGGGAGATGGAGATTCAGTGCGGCGTTCAGCTCGTCGATTCTCACCCGGGCGTCGACGTCGACCGTCTGCTCGTCCACTCGGTGAATGGCCTGCGGCTCGGGGGCCTCGTGCTCGTCGGCGATCTCTCCGATCAGCTCTTCCAGGATGTCCTCGAGCGTCACCAGACCGGCCGTGCCACCATATTCGTCGAGCACGATCGCCACGTGCACGCGCGTCGTCTGGAATTCACGCAGCAACTCCGGGAGGACCTTGGTTTCCGGAACGAACGGCACGCTTCGCATCAGGGATCGAATGGACACTGCGTCGTCGTGCGATACCCGCAGCAGATCCTTGGCGTACAGGACGCCCAGAATGGAATCAATGTTGCCCTCATAGACCGGGATGCGCGAGTGGCCCCCGGACACGATGGCTTCGCGCGCCTCCCGCAGGGTCGCATGGACGTCGAGTGCGAGCACTTCGGTTCGCGGCGTCATGATCTGGCCCACGGTGCGCTCGTTGAGATCCATCACCGAGCGGATGACGCGCGTCTCGGTCGCGCCGACGGCCCCACTGGTCTGCGCGGCCGATACGATGTCCAGAATCTCACGTTCCAGCTCCTCGCCTGCATCCTCCTCGTCGGGCGGCGGCATGCCGGCCAGCCGACGGACGATCTCATCTGCCAGCCGCGTGACGCACACGACCGGGAACGAGAGGATGCGGAAGAACTCGAGGATGAGCAGGCTCGCCGCAACCAGCGCTTCGGCCCGATGCCGGGCGATTCCCCGTGGAATGGCAACGCCGGCGACCAAGAGCAGTGCGAGCGAGCACGCCCCGACCGCCACGACATGCGTTGAGCTTTTCTCATAGACGCCGCCCAGCCCGCGATCGATGAAGAGGATCAGCAGGAGCGCCGAGCCCCAGGCCCAGCACGACGCCGTGGTGGCATAGTCGCCTGAACGCTGCTCGAAGCGCTCGAGCCAGCCTTCGCGGCCGCGCCGTCGAAGTGCAGCGTGGAGCCGAGTGCGGGACGCCTCCGGCACGGCCGCCGCCAGCGCGGCAAAAAAGGTCAGCCCGACGGTCCAGAGCAACATCGCAATCCAGAACGACGGGCTCACCGGCGCCGCCCTCCGGACTCCCCGTGTGGAAGAATGTGAGCCGGGGGTACGCCGAGTTCGGTCAGCATCTGATCTTCGCGTTCATGCATGCGCCGAAAATCGGCCGTGCGCCGGTCCTCGAACCCGACGAGGTGAAGGCAGCCATGCACGACATAGAGCGTCAGTTCGTCGGTGACCCGTCGTCCGAAGACCCGCGCCTGCCGGCGCGCCTCATCGCGGCACACCATGATGAGTCCGTCCACGAGGCCGGTATCGGGCTCATCGCGCAGATCAAACGTGAGCACGTCGGTGCTCCGCCCGTCCGACATCCACTCGCGGTGGGCCCGCTTCATGGCGGCGTCGCCGACGATGGCCACCTCGAGCCGGCCGGCCCGAACGCCATGCCGCCGCAACACAAGACGGGCTGCGCGGCGCAGCGCGGCGGCCACCAGCCCGGTTGCGCCCTGAAGCATGATTCGGGGTCCGCGATTCGGCCGCGGCGTCGTGTCCGCGCGGCGGCGCCGTCCTGACGAGGCTCGTGGCGCCATCACGCCGTCCGCGGCGTGGACGAGACCGGCTGCACTGGCGCGGGCGTCTTCGGGTAGGCGATGCGGCCGTGATAGATCGAGCAGAGGCTGCGCACGAGGCTCTGTTCGATGCGAAACAACTCTTTCAGCGTCAGGTCGCAGTCGTCGAGCTGGCCGTCCATCAGGCGGTTCATCAGAATGTCGTGCACCACGGATTCGATGCGACTAGGGTTCGGCTCGGTCAGGCTGCGGACCGCGCCTTCAACGCCGTCGCACAGCATGAGAATGGCCGATTCCTTCGATCGCGGCTTGGGCCCGGGATAGCGGAACTCGGTCTCCTCTACGGCGCGTTCATCACCCATCGCGCCCTTGCTCATCTCGTTGCGAGCGGCCATGGCGTGAAAATAGCGCACCAGCGTCGTGCCGTGATGCTCAGCGATGAACTTGTGCAGGACCTTGGGCAGGCCGTACTCCTCCGCCAGCGCCAGTCCGTCCTTCACGTGCCCGAGGATGACCAGCAGGCTCATGCGCGGCGCCAGCCGCGCGTGCGCGCTGGTCTGGCCCGGCTGGTTCTCCACGAAGTACTCCGGCTTGATCATCTTGCCGACGTCGTGATAGTAAGCGCCGACCCGCACCAGCAGTCCATTCGCGCCGATCTCTTCGGCTGCCGCCTCGCCCATGCTGCCGATCAGGTGGCTGTGCTGCCAGGTGCCGGGCGCTTTCTGAATGAGCTGCTTCAGCAACGGCGTGCTCATATCGGCCCATTCAAGCAGCGTCATCGAGGTCGCCAGCCCGAACGCGCGCTCGATGACCGGCAGCGACACGAGAACGAGGCCGCACGCCAGCAGGGATGCAGCGCCGGCCGTGATGGCCTCCGCGCCGACGAATCGCAACGCCTGTTGATTCGCCAGGCCGGCGAACGCGGCGGTGATGGTCGCGGTACCCGCCGCAAGCAGGCCGACCCAGATCAGCTTCATCCGCGAGCGAACGTCGTCCATCCGGAAGATCACGACGGCGGAAACGGCCGCCACCACCAGGAACAGATCGAACGACCCTGAGAGCGTCAGCGTCACCAGCCCGGCGAGCGCCGTGGCCACGCCAAAGGCGTATCGCGGGGAATAGACGATCGTCAGGATGGCGGCGGCATAGGCCGTCGGCGTCAAGACCCAGTAACGGGAGACGTCGCTGGCAGCCACCAGTCGCGCGAACAGCAACACAGCGAGCAGCAGACCAGCCACCGACAGGCAGTGCGTCGCGTTGCTCGACAACTTGGCCTGGTATCGGCGGGTATACATCGCGACGCCCATGACCAGCAGAAGGACGATGCCGGCCCGTCCGACGCGCTTCTGCACCCAGGCCCGGTACAACTCCGGCGAGGACTGCCGAGCGTCGAGATAGCGCTCATGCTCGGTCTGCACCAGCTCAAGCGACTCGGGTGTCAGCACCGCCCCGCTCGGCACCAGCACCTGCCCGCGCTGGTACTGGTCGTGGACGGGCGGTATTTCACGAGCGCGATCGAGAGCGGACTGCGTGGCATCGGCGTCGAAGACGTAGACCGGTTCGTAGCGATCCTTGGCCGGGTCCACCCGTATCGCGGAAACAAGCACCTGCGTCACCGCCGCGTGCAAGGGCGATGGAAATACCTCGACCAGGTCCTTCGCCAGACGCGTGACGTGCTGCTCGTTGGTGGCGTAGCCGAGCCGCTGCTTCGAAACGCGGTCGATTCGCCCCGGGCCGCGATTGAGGACCGCATCGGTCGAGCTCTCACGCGTCGGATCGCGCTCCGTCGCCGTTGGCAGCAGGACCAGGTTCTCGCCGGCCAGCCGAGCCGTCAGTTTCTCGATCCACTCGTCGAACCGGGTCGGACCCTCCTCGACCGGCGTGCGGCGGAGCAGGTCATAGCCCGCCTGACCGAGCTTCCAGCGGTCCTTTGTCGCTTCCTTGAACTTCTCGAAGCTCTCGGCCGCGCGGGCGTCGGTCTGGAGTGTCCGCAGGTCGCCGGCAACACGCTCGAGCAAGGCCGTGTTCAGCCGGAAATGGTTTGGGGTCGCCCGCTGGGCCGCCTCAATCAATTGGGCCGTCTTGGTCTGATTCTGCCGCTGGAAGTCGACCCGGGCGATGATTGGCACATCGACCGTCTGGCCGGCGACGAACTCCAGTCGTTCCTCGGCCGAGAGAACAAATCCCACCGCCGCCAGGGCGAACGCCCCGACCACCAGAATCGGAATGAACGCTCCCGAAACCCGAAGCTGCTCGAACCAGTTGCGTTGGAGGGCCAGTTCGGACAGGCGCGCGTCCAGCCGCCGAGAGGTTCGAGACCGCCCGAATCGACCGAATATCGACATGCAGCGAGTGACCCGAGGTCCAGCCGGCAGTCGGGGTTCAACCCGATCCAGCCGATCGCGGCATTATACGTGGCTCCGCAATCGGACAATACCGCTATCGGGCCGCACGTGGCACAACTGCGGCACCGAGAGCCGTACACCCGAACAACACGTCCTATAACACATCAAAGAACACAACAAACATTTGTATTATATGACGTTATGGAACGCTGACGATTACAGGCCCCTGTCCGACGGCGTCGATCCGCTGCTACGCCGATGCGGCGGCCGAATCGCCCATTCGATCGCCCCGACCCCGATCCCCGGCCGTGCCGACAGCCCAGGGGAGCCCGTCCGGATAGCGCGCGGCGAGACGGGCGTACGCCTTCGGGCGGCGGGTGCGAAGGAATTCGAACAGATCGTCGGGCGAGCAGAACAGGTACTTATCACCCGTGCCTTTGCCGTAGGTCGTGCACTCGTCAACCTTGTAATCCCGGCACACGTGCGGCCGGCGGGAGTAGATGCCGCACCGGCGGTTCTGAAGCTGGCGGCAGGGCGTGTTGAACTGAACGAACCAGTCGTTTTCGTCGTCGACGAATACCCAGACGTTGCGGTGGAGCAGATACCAGAGCAGCTCGTCGTAATCCCGGTTGCTGCGCGGGCGACTGATGGGCACGGCGATGTACTCGCAGCAATCGCTGCACCCGCGGCAAGGATCGGGATCGTCGGGGTCCAACGTACGCTTCGAGGTCTGGGCGATGGGCAACCGAACGGGCAGGCTCGGCAGGAGCCGGGCGTCGAGGGACATCGAATGCTCGCTCGCTGGGTTGGTCGACCGCCGCACGGGCGCGCCCCGCACCGGCGGTCCACCTGACTGCAATCTACGACGGAGGCCGCGGCACTGCAACTTCCGAGCGTCGCGCGGCGCGCCCGCGCACCCGCCGCTCGCGGTCGCGATGGCCGCTGCTGCGTGTATGATCCCGGATCACGATCCGGGCGGCGGTCGCCTTGGCGATGACGGCGAGTGGCGGCGCGACGATGGCGATTGTCACGCTCACGACTGATTTCGGCACGTCCGACCATTACGTCGCGTGCATGAAGGGTGTCATCCTCCAGATCGCGCCGACCGCCTATCTGATCGACGTGACCCACCAGATCGGCCGGCACGACGTCGTTCACGCGGCGTTCGTCGTCCGACAGGTGTTCGAGTACTACCCGCGCGGCACCATTCACGTGGTGGTGGTCGACCCAGGGGTCGGCACCACGCGGCGGCTGTTGGCGCTGCAATACTCCGGACAGACGCTGCTCGCGCCGGACAACGGGGTCGCCAGTCTGGTGCATCGCGACGCCCAGCTCAACGACATTCGCAGCATCGAGAACCTCGAGCTGTTCCGCCGGCACGTCAGCAGCACCTTTCACGGACGGGACATTCTCGCGCCGGTGGCGGGTTTCCTGGCGGCGGGCGGGGCCATCGCCAACGTCGGCCCGCAGGTACAGCAGCTCGAAATCCTGAACCTGCCGCGGGCGCTGGTGCTGCCGGACGGCGGCCTGGAAGGACAGGTGCTCTACAAGGACACCTTCGGAAACCTGATCTCGAACATCTCTCGCGAGGACCTGCGCGGCTGCCTGGCGCGGCGCCCTCAAGCCGAAGTGTACGTCGGCGCGCTGCGGATCGGCCCCGTCCGGCGCACGTACGCCGATGTGCCGCCCGGCGAAATCGTCGCGCTGATGAGCAGCGCCGGCGCGCTGGAGGTCGCCATCAACCAGGACAGCGCCGCCACGCGACTGCGGGCCGGTCCCGGCAGCAGCATCATCGTGCGCTAGCCCTGCCGTTGAGACACTCGCCATCGGTTGACACGCCGGGCCGCGCCGCGGACGATGCCCGCCTGGGGTCGCGCAGCGGCGGGCTGGATCTTCGCGAAGGTGCCGATGCGGCCCGAGGATGCACGACCATGAGCCTCTCCCAGATCGCGCGTACGATCAGCGAGTCGCCCACGCTCAAGCTCAATGAGACGGCCGCCCTGCTGCGGGCGAAGGGCGAGCCGGTGATTCACCTCGGCGGCGGCGAACCCAAGAGCAAGGCCCCGCTGGACGCGCTGGTCGCGGCCGCGGGCGTGCTGAACTCCGGGGAGGTGCGCTACACGCCGGCCGACGGGATTCCGGCGCTCAAGCAGGCGATCATCCGCTACACCGAGGAGTTCTATGGCCACACGCCGACGCCCGCCAACGTGTTGGCGTCGGGCGGCGCCAAGCAGGCCATCATGGTGGCGCTGCAGGCCATCCTCAATCCGCAGGATGAAGTGATCTTCCCGGCCCCCTACTGGGTGAGCTACCCGGACATGTGCCGGCTGTGCGGGGCGGTCGGCGTGCCGGCCCCGCCCGAGGACGGCAGCTTCTACCCGCGCATCTCGGACATCGAGCAGCGCGTCAGCAACTACACCAAGGCAGTCATCATCAACAGCCCGAACAACCCGACCGGCGCGTGCTACTCGGAGCAGTTCATCGCCGACGTGGTCGAGTTCTGCGAAAAGCGGGATCTGTACCTGATCCTGGACGACATCTACCACCGCCTGATCTTCGACGGTCGGCACCCGATCAACGGCTGGAAGTATGCGAAGAACCGCACCGAATCGTCGAAGCTGATCATCGTCAACGGCGTCTCGAAACAGTACGCCATGACCGGTTTCCGCATCGGCTGGGCCGTCGCCAACCAGCACCTGATCAAGGCCATGTCGAACATCCAGAGCCACCAGACGTCCGGGCCGTCGGTGGTGCTCCAGGAGGCGGCGGTCGGCGCGCTGAACGGCCTGCAATCGACCGTGGAAGCGCTGCGGGTGACGCTCGAGAACAACCGCAACGTGCTGGTCGACCGGCTGAGGTCGTTCGAGGGCGTCCGCGTTCACAAGCCTGACGGCACTTTCTACGCCTTCGTCGACTTCCGGCACTACAGCAAGGACAGCAACAAGCTGGCCCAGTTCCTGCTCGACAAGGTCCGGGTGGTGACCGTGCCGGGCAAGGAGTTCGGCCTCGACGGCCACCTGCGGATCAGCTTCTGCGGCGCCATGAAGGAGATCACCGAGGGCATCGACCGCATCAAGTGGGCCCTCGACCCGCACTCACCCAACGAGATCTTCATCGGGAATCACAAGCTCGTAAGGGATTGGTCATGAAGTACCTCGACTTCCCGACGCCGGCGAGCAGACAGGCCGGCGAGTTCGCCAGCCAGTTCAAGCTCGCCAACCACGGGCTGATCAACCTCAAACGCGTCTATTGGAACCTGCCGGAACCGGCGCTCTATGAGGAGGCCGTCTTCCGTGGCGAGGCCCACATGGTTCGCGGCGGCCCGCTGGTGGTTCACACGCAACCACACACCGCCCGGGCCGCGGCCGACAAGTTCATCGTGCGCGAGCCCAACACCGAGCAACAAGTCTGGTGGGGCAACTACAACCGGCCGGTCAGTCCGGCGCAGTTCAGCGGCCTGCTCGGCCGGATGCAGGCGTTCCTTCAGGGACAGGAGTTGTTCGTTCAGGACTGCTTCGCGGCCGCCTCGCCCGAGCACCGGTTGCCGATTCGCATCATCACCGACACGGCCTGGCAGAGCCTGTTCGCCCGGAACATGTTCCTCACCACCGACAACCCGGACGAGCTCCATCAGCACGTGCCCCAGTTCACGGTACTGGCGCTGCCAAGCTTCAAGGCCGACCCGCGCGTCGATGGCACGCGCAGCGAGACAGCCATCATCATCAACTTCCAGCAGCGGCTGGCGATCATCGCCAACACGGCCTACGGCGGCGAGATCAAGAAGACCATTTTCACCGTGCTCAACTATCTGCTGCCGAACGACGGCGTCATGCCCATGCACTGTTCGGCCAACGTCGGCACGGATGACGACGTGGCCCTTTTCTTCGGGCTGTCCGGCACCGGCAAGACGACGCTCTCGGCCGATCCGCGGCGACGGCTGATCGGCGACGACGAGCACGGCTGGAGCGACGAGGGCGTGTTCAATTTCGAGGGCGGCTGCTACGCGAAGGTCATCCGCCTGTCGCCGGAGAACGAGCCGCAGATTCACGCAGCGACGCATGCCTGGGGCACCATTCTCGAAAACGTCGTGTTCGACCCGGCCTCGCGGCGGATCGATCTCGACGACGACGAGCTGACCGAGAACACGCGGGCCAGCTATCCGATCGAGATGATCCCCAACGTCATCCTCGACGGCATGGTCCGCGCGCACCCCCGCAACGTCATCTTCCTGACCTGCGACGCGCAGGGCGTGCTGCCGCCGATCGCCCGTCTCAGTCAGCCGCAGGCCATGTACCATTTCATCAGCGGCTACACCAGCAAGATCGCCGGAACCGAGATCGGGCTGGGCACCGAGCCGGAGATGACCTTCTCGGCCTGCTTCGGCGCGCCGTTCATGGTGCACCACCCGTTCCAGTACGCCCGGCTGCTGGCCGACAAAATGGCCCGTCATGGCGCCACCTGCTGGCTGGTGAATACCGGCTGGACGGGCGGGCGATTCGGCATCGGCAAGCGCATCAGCATCCGTCACACGCGACAACTGCTGAACGCCGCACTGCGCGGCGACCTGCGTGACGTGAAGTACCGCAAGGACAAACTGTTCGGGTTCGACGTGCCGCTGACATGCCCGGAGGTGCCCGGCGAAATCCTGGACGCATCGCAGTCGTGGGGCAACAAGGACGACTACTGGAAGACCTTCGACGCCCTGGCCGCCCGCTACCAGGAGAACTTCAAGCTGTTCGCGGACGGCTGCCCGCCCGAGATCGCCGCCGCAGGCCCGCGCCGACTGACCCAAGCGCCATAGTCCGACCAAAGTCGCGCCGCGCGGCCGCCCGGCCCTGCCTGGCTGCGACCGCCCGGAGTCGACGCGCCCGGAGTCCATCACCCGATGATCGGCATCCTGACCATCGAGAACCTGCTCGCGCTGCTGACGCTGACCGGCATGGAAGTCGTGCTGGGCATCGACAACATCGTGTTCATCACCATCCTGACGGGAAAGCTGCCACCCGAACGGCGCGCCGGCGTTCGCAACCTCGGAATCAGCCTGGCGGTGATCATGCGCATCGCCCTGCTGCTGAGCATTTCGTGGGTCATGCGGCTGACGCGTCCGCTGGTCTCGGTGCTCGGGCTCACCCTATCGGGCCAATCGCTGATTCTGCTGATCGGCGGCCTGTTCCTGATCGCTAAGGCGACGTACGAAATCCACCACCGGGTCGAGGGAGCGAGGTCGGATGCACGCGGCGGGCGGCATGCCTCGGTGACGACCATCATCCTGCAGATTCTGGCGCTGGATATCGTCTTTTCTCTGGACTCGGTCATCACGGCCGTGGGCATGGCGCGATCCATCGCCGTCATGGTGACCGCGATCGTCGTGGCGGCGGGCGTCATGGTCGCGTTTGCCGGGCCGATCGGGGGATTCGTCGAGCGCCACCCGGCCATCAAGATTCTCGCGCTGGCGTTCCTGGTGCTGATCGGCGTCATGCTGGTGGCCGACGGCCTCGGCCGCCACATCCCGCGCGGCTACATCTACTTCGCCATGGCGTTCTCGCTGGCGGTTGAAATGCTGAACATCCGCGCAGGCGCGCGACGCGGCGGCCCCGCGGCTACGCACTGATCCGCCCGCCGCCGCGGATCGGATAGACTGGTCGGCGAGATGAAGATCGACCTTCATACGCACATCCTGCCCAGAACGTGGCCCGACCTGGTCGAGCGTTACGGGGCGGGCGACTGGGTGAGGCTCGAACATCACGAGCCGCGCCGGGCGCGCATGATGATCGGCGATCGCTGCTTCCGCGTGATCGAGGACAACTGCTGGGATCCGGCGCGGCGCATCGACGACTGCGACCGCTGCGGCGTGGACGTCCAGGTGCTCTCGACCGTGCCGGTGATGTTTGCGTACTGGGCCGATGCGCGGCATACGCACGATCTGGCACGGCTGCTGAACGATCACATCGCAGAGGTGTGCCGAACGTATCCGCGGCGATTCGTGGGCCTCGCGACCGTTCCGCTGAACGATCCGCAGCGCGCCTGCACGGAACTCGAACGGGCCGTCAGCGATCTCGATCTGGCCGGCGTCGAGATCGGTACGCACGTCAACGCGTGGAACCTGGACGAGCCGGCGCTGCGGCCGTTCTTTGAACTGGCCGATCGGCTGGGGGCGGCAGTGTTCGTGCACCCCTGGGACATGCTGGCGCCGGAACGCATGGCCAGGTACTGGCTGCCGTGGCTGGTGGGCATGCCGACCGAGTCCGCGCTGGCCATCTGCTCGCTGATCTTCGGCGGCGTGTTCGAACGGCTGCCGTCGTTGCGCGTGTGTTTTGCGCACGGGGGCGGCGCTTTCCCGGCCATCGTGGGACGCGTCGAGCACGGCTTCCTCGCCAGACCCGACCTGTGCGGCGTCGACAACCCCCACAACCCGCGCGACTACCTGCATCGCCTCTACATGGACTCGTGTGTGCATGACGCCGACGTGCTGCGCGGCCTGATCCGGCTGGTCGGCGTCGACCGCGTTGCGCTGGGCTCGGACTACCCCTTCCCGCTGGGTGAGGCGCACCCCGGCGAACTGATCGAGAGCCTCTCCGAGCTATCGCCGGCGGAGCGGGAACGGCTGCTCGGGGGCACCGCCATCGAGTTCCTCGGACGCCAACTTCCCGCCGTCTGACCCTCGCGCGTTATCATGCCCGCGTGAGCGCCGCGGAATCCGGATTGCATTCAGACATGGGCCTCGCCGACGATTCGCACGCCCGGGCACTCGACGCCGCCGACCCCCTGCGACGCTTCCGGGAACGCTTCCTCCTGCCGCGCGGTGCCGACGGTCGACCGCTCATTTACTTCACCGGCAACTCGCTCGGACTTCAGCCGGACGACGTTCGCCTCATCATCGGTCAGGAACTCCATGCCTGGGCCGAACACGCCGTCGAGGCTCATTTCCGCGGCTTGCGGCCCTGGTACTCCTACCACGAGAACCTGCGCGAGCCCGGCGCCCGGCTAATCGGGGCGCGGCCGCACGAAGTGGTCTGGATGAACAGCCTGACGGTCAACCTGCACCTGTGCATGGTCAGTTTCTTCCGGCCGCGGGGCGAGCGGACGGCCATCGTCATCGAGGACTGTGCGTTTCCGTCCGACATCTACGCCGTTCGCACGCAACTCGCGTGGCACGGACTCGATCCGGCCGAGCACCTGATCGTGCTGCGACCGCGACCGGGCGAGCACACGCTTCGAACCGAAGACATCGAGGCCCTGCTGGAGCGCGAAGGCCGCCGCGTCGCCCTGCTGCTGCTGCCGGGCGTGAACTACTTCACCGGTCAGGTGTTCGACATCGCCCGCATCACGGCGGCGGCGCACCGCCACGGCTGCCTGATCGGCTGGGATCTGGCGCACGCGGCCGGCAACATCGAGCTGTCGCTGCACGACTGGGGCGCCGACTTCGCCGCATGGTGCTCGTACAAGTACCTGAACGCCGGTCCGGGGGCGGTGGCCGGCTGCTTCATTCATGAACGGCACGCCCGCGATGTCAGCCTGCCGCGCTTCGGCGGATGGTGGGGCAACGACCCCAAGACACGGTTTCGCATGCACCTCGAGCCTGAATTCCACCCGGTGGCGTCGGCCGACGCGTGGCAACTGTCGAACCCGCCCATCCTGGCCATGGCGCCGCTCGTGGCGTCGCTGGCGCTGTTCGACGAGGCCGGCATGCCCGCGCTGCGGGCCAAGTCTCGCAAGTTGACCGGCTATCTGCTGGCCCTGCTCGACGCCATGCCCAGCGAGCGCTATGAGGTGATCACGCCGCGCGACGAGGAATCTCGCGGCTGCCAACTGTCAATCCGCGTCCGGAAAAGCCCGCGGGGATTATTCGACGAACTGGAGGCGGCCGGCGTCGTATGTGATTTCCGGGAACCGGACGTGATTCGCGTCGCGCCGGTGCCGCTTTACAATACGTATGAAGAGGTATGGGCCTTCGCCCGCATTCTGGCTCAACGCAAGTAGCGCATCCCGACGCACCGATATGTGGCAAGGAGGCCCATGCGTTTGAAGCGATCCTCGTGGCTGGCGATCGGCTTACTGACCGCGCTGGCCGGATGCAGCGAAAGCCTTGCGCCCATGGCAATCTCGGTCGATGCGCCGGCCGGGGCGCCAGCGCCAGCGGCGCAGCGGCCGCGCGGCAAGCCGAAGTGAGTGGGCGGCAAGGGATGCGGGCCCGTATCCCCCGGTACTAATCGCCTGACCGCCGAGCCGTACGATGGCTCGGGCGCCCGTCGTTCGTCGCCGAGCCGAGCCGCCGCACCGCGGCCGACGTCCAGGCCGCCGCGTGCCCAAAGCCCCTGGCTCGACGACGTTCCCTAAGCGCTCCTGCCCGAGCTCGCCCGATCTCCCGGGCCCCCTGCGCCCAAGGCACGACCGCGAGCGCACGTCGCGGTGAGGCCGTCGGCGCATGGCGTTCGTCGGACCGCTCGAATGGCTGGTCTGCCCACGCCGAACGGTGAAGCGTTCGAGGTTCGAGCCCCGCCCGCAATCCCGCAGCTCTGCGCGCCAGTGCAGGCAGCCGATCAAGCGCCCCCTTCGAACCCCATGGTTCCCCCAGGCACTTCAAGCGGTATCGACCGCGGCTCGCGTGCGATCAGGGCGACCGATCGGAGACGCCACCGGAGCGGATCTGGTCTTCACCGGACTCGAACACTAGGCGGAGAGGTTCCGCCGGTCTGTCGATCGTGTTGGCTCGACACGGCGGATCTTCCCAGTCAAGCCCCATTGAAGCCAGTTCCATCCGGACACGACGAATGTCCCAAAGCTGAAGAAACGCCCCGCGAAACGTGAAGGCTGCGAGCGTTGCACCGTCGGCGCTGAGTGCCGCGCCAACGATGCCGGTCGGGTCTGGTGGAGTGAAGGCGGCTATTTCGACGAGGCATTCCAGGTCAACCATGTGCAGAACCCCGCGTTCGTCATAGCCGATCATTCGACGCCCATCGGAGGAGTAACTCACGCGCCCGGTGGTGATCGGCAGTCTTGCCAGCCGTGCGTTGTTCCACTCTCCGACGCGAATACGAGCAAACTGGGTCGGTTCATGGACGACAAGCCACTGTCCGCCACTGCTGAAGGAGAGAGTCGTCTGCGCGCCGACGTCCAGTCGGGCCGCGACTCTCCCCGAATCGAGGTTCCAGATCTCGGCGCCCGGACTGTGCCATGCGTTGACAGCCGCCCAGCGGCCGTCCGGACTGATGACCGCGTGATGCGCCGATGGCATGGTGCGATACGATCGTCTTCGGAGTTGTGATTCGAGATCGAGAACGACGAGGTCGGGACCCGACAACGACATGAAGACCACGCGGCGCCCGTCGGCCGAGGCGCCGAACGAATAAGCCGGTTCGTCCACCAATTGCTCGGCCGGACCGAAGCGGACCGACGAAGCGGTGAGCGAAACTGATCTCCGAAACAAGCCACGCGCGTCGGAACTCAGCATCTGCGAGCCGGAGTCGTCGAACCCGATGACCGTGACGCCGGGGCAATCCATTTGCCCAATGGGGCGGCGGGCTGCGACATCAAGAAAGTGCACGGACCACTGGGCTTCCAACGCAGGGCAATCGCATGTTCACGACGTCAATAAGCTGAGCAGGTAATCGTGGTCCCAACCGGCCAGGAGGCGTTTGGACTTGATGCCGACTTTGCGGCTGGTGTCCCGTTGAAGGCAGTTGAGGGCGATGCGGCGGAGGCGGGGGCGACCGGCTGAACGGCGGGCGGCGGCGCGCACCGGGTTGGACGGCGCGGCTCGAGGCGTCGAGCGCGGCGTGGACCTGAGTGGCGCGGGCCGTCCTCACCCAGCCCTGCGGGCCAGCGGCGGAGGTTGCGCGCGGGCCGGGCGGCGCAGCAGGTGCTGCTCCGGGTTGGCTTCGATCGTAAACGGGGGCCCGACGTATTCAGCTCGAATCATCTCGATCGGCCGGCGGTCATTTGCGTCCGTGCGCGGCCTGTGCTACATCTTCCCGACCATGTCGGACCCTTTGCCGGCCGGGCACCGGAGCAACCACGGACACCGTCCGGTGCTGCTGGCATTCTGTGCGCTCCTGGCCCTGATCGGGTTGCTGGGCCGGCGTGCGTCAGGGGTGCCGCTGCTGCCGACCGTGGTGCTGGTTGGCCTGCAACTGCCGCTCCTGGCCGCGTGGCTGCTACTGCGCTGCGGATTGCTCGCCCGAACCCGGCCGGAGCCGGCCGCCGGCGGCGCTTTCCACCTGTCCCTGACCGCGATCGTCTTTCTGGTGGCTGGTGCGGCCGGTGCGATCCTCCGTCGCGCGGAACTTTCACTGAGCATGTTGACCGTCTTCGTGCTCTCGATGCTGGTCGTCGATGCGGTCAGCGCGTGGCTCCGGCGGGTGGACGAATCGAGCGACGGCCGCGTGCTTGGGCCAGTCGTTCTGGGCTGGTCGCTCGTGGTGCTGGTCGGGACGGCCATTCTGGCGACGCCACTGGCCACTTACTCCAGCGTGCCCGACTACCGGCACAACTTCTGGCGCCATGTCCTGTTCTGCGCTCACACAGCCGCAAGCAGCGTCAGTCTCGCCGGCAGCACGGGTTACGACATTCGATACGACTATTCGGCGTTCGGACGCGCGATCATCTACCTGCTGATGCAACTCGGCGGAATCGGGCTGACGGCACTGGCGGCGGTCGCGATGCGATCCATGACCACGCGCCGAATCCGAGTCGGTCGCGTGCTGGCATGGTCGTTGGCGCTGCAAGTGGCCGCGTCGGTGCTGCTGGCGCCGGGCTGGAAGGCGGCCGATACGCCGGACGCAGCCGCGCGGGCCGGCTGGAGTCTCTTTCACTCAGCCGCGGCCCTGCTGAACTGCGGATTCTTCCTGCGCCCGGACGGACTGGCCGTGTATCTTGCGTCAGGGCCGATCTTCGTGGCGACGACTGCGCTGGGACTGATCGGCTCGCTGGGCGTCCCCACCCTGCTTGCGTTGCTGCCCGGCCACGAGCCCTCCGCACCTCGCGGGCGACGGCGAGAGCCCGACCAGGCTGCCGCGTCTCCGCCACTGCAGCGGCTGATCCCCCTCGAGTTCTGGGCAGCGCTGTGGCTGCTGATCGTGGGCGCGGTGGTCGTCTTCTTCGTCGAATCACCGACCGACGTGTCCGCCGCGCTGCGCGCCGACAGGCCGGTCGACCTCGGACCCACCCAGATTCCGCTGTATGAAATGACGCCCGGAGCTCGCTGGCGGGCCGCCGTGTTTCTCGCGGTCACGGCGCGGTCATCCGGGTTCAGCGGCATTCCGCTCGTCGAAGGCGCGATCAGCGGCCTGACGCTGGGCGTGATGTGTCTCTGGATGACGATCGGCGGCGCGGTCGGCTCGTACGCCGGCGGCCTGCGAACTACCACGATCCTGGCGCTGCTGACGCTGTGGCTGGCACGCCCGACGCATCCGATGAAACGACTCGACGACGCCGTGAGACGACGCCTCAGGCTTCGGCTGCTGGCGCTGGTCGCGTTCGTACCCGTGCTGGAGGCGACAACGCTCGGCCTGATCGCCCTGACGCAGCAGGCCACTTGGTGGGAGCGCGGCACGGAGGCGGTGTCGGCGGCCTGTGGCGTCGGATACTCAACCGGGCTGGGTCCGCACCTGACATGGCCGGCGCGGTGCGCGGTGATCCTGGCCATCATGCTGGGCCGACTGGCGCCGATGGCCTGGTGGTGCCGGATCTCGGCTGAACTCAGCAACGCTGCGCCGGTGGCGCGCGAAGCGCGTCGCGGCAAGTGATGGTCCCGCCGCAAGGTCACATCTGTCAGGCCGAGGCCGCGGGTTCCGCGATGTTCCGAGCGCATCGCCTGACGACCAGACGGCGGGGCACGTCTTGAGCGACCGCTGGATCGCGAACCTGATCGCACTCGCCGCATTCGTGGCCGCGATCGTGCTGGGCGTTCTGTCCGACGGCGTCCATCACGACGACGATCTGGCGCATTTTCTCATGGCGCGCTGGGCCCGCGTGTTTCCCGAGTACCTGCTGCACTTCTGGGCGCGACCGGGATTCACGCTGCCGCATGCCGCGGTTGCATGGATCGGCTCCACCGCGACAGCCTGGACCCTCTGCCGGATGCTCTCGGCCGGGTGCACCCTGGCCTCGACGCTGCTGGCGATTCGCGTGGCCGATCGCTTGAACGTCCGGCCCCTGTGGGCGGTGTCGCTGGCGTGCACGGCGCAGCCGATCGCCATGCTGCTCTCCTACACCACCCTAGTTGAGAACGTCGCAGGACTGTACGTGGTCGCCGGTGTGGCCGCGCTTGTGTCCGGCCGGCCGGTGCTGGGGTCGCTGCTGCTGTCGCCGGCGCTGATCACCCGCTACGACGCCGCCGTCCTGCTGCCCGTTTGGTGGCTGGCGGTCGCGTCGCACGATCTTCAGATCGGCCGGCGGCTGCATCCCAGCGAGCGCGACACGCGCAGGCCGCCCTCGTTGCGACGCCGGATCGTTGCAGCGGTGGCCTGCCTCTGGGCCCCCATGCTTCACCAGGCGCTGCTGGTCGTTCTGCTCGATGCCAACCCGCTCGCGGCGTTCAGTTCGCCGCGCGGCTCGAGCCAGTACACGCCGGCCGGGCCGTTCGTCTTTCTGCCGCAGTTCTTTCTGGCCATCCCGCCGGTACTGGCGGCGCTGGCTGTGGTCGGCGGCACCCGACTGGTTGCGGCCGGTCGCTGGCTCGTGCCGGCGATGGCTGGCGTCTTTACCGCGGCCCACGTGCTTCTGCGTTCGAGCGGTCTGTACGCCAGCGGCGGATTCGCGCGATTTCTCGTCACCGTGTCGCCGCTCGTCGCCATCCTGATCGCCGCCGGATTGCCGGGAGCTGCGACATCCGGCGCGTGGTCGCGGTCGGAATCGTATCTTCAATTTTCGCGGCGGCGCTCGCTGTGGCTGACGACGGCGGCCGCGTTCGCGCTGGTCGCGGCCACGATCTGGCTTGAGCACCGCGCGGGACGCCTGCCCATGCCGGATCCGCGCATATTCATTGCGGCGGTGGCGTGCTCGCTGGCGCTGTGCGGCCTCTCGCTGGCGATGGCTGCGTCCGCTCGCGCGCCGGCACGACCGGGGCTGATGAAGATCGGCGTGTTCCTCCTGTTCCTCACCATCGCGGGCCAGTTTTTCGCCATTGTTCGGCCGATGCGGCTCGCGGCCGACCCGCGCCATGTTCGGGACGTGCTGACATGGATCGACGCGAACCAACTCGGCGAGCGGCCGATCTTCGCCGCCACGCCGTGGGTGTCGTATTTCCGGCATTTCGCCGAACACCCCCGGCTGAGGAAATCAGCCAGACTGCTGGCCAGCATGCCGCCGGGCACGCTGGTACTGTGGGATCCGGTCTATTGCCCCAGCGACTACCACCGCCTGCCGCTCGAAGCCCTCGAGAACAATCCCGCCTACCGGCTGACGGGCGAATTCGAGGCGAGCTCGAGCGCCGCGCGTCCGCTGCGGCTCTTCGAAAAAGTAATCGAGACGCCGATACCCGAGAGCGAGCCCCCGCCTTATCCCCCCGACATTCTGCCACCGGCGGAGCCGCGCGGGTGGTACTACGTCCGCCTGCCGTCATAATGCCGATGGGTGGGCCAGCCGTTGACGGTCGCCCGCCGAACCGGGAGTTGCCCCGCATGAAATACGCCGTGCTCGGCTGCGGACGCCAGGGTATCGCGGTCATCGCCGACCTGTTTGAGTTCTGCGAGGCCGAGCGAATCGTTGCGTTTGATACGGACACGGGCGTCGGTCCGCGCGTGCGCGATGTTCTCGGTGAGCGTGCGACTCGCGTGGACCTGCACGCACTCAGCCCGGCGGATCCGTCGGCGGCGGATCGCGTGGTCCAGCTCATCTCCGGCTCGGCCTGCGCGATCAGCGCACTGCCTTACGCTCTGAACCCGGATGCGACGCGACTCTGCCTGCGGGCCGGCGTGCCGATGTGCGACCTGGGCGGAAACCCGGACGTGGTGGCGCAGCAGAAGGCGCTGTGCCGCGGCGATGGCCTGATCGTGCCCGACTGCGGCTTGGCACCGGGACTGAACAACATCCTGGCGGTCTACCTGCGGGAGCGGTTCGCGGTCACGGCCATCCGGGCGTATTGCGGCGGCATCCCGGCCGAGCGCGACCCCGCCAATCCGCTGCAATACAAGCTGCTGTTCAGCCCCTGGGGGCTGGTGAGCGAGTACTCAGGCCGGTGCGCGGTGCTGCGCGGAGGGCGGGTCGAGTTCGTCGAGGCGCTCACGGGACTCGAGGCACTGCCGAACGATCGAGAGGCATTCTTCACGAGCAACAACGCGCCGCTCTCGTTCGAGCAGCTCGCCAACATCGGCGTGCGCGAGTACGCGTACAAGACGGTTCGCTGGCGCGGTCACCTGGAGCGCGTGCTGCTGTTGAAATCGCTCGGTTTCTTCCGCGGCAACCGCGCCCTCGACCAGGCGCTGGTCGACGGGATGTCGCAGCAACCCTGGCTGGCGTTCGACCGGACGCGCGACGTCGACGAGGTCGTGTTGTGGCTGGAGGGCGAATCCGACGACGGGCGCCGGCGCCGGGCGGGAATCACCGTTCACGGCGATCGGCGGCTCACGGCGATGGAAAAAACTACCAGCTGGGGCGCGACCATTCCTGCATACTGGATTGCGCGTACGGCCGGCGCGAGCCTGCCCCGTGGTTGCCTGCCGCCGCAGCAGGTGGTGGATGCGGCCTGGGCGGTCGATGAGCTGAAACGCCGCACGCCGGTCGAGACGTAGCGTCCGCGCCGGCTCGTGCGTACATTCGGTGGGCGATGGTCGAGAGCTCAGGTTCGCGCGTGGTGCTGATCGGTGGAGGGCTGGGGGGCGCCCTGCTGGCCACCTACCTCGGCCGCGCCGGCTACCAGGTTGAACTGTTCGAGCGCCGCCCGGACCCCGGTCAGGGCAACTACGTCGGGGGACGCTCCATCAACCTGGCCTTGTCGACCCGCGGGATTCACGCGTTGTCGCAGGTGGGCCTGCACATGGAGGTGCTCTCCAGCGCTATCCCGATGCGCGGACGAATGATCCACGCGCGCGACGGCTCGCTGCATTTCCAGCCCTATGACAAGGACCCGCAGCGCTGCATCTACTCGATCGGCCGGGCGGCGCTGAACAGCACCACCATTGCAGCGGCGCGAGCCTTGCCCAACGTACGGGTGCACTTCGACCATCGCTGCGTGGACGTGGACCTCGATCGACCCGCGGCGAAGCTCGTGCGGCTCGACGGCGAGACGCTCGAAGTGGAGGGCGACCTGCTGATCGGCGTCGATGGCGCGTTCTCGACGGTGCGCCGCGCCATGCAGCGGCTCGACCGATTCAACTACCGGCAGGACTATCTCGAACACGGATACAAGGAGTTGACCATCCCGCCGCGCGAGGATGGCGGATTCCGCATGGAGCCCAACGCGCTGCATATCTGGCCGCGCAGCAGCTTCATGATGATCGCGCTGCCGAATCCCGACGCGTCGTTCACCTGCACCCTGTTCTACCCGTTCGACGGCCCGGCCAGCTTCGCGACCCTGCAAACGGTCGACGACGTGCGGGACTTCTTCCGGCGCGAGTTCCCGGACGCCGTCCCGATGATGCCGACCCTGGTGGAGGACTTCTATAACCACCCCACCGGGTCGATGATGACGGTGCGCTGCGACCCGTGGCATTTCCGCGGCAAGGTGGCGCTGCTGGGCGACGCAGCGCACGCGGTCGTACCGTTCTACGGACAGGGCATGAACGCCTCGTTCGAGGACGTGGTGGTGATCGACGAATGCCTGAAGCGCTACCCGGCCGACCGCTGCCTGGCGCTGGCCGAGTACGGCGCCATCCGCAAGCCTCATGCCGACGCGCTCGCCAACCTGGCGCTGCTGAACTTCATCGAGATGCGCGACAAGACGCGCTCGCGGAGCTTTCGCCTCTACAAGGCCATGGATCGCACGCTTCACCGGCTGCTGCCCGGCCTCTACACGCCGCTGTACACGCTCGTGTCGTTCACACGCACGCCCTACGCCGACGCCGTTCGCCAGGCCCGCCGGCAGGATCTGACCGTCGCCGCGAGCGCGGTTGTACTGGCGGTCTTGCTGCTGGGGACACTGCTGACGCTGACCCGCGCCGCCGGCGCGGCGGCGAGTTTCGCGCTGGCGGCCGCGTTCGTGTACGTTGCCGTCAACGCCCTGCGCGTCCGCCGTCGAATGCTGAATCGCCGCGTCCGCCTGCCGGCCGGACTGACGCACTGATCGGAGGCCCGCCGCGATGTCGCTGACTTACGGCAGTTACTTGCAGATCGACCAGTTGCTGTCGCTTCAGCAGCCGCGCTCCAACCCGCCCGAGCATGACGAAATGCTCTTCATCGTCATCCACCAGACCTACGAGCTCTGGTTCAAGCTGTTGCTGCACGAGTTGGACGCGGCGGGCCGGGCGCTCTCCGCCGGCGGGCTCTACGCCGCGATTCACACGTTCCACCGCTGCCGGACCATCATGAAAACCCTGGTCGGCCAGCTCGACATACTCGAGACCATGACGCCGATGTCGTTCAACAGCTTCCGCGATCGGCTGGAAACGGCTTCGGGCTTTCAGTCAGCACAGTTCCGCGAGCTCGAGTTCGTGCTCGGATACAAGCGGGCCGATATGGACTTCGCGAAATTGTACGGAGCCGACAGCGCCGGCTACCGGGCCCTGTTGCACCGACTGAATCAGCCCACCGTCATTGACTGCTTCTATCGCTTTCTGAAGCATCGCGGGGCCGCCATTCCCGCCGCGCTCCTGTCGCGCGACGTGCGTGAATCCAATCGCGCCGATCCGGTTGTGCAGCACGAACTGCTGCGGCTCTACAAATCCGCGCCGGACGCGGCCATCCTGTTCGAACTGATGACGGACTTCGACGAAGGTTTGCAGGAGTGGCGCTATCGCCACGTGAAGGTGGTGGAGCGCACCATCGGGAACAAGCACGGCACCGGCGGCTCACCGGGCGTAGAGTTCCTCAAACAATCGCTGTTCAAGCCGGTGTTTCCCGATCTGTGGGCCATCCGACACGAGCTTTGAAGGTGGCCTGGCGCGCCTGGGAGCAGCCCGGATGCTGATCGACATCTCGCCACCCCTGACGCCCGATACGGCCGTCTGGCCGGGCGATACGCCGATGCAGCGCGAGGTTCTGCTCGACATGCGGCGCGGCGCGAACCTGACGCTCTCCACGCTGCGGGCGACGGTGCATCTCGGCGCGCACGCCGACGGCCCCAACCACTACGACGCCGACTCACCCGGGATCGGCGAGCGCGACCTGTCGGCCTACCTCGGCGCCTGCGAGGTCATCCGAATCGAGACGCCTCGGCGGCACCGCATCACGCCCGCCGAACTCGGCGCGGTCATTTCGACGCCGCGGGTGCTCATCGCGACTGGGAGCTTTCCCGATCCGAAGCGATTCAACGAGGATTTCGCCGCGCTCTCGCCGGAGCTGATCGACTGGCTGGCCGACCGCGGGGTGGGCCTGATCGGCATCGACACACCGAGCGTTGACCTGTTTGATTCGAAGGAGCTGCCGACACACCGTGCAATCCTGCGGCGCGACATGGCGATCCTCGAGGGACTGGTGCTCCACCACGTTGCCCCTGGCCCCTACGAACTGATCGCCCTGCCCCTGCGGTTGATGGGCTTCGACGCCAGTCCCGTCCGGGCCGTGCTGCGAACCGCGCGCTGAGCGCGGCTCCAGTCAGCCGCCGAATACGCGTCGCACCAGCTCGGCCGGCCAGTAGAGCCAGGCGGCGATCGACAGGCCGACCGCCGTCAGGCCGACCATGCCCGCCTTGATGCGCCAGAGGCGGCGATCGAACCGCCGCACCGCCGCGGGCTGGTCGGCCAGCGATTCGAGCAGCCGGCAGCGGGAGTGGATGCTGCCGTGGCGCCAGCTCGGCGCATCGCGCGGAATGCCGTTCAGGTCCGCGATGCGGTGCAGCGTATGGCCGAAGATGTGCGCGGCCGAAAGGCACAGGCCACCGCGCGGCCCCGAGGCCGATGCCAGCCCGGATGAGTCGCCGCCGTGGACGGCACAATCGGCTGAACACAGCTCGACGTCCGGGGTGATGGCTCGGACGCCGAAGACGTCGGCCTGCCGCTCGAAGTTCCGCGACACCCAGCCAAACCCAGCGCCCCACACGGCCAGAGTGGCGACCATCGCGAGTAGTTGCAGCAGACCGGGGCCGATTGGCGCCACGCGCATCAGCACTTCGAGAAACCCGCCGACGATGAGCATGCTGAGCGTCGCAAACACCACGAAAAACTGAAGGTGGTGATGCCGCACGTGACCGGCCTCGTGGGCGAAGACGGCCTCGATCTGGCGCGGCGACATGGTCTCGAGCAGCCCGTCGGAAAGCATGACGTAGCGAAGCGGCGCGACGAAGCCCATGACGGCCGCATTGACGATCAGTCCCTGACTGTCCCAGACCAGGATGTCGCGATGCCGGAGGTTCATCCGGCGACACTGCGCCTCGAGCCGGCTGCGCAGCTCACCCGGCGGCAGCGGGCGCGTCGCCCAGATAAAACGGACGAAAAGCGGCGCGAGCAGCAACGTGAACGCCACGGCAACGCCCATCAGTGCGTCCGGCGCCCACCAGACGTGCGTAGAGACAGCAATGCGCTCGCGGTAGGGCTCGATCAGGTGCTTGGCAAGCAGCACCATCATCATCGGCACCGCGATGACGAACACCTGATGCCTCAGTTTATAAAGCATGTAGGCCCCGCGACCCCAGATCGGCCGCGGCGTCGCACCGTCATCGACGCGTTGCTGCATGCCCGCCGAGCGAATGACGCGGTCGGTCGGATAGAGCATCAGCCAGGCCAGCACGAGCGACGCCAGAAACGGCGCAAGCAGGACCACGTCGGCCAGCAGGAGAAAGTCGTCGAGCTCCCAGACGCGACGGACCAGCAGCGGCCACGGCGTGAAGATGAACAGCAGGCCGAGCGAAGCGCCCAGCAGCCCGAGGACGACGAACCCGCCCCACGTGTATCGCTCCTGGGCCGCATCTAGCCCGTCATGGGTGCCGTCGACGGCCCGCAGGGAGAGACGATTCACAATGGTCGCACACAGCGCAACCAATGCGGTCAGTCCGCAGGCGAGGCCGATGGTCCAGCGCGTCGCACGCGCAAGCGACGCCGGGTCGGCCAGATCGAGCGGCAGCATGTTGAGGGCCGCCGGGGGTAGCCCGTCGGCGAGCAGCAGTGCAAACGCGACGATGACGACAAAATACATGCTCGCCTGAATTCCCGGGTCCGCCGGCTCGGACGGCGGATTCTAATGGCGCCGTTCGCGGGCGGCGACCCGCCAGGACCGGGCGAAATCGGGCGGGCCAGCCCGGCTTCGACCGGCATTCCGGCGATTGCGGCAATAATGTCCGCGGCGTGTCGTTTCGAGTAGCGTATACGGAGTCGAGGGGCCGCATGGGCGACCCGGCGAGCCACCCAATAACCGAGCGAGGGCCAAGGGATGTCCGCGATAACTCAAGAGCGTCTGAGGTGCATCATCGGATGCGTCGGCGGCCTGCTGTTCGCAGCCGGCGCGATCGCCATCGAACCACCGCTTGGCGGGCCAGGCGGTCCCGACGACGGCGGGCGTCCCGGACGGCCGGAGCGGCGCGGACCGCGCGGCATGATGCAGCGCGGGCCGGTGATGCTCGCGCCGGGGATGGTCGAGCGCCTGCTCGATGAGCTGGAGCTCGCGCCGGACCTCCGCAAGCAGATCGAGGAGGCGGTGGTCGAGGTGCGCAAGAGCGGGCGTGAGAAGATGATGGCGGCGCGGCCGGGCGCCGAGGAGATCGAAAAGGCCCGCGAACTTCAGGAGGAGATGCGCGCCGCCCGGGAGAACAAGGACACCGAGAAGATGCGCCAACTGCGCGAGCAGATGCAGGAACAGTTCAAGGCGCGGCGCGAGGCCCAGGAGGCGCTCGAGACTGAACTGCATGACAAGATCAAGAGCATGTTGCCGGCGGACAAGCTGGAAGCATTCGAGCAAAAGTGGCAGGAAGCGCATGAGCGCGGTCCGATCCCGCCGCGCGGCGCCGACAACGTCCGTGACCTGCACCGCGCCGTCCGCACGCTGCAACTCGAAGACGCGCAGCGCCAGGAGATCGATCAGATCTTCGCCGAGTTCCGCAAGGCGCATCGCCCCGGCGCGCCGGGCGAGGGTTTCGATCCGGCCGGCGCGAAGCAGCTCCGCGAGCAGATCGAGGCCAAGCTGACCGACGCGCAGAAAAAGCAGCTGGCGGAACGGATGCAGCGCATGGAGCGTCGGCAGCCACGGCGCGGCGGTTTCGGCCCCGGCGGTCCTCCCGGCGAGGACATGCCGCCTCCGCCGCCGGATGATGATGACTGACCGGCGCTGGCACGGCGACTGAGACGCATCGACCTTGTGAGCCCCGGGCGTTGCGAACGACGCCCGGGGCTCACGTCATTTCCGCGGGACTCAGGGCCGCGGCACGGCTTGACCACCGCCGGCGCTGGCGCTATGTTCGATTCACCCTGTAGGTAACGTCGAAGGACGCGCCAGCCATTGAAGGAGGACCTGCTCGTGTCGAAGCCCACCCGTCGGCAGATGCTCGGAACCCTCGGGACCCTCGCCACCGTGGGCGGGTGGATCTCGCTGGAGGACGACGCGCTCGGACTCGTGCCGACCACGGATCGCGACGCGCCGCCCGAATACTCGCTGCCGCCGCTGCCGTATGCGGCCGATGCGCTGGAGCCCCATATCGACAAGGAGACCATGCAGCTCCATCACGGCAAGCATCACGCGGCCTACGTCAAGGGGCTGAACGACGCCATCACCGGGCTGGCCGCGGCCCGCGGCAGCGACAAGCCGGAGGACCTCGCGCGGGTTCGTGGTCTGACCGACGCGTTGGCCTTCAACGGTTCAGGGCACGTCCTGCACGTGATCTTCTGGAACAACATGAAGAAGGGTGGCGGCGGCGAGCCGGGCGGCGCGCTGGCGCGGCAGATCAGCCGTGATTTCGGCAACTTCGCGGCGTTCATGAGCCACTTCAACGAAGCCGCCACCAAGGTCCAGGGCAGCGGCTGGGGCATCCTGGCATGGGAGCCGCTGGCCGAGCGGCTGATCGTGCTGGCCCCCGAGAAGCACCAGAACATGACCATGTTCGGTTGCGTACCGCTGCTGGCCCTCGACGTGTGGGAGCACGCCTACTACCTGCGTTACCAGAATCGTCGGGCCGACTACGTGCAGGCGTTCGGAAAGGTCATCAACTGGGACGACGTCGCTCAGCGGCTGGAGCGCGCCATCAAGTTGACGATGTAGGCTGCGGCCGGCGCCGCTGGGTGCCCGTCACATCACCGTGAAGTACATCGACGCGGCGAAATCGAACGCCTCACGCGATAGCTGCGGCGGGCGGTTTTCGTACAGGCACCGGTTGCGAATCTGGAGCAGGATGTCCCGCGGCTGGCAGCAGCGGAACGGACGCCCCGTTTCGCGATAGTACTTGTGCACAAAATAGTCCAGGGCGTCCCTGTCTTCCGGGAATCCCATCTTCGGCGCGAAGATGGCGAAAAGTTGGCGGAACTGCTCCTCCGACGGATCAGGCACGTTAATCTTGTAGGGAATGCGTCGCAGGAACGCCTCGTCCACGAGATCCTTGGGCTCGAGGTTGGTCGAGAAGATGATGAGCTGGTCGAACGGCACGCGCACCTTCTTGCCATTGGGCATGCTCAGGTAGTCATAGCGCTTCTCGAGCGGAACGATCCAGCGGTTGAGCAGCTCGATCGGGCGCATCCGCTGGCGGCCGAAGTCGTCGATGACAAAGGTGCCGCAGTTGCTTCGCATCTGAAGTGGGGCCTCGCAGATGCGCGTGGTGGTGTTGTAGCGAATTTCGAGCATGTCGAGCGTCAACTCGCCGCCGACGATCAGGGTCGGGCGATTGATGCGCACCCAGCGTTCATCAAACCTCGCTGTGCGGAAGATACCGCTCGACGGCGTCGAGACGACCTCGTGGCTCTCGGGGTCGAACAGCTTGACGATGGCCCCCTCGACGAACACGGCCTTGGGAATGTAGATCTGGTCGCCGAAGCAGCGCGTGATGCGCTCCGCGATGCTGGACTTGCCGTTGCCCGGATAGCCGTAGAGGAACATGCCGCGGCCGGAGTTGATGGCCGGTCCGAGTGTGGCGAACATCTCGTCGCTGATCAGCAGATCGCTGAAGGCCTCGCGGAGCTGCGCGAGCTGCGGGTGCACGCGGGTGATGGTCTGGGCGGCGACGGACGCGATGTATTGCTCGATCGGAACGGGGGCCGCTCCGATATACATGTTCTCTTCGAGATATCGCCGGGCGCGCTCGCGGCCGAGATCGGTCAGGGTATAGGTAAAGTCGCCGGCGCCCGCGGCGCCGATGTATCCGATCACCTGCTGCGCCTTGAGGGCGGCGAGCAGCTCGATCACCGCGGTGTTGGGAAGGCACAGCTCCTTGGCGATCGCGCCACCGGTGGCCGAGCCGACGCCGATCAGGTACTTCAGTACAAGCGTCTCCACGAAAGCGCCGGTAAGCCCTGCCTCCTTGAAGTCAGCCGGTGGCTTGGGCACGAACGGTGCGGCAGGCGACGATTCGGCGGGAACGCCGGTACTGGGTTCGACGAGGGACCGAGTTGCGGCGGCGGGTTCGACGGTCGCGCTGCTCATGCGGCCGGCTCCTGTGCTTGAACCTGCAAACGGACCGCGTCAGCGCGCGGCAGTCATCCGCCCGATTCATCGGTCCGCCAGACTTCGGCCTTGACGCCCACGCCATCCGGCCACCAAGAAGGTCCGCGAAACCTGCGACGGGGGCTCCGGCGGAAGACGCGCACGATGGCCGCGCCCGGATGCGTGAGAGGCCACCCTCCCACGCCCCGAGGTCCGTCCCGGGTAGAATGCCTGCATGGCGACGCTCGAATTCCACACGGCCGGCGAGTCGCATGGGCCGGCGCTGATTGCGCTTGTCCATGGCATGCCGGCAGACGTGACGGTCGATACCGAGTTGATCAACGCGGAACTCCAGCGTCGCCAGGGCGGGTACGGCCGCGGCGGACGGCAGCGAATCGAACGCGACGAGATCATCATTCTCTCCGGCGTTCGCGGCGGGCGCACGATCGGCTCGCCGGTTGCCCTCCAGCTCACGAATCGCGACGTTCGAATCGACGAGGCTCCGCCGATCCACCGACCGCGGCCGGGACACGCCGACTATGCCGGCGCGATGAAGTGGCTCACGACTGACTGCCGCGCGACACTCGAACGGGCCAGCGCGCGCGAGACAGCCGCCCGCACGGCGGCCGGAGCGCTGGCTCGGTGCCTGCTGCGCGAGTTTGACATCGACGTGGTCGGCTTCGTCCGGCGGATCGGGCCGGTGAAGGCGACCGTTTCGGATAACGCCGCGCCGGCCGAGCTTCGGGCAGGCCGCGACGCGAACGACGTGTATTGTCCGGACGCGTCGGCCGCACCGGCGATGATCGAGGCGATCCGTGCCGCTCGGCAGGACAAGGACACGCTCGGCGGCATCGTGGAGGTGCGCGCGTTCAATCTGCCGCCGGGTCTGGGGACCTGCGTGCGCTGGCAGGATCGGCTCGATGGTCGCCTGATGGCCGCGGTCGGCTCGATTCAGGCGTTCAAGGGTGTCGAAATCGGTCTCGGCTTCGGTTGCGCCGGGCTACCGGGCAGTCGCGTCCACGACGAAATGGACTACAAGGCCGAGCAACGCCAGCGCCCGAACCTCGGCCTGGTGCGTCGCAGCAACAACGCCGGCGGACTGGAAGGCGGCATGACAAACGGCATGCCACTGGTTGTACGCGGCGTCATGAAGCCGATCAGCACGCTGCTGCGCGGACTCGATAGCGTCAACCTGGAATCGCTGACCCCCGAGCGCAGCGACTACGAGCGCAGTGACATCTGCGCCGTGCCGGCCGCCAGCGTCGTGGCTGAGAACGTGGTCGCGTTCGAACTGGCTCGCGCGCTGGTCGAGAAGTTCGGCGGCGACTCGCTGCGTGAGGTTCGCGCGGCCTACACGTATTACCTTGAAGCGGCCCGTGCCTTGCCGACCGATCCGGCGACCTCGACCCGCGGCGCCTGAGCCGAGACGCCGGGGCCGAGACGCTGGAGCCGAATCACCCCCCTACCCGGAGGTCATGCTGCGTCGTGCTTCGCCGCCGCCGACTGCTGCTGACGGGCGTGATGCTGGTCGTCGCTGGCTCGCTTGGTGCCACCGCCGGATACGGCCTGCACCTGCGAAGCGACCGCTATCTCCGGCGGACCCAGGCGCAGCTCTCGGCGTTCTTCGAGCTGCCCTGCGACATCGGCGGGATCGCCCCGTTGACGTTCTCCAGCCGCCTGTTCTCGGATGTCACGGTCTGGCTGCCCGACCGCCGGGATCCGGTCTTCCGATGCGCGGAGGCCGTCTGGCACGAGGGCCGTGATCGCGGGCAGACCACCTGCCGGCTTGAGCTCTCGCGCGGTACGTTTGCGATTGCGTCCGACGCCTGGGGTCGCGAGGATTACGCTCGCGTACTTCGGTCCGGGCTGGGCCACGACTTCGACGCGATTCGGCTCGACGAAGTGCGCCTGCACGATTTCGCGGTCGAGTTCCGGCATGACATGTTCCGGCTCGACTGCCGCCGCGCCGACGGCGTCATCACGTTCGGCGACAACGGCGACAGCCTCGCGAGGCTGTCGGCCGCCGAGTTCAACGGCGTCCTCATGGCTGAGCCGGTGTTGATCGCCGCGCGCTTCAGCCCTGAAAGAGGCGTGGTGCTGCACGAGGTCGTCCTCACGCTGCCGGAGATACCGCTCGCGAACGTCGGCATTGACGGCGTGTTGCGGACGCGGTTGACACGAGGGCGATTCAGCGGACGCGTGGAGTACACGCAGGACGACGGACCCGCCGCGCGGGTGGCAGGCAGGCTGAGCGACCTGTCGCTCGAGGAAGTCACTCGCGGCATGGAAATCGGACCACTGCGCGGCGTCCTCGACGTCGCCGTCGATGACATGCGAATCGCTGATCGGCTCGTCACGCACCTGGCCGCACGCGGGCAGTTGAGCGACCTGCGACTCGAGGATGTCGGCCGGATGATCGGCGAGCCGCGCCTCCGCGGCCGGGCAGACCTGAACCTGCGGGCGGTCGACGCGGCATTGGGACACCTGAATCGGCTCGCATTCGACGGCGTCGTCACGGAAGTCCCCATCGAGCCGCTGTGCGCGATGCTGGGGCAGGGCGCCATGACCGGCGAACTGGCGGTACGCATCAACGCACTGCGAGTGGTCCGAGACGAAATCGAGTGGGCCGACATCGAGATCGACGCCTCGCCGCCAGCGGGCCGGATCGGCACGATCGATCGCGAGCTGCTGATGACCGGCGTACGGGGCGTGCTCGGCGAAGAGTGGACGGCGCGGCTCCCGGTCCATCTGCTACCGGAGCAGATCGAATACGCTCAGTGCGGCGTGCGCCTCAACGTTCGCAACAATCGGCTGCGGGTGCTCGGCACGCACGGTCCCGCTCGAGATCAGATCCTGACCCTTCGGGTTTTGGGGCAGGAACTGCCTGTCGTACGAACCCTGCGGCGCGAGTTCGATCTGACCCCGGTACTTCGCGAGTGGCGAGACGCTGTCGCCAGCAAGGACCCGCGCAGGTGGGGCCCGACCCTGCGAAACTGGTGGTCGGCGACCCAGCCGAACGGACGCTGACGCCGCCTGGGGATTTCCGACCGGCCCCCTTGCCGCAACCTGCCGCCGCCCTACAGTCCTCACCTTTCCCCGCCGCCGGTGTCGATGAATGCGGGGGATGAACAATCTGTGAGGCATCATGCAAGATTCTCGCATCGGCGGACGACCGGGTCGTCCGCCCAGACTCAACCGCCATGCGTTCGGCGCATCCCCTCCGCATCGCTGCGCGCGACGAGCCGGGATCGGCGCGGCGCTTGCATACCTCGCGCTGCTGGCGGCCGGCGGGTGCGCGGCCGATCGGCCGCTCCACGTGCGGCTCAGCGCGCGGGTTGTTCGTCCCGAGCGCAGCGTGGTGGTCCTGTTCGTGGACGGGATGGGCCGTGACGTGTTCCATCGGGCCCTCGATGCCGGCGATCTGCCGAACATCCAGGCCCACCTGCTGCAACGCGGCGTCTGTGTCGACCGGGCGGTGGCCGCGCTCCCGACGATCACCTACGCCAACTCAGTCACGCTTCTCACCGGTCTGCTCCCCGGGCATCACGGCATCATGGCCAACCGCTGGTTCGATCCGACGATCGGCCTGGCGCGCGACTACTGCACCGCCGCCACATACCAGTGGGTGGACGGCGACTACACGGCCCCGACGATTCACCACCTGCTGTCCGGAGTCGACGCGGTCAATTTGCAATCCGCTCAGCGTCGCGGCGCGAGCTACACCATTGACAACTGGATAACATCCGGGATCAACTGGTTTGTTGGCAACTCGGATGGCGTCGACTGCCTTGTCGCCCAGAACTGGGAGGAGATCGCCGAGCACTCGAATGCCCGTCGGCGCTGGCCGGGCTTTGTGTATGCCTACTTCCCCGGGCTCGATCATGCCATCCACGACCACGGCAAGGGTTCCACACAGGCGCGCCGCTCGATCAGAAACGTCGATCGACAGATCGGCCGAATCTGTGAGGCGCTGCGGCAGGCCGGGATGTACGATCGGACGTGGCTGATTCTGGTTTCGGATCACGGCCACGTGGATACCAGCCGCGCGCGTGTGCTGGACATTCCGGCCGAGTTGCGGCGCCGTTCGCGCCGCCGAGTCGAGCGCGTCAGCGCGGTCGCTTCGCGCCGCGGGCTGCTCGACCAGGTTGACGCCATCTGCTCATGGTCCGGTTCGCGCTGGACGTCGGTGCACATCCGCCGTAACGGCGAGTGGACCGATCGCTTCTTCACCACCGGCCCGGATGATCCACTGCTGCGACCCTGGCTCGGCGGCGATGGAGACAGCCTGCTCGATCACCCGGCCGTCGGCATGATTGCGGGGCGGGCCTCGAGACACTCGGTCTGGATTCGCACGCCGCGCGGTAAGGCCCGCGTGGAGCGCGAGTCGCGCAGCGACGATCAGTACTATCGCTACCTGCCGGACGCGGACGACGCCATCGGCCTGCTCGACGATCCCGACCTGCGGGTGTTCGCCTCAGCCGGGTGGCAGTCGTCGCGCGCCTGGCTCGAGCGCACCGCTGCGTGGACCTTCCCGGACCTCGTGCCGCAGATCGTGGAGATGTTTGACTCGGCCCGGGCCGGCGATATCGTGTTCTTCGCGTCGGCCGGCTGGAACTTCGCGCCCGATGAGCCGGGCGCGGCGCATGGCTCGGTCCTGGCCGAGGAGATGCTGGTGCCCATGGTCTTCGCGGGGCCGGGACTCCTCGCCGGCCAGTTGATCCCGACGGCGCGCGTATGTGACCTGATGCCGACGGTTCTCGACATGCTGCAGGCCGAATGCAAGCCTTCGGTGCTGGACGGCCGCAGCCTTTACCAGCAGCTCTTCAGTGCTCGACAGTTCAGCCTGAAATGAACCACGCCGCTCGAATCCTGGCCGCCGCCGGCGCGATGGTCGTCGCCTGGCTGCTCGCAAATCCGCCACATCCGGCCGAGATCCCGGACGCTCTCGCCCGACGGCTGCCGCCGCGCGAGGAGCTGACACGGCCGCTTCGGGGCATGGCCATCCAGCTCCACGGCAGCGGACCCGAGCACATCTCGCAACACAAGAAGCTGATCGACGAGCTGGCCGAGATGGGGGCCAACAGCGTGCTGCTGGTCAATCACGGTTGGCAGACGCATGCCGGCACGGCCGACCTGCACCTCGACCCGCAGCGCAACCCCTCAATGCCGGAATTGACCGAGCTGTGCGCGCATGCCGTACAGCGGGGTATGAGCGTGACGGTGATGCCGGTGGTGCTGCTGTCGGCGCCGCGCGGATCCGAGTGGCGCGGGCGGATCAACCCCACGGTCGGCTGGGACGAATGGTTCCGGCGCTACACGCAGTTCATCATCGAGCACGCCCGCGCGGCCGAGTCGGGCCGGGCCTCGGTGCTGATGATCGGTTCTGAACTCATCAAGGCCGAGCAGCACACCGACAAGTGGGCGGCGCTCATCGCCGAGGTGCGCAAGGTCTTCAAGGGCAAGCTCGGCTACTCGGCCAACTGGGACCATTACAGCACCGAGAAAATCGGATTCTGGCCGCTGCTCGACTGCGTCGGCATGACCAGCTACTACACGCTGGCCGATGCGCCGAACCCGACCGTCGAGAGCCTTGTCGAGCGCTGGAAGCCGATTCAGGCGAGAATCCTGAAATTTCACAACGAGGTTCGCCGTCCGATCATCTTCACGGAGGCCGGCTGGTGCAGCCAGGAGGGCGCCGCCAGCGAGTCATGGAACTATTATCACAACATGCACGCGACGCCGGAGGGGCATGCTGAACAGGCCAACTGCTATCGAGCATTCCTGAAGACGTGGGAGGATCAGCCCGCCGTGCTGGGCGTCTACTGGTGGGAGTGGAACCCCTATCCCGGCGGACCGGCCGACTTCGGATACACACCACGCGACAAGCCGGCCGAATTGCTGCTGCGCGAGTGGTTCGCTCGCGGCCGACAGGCCGACGCCGCGGCTCGCTGAGCCGTCAACGTGGCGGCACACCCTATCGCCCGAAGAACGGGAAGTCGTCCTCGTCGCCGTCGACATTCGCCGGGCGCGCCAGCGGCCGCGCGGCATCGCGCTTGGGCAGGACCAGTATCAGCAGCAGCCCGGCCGCGAAGCCGCCGATGTGAGCCCAGTAGGCCACGCCGCCGGTCGACGTGCTCGACAGCGCGGGCAGGCCGTTGAGGACCTGGAGGATCGCGTAGATTCCCAGGAACACCCAGGCTGGCAGATCCACGGTGGTGATGTACCAACCAATCGGCACGATGGCTTCGACGCGCGTGTGAGGATAAAGCCAGATGTACGCACCCAGCACGCCGCTGATCGCCCCCGACGCGCCCACCAGCGGCACCAGTCCCTGCATGTCCAGAAATGTGTGAGCGAGCGTCCCCAGCACACCGGTGACGAGGTAGAAGACGAGAAACACCAGGTGCCCGAGCCGATCCTCGATGTTGTTTCCGAAGATCCAGAGGTAGAGCATGTTGCCGAGCAGATGCAGCCAGCCGCCGTGCAGGAACATGCAGGTCAGCAGCCGAATCGACGGTGGCACGGCCGTGGCCTCTCTGGCAAAGGAGCGCTGAACGATGACGCGGACGTTGCCGGCCCGGTCGCGGACCATCATGGGGCGCTGCATGTCGGCGCGGCGCTGGAGCGCGTCTCGGACCTGCTCGGGCTCGTAGGTCAGGGTGGCAGGGACGAAACCATACATCCAGACGATGCGCTCGCCGTCATCCGGCTGCATCTGGGTGAACAGAAATATCGCCACGTTCGCGGCGATCAGCACATACGTCACGAATGGCGTGTGGTGGGCGGGGTTGTGGTCGCGGATCGGGATCATGCCAGGTCGGGCGGCTCCGTCTCGTGGGTGGACGTCTTCGACATGACGGAAACAGCGTGACGAATGGCCGGCATCAGCAAGTCCAGGCACTCCGCAACGCCGCGCGGGCTTCCGGGCAACCAGACGATCAGGGTCCGTCCGGCGACACCCGCCCCGCCGCGCGACAGGATCGACAACGGCGTCCTGGAGAACGTTCCGGTCCGCATGATCTCACCGAACCCAGGCAGCGGCCGCTCGATCACCGCCGCGGCCGCCTCGGGGGTGACGTCGCGCTCCGCGATTCCGGTGCCGCCGGTCGTGACGATCACGTCGACCTGCCCCACCAGCCCGCGCAGCGTGGACTCGATCAGGCCCAGCGTGTCAGGAATGATCTCGGTGCCGGCGATCTCAAAACCCGCACCGCTCAGGCGGGTCACCGCAGCGGGCCCGCTCAGGTCCGGATTCTCACCAGCCGAACGCGAGTCGGAGATCGTCAGCACGGCGGCCCGCGGCATGGCGGAATCGTAGCCCGCTGCGGAACCGGCCACAATCCGGCACGGCGCCGACTCAGGCCGCCGCGGCCCACGTGAGCCGCGCGTCTGCGGCGGCCTGCTTGAATGCCTTGCGAAAACGGTCGATCAGCAACAGAGACCAGAGGCCGAAGACGTAGCTTCCGAGTCCCGCCACACCCAACGGAACCGCAAGTGTAAGCGGGATCGGGCCAGGGGGCGCGCTGCGGACCGCAATCATGACGGCGGAAATGCACCCGGTCATCAGGCACACGGCCACGCCCCACATCACGAATCGCGTTCGAGCGGCCAGCTTCAAATCCGGAATTCGCAGCGCTAATTGACGGCCGTAGATGAAGATCGCGAAAATGCCGACGATACTGACGCCACCGCCGATGATCAGAAAAGGCACGCGGAGTACGACCGGAAGATTCTGCTGCTCCAGATTGAACGGCAAGTAGCACAACCCACACACCTGGGCAATCCGCACGAGACGACGCGCGGTCAGTCGAGCCTCCTCACGCGACCGTGCCGGGTCAGGCGTCGTCACCTGCCAGTACCCGTAGAACGAAACCAGCGTCACGGCGAACTGAATCGGCCAAATCAGCCCGACCGGCAGTGCGGCGGGCGCGCGGCCGGTACCGACGAGCGCGCCGACCGTTCCAACGCCGAGGCAGAGCACCACGGCGTTGATGACAATCCCCGCCACAATCCACACCATACCGCGCGACAGGCGCCCAACCCACTGCGGGTCCGAGAATCGAAGTAGGTCGCCGTGAATTGAGCGACCGACCGCGGTGGCGCACTCCGGGCACACGCCGTCAGGCAGCGCGCCGCGGAGGTTGTAGCCGCACGCACGACACGAAATGTCCGTGTTCAATCGCCCATCGGCGCCGAGCGCGACGACCGGAGCCGGGCGAGCGGGCGCGTCCATGTGTGCCTCCCCGGCGCGGCAGTTCCGCGCCAGCCCGGAAGTTTGTCTCGGGCGATCCGGGCCGTCAAACCCGACGCAGCGCCCACGCCAAGTCAGAGCAAGCGATCCGGGTTCAACGGCGCCAGGTCATCGATCACGAACAGCCCGTCTTTGCGCACAAGCGTGTCATCGAACCACATCTCGCCCCCGCCGTATTCGGGACGCTGAATCAGCACGAGGTCCCAATGAATCTGGCTCTTGTTGCCGTTGGACGCCTCGTCGTAACAGCCGCCGGGGGTGAGATGGATGCTGCCGGCGATTTTCTCGTCGAACAGGATGTCCTTCATGGGCTTGAGAATGAGCGGATGGAACGCGACCGAGAACTCGCCGCAATAACGTGCTCCTTCGTCGGCGTCCAGCGTCTCGTTGAGCTGACGCGACGCGCTGCTGGACGCCTCCACGATCCGTCCATCGCGGAACACGAGCCGGACGTTCTCGTGCGTGACGCCGCGATTCAGGGTCGGCGCGTTGAACGTGATGATGCCCTGAATGCTGTCTTTCACCGGCGCGGTGAATACCTCGCCGTCGGGGATGTTCCGCCTCCCCTCGCACATGACCGCCGGTATGCCACGAATCGAAAAACGCAGGTCGGTGTCGCCCGGTCCCTTCAGGTGCACGCGGTCGGTCGCCTCCATGCGGCGCTTGAGCGGCTCCATGGCGCGCGCCATGCGGGCATAGTCCATCGTGCACACGTCAAAATAGAAGTCCTCGAACGCCGCGGTCGACATCTGCGCCAACTGTGCCATGCTCGGGCTCGGCCAGCGCATCACCACCCAGCGCGTCTTGCGGACACGCAGGTCCGTATGCACGCGCTTCCACACGGTCGATTCGTACAAGCGCATGTGCTCGGGCGACACGTCGGACAGTTCAGAAACGTTGAAATTGCCGCGGGCCCCGATGTAGCACTGCATCCGCTTCATCTGGGCTTCTTCGATGTCCGCGATCGTCTCCCACTGCTCAGGCGTGGCGGCGTTCAGCAGCGCCCGCTGAACCTGGTTGCTCTTGAGCAGCACGAACGGCCGGCCGCCGCTTCGATGCACGGCCTGAACCACCGCGTTGGTGAATTCATGGGGAACATCGATCGCTTCGAGCAGCAGGTTGTCGCCCGGCTTGACCTGGCATGAGTAGTTGACGAGCACGTCGGCCAGCTTGGCGATGCGCGGATCGAGCATGAATCACTCCTCTCGCCGGAGAGTGTGACCCGCCGCCGCCTGAATCGCAACCGCCGGGGCGGCCGACCGGCTCAGCCGACCTTGGCAACCAGCAGGGTGCGATCGTCGTCGGCCGGTCGCCCGGCGGTAAACGCGCTGACCGCTTCCAGTACGGCCGCGATGAGCGACGCCGCGTGCGGCCGGCAGGCTCCGAGCACGGCATCGAGCCGCTCGACGCCGAACTGCTCGCGGCCCGGGTTGAACGCCTCGGTAATGCCGTCGGTGTAGAAGATCATCTGGTCGCCGGCGCGCAGCCGCATGCCGGCCCACTCGTAGCGCGTATCGGGATCGATCCCGAGCGGCAACTGGGAGACCGCATCGAGCGCCGCCATGCTCCCATCATCACAACGCTTCAGACGCGGCGGCGGGTGGCCGGCGTTGGCGTAGGTCAGCTCGCGGCTGTCCGGATCGAAGACGCCGAAGAAGGCGGTGACGAATGTGCCCCCGTGGGCGGTGTAGTGGCCGCAGAGTTTCTGATTGAGGTAACTCAGAAAGCCGGCCGGCTCATCGGGCGCGCCGGGATAAGTATGGGCAATGGCATGGGTGATGGCCATCAGCACAGCGGCGGGCGTCCCGTGACCCGTGACGTCGGCGATCAGGATGCCAAGTCGTTCGTCCGGCAGCGGGAAGAAGTCGTAATAATCACCGCCTGCCTGCGTCGACGTTTCGTAATGAACGGCCAGATCGAGCGTGGGCAGCTTCGGCAACGCGGCCGGCAGCAACGACCGCTGGATCGACGCCACGGTGCGAAGCTCGCGATCGATGGTGTCGAGAGCCTGTTTCAACTCTGCCGAGAGCACGAGGTTGTAAACGGCGCGCCCGAACAGGTTGCCCTGCAGGGTTGCATCGGGCAGGCGCTCGGGGTCGAATGCGCACGGCTCGGCCTTCATCAGCACGACCATGTTCAACGACTCACCGCGATCGAAATGCGGAATCGCCATCAGGGAGCGCATGCCGACCAGATAGTCGGCCGCGGGGTCATCCGGCGCAACCGTCAGGTCATCGATGATCCGCGGTGCGTCGCCGTAGATCAGCTCAGACAGCAGGCCGCCGGACAGCAGCGGCAGGCGGTCCTTCTGGCGCCATGGGTTGATCTCTTCCTTCCACTGATCGCTGCGCGTGATGCGGAACCACGGCCGTTCCAGCCCGCGGCGCGACAGCGACACCAGCCGGTCGCTCGGCGTCAGTTGCCGGGCACGGACGGCGTAGCGGCGCACCGCCATCTGCGGATCGGTTTGCTGACTCAGTTCGCGCATGGAGTCGATGACGAGCGCGAGGCGACGCTGCCAGTCGATTCGCTCCGGCCGAGGGGTCGACGCGCCTTCCCGCAACTCGTTCGATGGCGGGTGGTCTGACCGATTCATGGTGGCGGCTCCCGGCGGCAGCCATCATTATTCGGGACCTCCGCATGGCGTGCCAGCGACGATTCCGGCCCCGGCGCGATCGCGGTACACTTCGTCCTCATGGAAGCCCCCTCGCCGAACACGTCCGCCTCCCCCGCCGCCGGGCAGGCAACGGCTCGACGGGGTCTTCGAACGGCGTTCGTCGGACTCGCGATCGTACTGGCCGGCCCCTTGGCGTACAGCTTTCTGCTGGACATTCCGGCGATTCACCGCACGGCCCTCCCGGTCTGGATCGCGTCGGCGCTGGGGGCGCTCGTCGCAATGCGATCCCTGGGCAGTCAACATCGCCCGGCGGCGCGCGTCATTGCAGGCATGACGCTGCTGGCGGCGGTCGGCGTGTCGGGCATGTTCATGGTGGCTACCCGGCTGCCCGACGTCCGCGGCACGGCGCGACTCGAGACCGGCGAACCGGCGCCTGAGTTCACGCTGCCGGACCAGGATGAAACGCCGGTGTCGCTGGCCGAGCTTCGCAAGGATCAGCGCGTTGTGCTGGTCTTTTACCGCGGGCACTGGTGACTGTCCTGCCGCGCGGAGCTCCGCGGGTTCGGAGCGATCAACGATGAGATCCGCAGACTGGGAGCGAGACTCGTCGCCGTGTCCGTCGACAAGCCGCGCAGCGCCAGGAAACTGGTCGATCGCTACAAGCTGCCCTTCCCGCTCCTGTCCGATGAGTCACGCGAGGTCGTCCGCCGCTACGGCCTCGTCCACGCGGGCGGCGGGCCGGATGGTCAGGACATTCCGGTGCCGGCACTGCTCATCATCGACACCGACGGGCGCATCGAGTGGGCCCACGTCGCGCGCCGCGTGCAGGATCGCGTCAACCCAGACATGCTGCTGGAACACCTACGACACCGGGCGCCGAAGGAGCGCAACGAATCCACCGTCACAGGGGAAGCCGGCTCCGGTGGCGCGGTCGGCCAGCCACCACGCTGAACCGACCGACGCCGGCAGTGTGAGCCGCGAGTTCTCGATGCGCCAGCCGGGATGACGACGAACCATCGCTGTGACCGCGTCTTCATTCTCCTCCGGCTCAATTGAACAAGTCGAGTAAATCAGGTCGGTGCCTTCGTCGGCGAGGGCGACGGCCTGATCGAGCAATGCCGCCTGCACGCGAGAGAGCTCGGCCAGGTGAGCCGCGTCCAGTCGCTCACGAGCCTCGGGCCGACGACTCAGCGTGCCGCTGTTGCTGCACGGTGCATCCACGAGGATGACGTCGAATCGCAGGCCGTCACGCCGCATTCGATCCGCCAGGTCCGCCACGGGAACGCACTCCACGCAGGAAAGTCCGAGCCGCTTTGCGTCCTGAGCAGCGGACTGAAGCCGCCCCGGGTCGCGGTCGCTCGCAATGACTCGGCCGCGGTCGTCCATCAACTCGGCGGCTTGCGTCGCCTTGGTACCGCGGCCGGCGCACAGGTCCAGCACGACCTCGCTCGGACGCGGCGGACGAATGGACCATACCCCCTGCGCCGTCACATCCTGCGGCTGGCACAGTCCCATCTGGAATTCCGGCAGACCGGCGAGCGGGCCATCCATTCGAATCGCCAGCGCCCCGCTGGTGGCATCGATTCGAACACGGGCGCCCGTCGCCGCGATGCGAGCGGCCAGCTCGGCCGGCGCGATGCGGCGGCGATTGACTCGAACCACCAACGGAGGACGAACCTGCCCGGCCCGGCAGATCCGCTGTACGCCCTCGTCGCCGAACCGGCTTCGCCAGCGCGCCACCGCCCACGCCGGATGCGAGGTGGTCAACGACAGGAACGATACTGGGTTAACTTGCGGATCGGGCCACAGCGGACAGCCGAATTCGTAACCGCTCGAGTCGTCGATACCCAGCCAGCAACGTGGGTCAACATCCGCGTCGCCCTCCCGTCGCGCGCCGCGAGCGCGAAGCATCGCGCGAAGCACGGCGTTCACCATGCCGCCGGCCTTCCGTCCCGCCACACCGCGGGCCTGCTCCACGGCGGCGTTCACGGCTGCATAATCGGGAACACGATCCAGCCAGCACAGTTGATATACGGCAACGCCAATGATGGTCCGCAGTGGCCGCGCAACACGACCAAACTGGCCCTGGAAGAAGGTGGCGGCAGTGTGGTCGATCGTGAGCCGATGTCGCAAAACGCCGAGGACGATCTCCTCCGCCAGCGCCGCGTCGTGCGGCGCGATCGGGTGTTCCGATTGCATGTGGCCGAGCAGCTCCGCGGCGAATTCGCCACGGCCGAGCACGCGATCCAACGCGGCGACCGCGCGCTCCCGCGCCGGGCCGGCCGGCGAGGACGGTCGCGCCGCGCCCGGGGCCAGGCGGCGCCGATTCACGTCGGTGGCCCGCCGATGAATCGGTCGCCGGGTTTCACGTGCCGTCCGTTGACGAAACTCTGCCAGTCCATGAGCCGGCCACCGACCGGCCGAACCTCGAGCAGATCAATCTCACCACCCGCGACCGCCACCCGCAGCGTCCCGGTAACCTCGCCTGAAATCTCACGAGTCTGCACGTCGACCTCGGCCGGCCGGGCCCGGGCGATGAGCACCGCCTCGTCCCGCCGCCCATCCGCACTGACGAACCGGCATGCCGCCGCCGGCCACGACCAGAGGCCGTTGATCCGCGCCGCCGCGTGACGCGGCGACAACGAGAAATCCGCATAGCCGTCGCTCTTGCGGAGCTTCGGCGCAAGCGTCACGCCGGCCGGGTCCTGCGGGTCACCGGGGTCTCTCGGGTTGGCGTCCAGCCGTTCAAGTGCCGCCCGCAGGCAATCGCAACCGATCCGCGCGAGTCGATGGAGAAGTTCGTCGGCCGTTTCGTCCGGCACGATGGCGGTGCGGCGCTGCGCGAGGATCGGTCCCGCGTCCATCTTCTCGACGATGCGAAAGACGGTCACGCCGGTCTCGCGATCGCCGTTCAGCACCGCCCGCTGCACGGGCGCGGCGCCGCGCCACGCCGGCAGCAGCGAGCCGTGAAGGTTGATGATGCCGACCGGAAACATGCTCAGCAGTTCGGACCCGAGCTTCTGACCAAACGCGGCCACGTAACCCAGGTCTGCGCGCCGATCGCGCAGCGCGGCCAGCACCTCCGGCGCGTTCACGTCCGCCGGTGTCAGCACTTCGAAGCCGGCCTCCAACGCGAAGGCGGCCAGCGGGGTGGGCTGAAGGGCCTTCCCGCGCCCGGCCGGTCGCGGCGGCTGCGAGACCACGCCGACGATGACGTGTCCATCACTTTGCAGCGATCGAAAGGTCGGAATCGCGAACTCACCCGACCCGAAGAAGAGAACCCGCAGACCGGCCATCGCGACCCCGTTGGACCCGCTACCGGCGAACGGCGGCGCGCGCGGGCCTGTAATCACTCTCCAACTGACGCAAGGCGCGGCGCACCCGGATCTTGTCGGCTTCGCTGAAGCGATCGATGATCAGCCGGCCGTCGAGGTGGTCGCACTCGTGCTGCCAGATGCGGGCCACCAGCTCGCGCCCGGTCATCTCCAACGGCCGGCCGTCGAGATCGCCGGCGGCGATGGTGACCTCGGCCGCGCGGCGCACGGTCCCCCGGACGTTCGGGATGGAGAGGCAGCCCTCCTCGGAGTCCATCGAGCCGACCATCTGCGTCAGCCTCGGGTTAATGAGCACCAGGTTGCCGTTCGGCGAGCCGGTCGAGTTGCACACGAACATGCGCCACGGGAGACCGACCTGCGGCGCGGCAAGTCCGACCCCGTCGGCCTGGACCATCAATTCCAGCATCCGGCGGGCGACGTCGCGGACGATCGGCGTCACCTCCGCGATCGGCCGCGCTGGCTGACGCAGCCGTGGATCGGGGTAATGGATGATTCTCAGCTTGCCTGGATCGACCTGCACGCAGCACCCAATCTGAAGCGGGCGTCACCGATTTCGATCGACTTCGCCTATCATGGCTTGAACCGGGACGCGCACCCGATACATTCTAGCGGGTTTCGTCGCCGCTCGTAGGCCTGCGCGGACCCACCGGACCGCCGACGCGATGCCCGACGCCGCTCCGCAAGCGCCCAATCCGATCGATCCGCCCGAGACGGCCAAGCGCGACGCCCGCCGGTGTTTCGAGCACGCCCTTAAGGCCGCCGAATCGAAAAACTACGACTACGCCATCGAACTCTACCTTCAGGGGTTGGCGCTGTGGCCCGGCGCGATCGAGGAGGGATTGAAGCGGCTGCGAGTCACCGGTGTCGCGCGCCGGCAGTCCGGCAAACGCGCGCCCGGCTTCCTCGAGGTCCGCAAGTACCCCACGACCGGCAAGGACGCCCGCAGGAATCTGCTGAACGCGTACCACCTGTTCGCGCTCGATCCGACCCACTCGCAGTACATCGAGGCGGTGCTGATGGGCGCGCTTCAGATCGGCCTGCACTACGTCGTCCACTGGATCGCGCCGATCCTGTGGGAGTCGCTGTCGCACGACAACAAGCTCTCCGTCACTCGCGTCGCGAACATCTATCGTGCCGTCGAAGCGGCCGGCGACCGGCTGCATGAGTTCGGCGACCTGCGCGCGGCGGAGGAGACGCTCCGAATCGCCCTGCATCTGGCCGACCGCTGGCGCTCGCTGGCTCCCAACAGCAGCGACGCCAACAAGGCGGTGTCGTCGGCCAGCAGCAAGCTGACCATCGTCCAGGGCCGCTTCGGCACCGACGAGGACTTCCGCAGCTCTCTCAAGGACGCCGCTGCTCAGCGCGACCTGCACGATCAGCAGCGCACCGTCCAGCAGGATGTGCGTCTCAGCGAACTGATCGACAAGGCCCGCGCGGCGTACGAAGCCGACCCGAACGCCACCCTCAAGCTGACGAACCTCGTTGACCTGCTGTTGAGAACCGAGGACGACGCCCGCGAGCAGGAGGCGGTGCGACTGCTCGACGAGGCCTACGCGCGTTCCGGGGATTACACCCTCAAGTTCAAGGCCGACGACGTGCGCATCCGCCGCCTGCGACGGCAGCATCGCGCCGCCGTCGACGTCTGCGACGCCCGACCCGGAGACGAAGCCGCCCGCGCAACGGCCGACGACCTGCGGCGCCGGCAGGTGGAGACCGAACTCGCCATCATCGAGGAGCGCATCCGGCAATACCCCACCGACCTGCGATTGCGATACGAACTGGGCGTCCGGTTGTTCGAGATGGGCCGGTTCGACGAGGCCATCCCCGCCTTTCAGCTTGCCCAGGCCGAGGTGCGCCGCCGTGACGCCGCCCGGCTCTACATCGGCAGATGCTTCTTTGAAAAGCAGTTCTGGCAGCAGGCTTCGGAGGTCCTGTCCACGGCCGTGACCGAGCACGAAATCCCGGACGACGACGTCGGCAAGGGTCTGCGTTATTGGCTCGCCCGCACGCTGGAGGCCACCGGCAAGCCGAACGAGGCTGCCCGGGTCTATGGCCAGCTCATCCAGTTTGATTACAATTACCGCGATGCGCGGCAGCGATTCGAGCGATTGAGTCTCGGATCCTAGACCACGCCACCCGGAGCGCGGCGACGTTGGGAGCCGCGGCGGGCATGAACACTGTCAGCGATAGAAGGAAGTCTCCGTGGCCAAACGATCGCTCTCATCCCGCAAGCGTGTCCGCCAGAACGAACGCCGCCGGCTTCGCAACAAGGCCCGGCGCACCGAGATCAAGACACAGGTCCGCAAGTTCGTCGACGCCCTCGCGGCCGGCAAGACCGACGTCGCCGTCGCCGAGCTGAAGAAGGCCGGCATTCTGCTCGATCGCGCCGCCGGTCGGGGCACCGTCCACCGCAACACCGCCAGCCGGCGCAAGAGTCGGCTCGCTCGCCGCCTGAACGCGAGCCGCAAGAGCGGCAAATAGCTCGTCGCCGTCGCGCCGTGTCTGCTGACGAAACCCCGGCGGCGCGATTTGCCTCGCGCGGCGGGCTGAAGCTGGCCGCCGCGCTCGATGCCTTTCGAATCGACCCCTCCGGGCTTACCTGCGCCGATCTGGGTTCATCGACGGGCGGATTCGTCGATTGCCTGCTGCAACGCGGTGCGGCGCGCGTCTATGCCGTCGAGCGCGGCTATGGCGTGCTCGATTATCGTCTGCGGCGCGACCCGCGCGTGGTCGTGCTCGAGCGGACGAACGCACTGACACTCACGCTGCCGGAGGCCGTCTCGCTCGTCACGATTGACACCGGCTGGACGCGGCAGCGGCTCATCCTGCCGGCGGCGGTACGCCTGCTGTGGACCGGCGGCCGCATCGTCACCCTGGTCAAGCCGCACTACGAGTCCGACCCGGGCGACCTGCATCGCGGCAGGCTGCCGGATGATCGCGGCCAGACTCGGCTTTCCGAACTGCGAGCCGCGATCCCCGCACTCGGCCTGCGGTTGCTGGCCGAAATCCCCAGCCCCATTCGCGGACATGGCGGCAACCAGGAATGGCTCTGGCATCTCGTGCCGACGCACGATTGAGCCGCCTCCCCGGCGCTCCGGCCGAACTGCGAACGGATATCATCTGGCATTGACCGCCGCGGAGTCATGCGACCGGCGGTTGACAGGCAGCGAGCGGACTCGCCGGCATGAGAAACTACGAAGACATGCTCTCCGACGAGGGCGGTGAGTACTCGCTGAAGCCGCACGACGAACGTGCCGAGCGACAGCGCCAGCGACGCGCCCTCGAGGTTTCGCCCATACCGCCCTCGCCGCCGCACGCCTGCCCCGCGTGCCATTACAACCTGACCGGACTGCTCTCCCGCATCTGCCCGGAGTGCGGCAGACCATTCACCCTGGCGGATGCCCGCGCCGCCGGCGTGCACGTCCGCGACGGACCTGAGGCCCGCCGCGCCGTGCGATTCGCCGTAATCAAGGCCGTCGGCGGCTCGCTGGCGATCCTCATCGCCCTCATTGCGCCGTTCATCGGGCGATTCCTCGGGCTCTCGTCGGTGGGCCCCTGCGTGTTGTTTCCACTCGCCGCCGGCTATCTCGTCGTCAGCGTTCAGCACAAGATCCATGCCGGTCTGGAATCGGCCAACTGGCTGCTGTACACCGGGCTGATCATGCTGGGCGGCGTCGGACTCGGCATGCTCATCTTCCGATGACGTCGGCAACACGCTGCGCCCATGTATGCCGCGCGCGGATGTGCGCCCGCGCCCTTTCCCCCACCTCCGAACGCCCGCCGCGGACGGCGTGCCAGGCCCGGCGAAGCTCGCCAACCGTGCCGAACGACAGAACGTCGCCGGCGGAAAGGATACCATCCGTCTGAGGTGGCCGGCCGGGACGCGTGCGGATCAGGGGCGCGGCGCCATCTGCAACCGCGTCCAGCCATTCGCACGTGAGGCCGGCATCGATCGAGAGGTGGACCACCGCGGCGAACGCCGTACGCCCGTCCGGCCGATGGCCGCGCCACACCCGCGCGGCGGTGGGTACGCCCGACCATCCATAGCCATACAGCTCGATGTCATCATCCAGCAGGGCCTCGACATACGCCCGGTTCAACATGGCCGGCAACAACACGCGTCCAATCCGCCCGCTGACGCCCGCATGCACGTCAGGCTCACCCATGCGAATTCCGCAGCGATGTTCGGCACGCCGCAAGGCCGATTCGAGATCGTCCGCCCAGATCTGGTCGGCCCGCGAACGGAGGATCTCGCGGACCGCCTCCCACAATGCCACGTGGCTGGCGAGGTGCAGGCCGGCGGCCGCCGGGCGATCGTCGCCACCGTCCGCGATCACCAGCAGCGATCGACTCGGCGATCCCTCGTTCGGCCACGCCGCCGGTGTGACCTGCACGATCCGTCGAGCGTCCACGCCCGCGGCCTCGATCGCGGTACGCTGCGACGGATGCATGACGACCAGCCGATCATCCGAACCGAGACCCTCGCGAAGCTGTGGGGTCGGAGCAGCGCTCGACGTCAACCATGTCACGACACGCGCATTTCCGTCGATCAGGCCCGCCATGTCGTTTCGACCGGCATTGACCAGGACAATCTCGCCGGGCGAAGCTTCGTGCAGGACTCTCGCGCAGGCCAACGTGTCCGCGTGCGCCGGGCGATCGACGGCGAACGCGACCGCGCTGCGGCCAGCCGCCCCAAGCCCCCAGGCGAGTCGCCGCACCAACTGCGAGGCGGACTCATCGGCCGTCGGCGAGATGACTGCCACCACGCTCGAGTGAGCGCGCGGCGGGCTGTCCCTGAGACGGCGAAGCTCTGCCGCGCGCGCCCGCGACACCTCGCCCGCCAGCGCCGTCATGCGCGTCGTCAGCTCGTGCACGTCGCCGCGGGTGAACCATGGCCAGCACAGAATGCGTAGCGGAGGGAGATAGCCCTGCCGATGCAGCAGAAACCGGCGCAGCCGCTCCCAGGCCGAAACTCCGACCGTCAACACCAACCGACCGAAACGCAACTCCTCTGCGAAATCTCTTCGCTGGAGAGCCATCGCGGCTTCGGCCACGTTCGGCTCTATCACAAACACGCAGCCATGCGCCGGCATCCGCCGCAGCAGGCCCACGACCTCCTCGCCCGGGCCGATCCCGACGACCAGTGCGTTTCCGTCGATCTGGAAGGCCTCAACCAGGCCGGCTGCTCGCGCCAATGGTAAGGACGTCCTTCCCAGCCAAACGGCGCCGCCGTCCGGCGCTGGCCAGGTGAAATTGAGCGAGCCGTCCCGGGTTGAGACCAGCCGCGCACCGGTGGGCAGCTCGCAGTCTCGCAGCTCAGCGGCATCGTCGGGGCTGAACTCCCGCAGTGCGGCCAGGTTTCTGTCCAGGGTGCCGGGGTCGGGAAGCGTGTGGGGAGCGAGTGTCAGATGGTCTGGCATGGCTCACGCCGCGTGATGGCTGCCGTTACCGGGCGCTGCCGACAGCGCGGTGTCGGCCGTGGGCTACAGGAGCGATCCGAACCAGCGGCGAGCAGCCATCCAACCCAGAATGGCGAGCCAGAGGATGAACGCGGCCACCGGCAGCGCCAGCCGGCCGGCCGATACCTTGGGCGCATCGGCCGTCTCCCACGAATAGTCGTCAGCGGATTGCCGCGGTGCGGTACCCGACATGGGTCAGCCTTCGCTGGCGTGCGCAGCGGCGCCGTTCGAGAACTGGATGCGATAGCCGCGCTCGAAAACTTCGCGGAATTCGAACACATCCTCGAATTCCTCGATCGAGTCGCCCGGTTGCTTCTGGAGCCGGCCCATGTCGATCAGCCAGAAGACCAGCCGGCCGATGTCGCGCGTGGATTCTATGCCCCAGGACGCCAGCACGGCGGCGGCCATTCGGCCCCAGCGGCGCAACGCCAGAATGCGAACGCCGTCGCACAGTTCCTCGCCCGACACATGACGATGAAACGCCGCCGGACCACCCTGCCGGATGACAGACTTCAGCACACGAATCGGGATCTGCTCGCGCATCGTCTCGAACAGTCGCGGCAGGTCGGCCAGGTCGAGTTCCTGGTCCCGCAACCAGTCGGCCACGACCTGCCACTCGCGCGTCACCGGTCCATGCACCGAATCGGCCGCAACGCCCAGCGCATCAAACAGGAAGTGAACAGCCGCGGGCGGGAACTCAAGTTCGCGGGCAGGTGCGGGTTCAACGTTGTTCGTCTGAATCGACATCGATGCGCGTCCAACAGTTCGGCGACCGCCGCTCAGTGCCGGTATTCTATCGCGCTTCGCCCGGCGCTGCATCATCGCCGCCATTCGCGCCGCCGGCATCAGGCGGCGGCGGCTCGGACGGCGGCTGCGTCGGGCGCGACTCCGGCGGCCGGCTGGTGGGCCTATCTCCAGCCCCACCGGAAGGTTGCGACGACCGGCGCGGCGGCCGATCGCGGCGCGGCGGGCGCGCAGTTCGCGGACCTCGCTGGTTGTTCTCGGTCGATTGTTCGCCCGCCCGGGGCGGCGCCGGCTCGCGCGGCGGACGGGGCAGGTCGCGCTCCAGCAGGTCCTCGACCGGGAAGGTCAGCCGCTTGCCGTTGTCGAACTCAATCATCACCAGCTGCGTCAGCACCTGCCGATCGACCACCGTGCCCACGCCATCGCTGACGCGTACGCGCGAACCGATCCGCGGCAGGTTCTTCGTGAGCGTCTCGTAGCCCTCGTGCTCGTAGCGCAGGCAGCATCGCAGCCGGCCGCAGCGGCCCGACACCTTCGACGGGTCGAGCGTTGACTTCTGGATCTTGGCCATCTGCATGCTGACCGGCCGCAGGGTCTTGAGGAAGTTCTTGCAGCAGCACTCGCGCCCACACACCTCGTAATCTGCCACCAGCCGGGCCTCGTCTCGGTGACCCACCTGACGCATGTCGATGCGCGTGTGATAGGCATGTGCCAGGTCGCGCACCAGATCGCGAAAGTCGACGCGGTCGTCCGACATGAAGTACAGGATGACACGCTCGCCGCCGAACAACTGCTCGCACGCCACGATCTTCATGGGGAGGCCGCGCTCGCGGACCAGCGTGCGCGAATACGCCAGTTTCTCGTCAGCCTCTTCGTGCAGCTTGCTGTCCTCGAGCAGGTCGGCCGGCGTGGCGACGCGCAGAATGCGACCGGCCTTCAGCCGGTAGAAATCGGCCCCGCTGTTCCTGGCATAGGCTCGCATCTGCTCGCGGCTGATGCTGCGGTCGCACCCGCTGCAGGTCAGACTCACCTGCTCGCCGATCTCGGTACCGCGGTCGGTCTGAATGACGACTTTCGAACGGCAGCCGAACAGCACGCCGGGGGAATAGCTGAATTCGCCGATGTGCCGCATGTAGCCGTAGCGGACCGCACACGTGGGGTAGATTTTCTCAAGCCCGTTGCCGCACCGCGCGTTCGGGTCGCAGCCCCCGCCCGACCGGTCGGGCGGCAGTTGCGGCATTTCAAACTTCCCTGCAACCATCAGTACGCGCTCGCCCAATGCTCCAGGAGCCCGGCGGCCAGCAGGCGACCGCCGGCACCGATCATCAACTCTCTATCATACGTCCAATCAGTCGCCGACGCACGGCCGCCTTGCTTGTGCAGTTGTGTTCAACACGTCGGCACGGTACCCGCAGGAACGACCGGGATCGACCCTGCTTCCGGCGAAAATTGACGTTCCCCCCGACGTCGCATGCCTTCGACAACAGGTTGTTGCACGCCGCCGGGAGTGCGGCGCCGAATCCGGGACGTGGTGTTCTCTCCGAAGCGTGTGGCGCGCCCGATCAGCTTCATCCGCCGATCGGCTGCCGTGAGCCGGGGGGGGCGCTTCGCCTGCGCGCCGACCTAGCCGCGCGACTGGGCCCGGATGATCTCGCTGACCTGGTTGTCGGTCAGGTTCATGGCCCCGAGGGCCTGCGATGCCGCCGTGCGGATGTCGAGGTCCTGGCCGTCGGCGGCCACCTTGACCAGGTCCTCGACCAGTCGGGCGTCGAGCTTCCCACCGAAGTGACGGCCGGACTCGGCCAGCGACCCGAACACGGCAATGCGAAGTGTCTTGCTGTTCTTCTCGCTCAATGCCGACTCGGCCAGCGCCCGCTGCGCCGAGGGCGTATCGACCAGCGCCAGTGCCGCCGCCGAACGGACCCGCAGCAACTCGTTGGGCTGCTCGAGCGCCGCAACCAGCGCGCCCTCGGCGCGATGGACCTCGAATACGCCCGACCGGCTGACCGCGATCAGCCGCAGCACGTCAGCCGCCTGGAGCGCCAGCGACAGCGACGTCTGCCGGTCGAGCGGCCTCATGCCGAGCGAGCCGGCCGCATCGGCGAGCTTCTGCGACACCGACTTGTCGATCTGGTCCTGGGCATCCAGCGCCAGCACTTCGGGCAGGATCTGCTCGACCCCGGGATAGCGACGCACCACGTCCTCGATCGGGCTGGTCTGGGCCTTCTTGCGAATGACCAGAATCGGCACGGCCGCGGTCTCCGGCCGACGGCGCAGTTCTTCGATGGCGGCGGTGAACTCGGGCGCGCGCGAGTCGCTGGCAACCACGACGGCGTCCACCGCCGGCGCGCCAGCCTTGCGGGCCTGCTCGAGGGCGGAATACAGCCCGGGGTCGGAATAGCACTCGAAGCCCATCGCCCGCAGCACGGCCTGGAACCGGTTGCGCGTCTGGTCATCCGGATCAACGATCACCGCGAAACGACGACTGGACTGGCCAAGCGCCTCCGCCAGCGCCGGCACCACGTTCTGCGCGCCGGCGAAACCAGACGGAGGCAGCGCCCGCCCGAGTGCCAGGGCCGCTTTCACCCGCACCAGCCGATTGGGGAACTCGAGCGCCCGAACCAGCGCCTGCTTATAGTCCTCCTGCCCCACCAGGCTGGCCGGCCCGGCCGTTGTCGACAGCGCGGCGATGGTTCCCAGCGCGACACTCGGCTCTTTGTCCTGGATCGCGCGGGCCAGCGCCATGTGGTTGTAGAGTGGACCGGCGGCGCGGGCGAAGTAGATCGAACGCGGATAGTCCGACGGGCGGGTGCCGTCGCGTTCGGCCATCGACGAAGGGGCCTCGCTCTCGACATCCATGCCGAGCTTGCCCTCGCGGCGGAAATTGGCCCCGATCCAGAGCGCGATGGCGGCGGCATCCGTCCGGTTGATCTTCAGTGCCTCCTCGGCACAGCGCATCGCCATGATGTCGGTGAAGATGGCCCGCGGCACCGGTACGTATCGAAGCACCTGGTCAGCCTCGTCGAAGTACCAGACGTTTCCCGTCTCGGAGCGTTCGTCGGGCTGAAGCGACTCGGCCCCGGCGTAGTAAGCGTCGGCCAGCATCCGGAACAACGTGCCCGGCTCGGCCGTGCCGGTCCGATTAACGGCGTTGAGCGACTCACCGGCAGCCTGACGGGCGGCGCTCGATGTCTTCGGGTCGCCGGCCAGCACAGCCAGGTACGGGGCAGCTTGCGCGTAGCCGATCGTGCCGAGGGCCCGCGCCACCACCTCGCGGGTGACGTCGTCCTTCATGCGCAGGGCCATCACCATCGGGTTGAGCGCGTTGCGCCCGAGCATCGGAAGAAGCTGGAGAATCGCGGCGTGCAGGTCGCGCTTGCGGCCGTCCTGAAGGTACGCCAGCAGGTGCGGCACGGCGTACTCGCCCGAGTCCTTCAGGCGGTTGGTCGCCTCGTACACGACGCGCGGCGGGCCGCCCAATCGCTCGATGTTCACTTCGATCTCGGCCGGGTCGGTCCGCAGCAGTTGCTCGCCTTCGCCGAGGATCGTGAGCACCAGCCGGGCGGCCGGCCCGACGTCCGCGTTGGCGACCAGGCGGATGAGCGTCTGGGTACGGGCGGGGTTGTAGCGCGCCAGCTCGAGCAGGGCGACCGGGTCGGGCGTCGAATCGACCAGCGCCTTGAGATTGGCGTCGGCGTACTTGAACCGCCCGATGGCGGCGAAGTGCCAGCCGTCCTCGGCCAGTTTGCGCTGCCGGCGGCCGTTCTCGATCTGCTTGACGAGCCGGGCGGCGCCGTCACCCAGCCGCTTGTCCGCCACGCCCTGCTCGAGGCGAAGCGAACCCGTGCGGTCGGCCATCAGCGCCAAGCGCAGGTCCGACAGCTTGAGCGCTGCCAGCTCGTCCAAGAGCTTGCCGGCGTCCTCGACCTTGTCGCGGTCCAGCGCAGCCGTGGCCGCCGACCAGACCTGCCAGGCACGTTCACTCTGACCGACCATGTCGTCGGTCAGTTCCTCGGCCATTGCCACCGAGGTTTGTCCCGGAAGCGGTGCGACGACCACCACCAGCAGAGCCACGGTGAGCGCCCGGCCGACCGCAGCCAGGCGATTGAGTCTCAAATGCCAGTCCATGCACGCAGCTCCTGGGGCTGATGGATATCTTCCAATCGGCGAGCGGAGGGTCTCGGGTTTGCCCGGCCGGCGTGGCAGGCGGCAATCGCTGCCGACCGGATGCAGCATCTCTTGCCCAACCACTTAACATACAGAGAGTTACGCCTCAAGTCAAGCGACGCGCCCCTGGATCCCTCGCGGCCGGTCATCCCCAGTGCGGCCGTCGACCCGATCGGCCGCTTCAACGCTACCATGCGGTTGTGAAGCTGGCGGACGAACTCCGAGAGATCGTCGGCGCGGACGGCGTGGCGGCCGATCCGAGCGAGCTCGCGACCTTCGAGAGCGACGCCTTCGTCCTGGTGCGCAGCCGTCCGGACCTGGCGGTTTTCCCGAGAAGCACGAACGAGGTCGCCGGCGTCGTCCGCGCGGTGACCCGAGCCGGATTCGCGATTGTTCCGCGCGGCGCCGGCACCAGTCTGGCGGGCGGCACCATCGCGGTGAACGGCGGCGTGTGCGTCGGGCTGTCGCGCATGCGGCGCATCTTCGAGGTCGATCCCTTCGATCGCTTCGCGCACGTCGAAGCCGGCGTCGTCAATCTGCACATATCGCAGCGCGCACGAGCGCACGGCTTGCACTACGCGCCCGATCCATCGAGCCAGATGGTCTGCACCATCGGCGGAAACGTCGCCACGAATTCCGGCGGACCGCACACGCTGAAGATGGGCGTCACCGCGAACCACGTGCTGGGCGCGACCATGGTGCTCGCCGACGGAACGGTGCTGCGGGTGGGAGGTCCGTACGACGATGCGCCGGGCAGTGATCTGCTCGGACTGATCGTCGGCAGCGAAGGCACGCTTGGCATCGTCACCGAAGTGATCGTGCGGCTCACGCCGCTGCCGCCGGCCGTGCGGACGCAACTGGCGGTGTTCGAAACCATTGACGACGCCGCGCGAACCATCAGCCGCATCATTGCCGCGGGTATTCTGCCCGCCGCGCTCGAGATGATGGACGCTCTGACGGTCGCGGCCGTCGAGGACTGGCTGCACCTGGGCTTCCCGCGCGATGCCGGAGCCGTGCTGATCATCGAGCTGGATGGCATCGAAGCCGGCCTCGATCGGCAGGTGTCGCGGGTGGTCGAGCTGTGCCGGGCCGAGGGCTGCCGCGAAATTCGCGTGGCATCGACCGACGAGGAACGCGCCGACCTCTGGAAGGCGCGAAAAAAGTCGTTCGGCGCGATGGGTCGCTACGGTCTGAGCTACTTCACGCAGGACGGCGTCGTGCCCCGCAGCAAAGTGCCGGACATCATGCGATTCGTGGCCGACGTGGCAGCGCGCTACGGCGTCCGTATCGCCAACGTCATCCATGCCGGCGACGGCAACATCCACCCGCTGCTGATGTATGACGAATGTGACCCGCGCCAGGTGCGGGCCGTGATCGAGGCCGGTTACGAGATCCTCGCCCGGTGTGTTGAACTGGGCGGCAGCGTCACCGGCGAGCACGGCGTCGGGATCGAGAAAGTCGCGCCGCTCGAGATCATGTTTGACGCCCCCAGCCGGGCCGCGCAGCAGCGGATACGGGGGGTGTTCGACCCGCACCTGCGGATGAACCCCGGCAAGCTCTTCGCGGCCGGCGGCGGCTGCGTCGAGTTGCTGCGTCCGCCACCGTCATGGCCGGACATGGGCGTTTAGCACGGAAGCACTCAACGTGGCCACCGCCGAGAACGCAATCATCGAGCCGACCACGGTCGAAGAAGCGGCGCGAGCCCTGCGGACCATCGGCGAGCCGCGATCACCCGCGGACGTTACCATCGTCGGCAACGCCACCAAGCTGGCCGACCTGAAGCCGGCCGTCGAATGCGTGTCAACACGGCGGCTGAATCGCGTGATCGAGTATGCCCCGGAGGATATGACCATCACGGTCGAAGCCGGCGTATCGTTCGACGCGATCAACGCTCTGACGGCGAAGGACAATCTCCGACTGGCGCTCGACCCGCCCGGATACGACGGCCAGGCTACCATCGGGGGCGTGCTGGCCACCAATGACAGTGGTCCGATGCGCGCCGCCTACGGCTCGCCTCGCGACATGGTGCTCGGCGCGACAATCGTTCTCTATGATGGGACGGTGATTCGCTCCGGCGGGCGCGTCGTGAAGAACGTGGCGGGCTACGGCCTGCACCGCCTGATGTGCGGAAGCTGGGGCCGGTTCGGGCTGATCGCATCGGCGACGCTCCGCCTGCGGCCGCGGGCGGAGTCACTCCGTCTGGCCACCTGGCCGGCGCGCCTCACCATGGAGGCTCGGCTGCGCGATGACTTGACTGGCAACTGGGTTTGCAACGTCGCCGCGCAGTTTACGCGATCGATTCGCTCCGGCCCGCATCAACCGGCGCTGCTGACCTGGATGTGCGATAAGGTGGGCGTTGATGAGGACATCACGGTCATCGTCGGGTTCGAGGATGACGCACAGACCGCAGAGGACGAAGTCGTGATGCTCTCCCGCAAATGGGAAAACTGCGTCGCCCATTCGCCATCGGATTCCGTCGATCTGTATCGGCGGATCCTTACCCTGACGGCCGGCGCTCCCTTCCGGGCCGGCGTGCGCCCGTCGCGCGTGCCGCACGCGGTCGCGGAGTTGCGGTGCGGTTCGCGAGTGATCGCCCACGCATTGAGCGGCGCGATCGTCCTTCCGGATCACCCCGACACCTGGGATGCCACGGCCAACACTGTTCGCTCGAACGGCGGACATCTGATCGTGCCGCGCCGGCTCGCGGCGGATGAGCACGACGGCCTCCGCGCCCGTGTAGCGAGTGCTCTGCGAGGCGGGACGCCGGCATGAGCGGCCACAGCGACGCTGTCGAGCGCGGATTCTCATCATGCGTGCATTGCGGGCTCTGTCTCGAGCACTGCCCGACCTACGTCACGCTCGGTCTCGAGATGGACTCGCCGCGCGGCCGGATCGTCATCATGAAGGGTGTTATCGAGGGGCGCATCGACGCGACCGAGAGCGCTGATCGGCATGTCGACCTGTGCCTCGGCTGCCGGGCATGTGAGACTGCCTGCCCGTCCGGCGTGCCCTATGGCGAACTGCTGGAGTCGTTCCGCGCGAGCCGTCGTCCGGCGCGACGTCGTCGTTGGACCGATCGGATGCTGGACTATCTCATCTTTCACGTGTTTCCCGACGCCCGGCGGCTGCGGCGCTGCATCGGACTGGGCCGGCTGGTGAGAGACTTCGGCATCGAACAGGCCATGCACGAAATCGGATGGCAGCGCCTGCTTCCTGCGTGGCTTCTGAAGTTGACGGAGATGCTGCCCGACGAGGAAGATCGTGACACCGAGCCGCTGCGGCCCGAGCATGTCGCCACGCTGTCACGCGGCGGCGATGCCGCGTCGCTGTTTACCGGGTGCATCGGAGAAGCGGTCTTCGCGCACGTGAACCGGGCGACCATTCGCGTCCTCAACCGATGCGGCGTCAGCGTGCACTGCCCGGCGGCGCAGGTCTGCTGCGGCGCCATCCACGCGCACGGCGGCCGAATCGACGACGCCCGGCGGCTGGCGCGGCATAACATCGATGTCTTCGACGCGAACGGCGCCACGCCGATTGTGTGCAGCGTGGCGGGCTGCGGCGCGATGCTGAAGCAATACGGGCAGTTGCTGGCCGGCGACCCCCACTATGCCGAACGCGCCCGCCGGTTCGCCAGCCGGGTGAGGGACGTATCCGAGTTCATCGCCACAAGACCGCTGACGCTCAGGCTGCGCTCGATCAACGCCACCGTGACATACCATGACCCGTGCCATCTCTGCCACGCCCAGGGTATCCGCGCCGAACCGCGGGCCCTGTTGCGCGCCATCCCCGGCTTGAACCTGATAGAACTGCCGGAATCCGAGATGTGCTGCGGCGCGGCCGGCACCTACAACCTGACCGAACTTGCCATGGCCGAGCGGCTGGCAGAACGGAAAGTCGATTACATTCGAGGCACCGGCGCCACCGTCGTCGCCACCGGCAACGCCGGCTGCCAACTTCAGATCGCCGCGGCGCTGCGGCGTCGCGGACTGGCGGTGCAGGTCGTCCACCCGGTGGAACTGCTGGATCGCGCCTCCGCCCCGCCCGGCGGATAAGTCGCGCCAGTCATTCCGGGACAGGGGCTGCGGTGCTCCGCGGGACGCGGGAGAAAAAACGGAAACCGCCCTTGCCCTCGACGATTGCCATGGTATAATTGCCATAGAGCCATGAAATTGACACCCCGATATCCCCGAGCTCGATACGAAGCGCGGGCCCGAATCGCCAAGGCGCTCGCCCACCCGAGCCGGCTGATTATCCTGGAGGCGCTCGAGCAGCGCGAGGTGTGCGTCTGCGATCTCACGGATCTCGTGGGCGCCGACCAATCGACTGTCTCGAAGCACCTGGCCGTCCTCAAACAGGCCGGACTTGTGACGGACCGCAAGGACGGCGTGCTGGTCTATTACCGTCTGCGCGCCTGCTGCCTCAAGGGTTTCTGGGACTGTGTCGAGGGCGTGCTGGCCGAGAACCTCAAGGTTCAGCGATGCGTGTTGGCGTGAACATCCGCGAAACCACCGGACGGTCAGGGCGGTGTTTTTCTCGACGTTTACATGGCGTAATGACCATGAAGCCATAGCACCGGCGTTCGAGGAGTTGGCTGGCCATGATCTCCCGTGAGTTCAAGATCGGCGCGGCGCTGGTCGGGATCTTTCTGACGGCCTACTACCTGCCGCTCTCCAATGCCCGCGTTGAGGCCGCCATCATCGAGGCGTTCAAGCTGCTTCAATGGTACGCGCGGAACCACACCCTCGGATGTGTCGTCCCCGCGCTGTTCATCGCCGGGGCGATCATTACCTTCCTCTCGCCATCCGCGGTGATGCGGTATCTGGGCCCGAAATCGAACAAGCTGGCGGCCTACTCGGTCGCCTCGGTCGCCGGTGTCGTACTGGCGGTCTGCTCGTGCAGCGTGCTGCCGATGTTCGCCGGTATCTACCAGCTCGGCGCGGGTCTCGGTCCGGCATCCGCGTTCCTGTATTCGGGCCCGGCCATCAATATCCTGGCGATCTTCCTGACCGCCCGCGTGCTCGGCTTCGACATTGGCATCTGGCGCGCCGTCGGCGCGATCGGATTCGCGTTCCTCGTCGGCCTGATCATGGCATGGCTCTTCCGGAAGGAGGAACACGCCCGGCAGGATGTCGCCTTTCAAGCGCCCGAGCAGCCCGAGTCGCACCGCAGCGGCTGGCAAAGCGGCCTGCTGCTGGCGGCGATGATCGGCTTTCTCGTCTTCTCCGACTGGTTCAATCCCGGTGATGCCGTGGTGCGGCGTACCGACGGTAGCGAAGTCCGCGGCGTCCTGCTTCAGGAAACCCGCGACGAGATCATGATCCAGGTGCAGAAGACCGCCGGCAGCGTCCGCGCCGGCGATCGGCTGACACTCCCAAAGAACCAGATTGCCGATATTGCCGAGGCGAAGAGCTGGGTCATGGATGTCTTTCATATCCGCTGGTGGCTTGCCGGACTGTGCGGTCTGGCGACCGCCGCCATGGCGCGGCGCTGGGTCAATCGAACCGAGTTCCGAGAGTGGATGCGCAACACGTGGGGCTTCGCCAAGCTGCTCGTGCCGCTGCTCTTTGGCGGAGTCTTCGTGGTCGGGTTCGTCTCGGCCCTGCTTCCGGACAAACAGATCGCCGCACTGGTCGGAGATAACGGCCTGCGATCCAACCTGGTCGCGTCGGTTGTTGGCGCGCTGTTCTATTTCGCCACCCTCACCGAAGTGCCGATCACGCAGGCGCTCCTGGAGCACGGCATGGCCCGCGGACCGGCGCTGGCCCTGCTGCTGGCGGGTCCGGCCCTGTCTCTGCCGAACATGCTTGTGCTCGTCCGGGTCATGGGCGTCAAGCGCACGGCCGCGTTCGCCACGGCCGTCGTCATCGTCGCGACAGGCATGGGCCTTGCGTTTGGAATGACGCTGCCTGGCGGCCCGGTCGCCGTCGCGCACGCGGGAGCGATGCCATGAAAATCGAGATCATCGGGACGGGATGCGCCAAATGCGATGCGCTGGAGCGCGCCACCCGAGCCGCCGCCGATCGACTGGGGCTCCATTACGAGATCCAGCACGTCAAGGACATCCGCGAGTTCGCCAAGCGCGGCGTGATGTTCACGCCCGCCCTGGTCGTGAACGGCAAGGTACTGGTATCGGGCCGACTGCCCGACGATGCAGAGTTGACGCGGCTGCTTCAACAAGCCGGGCAGCAGCCACAGGCCGACAGGCCACAGTGACGAGACCCCGCCATGAACGGCCTGCTCCATCGAAACGTCATCATCCCGGTCGCCGTCATTGCACTGGTCGCCTCCGTCGCCGTGTACCGAAGCCGATCCTCGCCTTCGAGGTCTGAACCGGCCGGCGTCCCGGCGACGCAGCGAGCCAGGCTGCCCCGCATGCTCGATCTCGGCGCTGACAAGTGCATTCCGTGCAAGAAGATGGCGCCCATTCTCGCCGAACTGAAAGCAGAATACGCCGGCCGAGCCGACATCGACTTCATCGATGTCTGGAAAGAGCCACACGCCGGAGAACCATACGACGTGCGCGTCATCCCCACGCAGATTTTCTTCGATGCCGCGGGGAACGAGGTCTGGCGGCATGAGGGCTTCCTGTCCCGGGCGGAGATCGTCGCCAGGTTGAAAGAAATGGGAGTCGGCTGATGCTCGACCGGCTCGCCGAGTCCCTCGCCGACGTCGTCACGCACAACGTCTGGCTGGCGCCGGCGGCCGCGTTCGTCGGCGGGCTGCTCACGGCCGCCAATCCCTGCGTGCTCGCGATGGTTCCCCTGATGGTCGGCTACGTTTCCGGCCAGGAAAACCGCGGCGCCGCGCGCTCGTTTCTGCTCTCACTGACCTTCAGCATCGGCCTGACCCTCACGTTCATGATGCTGTTCCTGGCGACCTGGGGAGCCAGCTCGATCCTCAAGTCCGGCTGGTGGACCTACGTCGCGGCCGCCGTGTGCCTGCTGATGGGTCTGCACCTGCTCGGCGTGCTGCACGTTCGGATTCCCGCGCCGGCGGGCGTTCAGCCGCGGCAGCGAGGCTACGTCGGAGCGCTGTTGCTCGGCCTGTTGTTCGGGCTGGTATCGTTGCCATGCGCCGGACCGGTGCTGATGGCACTGCTGGCGGTTCTGCCGTTGAGTGGCGCGGCTTTTGGAGCGGTGCTGTTGACCGCGTACAGTCTCGGCCACTGCGGGCTGGTGCTCGCCGGCGGCGCCTCCATCGGCCTCGTGCAGAAGCTGGCCGATTCCCGCGGCTGGAATCGCGGGACCGATCTTCTTCGACGCGGGGCCGGCGTGCTGATTGTGCTGGTCGGTGTATACCTGATGGCAACGTGAGGTGACGGCTGTGGCGAAGCCGATCGACGTTCGGCGACTGAATGTCTTCGAGCGCTACCTGTCGCTCTGGGTGGCGCTGTGCATGGTGGTGGGCATCGCCATCGGCCGGTTCGCGCCGGGCATGACCGACGCGTTGCGCCGCATGGAGTTCGGCGGCGGCAGCCAGATCAACGTGCCGATCGCCGTGCTCATCTGGCTGATGATCTACCCGATGATGCTCAAGGTCGATCTGGCCTCGGTCCTAGGGGTCGGCCGCCGACCGAAGGGGCTGCTGATCACCTGCTTCGTGAACTGGCTGGTCAAGCCCTTCAGCATGGCGCTGCTGGGCTATGTCTTCTTCAAACACCTCTTTCTACCGTGGATCGGGCCGGAACTGGCGGATCAGTACATCGCCGGCGTCATCATTCTCGCCGCGGCGCCCTGCACGGCCATGGTCTTCGTCTGGAGCTACCTGACGCGCGGCGACGCCGCCTACACCCTCGTCCAGGTCTCCGTGAACGATCTGCTCATGCTGGTGCTGTTCGCGCCGATCGTGACCTTTCTCGTCCGCGGGGCCTCGGCGCTCACCGTCCCGTTCGTCGTGCTGATCTACGCCGTCGTCGCCTTCATCGTGCTGCCGCTGACGGCCGGCGCCATGACGCGCCGCACGCTGATTCGCCGCCGAGGCCTGGACTGGTTCGAGTCGCGATTCCTGCCGCGCTTTCACCCGGTCGCTGTCATGGCCCTGCTCGCGACGCTCGTGCTCATCTTTGCCTTTCAGTCCGACAACATCACAAAGCGGTTTCTGCACGTCGTCCTGATCGCTGTCCCGATCCTGATTCAGGTTTACTTCAACTCGTCGCTGGTCTATGGGCTGATGAAGGTCTTTCACGTGCCGCACGCCGTCGCCGCGCCCGGCGCGCTGATCGGCGCCAGCAACTTCTTTGAACTGGCGGTGGCGACCGCCATCGCACTGTACGGTCCTGAATCCGGCGCGGCGCTGGCGACCGTCGTCGGAGTTCTCGTGGAGGTCCCGGTCATGCTGAGCGTGTGCGCGCTGTGCAATCGCACCCGCGGATGGTTCGACGCGGCAACTCCGGCCGACTGTCCCGATCCAGCCCCCGGCTGCTGCGCCAACTGGCAGACCTTCGCGGACGCACCATCGGCGGCCGTCCGTCCGGGCGAGCCTGCTGATCGCGCGCCATGACCGGTACCGTGCGCAACCCCCCGGCGGAGGACCGGTCCGCAGAGATGCGGCGGGGCCGCCGCGGCCGGCGTCGGAACCGATAAGCCGCTAGCCGCCTCGCTTGGGTGCCTTCGTGCGCGGTGGCGCCGATTCAACCTTCTTCGGCGCCGCCGCCATTCCGCGCCGCAGGTCGAATGCGGCGCGCTTTCCACCCTCGAGCAACTGCTTGGCATCGAGCGTGCCGAAGAGCTGAATCAACTTGGCCACCAGGCCAGTCCAGCCAGTCTGGTGGCTGGCGCCGATTCCGGCGCCATTGTCGCCATGGAAGTATTCATAGAAGAGAATGTGGTCGCGCCAGTGCGGGTCGGACTGAAAGATCTCGGTCCCACCATACAGCGGCCGCCGCCCATTCTTGTCTCGCAGGAAGATGCTGATCAGACGATCGGACAACTCACGCGCCACCTCGAACAGATTCATCATCCGGCCGGATCCGGTTGGACACTCGATCTTGAACTGATCACCGTAGTACCCGTAGTAGTTGAGCAGTGCGCGGATGATCAGGATGTTGATGGGGAACCAGACCGGCCCGCGCCAGTTCGAGTTCCCGCCGAAGGCGCCGGTGGTGGACTCCGCCGGGGCGTAGTCGACCCGGTGCTCCTGCCCATTCACCCAGAGAACGTACGGGTGCGTCTCGTGGTATTTCGAAATCGAGCGAATGCCGTGCGGACTGAGAAACTCCGACTCGTCGAGCATCCGTACCAGGACGCGCCGCAGCCGATTGGGGTCCAGCAACGCGATGATGCCGCGATCCCCCACGCCAAGATGATTGGGGCCGGACGGATGGATGAATCGCAGCGAGTCCGGCATCTGGCGCAACCGGGCATGAATACGAGCAGTCGCGTTCGCTACCTGTTCACGCTGCCACGGCTCGATCACCGTCGTGGCGCACAGCGGCAGGAGCCCGACCAGAGAGCGCACCTTCAACCGGCGGGCGGTGCCATCCGGCAATCGCAAGACATCGTAGTAGAAGCCATCAGCCTCGTCCCACATCCCGTCTTCGCCCGATCCGTTCATGGCCGCTGCGATCCACAGGAAATGATCAAGGAACTTGCTCGCGAACTGCTCGTAGCTGCGGTCATGCGCCGCGAGTTCGATGGAGAGCTCGAGCATGTTCTGACAGAAGAACGCCATCCACGCGGTGCCATCCGCCTGCTCGAGGTGCCCGCCGGTCGGCAGCGGCGAGCTGCGATCGAAGACGCCGATGTTGTCGAGCCCGAGAAACCCGCCCTCGAAAACGTTCTTACCCAGCCGGTCCTTGCGATTCACCCACCAGGTGAAGTTCAGCAGGAGCTTGTGATAGACGGACTTCAGAAAGTCCATATTGACCCGGCCGGACCTCACCTGCTCCGATCGAACCAGGAACAGCGTCGCCCACGCGTGAACCGGCGGATTGACGTCGCTGAAGCTCCACTCGTAAGCGGGTATCTGCCCGCTCGGATGAAGATAGAGATCATCGAGCATCAGCTGGAGCTGCTGCTCGGCGAACTCCTGGTCGACCATCTGCAGCGCGATGGTATGGAACGCCAGATCCCATGCCGCATACCACGGGTATTCCCACTTGTCCGGCATCGAAATGATGTGCTGGTTGACCATGTGGACCCACTCGCGATTACGGGCCGAGCGGGCGTACGGCTTGAGCGGATGGGCGCGGTGCTCGTCCAGCCACTGGTTCGTATCGAGGTAGTAGAATTGCTTGCTCCACAGCATGCCGGCCAGCGCCTGCCGCATCACCATGGCCGCGTCCGGATCGGTTCCGACCGGCGTGATGGACGCGTAGAACTCGTCCGCCTCGCGGATCCGCTGATCAAAGGTCTGGTCAAAATCGCTGAACAGCTCCGCCGGCGCCACCTCGACGCCCGGCGTCACGATGGCGGGTGAGACGTCCCTCAGTCGCAGTCGCAGAACGCGTTCTTCGCCCGGTCCAACGGTCAATTGATAGTGCGCCGCCGCCTTCGTCCCGAGCCCCCTCGGGTTCACCCGATCCGTTCGTCCGTGGACTACCACATCATGTATGCCATCCTTCACATACGCCGAACGGTTGGGCGTACCGAAGAGCCGTTCGGTATTCGTCTCGTTCTCGGTAAACAGCAGCGGAACCTCGCCCTCGCAGTACAGACACTGAACCCCCAGTGTCGGGTGCGCACCGGCAATGACGGAGGTCGCGCCCCCCGTCGCGAGTCGCTTGAGCTGCGGGTGCGACTCGGACAGACCGCCGGCCCACGTGTTGCGATACCACAGGGTCGGAAGGACGTGCAGCCCGGCCGCCTCCGGACCGCGGTTCACGATCCGGATACGTATCATCATGTCGTCCGGCGTGCGCTTGGCGTACTCGACATATACGTCGAAGTACCGGCTCTCAGCGAAGACGCCCGTGTCAATCAGCTCGTACTCCGGCTCCATGCGGCCGCGGCCGCGGTTGCCATGAACCAACTCAGCGTACGGAAAGGCCGCCTGAGGATACTTGTACAAATACTTCATGTACGAATGAGTGGGCGTGCTGTCGAGATAGAAATAGTATTCCTTCACGTCCTCGCCGTGATTGCCCTCGCTGTTCGTCAGGCCGAACAGGCGCTCCTTCAGGATCGGGTCTTTGCCGTTCCACAGCGCCACGGCAAAGCAGAGCAATTGATGTTCGTCAGAGAGGCCGGCCAGTCCGTCTTCACCCCAGCGATACGCTCGCGATCGAGCCTGGTCGTGCGTGAAGTAGTCCCACGCGCTGCCGTCCTCGCTATAGTCCTCGCGAACCGTACCCCACTGACGCTCGCTGAGGTACGGGCCCCACTTCTTCCACGGGGCGGTTCCATCGGCGGCCTGCCGCACGCGATCGGACTCAACCGACATGATGATGCTCCTCCATGAAGCTGCTCAACCTCAACCGGAGTGTACCCACGAACGTCGCAGGTACAAGCTCGACCCGGGCGCATGGCTCCGTCGGGCATGAAGCCGCCAGTATGCGACGAACCGGCGACGAAGCCCGCGACCCTGCCGACGGCCGCCGTCTCGCTCCGACCTCCGCCTGTGAAAACCGGCCTGAGACTTGGCGGCCACCTTGATGGCCATCCTCGCCGGAATGCGCTTGAATCCGTGGTGACTGGAGAGGCCGGAACCGCGGTCGGCTGCCCCCGGACGCGGGCAATCCCGAACGGGTCGCCTCCGACCCATGCGTCAAGGAGTCGTGCCGTGCAGTCGGAAGCCCGATGTGCCCACATCATCAGAGCAGTGTTGTTCGCCGGCGGGGTCCTGCTGATCGAACTCGGATGTGCCCGACCGGCACCGCCGATACGAAGCGTCATCGTCGAAGTCGATGAGCTGGCAACTCGCCTTGGGGGCTGCTCTCGGAAGGCCCGCCCGGTGCTTCTCGATGTGCGCGACGCCGCTGCGTACGATGCCGGCCACGTCGACGGAGCCGTCCGCGTAGACCCGCTGGCGTGGAAGCACGACAGCCTCGCGGCGGCCACCGGGCTGCCGAACGACGTGATCTGGCGAAGGCGAATCGGCGCGCTGGACATCAGCGGCGTCGATCCGGTGATCATCTATGATGACGGCCGGATGACGGAAGCGGCTCGGGTGTGGTTCATCCTCCAGCACTTCGGCGTGTCCGAGCCCGCCGTGCTCAACGGCGGCTATCGCGCCCTTGCGCCGTCGATCGCCGACGGCACGATCCGAATCACGCAAGCGCCGACACGACCGGGGCCGGTCGAATTCCGCCCGCAACGCAGCCCGGATCAAGCCATGACCCTGGTCGACAAGGAGCGCGTCCGGCGGGCGATTCAGCGCGGCGAGGCGCAGGTCCTGGACGTCCGCTCAGTCGCGGAGTTCACGGGCAAGGATCCGCGCACGAACCCCCGCGCCGGCCACCTGCCGACAGCCATCAATCTCCCGCACACCGCGCTGCTGGATGAGACCGGACGTCTGAAAGATCCCGCCGGGTTGACGCGGACACTCGAACAGGCCGGCCTTCAGCGCGGAAAGCCGATCATCACGCATTGCGAGAGCGGCGGGCGCGCCTCGCTGGCGGCCCTGGCGGCGAAACGGGCCGGATTCGGACCCGTGTGGAATTACTACCTCAGCTTCAGCGACTGGTCAGCCGACGCAAGCTGCCCGGTGGAGCAGCCCTGACGCAACACCAACGCGCCCGGCAGGATTCGAACCTGCGACCTGCGGTTTAGGAAACCGCTGCTCTATCCAGCTGAGCTACGGGCGCGAGTCGTCGAGGCGGACCCGGAGGCCGCGCCAGACCGCGGCCGAGTCGTGTCCGACCCGCGTGAACCGCCTGACCACGGCGCAAGGACGACATGATAGCGGAGATCCTCGAGACCGGGCGAGCGAGGACGTCGATCCCGAACCCGACCTGGTCTTTCAACTCTGCGGTCGCAGGCCGTACTTCTTGATCTTGTTGTAAACCGTCACGCGGTCGATCTTCAGGATTTCGGCGGCTTCCGAGACGTTGCCGTTCGTCCGTTCCAGCACCGCCGCGATATGCCGCTTCTCAACCTCGGCCAGCGAGTCCCCGCCCTCGTCCGCGCCGCGGCGATGGGTTCGCAGCGGCAGATCGTCCGGCCCAATCAGCGGCGGCGCGCCGACCACCATGGCCCGCTCGATGGCGTTCGACAGCTCGCGCACATTGCCCGGCCAGTCATAATCAACCAGCAGCTTCATGGCCTCCGGGGTGACGTCGGTGATGCGCTTGCCCATCTGGGCCGCGAAGCGACGCACAAAATGCCGCACCAGCAGCGGAATGTCGCCGCGCCGGGCCCGCAGCGGCGGCGCCTCGATCGTGAACACGTTGATGCGGTAATAGAAGTCCTCGCGGAAACGCCCCTCGCGAACGGCCTTCTCGAGGTCTTCGTTGGTGGCGCAGATGACGCGGAAATCGACTTTCACGGGGTGCGATCCGCCGACGCGCGTCAGCTCCCGCGTCTCCAGCACGCGCAACAGGTCCACCTGCATCTTGGCTGAGATCGACCCGACCTCATCGAGGAAGAGCGTGCCGCCGTCGGCCATCTCCAGCCGCCCCTTCCGCCGCTCGTGGGCACTGGTGAACGCCCCCTTCTCGTGGCCGAACAGCTCGCTCTCCAGCAGATTCTCCGGAAAGGCACCGCAATTCACCGGGATGATGGGGAAATAGCGGCGCTGGCTGTTCATGTGGATCGCGCGGGCAATCAGCTCCTTGCCGGTGCCGCTCTCGCCGAGAATCAGCACGGTCGCGTCGGTCTGGGCCACGTGCTCGATCAACTTGTGCACCCGGCGCATCGCGTCGCTCTCACCGATGATCTTGTCGAGGCCGACCAGGTCGTTGATCGTCTCGCGGAGCCGCACGTTTTCGCTGCGAAGCCGACGCTGCTCGAGCGCCTGGTTGACGATGTGACTGAGTTCGTCCGGGTCGATGGGCTTGGTGATATAGTCGAACGCGCCCTGCTTGAGCGCCTTGACGGCCGTCTCGGCCGTGGCGTAGGCCGTGATCATGACGACCATGACCTGCGGATCGATTGCGGCGATGCGGCCCTGAAGCTCGATGCCGTCCATGCCGGGCATCTTGATGTCGAGCAGGGCCACGTCGAACGGCCGCGCCTCCGCGATTCGCAGCGCCTCGGCGGCGCTCTCGACCGCGACCACGTCGAAGCCGTCTTTGCGGAACCAGTGATACAGCGAATCGCGTACGGAGAATTCATCGTCGACGATGAGGATGCTGGCGCGTGGCGCGGGCATCGCGTTCTTTTCCGACTTGTCCGGACCGCGCGGGCTCACGTCATCACTCCGGGCATCTCGCTAACGGCCGGCTCGGGCTCGCTCGCGCTGGGCGGCCGGCGCGGCAGCGTCACGCGAAACGTGGTGCCGCCGCCGGGCAGCGACTCCACGTCGATCGTCCCTCCGTGACGATGAATCAGACCGTACACGACGGCCAGCCCGAGGCCGACGCCGCTCTCTTTCTGCTTGGTCGAGAAGAACGGCTCGAAGATGTGCGGGAGCACATCGGGCGGTATCCCGACGCCGTTGTCGCTGATCTCAACCGACACGCCGCCGGCGGCAGCCCGCAGTTGCACGCACAGGCGTCCCTGCCCATGCGGCAACTGGCTCATCGCCTCGACCGCGTTGACCAGCAGGGCCACCAGGGCCTGCTGAATGCGATCCGCGTCCGCCACGATCTCGGCATCGTCCGCGAGCAACTCCGACCGGAGCTGCACGCCGCGCATCTCGACGTGGTGCCGGATCAGAAGCAGACTTCTCTCCACGATCTCGTTCACATTCACCGGCGCCAGCTTCATGCCGCTCGGCCGGGCAAACGTCAGCAGGTTCTTGACGATCTCGCCGCAGCGCCGGCACTCGCGCTCCACCACCTCCAGATAGCCGCCCAGTTCCTCACGGACCGGGGAGTCGAGCGGCTGGGCCTCCAGCTCACGCCGAATGAGCCGCGCGTAGGTCAACATGCCGGCCAGGGGGTTGTTCAGTTCGTGCGCGACGCTGGCGGCCAGCTTCCCAAGCGACGCCATCTTCTCCATCTGTACCACCTGTCCCTGCGCCCGGCGAAGTTCCTCTGTCTTCTGCGCAACCTTTTCCTCGAGCCTCTGCGACCACTCCGTCAGTGCTCCCCGCGCCGCGCTCAGTTCGTCGACCATGTCGTTAAAGGCTCGGGCCAGCCGTGCCAGCTCGTCGCGCCCCTCGATGTCGATCCGCGTGGTCAGATCGCCGCGCGCGATGCGCTCGGTCCCTTCGTGGAACTTCCGCACCGGTCGCCGAACCACCCGCTGCACAAACAGTGCCGCCACCACGCCGATGATCGCCAGCAGCGCCAGTGTCGTCCGCACCAGTTGGCCCTGGGCCGAACCAACCGCCTGGTCGAGCGGCGCCATCGACATCTCCACCTCGAGCACGCCCAGCACGCGCTGATCGGCCGGATGCGCATGGCACGCCGCCGTCGAGCAACTGGCTTCGTTCTGGATGGCCGAAAGGTGTCGCAGCACGTCCGGCCCGCCCGACGTCCGCGCGAGGCTGCTGCGCTCCAATACCGACACCCCTTTCGTCGTCTGACGCCCGTGGCAACTCAGGCAAGTCTCCGACTCAAGGCCGATGCGCCGGCCGATCTCCTGCCGGTCGGCCGAGAGGACGATGACCCCCTCCTTGTCATAGCAGCGTACGGCGGCGATATCCGAGCCGTCCGCGAGCCGCTCAAAGGTCGCTTGGACCTCGTTCAGCCGGTTCAGAAGCATTCCGTCGTGCGTAGCGCGTTCGATCAAGTCGCTGCATCGGCGTGCGTCGGCCCGCACGAAACGCAGAAAATGCTGCTCGGTCGTTCGAAAGCTGATGTAGGCATGGACCGCCAGTACGATCGCCACCGCCAGGCACAGCGGCACGAGCAGGCGGAACCCGATCGACTCAATCAGCGAACGCAGTCGCTGAAGCAGGGGCCGGTCTACGCCCGGGGAATTCATGAGCAACCCTGGATTCGAAGATAGCGGCGAGTGTTGAGAAGCTCAATCGCGCGCTGAGATTCTGAACATCGCGGGCGGGGAATCGACGGGTGACGACCGCAAAACCCTCGCTGGCGGGCGCCGGACCCCGGTTTGCAGCCGCGGCACGGCTCGTGCTGGATTCGTGGCACGGATGCGCGTATCAGGGCGCGCCTCGAGGCGATGCCCCGCGCTGCGGCCGGACTGTTGATCGAATCGCGCGATTCGGTCGCATGCGGCCGGTCGGAGGCCATCATGATGATCCGCCTCGACACAGCAACGGCCGAACCGTGCGTCTGGATGACGGCCGGAATAGTCAAGTACAAGCTATGCGATCGGCACTTCGACTGCGAGCATTGCGGACTGGACGCCGCACTGCGCGGCCCATCGCGCGAATGGGACTCGTCAAGCCGGGCGCCGCAGTCGCACCTGCGGCGGACAGCAACCGAGTTCCCGGGGGACCGTCTTTACGCGCCCGGCCACACCTGGCTGCAGACGGACGGCCAGCGCGAGCTGGTCCGGCTCGGCCTCGACAGTTTCGCCGCGTCGCTACTGGCAACGCCGCGTCGGATCGCGTGGGGTGCCACGCCGCGGATGCTGCATCCGGGCGATGCCATTCTCTCCCTCGAGTTCGATGATGGCGAACTGTTCATCGCAGCGCCGATCGAGGCCCGCCTGCTCAACCGCAACCTCGCGCTCGATCAGCGTCCCGAACGGCTGCTGACCGACTCGTACGGCGACGGCTGGCTGGTCACACTGACGGACGTCGAGCCGGCCGCGATGGAGACCCTGCTTTCGTCCGCCGCCGCGCGGGAACGCTCGCGGCTGGACCTTCGCCGCCTTCGACGCCGCATCGCGCTGCACCTGCTGGCCGAAGACGGAGACTGCGGATTGTCGACGCTCACCGACAGCGCACGCTGCGCGGACCCGTGGCACGCCTTGGGCGGCATCGGCTACCTGGGCCTCGTCCGCGAAGTCATTCACTGATCTTCCGTGTAGAGAAATTCAGCGGGGGCGCTGAGATTCTCATCAGACCGCCGTCGAGAAGCTCTGCGCCCAATCGGGCGAATCGTGCTTTATGGCCGAATTCCGCCCGCTTCACCGATTCCGGTCGCCCATTCCCGTCTGGAGCGCTGATTGCCCTGTTGGACTGTCGATGGTCCGAGTCTCCAGACAACCTGACGCTCCAAAGGGGCTAGCCATGTTGAAGCGAACCGTCTTCGATGCCACCGTCCTGTTGCTCGTCATTGCCGTCTTTCCAGTGGCCATCGCGCTGTTGTTCGTCCTGCGCGGCGTGGTCGTCATCGGCGGCGTGGCGGCGCTTGCAATCGGCGCGATCGTCTACTCCTTCAGCCCGGGCTTCCGCAAGTGGTGCGAAAAGCTGATCGAACCGCTGGTGCAATACCGCGGTCTGCGGCTGGCGACCAATGTCGGCTTCCATCCGTCGCATAGCTGGGCACGGGTGGACGACGAAGTGATGGTCGGGGTGGATGACCTCGTGCAGGCGACCCTCGGCCCGGTCGATGACGTACAGCTCCCCGACAGTGGCACGCACGTCGAGCGCGGCCAGCCGCTATTCACCCTGCGACACGGTGATCGCTCCATCGCCGTTCCGTCTCCAGTCTCTGGGACGGTCGTCGGCGTGAACCCCGATCTGCGCGGCCATCCCGAGCTGATCAACACGGCGCCGTTCGCCAACGGCTGGGTCGTGCGCATCCACAGCGAGGACCCGCGCGGCGAGTGGAAGCACCTGCTTCGCGGCCGGCGAGCCTGGAACTGGTTCCGTTCGGCCGCCGACCGGGTCATCGATCTCGTCCCGGATCGCGGCGGCAATGGCAACGGCGGCAACGAACTCTACCGCCATCTGGACGCCGGAACCTGGCGACAACTGAGCGAAACCATGTTCTCGGCGGCTGCTGATGACCGCGACCTTAAGAACCAGCCGTTGCAGGCCTGAAGGAGTGGGCGATGAGCGTCAACCGGCGTGATTTTCTACGACTGCTTGGCGCGGCGAGCGTGGCCGGCGCAGCCGGAGACTCGACCGCCGAAGCAGCGCCGCTGCAGCGCGTGTCGAACGACTGGCAGGGCATGCTCATCGACCTGACCCTGTGCGTCGGCTGCCGCAAATGCGAGTGGGCGTGCCAGCAGGAAAACGACCCGGCGCGCGGACAGCCGATCGACGCATTCGATGACAAGTCCGTCTTTGAGCAGCGGCGGCGGCCGACCGGGCTCAGCCTGACGGTCGTCAACCGCTTCGATGGCAGGCGGCCCGATGACAAGCCGACCTATGTCAAAAAGCAGTGCATGCACTGCTTCGAGCCGGCCTGCGCATCCGCGTGCCTGGTCAACGCCTATCGCAAGACCGCGCAGGGAGCGGTCGTCTACGACGAGTCGGTCTGCATGGGCTGCCGCTACTGCATGGTCGCGTGCCCGTTCGAAATCCCGGCGTTCACCTACGACAGCCCGACCCGCCCCGCCATCCGCAAGTGCGAGATGTGCTTCGAACGACTGGCCCGAGGCGAAGCCAAACCCGCCTGCGCGGCCACCTGCCCGGTCGAGGCGATCACGTTCGGGAGGCGCAGCGATCTCCTGGCCTTGGCGCGTCAGAAGATCTCGAGCGAACCGGAGCGCTACGTCAATCACATCTACGGCGAGCACGAGGCCGGCGGCACCTGCTGCCTCTACATCGCCGGCCGGCCGTTCGAGGAACTCGGCTTCCGGACCGACGTGGGCGACAAGCCGTACCCGGAGCTGACCAAGGGCTTTCTCTCGGCCGTGCCGTTCATTCAGGTCATCTGGCCGGCCGTATTGATGGGCGCCTACGCCTTCTCGCGCCGCCGGGAGGAGTTGTCCGACGAATCGAAACCGGCCGCCACGCAACCCGAGCAGACAGGGCAGCAGCCATGATGGACCAGGCAGGCAACGTCGTGACACCGGCAACGTGGATTCGCGCTGAACTCACACTCGGGCAGTCCACGAAGGACTACCTTCGCGGTCTGATCACCCCGTTCAACGTCGTTGCCGCGGCCGTGCTGGCCGTCGGCATTCCAGTCACCATCAATCGCTTCGTCAATGGCCTCGCCGCCGCGACCAACCTGACCAATAACTCGCCCTGGGGCCTGTGGATCGGCTTTGACGTGCTCTGCGGCGTCGCGCTGGCGGCCGGCGGGTTCGTCATGGCATCCACCGTGCACCTCTTCGGCCTGAAGGAGTACAAGCCGCTGGTGCGGCCGGCAATCCTGACCGGCTTCCTGGGCTACTTCTTCGTGGTCATCGGGCTGTTCTTCGATCTCGGCCGCCCGTGGCGACTCCCCTATCCGCTGGTCTACTCGCCAGGCGTCACTTCCGTGATGTTTGAGGTGGCCTGGTGCGTGAGTCTGTATCTCACCGTGCAGTTCCTCGAGATCTGCCCGGCCGCGTTCGAGTGGCTCGGCTTCCGGAAACTGCGGGTGTGGGCCCTGTGGCTCACGACGGCCCTGACGGTCTTCGGCGTCGTCCTGTCCACGCTGCATCAGTCGGCCCTGGGCGCGCTGTTCCTCATGGCCCCCGGCAAGGTCCACCCGCTCTGGTACTCACCTTACCTGCCGGTCCTGTTCTTCGCATCCGCGGTCATTGCCGGTATCTCGATGGTCGTGGTGGAGAGCACGCTCTCGCACCGCATCTTCCACTCACAGGTCGCCCACCACGACCCGCGCCAGATGGATCGGCTACTGATCGGCCTCGGCAAGGCCGGGGCGGTCGTCATGATGGCCTACTTCTGTCTGAAATGCCTCGCCATGGCGCACGAGCAGCACTGGCCGCTGCTGCTGACGCCGTGGGGCGCGTGGTGGCTGGTCGAGGTGGTCGGTTTTGTCCTGATTCCGAGCCTGATCTACGCCGTCGGCGCGCGCCGCGAGAACGTCCGCTTCGTGCGAGCAGCCAGCGTCATCGCAGTGCTCGGCATCGTCCTCAACCGGCTCAACGTATCGATCATCACCTACCGCTGGTACGCGCCGGATCGATACATCCCCAACTGGCAGGAAATCATCGTGAGTCTCACGATCGTCATGGTCGGACTGCTCACGTTCCGCTGGATTGTCAACCGCATGCCGGTGCTGAGAGATCATCCCTCGTACGAGCCGGCCCACTGACGCCGGTGCGAGGAGTCGACCGATGCAGACGCTGCACGAATACATGCAGGTGACCAAGGCGACCGAGTACATCATGGCCGCCGCTTTCCTGGTGCTGTTCGCCGCCTACTGGTGCTTCGTGTTCGGCGGCAAGCGCAAGGCCCACGGCCCGGGTCAGGAAGGCGGGAATCATGACTAGCTCTCGCACCAACCTTCGTTTCGGGCTGGCGCTGCTTGCATTGTTTCTGCTCGCGGGCGCTGTCTGGGCCACGAACATCCGCGCCGAGATGAAGACTCGCCCCGTTCCGGCCGTCAGCGCCGACGCGGCCGCGCCGGTCGTTGCGGTCGCCGACGCGCGTATCTCCCGCCGCCACGCGCCGGCCATCCGCCCCCCGCGCGCTGCGGCTCGACCCGCAGCGGCTCCTCTCGCGCCGGCCGCCGACTCGACGCCCACCGTGCCTCCGCCGCCGCCCGACACGGTCGTCCTCAACCAGCTCGAAGACCTCTATGGGCCAGTTCCGTTCGACCACAAGACGCACGTCCGCATGGCCGAGATGTCCGGCGGATGCACCCTCTGTCACCACTACACCCCGCAGGGTCAGACGCACTCGTCCTGCAGGAGCTGCCATGCTTCGGAACTGGCGGATGAAAACATCGCCATGCCCGGCCTGAAGGGCGCCTATCACCGGCAATGCCTCAACTGCCACCAGGAATGGACCCACGACACCGCCTGCAATTCCTGTCACCTGCCCAGGCCGAAGGCCGGCCGTTGCTCGGAGTCGCCGCTGCCCGCCGACCTGAAGGCCGCAACCGGACGCATGTCCGCGCCGGTCCGCCAGCGCGATACCTTCGTCTACAACACGTCACACCGGGTTGCCCCGGTGGTGACCTTCCATCACGCCGATCACGTCCAGACGTTCGGCCTCCAATGCATCGAATGCCATCGAGGCGACTCATGCAGCCGCTGCCACGATGCATCGCCGGCCCGCGGCGTCGCAGTGGCTCATCGCACGGCCGGCGAGATGAAGGGCTCGTGCATGTCCTGCCACAACGAGTCGAACTGCTCGATGTGCCACGACCAGGCGCAGCGCCCGCGCTTCGACCACGCGGTTCGCACCGGCTGGCCGCTCGAGCCGAATCATGCCGGGCTCTCCTGCCGCCAATGCCACGGCGAGAAGAAGGAATTCACCGCTCCCACGCGAAGCTGCCACGCCTGCCATGCTCGGCACAAGGCAGAGCTGGATGGTCTGGCGTCATCGAATCCACTGACGCCGGCGGGTGAAGACATGGACTGCCTCGCCTGCCACAGTACGGTGCGCGATCGGCTCGCCCACGCCACCGCTGTGCACGGTCCGGCCGCCAAGCCGGCCGGCTGCAAGTCCTGCCACGACCTGGCGTCCGAGACCTCGCCGAGACCGGCCGTCGATCGACAGGCCGACATGTGTCTGCGATGCCACAGCCGCAGCATCGACTGCGGCAACGGGCGCAGCGTCGCCAGCATGGCGACCCTGCTCGCCGACGGCGAAAACCTGCACCGTCCGGTACGCGAGGGGCGCTGCACTGCGTGCCACGATCCTCATGCCAGCCGGCACGAAAACCTGCTCGTACGCGAGTTCACCACCGGGCTCTACGCCCCGTTCGAGGTCGAACGCTACGCGTTGTGCTTCGGTTGTCACGATGCCAGGAAGTTCCTAAGCGAGTCCGGCTCGGGCATGACCCAGTTCCGCGACGGCGAGCGCAATCTGCACACGCTGCACGTGAAAAAAGAGAAAGGCCGCACCTGCACGGTCTGTCACGATGTGCACGCCTCGCAACAGCCCTTTCGCATGCGGGACACGGTCCCCTTCGGCGCAGCCAACTGGGCGCTCCGGATCAACTTTGAAAAGTCCGACGGCGGCGGTTCTTGCGGTCCCGGCTGCCACAGCCCGAAGACCTACGAGCGCGCACCCGCACCCCGCGCGGAATCGAACATCGCGATTCCGAGAGCCAAAGGCGGCTGATGAAAATGGTCGGTCTCTCGCGTCGCTGAGTTGCCGCGATCGAGAATTGGGCGGTCTCGCTCGACCTGACATTGCGGTCCAGCAAGTACATGATTGCACCGTTCGTCGACGCCCGCGCCGATTCGGCCGCGCGGGGCGACGTCGCCGGACCGCCTTGGGCTCCTCGTCGCGCATCGATGCCGGCTCGGCCGACGACCGGGGCGGTCAGACGCCGACTTCCCGCCGGGCAAACCGAACGGCCTGCCTCACCCAGTCCAGGCACGCCTGCGGCGCGATGCCGTAGTTGTAGAATCCGATCCGGACGTGGCCCAGAGTCACCGCGGCATGCACCCGACGCACCAGCTCGTCAGCGCTCGGCATGGCCGGTGGATATCCGAAAAAGCCCAACTGCACATCCGCGGGCGAGCCCACCGCGGCCCCAAGGTCCCTGAGCCGCCGCTGACGGTCCGGTTCGCTCTCGATCCACGCCGGTAACAGCATTCCGCCGGAGTGCGGGGCCATCATGGCCGGGTCCCATGCGGCCAGCAGCGGGGACCACGCCGAGTGAATGATCAGAGGCACGCGCGATCGCCGCCTGGCGGTCTCCACCAGTTCGACCACCGTTGCCGAGCGCACCGCCTGGTACGCTGCCAGTAGCGGGTCGCGCCCGATCAGCTCCGTCGGCGAGGTCAGGCTCGCCGGCCGACCGGACAGCGCCGGCTCCAGGTGCGCGCGGACCGACCGTTCCACCGCCGCCGCATCCACGTCGCGCCGCTCGGCGGCCTGGCGGCACGCTGCGCAAAAGCACAGCGACAGGAGCCACTCCTCCAGCGGCCCGACGTCCAGGCCGCGCTTCAGGTGCGCGTGAGCGTGAGTGCCCGAGCCGAAGTCCGCCGCCTCGAGCTCGATCACCGACAGCGGGTAGTTGGTCGAGAGGTCTTCCACCAGACCCGCGGCGTATTCCCGCACGTCCGGATTGGCCGGGCAGAGCCAGCTCGACGAGCGGGCGCCGAACACATCGCAACAGGCGGCGTCGGGATAGCGCGCCGCCAGTGCCGATCCGTGACAGACGACGGTCCATGCCCGCAGTCCCAGACCGGCGCGGCGGCAGGCTTCGCCGATTCGCGCGAGCGGGTTGCGGTTCCTGATCCATGCTGCCGTCAGCGGTCGGATGCGCGAACCGCGATAGCAGGCGGCGCTCGGCTGAAAGTGTGCCGCCGCCTCGCTTGAGAACACGTCCGGCGCCGCCCCCGCGTGTGGCCGGAAGTGCCGAACACTGTGATAGGTCGTCGCAACCGACAGGGCGTCGACGCCGGTGTCTGCCGCGACCCGCTCCGGCAGGGGACCGGCCCGCTCATCCTCGAGGTCCCAGGGGTAGCACCAGATGAAGAATTCGGGCCGCGCGTTCATGACGGCCGCGATTGTAGGTTGTTCGCCCGCCCGACGGAATCGGCCGCATTTCGCGGACTCCGATGCCACCGAAGGTTGCGCTAGCGCAGGCCCAGCCGGCCGCGGTCCGCCTCCCGGCTTGACTCGCCCGCCGGGGAGATGAATACTGTCTAACGACCGCCGGACGGACGATGTCCATTCGGTGGGTCGCCGCGATCCCGCCTCGCCACGGTCGATCTCGCTCGACCACAGGAGCTGGCACTTGTTCCATCGGCCCGATTCGATCCGCCCATCACTGCGCGTACTCCTGCTGATGGGGCTCGCGCTGGCGGCCGGCTGCGACACAAACTTCCCCATCATTACGCCGCCCAACGCCCGGCCGGCCGGTCGCGATTTCGCCTCCGCCCCGCTGCTGGAGTTACCCGCCGGCGGCGTCGTTCAGCTCACCGGCGTGGTGTCACCGACCATCGTGGATGTCTGGAACATCGGCACGGTCAGCGCCGGCGACCGCATCGTGCTGACCGTGAACGCGGCGCTGGGCAGCTTCGTCGATCCGGTCGCGGCGCTGTTCGACAACGACGAGGACCTGATGGTGCAGAACGACGACGTTGACGCGAACACCAATCGCTTCGACGCCCGCATTGAACACGTCGTCGCCGAGTCTTCAGCGCGCTGCTTCGTCGCGATCTCCGCGTCGTTCTTCTCGTCCAACACCGGCGCCTACATCGGTGAGCTGCGCGTGATCCGCGGCGGCCTGCCCCGCGCTCCCCAGCCACAGAAGCTCATGCTCAATTTCGCCGCCGCCTCGAACGTCAACATCCCGAACGTCGGTCGCTACGACTTCCCGGCGTTCAATGCGGCCGACATCGACCTCGCCTACGCGGGCCAGACGGCGCTGATCAAGGCCGGCATCGTTGCCCGCGTGCGCGCGCTGTATGCCCGCTACGGCGTCATTGTGCAGACGTCCGACGACGGACTCCCGATTACCGCCCCGGACGTGTCGACCATCTACTTTGGGAATTACAGCCGCACCGTATTTGGCATTTCGCAGCAAGTTGATTCGGGCAACCGCGATGCGTGCGACGACGGCATCGTCTTCACCGACGCATTCGACGACGCGTTCGCCGTGCGCCCCACGACCAGCGGCATTGCCCTGGCGATCGCCAACGTCGCCGCGCACGAGGCCGGGCACCTGCTCGGCCTGGCGCACGTGGCCGACGTGCTCGACCTGATGGATACCACCGGCTCCGCCAGCACGCTGCTCGGCGACCAGCAGTTCAAGCGGTCTCAACTCGACCGTTCGGTCTTCCGGATCGGCTTTCAGAATGGGCCGAAGCTGCTCGAAGCGACCGTCGGCCTGGCTGCGCCGTAATCACTCCGCCCCAGAATCGCCGCCAGCTCCGCCGCGTGCAGCTCGCTCACATCGGCGACGTGCAGGTCCGCCATCTCCGACACCGTGTCGGGGCCGACCGAGACAGTGTGCATCCCGGCCGCCCGGGCAGCCTGCAAGCCGGCCGGAGCATCCTCCACCACCACGCAGGCCGATGGCGACGCCCCGATCAGACCGGCGCAGTGCAGGAAGAGGTCGGGCGCGGGCTTGCCGCGCTCGACGCTGGCGCCGTCCGCAATGCCCGAAAACCACTCCCGAATCCGCAGCCGGTCGACCACCCGTTGCGCGTTCCGGCTGCCGCTCGCCAGACCGATCTTCCAGCGGAGACGTCGCAGGTTGGCGAGCAGCTCCGCCGCTCCGGGGGCCAGATCATCGGGAGTCAGCTTCGCGATCATGGCCAGGTAGTAGTCGTTCTTGCGTTCGAGCATGGCCGCGAACTTGCTCGGCGACACCGGTCGTCCCGCCAGCAGCCGACGCAGCGACTCCTCGCGACCCACGCCCCTCAGGGACTGGTTGTGCTGACGGTCGAAGGGAATGCCACGCTCGTCGGCCAGCCGCTTCCATGCCTGAAAGTGCAGCTCGGCCGTGTCCGTCAGCACGCCATCGAGGTCGAAAATAATCGCCGGGCGGATGGCCATCCGCCTCTATATCGGTCCGCCCGCGTGCGGATCTGAGTCTCAAGTGGCTTGGCCGTCACGAACGCAGCGAGTCGGCCACGTCGCAAACCAGCGCTCGGAATACATCGCCGCGCTGCTCATAATTGCGGAACTGATCGTAACTCGCGCACCCCGGCGAGAGCAACACGATGTCGCCGCTGCGAGCCACCCGGCGAGCGGCCGCTACGGCGCTGGGCAGGTCATCGACGCACTCGACCCGCGCCGAGCCATCCGCGCTTAGAACCGAAGCCGCGATCTGCTCGCGCACCGCGCCATAGCAGATCGCCGCCCGGGCCCGCGCCGCGACAGCCGTTCCCAGCCCGTCGAAGCTCACGTGCTTGTCGTATCCACCCAGCAGCATGACCACCGGCTCGTCGAATGCCTCCAGGGCGATTCGGGCCGACTCGGGCGTGGTCGATTTCGAATCGTTGTAGTAACGCACACCGTCGCGTTCGGCCACGAACTCCAGTCGGTGAGGAAGTCCGGAAAAGCCTCGCAGTGCCCGAAACGCTTCGTCCCGCCCAACACCCAGCTCCCCCGCGATGGCCAGCGCGCCGGCGGCGTTGTCGCGGTTGTGCCGGCCAGGTACCCGCAAGATGTCGATCAGCGCGGTCAGCGTCGCCTGATCGCCAAACTCGCGGACGCTCGAGCGCGGTCGCAGTGCGTCGAGGCGCCGCCGCAGGTCGGTTTCAAGCTCGTGTACGAACGCAACGTCCGAGTGCGACTGGAAGCGGACGATGTTCAGCTTCGCATCCGCGTACGCATCCATCGTCCCATGCCGGTCCAGGTGATTCTCGCGCAGGTTGGTCAACAGCGCGATAGACGGGCTGCGTCGCACCTCGGCCGCATCTTCGAGCTGGAAGCTGGACATTTCGAGCACCACCACGTCCTCCGCACGCATGACGCTCAGGTCGTCCAGAAGCGACCGACCAATGTTTCCACCGACGAATACGCGTCTCCCATTCAACCCGCCGCCGGCCGCCGCTGCCTGCAGAATCGATCCGGTCATGGCCGTCGTGGTGCTCTTACCGGCCGTGCCGGTAATCCCTACCAGCCGCGCGGGGCAGCGCTCGAGGAACAGGTTCATCTCGCTGGTCCAGGGAATGCCGCGCCGCCGCGCGGCCTGAAAGAACTCGGAACGGGCCTTGTCGACAGCCGGACTGACGACCAGCAGGTCGCAAACGTCCAGGTCGGCCGGGTCATGACCGCCAAGTCGCCAGCCCAGCGGCAGGCCTTCGAGCTGTCGCACCGAGTCGGCCAGCTCGCCCTCGGTTGCCTGATCAGTCACCAGCACGCGGGCGCCATTCCGCGCCAGCCACCGCGTCACGCCGACGCCGCCGCCGAAGCGACCGAGGCCCATGACGATCACACGCCGATTCGCCAGGGTATCATTCATTGTCGATCTGCCACTCCGCCGGGCTCTGATGCCCGCCGAGCCCCGTGTCGAAGCCGGCCCCGAACTCGACGCCCACATGGCACCCGAGTTGAATCAACCAGGCATCATCGCCGTCGTGAATTCGGAAAATGCTGAGACCCCCGACGCCAACCGGTCCTCGACGAATCACTCCCCGATGCCAACATCCGTCCGGAAGCGCATGCCCTCGAATCGGATTCGCCGCACGGCCTGATAAGCGCGCTCGCGTGCGGCCGCCGTGGTCTCGCCCAGCGCCGTCACCCCCAGCACCCGGCCGCCGTTCGTTACCACGTTCCGCCCCGCGGCCCGCGTGGCGGCGTGAAAGACCTCGACGTCCGGCATCGCGGCCGCCTCCGCCAGCCCGGAGATCGGCAGGCCATTGACGGCGGAATCCGGATAACCGCCGCTGGCGAGCACGACACACAGGGCCGGCCGCGGATCCCACTCGAGGGTGATCTCGTCCAGCCGCTCATCAATTACCGCCTCGATCACGTCGAGCAGGTCCGTCCTGAGCCGCATCAGGATCGGCTGCGTCTCCGGATCGCCGAATCGGCAGTTGAACTCGAGCACCTTGGGGCCGCCCGCGGTCAGCATGATGCCGGCATACAACACGCCGCGATAGGCGATGCCCTCGCGCCGCAGGGCATCGACGATTGGCACGAACACCTCGGCCGACAACTGTCGCGTGAGCGCCTCCGTCAGGCTCGGCACCGGGCTGAACGCACCCATGCCGCCGGTGTTCGGTCCGGAATCGCCGTCTTCCAACCGCTTGTAGTCGCGGGCCGGTTCGAGCAGGTAGATCGAGCGACCATCGACCAGCGCCAGCACCGACACCTCGGCGCCGGTCAGCCGTTCCTCGACCACCACCGTGTCACCGGCCTCGCCCAGCACGCGGTCGACCATCAGTTGCTCAATCACGCGCAGCGCCTCGGCCGGGTCGGCGCAAACGAACGCACCTTTGCCGCGCGCCAGGCCCGACGCCTTCACAACCAGCGGATCGCTCCGCGTGGAAACATACTCCCGAGCCAGGTCATAGGCCCGAATCACGCGCGCCGGCACGTCGCCCGGGACGTTGTGCCCGGCCATCCGCCGCGCCTCGATCTCCATGTCGCTCGGCGCGAAGATCCTCGCGTCGGCCGTCGGCACGCCGGCCGCTTTCATCAGTTGCTTCGCGAACGCCTTGTCACCCTCCAGCCGTGCGCCGCCCGCTCGCGGACCGAAGATGCGCAGCCCGGCCGCTTCGAATCGATCGACGATCCCGGCGCACAGCGGGTCCTCGGGCCCGACGATCGTCAGGTCGATCGCTTCGCGCTGCGCGAACTCCAGCAGCCGATCCACCTGGTCCGCACCGATGTCGACATTCTCGCCGAGGACGGCCGTGCCCGCGTTGCCGGGAGCGCAATAAAGCACCGGACGGCGCGGCGAACGCGAGAGCTTCCACGCGATCGTGTGCTCGCGCCCACCGCCGCCGACTATCAGGACCTTCATATCGCGTGTTGTAGACGGCTTTCGGCCGGATGCAAGCTGAGCAACGCGGAGGCTCGCCGTCAGCCGGCCGAGAGCGACCGAAAGGCGGCCGGCAGAACATCGAGCAGGTCGGTCGCGATCAGTGACACCTGCCCCACGCGCCGCGCTGCCAGGTCGCCGGCGCGCCCGTGCACATGGACGCCGAGCACGGCCGCATCGAGCGGCGAAAGACCCTGGGCGATCAACGCCGCGATCACGCCGGTCAGCACATCGCCGCTGCCGCCGGTGGCCATCCCGGGATTGCCGGTCCGGTTCACGAACACCGCCTCGCCGTCGGTCACGATGCTGCCGGCGCCCTTCAGCACCACGACCGCCGACGCCGCACGCGCCAGCGCCATCGCCGACTCGCGCCGCCGAGATTTCGGATCGAGCGGGATGTCGGCCGCCACCATCAGCCTCGCGGCCTCGACCGGGTGCGGCGTCAGCACGAGCGCCGCCGGCCGACGCGCCGCCAGCACGCGCGGCAGCCCCGACAGATTGTTCAGTCCGTCGGCATCGAGCACCACGGGCACACTTGAGCGCGAAACCAGCGCCGCGACCAGTCGCTCGCCCGCGCGTGATCGCCCCATGCCCGGACCCAGGGCGAGCACGTCGGCCCGCATGGACAGCAGGCCCGCAGCCGCCGACGCGGCGATCATCCCGTCCGGCGTGGCCGCCAGCGCGCTCGAAGTTGCGCACGGCGCGAGTGCCGCCGCCGCGAGTTGGACCGGCGCGGGGACCGCCAGGTGCGCCAGTCCGCAGCCTGATCGCAACGCGGCGTTGGCCGCCAGCGCGGGCGCACCGATCATGCCGCGCGAGCCGCCTGCCACCAGCACCCGGCCGAAGATGCCCTTGTGCGCGTCGCGTGGACGCGCGGGCAGCCGCGGCAGTCGCTGGATCGATCGTGGCACGCTTCGCTCGCTCAGCCGTTCGAGGACCCGTTACCGACCGCGTCCGCGCGATCAGCCAGGCGGTTGATCGTGGCCGCGATGTACCCCGCGCCGAAGCCGTTGTCGATGTTCACGACCGCGACACCCGAGGCGCATGAATTCAGCATCGTGAGCAGCGGCGCGATCCCGCCCAGACTGGCGCCGTAACCGACACTGGTCGGTACCGCGATGACCGGTGATTCCACCAGTCCGCCCACCACGCTCGGCAGCGCGCCTTCCATCCCGGCCACCACGATCACGACATTGGCCTTGCGGATATCGGGCGCCCGCGCCAGCAATCGGTGAATCCCCGCGACGCCGACATCGTGGTACGACTCGGTCCGCTGATCCATGATCTCGGCCGTGACGCGGGCCTCCTCGGCCACCGCTTCGTCACTGGTGCCGGCCGAGACGATCGCAATCGTGCCGCTCGACCATCGCGGCTCCCGCTGCCGAAGCGTGATGCAGCGCGCGGCCTTGTGATACTCGGCGTCGCGGAAGCGCTTGCTGATGCGGTCGAAGTGCTTGCGGCGCGCCCGCGTCGCCAGCACGTTCCCGCCCGCCTCGACCAGCTTCTCGAAGATTCGCAAGGTCTGGGTCGAGGTCTTGTTCTGGCAGAAGATCACTTCCGGAAAGCCGCATCGCAGAGCGCGATGATGATCGACGGTGGCGAAACCCAACGACTCGAATGGCAGATCCCGCAGGTCATCCAGCGCCGCGTCGACCGACGACTCGCCCGAGCGCACGGCGTCCAGCAGTTCCCGCAGGCGATCACGATGCATGGCGCGCTCCCATCGCGACCATCATAGCACGGTCCCTTGCGGCCCGATCGTCGCGAATTCCCGCACGCCGCTGCGATCAACGCGGTCGCCCGATGGCACGGCCAGACCGGCGTGTCACACCAGCGACCGCAGGTAGCGAAAGTCATAGATCCCGGTGCTGTGCCCGTCGCCCCACACGATGTTGATGGCGTAGTTGCCGACCAGCGACGCGTCGGCCACCTCCGTCGCCCGGTCGATGCCTTTCGGCAGGATGGTCAGTGACAGGCCGCCCGTTCCCCGCCCGGCCGAGGCGGCCGGCGCGCGATCCCGTTCCGTTCGACAGGTCGCGCAGGGGCAGTTCTTGCGGAGCATCGCCAGCGGATAAAACTGTTCAACCCCGTCCGCCCAGCGGATCCGCAGCCCGGCCTTGCGATCGAGGTTCAGTTCACCCGGGCGACAGCGCGGATCATCGGGATCCAGCCGCTGCGACTCGTCGATGCGTTTCTCGATGCTCACAGTGACCGACTCCCCCGGCAGAACGTGGCCGCCGCCGGACCGAGTAGTATACGCGAGCCGCCCGAACCGAGGTGCCGAGTGTCCGCCTTCGATGTCATCCGTGACGCTACCCCGGCCGACCTTCCCGCCATCAACGACATTTATAACTACTATGTCGGACGATCGACATGCACCTTCGCCGAGCAACCGGAGACCCTGACCGACCGACGGGCCTGGTTCGAGGCCCACGGGCCCACGTTGCCCGTCATCGTGGCCGAGTCCGCCGGCGAGGTGATCGCCTGGGCATCGCTCTCGACCTTCAACCGGCGCTGCGCCTACCGCACCACCGTTGAGAGCTCGCTCTACGTCCGCCACGATCGGCACCGCCGCGGCGTCGGCCTGCACCTGATGGAAGAGTTGATCCGCCGCGCCGGCCAGCTCGGCCATCACACGATCATTGCCGGCATCTCGGCCGATCAGAGCGCCAGCATCGCATTGCACGAGAAGCTGGGCTTCGAGAAAGTCGCCCACCTTCGCGAAGTCGGCTACAAATTCGGGCGGTGGCTGGACGTCATCTACATGCAACGGATGATCTGACGACTCCCGCCGGCATCCCCGTCGGCGCCGCGCCGTATCCTTCGCGGAGCACACGAAAGGCAAACGCCATGGATCTGGCGATGGCCGCCCTCTCGGCCGCATGGTGGGTCGGCTTCGTCCTGAAGGACACCATTCCGGTGCTGCAACCGCTCTACTTCATCCCTCCGGTGCTCGTCGGCGCGGTGGGCGTCGTCTGGCTCCTGATTCGCGGCCGTCGCGCCCGGCCGGCGATCTCGGCGCTGGTCGCCATGACCGCCGCGGCCGCGAGCGCCAAGGTGCTGATCGGCGATTTCTCGTGGCACGGCGATTCATCCACCGCGCCGCGCGGCACGGTCGTTCGCGTCGCGCACTGGAACACGGCGTGGGGCCGAATCCGCGGCGCCGACATCTGGACGCACCTCGCGTCTGACCGCGCCGACGTCTGCGTCTTCTCCGAGCCGCCGCTGCTCGACTTCGAAGCCGGCGCGCGTCGCCTGCTGCCCGGTTACCAGACCCACGTCGGCGCGGGCATGGCGATCATCTCGCGCTATCCGCTCGAAATCCTCGGATCGCTCGTCGTTCCCCATGTGCAAAGCTGGCACGTCCGGCTGACGACTCCGGACGGGCCGCTCGACATCCTCGGCGTCGACCTGCCGTCGGCCCCGTTCATGGACCGCCGTGCGCCGCTGGCCGCCATCGCCGACTGGGTCAGCCGGCACGATCCGGCCGTGCCGCTGCTGGTCATCGGCGACTTCAACACACCCGTGGACTCGACACACCTTGCACCCCTGCGCCGCATGATGCGCCCGGCCTACGAACTGGCCGGTCGCGGCTGGCCCTACTCCTGGCCGATGCCCGTTCCGATGTGGACCATCGACCAGATCTGGACCTCGCCGCTGGTCCGCGTGCGCTCGCACGACTACCGCTTCGCGGTGTGCAGCGACCACCTGCGCGAGATCGCTGAGATCGAACTGCTCCCGCCGGAGCAAGCCCCAGGCTCGCACCGATGACCACCCGGATTCTGGACGTCCGCCGCCCGGAAGTTTTCGAGAACGGTCACGTCGTCGGCGCGGTCAACATCGCACTCGAGGAATTGAGCGAGCGGATTCACGAACTGCCGCCCAGTGGCTCCACGCTGGCAATTCATGACAACGACCCGGCCCGCGTGCAGGCGGCGATCGACCTGCTGACGAGATCCAGGCGCTGGCTGCTTCGACCGGCGACACCGGACGATCTCCACGCCGCCGGTCCCATGACCACGGGACCGTCGCGCGCTCGGCTCTGGAAGCCGCACGCTTGGCTCGAGTCAGCCCTGTCACTCATCCGAGATGGCTGGGGCGACCTCGCGGGACGCAGCGCGTGCGATCTGGCGTGCGGCACTGGACGCGACGCGGTCTACCTCGCGACAGCCGGGCTTCAGGTTGTCGCCGTCGATCTGCTGCCCGACGCACTGCAGCGCGCGGCGAGACTCGCTGAGCGATGCGGCGTGAGACTGACGACCATCCAGTGCGATCTGGAGTCAGGCAACTGGCGCGCACTGGGCAGGTTCGACATCGTCTGCGTGTTTCGGTTTCTGCATCGCCCGTTGCTGGCGGACCTGCGTGCGCTCGTCAGGCCGGGCGGATTTGCCGTCGTGGAGACGTTCCTGGTCGGGCAGCGCGCCGCGTACGGCAAGCCCGCGCGGGACGCCCACCTGCTGGCGCCCGGCGAACTGGCCGGTGCTTTCGCCGACTGGAGTGTCGTTCGCTATCACGAAGGAGCGGCGGCGCCACGGAGCATCACCGCGGCGATCGTCGCCCAACGCCCTGAACTGGTTTGAAATCGAACATGCCCGGCCGCCGACTCCCACGCCTGAAACGGCGCTGAGAGTCGGCAGCCGGACCGCTCCGGGTCGCACCATGCGCGGACAGAACATTGCCGCGCGTTGATCGACGCAGCCGACTACTTCTTCGCGCCGAGAATTGCGTCCTTCGCCGCCTTGGCAACGCGGAATCGAACCACCTTCTTGGCGGGAATCATGATCTCCTCGCCGGTGGCGGGGTTGCGACCCTTGCGCGCCTTGCGATTCACCAGCACCAGCTTGCCGAGGCCCGGCAGCGTGAAGCTGTTCTTCGCTTCCTTGTAGGCCGTCTTCACCAGCAGATCCATGAACTGGACCACCTGCTTGCGGGTGAGTTCCATTTTCTCGGCCATGTGGCGGTACAATTGGGACTTGGTCATCGACTTGGCCATGGTTCCTCCTTCGAGTGCCGACGCAACCGGGCCGCCTGGCCTCGGTCAAATGCCGCCGGAATCTAACACGCCGTCGGCCAGAATCAATGGTTTTCCCTAGGAAATCCGCGCTGTTTTCCGCCGCCGGCCGCGGAACGTCCCGCTCCTACCGCGTCGAACGCCGCTCCAGCACCCAGGCCACGGCCATACGGGTCCGGCCACGCCGAACGACATGCACAACGGAAAAGTCGCGCGACAGCTCGTCCTCCGGCGGCATGTCGGGCGGGCGATCGCCGTACCCCAGCACGTTATTCAAATGCAGCAGGACATAGTCGGCGCGGTCCATCGCCGGTGCAGGGGGAAGCTCGTCGCTCGCCTGTGAGATTCCGCGCGGCTCGAACTCAAACCCCAGTGCACACGGAAGCAATCGCCGAATGATGTGATCTTCCCACAGGTAGCTCACCACCCGCTTCCCGGCAGGCACATTGTTCAGGCACCAGCGCACGACCTCCTCGCAACCGTCGCTGTTGGTCTGAATGAGATTTCGATAGCCGCGCGCTTCGGCCCCCAGCCAGCGCGTCCCCACCACGTCATCCGGGAATAGCTGGTAGTCGGGATACGCCCGAACCGCGCCGGCCACCATGCCGGCTGTCGGCGCGAGCAGGATGATTGCCCGCGCGGCCACTCGCCCGGTACCCGCGCCACCCCATTTTCTGGCCAGTCCGACGCCAAACCCGGCGGCCGCGATCATTAACAACGGGTAGATGCCCATCAAGTAGAACGTCTGCCGCAACGGCAGCATGCACAGGGCGACCAGCCACAGCATGATGGCCGACGCCAGCAGCCGACAGCCCGGGTCCCGGCGGGCCTTCCAGATTGTCCAGGCAAGACCGCCGAGCAGGAGCACGCCGACCGGCCGAGTTGCCTTGAACCACAAGATCCCGGAATAGAGCCGGAGGTGATCGGCGATCAAGACACCCGGGGCGCGTTGATCCCAGCGAACGGCCCGCCCGAAGATCCCTCGCAGAATGCCGGGCGACGTGCAGTGCTCCGGCATCCACACCAGCCACGTCAGGGCCCCGACGACCACCACGCCCGCCAGTGCCCGCCACCGGCCCAGCGCCGCGACGTCGTCGCGCAACGCCGCGATCACGATCCATGTCCACGCAGCCGCGAGTACGCCCCACACCCACGCGCCCGAACGAGGCTCGATCTGCACGAGGCATGGCCCAACCACCACCGCGAGGCCTGACAGCACCACGGCCGTCCAGAGGCGCCGCCCGCGCACCCTCCCTGACGCCGGCGCGGACGGCATGCCGGCGGGAACCAGCCCGAACGGCAGGATCAGCAGGGCCGCGTGGACCTTGGCCCCCACCGCGAGACCATACAGTATGCCGAGCAGCAGCCATCGCCACGAGGCCGGCCGGCGTGCATAGGCGACGCAGGCCCAGCAGGCGGCCGCGACCGTTGCGGCGACAAACACGTCGCCCTCGGTCATGGCGATGCGCGAGAACCCGAGGTAGTACGGCGCCAGCGCCAGCAGCAGCGACGCCCAGGCCGCCACCTCCGCCCCGAACAGCGACCACGCGAGGCCGCCGGTCGCCACGACGCCCGCCGCGCCGACCGCGACGCTCACAGCGCGGGCGAGGGCCAGATCATCGCGGCCCGTCAGGCGCTGCGCCAGCGCGGTGACATACATCGGCAGGCGCGCCTGCGTCGGGTCCTGCGGCGCGGCCTCGCCCATGATCGGCGCCCGCGCCAAGTCAGCCGCGATGTCCAGGTCCACCCGCTCATCCCACAAGGTGTCGAGTCGGCCGGCGGCACGTCCCGCGATGAGCGCATGGGCCAAGGCCGATGCGAGAACGATCGCGGCGGCGGCGGATCGACCGGCCCGTGCGGGCGGCGGCATGTCAGCGTTGTGAGGCAATCGCCTGGGCGAGCGGCTGCACGACGGCCGGGACCACCCGCTCAGTGGCCATCTCCTCGGCGCGTGCCAGCAGATCGGCGTGCACGTTCAGCAGCGTCTGCGACTGCCCGAAGCCCCAGTATTTCCGCAACGTCAGGAACACGCTGAGCGACTGCGACTCGTACTGGCAGGTGCGGACCTCGTACGTCGTCGTCCGGCTCTTGATGTCCACGTAGGCCTGCAAGTCGCAATCGTCCGTCAACGCCACGCCCACAAACGGCTGGCAGTCGATCACCGCCCGGGCCTTGTCATCCATCAGCAGGCTCACCAGCGGATGATCGGCCAGCAGCGTGTCGGCCACGAGCTGGTCATGGTTGCCGCGATACTCGAGATCGAAGCCGAGGACACATTCGAGATGGTCGTAGTCGAGTTCGCCCAGCGTCAGATGCGCTGGCGCCATCTCGAGCACCACCTCACCGAAGCGCCGCACCTCCTCGACGCTCGACGGATTGCTCACGCCGAACCGCAGCGCGCCGGCTTCCAGGCGCAGCCAGCGCCGCTCGCCGTCATCCGAAAAGTCCTCCTCGAGAATCAGCGCCTCGTCCTCGCGCCGGCGCAGCTTCCGCAACTGAGGAAATTCTCGTTTGACGCTGTCGAAGAAATGCAGGACCGTCTCGCGCTCCAGCGTCAGGTCCAGCTTCAGGAACAGGCGGGTTGAGACTTGGAACTCATCACACACGCCGCCGAAGGGAAAGCTCATCGATCCTGCCTCCGCCGCCTGTGGGGGCGACGCCGATCAGCCCCCTTTCTTCCTCATTATCACCCGCCGCGACGCATTCTTCAACCTCCGGCTGCACCGGCCGCAAGAGGGCGTCCAATCAAGTAGAATCCCGGTCGCATGACCGATGGCCGATCAGGCGGTGTCACCCCGGAGACGATCGTCGGTCTGTTCATCCCGTGCTTCGTCGATCAGTGCCGTCCCGACATCGCTGCGGCGATGGTTCGCGTCCTGGAACGCTGTGGTTTCCGCGTTCACTTCGACCCACTGCAAACCTGCTGCGGCCAGCCGGCCTTCAACTCGGGCCACGACCGCTACGCGGCTGCCGTCGGTCGTTGCCTGCTGCACGTGCTGTCCCGGTACGACGTCGTCGTGGCACCGTCCGGCTCGTGCGTCTCGATGGTCCGCCACCGCCTGCCGGAGCTCGTGCCCGATCAGGCCGGAGTCTGCGGCCGCGTGTGGGAGCTGTGCGAGTTTCTCGCGAACGAGCAGGCGACCTCCCGCATCGACGCCACGTGGGCCGGCCGCGTTGCGCTGCACATGCCCTGCCACCTGTTGCGCGAGCTTCGCGCCGCATCAGCCGTCCGCGCCGTGCTCGCCAGCGTCCGCGGCCTGGAGGTGGTGGAGTTGCCATCGAGCGAGTGGTGCTGCGGCTTCGGCGGCATGTTCGCCGTCGAGTTTCCGGAGCTGTCGACCGCCATGGCGAGGACCAAGCTCACGCAGGTCATGAATGCCGGCATTGACACGATCGTGTCGCCGGAGGCAAGTTGCCTGCTGCAACTGGAGTGTGTCGCCCGTGCCGCCCAACTGCCCCTGCGATTCCGCCACGTCGCCGAGTTGCTGGCGGGCGCGGAGACGCCGCTCTTCTCAGGCTGCTGATGCGGGCGCCGCGCCGGCATGGTGCTGACGCGCTCGCAGCAGAATCAATCCGAAGGGGACCCACCAGAGCACGTCGTTCGTCAGGATCGTCCAGCCAAAAGCCACCGGAAACTCACCCCGCGCCAACGCCGCCACGAAGCCCATCGGACCGAACACCTTCCCCAGCAGTCCGACCAGCACGATCGGCCAGTGCCGGATCGGGTCGCTCGCGGCGATCCAGTATCCGACACCGTACACGCCAACGATCATGCCAATGCACTGCCAGAGCGACGGATAGTTCGGAGGCAGGATGCCGGCGAACTCGAACAACGCGCGTGGCGCGAGGATGGCGGCCGCGCCCCAGACGACGTTATACACCCCTGCCGCCCGCAACCAGACCGTCATCCACGGCGCCGCCGACGGCTTCGGGGCTCGTATCGGCCCACCCGCCGACATCAGGCCGCCTCGAGCTGTCGGCCGAGCAGGTGCCGCAGCGCGCCTTCCAGCTCGGGGAACCGGAAGCGATACCCGCTGTCCAACAGCCGTTCCGGATGAACCCTCAGGCTGCCCAGCAATAATTCGTCCGCCATCTCACCGAACGCTAGGCGAGCCGCGAAGCCCGGGACCGGGAAGATGGCCGGCCGACGCAGAACGCGAGCCAGCACGCGCGTGAACTCACGACAGGTCACCGGTCGAGGCGAGACGATGTTCACCGGTCCCTGCAAACCTTCCTCCGACAGCACGTGGCCGATCGCGCCGATCACGTCGTCGATCGCCACCCAGCTCATCTGCTGCCGCCCATCGCCGATCACACCGCCGAGGCCCAATTGGAACGGCGACAACATCCGGGCGAGGGCGCCGCCGCGCGGCGAGAGCACCATCCCCAGCCGCAGGTTTACGACGCGGATGCCGGCGGCCTTCAACGGCGCCGTCGCCTGCTCCCACTCCACACACACCTCCGACAAAAACGTCCGGCCCGCGGCGCTCGCTTCGGTCAACAGCTCGTCCCCGCGATTCCCGTAGTACCCGATGGCCGAGGCACATACGACCACCGACGGCGGCCGCCGCATCCGCAACAGCGATTCGACCAATGTCCGAGTCCCGCGCACGCGGCTCTCGCGAATCCGCTGACGCTTCTCCGCCGTCCAGCGCCCGGCGACGTTCTCGCCGGCCAGGTGCACAACCGCCGAGATGCCATCGAGCGCCGCCGGATCGAGGGTCCCCGCCGCCGGATCCCATACCACCGCCGGTCCACGCAATGCCGGGGCGGAGTCGTTCCGCACCAATCGTGTGACCGAGTGTCCCGACGTCGTCAGCATCGGCACCAGCGCCGAGCCCACCAGTCCGGTCGAGCCGGAGACCAGCACGTTCATGGTTCGGACTCCTGTTCGACCCGCCCGCGCGGCCAGGTCGTCGCACATCACTCGATGTCGATAGGCGAACATTCTCTCCAGTCTCTTGCGCACCGATCGCCCGCCGAGCATCCGCCCGATCGCCCCCAGCGGAAGCGCGTACTCAATGCGATCGCTCAACCATGCCCCGCCGTGCTCGGCGGGCTCCATCGAATGCGTATGCTCCCAGGTGGCGAACGGCCCGCGCTCCTGGACGTCGCGAAATCGGCGGCCCCGCTCATAATCCGTGTGCCGCACGACCCAGCGCACCGGTAACGGCCCGATTCGAGCCTCCAGTTCCACCCGAGCCCCGTCGGTGATGCCGCCCGATCGCTGCACAACCTCCACCCGCTCCCACGGGGGCTGCAACCGCTCAAACGCGCCGGGACGCTCATGCCACGCGAAGAGTTCGTCGACACTGACATCGACGCGCGTCCGCCGCTCAAAGACATCCTTCACCCGCCGCCTCCCCGCACCCGCAGCGACGCCAGTCCGCCGTCGACTCCGATCACCTGTCCCGTCACCCAACTCGACGCCGGATCAAGAAGCCATTCAATCGCGGCGGCGACGTCATCCGGCTCGCCAATCCGGCCGATCGCGTGCAGCGACGTCGCGGCTCGCCGCGCCAGATCGCTGGCGGTCAGTCGCGCGGTCAGCGGCGTCTCGACCAGGCCCGGCGCAACGCAGTTCACCCGGATGCCCCGGGCCGCATACGAAGCCGCGGCCGACCGTGCCAGTCCCATCACGCCCGACTTGGCAGCCGCGATGGCTTCGTGATTGGCCATGCCCACCGACGCCGCGGCCGAGGAAATCAGCACAATGGACCGGGTCGCCTGCGCGGCAGGTTGTCCGTCCGACTCGCGCGCATCCGTCTCGAGCATCAACGAGACGCTCGCGCGCAGCACGCAGAAAGCGGTGAAAAGGTTCGCGGCGATGGTCGACGTCCATTCGGCGTCCGAAGTCAGATGCGCGGGCTTCAGCAGCAACGAGCCCACGCAGCACGCCACACCATCGAGCCGGCCGAAACGGGTGAGCGCCGCCCGCAGCGCCGCCTCGACCTGCGCCCCATCGAGGCAATCGGCCTCAAGCGAATCGCAACCGAGCGTCGACGCCGCCGCCGTCAGCCGCTCGACGTTTCGTGCAGCGACGGCGACGGACCAGCCCCGTCCGACGAGTCGGCGGGCCACCGCGCTGCCAATACCGCCGGTTCCGCCAAAGATGACGAAGGCCGGTGCTGAGAGCTCCGGGCTGCTGGTCATTCAACACCTGCCGGTGACCATTTCCCGCGATCGATGCCCATGTCCGGTTATAGCCGCCGAGACGGCAAGGGCAACTAAAAAACCGTGCAAAGCGATCATCTCGCTTCCGCTTGTTTGCAAACTGTTGATAAGTCCATCGACACTCGTCTTTGTAAATGTTTGAAAATAAACACTCTATGCATCCATCTCCCATGAGAGCGGTTGAATATTCGATCAGGATGCGATACAATCGCTCATATGGAACATCAGAATCGACCGTTCGTCCGTGAACTGCTGACCACCAGTCAAGTCGCCCGCGCCATCGGCGTCAGCGAGGCCTCCATGAAACGCTGGTGCGACAAGGGCATGCTGCCCGCCGTCCGCACGGTCGGTGGACATCGCCGCCTGCCGCTGAACGGCGTAATCAACTTTCTGCGTCAGACCGGCCACCCCCTCGTCCGGCCGGAAATCCTCGGACTGCCCGCCACGACCGGCACCGGACAGACCGTGGTCGCCGCTGCCGTCACCCAGTTCAGCCAGGCCGTCGAGTCAGGGGACGAGGAACAGGTTTGCCGGTTGATTTTCAACCTTTATCTCGCGGGGCACTCCGCCTGCGACATCGCGGATCGCGTCATCGGTCCGTCGATGCAGCAAGTCGGTGAACGCTGGTCGCATGGCGCCGTGCACATCTACCAGGAGCGCCGCGGCGTCGAATGCGTGCTGCGCGCCATCCATCAGCTTCGCACCGCGCTGCCCAGCGTGCCGAGTAACGCTCCATACGCCATGGGTGCGTCGTCGGAAGGCGACCCCTATGCGCTGCCCACGGCCCTGATCGAACTCGTCCTGCGAGAGGCCGGCTGGCGGGCCGAGTCGTTCGGCACCAACATTCCCTTCGCCAACCTGCGCACCGCGATCGAGCAGCGCCGCCCGCGGCTGTTCTGGCTGAGTGTGTCCTATGTCCCCGATGGGTTCGACTTTCTCTCGGCGTACGCCGATCTGCACGAGGGCGCCAGCCGGTGCGGCGTGGCACTGGTCGTGGGCGGGCGCGCCCTGAGCGAGGATTTCCGCCGACAGATGACCTACGCAGCGTTTGGCGACAACCTGCGGCACATGGTCTCGTTCGCCGCCACTTTGCAGCAGCAGCCCACGCTGGCCGCCGACCAGCCGCGCTGACCGATCGCCGGGCCGCTATGCGAACAACCCAGCCTGCGGACGGGGGCCGTACCGCGCGATGTACTCCCGCACCCGAACCTTGCGGGCCGTGTTCTCCGAACTCATGTAACGGATGGTCCCGAAGATCGGTCGCTCCGGAAACCACGGCCGGTCATACCGGCCCAGGCACCAGAAGATGCCGCTGTACGAGTTGGGGTTGCGTCCATCCAGTGCGTACTTGTTGTTGAGGTGAATGAGCAGGTCCAGCGCGGCGCGGGGCGTCGGCGACCACTCCAGAATCTTCTTGCCCCACAACATGCGCAGGTAATTGTGAATCCGTCCCTCGCGCACCAACTGCATCTGGGCCGCGTTCCAGAGCGCGTCGTGCGTTTCGCCGCGCTCCAGTTCCTCCGGCGTGTAGGCGTGCGGCCGGCGGTCACCGGCATGTTTCTCTAATGTCTGCCGCGCCCACGCCGGCAGGGATTCGTATTGGTCGAAATCGTCGCGCTGCCAGCAGAAGTTGTAGCCCAGCTCCCGCCACGTCACGAGTTCATCGAGAAACGATTCGACCGTTGCGGCGGCGCCCCACCACCCCGTCTTCCGGCCGCCGACCGGCTGACCGATCCGTTCGATCGACCAGCCGGTCGCCCGCGCGATCGCATCGAGAACCTGATGAACCGACAGGTGTCCGAAGTGCAGGTACGGCGACAACCCGCTGGCAACATCCTGCTCCGGCTCGTTTCGCAGCTCACCATAGCGCGACAATCCGTCGCGCACGAATCGGCGTAGCGTCGCAACGCCCGCCGCCGGGCCGCCGCGCGTTGCCGCGGCCGGCACGGAATGATCGATCGGCAGCTCCCGGAGCCCGTTGGGCGCGCCATCCAGCAGATCAGCCGGCGCCGCTTGCCAGCGTCTTGCCAGATCGGCCGGCAGTTTACGAATCGGCCGCAGCTCGACCCGCGCCAGCGGGTTCGCCTTCGGAGCCTGGCCCAGGTACTTCGGCAGCTCATGCTGCAGGAAGCGGCGGAACGCGAACGCCGTCGGATAGACGCGGTCGGCGGCGCGCATCGGCAGCAGCCCGTTCGAGTCCACCACTTCGGCCCGCACGCGAACTTCCGCGAGCGCCGATGTGATGCGTCCCACCGGCCGCGGAGTCGGAAAATCGTCGGCGACGACGATGCACACGTGCTCTCCCAGCGCGGCCAGCAGCTTCCGCTCCTGGCCCGGGCTCGTTTCGACAAACGGGTGATACAAGGCGCCCGACGTCGCCAGCGCGTCCCGGTTGTCGCGCATGCCGTCGAGCGCGAATCGATGCAGCCGATCGTTATCCCAGCGATCGCCGCACGGGAGCGTTTCGAGGACGACCAGCGGGCGCTGCAACTCGCGCGCCCACTCCACGGCTCGCTCAAGCCCGAAATTGAAGTTCACACGCCGCGCGGCCGACATCCAGTACAACACGAAGTCGCCGTCGCGGCGGACCAGGGCATCATTCACGGGTCGCACGCGCAGCGCGTGCCATTCAGCCGGCATCCCTCACACTCCCGGACCCGGGCCGGAATCGCCGCCGGGAGCCATCGCCCGGGGGCTTGCCGCGGCCGCGATGCCATCATAGGATCGCCGTCGATCGGCGAGCCGAAAAAGGCCGCCGTTCGCCGTTTGTTCCTTCTCGCCTGGAGTACGCGGTCATGAAGACGGCACGCACGGTGTCGATTTGGGGACTCGGGCTGACAGTGCTGGCGCTGGCCGGCGGGTGCAAGAGCGAGGCCAAAGTCCCGCGCAAGCCGGGCTCGGCCAAGGGGACGGTGACCGAGGTCGATCTCGTCAACAACCGCTTCAAAATGAGGCTTGAGCAGCCCAAGTCCGGCAAGGAAGTCGATGCCGAGGGATCGATCGTCCCCGAGACCGAAGTCTGGATCAACGGCGTCCGCAAGGCGCCGGCCGATGTCGAGCTCAACGATCGCGTCCGGGTCGAGTATGTCCGCACCGGGGACGAGCTTGAGCAGCGTTTCAACGTCCTTCGAGTCGAGGTCGATCGTCCTTCGAACTGGAAGAGCACCAGGGCCGCGACGCCCGCCACCGAACAGGCCCCCAAGCTCGTGCCGCTGACGGGCCTGAAGGACTCGGACGCCGGTCTCGTGCCGGCCACCCCGCCGGCCGCGGCAACCACGCAGCCGGCCGCGGCGCCCCCGCAACCCGCGCCCCAGAACCCGGCCGATCGCGAGGCCCAGGCGGCCAGGCTGACGCTCGACATCTACGCCGAAATCCGCCGCCGTTACGCCGATGCCGTCAAGGAACGCGCTGAGATGATCGCCGCGGGTACGCCCGCGAGTGACCCCAAGATCGTCGAGCGCGAACGCATCATCCGTCGCGCGCGCGATCTGTTGATTGAGCACGGCGACAATCTAGACCCGATCGAACCCCCGCTCCCCGAGGACGGGGCAAAGACCGCGACGCCCACCACCGCCCCGGCCGGTAGCTGATCGAGGCGTCACGCGCGGAACGCCCTTCGCCGCGACACCAGGATCCTTCGCCAGTTCTTGATCGGAGTCGCTCGAGAAACTATTCGGTCTCGCGCCAGACGACGTGGACCGGGTTTTCCTCGTCGTCGTCCTCGTAGCCGAAGTGCGTCTTGTCATCGACGATCTTCGGCCGCTCGAAGCCCGTCACCACCGGAACCTTGCCGACCGGGATCTTGATGCGGTGAGCCGCGGCCGCCTTGCCACGGTCTTCCACGCGGCCGATCGCGCGCAGCGAAAAGTTCGCCCCGAATCCCAGTTGCTCGGCCGTCAGCTTGCGGAACGGCGCGCCGCCGAACGCGCTGACCCACACGTAGCCCGGCCCCTGCGGCGCATTGCCGCCCCAGTGATCGGTGAACTCGAAGCGCGCGTGGAACGACACCCCATACCGCCCGGCCGAAAGCCGCAGCGGCGGATCGATCAGCATGCTGTTCCAGCCGCCGTCGACGAAGGACGCCGACGGAAGGTCGAGCTGGTGCAGAAGCGTGCCCGGCGAGGTGTCGGTGGTGTCGCCGTAGATCTCGATCCGCTTCTGGGCCACGTCGCGGCGACCGAACACGAAGAACTGCAATCGGTGGATCTCAACCGCCTCGGCAAACTCCAGCGGCGCGATGAAACGCGGAGCCAGGTTGTCGAACGGATCCAGCACATGCCAGGTGTCCACGAACGGCATTCGCCGCATCGTCGGCCCGCCTCCGCCGCTGATGGGCACGTCGCCCGACTGCGCGGCCACCTCGACCGGCGTCGGCTGACCGCTGGTGGCCAGCAGTCGCAAGCCCGCGAACCCATCCGCGGATCGCTCGCCGATCGGCGCGATGGTCACCAGGCCAAAGGCGGAGTACGGATACGTTCGCGTGCCGTCCGAGAGGACCACCCGCACGATGTAGTTGCCGTAGGGATACCAGCCGGCCGTCAGCGCGATCTCGTCACTCCCGCCGCCGGCCGCGATCGAGCGCGTCGCGAGTTCGATCTCGTTGCCGTTGCCCGGCGCTGTGTCCGGATCGAGCTGCACCCGGGCCGTGAGCGGACGATCGGTCGTCACCGCGTAGCGGATCGACTGCACCGACTCATCGGGAACCAGCGTGACCCCGGACGGCCAGTCGAAACGAATTCCCGGAGGCAGCACGCTGCCGGCCGGTCCGCCGGGGCCGTTCGGCGCGGGGATCGGCGTTGTCACGCTCTCCTGCCCGCAACTGACGAGCAGCCCGAGCGCCAGCGGAAGCGTCGCGCGGAAACAAATACAAGGACGGATGGTCAGGCGCGCCATGATAAGCCTCCCATCTTCGTGTCGGAAAATCCCGGCGGTTTCTTGACGCCGGTCGGTCGCCCCGGGAGCAGCACTACTTCTAGTGTATCCAGACGGCCCCCCGCGAGGCAAACCATGCCGACCGAGACCGGCCGGGATGGCCCCGCAGCTCGGAAGGCCGCCCGCCGCATGTGCTCCCCCGCTGCGCCGGCCGGTCAGTTCCGCCGACCGCCCAGCAATCCGGCCCGCCAGAGGAAGTAGAGCAACTGCATGATCGCCGTCAGCGTGGCGGCGACGTAGGTCAGTGCGGCCGCGTTCAGCACCTTGCTGACCGGGGCCATCTCCTCGGGGCTGACGATGCCCGCATCTGCCAGGATCAGCCGGGCCCGGCGGCTCGCGTCGAACTCCACCGGCAGGTTGACGATCTGGAACAGCACGGTGACCGAGAACAGCGCGATACCCGCCAGCAGCATCGAGCGCCCCACGCCACCGGCGGAGTACATCAGCACCATGCCGATCATGATGAGGAACATGGAAATCTGCGAGCCGGTCGCCGCCAGCGGCACGAGGCCGTTGCGAAGCGCCAGCGGCGCGTAACGCTGCGCCTTCTGGATGGCGTGCCCCGCCTCGTGCGCAGCGATGCCGACCGCCGCCAGCGACGGGCTGTCGTGCACGCCCGGACTCAGTCGCAGGACCTCGGCCCGGGGGTCGTAATGATCCGACAGAAACCCCTCGGCGCGCTCGATCCCCACGTGCTGCAATCCGTTGACGTCCAGCAGCCGCCGCGCCGCCTGCGCGCCGGTCAGCCGCCGACGATTCATGTATTGCTCGCCCATGTGATACGCCGACTTCACGCGAATCTGGGCGTAGATCGCCAGCAGCGCCGCCGGCGCGACGAACAACAGATACATCGGGTCGAAGTAGAGCATGTCGTTCCTCCCTCGAATACCTGAACGTCGCTCAAATTGTAATACGCCTCCGTCACCGCCGCCCGCCCCGCCCGGCGTTTCTTGCGACGCCGCGCGACGCTCGTTATCGTCCTTCCCCGGACTGGCATGCGAGTTCTGCTGGATCAACGCGGAGTCGAGGCGGCGCTCGAGCACATCGCCGACGCCATCCTCGCCGAGCCCACCGACGGCGCTGAACTGGCGCTGATCGGCATCCGCTCGCGCGGCGACATCCTGGCGAGCCGGATCGCCGCCGTCCTCGCCCGCCGCGGCGTCGAGCGGCTCGACCTCGGCACGCTCGACATCACCCTCTATCGCGATGATCTGAGAGAAATCGGCCCGTCGGCCGTCGTCCGCACCACCGACATCCCGTTCGACGTGGCCGGCCGATTCATCTTCCTGATCGACGACGTCATCTTCACCGGCCGCAGCATCCGCGCGGCGCTGGACGCCATCATGGATCTCGGTCGACCGCGCGCCATCCGCCTCGCCGTGCTGGTCGATCGCGGCGGGCGCGAACTGCCGATCCAGCCCGACGTGGTCGGCGTCTCCTCCGAGCGCGCTGCCGAACATGTCCGCGTGCTGATCCGCGAGGTCGACGGCCGCGACGGCGTGGAGGTCGGATGAACGCGGCGCACCCCTCCACTGATGCGTCCCGCGGCGGCGCGGCCGGCGTGCCGCAGCCGACCTCGACCATCTGGCCGCACCGCCACCTGCTGGGCCTCGAGGGGCTGACCGCCGACGAAATCACCTACATCCTCGACACGGCCGACGCCTTCCGCGACGTTTCGACCCGCAGCGTCAAGAAGGTGCCCGCCCTCCGCGGCCGGGTTGTCGCCAACCTGTTCTTCGAGGATTCGACCCGCACGCGCACCAGCTTCACCCTGGCGGCGCAGCGCCTCTCGGCGGACATCGTCGATTTCTCCGGCAAGGGGTCGTCGGTCAGCAAGGGCGAAAACCTGCGCGACACCCTCCGCAACATCGAGGCGATGGGCGTGGACATCATCATCATCCGCCACGAGGCCTCGGGCGCGGCCGCCCTGGCCGCCCGCTGCGTGAACTGCTGCGTCATCAACGCCGGCGACGGCCGCCACGAGCACCCGACCCAGGGCCTGCTCGACATGTACACCATCCGGCAGGCCAAGGGCCGCATCGCCGGGCTGAAGGTGGCCATCGTCGGCGACGTGGCCAACTCGCGCGTCGCCCGCTCCGATCTGCTGGGGCTGGCGACGCTCGGCGCGGAGGTCATTCTGGTCGGGCCCACCACCCTCATCCCGCGCCAGTTCGAGCAGCTCGGGGCCCGCATCTGCCACGATCTCGACGCCATCATCGGCGAGTGCGACGTGATCAGCATGCTCCGCATCCAGAAGGAGCGCATCGCATCCAACGTCTTTCCGAGCCTTCAGGAATACTCGCGCATGTTCGGCCTGTCGGCCCAGCGCATGCGCCGCGCCAAGCCCGATCTGCTCGTGCTGCACCCCGGCCCGGTCAACCGCGGCGTCGAGATGTCGGCCGAGGTGGCCGACGGCCCGCGCAGCGCCATCCTCCAACAGGTCACCAACGGCCTGGCCGTCCGCATGGCCGTCATGTTCCTCTGCAACCAGGCCGCGCAGGAGAAATAAGCCATGCGGTCCGTCGCGGATGAAATCCGGTCCATCCAGTCCAAGGCCGAAGCATGGAAGCGGCGCGGGCTTGACAGTCCGCTGGGAGCAGTGCTGTTCCAAGTTCGCTCCTGGCGCGGTCTCCAAGGAAATTCAGAAGAAGACCGTCTCGTACCGAGTCGGATCGCGCGCGTTCTGTTCCGTCTGGATCGGTCAGGGCTGCCTTCGAGTCTGGTTGCCTCTCAAGTGGAGCCGAGTGAGCAACCCTCCGCCATTCGCCCGCGACGTCTCTGACGTCGGGCACTGGGGCGTTGGCGATCTCGAGCTGAGAATTACGAGTGCGGCCGAACTGGAGCTCGCCGAGCCCTTGATTCGCGCCGCGTTCGAGGCCATCGCCGCCAAGCCGCTCGCTCGCGCGCGATAGCCGGCGGACACTGCCGGCGAGCCGAGGCATCGGTTCTGACCAGAATCGAACGGGTCAAGCCGCGCTGCGGCTCAGCCCGCGCCGCCGCGTTCGTCGGATTGCCAGCGCCAGCAGCGTCAGCGGCGCCATCGGTGCCGTGCCGCGGCCGCAGATCCCGCACCCGGTCATGGGCATGGGAACGACCGTCTCACAGGCGTCGCCGACGCCGTCGCCGTCAGAGTCCGTCTGGTCCGGGTTGGGCGCGCCCGGGCAGTTGTCACAGGCATCCCCGATACCGTCGCCATCGCCGTCAATCTGTCCGGGGTTGGCCACGGTCGGACAGTTGTCGCACGCGTCTCCCATCCCGTCGCCGTCAATGTCCGCCTGGTCGGCGTTCGCAACGCCGGGGCAGTTGTCCGACTCGTTGGGCACGCCGTCGCCATCGTCATCAGGCAGGATCGGCGTGCCGCTGAACGTCACCACCACCGCGTTGGCCACCACCTGCGCCGACGCCGAAATCCCGGCCGGGAAGCCGACAGCCGTCACGGCCGCAAACGAGCCGTTCACCGCCGTCGCCGTGAGCACGGTGATCGTCGACCCATCGGGCGGGATGAAGCCGTTCAGTTGCCGCACTTCGAGCGTGCCCGCCAGCGCGGCGATGCCGCCCACGACGAGTCGATCGTGCTGGCTCCCGACATTCAGCCGGCCGACCTCGACAAGCATCTTGCCGCCCGCGCCCTGCGTGTAGTTGCCCGTCGTCGCCGGGTTGGCGCCGACGGCGATCGTCAGAACGCCCGGTGACAGTCCCGGCTCGACCACTCCGCCGATGTTGTTCACACCCGCGAACAGGTTGCCCGCGCCGCGCAGCTTGCCGCCATTCAGCGTCATCGAGGCCACCTGCAACTCGCCGCCCGCCAGATCGGTCATGCCGGCGGTCTGGGTGAATGTGTTGAACGCGTTCGGGAATCGCAGCCGGCCCGTCTCAGCGCGAACGACACCGGCGTTCGTCAGGCTGACGGCCAGATCGCTCGTGCCCGTGCCGCCGGACTTCACCAGCGTGCCCTCGTTGAGCATCGGGCCGTTGCCGAACCAGTGCGTGAGCGTGGCGTCGCCCTTGAAATCGACCACGCCGCCGGTGCGGTTATTGAATACCCCGAACGCCAGCGTCTGAGCGATGACGTCGGTCCGCCCGAGGTTCTCGATCACCACGGGGAAGGAGCCGGACAGGTTCGGACCGCTGACTTTCATGATCGCCTGCGACTCGATCGTCAGGGTCGGAACAGAGATCAGCCCGCCCTGAAGGTCGAGTTCGCGCGTGATGGTCAGGCGGCCCGGACCGCTGATCCCGTGACCGGCATTGATGTTGCCGGACAAGCGCATGCGCGGCACTACCATCGTGAAGCCGTCGTCAATGAAATTGTTCGGGGCCGAATCGAGATGGAACCATCCGTCACCCACGAAGTTCGTGCCGGGGTGATAGTTGGCCCACGTCTGCTGTCTGAACGTGGCGCCGTTCGCGAGGTCGAACTTGCCGCTGCTCTCGAGCCGATTGGCGGACGCCAGCGTCCCGCCCTCGACCGCGATGACGCCATCCGTATGATTGACCAGATTCTGGTTGAATGCGCTCTGAATGTTGGCCGTGCCCGCCGTCGGCGGCTTTCGAATCCTGCCATGGTTTTCGATCGGCTGCGTCAGCAGCCCGGTGGCGCCCAGCGTGGCTCCGTCGTCGATCGTGAAGACGCCGCCCGGCAGGACGCTCAGCACTTGGTTGAAGCAGCCCATGTTCGCGCCGCTCGGAAGGCGCGCCTCGCCCTCGACGTCGAGCTTCCCGAAGAACGGCGCGACGCCGCTCGACTCCAGCCGGCCGCCCGGCAGGATGCGGATGTGCACGCTCGGATCACCGGCCTCGTTCGTCAGCGTCCCGGACACTCGCAGCAAGCCCGTGCCGCCGAGCCGGCCGTCATCGGCGATGGTCAGGTCGTTGATGGTCACGGTATCGTTGATCCGAACGCCCACGTTGGTGCCCGACTGCTTGACCACCGCTCGGCCCTGGATGACGACGCCCGGCATGAGGTCGAAGAAATTGCCGGCGAACGCGAGCTCGGCCCCGGGGTCGATCAACCACGTGCCCGCGATCTGGCCGGCGCGCGTCAGGCGAAGCTCGCCGTTCTGAACGTGCACCGTGCCGGTGTTGTTGAGATTCACGGCCCACTCGCTCAGCCCCGCCGACATCTTCGTGATCGTTCCGGCGTTCTCGATCACGCCCACGCCGAACGCGGTCTGGATGATCGGCGCAGCGTTCATCACATTGAACGTCGCCCCGGCGGCGTTCTCGAAGATGGACGGGCAGCAGGCCCCCGGGATCATGCCGATCGTCCACGCCCCGGCGCCGGACCACTGCGCCAACGCCGCATTCCTCAGACGAAAACCGCCAAAAAATGAAAGCGTCTTGGGACTGTCGGACTGAATCGTCAGCCCGCCGTTGCAGGTGACAAGCTGTCCGCCGGCGCCGCCGGAACGGGCGATCTCGCCGCTGTTCCAGATGACCGGGCCGTTGAAGGTGCCGACGTTCGCGACCTGCAACGCGCCGTTGACGGTGAAGGTGCCGGCGGTCTGGGTCAGATTGCCGGCCACGCCGGTCATGGCGGCCTCGATGATGCAGTCGAGACCGATGAAGACGTCGTCCGACGCGCTGGGCAGCGCGGGGCAGAGCGGCGCCGGGGGTGACGGGACGTTCCAGTTGTTGAACTTGGTGGGGTCGCCGCAGCATGCGTGCCAGCGGTTGTCGGCGCAGGAATTGTCGAACGTAAGGATTGCGGCGGGGGCTGCTCCCGCGATCCCCAGCGAGGCCAACAGGGCGACGACAACGCGTGCACGGGGCTGACCGTTCATGTCAGGTTCCTTCTCCTGGTCGCCGGGGCGCTCGCTCGCCGTAAATGCGGTTCACCGGGACGGGATGAGGTTTTCGTTCCCAGACCTGCGAGGAATGGACCGCGGACTTGCCCACCGGCCGGCGATTCAACAGCGGCATGAGGGGTCCGGCCGGCCCGCAGGCCGGCTGTTGGGTGCCGTACCACGCCGCGGACGCCCCCAGGCCGGCCACCGCCTGTCCGTCACGTCAAGCGCCGTTGACCGGCACCGGGGGCCAGAATGACATCGGGATTCGTCTCATCGGCGGGCTGCCGCTATAGTGCCGCGCGGCATGATCGCCGACCTGCTGATTCGCGCCGGACGCGTGATCGACCCGGCCTCGGGGCGCGACGAGACCGCCGACGTCCTGATCGCCGGTGGGCGCGTCCGCCAGGTCGGGCGCGTCAGCGACGCCGCCGCCCACGTCATCGACGCCGATGGCCTGCTCGTCTGCCCCGGGCTGATCGACATCCACGTTCACCTGCGCGAGCCGGGCAACGAGGACGAGGAGACCATCGAGAGCGGGACCGCCGCGGCCGTCGCCGGCGGCTTCACCACCGTCGCCTGCATGCCCAACACCAGCCCGCCGCTCGACAACGAGGCGGCCATCGAGTTCATCTTCCGCCAGGCCGCGCGCGCGGCGCATTGCAATGTGCTGCCCATCGGTGCGCTGACGAAGGGCCGCGCCGGCAAGGAGCTGGCCGAGATCGGTCAGATGGTCCGTGCCGGCGCGGTGGCGTTTTCAGACGACGGTTGCGGCGTCGCCAATCCGGCCGTCATGCTGCGGGCCATGCAGTACGTGGCCATGTTCGGCAAGCCGGTCATTCAGCACTGCGAGGACGCCGATTTGGCCGCCGGCGGCTGCATGCACCACGGTTTGACCTCGGTCCGACTGGGGCTGCCGGGCATTCCCGCGCTGGCCGAGGAGGTCATGGTGCAGCGCGACATTCTGCTCGCCCGGCAGACCGGCGCGCGCTACCACGTCGCTCACATTTCGACCGCCGGCGCGGTGCAGATGGTCCGCGAGGCCAGGCAGCGCGGCATCAGCGTCACGGCCGAAGTCACGCCGCACCACCTTCTCCTGACGGAGGAAGGCTGCGGCAACTATGACACGCATTTCAAGGTCAACCCGCCCCTGCGGACCGCGGCGGACGTGGCCGCGTGCCGGGAGGGCGTGGCCGATGGCACGATCGAGTGCCTCTGCACCGATCATGCGCCGCACGGCGCGGAGGAGAAGGAACTCGAGTTTCAGCACGCCCCGTTCGGCATGGTCGGGCTCGAATCGGCCGTACCGCTCACCATCCGGGCCCTGATCGAGCCGGGCCTGATGGACTGGTCCCGCTGGGTGGCGTGCTGGACCGCCAACCCCGCCCGCGTGCTCGGCATCGACCGCGGCACGCTCCGTGACAGTGCCGTGGCCGACGTGACGCTCATCGACCCGACCACCGATTGGACCATCGACGCAACGATGTTTCGGTCACGCAGCCGCAACACGCCGTTCAATGGCTGGAAGGTCCGCGGGCGCGCCGTCGTGACGATCGTCGGCGGGAGGGTTCGAAACAGCCTCCTGGATCGCGTTCCAACCGACCGAGACTCCGTACGTTCGCGATAAAACGTTTTATCATAATTCCAAAATCAGATCGGCGGCGAAGCTCCGGCGGACGCTCGTCCGGCAGCGCCCCAGAATCGCACATTTTGCTTGACGGTCCCAGAAAGTGCGGTAGGTTTGCTAATGCCGCGTGATATCCGCATGCGCGTCCTTATAGACGGTTATAACCTGCTCCACGCGGCAAGAGGGAGCCACTGGGGGGACTCGGACCTCAGCCGGTATCGGCTGTGTCGCCTGCTTGGCGCGTGGGCTGAACAGCGTGGCCACCTGATTCGTATCGTCTTCGACGGAGAGGCGATCAGTCGCGACTTGGCCGTACAGCTCAGCGGTCCGCGAGTTGAGGTGGTACACAGTGGTGCTCGAATCGCGGATGAACTGCTGGCGGAGATGCTGCAAGCGGACTCAGGCGCCAGGGATGTCTGGGTCGTCAGCAGCGATCACGCCGTGCAGCGATCCGCGAAGCAGCGTGATGCGCAGTACATCGACGCTGAGGCGTTCGCGGCTCGGTTGAACCGCGAACTGAGCGAGACCCGGCGATCGTCATCGGTCGCGAGCGGCGAGAAGCCGGCCAAAATCGATGAAGGCGAGCGCCAAGCGTGGTTGGCCGAGTTCGGATTCGAATCCGGCGAGCGGTCGGAACCGTTTGATCACCCTTGAAGGCGCCGTGAGCGTTGGGCGTTATCGAGGGACGAATGCAGGAGGCAGCACCATGTCGTCATCGTCAGCGCGCAGTAACCCGTTCGCATCGGCGCGGGCTGAAGAACTGATCGCGCCCGTGTCAGTGCTCGGCGCGACCGTCGAGGAACGGCGTGACGACACACGCTGGCCGGCGAAATACGACCTGTGGCTGATGGATCTGGACGGAAACACCGTCCTCCGCTGCGAGACCGACAACGTGTCCACCGGCGGCGTCCACTGCACCGTGCCGATCGGCTACGGCTTGGCCGTCGGTCAGCGCTATGAGCTGCGCATCCGCCGCGCCGCCGCCGCGAATCCGGCCGCGAGATCGACCTGGGCCACCTGCCACGGGACCATCATTCGCGCACGGCTGGTCGGGCAAACCGGCACCGACCGCCTGGCGGTCGCGATCCGATTCGACTCACGGCAATCCGTGGAGGCCCTCTCCGCCTTGCAGGCCTGAGTCGGCGCGCATCGAATCTGTCGCGAGCGTCGTTCCATCTGGCGAGCGCGCAGGATCGGCCCTGGTGGGAGAGCGCGCCTACCGGCCGGTCGAACTAGACGCCCAGTCGCTGGAAGAACTCGTAGATGGGGTTGAGAAACACTATCACCGCGTCGGCAAAGCCCGGCAGCGGATAGCGCGAGATCAGTGCGAGCGCAAGATTCTCGACGAAGCGCGAGAAAAACATCGTCGATCCCCTGTTGTTTGGATTTCGGACCTTCCCGCCGCCAGAGGGCGGCGCGCCGGCATTCCCCCGGACAAGTTGCGTGCCGCCGCGTGGCCGGGAGAAGCCATCGCGAAAACCACGGTCTGAAGCCCACGCGATGCGGTTGGCTGAGCGAGCCGGAAAGCCGCTGGGCGATTCTACCCACACCGCCGAATGCCAGATCGGCAGTATTGCCCAGCAGGCGTTACGTCCAACGCCGTTTCGCGCGTTGAATTTCCCGCTTATCGTCGCGCGCCTTCAACGCCTGCCGCTTGTCATACTTGGCCTTGCCGCGGGCCAGCGCCAACTCCACCTTCGCGATCCCCCGTTCGTTGAAGTAAATCGCCACCGGAATCAACGTCAGACCGCGCACCTGCACTTTGCTCGCAAGCCGCCGAATCTCGCGCCGATGTAACAGCAGTTGCCGGGCGCGCTTCGGCTCGTGATTGAAGGCGGACCCATGACGATAGGGCTCGATCTGGCAGCCGATCAGCTCGACTCGATCACCCACGAGTCGGGCATAGGCCTCCGAGAGCGAGGCGTTGCCTTCCCGCAAGCTCTTGACTTCACTGCCTTTAAGTGCAATACCGGCCTCGATGCGCTCAAGCAGTTCGTACTCGAACGAGGCCTTCTTGTTGACGAGCCGACGGGCGGTAGTGGACTTGGACTTGGACATGCGACTCGACCACCCGGCGGCGTTGAAGCCAACCGCAACCGCCCCGGGCGGGTATCGTATAATCAGGTGGCCTTATGAACCAGCCCGGTCAGACCGGTGAAGGTCGGCTCGAATCGGCCGAGGAGCGCCGACTGATCAAGGCCGCGCAGCGCGGCTGCGCGGCCAGCGCCCACCGTCTGATCGTGGCGCACCAGGATCGACTGCACGCGTTCGTGTGGCGCATGCTGCGCAACGAACACGACAGCGACGAGGTGTGCCAAGAAGCGTTCGTGCGGGCGATTTCGAACCTTGGTTCATTCGACTTCGCCTATCGCTTCAGCACCTGGCTGTTCACGATCGCCTACCGGCTGTGCCTGAACCAGATGCGTCGCCGGGCCGACGCGCCGGCGTTCGCGGACTTTGCCCAGATCGGCGCACCGGGCGACGATCGCGCCGACAGCGTCGGCGAAGCCGTGGCGAATTCAGACGCGGCCCGCCGCATGAAGGACGCGATCTGGGAGGCGGTCGACGAGCTGTCGCCGCCGCAGCGCGCAACCGTGCTGCTGTTCTATCGCGAGCAGTTGAGTTGCCAGCAGATCGGAGAAGTCCTCGAGATGCCGCCGGCCACCGTGAAGAGTCACTTGCATCGCGCCCGCGGACGGCTGCGGGAGATGCTTGCCGGCCGACTCTCCGACGACTGGAAAGATATTCCGATGCCGGCCGACGCCGGCTGAGATCATTCGCGACGCCGCGACCGTGGCGCGGCCTCGCGGGGAGCCTGAACGTGGCCCTGACCTGCCGGAACATCGAGCACCTTCGAGACGCCTATCTCGACGGCGATCTACCCGCTTCGCTGATGGCCGAGGTCGATGCGCACCTGCTTCAGTGCCCCGAGTGTCAGCGCCAGCTCGAGCTGCTGCGCGTGTGCGGCAACGTGATCGCGCGGGACTTCAGCGAGCCGCCGGCGTCACCCGGCCTCGCGTCCCGCGTGCTGGACTCGCTGCCGCGACGCCCGGCCGCCGCGCCCGGCAGCACCGTGTTGCTGACCCGACGACAGCGGCGCCGCATCGTGCTGGAGCGCGTGGCCGCCAGCGCCGTCCCCGCGATCGCCGCCATGATCGCCGTAGCCGTGCTGGCGTGGCCCGGTGACTCCCCGCCGCGAGCGACGCAACCCGATCCGATCCGCGTGGTCGCCGGCGACCTCCAGTCGGCCCCGGTCGACGTGCTCGGCGTCCGCGCCCTGGTCGACCCGACGCTCTCGACCATTTCGAACACCGGCCGCGTCGCCGAAAATCTGCAGGAGGTCTATCGCCTCACGCTCCATGATGCCCGTCAGCAGTTCACCGGTCCGCCGGCGACGGCGGCGAGGCCATCGAATTTCAGCGGCGCGCTGATGATGGAGCTGCTTCATCCGCTGCTGAGCATCATGCCGCCCTCGGACGAAAACGCTCCGACGTCCGAGCCGGCTGGTGACATCGTCCGCTTCTGATCGCCGCGGCGCGTGCCCGCTCACGCCACTCTTCAAGGTCGCATCGACATGACGACGCAGGCCCGCAGCGTCTCGCCGACCGCCGTCCACCTTCTGCTGATCGTCGCATGGGCGACATCCGGCGCGCCGACTGTCCGCGCTGACGCCCGCCTCCCGCTGGCCGACTGGACCGCGCTGGTGCCGGCGGACGTGCGTCTCTACGTCGAGTTTCGCGACCTGTCCATCACACGACATCGACTGCAACGGGCCGGACTGTGGCAGTCGATTCGCCGGTTCGGCGACGCCGCCGGCCCAGGCGTCGACGAGCCGCCATGGCAGACCCGCACCGTCGAGCTGCTCGGCATGAGTGCCGAGGATGCGATCACGCGCGTGCTGGGTGTGCGAACCGCGCTGGCCGCCGTCGATCCGCGTCGCTGGGACCGCGGCGTCGTGCTGGCCGAACTCGGCGACGAGGCGCTGCTGCCGCCGCTCCTGCAGAAATGGCGGGCGACGCCGCTCGAATCGGTCGGAACGGTGGCACGGTTTCGACTGCCGACCGGTCTGCTGCTGGCGCAGCGCGGCCCGACCCTGCTCTTCGGACCGCAGACCGACGACGACAGCCTGTGGAGTCGCAGTGTCCTGCTGCTGGCGGGGCGAGGCGGGCCGCATCTCGCGGACGAGCCGGATTTTCGCGCGCTGACCGCCGACCTGCCGGCCGACAGCCACGGGCTCATCTATGTTTCCGGACCCTGGCTGGAGGAATGGCGCACCCGCCCGTGGGGCGCGTCGCCGCCAGTCTTCGCCGCCACGATGGATGCGGAGGCCGAGGGCGTGGCGATGGAAGTCCGCACGCGGTCGCTCGTGCCCACCACCACCGCACCCGCCGCCGCCCCATCGGCCGGGCTGTCGCTGCCGGCCGATTCGATGATCGTCTGGAGCGGCGTGCTCGACTGGTCGCGCGTGCTTCAGCCATTGATGACCAGCACCGCGCCGGCCGACGCCGAAGGCCTGACGCGCACGCTGCGAAAGGCGTTCGAGCTGTTGGAGGACTTCGGTCGGCGCGGCGCCCGATCGCTCGACCGGCGCGTCACGTTTGTGGTTGGTCGATTACCGGCCGCCGGCGCCGATGACTTCGAGCAGCCGACGCTCGCGCTCCTGCTCGATGTCGAGGACGAGGTCGCCGTCAGCGGCACCATCGACGGCCTGATGATGCTGAGCTGGACCTGGCTGACGACGCACTGGTCCGACTCGCCGGCATCCGAGCCCGGTGACTACGAGACGAGCGAGAACGAGGGCGCGGCGGTGAGACGTCTGGCGCTGGGGCGCCTGCTGGCCGAGCGGACACGCTGTCCGTTCTTTCGTCGCCTCGAGGTGGCCTGGACGGTGACCGATGGTCGCCTGATCGTTGCGACTTCCGCCCAACAGGTCGACCGCATTCTCGCCGCGCTGCGGGGGCGGTCGCCGCGGCTTTCGGACGACAAGGCGCTCGGCGCGCGGCCGCCGCCGGAGTGGCAGGGCGCCAACTGGATGCTGGTGCGCGGGCGTCCCGCCGCCGCGATGCTCGACAGTTGGCTCCGATTCGCCGAGCGGCGCGAGCCGCGCGTCATGGAAGCCGCGTTCTGGGAGGACTGGGCGCGGCGTCGCGTTGCAGCCCGCACGCGGCTCGGCGTCGGTGTGCGTGACGCGCCCGGCGGCAGGGCCGAGGCCCTCGTCGTCGAAGTCGCGCCGGATTCGCCGGCGGCCGAGCTTATCCGCGCCGGCGACGTGATTCTCGGCGTGTCGGGGCAGCCGCTGCCCGCATCCCAGCCGGCCCGGGCCGTGGCCGAGCGCTACCACTCCCGATCGTCGGCCGCCGGATTCCCGCTGACAATCCGGCGCGGCACGCAGGAGTTCGTGATCAATCTTCCCGTGGCCGCGCCGGCGGCGCGCCTCGACCCGCACAACTTCGACCCCGTGTCAGCCATTCGCGTCGTGGCCGAGTTTCTGCGTCACACGGACTCGATGACGGTCTGGACACGAACGCCCGGCCCGGACCGCACCGACGCTCGGGTCCGCCTGCGCTGGTCGCCGCCGCAGGCCGTGGAAAGATAACCACCACGCCTCGTCGATATAATGGACAAGCCGCCGATGCTCGCCAGATCGCGCGCCCGGCCGCTCGGCGAAGGCCTCGTCCTGACGAACGCGGGAGAACATGAACGCCACCCAGTCGAGTCGTCGATGCATCCGATCTCTCCGCGCATGCGGCGCGCTGTGCCTGATCGCGGGCTGCATCATCGTGCCGCTCCCGCCCGACAACGGCGGCGGTAGCAGCGGCGGCGGTGGAGGGAGCGTCCCGATGCCGGGACCAAATCCCATGACCGGCAACAGCGTGCAACTGCTGAACCAGTCGACCGCCGCGCTGTCGCTGACCTACCGCATCGAGGGTGCGGCGTCGCAGGGCGTGTTCGTCTCGTCCGGGCAGACCCAGACGGTCGCCAACGTGCCGACGTGCGCATGCTTCACCGTCGACAACTTCACGCCGTCCGGCGGCAGCGAAACCGAGGGCTTCTCCGTCGAGGTCTGTGCTCCCGCGACGGCCACGTTCTCGAACGCCTTCGGTCCGTTCCTCGCGATCACCACCGCGCTGTCGGGCGGCGGCGCGTCGACCGGCTCGGTGACCTTCAACCTGCAGAACAACTCGGGTCGCGACCTGGTCGTCTTCCCATTTGTCAACGGCGCTGCGCGAGCCTCGTTCAACTTCGGGCCTGGAGCCAGCACGTCCATCACCGTCGACCGATGCCAACGCCTGCGCGTGCTGGCGCGCTCGGCCAACAACTCGTTTCCGGATGTCTCCTTCGTCGAGTCCCCGGCCACCACCGCCGCCATCTACACCTACGAGTCATTCGGTAACATCGTGCAGGTGCTCAAGCAGCCGTAGGAGGGCACCGCATCCCTCCGTTTGCAACCGCGTGCCGCAGGCCGGAAGATGGGCCCGTGCCGCGACGCAGGAGCGCCCAGCCCGAACCCGGGACCGTCGTGCCGCCCTCCGGCTGGTCGCCGGACATGCCGCACCCGTGGGTGGTTGTCCGTTCGGTTGCTTACCACCCGTTTCTCTACGCCCGGATGATCGATCGGGCCGACCCGACCGCGCAGGCGGGCGATCTCGTGACCGTGTTCGACAGGCACGGGCAGGTCTTTGGACACGCACTCTATAACCCGCGCTCACAGATCGCCCTGCGCATGCTGCGGTACGGACCGGACGCGATCGACGCAGCGTTCTGGCGGCAGCGGCTCGCGCAGGCGTTCGCGCTGCGGCGGGAAACCCTGCGACTGGACGACACCACCGACGCCTACCGGCTGGTGCACGCCGAGGGCGACGGCCTGTCCGGGCTGGTGATCGAACGCTACGCCGACCACGTCGTGTTTGAACTGTTCTCCCTCGGCATGTACCGTCGCGCGGAGGAACTGGCGGCGCTCACCACCGAATTGCTCGGCCCGCCGCCCGCGTCGCCCGGCCGCCCCGGCTGGAAGGTCGTCATTCGCGCCGATGATCGCGCCCAGCAGCTCGAGGGCTTCCGCCACGCGCCCCGGCCAGCCGATGGTCCGCCGCGAGTGGTCGTACGCGAAAATGGCGTCCGCTTCCGGGTCGACGTCGTCGCGGGGCACAAGACCGGATTCTTCTGCGATCAGCGCGAGAACCGCGCCGCTCTGGCCCGGCTGGCGCGCGAGGCCTGCGTGCTGGACCTGTGCTGCTACACCGGCGGATTCGGCTTGATGTGCCGCTGTCTGGGCAAGGCGCGCGAAGTCACATCGGTCGATCTCGATGAAAACGCGCTGACGCTGGCGCGGGAGAACGCCGATCTGAACCAGGTTCGCATCGAGCATGTCCACGCCGACGCGTTCGTGTACCTGCGCCAGATGATCGCGCGGCAGCGGCGCTACGATCTCGTCGTGCTCGATCCGCCGAGGCTCATTCCGACGCGCGAGGCCATGCGCGAGGGCCGGCAGCGCTATCTTGATCTGAACAAACTCGCGCTGCAGGTCGTGCGGCCCGGCGGTGTGCTGCTCACCTGCTCGTGCAGCGGACTGATGCAGCGCGACGACTTCCTCGACATGCTGCGGCAGGCGGCCCGCATTTCGGGGCGAGCGATCACGCTTTTCAACTTCACCGGCGCAGGCCCGGATCACCCGGTGGCGCCCGACTGCCCGGAAACGTCCTACCTGAAGGCCGCGTGGCTGCGCGTGATGTGACCGCGCACGGGCGCGCATCGCCCGACACGGGGCGTCAGTTCGACGAGACGGTTGTTTCGGGCTCGGTCGGGGCCCGCTGCGGCGCCGCATCGACTCTCGCCGGCTGCTGGCCATCGTCGACAGGTCGAATGGCAAAGTCATCGCCGCTGAGCGTCACCTGCGCGTCCAGGTCTTCGTAGGCGTACATGGCGTCGAGCTTGCCGCTGGGCAGCCGCAGCCAGACGCCGACCGGCAGCTCCGTCCGCTGGTCGATGAGCAACTCCATGAGCTTGTTGGGAAACGGGTCCGTTGGCGGAAACCGCAACTCGAACTTGTGGGTCGGACGCTTCTCGACGCCCAGCGGCGTGACCCCGACGTACTGGATGCTGGCCGCCCCGTTCGCGTCGGCGATACGCTTCAGGGTGCGCTCCATCATCCGCGCCAGCCCGAAGTCCGTGATCGGGTTGCGGGCCTTCTGAAACGTCACGGCATCCTGCGGGTTGTAGTTCGCGACGACCGGCTTCATGCCGAGCAGTCCGTTCCGCGGCAGCAGCGCGACCTTGTCGCCGTTCTGACCGCGGACGAACAGCGCCTGATTGTATTCGCTCTCCTGATCCAGCCAGCGAAAGTGCACGCTGAACGGATCGGCTCGGAAGGCAGCCGCGATTCGCTCCTGGGGTCGCAGCGACGGCACGATACCGAGTCGCTCGCGACGAATGAAAGTCACGCGATACTGCTTCAACGCAGCGGCCTTGACTCGCACGCGCTCGAGAAATGCCAGCGGATCAGCGCCCGGCGAGGCCGGATCGACCGACGCGACCGGCGGCATCGGGGCCGACGGCGGCGCCGAGACCACCGGCGGCGCGGCAACAGACGGCTCCGGGAGTGACCCGGCCCGCGCGCCGGTCGATGCGGCGGATGACACCGACTCAGGCTTGTGCGGCTGGGCGCAGCCCGCCCATGCCATCATCGGGACGAGGACGACGGCCGCCCGCCGAGACAGACGGCGCGCTGGCGGGGCCATGATTTCAGATAAACACAGTCCATTGTTCGTATGACGCATGGGCGAATGATAGGTCGGCCGTGACGCTGAGGAAACCGGGCAAACGAAAAACCGGTCCGGCGGGTCGGAATACCGCGCGCGGCATTCTCAACCGGCGGCGGCGGCGATACAGTCCCCGGCGACGCGCGACGAGGAGCGCTCATGTCGACTGTTCTGCCTCGCTGGTGCGGCGATCTTCACGGCCTGCTGCCGGCCGATGTGCTCGGTCTTGTCGTCGCGCTGGCGTCCATTCTCTGCGGCGCGGCAGTCGGCTACGAGCGCCGCCGCCGCGAGAAGCCGGCAGGCATGCGCACCCTGATGCTGGTGTGCCTGGGATCCTGCATATTCACGCAGGCCGGCATCTGGCTGGCGGGCCCGAACGGTGACGCCGGCCGGGTGGCGGCGCAGGTGGTGACGGGCATCGGGTTCCTCGGGGCCGGGGCCATCATCCACGAACGCGGACTGGTCATCGGCGTCACGACGGGGGCGGCCATCTGGGCAACGGCCGCGATCGGCGTCATCCACGGCACGGGCCACGTCGCGGCCGGGCTGGTCTTCACCGCCCTGATCCTCTTCACGCTCAGCGTCGAGCGCGGCCTCGAACCTTGGCTGTACGGACCATGCGAGTTTCAGACCGTCCGTGTGGAGTTCGACCCGGCCGACGGCCGCTCCGGGCCGCTGATCCAGGCCGTGCTCGATGAACACCACGCCGGCCTCGGGGGTGTCACGCACCCGACCGATGACAGCATCGTGGTCCGCTACTGCGGACGGCACCCGCCTCACCGTGTCTGGCTGACCGATATGGCAGCACTGCCGTGCGTGCGTCGGATCATGCCGGTCAGCGGACAGGCTCCCGCCGGCTGACGCCCCCCGTCCTCGCAGCCCTGCCAGACGGCCTCATTCGACTTGAATTCACGCGCAGAATTTGACGGGATTTTCGCTGCGGGACGACCGCGAAACCCGCCGATGCCGATTCCGCCTTGAAAAGCGTTCTCGCCGGGAGCGATTCTGACATGAAGATCAGATCGACTCACCTCGGCACGCGGATGGGCCGGTTCGAATCGGCGCTCCGCGTGGTATTCGGAATCACGGGCGGAGCAGTATTCGCCGCGCTCAGCATCGATCGGACCGGTGCCGGGCACCCGGACGGGTTGGACGAACGCCCCGCCCCGCAGACCGTCAACACGGTGCTCGACGGACCGCCCGATCGCCGCGCCAGGGAGGGCAACGCGATCGGTGCGGACGTCATGCGCTGGCCGTACGCGCAGTCGGCTGACTCCGCGAGGCAGGCCCCCGCCACGGCGTCGGCCGGACGCCTTGCATCCGCGACGCCGGCGGGACGTTCGACAGCGGGAGCGCCGCCGATCGCCATGCCTCCGACCGCGCACGAGTCGGTCATGTGCCGGTCGGTCGAATCGGCACGGCCGCGAGCGCCGCCGGCAGGCCGGGCCTCTCAACGCCCGCCCGTCGTGGGCCCGCCCGGCGCCCCGCCGTCACTGATCGCCACACGGAACAACTCTCCATCGGGCATCGCTGCCACTTCCCGACCCGCCGCCTCCAGCTTGTCATAGGGAACGTTCAGGAATCGCCTCCTGAACGCGGGCGTCAGTTCCATGATGACCGTTTCGCCGGTTGACTTCCGCGCGAACGTCGTGCGCATCTGCTCGGCCGGAGCCTCCCGAACGATGAGGTTGAGCTTGCCGGCCGACGCACCGGTCGCGGCCTGCACGCCGTCCGCGATGCACGAATACTGCACCTGCGGCGGGCATTCGTGCGTCACGATGAGGTCGAAGCTGCCGCGCTTCATGCCCATCTCCTGAAGCGCGCGGCGGCCCATGCGATAGCCCGCCACCGCCCACGGGCCGGCCATGCCGTGAATCGCGGCGACCTCAGTGAGCACCTGTTCGAGATCGGAGCCATCGCCGACGCGGAAGGTCATGCTGGCCCACCAGCTCTCCCAGCCGTGGTCCGCGTCGGCGCGACTGCTCGCCGCGATCCGGTGCGTCCGCAGGAACCACAGGCCCGGACGATCGAAGGTGAACTCGACATCGCCGTGGCGATCCGTGCTGGCGGTCTGCGCGTAGCCGTGCTGCGGCAGCCCGTCCCGGCCGCTCGAGACCAACGCATCAGCCAGCGGACGCCCTTCGAGCATCACTCGCACGCGAACCGGGCGATTCGGCTGCCACGTGGCGGGGTCTGACAGCGGGACGATTTCGAGTCGATGCCCGACGGGCGGGCACTCGCTCCCGGAGTCACCGACTCGCAGGTAGGCCTTGGCGAACTTGGTGTAGTGCTCCTTCTGCGGCCCGACTCCCCTGGTCTCGAGCTGCCGCAGGGCTTCGTCCGCTCGCTCGCTTCGCAGGTAGTCCACGAAGCGGTCTCGCGCCATTTCGATCGGTCGCGGCTTCAGCGCGACCGCCACAACCAGCGTGCCCGACTGCTGAGCGCGAAATGATGCCGCCAGCTCCGTGCCATCGATGGCGAAGTCGGTGATTGCCTGCCGTCCCCCGGGGCCGAGCACGATCCACTCGGCGACCCGATCCGGCTGCGTGGCGTGCGCGCTGCGCGGGAAGTGTTCGGAGGTAATGAACGCGGCTCGAACCGCATCGCCCGGCGCTGCGCTGCCTCGATCGAGCACGACCCACGAGTCGTGGGCCGCGCTGGGCAGGGCCGCGGCCAGCAGGGCGATTGCCGTTGCCCAACAGGCGGAACGAATGGACATGACTGCTCCAGTCGCGGGTGCGCGCATTTCCGCCGCGCGCGTTCGGACGCTATCCTAACGGCTGGCGTAACGATGGCACCGGGCCGCGGGGGCCCGCGATTGCGGTCGAATCGCCCGGCGACCACGAGACGCCTCGACATGGACCAACCGCAACTGATCGCTCTGTCGGGTACCGCCGCCGCAATCGCGTTCACCCACACGATTCTCGGCCCTGACCATTACATCCCCTTTGTCGCCATGTCCAAAGCCGGCGGCTGGTCGCCGCTGCGGACCTTGGTCGTCACGGTATTGTGCGGGATCGGGCATTGCGCCAGCTCGGTGTTGCTCGGGGCCGTCGGCATCGCGATCGGAACCGCGGTCGGAAAGCTCGAGTGGATCGAGGGCATCCGCGGCGACCTGGCGGGCTGGTTGCTGCTCGGCTTCGGACTGGCGTACACGGTCTGGGGTCTGCGGCGGGCGTGGCGCCATCGGCCGCATGCGCATTGGCACGCCCACGGCGACGGCACCGTGCATTCGCATACGCACGTGCACGACGTCGAACACGCGCACGTGCACGCTTCCGACGCGAAGCCGAATCTCACGCCGTGGATCCTCTTCACCATTTTCGTGTTCGGACCCTGCGAGCCGCTGATTCCGCTGCTGATGTATCCGGCCGCGCGGCACAGCGTTGTCGGAGTGGCGCTGGTGACGGCGATCTTCAGCATCGTCACCATCGCCACGATGACCGCCCTGGTGATGCTCGCCCGGCAGGGGCTCGGCCGCCTGCCCCTGGCGCGATTCGAGAGATACACGCACGCCGCAGCCGGGATCGCCGTCACGATCTGCGGCATCGCGGTCACACTCGGCTTGTAGCCGCGCCGCTGCCGCGCACGCCGGCCGGCACGATCGTTCGTGAGGCCTACGGCGCGCTCCAGGAGATCCTCGGCCACGGGCGGGCGAGCACCGCCGCCGCCCAGGCGCGCAGGTCGGTCGCCGCACTTGGCGCTAGATGCGCCGTGCCCGGACGCGAGAGCCAGTAGTCCAGGTTGCCGGCGATGTAGTAATCGCAGTAGGTGAGGTCCCAGAGGAACAAATCGCCCTCGGCGCCGCAGGCCGCCAGCGACCGTCCGTCCGGGCTGAACGCCACGCCGAAGAGTGTGCGCGTCGGGCCGGACAACGTCGCCAGGCACTTGCGCGTGGTCACGTCCCACAACTTGACGTGGCGTCCCCGACCGGTGCTGGCGAGGATGATCGAGTCCGGGCTGAACGCCAGGCTGAACACGTCGTCGCGGTCCCGCTCAAGCTCACCGACCGGCGCGCCGCTGCGTCCATCCCACAGGCGAATGGTGGCGTCGTCCCCGGCCGACGCCAACACGCGGCCATCGGGCGAGTACGCCAGGCAGCGCACCTGACCGGCGTGGCCGGTCAGCACGGCGACACGCTCGCCGGAGTCGAGACTCCACAGCGCCAGATCGGTGCGCCCCTCGCAGGCAGCCAGGAGCCGGCCATCCGGGTGGTATGCGACCGACGGACGCCGCCGGAAGTCCTGCGGACCGCGCAGCTCCAGCAGCCGGCCGGCCGATTCGAGATCCCAGACGCGAACCGCGCCGTCGTCGCTGCTGGAAGCGAACGTGCGGCCGTCCGGCTGGATCGCGACGTCGATCACACGATCGTCATGGCCGTCAAAGACGTGGCGGCACAGGCCGGGCGTGCCGGCGGATGGATCCCAGACGCGCGCTGTTCGGTCATAGCCCGCGCTGGCCAGCCAGCGACCGTCGGCACTGATGGCCAGCGACGAGACCGGCTCGGTGTGCCCGCTCCAGACCGCCCGTTGCGATGCGTCGGATACGTTCAGCACGCGAATGGCGCCGTCCTCACATCCGACGTAGAGGGTGCGCGAGTCCGGACTGAAGCACAGCGAGAGCAGCGTGCCATCGATCAACCGGCGCTGCTGGCATGGCCCGCCCAGCCGCGTGTCCCACAGCTTGACGGTGTGGTTCAGGTCCAGCGACGCCAACAGTGGGGTGCCGGGCAGGTAGCACACCCGCGCGACCGCATCGGCGTGGCCGGGCAGCGTGGCCAGCAACCGACCGGCGAGCGGATCCCAGACTCGCACGGTCTTGTCGAAGCCGCACGAGATGACCTGCCGTCCATCCGCGCGAAACTCAACCGTGTTGACGAAGCCGGAGTGGCCGGCCAGCGTGTGAAGCGGGATTCCGGTCCGGGCATCCCAGACCCGCACCATGTCATCGCCGTCGGCCCCTGACGTGGCCAGCAGCGAGTTGTCCGTGGTGAAGCGTGTTCCGCGAACGTGGGCACGATGGCCGACCGCCGACCATAGCAGCCTCGCGTCAATCGGTGTCGCGCCGGAGCTGATCGCCGAAAGGTCAAACAGGTCGACGCCGCCGCCAAGCAGCCCCCGGATCAGGCGCGTCGAGTCGGCGTTGAATGCGATGGTGGTGATGAGCTCCGGCGCTTCGTGCAGCGCCGCGACCTGCTTCAGCTCCGGCGCGTCCGGCAGGTCGCCGGGGTCCGGCAGGCGCCAGACCGACACGCCGCGGCTGTTGACCACCACGGCAAGCAGGCGACCGTCTGAACTCAGGCCCACGCTCGTCACCGCTCGGCTGCCGACGTCCAGCATCCTCCGGGGAAATCGAAGCTCGGTGAGCATGGCTGGCCGGCCAGCGTCCCAGCAATACAAGCGGCGACCGGAATCGAGCAGCACGACGCGGTCGCCCGACTGATCGACGTGCACGGACAGCGGCTCGAACGGCGGCAGCTCACCGTGGTCGATGGCGGCGGCCGAAGCCGTGTTCCATCGCCGCCACCGCCCGCCGGCGTCGAACGCGAGAACCACGCGCCCGTCGCCGCTGAGCGCGGACCAGGTTCGGCCCGACATCTGCGCGGACCACGTGCGGACGCACGGGGCGGCGGCGTACAACTCCCACAAGGCCCAGTAGGCCGCGCGCCGCGCGACCTGCCGCGACGGCTCGATCACGTCTGGCGCGCCGATATCTCCCGGCGGCGCGAGGAATTCACCCCAGATCAGCGGCTCGGCGGCCGCCACGTTTCCCGTCGAACCCAGCGACCGCCCGCGCTCGAGTCGGCTCTCGCTCAGCGCGGCGGCGAGTTCCGCGGCGCGCTGACCAACGGCGCGCTCCGCGACGATCGCCCGGTCGCGTTCCTGGGCGCGCGACCGGGCCAGCACCGCCATGGTGATGGCGAATCCGGTCGCCAGCATGAGGAACCCCGCGCCGATCGCCAGCGGCGTACGGTAACGGCGGGCCGTCTTCCGCAGCATGTACCAGTGGCTGTCGCGTTTTGCGTCGATCGGCTCGCCGCTGAGGAAGGCCACCAGGTCTCGACGCAGCGCGGCCGCCGACTGGTAGCGGCGATCCCGGGACTTGGCCAGGGCTTTCAGGATAATGGTGGAAAGATCATCGTCGATTCCGGCCGCGATGTCGGAAGGGCGCCGCGGCTCGACTTCAGAGATGTTATGCAGAATCGCCGAAAGCGAACCCGCGACCGAGTACGGGAACTGCCCGGTCACCGCCTCGAACAGCATCACGCCGATGGCGTACACGTCGGTGCGCGTGTCGATCAGGCCGCTGGCGCCGCGCAGTTGCTCTGGCGCGGCGTAGCTGAACGTGCCCAGAAAGTCGCCGGTGCGGGTCATGTTCGCGCTGAGCGGGTCCAGTTCCTCGCCGACGGCCTTCGCCAGCCCGAAGTCGAGCACGTGCGGCTCGCCCGCGGCGTCGATCAGAATGTTGGCCGGCTTGAGGTCGCGGTGAATGATGCCGCACTGATGGGCGTAGCTGACCGCGTCGCAGATCTTGCAGAACAGTCGGAGCCTGTCGCCCAGCGGCGCGCCGGCCGCCCGGACCCGCTCCAGATACGCGTCCAGCGGCTGGCCATCGACGTATTCCATGACGTAATAGTGCGAGCCGTCGGGACTCTCGCCGCTCTCGAAAATGCTGACGATGTTGGGGTGGCGCAGCCGGGCGACAATCTCGATCTCGCGCTCAAAGCGATGCCGCTGGCGGGAGGTCGCAAACGCGCCGCGGAGCAGCACCTTGATCGCGACGGTGCGCTTGGTCGCACGCTGGAACGCGCGATACACGACGCCCTGACCACCACGGTGCAGTTCGCCCTGCACATCATAACCCGCCAGCCCCGGCGACTTCGTGAGCATCGCGGCGGCCGATCCGCCCGGCTCAGCGCGCACGTTCCCGCGGCCGAGGCGCGCAAGCATGACCTGGTTCTCACGCACGCGCCGCGCGCGGACCCGGCAGCGCGGGCACGTCTCGATGTGGCCCAGCATCGCCTCATCCGGCGTGGCGCCGCTCAGCGCCTTCTCAAGCTCATCGATTGCCGGACAACGCGACATGGAATCCACACGGGGCTGTGGCGGCACGCGCCGTCACCAATGTTCCCACCCCCCAGACCGATGTCCAGAAGACTTGACGCAGGGAGGACAATCCCCAACTCCAAGCGGCAACGTTCGATAACAGCGGTTGCCTCACCCCTGCCCGGTTGTCCGACCCGGCCGCACCGGGCAACACCCACGGCCCGGACCGGCCGGCTGCGGATCCTGTGTATGACGAGAGACCTACCATCGGGGGGCGGGGAATGCCCGGGACAGGGATCGAACCTGCACTCTCTTGCGAGAACTAGGCCCTCAACCTAGCGCGTCTGCCAATTCCGCCACCCGGGCGATCAGGGGCTGAAAGTCGCATCTTAATGTTACCCGCCGATGCGTCAAACGGCAGCGGTCGATCGGTCGCCGACATGGCCGAACGCTGCGCCGCTGACGGCCGGACGGGCGACGGTCAGCCGCGCGCCGACGCGAGATTCTCCATCGTCCGCGCCAGTTCGACGTCGCGCGACGTGACCCCGCCCGCGTCGTGCGTCGCCAGGTCAACCCGCACCGTCCGATAGACGTTGAACCACTCGGGGTGGTGATTCATGCCTTCGGCGACCAGGGCCACTTCGGTCATGAACCCGAACGCCCGAACGAAGTCCTTGAACTGGTACTCGCGGTGCAGCTTGCCCCCCACGTATGTCCAGCCCGGCAGGCTGTCCAGGGCGGTCCGGATGTCGGCCTCGGACATCCGCGGTGATGCGGCGCTCATCTTGCTTTCTCCCATGGTTCCCTCGACCCGACCAGGGCCTTGAATCGTACTACCTCCACCAACGCCCGGCCACGTGCGGCACGGCAATGCGGCCGAAGGCGAGCCAGGCGCGTACAATGGTAGAATTCGGCGGCCGGCCAACCGATACAATCCGGGTCAGCCGGGAGCAACGCCGACCTTGCAGCGCGGAGCCGGGAAACTCGTGATTGCTCGCAGCTTGCCGTTCGCCATCCTGACGATCTCGGTCTGCCTGCTGACCGCCGAGGCAGCCTGGGCGTGGGGTCCGCTGACACACGTCCGACTGGCCGAACAGGTGCTCTCGCAGCTCTGGCTGCTGCCGGCCGGCGTGGCCGCGCTGCTGGCCCGGCACGCCCGCGAATACATCTTCGGAAACATCGCGGCCGACGTCGTCTTCGCCAAGAAGCTGAGCCGCATCAAGCAGATCTGCCACCAGTGGTCGACCGGGTTCTCCCTGCTCGAACGCGCAGAGTCAGACGCGGGCCGGGTGTTCGCGTATGGCTACCTGTCGCATCTGGCCGCCGACACGATCGCGCACAACAAGTTCCTGCCGCTTCAGATTCTATCCAGCGGCACCACCGTCACGTTCGGCCACCTCTACTGGGAACTTCGGGCCGACTCGACGCTGCCGAGCGATTACTGGTTTGACCTGCGCCGATCGCTGCATCAGCGGCACGACGAAGCGCACGACCTGCTCGCCGACCATCTGACGCGCACGCTGCTCCCTTATGGCGTCAATCGCCGCATCTTCCAACGCATCAACCTGCTCGCTTCCGCCCGCCAGTGGCACCAGACCATGCGGCTCTGGTCGCGGTTGTCGCGCTGGCCGCTGGACACCGAGACGCTGGCCGACTTCCACGCCGAGTCGATCGAGCGCATCGTGTCGGTGCTTGAGCGCGGCCCGTCATCGGCCGTGCTGTACGACGACCCCAACGGCAACTCGACGCTGGCCCATGCCCGCCGACAGAAGCGACTCCTGCGACAGCTTCGCCGGGCCCGCCTGCCGCTGGCCGGGATCGTCAGCGAGACCGTCCGCAATCACGTCCCGCGGCCGCGCGGCTCGCTGTCGCTGGCGGTCGTGCCGCCGGCTCGCCCCGAGAAGTTCTCGGGGAACATCGTCAGTTGATGCTTCTCCAGAATGAACTTGTGTACCGGCGCATCCACCGGCAGCGGGTATTGGCCGCTGAAGCAGGCCGTGCAATAGCGCTCGCCGGCATGCCGCGCACAGGCGAGCAACCCTTCCAGCGAAAGGTACGCGAGCGATTCGACGCCGAGAAAGTCGCGGATCTCGTCGACTGAACGCTGCGCCGCGATCAGCTCGCGGCGGCTCGGAAAGTCGATGCCGAAAAAGCACGGATGCCGGATCGGCGGGCTGGCGATCCGCATGTGAATCTCTCGCGCCCCCGCCGCCCGCAACGCCCCGATCTTGTTGCGCGTGGTGGTCCCGCGCACGATGGAATCCTCGACCACCACCAGCCGACGGCCGCGGACCGATTCGCGAATCACGTTGAGCTTCATCTTCACAGTCAGGTCGCGGGCCGACTGTGTCGGCATGATGAAGCTGCGCCCGGCGTAGTGGTTCACCGTGAAGCCGCGGCCGTGCGGAATGCCGCTCTGCCGGCTGTAGCCGATGGCCGCGCACCGCCCGGCGTTCGGAATCGCCACCACCAGGTCGGCTTCGGTCGGCGCTTCGGCCGCCAGTCGCGCCCCGCACTCGACTCGGAACTGGTGCACGTTCTGGCCGAATACGTCGCTGGCAGGGTCTGAAAAATAGACATGTTCGAATATGCAGTGCGCCGGATGGATCTGCTGGGGCGACGCGAAGGTCCGCGAAGCCAGCCCGTCGGTGGTCAGCGTCACGATTTCGCCCGGCTCCACCTCGCGGACGAACTGGGCATCGACGATGTCCAGCGCACATGTCTCGCTGGCCGCGCAGTACGCTCCATTCTCGAGCCGCCCGATCACCAGCGGCCGGAATCCGAACGGATCGCGGCACGCCTCGATGCGATCCGGAGATTGCACCAGAAGACAGTACGCGCCCTGAAGATGCGTGAGAACGTGGCCCAGCGGGTCCGGCCGGGACTGGTGGCGCGGGTTGGCGAGCAGGTGCACGATGACTTCGGTGTCGCTCGACGTCTGGAAGATCGCCCCCTCGGTCTCGTACTCCGCTCGCAGCAGGGCCGCGTTCACCAGGTTGCCGTTGTGGGCCACGGCCACCTGCCCCCGGGCGTACTGAATCAGCAGCGGCTGCGCGTTCACAACGTTCGGCGAGCCGGTCGTCGAGTATCGGACGTGCCCGATGGCGTGGGGCGCCCGGAGTTCCTCCAGATTCTCGGCCCGGAACACCTCGGTCACCAGCCCGAGGCCGGCGTGCCGCCACATGCGGACGCCGTCCGATGCCACGATGCCGGCGGCCTCCTGCCCACGGTGCTGGAGCGCATAAAGTCCGCGGTAGGTCAGCATCACGGCATCCGGGTGTCCGAACACACCGAACAGGCCGCATGATTCGCGGGCATCGACCGGCATGGCTCATCCTTCCGGCTGGACGGCGCGCAACCCGCCCGGCACGGATGCGGTCCGCAAACCGTGCGCGTCGATCGGCGCGCACCGGGACGGAACCAGGGCGGAGTATAGTCGGTCGCACGACGGGCGCAATGCGTCCCGGCCGCGACCGCCGGTCGCACTGGACATTTGGAGGCGACGGCCGTTGAATTGGGCAGACGCCCATATCGAGGTCGAAACATGGCCGAGCCGTTTGACATCGTGGTCGTCGGGAGCATCAACATCGACCTCGTGATGCGCGTGACGCGCCCGCCCCGGCCGGGCGAGACTGTCATGGCGCGCGACCTGGTGACTATCCCGGGCGGAAAAGGCGCCAACCAGGCGGTCGGCGCGGCGAGGCTGGGCGCCCGCACCGCGCTGGTCGGCCGCGTCGGACGTGACGACTTCGGCACGCGCCTGCTGAATGAGCTGAAAGCCCAGCACGTGGACATTCGCCACGTCACGCCCACCGACGGTCACGCCACCGGCCTCGCCATGATCACGGTCGACGAGAAGGGCGAGAACGCCATTTGCGTCGCGGCCGGCGCCAACCACCGACTCACGCCGTCCGACGTGGACGCCGCCGTCGAGACGCTCAAGCGCGCCAAGGTCTGTCTGATGCAGCTTGAGCTCCCGCTGGCGACAGTGGAGCACGCCATCGAGCTGTGCCGCAAGGCCGGCGTCGAGACCATCCTCGACCCGGCGCCGGCGCCACACCGGCCGCCGCGAGCGCTGTTCGGCGTCGACATCATCTGCCCGAACCTGCTGGAGGCTCAGACTCTGACGCAGGAGTCACCCGGGACGCACGCCGAGGAGACGCGGGCGCTGGCGGCGGCGCTGGCCGCCTACGGCGCAAAGCATGTCGTCATCAAGCTCGGCGAGCGCGGCGCGGTCGTCTGCGACGGCAACGGCTGCGAAGTGATCCCGCCCCACCGCATCACCCCCGTGGACACCACCGCCGCCGGGGACGCCTTCGCGGCCGCGCTGGGATACGCACGCGCCAAGGGCGACCCCCTGATCGAAGCTGCCCACTTCGCGAACGCGGCCGGCGCGGCGGCCTGCCTCAAGTTCGGCGCGCAGCCTTCGCTGCCGACGCTCCACGACGTGCTGCAACTGCGCCGCGCGTGAGTCCCCGCGACGCCCTTATGCTTCCCGGTGTGCGCTCGACCGCGCGTCGCGCAGCCGCGCTCCAGCCACGGCCAACGCCGCAATGACCGTCATCGTGCCCCACAACATCGACCCCAGCGAAGACATGCGCTCGCGACCGGCACGCGTCAGCAGGTCGCCGGTCAGCGACGCCAGCGCAAAGCTCGCGAGCGTCAGCCCCAGCACCCAGCGATCGAGCTGGTCGCGGGAGGCCGTGCGCCGCAGATACGCCAACAAGGCAACGTGCGCGGGGATCAGGAGAGTCAGGTGCCCGGTCCATGTGTAGCCGGAGAGCACCAGCGTCGTGGCCGCGACCATGCTCCAGTCCATCATGAGCGGGAGTGAATCGCCGGGCCGGTGCTCCCCGCGACAGCTCCACGCCAGCAGCCCCAGGAGTCCGGCCGCGACGGCCCGCTGGATCCAGGTCACGACGCGCGGGTCGGGAGACGCCAGGACCCAGGGCCGCTCATCCGGCGGACCCAGCTCGGTACGACCCAGCAACCGATTCGTCACGGCCGCCAGCGACTGGTTCATGCCGGGGGAATAGATCGCGCCGGAGGCGGCATATCCCCGCACGACGTGGTCGTACCACTGCCTCAGCAGTTCGGCATTCTGCCTGGGAGTCAGCACGGCCAGCGGCACCACCCCCAGCATCAGCGTGGCCCCCACGGCGAACCCCACACATGCCCGCCACTGCCGCCGATACGCGAGATAGACGGCGAACAGCGCGGGGGTCACCTTGAGACTGGCGACGACCGCCACCAGCAGCCCACAGAGGAGCGGGCGCCCACTGGCCAGGCACCAGAGACCCGTCACGACGCCGAGCGTGATGAAGATGTTGATATTCCCATGCCCGAGATCGGAAACGAAGAACCGCAGGCTCATGATGACCGACGCGATCCGAAGCCAGAGCGGCAACGCGTCGCCGGCACCGGCCAGTCGCCACGAGAGCCCGAATATGACGACCAGCGAGAGATACTTCGAGACCTGCCAGATCACGGCCGCCGCCGGCTGTGACAGCTCGGCGAGTGGGCGGATCAGCACGAGGAAGGCGGGCGGATAAAGGTAGTCCGGGTGCGCTTCGTAGAACCGCTCCTCGCTCCCCAGGGCGCGGGCCTGCGGCAGCCAGCGCTTGAGGGTCGGCAGGCGCCGCTCCATGCCGCGGAGAAAGCCGCGGAGATCACGCACGCAAAAGGCGATGAGCACGACCGCCAGCGCAATGCGAAGCGCCGAACGACCGATGGCGGTGTGAACGCCAGACATCCCGTGGCGCTAAAGCGACAACGGCGAGAGCGGCAGACCGAAATAGTCGGCCACCGGCTTATTGGTCACCTTGCCGTGGTCCATGTTCACGCCCTGCGCCAGGCCCGGATCTTCCTTGCAGGCGACCTTCCAGCCCTTGTTCGCCAGCCGCAGGACGTACGGCAGCGTCGCGTTGGTGAGAGCAAAGGTGCTCGTGCGGCCGACCGCGCCCGGCATGTTCGCGACGCCGTAGTGCACGATCCCGTCCACCATGTAGGTCGGCTCGGCATGCGTGGTCGGACGGATGGTCTCCACGCAACCGCCCTGGTCGACCCCGACGTCCACGATGACCGCGCCGTGCTTCATCAGCGACAGGTAGTCGCGCGGCACGAGAATCGGGCAGCGCGCTCCGGGGATCAGCACCGCCCCGATCACCAGGTCGGCGCGGGACACCTGCTTCTTGATCTGAACCGGGTCGGAGAACAACGTCTGCACGTTGGCCGGCATCACGTCCGACAGGTAGCGCAACCGATCGACGTTGATGTCCATGATGACCACGCGGGCGCCCAGACCGGCCGCCACTTTGGCCGCGTTGGTGCCCACCACGCCGCCGCCCAGGATGGTCACGTGCGCCGGCTCGACCCCCGGCACGCCGCCCAGCAGGATGCCTCGGCCCATCATGGGGCGCTCCAGATACTTCGCGCCCTCCTGAACGCTCATCTTGCCGGCCACCTCGCTCATCGGCGTCAGCAGCGGCAATCGACCCTCGCGGTCGGTCACCGTCTCGTAGGCGATGGCCACGCAGTTGCTCTCGAGGCAACGCAGCGTTAAGGCCTTGTCGGCCGCGAAGTGGAAATAGGTGAACACCACCTGACCCGGCCGCATCATCTGGATTTCGGCGGGCTGCGGTTCCTTCACCTTCACGATCAGGTCGGCCCGCGACCAGACATCCCGGGCGGTCTGCACGATCGACGCCTCCGCCTGGACATAGTCCTCGTCGGAGAAGCCCGACCCCGCGCCGGCCTGCGTCTCCACCAAGACCTGGTGGCCCGCCGACTTGAGCGCGATCACACCCGCCGGAACCATGCCGACGCGGTACTCGTCCGACTTCACCTCTCGCGGAACGCCGACGATCATGGGGGAGCACCTCCGGAAGGGCCCGCCGCAGCGGGCGAAAACGGCGACGAATCGCGATCAGGATACTCGACTGTCCGGGAACCCGGCAAGAAACCCGAACGCCGGCGCGCCTGCCGAAGCGGGTGAGAAAGACCGCGCGGCCGATGCCGTTTGCTCTTCGGACGCCTCGACGCGAGCCGGCGGAGTCCCCCAGGCGCCTGTTCAGCGCACGTCAGGCAGGAGCACGATCTCATGAACGCGAATCGTCGTCAGTTTCTCCGGGGTCTCGCCGCGGCCGGCGGCGCCGCGATCGTCGGGGCGCGGCCCTCGACCGCATGGCAGGCCGATGCCGGCGGCGGAAAGTTGCCGCCGCGCGGAGGCAAACGACTTCTGATCCTCGGCGGCACCATGTTTCTCGGGCCGGCTGTCGTGGAGGCCGCCCGTGAGCGCGGCTACGCCATCACCCTCTTCAACCGCGGAAAGACCAATCCGCAACTGTTCCCCGATGTGGAGAAGCTCCAAGGCAATCGGGACGGCGACCTCAAGTCGCTCGAGGGACGCCGCTGGGATGTCGTGGTCGACACCTCCGGCTATGTGCCGCGCGTGGTGCGCGATTCAGCCACGCTCCTCTCGGCCGCGCGACAGTACGTCTTCATCTCGACCATGTCGGTCTACAGTGACAACAGCAAGCCGGGCGCTGACGAAACCGCCCCGGTCGGCAAGCTCGCCGACGAAAGCACCGAGAAGATCACGGGTGAGTCCTACGGCCCGCTCAAGGCCCTGTGCGAGCGCGCCGCCGAGGAAGTCATGCCCGGCCGCGTCACAGTGGTGCGCCCGGGCCTGATTGTCGGTCCGCGCGATCCGTCCGACCGCTTCACGTACTGGCCGGTGCGGGTCAAGCGCGGCGGCGAGGTACTCGCGCCCGGCACGCCGGATGACCCGGTGCAGTTCATCGACGTCCGCGACCTGGCGGCGTTCATCATTACGCTGATTGAGAACCGCACCATGGGCATCTTCAACGCCACCGGGCCGGACAAGACGCTGACCATCGGCACGCTGCTCGACACGTGCAAGTCGACCACCCGCAGCGATGCCCGCTTCACCTGGTGCGACGCCGATTTTCTCGCCGAACACAAGGTCTCACCGTGGGGCGACATGCCCGTCTGGGTGCCGCCGACCGGCGAGTCGGCCGGCTTCGCCCGCAGCAACGTCGCGAAGGCGGTCAAGGCCGGCCTCCGCTTCACGCCGCTCTCGGACACCGTGCGAGACACCCTCGCCTGGTTTGAGACGCTCCCGGCCGATCGGCAGGCAACGCTCAAGGCCGGCATCGCACCGGACCGCGAGAAGGAGGTTCTCTCGGCGTGGAGCAAACGAAACCGTAAGAGCTGAGGCGGGCACTCCAGCGGCCGTTCCGGCGAACAGTCGATCACGCGGGCGGCTGCGCCAGCCTGAGTTCTCATCGTTGCGCCGGCGCGTGACGCGGCCCTCCGGCGGCATCCCCGCCAGGGCGGCTGGCCCAGCACCAAGCCACCATGACGACGACTGCCAACGAATCACCGCCCGATGCGACCGACCCCCGGGCACATCGCGCTGCCCTCTCGGCGCGCCTGGCCGCATTCACCGCGATACAGCCCGGCGAGCGCGCCGCGCTGCACTGGTCCGCGGCCTGCTTCTTCTTCCTCATGGCCGGCTATTACGTGCTGCGGTCGATCCGCGACGCCCTCGGGACCGAGAACGATGAACGCGTGCTCCAGCGACTGTTCCTCGGAACCCTCATCGGCACGGTCGGCGCGATCATCGCCTACTCGTGGCTGGTCAGCCGATACCCGCGGTCCGTGTTCCTCCCCCTGGTCTACCGGTTCGCGCAGCTCAACCTGCTGATGTTCGCGGCCGCGATGGCGCTCCTGCCGGCCGGCACCCAGAAAATGGCGTCGTGGGCGTTCTTCGTGTGGCTCAGCGTCTTCAACCTGTTCGCGGTCGTGGTGTTCTGGAGTTTCATGGCCGACCTGTTCACCAGCGAGCAAGGGGCGCGGCTGTTCGGGTTCGTCGGTGCCGGCGGCACCCTCGGCGCGGCCGCCGGAGCGTTTCTGAACACGCGACTCGCCGGTCATCTCGGCGTGGTGCCACTGCTGCTGCTCTCGGTGGTCATGCTGGAGATTGCCCTGCTCTGTCTGCGGCGCCTGCGACGGCTGTCGGCGTCCAGCCCGGTGCTGTCGTCCGCCGCGGGTTCGAACGTCGTGATCCGCGAGGGTGGCGTGTTTGAGGCGCTGGCTCGCGTGCTCTATTCGCCGTACCTGCTGGCCATCGTGGTCTGCATGCTGATGTACACCTTCAGCACCACGTTTCTCTATTTCCAGCAGGCCGACATCGTCCGAGCGGGCATTGCCGTGCGCGAACAGCGAACGATCTACTTCGCACGGATCGACCTGTACATCAACGCCGTCACGCTCGCGCTGCAACTGCTCGCCACCGCGCGGCTGGTCCGAATCCTGGGCGTTGGCGGCTCAATCGCCGTGCTGCCGGCCGTCACGGCGGCTGGCTTCGCCATCCTGGCCGGCCGGCCGACGCTCGACGTGCTGTTCTGGTTTCAGGTGGTCAAGAACGCCGCCAATTACGCCGTCGGTCGCCCGGCCCGGGAGATGCTGTACACGGTCCTCCGCCCGGAGGAGAAGTACAAGTCGAAGGGTTGCGTTGACACGCTCGTGTTCCGGGCCGGCGACGCGGTCAGTGCATCCGGCTACCGGCTGGTCGCCGCGGCGGGCAGCGCCGCCCTGTTGACCGCCGTGGTGGGGATGGCCGCGGCCTGGATCGGCGCCGGCTGGCTGCTCGGCCGCTGGCAGGCCGCGCGGGCGGCACACGTCGGCCGGATGTCGAGCAGCTCTTGATGGGACAACGCCCGCGGTCTACTTCTTGACTTCGAATTCCGCGTCGATCACGTCGTCATCCTTCTTTCCACCAGCGGACTTGCCCGCTCCGACGGTCTCTTCGGCGCCCCTGCCCGCCTTCTTGGCGGTCTCCTCATAGATGATCTTCCCGATCGCCTGCGACACCTCGGCCAGGTTCTCCATGGCCTTGCGGACCGCGGCCGCGTCATCCTTCTTGAGCACTTCTCGCAGGTTGTTGGCCGCCTGCTCGATCTTGCTGCGCTCGTCGGCGGGCACCTTGTCGCCGTGCTCCTTGAGGGTCCGCTCGGTCTGGTAGAGCGCGTTGTCGGCCTGGTTGCGAATGTCGGCCAACTCGCGCTTGCGCTTGTCCTGCTCGGCGTAGTTCTCGGCCTCGCGGCGCATCCGCTCGACCTCGTCCTTCGAAAGCCCCGAACTGCCCTTGATCTCGATCTTCTGCTCCTTGCCCGTGCCCATGTCCTTCGCCGATACGTTGAGGATGCCGTTGGCGTCGATGTCGAAGGTCACCTCGATCTGCGGCATGCCGCGCGGCGCCGGCGCGATTCCGGTCAGGTTGAAGCGGCCGAGCGTTCGGTTGTCGATTGCCATCGGTCGCTCCCCCTGGAGCACGTGAATGGTCACCTCGGTCTGGCCGTCGGCCGCGGTCGAGAAAATCTCCTTCTTGCTGGTCGGGATGGTCGTGTTCCGCGGGATCATCGGCGTCATCACGCCGCCGAGCGTCTCGACGCCCAGCGACAACGGCGTGACATCGAGGACCAGGATGTCCTTCATATCGCCTGCGATGATCGCCGCCTGGATCGCGGCCCCGATCGCCACCGCCTCGTCCGGGTTGACACTCTTGTTCGGCTCCTTGCCGAAGATCTCCTTGCACAGCCGCTGCACGGACGGCATGCGCGTGCTGCCTCCGACCAGAATGACCTCGGTAATGTCCGACGCGGAAAGCTTGGCGTCCTCGAGCGCCTTGAGGCACGGCTTGCGGCAGCGCTCCGTCAGCGGCTCCGTGAGCTGCTCGAACTTGGCTCGCGTCAGCGTCTCCGTCAGGTGCTTGGGACCCGACGCATCCGCCGTGATGAACGGCAGGTTGATGGTCGTTTCCATGCTGCTGGACAGCTCGCACTTGGCCTTCTCGCAGGCCTCCTTGAGGCGCTGCAGGGCCATCGCGTCTTTCCGCAGGTCGATGCCGGTCTGCCGGCGGAAACTCTCGGCCACGTAGTCGATCAGCACCTGGTCGTAATCGTCGCCGCCAAGATGCGTGTCGCCGTTGATCGACAGCGTCTCGAACACGCCGTCGCCCACGTCCAGGACACTGATGTCGAAGGTGCCGCCGCCCAGATCAAAGACGGCGATCTTGCCGCCCTTCCGCTGCTCCATGCCATAGGCCAGTGCCGCCGCCGTCGGCTCGGGCAGCACGCGCTTGACCTCGAAGCCGGCGATCTCGCCCGCCTCCTTGGTGGCCTTGCGCTGGGAATCGTTGAAGTATGCCGGGACCGTGATGACCGCCGCGGTGACCTTCTCGCCGAGGTAGTCCTCCGCGGTCTTCTTCAGGTCCTGGAGGATCATCGCGGAAATCTCGGGCGGGGTGTACTGCTTCCCCCGGACGTTGACCTTGACCAGCTCCTCCGAGCCGCCGACCACCTCGTACGGGACCAGCTTCTCCTCCGAACTGACCTCGTTGTGACGCCGACCCATGAACCGCTTGATCGAGAAGATCGTGTTCACCGGGTTGGTGATTTGCTGGTGCCGCGCGATCTGGCCGACGAGACGCTCGCCCTTCTCCGTAAACGCCACGACCGATGGCGTCAGCCGCGAGCCTTGCGAGTTCGTCAGGACCTTGGGCTGCCCACCCTCCATGATCGCAACCACCGAGTTGGTCGTACCCAGATCGATGCCGATGATCTTGGACATTGGCCGTTCCTTTCTTGCCCCGACCCAGGGGCGGACGCGCTATCGGCGCGCGGGACATCCAACGCTACGGATGGCAAGGGCGGTGCCACCGCCCCAAGACAGCGGGCGGAATGCGCATCTTATTTATAAACAAGGTGTTAGATGGAAAAAGCGATCGGCAACGTGGCCGCCGCGGCCTGCCAGGTTGACACGGCCGCGCCACCTCTGGCAGTCTCTACGGCCGCAATTCCGCCAACGCCGCCTCGATTTCGTCGGCGCCGACGTCGTCGGCCCAGAACAACGTCCCCGGTTCAGAGGCCAACACAAACCGCACTCTGCCCCCCAATGACTTCTTGTCGGCGGTCAGGAACCCGGAGATGTCGCCGACTGAGACCGCGCGGGGTGTGACCACCGGCAACCCGAACAGATGAAGCAACTGGCGCAACCGCGCACGCAGGCCCTTCGCGCCCACTGAGCGTCCGCTTGCGATCGACGCAGCCGCCAGCATGCCCAGGCCGATGCACTCTCCGTGCCGAAGGTCGTATCTGAAATGGGATTCCAAGGCATGGCCGATCGTGTGGCCGTAGTTGAGCGCCGCCCGCCCGATGCCGTCCCGGCCGCCGGTCTCGTGCTCGTCATCCCTCACCACATCGGCCTTGATTCGCACGTTCCGACACACCAGCTCGACGAGCACCGCCCTATCCCGAATGCGTAAGCCCCCGACGTTGGATTCCAGCCAGTCCAGCAGCGTCCCATCGCGAACGACCCCGTGTTTGACGGCCTCCGCCAGCCCCGCGACGAAGTCCCGCTCCGGGAGCGTTGCAAACGTTTCCACGTCGATCAACACCAGCCGCGGCGGGTGAAACGCTCCTACGAGGTTCTTGCCGGCCGCGAGGTTGACACCCGTCTTTCCACCGACCGACGCATCAATCGCCGCCTCAGTCGTGGTCGGACAATTGACCCACGCGATGCCGCGCAACCACGTCGCCGCGACGAACCCGGCGAGATCCCCCGTAACGCCCCCGCCCAGAGCGACAATCCAGGAGTCGCGCGCGAAGCCCTCCGCCGCCAGCCATTCATAAACGCGTCCGGCGGACTCGAGCGACTTGCTCGACTCTCCCGGTTGGATCTCGAAAACGCTGACGTCCAGGCCGGCCGAGGTCAGAGTTTGGCGGAGCGGCCCCAGGTGCAGTCCGGCCACCCGACTGTCCGTCACGACCGCGACGGGCCCGGCAGCCCCGAGCGAAGGGAGCAAAGCGCCAGCTCGGCGCAGAACCCCGGGCCCGACCAGTACGCTGTACGCTCCGGCCGACGACTCAACGCGAACAGACGAAAAAGGGGGTTCGTTGTGCTGAATGATCGACGCTCCTGCGGCTCATCCTAATCTGGGGATCGACCGCGGGCACGTTGGGAGCGAACCTTATGTCGGATCGAATCGTATGGGTCTTATAAGATGGAAATCCGGCGGAGGCGGAGCTCGGTAGGTGGTGCCCTTTAAGCGTGATATCACGTAAGCTAATGTGAAATATAATTTTAGAAATATTCGTCCGAGAATAAGGACTCCTGAAGCCACTCTACGCGTCCCGAACAGCGGGACGGTTCCACCCGCGACCCCTCGCGCAGCCCGCTTCGATATCGTCTATAATGTCATTTATAACATGACATTACGAGTTAAGTCCTTGAGGTAAATCGTGCCTTCCGAGGTCCGTTTTCCTTGACCGGACCGCAGCAACCCAGTATCCTGAAGGAACCTATGAATCCGACCACGACTCTGACCCGACGAACCGCCCGCGCGGTGCCCACCGCCATCCGCACCTATCGCAATGCGCTCGCGTACCTCGAGTCGCTGCCCAATTTTGAGAAGCGCCCGACCGGCCGCGCGGCCAGCCATGCGTTCAAGCTTTCCCGCATTCAGAAAATGCTGGCCACCTTGGGGAATCCGCACAAGGAATTCCGGACGGCCCACATCGCCGGAACCAAGGGCAAGGGCTCGACGGCGGCCATGCTGGCGAGCATGTTGCACGGCAACCGACTGACGGTCGGCCTCTATACCTCGCCCCACATCCTGGACGTGCGCGAGCGGATCGTCGTGAACGACCGGGTCATCTCGGAGCCGGAGATGACGCGCCTCGTGGCCAAGGTGGCGCAGATCGCCCGGCGGCTGAAGGATGACCCTCCGACACACTTCGAGGTCCTGACCTGCGTCGCCTTTCTGTACTTCGCCGGGCGCGAGGTCGACATCGCCGTCATCGAGGTCGGGCTTGGCGGCCGGCTCGACGCCACCAACGTCATCCGACCGGAGGTGTGCGGAATCACCAACATCAGCTTCGACCACATGCAGGTGCTCGGCTCGACCCTGACCCAGATCGCCGAGGAGAAGGCCGGCATCTTCAAACCCGGCGTGCCCGTGATCAGTTCGCCGCAGCACCCGGACGTGGAGAAGGTCCTGCGCCGAGTCGCGCAGAAGGTCGGTTGCCCACTCCAGATTGCCGGCAAGGATTTCGAATTCTCGACGCGGTTCGAGTCATCGCGCGTGACCGGGCCGCAGACTCGCATCTGCGTGACGACCGCCACCAGCCACTTCGAGCACGTGCACGTGCCGCTGCTCGGCGATCACCAGGCACGCAACTGTGGCGTGGCGCTGGGGATGCTCGACGCCCTGAAGGGGCGGGGCTTCAAGCTCGATGATGAGCTCGCCATGGCCGGCCTGGCCCGAACCAGCCTGCCGGGTCGCATGGAGCAGATTCACGCCCGTCCGCGCGTCATCGTCGACGGCGCGCACAACGCGGCCAGCATCGAGGCCGCCATGCACGCCATCGGGCAGAACGTTTCGTGCGACTCGCTGATCGTCATCTTTGGCTGCAGCACCGACAAGGACGTTCAGGGCATGCTCAGCCTGCTGTCGCACGGGGCCGACAAGGTCATCTTTACGCGCAGCACCCACCCGCGCGCCGCCGACCCCGCGGAACTCGCGGCTCGATTCAAGGAGCTGACTGGTCGCTCGGAGCAGTTCGCGCCCACGCTGGCCGCGGCCCTCGAAATTGCCGAGAAGGCCGTCACGCGCGACGATGTCATCTGCATCACCGGTTCGTTCTTCCTGGTGGCCGACGCGAAACGCCACTTTGCGAAGCTGAGAAACACTGGCGCGGTGTCCGCAACGGCGCCGCGGAAGGCGGCCGGTTGACACGGTTGGCTTCTTTTCACCGGCAATCGGACTGAGGACGGTTCGCTCGACGGGGTCGCCGAGCCGGGCGCCGATCAGCCTTGGAACAGCGCCTCGGCCGCGCGGACGTGCTCCGGCACCTCCGCCTTGATCGCCTCGATCTGCGACCCGCCGAGGTTCATGGATTTCAGCAGAGGCTCCGTAATGGCGGTGTGAGCTGCGGTGCGGGAAAAGCCGAACTCGAGCTGACAGGCAATCACGTCAGCCAGATGAACGATCTCGACCATCTGCTTGAACTCGGGTGAGAGCAGGTGCGGCTTGTGGTGATAGCCGATCACCGCCACGAGCCCCTTGGGGAATCGCCACTTGGACGCCAGCGCCTGGCCGAAGGCCTGGTGGTCGGCGCCGATGACTTCCTCCTCGATCTGGCAGAACGACCGCGGCTCGGCTCGATGCCGGGCAATGACTTCGGCCAGCTTGCGCGGCAGTGCCTGCCGCTCGATCAGCAGCCCGAGGTCGTGAATCAGGCCCGCCAGGAACATCTCCTCCATGCACTGCGCGCCCTGCGCCTTGGCGATCAACCGGCTGGTCGCTCCGACGGTCGCGCTGTGCCGCCACAGTTCCATGCCGTTGAAGCCGTCGATCGTGACGCCGCCCTGGAACAGCCGCGTCATGGAGGCCGCGATGGCAATGTTCTTCACGGCCGAAAGGCCCAGCAGCACGATGGCGCGGTCGACGTTGTTGACCTGCCCGGGCAGCCCGTAGAAGGCGGAGTTCACTACCTTGAGGATCTTGGCCGCCAGCGCCGGATCGTTGCGAATGACTTCGTGAAGATCGCGCGCGGTGGCCTTAGGGTCCTCGACGATCTGAATGATCCGGACGGTGATCTCCGGCAGCGTGGCGATCTCGCCGATGCTGTTGATCGCGTTGTTGACAAGCGTCGCGGCGTCTTGAACACCAGGCTTCACTGCGGCCGGCATGATCTTGTCCCCGGGACTTCCGTAGGGCGGCCATCGGGCTTGATGGCGCGCGAACTCCACCGTTTGCTATCGGCCCGACAAGGGGCAGCCGTTACTTACGCGAAACATGAAGACGCCTCGCGAGCCGATAATCGCCGCCCGGCGTCGCGGCTGGTCGCGATCAGAGAGGCCCGAAACGATGATCGGCGCAGACCTTCAGCCCCGGCGTCACGGGGCCGCGTCCACCGGCGCAGCTAAGGCCAACGACCATGCCAGCGGCGTATCGGCCGGAATGAACGCCGCCGCCCGGCGGCCGACGATGCGCGGCAACTCGATGGGACTCAGGCAGGACGAGGCCGAACCCGCGCGCTTCACGATGACGTTCTCGTGGGTCAACGGCTCGCCGGGCATGATGTCGCGTGCCGCGACCAGGCAGCCGCGCGCCAACCGTCGCACCTCAAGCTGGGCGGCCGACAGGCGAATCACCCCGTCGCCCAGCAACGCCTCGGTCTCCCGAACCTGCCGAACGTAGGCGGCGAAGTCGGCAGGCTCCAGCGAGAAGAAGTGGTCCGGGCCGGTTCGCGTGCGGTCGAGCGTGAGGTGCTTTTCCAACGCCACCGCCCCGGCTGCGACGGCGACCGCCCCCGTGTGCACCTCGCGCGTGTGATCCGAGTAGCCCACCGGCACACGGTGCTGTTCGGCCAGCGCCCGCACGGCTCGCAGATTGGCTTCACCCGGCGGCGTCGGATAGCTGCTGACGCAATGCAGGAGAATCAACCGGTCGACCGCGCCCGCCCTCCGCAGGCGGCAGACGGCGGACGTGATCTCGCTCGCCTCGGCAGCCCCGGTCGAGACGATCAGCGGCCGGCCGGTCTCCAGCGCGGCGTCGATCAGCGGCAGGTTCAACAGATCGGTGGACGCGAGCTTGATGGCCGGCGCACCCAGCTCGACCAGCAGCCGGACGTCGGCGGGAGAGAACGGCGTGGCGAGGAACTCGATTCCGACCTGACGCGCGTGCTCCGACAGTTCAGCGAACCGATCGGGGGCCAGCTCCAGTCGCCGGAGCATCTCGTACTGCGACGTCGCCCGGTCGTCGTGACGCCGCTGATAGTTGCAGGCGGCGGCCTTCCGCGTGACCAGACGGGACGCCGCAAACACCTGGAACTTGACGGCGCTCGCTCCGGCGGACCGGGCGGCATCGATCAACCGCCTGGCCGCGTCGACGTCTCCGTCGTGGTTGACGCCGGCCTCGGCGATGATGAACGCCGGAAGGTTCGGGCCGACCTCAGCCGCGCCGATGCGTACCGGCGCGACCGGTCGCAGCGACATCCGCGCCTCGGCCAGGCGCAGATCAGCGGCATCGTCAACGTCGACCGTATCCCCCACGCCGACGACGAGCCCGCGGCGGTCGCGCCCGAAAAAAGCGTGAAAGTCTGCCGAGTGCGCCGGCGGTGTCTCCAGTGCGTCGCGCGTGACCACGACCACCGCGCCATCGTGATAGAAAAGCGGTTCCAGATCCTGCCGGCGATGGACGTGGTTCTCACGGAACTTCACGAGTCTTCCAGCCTCGAGCCGGTGCAGCCAATCGGGGTGCTGCTTGCTGACCGGCGCGACGGAGCGGACCGAGTCCGCGCCGGTGGCGATCAGCTCCCGAACGGCGCGATCGATGACGCCCGCCGGTCGCAGTGGGATATTGCCATAGAGCAGGACGACCACGTCCGACCGAAAGCCCGGGTGGGCCGATTCGAAGCACGTGACCGCGTGGCGCACCACCGCGGAGACGGGGGCGGTGTCGCTCGCCAGTTCGGCGGGTCGATCGACCACGAAGATGCCGCGCTGAGAGGCCAGTCGCGCGGCCTCGGGCGAGTCGGTCGAGAAGCAGATGGCGTCGAGCGACTCGGCGGAGAAGGCATGGTCGAACGTGAACTCAACCAGCGCTCGGCCGGCCAGCGGCTGCACGCACTTGTTGGGCAGCCCCTTGCTGCCGGCGCGGGCGATAATGACGGCGAGAACGGTCGGCATATCAATCTGATCGGCCTGAGTCCGGCGCCACCTTGACATCGCCCCCAACCGCGCGGCGCAACACCTCGGCCAGCTCGCCGGCCAGCGCCCGCCGGTCATACGCGAGCAGCTCGGCCGACACATCCAGCTTGCGAGCCGGATGGGCCGCGGCCAGGTCGGCCACCGCTCGCAGGCCCGCTCCGATGGAGGCGGCGTCCCGCAACCGGGCGAAGACGACTCGCCGCGGCGCGACGCGGCGCAACAACTCGGCGTCGTTGCTGTCCGGCGTCTCCTCGACGCAAAGGATCGGCCGGCCCGACCGCAGGTACTCGAAGACCTTGGCGTTGTGTCCCCAGCGGGCGACGTAATCGCCCACCAGCAGCAACAGCGCATCCGCCTTGCAGGTTTCAAGCCACGCGCGCTCCGGCGGGACGGTCGGCACGACGTCGATGCGGTGCGACAGGCCGAGTGCGGCCACGTATTCGCGCGACAGGTTTCCGACAAACCGCACTCGACACGGCCAATCGGCCTCGAGGTTGCGCAGGGCCGCGAGGAACAGATCCGGCCGGTTGCGATGCAACACGCTGCCGATGTGGGCGAGCGTCGGCCGCGTGCTCGCAGCGGCCGGAATCCCCGGAGGTATCTCCGCACACCGCCCGGCATCGAAGCCGTTCGGAATGACTCGTCCCAGATCGCCCGGAGCGCCGCATCGGGCGGACAGGTCCTGCCACATCAGCCGCGACACCGTCACCACGGCGCGGGCGCTGCCCACGATGGCGGCTTCCAACTGGCGATGTCGTCGCAGCGCCGCGGCTGACGCCGGCTGATAGCCGCCCGGACCAATCCAGTTGTCCCGGAAATCGACCACCAGCGGCAGGCCATGCTCGCGCGCGAGCGTCAGCGCCGCGCGCGCGGCGCTGGCCGGCGGGAACGTGGTCCAGACGACGTTCGGGCGGAATGACCGGATGCACGCCCGCCCGACGGCAACGGCCCGTCGCCCCCACAAGAGAAAACGATCCGGAAACAGCAGGCGCTTCCATACGACCGCGACCGGACGCGGTTGCGGCGGACCGGCGTACTCGCCGAGCGCGTCCGTCGGTGCGCACACGTCAGCGACCCGAAGAATCCGAATGCCGTCTTCATCGACCGTCGGAAGTTCGCGCCGACGGGCCAGCAGGCGCCGCCGCGAATGCGTCGTCAGCACCAGCGGCTCGCAGCCGTACGACGGCAGATGCCGCGCGAAGCCGGCCGCGCGGTGTGCCCCGGCGCCCGGCGCCGGCGGATACCAATAGCTGACCATCAGAACCCGGGGTTCGGCCATCGGCTGCTCGAGACCTCGCGCCGGCGGACACCCGCCGCGCCCGCATTGCATCGTGCCGATGAGGCAGTGTCGAGTCGGGCCGATTGCACTCGCGCCGCGCGGCGGCCGCTGGCAGCGAGCCGGGCTTTGGCGCAAGATCGAGCGATGCGGGTGGTGGTGCTTCCGTCGTGGTATCCAACCGGCGACCTGCCCTATGCGGGCGGGTTCATACGCTCCAGCGCCTTGGCACTGGCGGAGCAGGGTCTCGACGTGACGGTCATGTTTCCGGAGCTGCGCTCACTGCTGGCGTGGCGGCCGGGCGCGGGAAGCGGCGACCTGTCCGAACGGCCGGACGGGCCGATGCGCGAGTGGCGCTGGCGCGGCTTCCGATGGTGGCCGCGCGAGCGTCACGGCACCATCGCGTTCACGTCGGCCGCTCGCCGGCTGATGGCCGACTTCGTCGCCGAACACGGTCAGCCGGACCTGGTGCACGCTCACGTCGTCCTCCCGGCCGGAGCGGCCGCCCGCAAGCTGGCGGAAATCTGGGATATTCCCTTCGTGCTCACGGAACACGCCGGCCCGTTCTCGATGATGACCGCGACGGCGTGGCAGCGCTGGGGCACGCGTGCCGCCATCGCCGACGCGTCAGCCGTGACGGCCGTCAGCCCGGCGCTGGTGCGGGCCATGCGCGACCAAGGCGTCACCCGCGACATCAGCGTGATTCCCAACACACTCGACCCTCTGTTCGCGGAGACTGCCGAGCGAATCGCCGCGGACTCTGCCGGACCTTCCGCGCATGTGATCCGGTCGCATGAGGCCCCGCGGTTTCTCGCCGTCTCCGCGCTTGAGCGCGGCAAGGGGCTGGATGTCCTGCTCCGCGCCATGGCGGAACTACGCGATCCGCTGCCGGCGGCGACGCTGACCATCGCTGGGAGCGGCCCGGCCGGCGCGTGGCTGCGGCCGATGGCGGACGGGCTGGGCGTCAGGGACCGCGTGAAGTTCATCGGGGCGCTGGCCGGCCCGGCGGCGGTACGAAGCGCGATGCTCGAGTCCGACGTGTTCGTGCTGCCGAGCCGATCGGAGACGTTCGGCGTGACGCTGATCGAGGCCCTGGCATGCGGCCGGCCGGTGGTGGCCACGCGCTGCGGCGGTCCGGAGTCGATCGTGACGCCGGAGTGCGGCGCGCTGACGCCGGTGGATGATCCGCTCGCGCTCGCGCGCGCGATGCGCGACGTCGCGGCGAACCTGAGGTCGTTCCCGCCGGCGGCGCTGGCGCGCGACTGCCTGGCCCGCTTCGGACCGAAGGTCGTCGGCCGGCAATACGTTGAGGTGTTTCAGCAGGCGCTCGGCCGGACGTGCGCGGCGGCGGAGCCGGGGTAGTCTTCGCCGATGTGCGGCATCGCAGGAATTCTCGCCGACGCACCGCGTGACGACGTGCCGCGGCTGGTCGAGCGCATGACCCAACTGCTGCATCATCGCGGACCGGACGACGGCGGCGCGGTGGCGTTCGGCGCGGGCGGCCGGCCGGCGGTGACCTGCCGGCTCGCGGCGCCTGGCGAACCGGTCGCGTGGGGCGCGGCACGGGCGGCGGTGGCAATCGGAGCGCGACGACTGGCCATCCTCGACCGCTCGGACGCCGGCCACCAGCCCATGTCGGCGCCGGACGGACACGTTTGGCTGGTGTTCAACGGCGAAATCTACAACTACGTCGAACTGCGCGAGGAGCTGCGCGGCCGCGGTCTGTCGTTTCAGGGCGCGAGCGACACCGAGGTCGCGTTGGCGGCTTACCGCGCGTGGGGCACGGCCTGCTTCGCACGCTTCCGCGGCATGTGGGCCATCGCGATCGTCGACTGGGTGGCCGGACGCGCCGTGTTGTCTCGCGATCGCCTCGGTATCAAGCCGCTGTACCTGGCCGAATGGGCGGGTGGACACGCGTTCGCGTCAGAGATCAAGTCGCTGCTCGCGCTGCCCGGCGTCGGGCGCGACGCGCACGAGGGGCGGCTGCGCGACTTTCTGGTGTCCGGAAGGCTGGACCACACCAACGCGACCCTGTTCGAGTCCGTCTGGCAGCTCGGTCCCGGCTGCCGACTCGAAATCGACCTGCGGCCGGCGACCATGACATCCCCGCTGGGGCGGATTCACCGCGACTGGCCGAACGGCGCCGCCGACATCTGCGACTGGTCGCCGCCGGCCGTGCGCGAGCGGCTGGATGACGCCATCCGCCTGCATCTGCGCAGCGACGTTCCCGTCGGCTCGTGCCTGTCGGGCGGGCTCGACAGCGCCGCGATCGTCACCAGCGTGCATCGCATGACGCCGCCGGCGGTATGGTCGCGGCACGCGTTCACGGCCGTTCTGCCCGGCGACGCGCTGGACGAGTCCCGCTACGCGGACGCGGTGGTAGCAGCTTGTCCCGGCGTCATCGCGCACCGCGTCGCGCCGGAGCCGCACCGGCTGGTGGCCGATATCGACCGGATCATCTGGCACCACGACGAGCCGATCGCCTCGCCCTCGGTGTTCATGCAGTGGGAAGTGATGCGGCTGGCGCGCGAGACGGGCGTCGTGGTGCTGCTGGATGGTCAGGGCGGCGACGAACTCTGGGGCGGCTACCCGGGTTACCTTCCGCCCTATCTTGCTGAGCTGATTCGAAACGGCCGACTGGTGCGGGCCGCGCACGAATGGCTGGCGAAGGACGGGCGCCGCCACTTCACGCGGACATCGCTGCTGACGCGCGCCGTCGCCCATGCTCTGCCGCTCGGCCTGCGAAAGGCGTTGCGACATCAGCGAGACGCGAGGATTCACCCACACCTCGCGCCGGAACTGCTGGATGCAGGCGAGACCGCGCTTCCGCCGCACCGGTTACGGGTCCCGCGCGGGCAACGTGAATCGCCCGACCGTGCCCGGGGCGTGTTCGCGCGGTTCTGCTGGGAGCAACTACTGTTCGACAGCCTGCCGAGCCTGCTGCACTACGAGGATCGAAACTCGATGGCGTTCTCGATCGAGGCCCGCGTGCCGCTGCTGGATGCGCCGCTGGTGGAACTCGCCATGCTCGCGCCGGCGACGGCGAAAGTGAGCGGGGGCGTGCTGAGGCCGCTGTGGCGCGCCGCGCTGACCGACCGCGTCCCGGCCGACGTGCTGGCGCGGCGCGACAAGATCGGCTTCACCGCCCCGACGTCGGCATGGATGCGCGGTCCGCTGCGGTCGTGGTGGCAGGATCTGCTGGCGTCCCACTCGTTCCGCGAACGGGGATGCTTCGAGCCGAAGGGCGTCGCCCGGCTCGTTCAGCGCGTCGAGACGGGCGACGAGTTTGCCGCCCTGACGCTGTGGCGGACCGCCGTCGTTGAGGCCTGGGCCCGCCGCATGCTGGATCAACCGCCTGCGGCGTAGCCGCGCCGACCGCGTTCAGACGCTCGATGGCGTGAACTCGAGGACGATCGGGTCGTGGTCGCTCAGGCGGCCGCCGGCGCCGCGAAGGCCTTGCACCACGCGGGCCGCGGACACACCCGGCGTCCTGGAGGCGGGATTCAGACCGCGACCGGCAAACCAGTCGAGCTTCAGCGACGCCACGTAGTTGAACGGCGACAGCTCGCGCTCGACGTGGGCCAGGCACCACGCCGGCAGCCAATCCTCAAGATTCCGTCGGTCCTTGTGCGACAGGATGCAGTGATCGAGCGTCGTGCCGCCCGGCTCGTTCAGTTCCCGATAGTTGAAGCCGCGCCGTTCGAGCATTCGGAACAGGCCGCGCTCGAACAGCCGATCCGGGTGGGGGTAATGCCGGCGGAGAACGCGCTCCACCCCCATCGCCACGCGAACCCAGAAGCCGATGATGGCCCACAGGGCGCGCTGCGTGTTGTGCGTGCTGGTGTTGAAGTCGCCGCCGATGAGCACGTGGGCCGCTGCTTCGGGTTCCGATTCGAGGGCATCGAGCACGCATCCGAGCTGGCGCCGCCGATGACCGCGGCTGGAATGCGCGTCGAGATGCACCGATGCGCACCGCAGCGGGACCGCCGGCGTCTCCACCGTCGCCAGCACCGCCACCTGCGAACCGATGCGCTTCTCCCGGCCAGCCATCTTGTCCTTGCCGTTGGCGAGCCGAACGGCGCGCGGATGACGAATCGGCCACGGCGAATACAAGGCGTTGCCGTGCACGGCCTGCCGGTTGTCGCCGACGGCGTCGCGTTCCGTTCCGCTGCCGCGTTCGAGATTGATGTAGCACGGCGCAAAGACCCCGTTGAGCTCGAGCCGCCGCGCGATTTCGCCGGGAATGTCGCGATTACCGGAACGGGCCATACCGATGTCCAGCTCGGTCAACAGCAGGACGTCGGCGCCTCTCAGGTCGTCGTGCGTCGCGAGGCTCTCGATGATGTCATCGACGTGCACACCGCGCTCGATGTTCCAGGCTACGGCCCGCAGCGGCGCGGCAGCCGGACGCGCACGCGGCCTCGCCGGCGCGTGGTCGAAGCGCACCACCGCGTCGAGCACGCGAAGAATGTCGGCGGCGCGCGAGCGGAAGAGCGGCGACGCCTCCATCGCAGCGGTTGAGGCAAACTGCCGAAGCAGCGGAAGGACCGGCCCCAGCGTGTGCCGGAGCGACGCTGCGGCAGGGCCCGAGTGGAGCGGCGCCGGCGCGAGCCGGTGCAGAGGGTTCGGCGACAGCGGAACTCGGGTCGGGCTGGCGGACACCTTACCGTTTGCCGGCCGACGTCGGCGACGACAAGAACAGCTCCGCGAAGAAGTCGCGCAGGTACTGCCACGATCGTCGATCGGCGGCCTCGTCATAGGCGACGCCCTGCATGTTGGCCCGGCCGGCGTCGCGATTGGTAAAGCTGTGCACCGCCCGGCCGAAATAGACCATCTGCCAGTCCGCGCCGGCTTTGCGGAGCAACTCCTGAAACTCGCTGATCTGCGCCGCCGGAATCAGCGGATCGTCGGCTCCGTGCAGGATCAGAATTCGCGCTGTGATCCGGACGCCGGGCCGCAGCTCCATGCCGCCCAGCGCACCGTGCAGGCTGACAACGCCAGCGACGTCGACGCCGGCCAGCGCCATTTGCAGGGCGGTCGATCCGCCGAAGCAGTAACCGATGACCGCGACGCGTTTCGGGTCGACACGGGCGTCCTTCAGCAGCACTTCCAGCCCCGCCCGGGCGCGATCGACGAGCAGGCCGCGATCCGAGCGGAACCGGCCCGCAAGTTCGCCGGCCTTGTGCGGGTCGTCGGTCTTCATGCCGTCCCCGTACATGTCGAGCGCGAACGCGACGTAGCCCTCGCGCGCCAGACGGTCGGCCTGCCGGCGGGCGTGGTCGTTCAGTCCCCACCACTCGTGGACCACCAGAATCCCGGGGCGCCGCGCGGCACCCGTCTCCTCGCCGGATGGAGCGACGAGGTAACCGCGAAGCGACAGCTCCCCGTGTCGGTAGCTCACGTCCTGGCGAACCAACTCGGCGGCGGACGGCTCGGCAATGATGACGGACAGCAGGCAGACGTTGATCAGGACGAACATCGGCACCTCATGAAGCTCAATATTTGCAACCATATCTTGCGCCGCTGGCCGAGCGGCTGCAATCGCTCGGCTAAGCTTCGACCAACAGGCGCCTCTCGCCTTTCCCGTATCACAGATGTTCTGATACCATAAAAAGCCCACCGCCACGCAAGACCGTCGGGTCCGCGGCCATGCGGCTGTGAACACGTGGGAGTCATGGCGGACGCACACACGCCACAACCTGCCCCGACGTCGGACGACGATCCCACTCTTCCGTCTTCCGACGCGACCGACAGGGTCGCCTTGCCCCTGAAGAGTCTCGACGAATTTCCCGGCTACCGGGTTGTCGGTCCCATCAGCCGAGGCGGCCAGGGCGTGGTCCTGCACGCCATTCAGGAGGGCACGCAGCGCGAGGTCGCGATCAAGCTGCCGGCGGATGGGCCGTTCGAGTCGGCCGCCGCCGCGAGCCTGCCGGACGCGCCCAGGATCCGACTTCACCTGAAACCCTGACGGCCGGCCTACCGTGACGCAAGGGCGTCGCGCGCCTGCGGAGTGCCGATGACAGCGCGGCCCTGCTGCCCTATAGTGCGCTCGGTCGATCGAAGCGGCGCGTCAACAGGTCCGGCCGGATCGACCACCATTTGGGCGCGGCAGCGCCCCCCCGGTGCGCGCGCCCGGACCGTCGTTGGGACACAGACGTGACGTCGAAGACGCCGGTCGTCGGCTTGTCGGGCGGCATTGGTTCTGGAAAGAGCGCCGTTGCCCAGATGCTGGCGGACCTCGGTGCGGCGGTCATCAATTCCGACGACCTGAACCAGCAAGAGCTTGAAGAACAAGAGGTTAAAGATACTCTCGTGAGTTGGTGGGGGCCCGGTGTGCTCGGCCCCGATGGTCGTATCAGCCGCTCCGCCGTCGCCGAAATCGTCTTCGCGGACGACGCCCAGCGGCGTCGACTGGAGGGGCTGATGCACCCTAGAATAGAGCGTCGGCGGGCCGCGCTCACGGCCCAATACGAACTCGATCCGCGGATCCCTGTCATCGTGATCGATGCGCCCTTGCTCTACGAGGCGGGCCTCGATCGGCAGTGCGACGCCGTCATCTTCGTCGACGCTCCGCGCGACGTTCGGTTGGCGCGCGTCCGTGAGCGGCGCGGCTGGACGGATGCCGAACTCGAACGGCGGGAAAAATTTCAGCAGCCCCTTGAAATGAAACGAGCCCTCGCCAATTATACGTGTACGAACAATTCCGATTTGAATGCCTTGCGGCGTCAGGTCGAGTCGATCTTCTCCCGGATTGTTGCCAGTTCCAAACTGATTGTGTAACAGAGTTCCTGTTGTTTCGGCGTCACCCGCCGCTCGCAACGGCGAATCCCCAACGAGCCCATTCATGAACAAACGCCCGGGCCCCAAGCCCTTATCGAAGGATCGCCCCAGCGGGCGGCAAGCACATCGGAGGTATCAACCCATGGCTAAGACCCAGGGATCCACCCGGACCCGCAGCACACACACCCGCTCCGCCCACCCCAAGCCCGCCAAGCCGCGGGAGATGCCGTTCGATGAGGGCCTCGATGAACCCATCGTCGAGCCGCCCGCGCCGATCGAGCCGGCGGCGGAGGCGGAAATCGTCGAGGACCGCGGCGACAACGTCGAGCCGGCCGGCGATCAGCCGGCGGCCATCGATGCCGAAACCCACGAGAAGTACGAGCAGGTCAAGCGCGGCGACCTGCACATCCGCGACCTCCAGAAGATGAGCGTCACCGAGCTGCACGAGGTGGCGCGGCGCGAGGGCATCTCCGATTTCGCCTCGCTCAAGAAGCAGGACCTGATCTTCAAGATCCTCAAGGAGCGCATCAACAAGAACGGCCTGATGTATGGCGAGGGCGTGCTCGAGGTCCTGCCGGACGGCTTCGGCTTCCTGCGCAGCCCGGAATACAACTACCTGCCCTGCCCGGATGACATCTACGTCAGCCCGTCGCAGATCCGCCGCTTTGGCCTGCGGACCGGCCACACCGTCTCCGGTCAGATTCGCCCCCCCAAGGAGTCAGAGAAGTACTTCGCGCTGCTGCGCGTCGAAGCCATCAACTACGAGGACCCGAACGTCGTCACCGAGAAGACGCTGTTCGAAGACCTCACGCCGCTGCACCCCACCCGCCGGCTGATCCTCGAGACGGCCCCCACCGAAGTCAACATGCGCGTGGTCGACCTGGTGACCCCCATCGGCATGGGCCAGCGCATGCTGATCGTCGCCCCGCCGCGCACCGGCAAGACCGTGCTGCTCCAGAAGATGGCCAACGCCGTCTCCAAGAATCACCCGGACGTGGTGGTCATCATTCTGCTGATCGACGAGCGGCCCGAGGAGGTCACCGAGATGCAGCGGCACACCTCGGCCGAGGTGGTCAGCTCCACCTTCGACGAGCCCGCCAGCCGGCACGTGCAAGTGGCCGAGATGGTCAGCGAGAAGGCCAAGCGCCTGGTCGAGTACGGCAAGGACGTGGTCATCCTGCTCGATTCGATCACGCGCCTGGCGCGGGCCTACAACACCGAAGTGCCGCACTCCGGCAAGATTCTCACCGGCGGCGTCGACGCCAACGCCTTGCAGAAGCCCAAGCGCTTCTTCGGCGCAGCCCGCAATATCGAGGAGGGCGGCAGTCTGACCATCATCGGCACCGCCCTGGTCGACACCGGCTCGAAGATGGACGAGGTCATCTTCGAGGAGTTCAAGGGCACCGGCAACAGCGAACTCCACCTCGACCGCCGCCTGGTCGATAAGCGCGTCTGGCCGGCCATCAACATCCCGGCCTCCGGCACGCGCAAGGAAGAACTGCTGCTGCACCCGCAGGAGCTCGAGCTGATCTACAAGCTCCGCCGCGTGCTGACCGACATGAACCCGGTCGAATCCGTCGAGCTGCTGACCAACCGACTGGCGAAGGTGAAGTCGAACGCCGAGTTCCTGATGACGATGAACCTCGCGTAGCGAGGATCGCACTGAATCACGACCGGGCAGACTCGCAGACTGCTTCAGGTGAAGCCCTTCCGCCCGTTCACGATTCCGACCGCCGATGGCGTGACGCGCCGTGTCGGCCACCCGGGGTTGCCCATGCTGACGCCCGGCGGCACGGTCGTTATTGGCGCCGACGGCCCCGATGCAGTCGACGTGATCGATGTCCCGAAGATCACTGCGTCAGAGCGCGGCAACGGCCGGCATCGAAAGCGCAACGGCCGCTCGTCGAGGTAAGCAGACTCAACACTCCGGCGTCGCGCGCCGGATCGAAACCCCGAGCTGCACTGCGCCGCCCGAATCCCGCGGCTGATCTCGAAGTTCGGCCGCGCTCGGCCGGCGGAACTCCGCCAGATCGCTCGGAACGGGAATCGTCACTTCCAGCCAGACGCAATCGGTCTCGGTCTTGAGTCTCGCCGACGGCAGCGCCGCCGGAAGCACCACCACGTCGCCGCGCATGAACGGCTGCCTCCCGCCGCGCCCGTGAAGAACCGCGCCGCGCCCCTCCAGCACGACCCAGACCACCAGCTCGGCGTAGGGGATCTCCATCTCCATCCCCTCGATGAAGCGGACCTTTTCGACCTTGAAGGCGGGACACTCGACCAGGGTCGAGACCGCCGTGAACAACCCGGCCACGTGCTGCCGCGGCGGCGGCTCGGGTGGCCGGTCGTCGAGCCGGATGCTGGCCAGCGCCGCGTCGATGTGCAGCCCGGCGTCGCCGGCGGGGCGCCGGCGGTTCCAGTCGAACAGGCGATAGGTCGTGTCCGACGGCGTCTCCACCTCGGCCGCGACCACACCCGCGCCCAGCGCATGCAGCGTGCCGGGCGGAACATGAAATGCCTGGCCCGCGCGGACCGGAACCCGGTTCATGAGCGCCTCCACCTCGCCGCTCTGCGCCGCGCTGCGAAGCTCATCGAGCGAAACGCCCGGCCTCACGCCGAGATAGACGCAGCCGTGCGGCTCGGCCGCGACGATGTAGAACATTTCCTCCTTCGGCCGCGCCCCGCCGCCGAGCCGCCGGGCCGTCTCGGCATCCGGATGGACCTGAATGCTCAGCGGCTGACAGGCATCCAGAAACTTGATCAGCAGCGGAAACCGGCCATCGGTCACAACCGCCCGACCGAGCAGATCGGCGCCCCACTCGGCGACGACTTGCTCCAGCGTCCTGCCCGCCGCAGGCCCGACCGCGACGATGCTCTGACCCTCGGGCAGGTCCGCGCATTCCCACGACTCACCGATCGACTCGCCGGCCGGCAGGGACTTGCCGAGCAGGCGCTCAAGGTTGCGCCCGCCCCACGTCTTGGCGCGGAAGATCGGACGAAACACCAGCGGACAGACGTTCTCGGACATCGCAGCGGATTGTAAGGCCGCGGACACGCTCCGCCGATCGGTCCGGTCAAACGACCGATCCGATGCGATATCCGGACGCTCGGAGATACCGGCCGCGGGCTGGCCGGTTGATGGCAGCCGTTCGCTCAAACGTATTGCACATTACAGGTGCCGGCGACAGTCCGGCTTGGGGGAGTCACGAATGACGCGAGCAAGAATGGCCGTCGCGCTGGCATGGTTGGCGGCCATCATTCCGGGGTCTGCCGGCTCGGCCGACGCGGCCACGTACCATGTCCGCAAGTCCGGCAGCGATGGGAACAACGGCCTCTCGGCCGCCACGGCGTTTCTGACGATTGGAAAGGCCGTCTCGGTCGCCCAGCCGGGCGATCAGGTGTTCATCGGGGCGGGCACTTACGCCGAGTCGATCTCGAGCGCTCGCTCTGGCACCGATCCGAAGCCGATCCTGATCCAGGGCGACGTAAACGGTTCGCGAACGGGCGACGGCGGGGAGATCGTCATCGCCGGGACCGGCACGTTCGCCTTGAGAATCAACGGCCACCGGTACATCGGCATCAGCGATCTCACGTTTCGCGGAACGACCAACCCGGTGCTCATCACGCAGGCATCCCACGTCTGGCTGGCCGATTGCCGCATGGAAAACGCCACGGCGGATTCGGTTCTGGTCACCTCATCCAGGGCGCGGCTGTTCAACTGCACGCTCACCGGTGGAAACGGGGCCGGCCTGCGCGTAACCGGCGACTCGAGCACGGTGACGCTCGATCGCTCGATCGTCGACGCCGTCGGCGGCGACGGAGTCTATTCGTCAGGTGGGACGTCGGTCATCTCCAATTGCGTCCTGCGGGTTTGCGGAGGCTGGGGTCTCCGGCACGAAAAGGGAACCGTGACGCTGACGAACTCCTCGATCTGGTCGTGCGCCGGCGGCGGTATTCGTTCCACAAGCAGCGTGGGTACCACCACAACCACGGCCTGGCACAACACGATCGTGGACTGCGGTCCGTACGGCGCTTACGTCCATGCGGCCAGCCTGACGTTCCGAAACAACATCGTCGCGGGCGTAACGGCCGGACTGACTCGATTCGGCGAAGGGGGCAACTGCACGCACTCCAACAACCTCTACTGGAACTGCAATCAGAACTACTCCGGCGTCTCGGCCGGCACCGGCGACAAGAACGCCGATCCGAAATTTGTGAACTCCGTCTCGGATTTCAGGCTCCAGCCAGGTTCGCCGGCCATCGACGCCGGCGCGAACGCCTCGAGCGTGACGTACTTCGATCACTTTCTGGCATCCCGGCCGAGCGGCGGCGGCTACGACATCGGTTTCCACGAGCGCGGGCCCAGCCTGTCGGCCGCCAACACGCCGTACTCGAACAACTTCGAGTCGCCGATGGGTCCGGAGTGGTCACAGTCGACGCGCTCGTCCGGCGCGCATTTCTCGAACTTCGCCGGTCGACACGGCAACAACCGGCTGTCGCTCCTTCTCCATACGCAGCCTGGGCGAACCTACACCGTCCGGTTTGATCTGTACACGATCGACTCGTGGGATGGTCTCAACACCGACTACACCCTCGGCGGACCCGACAGCTTCAACATCGCCGCCAACGGCAAGTGCTTCTTCACCCACACCTTCTCGTGGGAATGGGGCTATCCCGTCTCATATCCGAAGCCGCCGGATCAGACGGGGCACCTCGGCTTCAACTCGACCTGGACCGACGCAATCTTCCGCAATGTCTCCGCGACCTTCCGGGCCGAGTCGACCACCACGCAGCTCGACTTCTATGGCCGCGGACTGCAAGCGATCGATGACGAGTCCTGGGGAATCGATAATCTCGAAGTCCGGGAGGGCGGAATTCGCATCGTACGCTGGCGCGAGGTCAGTCAGACGGATCTCTGATGCCGTCGCGCCGAGTCCGGCCCGGGCGAACGGGACAGCGGCACCGTCCGGGAAAATCCAGCAGGCACATGTCAGCCACGAAACGCCCGGACCCGTTCGCCAATGAATCGTAGGGTTTAGACAGTCGGTCGCCCGTTGGCGGGGCGACTCGCATGGGCGTCGAACGCAAACGTTCCGCCGACACGAAACCCGAAGGGAGCAGCGCACGTGTTCAACCGGCAACCCATCCAGCGACCGAACCTCCTTCGCGCACACGTGGCGGGCGTTCTGATGGCGACCTCCGCCTTGCTGGCGGCGACGCACCCCGCCCCGGCGGAGACCTACTACGTTCGCCCGAGCGGCGACGATTCAAAAGACGGCAAGTCGCTCGCGCACGCCTTCAGGACCGTCACCAAGGCGAACAGCGTCGCCGTCAGCGGCGACCGCATCTACATCGGCGCAGGCACCTACAACGAGTCGGTCACCACCGCCGTCGCCGCCATCATGTTCATCGGCGACCCGACCGGCCAGTTCACCGGCAGCGCCGGCGAGGTGAAGATGACCAGCTCGACCGCCCCGGTCATCAGCCACCTCGGCGGAGGCACCTGCGAGGTCCGCTCGATCCACATCGAGCGAACCGGCGGCGGGTCGGCGCTGGTGCTCAATAACTCGGCCGGCGAGCTGCGCCTCACGTTTGTCCGCATCAGCGGCTCATTCGCCACCGGCATCGACAAGACGGCCGGACTGGTCCGCATGTTCGACTGCGACCTGTCCGGCTTCTCCGACATGGGCGTGCGCAGCGCCGCCGGCTCGCTGTCCTTCCAGCGCACCCGCATCGTCGGCTCGTCGCCCGCCTCGACCGATGACACCCTCGGCATCGGCGTGCGGCACGGTGGCTCGTCGACCGCCACACTCAACTGCTGCATCATCGAAGACTGCCACCTCGCCGCCCGGCAGGACGGCGGCACGTTCAACTTCAACAACTGCATCCTGACCGGCAACCGCGATGGGTTCCTCGCCGGCAGTTGCACGACCAACGTCCGCAACACCACCATCGCCGGCAACGCCCGCTACGGCCTTCGCAAGAACGGCGCGGGCACCATCCAGGTGGTCAGTTCCATCATCGCCTCGTCCGGGACGGCCGCATGCCGAATCCAGTCCGGCAGCATCAGCGGCAACGTCGTCGTCCTGCACGACAACCCCGCCGTCTCGGATCAGGGATGTCCGAGCTTCACGAATCAGATCAACGGTGATCCGAAGTTCGTCAACCCCGCCGCGCGGAACTTCCGACTGCAAGCCGGTTCGGCCGCCATCGACCCCGCCCTCACGCCCCAGTACTGCCCGGGCGATGACTTCCTCGGCATCGTCCGCAGCTTCCACGGGACGAACGACGCCGGCGCGTTCGAGTACACCGGCGTCCCGGCGCAACCGACGCCGTACACCTGCGACTTCGAACAATCCACAAATCCGGGCTGGACGCGCCAGGGCAGGACCAGTGTGCCGGACGGCCAGTCGATGGTCTCGGGGCAGTTCGGCAAACCAGCCAGCGGGCCGAACGACACGCAGACGCTCTTCATCCAGACCGTTCCGGGCAAAACCTATCGATTGACCTTTGACCTGTTCAAGTTCGGCGCCTGGAGCGACAACCAGACCGTCGGCGTGCGGCTCGACGGACGCATGATCTGGACCTACGCGCTGACCGGCTCAACCAGTTCGACGCCGGTCATACCCCAGGCCCCGACCTGGACCAGCGGGTCGGACCAGGCCTGGCCGGTGTCGATCGACTTTGTTCCGACCGACTCCGTCAGCGCCATCACGTTCGACTCGACCGTCAGCTCCGGCATGTCGGTTCAGTCCTGGGGGATCGACGACGTCAACGTCAAGGAGCCGTCCGGCATCCGGATCGTGAAGTGGCGCGAGCTGGGCAGCAACGTCGTGCAATAGCCGCGGGACGGCCGCGAACGCCATTGGCGCACGACCGCGCCGCGGACATGATCGGCGCCCATGACTCGCGCCTTCGTCGTCTGCCCCGGCCGCGGAAGCTACAACGCCACCGAACTCGGCTACCTGCGCCGGCCGGGCCGCTCGACCCTGCCCGAGGTCGTCGCGGCCGCCGACGCCATCCGGGCGGCCATGAATCTGCCGACCGTCTCGTCGCTGGATGGCGCGCCGCGCTTCGATCCACAGACGCATCTGCGCACGCGGCACGCCTCGCCGCTGATCTTCGCGTGCTCGGTGGTGGACGCCGCGCTGATCGATGACCGATTCGACATCGTCGCGGTCGCCGGCAACAGCATGGGCTGGTACACCGCCCTGCACGTGGCCGCGGCCCTCGGCTTTGACGACGCCTTCCGCCTGATTCAGACCATGAGCCTGCTTCAGGAGGAGCACAGCGCCGGAGGCCAGCTCATCTACCCGCTCACCGACGAGCAGTGGCGGCCCGATCCTGCGGCCGCTGACGCCGTTGAGCGGGCGCTGGCCGAGGTCAACGCCGCCCCGGAGCCGATCGCCTGGTGGTCGATCCGGCTCGGCGGCTACGCCGTGCTGGCCGGTTCGGACGGCGGCATCGCAGGACTGATCGAGCGGCTGCCGGTCGTGCAGCGCGGCGGCCGGCAGTACCCGATGGTGCTGCCCGGACACGCGGCCTATCACACGCCGCTGCTGCAGGTCACCTCCGACCGGGCCGTCGAGACTTTCGCCGACCTGCACCTGAAGCCCCCCCGGGTTCCGCTGATTGACGGCCGCGGTCACGTCTTCAAGCCGCTGCTGACCGACCCGGCCGAGCTCTATCGCTACACCTTTGTGCACCAGGTCACGCGGACCTACGACTTCACGCACGCCATCCGCGTCGGGTTGCGCGAGTTCGCGCCGGACTGCATCATCCTCCTGGGGCCGGGCGAACAGCTCGGCGGAGCGATCGGTCAGGTGCTGGTCGCCGACGCGTGGGATGGCATCGACAGCCGCGAGGCGTTCTCAGCGCGGCAGAGCACCGCGCCGTTCCTGCTGGCAATGGGCCGCGCCGAGCAGTTCGCCCGCGTTTCGGCCGTGGCCTGAAGCCCCTCCCCTACCCCGACCCGCGCCGACCGCGAATGCGCTCAAGCAGGGCAGTCGTACTGTAGCCTTCCAGCAGCCGGATCAGCACGACGCGCCCACCGCTCCGCTCGACAACCTCGCGGCCGACAACGCCGCGCTCGGCCCAGTCCTCGCCCTTCGCGAGCACATCCGGCCGGATCGACTCGATCAGCCGGATGGGCGTCGGCTCGTCGAACAGCACCACGTAGTCGATGTCGGCCAGCGCCGACAGCATGCGGGCGCGGTCATCCTCGTTCATGATCGGCCGGTCATCGCCCTTGCCCTGTCCGCGCACCGAGGCGTCGCTGTTCAGCCCCACCACCAGCACGTCCCCCAGCCGACGACACTCGGCGAAGTAGGCGATGTGCCCGGGGTGCAGCAGGTCGAAGCAGCCGTTCGTGAACACGATCCGCTCGCCGCGCCGCCGCCGCCGCTCGAGCTCGGGCAGCAGCCGCGTCAGCTCACGCCGCTTTCCAAGCTGCTCGTGCGACAGCCGCAGCAGCTCGCCCAGCATCTCGTCACGCGTGACCGGAACGCAGCCGAACTTCTCGACCTCCAGCCCGCCCGCGACGTTCGCGATCGCCGCCGCCTCCAGCAGACTGGCGCCGCGCGCCGTCGCCGCCGCCAGCGCGGCCAGCACTGCGTCGCCCGCGCCGGTCACGTCGTACACGTCGCGCGATCGGGTCGGAACATGCTCGACCCGGCCGTCGGCCGTCAGCAGCGCGATGCCCTCGGCGTCCAGCGTCACGCACACATGTTCGGTGCGACAGGCCGAGCGGATCCGCTCCGCCGACGCCGCCACCGCCGCCACGCACGGCAGCTTGAGGCCGCTCACCAGCTCGGTCTCGCTGCGGTTGGGCGTCACCAGCGTGGCCCCGGCGTACCGGCTGTAATCCGGCGACCGCGCCGGATCGACCAGAACTGACGCGCCGGCCTGCCGCGCGGCCGTGATCGCCCGACTCGCCAGCTCCGGCGTCACCACGCCCTTGCCGTAGTCCTGAAGGCAGATCACGGAACAGTGCCCAAGCCGCGACTCCAACTGCGCCAGCAACGATGCCACCACGTCGGGACTGATCGGCTCCGTCTGCTCCGCGTCGATCCTCATCATCTGCTGCCGATGACGATGCTGTGCCAGGCCAACCAGGCGCGTCTTGCGTGTCGTCGGCCGGGCCGAAACGGCCATCAGACCGGAGACATCCGCGCCCAGCTCGGACAGAAGCCGCCGGACCGTTCGACCCGCGTCATCGTCGCCAACAATGCCGATGCACCACGCCCGGTCGCCCAGCGCCGCGATATTGGCAGCCACCGAGCCGGCGCCGCCGACCGCCGCGGTCTCGCCGACGACCCGCACCACCGGGACCGGCGCCTCCGGGCTGATCCGCTCGGCGTCGCCGTAGAGATACGAATCGAGCATGTAGTCGCCGATGACGACCACGTCACGCGGCTCGGAACCCTCGATCAGTTCGATCAGGCGTTCCCAGGGGACGGTGGGAAGATTCGCGTTCAAGATGGGCCGGATAGTAGAGTCCCCGCAGCGGCGCCTCAAGCCCGTCGCCATCCTCGCCCGCGGCAGTCCGGGAACTCACAACGCAACTCAGTTTTAGCGTCATATTTCACAATGACTTATGAATACAGATCGCCGTCGCACCCGGTCAGAGAACCCGCATGCGATCAGACACCCCGATTTCCAGCACTGCCGTCCCATAAAGCTCTCAAGTTTGCAGATTGGCGGGGCCGATTCTTCAGGATGTCGAAGATTACCGGGCCCTGAAGGGCGCAGGATGTGCCCGGGCCCGCATCGCGCCATAGTCCATTGCGACAAAAGGAATTGCCAGAATGAGGATTCTCGCGATCGCAAACCAGAAGGGTGGGTGTGGAAAGACCACCGTGGCGATCAACCTGGCGGCCTGCCTCGCCCGCGAGGGCCGGCGCACCCTCCTGGTCGACCTCGACCCGCAGGGCCACTGCGCGCTTGGTCTCGCCGTTCCCGAGGAGCAGATCGAGCTCTCGATTGGCGACGTGCTGCGCGACCCGGACGGCCGCGCGGTCGAGCTGCCGCGCACCATCTGGCAGATTTCGAGCAACTTCGACCTGGCGCCCTGCAAGACCTCGCTGGCCGCGCTCGAGACGGAGCTGGCCCACGTCGCTGATCGAGAACTGCGACTGCGCGGCGTCTTGCAGGGTCTCGAAGATCGCTACGACTTCGTCCTGATCGACAGCCCGCCGACCATCGGATTCCTGATGCTCAGCGCGCTCCATGCCGCCGACGAAGTCATTGTGCCGGTCGACACCGGCTACTTCGCCCTGCACGGCCTGAGCAAACAGCTCGACACCATCCGCGAGGTGGCCGCGCGCACCGGCCGTCCGCTCAAGCTGCGGATTCTCGGCAACCTCTACGACGTGCGCACCAAGCTCGCCCGCGAGATCCTGGCTGAGCTGCGCAAGCGCCACAGCGGCGAGATGCTCACCACCTTCGTCAATTTCAACACCAAGCTGAAGGAGAGCACCTCGCTCGGCCAGCCCATCACTGAGTACGACCCGGCCAGCATCGGCTGCCGCGATTTCGTGCGGCTGGCGCGCGAGATCATCGCCGTCGGCCAGCCGGTCGAGGTGCCCGACGCCATCCGCGACCAGGCCGACGCCATCGCCGCTGACGCCGAGCGACTGCTGGCCACGTCCGAGACGCTGCTCGGACCGCATCGCGTCACGCCGTCGGCCATCACCGACGCCCGCGCGGCCGCCGCCGCCACGCGACCTGCGCACGCTGTCAGTCCGGCGACCGCGCCGCCGGAGCCGCCGCGAGGTCACACCTACGGCAATGCGCCAGTTGTCGCGACGTCGGCCGCCCACGCCGGCACGGGCTTCGCCCGCCCCGCCGCCGGCAGCGATGAGTCCATCCAGCAGAAGATCCAGCGCATTTACGGCACGCAGCAGACCCCCGATGGTGTCGTCTTCGCCACCCGCATGCTGGGCGCATCCAGCGTTCGACTGGCCGGTGACTTCAACGGCTGGAACGGCGAAGTCACGCCGCTGCGACCGGTTGATTCCGACGGCACGTTCGAGGTCCGCCTGCCGCTCGGCCCCGGCCGGTATCGCTACCGCTACGTGGTCGACGGCCGCTGGATCAACGACCCCTTCAACGCCAGCGTCGAGACGAATCCGTTCGGTGAACTTAACAACGTCGTGGTCGTGAGCTGACCGGCGGCGAACGAGCCCGCTGCGCCCCGCCCGACCGATCGCGCTGTCGCAAGGGTCGAACCTTGCGACAGCGACATGAACCCGTGCTGTAGCAAGCGTGCGGCCGCGCACCAGGCCCGAACCGATTCCGACACTCGCCCTTGTATTCACCCCGATCCGGCGCTACGATCCCCGCGAGCAAGATTCGTCGGATGACGGTTCCGGCAAGCAGCCCGATTGGTCGGGTCGCCCGTTGACGAGCATGCCGGCGCGACGGATCGCCAGTGGGCGTTTCGTCACACCGGTCTGTTTGCTTGTTAGCGGGTCAAATGACAAACTGTAGCGTACCCACTCTCCCTGAGCATCGACCCGACGCGCCCAGCGCGGGTCCCTCGGTCCACTTGAAATTCCAGACTCCCGATCCCTTCCGGCAGGCGCTCTGTCGGCGAGTCGACGCGTATTTCGCCCGCACGGGCCGCAAGCCGCGCGATTGCCCGGGGATGTACGCCAAGTCGGCCATCATTCTCATCGCGTGCGCTGCCGTGTATGGCGTCCTGGTCGCGGTCGCGGGGGTGTGGTTGCTGGCCGTCCCGCTGGCGGTCTTGCTCGGACTGACACTGGCAGCGGTCGCGTTCAACATTCAGCACGATGGCAGCCACGGCGCCTATTCGGATCGCCGCTGGGTCAACAGGCTGGCGGCGCTGACGCTGGACCTGCTGGGCGGAAGCTCCTACGTCTGGGCCCGCAAGCACAATGCGATCCATCACAGCTACACCAACGTCGCCGGACACGATGACGACATCGACGTCGGCCTGCTCGGACGACTGACGCCACAGCAGAGGCGCCTGAAGTTCCATCGGTTTCAGCACCTGTACCTGTGGTTTCTCTACGGCTTCCTGCCGATGAAGTGGCACCTGTTCGACGACTTCCGCGATGTGCTCACCGGGCGGATCGGTGGACATCGTTTTCCCCGGCCGCGCGGCTGGGACCTGGTGATCTTCATCGGCGGCAAGGTGCTGTTCTTCTCGCTGGCATTCGGCCTGCCGATGCTCGTCAATCCCTGGTGGCGAGTTCTGGTGCTCTACGCAATCGCCTCCTTCGTCCAGGGCCTGACGCTCAGCGCCGTGTTTCAGATGGCACATTGCGTGGAAGACGCTGAGTTCCCGCAGCCGCGTGCGGAGACCGGCCGGATCGCCTCCAGTTGGGCCGTTCACCAGGTTCAGACAACCGTCGACTTCGCTCCCGGCAGTCGCCTTCTGACATGGCTGGTCGGCGGACTCAACTACCAGATCGAACACCATCTGTTGCCACACGTCTGCCACGTGCATTACCCCGCTCTGGCAAGCATCGTTCAGGAAACCTGCCACGAATTCGCCTTGAAATACAGGTCCTGCAAGTCGCTCGCGGAGGGTTTGGTGTCGCACTATCGCTGGCTGCGTCAGATGGGAAGCCCGATGGCCGCCACGTAACGAAAATCGCGGTGCGATGAAGCGTCGGCGGTGAACGCCGTGATCCACCAGGGCGGCGGATCCGCGATCATCGGTCGCCGAACCGTTCGCGCATACCCGGAACCACGTCTGACGAGGTCCGGACCGGGTTTCTCGATTCCTCAACCACCCGACAAAGCCTGCATCACGTACACCCGCGCGTCACGTGTCACCGAATCCGTCAGTCCGCTGCGATCGCGGATCGGCCGGCCATCCACGAACACCGTCATGTGCTTGCGAACCGCGCCCTGGTCATCGAGCACGTAGCCCCGCGCCTGCGGATGCCGGGCGAAGTAGTCCTCCAGCACAGCCCCGATCGTCTCGCCGTGCGCATCCGCGGGCGGGCACGCCACGTGCCGCTGGATGTTCTCCGTGAATCGCACCTCAGCCACGTCATCACCCTCCCATACAACGCCGTTCCAGGACATCCGCGCCAACGCGCACCCGGACGCCGCCGGCGACCTCAGTTCCGCACGCGGATCGGCAGAATGACCATCGTCTTGTCGTGCCACTGAAGGCGCTGCTGGATCGAGAACGCCGTCTGGTTGTGCAGGATCTTCTGATACCACCGGTCGCGCTGGAAGATGAGCTGGCCGGCGAAGAAAACGCAGTGCGAAAACTCCGAGCCGACCTCAAGGCACAGCTTCTCGACTCCGCCCACCGCCTCGGTGCCGATCGCCAGTCGGTGCGTGGCCGCGAAGCCCAGCCGCCGCGCCAGATTCACGTAGCGCAACAGGGCCGACTCGGTGCTGGCCCGCAGCGCTTCGACCTCGTCGCGACCCTTGAACGTGCCCGAGTCGATCACGCCCACCGATACGAACACCAGGTTGTGAAACACGTGCGGGAACGACCGATGCACGTGCATGATGGTGTGCACCCCGATCCCGCTGTAGCCGCCTACCAGAATGACCGCGGTCGGCCGGGTGGGGTCGACGGCGCGCTCCACCCCCGCCGCCGGCAGCGGCAGGCGCTCCAGCACCGACATGTCCCGGTCCAGCCGCGCCAGCCGCAACTGCACGTCGCGATAATGACGGCGAATGACGAAGCACAGCGCCACCAGGCTCCCCGTCACCACCAGGGTGATCCAGCCGCCCAGGTGGAACTTCTCGAACACCGTGATCGCCAGGATCAGCACGCACAGCACCAGTCCCCCGGCATGGATGGGCAGCTCGCGCTTCCAGCCCGGCTGGCTGCGGCGGTGCCGGATGACGTGCCGCGTCATCGACAGCAGCGTCATCGAGAACGTCACGAACACGTTGATGCTGTACATGACCACGATCTTGCTGACCACGCCACGCGTGTAGAGCAGCGCGGCGGTCGACGCCAGACCCATCAGCAGGATGCCGTTCTGGGTCGTCAGGCGATCCGACAGCGCCGCGAACCGCCGCGGCACCCACGAATCGTTCGCCATGTTGGCCAGCACGCGCGGGCCGTCGGCGAATCCGGCCTGCGCCGCCACCACCAGCAGGGCCCCTTCCGCCACGAGCACCACCAGCACGAACGACCGGCCCAGCGGCACCGCCTCCACGAACCGCTCCGCCAGCACCGCGTTCAGCGTCTTGCCCGTTTCCGGGCGCACTTGCCACAGCAGGTAACACAGCAGCAGGCCGCCGGCCGTGAACGCCAGCGACACCGCCATGTAGAACATGGTGCGCTTGCCGGTCTGCACGCGCGGCTCGCGCATGATCGCCAGGCCGTTGGAGACTGCCTCAATGCCGGTATACGTGCCGCCGCCCAGCGAGTAGGCGTGCACGAACAGCAGCAGCATGCCGCCGATCCCAAGCGTCGACAGCCCCTCGCGATAGCCCGTTCTCGCTTCGGACAGCGTCGCCGGCAGTTCGGGCGCGTGCGCGATGATCCCGCCGCCGATCAGGATCACGTGCGTCGCGAGGAAGATGATGAAAATCGGCGTCAGTACCAGCGTTGACTCGCGCACCCCGCGGAAATTGAGAATCGTCAGCGCGAGAATCAGCAGCACCGCCACGATCAGCTTGTGCTCAACCCATGCCGTCGGCAGGAAGCTGAACAGCGCGTCGCAGGCCGCCGCGATCGAGATCGTGATGGTCAGCACATAGTCCACCACCAGCGCCGAGCCCGACACCACGCCCGCCCGCGGCCCCAGCAGCTTGGTGGCCACGACGTATCCGCCGCCGCCGTGCGGGAAGTGCTCGATGACATGGCTGTAGGCCGTCGCGATCACGCCGACCGTGAGAGCCGTCATCGCCGCCAGCCCCAGCGCCAGGTAGGTATGCTCGCCCAGCGCGTGAAACGCTTCCTCGGGTCCGTAGCACGAGGACGACAACCCGTCGGCCCCCAGACCCACCCACGCCAGGAACGGAATCAGCGAGAGATGATGAAAAATCGAGCGGTCAGAAAGATCGCGCGGCCGACCGACCAGCCCGCGACGCAGCCGCTGAAGCAGACCCGGCGGCTCCTCACCATCGGGCGCCGGGCTGATCGGGCCCGGCTGCTGCGAACGAGAACCCTCGTCCACGGAACGCCTCCGTCGAGCCGCCACGCGAGGAAGCTCCCTCGCGTTTCGACGGAGGTTCGCCTCTTCGACGCCTGCGAGGTTAGCTGACGGGCTCGGGCCGAAGAATTGCCCTACGCCTTGCGGCGATAAGCCCCAGGGACTCGGGTCCCCCGCTCCCGCTCAGGCGGGATTAGGCGGTTTCCGGCTCTAAGGGTGAAGAGTGTAGCCCGACCGATCGGCAAATCAATGGCCGACAGCGTCCGATATTCGCTGGCCTTGACCACCGAGATCGACGATTCTGAACCTCATGGGCCCAGCACCGCCGCGACGAACAATTGCACATCGCGGCCATCGACCACGCCATCGGCATTCATGTCAGCCCCGCGCACCCGGTACGCACTGGCGTCAAGCCCGAGCAGCACCGGAACGAACAGCGGCAGGTCGGACGAATCGATCCGCCAGTCGGCGTTGAGGTCGCCGCGGCGGAACGTGTCCATCCGAACGTACTCGGCGGCCTCGACATGGGCGTTGCACACAACGCAGGGCGGCGCCTGACCGGCCGAGACCAGCGCGCCCCCGTCCGGCGTCACATACGGCGCAAACGCCAGCCAGATTTCGCCCGGCAGGGTCCCGCCGAACTCGGCGGCCAGGTCGATTCGGCCTTCAAGCACGGCCCCACGCGCCGTCGCGACCGGCACGCCGCTGCCCTGGTCGAACCAGCCCGAGTAGTTGTTGTTCGACTCCGCCCCGATGAACGCCGCCCAGTCCGCCACCTGCCCCGATTTCGCCCACGGCGCGGCGCGCATCGCACCCGGCGGGCCGGCCACGAAGATGAAGTGGTCGTTGCCGCCGCCGGGATTGGGCGAGGCCACGTACAGCGTGCTTCCCTTGACGCCGGCGCGCAGCCAGTTGGCGCCCTGCGTCGCCACCAGCGTCGCATCGGCGTCCAGCGCCCCGTCAATCGTCCACTCCGGTAATGGCGCGCCGCCGGTGACCGGAAAGTGCCAGTCCTGACCGCTATTGTTGTCCCACAAGCCGGCGCCGTTATTGAAAACGCAATCGAACTGCGTCGCGTTCGACAGCACCGGTACGCTCACCTCCCAGACTGACAGCGCGGCGTTCCACGACATGACCGCGTCCGGCGAGATCACCGGGTTCCAGTTGTTGAAGCCGTAGTGCATGCGAACGGTCGCCTGCCCGGACAGCGGCCGGCCGGCAGGATTGTAACGCACCAGCACGCTCTGCCCGGCCTGCGCCGGGTTCGGCGAGATCGTCACCACGTCGCCGCCGCCGCCGCCCTGCGTCGTGCCCACCCAGACGTGCTGGATGTCGCTCCGCTCCACATTGCCGTGGGCGTCGACCGCCTCCACGTAATAGTCGATCAGCACGTTGTTCTCACCCGTGATCATGGCCGCGTACCGCCCGGCGCGGTAGGTCGCAGCCAGAATGCCGCCCGGGATCGGCGGGTTGGCCTGGAGCGTCATCGGCGTGCTGTTCCACGGCCCGACTTCGCTGCCGCCGGCGTAGGTCTCGTTCTGCACCGAGCTGAGCGGATTGACGCCGTCCAGATCGCGCCGCCACTTCAGCGTCACGCTCGTGATTGGCGAGACATCATATACAAAGGTCCACACCGAGAAGTCGCTCGGCTCCGGCTGGGTGCCCCACTCGTAGCCACCGGGGTTGTACGGATCGCGCTGCGGCAGAAAGATCGTCGGCGGAAAGTTGTCGGGCTGGCCGGCGATCACCAGGTCGGCGAACGGCACCGCCTGGTTGCACGCGCGCGTCACGTTGCTGTCCCACGGCTCACCGCTGTTGTCCCAGTACCAGTAGTCGCTCGCCTCGGCCGCCAACAGGAAGTGCCACGCCTTCTCGGTGTTCGACCCGCTCCCGCTGATGATGTGGTTGAGGCTGCCGTAGGGCGCGATGGCGTCCGCCATGAACACACGGTGCTTCGCCGCCGTCAGCACCGCCCAGCTATTTCGGTCCGGGCTCCAGCCGGACGCATCGGGATCGCCCAGCCACTTCTTGAATTCGGGGTCGCCGCAATCCGCCCCGGCCCATGAGCCTGGTTCGACGTGGATGAGGTCGTCCACCGGAGGCGGAAAGCGCGTCAGGTAGTCCTCGACCGTCGTGCACTCGTACTGCGGCGCCCCCGCCAGCCAGTTCAGCATGCTGTTGAAGTTCGAGTGATAGTAGGCGTCCGTCCCGCCACCGAAGTTGTCGCCATCGTGGTGCAGCAGGACGAACATCGGCCGCGCCGGGTTCGTGTTGTAAGCCGCGTACTGGTCCATGACCGTCTGGTAGAGGAACGCGCCGAATCCGCCGCGCCCATCCTCGTTGCCCTCGTAGCGCGCCGCCGGCACGACGATCATGCGCGTCGGCGCACCGCTGTTCGGATCGACGTACTGGGCGCGATGAGGCTGGTAGCCGAACGGCGCCGACACGCGACTCGGCGCCCACAGGTTGTTGAGCTGGACCCATGCGCCGCCGCTTGCCGCCGGGTCCGGGTTGATCTGGTCCGCCTTGTTCGGCGAGTAGATGCAGGAGGCATTGGTGTGCGGGTAACCCACGCACGCGCGATCGAAGTGGATGTTGTCGACCATCACCCAGTCGATGCCCTCGGCCACCAGCGCCGGAATGCAGCGGATCGAAAACGCCGTCTCGGGCGGAAACATGCCGCGCGAGTACGTCGGCCGGTTCGTCCACGTCTGCCCATAGATGTGCTTGTGCAGGCGTATCTGCATCTGCATATCCTTGCGATCAAGCAGAGGCAGCAGCGGGTGGAAGTATCCGAACGCCACCAGATCGAGCCGCGGGTTGCCCAGCGCCGTGTTGAACGTGATGCCTTGGTTATAACCCGCTTTCCAGTTGTTCCACATCCCGCCGTTCACGCCGGCCGCCTGAAGCACGTTCAGGTTCTCGATCAGCGAACCCGTGAAGCTGACCTGCGCGCCCAGGTGCGCGAACCCCGCCCCCGCCTGCACCGCGTCGCGCGGCCAGGTCGTGTACGGACCGAACCGCTGGTTGTGCACGTCAATCACGTTGAACGAGTAGCGATTGTTGGCCTGCGTCTGCGTGATCGGCTCGTACGGCCAGTAGATCGGCTGATGCATGTGCCAGAGGAAGCCGAAGTGCATCTTGGGCGGCTGACCGCGAACCGCCGCCGCCGGCGCCAGACACACGACCAGAAAAAGGAACGACCGTGCGAGTTGAGCCGCCACGTCGGACTCCTTTCGTGCCCCCTGAAATCGCCAGTGCTAAAACATTTTATCAACTCCACGAGTCGCGATCCAGCCATGCGCGGCGGCACGAGAGGCGAGTGTGTAGCGCGGCAGGCCGGACCGCCAGGTTGGGGCGACCACGAAGCAGGCCGACGGTTTCCGCTCAGGTGGACGGCATCTCGAGCTGGAACGCCGCATGCACCGCTCGCAGGGCCTTCTCCCCGTCGTCGCGGCGGATGATGCAGCCGATCACGATTTCGCTGGTGCTGATGTTCTCGATCGTCACTCCCGCCGCCGCCAGCGCCGCGAACATCTGGGCCGCCACGCCGGTGTGCGAGCGCATCCCGATCCCCACGATGCTGACCTTGGCGACCTCCTGATCGATCTCCACCGCCGCGAACCGCAACTCGCGCGCCAGTTCCTGCGCCAGCGACCGCGCCTCGCCCAGATAGTCCGATGCCAGCGTGAAGCTGATGTTGGTCGTCCCGTCGCCGTGCTGCACGTTCTGGATGATGTCGTCCACCACCAGCCCGGACTCAGCCACCCGCGCGAACACGCGCGCCGCCACGCCCGTGCTCGCCGGCCCCCCGAGCAGTGATATCCGCGCCAGGTTGCGCTTCAGCGCCACACCGCGGACGACCACCTTCTCCATCTGTGGCGACTCCGGCACGATCTGCGTGCCCGCCGACTGCGAAAAGCTGCTGCGCACGTGAATCACCACCTGGTAATTGCTGGCCAGCTCGATGCTGCGCGAGTGCATCACCTGCGCCCCCAGCGCCGCCAGTTCGAGCATCTCGTCGTAGGCGATCCGCTCCAGCTTGCGGGCCGCCGGCACGATCCGCGGATCGGCCGTATACACGCCGTCCACGTCGGTGTAGATCTCGCATTCGTCGGCCGAGAGCGCCGCCGCCAGCGCCACCGCGGTCGTATCCGAACCGCCGCGCCCCAGCGTCGTGATGTTGAGTTCGTCGTCAACGCCCTGAAAACCCGCTACGATGACGATGTGCCCGCGTGAGAGCAGCGCGTCGATCCGCTCCCGCCTCGCGATTTCCCGAATCCGCGCCCGCCCGAACGCGCGGTCGGTCCGCAGCTCGATCTGGCCCGCCGTCAGGCTCGTCGCGTCGTGCCCGGCCCGGTGGATCGCCATCGCCATCAGCGCGATCGACACCTGCTCCCCGGTCGCCAGCAATTGATCCAGCTCGCGGCGCGACGGGTTCGGGTCAATCTGCGCCGCCAGCTCCAGCAGCCGGTCGGTTTCGTCCCCCATGGCCGACACCACCACCACGACGCGGTGCCCGGCCAGCTTGGCCGCGATGATGCGGGCCGCCGCGCGGTGGATGCGCTCCGCGTCCGCGACCGATGACCCGCCGAATTTCTGAACGATCAGTCCCACGCGGCCGGATTATCCCCCGCCGCCGAGACGACGCAATTCAGCTTGACACCACGTTGGAGCGATAGCGGATCACCCGCACATGTTCGACCGTCACCAGCCCCTCGCTCACCATCCGGTCGATGTGCGGCATCAACTCGTCGATCTTCTGCTGGCTGTCGACGATCTCGATCACCATCGGCAGATCCTCGGACAGCCGCAGCACCTTGGCCGTGTGCAGCCGGCTGTTCGCCCCGAAGCCCATCGGCCCTCGCAGCACGGTGGCGCCCGCCAGGTGCAGCTCGCGGGCCTTCAGCACGATCGCCTCGTACAGCGGCTTGCCCTGCCACTGATCGCTCTCGCCGATGAACACGCGCAGCAGCACGCCGTCTTCCGGGATATTCATCGCATCACGCTCCCAGCCAGAATTCGGCCACGCGATAACCGGCCCAGACCGCGACCACGCCCGCCACCACGCTCGCGGCCGCGTTCAGAAGCGCCCGCCCGAACTGCCCGTCGCCGAGCATCGAGAAGGTCTCCCAACCGAACGTCGAGAACGTCGTGTATCCGCCCAGCAGCCCCACCAGCAGCGCCACCCGATATTCCTCACGGATCAGCGAGCGACCCGTCAACGCCGCCCCCCCGAAAAAGCCGATCAGCAGGCAGCCCGATACGTTGACGACCAGCGTGCCGAGCGGAAACGTTCCGCCGCTCAGACGCTGCACCCAGCCCCCGAAGACGTACCGCGCCAGGCCGCCGGTGCCCGACGCGATAAAGACCAGCGCGAACTTCACCGAGGATGCTCCCGGCGCTCGACGAACTGCGACGCCGCGCGGCGCGCGCGGGTCCGGCCCGAACCTCGGCCGACGCGATCTCCGCAAATGTCTTACCGACCCGGAAACGGAGCGTCAAACACCGATGCCGGCGATGAGTTCAGCGCCGGCGCCGCGCTCGCAGCACCAGCCACGCCGCCGCCACCGGCGCCATCGTGACCGGAAGTCCGATCCCGCACAGCCCGCAGCGACGGTCTCCCGGAACAGACGGCGGCGGCGCCACGATGGCGCAGCTCGTGATGCTCGACACCGTCACGCAGCCGTTGCCCTGGTTGCAGACTGAAAAGCAGGTCGGCTGAATCGTGCCGACCACCCGGAACATGTCTCCGACCACGTGACCGCCGTGCTGGTCGAGCAGGTAGCGGGTGCCGCCGCCGATGTCGAACAGCACGCACTGATTGACGCCGGACACGAGCGTTCCACAAGCATCGATCGGCTGCGCCCCAGCGGTCGATGCCAGTGCCAGGCAGATGACGAAGAAGACGATCAGACCGATTCGCAAGCGAAGCGACATGACTGCACCTCGCGTGGCCAAGTCGTGATCGGCCACGATCCCGAAGCGCTGCCCGTGTATTCGATTTTATCCCGCCGGCAGATGGCCGGCGCCGTGCCGCGCCCTGGAAAGCGTCCGCCCCGGCACGCACAGGCAGCTCGACCCGATCTCGATGTCCGCCCGGCGCCAGGCCTCCGTGAAACGTTTCTTCACCGCCGCGAACTCGGCTGTCTCGCCCCGCTCGCGCAGACACTGCCCCAGTCCGTGCAGCGACCAGCCGTTCTCCGGCCAGTCCGCCAAGTCGTCTCGGTAGACCTGCTCGGCCTCGCGGATTCGCCCAGCATCCAGCAGCACCGCAGCCAGCGTGTGCCGCACTGGCTGCGTCCACTCCGGCGGCTCCATGTAGATCAGGTCGTCCTCGAGCCGCACGGCCTCACGCAGCGCGGCGACCGCCGCGTCGGTCCGCCGCTCGCGCAACGCGATTTCGCCTTCCAGCATGTGACCGGCGATATCGAGTACATGGTGTGCCGAGTTGATGGCCATCAGGGCGTCCTTCGGGACCGCGGCCACGGCCATGCGGAATGCCTCCTGCTCGCGCCGTGCGCCGGCTACGTCGCCCTTGGCTGCCAGCGCCACGCCGCGCGCGAATCGCCAGTGCGCCGTGGTGATCGGCAGGTACGCCGGCGGCTGCGGCTCGCGCAGCAGGTCGTCCCAGCGGCCGAACCGCTTCAGCACGTCGAACACGATCATCATGTATGGGTCGACCAGCGCTGACTCGCGCCGCGCATAGTCATCGGGGACGCTCGACACCATTTCGCGCGCCGCCTTCAGAGCCGCCGCCATGCGGCCCTCCATCATGCAACTGAACGCCAGAAAGTGATGATTGTGCAGCATGTACACGCGGTAGAAACCCTGCCGCGGCACGAGCCGCCGGTACCGCCGATCGGCCTCGATCGCCAGCTCGTTCTGATCGCTGGCCGCCGCATACTGTCCGACGCGCACGTCGATGTGCGACGGCATGTGCACCAGGTGTCCGGCGTCGGGAACGAGCCGGCGCAGCCGATTCGCCGCGGCCTGCGCCCGCCCCGGCGCAGGAGACGCCTCGACCGCATGAATGTAGAGGTGCAACGCGCCCGGGTGGTCGGGCTCGATTCGCAGTGCCGCCTCCAGCACCGCCAAGATCTCCTCGGTCCGGCCCTTCGGCTGCCCGCCGTGGGTCCACAAGTCCCATGGCTGAAGGTCCATCAGCGACTCCGCATAGAGGGTCGCCACATCGGCATCATCACCGTGCTTCCTCCAGCACGCCTCCATCGCCGACGCATAAGCCACATCAAGCGGACGCCGGTCAGCTGGAGGCGGGTCCGCATACCGCGCCGACAGCGCCTCAATCAGGTCGCGCTCCACCGGCGATGCCCTGCCGATCCGCGCCCGCGCCTCCTGGAGCGCCGCCCACGCCGCCTTCGACCGCTCGGCCGGCATCATCGGATAGTTGATGTGCGGCCCGTGGCACAACGCCGCACCCCACCACGGCATGGCCGCGTCCGGGTCGCGCCGCGCTGCCGTCTCAAACGACCGGATGGCCTCGTCGTGATTGAACGCGAAAGCCCACACCAGGCCCTGATCGAAGTACGCCTGCGCCTCGGTGGACCGGGTCGTAATCGCGCGATGGTGATCGCCCATCCCCGAGAACCGCGGCGACTCTCCCTGCGGCAGCGAGTCAGATGGACCGCGGGGCCCGCCGCAGCCGGAAACCTGTCCAACGATCAGGACAACGATCAGACCGCGTCGCGCCATGGACGACCTCCTCATGACGATCCGACAGCAATAACTGGCAGCATAGCAAATCGCGGAGCGCACCAACAAGTCACGATCGCGGCAGCCAGCCGAGATCACCGTCGCCGACAGCAATTCGCGGTCCGACGAGCGCATCAGCGCCCGGAGAATGAGGTCACCGCGATCGCAACCACCGGGCCGAAAGTGAGTTCGACCTTTGCGCTGCCCCGGCCATCGATGCCCCCCCGCCCAAGTCCACACCCGCAGCGCCAACGACTGTTCGGAACATCCCGCGGCCAACGCCGGCGCTTGATCATGCTCGCCCAGACCGAACCGAATGCGGCGGTCAGCTGACGTGCGGCCAGTCCGCCAAGTCGACTCGGTAGTCCGGTGCGGCCTCACGCAGCGCGGCGACTGCCGCGTCGGTCCGCCGCTCACGCAACGCGATTTCGCCTTCCAGCATGTGACCGGCGATATCGAGTACATAGTGTGCCTTGTTGATGGCCATCAGGGCGTCCTTCGGGACCGCGGCCACGGCCATGCGGAATGCCTCCTGCTCGCGCTGTAGGCCGTACGCGAAGGCCAAGCTGCGGCGCGGCGACGTGCTGACCCGCCACGTGGATCAGCCGCTCCGCAACGCCCGCAAGACCGTCCGCAGCCGGAGATGGGAACAAGCCGAGCAGCGCAGCGGCCTGACGACGAGCAGCGCAGCGGCCTGACGATCGAGGAGTGCTGACGTTCACAGACCGCCCCCGGCGTCCCTCGTGCCGGGGCGGCCGTTCGAGCATCCGTGCTACTGGGCCGCGCCGGTACTCAGTGGCGATCCGGGGGAGTGAGCGCCGCCGGGACGCGGGTCGCCGTCGCGCGCGGGGTGGTCGGCGTGGTCGTCGCCGGCTGGGTCGTCAGTTTCGCCCGCTGTTCCGCCGCGTCGTCGGGGCGGTTCATCTGCTCGAGCAGCCGGACCAGCTGTCGGATCGAATATTGTGACTCAGGATGCTCGCGCCCGAAGGCGCGTTCGAGCCCGGCCACGGCCTGCGATCGCAGCGCCAGCGCCTCCTCGAGGCGACCCTGATCCTGCCGGAGCGCGGCCAGTTCGTTGCGCACAAAGCAGACCAGCGGATGATTCTCCCCCAGCACGCGCTCCATCCGTTCCTTCAACGGAACGATCAGCGCCTCCGACTCGCCCAGCCGTCCGAGCCGACGAAGCAGGCCGGCCAGATCGTAAGTCGTCTTCATCGTGACCTCGTGCTCGAGTCCAAGCATCTTTTCGGCACGCTCGCGGACCTCGCTCAGAATCGGAGCCGCGTCGGCGTAACGGTCGGCCATGAAGTAGAGCGTGCCGAGGTTCGACATCACCGTCAGCAGTTCCTTCTGGTTGTCCGTTGAATCAGGCATCGAACGTCGGAGTTCGATCACGCGCTGATAGACGGCTTCCGCGTCGCCCGGTCGGTCGAGCCGGCGCAGCGTCTGGGCCAGGCTGTTCATGATGAGCAGCGGGTACCCGCCGCGCTCACCCTCGAAGCGGATGGCTTCGTCCAGCGCCTCGCGCAGCAGAGACTCGGCGGCCGCGTAGTCGCCCAGTGCGTTATCCACGTTCGCCAGCCCGAGCTTGGCGTCGATGCTGTACTTCGGTGCGGAGACGCCCGGCCGGCGGCTCAGCTCGATGCCGCGTTCGAAGTGTTTCCGGGCGAGAGCGAATTCGCCGAGGTAACGATAGGCCCGCCCGAGCGACGACCGCAGCGCCAGCTCGATCTCGGGTCGATCGTCGAACCGGCCGTCCAGCCGCTGGGCCGCGGCGTCGAGAATCTGCCGCATGGTGACGTCGTGACCGCGGGACTGGCTCTCGACGGCGGTGAGCAGGTCGTGGTTGAGAAACTCGCTGACGGCCTGCGCGATGGCCGACTCCTTCCGCGCCACACCGGCCTCATGCCGCGCGCGGATCATGCCGATCGCCGTGCCGATGACGCCACCGACCAGCAGGAAGAAGATGGCGATCCCCGCGGCGAGCGGGCCCTTGTTGCGCCGTGCGAACTTGCGGAACTGATAGCTCTTCGACGGCGGCCGGGCGGCGATCGGTTCATCGGCCAGATAGCGCCCCACGTCGGCCGCGAGGGCATCGACCGAGGCATAACGCATCGCGCGGTCTTTCTCGAGCGCCTTCAGCACGATCCAGTCGAGATCGCCGCGCAGCGTGCGGGTCAGGGTCGCCGGATCGGTCCGGCGGCGCCGGGCCACGCTGACGCGCTCCGGCCCCAGCGTCTTGCAGCGCGTCGAAGGCTTCGGGGGCTCGCGCTCGCGGATGACGCGCTGGAATTCGAGCAACCCGGCCGCGTCCGACGACGTTCGGGTCAGCGGAGTCGTTCCCGTCAGGAGCTCGTAGAGCAGCACGCCCAGCGCATAGATGTCGGTCCGCGTGTCGATATCACGCTCACCGACCGCCTGCTCAGGGCTCATGTACTCCGGCGTCCCGAGGAACTGACCCTGCTCGGTCACCAGCGATCCGACAGGTGCGGCGTCATCCATCGCCCGGGCAATGCCGAAGTCGATGACGATCGGGACCGGCTGCCCGTCGCGTTCGGCGACCAGCACGTTCGACGGCTTGAGGTCGCGGTGGAGTACGCCCTTCTGGTGGGCATGACGCACGGCCTCGCAGACCCGCACGAAGAGCTGAAGTCTCGCGACCGTGTCGAGCTGCTCGTCGTCACAGTAAACCGTGATCGGCCGGCCCTCGACAAGCTCCATCACGAAGAAGGAACGTCCGGAGGCGGTCGCGCCCGCGTCGAGGACCTTCGCGATGCCCGGGTGGTTCATCAGCGCCAGGGTCTGGCACTCGGCTTCGAACCGCACCAGGACCCGGGCGGTGTCCATCCCGACCTTGACGATCTTCAGCGCGACGTCACGGCGAACCGGATGCATCTGTTCGGCGCGATAGACGCTGCCGAAGCCGCCTTCTCCGAGCAACGACTGGATGCGGTAACGGCCGTCAGCCTCGATCTCGGCGCGCAGCCGCTGCTCGACGCCGCTGACGTCGCCGACGTGAAAGCCGGCGCCGAATGCGGGGGAATCGAGACTGACCCGCGAGCGCGCGTCCTGGGCCAGCATGGCTTCCACCTTCTGCCGCACCTCCGGATCGTCGGGGCACTGTTCGCGAAGCCAGGCGCCTTGCAGCGCCGCCGGCTGTGCGCACGCGCCGTCGAACAGCGCTTCGACTCGCGCAAACTGGTCGGACGTCATGCCTGCGTTCCGCGATTCAGCTCGTCGGCCAGCCAGGCGCGAGCCATGCGCCACTCGCGCGTCGCCTGTGTGCGCGAAATGGCCAGCGCGTCCGCGGCCTCCTCAATCGTGAGCCCGCCGAAGAAACGCAGTTCGACCAGCCGGGCCTTGTCGGGACTGAACTGCGCAAGTCGCTCCAGAGCCTCTTCGAGCGCGAGCACGTCGATGCTCGGCCCTTCGATTCCGCGGAGCGAATCGTCGAGCGTGATGCGGTCGCCGCTTCCGCGCTTCTGTGCAACGCGCCCCCGAGCATGATCAACCAGAATCTGGCGCATGATCTTCGACGCCAGCCGGAAAAAATGCGCGCGGTTCGCGACCCTCAACCCGGCGTTGCCCGCCATGCGCAGGAACGCCTCGTTCACCAGCGCGGTCGGCTGAAGCGTGTGATTGCTGCGCTCGTCGGCGAAAAGGCTCGCCGCCAGTCGTCGAAGCTCGTCGTACACAAGGGGCAACAACTGACGCGCGGAGACGTCGTTCGAGCCGAAATCGGCCAGTATCCTCGTCACCGTTTGCGCGTCCAAACCGCTCATGCCGGAATCCGAACGATCGCCGTATCATAAACCAATCGGGGCCGGCAGAAAATCCGGGCTACCGTCCTAACACATTGAAAAACTGAATGTTGCGGATGCCGTGCACGCTGGGCTGATGATGTTGGAGCGCGCCCCGCGCGGATTTCGCACATTCAGTGAGACGCACGCCCTGCGTCGCAACCGGGAAGACGGACCGGCCTCCGCCCCTGGCGTCGGATGTGGAGGGGTCTTGTCCACGGTGCCGGTGCGTGCCTTAGAGGAAGGACCTCATGGATACGCATTTCGGATCGTGGTCGCTGAAGCCCAAGTCGAGTCGATCGTGTCTGGTGCTGTCGCTGGCAACAGCGCTGGTGTGGGGCCGGCCGGTCTCGGCCGCCGTTTTCAACGTCGCCAACGGAGACGTCGCCGGGTTCATTGCCGCGATGAATGCGGCCAATTCGAACACGGAGGATGATACGATCAACCTCGCGAGCGGCGGTCTGTACGTCTTCACGACGCCCCATCCGGCCGGCGAGGGCGCCGCGCTGCCGAGAATCACCAACCGCGCCATCACGATCAATGGCAACAACTCGACCCTGCAGCGCAGCGGACCGAGCGCGCCGGATTTCCGGTTCATCACCGTCCGAAGCCCCGGGACCTTCGTGACGCTGACCGTCAACGACGTGATCTTCCAAAACGGACGGGCCACACTGGGTGGGGCCATCTCTCACTATGACGGGTTTCTGAACCTGAATCGATGCGTCTTCGATGGGAATACCGCGCCGGACAGCGCGGGCGGCGCCGTCTACGCCATTCATCTCGAATTCGGTATGGGAATGAACATCACTCGATGCTCGTTCTCGAATAACACCGCCGCCGAAGGCGGCGGGTTCTACTACAACGGCGGTTTCGGAACTCGAAGATGCGTCATGATCGACACGACGCTCAACAACAACGTCGCGAGCGTCTACGGCGGAGCGGTTCGCTTTGCGCGCAGCTGCGAGTTCCGGTTGACTAATTGCACGATCAGCGGCAATCAATCCAATCAGGGCGGCGGCGTCTACAACGAGCAGTCGTACGGCGAGTCGTATTTCCGGGCCTGCACGATCGCGTTCAATTCGGCCATGGACAGCGGCGGCGGATACTACGGCTTCATGAACCTCGGCGGCGCTCCCGACATGGCCCACTCCATTATCGCCAACAACACCGCCGGAACCGGCCCGAACATGTGGGGCGTCCGGATCAGCTCTTTCCCGTACCTGTACAGCAACGGCTACAACCTGTTCGGTACCTTCGGATCGGGCGACATCCGCTGTCGTCCCTCGACGCCCGGACCGTGCGGAACCGACCTGACCGGCGTTGATCCACAACTCTCGCCGCTCGGAAACTACGGCGGACCGACGCTCACGCACGCGCTGCGCTGCGATAGCCCGGCGATCGACGCCGGAACGCCGGGTGATTGTCTCACGTCGACCGACCAGCGCGGGCTGCCGCGCGGCGTCGACGGCAACCGCGACGGAATCGGCGTGTGCGACATCGGTGCCACCGAGCGCCAGTTTTCGGAGAGCCCTGGAGACGGCGACGGCGACGGCATCGACGATGCGTGCGACGCCTGTCCCGGCACGCCGCCGAACACGCTCGTCAGCCCGAACGGCTGCCCGGCGCCGAACGGGGCCTGCTGCCTGCCGTCCGGGTTCTGCATGGAGCTCCCTTCCGACATCTGCACCGGCCTGGGCGGAACCTGGGGCGGCTCCGGCTCTACCTGCGCGACGACTACCTGTACCCAGCTCACCGGCAGCGTCGTCGCCTGGGGTCGCAACATGTGGGGGCAGACGAACGTGCCTGCGCCCAACTCCAATTTCGTCGCCGTCAGCGGCGGTGCAGACCATTCGCTTGGATTGAAGGCGAACGGAACGGTCATCGCCTGGGGACGCGCGAACGAAGGTCAGATCACGGTCCCGGCACCGAACAACAACTTTGTGGCGATTTCGGCCGGGAACCGCTTCAGCTACGGCCTCAAGTCCGACGGCAGCCTGGTCGGCTGGGGCACCAACATCCTCGGAAACCTCAACACCCCGTCCCCCAATTCCGGCTTTGTGGCCGTGGCCGCGGGTTCAAGTCATACGCTCGGCCTGAAGTCCAACGGCCAGATCGTCGCTTGGGGCGACAATACGTTCGGACAATTGGACGTGCCAGGCGTCAATGCCGGCTTTGTCGCCATCGCCGCCTCGTCGAATATCAGCATGGGATTGCGTTTGAACGGGGAGATCGTGATCTGGGGTGATCAGTCCAACGGCTCGCTGACGGTGCCCGCCCCGAACGCGAACTTCGTCCGCATCGCGCTGGGCCTCTTCCACGCCCTCGGACTGAAGCGCGACGGATCGGTCGTCGGTTGGGGATCGAACCAGTACGGTCAGGCCGACTCACCGTCGCCGAACAGCGGCTTCGTGTCGCTGACGGGCGGTGAGACGGTCAGCCTCGGTCTGAAGACCGACAGTTCGATCTTCGGCTGGGGCCTGGCTCAGTACGGCGAACTCAACATCCCGGCGCCCAACTCCGGATTCCTCGCCGTTGCGGCCGGCCAGCACCACGTCCTGGCCCTGCGCGACGAGACCGGGGCCTGCTGCCTCCCGAACGGGAGCTGTCAGCGCCTGTCGAGCGCCAATTGCGCCACCGCCAACGGGACGTTCGGCGGCGTCGGTTCGGTTTGCGGACCGGATGGCGACGGCGACGGCGTGGTCGATCGTTGTGACGGCTGCCCGAGCGACCCGAACAAGATCGCGCCCGGCGTCTGCGGCTGCGGGGTCCCGGATACCGACTCCGATGGTGACGGCACGCCGAATTGCATTGACGGTTGTCCGAACGATCCCAACAAGATCGCCCCGGGCGTCTGCGGATGCGGCGTGCCGGACGCCGACAGCGATTTTGACGGCATCGCAAACTGCGTCGATCACTGCCCGAACACGCTGATCCCGTTCGGCTGGAACTTCACGACCCATCGGCGGACGTCGGGGCAGGCCATTGACAACCTCGCCAACGCCGACGACGCCATCGACAACGGCGTGCAGTTCTACGCGGGCACAACGGATGCCGTGAACTTCTCGAATCCCGTCGGGGCAACGACCGGCCGCTACCCGGGCGACATCGATCCGTTCGGGCCGGCCAACACGACCAACTTCGATTACTTCGCTGTTCGATCGACGGGAATGTTGCGGGTACTCGTCGCGGGCAACTACCGCTTCCGCAACCGAACCGATGACGGATCGCGTCTGCGGATCGACATCAACCGAAACGGGATTTTCGACGCCGGGGAGACTGTCATCCTCGACGACGTGCTGTCCCCGCCGCATGACGCGCAGAGCTCAACCGTGACGCTCGCAGCGGGCGAGTATCGCATCGAGCACGTCTGGTTCGAACAGTTCGTCGGCGCGATGGCGGAGCTCGACGTGGCGCGCGACACCGGCGAATTCAAGCTTCTCGGCAATCCGTCGGGCGGCGGAGCGGCAGCTTTCACAGCCTACGGGCTCTCGGTCGCGCGGACGAGCGTCTTGAACAACGCTGCCGACACCGACGGCGACGGGATCGGCGACCCGTGTGACAACTGCCCCGCCGTCGGCAACGTCGACCAGGCCGACGCCGATGGCGACGGGATCGGAGACGCCTGCGATCCGTGCCCGACGACTCCGACGAACCCCTACGGCTGGACCTCGTCCACCCATCGCCGTCAGAGTGCCGCGACCATCTCCAGTCTGGCCGATGCGGATGATGCGATCGGCAACGGTGTCGTGCTCGGCGGCGGTATCGTTCCGGCGGTCAACTACTCCAATCCGCCCGGGATGACCGGACGCCATGCTGGTGACGTCAATCCGTTCGGCCTCTCGGCCGGCGATATGAACGATTTCGTGGTTCAGTCGCGCGGCTATCTCCAGGTGCGCGTCGGCGGCGGATACGTCTTCCGCAACCGCACCGACGACGGATCACGTCTGCGACTTGACATCGATCGCAACGGTCAGTTCGGCACCGGCGAGACGATCATCATCGATGACGTCGTCTTCGCTCCGCACGATGCGCAGAGTGCCGTCGTCGTGCTTGCGCCGGGCGAGTATCTGATGGAGCACGTCTTCTTCGAGCGCAGCGGCGGCGCCATGAGCGAACTGGACGTCAGCAAGGACAGCGGCCCGTTCGTCATGCCGGGCAATCCGGTTACGACGGCGGGCGCCGCAGCGTTCCTCAACTACGGGCTGTCCGTCACCGCCCAGGCGGGCGGGCTGGACTCCGATGGCGACGGCGTCATCGACGCATGTGACAACTGCCCCACCGTTTTCAACTCGGGACAGGGCGACGCCGACGGCGACGGGCTTGGCGACGCCTGCGATCCGTGTCCGACCCGGAAGGCCGGCGACGTGAACGGCGATACGGTCGTCAACATCGATGACCAGCCGCTCTTTGCATCGATCCTGCTCGACCCGCTTTTCGGCACGGCCGAGCAGCGCTGTGCCGCTGATATGGATGTCTCCGGCACCGTCAACGGCCTCGATATTCAGAGGTTCGTGGCGCGGCTGCTTTCGCCCTGACGAACCAGGACGGTCGGGGAGCCGGTCGTTGGACCTGGCCGGGTTGCGCGGGCGAGCGTCGGAATCGGCGCTCGCCCGTGTCGTCATGATCGCTCGCCCGCGGTGTTCGCAATTCGATCAAACGGGCTCGCGGGAATGTCCGATTCGGTCATGATGGCCAGCATCCGGATCGCTAACGAGAAGATTTCCCATCTGGTCATTCCGGTCCGGCGGACATGCGCCAGCCCGTCAGGCGCGATCGGCCCCTCGAGCAGGCCCGATGCGGCGGCGAACTGGCGTGCGGCCGACCTCACCCTCAGGCGACGCGATCCTTGATGGAGTTCGGATCCCGCGCCATCGTCACGGCCGTGTCATAGGTGATTTCGCCCCGCTGATAGAGCTCGAGCAGGGCGTGGTCCATCGTGATCATGCCGTATTTCCGCCCGGCCTGAAGATCAGAATAGATCTTGTAGATGTTGTTTTCGCGGATGCTGTGGCGGACGCCCGGCGTGCCCACCATGACCTCGCAGCACAGCACGCGCCGCCCGCCGGTGGCGTTGGGCAGCAATTGCTGGGCAATCACCGCCTGCATGGTGTTCGACAGCATGTGGCGAACCTCATCCTGCTGGCCCTCGGGGAATGCCGAGACGATCCGCTGCACCGCCTGAATGGCGTCCGGCGTGTGCAGCGTGCCGATCACGAGGTGCCCGGTCTCGGCGGCCGTCAGCGCCGTGTACATCGTTTCCCGCTCGCGCATCTCGCCGATGCCGATCACGTCCGGATCCTGGCGCAGCACGTGGATCAGCGCCTCGTGAAAACTCTTGACGTCGGTCAGCAGTTCCTGCTGCACGACGACGGCGCGCTTCGCCGTGTGCGTGTACTCGATCGGATCCTCGATCGTCACGACCTTGACGCGCCGTTCGCTGTTGATGCGATCGATCAGGTAGTGAAAGGTCGTGGTCTTGCCGACGCCGGTCGGCCCGGTCAGCAGGATGAGTCCGTTGGGCTTGCGCACCAGCTCGTCCACGATCGACGGCAGCCGCAGGTCCTCGCGCGATTGAATGACCGGCTCGCTCAGCCGGATGGACAGCTCCGGGCTCCCGCCGCGCATGTAAACGGTGACGCGGGCGCGGTCGCGCTCACCGAATGAGGTCGAGAAACACAGTTGCCAGGTCGACTCCAGCGCCCGCCGCTGTTCGTCGTTGAGGCATTCGTACGCCAGCGCCCGCGCCATCTCGGTGGTGATGATGTCACCCTTGGCCACGATCACCTCCCCGTCGATGCGAAGCACCGGCGGCAGGCCCACGAGGACATGAATATCGCTGGCGTGGTGCTTCCGTCCGCTGCGCAGCAGGTTGACGAGATTCATGGGTCACCGTCCGGTCCAGCGGCGGACCATCTGCCGAATGTGATCCCCGATCGAGAAGTTCGCGAGGCGTTGCAGCGATTCGAGCGCCGGCAGGCAGTTCGGTTGCAGCTCGAGGCAGCGCTCGAAGCTGGTCCGGGCCAGGTCGGTCAGGCCGAGATCCCGCTGACACGATCCCAGTTCGTTCCACGTGCACGCCTGCGTGGGCGCCAGTTCGAGGGCCTCCTGTAGATACTGGAGCGCCTGCGCCAGGCGTCGATGGAAGCCGAGGATCCGCGCGATCACCACGCGATCGAACCAGTCCGCGCCGGGCTCCGCCAGCGCTTTTCGAAAGCAATCCTCGTACTGACGCTCGCGACGCGCCAGCAGCACTTCCCCGCGAACCTCCCAGCGCCACGGCGAACTGCCCGGACACTGAAGCGAGCCGTCGCTGCACGCCAGGGCCGCCTTGCGATCCTTCAGCCGGACGCACGCCTGCGCCTTGGCCGCCAGCAGCTCGCCGTTGTGACGGAAGATCTCCATTGCCTTGTCGCTCCAGAGCCGGGCCTCGTGAAACTCACCGAGCGCGACCAGCATCTGCACCTGCCCCACCCACGCCCGGATCAGGCGACGATCCTCCATCAGCGCCCGCGTATAGAGCCGCAGGGCCGTCTCATACTCTGCCTCGTGGTTGGCGCGGTGGGCCTGTTCAAGCACCGCCCACGCGTCACGAGCCCGAAAGTCGACCTGTTCGCTCCTTGTTGCCTCCTCGCGTCGCTGATCGTCGAACTCGAGATTGGAGAAGCGCCCGGTCATGCCGCTCCTCAGCGCACCGCGCCGAATCGAGACCACGGTCGCAGCCGCCAGCGCGCCACGCCCACGATGTCGTCACCCGCTACCGTCGAGAGCGCCTGCAGCGGTGTCCGCTCGAGCGCGCTCCCCGCCAGAGACTCCACCCGCGTCGGAAGGATGGCGTACTCGTCCGGCCCAAGGTCCAGCGCGATGTCGGGGAAGCCCCTTGTGCTGCCGAGCGGTCCGAGGACGCCTGCCGGCTCGACGCCGTTGACGCGGAGCTCGCCCTTGACCAGCTCCACTCGGTCGCCCGGCACGCCCACAATCCGATCGATTCCGTATCCGGACCGGACGGCGTACCCGGCGAGGCTCCGGCCGCCCAGCCGATACAGCACCAGCTCGCCCCGGTTGAATCGCACCGGGCGGCGCCAGCGGCCGTCGACCAGCAGCGCGTCCGAGGTCGAGATGGCCGGGCCGGGCCGGAAATTCGCCGGCACCACGAACGGGATCACGACACCCCGCGACAGCCAGACGATCGGCCAGTACCCGAACGTGTAGAGACCGCCGAAGATCGCCGCCGAACTCATCAGCCGCCAAAGCTGGTCGCCTGGGTTGCCGGTCGCGACCACGGCGGTGATGATCGAACCGGCGTGAAACGCGACAGCCAGTGAGAACCACCACACCGCCGCCGCGTAAGGATAGTTCAACAGAGCGACGGCGAGCAGCAGGATCCAACCGAGGAGAAACGCCCAGCCGACGCCCCGGCGACCGAGTCTCAGGTGCAGCAAGCCAGGAACCAGCGCCCACTTCAGTGCACGCGACGGAATCGGCATCGCCGGGGCGAGACCGGCGAGCGTGATCCGCACGCGCAACAACGCCGCAGCGGCGGCCGACAACCCGTGGCTCAGTCGATGCACCCGCGTCATGAGTCGCAGCGAAGATGCCCGAATCGGTTCGACCGAGATGTCGCCGATCTCCAGCAGGCTCTCGCAGCGGACGCATGTCTGCCGGCCGGGCATGTTTTCAAACTCGCAGTTCGGACATTGCATGACCGAGCCCCCGCGGGCGGCCGATCTTCACGAGCGCCGTACCTGCGTATCGATCCTGACCTTGCCGTCGACGTCGTGGGCCTCCGGCTTGAGCACGCGCTGCTGCTCGGCGCCCACGATCTCCTGGATCAGGTCGGCCAGCTCGACGCAACGCTGACCCTTCACGCCTTTGATGTCGACGTGCACCTTGCCGCGCCGGTCGATCCGAATGTCGAACTCGGGACGTTCCATCGCCGTCGCCCTCAAAGCCGGATGCGCACGCGGACCGACTGATCCGCCAGCACTTCCTCGTCCACGACCTGGTAATGGCGCCGCTTCAACTCACTCACCAGCCGGTGATAGGCGTACTGCTGCACGATGCGGCCGGCGACCTCTTCGCCGACGGCGCGCATCTCCCGCTCGTTCCGCCCGCCGGTGACGCAGACCCGGCAGCCGCCGCGGTCGTCCTGGCCGATCTCGATGCGCAGGTCGCCTTGCGTGATGACCATCGTCTTGCCGCGCTCCATCTGCTCGGCCAGCACCGCGCTGTTCTCGATCTCCACTTCGACGCCCTTCCGCCGCTGGGCGGCCTCACCCTCCTGCGCGGCGGCCGATTCAAGAGCGAACCCCATGCTTGCCGCGGCTCCCGCGATGGCGGATGCCAGCGCCGGCCAGGACGCCACCACCAGCGGAGTCAACACCACGATAGCGCCCATGCGCGCCTCCCTTCGTCCTCGAGACTCGGCTCACATCTCCAGCTTGCGGCGCGTCTGCGTCGCGGCGCTCTCGTCGCGCCGCGAGGCCAGCCGCGCACGGCCCTCGGCCCACGCCCGCAGCGCCGAAATCCCCTCGGCCATTGTTCGCGACAGCGGCACCGTCGCCTGGATCGCCGCCACCACGTCCGGCGTGGCCAGTTCCTTGTTGAGATAGAACACGTCATACAGCGCGCTGATCACCGCCTCCTCGATCTCGGCCCCGCTGAAGCCCTCGCTCGCCTCGACCAGTTGCGGCAGGTCGAATCCGACCGGATCCCGACCGCGCTTCTTCAGGTGAATGCGGAAGATCTGCTCGCGCTCCGTTGCGTTTGGCAGATCGACGAAGAAGATCTCGTCGAGGCGCCCCTTCCGCAGCAGCTCCGGCGGCAACTGCGAGATGTTGTTCGCCGTCGCCAGCACGAAGACCGGCTTCTGCTTTTCGCTCAGCCACGTCAGAAACGTGCTCATCACCCGCGCGGTCGTGCCGCCGTCGGTGTTGGCCGAGCCCTGCGAGCCGGCAAAAGCCTTGTCGATCTCGTCCGCCCACAGCACCACCGGCGCGATGCTCTCCGCCACGCTGATTGCCCGGCGGATGTTCTCCTCCGACGAGCCCACCAGGCTCGCGAACATCCGCCCCATGTCGAATCGCAGCAGCGGCATGTTCCACATCCGGCTCACCGCCTTGGCGCACAGGCTCTTGCCGCAGCCCTGCACGCCCACCAGCAGCACGCCCTTCGGCGCCGGCAGGCCGAACTGCCGGGCCCGGTCGGAAAACGCCAGCGATCGCTTCCGCAACCATTCCTTGAGCTGGTCGAGTCCGCCCACATCGGCGATGTCGGTCGACGACTCGTAGTACTCCAGCAGCCCGCTCTTGCGGATGATCTGCTGCTTCTCCGAGAACACCACCGCCACGTCGGCGGCGGACAGGCGCCCGTCGGTAACGATCGTCTTCGCGAACACGTTCTCGGCCTCCTGGAGCGTCAGCCCCAGCGCCGCCTGGATCAGCTTCTCGCGATCCTCCGCCGTCAGCGACAGCTTCAGCTTGCTGTGCGACGACACGTCCTCGCAGATGCGCTGCAGCAGCCGGTCGAAGTCCGACATGCCCGGAAGCGGGTAATCCAGCACCGAAATGATCTTCTCCAGCTCAGGCGAGATGTCGATCAACGGCGAGCAGATCACCAGCGTCTTGTAGCTGTCCGACAGCGCCTGCGCCACCTCACGCAGCTTGCGGATCACCGCCGCGTTCGAGTCCCGCGCCCGCATGAACGGGTGAAAGTCCTTGAACAGGTACAGGGCCGGTTCCTTGTTCTCGATCACCGAGTCCAGCGCCTCGATCGGGTCCGCCAGGCCCTTCGGCTTCGGGCCCAGCCCGGTCGTCCCGGATTTCGTCAACCCGGTCGTCACCGACCAGCACAACAACTGCTTGCCGCGCTTCGCCGCGATCTCGCGCAGCCGCTGCTCGACGCGCTGCTCTTCCCAGCTCACCACGTAGATGATCGCGTAGCGCGCCCGGACCAGAATCTCGAGCTCGTCCCGGACGGCCGGCTTCGCCCCCGCCGTCACCAGGGTCTCACTCATGACTCACCTCGCCTTTCGTCGCCGGCCGCGCGCCCGGTCGCTTCAAGCCCGCACGCCGGGCCGCACACCGCCGACAACAGCGGCAGCAGCGCCGGGCCGAAGTCTTGGCAGTACAGCCGGCCGTCCACGCCGATCGTGATCTCGTAGACCACCCCCGCATCCGCCGCGACGGCCTCACACTGCGGTTCGTCGCTCATGGCCGCACTCCCAGTCCAGGTTCAGTCCGCGCAAGTAAGTCACCGCCTCATCCCGCTCCGCCCGCGTATTCAGGCGCGCCATCCCCGGCAGCTCGCCGGCGCGGTCACAAGGCACATAGCCCGTGTGCAACTGAAGTCGCACCCCGGGCAGGCGCTCCGCCAGCCAGTCCACCACCGGCCGGAAGCAGCACGCCATGTGACCCGGCATCAGCAGGTGCCGAACCACCAGCGGCGTGTTCCCGCGGATCAGCAGGAGGTTCCGCTGAACCACCGACACGTATCGCTCGACGCCGGCCAGCTCCCGCGCGCACCGGTCGTTGCCGAACTTGAAGTCCGCCAGGTAGACCGCCACCACGCCCTTCAGCAACTCGAGCACCTCGGGCGTCATGTACAGGTTGGTGTTGATCGCCAGCGGCAGCCGGCCGGGCGCCGCCGCCGCCAGCTCGAGCAGCGTGTGCAGGTGCAGGGTCGGCTCGCCACCCAGCACGCTGATCGCCCGCACGCCCTCGCGGCGCACCGCCGCAACCAGCTCCGCCGCGTACTTCGTCGCCTCAACCCGCCGACCCCGCGACGGCTCAAAGCACCCCGGCGCGGTGTTGCAGAACCGGCAGCGGAAGTTGCACCCGCCGACGTACACGCGCAGCGACGGCCGCGCCTCCGGCTCGTCTCCGAGACTCACGTATTGTTTGAAAACGTGTGTATCCGCGCCCAGGCGGCACGGCGCCGGCCGGCCGCGCGTACGATCGACGCCGCAGCGCCACTCGCACAGCGCGCACGACCGCAGCATCTCCCGCGCTCGGACGGCGCGACGCGCCAGCTCGCCCGGCGTCGCCTCGCGGCTTATCCCCGCGAGAGATGGCATGCCTGGGTTCCTGCGAGTATCGGCTCTGCCGTACTATAGAACGCCAGCGCACCAACCGTGACAACAAATCGCCGTCGAATTGAGAATCCTGGCGTGGCGCAATCGCACCATGCCCAGCCCCTACGCCCCCGCCGACCCCCCGCACGACTCCCACAGCAGCTCGGCGATGTCCTGCTGCTGCACGTCCTCCCGGCCCTTCGCCGCCAGCCCGTCGATCAGCATCCGCTGACAGAACGGACACGCCGACGCCACCCGGTCCGGCCGCGTCTCCAGCAACTGCTCCGTGCGGGCCTCGCTCACCCGCTGGTTCACCGCCAGCCGCCGACCGCCGTGCTCCTCTTCCTTGAACATCTGCGCACCGCCCGCCCCGCAGCACATCCCCCGGTCGCGGCTGGCCGTCGCCTCCACCACCGTCAGGCCCGGGATGCTCCGCAGCACCTCCCGCGGCGACTCATAGATGTCGTTGTATCGCCCCAGGTAGCACGAATCATGAAACACCACCCGCCCCTCGATCCGCCCCGCCGGCCGCAGCCGCCCCGCTCGCACCAGCCCCGCCAGATAGTCCGCGTGGTGGATCACCTCGTACCGACCGCCGAAGTCGCCGTATTCGTTCAGCAGCGTGTTGAAGCAATGCGGGCACGACGTCACGATCCGCTTCACGCCCGCCGCGTTCAGCGTCTCCACGTTCATCTGCGCCAGCATCTGAAACAGAAACTCGTTCCCCGCCCGCCGCGCCGGGTCGCCCGTGCAGCGCTCCGCCGGCCCCAGGATGGCAAAGTCCACCCCGGCCGCCGTCAGCAGTTGCGCCGTCGCCCGCGCGATCCGCCGCGCCCGGTCGTCGAAGCTCGCCGAGCACCCCACCCAGAACAGAATCTCCGCCTGCGGGTTCTCCTCGATCGTCCGCACCGCCAGCCCGCTCGTCCAACCCGCCCGGTCCGACTCCGGGAAGCTCCACGGGTTCCCGTTCGACTCCATCCCGCGAAACGCGTTCTGAAGCTCCGCCGGAAACTCGCTCTTCTCCATCACCAGGTTCCGCCGCATGTCGACGATCTTGTCGACGTACGTGATGAACACCGGGCACTCCGTCTCACACGCCCGGCAGGTCGTGCACGCCCACAGCACCTCCGGCTCGATCACCCCGCCCGCCACCAGATCGACCGCCTGCCGCTCGCCGTTGCCCGACGTCAGCTCCGACGCGCGTGCATACAGGTGATCCCGCAGGTCCAGCGTGAAGTGCTTCGGCGACAGACGCTTCCCCGTCCGCGTCGCCGGGCAGAAGTCCGAGCAACGCCCGCACTCCGTGCAGGTGTACAGGTCCAGCAGCGCCTTCCACGAAAACTGCTCGATCTGCCTGATCCCCAGCGTCTCCTCACGCTCGATCTTCCCCTCGATGTCCGCGATCGGCCGCAGCCGTCCGCGCGGCGTCAGGTCCGACAGAAACACATTCGGAATCGCCGTGATCACGTGAAAATGCTTCGAGTTCGGCAGCAGATTCAGAAACAGCAGCACCAGCGTTCCGTGCGTCCAGAACCCCGCGTGACGCAGCGCGTTCAACGCCCCGTCCGGCAGCCCGGACAGCAACAGCCCCACCGCCGAACCGGCCGGCTCCAGCGCGCTGAATGACAGGCTCCGCCCCGCCAGACGCGCCTGCCGCGCCAGATCCGCCCCGTCGTACACGATGTCGCTGATCATCATCGTCGCGATGATCGCCAGGATCAGGATGCCTTCGATCCCCGTCGACAGCCGCCACGGCCGCGCCACCAGCCGGTAGTAGAAGAACACCCCGGTCCCGAGCACCACCAGCACCGCCAGTACGTCCTTCAGCGGTGCGTAGATCCGCCCCAGCGGCTGGTCCACCCCCAGCACCCACAGGTTGAACTGTTCGTCGTACCCCCGGCCCCACAACACCAGCGTCCGCAGCAGCAGCACCACGAACCCGACGAAGATGAACTGGTGCGCCACCCCGGCCCACCAGTACCGCCGCATCCGCTTCTGCGCGAAGGCGAACTCCCACGTCCGACGCAGCCGCTCGCCGATCCGGTCGAATCGTCGCTCAGCGGCCCCGACCCGCATCAGCTTCCACCGCCGCCGGATCTGAATCGCGAACCACCCCCAGAATCCCACCAGCAGCAACGTCTGGATGATCGGGTTCATGCCGCCTCGCCCGCGCTGCGTCCCCGCCGCAGGCCGGACCCGCCCGACCCGCCAGCCGACACGCGTCGACCGATGGTAATTCCACCCGCACCCCCCGGCAACGCAGCCCCCCGCCCGGCAAACGCACCGCCGCGCCCACGGCCGGCCGACAGGCCGGGCGATGGTCGACTGACGCCGCCTGGCTGCGACCGTGTTGGAGATTTCAACCCGCCCCCGACCGACGCCAGTCTGGCCCCGTCGCGCGTTCCGTCGCTCGCGCACCGTGCCAGCGTCGAGAAGACCCATCGTGTCAGCCGCCTGATGACGACGCACTCGATGTGACTGTCTGATCCCGTGGCGCGATGGTTCCGATAGCTGCACGGCTTTCCAGCCGCTTGCTGATCGGCATGCATCCCGGGACCGATGAAAATGGCGTGGATAATGAACACTGGCCGGCTCGCGGCGTCGCCGAGCACGCCTACTGCCCTCGGCTGTTCTATTACATGACGGTGGAAGGTGTCTTCGCGCCCAGCGCCGATACCGAGCAGGGCATCGGCATTCACCGCCGCGTCGATCGACCCAGCGAGTCACCCACCGATGCCCGCGCCGCCCAGGACTCGGCCGGCGTACCATGCGACGGCGCCATCGATCCCGATCGACCGCGATCGGTCCGCAGCCTCGCGCTGACCAGCGCGAAGCTCGGCCTGACCGCCAAGCTCGACCTGGCCGAGATCAACGACACCGAGGCCGTGCCCGTCGAGTATCGCAAGGGCAGGCCCCGCCGAAACGGCGGCGGGCAGGTCGCGGACGCGGTCGACGAACTCCTCGACGAACCGCGCCTCCTCCCCGGCCCCGAGCCCTGGCCCCCCGATCGCGTTCAACTCGGCCTCCAGGTCCTGCTCCTCGAAGAGGCCGGCTACACCGTCCCGGAAGCCTTCATCTACTACGCCGCTGAGCGCCTGCGACTCCGCGTGCCGGTCGACGACACCTTGCGGCGCGACGCTCTCGCCGAGCTCGAAGCGGCTAAGCGGACTGCCGCCGGCTCGCGGCCCGCGCCGTTGGTCAACGACCCCAGGTGCCCGCGCTGCTCCCTTCAGCCCATCTGCCTGCCTGACGAAATCAATCACCAACGGCTGACTGCTCTCACCATCAACGGCGAGCCGGTCGATGACCAACTGACGCCGCGCAAGCTGTGGCCCCCGCGCGACGACGGTATTCACGTCGTCCTGCAACGCGACGGCATCCGAGTCGGCGTCCGCGGTCAGTCCGTTCGCGTCACTGACAAGGACGGTGCCGTCGTCCGGGAAATTCCAATCGCCAACATCGAATCAATTGCCGTCGTCGGCGCCGTGCAGGTCTCCACCCAGGCCCTCGCCGTTCTCGCCAATCAGGAGGTTCCGGTCGCCTTTCTAACCGCCGCAGGCCGCCTGACGGCCATCATGGACCCGCTTGGCCCCACCAGCGCCGCCGTCCGTGCCGCCCAGGTCCGTGTGCTCGACCGACCCGAAAAGGCACTGGAACTCGCTCGCGCCGTCACCGTGGCCAAGATCGCCAACCAGCGCACGCTCCTGATGCGGAACCACGCCGACCTGCCGAGCCGAGCCGCCGCAGATCTTCAGGATGCCATCAATGCCGCCGAGCGCGCCGCCTCCATCGACGAGCTGCGCGGACATGAAGGCAACGCCGCCGCCATCTACTTCCGGCATTTCGCCGGAATGTTCAAGCAGGGCGTCCGGGAAATCGCTGACAAGTTCGACGCCAACGGCCGCCAGCGCCGCCCCCCGCCCGACCCCATCAACGCCGTCCTGTCCTTCGCGTACTCGATGCTCACGCACGAGTGTTCCTCGGCCTGCCGCCTTGCCAGCCTCGAGCCGACGCTGGCAGCGTTGCACGTCACGCGCCCCGGCCGCCCGGCGATGGCGTTGGACTTGATGGAGCCGTTCCGTCCGTTGATCGCGGATTCGGTTGCGGTGTCCGCCTTCAACCGGGGAGAACTCGTCGAAGGGCATTTCCTGAGCTCCGCCTCCGGATGCGCCCTGACCGATGCGGGCCGCAAGGCGTTCTTCTCCGTCTACGGCCGGCGCATGGACACCGAAGTCACCCATCCGGTCTTCGAGTACCGACTGAGCTATCGCCGGATGCTCATGCTGCACGCCCGGCTGATCGCTGCCTGGCTGCTCGGCGAGGTGCCCACGCTCGCGTTCCTGACCACGCGATGACGACCCCCTCTCCCGGCCGGGAGCGGGACCGGAGGAAGGCCCGTGCGACGCTGCTACCTGGTCTGCTACGATATCCGCGACCCGAAACGCCTCCGCCGCACCCACAAGCTCATGAAGGCCTACGGCGAGCCCTGGCAGTACTCCGTCTTCTACTGCACCCTGAAGCCCATCGACCGCGCCCGACTGGAAAACGCCCTGCGCGAGGTGGTCAACCTCAAGGTCGATCAGGTGCTGATCATAGACCTCGGCTCAAACGAAGAGGCAGCCCGCGAAGCCGCCGTCACCCTCGGGCCGGGCCTGCCCGATGCCGATACAGGTGTGGTTGTGATCTGACCACGGCGGAATATATACTGCTGAATCATGGCCCGGCGCTCCGCATCCACCTCCAAACCTCCCGGACCGGTCGCGCCCACCACTCAGCGCGCCTACACGCTCCGACTCCGCCGCGCCCCGGGCAAGTGCCCGCATTGCGAACAGGACGCTTGCGATTGCTGGCGAGAGGCCCTGTGGGCCACCCATGCGGCCTTCAACAGGGGCGCAAAGGCCTTCGGCGACTGGCTGTTGACGCTCCGCGGCGGCTTGAGCCACGAACTGGCCGAGCAGCCCTCGCCCCCCAAGAATAAGGAGCCCACTTGCGAGGAATCAGACGCGATCCGCAAGAATCGCCGAATTCTCCTCGCGCTGTCCTGGCTGAGCGTGGAGGATGATTGCAGCGCGCCAACCGGGACCTTTCGCGTCGCGAGCGGTAAAGATTCTGAGGCCGAGCGAAAAAACAAAGTTCTTACAGCATTCAGATCCATCCTGACCGCTCGCAGGATGCGTAGCCAGGATGTGGAATCATGGATCGCGGACTGCGCTGCTTCGCTTTCGGCCAAAATCCGCGAGGACGCCGTGTGGATCAATCGCAGCGCCTGCTTCGACCAGCGAGCGCTTGACCTGAAAGTGTTGAGCCGCGAGTACGCCAAAGCCGCGGTCATGTCGTTCTTCGGCCCCCTTGATGAGTACTTCAAGCTCCCCGACGAGGCGGACGATACCAAGCCCGCCGTCGGCGGCGACGGCCCTGATTTCCGAACGCTCGCGCGTCAATGGGTAAGCACGAACTTCGGTACAGGCAAGAAAAGCGACTCTGAAGCCATCGCGCAGAACCTTCGCAAACTGGCGGACGCCAACCTCGCGCCGTTCTCCGGCAAACCCAAGGCAGCGCTAATCGCCCACCTGTCAGTGGAACTAGATGGTTCAACGGCTGACATCGATGGGCTGTGTAGAGCGATCGGCTGGAACACCGGGCGTCCTTCCAAAGGTCGCGTGGCAATTGAGCGTCTGCCGGATCCACCGACCGAAACCTCCATCCAGACGATGCAACAGAAGTTTCGGGAGGAAGCCGAAGCAAAGGCATCATCGAAGGGCTTGCGCCAGGTTCCCGAGTGGATGCCCGCGTTTCAGAAATCGATTGAACGCGACTGCGGGATGCCGTTCAAATTAGGAGAGGGTCGCGACCACATTGGTGAGTTCTCGGTGATGCTCGACCATGCAGCACGTCGAGTTTCAATCGGTCACTCATGGATCAAGCGGGCGGAGGCGGAGCGCCGGCGCTTCGAAGCCGATGCCCAGCGACTCAACCACATTCCCGCCGCAGCCAAGGATTGGCTCGACCAATTCGTGCAATTCCGCAGCGGCTCGTCGGGCGCTGCCGCGGCAGGAGGCGAATATCGAATCCGCCGCCGTGCAATCGAAGGTTGGGATGAAATCATCAAACGATGGAAACGTGCGGCGTGCAAGTCCCCCGAAGACCGAGTGGCCGCCGCGCGCGAAGTACAGGCCGACCCGGAGATCGAGAAGTTCGGCGACATTCAGCTCTTCGAGGCCTTGGCGGCGGATGACGCCGAATGCGTATGGCGTGGGGACGGCAACGGCACTCCTGACCCGCTGAAGGACTATGTCGCCGCGACTGACGCGCTCGACAAGATGCGCCGCTTCAAGGTTCCGGCATACCGGCACCCTGACCCCCTCGCGCACCCGGTGTTCGGCGACTTCGGCAACTCCCGCGGGGACATCCGTTTCGCAGTCCATGAGGCTGCCAAGGCAACACGCGGCACGAAACGCATCGCCAAAGATCAGAAGGAGTGGATTCGAGAACGTCACGGTCTTCGCATGGGGCTTTGGGATGGTCAGTCGGTTCGCACCGCAGACCTGCGCTGGTCCTCGAAGCGACTGGTGGATGACCTGGCCCTGCGGAACCATGTCACAACTAGGAGGACGGGGCCGGTCTCGCGGGCGGACCGGTTGGGAAGAGCCGCGGCCGGCTTGGGCGCCGACGAGGCGGCCTGCGTGGCGGGCCTCTTTGAACTGCCCGACTGGAACGGACGACTGCAAGCGCCGCGGGCGCAACTCGATGCTATCGCAGCCTGCGTTGCCGCCAATGGCGGCAAGTGGGACGACAAGGCTAGGAAGTTGCGAGATCGTATCGAATGGCTCGTTTCATTCTCCGCGAAACTGGAATGCTGCGGGCCCTTCATGGAGTACGCCAGCCAAAATGGCATTCAACCGAACGGCAAGGGTGAGTACTATCCCCACGCTGAGCGCAACAAGGGACGGACCGGCCACGCGAAGCTTATCCTGTCACGCCTGCCCGGTCTGCGGGTGCTCGCCGTGGACCTCGGCCACCGTTTCGCCGCGGCGTGTGCCGTGTGGGAAGCGCTTTCGAAAATCGCCTTCGACGCCGAGACCAAGGGCCGCGAGGTCGTAAGCGGAGGCAGGGCCGCCGACGATCTTTACTGCCACACGCGCCACTTGGATTGCGCCGGGAAGGCGCGAACGACGATCTACCGTCGCATCGGCCCCGACAAGCTGCCGGACGGCTCCGATCACCCCGCCCCTTGGGCGCGGCTCGACCGCCAGTTCCTCATCAAACTTCAGGGAGAGGAGCGCCCGGCCCGCGCGGCAGGCCCCGCGGAGACAGCCGCCGTCCAGCAAATCGAAACCGACCTTGGCCGCGCCCGCGGCCAAGAGGACCTGCCGCCGCGGCCGGTCGATTCGCTGATGCGCGAAGCCGTCCGCACGATCCGCATTGCCCTTCGCCGCCACGGCGACGCCGCCCGCATCGCCTACGCGTTCAAGCCGGGCGCAAAACGGTTGAAGCCGGGCGGGGGTGCACAGGACCATACGCCCGAGACTCACGCGGACGCTATCCTTGAGGCACTGCTGCGGTGGCACGAACTCGCCACTGGAGCACGCTGGCGTGACCCCTGGGCCGAGACACAGTGGAAGGACTGGGTCCAACCGCACATCAGTGCGACCCTGCCTGAGCTCGCGAATGATGCCGACCGATGGGAACGCAAGCGGCACCGCGCGGCCCTTGAACAAGTGCTCAGGCCGGTAGCGCAAATGCTGATTCAGCGACCGACCGACGCGCTGCACCAGGTATGGTCGAAACACTGGGCGGACGAGGATCTGAAATGGCCCTCTCGCCTTCGCTGGCTGCGGAACTGGCTACTTCCACGCGGCCCGCGCGCCCGCAGTGGCGCCGCGCGCAACGTCGGCGGACTGTCCCTTCTGCGCATCGCCACCTTACGGGAGCTGTACCAGACCCAGAAGGCGTACGCGATGCGTCCGGAGCCTGATGACCCCCGCAAGCGGATCGCCGGCCGAAACGATGACCGCTATGACGAACTGGGCCGCTCGGTCCTTCAAGTCATCGAACGCCTCCGCGAGCAGCGCGTCAAGCAGCTCGCCAGCCGAATCGTCGAAGCGGCGCTCGGCGTCGGCCGCGCGAAGCCAACACGCGGCCGCCAGCGACCTCAATCGCGCGTGGATGTGCCGTGCCACGCCGTGATCATCGAATCCCTGCGTAACTACCGCCCTGACGAACTGCAGACCCGACGCGAGAATCGGGCGATCATGAACTGGTCTGCCGGCAAGGTCCGCAAGTACCTCGAGGAGGCCTGCCAGCTTCACGGCCTGCACCTCCGCGAGGTCATGCCGAATTACACCAGTCGGGAGGATAGCCGTACCGGCTTGCCCGGCGTACGCTGCGTGGACGTGCCCGTCGACCCAAAGCTCGGCAAGCCGAAGGCATACTGGTGGAATAGTGTGCTCAGCACCGCAAGAAAGAAATCCATCGGCGACGCCGCCTCCCACGACAAGCAGGGCGACGCGACATCCCGGTTCATCGTCGAACTCGCGGGCTGCCTAGACCGGCTGAAGGCGGACGGCAAGCCGTTGCCCAAGACGGTGCGCGTGCCTCGAATTGGCGGCGACCTGTTCGTCGCCGCACCGCCGACGTCGTGCACCGCACCCGCGCATCAGCCCCACCCCGCGTGCGACGGTGCACGCGCCCTCCAGGCGGATCTCAACGCCGCGGCCAACATCGGCCTGCGCGCCCTCCTGGATCCGGACTTCCCAGCCAAGTGGTGGTACGTGCCATGTATCGACGACCAGCGCGGCTTAGCGCTCCCGCGCGCCGACAAAGTCCTGGGCTCCGCGTGCTTTCCCGGTGATCCGGCCACGTTCGGCTCGCTGCTCAAGACAAGAACAGCCGCCGGACCTGCCGTTGACGGTCAGGCGGCGCCGGATCGGAAGCCCCGAACGGGGACACATCGCCCCGGGAGCGCGAAGAGTCGCTCTCTCGGCGATGGCAAAGCAACCACGAACTATTGGTCAGATCGGTCCGCCCGTGATCTGCGTCCGGCCGACGAGGGTGGCCACTGGCAGCCCACGAACGTCTATTGGAACTGGGTCCGGAAGCGGGCCCTGCTAGGATTGTATTCATTCAACGGTCTCTCGCCGCCAAGCGACGACCGCCCTTGAAGCGACGGCCGACTTGCGATAATCTAAAAAACGTCGCCTATAGGGCGATACAACTCCGAGCATGTGTCTTCCCCTTCAATGGGCTTGGCACTCGGCATCGATCAAGCTCGCGTCGGCTGTCGGGCCGTCGTCGGGCGGAGGCTCTTTGAAAAGTCGGCTGACGCGGCCCTACGTCGCGAGTGCGGCGGTGGTGAAGGGGGGGCCGGGGGACGCTCGCGACCTCTAACTACGTTCTCTGTCAGGATATACAGCTTGTGTTCACACGATCGTCGATCCGACAACCTTTCGAAAGCGTTCACGCTCGCAACCACGACGCCAAATGTGCCCGCCAGCACACCTTACGAGGAAGGCGGCCGCGTCGGCCGACGCGGCCTTGATCGATGGACACAGCAATCCCGGGGCGTGGCCGCACGAACGGATCGCCGCGTCGGCCGACGCGGCCTTGATCGATGGACACGTTCCTGAATCGGCTTGCCGCCGAAATTGAGGCCGAGCCGCGTCGGCCGACGCGGCCTTGATCGATGGACACTACGTTGTCGTTCGATGATTTGAAAAAGGTGTTTTCTGCCGCGTCGGCCGACGCGGCCTTGATCGATGGACACCTTGGCCGACCGCGGGCGATGGCTCGTATCGCGGCGCCGCGTCGGCCGACGCGGCCTTGATCGATGGACACGACGCCGGCGACCCGAAGCTGTACGAGATCGTCTCGGCCGCGTCGGCCGACGCGGCCTTGATCGATGGACACGGCGAGCGGGCGGCGAGGGTCGTGCCGGAGTTCCGGGCCGCGTCGGCCGACGCGGCCTTGATCGATGGACACCGGAAGTCACACAGCCAGTCAAGCTCGCCGGTCGGGGCCGCGTCGGCCGACGCGGCCTTGATCGATGGACACTATGAGAGCGAGTGAGGTAGAGACCGGCGCCGTATGCCGCGTCGGCCGACGCGGCCTTGATCGATGGACACGTTGGCCGCATCTCGCTGTCGTCAATGACGGCGACGCCGCGTCGGCCGACGCGGCCTTGATCGATGGACACCGTCCAGCAGGTGGTTATCCTTTCGCAAACGGTGCCGCCGCGTCGGCCGACGCGGCCTTGATCGATGGACACATCGCGAAGGGGCTCGAGTCACTGCTGGATCGTGGCCGCGTCGGCCGACGCGGCCTTGATCGATGGACACACGCGGGTCCGCATCGCCGATACTATGTAGGCATCGCCGCGTCGGCCGACGCGGCCTTGATCGATGGACACAGGACGAGTTGGGCCTCACGGGATGGTTGACAGACGCCGCGTCGGCCGACGCGGCCTTGATCGATGGACACATTCTTCCCCTCTGGCACGCCACTTGCCTGCACTCTGCGCCGCGTCGGCCGACGCGGCCTTGATCGATGGACACCACCGCGATTGCGGCATGTCGCGACATTCCGCGCAAAGCCGCGTCGGCCGACGCGGCCTTGATCGATGGACACCGCAACAAGGTAATGAGTGACTACACGATCTCCGGTGCCGCGTCGGCCGACGCGGCCTTGATCGATGGACACCAGATGGCATTCGTCACACTCGCATCGATATCAACAGCCGCGTCGGCCGACGCGGCCTTGATCGATGGACACCGCGACGCAAGGCCGAAACATGGTGGCGCGAACATAGGCCGCGTCGGCCGACGCGGCCTTGATCGATGGACACAACTCCTCGACCAACCGCCGCCACTCAGCCAACTGGTGCCGCGTCGGCCGACGCGGCCTTGATCGATGGACACTGACGGTGAGTAGCCTATGAGCACGATATACAGCGGGCCGCGTCGGCCGACGCGGCCTTGATCGATGGACACGTGTAGATGGTGTACGTGGCGAACAGCACCTCGTCGCGCCGCGTCGGCCGACGCGGCCTTGATCGATGGACACGTACGGTGCAGTAGTGCCGGTCCCGACTCCGATGCCGCCGCGTCGGCCGACGCGGCCTTGATCGATGGACACACTCCGCTCCGCATCGCCGATACTATGTAGGCATGCCGCGTCGGCCGACGCGGCCTTGATCGATGGACACTGCTGCAATATCTGCTGCGCGGGCGCAAAAATCCGCCGCGTCGGCCGACGCGGCCTTGATCGATGGACACTGCACCTCCCATCGCGACGCTTCGCGCCCGGTAGCGCCGCGTCGGCCGACGCGGCCTTGATCGATGGACACAGTCGTTGATCGGGACGGTGACGATGCGGCGGCTGGCCGCGTCGGCCGACGCGGCCTTGATCGATGGACACAGCTGCTCCAGCAAAAGGTCGGCGAAGTTGTAGAAGCCGCGTCGGCCGACGCGGCCTTGATCGATGGACACACCGCGCTCCCGTCGTTGACGGCGACGGGATCAGGCCGCGTCGGCCGACGCGGCCTTGATCGATGGACACACTGTCAGGACTCCGGTGCCTGCGCCGTTGCCAGCGCCGCGTCGGCCGACGCGGCCTTGATCGATGGACACTGGCATATTCCGGACCCGTATCCGGTCGAGGTGCTGGCCGCGTCGGCCGACGCGGCCTTGATCGATGGACACTTTTTCGGTTGCGGGGACTTGCCAATTCGATACGCCGCGTCGGCCGACGCGGCCTTGATCGATGGACACAGCCGGTGGGCCGTAGTCCTGTGCCCAATGGTTCTCGCCGCGTCGGCCGACGCGGCCTTGATCGACGGACACTCGCCGCTGTGCAAGGCGTCGGCCTGAGTGCGGATGCCGCGTCGGCCGACGCGGCCTGAATCGATCGACCCGCGCCCGGCCGGCGGCCGCCGCGACAGCCCCGCATCCCCCTACGCCCGCACCGCCTCCCGTCGCGCGGCCGGCGCCGGTCCCGGCTCGCCCTCGAACCGGATCGTCAGGCTGGTCACGTCCCCCTCCTGCTTGGTCACCATCGGGTAACCGCACTTCTGGAACACCCGCAGCATCCGCACGTTGTCCGACAGCACGTCGGCCGTGAACCCCTTGATGCCGCGCGACACCGCGATCTCCGTCAGACGCTTCATCAGCATCGACCCGATCTGACGTCCCTGATAGTCGTCCGCCACCACGAACGCCGCCTCCGCCAGTTGCGTCTGCGGGTTCAGCGCGTACATCGCCATCCCCACGATCGTCTCCACCTCGCCCTCGTTCATCGACGCCACCAGCGTCATGTCCCGGTCGTAGTCGATCGTGCAGAACTGCTGAAGGCTCTTGTGCGGCATGTAGTTCTTCACCGCGAAAAACCGCTGATAAATCGTCTCCCGGCTGAACCGATAGAACAGATCGCGCAGCGGGCCCTCGTCGGTCGGCTTGATCGGACGCAGCAGCAGCCGCAGGCCGTCCTTCGTGCGAACCTTCAGCTCCAGCTCCTTCGGGTAGATCGGCACCCGCACCGGCGGCTCAAGCTGGTCGACATACACGAACCGCCGCTGCTTCGCCTCCGCCAGCAGCCACGGCCGGAACTTCGGATGCGCCACCGAAATCAGCGCCATCGCCCGCTCGCGGATGTTCCGCCCGTGCAGATCTGCCACCCCGTACTCGGTCACCACGTAGTGCACGTCCCCGCGCGTCGTCACGATGCCCGCCCCGTCGTCCATCCGCGGCGAGATCCGCGACACCGTCCCGTCGCACGCCGTCGACGGCAGCGCGATGATCGGCTTGCCGCGCTTGGCCCGCGCCGCCCCGCGGATGAAGTCCACCTGACCGCCGATCCCGCTGTAAAAGTGCGTCCCGATCGAGTCCGCGCACACCTGACCCGTCAGGTCGATCTCCAGCGCCGTGTTGATCGCCACCATGTCGTCATGCTGCGCGATCACGAACGGGTCATTCGTGTAGTCCACCGCGTACAGCTCCACCATCGGGTTGTCCGACACAAAGTCGTACAGCGTCTGGCTCCCCATCAGGAAGCTCGCCACGATCTTGCCAGGGTGCAGCTTGTTCCGCCGCCCGTTCACCACCCCGCGCTTCACCAGCTCGATCACCCCGTCGCTGAACATCTCGGTGTGGATGCCGATGTCCGTCCGCTCCGTCAGAAACCGCAGCACCGCGTCCGGGATGCCGCCGATCCCCATCTGAAGCGTCGCCCCGTCCGGGATCAGCTCGGCGATGTGCCGCGCGATCGCCTCCGTCTCCGGCCGCACCGCCGGCGACTTCAGCTCCGGCAGCGCGTGCTCGCACTCCACCATCGCGTCGATCTCGTCGATGTGGATCAGCGTGTCCCCGTGCGTCCGCGGCATCCGCGGGTTGATCTCCGCGATCACCAGCCGCGCCGACTCCACCGCCGCCCGCGAGATCGACACGTGCGTCCCCAGGCTCACGAACCCGTACCGGTCCGGCGGCGTCGCCGAGATGATCGACACGTCGATCGGAATCCGCCCCGACCGGAACAGCCGCGGGATCTCCGACAGGAACACCGGCGTGTAGTCCGCCCGACCGTCGGCCACCGCCGCCCGCACGTTCGGACCGATGAACAGCGCGTTGTGCCGGAAGCGCGACGCGAATTCCGGACGCACGTACGGCGCCTCGCCCAGCGTCAGCAGGTGCGTGATGACGTTGTCACCCAGCGGCGCGTCATCGGCCACCAGCGCCGGCACGATCCCCAGCGGAGTGGCCGACCCGTCCGAAATGTGGATGCTCTCCCCGCGCCGGATCAGCGCGATCGCGCGCTGCAGCGGCATCAGCTTGTTCTTGCATCGGTCTCGCCAGTTGTCCGACATGTCGGTCACCTCGGGTGTGGACCTCGCCGCGGAGCAGGCCCGGCTCGACGCCGTCTCGGCGCGCCGGGACCGGGGACATGCCCCGCTACACGTGGTATCGTAGCAAGTCGAGGGCCGCCATGAGCCCGCCCGCCCGTTAAACTTGTTCAAACGCACCATTCTGAAAAAGTCCTGATACGCTCGTAATAAACGCATTGACATGGTGTTATGGCTGTCAAACATGGTTGCTAATGCGGCCGCACTAAACTCGTCGCGCTCGGGGCCGTTTCCGTCGGCCGTCCGCCCCCCGCCCGGCCGGCCAGATGGGGATTTTTCCACACCCTCCCGCACCGCGCCCTCCGCCGCCCCCGGCCCCAGAAGAAGTCTCCCGTGCGCCGCCCGCGCGACGCCCTCCGGACGCGTGATTGACACCCGGCCGGCGTCCCGTATAATCGCACCGCTGCCGCGGCGGCTCGCGTCGTCGCGCCGCCTAAGCGCATGGCACGAGTGACCTTACGTGATGTCTGCAAGATCTACCCGGGCGGCGTAAAGGCAGTCGACCGGGTCAGTCTGGACATTGCGGACGAACAATTTGTCGTTCTCGTCGGCCCATCGGGCTGCGGGAAGAGCACAACGCTTCGGATGGTCGCGGGCCTGGAGGAGGTGTCCTCCGGGACGATTGAGATCGGCGGCCGCGTGGTGAACGACGTGGCCCCGAAGGATCGCGACATCGCGATGGTGTTTCAGAATTATGCGCTCTACCCGCATATGTCCGTATACAAGAATATGGCGTTCGGGCTGACGCTGCGGCGGCGCGAGCTCGGGCTGTCGAAGTCGGATATCGATCGGAAGGTTCGCGAGGCGGCCCGGATCCTCGGGATCGACGGATTGCTGGACCGCAAACCGAAGGCGCTGTCGGGCGGACAGAGGCAGCGCGTCGCGGTCGGGCGGGCGATTGTGCGCGACCCGAAGGCGTTCCTGTTCGACGAGCCGCTGTCGAACGTGGACGCCAAGATGCGGGTGGAGATGCGGTCGGAGATCAAGAAGCTGCACCGTCGGCTGCGAACGACGACGATCTACGTGACGCACGATCAGGAAGAGGCCATGACCCTCGGCGACGTGATCGTGATCATGAAGGATGGCCGGGTGCAGCAGCTCGGGTCGCCGCTGGAGATCTTCCAGCACCCGGTGAACCGCTTCGTGGGCGACTTCATCGGGACGCCGCCGATGAACTTTCTGGCGGGCCGCATCGAGGGCGACGGCGACTCGGTGGTGTTCAACGAGGGCGGCGCGCGGCTGCCGTTCTACGGCCACCTGGCCGAGGCGGCGCGGGCATACCGCGGCATCGAGCTGGTGCTGGGCGTCCGGCCGGAAGGGCTGTCGCTGGACGCGGAGCGAGCGCGGCTGGGCGCCGGGGCGGACGTGCCGCGCGAGGCGTTGCCGGCGCTGGATGTGCGGGTGACGCTGGTGGAACCGCTCGGCAAGGAGAAGGACGTTCACATGGCGACGACGGTTCACGACCGGATCGTGGGCCGGATGGAGTCGCATGTGTCGGTGCGCGAGGGCGAGATGCAGCGGGTCTTCGTGGATCTGCGTGCGGCGCACCTGTTTGAGCCCGGCGCCATGGGGCGCAACGTGAGCCTGCCGATGACGCAAGAGGCGGTCCGTGCGAACTGAGGCGCACGGCGCTGTGTCGGGCGTCCGGCGGGCGGCCCGATCTCGGAGCGTGCGGATGAGCTGACACCTCACCGTCGCAGGCAGGACTCGGGCCGAGCGGTCGGCCCGAAGGCGGAGGAGCGGGCGCGACGGACGAGGGCCCGCTTTTTTGTTGATGGAAGCGGCCGTGACGGCCGCCAGGACGACCCGGACAGGACGCAACGCGTGAACGCAGAACTGATGCGCATCGTCGACGCGATCTCGCGCGACAAGAACATCGACAAGGAATCCGTGCTGGTCGACCTCGAGACGGCCATGCTGTCGGCCATCCGCAAGGCCTACGGGCAGGAGCGCGACGCGCAGGTGACGATCGACCGGCTGTCGGGCGACATCACGGCGGCGGTCGACGGTCAGGCGGTGTCGATGGCGGATCTGGGCCGGATCGCGGCGCAGACGGCCAAACAGGTGATGATCCAGAAGATCCGCGAGGCCGAGCGCGGCAGCATCCTGGAGGAATACGAGGACAAGAAGGGCACGATCGTCACGGGCACGGTGTCGCGCTTCGAGGGCGGCACGCTGGTGGTGAACCTGGGCCGGACCGAGGGATTCCTGCCGCGGAGCCAGCAGATTCCGGGCGAGGCACACCAGCCGGGCGAGCGCATCCGCGCCATGGTGCTCGAGGTTCGGGAGGCGCCGCACGCGGTGAAGATCATCCTGTCGCGGGCGCACCCGGATTTCATTCGCCGGCTGTTCGAGCTGGAAGTGCCGGAGGTGGCGGAGCGGATCATCGAGCTGCGGGCGCTGGCGCGCGAGGCGGGCTACCGCACCAAGGTGGCGGTGACCTCGATCGACACGAAGGTGGACGCGGTGGGCGCCTGCGTGGGCGTGCGCGGCAGCCGCATCAAGAACATCGTCGAGGAGCTGGGCGGCGAGAAGATCGACATCGTTCGATGGAACGAATCGTCGCAGATTCTGATCGGCAACGCGCTGAAGCCGGCGGAGATTCAGGACATCGCGCTGTGCTTCGAGCTGGGGCGGGCGACGGTGGTCGTGCCGGAGGACCAGTTGTCGCTAGCGATCGGCAAGCGCGGGCAGAACGTGCGGCTGGCGGCGCGCCTGACGGGCTGGGACATCGATATCCTGACGCCCAAGGAATACAACAAGGGCCTCGACCGGCTGGCGGCGACGCTGCGGACGATCGAAGGCATCGAGGAGATGGTGGCGGAGAAGATCACGCTGCTGGGCCTGATCAACGTCATGGACGTCGAGGAGGTCGGGGTCGAGCCGCTGATGAAGGAACTGGGGCTGACGCCGGAGCTGGCCGAGCGCGTCGTGGCGACGTGCGCGGCGGAGGCCAAGAAGGTGCAGGCCGAGATGGAGGCCGACAAGGCGGCGGCCGCGGCGGCTGCGGCGGCGGAGGCCGAGGCGGCCAGCGCGGCGGCGGAGTCCGGCGAGAGCGTCGGTCTGATCGAGTCAATCGGCGAGTCTTCCGGCGAGGCGCCGGAGGCGGTCGGCGCTGCGGCCGGACCATCCGGCGAGTCGGGAGCGGGCGGCGGGATCGAAGCGATCGGCGACGAGAAGGCGCCGGTGATCGAGGCGACGTGACGCGATCGGCGGATCGAACGACGATCGTCTCGTGTTTTTGAGAGGTGCTGTTTGACTGATACCAAGATGCGGGTGCATACGCTGGCCAAAGAGCTCGGCGTCACCAGCAAGGCCATCATCGAGAAGTGCACGAGCGAAGGCATCGTGATCAAGAATCACATGCATGTGCTTTCGGCCGGCCTTGAACTGACCATCCGCGAGTGGTTCAGCACGGGGGAACACGCGACGGCCGTGGAGGATGCCGGCCCGGTCGACATCACCCAGGCGCGCGCCACGCGTCCTGTGCGGAAGAAGAAGACGACGAAGGAGACCGAGGCGCCAGCGGCGGCAGACACGGCGGTCGTCGAAGCATCTGCGCCCGCCGCCCCGGAAGCGCCCGCGGTCGCGGCCGAAACGACGTTTGAGCCCGCCATCGTGCCAGTTACGCCGGTCGAGCCGGCCATTGTTGAAGCACCGTCGACGCTCGAGCCGGCGCCGCCGGCGGCCGAGCCGCCGCGCGTGGCCGCCAGCGTGGCCGCGCCGCCCGAGTCGCCGGCCGCCGCGGCGAAGCTCGAGACTCCGAAGGAACCGGCGGCGCCGAAGGGCCCGCAGAACGTTCCGTCGCCGGCCGTCTTGCAGGGACCGCGGCTGATTCGCATGGCCCAGCCGGACCACGTGGTGGCGCCGCGTCCGTCCTACCGTCCGAGCGGCCCGCCCCCGATCGGCGGTCCGCCGCCACCGGCGGCGGGTGGGCGGCGTGACGTTCGCGGCCGAGGCGTTTCGGGCTCGGAAGAGGACGAGGCGCGTCGGCGTCGCGGCGGGGCGGCGGCAGCGCCGTCTCGTCACCGGGCGAATCCGCGTCGGACCACGGCGGACCCGACCACGGTGGTGGGCGAGATGCTGCGGGAGTGGCGCGACCGCGACCTGATCGAGCGGCGCGAGCGTCTTGACCATGCGAGCGGGCGCGGCATTTCGGGCCTGAGGGCCGACGAGAGTCAGAAGTCGTCCGGTCGTGGCGGGGTGTCGCGGCCCGGTCCGTCGAAGCGGCCGGCGGTCGAGCTGACCGCGCCGGTGATCATCAAGGAGTTCTGCTCCGGGACGGGCATTCCGTTCAACCAGGTGTTCCGCAAGCTGCAAGAACTGGGCATCCTGGCGACGATGAACCAGTCGATCGACGCCGATACGGCGCAGTTGGTGGCCAACGAGCACGGCGTCGAGATCACGATCGTGCAGCCGAAGTCGGCGGTGGAAAAGCTGCGGGAGCGTTTCAGCGCGCGGGAGCGGCCGAACCTCAAGCCGCGCCCGCCGGTGGTCACGGTGCTGGGGCACGTCGACCACGGCAAGACCAGCCTGCTGGATCGGATTCGGAAGACCAACGTGGCGGCGGGCGAAGCGGGCGGTATCACGCAGCACATCGGCGCGTATCAGGTGCGGATCAAGGATCGCTCGGTGACGTTCCTGGACACGCCGGGGCACGAGGCATTCACGGCGATGCGGGCGCGGGGCGCGCAGATGACCGATGTGGTCGTGCTGGTGGTGGCGGCGGACGACGGGGTGATGCCGCAGACGGTCGAGGCGATCAACCACGCGCGGGCCGCGAAGGTGCCGATCGTGGTGGCGCTGAACAAGATCGACCTGCCGCAGGCCGACGTTCAGAAGGTGTACGGGCAGCTTTCGGAGCATCAGCTCGTTCCGCAGGAGTGGGGCGGCGACACGGACGTGATCAAGACCAGCGCGGCTACGGGCGAGGGCGTCGAGGATCTGCTGTCGCACCTGGCGGCGCTGTCCGATCTGCTGGAACTGAAGGCCGATCCGACGGTGGCGGCGACCGGCGCGGTGATCGAATCGCTGCGGGACGAACGTCTGGGCACGATCGTGCGGGCGCTGGTGCAGGAGGGCACGCTGCGGACGGGCGCGGTGCTGGTCTGCGGCGAGGCGCATGGGCGGGTGCGAGCCATGCACGACGACCGCGGGCGGAAGCTGCGCGAGGCGCCGCCGTCGACGCCGGTCGAGATCCTGGGTCTGGACACGCCGCCGACGGCGGGCGACCGCTTTTTCGAGGTAGAAAACCTGAACGAGGCGAAGGAGGCGGCGGCGGAGGTTCAGCAGGAGCGGCGCAAGATCGCGCTGGTGACCACGGCCAAGCCGACAACACTGGAGAGCCTGCTGGCGGCGGACGAGGGAGAAGTGCCCGAGCTGCGGGTGATCGTGAAGGCCGACGTGCAGGGCTCGGTCGACGTGCTGAAGAAGTCGCTGAGCGAGATTCCGTCGAGCGACGTGAAGCTGACGATCCTGCACGCGGCGGTGGGCAATGTGAGCGAGTCGGACATCGCGCTGGCCGAAGCCAGCCAGGCGATCATCATCGGCTTCCACGTGGCGCCCGATCCGGCGATTCAGCGGCTGGCGGACGAGCGCGGCGTCGAGATCCGGCTGCACAAGATCATCTACAACGTCACCGACGAGATCCGGCAGGCGCTCGAGGGGCTGCTGTCGCCGACCGAGAAGATCGAGTCGCGCGGTCGGGCCGAGGTGCGGCAGGTTTTCAACATCACCAAGGTCGGCAAGGTGGCCGGCTGTGCGGTGCGCGAGGGCACGATCGCGCGCGGCCACACGGTGCGGGTGGTGCGCGACGGCGTGCCGATCAAGGAAGGCATGTCGCTGGCTTCTCTGCGGCGCGTGAAGGACGACGCGCGCGAGGTCCGGGCGGGCCTGGAGTGCGGCATTCGGATCGAGGGCTTCGACGACCTGAAGCCGGGCGACATCATCGAGGCGTACGAAGTGGTCAAGGTCGGGCGGAAGCTCTGACCGATGCGGCCGGGGTCAGGTGGAGACATCGCCGCCCGCGCGGCGGCACGAGAGGCCTGAACGGCGGCGCCGGCAAGCATGGTGGTGGGAGTGCTGCGGCTGGACCTGGCGATCATCGACGCCATGTCGTTGAAGGACAAGCGCCGCGTCGTGAAGGGGCTGAAGGACCGGTTGGCACATCGGCACAACGTGTCGATCGCCGAGACGGAATGGCAGGACGAGCACCGCCGGGCCGAGCTGGGCCTGGCGATGGTGGCGAACGACGCACGGTTCGTCGAGAGCTGTCTGAGCAAGATTGTCGACGAGGTGCGCGGCACGCGCGGCGTCGGACTGATCGAATACGACATCGAGTGGCTGTAACGCACCCGAGCGGTCGGCGGCGGATGTCGGGCGGAAGTTGAGCATGTCGCATCGTCGCGAGCGCGTCGCCAGTGTCATTCGGGAAGTGATCAGCGATGCCATCATCAATCACCTGTCGGACCCGCGCATTTCGCGTTTCACCAGCGTGACGCGCGTGCACGTTTCGCCGGACCTCGAGTACGCCGACGTAGCGGTGAGCGTGATGGGCAGTGAGCGTGAGGCGCGGCTGACGATGCAGGGTCTGGCCAGCGCGCGCGGGGCGGTGCAGGGGCTGCTGGCCAAGCGGCTCGACATGCGGCGATGCCCGCTGGTGCGATTCGAACTGGATGTCGGGATCAAGAAGGGTTTCGAGATCATCCGGGAGCTGGACCGCCTGGAAGCCGAGCGTCGCCTGCGGGAGGAGCGGTCGGGAGCCGACGAGGCGGCTCCGCGGGAGGAAGCGGGGCGACCCGGAGGGAACGAGGCGTGACGGCCGGAGGCTGAAATCGGGCTGGGTTCCTGGACCGCCACGGCGCGATTCGGGGCGGCCCGCAAGCTCGTGGAGGATGGAAGGGGCTGGTGGGCGTGTGTCCGCCGTGGTCGGAGGTGCAGCCGGGCGTTGTGGGTATGAAGCGAAACAGCGAACAGCTCCGAGTGTTGCGGCAACTGCTGCCGTGGCTGGTGCGACGCTACGGTCGCCCCAAGCCGCCGGCCGTCGGCGAGCCGATTAATGAGATCATGTACGCGGTGTTGTGCCGGTGGGCGCCGGAGTCTCGGGCGGGCGCCGCGGTTCAGCACCTGCGGCGGGTGACGGTCGATCTGAACGACCTGCGCGTCACGCCGGTGATCGAGCTGGCCGACCTGCTGGGCAAGAGCTTTCCGCGGGCGCGCGAGTCGGCCGAGGCGTTGTCGCGCGTACTCAACGCGTTGTTCAACCGCCGCTACACGCTCGACCTGTCGTATCTGAAGTCGATGAGCCGGCGCGACATCGAACGCATGCTGTCCGGGCTGTCGGGCGGCGATCCGCACGACGTGGCCCTGTTCATGCTGCGGGTGTATCACTTGCATCGGGTGCCACTCTCTCCGGATGCGGTGGCGTGGCTGCGGCGGCGCGGCCTGGTCCCCGAGGACATGCCGACGGCGGCCGTGCAGGCGCTGATGGCGCGTCTGGTGAGCCGATCGAGCGCCGAAGCGTTCTCAGCCCTGCTGAAGCGGCACGCGTTGTCATCCGATGAGTCCGACATGCCGACCGGCCCGGCTGCCGCGCCGGCCAAGCGTCGCGCGCCGCGCCGCGACTCCAAGGCCAAGCGGCCGCGGCGCAAGCCGGCGCGCCGCGAGCGCCGGCGTCCACCGCGAACGCGGGCGGCCACCCGTCCCCGGGGACGGGTCGCCAAGCGGGCTCGCAGTTCGCCGCGACGCTGACGCCCGGCCCGCCCGCGGGAGGTCCCCGGGGGGCTGCCCCTGCGGGAGCGCGGCGACCTCGCTCTAATCCCGTCGTGTGGAGATGCGACGCATGTACGAGCAAACGACCAGGAGCGGCGCGGGCGCGATGGCCCGGCCGCCGGCGTGTCTATTCGCAGCGCTACTGATCTGGGTTGGCTTCGCGGCCGGTTGTGCGGCGGCGACGGTGCGTTCGCGGCCGGCACTGGTGGTCGACCCGCAGCGCGCCCGAATGCCGCTGGACCGGATCGAGCCGGCGGTGAGCCTGTCGACCGCGTCGGCGCCGGCGGCCTCGCAGCCGTCGATCCCGGCCGGTGCGCGACGGTACTTTGAGGCCGGGCGCGACCGATTCGAAGAGCGGCTCTGGGGCGAGGCGATCAACGAACTGGCCCGCGCGGTTCAGGTTGCGCCGAGCTTTCACGACGCGCGTGTGCTGCTGGGACGGGCCGCGTTGCTCCAGGGCAATACGGCGCTGGCGCGGACCCACCTTCAGGAGGCGGCGCGACAGCGCGGCGACGACGTCGACGTTCACCAGCTCCTGGGAGATCTGTCCTTTCAGGCGCATGACTACGCGGCGGCGATCGGGCACTTCCGCCGCGCGCTGCTGTGCCCGAACGCGAAGCCCGGTCGTCCGGCGACGATCCTCAGCCACCTGTTTCTGGGGCTGTCGCTGCGCGAGGAGGGGTACCTGACGGCGGCGGCGAACCAGCTTGAGCAGTTCGTCAGCGCCGTGGAGGGCGACTCGGCGGTCGATGGCACGCACCCGGAGCTGACGCAGGTGGTGGGGCTGTATCGCGACAAGGCGGCGCTGGGGATCGGCGAGATCTACGACGTGCTGGACCTGCCGCAGGAGGCGATTGCGGCCTACCGGCGGGCGCTGGCTCTCCGGCCGGGCGAGCGCGAGGTTGAGACGCGGCTGGCGCGAGCGTTGGCGCGGGGCGGGCAGTCGGCCGAGGCGCTGGCACTGGCCCGCAAGGTGTGCGAAGCCGACGAGGCCTCGCCGGCGAGCATTGAGATGCTGCTGGAAGTGTGTGACTCGGGCAATCCGCGGCTGGACGCGGAGGCGGAACTGATCCGCCTGGGCGAGTCGTCGCGGAATCCGGCGGTACTGCAACGGCTGGCATCGCGTCTGCTGGACCGGGGCCGCGCGAAGGAAGCGTCGGCTCTGCTGGAGCGGTCGGTGACGCTGCAACCCGAGCGGTTCGAGGGACGGCTGGAGCTGGCGCTGGTCCGGCTGCGTCTGGACGACGTCAGCGGCTATCTCGATGTGCTGGCCGACGCGGTACGACAGGCGAAGGACAGCTTCGAGCGGGTCGACTCTGCGTTGCGGACGGCGGCCGACAACGAGGGCTTGCGGCGCCGGCTGATCGACGCGGCCCGCCAGCGCGCCGAGGCAAGGAAAGACGCCGTCTACCTGGTGCTGCTCGGGCGGCTGCTGTGGCTGGACAATCGGGTCGACGAGGCGTCGCGGGTGCTGAGCGACGCGACGGCGGCGGATTCGAAGCTCGGGCTGGCGTATGCGACGCTGGCGGAGCTGCGTATCGCGCGCGGTCGGTGGAGCGATGCGCTGGCGGCATGCGACGCGGCGGAGCAGGCGGGCGTTCGCGACGGGACGCTGTACCGCCTGAGGGGCCAGGCGCTGGAGGGCATGGACGACGGCGAAGGGGCAATGGCGGCGTACGAGGAGGCGCTGCGGCTGAACGGCCGCGACGCCGACGCGCTGATGGCGCAGGCGCGGCTGCTGGACCAGGCCGGCAGGCCGGACGAGGCGATCAAGGCGCTGCGGAAGGTGGTGACGTCGGTCGACCCGGCGCGATTCGACGCGCGCGAGGCGCTGATTCGGGCGCTGCTGCCGCGGCGGGAATTCCGGGCCGCGAAGGAGCAGTTCTCGGCCATGCAGCGGCGCGGCGCGCCGACCAACGTGCTGGGGCGGACCGAGGCCCTGATCGTGCTCGCGATGGACACGACCACCGACGGAAACACCCGCCTGGGCACGTATCGCAGCACCCTGTCGGACCTGATGGTGCGATTCCCGGACGATGGCGACACAGCGCTGGACCTGTCGCTGAGCTACGTCGCCACGCGCGAGTACGCCGAGGCGCTGCGGGTGATCGACCGGATGCTGGCGGTGAAGCCGCAGTTCGTGCGCGGGCGGGAGTTGAAGGTGACCCTGCTGGCGCGGCTGCTGCGATTCGCGGAGGCGATCGAGCTGCAGCGCAGCCTGCTGGCCGAGCGCCCGAACAACGCGGCGTGGCGCGCCCGGCTGGGCGATCTGGCGCTCGACGCGGGCGAGTACGCCATCGCGGAGGACGCGTTCCGAACTCTGGCGAAGCGCGAGGATCTGGCGGGCCGGCGCGGCGTTTATCTCCGCGGCCTGCTGCTGGCGCTGCAGGCGCAGAAGCGGCACGACGAGTCGGTCGAGGTGACGAAGTCGTGGCTGGACCTGGATCCGGAGAGCGACCAATTGCGAAGCATCTACATGGCGGTCCTGAACGAGGCGGACCGGGCCGAGGAGGCCCTGGCGGCGGCGGATCGCTGGCTGGCTGAGAGCCCGGAGAGTTCGGCGGCGCGCGAGATGATGGTCTGGCAGTTGATCCGCATGAAGCGGTATGACGAGGCCCAGGCGCGGGCGCTGGCGTGGCACCGGGCCGAGCCGACCGACGCCGAATCGATCCAGCGGCTGATCTCGGTTCTGCTGGGCTCGCGGCGCATGGACGAGGCCGTCGAGCTGGCTCGAACGGCAGCCGAGGATCCGGCCCTTCGCGACTCGTTCGAGACGCGACTGGTTTACGTCCTCGAGCGCGCCGGGCGCTACGAGGAGGCGATTCAGGTGGTGCAGGGGTGGATCCGCACCACGCAGAACGCCGGCCTGCTGCTCGAGCTGTCGCGGCTCTACAGCCACATGCGCCGCTGGCAGGAGGCGGAGAAGGCGATCGAACGGCTGGTGAATCCGGAGGTCGCGCGAATGGCGGCGGGCCGGATGTTCGACCCCGAGACCGTTCGGAGCGGCTATCGGCAACTGGCGGTCATCTTCCAGTACAGCGGTCGGATGCCGGCGTGCCACTCGGCGCTGGAAAAGGCGCACGAACTGACGCCGATCGAGTCGCCGGAGTATCCCGGCTCCTGCAATGATCTGGGTTACCTGTGGGCTGATTCGGGAGTGAATCTCGACCAGGCCGAGGCGTTGACGCGGATCGCGGTGGGCGAGGCGCCGCGGCGGGCGGCGTATCTCGACAGTCTCGGCTGGGTGCTATACAAGAAAGGCGACGTGGCCGGCTCGCTGCGGTGGCTGAAGCAGGCGGTGGACCGCAGCGACGTGCCCGATCCGGTGGTGCTCGATCACTATGGTGATGCGCTGTATCGCTCCGGCCGGCGTGACGAAGCGCTGACGTACTGGCGCGAGGCCGCGAAGCTGGTGCGCGAGGCCGAGGGGCCGGTGACGCCGGAGCATGAAGCGGTGGGCGAGCGTTGCGGCGAGAAGATCGCCGCGGCCGAGGCGGGCCGGCCGGTCGAGACGGCGTCAACGGCGACGGACCCGGCGGGGAAGTGAAACGGCGGAAGGGCGAACGGGATGGCGGGTCATTCCCACTGGGCCAAGATCAAGCGCAAGAAGGCCGTGACGGATCAGCGGCGCGGTCGGCTGTGGAGCAAGCTGGCGCGCAACATCATCGTGGCGGCCCGCAAGGGGGCGGACCCGGCCGACAACCTGTCCTTGCGCTACGCGATCGACGCGGCGAAGGCGGAAAACATGCCGGCCGATACGATCGAGAAGGCGATCAAGAAGGGCTCCGGGGAGCTGGGGGCGACCGAGTACGTGCCCGTTGTCTACGAGGGCTACGCGCCGGGGGGCGTGGCGATCCTGGTCGAGGCGCTGACCGACAACCCGACGCGGACGGCGCCGGAGATTCGCAAGGCGTTCGAGCGCGGCGGCGGGAACCTCGGCACGATGAACTGCGTCGCCTGGATGTTCAAGCCGAAGGGGGTCTTCACCGTGCCGGTGTCGGCGGTCGACGAGGATCGCCTGATGGAGTTGGCGCTGGAGGCGGGCGCGGAGGACGTTCAGAACCAGGGCGACGTGTACGAGGTGACCTGCGAGCCGTCGGCGTTTGAGGCGGTGCGCAAGGCGCTGGAGGGAGCCGGGGTCGCGCCGCAGGCGGCCGAGTTGACGCGCGTTCCGGACGCGACGGTGACGGTCAGCGCGGACATGGCGTCGCAAGTCATCTCGTTGATCGAGATGCTGGACGAGAACGACGACGTGCAGAAGGTGCACGCGAACTTCGCCGTGTCGGAAGAGACTGCGGCTCAGTTGGGGGGCTGATTCGGCCGCCGGCCAGGCGGGAATCGCGCGGCAAGCCTTGCGCCCGTCGCTTCACCGGGGGCGCGCCGCTACCGATATCAACGTCGAGCGCGACTTTCCATTCGCCGGAAGCCGATGGTTGTTCATGGACCCGTCCGGGCTGAAGTTCACCTCCAAGCGCGGGGCTCGCAGCGGGCGACGGCCGCCGGTCGTCTCCATCGCCGATCTCGAGGTCGCGCCGGTGTGGAAAGAATGGCTGGCGCGATTCCTCGGATACGTCGACTCGGAATGCGGACTGTCGCCGCGGACACTGGATGCGTACCGGCGCGACCTGCGGGAGTTCGGGGCGACCCTGACCGAGCGCGGGGTGGACGATCCGGGGACGGTGACGCCGACGGTGGTGCAGGCGCATCTGATGCGCCTGACTGAGCGCGGGTTGTCGCTGTCGTCGATCGCCCGGCACCAGGTCTCGGTCAAGGTGTTCCTGCGGTTTCTGCATCTGTCGGGCGCGATGCGCGAGGACGTGTCGAGCCTGATCGAGAGCGCGCGGACGGCGGACACGCTGCCGCACACTCTTCGCAGCGAGCAGATCGAACGGCTCATTGACACCCGACAAGACGACGAGGCGCTGTCGGTGCGCGATCGGGCGATCATTGAGTTTCTATATGCCAGCGGGCTGCGCGTGTCGGAGCTGGCGTCGCTGGACGTCGACAGCGTGCAGCTCGACGTGGGGTACGTCCGCTGCATCGGCAAGGGGCGGCGCGAGCGGATCGTGCCGATCGGCCGGGCGGCGATCGAGTCGACCCGGCGGTACATGAGCGAGGCGCGGCCGCGACTGCTCGAGCATCGCGCCAGCGAGCAGGCGCTGTTCGTGACGCGCACCGGGCGGCGAATGGATCGCACGGCGGTGTGGCGGGTCGTGATGCGACTGGCGCGGGCGGCGGGGTTGCGCGGTCGGATCAGTCCGCACACGCTGCGGCACAGCTTTGCGACGCACCTGCTTCAGGGCGGGGCCGATCTTCGAGTGGTTCAGGAGCTGCTGGGGCACGCGGACGTCTCGACGACCCAGATCTACACCCACGTCGACACCCGGCACCTGCAGGACGTGCACCGCCGCTTTCACCCTCGACCATAGGCGCTCGGCGGCGCTACCAGGCGACGCTGCGGCCGCCGTCGACCGGCAGGATGACGCCGGTGACGTAGGAAGCGTCATGCGCCAGGAAGCGGACGGCGGCGGCGACGTCGGCCGGCGTGCCGGCGCGCTGCATCGGCACGCGGGCGACGATCGAACGCTTCAGTTCGTCCGAATAGTCGGGCGGCCACTCGGCCACGCCGGGGGCGACGGCATTGACGCGAACGCGCGGTGCCAGGGCCCGGGCCAGGCCGCGTGTCAGGGCGACGACGCCGGCCTTCGAAACACAGTACGCGAGATAGCCCGGGAGCGGGCGGTCGGCCGAGATGTCGGCGAGGTTGATGATGGCGCCGCCGTCTGTCATGCGCGCGGCGGCGGCATGACACAGTGCAGCCGGCGCGGTCAGATTGATGTTGAGCGTGCGCTGCCACGCGTTGGGGTCGAACGCGGCCGGGTCGGATCTCTCGAAGATGGCGGCGTTGTTGACCAGGACGTCCAGCCGGCCGAGCGAGGCGATGCACTGACCCACGAGCGCGGCGGCGGCTGAATGAAGCGCGAGGTCGGCGGGGAGCAGTTCGGCCCTGCGGCCGGCGCGGCGAATGGCGTCGGCGAGAGACTCGGCGTCGTCGCGGGACGAGCGATAGTGGACGGCGATGTCGTAGCCGGTGCGCGACAGTTCGAGGGCGATCTCGCGTCCGACGCGGCGCGCGGCTCCGGTGACAAGCGCGACTCTGGCGACGGTGCTCACGGCGGCGGGTCTCCGTTCGTCGGCTTTCGATGCTCGTCCCAGTCATCCGGTAGTCGGTGCATCTTCCAGACGTCGTCGGCCGCGGTGGGACGGGTCGGGGCGCGGAGCACATAGCGGCGGAAAGCGAGCGAGAATCGGCGGATGGCCAGGGAGGCGGCCAGGAAGACGATCAGCAGGATCGTGGTCCAGAGAAGCAGCTTGCCGAGCTGCTCGGCCGAGGGCCTGGTTGCCGGCTGCGTGGCGGCGGTCGGCGTCGCGGTCGTTGAGGTCGGCAGGCCGTGGGCTGTCTCAGACATCCCAGAGTCCTGCGCGGGGGTTCTCACGCAGTGTCTCGGCCAGCTCTCGCAGAAGCCGGGTCTGGCGGTCATCGAGGGACTTCGGCGGGACGATCTTGATGACGGCGTACTGATCGCCGCGCTCGTGGGTGCGAGGATTCTCGACGCCGCGCCCGGCGAGGCGGAGTTTGGCGCCGGCGGCGGTTCCGGCCGGAATCCTGACCGTGGCCGGGCCGTGAAGCGTCGGGATGTCGATCTTCGCGCCGAGGGCGGCCTCGGTAATGGAGATGGGCACTTCAAGGTAGATGTCGTTGCCCAGGCGGCGGAAGTAGCGGTGCGGCTCGACGCGGCAAACGATGTACAGGTCACCGGGCGGGTGGCCGCGCCGGCCGGCCCGGCCGCGACCGCGAACCCGAATGCGCTGGCCGTCGTCAACGCCCGGCGGAATCCTCACGGTGACGACCTCGCCGGCGGCCGGTCCTCCGGCGATGCTCAGTTCGAGGGAGACGCCGCGAATGGCCTGTTCGAACGTGAGCGTCACCTCCTGTTCGAGGTCGCCATCAGTCCGCGCTTCGGGCTCGTCTGGCGCGCTGCGGGCGCCGACCTGCCGGAAGAAGTGCTCGAAGACCGAGGCGGGGCCGTCGCCGCCCCGGGCGCTGAAGAAATCGGTCAGATCGCCGAAGTCCACGTCGGGTCCGACGTTGGACCAGGTGTAGGTGCGCCGCGCGCCGCCGGCGGGGTGAGGACCGCCACCGGCCACGCCGGCGCGGCCGAAACGATCGTACTGGCTGCGTTTCTGCCGGTCGGAGAGGACGTCGTAGGCTTCCTGCACTTCCTTGAAGCGCTGCTCGGCGCCGCGGTCGCCCTTGTTGGCGTCGGGGTGGAACTTCTTGGCGAGGCGGCGATAGGCCTTCTTGATTTCGTCGTCAGTGGCGGAGCGCTGCACGCCGAGGATGTCATAGTAATCGCGATGGGTCATGTCGAATGGGTCCGGCAAGCGCGAGCGGCGCTCGCTCGATCACGCGGAGATTGTAGGCGCCGAGCGGCGGTATCGCAATTGCGCCGCAGGTGACGGCGGCGGCGTGCGGCGTAGAATGGCGCGGATGATGCCAGTTCACGCACCACCGCTTCCCGCGATTTCGTACCAGACGCCGGTCGGATGGATCGGCACCGGCGTGATGGGGTTGTCGATGTGCGGCCATCTGCTGAGCCGCCACGTCTCGGTGACCGTGCATACGCGGACGCGCAGCCGGGCCCAGCCGCTGGTCGATCGCGGTGCCGTGTGGGCCGAGTCGCCCGCCGCCGTGGCGGCGCGCTCGACGGTCATCTTCACGATGCTGGGCTATCCGGACGACGTACGCGCGGTGTACCTGGGCCGCGACGGGCTGCTGGGCAGCGCGCACCCGGGAACCGTGCTGATCGACATGACGACGACCGAGCCGACGCTGTCGCGACAGATCGCGACCGAGGCCGCCAACCGGGGCATTTATGCGCTGGATGCGCCGGTCTCCGGCGGCGACGTGGGTGCTCGAAACGCGACGTTGTCGATCATGGTGGGCGGCGAGCGGCCGGTGCTCGACGCCATCCGTCCGCTGCTCGAACTGATGGGGCGAACGATCGTGCATCAGGGGCCGGCGGGCGCGGGCCAGCACGCGAAGATGGCGAACCAGATCGTGATCGCGGGCACGATGATCGGCGTCTGCGAGGGGCTGGTGTATGCGCGGCGGGCGGGCCTGAGCGCCGAGGCGCTGCTCCAGAGCATTCGGCCCGGGGCGGCGGGGTGCTGGACGCTGGACCATCTCGCGCCGCGGATTCTGGCGGGGAACTTCGACCCGGGCTTCTTCGTCGAGCACTTCGTGAAGGACATGAGCATCGCACTTGAGGAAGCGCGTCGCATGAAGCTGGACCTGCCGGGGCTGGGCCTGGTCAGGAGCCTCTATCAGTCGCTGTGCGAGCAGGGGCACGGCCGCAAGGGCACGCACGCGCTGTACGTGGCGCTGGATCGCATGATCGGAACGTGAGCGGCGCGCGGGCCCGCTACGAGGGGTTCGACGAGCCGGGCCGCGGGCGCATGTATCGTCCGATCCCGGCCGCCAGCCACGATGCCGGCAGCAGACGCTGGAAGGTCGCGGCGATCTTATTCCCGATGCCAGGCACATGGATCGCGAGGCCGCGCTGGAGGGCGCGGACGGCACTGTGCGCGACCCGGGCGGGGTCGGCGGCCAGTGCGAGGAATTCGCCGCGGCGCGCTTCGTAGCCGCCGCGATCGAAGAACTCGGTCCGCGTGGTACCCGGGCAGAGGCAGGTGACGCAGACACCGCTGCCGCGCAGCTCGACCCGCAGGCCGAGCGAGAAGTCGATGACGAACGCCTTGGTGGCGGCATAGACCGTCATGTAAGGGAACGGCTGGAAGCCGGCCATGCTGGCGACGTTGAGAATCCAGCCGCGGCGGCGCGCGGCCATGCCAGGAAGGACCCGCCGCGTCAGGCGGACGAGTGATTCGACATTGAGCCGGAGCATCTGTTCGAGACCGTCGAGCGGCTGAGTCGCGAACTCACCGTACTGACCGATGGCGGCGTTGTTCACGAGCACGTCGATCTCGCCGGACTTCCCGGAACTCAGCAGCCGGTCAATCGCGTCGGGCTGCGCGAGGTCGGCCGCGAGCGGTTCGGCATCGGCCGCGCCGCCGAACTGCATCAAATCGCTGGCCAGTTCGGAGAGCCGCTCGGCGCGTCGCGCGACCAGCAGCAGTCGGGCGCGCTGCCGGGCGAACACGCGGGCGAGCTCGAGGCCGATTCCGCTGGAGGCGCCGGTAATGAGGACGGTCTTGTCGGCGAACAGCATGGGAGCGGCATCCTTTCGTCGACGAGATGTTAGCGGGCGTCGCCGCGCGGCACGAACGGTTATGGGCCGCGGCCGGCGGCGGGACCGCGAACATGAAGGACGCCGGGGATCGAACCGAAGAGAGGGGTGCATCGCGTCGCGCCGACGCCCGCGTCCGGCGCAGCGCGAGTTGGGGGAGCGATCCCAGTGGATATTGCCAGCATCATCGGCATCCTGATCGGGCTGGGCGCGATCGGCTTCGTCTTCTTCGAGGTGTCTCACGGCCACCTGGCGATGTTCTACTCGCTGGAAGGCGTGCTGATGGTCGGGGTCGGCAGCCTGAGCGTGTGCTTCCTGGCGATGCCGCTGGAGCGGCTGCTGAGCGTGCCCGGTTACGTGAAGCGCTTCCTGTTCAACAAGACCAAACCCCCTTCGGAAATCATCAAGGCCATGGCCAAGCTCGGCGAGAAGGCGCGGCGCGAGGGCTTCCTCGCGCTCGAAGCCGACATGGACATGATCAAGAACCTCGATCCGTTCCTCGGTTCGGGCATCCGCATGGCCATCGACGGCGTCGATCCCGGCGACATCGAAGCCACGTTGCGGATGGAAATCATGGCGATGCAGGATCGCCACAAGGCGGGCAAGAAGTTTTTCGACCTGTTGAAGCTCTATGGTCCCGGCTACGGGCTGGTCGGCACGCTGATCGGGCAGGTGGGCATGTTCGGCAATCTGGCGTCGGCCGACGTCGGCAAGCTCGGTCACATGCTCGCGCTGGCCGTCGTGGCGACCATGTACGGCGCCATCCTGGCGAATGCCGTGGCCGGCCCGATCGGGGACAAGCTGGCGATGCGGTCGAGCGAGGAGATCCTCAACCGCGAGATGATGTTGCAGGGCATTTTGTCGATTCAGGCCGGCGACAATCCGCGCATCACGCTGGAGAAGATGATGGCGTTCCTCCCGACGCCGCATCGCGACAAGATCCGCAACGCCGCCTGAGGCGGCCCGCGGGCGAAGTGAGCCATGGCCGACCACGACGACCAGCACGACAAGAAGCACAAGAAGCACGACGGGCACGGACACGGGCACGGTCCGGCCGGTCACGGCGGCGGACATGACGAGGAGCACGGCGCCCCGGAGTGGCTGATTTCGTTCGCCGACAACACGGCGCTGATCATGGGCTTCTTCGTGATCATGCTGGCGATGAACATGAAGGCCGACGGCGGCGGCAACGGCAACACGAAGGACCCGGACGCCGGCCACGGGCCATCGGCGGCGATGCTGGACACGGTCATCGGGCTGCGGGCGGCGTTCAACAACCCGATCGACCCGAACTCGAACGATCCGAATGAGCTGCCGTTCGTCGCGCGGCTGCTGACTCGCGGGCGGGACTCGGAACCGCAGGAGGCCGGGCCGCGCGGGCGCGATCACGACGTGCAGTCGCTGCGGCCGAGCAAGTACTACCGAATCTGCGGTTCGCTGCCGTTCGAGAGTGGGACCCCGACGCTGGAACGCAAGGCGGACGAGACGCTGCGCGACCTGTCCGAGCGGGTCCGCGGTCTGCGTTTCATCATCGAGGTGCGCGGGCACGTCAGCGCGGCCGAAGCCGCCCGGTCGGCGGACCGGGGCATGTCGCTGGCGTTCGACCGCGCCATGGCGGTCGCGAAGCGGCTTGAGAGCGGGGGCGTGCGCTGGAGCCAGATGCGGCTGATCGCGTGCGCGGACAACGACCGGCGCAACCCGGTGGCCTACAACGATTCCGGGCAGCGGCCGAATGAGCGCGTCGAGGTCGTGGTCACCGATGTCGTTCTGCCCGACTACGTGCAGGACAACGAAGCGGCCGCACGTCGCGCGAAGTAGCCGGCCGGCGGCGCCCCGGCTGGCCGTGCGTCCCGTTCAACACCATAATCCCGACCGGTGATGACCACCGGCCGCTCGCCAATCCGCTACGTCGTCCTCGGTTCGGGCGGACTGCTGGGAACGCCATTGTCAGCGCTGCTGGGCTCTTCCGGCGACATCGAACTTCATGCCCTGCGACACGCCGACCTGGACATCACGCAGGAGCCGCGGGTGCGGGCGCTGCTTGCGGCGCTGCGTCCGGACGTGGTCATCAACTGCGCCGCGTTCACGAGAGTCGATGAGTGCGAGCGGCAGGCTGAGCTCGCCATGTCCGTCAATGGGAGGGGTGCGGAGATCGTCGCAGCGGCCGCGCGGGCGGTCGGGGCCCGCTTCGTTCATGTCAGCACCGACTATGTCTTTGACGGCTCGAAAGCAGGTGCGTACGTGGAGGAGGACGTGCCGGGCCCGGAGACGGCGCTGTCGGCTTATGGCCGGTCAAAGCTGGCCGGCGAGCGAGCGGTGCAGGCGGCCGGCGGCGATTGGCTGATCGTTCGGACGAGCTGGGTGTTCGGCCCGGCCGGACCAAACTTTGTGGCGACGATTCTGAATCTGGCGCGGACCAACCCTGAGTTGCGTGTGGTCAGCGACCAGCGCGGCCGGCCGACCTACGCGCCGGATCTGGCGGAGGCGATTGTTGCGTTGACGGAGCGCTCGGCGTCGGGCGTGGTGCATGTGGCCAACAGCGGTGTGTGCACCTGGTACGACCTCGCGCGGCAGGCCGTGGCGCTGGCGGGCCTTCCGGCGCAGGTGCGACCCTGCACCACGGCTGAATTCCCTCGACCGGCACGCCGTCCGGCGAACTCGGTGCTGGATACGACACGGTTCGAGACCATCGTCGGCCGGCCGCTGCGCGGGTGGATGGAGGCACTGGGGGCGTACGTGGAGATGATCCGCGCTTGACGCGGCCGACGGGGATGGGCCGCGCGTGCAGGCGCCGCGGACGCGACGCTGCATTCGAGCGCGACGTCCGGCTAGCCGGGGTCTGGGAGGGCGTTGCGCGGAGGAAACAGCCGGTTCCTGAGAACGGTCCAGAGGGTCGGACCGCGCGGGCCGGGGACGAATTCGAGCGCGAGAAACGACACGTCGTCGTGCGTCAGCATCGCGGCGTCGCCATGCGCTTCGAGCGCTTTCAGCAGGGCCGCGCCGATTCGCTCCGGGCCGGCGTCACCGACGCTCACGAGCACCTGCTCAACGCGCTCAGCGCCGAACTGAACGCCGCCCGCACCGGGCGCCTCGAGCACGCCGTCGGTCACGATCAGCAGGCGATCACCGATGTTGACGCGCAATGAGCGACGGGAAAAGTCGGCGTCCGGGTCGACCGCGAGCGGTCCGTCGACGAGTTCGCCCCGGGCCGCTCGGGTATGTTCGAGTGACAGACGGGTCCAGGCGCCTCTGGCGCGGTTGAAGTACCAGCCGGGCGGGTGGCCGGCGTAGCTGACCGAGAGCTTTCGGCTGGGCGGGTAGTAGGTGAGCGCGGCAGCCGTGGTCATGGCGCTGAGGCCGATGCGTTCGAGTCGGCGGTTAAGCTCGCGCAGCACGCGGCGCTGGTCGGGCCAGTTCATGAAGCGGCGAAGCTGGGCGTGCATTTCGGACGAGATGGTGGCGACCGCCTCGCCGTGGCCGACGACGTCGGCAAGGCACATGCGGGCCAGCAGGCCGGAACTGCAAACGGACAGATAATGCACGTCGCCGCCGCGACCGCCGGCACAGGGCCTGGAGTAGAGCACGCCGCGCACACCGGGCAGGTCCACGCGGGTGTCGACCGGCCGATTTCCGCCCCAGACCTCGGCGCAGGCCAGCAGCGCACCGCGCGGCGCGGGTGCTTCGTCGGTGGTCGGCCGGGTCGGGATCGCCATTCGGGAGATTGTAAGCTCCATGCCGGGGGTTGGATGGCCGGCGGACGCAGACGGTTACGCCGGCTGCCGCTCAGTAACCGCGGTCCACAATCGAACGCGCGCTGGCGGCGGCGGCGCGTCTAATCACGCGAGTCGCGACGTTGCGGGTGGCGAGAACCGGGTCGTTGCTGGAACGTGCGGCGGCCTGAACTCGACCGTCGCCCTGCCGCGAGGAAGCTTGTCCGACGGCATGAGGCGGATTAAACTCCTCGATTCGTTTTCAGCGGTCGCCGGAGACCGCCAAGAATGCCCTGTTCGTTTTCCCGGCCGCGGATCGCCGCGGCCGGCGTGTGGGAGTCAGCCGTGCCGGGTCACAATCATCATCGAGCCAGCCACCTGTTCACCTCCGAGTCGGTCACCATGGGCCACCCGGACAAGGTCGCCGACCAGATTTCAGACGCGGTACTCGACAGCCTGCTGGCGAAGGACCCGATGGCGCGGGTGGCGTGCGAGACGCTCTGCACGACGGGGCTGGTGGTCATCTCCGGCGAGGTGACGGTTCACAATCAGGCCGCGGTGGACGCGCTCAACAATGCGGAGGAAACCGCCCGCAAGGCGATCTACGACATCGGCTATACCGACCCGGCGCTGCGGTTCGACTACCAGAGCTGCGCGGTGGTGCGGTCGATCCACAGCCAGTCGGCCGACATTTCGCAGGGCGTCGATCACAGCAAGTCACACGAGCAGGGCGCCGGCGACCAGGGGCTGATGTTCGGTTTCGCGTGCCGCGAGACGCGCGCCCTGATGCCGCTGCCGATTCACCTGGCGCACCGCCTGGTGGAGCGCCTGGCCGAAGCCCGGGCGAACGGCGAGGTCGACTGGCTGAAGCCGGATGGAAAGAGCCAGGTGACGATCGAGTATCGCCACGGCAAGCCGCACCGGCTGCATACGGTCGTCATCTCGACGCAGCACGAGGCCCGGCCGGAGCTGCTCGACCGCAAGGGCAACTGCAACGAGCGGTTCAAGCGGATCATCATCGACAAGATCATCAAGCCGGTCGTCCTGCGCGAGAACCAGGCGTTGTGGAATCGCAACATCGTCTTCCACATCAACCCGACCGGGCGTTTCGTCATCGGCGGACCGCACGGTGACACGGGCCTGACGGGCCGCAAGATCATCGTGGATACCTACGGCGGTCGCGGCGCTCACGGCGGCGGCGCGTTTTCGGGCAAGGACCCGAGCAAGGTGGACCGCTCGGCCAGCTACATGGCCCGGCACGTGGCCAAGAACATCGTGGCCGCCGGCCTGGCCGACGTGTGCGAGGTGCAACTGGCCTACGCCATCGGCGTGGCCGAGCCGGTCAGCGTGCTGGTGGACACCGAGGGCACCGCGCGGGTGAGCGAGAACGTGCTGTCGGACCTGGTGCGGGACCACTTCCCGCTGACGCCGCGCGGCATCATCGAGCACCTCAAGCTGCGGCGGCCGATCTACCGGCAGACGGCGGCGCACGGCCACTTCGGCCGACCCGGCTTCACCTGGGAGCAGACCGAGCACGCCGCCGAACTGAAGAAGGCCGCGGCGCGGTTCATCCGCAACTGAGATTGCGGGGCGCGTCAATCACCAAAAGTGTGCCTGCCGCCTGACTTGAGGTATTGGCGGCGCGCGGCGGCGTACTCATCAGCCGTTTCAGGCAGCCCGGGGACGCTGCGACCCTCCTCGTACTCCTGCTGAGACTGGCAGTCCCTGAAAATCTTCGAGAGGATCGGGATGCACCAGCCGCAGCCAGTGCCCGCGCCGAGACACTCCGACATGCGCGAGGCGCGCTGCGGGCGTTCGCGGCGCGCGAAGGCGATCAGCTTGCGCAGCGGCACGTGGTAGCAATAGCAGATGCGGTCATCCAGCTTCATGGCCGCTCCCGTCCGGGGGGCGTCAGGCGACGCCGCAGCCCGTCACGCGCGTCCAGTCGTCGAAGAAGCCCGGGTAGGTCTTGGCGACGCACCCGGCATCGTGCAATGTCAGGCCGTCGAGCACCAGTCCGGCCAGCGCGAAGCTCATCGCGATGCGATGATCGTCGTGCGTCTCAATCGCCGACGCGTGCATCCGATTCGTCGGGCGCACCGTCAGTCCGTCGGCGTGGATCTCGACCTCCGCGCCGATCCGCTGAAGGCCTGCGGCCAGCGCGCCGATCCGATCCGATTCCTTCAGCCGCAGGTTGGCCACGTTTCGAATCCGTGTCGGCCCGTCAGCAAACGCCGCCAGCACTGCCAGCGTCGGGGCCACATCGGGAGTCTCTCCGAGATCCGCATCGACCCCGCGAAGCAGCCCGGCCGGTGGGCCGGCGACGGACACGTGGCCGCGGCCGCGATCGATCGCGCAGCCCATCGACTCCAGCACCGTCAGAAACGCCATGTCGCCCTGAAGGCTTCGGCCGTCCAGCCCCGGCACGCGCACGCGACCGCCAGTCAGCGCCGCGGCGGCGAAGAAGTACGATGCCGCGGTCGCGTCCGGCTCGATCTCGGTGTTCTGGCCGGCGTACTGCTGCGTCCCGGGCACGACGAAGCGCCGCAGGTCGCGTTCCACGACGGCCGCGCTGAAGCGCTCCATCATCGCCAGCGTCATCCGCACAAACGGGGCACTGGTGAGCGGCCCGGATACTTCGATCAGCACATCGCCGCGCGCCAGCGGCGCCGCCATCAGCACGGCCGATACGAACTGGCTTGAATCCGGCTGTACGAACTGCACCGTCCCGCCGCGCAGGCCACGGGCCGAGACCGTCAGCGGGAACCCCCCGGGTCGCTGTCCGCAGCGGACGGTCGCACCGAGATCGGTGATCGCGGCCACCAGCGGCTCGATCGGCCGCTCTCGCATGCGAGCCGAGCCATCCAGCATGTATTCGCCCTGACCCAGTCCGACCGCGGCGGTGAGAAACCGGGCCACCGTGCCCGCGTTGCCGCAGTAGAGGCTGGCCTCGTGTTCCGGCCAGCGCCCGCCGCAACCGTGGACGATGGCGGAGCGGCAGGTCTCGTCGAGCCGCACAAGCACGCCCAGCGCCTGGAGGGCCTCGACCATGAGCCGAACATCCTCTGCCACCAGCACGTTGGAGAGTCGGGACGGGCCCTCGGCCAGGGCGGCCAGCAGCAGCGCGCGGTTCGTCAGGCTCTTGCTGCCAGGCGGAACCACCTCCGTGTCGAACGGTCGCGGGGGCGGTCGCAGGACGACGTCGGCCATCATGACATTCTAAGGGAATGTCCGTGTCCAAGAATGTCCGCCCGGACGCCGATTCCGGGCGCGCGGCCGAGAATCGTCGCGCGTTGCGGCTTGATCAGCGTGGCGGCGGGGATACGATTCGGAAGAGTCGTCGCCCCGCCCGGCCCGAGCCCCCGCGAGCCTGTGGACATGAATCCGCCCGATCCGTACCGAGCCCCGCTGGTTTCACGAGCGTTCGCGGTCCGCCGACTGCTGTTCGGGCTTGGCGTGGCGGTGGCCGTGATGACACTGATCGCCGTCGGGCTGGCGGCGGTGGCGCACTGGCGTGAGGACGAGTCACTCAGCCTGCTCCGGATGTCGGACCTGGCGCTCGGGCTGGTCTCCGGCCTGGGACTGGCGGCGATCCTGATCGCGCTTTCTTCGCTGACCCGCTTTGCTGATGCGCTCAGCGCCTGCGCCGATGAGCTTCGCGTGGTGACGCGCGACGTGCGCGAATCGGCCGACACGCTGCACCGCTGCGTCGAGCAGGCCGGCCGCGAGCCCGTGCCGAGCCTGCCGCGGGAGCTCGATCAGCACGTCGCCGCCGTCCGCGCGGTCTGCGACGAGATGCTGATTCTCGTTCGCGACGCGCGCGAGAACACCCTGCTGTCCGACGAGCAGCGCCGCGAGAAGGCCCAGCGGGTGGAGCAGCACGAGCTGGATGCGGGCCGCGCCCGGGTCGATGTGCTGAGCGCCGACGGCGACTTTCTGCGTGCATCGCAGTTGCTTGAGGAACTCCGGCGGCGCTATCCCGGCCGGCCGGCTCTGGCCGAGCTGGAACGACTTCTGGCCCAACGGCGCGAGCGGCGTGAGCAGGAGGACATGCACCAGTTCGCCCGGCGGATCGACGAGTACATCAACATCTCGGCATGGGACCGCGCCCGCGGCGTGCTGGAGGAGCTGCGTCAGCGCTATCCCGCCTCGGCGGGGCTGGCTCAGCTTCAGTCGCGGATCGATCGGGAGTATGAACTCTACGAGGACGCCCAGCGCCGGCAGATGTACGCCGAGATTCAGCGTTACGTGTCGCGCAAGCGCTGGAGCGAAGCGCTGGCCGCCGCCCAGACCTTCATCGAGCGCTTCCCGCACCGCGACGAGTCCGACGCCCTGAAGCTCCAGCTTCAGACCCTGGCCGCCAACGCCGAGATTGCCGCCCGGCAGGAAATGGAGGCTGAAATCACCGAGCTGGCCAAACGCGGGCAGTATGCCGAAGCTGAGTCGCTGGCCCTGATGCTGATTCAGCGCTGGCCTGACTCGGCGCAGGCCGAGATCATGCGCAGCCAGCTTGACCGGCTGCACGAACTGGCCACCAACCCGAACGCCCCGCCGCCGCGCATCCGCCCGCCGGCGCAGGCGAATTCGCCACTCGGCGTGCCACCGCAGCCACAGGCCGGATAGCCCATCCGCCTGCCGTCGGCGCATTCCGGAGTTTCAAAGACCACGTCCTGATCATCGAAGGACGAACGGCGTCAAATGCGACCGGCATTCGACGCGGATGCCTCGGTCGCTTGTAATGCCGGCATGCCGGTGGGCTGGATTCAATCCGTCGCCTGCGTCACCACCACGCGGGCCGAGTACGGCATCTACCGCCCGCTGCTGCACGCGCTGCACCGGGCGGGCTATCGGTGCACCCGCCTGGTCGGCGGGACACATCTGCGGACGGAGTTCGGCCGCACGATCGACGACGTCCGTTGCGACGACGTCGGGCCGATCGTCGAGGTCGACTTTCTCGCGGAGCGCGACGACTCGCTCGGCGTGACCCGGTCGGCCGGAGACGCGCTGGCGGCATTCGGCCGCTCGCTGCACGCCGCCGCGCCCGATCTCGTCTTCGTGCTTGGCGATCGCTACGAGATGCTCTCGGCTGCCATCGCCGCATTGCTGACGCGCGTTCCAATCGCCCATCTGCACGGCGGCGACCGGACGGCCGGGGCGTATGACGACGCCATGCGGCACGCGATATCGAAACTGGCGGCGTGGCACTTTCCCGCCCTGCCCGAGCATGCCCGGCGGCTTGAGGCGATCGGGGAGCCGAGCGAGCGCATCACGGTCTGTGGCAGCCTGGCGCTCGATGGTCTGCACGCATTCGAGCCGCTGCCGCGGCGCGGGCTGGGCGATCACCTGGGGTTTGAACTGTCCGATTCGTATGCCGTTGTGTGCGTTCACCCCGAGACGCTGGCCGGGGCGGAGCCCGCCGAACTGTTTCGGCACGTCGCCGCCGGCCTCGATGCGTTCGATGGTCCGATCGTGGTCATCGGCTCGAACGCTGACGAGGGCCACCGCGGACTCGCCGACGCGGTGCGGGCCTGGTCCGAGCGCCGCCCGCAGACCTGCCGCGTCGCGTCGCTGCCGCAGCGCGTGTACTGGTCGCTGCTGGCCCATGCCGCCGTGCTGGTCGGAAACTCGAGCGCGGGCGTGATCGAGTCGGCGTCTCTGCGGCTGCCGACGGTCAACGTTGGTCGCCGTCAGGCCGGACGTACGCGGGCCGGCAACGTCATCGACGTCGCCTGGGACGCCGCGGCGATCTCCGACGCCATCCACACCGCGACCGCGCCGGGCTTCCGCGCCGGGCTGGCGGGGCTGGTCAACCCGTGGGGCGACGGCCGCGCGGCCGAGCGGATCCTCGCCACGCTGGCGACATTGCCACCGCGCGAGGTGTTGCTCGACAAGGCCGGCGCGTGAGCATCCGAGTGATTGCCGGGCATGGGGCTCGTGCCTATCATGCCCGGAATGCAATCGCATCGCCGCGGCATGGCCCGCGGCTGTTTCGGACAGGAGGCAGGCTGACATGCTCAGCAAGAAGATCGAGGCGGCGCTGAACGAGCAGATCAACCACGAGATGGTGGCGTTCTACAACTACCTCGCCATGGAGGCCTGGTTTGAGGACGCGAACCTGTCGGGATTCGCCCGCTGGATGAGGGTCCAGTCGGCGGAAGAACTCGAGCACATGCGGCGGATCTTCGAGTACATCAACGACCGCGGCGGTAAGGTGCAGCTCGAGCAGGTCGGCAAGCCGACGGCCAGCTTCAAGACGCCGCGCGAGGTGTTCTCGCGCGCCGCCGAGCTGGAGCAGGCCAACACCAAGAGCATCCATCGTTGTTACGCACTGGCCGTCGAGGAGCGCGACTACGCCACGCAGACCGCGCTGCAATGGTTCATCAATGAGCAGGTCGAGGAGGAGAAGATCACCAAGGAGATCACCGCCCTGCTCGAGCGTGCCGGTGACGAAGTCGGCGCCCTGCTGATTCTCAACCGCCAGTTCGGCGACCGGGCCGGCGAAGAGGCGAAGAGCTGAGCTTCGCATACGAACCGGCGGCATTTCAAGCATCCCGAATCTGAGCGACCGAGGGACGATGCGTCATGTTGCGATGCGCCTGTCGCACCGCGATGGCTGTCCTCCTGCTCGCGCTTCCGCCGGGCGGATGCGGCATCTGGAGGCCGCCGGAACCGAGCGAGGCGCAGTTGCAGCGCGGGTTGCTCGTTCTGTACCCCGGCGCGTTCAATGCCAGGCTGGAGCTCAGCGTCGTCGCCACGACGCTGCGCGACAGCGGGTATGATCTCGCTTACGAGATCATTCCCTGGGGCTACACCGAAACGCAGTTGATCGACCCCATCGGGACGCACGACTCAACGATGCGGTTCGCCCAGCGCGAGGCGCAGCGCATCGCCGACTATCGGCGCCACTACCCGGACGGCGCCGTCATTCTGTTCGGCTACTCGGCCGGCGGGTTCACTGCACTGAAGGTCGCCGAGGCGCTGCCGGACGGTGCGAGGGCTGCCCGCGTCATCCTGCTCTCGCCGAGTATCTCGAGGCACTACGATCTCGCGCCCGCGCTGGAGCGAACGGAGCGGGAGATCGTGGTGTTCTTCTCGCCCTTCGACGCCGTATCACAACTCGTCGGCCTGCTGCTGCGAGGCAACGACCTCGTCCGCGGCGACTCAGCGGCGATGTTCGGCTTCTCCATGCGGCACGAGCGGATCGTCCAGATCGGGTGGAGCCCGGACATGCTGGCTTTTGCGTCGATCGGGATGCACTGGGATCAGTTTGCCAACCCGGCGTGGCTGCGGACCTACCTGCTGCCGTGGTTCACGCTGCCCTGACCACTTTTCCAAAAAATCGATGGGCAACGGCGTGAGTGATCGCCTTGATTGTCGCTCGGCAGTCGGTGAGGCCGCGGTCAGCGCCAGTCGTTGACGCGGACGCCGCCAGACCCTGTCACGCGGTGGAGCTGACAGGATTCCGACGTCACCGAGCCGTCGACTCGTGAGGCGGATCGACGCGGCGCTCCTGGGCGACTCATGCGCCGGTCGCGATCCAGAGCGGCTCGCTCTGCTATTGTTCTAACGGTCGATTCCGCCTGGCGGCGGGTCGTACGAGTGAGCCAGCCGACGCGCCGCACACGCGCCGTCGGCCGCGCGGGGCGATGTGCGTGGCAGTCTGCCGGCCATCGCCCTGCCTCCTGCATTCACCGACGCTGTCATCCCAGCAACATCAACCCCCACAGCAGTGTGGCGATGCACCCCAGCACCATGCCGATCATGGACATCAGACCGCCGCGGCCCAAAGGTCCGGCGCGCCGCGCCGATCGCCAGCCCAGCGCGCCGGTCAGGATGGCCGCCGGTCCCACCGGCAGGCAGAAGAGCACGCCGAGCGCCAATGACAATGCGGCCAGGGGCGACGTCGAACGAGTGGCGGCAGCGACGGCGTCGGCTCCGTCGAGAGTGAAGGGCGTGCCGCAGGTCCGGCAGTAGTCGGCGTCGACACCGCTCGCGGCCGCACAGCGCGGGCAGATGATCTCGGCCGATCCGTCGGCGGCGCGGATAATGCGCGGGGCGCGATGCCCGGCCGCTGCGTAAGCGTGCATGGGCGTCGGCAGTTCGTCGTCGGCCGCCGCGCTGGTGATGGGGGCCGACACGCCGCCGGCCGGGTTAACGTTCGGAATGGTGAAAGTGGCCGAACATGTCGGACAACGGCCGGGTCGGCCGATCAGGTCCGTCCACGCCTCCAGCACCGACCCGCATCGGCGGCAAGGAAACTGAAACCGTCGCCGATCCGAGGCGGCGCCGCCCGACTCGCGGGTCAGCCCGGGCTTGCCGACAGACTCATCGAGCGCTGGGATCGAAGATGGCACGGCCGGCGGCGGACTGATATCGAGCGGCTGCTGGCAATACGGACACGCCTGCCCTGTGTCGCTGCGTTCCTCTGCGAACGGGATCGGCATCTCGCAATGCGGGCAGGTCTGCGATTCCGCCATGGGATTGAATGTTAGCTCGTCGCCGAAAGAAATTGGCGAGCCTCGGCCGACGTGGACCGAGGCTCGCCTGATTCATGTTGCGAAATGCCAACCCGACCGGCTGCCGCGCGGCGGCGGCAGGGTGCTCAACTGGCGACGATGTTGGTCGTTCCGCCGGTCGAATCCGGCGGCAGAACCAGAGCGCCCGGCGAGCTCGAGCCCTGAGCCTGTGCCCCCTGCCCGCTACCGGCGAAGGTCGAGCCGATGAAGGCGTTGATCAGGGCGGTGATGATGCCGAACGGGTTCAGAATGCCTCCGAAACCGTTGAGCCCCAGCGGGACGTTGATGTTGACCGTGAGCGCGTCGCTCGTGAGGTAGCCGCGGAGACAGCCGCCGGAGGCCGGAAGCACGGCCAGCAGCGCCACGCACGTGATGGTCACTCGGGTTCGTCTGGTGCGGAACATGGGCGTCCTTATACGGTTTGGTGCCTTGCGAGGGGCGTGCCGAGGCCACGAGAGAGCGCCACAGCGGCATGCGCCTTCTGCTCTCTCGTCGGATCATGCTAGGGATTGATTGAGGGAAAAGTCCAGCCGCGGTTTTCCGGACTTTCTCAGCCCGGTTCGAAGGCGACTTTCACGACCCCCCGCCCGCCGCGCTGAATCAGCATCTCAAAGGCCGCCCGATAATCCCGCAACGGGAATCGATGCGTCAGCAGGCCGTTCAGGTTGATCCGGCCGGACGCCAACCAGTCGAACACGACGTCGTAGGTATGGCGCGGGCGAGCGTCAACAACCTCGATCTGCCTCCCGTTGCAGCCGACCATGTGGAGTTCGTTCAACCAGAGCGGTGTGACGTCGACCACCGCGATCTGGGTCGTCCCGACCAGGCAGACCGTGCCGCGCGCGGCCGTCCACTTCATGGCGTCGGTGAGGCTCGCGCCCATGCCGACGCAGTCGTAGGTCAGCTCCGCGCCGCCAAGAAAGGCCTGGTTGCCGAAGCGTGCCGCGCGGCGGCGGCCTCCGAGCGCGGCGGCGACGTCGTCGTAGCGCCGCGCCGTCTGCCAGTCGCGCGGGTGAACGCGCACGTCGTCGGCGCCGAAGCGCCGCAGCCGGTCGACCTGGTCGGCGTGACGCGCGATCGCGATCACGCGGTTACGGCAGCTTAGCGCGCGGATGGCCGCCATGACCCCCAGCGCGACGATGCCGCCGCCGAGGATCAGGACACGCTCGCCGTCGCGCGGAGGGCGCCGCAGCACGGCATGCGCCGCGCAGGCGACCGGATCCACCAGCACTGCGATCTCATCCGACACCGAATCCGGAACTGCGATGAGCTGCGATGCGTGGGCCACGAACGACGACGACCAGGTACCGCCGGTTCGCCCGCACACCCCCAGAATCAACCCCGCCGGCAGGTCGCCGCGATCCGGGTTCTCGCACAGGCTCGGCCGACCGGCCGCGCACTGGGCGCACAGGGGTTGGATGTGTCGCGGGCGGCACGACAGGCACGGGTCGACGCAGACGCGCTGGCCGACGCGCCAATCGCGCACGTCGGCTCCGACTGCGACAATTTCGGAGACGTTTTCGTGTCCGAGCACGGAGGGAAAGGTCGCAAAGCACTGCAGGATGGTGGCGGGGTGGTTCCGCAGCATCACCAGCGACAGGTCGCTGCCGCAGATACCCGCGAGCCGCGGTCGCAGCCTCACCCACGAGTCACCGGGCAGCGCCGGTTCGTCGACTTCGCGCAGGCGAAGCCCGCCAAGCGGGCCGAGCAGCGCGCGTGGCGAGACCCGACCGGCCAACCAGGCCAGCAGCCAGCGGACGCGCGGCGGATCGAAGACCAGTGCCTGCATTTGGGGGGAGAATGAGCGCTCGAACCGTGCGCGGCGCGACGCCGCCACGCGGAGCGCCGGCTACTTGCCGCAATAATCGATGATCCGCGCGAGCTCGCTGCGAAGCTGGCTGCGCGGCACGATGCGATCGACGAAGCCGTGCTCGACCATGAACTCGGCCGTCTGGAAGCCGGCCGGCAGCTCCGTCTTGACGGTGTTCCAGATGACGCGCGGGCCGGCGAACCCGATCATCGCGCCGGGCTCGGCCACGATGACGTCGCCCAGAAAGGCGAAGCTGGCGGCGACGCCGGCCGTGGTCGGATCGGTCAGCACCGTGATGTAGAGTCCACCATGGGCGTCGTGCCGCGACACGGCCGCCGACGTCTTGGCCATCTGCATCAGGCTGACGAGCCCTTCCTGCATGCGGGCCCCGCCCGAGGCGGTCACGGCGACGATCGGCAGGTCTTCGTCCGTGGCCCGCTCGATGGCCGCAGTCACCTTCTCGCCCACGACCGAGCCCATCGAGCCCATGATGAAGAACGGGTCCATGACGGCCAGCATGACGGCACGGCCCTTGATATAGGCCTTGCCGGTCACGACGGCTTCGCGCACGCCGACCGGGCCCGATGCGTCAGTCAGACGATCGCGGTAGGTCTTGCTGTCGCGCCACTTGAGCGGGTCGGTCGAGACAAGCTCCGCGCCAAACTCCTCGAACGCGCCGGGATCGACGAGGTGCTCGATCCGCGTGCGGGCGCCGATGCGATAATGCAGCCCGCACTCGGGGCAGACGTGCAGGTTCTCTTCGAGCACCTTGCGGAAGATCATCTTCCCGCAGGCGTCGCAGCGCATCCAAAGGCCTTCGGGCACCTCGACTCTGGCCATTCGAACACCCGCCGCCTGCGTCATGCGCCGTAGAACCCCAGCACGAAGTTCGAGAGCACCTGTCCAATGAGGGCCTGAATCGGCTGTACCACATTGGTCTGAAACAGGGTCAGTCCCGTGCCCAGACTGAGGAAACTCGCCATGGCCGACCACAGGAAGAAGTTGATCACCAGGAAGTCCATCGATCCTCCTCGGCCCGCCGGCGGCAGGACGCACCGAACCGGTGTCGCCGCGCCAGGCGGCCTCCGCCTCAGAACGTCCCCGTGCTCGACAGGAACTGGTTGATGCCGTCCCGAATCGGCTGCAGAAGCCCGATCTGGTCGATCGCGGCGAGCGATGTCAGGCTCAGAATATCGATAAGCATGAACATGATCGCTGCGCCGAGGATGAAGAGCAATTCCACCATCGGGCCCACCTCCGCTCCGGCGAACACCGGCATTATATCGCGCCGGCGACTTGCCGCACGCGGCATTCAACGCGAAGGCACAGCTCTTCCCGCCGCGCGCGCCCGACGCATCGACCTCTCCGAGCCTCGCCAAAAGGCAACATCACCGAAAAGAACAGGGCCCGCGCCGCCGCGCGAGCCCTTATTCAAGAACACACTGCCGTAACTCACGCAGCACCATGCGCGGCGCGAGCTTCGGATCGCGGTTCGTCTTTACCGTCGCGCGCAGGCGACGGCGAGCTGTCGCGCTGGGCGCGTCAGCGAGCGAACCAGGTGAGGACCGATGAGAGCAGAATGTCGAACGGCGTGAAGATCCAGTTCCAGAACGGACCACCCGGGAAGTAGCTCGCGGTGATCTGGAGGACCGACTGCAGGCCGTACACGCCATACCGAAGCCAATTCATACAATATCCCTTTCTTCCACTGTTCCCGCTCTGAAGTCCAACGAAACCGCGTCGCTCCTGTCAAAGCCGCCGCGAAGTTGCGGGGGGAACGCTCCGCTGCCTTCGCACACACGGCCCAAGCGGTGTCGCGCTGACCGTTGAGCGCGAACCAACACTGAAATATCGGCAACCGCGCCGACCGTTTCGGAATCTACAAGCCGTCTTCCGACTAGTCAACAACAAAAAGCCAGCCGATTCTCCCTGATGACCGACGGCCCAGAGTAAAAGAAAAGAGGCCAGCGCTGGCGCAGGCCTCTTCCCGAGCTCACAGCTTGTTGTTCGCATGGCGCCAAGCACCATACGAGGTCTGCAGACCGCAACCGCCGGGGCGGCCAAAAGAACCGACGCCGACGGACGCTGTGCTCACTCCCGGCAGCGCGAGCCAGCCACTGCCGCTCGCGCGATCATCCTTAGCGACCGAACCAGGTCAGGACGCCCGACATCAGAATGTCGACCGGGGTGAAGATCCAGTTCCAGAACGGGCCGCCCAAACCATAGGTGGCGCCAAGCTGGAGGAGCGACTGCAGCGCGAACGTGCCGACGCGAAGCCAATTCATCTGAATTCCCTTTCTTCGATCGTTCCCGCTTTCCTTTGTACCTACAACTGAAGCCGTTTGCCTTGCGAGCACCGCGAAGATGCGTGGGGAACGATCCGCCACCCTCGCGAGCACCCCGGCCTTGCCGCGCCTGAAGGACGAGGCCTTTCAAGCTTATCGCCTAAACGCAGGTCGGGAGTTTAACGACGCCTTTTCCGGCGTGTCAACAGGAATTTCAGGATAGGGACGCGGATTTTTTGCGGCCGCACAGTGTCAAATCTAGCTGGAACGACCGCTGCATGGTGGTGCACATGCGACATAATATGCCGGATAATAAAGAGTTATGACTACCTAACCGCTCCGTCAAGTTCTCGGACCTCGACGTCGGCCGTCGCAGGTCGGACTCGGCTTCACTCGAAGCCCGGATCCCAGCACTCCCGCACGGTCGAACGGCAGACACGAACCCGCCGCCTGCCGCCGGCGTCAACGCAGCTTGAAGTCGGCCGACAGTGGGTTGTGATCCGAACCGCTTCGTTCCATTTCACCGTGAATGACCCGGTACGACTTCTCGACGTAGCGCCTGGCCATCGCGGGCGAGCAGAGGATGAAATCGATCATCGAGCGATAGGGCTCGCGATTGAACGTCACGTGCTCCGACGCGGGCCGTTCGTCGTGGAAGCTCCGCAACATCCGGTCGCCCTCCCCGCGGATCGTCCTCAGCGGCTCGCTATCCCATGTATCGTTGAAGTCGCCGCACAGCACGAACCGGTCGTCCGGATGGTGCCGAAGGCGGTCGTCCAGAATTGAGCGGATCTTGGCCGCCTCGGCCTGACGGATCGGCGCGGAACCCTCGGCCTCGCCGCGCTTGGACTTCAGGTGCACGACGTACACGTCGAAGGGCGGCGCGTCCCGTGGCTCGATTCGCACCTGGAGCAGGTCACGGCGAAATCGGAGTTCGCCGCCGGTCGAGAGCGGAAACCGCAGGTGGCGGTGCGACGTCACCGGGCCCACCGGCAGGCGGGACAGGACGGCGCAGTCGATCCCGCGCCCGTCGTTGCCTTCGAGCAGCACGACGTGCTCGTAGCCCATATCCGCCAGCCAGGTGTACACGAACCGCTCCAGGACGCCGCGATTCTCCACCTCGGCCAGCGCCAACACATCGGCGTCCAGCTTGCGGATGGTGCCCGCCAATTGCCGCATTTCGCCGCGCGGCTTGGCCCGCGTCCCTTCGTCGGCCGTGTATGGGTCGTCGTACTCATCGAACAGATTCATCACGTTATAGGAACCGATCCGGACCACCCCGTCGGCACGCACCGGCCGCGTGGTCGCCGTCGGCGCGGCGGCATCTTCCTCCGCCAGGATGCGGATGCGCTCGGGCGAATCGACAATCACCTGGGGCTCGCCCCGGTACTCGTCGATCAGCCCGCGCACCTCGACCCACTTGCCGGGATACGCCGAGTCCGGCTCATCGCGAAACAGGCTGAGTGACTGTTTGCGAATGAAGATCTGAAGGGAACGATTGGCCGGCAGGTCAAAGTACAGGACGATGCCGCCCTGGTTCTGGCGCGACTGGATCAGCCGGCCGACCACGATGACCTCTTCGCCCATGTAGCGCCGCGCGTCCCGCCAGTCGATGCGGAGCCGCCCCTCGTACGGTCCGAATTGCACCTCCTCCGCAAGACCGGCGACCGGCGCGGTGGCCGTCGCCGGCTGCCCGAATACGACTAGCGTGAGGAACATCAGCGCGGTTGTCATGAAGGTCACCTCCAGCCGCGGTCGACGCGGCGTCCACGAGCCTACTGCAATCGGCCGCGGCCGCGAAGCCCCGAGCGGTTCAGCCCGGCGATCGGCCCGAGTCGCCGTCGGCGCTGGCGACTGAGACGCGCCACGCGCCTGCCAACGTAGCGCCGACCCCCAGCACGACGCTGCCGGCCGCGCGACACGCCGGGAAAGCGAAGAGCACCAGCGTCAGCAACCAGACGGCCAGACAGATCGCAGCGAGCATGCGGTCGCGATGAGCGCCGGCCAGCAGCGCCTCGGCGCACACGTAGGCGGCCGGGACCATCGGCACCGCCAGCCAGTACGAGATGAAATGCGGATTGGCCAGCAACATGACCCCGAGCCACACGGCGAACGCGGGTCCGACGTCGCCCCCTGGCCGCCACGTGCGCCATGCGGCGAGGGCGGCCGCGAGACCGACGATCGCCAGCCACAGCGCCATCAGGCCTGCGGCCGAAAGGGTGGCGATCTGCACGGTGCGCCCGGCGCGGGAGTAGTCGACGGGCCGAAACAGGCGCACCAGCGTCGAGGACAGGCCGGAGCGCTTGTAGGTCTCGATGTCGCCCGAGTGCTCCTCCCAATACCGGAAGAATGCCCACGGCGAACGTGGTCCGGCCGTGTCGGCACTGAAGTGTTGCCAGCCCTCGCGCTGGTTCTTCCAGCCGAACGTGGCCGTCAGCAGCAACGGACCGAGCACGAGCCACGCCAAGGCGCAGGTCGCCAGCGTCGTCCAGCGCCGGCGCAGCACGAAGTAGGGCAGCAGAACGATGGGCAGGGGCTTGATCAGCAGCGGCACGGCCAGCGCCACGCCCGCCGCCACGCCGCGGCCGCGCTGCGACCACTCAAACGCCGCCACACAGCAGAACAGCACGAGGGCGGTCAGCTGGCCGACCGTCAGATCGGCGACGACGCCGACCACCGCGAGTGCCATCACCGTTCCAGCCGCCAGGGCGTGGGAACCGCGCGTGGCCCGCTTCAGGCCGGCCCGCGCCGCCGTCCACCACGCCACCTGCCAGTACAGGGCGACACTGAGCAGCCACCAACCGACTGCCGCGGGACGCAGCGGCGGCGCGGACAGCAGCATGAACAGCGGGCGCGTGGTCGGCGGATACGGCAGCGGCAGATGTTCGCCGAGCCGGCCGGTCGAGCGGGCGATCGCGCCGTCTTCGCGGAACTCGCTGAAGTCGCCCTCGCCGTGCCCGACGCGATGCAGCAGCGACACGAGCGTCGGCGACAGCACGAGGCAGGCAACCGCCAGCCCGATCCAGTACTCGCGGCGTCCGGCGCGCATACGACCGCGACTATACCACCGGCCGGAGAACGCCGACGCGCGCAGAAAAAGGGGCGGATCACGAGGACCCGCCCCTGGATCAGCATGAGCGACACCGAACGGTCAGCGCTCTTCGCTCAGCACGGCGAAGTTGGCGACGTCGTCGAGGTTGCCGTAGATGCCATCCTTGCCGGCCGAGAGCAGGATGAAGCTCTCGCTGTTGACCGGGCGCGGATACTGGATGATGGGCGGGTTCGAACCCGCCACATAGCTCGATGCGCGGAACGAGCGGATGAACTCGGCGAAGTTGTTGTCCAGGAACTGCGCCGTGCCCGGGTTGTAGAAGTACGATGCCACGTTCGCATCGGAGATGCGGTGCTGGCGACCCACCGGGCTGGTGAACAGATCATTGTCGCGGCCGTCATAGACGCCATCGCCCACTCTGGCATCGACCGGCGTACCGGCCGGCGACTGAATGATGGGCGTCGACTGGTTGGTCCGCGGATTGGCGCGGTAGTAGAGCACCGGGAAGCCGAACTTGTCGACAAACACCGGCACGGTGGTGTCAGCGGCATCCGGCCGCGGCAAGTAGGGGTTCGGCACGGGGCTGGGGTCGTAGGTGCCGAAGGCATCCTGCGGAGGCTTGTCGGCGGTGGCCGAGGCGATGCCTTCCGGGCGGATATAGGCGTTGCGTCGCGCCCGTGGGAACTGACCGGCCGGAACCGCGCCGGCATACCAGCGGCTGTCGACCGCCGCACCGGGCCCGAGTCCGGGCTTGGGGTCGTAGCCGAGGAAGTCGCGCCCGACCATGGCGTCGACGATCAGGTGGGCACCGGCCAGGTTGTTGACTTCCCAGTTGATGATCGCGGTGTTCTGCGCCGCGATCTGGCCGTACGGCCCGAACGAGAACGGGTTCGAGGCCGGGTACTGTCCCTCGTCGTTCCGGAACATCTCGCAGCCGGTGGAGATGGCGTTGAGCTGGGCGCTGACGGCCGTGCGCGTCGCCGCGGTCCGCGCGGCCGACAGCGACGGGACCAGGATCCCGATCAGCAGGGTGATGATGGCGATGACGGTCAGCATCTCGACCAGGGTGAAGCCGGGATGCCGAGGCGCGCGACGGTGCGCTTTCATGGGCGGGTTCCTCCGTGGGCCGATGGTGCGACAAGAGCCGGCCTCGGCCCGAAGCGGCCTGATGCTCCGTGGGAATGATCGAATTATCATATCGTATCCATTCCACTGGCCGGGGTAAAGTCTGATCAAGCAGCCGCCCGGCCTGCCGGCTACTTCATGTCATTGTAATAATCGTCATCGGCCCGGCCCTCGACGGTCGGCAGCACCGGGCCGCGACCGATCAGGTCCTCGATGGCCGTGCGACTGCGGTCCATCAGCAGCCGCGTCCGACGCAGGTAGCGGCCATTTTCATCGATCAGGGTGATGTACACCGTGAATACGTCGGATCGGGTGGTCAGCAGATTGGCCCACCTGGAGACGTAGACATCGCGGGTCCGAATGTCGTTGGCGGCCGCGGCCGTGCCGTCGGCGGCGCGGTCGAAGTCGGGCGAGGCGGTCGGCGCGCCCATGTTGTCCGGCGACGCGCCGCCGAGCATCAGAAACCGCTGAACGTCGAAGCGCACATCCTGGAAGCCCAGCCCGTTGACCGCCGCCGCCCCGCTGACATGCAGCAGATCGGCGACGCTGGTAAACGGCCGGCCGGCGCGGTCGCTGCCGGTCAGGTTGGCCATGTCCCCGAGATCGTTGCCGAACGCGGACACGAGCGGGCGGTTCTCGCGCAGCGAAACGATGGCGGGCGCGAAGTCCCACGAGGTGACCGGATCAGGCGGCGAGCCGGGGCCGATGCGCGTCATCCAGGGCACGGCCCGCAGCACGGCGGCCGGGGCAGTGTTGACGTTGATCAGTCCGGCCTGCCGGAACGCCACCCGCGCGAACTCGCCCGGGTCGTTGGCAATGCCGTTGCCGTCGTTGTCGATCGGGTAGCACGTCGCGTTGAAGGAATCGCACCAGAAGTCGAACTGGCCGCCTGAGCAGGTGAGCCGGTTGAACAATTCCGACACGCGCGGCCGCCCGACGGGCGTCAGCAGGTCGGCGAAGTCGAGTCGGCCAGCGGCGCGCATGACATCGGCCGGCCCGACGCCGGCGGGCAGCATGCCGGCGTGCATGCGGGCGCTGTGCATGAAGTAGGCCAGCTTCTCGGGAACGGTCAGCGCTTTATTCGGCATCGAGCTGGTCGACGCGTCGATGCCATCGTGGCCGATGGCCAGCAGCCGGGCCAGATCAAGCGGAGACTCAAAGGCCCGGGGCGGCGGCGCGCCCGGCGGCGCGAGGCCGAAATCCCGGAAGGTCCACACGCTGGCAAGGACCTCGTTGTCATTGATGGCAACGTCATTCGGCTCGCCGATCGTGTGCTCGCCGATGCCATGGCGGGCGACACTGCGAGCGACCGTGAACTTCCAATTGAGGCTGGCCGGTGCAGCCGGGTTGACCAGTTCCGCCCGCTGGAAGAAGTTGCGCTGCACGTCGTTCGGCTCACCGGCCGCCGGCTGGACGGCCTCGATCCAGTTTCCGCGCACCGCTTCCGGACGCGCCGCCGAGTCCATGATGAAGGCGTCGCACGCCAGCGGGAACGGGTTCCCGTTGATCGTCACATCGGGGCGAAGGAGGTACAGGCGACGCGGCCGCATGCGTCCGGCAGTCGTCTCGGCGATCTCCGACAGCACCAGCTCGTTTTCCTGTCTCGCGGGCGGCGGCGGGGCGGGACTGAACATGCCCGTCCAGTCATGCGACAGCACCGTCAGTCGTCCGGGCACGCCACCCGACGAAGGCGGAATGGGGTCGAGGTTCAGGATCGGGCTGGCGGGGTCGCTGCCGATCTTCAGGCGATAGCCGACCATCGGGCGCGGATACGGGTTGATCAGCTCGACGGCGAAGCGGCTCAGAGCGGTGGAGCCGCTCTCGTCGATCACGCACAACGCGTAAACCTCGCTGAAGAACGGCTGCGACTCCAGCCCGATCACCGGCTGCGTGGTGAGCGGCGCGAGCGGGCCGGCGGTGGACGTGCTGAAAATGACCGTCGGCTCCCAGTCGGAGTCGCGATAGTCCAGCAGGTTCGCGGCGAGCTGGGCGGCGACACGGACCGGGTGGCCGGTTGAGGCGGCCTCGACCGGGTCCGACGGGATCGGCAGGCCCTGGCTCGGGCTGCCTTCAGACACGCTGAGCATCGCCCACAGCAACCAGCCGAGATAGGTCGCCCGCTCGGCCGAATTGAACTCGTCGACCGGCTGGTTGATGTCGATCTTCTCCGGGCTTGCGCCGAAGGGCGCCAGCGTGAGCGACTGGACGACGATCGGTTGCCCGATCGACTCAAGGAGCAGGCCGGCGAAGGGTTGGGTCGTCGGCGCGTGCGAACGATCGGACACGCGGCTCGACGTGGTCAGCAGCGGGCGGCGCAGGGCCGGAATGTCGGTCGAGAACGGGCCGAACGTGCCGAAGACGTTGCGGCGATTGACCATCGTTTCGGTCTCGAGCAGCGCGATCCAGCCGAGCGGGCCGGTCGTCTCGTTCAGCGCGAAGCGCGTCCAGCGGCCGCCGACCGGCGACGCGATGGTGTTCGGCAGGGCCTGAACGCCGCCCATGAGCAGCGCCGGGCTGCCGGACCCGCCGCCGACGTAGCCGCCCAGCACGTTGCGCCCGCGCAAGGCCAGCTCGTCGGCACGATCGAACACACCGTACCTTGTCGAGAAGATCCCCGGAACCAGCCCGCCGACAAGCCAGCGACGCAGCACATCGGAGACGTACTGGTTGGAGTCAAACGTCGCCGACGTGCTGACGTTGCGATCCATGCGATAGCCGGTCAACTGCTGGATTCTGACGCCCCGGTCACCGTCGAGCACGGGCGCGAGGTTCGCGCCCGGCGCGACCCACGGTCCGTCGAGGCAGATCTCGGTCGGCCAGCGCCCGCGGAACTGGCGATCACCCGTGGGCGACGACGGGGAGTGGAACATGAGGTCGGAGTCGTTCCAGCTCCCGTTGCCGTCGGTGTCCACGGCGGTCGCGGTGTTGACGTTCACCATCGACGAGTTATCGACGATGCGGATGACGGCGTAGACCTCGCGCGGCTGGTCGCGGCGGTTGGACGACCACGGCAGCACGAAGCTGATGGGCGAGTCCGGCACGCCGTCGCCGTCGGCGTCATAGAGGTCGACCTCGCCGTCCATGTTGGTATCGAAGTACGGAAAATCGGCGGCCGTCCGGTTGGTCGGCGGGCCGCCGCGCAGCGCGGGCACGGCCGCCCAGATGCGCCGTGCCTCAGCGATGGTGACATTCGTCGTGCTGCCGGCGATCGGCGCGGTGATGATGCCGCGGCCCAGCGGGCTGCTCTGAACCGCTGCGTTGATCGAGCCGCCTGTCAGCCCGGGAATCGGCAGCGAGAAGTCCGGCGGCACCGTGCGGACCAGCACGTCCTGGAGGCTCGACGACTCGCCCGGCGGCAGCGGCACGGTCGGACGGTCGGCATAGACAACCACCGGCGTTCCCGGCAGATCGGGCACATGGTCGACGCCGGTCCGTGAGTTGAAGCGCCAGCGAAACGTCCTGGTGGTCAGCGGCGGACCATTGGCGGGAATGTCGGACCCCAGGTACGACACGCGGTGCCACGCCAGGGTCGTCTCACTGGGCTGCGCGATGTTACCGGTCGGAAACGCGATCGGCCCGGCCGCCGACGTGTCGCGCGGCAGGTAGGGCACGGTCGACGCCAGCCAGCGGTCGTACGGGCCGGGGGCGTCGAACGGCTCGTTGGTCTCGTGGCCGTCGCTGGTCGCCTGCGCGGGCGGGACGAGTTGTCGGTTCAGAAACGTCGGGCTGTTCGGATTGTCGCCCCAGATGTCGGCCCGCAGGCGCTCGCGGACGTTTTCGACGACGCCATCCAGGAGTGCGGTGGGGGTTGCCGCGGCGCGGACCAACTGCACGCGGCTGCGCTGCGAGCGGACGCTGGCCAGCAGGCCGACGCCGATCAGCGCCAACAACGTCAGCGCCGCGACCGTGAAGATCAGGATGGTCGCCCGCCGCCGTGGAGACGGCGATTTCCCGGATTGTTGGCGTAACCCGAACATTCCTAATCTGACTCTGAAGCCCGCTCGAATGGTACGAATCCCCCCGGGTGCCGACCAGCCCGGATGCCGGTTAAGTTTCACGTATTTCACAACTTACGCGCGGCCGCGACCGGCCCGCGCCGAGCCTGCCGCCGGGCCCGCACAATCGTCACAATCGCCGCACACGCGCCACGCGGCAACCGTCAGCTCGGCAGCCGCACGACGAACGAGTACTCCAATCCGGACCGCTTCACGGCGACCGGCTGGCCGGCGACCGCGTAGGGCGTCGGCGTGGTCCACGGCGTCTGGTCGTATGCCTCTTCGGTCGCCAGCCGGTCCTGCGCGTCGTACACGCGAAACGTGAACCGCAACGCCTTCGGTCGCGCGTCCCACGTCACCGGGGTCCAGATCGCGCGATAGCGCACTTCGGCCGGGCTGGCATAGGTCCCGTAGAACTCGACGCCCAGCGGGCCGACCGGCAGGGCCGGCGGCACCGGCGCACCAGCGGCCGAGAACCGCGCCAGCCACAACGCGTGTTCGACCACGTCGCCCGAGACGTTGTCAACGGCCGGAACCGGATCGGTCCAGCCTCGCGCGCCGCTCGTGTCGCGACGCTGACCGAACCACTGCGTGGCCGGATCGATCGGCTGATAGGTCGCGAAGTCACCCAGCGGCGGACCCGGCTGCGCTCGCGGATCGACCGGGCTGCCGTCGGTCCACTCGATCCGCAGGTCGGCGATGCGGTTCTGGAGATTGAAGGCCGCGCGGCGGTAGTAGTTGAGCTGATCGCTCGGGTTGCCGGGCGGATCAATGCCGAGCCGGGTCGGGCCGCGCGTCAGATCCCAATAGCCTCGGATCGGAAGCCCGTTTCCGAGCCGAGTTAACGCCTGGGCGATCACCTCCGCGGCGGTGCCTTGCACCGCGTCGATGCCGCAGGCGTAGATGCCCTGCGGCGGCGGCACGAACGGGTCCGGGAGCCCATTCACCGGCAGCGGGGCTTCGCCGGTGAATGACCGGAACGCGCCGGCATCCGCCCCGAGCAGAATGACACGCTGCGAGATCAGCCAGTCGCGCGCGGGCACGTTGGGCAGTCCCTGGCCGTCGGGGTCGCCGGGCCCGAAGTAGATGAACGCCTCGGACGACGTGAACGGCCGGCCGCCGGGATAGTTCGACGATGGCTGCTCGCGGTCGGTGGCCGACTGGAACTCATCCGCCGCGCCGGCCGCGATGAAGACCAGGCGATCGTGACGGATGCTGAACGCGGCCGGACCCAGGTCGGATTCGGGGTGTGCCAGCAGCGGCGGCGGGCTTTCGATGATCAGCAGCGATGACGGCTTGAGGCGCGCCAGTTGCATGCGAACGGCGTGCTCGAACACGGCCGCGGCCTCGATCGTCTCGGCCTGCCCGATGGCGCGGCCGGAGGCGGTCGAGCTCATCGAGAAGACCTGCGCCACGGCCAGCATGATGGCCAGCAGCAGCGCCACCGAGACGAGCGCCTCGATCAGCGTGAACGCGGCCCGGCGGCCGGATCGAACGGGGATCGGGATGTCGTGCGTCACAGGCGGCTCCGTCCCGATCAGAAGAAGACCCAGTCGAGCACCGGCGACTTGCCGGTGAAGGCCTTGAGGTTGTTCGGTGCGGGCGAACTCGCCCACGCCGCCCAGTCAAACGCCGGCGGGATGATCCAGAGGTCGCAATAGAAGGGGTTGGCCGCGGGCGGCGTGAGCACCTGAAGATCGGCCAGGTCTTCGAGCACCTGGACGGCCCAGTCGCCGGTCTGGGCGACGGTCAGAACGCGCCCGGTCGGAATGGCGGGTACCGGGCGATTCCCGAACGGGTCAAAGACCCAGCCGCTCAGGATCATGCGGGTGCCGGGCGGCGCGAGCCGCGACAATGGCACGCGGATGCCGCCGGGAACATCACCGATCACGAACTGATTGGTCAGCGAGCGTCCGCCGAGATACTCGACGCTGACGCGCCACGGCGCGGGTATCCGAACCTGCCCGGCGGAGCCGCTCGGCATCGGGTTCAGGAAGGCGTTCTGAAGGTTACTCTCGAGGTCCTGAACCGCGAAGCCGTCGTTCCGGGACATGCGGACCAGGGCCGCCGCGTACTCGATTCGCCGGGCGGCCGTCTCGCGATAGAAACCCAGCCATGCCAACCGCTGGGCGGACTCGACCGCCTCGGCGTCGTTGACGGGTGCGCGCTGATCGCCCAACAGGTCGGCGGCGGACCAGAAGATTCGGTTGTTGCACAGTCGCGCGTCGGGCGGCACGGGCGTCGGGAAGCCGCCGTAATAGTTCAATACGTTCGCATAGTCCGACCACGGGAGCAGGCCGAATGAAGCCAGTTGCAACGGAACCCAGGTCGATGCGGGCGTGCCGTCGGCGATCATGTTGGGCGACGGCAGCGCCAGCCACGGGCTGTCGTCTCCGACCGGGAACGGCGATCCCTGCGTGATCGGCCGCCACAGCGCGGCGGGGTCGATGCGGCTGGTGAGAATGGCGTGCGCCCGGTGCGCGAGGGTCAGGCCGGCGGCGCCCTGCACCGCGTCGCGATGCTGCGACATGGCTACCGGGAAGATGGCCGCCACCATGATCAGGCCGATTCCGAGCACGCCGACGGCGACCATGACCTCCTGAATCGAGAAGGCCTGCCGCCGCGCCGCACCCGCTGGGACGCGTCGTCCGATCGCCTCGCCGGGATGTCGCCGCAGGATCTGCATCACTCCGCCGCCGCCAGTTCCCGGCCCGAGTGTGGGTTCACGAACACGAATCGCACCGCCTCCGGAAACGACCGGCAGCGGCGCAGCCACTCCACGATGTCCGCCGGCCGCGGTGGTGTCGCGCCGAGCGCGGCGAATACTTCCTCGACCTTGCCGCGATCCGACACCACGAACCCGGGCGTGGAGGTGATCAGCGAGTCGTTCACGTTCACCTCGTAGTCCGCGGCGGCCACGTCCGGCTCTCCACTGACGCGACGATTCGGCGTCGCGACCGCATTGCCCAAATAGTCCGCGGGCAGCCGCGTCGCGATGCGCCGCATGCGCGTGACCATCAGGCCGCTCGAATCGAAGCACAGCATCGGCCACGCCAGATTGTCGTACGAGGCCTGGTTATCCGACACGGCCCGCAGCCGCGTGCCGCCGGCGTCGACCACGGCGTCGAAGTCGATCGGCAGCACAACCACCAGCGGCCGGCCGGCGCCGTCGAGCGGCAGCGCGGCCGTGCTGTCGAGAACCGGCGCGGGGACGAATCCGTTCGGCGCGTTGGCCGAGAGCGGGTCCCACGGTCCGCCCAGCGGCGGCGGGTTGGCGTGCCAAAGCTCGAGCCGGCCGTTGGCGTTGTTGACCACCAGCAGGGTCTCGACGCCGTGCTCGGTGGCGTAGGCCCGCGCCACCGCGGCGTACTGCGTCAGCAGTCCGGCGGCGACCGCGAGCCGGTTGGTGTCGCCCAGTCGGCGAAAGGCCAGCGAGACGATTCCCAGCGCCACCGCCACGATCGAGACTACCACCATCAGTTCAAGCAGCGTGAAGGCCGCCGCGGCGCACCGACCGGTGCGAGGCATCGGCCGGGCGCGCGGCGGACGCGAACCGGCACCGACCCGGGAGGGTGTCGGCCGATGCCGGACTCGCTCTGCTCGAACCGAGTTCACGATCACTCCTCGCGCCACTAAGGGCGCACCGTCACGTTGTCGGCCGCCGCGTCGATCTCCGACTGCGACGGGCCACGCTTCCAGACGTTTCCGAACCGGCCATCCGGCCCGGCCGACTCCAGCACGAAGCCCTGCGCCACCGCGAAGAACGGATCCGGCGGGCCGGCGGCCGGCGATTGCAGGTCGTTCGGATCGGCCGAGGTGATCATCCGCCATCCGCTGTAGCTGTTGGCGTCACGCACCACCCAGAAATAGCGGAACGGCGCGCCCCATGAATCGAGGACCTCTCGGAGCGGCGTCGTGGTGGTCGGATCCGACGTCGGGTACACGCAGCCGTCCTTGATGGGGAAGGCCGCCTCAGCCTCCGGCATCAGGGTCCTGCCCATCGCGGGCGTCAGCAGGGCATAGGCCAGGCAGGCCGCGGATGCCTCAACGTCCTGCCGCCCGATCGGCTGGCCGGCCGCGTTGGTGGCATCGTCATCGGCCACGTTCCGCCACGGTGCGTTGACCAGCGGGCAGTTCGGCGAGGGCGGCGGGAACACGTAAGGCGGAGCCGGGAACTGGGCCCAGGCGCTCCAGTGCGGCCAGGCGCGGTCGGCCACCGGCTGGCCGGTCGGCTGCCAGCGCCACACGGTCCACGCCTCGGCGTAGGCCTCAATGGCCTCGGCAATCAGCCGCACCTGCGCGGCCGCCCGCGACTGCCGCGCGCTGGCCTGGATCGCGCGGGTCGAGACGACCATCAGCGTGAACAACACCAGGATGATGCCGACGGTGACGAGGACCTCGACCAGCGTGAGACCGCGCCGCAGCGGCCGGTCACGCGCGCCGGGGCCGACATCGTCTTCTCCGCACTCGGTCATCAGGCACCGCCGGTCAGGTTGTTGATCAGCGACACGAGCGGCAGGAACAGGGCGATGACGATGAAACCGACGATCAGGCCGAGAATGACAACCAGGATCGGCTCGAGCAGGCTCACGAGGCTGCCGACCAGGGTTTCGACTTCGTCGTCGTAGTTGTCGGCCACCTTGATGAGCATCTTGTCGAGTTCGCCCGTCTCCTCGCCGACATCGACCATGTTGACGACGATGGCGTCGACAATCTTGGCCTGCCGCAGCGGGTTGGCGAACGAGTCGCCCTCGCGAATTCCGTCGTGGACCTGGTTCAGCGCCTTGGCGAAGACGGCATTGCCGCAGGTGTCGCGCGTGATGTTGAGGGCCTCGAGGATCGGCACGCCGGCCGAGACCAGAGTGCCGAGCGTCCGCGAGAAACGGGCGACGACGGTCTTGCCGACGATCTGCCCGATGATCGGCAACTTGAGCGTGATCACGTCGCGGATGTGCCGGGTGGCCTCGAAGTGATTGATCAGCTTGAAGAACGCAATGATCGCCACGGGCGCGAACACGATGTACACCCAGCCCGGCAGGAGCATGTCAACTTCCTTGCCGGTCGCGTCCGTGGTCTTGCCGACCACGAAGTCTGAGGCATCGAGCAGAAGTTGCGTCGGGCCCGGCAGCTTGGTGCCGAAGTCGGCGAAGATTTCCTTGAACTTCGGCACGACGAATTTCATGATGCCGGTCACGATCAGGAAGGCGAAGCCGATCACACAGATCGGATAGACCATCGCGCCCTTGACCTTGCGCTTCAACTTCTCGGCCTTCTCCATGAACTCGGCCAGACGCTGAAGGATGACGTCGAGCACGCCGCCCGCCTCACCGGCCGCCACCATGTTCGAGTAGAGCCGGTCGAACGCCTTGGGATACTGCGCCATGGCCTCGGACAGCGTCGAGCCGCCCTCGACCTGCTCGGCCAGACTGCGGAGCACGATGCGCAGCGTCCCCGGCTTCTGCTGCTGCTCGAGGATGCGCAGCGAGCGCAGGATCGGCAAACCGGCGTCCATCAACGTGGAGAGCTGCCGCGTGAACGTGGTCAGTTGCTTGCGACTGACCTTGCCGCCCGAGCCCGGCGGCTTCTTCTTCGGACCGATCGCCGCGCCGCCGCCACCCGACTTCTTGGCGCCGCCCTTCGGCTTGACCTTGGTCGGGAAGTAGCCTTGCTGGCGGATACGCGTAATGGCGTCTTCGGCGGAGGCGGCCTCGATCTCGTCCTTGACCTCCTGGCCGGCGGCGTTCATCGCCTCATACTGAAAGAGCGGCATGCGCTGTCCTCACGATCCGCCCGACCCCGCGAAGGCAACTTGAGCGAGCCAGGCGAGCAGGCGGTCAGTTCGTCGTTCCGCGAACCCCTCGAATTCTTGGCATTGCCTAGGTGTCGGTCCAGCGGGTCGCATCCCGGTTCGGCTGCTAAACCCTACCGGCAACGCCGGTTATCACAAGTTGCCGAGCCTCTCGGCGGCCTGTCGCGAGCAGCCCGGGCGGGGTGCCGCGCACGCCGCCAAAGTCAGTATAATCGCCGCCCACAGCCAATGAGCACCGCCGACTCGACCACCCGCATCTGCCTGATCGGAAACCCGCACAAACCGGACGTGCCCGCGGCTTTCGAACGCATTCGGGCGTGGCTCGCGCAGCGACCCGTCCGCCTGACCGCCGAACTGGACGGCGAGGCAGCCCTGCGTCTGGCCGAGCCGCACGACCTCGTCATCGTGCTGGGGGGCGACGGCACCATCCTGCGCATCGCGGGCCTGCTCGGCGAGCGACAGGCGCCGATCTGCGGCGTCAACATGGGGAAGCTCGGCTACCTCGCCGAATACTCCGTTGACGATCTCCATCGACATTTTGACCGCATCGTGGGCGATGCCCGGCTTGTCAGCCATCGCATGATGCTGGACGTCGAGACGCAGGCCCCGGGCGCGGCGGCGCAGCGGCGCATCGCATGCAACGATTGCGTGATTCAGGCCGGCCCGCCCTATCGCATGATTGAGATGTCCCTTCGGCTGGACGGCGACGAGGTCACGCGGCTCACGGGTGACGGGCTGATCCTGGCCACGCCGACCGGCTCCACGGCGCACAACCTATCAAGCGGCGGCCCGATTCTTCAGCCCGACGTACAGGCCACCATCGTGACGCCGATCTGTCCGCACTCGCTGACGCTGCGGCCGGTTGTCGTCGGCCCCGACGCCGTCGTTGAGGTGGTCGCGCTGCGCAGCAACGAGGGCACGGCCGCCGTCATCGACGGGCAGCTCAGCACGCCGTTTCCGACCGGTGCACGCATCGTCGCGCGCCGCTCAGCCACGACCTTCAAGCTGATCCGCCACCCCGACCTGCCGGCATGGAAGACGCTGATACGCAAGCTCAGTTGGGGGCACGGGCCGACTCGATAGGCCGCCGCCTTTTTTCGGCCGGATTGTCGCAATAGGTTACCGCCCACGGCGTTCATGAACGCAGTCCCGTGCGGCCGGCATTCCGGCGCCCGATCGGAAGACGCCGCGCCGCTTTTTCAGATGATGGAGCACCCCCACATGTCCCGCGCTGCCCGCCCGATCGGACGTGTCGTCGCCGTCTGCCTGCTCGCTGCCGCACCGGCCGCGGCTCAGACCGGATTCGTACACTGGGAGTCGCCGCACGTCAGCCCGATCGCCCTGACGCCCTCCGGCGACCGGCTGCTGGTGGTCAACACGGCCGACAACCGGCTGGAGGTGTTCGACGTGTCATCGGGTGAACCGGTCGCGCTGAACTCGATCCGGGTCGGACTCGACCCCGTCTCAGTGCGGGCACGAAACGACAACGAGGCGTGGGTCGTCAACCACGTGTCGGATTCCATCAGCGTCGTCGATCTGCCCACCGGCCGCGTGGTGCGAACCATTCTCACCGGCGACGAACCGACCGACGTGGTGTTCGCCGGCGCGCCGCAGCGCGCGTTTGTCAGCCTGTCGCAGCTCAACCAGGTCGCGGTCTACGATCCGCTGGCGCCCGGCGCCGCGCCGACCATCCTGCCGATCCAGGGCGAGGAGCCGCGCATGCTGGCCGCCAGCGCGGACGGCACGCGCGTCTTCGTCGCAATCTTTGAATCCGGCAACGCCACCGGCGCGATTCGCCAACAGGACGTGTCGAACCCGGCCGGACCCTACGGCGGGCTCAATCCGCCGCCGAACTCGGGCAACGCCTTCAGTCCGCCGATCGCGGCCGGCCTGCCGCCCCCGCCGCCGGTGGCCCATATCGTCCGCCGCGCCGCGCCCGGGCTGTGGCTCGACGGCAACGGCCGCAACTGGTCGGCGTTCGTCACGTGGGACCTGCACGATAACGATGTCGCCATCATCAACGCCGCGACGCTGACCCTTTCATACGCCAAGTCGCTCATGACGACCGTCATGGCGATCGGCGTCCGCCCGGACGGCACCGTCAGCGCCGTCGGGACCGAAGCACTGAACGAGATTCGCTTCGAGCCGAACCTCAGCGGTCGTTTCTTGCGCTGTCGCGTGGCCTCGTTCGATCCGGCCGCGCCCGCTTCGCCGCAGATCGCGGATCTCAACCCGCACCTCACCTACACGAGCAACAACATCCCGTTTGCCGAGCGGCAGCGCTCGATCGGCGACCCGCGCGCCATCGTCTGGCATCCGGCCAGCGGCCGCGCGTACGTCGCCGGCATGGGCTCGAACCATGTGGTCGTCACCGACGCCAGCGGGGCCCGCTTCGCCGAGATCCCCGTCGGCCAGGGACCGACCGGCCTGGCGCTGAGCGCCGGCGGCGGCCGGCTCTACGTCGTCAACAAGTTCTCCGCCAGCATCTCGACCATCGACACCGCGACGAACGTTGAGCTGTCGCGCGTGCCGTTCTTCGATCCGACGCCGGCCGCGATCCGCAACGGGCGCCCGCTGCTCTACGACACGCATGCCACCAGCGGACTCGGGCACGTGTCGTGCGCGTCGTGCCATATTGACGCCCGCTCCGACTTCCTCGCCTGGGACCTGGGCGACCCGACCGGCGCGGTGAAGCTCGTCAACCAGCCGTGTCGGCAGGGCCCCGGCAACTGCACCCCGTGGCACCCGATGAAAGGCCCGATGGTGACGCAGGTGCTGCAGGGCATCATCGGCAACGAGCCGCTGCATTGGCGCGGCGACCGCGAGAACCTGGCCGCCTTCGCGCCGGCCTTCACGGGCCTCCAAGGCGCGGACGCGCCGCCATCGTCGTCGGAACTTCAGGACTTCACTGCATTCATCAACACCGTCCGTCACCCGCCCAATCCGAACCGCACCCTGACCGGCGGACTGCCGGCCGTTCTGCCCGTCACCGGCGGCAACGGCAACCCCGCCGCCGGCCAGAACACCTACCTGAATGTGCCAACCCTGGGTCCCAATACCTGCGTCGCCTGCCACGCCCTGCCGAACGGACAGAACGGGCAGATCGACGATCCGCCGCTGGTGCTGGCGCCGCAGTCGCTCAAGATCGTCGGTCTGCGCGGCTTGCACGAGAAGGTCGGCTGGAACCGCGGCAGCCTGCTCAACAACAAGGGCTTCGGATTCAACCATCACAGCGAATTCGACACGCTCTTCGCCCTGCTGGGCGTGGGGTTCAACTTCCCGGGCGGCGTGCAGCAGCGGCGCGATGTCGAGGCGTTCATGCTGGTGTTCACGAACGACACCCACGCGGCGGTCGGGCAGCAGATCACGTTTAACGGCGCGAACAACGGCGACGCCGGCGCGATCAATCGCTTCAACACGTTCGTATCGCTGGCGGACGCCAACGCCGTCGGCCTGGTGGCGCACGGGCGCGTGGGCGGCGTCGATCGTGGATATGTGTATGTGGGCGGCAGCACCTTCCAGAGCGACCGGGCCGGGGAGACCGTCGCCAGCGCCGCGCTGCGCTCCGGCGCCGCGCCCGGCGCGGAGGTCACCTTCACCGTCGTCCCGGCCGGCACGCAGGCCCGCATCGGCGTCGATCGAGACGCCGACGGTCACCTCGATCGCGACGAGATCGAGCGGTGCGGAGATCCGGCCGATGCGTCGATCGGGCCGGCACTGCGCGCCGACGTGAACGTCGACGGCCAGCGTAACGCCACCGACGCGCCGGATTTTGTCTCCGCCCTGCTCGGGCTGGGCCCGCTGTCGAGTCAGCAGATGTGCGCCGCCGACGTCAACGCGGACAGTCGCGTGGACGGCGACGACATCGCTCCGTTCGCGAACTGCGTCCTCGCGGGGGTGTGTCCCGGCTCGTAGCGGGTCGGCGCGTCGCGGCTACCCGCCGACAAGCGCGAGCTTCTCCCGGTATCGCTGCGCGACGGACGCGTCGCCCAGCGCGACGATCCGGCGACACGCCTGGCGAAACAGTCCGGCCTCGACGAACTGCCGCGGGTCGTTCAGGCCGCCGCGGACCACCGGCTCGAACAGGTCGGCCGCGCGCACGTACTCGGCCAGCGCCGCGGCGGTCTGACCGGTCTTCTCAAGCGATTCCGCCAATCGATAGCGGCCCTCGGCGTCGTTTGGCGCGCGCTCCAGCATGGTGCGAAACACGGCCTGCGCGTCGTCGTGACGACCGAGCAGTGCCAGGCCATTGCCAATGGTCAGCAGGTCATTGATCGAGACACTCGGCTGAGTGGCCGCGTGCAGGAACATAGCCGCGCTCGGTTCGGCCTGTCCCATGCGCCCCAGCGACCACGCCAGGTTGACCGTGACCATCGCCAGATCAGGCACGATCTCGTGCGCCCGTCGGTAGTAGTCAACCGCCGCCGCCACGTTGCCGCTTTGCAGCCGCAGGCTCGCCAAACCGCACAAGGCGTTCCACGAGTTCGGGTCGCGATCGAGGGCGCGCTGCCACAGCCGCTCGGTGCTGGACCACACCCGCATGTACGACAACGTTCCGGCCGCGAGGGCGAGCACGCATGCCGCGGAGACGCCGGCCCACACCGCGCTTCGCCGCGCCGACGACGCCACGGCGCCCGCGGCCGACACCAGCACGCCGGCGGCAGCCAGCATCACCAGCGGGATACAGGCCACGTAGCTGTACCGATCGGCGACGAACTGAGGACCGGCCTGCACCAGGCCCAGCACGGGCGAGACGATGACCGCGTAGAGCAGCCACGCCGTCAGTCCGGCCGGCCAGCGCCGGCGGGCGACCACGAGGCCGACCGTCAACATCGTCACCACCGCGATCGGCAGCCAGTACCGCGCCGTGGTCGGGTCGAGTCTGGCCGGGTGTTCGTGGATGGGCGACAGCCCGATCGGCAGCGCGGTCGCCGCCGGGTAATACACGAGCCCGTAGGCCGCCTGACCCAGACGATAGACAACACCGCGGGTCGCGTACGACCCGACCGTGCTGATCTGCGCCACGGCCGCCATGACCGCCGCGCCGACCGCCACCAGTGCGAACGGCAGCTTCTCGGCCAGCAGCAGCGCGATGCAGCGCGCTCGTCCGGGACCGCTCTCCACGCGGCGCAACGGGTAGACATCCAGCGCCAGCAGCACCACCGGCAGCGTCATGCCCCAGGCCTTCGAGAGCAGCGACAGCAGCGCCATGACGAACGATGCCGCAAAGATGCCGCGCGACCCGCGCGGATCGCGCGTGTAGCGCAGGTACAACAGGACAGCGGCCAGCAGGAACGCGGTCGACAGCACGTCGCGCCGTTCGGTCACCCACGCCACCGACTCCACGCGCATCGGATGCAGTCCGAACAGCAGCCCGGCCAGCACCGCCCCCGCCATTCGCGCCGCCGGACTCAGCGCCGGCAGCGTTCGCTCAAACACGGCCCGCGCCAGCAGGCACACCAGCGACACATTGACCGCGTGCAGCAACAAGTTGACGAGGTGGTAACCGCGCGGCGACAGGCCGCCGGCGGCATGATTGATCGCGAAGCTCAGCCACGTCAGCGGGTGGTAGTGCCCCATGTGCGTGGTCGTAAACATCCACGCCAGGTGCCGCGGGCTGAGTCCCCGGAAGTCCGGGTTCTGGATCAGGAGGACATCGTCATCCCAGCCCAGGAACGGAAAGCTCGCAGTCGGCAAAAACGCCAGAAAGACAACGAAACCGGCCGCGGCCGCCAACGCCAGATCGCGCCCGGTCGATGCGCCGCCGCCCGATCGATCGTGGCTGCGTCCGATAGTCCCGACCCGCTCGCGCCGTGCCACGCCGACGTTCCCTCACCCGACCCAAGGCGGCGATTCTCATTGACCCGCCGCGTTTCACCTGAGAGACTGAAGCAGGAGGCTCGGAAAGATGCAACCCTCAGTCGCCTTTATTCTTCGCTCGGCCGCGATCATCTTGTTGTGCGCGCTATCGACTGCCGAGGCCGGCAGGAAAAAGTACAAGGAAAAAGCGGGCCCGCCGCCGTACGAGTATTACCGCATCATGGGCGACTCGGTGCTTCAATGGTCGCCGGCCGATCCGACCCCGCGCGGCGCGGGCGCCCGCCTCGACTGGGAGTTCCTCGGCGCAAAGCCGATCGCCTTTGAGTACTGGAGCGGCATCGACGACGCCAGCGGTCGAGTCGCATCCATCGCCGTGCACCCATCCGACCCGGACATCGTCTACGCCGCGTCCGCATCCGGCGGCCTGTGGAAGACGACCGACGCCGGCCTGACCTGGACCCCGCTGACCGATCACCTGCCAAGCCTCAACTGCGGCTGGGTCGCGCTCGATCCCGGCAACCCCGACGTCGTCTATCTTGGCACCGGCGAATATGCCACCGGAGCATCCGGCGCCGGCCTGTTTCGATCCGTCGATGCAGGCCTGACCTGGACGCAGATCGCCACGAGTTCGCAGGTCGGCGGAACCATTTCGCGAATCGTCGTTGACCACGCCGATGGCAACATCATCCACGTGGCGGGCAACTCCGGCATCACCCGCAGCACCAACGGCGGGGCGAGCTGGTCCGCGCTGCAACTCAGCAATGTCTCCGATGTCGTCATTCATCCAACGAACGCGTCGATCCTCTACTGCGGCCGGCGCTCGGACGGCGTCTATCAATCCGTGGACGCCGGCGCAACCTGGACGCGCCTGTCCGGCGGCCTGCCCACGAGCTCCGACATCCGGCGGATCAATCTCGCGATTGCGCGCTCCAATCCGCTGGTCCTGTACGCCGGCATGGTGAACAGCAGCAGCGGCCTGTTCGGTTTCTACAAGACTACCGACGGCGGCGCGAGCTGGACCCGCATGGACAACACGCCGAACTACCCCTCGCCGCAGGGAAACTACGATCACTTCGTCGGTTGCGACCCGACCAACGAAAACATCGTCTACGCCGGCGGCGTCTTCCCGAGTTATGCGCCGGCCGGCGTCATCAAGTCCGTCAACGGCGCCAACTCCTGGAGCGACATCACCATCGGCGTGCTCGGCGGCCAGTTGCACCCGGACCAGCACTGCATCGCCTTCGGCGCGGACGGCACAGTCTGGATCGGCAACGACGGCGGCGTCTGGAAGTCGACCTCCGGCGGGGCCGAGTGGATCAACTGCAACGCGACGCTGGCGGTAACTCAGAACTACCAGATTGCGCTGCACCCCACCGATCGCGAGCAGTTGATGGGCGGCACGCAGGACAACGGCACGATCGCGCGCTACAGCGACACCCTCATCTGGCCGCAGGTGCTGGGGGGCGACGGCGGGTACGCCGCGTACGATCGTGACGACCCGCTCACCTTCTACACGACCTACGTGCGGCTCTCGATTTACCGCTTCGTCAACGGATTCTACAACGCGACCATCACCGGTCCGTGGGCGGGCGTCGATTCGGTCGGCTTCATCGCCCCGCTGGTGATGGACCCGAACGATACCCGGGTGCTGCTCGGCGGTACGACCCGCATCTGGCGGACGCTCGACGCCCGCGCCACCCCGGTCACCTGGACCGCCATCAGCCCGGACATCCACGGAGGCTCCGGCGTGCTCTCGGCCATCGCCGTCGCGCGGGGCAACTCGAACGTCATCTATGCCGGCAGCACTTCGGGCCGACTGACCGTGACCACCGACACCATCAACTGGATCGACCGCTCCGCCGGACTGCCGCTCTTCGTCGCCATCGGCGACATCGTGATCGACCCGGCCGACCCGCAGCACGCGTTCGTCTGTTCGTACGCCACGACGGGCGGACGCGTCTTCGAAACCACCAACGCCGGCGCCACGTGGACGTCTCGTTCCGGAAACCTCGCCAACGGCCGCAGCGGCCGCGCGCTGGCGGTCGACTGGCGGACCGTCCCGCCGCGCCTGTTTCTCGGCACGGGCTCCGGCGTCTTTGCCAGCTACGACGGCGGAACGATCTGGATCGCGGAGGACGTCGACCTGCCGAACGTCAATATCGGTGATCTCCAGATCGACGCCATGCAGGACTACCTCTACGCCGGTACCTACGGCCGCGGCGCCTGGCGAACGCCGCTGCCCTGCCTGCCGGGAGACTTCGACTTCGATGACCTCGTCAACGTCGATGACGTGCCGCCGTTCGTCGCCGCCCTGCTCGCGTCGACCCTCACGGCCGAGCAATTATGCGCCGGCGACCTGAACGATGACGGCCTCGTCAACGGCGACGACATCCGGCCGTTCGTCCTTCGCGTCCTCGCATCCTGAGCACCTCCCGCGCTCCGACTCGCGTCTTACCGGCGGTGCGGCTAAGGCCAGGCGCGTCCGTCACACGCCGTGAGAATCTCGGACGCGCCGCGCCTCCAGGCGACGGCATCTCTGGACCAGCGACCGCCGCCGAACGTCATGTTCTCCGCCGCGCTGTCCGATGACCTGCATGCCACCGGCGGCCTACGGGGAGCTGAGCTGGCGCTCGTCGCAGGGGAAGTCATGCCCGAGTCGGCCGATAAACGCGTTCTCGTTGTTGACGACGACCCGTCCACGCTGCTGCTGACTCGGCGTCAACTCGAGTCCAGCGGCTATGAAGTCCTGACGGCGTCCAACGGCACCGAGGCCATGCGCATCGTGCTGACCGAAGGCCCCAAGCTGGTGGTCAGCGACTGGCTGATGCCCGAAATGAACGGCCTGGAACTGTGCCGCGCAATTCGCGAGCACGAGGGCGCCGGGTTTGTCTACATCATCATCCTGACGGCTGTATCCAACGAGGATCAACTGGTCGAAGCGTTCGACGCCGGCGCCGACGACTACATCCTCAAGCCCGCCAGCAAGAAGGAACTGGTCGCCCGCCTCCGCGCCGGCCTGCGAATCGTCCATCTGGAGCGCGACCTGGCCGCCAGAACTCGCGAGGTCCACCTGCAGAACGCCCAGCTTGCGATCGTCAATGACAAACTCAACACCATGGCCATCACCGACGAGCTGACCGGCCTGCTCAACCGCCGCGCTGCGATGGACCGGCTCCGCGAGGAATGGGCCGCCAACGTCCGCCACGGCAACCCGATGTCGTGCATCTCGCTCGACATCGATCACTTCAAGAGCATCAACGACACGCACGGTCACGACACCGGCGACCTGGTGCTGCGCGAGGTCGCCAAGACCCTGCGAAGCTCCACCCGCCTCGGCGAAGCCGTCTGCCGCGTGGGCGGTGAGGAGTTTCTCGTCATCTGCCCGTCAGCGACGATCGAAATGGCCTCTCGCGCGGCCGAGCGGCTGCGCTGCGCTGTCGAGAAGCGAGTCATCTGCAACCGCGACCTGCAATCGCACGTCACCATCAGCCTGGGTGTGGCGGAGCGAACGCCGGCGATGGAACACGTCGACGACCTGCTCAAGGCCGCGGACGACGCGCTCTACGTCGCCAAGCGGACCGGCCGGAATCGCGTCCACGAAGCCGGCATGCCGCTGCCGGGCTCCGCGAAACCGCTGAAGCAGGCAGTTGCGACGACCGCTCCGCCGAACGAGCCGGCGCGACCGGATGGGCCGACCCACCTGCTGGTGGTGACGCGCGGCGCGGTGGCCGACGTGATCGGCCCGACGCCGCTGCCCGAGGGCCAGTTCGAGACCGTCCACGCCCGCGACCCCGACGAGGCGGTACGCCGACTCGCGAAACACCCCGCCGACGTCATCTTCATCGCGAAGACGGCCTCCACGTCCGAGGCCGGCGAGCTGATCGGCAAGTTGCGCGCCCACACGCGACACCGCCTTGTTCCAACGCTGGCGGGCTGCGAGGGAAGCGCGGATGAGGCCGTCGCCCTGGCCACGGCGCTGGGCGCGGACGAATACATCACGCTTCCCGCACGTCGTGACGAGCTCATTCTCCGATTGCGCGTGCTGGCCGACCTGTCGCGGACGCGCCGCGCGTTGTCCGACGGAAACGAGTTCCGCGGCGAGCAGGCAGTCGCGCTCGGGATGCTGCTCGAATACTCCCACCACCTGGCGACCGAGACCGAGATGGACGCGATTCTCGATCGCACCGTCCACACGCTCGGATTTCTCTCACGTTGCCGCCGCGTGTGCATCCTGACGCCCGACGAGAATCGCGACAGGCTGCGGGTCGCGCGAGTCATCGGCTACGAAGGTGTCGAATCGGACGCCATCGAGTCCAGCCACGTCGAGCCACTCCAGCGGGTCATGAACACCCTCCAGCCGATCGTGTTGAACGAAAGCCCGGCACCGCTGGATCCGCGATTTCAGGGCTCGCCGCTGCTCGGCACGCTGCCGCTGGTCGTGGCGCCGCTGAGCACGTCCGGCGTCACGGTCGGCGTGGCCGTTCTTTCGGGCCGCATCGGCCGCGAGCCGTTCAAGCCGCTCGACCTCGAGTACATCGAGTTCGTCGCACACATCGCCGCCTCGGCGGTACACGGTCTGGTGACGCGCCGCGCCCGCGACGAAGCCCGCGACTCAATCGTCGTGGCGCTCGGCAAGCTGGCCGAGTATCGCGACAACGACACCGGCGAGCACGTCGACCACGTGACGCAGTACTGCCTGATTCTCGCCGACGCGCTCAGACGCCGGCCCGAGTTCGCGGCCATCATCGACGAGCCGTTCACCGCCAACCTGCGCAAGGCCGCGCCGCTGCACGACATCGGCAAGGTCGGCATCCCCGACAACATCCTGCTCAAGCCCAAACGGCTCACGCCGGACGAAATGGCGATCATGCGGCAGCACTGCCAGATCGGCGCCGACTGCATCCGGTCGGTCATGTCGAGGACGCCCGGCGCCGGCTTTCTTCGCATGGCGGTCGAGATCGCTTGGTCGCACCACGAGTGGTGGGACGGAAACGGCTACCCGAAGGGGCTGGCGGGCGAGAACATCCCGCTCTCGGCTCGCATCGTGGCGCTGGCTGACGTCTACGACGCCCTCCGAATGAAGCGCCCCTACAAGGACGCCATGTCGCACGCACAGGCACGGGAGATCATCGTCGCCGGCGCCGGCCGACAGTTCGATCCTCGCATCGTCGAGGCCTTCATCGAGCGCGAAGAGGAGTTCGCCAGCGCACTGGCCCGCGCCGGACGGCCGGACGAGGGCCGCCAACGCCCGCTCCCGTTTCGGATGCGCACCGAGGATGTCGTACCCGTCGCCGAAGGCGCGTGAGCCTGCCCCGGCCGCCGGGACCGAAGGCGACCCTCAACGCCCCGCGTACATCTGCTCGTAATAGCGGGCATATTCTCCCGACACGATCCGGTCCAGCCACGCCTCGTGATCGCGGTACCACTGAACGGTGCGCGCCAGGCCCTGCTCGAAAGTCACCGACGGCGACCAGCCCAACTCGGTCATGATGCGCGTGGCGTCGATGGCGTAACGCCGATCGTGGCCCGGCCGGTCCTTCACGAACGTAATCAGGCTGTCCGGCTTGCCGAGCAGCCCCAGCAGCGCCCGCACCACCTCGAGATTAGTCTTCTCATTATTGCCGCCGATGGTGTACACCGAGCCCGGCCGAGCACGCGTCAGGACCGCCCACAGCGCTGCGCAGTGGTCCTCCACGAAGAGCCAGTCGCGGATGTGCAGCCCGTCGCCGTACACGGGCAGCGGCCGGTCGTGCCGCGCGTTGTTGATCATCAGCGGCAGCATCTTCTCCGGAAACTGGTACGGCCCGTAGTTATTCGAGCAGCGCGTGATCAGCGTCGGCAGCCCGAAGGTGTGCCGCCAAGCCGAGACGAGGTGATCGGCCGCCGCCTTCGAGGCACTGTACGGGGAGCGCGGATCCAGCGGCGTCGACTCGCGGAACTTCTCGGACGGGTCCGGACCCAGCGAGCCGTACACCTCGTCGGTGCCGACCTGAAGGAATCGCTGCACGCCGCAGGCCTGCGCCGCCCGCAACAGGTTCAGCGTGCCCTGCACGTTGGTCTCGACAAACACCGCCGGGCCGGTGATCGAGCGGTCCACGTGGCTCTCGGCCGCCAGGTGCACGACGGCGTCGATCGCGTGCTCACGCATGACCCGTTCGACCGTGGCCGCATCGCGAATGTCGCCCTTCACGAACCGGTGACGGGGATCGCTTTCCACGTCCGCGAGGTTCGCCAGGTTCCCCGCGTAGGTGAGGGCGTCGAGGTTCACGACGGCTACATCGCCGCCGACCCGCAGGACGTAGTGCACGAAGTTGGAACCGATGAATCCGGCGCCGCCGGTGACGAGCAGGCGCCTCGGCGCGAAGGTCTCGGACGTGTTCACGCGCGGCCCTCGCGCACGAGATCCTGAACGTGCGCCAGCGACTCGAACGTCCCGGCGTCGCTCCACCAGCCGCGCAGAAAGCCATAACCGAGCTGGCCCGCCGCGAGGTAGGCGTTGTTCACGTCGGTGATCTCGAGCTCCCCGCGCTTCGACGGTTTCAGCGCGCGAATGAAGTTGAACACCTGATCGTCGTAGAAGTAGATGCCTGTCACCGCGAACGAACTGCGCGGCCGCGCCGGTTTCTCCTCGATCGACACGATCCGGTCGCCGGATACCTCGGCCACGCCGAACCGCTGCGGATCACTGACTTCCTTCAGCAGCACGCGCGCCCCGCGCCGCTGGCGGGTGAACGCCTCGACGTGCTCCTTCAGGCCGTCCTGAAAAATGTTGTCGCCGAGCACCACCGCCAGCGGCGCGCCGCCCGCGAAATTCTCCGCCAGCGACAACGCCTGCGCGATGCCGCCCGCCTCGTCCTGGACCTTGTAGGTCATCCGCACGCCGAACTCGCGACCCGATCCCAGCAGGCTCACCACGTCGCCCATGTGGTCGACGCCGGTCACCACCAGAATCTCCTCCAGACCGGCGTCACGCAGGCTCTCCAGCGGGTAGTAGATCATGGGCTTGCGGCCGACCGGCAGCAGGTGCTTGTTGGTCACCTTCGTCAGCGGCAGCAGCCGCGACCCGGTTCCTCCGGCCAGAACGACGCCTTTCATGTGCACCTCCCGGATGGTCGATTCGCGCGAGGGAGTCGAGTCTAACGAGTATCGCGAGCGCGGCGGCGCTTTGCAACCGCCACCCCGCGGCTATCATGACGTTCGGCCTCTGCTACGGAAGACATCCGCATGGCACAACGATCGGCGCTGCTGGTGTTCGCGGGCAGCGGCAGCCCACGGCTGACCGCCGCCATCGCCCGACGATTGAAGCTCCGCCCCGGCCGCTCGCAGACGCTCCAGTTCTCCGACGGCAATACCTTCGTCCGCGTGCTGGACAACGTCCGCGGCCGCGACGTCTTCATCGTGCAGACCCTTGCCCGGCCGGTGAATGACCGGTTCATGGAATTGCTTTTCTATGTTGACGCCTTCCGTCGCGCGTCAGCCGGCAGCATCACCGCCGTCGTGCCGTTCTTCTCCTACGGGAAGGGCGACAAGAAGGACGAACCGCGCGTCAGCATCCGCGCCCGCGTCTGTGCCGACTGTCTCGAGGCCGCCGGTATCGACCGGCTGGTCACCATGGACCTGCACGCGCCGCAGATCCAGGGCTTCTTCCGCGTACCGGTCGATCATCTCTACGGGCTGAACCTGATCGTCGCCCACTTCAAGCGGCGGACGCAGCGCAACGGCTGGGTCGTCGTCGCGCCCGACGTCGGTTTCGGCGAGATGGCGCGCCACTACGCCCGCGCCCTCAGCGCCAAGACCGTCATCGCCGAGAAGGTCCGCAGCGGCCACGACGAACGAGCCAGCGTCCAGCGGCTGATCGGCCGCGTGGCGGGCATGAAGGCCATCATCGTCGATGATTTCGTCACCACCGGCGGGACGCTGATCGCCACCGCCCAGCGGCTGGTCGAAGAAGGCGCGGCCGAGGTGTATGCCGGCGTCACCCACGCCGTGCTGGGACCAGGCGCGTCCGCGGCCATCGATGCCTCGCCCATCCGCGAACTGGCGATCACCGACACCATCGAACACGAGCCCGCCGCCCTCGGCCGCAAGACCCGCGTCCTGTCGGCCGCCCCCCTGTTTGCGGACGCCATCCGCCGCATTCACGAGCGCACCAGCGTCAGCAGCCTGTTCACCCAGTGAACCGGGCTCAGGCATCGTCCGCCGGCTCGATCGCCTGATAGACCCGATTCATCATGTCCAGGTAATCCGCCTGCGCCCGCAACATGGCCTTGAGCTTGTCGTTGCTCGCAACCGCCTCCTGAAGGGCGGTCAAGCGACGCTTTTCGTCCGGCTCGATCGGCCGGCCCGATGCCTCCAGTTGGTGTACGCGGTCGACGTGCTCCTGAAACTCCCGCAGCGTCTTCTGGGCATCACCGTCGCCCGCGACCGCTCGCGCCGCATCGAGGAAGGCGCGCGTCCGCGCGTGCCCGCCGATCAGCTTGCCCAGTTGCTCGGCCGCGGCGATGATCTCCTGCATGATGGATTCTCCCGAAGTCGAGGGGCATCGGGCGTTCGGCTTCCAGGTTGAAGCGAGCGCTTCCCGACTCAAACAGACCACCGCTCCGCCCGACGGGTGCCCGCCGGCTGACAGCTCGGCACGCCGCGTATGAGCGAACCTTTCTCCGAACGCATTCTACGGTTCATCGCTGAACCGGGCTATCGGCCCGTCAAGCTGCGGCGGCTGGCCCGCCTGATGGGCATCGCCGAGGAGGAGTACGGCGGCTTTCGCGATGCCGCCGACGCGCTGCGCCGCGTCGGGCGCATCCTCCTGGGCGGCGGCAATGCCATCACCCTGCCGGAGAGCGCCAAGCGCTTCATCGGCGTCTATCGCAGCAATCCGCGCGGTTTCGGCTTCGTCGTGCCCGAGAACCCCGACGCCCACGCCGACCTGTTCATCCCGCCCGGGCAGGCCGGCGACGCGGCCACCGGCGACACGGTCGAATGCGTCGTCGAGCGCCGCGGCGGCCGGGACGGCAAGATGCTGGCCGGCCGCATCGTGCGCGTCCTGCAACGCGGCTACAACCGGTTCGTCGGTGAGCTCTGTCACGAGCTGGGCCGATGGTACGTGCGGCCCGACGGCCACCGCCTGCACGCCCCCATCTTTGTCGCCGACGCCGGGGCCAAATCGGCCCGCGCCGGCGACCAGGTCGTCGTTGAGATCATCAGCTATCCCGCCGCCGGTCGGCAGGCCACCGGCGTCATCGTCGAGCGCCTCGGCCGGCGCGGGCAGACCGGCGTCGACGTTCAGAGCATCATCCGCGAGTTTCAGCTTCCGTGCGAGTTTCCGCCGGCCGTGCTGGAGGAGGCCCGCCGCGCCGCCGCCGCATTCGCCCGGCAGGAGCACACCGCCGACCGGGAAGACCTGCGCGACGAGATCATCGTCACCATCGATCCGGACGACGCCCGCGATTACGACGACGCCATCTCGATCCGCCACTCGCCGCGCGGCGCCGGCGCCATCTGGGAACTCGGCGTGCACATCGCCGACGTCAGCGCGTTCGTCCGCCCCGGCAGCGCCATGGACACCGAGGCGAAACGCCGAGGAAACAGCGCCTACTTCCCGCGCTTCGTCATTCCCATGCTCCCCGAGCTGCTCTCAAACGGCGTGTGCAGCCTCCAGGAGGCCGAGCCACGCTGGTGCAAGAGCGCGTTCATTCAATACGACGCCGACGGAAACGTGCTCGGTACGCGCTTCGCCAACACCGTCATCCGCTCCCGCAAGCGCCTCACCTATCGCCAGGCGTCCGGCATTCTCGAAGGGCAGGTGGGCGGATTCGCGCCGGAGGTCATCGCCCTCGTACGACGAATGGACAAGCTGGCCCGCGTCATCCAGAAGCGCCGCCTCGCCGACGGGCAGATCGTGCTCGACCTGCCCGAGATCGAGCTGGTGCTCGACGATGAGGATCGCGTCATTGACGCGCGGCCGGCCGACAGCAGCTTCAGCCATACCATCATCGAGATGTTCATGCTGGAGGCCAATGAGGCCGTCGCCCGCCTCCTTGAGAATCGTCACGTGCCCTTCCTGCGCCGCATCCACCCCGAGCCGGAAGATGAGGACCGTCAGTCGCTCGGCCGCTTCCTGCGCATCGCCGGGCACAGCGTCCCGCGCCGACTCGAGCGCGGCGATCTTCAAAAACTGCTCGCCAACGTTCGCGGCCGACCCGAGGCGTACGCCGTCAATCTCGCCGTGCTCAAGTCGATGGAACAGGCCGTCTACTCGCCCAGGAAGGACGGCCACTACGCCCTCGCGAGCAAATGCTATACGCACTTCACCAGCCCGATTCGCCGCTACAGCGACCTGACGATCCATCGCTCGCTGGCCGCCCTGCTGGCCGAGCCGCCTGGCGCCGGTCGCGGCGGCCGCGGCCGGCCGCGCCGCGCCGAGGTCGAGTCCGACGGCGACGACCTCGTGACGCTCGGCCGCCACCTGTCGTTCACCGAGCGCCGCGCGGCCGACGCCGAGCGCGACCTGAAGCTCGTCAAGATTCTCGAATTGCTCAGCAAGCATGTCGGCGAAACGTTCAAGGGCGTCATCACCGGCGTGGCGAACTTCGGCATCTTCGTGCAGCACCCCCGCTTCCTGATCGACGGCGTCGTGCGACTCGACCAACTGCCGGATGACTACTGGATCGTCGACACCGGCGCGGGATGCGTCGTCGGCCAGCGCACCCGGCAGCGCCTGTCGATCGGCGAAGTGGTGGCGGTCGAGATTCTCGCGGCCGACTCCGCCGCGCGCGAGCTGGAGTTGAGATTGAAAACCGCCGGCCGCATCCCGCGCCGCGCGGAGCCGAAGCCGGCCCCGGCCGCCGGGCACCGCTCCCAGCGACCGCCGCCCTCCCGCCGGCAGGCCAAGCGCCGCGGCAGCCCGCGACCCCGCGGCCGGCGCTGAGGCGACCCAGCCGCGCGCTGGGCCTTGCGTCAGACGATCCCCACGTACTGCTCCAGCGCTTCGGGGTTCGCCAGGGCGTCCCGGTTCGGGACCTCCTGCCCGTTCACGATCCGCGTCACCGCGATTTCGACCTTCTTGCCGCTGATCGTGTACGGAATCGCAGACACCTGGCGGATGTGCCGGGGCACGTGCCGCCGCGTCGTGCCCGCCGCGATGCGTTCACGAATCCGCGCCGCCAGCCCTTCGTCCAGTTGCAGGCCCGGCCGAAGCACCACGAACAGGCAGACCTCCACGTCCGCATCCGCCGTCTGCTTGCCCACCACCACCGAGTCGGCGATCTCCGGCATGCCCTCGAGCTGCCGATAGATTTCGGCCGTGCCGATCCGCACGCCTCCGGGGTTCAGCGTGGCGTCCGACCTTCCGTACACCACGACGCCACCATGCGGCGTCATCTCGATGAAGTCGCCATGCCGCCACACGCCCGGGTAGAAGTCGAAATACGCGCGCCGGTAACGCGAGCCATCCGGATCGTTCCAGAACCCCACCGGCTGGGATGGGAACGGCGAGCAGCAAACCAGTTCGCCCTTCTCGCCCACCACCGACCGGCCCGACTCGTCGAAGGCGTGCACATCCATGCCCAGCCCGACGCACTGGATCTCGCCGGCATAGACGGGCAGCACCGGGTTGCCGAGCATGAAGCAACTGATGATGTCGGTCCCGCCCGAGATGCTCGACAACTGCACGTCCGCCTTCACGTGCCGATAGACCCACTCGAAGTTGTCGGGCGTCAGCGGCGAGCCGGTCGACAGCACGGTTCTCAGCTTCGACAGGTTGCAGGTGCGGCCGGGCTCCAGCCCCGCCAGCGCGCACGACGAAATGAACTTCGGGCTGGTACCGAAGATGCTGATGCCGGCGCGCTCCGCGAACCGCCACAGCGCCCCGGCGTCCGGGTGCGTCGGGCTGCCCTCGTAGAGCGCCACCGTCGCACCCACGCCCAGCCCCGAGACCAGCCAGTTCCACATCATCCAGCCGCAGGTCGTGAAGTAGAAGATCGTGTCGTCGCGCCGCAGATCGGTGTGCAGCACCAGTTCCTTCATGTGCTGCAACAGTGTGCCACCGTGTCCGTGCACGATGCACTTCGGGATGCCCGTCGTGCCGGATGAGTACATGATGTACAGCGGGTGATCGAACGGCACCGGCTCGAACGCCGGCTCGCCGGCGGCGGCCGAGCAGAACTCGTCCCAGCGGACTGCGTTGGGGATCGACCCGATGTCGGCTTCCGCCTCGAGAAACGGCGTCATCACCACGCGGCGGATGCTGGGGATCCGCGCCACGATGTCGCGCACGCGCTCGCGGCAGTCAATCGCCTTGCCGTTGTAGGTGTAACCGTCGATGGCCACCAGCACCGCCGGCTCGATCTGCCCGAAGCGGTCGAGCACGCCGCTGATGCCGAAATCCGGCGAACACGATGACCAGATCGCTCCGATGCTGGCCGACGCCAGCATCGCGATGATCGCCTCCGGGATGTTCGGCACGAAGCCGCCCACGCGGTCGCCACGCTGCACGCCGCACGCCCGCAGTCCGCCCGCCATCCGCGACACCGCAATTCGCAATTCGTGATGACTCAGCGTCCGCGCGCGTCCCCGTTCATCCTCCGACACGATGGCCGGACGCTCGTCGTCGAACCGCAGCAGGTGCGCGGCAAAGTTCAACTCCATGCCCGGAAACCAGCGCGTCCCCAGCATGCCTTCGCCGGCGCAGGCCGACGTCGCCGACCGGAACGGCCGGATGCCCGCCAGCGTGAGCACCTCAGGCCAGAACAGGTCGCGATGCTCCACCGACCAGCGGTGGACCGACGGATAATCCGGCGCACACCCGTACCGCTCCGAAAGGCGCGTCATGAAGGCGGACATCTGGGACGCCGCGACGCGCTGCGGTGACGGAGTCCAAAGCGGTGACTGGCTGGACATGACAAGTCGGCCTCCCGGCAGCGGCACGGCATTGTCCGCCGCTCGCCCGAGCATCGTCAATCGGCGGTTCGGGTGTCAGGGCGCCGTGTGCAGATGCACCAACGCGCCCCCGCGCCGCGGCGGACTGCCCCGCCCGCGAGCGTGCGTCATGGCGCCGTGTATAGACGTGTGCGAGTCGTCGGCCGCGCGGCGCCCCGCCCGCAAATTGCGCCCGCACCCGAGCGTTTGAAAATCATCACCGGGGATCAACCGACCGATATACCGACCGGACGCGGATCGACCGGTGCCTCGCCGCACACTTCGCCCGCCGTCCGGAAAGCGACGCTGGCGCCATGCCGTACGACATCCCACTGGAAGAACTGGCCCGGCAGGTCGCCGACCTGGATCGCGCCGGCCTGCTCCACGAGCTGACCCACTGGCAGGGACGGCTGGCGCTCGACTTCACCGCCGACTTCCTCGACCGCCAGTCCGATGACCGCCTCCGCCACCTGCTGATGGCCGTCGCACTGGTCGATCGTCGCGCCGCCATGCTCTGACGAACTGCGCCACCAGCGCAACAGATCCCAGCCCCACCCCGCGCCACGAGGACCGTGGTCGTCGATGGGCCATCGGCGGCATGGTCGCCGCTGCGACGCCGGCCGCGCCGCGTCGCCGGGCTACGCCCCCGTCGGCTCGCTGACGTCCCAGCCGTTGGCCTTTTCCTTCGCCTGAATCTGTTCGAGTGTCAGTGCCCCCGGCAGCGCGTCCTTCTTGGTGGTGATGTTCGTGCCGCTGCCGAACAGCTCGCGATTCTTTGCGATCCACTCCTTGTAGGGTTCGGGCGTCTCATCCTCGGTGTAGATCGCGTGAATCGGGCACTCCGGAATGCACAAGCCGCAATCGATGCACGTGTCCGGGTCGATCACCAGCATGGCGGGGTTCTCAATCTCGTAGAAACAATCCACCGGGCACACCGCACAGCAATCCGTGTAGCGACAATCAACGCACCGACCGGTGACGATATGAGCCATGACTGCTTGCTCCCTTGCCTGTTCTCTGGAGGGCGGCATCCGACCGCGCCGGACCGCCGCCTGAATATCGGAGCCTACTATAGCACCCCGTCCGGCGACTCGCATCGCGCCACGCCGGCTCGCCCCGCCGCCTCGCCCGGCCGTGACCGATCCGCTGATCCCGGCCGACCCATCTTCAGGTAGAAGGCCAGACCCGGCAACGCCCACACGAGGTTCGCAAGCCGTACCAGCAGCGACAACACCACCGCCCCGCCGGCCGTGCCGAAGCCGGCCGCGTCATGCAGCAGCGCCTTGTACGCCGCCTCGACCACTCCGATCCCCTGCGGCGAGATGGGCAGCGCGCCGGCCATCCAGCACAACGGCACGTACAGGTAGTACACCTTCAGCGTCCGCGCACTGCTCTCCGACGCCATGCCGATCGCCTGCCCGATCAGCACGGTCGCCAGGATCGCCACCGCCTGAAGCAGCCACGTCAGCACCATGCAGCGCAGCACGACCAGCCGGTGCTCGCGATAGACCCACACGGCCCGGTCGATCCGCCTCAGGTGCTCGCCCAGCGGCAGGCGTGCCAGCAGCGCCTCCCAGCGAATCAGCCGCCGAAACCAGACCGAGAAGTACAGCGCCCCCGGCAGAATCAGGCAGGCGAACGCGACGCCCATCGGCCGGCCCCAGTCGCTCAGCGCCGGGTCGCCCCAGTTCGCCAGCAGCATCGCGCCCGACAGCAGTACGACGCAGATCAGCCCGAGCACGCGGTCGAAGAGCACCACGGTGGCCGCTTCGTGTCGCCGATGGGTGTCGCGCGCCACCAGAACGGCCTTGAGCACGTCGCCGCCGGTCTGACCGGGCAGGACGAAATTGGCGAACGTGCCCACGAAGGTGATCGCCACCGAACGCCCCAGCGTCAGCTCCACGCCGTTGGCGTTCATCAGCCATCGCAGCCGCAGCGCCATCGCAAACGGAACCGGGGCCAGCGACAGCAGCGCGAAGACCAGCCAGCGCCAGTCCGCCTGCGTGACCGCCGCCCGCACCTCGCTCCAGCGGAGCTGCGAGGCCACGTACCACAGCAGGCCGGCGCATACCACCAACCGCAGCGCCGTGCCGACGTATCGACGCACGCCCACGCTCATGCAGCCCCGGCCCGGCCACGCCCGGTCAATCGACGGGAACCGTCCCCCGCGAGAAGGCTCAATCCTCGTAGCGGTCCTTCAACCGCTTGTATTTGTCCTTGTACTCGTCGCGCTCGTCCTTGTACTTCCGCTTGTCGCGCTCCAGCTCGGCGTTCTGCCGCTCCAGTTGCTGGATGCGCGCGTACGCGTCGCGCAGATCGCGCCGCGCCTCCTCCATCGTCTGCGGGTTGGGTACGCGCGACGAATCCACACGCGCGCTCGAGGATTCGCGGCCGCCGATCTCGATGTTCTCTGGCGCCTTGACGTTCACGCACGAAGCGCACGCCGCCATCATCAACCCGGCCGCCGCTGCGATCATTCCGCGACGCATGGTACACTCGCTCCATCCTCGGCCGGGTTCGCGAACGCCCGCTCCACGCCGGCCGCCGACGGGAATTATGGCGACCCTACCCAACGCCTGCCAGTTGTACGTCCTGATCGGATGCACCGCCGCCGGAAAATCCGAGCTGGCCGTGCCCCTCGCCGAACGTCTCGGCGCCGACGTTCTCAGCGTCGACTCCATGCAGGTCTACCGCGGCATGGATATCGGCACCGCCAAGCCGCCGCCCGCCGACCGCGCCGCCGTCACCCATCACCTGATCGACGTGGCCGAGCCATCCGAGTCCTTCAGCGTCGCCCGCTTCGTCGCCGCCTCCGACCTCGTGCTGGCCGGGTGCGCGGCCCGGCGCCGCCCCGTCCTCGCCGTCGCCGGAACGCCGCTCTACCTCATGGGGCTGCTCTACGGGCTGTTTGACGGACCTTCGGCCGACCCCGTCGTGCGCGACCGAATCCGCCGCCGCGCCGCCGAGCACGGCCCGCCCGCGCTGCACGCCGAGCTGAGCCGCGTCGATCCGGCCGCCGCCGAGCGCATCCATCCCAACGATCTGCGCCGCATCGAGCGCGCCCTCGAGGTCTTCGAGCTCACCGGCCGACCGATCAGCGAACAGCAACGCCAGTGGAGCGGCCGACCGCGACATGCATTTACCTGCGTCGGCCTGCGCCGCCAGCGCGACGACCTGTCGCAGCGGATCAATGCCCGCGTCCGCGCCATGATGGCGGCCGGGCTGCTCGACGAGGTCCGCCGACTGCTGGCCGACCCGGCCGGCCTGTCCGACCAGGCCGCGGAAGCCACCGGCTACGCCGAACTGATCGCCCACTGTCGCGGCCAGTGCTCGCTTGAAGAGGCGGTCGAAGCCATCAAGATCCACACGCGGCAGCTCGCCAAGCACCAGCGCACCTGGTTCCGCCGCATTCGCGAGGCCCGCTGGGTCGATCTGTTACCCGGAGAGAATTCGGCGGGCAGGGCCGACGAAATCGCTCGCCTCTTGCGCGACCACGCCTGAACGGCCCTGCCGATGACGCCCGAATGGCTGTTCTGGGTCGCGAGTGAGCGGGCCCGCCCACGGTCCGCCGCGCCGGGTTCACCACGACTGATCGCGCAGCGCGACAGGCGGACCGAGAATCTCGTTCAACACGATGGCCCGCCGCAACTGCGCGCGGTCCAGGGGCCCGATGAATGGCCGGCGGGAAGATACCTTCGGGGCCGGCGCTGCCGTCGCCGGCGCCGGAGTCGCAAGCGCCCTCTGCATCGCGGCCTGCGCGGCCTGAGCCTGGGCCGCGCGGCGAGACTGTTCGAGCCGCTTTTGCAGCCGCAGCGCCGCCGCCTGATCCGCGCGGCGCCGCGACCGCGTCGGCTCCGGCCGCCGCTCCAGCTCCACCAAGATCGGCGGGGCAGCCACCGGCGGAAGCGCCTCGGGCGTCGGCCGCACGGCCCCGCGCGACGTTCGCTCCTCCCGCCGCGCGGTCACCGTCGTCGGGCGCGCCACCGGCGGCTCGGCGCCGGTTGAGTGCGGCTCATCGCCGTCGGCGTGCTCACCCGGCACCTGCTGCCGCTGCGCCTGACGGTTCCGCAAGTAATTGGCCAACGCACTGATCAATCCGAACAGCAGGAGCGCCAGCGCCCCCGGAATGCTGTCGAAGAGATCACGCGCGGCCAGCATCGTCACTCCCTGCATCACCCGGTCCGACCGTCAGGCCGTCGGCGGCCGCTTCGGCTCCGTCTGCGAGCCGGGACCGTCGCCGCGCGCGATCGAATCGCGCATCTGCGTATCGGCCATCACGTTTCGCATCCGGTAGTAGTCCATGATGCCCAGATTGCCCTTGCGGAAGGCCTCGGCGATCGCCAGCGGCACTTCGGCCTCGGCGAGCACGACCTTGGCGCGGTTCTCTTCGACCGCCGCCTTCATCTCCTGCTCGCGCGCCACCGCCATCGCGCGGCGGCCTTCGGCCTCGGCCTGGCGCATCTTCTTGTCCGCCTCGGCCTGTTCGGCCTGGAGCTTCGCGCCGACGTTCTCACCCACATCCACGTCGGCGATGTCGATCGACAGGATCTCGAACGCCGTCCCCGCGTCCAAACCCTTCTCCAGCGTGCGCTTCGAGATGATGTCCGGGTTCTCCAGCACCTGCTTGTAGGTCTCGGCCCCGCCGATGGCGTTGACGATGCCCTCGCCGACGCGGGCCACCACCGTCTCCTCGGTCGCGCCGCCGACCAACTGCCGGATGTTCGTCCGCACCGTGACGCGCGCTCGCACGCGGAGCTGAATGCCGTCTTTCGCCACGCCATCCACCGTGCCGCGAGTCCCGGCCTGATGCGGGCAGTCGATCACCTTCGGATTCACCGACGTCTGCACGGCGTCGAGCACGTCGCGGCCGGCCAGGTCGATCGCGGTTGCCGTCTTCCAGTTCAGCTCGATCGTCGCCCGCTGGGCCGCGATCAGGGCGCGAACCACGTTGATCACCCGGCCGCCCGCCAGGTAATGGCTCTCGAGATCCTGCGTCGTGATCACCGACAGTCCTGCCTTGACCGCCTGAATCTTGCTCTGCACGATCGTCGGCAGGTGCACCTTGCGCAGGCTCATGCCCACCAGATCAAACATGCCGATGTCGGCGTTGCTCATGTACGCCTGCAACCAGATGCGGAAGAACCGCCCCAGAATCGCGATCAGGACCAGGATGAACAGCGCCGCCAGACCCAGCAGCACCGTCCAGATCGGAAACCCGTCGCTGCTCGGTACCCGCCGCTGCGCCAACAACAGAAGCTCGTACATCATCGCCACTCCCTACGCCTCGCAGGCCGGCTCAACCGCGCGGCGGCGACTCGGTCGAGTCACCGGCCCGCACGGTCAGCGATCCGTTCACAATAGACACCGCGGTCACCGCCGAATTCGCCTCAATCAGGCCGCCCTCGGCCACGCACTGCAATCGGCGTCCGCCGAACTCGCATACGCCCACCGGCCGGAGCGGACTCAGCGAACGCCCCACCCGCCCGATCAGCGGACGCAACTCCGACAGATCCACGCTCGCGTCGGCCTCGGTCAGCACCGGATTCGGCGGCGCCACGCGCCGCCCGATCGCCGAGCGGCGAAAATGCTTCAGGCCCATCACCACGACGAGCGGAACGACTACGCCCTCGATCGCCGTAGCCGCCGCGCCGACCGCCGGGCTGATCCGAAACGCGATCACCAGCCCCGCGGCGATGGCGAGCACGCCCCCCGCGCCCAGCACGCCCCCGGACGGGAGGAACGCCTCCAGAATCAGCAACGCCAGGCCGACCGCCTGTAGTGCGACGGTCAGCCACCAGTCATCCACGTCTGCTCTCCCGGGGGTCGGGCGTCCGGCGCACAACGACGCGATTCCCAAACCGCTCGATCACCTGAATCCGCGCGCCGGCTTCGATGTAATCCGACTCGCTGACCACGTCAACGAGAATCGGACCGAACCGCGCCTTGCCCGCCGGTCGAAGCAGCGTCTCGGCCACGCCGATGTCCCCGACCTGGGCCGCCATCGGATACGGATCGTCCGGCTCAATCGACTCCGGCGTGGGATTGGGCGCGATGACGCGCCCGATCACCGGCGCCCGCGGCAGGAATCTGCTGAACAAGTACGCCAGCACGGCGCTCGCCAGCAACCCGCCCGAGACGACGGACACGCCCGTCCGGATGCCCTGCCAGGTCGCCACGCTTCGCGGCCAGCGGAACCAATCGGGCATGCCCGGCAGTCCCGGCGCGCTGGGCAGCGGCGCCTCCGGCTGGACGAAGCTCGACACCACGCCCACGAGGATCAGTGCCAGGCCCAATAGGCCGGGCAGCAGCAGGCCGGGTGTCAGGAACAACTCGACCGCGATCAGCCCGATGCCCAGGATGATCACGACGATCTCCCACACGTTCGCAAGCCCGGTCAGATAAGGCGCCCCCAGAAAGATGGCCAGCGCGATCAGCGCCACAGCCCCGCCCACCAGGTGCCCGGGCGCGTGAAACTCCGCATACGCGCCCATCAGAATGAGCACGAACAGGATGCTCCGCACTACCGGCGAGCTCAGCCACGACGCCACGCCCTCGGCCCAGTTCGTCTCCAGCCGGGCCGGCACGTCCGCCAGCCCCAGTATTTCCACCAATTCGGACTCGGAACCGGCGATCCCCTTGGCGAAGCCGTACCAGACCGCCTCGTTCTGCTTCATCGTCAGCAGTTCCTTGGGCGAGAGGATCGGCTGCTTGACGTCCAGTTCGCGATCCAGTTGCGGGTCGCGCATCCGCTCCACCAGCCGCCAGCCGCCACTCGGCGCCGAGGCAGCCTCGTTCGCGTCGCCGCGGGCCGTCAGGTCCGGGACGAACCGCGGCAGATCCTCCTTGCGGACGAATCGCCGCTCGCCGCTGCTGACGTGCTCGATCCAGTAGATCTCATGGCCGATGCGGACCATCGACTCGCTCAGCAGGGCGTCATATCCATGCCGATGGGCCGCATCGCGGAATTCCGCCAGAATCGGGCTCTCCGCCTTCGCCCGTTCGGTCTCGCCGAGGCTCTGCAACCCGTCCGTCGGGCTGAGCATGATCGGGGCGCAATCACCGATCCGGCTGCTCTTGCCCATCACGATCTCGTCGCACGCCACCGCGATCATCGCCCCGGCTGAAAACGCATGCGGCCGGACCCACGCCACCGTCTTCACGTCGCTGGCGTTCTTGATGAGCGTGCAGATATCGAGCGCGCTGGTCACCATGCCGCCGGGCGTATCGAGTTCCAGTACGACCACCCGGGCGCCGCGCTGCGCGGACTCGGCAAACCGCCGCTGAAGGCTCCGGTACATCACGTCGTCGATCGTGCCCTTGATCGGAACGATCACCGCCGACGGGCCGCCCTCGCGCCGCTCGACCCCGCCGGCGGCGAAACTCGCCAGCAGGCCCAGCGCCGACGCAACGCATACAGCCCGCCCGACGCAACCCGATCTCGTTGAACTCATGGCTCGGACCTCCGCGGTTCGACCGCCTGTTCGCCCCGGATTATAAGAAGCTTCGGAGCCTCGCGTCGGAAACCCGACCCTGCCGGGCTGCATCTGAGAAAACGGAAAAAAACTGCGACAGATTCGGTCTGCTGACGCTTACTCCCTATGTGGGCCCGCCGGGATGGGCGACGTGCGGCCCGCGACCCCGACCGTGCCCGGCCGGCTCGCAACTCCACCGGGCGCCGCGTGTGCTTCGGGGTGACCGGAGAAAGAGATCATGACGGCCTGCGAGCAACCATGCGACCCCATCGCGACCAGCGCCGGCGATCGCGCGCATACCAACACCCGAATCATCCGCATCACGGGCGATCTGCGAACCGGGGGCACGCTCGCCTCGCTGCGTGAACTGGCCGACGCCGCGGTTCGGACCGGCCAGCGGCGCGTCGTGATCGATCTTGCCGAAGTGGAAACGGCGGACACGCGACTCGTGGCCGTGCTGGTGTCCATCGCCCGCCGCGCTCGCGCGCTGGGTGTCGATCTCGACCTGCGACTCTCCCGAAACATCAAGGTCTGGGTCCGCATCTTCCGCCTCGAGCGCGTGCTGACACTGGCCGAATGCGCCTGACCCCGCGCGGCCGCGGCGCTGACGCATTTCTCGATGTACCGAAACAGCCGGACGAACGCGCGCCGCACCAACGTCGCCTCGGCCTGTGCTGACAAGGCGCCGCCCGCGGACGCCGGGGCCGGACGCTGACAACAGAAAGGCCCCGCGGCGACGCGAATCACGCTTGCCGCGGGGCCGTTAATCGGCCGATCGATCCGGCTCGCGCCGGTCGGTCGGATGCAGGTCCCTACTGATAGCTGCGCGTCGGCAGTGACCCGTCGAGAAAGCCCTCGAGCTTCCGCGCCCGCACCGGGTGCTGAAGCTTGCGGATCGCCTTGGCCTCCACCTGCCGCACGCGCTCGCGGGTCACCTTGAAGATCTTCCCGACCTCCTCGAGCGTGTAGGTATATCCGTCGCCGATGCCGTACCGCAGCTTGATGATCTCGCGCTCGCGGTACGTCAGCGTCTTAAGCACACTCTCGATCCGCTCGCGCAGCATCTCGCTGCTGGCGGTCATCGCCGGGGCCTCGCTGCCGGCGTCCTCGATGAAGTCGCCGAAGTACGAGTCCTCGCTCTCGCCCACCGGCCGGTCGAGCGAGATTGGGTGCCGGCTGATCTTCATCACCCGGCGCACCTCCGACATCGGCATGCGGGCCTTCTTCGCGATCTCCTCGGTGGTCGGCTCGCGGCCGAGCTCCTGCATGAGCTGCTTCGAGATGTTCCGAAGCTTGCTCATGGTTTCGATCATGTGCACCGGAATACGGATCGTGCGGGCATGATCGGCGATGGCACGGGTGATGGCCTGGCGAATCCACCAGGTTGCGTACGTGCTGAACTTGTAGCCGCGGCGGTACTCGTACTTGTCGACCGCCCGCATCAGGCCGGTGTTGCCTTCCTGGATGATGTCGAGGAACGGCAGCCCGCGGTTGCGGTACTTCTTCGCGATCGACACCACCAGCCGCAGGTTGCCGCCCGAGAGCTTTCGCTTGGCGTCCTCGTACTCGGCGAAGACCCGCTTGATCGCCAGCATGCGCTTGCGCAGCAGCTCCGGCGTCTCCAGCACCAGGTCCTGAAGACCCGCCAGCTCGTCGCGCATCGCCAGGAGCTCTTCCGGGTCGGTGCCCGGCTTGTTCTCAAGCTGCGGAAGGCGCGTCTCCAGCTCGGTCATCTTCGCGCCCATGGCGTCCATGCGGCGCATCAGCGGCGTGATCCGGCTGGTGCGAAGGGCCAGCTCCTCCAGCAATGTCACCGCCTTGCGGCGGCGGTTGTTGATCTCCTTCCAGATCGCGCGCCGCTTGGCCTCCGGCAGGCGCGACTCCTTCAGCTTGGGCCAGTCGCTCTGGTTCTGCTCCATCAGCTTGCGGATGGTCTTGAGGTTCGTCGGCAGGCGCTTCTGAACCGCCGCCTTGGCCTGGTTCTCGGCAGTCGAAATCCGCATGGTCCGGTCGAACGGCAGCGTGCCGTCGCCGACCTGCTGAAGGATTTCGACCGCCTGCGCCATCGCGTAGTCCGACTCCAGCACCTTGCGCCGGAACGCGGTCCGCGTCATCTCGATCTTCTTGGCCAGCGCGATCTCTTCCGACCGCGTCAGCAGCGGGATCTCGCCCATCTGCTGCAGGTACATCCGCACCGGATCGTCGATCCGCCGCGTGCCCGACTCGACCGCCGCCTCGAACTCCGCCGCCAGTTCCTCCGTGACGCGCTTGCGGTTCTCACCCGCCGCCGCCGACTTCTTCTCGGCCTCGACCTCGTCGATCAACTCGATGCCCTGCCCCTCGAGCTTGCAGATGATCTCCTCAAGCTTGTCCGGCAGGACGGCCTCGTCGGGGAGAATCTCGTTCATCTCCTCCCAGGTGACGTAGCCGCGCTCCTTCCCGCGGCCCATCAGCTCCGTCACGCTCGATTCGATCGGATCGCTCGGGGCCTGCTTGCTCGTTCGTGTCGCTGTGTCCGGCATTCCAACTGGCTCCGCTTCAGACTGATCGTCGCCGAACGGCGCAACCGCCGCTCGGCCTTCGCTCCACACGGTGCAGAGTCGGATTCGCGCCCCCGAGCAAATCCCGACCGCTTGTTTCCTGCCTCGTCGCATGACGCCGGCGCACCTACGCAACCGGTCATGCCTGCTCGCTCCCTTCCTCGCCGCCCTCAACTCCTTCCCACGCACAAGCTCGCGCGACACGGACGTCCGCTCACGCCGCGCGCCTATCCCGCTCGCTCGGTCGCCGCCGCGCCCTCCCGCCGCAGATGCTTCCGCCCGGCGAAATGCCGATGCTGACGCGCCATCTCCAGGCGCGACTGAATTTCCGATTCCGGCAGCTCCGCCGCCGCGCCGCTTCCGGACACCACCTCTCGAAGCGAATCCGCGTACCGCCGATCACGCTCACGCTGAATCCGAACCGACGCCCCCTCGATCGTCGCGGCGAAATTGCCGCGTCGCTGACCCGCAATCTGCAAGTCCACCACCGCCCGCGAAAGGTCCAACGATTCTATGCCGGCCAGCAGCTCCGAAATCTCGAACCCGCCACGCCGGCACGCCTCGTCCACCAGGCGCGCAACCTCACGCAGCGGTCCGTCCGCAAACACGTCCGGATCGAACATGGCCGCCACGCTCGAATACCGGGCGGGCTCGTTCAGAAGTACCTCCAGGATCTCCCGGGTCGCGACGGCTTCCACGCTGACCGGCCCGTCTGCCGGCGCCGCGGTCGTGGCGGTTGCCGCCGCCCTGCCTGACTGCTGCCGGACACGCAGGAGTTGCCGTTGAACGTCGTCCGGCTGCATCCCGAGCAAATTCGCGACCTGATTCATCACCAGACCGCGCTGGATCGGGTCCAGAGAACCCGAATGCGACGCGGTCGCGATGATCGACAGAAACTCGTCGACGGCCCGACGCCGCCCGACCATCCCTGGCGCCTCGCGGTATCGCGCCGTAAGTTGCTGCCATTTCGATTCTAGCGCGTCAACGGCCGAGTTCAAGACGGCCTCCAGGCCCTCCCGGCCCCGCGCCAGAAGGTAGTCGGCCGGGTCCTTGCCCTCCGGCACCCGCGCCAGGCGGATGTCCAGCGGCTGGGAGAGGAATATCGGCAGTGCCCGGTCGGCCGCTCGCTCACCGGCCTCATCCGAATCCAGGAGCAGGATCACCGACTCCGTGTATCGCCGCAGCAGCGCCGCGTGGTCCGGCCCAAGAGCCGTCCCAAGGGTCGCAACCGTATGTCGCAGGCCGTGCTGATGCGCCAGGACGCAGTCAATATACCCCTCCACCACCACGGCCCGACCGGCCGCGCCGATCGGCTCCTTGGCGCGGTCGATCCCGTACAGGCACCGGCCCTTGTCAAACAAGGCGGTCTGCTTGCTGTTCAGGTACTTCGCCGGTGAATCGTCCAGCGCCCGGCCGCCGAATCCGATCACGCGGTTCATCGCGTCGCGGATCGGGAAGATCAGCCGATCGCGGAAGGCGTCGTAGTGCCCGCTCTCGCCCTCGCGCGGCTTGACCAGGCCGGCCTGTTCGAGACTCGCGACCGTGAATCCGGCGGATCGACCCGCTATCAGCAATGCGTCCCAGGAAGCCGGCGCGTAGCCGATCCCGAACGCCTCGACAGTCTCCGCGGACAGCCCGCGGCTCTCAGCGTATCGCCGCCCGGCCGCGCCCCGGCCCGGATCGGCCAGTTGCCTGCAAAACCAGCGGGCCGCCCACTCGTTCAACCGCGCCAGGTCCGACTTGTCCCCGTCGTGGCCGCCGCTGCGATCCTGAAGCGGGATGCCCGCCCGCGCGGCCAGAATCGCCCGCGCCTCGGCGAAGCCCACCCGCTCTTTGAGTTGGACGAACTTGAACACATCCCCGCCGACGCCACAGCCGAAGCACTTGAATATCTGCTTGGCCGGAACTACATAGAACGACGGCGTCTTCTCCTCATGAAACGGGCACAGACCCTTCAGGTCTTTCCCGGCGCGGACGAGCTTCACGTGCTCGCCCACGAGATCCGCGATGTCGAACGCCTGCTGGATGCGACGGGTCAGCGCGTGGTCGGCCATCGATCCCCTCTCCGCCTCCGGCGGAGACCCTGAAGACTCAGCATCAGCGGCTTGCTTGACGTGGTTGGGTGGCGTCCAAGGCCCCGCTCCGATGCGCGGTCAGGCCGCACCCCGAGCCGTTGGACCCCTCGCCGGCGACGCCGCCGACTGGCCGGTTCGAACCCGGACCTTGTTATCCCAACGTCACCGCGCCCGCGTTATCACGACCCGACGACCGAGGTCCCTTCCCGACATGTTCCGGTCGCCGATTATTAGCAAACCCAAATATATCACGGGTTTTCGGGCGGGCAAACCGACCAGCGCCACCCAGCGACTCGGAAGACCGCTCATTATAAGTCTTAATATTCTGACACAGATGGTTTTACGGCAGTTCGACAGAATCGGGATGATGCACGGAGCGGCCCGGAAAATACTGCCGGACGGGGTCAGGACTCGATCACATCCGCCGAGAAGACATGCCACCCCAATACTGCCAGCGATGCCAGTGCGCAACCCGCCGCCGCCAACCCCCAGGAGGCGCTGCCGGTGATGCCATGAGCGAAGCAGAGCCCCAGCGCGGCCACCTGAAGGCCGATGACGCCGACGCAACGCACGGTCCGATAACTTGGCAGTGGCAGGAACCGCCGCCGAGACTGAAGCAGGCAGTCGGCGCAGTAGCGCCGCCGATCCAGCCCGAGGTAGAGCAGGTCCGGCTGCCCGCAGCATCGGCAGCAGCCCGCCCCATCGGGCCGGTGCAGCCGCAGGCGATCGAGCGCCGACACCGTGCGGTATGCCATCGTGATCCGCGAAAACTCCGCCCGCGCCACCGGATCGTCTCCGGCGATATCGGGATGATGACGAAACGCCAGCCGACGGTAGGCCAGTTGAACGTCACGATGCGCCGCCCCGGGCGGCAGGCCGAGGATGCGGTACGCTACCTCGGGTGTCAGCGGATGTGTGGCCGCGCTTCTCACCAGACCCAGTATATCGCCCGGCCGCCCCCGCCGTTCGGCCGTTCCCGGCAACGCCCCCGCGGTTTCGAAGCAAACGATCTGGGACCGCCATCGCGCCGCAATCGGCCACGCGCCGCGCCTCTCCTCGATGGACGCCGGTTCGCGCGCCTGATACGATAAACGCCCCGAGCGGTCGCGCCGCTCGCCCGGCGGGTAGGTAGCTCAGCTGGTAGAGCAACGGACTGAAAATCCGTGTGTCGCCGGTTCAATTCCGGCCCTACCCATTCGCTCGTTCACGCCACACGCTCCAGCCCGCAGCGCCTCCGCCCTGGCCTGGCTCGCCGCTCTCGTGCTGACCACCGGCCTCGGGTGCGCGCGGCCGGCTCACCGGCCGACACCCGTCCGCGCCCCGCATGGCATGGTCGTGTCCGTATGCGACCACGCCAGCCTGGTCGGCGCCGACGTCTTGCGCCGTGGCGGCAGCGCGGTTGACGCCGCCATCGCCGTCGCCTTCGCCCTGGCGGTCACCTATCCACCGGCCGGCAACATCGGCGGCGGCGGATTCATGCTCATTCATCCGGCCGATGGCTCGCCGCCGGTCTGCGTTGACTACCGGGAGTGCGCCCCGGCGGCCGCGACGACGCACATGCTCGCCCACGATGTCGCCGAGACCGACGCCCGCATGGTCGGCGTGCCCGGAACCGTCCGCGGCCTGGCGCTCGCGCACGAACATTTCGGCCGGACCGCTTGGCGCGACCTGGTCGGACCCGCCGTCGAACTGGCGGAGCGCGGCTTCCCCGTCAACGCAGCGCTGGCGCGATCGCTCAACGACGTGCGGCGACATCATCCCCAAATGAGCGCGCTGCAAGCCGCCTATCGACCGCCGCGCGGATCAGCGGACTGGTCGGCCGGCGATCGACTCATCCAGCCCGAGCTGGCGGAGACGCTGCGCCGGCTGGCGGACGGCGGCGAAACCGCGTTCTACGAGGGCGCGATCGCCGATCAGATCGTCGCCGAGATGTCCGCCACGAACGGACTCATCACCCGCGCCGACCTGGCGGCCTATCGCGCCCGGCTCCGGCCGCCGATCCGCGGCGCCTACCGCGGCTTCGACATCTTTGCCGCGCCACCGCCCAGCAGCGGCGGCATCGTGCTGGTCGAGGCCCTGCACATGCTGGAGCCGTTTGAACTGCGGCAGGCGCCGCGCTGGTCCGTGCACACACTGCACATCATCAGCGAGTGCATGCGCCGAGCCTACCGCGACCGCGCCGCGTGGCTCGGCGATCCGGACTTCGTGCCGATTCCCGGGCATCTCGTGACCAGGTCCTACGCCCGCGCTCTGGCCGACTCGATCGACCCGGCCCGGGCGACGCCCAGCGCATCGCTGGCCGGCGAAATCGCACTCGCGAACGAAGGCGAGTCCACCACGCACTTCAGCGTCGTCGACGCGTCCGGCATGGCGGTCGCCAACACCTACACGCTCGAGGACAGCTACGGCTCGAAGATCGTCGTCCGCGGCGCGGGATTCCTGCTGAACAACCAGATGGGCGACTTCAACGCGCGGCCCGGCCTCACGGACCGCCGCGGCGCCATCGGCACGCCGCCCAACGTCATCGTCCCCGGCAAGCGCATGCTCAGCTCGCAGACCCCGGCCATCGTCGCGCGGAACGGACGGCCCGTCATCGTTACCGGCAGTCCGGGCGGACGCACCATTCCCAACACGGTCCTGTGCGTCCTGCTCAACGCGCTGGAGTTCGAGATGCCGCCGGCCGACGCGGTGGCCGCCGCGCGGCTGCATCATCAGTGGTTCCCCGACGAAATCCGCCTCGAGACCACCGCACCCGTCACATCCGATGCGATTCGGCGACTGCAACAGATGGGGCATGCCGTGCGTCAGCGGACCGCCGACGGGTCGCCGTTCGTGCAGGGCGACGCCCACACCATCTTCGTGCGCAACAGCGAACTGCTCGGCATCGCCGACCATCGCATCCACGGCAGCGCGATCGGCGTCACGCTCGCGCCCGATGGCCAAGCCGGTCCGCATCGCGCCGACTCTGGCGCGGCGTACTACGACGACGCCGCCGCAAGACACGCCCGAGCCCGCGCTTCGATGGCATCGAATCGCCCGGCAGCGATGTCGGCCGGATCGAACAGCGCGTTCACGAATCCCAGCGCCCACGCGCCGGCCCGCAGGTAGTCGGCCGCGTTCTCCGGCGTCACGCCGCTCGTCGGCACGATCCGCAGCATCGGCAACGGGGCCAGCGTCTGCCGGACCCAGGTCGGGCCGTGACTGCCCGGAACCGACGGGAACAGCTTCTGAAGCGCCGCGCCTGCGCGGTGCGCCCGCAGCATTTCGGTCGGCGTCGCGCAACCCGGCATCATGGCCACGCCCAGCCGCGCCGCCTCGTCGATCACCTCCTCGTCCACCACCGGGCTGACCAGGAATTGCGCCCCGGCCCCCACCGCCGCGCGGGCGTCCTCGCGCGTCAGCACCGTGCCGGCGCCGACGATGAGTGACGAATCACGCCGGAACTCTGCGATAAGTTCAACCGCGCCCGGCACCGTGAGCGTGAACTCGCACACCCGAAACCCGCCGCGCACGGCCGCCCGCATCGCGTCGCGTCCGTCCTGCGTTCGGCCGGTGCGAATGATGGCCGATGCCCGCGCCGCTCGATACGCCGTCACAAACTCGGTCGCCTTCATCCCGGCAACTGTAGCCGCCCGCCGCGCCCGGCGCAACGGCCGCCGTGGCGGGAACGCTGCCGCGTCAGCGTGCCTCGTCCGGCCGACTCGGGTATCCTCCCCCATCCGTGACGGGGCCGGATGACGAATTCCACCCGCCCGCTGACGAGGGAACCCGCGCCATGTCGCAGACGCAGTGCCACGACGCCATCCGCAAGCTCGAAGCTCTCCGGCTCGCCATGCACAACGGCGATTTCCTGCTGAGCTGGACGCGCTCGGCCGACGAACTCCGCGCTGTCCTGCTGATCGCCGATGCCCTCGAGGCCATGCACCGCGCCAACGTCTCGTGCCGCGCCTTCGATGCCGGCCTCGCGGTCACCAACTTCCGCGACAACTCCACGCGCACGCGGTTCAGCTTCGCGGCCGCCGCCAGCCTGCTCGGACTGTCGCTGGTCGACCTCGATGAAGGCAAGTCTCAGATCGCCCACGGTGAAACGGTCCGCGAAACCGCCAACATGATCTCCTTCGCCGCCGAGGCCATCGGCATCCGCGACGACATCTTCCTAGGCCAGGGCCACACCTACATGGCCGAAGTCGCGGCCGCCGTCGACGAGGGCCACCGCGAGGGCGTGCTGGCTCAGCGGCCGGCCGTCATCAACCTGCAATGCGACCTCGACCACCCGACCCAGTCGATGGCCGACCTGCTGCACCTCCAGCGCACCTTCGGCTCGCTCGACGCCCTCCGCGGCCGGAAGATCGCCATGACCTGGGCCTACTCGCCGAGCTACGGCAAGCCGCTCTCCGTGCCGCAGGCCATCATCACGCTCATGACCCGCTTCGGCATGCATGTCGCGCTCGCCCATCCGCCCGGCTACGACCTGGTGCCTGAGACGCTTCACATCGCCGAACGGCACGCGCGCGAATCGGGCGGCTCGTTCACCCGCTCCAACAGCATGGAAGAAGCCTTTCGAGACGCCGACATCGTCTATCCCAAGAGCTGGGCGCCTTTCGCCGTCATGCAGGAACGCACCCGCCTGCTGCGCGCCGGCGAGCAGGACAAGCTCAAGGCGCTGGAGCGCGACGCCCTCGCCAGCAACGCCCGCTTCAAGGACTGGGAAACCACCGAAAAGCTCATGTCGGTCACGAAGGGCGGCCGGGCGCTGTACATGCACTGCCTGCCGGCCGACATCACGGGCGTGAGCTGCCAGGAAGGCGAGGTCGCCGCCGCCGTCTTCGAACGCTACCGCATCGCCACCTACCGCGAGGCGTCGCACAAGCCGTTCATCGTGGCCGCCATGATCCTGGCGTGCCGGTTCGCCGAGCCGGCCGCCGTGCTGCGCAAGCTGGCCGACCGCGCCGCGCCGCGCCGGGCGGTCTAGCGCGGGCGGAATCATGCCGGCCGCGTCCAACCATCGCTCCGCCCGCGCATCGCGCCGAACGACCCATCTCGCCCGCGCCCTGCTCGAGCCGCGGCTCGGCGCCCACATGTCGGTGGCCGGCGGCCTGCATCACGCATTCGACCATGCCCGCGCGGTCGGCTGCCAGTGCCTGCAAGTGTTCGTCAAGAACCAGCGCCAGTGGCGCGCCCGCCCCTACCGTCCCGAGGAGGTGGCCGCGTGGCACGCCGCCGCCGCCGGCTGCGAGGTGCGGCCGGTCATCGCGCACGCCACGTATCTCATCAATCTCGCTTCGCCCGACGAGGGCAACTGGCGTCGCAGCATCGACGCCTTCGCCGACGAGCTGGAGCGCTGCGAGCAACTCGGCATCGCCGCGCTGGTCGTTCACCCCGGGGCGCACCTGGGCGCAGGCGAGGCCGCCGGCTGCCGCCGCGTGGCCGAGGGATTGCGACACGCGCTCGACCGGCTCGGTCCCGCCAACGTGCGGCCGTGCATCGAACTGACGGCCGGGCAGGGCACATGTCTCGGCCACCGCTTCGAGCACGTCCGCGACATCCTCGACGCCCTCGCCGGCGAGCCGCGCGTCGGCGTCTGCTTCGACACCTGCCACGTGCTCGCCGCCGGCTTTCGCTTCGACACCGACGAGACCTACGCCGCCACTTTCGCGGCCCTCGACGCCGCGTTCGGCCGCGAGCGGCTGCTCTGCTTTCATCTCAACGACTCGGTCGGCGCCTGCGGTTCGCGCGTCGACCGCCACGCGCACATCGGCGCCGGCCACGTCGGCCGCGGCGCGTTCCGCCGAATCGTGCGCGACCCGCGCTGGCGCGACCTTCCGATGATTCTGGAAACCCCCAAGGGCGTGGACCAGCGCGGCCGCGATCACGACCGACTCAATCTCGCGCGGCTGCGACGCATGATCGCCGCCGGCTGACGCGGGCCGCCGCCCCGCTCTACTTCTTCGTCGCCGCCGCGGTTCGGTAGAGCTTCAGCGATTCCTCCAGCTCCTGCTGAAGATCAACGTCTGAGGTCCTGAGCAGCGCCGACTCGGCGATCTTGATGGCATCTTCGATCATGCCGTTGTCGTACTTGGCCCGCGCCAACGTGCTCAGAATCGCCACGTCGCGCGAGGCCGTCAGGCTGGCCGCCTTCTCCGCCATCGCCAGCGCCAGCTTCCGATCCCGGACCGGCCGGAACTCCTCCTCGATCAGAATCGAATACGCCACGTCACCCAGCAGGTTGCCGTCGTCGCACGTTTCGACCGCCAGCTTGCCGACCGCAGCGGCGGCCTTCGCGTCGCGCTTCTTCACCGCCAGGATGAAATACTTCTGCATCAGCGCGTCGAAGTCCTCGGCATCCTGCCCCAGCAACTCGTCCAGCGCCGCCAGCGCCGCGTCCCACTTCTCCGCCTCGATCGCCTCGGACGCCTTGCGGGCCGAGCGGTCGCGGCTCTTCTCCCGCTCGGCCAGCCTCTCCCGCTCGCTCTTCCAGCCCTTGTCGCCCGTCAACGTCTCCAGTTGTTCATCCAGCTCCAGCGGGTGACCGTGCCACACCAGCTTGCCGCCCCGAACGGCGAACGCGTGCGGGATGCCCTCCACCCCCGCCGCTTCCATGTACGCCTCGGTCGTCCTGCCGTCGCGGTCGCACGCCACCGTGTACTGCATCCGCCGGTCCCAGTTCCGAAGGAACTGCCGCACCACCTCGGCCGGCTCGGCGGTGATCCCGACGATGGTCACACGGTCCTTGAAGTAAGTCTGAATGTTGCTCAGATGCGGAATGCTTGTGCGGCACGGTCCGCACCACGTCGCCCAGAACTCGACCACCACCAGCGCGTCGCCGGCGGTCTTGACCGGGTCGACCGGCTTGCCCTTCACCCACTCGGCCACCGACAACGGCGGCGCCGCGTCACCCACCTTCAGCGGCGCAACAGCGGCCGCCATCGGCAGAGGAACCACCGCGGCAAGCCATGCCGCCATCCACGAACATCTCATGCGTCGCTCCTGCTGCCGGCCGTGATGCTATTTCGTTGCCGGCGATGCCTTGCCGCCGGCGCGGGCTGCCTCGAACTTGGCGAGCTGCTCCCTGAACTGGGCCTTGCCCTCCTCGTCATCCATGCCCGCCAGCGCCTGCTTCTGGGTCCGGATCGCGTCTTCGACCTTGCCGTTCTCGAACTGCGCCATCGCCAGCACTGCCAGGACGTTGGCGTCGTTCTGGCCCGACAGCTTCGACGCCTTGTCCGCCAGTTGCAGCGCCAGCGCGTGATCGCGGGACCCGTCGAACATCTCGCCCACCATCAGGTCGGCCGCCACCTGAGCGAGAATGTCGACGTCATCCACATCGGACACGATCCGCGACCCCAGTTTCGCCGCCGCCGCCGCGTCCTTCTTGTAGGTCGCGTGGATGAAATACCGCTGAAGCAGGTAGCGCGGCTCCTTCGGATCGAGCTTGCCCAGTTCGTCCAGCGCCGCCAGCGCGTCGTCCCACTTCTCCTCGCCCATCGCCGCCCGCGCCTTCTTGATCAGCGGCTCCTTCTTCTTCTCCCGCTCGGCCGCCTCCGCCGCGCGAGCCGCCCAGCCCTTGTCACCGGTCAGTTTCGCCAGCGGCTCGTCCATCTCGAGCGGATGACCGATCCACTCGATCTTCCCCGCCTTCACCAGGAACGCCGTCGGAATGCCCTGCGCCCCGGCCGACTCCATCCATAACTCGTTCGTCGCGCGGTCGTCGTCGATCGCCACCGCGTAACGCATCTTCTTGTCCCACTTCGCCAGAAACGACTTCACCACGCCCGCCTTTTCGTCCGACACGCCGACGACTTGCACGCGCTTCGGGCCAAAGTATTCCTGGATCTCCGACAGGTGCGGAATGCTGACCCGGCAGGGCCCGCACCACGTCGCCCAGAACTCGACCACGTACACCGTGTCCTTGTCACCCTTGCTGGGATCGAATGCCGTGCCCTTCACCCACTCCGCGATCTTCAGCGGCGGCGCCGCGTCGCCGGCCTTGAGCGTCTTCGCGTTCGCGACCCCGCTCCAGCACATCAGGGCCGTCCCCGCCAAGGCAAGCACCGCCAGTCTCATCCATCGCGTCATGTCGAATTTCTCCTGAAAAACGCCGTCACCCGGCACGACTCCGCCCACTGCCAAGGCGCGGCAACCGGACAGTATATACGCAGTCGCCCGCCGGCGGCTGCTATCTCGCCTTGAACCGAAACCGGTACACCCAGTCCGGCCCTGACTCGAATCGCTCCACCCGCCCGATCGGAGGCAGATCCGCCATGTCGGCCGCCCCGACACCACCGAGCGGTCCGGGGGCCGCAGCGCCGCCGATGATTCGCGGCGCCACGAAGACGATTGCCTCGTCCGCCAGGCCGCCGTCCACAAACGCTCCCAACACCGCCGAACCGCCTTCCACCAGGACGTTCGTCATCCGCCGACGACCCAGCTCCTCCAGCAGCCGGGGCAGTGCGATGCGGTCGGCCGAACCCGCCACTCGCGCCACCTCGCATCCGGCTCGCTCCAGCCGCCGCACGCGCCAAGCCGGCGCCTTCGTCCCGACCGCGATCAGCGTCGGGTTCCGCCGCGCGCTACGCGCCAGCACGGCCGTCGTCGGCGTCCGCGCGTATGCGTCGAGCACCACCCGAGTCGCCGTCCGCAGCCGCGGCCCGGTCCGGCATGTCAGCTCCGGATCATCCGCCAGCACCGTCCCGATGCCGACGATGACGGCGTCGACTCGCCCGCGCAGCCGGTGCCCCGCCCGCCGCGACGCCGGCGACGAGATCCACTTCGAATCGCCGCGGCGCGTCGCGATCCGGCCGTCCAGGCTTTGCGCCCACTTCAGGATGACCCACGGGCGGCCGCAACGTTGGAGCTTGAAGAACGGGGCGTTCAACGACAGCGCCTCGCGCCGCAGCAAGCCCACCGACACCGCGACGCCCGCCGCCCGAAGCGTCCGAAATCCGCCGCCGCTCACCTGCGGAAACGGATCGCGCACCGCCGCCACCACGCGCCGCACCCCGGCCGCGATCAGCGCCTCCGTGCACGGCGGCGTCTTGCCCCAGTGGCAGCAAGGCTCGAGCGTCACGTAGCAGGTCGCCCCGCGCGGCGACCGCCGGCACGAACGCAGCGCCTCGACCTCGGCGTGCGGCCCGCCGAACCGCCGGTGATAACCGGCGCCGATCACGCGGCCGTCCTTCACGATCACTGCGCCCACCATCGGGTTCGGCTCGACGCGCCCCTCGCCCCCCGCCGCCAGCGCGAGCGCCATCCGCATGAACTGTGTGTCGGCCGCGCTGAACATCGCGACGCCGATTCTAACGCCGACGCCGCGCGCCAACGGTGCGCGCCAGGGACCGACCCGGCAGGCCCGCCGATCTCGAACGTTCGCCATCGGATGCAAGTTGGAAATGAAAGTATCGCAGAGCGGGCCGATAAGCCGAATTCTGTCTCCGCCGATCGCTCGGCGGCAGCGGCCATCTATCTGGGCCGACGATTGCTCGCCGGCTCGAGCACCCTACCCGCGGCTGATCCGACACGGGCCGCATCGCGCCCGACGAATCGGGCTTCGCCGCCTATTTGGGCTTGCTGGCGGTGGGGTTTGCCCTGCCGCGACCGTCACCGGTCGCGCGGTGCGCTCTTACCGCACCTTTTCACCCTTGCCTGAGCCATGTGTCGGGTCGGGTCGATCACGTGAATCGGCCCCACCCCAGGCCATCGGCGGTGTCTTTTCTGTGGCACTTTCCCTGGCATCACTGCCGGTGGCTGTTAGCCATCACCGTGCCCGGTCCAGTTCGGACTTTCCTCCCGCGCGGGCCCGAAGCCGGACCCGCCCGAGCGGCCGCCTGGCCCACTCTGCGATCCCCCCATTGTATCGCATCGACGCGCCGCCCGCCGCCCCTTGGCGAACCGCATCCGATCGCGACAATCGCGCTCTCGGAGCCGCCGTGGATCGCGCCATCGTTCTGCTGACCCCCGCCTACCCCGCGCCGGAGGCGCTCCGCGCCGACCTCCCGCGCCTCGCTCAGCCGCCAGCGTCCGCGCTGGCCGTGCCCGATACCGCCTTCGCCGAGTTGACGGAACCGGCCATGACAGAGGTCGCTGCCGAACTGCGAGAGACCGCCCAGTCCGCCGGACTCAGGCTCGCCGCGCTCGTGTCCGACGCGCCGCTCATCGACGAGTCCCCGACGCTGGCCGACCGCCGCGAACCGGTCGCGCACACGGCTTCACCCAACGTCCTGCGACTGCTGTCATTGGCCCGGGCGCTGCGCGCCCGCACGTTGTCGCTTCCGCTGCACGCCATGGAGCCGCCCGCCTGCCGACCGCATGACCGGGCGCGAGCTGCCCTGGACGCCCTGCGAGCCGCCCGCTTCGACGCCGAGCAGCACGGATGCCGGCTGGCCGTCCGGATGCATGCGCCGCCGGACTGGCTCTCACCGCTGGCGGCCCGCGATCTCTTTGACCTGGCCAATTCGTGCTGGGTCGGCCTCGAAGTATCGACGCACTGGCCTGCCCTGGCCGACTGGATCGACACCCTCACCCACCGCATCGCCGCGATTCGCCTCCATGCGCCCGTGCCGATCGCGCCGCTGGCCGAAGCGCTCGCCCGCGCCCGTTATCTCGGACCGATGCTCGTGCCGCCTGAAGTCCCGATCGAATCTCTCGCGCCGCTCCGGGCCGAAGAGCGCGCCTGATGGCAGCGCACCCACTGCTCAACCACCACCTACCGCGGCTGCGATCCGCGCCCGACGTTCTCCCAGCACCCGCCGGATATACATGGAATCCTCCGCGCGGCTGTACGCGCCGGCCGCCACGACCTCATCCAGTTGAGCCTCGCTCAATCGCAACATCCGCGTCACCATCCAGCGCGCATCCGCCGGCGTCATGCGATCGAACGCCGTCACCGGGTACTGCCCGCGCCACGTCATCGGCTCGAACGCCGAGTCCAGCCGACCCACCGCCGTGCTGATAACCGGCTGGTCCGCCGCGTACCCGGGTCGAGCAAGCCCGAGCGTCAGCGCGCCCAGTACCTGCCACTCCACGTCCCACGCGTAGCGCCAGCCACGCCACGGCGCCTTCGGGCGGCCGTTCCAGCATCCCAGCGCGCCATTGAAGTCGATCAGCCAGAACCGCGCGCGACCATCCTCGATCGTCACGAGCGTGTTGCGATCATGCCGGTCGGTATCGTTCAACCAGGCCGCCGCCAGCCGCAACGCCCGCACCTCGCGCCGCATCCGCAGCCGATCCATCCGCCACGTCCCGGCCGGCTCGCCCGGCAGCAACGCCGACGCCGAGGCCCGCCGCCCATCCCATTGCGCGTCGCCGGTTCCGTGAATCGTCACCACGTGCGTCGCCGGCACGCGATAGCCGAGCCCGAAGTACACCCGCGCTGCGATGGCTTCCGCCGCCGATCCGAGTTCGTCAAATCCCTCCGCGTCGGGCTTCACGACCCAACGCCGACCACCCGCGTCCTCACCCACGAAGCCCGGCGTCCCGCCGCCACGCTTCAGCCGGACCACGCGCCACGGACCACGCGGCGCGGGACCGAACACACCGTCCCCCGAAAAGAATCCCGCCGGCATGGTCGACACGTCGCGGTTCTCGAAGACAGACGAGTCCGCCACGCTGCCGTCGGCCGCCACGTTCCAGGCCTCGTCTCCCAGCAGCGCCCGTCCGGCCCACGACAGCGTCAGCCAGTCGCGCCCCGGGTACAGGTATCCGCTCTTCAGCCACATCTCAGCCAGCGTCGGTTCGGCCGCGCCGGGCGGCGGAATCTCCACGGCCGTGTTGTCCGACGTGAATCGCGCGCAGCCCGTCATCAACATCGGCCAGCAACAGGCCGCAAGCGACGCGCTTGTCACCCATCGCCGCAACGCTATTCTCGTTCCGGTCACCTGAGATTCACCCGTGCCGATTGACCTCGACGAACTCCGCGCCGCCCTGCGAATCCGCTTCGAGGCCGATCTGCTGCTCGGCGCCCGCGCCCTGCCGATCGCCGCCGCGCCGTCGGCCGCCGCCGCGCCGATGAAGGCCACCCCTGCCCCGCCACATCGCGTGGCCGCCATCAACCCGCAGGAACTCGCCCAGCGGAGCGCCGCGCTCGAGACGCTCGACACATCGAGCGTCCGCGGTTGCACGCGCTGCCGGCTGTGCGAACACCGCAGCCGCACCGTCTTCGGACAGGGTTCACCCGCCGCCCGCATCGTCTTCGTCGGTGAAGGCCCCGGAGCTGAGGAGGACCGCACCGGCCTCGCCTTCGTCGGCCGCGCCGGCGAGCTGCTGACCGCCATGATCGAGCGCGGCATGGGCATTCCACGCGACGACGTCTATATCTGCAACGTCGTCAAGTGTCGCCCGCCCGACAACCGCACCCCGATGCCCGACGAAATCGCCGCCTGCTCGCCCTATCTCTTCGAACAGCTCCGCATCATCCAGCCCGAGGTCATCGTCGCCCTCGGCGCGCCGGCCGCTCAAACGCTGCTCGGCACCCGCGAGGGCATCGGCCGCCTCCGTGGCCGCTTCCACGACTTCTACCTCTCCGGCACGCCGATGGTCGGACCGACCATCCCGCTCATGCCGACGTTTCACCCCGCCTATCTGCTCCGCTCCCCGGGCGAGAAGGCCAAAGCGTGGGAAGACCTCAAACTCGTCCTGACGCGGCTCGGGCTGCCCATCCCGCGCAGCCGCTGAGTGTCGATATCAGCCGACGCGCTCCTGCGCGTTCGAGCAGCGCCCACCCAGCCGATCCGCCAGCTCGATGATCGCCTGCATCGCCCGGCCGAACTGGGCCGCGAGTCCGCGCAGGTTGTCCATGTCGGCCTGCACGCGACCCAGCACCTCGCCGACGCGCTCGAGCTGACGCCGCGCCAGCATCGTCTCGCGCAGCCATTCGTCCTTGGTGGTGTAAGCCCGCTGCACATCGGCCACCGCCCGCTCGACCCGCACCGCCTCCGCCTCGATCCGTTCCATCCGCCGGCAAAGGTCGAGATGCTGAGCGCGCTGGTCATCGCGCAGGCCGCGGACATAGAACACCATCACCGCCGTCGGACCGGCTACCAGTCCGGCCGCCGCCCCCAGCAGGCTGCCGATCAACTCGACATTCATGTCCCCGCTCCCACCCAACCCATGGAGCAGGGGCGCGGCAGCGCCATCCGCGCCGCCGCGCCCCCCCGCGCCGCGTCTGCCGCTCCCCGCTCGTGATCGCCAACTACGGCCTCATCACGCGTTCCAGCACCAACGCCAACAGCCGCAACGCCTGGTTGATGGTGTCGATGCGGATCAGTCCGTCGCTCAGCTCGCGACGAAACCGCTGCATCTCAGCGCTCTCGCGCAGCGGCGTGACCCGGGTCGTCCGCGGCGCTCCGCCGAGCACGGCGTCGATCGCGTCGCGCTGCGCCACCGGGTCGACCGGGCGCGGCGGGTCGTCCGATCCGCCGTCGCCTGCGCCGCCCGAGAGCCGCTCGTCCACCAGCCGGTCCACCAGTCCCACCACTCGATCCAGCATCTCGCTGCCTGACATGCTCACTCCCCCCGCTCGAAGCCTCGATCATCATCCGCCTCCCCGAACCGCTCCGCGCGACTCCGACAGGCCGGGCCCGCTCGCCGCCGCCCGCCGCGCCTCCAACACCGCCGTGAGGTAACGCCGCGCCTCATCCTCCATCGACATCGACTCCAGCGCCAGCCGCCGAAGTCCCGATGCCGTCTCGCGCAACAAGTCCACGTTGTCGCTCGCGCGGGCATGCCGCACCCACGCCGTGCGCCGATCCTCCTGAAGTCGATCCAGCGCCGATGTGAATGCCGCCTCGTGACCCGACACAAGCGCGTCGTCCGCGTGATCGCGCCGGATCCGCGCCACCAGCGCGCCCACCACCGCCAACCGACGCTCACGATCGGCCATCGCCAGGTCACGATCGAACTCGTCCAGCGCCCGCTGCGTCATGTCCGCCACCGCGTCCATCGTGTCCGCCGCGGCCAGTTCAACCGGCGCGTGGATCACGCAACCGCCGGCCAGCATCGCGCCGGCCATCCCCAGTGTCCTCGCCATTACCCGCCACCCGGTCCGCCCCATGACATCCCCTCCCGCTCCAGAAACGACGCTCGTATCAGACGACACTCGTCATCCGGGTTCAGCGCCCCCCGTCGGGGCAGCGGAAGGCGGCCCTCGGCTCCGAGCGAAAACATCTATTTCTGCCAATAAGAAATCAGAACCGAGCCTTGACGGGGCGACTATAGAATTGCATGGTACACGGTCTTCGCCGCGGCGGAGGACCTGTAGCGAGCGGAAACTGAGACCTGTTAAGCACTTACGGAACGCATCATGGCGACCCCCCGAAAGCAGACCCGAAGCGCAGCCGCCAGGCCGGCCGCGAAAACCAAGCCGACCAAGCCCACCAAGGCGGCGGTGGCCCCCAAGCCTCCCGCGGCAAAGCCGGCAGCCGCGCCCAAATCCGCGGCGGTCGCGAAGCCTCCCGCACCCAAGCCCGTCACGGTCACGTTCGAGCCCGAATGGCTCGACGGCATCCGCCAGATGCTGCTCCAGCGGCGCGACCAGATTAACAACGTCGTACGCGCCAGCCGCGACCAGCTCGCCGCCAACGACGGCGAGTCTTCGGACCTGGCCGATCGCGCCTCAGACGGCTTCGAGGACGAGCTCACGGCCGGGCTGCTTTCGATCGAGGCGGCGCAGCTCGAGGAAGTCGAAACCGCCATCGAGCGGCTCGAAAACGGCGTGTACGGCCTCTGCACGACCTGCGGCAAGCCCATCCCCAAGAAGCGACTCGAGATCCTTCCGTTCGCCAAGCGCTGCATGAAGTGCGAAGATGAGAAGGCCCGCAATATCCCGCACGCCGACGACGACGAAGCCGACGACGAGGAAGACGACGCCGATACCGACTGACCGGATTCGCCGTCTCCCGCTCGATCCGAGCCGCAACGGCCGCAACCGCGCGCATCGCCGGACTGATCAGCTTTGACTTGTCTCGCTCCGCCGTCCGCGGGTTGTCTTGCAAGCGGGGCGCGCGATCCGACGCCACCGCTTGCGAACCCCCGCCGCCCGCCTACCATGATGAGATTGAGACTCAGTCTCAACTACGAGGGATCATCATGAACGCCGCGCCGATCGGCACGCGAACGCCGAGCGATCGCTCACGCCAGACCCTCCGCAGGCTCGGCGCCGTCGGCTTTGCATTCTTTCTCATCAAGGGGCTGGCCTGGCTGGTCATCCCCGCGTGGATCGCTTACGACCAACTCGTGCCGGCCACACCCGCGCCGGTCATCGAGCCCCAAACCCCGACCCGGAGTCAGCCATGACCGTTGCGTCCGTCCCCGATTCGATCATGCTGCGGCTGCGCAGCGACACCCGCGCCCACCACGACGCCGCCGAGAACACGCTATTCCAGCGCCGCCTGATGGCGGGCTCGCTGCCGCTCGATCGCTATGTCGAATCGCTGGCGCAGCTTCTACCCGTGCACCGAGCACTGGACGCCCAACTGCGCCGCGCGGCCGAGCACGCGCCGGTTGCCGCTGTCGTGCGCGAGCGCCATTATCAGGAGCCTTATCTGCTCGAAGACCTCGCCTGGTTCCAGCGAGATCCCGACCGCATCGAAGCAAGCCCCGCGGCCCGAGACATGGTCGCATCCATTGAGCGCGCCGCCGCCGGCAACCCGCTGGCGATACTCGGATTCCACTACGTCATCGAGGGCAGCAAGAACGGCGGAAAGATCCTGGCCGAGCGCGTCCGTGCCGCGTACGACCTGCCGCCCGGCCGCGGCACGCGCTATCTCGATCCCTACGGCGACTCGCAGCGCCCCTGGTGGGCCGAGTTCCGCGCCGCGATGGATGGATTGAAGCTGACGCCCGACCAGGCCGCCGCCATCCTGTCCGCCGCCCGCGCCTGCTTCGACGGCATCACGCGGCTCTACCAGAGTCTGCTGCCGGACGAACCGGTCGCCTGATTCGCACGGCCCGCACCGACGACCGACGTCGCAGCGATGGTCGCGCCTCAGGGGCAGACCAGCGCCGCCACGAACAACTGAATGTCGCGCCCGTCGTTGAGCGTGTCCTCGTTCATGTCGGCGATCAGCCGTTCGGCCGGGGTCGCCGCGCCCGGATCGAGCAGCACCGCAAGGAACGGCGCGACGTCCGTGCAATCGACCACCCCGTTGTAGTTGAAGTCGCCCCGCACCAGCGGGATCGTGGCGCTCAGCGAGTAGGTCAGGTCATCCAGGTCGATCCAGCCCTCGAGGTCATCCTGGTCGCGCGTCGTCAGCGTCAGGGTCGCCATGTAGGTCCCCGGCGTCGCGCCCGAGTCGTCGAACGCGATCGTAAAGCTGGCCGGCGCCATGCCGGCGTCCTGCGGAACCGGCGTCAGCACGCTGAACCGCGCGGCATCCGGCCCGCTCACCGCGGCGCCCGTGACGCGCAGCAACGCCTGCAACGACGAATAGCCGACATTGTGCGCCTCGGCCGTCTGGTTCGTGAACCCGCCGGGCGGATGCGCGCCGAAGTCAACTGTGCCCGACAGCACCTGCGACGCCGATTCGGTCGACGGCACCGCGTGCGCCAGCACGGTTCCCGTCGCGTCGATCGAGAACTGCGGCGTCTCCAGTGAGTTCGTGTTGATGATCAGCGCCGGCGACAGGTCCTTGACGCCCACCGAGCCGGTCAGCATCTCGATCGTATCGACGTTTGGCGTCGGCCCCGCCGATCGGAACTGCGGGCCGAACGGTCCCGCGAAGTGCCCCGGCGGCTGCGACACGTAGGTGTACTGAAGCGTCTCGCCCGGCGGCGGCGCGGTGTTCGACACCGACAGCGTCCGCGTTGCTACGCCGTCCACGATCACCTGGCCGAAGTCGATGGTTGTGCTGCCCACCGCCGCCCGCGCGGGCGTGGTCACCTCCAGCAGCACCGGCAGATGGTCCGACGCGAAGTACAGCGCGTCGGCGATGGCGTTCGACACGTCGCCGTTCGGCAGCGGGTTGTTCACCGCCTGGTTGAAGCGATTCCCGTCCTGACCATACTCGCGGTAGGAGTTGGTGATGTACGAGATCCCGCTGCCGGTCATCAGGCCCGGCGACACGAAGATGAAGTCGAACCGATCGTCCATACCTCCCAGGATGCCGCCGTCGTCCTGCCCCGGCGGGGCCACGGTTCGCGTTGACTGCGTGTGGAAGAAGCGAAACGTCGAGTTCAGCGACCAGTTCTGCACCACCAGGTTCGGGTTGCGAATGTCATTCACCCGTCCGTTGTTATTCACCTGCGAGCCGGTGAAACTCGTATAGGCCGCCTCGCTCGACGTATACAAGTTCATATCGCCGGCGATCAGGATGCGGGCCCCCGCCGCCAGCGTGTTCGCGTCCGTTCGGATCAGCGCAGCCGCCGCCGCGCGAGTCGATTGATCTGACGCCGTCGAACCAGCCTTCAGGTGCGCGCCATAAACGTAAAACGTGTTGTCGGGATGCGTGTAGTCGCGCGGCCGCAGCTTCCAGCGCGGCGTCGTCCGCGGCGATGTGCTCACCACCGTCAACCGATCCAGCCCGGTGCCCGCGGTCGAGATCGAAGGAATTCGATAGAACAGCGACTGGTCCATGTCGCCGCACACCACGTGCGTATCCTCCAGCCAGCCGGCCGGGTTGACGACGTTCAACACCTGCGATCGAAACGTCGTCGCAGCGCTGCTCCCCTGGACTTCGCAGGCCACGAGGATGTCGGGCTGAACGTCGGCAATGATCGTCCGGTAGTGCGGATTGCGCTGCGCCGCGGTCGTGCCGGGGTACCTCAGCAGATTGAAGAACATGATCTTCAGCGCCCAGGCCGGCGAGACCCCGCCAACCAGCACCCCCAGCACCACGACACAAGCGATCACCCGACCCCGCGCTGCCCGAGAACGTGTCATCGACGGCCCTCCTGGTTTCGCGCAGACCTTCTCCCGACGCTCCGCGCCCATTCTACGCAATCTACAGGGGCCAAACCAAGCCGTTCCCGCCACCCGGCCCGGCCTTCAACCAGACCGATCACTCATCGCCAGCGACGACAACAACATGTGGACGATGAGCGTTGCGCAAAGCCGATGAGAAATCGAAATGGGACAGCGGCGCACACGGCGCGCGTTGCCGCCCTTGAAGTGCTTACTCTCCCGAATACTCCGCGAAGGTCTTCGGCGTCTCGTACACCCGCACACTCGACAGGCGAGCCGGCGACACCCGATCGCGAAGCAGGTTCCAGATCACCACCGCGATGTTCTCGACCGACGGGTTGACATCCGCAAACTCCTTCGTGTCGCGGTTGAGGTGCGTATGGTCCAGCCGGTCGATCACGTGCGCCTTCACGATCTCCTCGAAGCGCGGCAGCGGCAGCACGCAACCCGTCCCCGGGTCGGGCCGGCCGCACACGGTCACCTCGACCACGTAGTTGTGTCCGTGTCCGTTCGGGTTGTTGCACTTGCCGAACACGCGCCGGTTTTCCTCGTCCGACAGCCGAGGCACGTGCAGCCGATGGGCTGCCGAGAACTCGAAACTCTGTGTCAGTTGGACCATCTCGGGCCCTCCTGCCTCCACCGCGAATTGCACGAACGGCGTCGTCCGCAGCGCCAGTCGCTCGAGCCGCGCCGGCGCGGGCGCGTGCGCCGACACCGCGCCCCACAGATCGAGCACCAGCCGCTCGCCCGTCGCCCGCGCGCCGAAATCGCGCAGCCGCCGCGCCGCCTGCGGAATCGCCTGCTCGCGCAACAACACGTCGATCAATCGAATGTTGACCAGATAGCCCGTGACCGGGTCCGGCGGGCCCGACACCGTGGCCCGCAGCACCAGGTACGGCGCGATGCCGACCGCCGACGGCCAGCCGCCCCACGAGTTGGTCACCGGGTGGGCGCGCTCGAAGCCCTCCTCGCCGTGCGCCGCCCCGGCCCAGTCGCGGTCAATCGAGAACCGGATCTCGCGCATCAGAAGGACGCGTGGCACAATCCCATGCTAGGCTGCCGCGCACGCCCTGTCGACGCCGCGCCGTCGACCGCCGGCCTTACGCCTTCTGGAACATGGCCGCCGCCGACTGCACGTACAGCCCGAGGTCCGGATCGAACCCGCGCGGCCGCCGCCGGGTCCACTCGTAGAAGCGCATTCCCAGGTACACCGGTCCGCCCGGGTCCGCCAGATCGCCGACCGGCTGCTGCCCGGCCAGGTTGTCCAGCCCCGACTCGATCACGGTCAGCCCCGAGGCCGTCGTCGCGCGCAACTCGCCCTCCCACCGCAGAATGTCGGCCGGCGGCTCCGCCGGAAACTCCACGAACGGCGGCCGCGGCCCGCGCGTGGTGATGCTCAGACTTCCGCCCAGCGGAGCACCATCAAAGACGACCGGACCCAGCGGCGATTCGACGCGGAACTGCAACTCGCAGATGGCCGTTCGCCCATCCGACTCCAACGCCCGTGCGGACTGTCCGATCGCCCGCCGTCCCGGCAGCACGGCCAGGCGCTCCAGCCCCGCGCGCACCAGCGCCAGCGCGGCGTGCGCCCCCGCTCCTTCCGGCTCATCGTCGCGCGGATTGCCGCCGACGCGCAGCGAGCGCGTCGCCACCCAGACGGCGAACCGCGGGCCACGCAGCCGAGCCGTCGCGGCGGCGAAGGCGTCATCCACGAACGCCACGTGAGCGGCCGGCAGCCGTTCGCGCAGCAAAAGTTCGCGCTGCGCCGATCGCAACGGGCCGCTGGTCGCCCGCACCGATCGAAACAGCGGCCGTCCCGCGTATACGAGCGCCGAAAGCCGTGCCGTGATCGCCGCCTCGATGTCGGACAGGTACGACATGTCGTTCCCCGCTCACCGGCGCAGCCGGTCCCACCCTCATCACGAATCCCGCAGCGTCTCGCGCGAGAACTCGCGCCGCGGACCCGTCGTCCGCGCCACCTCGCCCCGCGTCCCGTTCGGCTCCATCGCCGACAACGACGGCAGGTGCGCCTGTCCCGCCGCCAACCGCCGCAACCAGCTCACCACCTGCTGGTAGCGCCGCGCCACATCCGGCGGCACCGGCGGTCGACGCAGGTGCAGCCGATACGCCACCAGGTCCAGCACGACGCCCTTCACGACCCCGGCCAGCTCCGGCCGCCCGGTCAGGTCCAGCGGCACGGCGAAGCGCGCCGCGGCGTAACTGTCGAACTCGCCTTCCGCCGACGCCCGCGCCTCCTCGACCCGGTTGAGGTCAGCCACGCCCGAACCAGCGTCGTCGGTGAGCTGCACGTACGCCAACGCTCCCAATCGCCGTTCAATCTCTACCGCTGTCAGGTAAGCCATACTGGCGTCCCCCCATCGCGGGGCGGCGGCGAGCCGGCCGGCCGCCGGTCCGACGCCGCACCGCTCCCGCATCGCCTCACGCGAACGTCACCCGCAGAGCGTGCTGCCAGTAGCCGTACGTCATCCGGTACCGGGCCCGCACGCCGTACAAGTACTTCTCCCGCCGGAACCCCTCGTCCGAATCGCCGGTCAGCGCCGTGAACTCCACCGGCTCGCGATCCTGGAAGATGAACGGCCGGATCACGCCATCGGTCTTCAGCAGGTACCAGGTCGTGCCCGTCAGCCACGGCATCGCCACCACCCGCGCCACGCCCTCCATCACGTTCGATCGATTCCCGATCACCCGCGCCTGGATGGCGTCTATCGCGACGAAGTACAGACCCGGCGGCACCACGCACGCCAGCCCGCCCGCGTCCACCATCATCGGCTCGCCCTGGTCGTCCTTGAACGACAGCATCCGCCCGATGGCCATCTGCAGCGCCACCTTGAAGTCCTCGGCCACCGGAATCTGCGGGTTGCCAGCCGGCGCCTCGACCTTGTTCGACTGCGCGCCGGATGCCCCGGAGACATGGTTATCCGAAAAGAAAGACACCCCGTCGTACGAGAGGCCCGTGCTCGTCCCCAGCGCCAGTAGCTGTGAGATCAGGAAGTCCTTGTGAAGCGCCGCCCGCCGCGCCAACTCGCCCACGCGAATCCGGATCTGCCCGGTCTGGTCATCCGCCAGTTCATCGCGATCCACCTCGATCGTCGCCTCGTACTTGAGATTCTCCACCGAGTACGACTCGGTCCGCAGTCCCTGCGTCAGACGGCCGCTCCCCCACTCGCGCATCTTCGGAACCGTGCCCAGCCAGCGATACGTCTCGCGATCCGAGTTCGACGCCACCCGCGTCGACAGATCGCGATAGAGCACCGGCGTCGCGTTCAGCCGGTCGAAGAACTCACTTCGCAGCCCCTTCGTCAACAACCCCGTGTCGATCACCGCCATCGTCATCACCCCGCGTTGTCTCGTGGTCCGGCCCGCCGCGCGCGCCGACCCGCCCCGTCCCACTCACACCCTCGAACGGCCTCACGGCAGCTCGACGTAACGCAGCGTCAGCAGGCCGCCGACGCCCGCCGACGCCGTGGCCGCCCCCACCCGCGCCCAGACGCGCTGACCCGCCGCCACCTGGCTGCCCGCCAGCATCAGCGCCGTCCGCTGGTGGTTGGTCAGGCTCGCCAGGTTGAAGTCCGCGACCAGCTCGTTCGGAGTCGTGTTACCCGTCCCCACGTCCAGGTTCCCCGCGTCCGGCTTCATGTTGAACACCACCTCCGCACCCAGCACCACGATCGGCCGCTGCGCGATCAGCACCGGGTTCGTCGTCGCCTGCCCAGTCGCGCTCGCCAGCAGCGCATGCTGATGGCGCTCGATCTGCGAGTCCGCCAGCGCTGCGATCCGCACGATCGCCCAGCCCGCCGACGGCACGTCGATGCAGAGTCCCGCTCGCGACGCTCCGTCGGTCGGCGTGAGGCCGAGCGTGTCGTCCGCCGTCGCGTACACCGGCCGGCCGATCGACGTCATCGTCAGGCCCGACACCGGCAGGTGGAAATCGCCCTGCGTGTAGACTCGCACCAGCTTCTCGCCGTTCCCGGCCGCGCTCGCGTCCACCTCTTCGTAGGCGATGCCGACAAAGGCGTCGCCCGCTTGCAACGGCCGCGCCCAGCCGTTCGACCGGTTCAACCCGACCAGCGCCCCCTTGTGAATGCGGACCCCCGACGCCACGCGATAGCCGCGCAGCTCCTGGTCGATGTACCGCCCCACTTCACGATTCGCACTCAACGGCATGATTCACTCCCCCCGCGGCGCCGCGACAACCGCCCCGCCGCGCGCTTGGCATTCATCACCCCGGACACACCGCTTACTCGTCCGTCGCCGCCCGCAGCGCGTCGCGCACGAACGCTTCCTCGCTGCACAGCGCCGCCAGCGTCCGCCCGCCCGCCCGATACTCGCGACGCGCCCGCCGCGCGATCGCCTCGGCCGCATCGCCCGCCGTCGGTTCAACGACCCGACCGGCCGCCAGCATCACCGGCGCATGCCGCAACCACTCGTCGAACCCGGCCGGGTCGCGCCGCGCCAGGCCGAGCGCCCATTCCCGCTGGGCCGGGACCAGCTTGCCGCCGGCCAGCGCTGCCGACACCCGCTCCTCGGCGGCGCGCTCCGCCAGGTCGCGCTCCAGTCCGGCGATTCGCGCCGCGGCCGCCGCCACCAGCTCCGTCTCGTCCCCGTCTGCCGCCGGTCCCAGCGCAGCCCGCAACCGGCCCCAGGCCTCGACCGAGTTCACCACCGCCCGCATTCCGCGAATCGCCGGCTTGTTCGTCAGCGCCGCCGAGTGCAGCCCGATCATCCGCCGGTCCTCTCCCCGAACCAGCACCACCGGAGACAGATACCGGTACTGCCGGGAGGCGAGCTGCTGCCGCGCCGGCTCGGTCCACTCCACGTCGGCCCACAGCCCCGGCGCCTCCGCGGGGCTCGAGTCCGGCGATACCACGCTCAGTCGCTTGATCCAGCCCGCCGCCGGCGCCTGTCCGCTCGGCGCGCTGAACGCCCCGCCGAGCGACTGGTGTTCGTAGTCGATCGGCAGATCGGTACCGTGTCGCTCGAACGCCGCGATGGTGGCCTCCGCCGACGCCCCGTCGAACACGAACTCGCCCCGCTCGCTGCACACCTCGCCCCACGGCACCAGCAGCACCCGCGTCGGCGCGCCGCCATCGTCCGCCGCCAGCGCAACCATCCGCACGCATCGCTCCGTTCCCATCGATCCACCTCCTGCCGACATCGCATCACCCTCCGAACGAACGCCGCGTCGCGCTCGACCAGGCGAAGGGCGAGAGTGAGGGTCGCCCCCTCCCCAGCGCCAGCGCTCACCCCGCCCCGCCCCCACCGGACGGCGCCGCCCGCTCCGCCGTCCGGTCGCCCTCCTCACCCGTCCGAACCCCCGGCAGCGTCGCCTCTCCGATTCGCGCACGCGGAATTCCGAGCACCGTCTGGGCCCAGTCCGCGGGGACCCGCGCGCCCAGCTCGTTCACCGCGATCGCCAACGTCCGTGCGAACGCCGCCAAGTCGCGCGGGCGCTCGGGCAAACGGCGGAAGTACGGCGCCTCCGCCCGCTCGCCAAAGCGAACCCGCGTCAGTACGCCGAGCAGGTCCCGCCGGATGGTCCGCGCCTCCTGACGCAGATCGTCGTCGCGCAGATCCCGCCGCACCTGGTCGTGCACCTCCGCCGCGCCGAGGTTCGCCAGCGCCCGCGCCGTGTCGGTCGTCAGCGTCTGGCCGAGCCACGCCTTGCTCAGTTCGCGATTGAAAAAGTGGCACATCGACTCGTACGGGTTCACGTCGCCCGGCACGCGCGTCTGACGAATCTCCAGCTCGACCGCCTTCGAGAACACGCCGGCCGCGTCCGATCCCAGCCGGGTCAGCATCTCAAGCAGCTCGCGCTTCTCCTCCGCGGTCGCGCTCGGCTCGTACCGCGCGATCCGCAGCGGCATGCCGAATACTTCCGCGAACACCAGCCAGTCCTTGATCGCGAACTGCTTGCCGAGGTAGGCCAGCGCCGAGGCCCTCAGCAGCCCGCCCCGGCCCGCATGCCCCGATGCCGCATTCACGCGGTGAATCACGAACTTCCACGGCCGCGGCGGCTCGCCCTCGCTCGCTTCCGGCCGCATCACGATCCGCAGCTCGCCCAGACGACCGACGCGCAGCCGACCGAACGGAACCGGCTCGATCGCCGCCAGTTGCGCCCCGTCCCGGCCGAACTCCCAGATCAGCTCCGCCACCGCCACGTTTCGACCGATCGCCAGCGCCAAGTGCGACAACGTCTCGTCGAAGCGCTCCAGCCGGGCGACGACCGCGCGGCAGTAGTCGGCGGCCTCATCCGCCAGTCCGCGATCGAACGTGCCCTCCGGGTCGACCTCGCCGGCTGACACGATCCGCCAGCCCAGCCCGGTCACCGCCAGCCGGCGCGTGCTCGCCACGCTGTGCAGGTGCGGGTCCTTCTCCTCCATCTGCTCGAACAGCGCCATCTGTTCCGCCAGGTCGCCCTCCTCCGCAGCCCGCAGGACTGACGCCAGCCGCTGCGGCGTCAGCCCGTCCGCCGGCCGTGCCGTCCACTGGTCCCATTCGCGCGGCCGCGTCAGCCAGCCGCGGTGCGGTCGCGGCGGGGCGTGGCCGGACGCCCGCCTCCGACCGCGCACTGCGCCGACGAATCGCTCCACGTACCCGCGCACGCTCCCGCCCATCACCACGCCCCCAGCCGCGCGAATTGCAGCGCGCGACCCGGCACGTACTCGATCGCGCCGCTCGAATCATCCACCGCGTACAGCCCCAGCGCCGCCGCCCAGAACCGGTCCGAGTGGCCGCCACGTCCCCGGTCCGACTCGTACCGCACCCCGCCGGCCGGCGTCACCACGCGCTCCAGCGCGTGCCAGTCCTGCCGAATGCGGTCGTCAACCGGAATGCGCAGCAGCCCGCGCTCCGCCTGCACGCGCAGTCGCCCGGCCAGGTCCGACTTGATCCCGTTCGAAAACGCCACCCCCTCGACACGATGCTCGCCGAACCGCGCTGCCAGTTCCTCCGCCAACATCGCCCCCAGCCCGGTGCGGTCGATCGCCAGCCGCCGCACGGCCCGGCGACCCAGCAGCGATTCGATCACGCGCCGCTGCACGCTGAACGGCTGGTTCGAGAGCTCCACCACCCCGCGCGTCACGAAATGCCCCTCCAGCGATTCCCACAGCCAGATCACCGTCAGGTCGCGCGTCCGGCCCACGTCCACGCCCGCGAACACACGCGCGTCGGCCGACGCCAGCCGCGCCTCGTCCGGCTCAACGGATAATCCGGCATCCTGGCACCGCGTAATCAGGTCGTGCGACAACAGCGCGGTCGATTCGTCGACGAACTCGCACTCGAACTCCTGCCGAAACGCGGCCTCGTCATCCATCGCCGATCGCAGCAGCCCGACGTCGACCGGCAGCCCGGCCGCCACCGCGTCGTGAATCGTGACGGTGGTGTGCTCGAACGAATCGTTCGTCCGCAGCCTGTGAAACAGGTTGCCGCGGCCACGCGGCGTCGAGGCCACGTCCAGCTCGCCACCGCCGCGCAGCAGCGTCGGGAACAGCGCGCTCCAGATCTCGCGGTCGTCGCGGTGCATCGCGAACTCGTCGAGCAGCACGTCACCCGAGAAGCCCCGCGCCGTCGCCGGGTTCGCCGGCAGCGCGATCACCCGCACTCCGCCCGGCAGCGCCGCCTCGAGCCGTCGCACCGCGCTCGCCCCGAAGCAGTCACTCTCCCGAAACTCGCAGGCCACCTGCAACATGCGGCAGTGCATCCGCACTTTTTCCATCATTTCGCGGCTCTGTCGCTCGCTCGCCGACAGCAGCACCTGCGTCCGCCGACGCGCCAGGCCGCGCAGGACGCGCCGCAGCGACAACGCGAAGCTCTTTCCGGTCTGCCGTGCCCAGTTGTGCCACGTGAAGCGGGCCGCGCTGTTCACGGCCGCCACCTGATACGCCGGCATCGACAGCACCGTCCGCGACGCTTCGACCGGCTCCGGCAATGGTTCAATCGCAATCACGCTCCGCTCCGTTTTTCGAAGGCCCGCGCACGCGCGTTGACACTCTTCATCCGGGCTCAACGCCCCCCGCACGTTGACCAGGCGCAGCGCCGATTCGTACAATCACTGGCGGAAGTCCTCGCACGGACTCGATCAGGGGCCTCGCAACCATGATCTCCGGCCGCATACCGCTCACGCTGTGCGCGTTCTGCGCGCTGCTGGTACGCCCCGCCACGCTCCCGGCGCAGTGCGGCTGGAACGCCGGGCTCTTCAACGTGGACCTCGATGGTCCCGTCCGGGCGGCGCAGGTCTTCGACGACGGCAACGGCCCGGCGCTCTACATCGCCGGAGAGTTCACGGCCTCGAACGGCGTGGCCCTCAACCAAGTCGCCCGCTGGAACGGCCTCGCCTGGACACCGCTGGGTGACGGACTGGACGGGCCGGTCTTCGCCCTGCACGTGTTCGTCGGCCCCGATGGCCCGTCGCTGTACGCCGGCGGCGCATTCAGTCACGCCGGCGCGGTTCCTGCCAACCACGTCGCCCGCTGGAACGGATCCACCTGGCTCCCGCTCGGCGACGGCGTCGATGGCGTCGTCCGCGCCTTCGCCGGCTTTCACGACGGCGCGACGCCCGTCCTGATTGCCGGCGGTGACTTCACCAGCGCCGACCGCCAGCCGGCTGCGCGCATCGCCGCCTGGAACACACTGACGTGGGCCGCCTTCCCGCCAGGCGCGGATGCCCCGGTTCACTGCCTGCTCGCCAGCGTCGACGGCGGCGTCCCCGTGGTCTACGCCGGCGGAGACTTCACCGCCATCGGCAGTGTCGCCGCCCAACGCATCGCGCGCTGGGACGGCGCGCACTGGTCCGCGCTGGGCGCTGGAACGGACGATTGCGTGCAGGCGCTGGCCGAGTTCAATGGCCAGCTCTACGCCGGAGGCGCGTTCGCCTCGGCCGGCGGGGCTGCCGCCTCGTGCATCGCACGCTGGGACGGCTCGGGCTGGTCCGCGGTAGCCACCGGCCTGTCCGGCCATTCGACGCCCCGCGTTCGCTCGCTGCTGGCCTACGACGACGGCTCCGGCATGGCGCTATTCGCCGCCGGTGAATTCACCCGCGCCGGTGAATTGGTCGTCAACCACATCGCGCGCTGGACCGGCGCGCTCTGGGTCCCGCTCGGCAGTGGTCTCGCGGGCAGCGCGGCCGCCGGGCACACGATGGTCGGCTTCCCCGGCCCGGTGGGTGTCTATGTCGGTGGCAGGTTCGACGCGGCGGGTGGAGCCTCGTCGCACCATGTGGCGCGCTGGTCGGTCTTCGGCGCGCCGCCGTTCATCTCCGGACATCCGGCCGCCACGAGCGCCTGCACCGGCGGGACTGCCACGCTGACCGTCTCCGTCTCCGCTCCCGGAATCGGCGATCCGATCTACCACTGGCGCCGCGACGGCGTCTATCTCGCCAACGGCGGCAACCTCGCGGGCGTTGACCTCCCGACGTTGACGATCTCACCGGTCACCATGCAGGACGCCGGCGCATACGACTGCGTCGTGATGGGCAACTGCCGCCACCGCGTCAGCCATGCCGCGACGCTCAGCGTCTGGCTTTCCGGAACCGGCGACATGAACGCCGACGGACACGTCAACGGCGCCGACATCCAGCCGTTCGTGGCGACGCTCGCCGCCCCCGGCGCGCCCGACCCGACGGTCTGCGCCGCCGACTGCAACGCCGACGGCGAGGTCGACCTGAACGACGCGCCGGTCTTCGTCGACCGCCTGCTCTCGGAATGACGAGCGCCCGATCGGGCCTGTCCCGCGACGATCTCAGTCGATCTGCTTGCGGAACCGCGCCACGCTCAGCGACAGAATGACCACGCTGCACGCCGCCAGTCCGCCGACGAACGGCATCAGGTCGCGCAGATCGGCCCCGCGCAGGATCACGCCCCGGAGGATCTCGACGTAATACGTCACCGGAATCGCCCAGCTCAGCCAGTAGATCGGCAGCGGCATCTCCGAGCGCGGAAACATGAAGCCCGACAGCAGCACCGACGGCAGCATCACCAGGTACGACATCTGCACCGCCTGAAGCTGCGTCGCCGCGACGGTCGATATGAACAACCCCAGCCCCAGCACCGTCACGATGAACAGGCCCGACAGCCCGATCAGCAGCCCCACGTCGCCCCGGATCGGCACGTCGAACAGCCCCACCATCAACACCAGCACCAGAAGCAGCTCGGCCAGCGCCAGCAGCGTGTACGGAATCAGCTTGCCAAGCATCAGGCCGAGACGGCCGACCGGCGTCACGAACAACTGCTCCAGCGTGCCCGATTCACGCTCGCGCACGATGGAAAAGCTCGTCAGGAACAACAGCACAAGCTGGAGAATGATCGCCACCAGCCCGGGCACGAAGAAGTGCGCGCTCTCCAGCGCCGGGTTGAACAGGAGCCGCGTCCGCGCGTCGATCGGTATCGCCGGCCGTCCGCGCGCGTCGCGCGCCACCGCCACCTGCAGCGATTCCCCGACGCTTCGCCCGCGCTGCATCGACAGGTTCAGAGCCAGCAGGCTCATCACGTTCTGTGCGGTGGTGGCCACCTGTGAGTCGCTGCCATCCACGAGCACCTGCACGTCAGCCTGCTCGCGCCGCAACAGCCGGTCCGAGTAATCCGCCGGGATCAGCACGCCGACCTTGGCGCGCCCCGACGTCAGCGCCCGCCGGAACGCCTCGGCGTCATGGACCCGCGCCCGCACCGTGAACGTCCGCGTCGCCTCCATCGCCTCAACCAGCCGGCGACTCTCCTGCCGGCCGTCGAGATCCAGCAGCACGGTCGGGATGTGCTCGATCTTCACCCGGATGGCGTAGCCGAAGATGATCAACTGCATCGACGGCACGACCAGCGCGAAGAAGATCGTCATCCGCTCGCGGCGCAGATGCGAGAATTCCTTCAGCAGAATGGCCCAGAACCCGTTCATTCAGCCGCGCTGCTCTTCCAGCGAGCGACTCATCCACACGAACACATCCTCCAGGCTCGGCTCGATCGGCCGCGCCGACGCCCCACCCTCGGGCGAGACCGCCGACGCCAGCGCCTCCGCCGTCCAGCCCGCGTCCATCAGGACGTGCAGGGCGGTTCCGAACAGCGTGGCGTCGCGGAGCCCCGGCAGCGCCCGCGCCCGGGCCAGCGCATCCGCCGCCCGAGGCGCGGTGACTTCAAAACGCCGCGTGCCGGCCGGAGTCACGTCCGATCGCGCCTTGAGCGCCCCAGGCTCACCCGACACCAGCAGCCGCCCGGTGTGGATGTAGCCCACGTGCGTGCAGCGCTCCGCCTCGTCCATGTAGTGAGTCGTCACCAGCATGGTCACGCCACGGTGCGACAGCTCGAAGAGCAGATCCCACAGATCGCGCCGCGCGACCGGGTCGATCCCCGCCGTCGGCTCGTCGAGGAAGATCACCTCCGGCTCGTGGATCAGCGCGCAGGCCAACGCCAGTCGCTGCTTCCACCCGCCGGAGAGCTGACCGGCGAAGCGTTCGGCGTACGCGCCCACGCCCGTCAGGTGCAGCACGGCCTCTTCGCGATCGCGCTGGCGCGCCGCCGAAAGCCCGTAGATGCGCCCGTAAAACCGCAGGTTCTCCATCACCGTCAGGTCGCCGTACAGGCTGAAGCGCTGCGACATGTAGCCGATGCGCCGTTTGATCGCCTCCGGGTCGCGGCGCACGTCGATGCCCACCACCGCCGCCGCGCCGCCCGACGGCCGCAGCACGCCGCACAACATGCGGATCAGGGTCGACTTGCCCGAGCCGTTCGGGCCGAGCAATCCGTAGATCGCGGCCCGCGGCACCGACAGTGTCGCGCGGTCCACCGCCAGCACCGGCCCGAACCGCCGCGTCAGCCCGTCGGCGCAAATGACCGCCCCGGTCGCGTCCATGACCCTACCGCTCTCCGGAGTCGAAATGCACGTCGACCGCCGTGCCGACCCTCAGCGGAACGGTCGCATCGTTCAGCGTCACCTTGATGCGAAACACCTGCTCGCCGCGCTCCTGCGGCGTCTGCACGTTGCGCGGCGTGAACTCGGCTTCCGTGGCGATGAAGGTCACGCGCCCCTCGAATCGCCCCGCGCCACCGACGACCGACGAGACCCGCGTCGGCCCGCCCAGCCGAACCGCGTCGAGTCGTGCCTGCGGGACGTAGGTCCGCACCCACAGACGCGCGTCGTCGATCAACGTCACGCTGGGTGCATTGGCCGTCACCAGATCGCCCGGATGCAGGTCGATCGCTTCCACGACGCACGCCGCCGGCGACGTCACGGTCAGTTCCCCGAGGCGCACCTCGATGGCCGCGGCCTGCGCCCGCGCCGCGTCGACCGCCGCCGCCGCCCGGGCCACGTCCTCAACGCGGTAACCGCGCTCCAGCATCGACAGCGCCGCTTCCGCGCCAGCCAGCGCGGCCTCCGCGCCGGCGATGTCCTCCTTGCGCGTGCCCTCTTCCAGCAGCGACAGCTCCTGCTCCGCGGCCGTCGCATCGGCCGTCGCCTGTTTGAGCGCCCGCACGACGCGCTCCAGTTCGATCTGCGCTGCCTGCGCATCGCGGCTCAGGCGCGTCAGCCGGGCGTGCTCCGACTCCGCCAGCGTCAGCGCGGCCTTCGCCGACGCGACCCGCGCCCGCGCGATCTCGATCTCCTGCCTGCGCGGTCCGGCCTTCAGCTTCGAAAGCACGGCCGCCGCCTGATCGCGACGGGCCCGCGCTTCGCTCACTTCCTCAGGCCGGTACCCGGCCTTCAGGCGGGCGTGCTCCGCCTCGGCTCGCGCCAGCTCGGCCTGCGACGCCGCCCATTGCTGACGGAGATCGAACGGATCGATACGATACAGCACCTGCCCCGCCGAGACGCGCTGGCCCTCGCTCACGAGCACTTCCGTCACGCGGCCGCCGACACGGGACCCGACGCGGATCTGGTCGGCCTCGACAAACCCGGACACCACCAGCGGCGCCGCCCGGCCCTGCCGCCAGTAGAGCCAGCCCACCACCACCGCCGCAAACAGGACGACCAGCGCCAGCGTCACCGTCAAGGACACGCCGGGCGAGGCGCGCCATTCACGCAGCCGATGAACCGCCATCGCGCCTCCCGCACGAACACCGCCGGCGCGACCATCGACGCCGGCCGCGCGATGGGCGCATCATCGCCGCTGGCCGCGCATCCCGCCACGCGCGCCTGCTCGACGCGCCGGAAGACCGGGAATGCAACCGAATCGCTACGGCAGCGCCAGGATCTCGTCCAGGATGCGCTGATGCACGTGCCGACTGGCGTCGACGCCCAGGTGCGTCACGCACCAGGCCGAGCGCGTCAGGTCATCGTTCTCAAGCCGTGTGAAGGTGTTGCCCTCGGCCGCCACGACCGGCTGGCCCGGCAGAATCCACGGCGCCACCTCGAAGATCGGCCAGGGGATGTAGAAGTGCACGCACTTGGCCACGTTGTCAGGCACCGGCGGCGGAATGGTTGCATCCACCGGGAACAGCAGCGCGACCGGAATGCCGCGGAGTCTGAGCACTTCGGCGATGCGAATGATGCAGTCGCCGCCGAAGCTGTGCCCCACCATGACGATCTGTTTCGGCTCGCGCGATCCGAGATAGGCCGATGCAATCCGGTCGGCGACGCGCTGCCATTCCGAGTCCGAGTGGGAATAGGCCTCGATGCCCAGTCGGCTCAGGTCGCGCGCCAGCGAGTCCATGCCGCGCGACGAGACGTCGAACGCCCCGCGCAACGTGTGGACCACGACGTGCGGCATGACCGTCCGCGCGCCATCTCCGGCATCCGGCCGCAGCCCGACGCCATCGCAGAGACTGTTCGGCAAGTCATCGGCCAGCGTGCCGAACACCGTCGGAAACGAATTGCAGCCTTCAGCCCCCAGCACGGCCGACACCATGGCGACAGCGACCGCCGCGAGTCGTCGCCCCGCTCGTCGCGCCATCATGAACCGTACCCTCCTTCGAGGCCCATACGGCACCCCCGCCATTCTGCACGGCCTCGATGTATCACAATAGGCCGCGCCAGGCGAGCCCAGCGCGCCCATTTCGCGCCTGCGGGTCCGCAAGCGGCCCGGTCGCGTTCAGCCCGGATGTTCTCGGAACCGGAGCGGCGCGCCTGCCTCGAAACGCCGCGTTCCCGGGCTTGGCCGGGTCAATTCGGACCTGGTTATCAGGGTGGACCCTTCCGGGATCGCGAAGCTTCCAGCGCCGCGCGCGAGTCTTCGCGCCGCGGATCGAGCCGCATCGCCTGCTCGAAGGCCGACTCCGCCGGTTCGTGACGACCGCGCAGCGCCTCCGCCACGCCCAGGTTGTGCCACGCATCGGCCCACGCCGGCCGCAGACGGGCTGCCCGCTCAAACGCCGCCGCCGCCTCATCGATCCGCCCCAGACCCAGCAGCGCGTTGCCCATGTTCAGATGCCCTTCGGCATAGTCCGGCTCATCCGCCGCCAGCCGCTCGAACAGCACCAGCGAATCCGCCAGACGGCCCTGCCGCGCCACGGCGGTCGCCAACCCGCGGCGAGCGACCCGGTCCGCCGGCTCGATCGTCAGCGCGGCGGTGCAGGTCGCTTCCGCCTCGCGCAGCCGGCCGAGCCCCATCAACGCGTTCGCTCGACCGGTCAGCGCACGCACGTACGACGCGTCGCCCGCCAGCGCGGCCTCGTACCGCGCCAGGGCGTCCTCGAAACGGCCCTGTCGCTCGAGCACGTCGCCGGCGCACACCAGCGCCTCGACGTCCCCGGGCGACCGTTGCAGCGCGCGCTCCGCCTCTGCCAGCGCCTCGGCATATCGCCCGGTCTCCGACAGCGCCGCCGCGTGGTTCACGTATGACTGCGCCTGCGTGTGCCGCGCGTGCAGCACGCGCAGGTTGCATGCCACGGCGGCCAGCGCGCCACACGCGACCGCCGCGATGCGAGTCCCGCGATCCGGCCGCTCGCCATCCGGCCGGATGACTCCGGCCGGCATCGCGCGGCCGGCCCCCGACGGCGCGCCGCGCCGGCTCACTTCCGCGCGGCTGGTCGATCGCTGACCGCGCCACCGGCGAAACTCGTCCCAGAGTCCGACCGCTCCCGCCGCGGCGGTCAGGCACAGCACCGGCAGCATGACGGCCCGATAGCGGGCGAACACGACGAAGACCGCGACGGCCAGCGCGTTGAGCGCCAGCCATGCCCACAGGAACCACACCCGCCGCCAGTGCGGCGCGGCCCACACCGCGCCGAGGATTCCCAGCGGCGCCAGCGCGCCAAAGTGCATCGCCGCGTCCAGCGCCCGGAGCACGCGCGAGCGTTCACGGTACAGGTAATAATCCTCCGCGTCGTACGCCTCGTAGGCGTTCCACGTCGCAAGCCACTTCTTCCATTGCAGGCGAAGCCACTCACCCGGATGGGCGCGAACCCAGTCGAGCCCCAGCCGCAGGTAGTGGTCCGAGACCTCGGCCGCGTTCAGGCTGCGGCCGGCGGCGCGCTCCGCCGCGCGCACCCAGGCGCGCTGCTCGGTCTCGCCGCTGCCCGCGCCGCGACGCAGCGCCACGTAAGTGCCGCTGGCCTCGCCGCTGTTGCCCATCCAGAAGTTCTGCCCCAGATTCGGCGTCGATAACGCCCACGACCCCAGTACCAGCCGGTTTCGAACCACCCACGGTGAAACGACCAGCGCCCACGCCGCCACGCAGCCGATGACCGCCACCGCGCCCGCCCGTCCGCCGCGCCCCGGCCGAGCCTGGCCGGTCGCGCGGGCCGTGACCGCCAGCCAGACCGCCACGAGCGGCACGACCGCCAGCGCGTGCTGCCGCGTCAGCGTCAGCAATCCGAGCACGACGCCGATCGCGACCGACCGCGCAGCGCCGCCGCTCCGGCCGTACGCCGCCATCCACCACAGCAGGGCGGCGGTGAGGAAGATCTCGAGCGATGTCTTCTGGATCAGGCCGTCGAAGAAGATGGCCGCCGGGCACACGGCCAAGAGCAGCCCGGCCGCCGGGCCCGCCCGCGCGCCCACCCACCACCGTCCCGCGCCCACCGCCAGCCCACAGGCCGCCGCGCCCAGCGCCGCCTGCACCAGGCGAAGCGCCCACCACGGTTCCGGACCTGCCGGCCACATGACGGCCGCGACGAGGTAGGCATAGAGCGGCGCGTGCACGAAATCAGCCGGCCCGCGCCAGTCGCCGGCCACGATCCCCCGGGCGCGCTCGACGTACACGTGGGCGTCGGAGATGGGTGAATCGAAGAACCCCAGCGCGCGGACATCAGTGAGAAAGGCAAGGCGAACCGCGAACGCGAAGCAAACAATAGCTGCCGGAACCCAGCGCCCCCATCGACCATCCCCGCCGGCCACCCGATCGTCGCCTGCCATCGCGCCCACGCCGCGGGAGCATATCGCAACCAGCCCTCCGGCCGAACCCGCGCCGCCGGCGGCGGAAGAGGTCGAAGAAGTAAAACGTTCCCCTCCCGTCCGCAGCTGAAAAAGTCCTGAGACAATGAGCTTGACACGCGGCGCCAAAGGGGGGCACGATGCACCTCGGATTGGGGAGGTTAAAGAGATAAACTTGGGAGAACCGCGCGAGCGACCCGCAAGGCCAACTTGGCCTATGCCATGGGCGACCACATCATGCTGCGTTGGGTGTTCATTACCTGTGAATCCGCATGGCTTCGAAGAAGCGTGACGGAATTCAACGGAGCAAGCGACTCAAACAAGCGGGATGTCCGTAGGTATCCATGTCCTTTCGGGATCGCCTGTTGGAAGCAAGGGTGCGTCCCCGGTTTCGAGGAAAAACTGTGCGGATTCTGATTCTGATCTTGGCGTGCCTGGCCGGCCAGATCGAGGAAACGAAGCTCCTCACCGCCGAGCAGGTGCGAGCGTTGGAACTCCGGCACGACGAGATGGAACGCCGCATCGCAGAGATCAACGGCCGGATCTCGGCCGCAAAGAGCCGGGGCTTGCCCACGGAGCAGCTCGAGCAAGAACTTTCAGCCGCGGAGAAGGAACTGTTTGAGTTTACCCGCGTCAAGGATGATGATCCGCTCTTCCCCTTTCTGACGCAAATCGACGAAGTCCATACCGCCATTCGGCGACTTCGCAAAGCCAGTCCGACGCCAGAGGAAGCCAGGCAACTGACTTCCTTTCTGGAGCTCGACCTCGGTCTGGGGAGGGCGAACCATCGGGTTCGAATGCAGGCGCTGAAGACCATCGAGGAAATGTGTTACTCTCCGGCTATCTCCGCATCAGCAAGAAGGGTGTTCAGGGACAGTCTACTCGATTATCGAACAAAGGGAGGAGGATCGGCTGAGCCCCGGAGCATGATGATGCTGGCGGAGGCCCTGCTATTGGCATCGGACCAGGGAGACCGGGAAGCCGAAAGCGAAAGCGCTGCCCTCGCCGAGCAAGCTCTGGCCTGGAACAAGCGGTTGGGTTTTCATGCCGAGTCGGAGTTGTGGGAGGAAAGACTTGCGCATCTCAGGGAGTACCGGCCTGCGAATGTGACGAGTAATGACGAAAGACAGGCTTTCAATCTGATCTTCGCCGTTGGCAAGTACACGGATGTCGAGGTGGCGTACCTTGATGAGGCAGCGCAGGCCGCCCTCTCCGAGAAGCTGCCTCCAGAAGTGCGTGGCAGGTTGCTCTCCCACCTCCTCCGGACCTATCGGCGGATCCTCAAAGGCCCCGAAGGGAAGCGAAGGGACGTGCGTGACTGCCTGGACCAACGGGTGCTCCTGATAGCGCAACAGCAGAAGCTCACGGATGAGCAATGGCGACTATGGGAGGGGGTGGTAACGCTTCTCAGACCGTATACTCCCGAAACAAGAAGGTTCATCGAGGAACACAAGCACGAAGACACGGAACGTGGAAAAAGGTGCCGTCGGCTCCTGCGGTAACGAATTGGCGGCGGCACGGCCGCAGGCAACAAGGTGCGCGTCGGGGATCGGACAGGCACCTTCTCGAATACCACGCGCGTGGGCGGCGATACGCTACCTTTCCACCTCTGCCCTTGGGCTGCCGCGCGGGCGTTGAGGGGTGAATCGTCACCCGGGACGGGCGGCGGTGCGGCGCGGCCGGTGGCAGGGCAAGCTTCGAATACATGGGCCGGACGCTGATCTTTTACTGGTGGTGGGTCATCCTCGCGGTCTTCGCATTTGAGCGCATTCGTACCCGCTGGCGGGCGGCGATGTTCATCCCGATTCCAGCCATCGCCGCCATGACCGGGTATTGGATCGGGAGGACACTCTACTAACCCGCGCGGCGGATTCCCGAACGAATTCGCCGCGTCGCTCGAACCCCGTCGGACACGGGGCGTAGAGATAGACGATGATGACGGACCGCTTCAATGCGATGACCGGCGGCGGCGATCGCACCCGCCTCGTGCCGGCAGTCGACCTCTCAACCGCGCGGCGGCCGGATGCGACGTTGCGGGATGAAACGGATGCGAACCAGGCGTCCGTCCGGAAGGCGATGCAGCACCACCGACGCGCGGGTCAGCCACAGTCCGCGGCGGATGGCCTCGCGCTGCGAGGCTTGCGACTCCGCGGACAGCAGCGCGAACGGCCGGGACGGCGGTTCAACGTCCCAGGCACCCGCGTCCAGGGCGTCAGTCAGTCGCCGATCAGGCGACCATCTCCATGCCTTCATCGTGAAAGCGCCTCCGCAGGCGCTCGATCACGTCCTTGTGAATCTGGCTGACGCGCGACTCGGACAGGTTCAGCACCAGCCCGATCTCGGCCATGGTCAGCCCTTCGTAGTAGTAAAGGACGAGCACGAGCCGCTCTTCGCGGTTCAGCCCGCGCGTGATGTACTCGGTCAGCAGCTTGCGCGAGACGCGGTTGGCCGGGTCGGCACACTTGGCGTCCCTGAAGTCCCAGCCGCCGCCGGTGCCGCGGCCGCGGTCATCCTCGCCCTGCACGGCCGACAAGTGCACCTCGCGACCGAGGCGCGACAGGCGCGACAGCTCGGCGAAGCGCTCGGCCGGAATGCCCATGCCGCTGGCCAACTCCTCCTCGGTCGGCGGCCGGCCGAGGTCGGCGTCCATGCGCTCGCGGACATTCATGCGGCGCTTCTCGAAGCTCCGCACGGTGCGCGACTGGCCGTCGAGCGACCGCAGCCAGTCCACCACCGCGCCATGGATGCGCTGCTGACAGAAGGTCTCGAACTTGGCCTTGTGCTTCGGGTCGAAGGCCTCGACCGCCTCGATCAGCCCGTCGTAGCCGGCCGAGCAGATCTCATCGTAGCTCACCTGCGCCGGCAGCTTCTGGGCGAGCCGCGCCGCGAGCATGTGCACCAGCGGACGGTAGTGGTCGACCAGCTCGTTGCGGAGCCGGACCTCCTGTGTCCGAAGGTACCGCTTCCAGAGGCGATCAGCCGGAGGCTTGGTCGTCTTCATGTCGAACACTCCTTTGTTCAGTGATCATCGATTCGCGCAATGCGAATCCGCGTCCGTGCACGGAATGTGAAAGAAGAAGGTGAGCTGCGGGGAACCGATCGTGCGTGGGTCGTCCAGCGTCCATGCCGGCCTTCACATCACGGCGAGTGGGCGATTCCGTTACGCCCGAGAAGCACGATGAAATGTACCACACCTCGGGCCGAACGCCAGAGGCAATCTGAAACTTTTTTCGGCCATTTTCTGCGCGTCCCAGAAATGTTTGTATTCGGCGCGCGCGGCGGGCGGCTAGCGCGAGACCATGAGGACGACGTTGATGATCAGTGAGACGACCAGCAGCGCCGCGATGGTGATGACCAGGTTCCATCCCGGTCCCGACGGCGCATCCGGCGCCTCAACCACCGCGCCGCCAGCCTGGTGAGCGCCGTCGGCGAGTTGCGTCAGCAGCCCGGCGTCATATCGGTGACGCGCAATAGGTGGTGGTTCATCCCGCAGGACTGCCTCAAGGTCTTGGATCAGGTCGGCCGTCGAGGCGTACCGGGCGTTGGGGTCCTTGGCCATCATGGTCTCGATCACCTCGGCCACGCCGGACGACAGCGACTTGTTGAGGTGGTCGGGGGGCGTCAGTGGCTCCCGGAGGTGCTTGTGCATGACGGCCGACGGGGTCGGACCATCGAAGGGCACCCGGCCGGTCAGCATGTGGTAGGCCGTCGCCCCCAGCGAGTAGATGTCGGAGCGGAAGTCGATATTGAGCTCCCCGCGGATCTGCTCCGGGGCGATGTAGTAGGGTGTCCCGTAGGCCCGACCGGCCTCGGCCATGGCGGCCGCGACGTCGCTGGCCTCGCGGGCCAGACCCATGTCGGCCAGCTTGGCCACGCCGCGCGACGTAATCATGATGTTCTTGGGCTTGACATCGCGGTGGATCAGCCCGCGATGGTGGGCATGATCGAGGGCCTGCGCGACCTGGAGAATGATCCGAAGTGCGTCCTTCTCGGGGAATGGCTTGTTCTTCACCAGGTCGTCGTAGACGGTCTTGCCGTCAATGAACTCCATCACGAAATAGTGAAAGCCGGCGTGCTCGCCGACGTCGATGGCCTGCACGATGTTGGCGTGGTTGAGCTTGGCCGCCGCGCGACCCTCCTTGTAGAAGCGCTCGACGAACTCGCGGTTTTCGCTGAGTCGCTTCGGCAGCACCTTGATGGCCACGATGCGGTCGAGCGACAACTGCTTGGCCTGATAGACCGTCGCCATCGCTCCCGCGCCGACCCGCTTGATGATCTGGAAACCCGGAATCTGCTGGGCCGGCCGGGTCATCGAGTCGTCCATCGACCGCGCCAGGCGCTTGGCCTGTGAGGCGGTGATGAATCCAGTCTGGACAAGCAGGTCCACCAGCGAGACCTGCCGGCCCGCCGCGGCCAGTTCCTTCTGCTTCGCCACGCACGCGGCCACCTCTTCCGGCGTCGCCAGGCGCTGCTCGGTGACGACGCGCCCGAAGTAGCTCTCGTCGGAGTGGTCGCGCGCCAGCGCGCCGGCGACGCTGTCGCCCGGAGTCGATCGCGCGGGAGCAGGCTGGGGCGATGACATGGCGGCTCTTTACTCTATGGATCGCCGAAACTTGAATCAATTGACCGGCCGCAGTCTGAGGGCGAGGGTAACCCGTCGTCCCGACCATCGTCAACCGCCGGGGGCTCGCGCCTATCGGACGGTGCATCCGCCAAGGCGACGCCGTACACCATCTCGGCGACATCTCGCAGCTCAGAGATGAACTCGCCGCGCGTCCGCATTCGACCATCCGGGCGCCGGCCGTAGTCCGGCGACACCGCTGCGCCTGCCGGCTCGCCCGCCGCGCCGCCGGGCGCGTGGGCACCGGCTTCGGCACGAGCCGACTTCTGGTGGTGGCGCTGGGCGGACCGCAGGGCCTCGGCCCGGACGAGGTTGGCATACGCCGCCATCAGCCGGGCCAGGTCGCCCGGCGACAGATCACCCTCGGCCAACCGCTGCCGGCAGTGATGTCGAAAAGCCCGCGCCACGGGCGTGCCGGCCTTGCCGCGAAGCGCCGGTCGCGCCGGACTCGACCGCTTATTTCGTGCAATGCTCATGTGCTCCCCCCTTTGCTCAGACCGCCGAGGACTGCTCGACGTTTCCATGTCTGATCCGGGCCCAGCGCGCCCCCGGCCGCCGCGCGGCGCGTGGATGTAAACATGCAAGATACTTTGCTGAATGAAGATATAAGCGCGCTGGCGGCGATGTGGGGGCGCTACATCCGGCGCAGCGCACCGGCCGGGCCCTCGCGCGAGTCACGTCGCGCCGCGCGGCGTTCGTCCTCGTGCTCCATCAGCAGCAGGCTGCCCAGGTGGAGGCGATAGACGACGTGCGGCGCCAGATCGACCCGGGTCGAGAAGCCGGGCGGGCAATCGGCCGTCATGGCATAGGCCTCGACGCCGCCGACGCAGACCCGGGCGACCGCGTGCCGCTGATCGCCGACCCTGAACATGGCTGCGAGCGATACCGAGTCCAGCGCCTCACCCGGCGCGACCTGGGCCAGCATGCGGAGGACGTCGTCGCGCGGGTCATAGTCGTGGCCGTCGGTCTGGGCAACGCCGAGCACCAACATGAACCTTGTTCCGAGATGGACGCGGAACGCGTCGTCGACTGACAAGCCCCAGCGCGGGTAGTAGTTCGGCTCGGTCTGGCCCACGACCACCCAGAACTCGGCCGACTCGCCGCCGCCCGGCGCAGCCGTGAACGGCAATACGGCGACGCGGCCATCGCCTTCCAGCACCGCGCCGTCGAAGAAGGCGGCCTCGCCGAGTTCGCGTGGCGCGTGCGGGCCGAACTGCTCGCGGAGGTAAGCCAGCGCGAACTCGCGCCACAGCGGCAGGGTCGCGGCATCGGGTGGAGTGTTCGGACGTTCGACGCTCATGCCGCCCGCTTTCGTACCCGGCGATGCGACCCGCTGCCGGCGCGCGGTTGTCGGTGCGACGCGGCCTTCACGGCTTGAAGTGCGTGGCCAGCAGCGCGTCGATCTCGGCCTTCAGCGCCTGGCCGCGGGCGCGGGTGTCGGCGGCCGCCCGCCGGAATTCGTCGGCCCGCTTCGGATCGCGAAAGCCCGGCAGGTTGATCAGCACGTTCAGGTAGGCGCTCTCCAGCGCCGCGAACGCCATCAGCCCGGCCACGCCGGCGTCGGAACGGCAACTGGCCTTCGACTTCTCCAGCCCGGCGCGGGCCAGCTCGAGCACAGCCAGCGATTCTCGCATGGTCTCGAGCGGCGCACTGGTTGCCGCAACCTGGGCCTCGTCGCTGCGTCGCGGCTTGTCCGGGTCGTTGTCCGGCAGCTTCATGGCCGCCATGACCGCGTCGAACGCCTGGGCATCCTTCGTCACCAAGGCAGCCAGTCGGCCGACGAGGGCGTCGGCTGGCGCGATCAGATCGTGCAACGGACCCGGCTCGGCCTTCTTGTCGTTGAGCCGCGCGACCATGGCGGCCATGGCGGCGCCCAGCGCGCCGGCGTAGGCGGCCACCGAGCCGCCGCCCGGCGTGGGCGTCCGCGCTGCACACGACTCGAGGAAGCCCGCGGTGGTCTCGGCCTCCAGCAGGTGTGTCTCGAGAATCTGCTTGCGGTCCCAGCGCTCGATCTGAAGGTAGTACTCGGCCACGTCGGACAGCGCCGCGAGCGGCACCAGCCCGACCACCTCCGAACTCGTCACGCTGACGCCGTAGCGCTCGGCCTCGCGCTTCACCGTCTCGAACACGCGGAACATGGGTGTCTTGGCCGGGTTTGTCAGGTTCATCGAGACCTGCACGCAGTGCCGATCGGCGATCTCGAAGCCCGCGGCCTGGACGTAACGATAGCCGCCGCTCGAGAAGCGGATGCCGGCGGCGATCTTTCGGGCGACTTCCTTGTCCGTCGTGTTCAGGTAGATGTTGTAGGCAATCAGGAAATCGCGGGCCCCGACGGCGGTCGCTCCGGCGGTCGGATGAATGGCGTTGGGGCCGAAGTCCGGCGTGCGGGACGGGTCCTTGCCGATCAGGTCACGCAGACCCTCGAACTCGCCCTTGCGGATGTCGGGCAGATTCTGGCGTTCCGGCCGGGAGGCGGCGTAGGAATAGAGGTACACCGGAATCTTCAGTCGCGACCCGAGCTGCTCGCCGACCTGTCGCGCGAGGGCGACGCAGTCGTCCATGCTGACGCCGGAGACGGGCACGAACGGAATGACGTCGGTCGCGCCCATGCGCGGGTGTTCGCCCTTGTGGTGATTCAGGTCGATCAGCCGGGCCGCCTCCTCGGCAGCGTCGACCGCGGCGCGGGCGCAGGCGTCGGGCGAGCCAATGAAGGTGATCACCGCCCGGTTGTGGTCGGCGTCCATCTCGCGTGACAGCAGGCGCACGCCAGTGACGGCCGTGATGCGATCGCAGATGGCGTCGACCACCTCGCCGCGTCGGCCTTCGCTGAAGTTGGGGACGCACTCGACAATGCGGGGCATGGCCCACCTCCGCGCGGTAGGTTACGCGCGGCCGCCGGCGCGAGCAACGGCCGCACGCGGCGCCCGCGCCGCGTACGGCCGATCTTCAGCCGAGCCGACGGACAACGGCACCGCCGCGATCCGCCGCCGGCCGATCGGGAAGGTCTGGACGGTCGAATTGTCCCTGCGTCGCTACGACGCTGCGCCGGGCGAGCTCTTACCTTCCGGCTGCTGGGCCATGCGGACGAGGAGGCGACTCTCGGTTCGCTCCTTGCCGAAGTGGATCAGGGCCGGCGCCGACTCCTGAGTCAGGTTGAAGATGCCGGTTTCCATGACGACGTCGGGCTTGTCATCCGCCTTCCATGCGGCCCGCATCGACGACTTGTCAACTGAGCCGGTAACCGGCCGCGTCTGCTCGTTGATCGAGTCGTAGCAGGTGCCCGCGATGAAGCCGTCCTTGCTGACAGCCAGTTGCAGATAGTACTTGGGAGCGGAATTGTCATCGTCGTCGCGAGCGACCGCGAAGATGCCCAAGGGCATCCAGTTGTCAGCGAATTCCTGCATGGCCGCGTCCTGGTCGGGCGACGGCGCCGCGTCGCTCATTTCCGGCGGCGCGGGCACGTCGACACTGGCGTACTGCATGGCCTGGCCGGCGTACTCCTCCTCGGAGGCGAGCGGCTGGCCGTCCCTGTAGACGGTGCTGTTATCAATGTACACCGTGTCGCCATAGTCGTAGTAAACGGGAGTGTCGCTTCCGCTGCTCGCGAGGCCGACGCACCAACTGGTCAGCGCGGCCGCTGAGCTCGCGACCCCCCACCAGTAGCCCGGGGCGTAGCCATGCCAGCCCCAGAAGTTGCCCCAGCCGTGATAGGCGTTGGAGGCCGTCCAGCCGCGCGCGAAGCCGCGGCCGTAGGAGCCATATCCGCCGTATCCGCCGCCCCACCATCCGCCCGGCCGAGTCGCAACGCGATTGAAGTTGACATTGTTATATGAGAAGTCGCGGACGCTGCTGGCACGATTGCTGCGATAGTTGCCCCAGCCGACCCGATCGCCACGGGCCGGACGGTTCTGACGAATCCCGCTGCGGTCACCGACCCCGCTACGGTCGCCGATGCCGCCGCGATCACCGATTCTGCCGCGATCACCAACGCCGACCTGATTTCCCACGCCGCCACCGGGCCCGCCACCGGGGCGCATGAATCCGCTGCCGACCCCCTGCCGATTGGCCGGAAGCTGCGAAGGCCGACCGCCGCCGGGCCCGAGGCGACCGCCGCCGGGGCGTTGCGCGATGCCCGCGCCGGCGCCCTGGCTCGGCATGCCCAGGAAGTTACCGAGATCGCCGGACGAGGGCCGATTGCCGGCGCCGCCGGGGCGGTTCATTCCCGCCGAAGGTCGATCGAAGCCGCCACCGGGGCGATTCATGCCCGCAGAGGGTCGATCGAAGCCGCCACCGGGGCGGTTCATTCCACCGCTGGGACGATTCATCCCGCCGGACGGTGGGTTTATCCCGCCGCCGGGCCGACTCATTCCACCGCTCGGACCCGAAGGCCGACTGAACGATGGCGTTCGCCCGCCCGGCGAGGCCGGACGCGGCGCGGATCCAGCCCGCGAGTGAGAGGGTGAGCCGCCCCCGCCGCCAGAGCGACTGAAGGACGGCGAGCGACCGCCGCCACCTGAATGACTGCGCCCACCGCCGCCGGAGAAACTCCGTCCGCCGCCACCGCCACGGCCGCCGCGCGCATCAGCCGAATCGACACTGACCCATACGAACGCCACGAGCGCGACGAGAATGCTGCGTTTCATTACTTGTTCCCTCCGCTGACGGCCTGAGCTTCGGGAACGCGGACCATCTTGACGTCGGTGACGTCGGGAAACATCTGACCGTCCACGTCGCGACTGGTTGACGACCAGGTGTACGTGTTGTCATCCACGCGGTGAAGCACGTTGACGGCCGACGCCCGGGCCCCGTCGGGCAGCGTACCCTTGGCCAGGATGATCCAATCGTCGCCGCGCGGACTCCAGGTGCTCTGACTGAATCCGCCGTCGGAGTCGAACACCCATGAGCGAACGATGCGGTCGGCCGCGTCCCAGCCGATGACCTCGGTGATTTCCAGGGGAGCGCGGTCCTCCTCCTTGACGACGAACGTGCGGATGATGAACCGTCGATTCGGGTCCCATCTGCACGCGCTGGTGATCTCCACATCGTTCTCGGCGTCGCGCCACGACCCGAGCAACCAGGCGATGTCATCCAGCGGGCCGGCGCTGGTCGAGCCTTCCGCCGTGACGTCGGGGCCGACGGAGGTCATCAGCCACTTGCCATCCGGCTGCTTGGCGTGAATCGCCCGGTATGACACGGTCAGCGTCTCGCCCTTCGGCGGCGTCATCGTCACTGTGCCAATCTCGATCGCACGAGACTTCGTAAAGCGGATCGACTTGATGTCGATCGTCATCTTCGTTCCGGGGTGGGCCGCGAGATTCGCCGCCAGCGCCTTGCGAATCTCGTCGCGGCCGGTGATCACAGGCCCCTCGCCCTCGTCATAGAGTGCGTCCTTGGCATAGAACGCCGCCAGGGCGTCGGCGTCTCCGCGATTGAAGGCCTCGGCGTACTTGGCGGCGGCCTCGCGGATGGCCTTCTCGTCCTCCGCGTGCGCCGACGCAGCCGGTGCGGCCGATACCAGGCCCAGAACCAAGGTCGCAATCATCAATTCGATTCGGATCATTTGAGATCTCCCAGCGGGCCGGTGATATGGGACGCGCTTGGTAGTATATGCCCACCGGGAGCACTTCACACCTTCACTCCTGCAATAGCGCCTGAGCGGCCGCCGTGAGCGAGGAAATGGCCGCCGGCCGCACCCATCCACGCGCGGCCGGGACGAGCGCCGGCGCGAGGCAGTCTGCTCCGAGATCCCCGACCCGATCGTGAGGGGAAGATGACGGGGTTTGCGGGCGGATTTCGTACTGCCTGACGACGGGTGGTTGCAGCGTACGGCCGAGCCGGGACGCAATCCATTCAAATGCAACCGGTTACGTTCCATCGCCGAGGGCCGGGGAGGCCCGTTCGGAGGAGGTCGATCATGTGCGGAGCATGGCAGCGCAGCAGGCGGATGGCGAGTGAGCGGGTGGGCGGCGGGCACGGCACTCGCGTTGCGTGGCCGATAGTCGCGGTCGGGCTGGTGGCACTGCTGAGCGGCGCGAGCGTAGGGCAGGCGGCGACAATCCACGTAGACGCGAGCGCGAGCGGTGCGAACGACGGCACGTCGTGGGCGAACGCCTACACCGATCTGCGGGCGGCGCTGATCGCCGCTGCCTCCGGCGACAGCATCTGGGTCAAGGCGGGAACGTACAAGCCCACGACCGGCACCGATCGAACGCTGAGCTTCCCGCTCAAGAGCGGGGTGCGGGTCTACGGCGGCTTTCCGGCCGGCATGGCGAATCCGACCTTCGCGGACCGCAACTATGCCGTGCACCAGACGGTGCTGAGCGGTGAGATCGGCTCGCCCGGCAACGTATTCGACAACAGCTTCCACGTCGTGGCGGCCTCGGGCGTGAACAACCTGGCGTGCCTCGACGGGTTCGCGATCGTGGGCGGCGCGGCGACGGGCTCTCCGGGCAACCAGACGAACCTCGGCGGCGGAATCTTCATCAGCAACAGCACCTGCCAGATCAGCAACTGCGCCATCGGACAGAACCGCGCATTTGTGGGCGGCGGCGTCTTCATCGACGGCGGCATCGGCCCGGGGCCGCGGCTGGTGAACTGCCTGATTGGTCAGAACACGGCCAGCGCCGGCGGCGCGGCCGGCGGCGGCCTGGCGTTCAGCGGCGCGTCGCCGACGATGATCAACTGCACGGTGGCGAACAACACGGCCGGAAACCTCGCGGGGGGCATCTTCGGCGAAGCAGGCGGGACACTGACGATCACGAATTGCATTGTGTGGGGCAACACCGCGCCGAACTCGCCGGGCATCTCGGCCCTGAGCGGCTCGACGTTCGACATCACCTACAGCAACGTGCAGGGGCGGCCGGGCGGGACAGGGAACTTCAGCGCCGACCCGCGGTTCATCTCGAACGACCCAGTCAACCCGAACCCGCGGCTGCTGCCGACGTCACCGTGCGTCGACGCCGGTCTGAGCACGGCGCTGCCGGCGGACGCGTTCGACGTGGACGGCGACGGCGACAGCGGTGAGCCTTTTCCGCTGGACGGCGACCGCAACGCGCGCGTCGTGGGCGGTTCGGTGGACATGGGGGCGTGGGAATCGCCGAACCCGATGCCGCCGCCCGCGCCGCCGAGCAACCTGACGGCCATGTCGGCAGGGATGTCGCAGATCAACCTGTCGTGGAACGCCAGTCCGTCGGCCGGCACGGTGGGCTACCGGGTCTATCGGGCGCAACTCCCGGACGTGATGCCGGCGACGGCGACGCTGGCGGGCACGACGTCGGCGACGAGCTTTTCGGATACCGGGCTGACCCCGGGGTTCGCGTACTACTACGTGGTCGCGGCCTATGACGCGAACGGCGGAGAGTCGATCCCGTCGAACGAGGCGGACGCCATCACGTCGGGCGTGGTGGGCGTGCGATACGTGAACGCGGCGGCAACTGATCGCGGGGACGGCACGACCTGGGCGACCGCGTTCCGCGAGTTGCAGGACGCGATTGACGGCGCCGGGGCGGGCATCCAGATCTGGGTGGCCGAGGGCACCTACAAGCCGGACTTCGACGTGGCCAGTGGACAGCATGACGGCGATCGCACGCGGAGCTTCGTGCTGGCGAGCGGCGTGTCGATCCTGGGCGGATTCCCCGCGCCGAGCGCCGGCAATCCGAACCCGACGCCGGCGCAGCGCGACCCGACGGTGCACGAGACCATTCTGTCGGGCGACCTGAATGGCGACGACAGCGATTTCGCCAACATGGGGGACAACAGCAAACACGTGCTGACGGCGGACAACACCAACGGCGCGGCGCTGCTGGACGGCGTGATCGTCGAAGGGGGCAATGCCGACGGGCCGTCGCAGGCGGACCAGAACGGTGGCGGGCTGCGGATGATCGACGGCAGCGCGCGTGTGGTGAACTGCACGTTTCGGCGCAACCAGTGCTACGGCTACGGCGGTGGCCTGTCGGCACTGCGCGGCGCTCCGGCAGTGGAGAACTGCGTCTTCAGCGGCAATCGCGGCGAGAACACGCTCAATGAGTTCCGGGCCGGCGGCGGCGCGCACTACGAACAGGTCACGGACTCGGCCCGCCTGTCGAACTGCACCTTCACCGGGAACGCCTCGCAGTGGGGCGGCGCGTTCGAGGCGCTGCAGACGAACTTCACCATGCGCCAGTGCGTGTTCGAGGGCAACGTGGCCGACAATGGCGGCGCGGTGCGCTTCAAAGAGGGCAGCCCCAAGGTGCTGGGCTGCACGTTCCGCAACAACAACGTGCAGTTCTACATGGTGGGCGGCTGTTCGGACCGCCGTGGCGGCGCGATCTACGTACAGGACTCCAATGTCGAGCTGTGGAACTGTCTGATCCGCGACAACTTTGCCAGCACGGGCGCGTGCGGCGGCGGAGTGGGCGGGGCGATCTACGTATTCACGGGGCGGCCGAGACTGGTGAACTGCATCCTGGCCGGCAACGGAGCGGCTTCGCAGACGGGCGGCATGGCCGTCCGCTTCGGGGCAAGCTTCGACATGTTCAACAGCACGCTGACCGGAAGCTACGAGAGCAGCCAGTTTGCGCAGGGCCCGACGGCGCTGGACCCGGCCGACAGCGCGCCAACGGTCACCAACTGTCTGATCTGGGGCAACGCGCGGGCCTTCAACGGGCGGGCGATCGGCGCGAGCAACAGCATCGTGGTGAAGTACAGCATCGCCGAGAACATCAACTACAACGGGTTCAACGGCGGCGTCGGCAACATCACCGGCATCGCCTGGTCGCCGAGCTCCTTCACGCCGCTGTTCGACGCCGATTTCGTGCCGCTGGCCGGCTCGCAGCCGGTGGGCAACGGCAACGAAGCGCTGCTGCCGATCGACACGGTCGACATCAACAACAACGGCAACACGACCGAGCCGCTGCCGATCGATCAGGCCGGCGTGGCCCGCGTGATCCAGGGCCGGCTGGACATGGGCGCCAAGCAGTACGTCGTGCGCCCGCCGCCGCCGAACCCGCCGACAATGCTGACGGCGACGGCGGTCGGTCCGAATCAGATCGATCTGTCATGGACGCCGCCGAACAGCCCGGACGTGGCGAGCTACAGCGTGTATCGCTCGCGCACGCCCGGTGTGCCGGTCGCGCCGGCGAACCTGATCGGCGTGGTGAACGCGCCGCTCGTGAGCTTCAGCGACACGGACGTGCGCGACGGGTTCACCTATTACTATGTGGTGACGGCCAGGGACATTTTCGCGCAGACCTCGGGCGCGTCCAACCAGGCATCGGCGACGGCGATCAACATTCCGGACATCTGGCATGTGCGGCAGGGCGCCGCGCCGAACGGCGATGGGCGATCGTGGGCGACGGCGTTTCGCGAGCTGAACGAAATCTACGAGTACGCCGGCGCGGGAGACCAGGTGTGGGTGGCGGCGGGCACCTACCGCCCCGACTACGACCCGGCGACCGGGGCGTACACGGTCAGCAACGCCGCGAGCTTCATGTTGGTGACCGGCCTGGCGATGTACGGCGGATTCGCCGGGACGGAGACGTCGCTCGACCAGCGCGACGTGACGGCGAACGTCTCGCGGCTGTCGGGCGACCTGGGCGGCTCGACGCGCTCGCAACACGTGGTTCGCTCCAACGGCGTACCGGCGTCGGCCGTGCTGGACGGCTTCACGATCAGCGGCGGCAAGACGACCACCTTCAACTCGCCGGACGGCCTCGGCGCCGGGCTGCTGGTGACCGGCGGCGGCCCGACCATCCGCCACTGCACCTTCTCGGGCAATGAGACGATGTGGCAGTTCGGCGGCGGCGCGGCGGTGCATTCGGGCAGCGCCGTGTTTTCCAACTGCACGTTCCGAAACAACTCCGGCATCGCGGCGGGTCTCTATCTCGGCGCGGGCGAGTCGCAGGTGGTCGATTCGCTGTTCACCGAGAACTACGCTCTGGCCTATGCCGCCGGCATCACGATCAACGGCAACGCGACGGTTGAGCGCTGCCGCGTCATCGACAATCAGGGCGACTTCGATGCCAGCGGCGTGCACGTGCTCGGCGGAACCGCCACCATCCGGGCGTGCACGTTCGTCGGCAACCAGTTGAGCTTCTCCGGGGGCGGCGGCGGCGCGCTGACGCACCAGAGCGGCGTGCTCAAGGTGAACTACTGCCGGTTCTTCGGCAACGCCGCGCCGGCCGTGTTCTCGAACACCAGCTTCCCGCTGGACGCGACCAACAACTGGTGGGGCTGCAACGCCGGTCCGGGGCAGGCCGGCTGCGAGGGGGTCGGCGGCATCGTGAGCGCGATCACGACCGCTCCGTGGCTCGTGATGACGCACACGGCCAACCCGGACTACATCGCGGTCGGCACGGGGCAGTCGACGCTGCTGGCGGCGATCAACCGCAACTCCGACGGGCAGCCGATCGCACCGGCCAATCTCGGGGCGTTTTCCGGCGTTCCGATCGTGTTCGGCAACGCCGTGCTCGGCGGGCTCAGCAACGCAGCCACCGAATTGGGCGGCGGCGCGGCCATGGCGACCTTCAACGCCGGGCTGATTGCCGGACTCGGCAGCGCCGACGCCACGGTCGACAACCAGACCGTGACCGCGACCGTCCACATCGTCGATCCGCCCACAGTCTTGTGTCCGCAGAACCCGGTCGTGACCAGCGCGGCGGGTCAGTGCTTCGGGGTCGCGCCGGTGAGCGCCACCGCGACCGGTACGCCCGCGCCGGTGATCGAGTACCGCGTCGGCAACCAAGTGATTAATCCGGCGACCTACCAGTACCCGATCGGCATGACGCGGGTAGACGTGACCGCGTCGAATATCGTGGGCACGGCCGCGTGCAGCTACGACGTGACGATCCAGAATACCGCGCCGATCATCGGGCAGGGCACGAGCATCGGGTTCAACGTGCAACGAAACAGCGTCTGCCCGAGCCTGTCCAACCTGCTGACCCTCTCGGCCAGCGATCCGAACGGGACGCAGTCGGCCATGACGTGGTCGATCGCGTCACCGCCGGCGACCGGCTCGGCGACGTTCTTCAACGGCGCCAACACCGGCGCGGTGATCGCGGTGTGCTATCAGCCGGCGCCGAACCAGTCGGCGCCCGACCAGTTCGTGGTGCGCGTGGAGGACGAGTGCGGAGCGACGGCCGACATCACCGTCAACATGACGATCGACAATCGTCCGCCGGTCATCAACCAGAGCCTGACGGTGCTGAAAAACAGCACCTGCCCGAATCCGGCCAACGAGGTGCAGGTGGCGGCCAACGGGCTGGACACCGGCAGTGCCGGGCTGGCGTGGTCGATCATTACTCCGCCGATGACCGGCTCGGCCGGCTTCATCGGCGCGGCCAGCGGCCCGCTGGTGACGGTGTGCTACCAGCCGAACGCAGACCAGACCGCGCTGGACAGCTTCACGCTGGAAGTCAGCGATGGCCAGGGCGGCACGGCGCGGACGACCATCCAGGTCTCGGTGGTGGATGTGCTCGCGCCGACCATCACCATGCACCCGATGCCGCAGACCGCGTGCCTCGGCGGCACGGTGGTCTTCAGCGTGTCGGCGGTGGGCGTCGGTCCGCTCAGCTACGAGTGGCGAAAGGACGGAATGACGATCAGCGGGGCAACCGGTTCATCGCTGACAATCAACAACGTGTCGGCCGGCGACGCGGGCGATTATGACTGCGTGGTTACGAGCAACGGCGGCTCGACGCCAAGCAACGCGGCCACGCTGACGGTGCTGTCGAACCTGATGATCATCGATCAGCCGTCTGCCCAGACGGCATGCCTCGGCGGCTCGGCGGTTTTCAACGTGTCGGCGGCCGGCGATCCGCCGATCACCTACCAGTGGCGCAAGGGCGGAATGGCGATCAACGGTGCCAACAGCCCGACGCTGATGATCAACCCCGTGACGCCGGGAGACTTCGACATCTATGACTGTGTCGTCACCGGGTCGTGCGGCTCGATCAACAGCGCGTCGGCGGCGTTGACGGTACAGTCCGGCCTGATTTTCGTGCAGCAGCCGATGGGCGCCATTGTGTGTCCGGGCGGGCAGGTGACGCTGGTCGCCGCGGCAACGGGCTCGGGCACGATTGACTACCGGTGGCGCCGGAACGGTTCGCCAATCAACGGAGCGACGGGGCCGTCGTACACGATTCCGTCGGCGGGCGTGGGAGACGCCGGCAGCTACGACGTGGTAGCAACCGACGCCTGCGGCTCGCTCCCGAGCAGTGCGGCGGTCGTGACGGTCCAGAGCAGTCCGCAGATCACCGCGCACCCGGCCGGCCAGACGGTCTGCGCGGGCGGCTCGGCGGCGTTCTCGGTGACGGCGGTCGGTCCCGCGCCGCTGATGTACCAGTGGCGCAAGGGCGGAGTGGCGATCAACGGCGCCAACAGCCCGACGCTGATGCTGTCAGGCGTCGCCGCGGGCGACGGCGACCTCTATGACTGCCAGGTCACCAGCCCGTGCGGCTCGGTCAGCAGCCTTCCGGCGCGGCTGACGGTCCAGTCCGGCGTGCAGATCGTGCAGCAGCCGTCGGGCGCCAACGTGTGCCCGGGCGGCACGTTCAACCTCGTCGTCGGGGCGACCAGCACCGGCACGCTGACGTTCCAGTGGCGGAAGAACGGCTCGCCCATCGGCGGCGCGACCGGATCGACGCTCTCAGTGACCAACGCGTCGGCCAGCGATGACGGAAGCTATGACTGTCTGGTCAGCGATGCGTGCGGCAGTGTGACCAGCAGCACGGCAGTCGTGAGCGTCAACAGCGGTGCGTGCGGAGGCCAGCCGCCCGGTCCGAATCCGAACCCCGGTCAACAGAACGGAAACGACCTGCTGCGGTTCCTGGTGGGATCGTGGTTCCGGGCGCCGGTCTGCGGGATGGGCTTCGCACCACTCATGCCGTTCCTGATGGCCGGCATGTTCGGGATGCGAGCGAGGGTGGGATCGGTCCGGCGGCGGAAGTAGCCGCAGGATTCGCGAAGCGAGTTGACGAACAACCCCGCCGCCCGCGACGATACCCTTGCATCTGGTCGTGGATGGCGAGCCCGGAGTGAACCATGCTGTTGGCGCTCTTCTTCTTCCTGCTTGGCGGGGGATTCGGATTCGGGTCGGCGATGGCCCTTGATACCCTCACCGAGCCGATTCGGTCCTTCCTTGGGCTGATCGTGTTCAACATTTTGAGCGGCATCGTGGGCGGCGGCGGCACCTGAGCCGCACCGCCCCGGTCGCGAACGTAGAAGCCGCGTCTTGGTCGGGTGTTGAAACGCAAGTGCCGGTCGCCGGCGCGCCCCCGCCACGACGTCGCGTCCCTTCGAACGATCCCCAACGGCCCATGCCATCGTTCAATTCGGTCAACCGAGGGAGCACCGCGCTTCTCGCACCTGAGACCCTTTCTCAGCCGCGAGAAGAGGCCGCTTTACGCAAATTGACATTGCCGTCCAGAATCGCGTGAAAATCTTGGTATTTCCATCTCGAAAGGGTCTGGACAGTGTGCTGAACTGGCACCAGAATTGCGGGGTAAGGCGACGACACCCATGGTGTCGCTGTGGAGCCAGCCATCCGAACCCGTCGCACGGAGGAACCCAAGATGACAGCGTCCCGAACATCCATGCATCGAATCGTCGCGGCCGGACTTGGCTTCCTTGCCATCGGCCTGATCGCCGGCGGCTGCACGACCCCCGGAATCGGCGGCATCCCAGGACCAGCCGGTCCGCAGGGCCCGGCCGGACCGCAAGGCCCCGCTGGTCCACCCGGCCCGCAGGGTCCACAAGGCCCGGCCGGCCAGTCGCCAATCACCAGTATCGCAAACCTGCCGGGCACGGTCATTACCATCCTGGGCGTGAACAACGGCGGCGCAGTCCAGTCGGGTCAGCCGTTCAGCGTGCAGTTCCGCATCCAGGACGGGTCGAGCAACACCATTCAGATCAGCGAGCTGGCTCGCTTCTCGATCTACGTGTCTGGAAACACCAACAACTATCAGCGCGTCATCGCGCCGCAGTCCAACACGGCGCAGATCTCGACGAATCCGGACGGCTCCTACACCTACACGTTCCCCAATCCGTTCCCATCGACGTATATCGCGCCGTTCAACGATTCCGCGGCGTTCGGCGCGGCCGATGGTGAACTGACCGGCCAGGCGCTTAAGCCCGGCACCTACACCGTGGGCATCGAAGCCCGCCGCGACTTCACGATCGACGGGGTGACCGTGCGCGATGCCGGCGATGCCTTCTTTGATTTCAACTACGGGGGTTCGTCAACCGGCAGCCGGGAGGTGGTGCTCGAAGCGAACTGCATCAAGTGCCACACCCAAGTCAAGGTTCATGGCGATAATCGCTTCACCGTCAACGGGTGCATCACCTGTCACAACGCCGGTTCGGAGGACCGGATCACCAACCCGGGCACCACGCCCGGGGCAACGATCGACTTCAAGGTGATGGTCCACGCCCTCCACCGCGGCAAGGAGCTGCCGCGCGTCGTCGCCAGCTTCAAGAGCGCGTCGCCGTTCCGATATCAGCTCGTCGGATTCGGCAACGTGGTGCATGACTACTCCGATGTGGCCTTCCCGTGGATGCCAGGCGGCACGGGCTTCGATCAGCAGACCCGGAACTGCGGCGTGTGCCATGACGGCGCGGCGCAGGGTGACCGCTGGTACCAGAATCCGTCACGCGCGGCGTGCTCGAGCTGCCACGATGACATCAACTGGACGGACGGCACGAAGCTGAGTCCGCTCTATACGAGTTCGAGTGCCACCGCCACCTACGGCACGCTGACGGCGGACCAGCTCACCAATCCGGCCAACCGGGTCCAGATCACTCCGTCGGTGCCGCACAACTGGCAGGACGACCAGTGCGTGCTCTGCCACCGCCCGGGCGTCGCCGCCGGCGTCGAGGAGCTTCACCTGCCGCCGCTCGCCAACCCGGCGCTCATCAACGGCATCAAGCTGGTGATCACTGGCGTGACCGGCAACGCGAACCCGGGTTACTTCGTACCAGGCGAGACGCCGGTCATCACCTTCAACATCCTGACCGGCAATGGCACGCCGATCAACATGACGGACGTGGACCTGGTCAACTACGTGCTGGCGGGACCGACCAACAATTATCAGAAACTGATCCCACCCGGTAATACCGCGGCGGTCTCGGTCAAGGGCGCCGGCGGCGTTCCGACGACGGGCCTGGGGCCGTGGACCTATACCGGCGCGGCCATTCCGGCGAACTACCCCGCGCAGGTCAACGATTCGGCGGACTTCGACTACGCCGGCGGCTGGGGTGAGCTCACCGGCATGCCGCTCAAGGATGGTGAATACACGGTGTATATGTACGCCCGCCGTGTCTTCACGGTCGAGGGCGTGCAGTATCGCGAGGCGACCCCGGCGGCCCTCTTCCCGATCCGCATCGGCTCGGCCGGGGCGACTGCGGGCTATCTCGGCGTGGTTTCAGACGACAAGTGTAACACCTGCCATGGCGACCTGCGCTTCCACGGCAACAACCGCAAGGGCGTGGCCGGCTGCGTCACGTGCCACACGGCCGGCTCCGAGGATCGACCCACGCCCGCCATGGGCCAGACCCAGGCGCCCGAGCCGGATACGGTCGACATGAAGGTCATGATCCACAAGATCCACGCCGCTCGCCAACTGAGCGTGGTTCAGAACGGCGGGAAATATGACCTGATCGGCTTCGGCAACAACGTGATCGACTTCTCGCACGCCCTGCTCCCGTCGCTCGTCCGGGAGTCGGCGGAATGCCTGGCCTGCCACGAGGGCGATACCTGGAAGAACCCGACCCCGAACCCGGATGTCCGCATCTGGAAGGTGGCGTGCACGTCATGCCACGACAGTAACGCGGCGGCCGCGCACGTCGAGCTCAACACGCTGATCCCGGGCATCGGGCAGCCCTGGAGCGAGACATGTCTGGTCTGCCACGGACCCGGCAAGGCGGAGTCGGTCGCGAAGGTGCACGGCTACACTGACTAGTCCGCGCCTCCGCGCGAACCTCGAAGGGGCGGCGATCCACGGCGTGATCGTCGCCCCTTTCTCTTTGCGACCGAAAGCCTTGCCGCACCGACACGCTCGCGATGCGTCACGGTGCGTGCCCGACCGACCAGGCGCCGGCGTTTGATGGAGCGGCGTCGGACGCGTAATCTGGCTGTGTCGGAGCGCGGTACGACATGGCGGACGGTCCTCGCGTCACACATCGCGGTCTTGCGTCGCAGGTTGGGACCGCGTGGGCGGGTTGCCTGCTGGTACTGGGCCTCGTGCTGGCCGCATGCAGCGAAGCCCCGCCGATCGAATTCCGCGACGCCGACGCGGCGCTCATCCCGGATGATCGGCCGCCGTCGCAGGTCGTCGCGCCGACCTCGACCACCGTCGCGGCCGCAGCGCCGTTCCGATCCATCCACGCCCCGTTCGCTCGCGGCGAGTGCGGCGAGTGCCACAACGCCGCGCGCGGGCAGGCCATTGTTCAGCCCTGGGCGCAGCGCTGCGGCGCGTGTCATGCCGATCTGCTGAACGGGAAGACGCACGTTCACGGCCCGGTAGGCGCGTTCGCCTGCAACCAGTGTCACGTGCCGCACGCGTCCGCGCTTCCGGCGCTGCTGCGGCAGCGCGACGGGCCGCTCTGCATGGCCTGCCACGAGCCGTCGCTGCCGCTTGAGGCGCCCTATCACGACCAGCCGGCGCTGGGCTGCGTGGCCTGCCATGACCCACATGGCGGCCACGACCGGCACCTGCTGAAACCTCGCGATCAGTGGCCGGCGCTGTCCGAGCAGGCGCTCATGCAGGCCGCTGCGTCATCCCCGACGAGAGGCGGGGGTCACTGATGCAAGGGACGCCGCGCGGCCCGACGCCCGAACGCCATCACCGCCGCGCGGCGCTACTCCTGACCATCGCGATCGGCGCCACCGGCGCCGCCGTGCGCCCGGCGCGGGCACAGGCCGATGCCGCCGCGGCGCCGGTCGGGACGGCCGAGAGCACCGAGCCCGCCGCCTCCGGCGAGGAGCCGGAACCGGTGGCCGCATACCCGGCCGATGCGCGGCAGTCGCCGAAGGCCAACCTCTTCTCGCTGCAACGACTCGATGCCGCGATCGAGCTGGCCGGACAGTACGAGCGGCGTCGCGTGCGTACCGGCGGGTTGTATGGGCTGGCACCGTTCGCCCGGACCATCACGCGGCAGACCAACTCGTGGCGGGCGTTCGACGAGCAGATCATCCTCGACCTCGACTCAACCGTGTACGACCCGCGACTGCTCCGCGTGGCGGGCAGCGTGGGACTCGGCCTGACGCAGCAACGCTACACCGAAACGTTCGAACGCCGCCGCGATGAGGAAACCAACGACGGCTACCTGAGCACCTACGACCTGAGGCTCGACTTCCTGCCGGGCAAGACCATCTCCGGCAGCGCCTACGCGCTGCGGACGCTGGATCGATTCGCACGGCCGTTCCTGCCCAGCCTGCGCGAGCTGCGCAGCGACTACGGCTTCGCGCTCTACTACGCGAACGACAAGCTGCCGATGCAGCTCACCTACGACCACCGCGACGTGCAGCGCGACGGTTCGCGCCGGCGCCTCGACAAGGAAGACCTCAGCGAGGACCTGCTGCGATACCAGGCCACCTGGGTCACGAGCCAGACACACTCCCTGCGGCTCGGCTACGAATACGCCAACAACCAGGAGCGCTACAGCGGCAGCCGCTACGAGTTCCGCAACACGCGCCACCAGTGGCGCATCGACGACGAAATCCTGTTCGGGTCGCAACGCCAGCACCGGGTCGATACCGTGCTGCGCTGGCAGGACGAGACCGGCGACTACGCCCGCGACCTGCTGGAGCTGGGCACGCGGCTCTCGCTGCGCCACACCGACACGCTCAGCACCAGCTACCAGTACCAGTTCCAGCGCGAGGAAACCGGGCAGCTCCGCTTCGACACGCACCGCGGCGACTGGCTGCTGTTCCACCAGCCGACCGAGAACTTCTCGAGCACCTACAACCTGTTCGGCGTGGCCCAGTCGGCCGACCCCGACATCGACAGCACCGAGCTGGGCGCATCGGCCAACTGGAGCTACACGCGGCCGAACCGCTGGGGCCGGGCGACGGCCAACCTGGCGCTGGCGCACGAGAGCGAGCGCGTCGACGGCTCCGGCACGCGGCCGGTGTTCAACGAGTCGGCCAGCTTCATCGATCCGCTGCCGGTCACGCTCTCGCGGCCCGACGTCGTGCCGTCGTCGATCGTGGTGCGCGACGCCGGCCGATTCCGGGTTTTCGTGCCCGGCAGTGACTACTTCGTCACGCGCGTCGCCGACCGGACGATGCTGCTCCGCAACCCGCTCGGGCGCATTCGCAACCTCTCCACGGTCTACATCGACTACCTGAACCGCGTCGAATCGGGCCTGTCGCGCGACACGCAGACCGTCAACCTCGGTCTGTCGCAGGAGTTCAACAACGGACTGACCCCCTACTACCTGTTCGACTTCCGCGCGGATGACCGCGACTGGCCCACGCCCTACCCGGGCGTGCGCGATTTCGAGCAGAATCGCCACCGCCTGGGTCTGAGATTCCGGAAGGACCGCCTGTCGGCGGGAACCGAGTTCGAGGTGCTCAAGGACCCGATCGACCCGTTCCACGCCTATCGACTGTATGGCGCCTGGAGCGCCTACCGGGCGGCCGGTCGCACGCTCGACCTGCGGGCCGACTTCGGTCACTTCTTCTTCGAGACGGCCGACCGCGGCGACAGCCTGTTGCTCGACCTGTCGATGGATGCCCGGGCGCAGCTCAATCGTCAGTGGGAAGGCTATCTGACCGCCAGCTATCGTTACGAGTACGACGGAACGCGCGGCCGCGGAAAGATTCACGGCGTCGACGTCGAGTCGGGTGTCGCCTACCGATGGGGCCAGCTCACGGTGACGGCCAGCATCGAATACGACCTGCTCGATATCGTCGCATCCGACGAGGAGGGCTTCGGCCTATGGCTCAAGGTCCGACGCGATTTCCCCAACCTGCTCGGGCGGCTGCGATGACCGGCCGCTCCTTCGTACGCGCCTGTTTCCTTCTGGCGACGATCGCCGGCTGCGCGAAGCCGAGCGGGACCCTGTTCGACCCGGTCTTTCCCCCGATCGTCTTTCCGCCGCCGCCGGACCGGGCTCGCGTGGCCTACGTCGGCGAGCTCAGCACCGACCGTGATCTGCGCCCGGGCACGACCGGCTGGCAGGCGTTGAAGGAATTCGTCGCCGGTGCGCCGCCGGAGCGGTCGGTGTCCGCGCCGGCCGGGCTGTGGCTGACGCCCGACGATCGGTTGTTCGTCACCGACCCGCCCCAGCACTGCGTGCACGTCTTCGACTTTCAGGCACGCACCTACCGCACGCTCAGTGAGGCCGGCGGCTCGCCGCTGGTATCGCCCGCCGACGTGACGATTGTCGACGGCCGCGCGTATATCACCGACGCCGGCCGCGGCGTGATCGACGTCTTCAGCGACCGCGGCGACTACCAGACCTCGCTGATGGTCGGCCGCCTGACGCGGCCGGTCGGTATCACATTCGAGCGCGACCTGCGGCGACTGTACGTCGTCGACGCGGCGGTGCACGCGGTGATCGGCATCTCGCTGGAGGGCGTCGAGCAGACACGCTTCGGCCGCCGCGGTGGCGGCGAGGGCGAACTCAATTTCCCGACCTTCATCGACGCCCATCCGGTCACGGGGATCGTCGTCGCCGATTCGCTCAACTTTCGCGTGCAGATCTTCTCGCCCGACGGCAAGCCGCGACGATCGTTCGGCCGCAAGGGCGACGCGGCCGGCGACTTCGCGCTTCCCAAGGGCGTCGCCATCGACCCGGCCGGCCGCATCTGGGTGGCCGACGCCCACTTCGAGAACATCCAGGCGTTCGACGACCAGGGCACGCTGCTGATGGCGTTCGGGCGCGAGGGGCGCAAGCCGGGCGAATTCTGGATGCCGTCGAAGCTCGCGTTCGATACCCGGCGTCGACTCTGGGTGGCGGACACGTACAATCGCCGCATCCAGGTGTTCCGACTCCTCGAGGAGCCGCCGGCATGAGACGCCTCGCCATCGCTGCGACGCTGCTGCTTTCGCTGCCGCCGGCGGCCGTCCGCGCCGACGACACCGTCGTCGGCTCGCCGCACGACCTGTCGGTGAACAGCCCGTGGCCGATCCGGGCCGTGTCGGAGGACCGCGTCTGCATCTTCTGCCACGTGCCGCACAACGCCCAGCCGCAGGCGCCGGCCTGGAACCGCTTCGACCCGCAACTGTTCTACCGCGTGTATCAGAGCAGCACGACCGACGCGCGCATCGACCAGCCCTCCGGACCAAGCAAGATGTGCCTCTCGTGCCACGACGGCCTGATGGCGCTGGGGATGGTGGGCGCGGGCGCGAATCGCCCGGGAGATCCGCCCTCGACTGACCCGATCGTCATGACGCGCCGCTACATGCCGCCCGGGCCGTCCAACCTGACCAACGACCTGTCCGACGATCATCCGATCGGCTTCCGATACGATCGGGCTCTGTTCCGGCGCGACCGCCAACTGCGGCCACCGGATGCAGTCAGCCGCGAAATCCCGCTCGGCAAGCACAAGGAAGTGCACTGCACCGCCTGTCACGACCCGCACAACAACCGGCTCGGCAACTTCCTCCGCATCACCGACCGGCGATCGGCCCTGTGTCTGACGTGCCACGACCTGCGCGGCTGGCCGGATGGCGCGCATGCCACCATCACGGCGGCCACGACCGGCCGGCGGGTCGACCCGAACGAGCCGCTGCCGTACGGATCGATGCCGGACAACGGTTGCGCCAACTGTCACAAGGTGCACTCCGCGCCGCAGCCGGCCAGGCTGCTGCGATTTCGCCGAGAGGAGGACAACTGCCTCAACTGCCACGACGGCGGGGTCGCCCGGACGGACATCCTCGCGCAGACCAACAAGGCCAGCGGGCACCGCACCGACCGGCTGACCGGCGTGCACGATCCGCGCGAGCGTGAACTGTCGATGCGGCCGCACGTCGAGTGCGTCGACTGTCACAATCCGCACGCGGCGCAGCGCGACCTGCCGCTGCGCGTCCGCAGCCAGACGCCGGTTCCGGCCGAGGGCAGCGTGCGGGGCGCGTCCGGCATCTCGCAGTTCGGCGCGCCCGTGCAGCCGGCCCGGTACGTCTACGAAATCTGCTACCGCTGCCACGCCGACAACCCGGTGCGGGTCCGCTCGAACATCGTCCGGCAGGTCAACGAGAGCAACACGCGGCGCGACTTCAGCCCGACCAATCCGTCGTTCCATCCCGTGGTCGGTTCGCGTCGCAATCCCGACGTGGTCAGCCTGCTGCCGCCGAACGTGCTCGGCACGGTCATCTCGTGCACCGACTGCCACAACGCCGATGACGCTCGCGGGCTCGGCGGAGGCGGCGGCGCCAACGGGCCGCACGGATCGCGCTGGTTCCCGCTGCTGGCCCGCCGCTACGAAACGCGCGACTTCACCGTCGAAAGCCCGTCGGCGTACGCCCTCTGCTACGGCTGCCACGACCGAACCAGCATCCTGCGGGACGACAGTTTCCCGTTCCACCGGTTGCATATCGTCGTGGCTCGCTCGCCCTGCTCGGCCTGCCACGACCCGCACGGCGTCGGCACGGGCTTCTCGATCGCGTCCGACCACACCAACCTGATCAACTTCGATCTGAGCATCGCCCGGCCGGTGCCGACGGCCGGCGGTCTGCTGCCGGTCCGCTTCCAGGACACCGGCAAGTACAGCGGGAACTGCACGCTGGTATGCCACGGCGTGCCGCACATCAACCTCGTCTACGGAGCGGGCGGCGGGCCGCCCAAGACCAAGATGTTCGGGAGCATCCGCCGGTGAAGCTGGCTGCCATCGCCCTGCTGCTCACGATTGTCGTGCTGGCCGAAACCGAAACGCAGCCGGCCGCGGAGCGCTGGCCGCCGACGACGCTGCCGGCCGGCGACATCCCGCGTCCGCCCGGCTTTACAGGGTCGGCACACGACTTCTACGGGCCGTCAGCGCCGTTCGAGATGCGTTGCGCGCCGTGCCACGCGTCACCAATGCCGACCACGCAGCCGTGGATCTGGCACTGGGATCCGAGAACGCCGTTCGATCAGCGGCTGGGCTCGACCCGCGAGCGCCGACAGATCGCCCCCTCGAGCATCCTGTGCCTCTCCTGCCACGACGGCACCATCGCGAGCGAGATCGTCGGCGGCGGCAGCGACGACGCCCTGTTCGCCTCCGGCGCGCTGGTCAACCCGGGTCGCGACCACCCGATCGGCGTCGAGTATCCGCCGCTTGCCCGGGCGCGACCCGCACTGCGCCGCGATTATGTGCCGATCGGCAAGCTCGAAAGCGAAGGCCGCATCAAGCTGCCCGAAGGCCGGGTCGAGTGCGTCTCGTGCCACGAGCCCCACAACGCCTACGGTCACCGCGGCATGCTCGTGAAATCCGACCGCCGCTCGGGCCTGTGCCTGTCGTGTCACCAGAAATGAGCGGACCGGCGTTCGGCCAGCGCCGCTTCCCGGCGAGTTCGCCCGCGCTGCCGATGGTTGCCGCGGCGATGTCCCTCGTCGGGTGCTCGCAGGCGCCGCCGCCGATCCGAGTCTTCCCACCGCCGCCGGCCGAACCGCAGCTCGTGTACCTCGGCCGACTCGACCAGGCGCCGATCGACGCCCCGCCGCGCCTGTCACTGCGACGCTGGCTGGGCGATCTCGGCGGCTTTCTGACGACACCGCTGCAACGCCCGTTCGGCATGTGCGCGGTCGGGACGCGCCTGTACGTGTGCGACCCGCCGACATCGACCGTCGTGGTCTTTGACTATGACCGGCAGGACACGTCCGTCATCGGAGGACTCGGCAAGCCGGTCGCCATCTCGGCGGCCGCCGACGGTCGCCTGTTCATCGCGGACGCCGGCAGCGGCCGCATCCACGTGCGGACCGCCGACGGTCGCGGACTGCCGCCGATCGAACCGCCCGGTCCGGGCATCCGGCCGGCCGCGCTGGCCGTAGACAGCTCGCGAATCTGGGTCGCCGATCCGGCCGGGCGCGCGCTGCGCGCGATCGACCTGAATTCCCGCCAATGGTCCGAGCCATTCGCGGCCGAGCCGGAGCCGGGCTTTCCGGCCGGAGTCTGCGTGCGCGGGTCGTCGCTATGGATGAGCGACGCGCTGACCGGACTCCTGTGGCGCGGTGAGCTGACGGCGGGACGCCTGACGCCCTGGGCGACGTCCGTGCGGCGGTCGCGCCCGAAACAGATCGCCGTGGACGAAGCCGGGCGCGTCTATGTGACCGACGCGGTCGCCGGGGCCGTCCAGGTGATCGACGAACAGGGCGGGCTGCGGTGCGAGGTTCGCGATGCGTCCGTGCTGCCGCTGCCGAGCGGTGTGTGCCTCTCGCGAGAACTGGCCGGGCACTATCGCGGACGCCTGCCGCCGGGCTTTGACGCCGGACGGATGCTGTTTGTCTCCAACCAGTCCGCCCCGCCGGGAGTGGCCGTGTTTGCCGCGCGGTGATGACCTCCGGCGAACGAGCACTGAGGGCGCTGGGGCTCGAACCCAGGACCTGCGGCTTAAAAGGCCGTTGCTCTACCGACTGAGCTACACCCTCAATCAGCCAAATCGTAGTTCCGCCGCCGAGGGCCTACAAGACTCGAGCGGCCCGCCGCTTCAGTCTACGTGGCCCGCCATGATCCACTCCGCGATGGCACTGACCGCGCTCTCGTCGACCGGTCGCGATTCGCCGTACTCGGCCGGCGTCGCCATGCCCTCACCGGCCGCGTAGAGGTGGTTGAGTTTCGAAAACCAGCGAAACGTCGTGTTCGGCCGATCGGCCAGCGCTGCGCGCCAACGGTCGAAGTCCTTGCGGGTGATCTGATAGTCGCGGCCGCCGCCCACGACGAGGATGCGTCCGGCGAACTCGCGCGCGGCGGCGGCGCCGGTCTCGCCCAGGTGGGCGTCCAGATCGTCCCAGTATTCGACCGGCGCACCGAGGATGGTCGCGGGCCGGCTCTGCGCCTGCGATCGGATTCGCTCGATCTCGCTCCGCAGTTCAGCCCGCTGCTCGGCCGGCGTCGCGTCGAGTCCCGCGATGTACTCGAGCTGGTCGACGATGACTTCGCGCATCGAGCGCAGCGTCCCGGACAGCGACACGAATCCGGCCAGCTCCGGCGCGTCGCGCGCGATGACCGGCGCGAGGCAGCCGCCCAGGCTGTGCCCGACGATGTAGACGCGCGACGGGTCGACGCCCGGCTGCGTCCGGACGCACTCGATCGCCGCCAGCGCGTCCTCGATGACTTCGGACCGTACGTTGATGTGCTCCGGCCCCATCTTCGCGCCGTGCGCGTGCGTGCGCTTGTCATACCGCAGCACGACGATTCCGGCCGACGCCAGCCCCCCGGCCAGATCGCGAAACGGCCGATTCGGGCCGATGGTCTCATCCATGTCGTGCGGGCCCGAACCGTGGACCAAGACCACGGCCGGTTTCAGCGACCGATCGTGCGGCACCGACAGGCGGCCCTTCAGTCGCCACGGCTCACGACCGATATCGACGCTGCGTTCGGCATAGCGATGGGCATGCACGTAGGCCGGCGGCTGGTAAGGCTGGGTCGTGGCCGACGGGCGGAACCACAGACCCTCGATGCGCCCGGCCCGGCTGATGACGACCTGCATGTCGAGCGTCGCGTTCTTCCAGTGCGCGGGAAACGTCACACGAATCGATTCGTTCAGCCGTTCGTGCCGCGGCGCTTCGAAGCGATCGAAGGGGCCGAGTTGCTTCGCCAGCCCCAGCCACGTCTGGCGCAGCTTGCGGGCATCGAGGCCGGAGCGCATGCGCTGGGTGAATGGCTTGGTGGCCGCGTCGTACTGGCCGGCCACGAGATGCTCGGAGAACGCCGTGGCGACCTCGACCGCCCGCTGCGTGGTCAGCGGCGGCCGCTTCGCCGCCGGCTGCGTGGTCGCGCCGTCCGGCTGCGCGGCCGCGAGCGCCGGGAGCACCAGCACGGTGAACGTGGCAAGCCCAATCATGGTTGATCCTCCTTCCGACTTGCGCGGGACGCCGCGATGCCTCAGTCGCCGTTCGCCGGGCTGAGTTGGTCAATTCCGCCGGTGCGGCGATAGAGCCAGCACGAGTAGACCATCGCCCACGCGATCAGCACGCCGATCCACGACATGAACACGATGAAGCACACGCGGTCCGATGGCGCCGCCAGCCCGACCGCGGTCGATAGCAATCCGCCGGCGACGATCAGCCGGCCGCCGACGCGGTGCGTCCGCTCCCAGACCAGGTCGTTGGCGATCGTCCACGGCGTGCGGATGCCGACGTAGAAATTGCGGCGGAGCTTGCCCATCCAGTTGCCCAGCACCGCCAGAAGCAGGCCGAAGATGATGCAGAACGCCGCGCCGAGCTGAATCGGCCGTCCGGTCGCCTTGAGCACCATGGCAACATGCACGGCGCCGACGCCGGTCAGGATGGTGACGCCGATGCGACCGTAGATCGTTCGAAATCGCTCGAAGTTCGCGCGAAACGGCCCCAGCAGCGGCAGCCCGAACAACAGCCCGGCCAGACCCGCCGATACGAGCGGCACCCCGAACGCCAGCTCCCATCGCTGCCCGAACGCGTCGGCTTCGCCGTGGATGTTCCAGTGCGTCGGGCACGGATCGGGCAGGCGCGAATAGAATGCCGCGCCGAACGCCGCCCCCGCGGCCGGAATCATCAGCATCAGGATGAAGTGCACTCTCGGGATCATGATTTCTCCTTGGCGTTCCGCCCGGCGCGACTCGACCGCCCGCGCCCGGTTGTGTCGTTGGATGAGAAATGTTCCATCACGAATCGTGCGACGTCCTCGACGACGCTGGTGTTGAGCCGGTACTCGATGAACTGTCCCTGCCGTTGCGCGTCGATCAGCTCGGCGTCCTTCAGGATCCGAAGATGAAACGACAGCGCGTTCGGCGCGACCTGGAGGTGGTCGGCCAGGTCGCCGGCCTTCACCGGCCCGCGTCGCAACGCGGCCAGAATCGCCCGCCGGGTCGGGTCGGCCAGGGCCTTGAATGTTCGATCGAGCCGGAACATGGGCACCAATATTTCAACGACTATTGAAGTATAGCGGTTTTCGCCGCCAGACCTCACGCCGCGTCCCGCGATTGCGCCTAACCCCGGGCGAGATATGGCCTTGAATCCGCCGGCCCGCTACCATCGCGGCCAGCCTCGCCGGTCGGGCGAGCGCGTCACTCGGTGTGTCATTCGACGGAGGCGTGCATGCGAACGTTCCATCGCGCGGCGTGGGGTCTGGCGGGTGTCTGTCTGGGGTTGGCCGGTGGCTGCGGGCCCGGCGGGGCCGGTTCCGGCGCGATCCGGCTGACCGGCGCGGAGGACAAGGGCGACTATGTCGTCGTCAACGTGCCGCCGCCGCGCGCCGATGTCCGTGAGCGCATGCTGCAATTTCTGAACGTGCGCTCGGCCTCCGTGCAGAGCGTCGACGACGACGGCGGGACGATCCGCAGCCTGCTGATCTCCACCCGCTTCGGCAACGCCGCCCAGTTGCATCGCGTCACCACGCCCGGCGGCGCGCGGACCCAATTGACGTTCTTTGATGAGCCGGTCGGACCGGCCCGCTACATCCCCGGCAGCAACGGCAATCGCATTCTGCTGCTGCGCGACGCCGGCGGCTCCGAGGACTATCAGGTCTTTCACCACGACCTGACGACCGGCAAGACAACCCGCCTGACCGCCGGAAAGGGGCAGCACGGCGCCCTCGTCGTGTCGCGGGATGGCCGGCAGGCGGCCTTCTACGGCACCGGCCGCAACGGGCGCGATTACGACACGTATCTCGTGGACCTCGGCGGCGACATGCAGCCGAAGCTGATCTTCGAGGGCAAGGGCGCGATCTCACCCAGCGGGTTCAGTCCGGACGGCAGACGGCTGCTGTTGCAGGAGACGATCTCCGTGAAGGAGTCGTACATTCATCTGCTCGACCTCGATACGCGCCAGGTCCGCCGCCTGACTCCCGAGTCGGACAAGTTCGCCTACGACAACGCCACCTTCTCGGCCGACGGTCGATCCGTCTTCTATTGCAGCGATCGCGGCGGCGAGTTCAGCTCGCTCTACCGGCACGATCTCGCCGGCGGCCAGGTCCAGCCCATCACCGCCAGCCTGCCGTGGGATGTCGACAGCGTGGCCGTATCGCCCGCCGGCAACGCGGTGGTGTTCGTCGCCAACGAGGATGGCATGTCACGGCTGTACCGGCTGGATCGCGTCGACGGCACCTCGTATTCGCCCATCCGACTGCCATTTGATGGCCTGATCGGCGGAATGGGCTTCAACAACGCCGGCACGCACCTGTGCCTGACGCTGGCGGCGGCCGACATGCCGGGCGACGTCTTCACCCTCGCCGTGGCCGACTTCGACCAGCCGCAGAACCTGACACGCTGGACCTACAGCGAGATGGGCGGCCTTGATCCGCAGCGGCTGATCAAGCCGACGTTGATCCACTACCCGACCTTCGATTCGGTGGACGGCCGTCCGCGGATGATTCCCGCCTACTACTACCGCCCGCGCGGCGCGGGGCCCTTCCCGGTGGTGGTGTCGATCCATGGCGGACCCGAGGCGCAGGCCCGGCCCAGCTTCTCGTCGTTCAACCAGTATCTCGCCAGCGAGTTGGGCGTGGCCGTGCTGGTGCCCAACGTCCGCGGATCGACCGGCTACGGCCGCACCTATCACATGCTCGACGACGGCATGAAGCGTGAGGACTCGGTCCGCGACATCGGTCAGTTGCTGGTGTGGATCGCCCTTCAGGGCGAGCTCGACTCGAAGCGTGTGGCGGTTTATGGCGGCTCCTATGGCGGCTACATGGTGCTGGCCTGCCTGACGAAGTACCCGGATCGCATCAAGGCCGGCGTCAACATCGTCGGCATCGCCAATTTCGTCTCATTCCTCGAGCGCACCAGCGACTACCGCCGCGACCTGCGGCGCGTCGAATACGGCGACGAGCGCGACCCGGCCATGCGGAAGTTCCTGGCCGACATCTCACCGCTGACCCACGCGAAGAACATCCGCTCGGCTTTGTTCGTGCTGCACGGGCAGAACGACCCGCGCGTGCCGGTCTACGAGGCCGAGCAGATCGTCCGGCAGCAACAGCAGGCCGGCCGCCCAGTGTGGTACTGGATGGCCAAAGGCGAGGGTCACGGCTTCCGAAAGCGCAGCAACAGCGATCTCGCGACCATCTTCTCGATCATGTTCCTGGAGGAGCACCTGTTGAAGTAGCGCTCCGCCCTGAGCGCCGACAGGTGTGGAAATCTACATCACGTTCTCGTGGACGACCCGGCCGCGCTTGATCACCAGGCGCACCGGGTTGCGGCCAACCTCGTAGGCCATGTGCGCCGCCGTCCGCTCGTGCAGCACCAGCAGGTCGGCCTGGTGGCCCGCTTCAATGGCGCCCAGTCGATCAGCCCGGTCCAGCGCCGCGGCCGCGTTGGCCGTCGCCGCCACCAGCGCTTCCATCGGCGTCAGGCGCAGCCGCGCCACCGCGATCGCCAGGGTCAGCGGCATGCTCTCGATCATCGACGAGCCCGGGTTGCAGTCGCTGGCGATGGCCACCGGCAGATCGGCCTCGATCAGCCTGCGCGCCGGCGCCGGTTCACCGTTCAGGAAGAACGTGCAGCCGGGCAGCAGGACCGGGATCGTCCGCGAGGTCGCCAGCGCCCGGATGCCCGCGTCGTCAATCTGCTCGAGATGATCGGCCGATACCGCCCCCAGCGACGCCGCCAGCCGCGCCGAGCCGCTGTTGGTGATCTGCTCGGCGTGAATCTTGGGCTTCAGCCCGTGCCGCCCGCACTCGCGCAGGAAGCGCTCCGAGCGCTTCAGGTCGAACGCTCCCCGCTCGCAGAACACGTCGGCGAACTCGGCCAGGTCGCTCGAGTAGAGCGTCTCCAGCAACCGGTCCTCGAGTACCAGATCGAGGTAGGCGTCTGGTCGACCCGCGTACTCCTTCGGCACCGTGTGCGCCGCCATGTAGGTGCCGATCAGCTCGACGTGCTGCATGCCCGCCAGGCGCTTCACCGCCCGCAGCGTCTTGAGTTCGTCGGCCGGCGTCAGGCCGTAGCCGCTCTTGACCTCGACCGTGGTCGAACCCGCTGCCAGCATGCGCAGCAACCGCGGCAGCGCCAGCCGAACCAGCTCATCCTCGTCGGCGGCGCGGACCGCGGCGACCGTGACATGGATGCCGCCGCCGGCCTCCAGGATTTCCAGATACGTCCGGCCGCGAACCCGCTGCACGAACTCATCGACCCGCGAACCAGCGAAGACGACGTGGGTGTGGCAGTCGACCAGCCCGGGCACGACGCATCCCCCGGCGGCATCGACGACGCAGTCGTGGTGTCCACCAGGCGCGGCATGGCGCGGCCCGAACCAGGCGATGCGATCATGCTCGATCAGCAGCGCGGCATCGTCGATCGTCGAAACGCCGTCCATTGCCCGCCCCCGGACGGGTCCGCGCGGAACGACGACAAGCTGACCGATATGGTCGATCAGGGTTCGCATGATCGACCCGGCATCTTAACCCGGGAAGGTGAACGTGGTCAGCCCAGTCCGGGTTGCGGCAGCACACCGGGCAGGGACTGGTCCTCGGATCGGGCGGCCGCGGCGTCGGTCCGCCGGGACGGCAGGGCCTCGCCCTCGATCAGCCCGGACAGACTGACCTTGTCGAGCGGCTCGCCGCGGAAGATGCGTTCGACGTCTTCTCGATCGAGCGTCTCGTGCTTGAGCAGCGCCTGGGCGAGCGCCTCGATCTGCGGGCGATGCTTCTCCATCAGCTCGCGCGCCTGGCGATAGGCTTCGTCCACGAGTCGCCGAACCTCGGCGTCGATTCGCTCGGCCGTGTGGGGCGAGTAGTCCGACCCGGGCATCTCGATCAGCGCCGTGCTGCGTCGGGCCTCGTCGGGACCGTATCGAACCGGCCCGAGCGCGTCGGACATGCCCCAGTCGCACACCATGGTGCGGGCCAGGTTGGTGGCGCGCTGGATGTCGCTGGCCGCTCCGCTCGTCACGTCGCTGCAGAACATCTCCTCGGCGATGCGGCCGCCGTACAGCACCTGCAACGACGCGCTGGCCTGCTTGCGGCTCATGGTGTAGCGGTCGGACTCCGGCAACTGGAACGTCACCCCCAGCGCCGGACCGCGCGGGATAATGCTGACCTTGTGCAGCGGATCCGAGTCGGGCAACAGGTGCATCAGGGCCGCATGCCCGGCCTCGTGATACGCGGTGATGATGCGCTCGCGCTCGTCGATTCGGCGGGACTTGTATGCCCGGCCCCAGCGCACCTTGTCGCGGGCCTCCTCTAGGTCCGATTCGTCGATCGCATCCTTGCCGGCCAGCGTCGCCAGCAGGGCCGACTCGTTGATCAGGGCCGACAGCTCGGCCCCGCTGAACATGGGTGTCCCACGGGCGAGCCTGGTCAGGTCCACGCCCGGGCGCAGCTTCACCTTCTTGGCGTGGACCTTGAGAATCTCGAGCCGGCCGCGAATGTCGGGCAGCGGCACGTAGACCCGCCGATCGAAGCGGCCCGGTCGCGTCAGGGCGGCGTCGAGCACGTCCTCGCGGTTGGTGGCGGCGATGACGATGACCTGATCCGACGTGTCGAAGCCGTCCATTTCGACCAGGATGGCGTTCAGCGTCTGCTCGCGCTCATCGTGGCCGCCGTTGAAGCCGGCCCCGCGCTTGCGGCCGACGGCGTCGATCTCATCCAGGAAAATGATGCAGGGCGCGTTCTCCTTGGCCTGCCGGAACAGATCGCGGACGCGCGACGCGCCGACGCCCACGAACATCTCGACGAAGTCGGCGCCGCTGATCGAGAAGAACGGCACGTCCGCCTCGCCGGCGATGGCCTTGGCCAGCAGCGTCTTGCCGCAGCCCGGCTCTCCCACCAGCAGCACGCCGCGCGGAATGCGGCCGCCCAGCCGCTGAAATCGCTTGGGATTCTTGAGGAACTCGACGATCTCGCGAACCTCGTCCTTCGCCTCGTCGATGCCGGCCACGTCGGCGAAGGTGATGTTGGTCATCTCCTTGTTGGCCACGCGGTGGCGGGAGCGGCCGAAATTCCCCAGGATGCCCGCGCCGCCGGCCGTCGTCTTCAGCTGGCGGAATACGAAGAACCACACGAAGAAGATGATCAGCAGCCACGGGACGATCGACACCAGCAGTTGCACGTAAAGCCCGCTGGTCTCGTCATAGGCGACGTTGAAGCCCTTGCTCTGCGACAGGGCCAGCAGGCGGTCGATCAGGTCCTGCTGAATCGCCCCGGGCGGATACTTGACTTCAAACTTCTCGCTGCCGGTCGCCCCGACCGGCTGGCCGGTGCGACGGTCCTTCAGGACGCCCCGCAGCGAGTTGTCGGTGATGACCACTTCCTTGACGTTGCCGGCCTCGACCTCGCGCCAGAAGGCGCCGATCGAAAGCTTGGTCGGGCTCTTCAGCCCGTCGTTGATCAGCGCCAGAATCATCAGCGCTATCAGGATGAACCCGACCCAGCTCATCATGCCGCGCGACACACGGACGCGCCCGGGCGGCGGGCCCTTGGGATTGGGTCGAGGGTCGTCCTGCTCGAATCGCTGTTCTGCCATCCACGTACCGTCCTGCTGACGCGAAGAGGTCGGCGGGTCGATCCGCCGGCCTGGCCGCGGGAATCATAGCTTCGGACCGATCAGATCATCGGTCGGTTAGGGTGCTTCGGCAACCCCGGGCTGCGTCCGACGCCTCATTATAGGCGCAACTGCGGCCTACCACTCGGCTTCCAGTTGCTCGACCATGCGCTCAGCCATTCGATCGGCGATGCGCTGGCTGGCGTGGTAAAAATCCTCATTGAGGGGCCGGACGTAGTCGACCGTCTGGGTAAAAAGCGGTCGATCGACGAGTATTTCCCCCGTTCGCAGGTCTTTCCACTGAAACGAGACGATCATCGTCGCCGCTGTTTCGCGCGGCAGAGCCGTGCGAAGATCGCGGCCGATGGTCGACTGGCGCACCTCCTTGATCTCGCCGGTCAGCACCGTGTCGGCCGTGTCGCGCTTCGCGAGTTTGTACGGCGTCTCGGCCTCGATGCGTTTCATCAGCGCTTCGGCCAGTTGCAGTTCCAGTCCGCGGCGAAAGTCCTTGTTGTCGAAAATCTCCACCGCGACGGTGCGCACATTCGGGCGGAACGGGCGCTGCGTGCTGTATCCGCACCCGAGCAGGCCCAGCGCCAGACCGCAGGCCAACGGACTCCAGATGGCTCGCGACGTTCGTTGCATGAAAGTCATTCGTGCGACCGCTGACCAAATCGCGACCCGCGATTATACGGCGCGGGCGCCACCCGGCAACCGCCGTGACCGCTCACATTTCACAGCCGTGCCGGGTCGGTGATTGCGTCGCCGCCACACCCTCGTACAATCGCCGGCCGATGACCCGTCGCCGTCCGCCGCACGTTCACCTGTCGCGCGCCGCGTTCGTCGTGGCCGTGCTCGCGGCGGCGCTCCAGCCTGCGAACGACGCCGCCGCACAGATCGACGCGCCCGGTCGAAGCCAGCTCACGTACGACCCCAAGACCCAGGAATGGGTCGCCCTGCCGCCGGCCGAGCCGGGCACCGATCGGGGCGATCTTCAGACCGCGCGCCAGTTGCTGGCCGAGCGACAGTACGTCGCCGCCCGCAAGGCCTTCCGCGACTGGTTCAAAGCCTACCCCGACTCTGACCTGCGGCCCGAAGCCCTCTTCCACGCCGCCGACACCGAGGTCTACGCCGCCAACGAGCAGAAGCCTAATGACGTGTGGAAGGCGCACGAGTGGTACGAGGAGATTCTCAACGGCTATCCCGGCAGCGAGTGGGCCGAACGCGCCCTGCGGCGCGAACTCGTCGTGGCTGAGATGTTTCTCTTCAAGAACGCCAAGCGCCGCATCTGGCGCGGCACGTTCCGCGTTTCGGCCCGCGACGAAGCCCTGGACATCCTCGACCGCATCATCAACGAGCGCGCCCCGGGCACACCCCTGGCCGAGCAGGCCCTGCTGATGCAGGCCAACTACCACTTCGATCGCGGCGAATTCGAGGAAGCCGAGCGCGCCTACGCCCGTCTCTCGAGCGACTATCCGCGCAGCCGGCATGTCCGACTGGCGATGCAACGCTCCGCCGACGCTGCCTTCGCCAGCTTCGCCGGCGTCGAGTTCGACGACGCCCCGCTGCTCGAGGCCGAGGAGCGCTACCGCCAGTTCGCCGAGCAGTACCCGCGGCCGGCCGAGGAGGCCGGCGTGCCCGCCACGCTCGAGCGCATTCGCAACAGCCGCGCCGAGAAGGAATTCTCGATCGCCGAGTACTACGCCCGCGCCCGCAAGCCGTCGGCCGCCGCCTTCTACTATCGCTCCGTCAAGGACAACTGGCCGGACACGCTCTGGGCCGAGAAGGCCCTGACGAAACTCGAGTCGCTCCCCATCCCCGCCGAGCCACCGCCCGCCGAACCGGTCCCGGAGCCCGCCACGATCACACCCGCACCGGCCGAGCGCGAACCTGCGCCCCCACCGCAGCGCCCGCCTGAGTAATCCCTGAAACACAGCGCTGACGCGCATCCGAACCGCGACCCGACCCGGAACTTCAGCAGCACTCCCGGAAAGCCGCGGCCGTCATGTCCCGGCCGCGACCAACAGACCCCCAGTCCGACCCGGCGTGATCAGGCCTTGGTGCGGCTGCGTTCCGTTCCACTGCCTCGCCGCCCTGCTCCGCCGCCCGTCCGGGCTCGGCCCGCCTTCGCCCTTGACCCCTTTCCGAGCAGCGAAACGAACCTGGCCCGTAAAAAATCGTTCGAATGCGCGAACTGCCGAGACATACTCAACGCTTAATATAGAGATAGCGGCGAAGGCCGGCCGCCACGGCAAGAAAACACTCCAAGACAAGTGAGGCCATGATGCCAAGCCTGTCATTCTCCTACTAACTTGCGTTTCGACGACCCGCGGAACGATTCGAGCCTCCAGATCTCAGCCGAGAGCGTTGCGCGGGTCTGGGACGACGACACGAGGCAACTGGTCAAGGCAACGCCGGACGGAGGAGAGGACTAATCATCCCGCGATTCGTCCCGCGAACGGATCGAATCGACCGGAGCCGAAATAGCAACGCTGCGGCCGGCGGGAGTGTATCCGCGCAACCTGGCAGCATGCTGGTGGAGCAGGCCGCCCGGCGACCTGCCGCCCCGATGATCCGCGTGACGCTTGCCTGCGTCGCCGTGTTCCTGCCGGCGGGTTGTTCGTCACCGCCTTCGGCGACCCACGATGCGACGGCCACCGCTCCAGCGAACGCCGCGGGTCCCCATCGTCCAGTGACTACGACGACACCCGCCACCAGCCCGGCGCACGCCGACATCCACGCCGTCGTGCAACTCGCCGCGCGCGGACGCATCCACGAGGCGATCCGATTGCTTCTGACGCTCACCCGGGACGACAGTCCGTCCGAAGCGCTGCGCCTGAGTGCGTGGTCCGAGGAACAGTTCGTCAAGCTTGAGAACTGGCAGGCGGAGCGAGACAACCTCGTCGCCGCCACCCGCGAGCTGAACGCGGTCGTGCACGAAATCCTTCAGCGCGCGGAGTCGGCCGCCGCGGCCGGCGACCGTGTCAACGCCGAGCAACTTCTCCTCGCGATCAAGCGCCTCGGCGCCGCCAACATCGGTTCGAAGCACACGAAGTTCGCCGACGCCTACGGCCAGTCGCTCGTGCGACGAGCCGACCGAGGGCTGGCCGAGCTCGGCAGTCGCGAGCCGACCGGCGCCGCCGCTGCCGCGACTCCATCCGACCCGAGCCCGGCACGCCGGACCACAACGCCCGCCGCCGACGTGCCTTGATTCGCCGCCGCCGTCGGCGTACCGATGATTCTCCTCGGCCCGGTATCGCGGAACCCCCCGCGCTCGCCGCGCTCGCGAATCGGTGGTCGAAGCACCGCGCTTACGCGTATCCGAACCACGACCCGATCTGAAACACCAGCAGCGCCGCCACGTACGCTAGCGCCGTCATGTAGCCGAACGCGACTGACGGCCACCCCCAGCCGCCGGTCTCGCGGCGGATCGTCGCCAGCGTGCTGGCGCACTGGCAGCACAGCGCGTAAAAGACCATCATCGACAGCCCCGCCGCCGGCGACAACAGGGCCCGCCCCGCTCGCGGCCCGCTCTCCCAGCGGGCCTCGCTCAGGCGCTGGCGCAGCGCGACCTCGTCGTCGCTGCCCGCGCTGAACACCACGCCCATCGTGCTGACAAACACCTCGCGGGCGGCGAAGCTCGCCAGCACGCCCACCCCCAGCCGCCAGTCGAAACCCAGCGGCGCCAACAGCGGCTCGACGGCCCGCCCGGTCCGTCCGAGCGCCGACTGTCGAAGCTGCGCCGCGGCCTGATCGGCGGCGATGACGCGTTCCGCCGCGGCGCGGCCTTCCGGCGGCAGCGTCGGATCGGACGCCATGCGCTGCCGCTGCTCGGCCGCGCGGGCCTGGCCCGCGGCGTCGCGCGGGAAGTACGCCAACGCCCACAACACAACGCACACCGCCACGATGATCGTGCCGGCGCGCGTCAGGAACAGCGCGCTGCGGTCCCACATGGCCCGCAGGATCGGCACCGGCCGCGGCAGGTGATACGGCGGCAGCTCGAGGATGAAGGTCGGCGTCGGGCCCCGCAGCAGCGTGCGCTTCAGCAAGGCCGCCATCAGCAGCGCCACGACCGTGCCCAGCATGTACATGCCGAAAATGATGGACGCCTTGCGCAGCGCGCCGCCCGGGAATACCGCCGCGATGATCGTCAGATACACCGGCAGCCGGGCCGAACAGCTCATGAGCGGCGCCACCAGGATCGTCGCCAGGCGGTCGCGCGGGCTCTCGATCGTCCGCGTGGCCAATATGCCGGGAACGGCGCAGGCAAAGCTGGACAGGAGCGGAATGAAGCTCTTGCCGTGCAGGCCGGCCGCTGACATCAGGCGGTCCATCACGAACGCCGCCCGCGCCATGTAGCCCGAGTCCTCCAGCAGCGCGATGAACAGAAACAGGATGCAGATCTGCGGCAGAAAGACCACCACCGCCCCGGCGCCGCCAATCACGCCGTCGGCCAGAAGATCCGCCAGCGGTCCGGCCGGCATCACCTGCCGCAGGACGCGCTGCAACCACTCCTGCCCGGCCTCGATCCACGCCATCAACGGCTCGGCCCATGAGAAGATCGCCATGAACATCGCGAACATCACGCCGGCGAACACCAGCGTGCCGCCGATCTTGTGCGTCACCACGCGGTCGATGCGATCCGACAGCGTGTCGCTCGCGTCGCCGGCAGCCGCTGAACGTCGCACGGTCCGCGCCACCACGTCGCCGATCCACGCGTAGCGCGCCTCCGCCAGTGCCGCCGCCGGGTCGGCCATGCCGTCCCTCAACAACGCCTCCCGCGCCCGCTCCAGACCCGCTCGCACCGACTCCGGCCACGGTCGGCCGCTCGCACCGGGGGCCGCCGACGCATCCCCCAGGAGCAGCAGCGCGAGGCCGCGGGCCGCCTCCGGCGCACAGACGCCCTCGGCCATCAGTGCCGGGCTGACCAGCGCGACCGCCGCCTCGATCGGCGGCGAGGTCGGCCACGATCGCACCGAACGCGGCCCGGCGGACGCCAGCGCATCGCGCACCGCATCAACGCCCTGACGGCGCGTACCCACCGTCGCCACCACCGGCACGCCCAGCTCGGCCGACAGCGCCGCCGTATCGAGCACGTCGCCCTTCTGCTCGGCCAGGTCCATCATGTTGCAAGCGATGACCGCCGGAAGCCCCAGGTCGAGAATCTGTGTGGCGAGATAGAGATTGCGCTCGAGGTTGCTGGCGTCCACCACGATCAGCACCGCGTCGGGCGCGGGCAGGCCGTCGAGCCGACCCAGCAGCGCGTCGCGCGCCACCGACTCGTCCGGAGAGCGCGGCGAGAGGCTGTAGATGCCCGGCAGGTCCATCAGCGTGACGTGCACGCCGCCGCGGCTGAAGCGGCCTTCGTGCCGCTCGACCGTCACGCCGGGGTAGTTGCCGACCTTCTGCCGCAGTCCGGTCAGCGCGTTGAAGAGCGTGGACTTGCCCGAGTTGGGGTTGCCGGCGACGGCGACGCGCCGCGGCGCCGATCGGGTCTGATGATCGTCGGCGGCGCTCACGAGGCCGCCTCGCCGGCCGACGGCGCGACCAGCACGCCGCGAGCCTCGCTGCGCCGCACGCTGAGTCGGTAGCCGCGCACGGCCAGCTCGATCGGATCACCCAGCGGCGCGACGCGCACCACGCGCACCTGCACCCCCGGCGTCAATCCCATCTCAAGCAGCCGGCGGCGCACCTCGGCGTCACCGACCACGGCGATTACCCGCGCGGTCGCGCCGATCGCCAGGTCTGCCAGTGCCAGCGGAGGTTCGTCGCCCAGCGGCTCATGGGACGGCGGCATGAGCCTTTCGAACCAGGATGGATTCGGCGAGGTGCCGCGCCAGCGCGATTCGCGCTGCGCCGACCGCGCAGATCAGCGGGTCGGCGCCCGCCACGATCCGCACCAGGCAGCCCTCGATCAGCCCGAGCTCGCGCAAGCGCTGGGCGTGCGCCGGTTCGGCGTATCCGGCGATGCGCACCGCGCCGCGGCAGCGGGCCGAGGTCAAAGGAACGGCCTGGTCGAGCGGATGATCGAGTCGCGGAGGAGCCATCGAGACCTCGCAATCGCAATTGAGACTCAGTCTCAACTCGAGAAAGTCTAGTCGGGCCCCGCCACGCCCGCAACAGCATTCCTGATATTCAGATAAAAAGCGTTGGGAAAACGAAACCGTTCCCGGGGCCCCGTCCGGACGGGGGGCATCGCGGTTAGTCGGCGGAGCCGCCTGCCGAGTTCGCCGACGTGGGCGCGTTGCTGGAGCCGCCTTGGAGGCGCAACTTCATCAACCGTCCGACCTTGAACTTGACCGTGCGCTTCGAGTCCACCGCTACGCGCTCGAGCGTCTTCGGGTTCTGAGCAATGCGGGCCGCGCGCACCTTGCTCTCAAACACGCCGAAGTCTCGGAACTCCAGACGGTTGCCTTTGCCGAGCTCCTCGATGATCTGATCCAGGAAGGTCTGGATGACCTTCTTGACCAGCACGCGCTTGTTGTCGCACTGCTCCGCGATGCGATCGATCAAGTCCTTTTTCGTGATGGTCTGCATGGCCGGTTATCCCATTCTGTTGCAGGAGGTTGCGATCCTCCCGCGGGGCTCAACCCAGCGGTCCACCGGACGTGTCCGCGTCACCCGACCCGCTCGTCGCCGACGCGCTGCCTTTCGTCCCCCGCCCGAACGTAAAGCATCGTAACGCAACCAATTAGATTAACGCAAGAAGAATTTAATCGACCTGAACCGCCCTGGATCGCCACCCAGCCGCGCCCCGGCGAGCCGGACCGACTACCAGCCCACCATGTTGTAACCGGCGTCCACGTAGTGGATTTCGCCGGTCACGCCGCTCGAAAGCTCGCTCAGGAGGTACAGGCCGGACTTCCCGACCTCGTCCGGATCGATATTCCGCCGCAGCGGACTCTTGCTGGGGTAGTGCTCGAGAATCTTGTCGAAACCGTCGATGCCGGCGGAACTTAAAGTCCGACAGGGGCCAGCCGAGAGGGCGTTGACGCGGACCCGCCGCAAGTCGCCCATGTCGGCCGCGAGATAGCGGACGCTGCTCTCCAGCGCCGCCTTGCAGACGCCCATCACGTTGTAGCCGGGCACGAAGCGCACGCTGCCCAGATACGTCAGCGCCAGGATCGATGCCCCCTCGCGGAACAGGTCGAACCCGTGCTGGCAGACGGCCACCAGCGAGTACGCGCTGATGTCCATCGCCAGTTTGAAGTCCTCGCGCGACGTCTTGTAGAAGCGGTCCATCAGCGCTTCGCGATTGGCGTACGCGACCGCGTGGACCAAGAAGTCGAGCTGTCCGAACGTCTCTCGCGCCTTGGCGAAAAACGTCTTGATCTGCTCATCGCTTGTGACGTCCAGCGGTTCAATCAGCTTGGCGCCGATCGGCTCCACCAGCTTGCGAACGCGCCGTTCCATCTTCTCGCCCGGCAGGTGCGAGAAACCCATCTCTGCGCCCTCGCGGTGCAGACGATCGGCGATGAACCACGCCAGGCTGCGGTCGTTCGCGACCCCGATGACCACGCCCTTCTTGCCGCTCATCAAGCCCATCGTGTGTCTCCCGCTATGAAACGCAATCCCGAACCGGCCCGGCCGGACCGCACGGATGCCGAATAAGATAGATTCTGCCGCGGCGGGTGTCCAGTCATCACCGCGCGCCGTTGGACGGCTGCTGACGGAAGCCCGTAACATCCGCACCTCGTGGGAGATCCCGCTCGCATCCTGGTCCTGTTGCCGAACTGGGTCGGCGACGTTGTTTTGGCGACGCCGGCTCTGGCCGCCCTGCGACGACGGTTCGCCGAGTCCCGCATCTGCCTGTTGCTGCGCAGCTACGTCGCCGACGTCGTGGCCGACGGCGGCTTCGCCGACGAGGTGCTCACATGGCCGCCTGATCGCACGGGTCCGGCCGGCTGGCTGCGCTTCATTCGCCGCCTGCGAGCCCACCGCTTTGACCTGGCCCTGCTGTTGCCCAACTCGTTCCGTTCGGCACTGGCCGTCCGGCTGTCGGGAGCGCGGCGGCGCGTCGGCTACGTTCGGGACGCCCGCGGCTGGCTGCTGACCGACCGTCTGCGCCCGCCGCGCTCCGGCGGCAGGCGGGTCGTCGAGTCGATGCTCGACTACTATGGCCGACTCGTCGAAGCGCTCGAATGCGATGCGTCGGACCGCCGCCCGCGTCTCGGCATCGGGCCGGCCGACGAGGCGGCCTGTGCACGGCGCTTCGCGTCACTCGACCAGGAACGGCCGCTCGTGGTGCTCAACCCCGGCGGCGCTTTCGGCACGGCAAAGCTCTGGCCGGCCGAGCGCTTCGCCGCGATCGGCGACGCGCTGGCGGGCGAGTTCAACGCTCAGATCATTGCCAGCGGCACGCCGAAGGAGCGGGCCCTCGGCGAGGCCATCGCCCGCGCCGCACAACGGCCGGTGATGCTGTGCTTCGAACCGCCGGTCGGACTCGGCCCGCTGAAGGCCCTCATTCGCCGCGCCGATCTGCTCGTGACCAACGACACGGGTCCGCGGCACTACGCCATCGCACTGGGCACGCCGGTCGTCACCATCTTTGGCCCGACCGACCCCGGCTGGACCGAGACACGCTTCCACCTCGAGCGCAAGGTGATGCTGGCGCTGGACTGTCAGCCCTGCCAGAAGAAGCGCTGCCCGCTGGGCCACACCAACTGCATGATGCAGCTCGACGTCGAACGCGTGCTGGTCGCCGCTCGCGCTCTGCTGGCCGAACGGCTCGCGGGGCGCCGCGCTGCGGCGGAGGCCGCGCGATGATCGCCGAGCACACGCGCATGCACATCGACCCGCCCTACCGTCCCGCGCTGGCCGACGCGGGGCTGGCCACGGTCGACGGCGTGCTCGGCGCGCTGGGCGACCGGCTGGTGGCCTGGAGCCGCTCGACCGATACCGTCTACATTTCGCTGCCGCGCTCCAACCTCGCCGTCTACGTCAAGCGCTATCACTACCCGCGACTGCGCCACCGACTGCGCTCCGCCCTGCGCGGCACGTGGCTGCGAGCCAGCCGCGCCCGAGCCGAGTACCGCGTGCTGACCGCCATGCGCCGCCTCGGCATTCAAGCCGTGCGGCCGATCGCCTGGGGCGAGCTGCGCCTCTACGGCCTGGTCCGAAGCTGCTTTCTGATCACCGAGGCGGTACCCGAGGCCATGTCGCTGGCGACATTCATCCGCCGTTTCGGACAGGGCGAGAGCGGCCTGCCGCCCGAAGCCGCCATGATGGCGCGCCGCGCCATCCTGACCCATCTCGCGCGGCAGGTCCGATTCATGCACGATGCCGGCTTCGTCCACCGCGACCTCTTCTGGCGAAACGTGCTCATCCGGCCGCTGCCCAACCGCGAGTTCGAGTTCTATTTCCTCGACGCATCGGTCGGCCGGCGCATCCGCGTTCGACAGTGGCGGCAGGACTCGATCGTCCGGGACCTGGCGGCACTCGGCGTGATGGCGCCCGAGTTCTGCTCGCGCGCCGACCAGCTTCGCTTCCTGCGAGCCTATTTCGAGACCGAACAGTTCAGCCCCGAAGAACGGGAGTGGCTCCATCTGGTCCAGCATCGCACCCGCGAACTCCGCGGCACCGAGGAGCGCCGCATGAGCCGTCAGACCGTCTTTGACGATCTCCACACCGAGCCCGACCCGCGGCCATGAACACCGTCATACGCAACGCCCGTCCGACGAGCCGACCCGCGTGCGCCGACTGACCTGGGTCGAACCCGCCGCCGCCGACGCGCTCGCCCGCGCCGGGCTGCGCACCTACGACGACTTCGTCCGCGATCTCGCGCTCGAGCCGGCCGCGCGGACGAGCACCTCGCGCACCTACCGCATCGACATCCCGTGCACCCCTGCGCCCGACTTCATCCGCACGCCGGCCGCCTTTTATCTCAAGCAGTTTCAATTCACCGGCGAGCAGTGGCGCCATCGCTTCCGGCCGTCGAAGGCGGCCGTCGAGGCCGCCAACTACCGCCGCCTCCGCCGCGCCGGCGTGCCGGTGCCGGACGTCATCGCCTACGGCAGCCGACGCGCCGGCTGGCGACTCCTCGGCGGCTTCATCCTGACGCGCGCCATCGAGGCGGATCCGCTGGATCGCTGGTGGATTTCGCAGCGGGCCGTCGGCGGACCGACCGACGCCCTGCGCCGGAACCTCGCGGCCGCCCTGCTCGACCTGCTGGCGCGCATGCACGGCGCCGGTCTGTACCACGTGGACCTTCAGTGGCGGAACCTCCTGGCTCGCTCGTCCGGAGAGCAGATCGAACTGTTCGTCATCGACTCCTCGCGCGGCGGCCGCCGCTGGTCGCCCTGGATGAAGCGCCATGGCCGGCTGCGCGATCTGTCGAGCCTCGAGAAATCGGCGCGGCAGTTTCTTTCGCTGCGCGAACGTCTGCGCTTCCTCCGGCAATACGTCGCCGCCACAAACTGCCGCGAGGCCCACCGCGACCTGGCCCGGCGGATCGCTCAAGACCGCGCCCGAAAGGATGCTTGAACGCATCCAATCGGCCGCAGTGCCGAGCCTGTCTGGTCGCCGCTTCAATCAGCAGCCGCTGCGACAAGCAACGCACGACGGCGGACATCCACCGGACCGCCGCGCGGCGAAACGGAGCGATGCGGTCGTCGTGCATTCTCCGCGCCGGCCGGCGGCGCGCCGCGTGCGATCGAGGCTCGGGTGAGATCGACCCGGTCCGAGTCCGCCGGCGGTCCGCCGCGGCCCTCGACGGAATCAGACGCCCGACTTCGACGAAAGTTCCCCGAGTGACCCCGCACCGGTCGGCCGACCGGCGTCCTCGTGCGCAATGCCCACGATCAGCGCCGTTCCGACGCCCAGAATGGTGTAGATCAGTTCCTCGCGCACCGACCAGCCATACTCCACCAGGAACGCCGCCAGCACCGTGGCCAGCGCGACCCGCACCTTTCGCGACCGCAGCGGCGACACCGCCCGTCGAATCACTGACAGGAAACTCATGACAATCCCCCCTCTGGTCCGCGCTGCGTTGGGCCGCCGTCACGCGGATCATGCCGATCGTTTCCAGGCTCGCGTCGCTCGACCGTCGATTCCGGCCGACAGCGCTCGATCCAGCCGCACTGGTCGCTCGCATTCCGCACGTCGCCCACCGGCAGCGGGTAACGGCCGCGGCGATCCCACAGGTAATAAACCGGCGGTTCGCTCACCAGCCGCCGCAGCGCCGCCGCCGCGTCGACTTGCGACTCCGACGCCGACGACGCGCGACCGGTCGTCGCCCGGCGCCAGTCGAGCAGCGTTCGCTCGACCAAACGCCGCACGCGCGGGCAGTCGCGCACGCGCTGCTCGAAGTCGTCGCGGAACGGATCGACGCGCAGGCGACGCAACCGTTCGAGCAGCGCCAACCGTCCGCGCGGCACGACCTGCCCGACGCGCGTCATGCCGGCGCGCTCGAAGAGCGGGTTCACAGCGCCCATCGCCGCCAGGCACTCGACGAAACGCGTGCCGGCCAGCGGCAGCGTTCGCCGCACCAGCCAGTGTCCGACACCGCGTCCGCGGACGTCCGGGTGCACCACCAGCCGCCGCAGGATGCGAAGCTCGCGATTGAGCCGCCGGGGGTTGCCGGAGAACCGTCCCGCGGTGGCCAGGTTTCGCAGCGCCAGCTCGATCGGCGGCATGGCGTACACCACCACCGCCAGCACGTCGTCGTCGCCGGCCTGTCTCGCGACGAACACGCGATCGACGAAGCCGGGCGGCGCATCGCCGCGGTAGTGGAGAGCCGCCAGTTCGCGATAGTCGCGCACACCACCGGGCTCGACCCGCAGCTTCAGCGGCGGGCGTCGCCGCGGCGGCGCGCTCGACTCGCTCCGATGCGATCGGCCCGGACCGGCCAGGCGGACCCACTCGTCGGGTCGCAGATCAGCGACCAGCTCGTCACGGGTACCCGCCACGATCACGCACAGACCCAACCCGGTCACCAGCCGGCGCAGATTGCTGGCCAGGGATGCAGCCAGCCGCGCGTGCAGCCCTTCGGCGAATCCATCGCAGACCACGACCGGTTTCGGCACGCGCGCCAGCGCCGCCGCCAGCGCCCGCGCCAGGGCCGCTCGGGCATGTTCCCCCGCTGACAACTCCGCCACCCGCCGCAGCCACAGTCGCGGCTCGGCCAGCCCGCATACCGCCAGCGCCCGCATGGCGACGGCCAGCGGCCGCCCCGGGGCGATCCAGTCGATCAGCGCCGCATCCCCCGGCGGCGGATCGCAACCGACCACGATCACGTCCGACAGCGACTCGGCGACCCGCCGCATCAGCGTCGACTTTCCGCCGCCCGACGGGCCGGTCACGTACAACAGTCGCCCCGGCGCAAGACGCAACGCGACGCGCTCGAACAGAATCGCCGGCGGCTCGCGCCGCGGCAGGCCGAACAGTCGGCGCACCTCGTCAGTCCGCGGACCGTCGTCGGTCGCGGCCGGCTCGAGAATGCAGGTCAGCTCGATGGTTCTGGCGTGCATGGCAGACCTCCCGGTAACCGAACAAATACCGAACACCCCAAGCATAACCCGGGTATTGCTGCCGGTCAAGCAAAAGCAATACTATTGCTGACTTATTGCTATATCGGTCGGCCCCACCACAATTTGCGAACCGCTCGGACCGGGCCTCACAGCGCCCGGCTGACCAGGCAGACCGCCACGCCCTGCACCGAGAACTCGCTCCGCTCGTCCACCAGTTGCGGGGGAACGGCCGGGTTGTCGCCGCGCAGAATGACCAGCGGGCGGCCGTCGCGGAGTTCGACGCTGACGCGTTTCAGCGTCGGCCGGCCATCCACCAGACACGCGCAGATGCGGCCCTGCACCCACTCGGGGTTCACGTTGGGGCGATACTCCACCAGAATCAGATCGCCCGGCTTCAGCGTCGGCTCCATCGAGTCGAACTCGCAGCGAAGGCAGTAGCGATCCGGGCGCCAGAGGTGGCGCAATACCGGGAACATCTCGAGCTGTTCCTGAGACTCCGCCGGCGGGCCATTGGGAATGGCGCCGAATAACGGCAACTCGCGCGTATCGAGCGGCTGAGGCGCGTCGTGTGCGTCGCTCGCGCCGACCAGCACGGACTCGGGCACGTCCAGGGCCACGGCCAGCGCGTGCAGCGTCGAAACGCGCGGGACGCGCTCACCCTTCTCGATCGAAGAGAGGTAGCCCTGGTTGATGTTGGCGGCGCGCGCCAGGGCGGTCTGAGTCAGCCCGGCGCGCCGGCGATAGAAGCGGATGCGCCCGCCAAGACTGTCGGGGTAATCGCCGTGCGCGTCGCGCGGTCGGGAGCGGACCATGCGGAGCATTCTGATCGAGGCCGGTGGCAACGATCAATCTGGTTCTGATCCCGCCGTGACCGAGCGCACCGCAAGAACGAAAGAAGCCCGATCGGCCATTGACCCGACCGATCGGGCTTGGATCTCAGACTGCGTTGCTACCCGACGGATTCGTCGGGCCGACGGCTAAGCTGGGAGGAGGCCGCCGAGATTGATGAGATCGCAGAAAATGCCCCACGGGATGATGTCCTTCGAGAGACCGAAGAACTCGAGGATCTGGCCAAAGAGACCGCGGAGCATGTTGGTGTACGCGGTGCAGGCGGCACCGACACTGAACGAAGCCCAATTCGGAAACATGAAAAACTCCTCAGAGAAAGTTGTATCGAGAAGACTCAGGAGCCGGTGCGCAGCACACCCGCGCACACGACTGCTCACCAATGACAGCTACACTGGGAGAATGCGGGTAAACCAGCTCTGGACGTCCAGCACGCCGCAGAACCCCTTGAGGTTCGACACTTCCGCGCCGAAGAAGCCCAGCCACTGATTCACCAGGACCTGAAAGAAGTCCATGATCAAGTTGCAGGCCCCGCCGACGCTCAACGCCGCGAAATTCGGAAACATGTGTACGCTCTCCTTGAAAAGGCCCTAAGCCCGATTCGTTCGTGCGGTTCGCACTCGCTCAATGACCGCTGGGCGGGGACTATACGGAACGCGTCCACACCCGTCAATTCAAAAATCGGCACTCCGCGTCCGGTTTCTGCAGGCCGGAACCATCTGTCAATGCAACCCTTGTGAATTGTATCGGACGTCCGAGCCGAACCATGGTACCTGCCTCATCGGCTCGCGAATAAATGCCACAAACCTTTCCAATTTCAACAGTTAACGCGATTACCGCCAGCCCTCGCCGCCAGCCGGCGGGCGGGACGGCGGCGCCAGGGTCTCGCCGCTGTCGGCCGTGCCGGACTGGACCGGAATTCGCACCCGCGCCAGGGTGCCTTGGCCCGGCTCGCACTGCAACTCGAGTTGACCGCCATGTTCCTCCACTATTTTCCTCGCGACTGCCAACCCGAGCCCGGTGCCGGCGTGACCCTTGGTTGACTTGAACGGCTCGAACAGGTGCGGCAGTTGCTCCGGGGCGATGCCGGGCCCGTTGTCACCGATGGTCAGTTCGACGGCATGCCGCGCCGCGTCGTAATGCGTTCGGACGCGGATGACCCCGCTGCTGCGGGCCACCGCGTCGATGGCATTGCCGACGATGTTCAGGACGACCTGTTCAATGCCGCCGACGTCGATCGGCACCGCCGGGAACGGCTCCTCGAGGTCTTCGATGATGGTGACCGACTTGTCGGCCGCGCGCCGCGCCAGGCCGGCGAGCGCTTCCTTCACGACCGCGTTGAGCTGGGCGAGTTCCAGCCGCGGCTCGCGCTCCTTGGCGTAGGCCAACATGTTAAGAGTCAGCGTGTAGATGCGCTCGACGTTTCGCAGCACGATCTGCCAGCCCTGATCGATCGTCGCCAATTGCTGGCGCGCCAGGCCCATCTCAACCACGTCGGCCCCGCCGCGCATGCCGTGCAGGATGTTCTTGATCGCGTGCGACAGCGCCGCCACCGTCTGCCCGGTCGCCGCCAGGCGCGCCGTCTCCAGCCGCTGCGACACCAGCCGCGCGTTCTCGATCGCCAGGCCCGCCATGCGGCCGATGGCCGTCACGAGTCGAAGCTGGTCCTCGGTGTAGATGTGCGTCGACATCGGACAGTCGAGATGGATGACGCCGAGCACGTCATCCCGCGACAGGATGGGAGCGCAGATCACCGAGCGGAGCACAAACGCCTGAAGGCTGCCGCTGCGGCGGCGGCCCGAGAAGCGCTCGTCCGACAGCGCGTTGCTGCACAACACGCCGGCGCGGTTGGACACGACATGATCGACAATCGTGCGGCTGGTCGTGATGGGGTCGTGGGCATCTTCCGGGTTGCGATATCGAACCACCCGCACGGCAAAGTCGCCCCCGTCGGCTGGTCGCATCAGGATGAACCCGCGCACCACCGGCACTTCCTCCAGCAGGATGTCCATCACGCGTTCGACCAGCTCGTCCGGGCTGCCGAGTGAGCCGATGGCGTCGGCGAGCTGCGACATGACGCGCCAGGCGCGGACGGCGTCGGCCGCCGCCGGCGACGCCAGAATGGCGCTGTCGTCGTTGCTCGGCAGGCTGGCGAGCATCGAGACGTCGAGCGTGCGCCCGGCCGCGTCGAGGCCCGCCAGGTCAACGCCGCCGGCCTCGCGGGCGCGCGGCGGCGGGTGGTCGTTCCAAAGCATGAGCGTGCTGCCCATGCGGACGCGATCGCCCGGCCGCAGAATGACCGGCGCATCGATGCGCTTATAGTTGACGAAGGTACCGTTGGAGCTGCGCAGATCGGCCAGAACCCAGCGGCCGTTTTCGCGCCGAAGTTCGGCATGCCGCCGCGAAACGCTGCTGTCGGTCAGCCCCACGGTCGGACTGCCCCGCCCGATGAGCTGCGGCGCCTCATCCGACAGTTCGAACACTCGGCCCTTGTCGGGACCCAGCAGCACGCTCAGGCTGGCCACGATCGCACGTCCTGCCGTCGAACCCCGCCGACGCGCCTCGGCTTCCCTGACCGCCGGCCCGCGTGCGCAGCCCTGCGACGGCCGTCGCCGGGCGGCTCAGCGTCCGCCCATCGGCTTGAGCGGCGGCTCGGCCATCACGTCGTCGAACCAGGTGACGGCATCGCCCAGCGCGACCACGCCGGCCTTGCCGCCGACCAGCGACTCGTCCCGCGCATCGAGGAACAGGTTGCCCTCGAACCGCACGAGGATGCGGGTGGTGACGCGTTCGGCCTGAAGCTGATACCAGACGCGCTTCTTCAACGCGGCGGGCTTCGAGGCCAGCTTGGTCCGCTGGCCGTCGACGACCTTGTAAAGGGCGATTTCCTGATTCTTATGGTCGAGCACGACGGAGTAGAAGTTGTCCTTGTTCTTGTAGCCGAAGACCAGCCCGCCCCCCATGGCGTTCTCGCCATCGACGGCGCGGATCCGGGCCCGGATGTACATGTTCTTCTCGAACTTGACTTCCTCGTGAATGAGCAGGTTCATAGTGTCCGGACCGTTGGCCGGCTCGACCACCGCCAGCACCTGCTTGCCGCCCTTGCCCTTGGCGTCCTCGATCACCTTCCACTCGACTGGCGACCCCTCGCCGTTGCGACGCGGCTTCCAGCCGGCCGGTGTCTCGTCGGCGGTCGCCTTCTCGAACGTCTCGTTGAAGCGATCCTTGGGCGCCGGCTTCGATCCGCCCGAGGTCTGCCCGCCGAGCAGCCCGCTCAAGGGGTTCTCGATCGGCTTGAGCTTCTCGACCTTGGCCTTGCTGACGGGCGTCAGCGTGGCCTCGCCGTTCATCATGTTGCCGTCGTCGTCGAAACGGGCGTAGCGCACCTGCACCTTCTTGCCGACCTTCGTGCCGGACAGAGCCGCCTGAAGCTCCTTGAGGTCGCTGCCGACGTCGGCATCGCCGACGCCCAGAATCAGGTCGCCAAACTTCATGCCGGCCTTGTCGGCGGGCCCATCCTTGAGGACGGCCGTGACCATCAGGCCCGGCTTCATGGCCGCCCAAGCCTTCTCGTTGGCTTTCTTTTCCTTCTCTCCCAGGGGCAGGGTCGAGATCGCCTTCTGCACGCGCTTGATGGCGGCCTCGTCAATCGGGGCGATGCTGACGCCGAGATAGCCGCGCGTGTCCGCCGCGGGGCCGCCTTCGTCCTGCCCATGCGTCGCCGCGGCCAGCAGCGACAAACCCAGCCATACGCACCACGTCGCTCGGATCATGCGTCCGTCACCTCACCGTTACGGTCCGGGTCAGGCTCACCAACTCTTGATCGCTGCATTCTAGCGGCCCGCTCCATCGCGTGCGATGTCGCCCCAGAGTGGCGGAGACGGGGCGGTGGCCCCTCCGGGGACCATCGCGGACCGCCGCGGCGGACCGTCCTCAATTCGATCGGCCTTTCGCGGCCGGGATGTGGCGGCACAGAATATGGTCGGCCACGCGCCGCGCGATGGCGGCGGTGGCGGGCGAGCCCGTGACCTGCCGCGTCACATACGCGCCTTCCATGACCATGCAGAGCTCCTCGGCCATGGCCTGCGGGTCCGCGACGCCGGCCTGAATCGCCAGTTCGCGGACGACGTGCTCGATCGCACGCTTGTTCTCGGCCGCCGCGCGGTGAGCCGGGTCGTGCGGGAGCGGGAACTCCATCGCCACATTGATGAAGAAACACCCCCGGTAGTCGTCGGACTCGATCACGTCCTGGACCACGTCCATCATCGCATGCAACTGGGCCACCGGATCGTCGCCGCCGCGCTGCCGGATGGTGTCGGTGAAGACTGTCCGCCACCAGTGGTCGTGAAAGGCGAGCACTTCGAGCACCAGATCGTCCTTGCTCTCAAAGTGTTTGTAGAACGCTGTCTTGCTGATGCCGACGTCGTCGAGGATCTGGTCGATGCCGACGTTCCGAAACCCGTCGCGATAGAAACGCTGATTGGCGGCCTCGATCAGCTTCTGCCGAGTGGACGACGACATGAGGGTTTTCCCTCAGTATCCAGGTGTACCTTGAGTCAACCCTGAGTGTACCACGAGTTCACTTGTCCGTTCACCCATCCGGGTCAGACTTTACAAGACGGCCGCCGAGGTCCGGCGGCATCGACCCCTCGCCAAACAGGAGATTTCGCCCATGTCGTCGTTCGTGGTCTGTCACCAGCTCGGCGCCGAGCCCAAGGCGTCGATCGCGCGCCGCGCCGTGTTCCTGGCCTACGGTTTGATCTGCTACGCGATGTTTCTGGGGGTCTATCTGTATGCCATCGGGTTTGTCACCGGGAAGATCGTGCCGCGCAGCATCGACGCGCCGGTGACCGCCGACGGCCCGGCTGCGCTGGGGCTCAACCTGTTGCTGCTGGTGGCGTTCGGGTTGCAGCACTCGATCATGGCGCGCCCCACATTCAAGCGCTGGTGGACGCGGATCGTGCCGGAACCGATCGAGCGCAGCACGTACGTGCTGCTGACCAACATGGCGCTGATCGCGCTGTTCGCCCTGTGGCGGCCAATGCCGGCGCTGGTATGGGACGTGCAGGTTCCGGCGGCGCGCGCGGCGCTCTGGGTCATATGCGCGGCCGGCTGGGCGCTGGTGGTCATCGCCACGTTTCTGCTGAACCACTTCGACCTGTTCGGCCTGAGGCAGGTCTGGCTGTACTTCCGCGGCACGCCGTACACCCGACTGCAATTCCGCGTGCCGTTTCTGTATCGGCACGCCCGCCATCCGCTGTACGTCGGCTGGCTGACGGCTTTCTGGATCACGCCGACCATGACGGTCGGGCACCTGCTGTTCGCGTCGGTGCTGACCGCGTACATCCTGATCGCGATCCAGTTCGAGGAGCGCAACCTGCTGGAGGTGCACGGCGAGGACTACGCTCGGTATCGCCGCAGCGTGCCGATGCTGGCGTTGGGCTGGCGCCGCTCGCGCCAAGCGCTGGCCGAGTAACCGCAGTCCGTCGGGCGGACCGAGCGGCGCACCCGCCCGCCGCTCGAATCGCGGGCTACGTGCCGGACTCGCCCGCCAGATACAACTCGTCGGGGATGGGCTGCGGCCGGCCGGAGCGGTCGATGCAGGCCAGCGTGCTGCTGGCTTCGGCAACGATGGTCGTGCCGCGCCGGAGTACGTAGCTGTGGTCGATGCGGGCCCGGGTCATGCGCTCGATGCGCGTCGTCAGCGTGAGTTCATCGTCGTAGCGCGCCGGGCTGCGAAAGCGGCACTCAATCTTCGCGACCGCGAAGAGCACACCGCGATCCTCGAGATCGCGGTAGCGAAAGCCGGCGGCGCGCAGCAGCTCGGTTCGGCCCATCTCGAAGAACTCGAAGAACTTCGAGTGATGCAGGTAACCCATCGGGTCGCTCTCGGCGTATCGCACTCGCAGCGATATGTCGCACTCGCGCGGCGGCGGGGTCATGCGCGGCTCCTTCGTTTCGATCGACGGGTTGAAGCTGCCTTTCGCCGGCCCGCTGAGCGCCGCGCGGCAGGCCGGTCGGGTGACTCCAGCGCGGCCCGCACATGGCCGGCGTGCCGGTTGATCAGCCGCTCGGCGTCCTCGCGCGACAGGTTGCGGCGATGCATGACAACGGCGGTCTTCACCCGGCCGCGGGCGGCGCGCAGCAATGCGGCGGCGTCGTCATACGATCGGCCGGTCAGGGCGACGATGATACGGGTGGCACGGTCGGTCAGCTTGCGGCAGGCGTAGGCGTTGAGGTCGACCATCAGGTTCTCAAAGACCTTGCCGAGCCGCACCATGGCGAGGGTCGAGACGCTATTGAGGACCATTTTTGTCGCCAGGCCGGCCTTCATGCGGGTGGAACCGGTCAGCACCTCGGGGCCGGTCAGCACGCGGATGTCGATGTCGACGTCGGCGCGAGCCTGCCGCTTCGGCACGCAGGCCAGGAACACGGTGCCCGCGCCGCGGGCGCGGGCCTCGGCCAGCGCCGCGTGCACGTAGGGCGTGGTCCCGCCGGTGGCGATGCCGAAGACCACGTCGCGACCATCGACGCCGAGTCGGCGGATGGCGTCGCGTCCGGCGGTGGCGTCGTCCTCGGCGCCCTCGACCGCGCGGCGCAGTGCCTTCCAGCCGCCGGCCATCAGCCCCTGCACCATGCGCGGATCGCTGCGGAAGGTGGGCGGGCACTCGGCCGCGTCGAGCACGCCGAGTCGGCCGCTGGTCCCCGCGCCGACGTAGATCAGCCGGCCGCCGGCGCGCCAAGCACGCTCGATGCGCCGCACGGCGCGCACGATGGCCGGGCCGGCGCGGCGGACCGCATCGGCGATGCGAGCGTCCTGCGAGTTGATCAGCGCGAAGGCCCTGGCGAGCGGCAGGCGGTCGAGGTCTCTCGAGTCGTTGTGGCGGCGCTCGGTGAGCAAGTGCCCTCGGCGAAGGGTCATGCGCGGGCTCCGAGCGCGGTCGCGGGAGAAAGCTGGCCGAGGACAACCGGCCGCCGCGCGCCCGTGACCTGCGGCAGGTTGGCGGGCACCCCATCGACGTGCGCGCATGCGAGCAGCGCGAAAGACAGAGCTTCCTTGGCCCCGGCGTCGATGCCGAATTCGTCGATCGTCCGCACCGCGACGGCGGGCAGGCGGTCGGCCAGCCAGGCGCGCAGCGTGAGGTTTCTCGCTCCGCCACCGCACAGCACGAGCTCGCGCGGGACCGCGCGGCGGCGGTTCGGCGGCAGCCACCGCTCGACGGACTGAGCGATCGTTTCGACCGTCAGCATGGTGGCCGTCGCGAGCCAATCAGACCAGTCAAGCCGGTGCGACGCGAACCGGCGGCGCGCCCGGGCCACGAACTCGCGGCCGAACTCCTCGCGACCGCAGCAGCGCGGCGGACGGCGTCGCAGGAACGGGTGCCGCAACCATGCCTCGAGCAGCGCGCGAGAGACCACGCCGCGCGCGGCCATCCGGCCATTGCGGTCATACGCGCGGCGGCCGCGCGTGGCGAGACGAACCAGCTCATCCATCACCATATTGCCCGGTCCGGTGTCGAAGGCGATCACGTCGCGCGGCCCCCCGCCGGCCGGCAGCCACGTCAGGTTGGCGATGCCGCCGATGTTCTGCACGATGCGGTCGCAGCGATCCGATCTCAGCAGCATCCAATCGGTCCAGGGCACGAGCGGAGCGCCCCCGCCGCCGACGGCCACGTCCGCCGACCGAAAGTCGCTGACCACCGGCACACCGGCGCGGGCGGCGATGACGGCCGCACGGCCGAGCTGAAGCGTGGCCGCGGCCCGCGGCAGGTGGCAGACCGTCTGACCGTGGGAGCCGATGACGGCCACGTTGGCGGGCCTCAGGCGCGCGGCGCGCATGAGACGCACGACCGCGTCGGCGAACCGCTCGCCCAATTGCACGTCGAGCCGGCAGAGGTCTTCGGTGCGCGTGCGGGCCGGGGCCATGACCGCCAGCACGGCGCGGCGCAGCGCGGCCGGGTAGGGCACGTGCACGTGAGCGCGAAGCCGGGCCCGCATACCGTCGCCGCGGCCGGAGACATCGGCAGCGACGGCGTCGATGCCGTCGGCGCTGGTGCCGCTCATCAGACCGATTGCCACTCGCATCCGTGCCGCCTCGAGCGATCCTCGCGAGAAACGCCAGGCGATTGTGGCGATTTGGCGAGCCTTGGCAACCGCACCGCACCCGGCCCCGCTCGAGGACGGCGAAGGGGAGAAACCGTCGCGAACCGGGCCGCAGCGTCAGGCGGCGCCGACCCCCAGTGCAGCGGTGTGGGCGGCGATCAGCTCGCAGGCTGAGATGCCGGCGTCGCCGCGCCGAGGTCGCCGGCGGCCAATGCACGGGCATCGCTCGGCACGAGATCGGCCGGCGGCGGTCGGCCGTAGGGGACGACGCGCACGACGATGGTGGGTTGTTCGGAGTCGGTGGTGTGGAGGGTCATCGCTTCCCCGGAGGATCGCGGCCGGTAGAACGCCGGCATGACGACCTCGTATTCCCAGCGGTTGCCGTCCTTCTTCACCAGCTTTGGTACCAGCCGCGGATGGGTGGCTTCGATGCGGGTGATGTCGAACGGCGTCTGGCCGTTATTGGTGATCCACAATTTGCGTGACTGCGGCTCGCGCTGGTTGCCGTCGACCGCCATGTAGGGCGGATTGACATGAATGCGCGGGTGACGAAAGGCGTTGAGCTCCAGGGTGAACGTGGGCGACTGGGGGACGTTGGTCCTGAACTTGACCGCTTCCTTGGTGTTGCCCTCCTTGAACGGACCGGCGGCGGTGACGACGACGACGAACTCCTGGCCGGGCTTGCTCTCCTCGAGCGCGACTTTGAACGGGGACGTGGACGCCGGCGGCACCAGCTCGAGCGTGAGCGGCTGGCCGGACGTGTTCTTCAGCACCAGCCGGCGCGTCTCCGGTTTGTCGTTGGAGACCGAGTTGAAGAAGTTGGTGCCGATCGGTTCGAGCTGGGCGACGGTCTTGACGGTGCCGACCAGTTGGAGCTTGCGACGCGAGTCGGGGCCCGGCTCGTTGGTGATGATCTCCAGCGCGATGTCGGTCCGGCCGCGCTTCAGGGCGGTGTCCATGACGGCCGGAAAGACGGCGTTTTCGCCGGGCGCGAGCACGCGCTTGTAGTCTCCGACCACGGTGCAACTGCACGCCGGCTTGACCTCGAGAATCTGGAGCGTTTCGGTGCCCTTGTTCGCGATCCTGAACTGGTGCTCGATGCGCGTGCCCGCCCAGACCTCGCCGAAATCGAAGGGGGAGTTCTCGCAGACAAAGACGGGTCCGGTCGTTCGCTGCGGTTTGGGATCCGGCTGAATGCGCGGCGGCGTCGGCACGCCCGACTGAACGGGCTGGGCCCAGACGGGAGCGCCAACGCAGGCCAGCAGACTGATGACCCAGTGACATCGATTCATGCGTGAGTTCTCCAGCTTTCGCGGCGGCTGCGCGACAGACTCAACGTCGCGCGCCGGAGCGGGCGGTCCGGCGCGGGCGCGTACGCCGGGCGGCGCGGGTCGCCGGTCGCCTGGTCGGGGTTTCCGCCGCGGCGGTGACCTTGCGAATCAGCTTGACCGCCAGGTCGGCCTCGGAGTCGGCATCGAAGCCGAACAGGGCCGAATAGCGCGTGCCGATCTTCTGGGCGATGAAGAAGCTCAGGTTGATGCCGGCGTCGGAGAGCGCGTGGGCGATGTCGTAGCTGAGCCCGGCGCGATTCTCGCCTTCCACGACCAGGCAGGGAAAGTTGCAACTCGACAAGCCGGCCCGGCGGGCCGCATTGCGGGCCGGGGCCGACTCGACCGGCCAGACCTCGATCGCTGCGGAATGGCGATCCGGGTAGGCGTAGCCGATGACGAGCTGAAGGTCCTGGTGCACGTCGGCCAGCGGGTGCAGCGTCCGAGCCAGCATGCCGGGCGCGTTGCGCGTTTCCGATCGCCATAAGACTGCTCGCTTGACCGTCACGGGCATGGACCGATCTCCTCTCGACCCGACCGGAACGGCGGCTGACAACGAGTCATTCGCCGGATCCGGCGTAGCGCTCGGCACATCGCAATGGGGCCCGCCCGGTGCAGGCGGTATCGCCCATTCCGACACGAATGGAAGCGGCATTGTAAGATAAGCTGCGCTTGTCCGCGACGACCAACGACCCTGGTCAGAGACCATGCAAGCAGCGGAACGCCTGATCGCGATCGAGACTTCCAGCCGTCGCGGCAGCGTGGCCATTGCCGAAGGTCCGACACGACGAGCCCTGGCTGAGTTCTCGGCCGACCAGCAGCACGCCGTGGAACTGCTGCCGAGCATCGACCGGCTGTGCCGGGAGGCCGGATGGCCGCCGGCCAGCATCCGGCAGGTGCACGTGTCGATCGGACCGGGCAGCTTCACCGGACTGCGGGTGGCGGTGACGACCGCGCGGCACCTGGCGCTGGCGCTGGGGGCGGGCGTGGTGGCGGTGCCGTCGCTGAGCGTCATCGCGGACAACGCGCGGCTGGCCGACCCGCCTCCGCAGCGGGTGGCTGTTATCCTGGACGCGAAGCGCCGCCAGGTGTACGCCGGGGCGTTCGAGCAGCGCGGCGACGAGTACGCGGCGGTCGGCGAGCCGGCGCTGGTCGAGCCGGCCGCGTGGCTGGCGTCGCTGCCGCGGCCGCTGTGGGTGATGGGCGAGGGCGTGAGCTACCACGCCGGGGCGATCGACGGCGCGGACGTCACGCGGCTCGACGCGGCGCTGTGGCTGCCGCGGGCCGACGCGGTGCACCGCCTCGGCTGGAGACTGGCGTGCGCCGGGAGATTCGCGAACGCACGCGACCTGGTGCCGCTGTATCTTCGTCGCCCGGAGGCAGAGGAAGTGTGGGAACAGCGCCATGGCATTTCCGGTTAGGGCGGTCGGGCGTCGGCCGGTCGACGCCGATGGTCGGCGGCGCTGTCGCTGAACGGCGGGCGACCCGCTGCTGTCGAAACGCGGCGTAGGCGCTACAGCCAAGGCTGATCTCGTTGATGGACCTCGAGATGACCCAGCGACCGGCACTGCGCGCAGCCATCGGTCGTGGAAGGGGCTTGATGCAGTCACCGGGCTGATTCGGTCCACGAACTCCGTGTTTGCGTGGTGCTGCTTCGTGCTAAAATACTGACGGCGATGGGGTTCGCCACGCCTCGACCACGATCTCGAGGCCAACCGCCCGTTCCTGGGCTGATGACCCCTGACTCGAAGCGTCACACCGTGCTTCGAGCGGGGTCGTTTGCGTTTCATCCCGCTCCACGGAGGATGCTTCGCGGCAGCTTGCCAACAGACTGCGTTCGTTACGGAACGCCGATTGCTCCAGCGCGGAGGTCATGACCGTGAACGCCTTCCATCGTCAGTCGATCGGGGTTGCGTTTCACCACATCGACGAGCGTCTCTCACAGATCGAAGCGATCCTGAACTCCGTCGGTGCCAAGTCTCCATTCTCGACCTACGCCTTCGACGTCGGACCGATGGAGCGCAACGCGATCGTCGGATATGCAAGTCGACTGCGCGAGCGAATGTGGGCGGCGGTGCAGCGATTGGAAATCCCACCCGAGACTCACCGCACCAGCGCCGCGTGGGTGATCGCGACGACTCTGATGGATGTCTCGATCACGCTTGCGGAGATCGAGCCGAGTCGGCTTCGCGGTTATGGCAGGTTGGACGAGGAATCCGCGACGGTGCTCTCAGGCATCCTCAGCGACCTGGATCGACTGGTGAATTCCCTCGATGCATATCTGAAGCGGATGATGGGCGGCAACATGGCGGAGCGGCTGGCCCGGTTGGAGACGACGCCGGGCAATCGCAAGTCGATTGCGAAAATCGACGAGATCATCGCCCGGCACGGACTTGTAGAACTCCGGCCGCTCATGGATGCGCTGGTTTCGCGGATTGAATCCCGGGATCTGGAAATCGCAGTATTCGGTCGGGTCAGTTCCGGCAAATCATCGCTTCTCAACTATCTGCTCGGGCATCCGGTGCTGCCGGTGGGCGTCCTCCCGGTCACGGCAGCGCTGACGAGACTGTATAGATCGGACGACCCGCATGTCGTGGTTCGCACAGAAGTTTCGCAACCGCGTCGCATCTCCATCGAGGAGATTCCCGATTACGTCACCGAAGAGGGCAACCCTGGAAACCGGCGTCGTGTCATCGACGTGTCGATCGGTTTCCCAAGCGAGCGTTTGATTGACGGCGTCACGCTGATCGATACGCCAGGCGTCGGTTCATTGGCCACCGTGGGCGCCGCTCAGACCAGGGCATATTTGCCGCGATGCGATTTGGGCGTCGTCCTGATCGACGCCGGTTCGACGCTCGACCAGGAGGATCTGGTATTGCTGCGGGCGATGTACGAATCGGCCGTGCCATCCATGGTTCTCGTCAGCAAGTGCGACCTGCTGGCACCGGAAGACCGGGCGTGTGTCGTCGATTACATCGCCCGCCAGACGCGAGACCGTTTCGGACAAGAGGCATCCGTCCACCTCGTGAGCACGCGCGCCACGGACACGGCCCTGACCGACGCGTGGTTTGATCAACACATCAGACCGATCATGCTGCGGCATCGTGAGGAACTGGAGCGGTCCGTTCAACGCAAGATCGGCAATCTCGCTGAACTGACTCACTCGCTGTTGGAAGTTCAAATCTCGCGAGTTCGAGTGGGAACGACAACGCATGACGAAGCCGTCAATGCCCAGGCAGCTCGCCAGGTGCTTCGAGAATCCGAGGGACGCATCGCGGCCGTCGCCGCGATCGTGACCAAGCCAGTCGAAGAGACGGTCAACGATGCGGTTGTCGCTGTCATTCATGAGGCTGCGACACGCATTGTCGCGCACCGGCGACGTGGCGACGGCGTTGACGGCGAGTTGCGCTCGACCGTCCTGAATGCGATGGCGGCCGAAGCATCCGAAGCAAGCCGGAGACTGGAGGAAACGGATTCCTTTCTGAACGACGCGGCACGCCGGCTTGCCGCGGCAGTCTCGATGCCGTTGGCCAGGCTCGACACCGATCAGCGATTCAGGCTGACACCGCTCCCGCCCAGCGACGAGACTCAGTTGAGTGATCTGCGTGATGCAAGGTGCTGGTGGTTTATTGCCATGTGGCCGGCCGCAGCCGTGTGGATGATCGATCGCAAATTGCGAAAACGCTCTGAGGCGAAGATCTGGTCGCTCATTCGAGACCAGCGCCACGCGCTGCGGCGGTGGATCGAAGGGAATCTCCGGCGAGTGACCAGTTCGTTTGAAGCTCGGATTGCACCACTTCGGGCAAGACTCGACGCCGCGAATGCTGTCGAAGATCCATCCGTGGACAACGAACAATTGCAGTCGGACGCCGATTACCTGCGAGCGCTGATTGGCAATCCCGTTGCCGGCGCCGCTGGAGCCTCGGCACAACGCTCCGTCGATCCACCGCACGTGGTGTCGGCGGGCAAGGGCAGTTAGGCCGAACGGTCAGCGATGCGTCTCGATCGGTTCGAACGACTTCAGTTGGACGCCAGGACTGCTTTCGCCATCCTCGCTCTTCAATTCAAGTCGTTGGATTGCACTGCCTCCTGCGCACCCGGACGAGTTGGTGGATGCAACACCAGGCCCATTCCTGCAAGAATGGGAAGCAGTGCAACCAGCGCAGCCACGTGAACGCCCATCCCTGCCCACAACCAGCCGAAGAGCAAGCTGCTGACAAGATCACCCAGCCCAGTGACGACGACCAACGCTCCGAAGCCGCTCCCCCCGGCGACCGTCAGAGGGAGTGCGGTTCATGTATCGGACACGGAAACACGAGCTCGACGGTCTCCGAAGAGGTGAGTGAGCACTCTTTGACAGGCGTCCTCCTCGTCACCATTGATGAGCGGCCGGCGAAGGGTATCGCGTTTGAGGACGTAGGCCCGCATGTCTTCCGCAAGCTCGTCGAATCGCCTCGCACTGTCCCGGAGGAGTTGCTGTCCGACCGCTTCGGGCACCAGATTCAGGAGCCGCTCCAGGTGAATAAGACACGGGCCTTGCGATTCACCAACGGCTGCGGCGCCGCTGTCCGTCGCGCTGTACTCGGCCAGTTTCTGCAAGAAGAACGATTCCGCATCTCGAAGAAGACTGCAAACCGCGCATCGAGTTGAATCGGCCACGAGTTCTGTCAGCGATGGTTCGCCTGACGCCGCCCTCTTGACCAACTCTACGGCAATCCGCTGCGCGAACAGGGGCAATCCGCTACTCAACCCGCGTGGGGATGCCCCGGACGCGAGCTGCCAGGCATGGAGCGGGCAGAAGCCGCCCCGTGCCGCAAAGTCGCGCTGCACACCTGCGTCGATCGAAAGCTCAAATTGAAATCGACAAAAGAAGTCGAACGCGACTTTCACAAGGTGATCGCAAACAACGCACCCGCGGGTCCGCAGCGCGGCGCGCAGATCGTCCGTGTCCTTTGACTTGCCAGCGGGTGGCCGAAAGTTCAGCGATAATTGTTCGGCGGTCCCGCCCACAGGAGGCTGCAGAATCGAATCGGCGAACGTACTATCGTTCAAGTCCATTCGCGCCAGTTGCGCGGAGAATCTCGCAAGACTTTCAGCTTCCTCGGCCTGCGCAGGGCCGCCGGCGGTGGAGCAGATCTGCCTTGCTTTTCTTGCCACCGACGCCAGGAGCGTTGCCGTGCACTCCTCAACCAGAAAATGAGAGAGCGCACGGCGGACTACGCCAAGTCCGCCATATTCATCGGAGTTGCCGCACACGTTCGGTTCGACGACCGTTCGACACGAAACGGGAAATAACTGAAACGCGTCGGTGCCAAGTACATCAGTGAGAGTTGCTTCGGTGTGCTTGATGACCTCGTCCACCTCCGCTTCCTCTGCGAGGTCCATCTTGTTCAGGACGAAAAAGCACTTGCGAACGTGTTGACGGATGAGTCGAAGGAAATCGATCTCAAGTGCGGACAGCGGCGCCTCGGCGCTTGTGACCAGCAGAACCGCATCGCAACGAGGGATGAAGTCAAGCGTTCTTCGCGTGTTGGCCTCGATCGTTGAGCCAATGCCCGGCGTGTCGACGAACTCGAGGCCCCGCCGAAGGAATGTCGACGGCGCTTCCACCCAGACCGTCTCAACCTGCCGGCGATTCCCGGAGTTGCCGCGCTCGGTCACGTAGTCGCTCAGGGCCGTGACGGGCGCCTGCTCCATCAGATGGGAATCGGTGTGCTTGATCAACAGCCGGTCGCTCGTCCCGTATCGAAGGGCGGTGATGGTCGACGTGAGCGGGACGATGCCCGTTGGGAGCAGCATTCGACGCACCAGCGCATTGATGAGCGTGGATTTCCCCCGCTTGAGCTGCCCGACGACGGCCAGCGTGAATCGATTCTCTGCCAACTTCACGAGAAGTTCGTCGGACCGAGCTGCGAGGGATTCGCCGCCCGTCCTCCGCAGCGACGCGGATATTTCCTGGAGCAGCAGCGCGAGGGCCTGCTTTCGGCGTGAGAGTTCACGCAAGGCGAATTCATCTGTTGGTCCTCTCATCGGGCCGATCTCGTCGATATCCTGTCGAGCGCCAGGCGGGCGGCACGGATTTCGGCGACATCGGTCGCCGGCTGAGCCAACAGCGCGGATAGCGTGGTCAACTCGGCCGTCACGAAGGCGACGGCCTCCCGCCGGAGCTCCTCGATCACCTCATTGACGCGCTCCGCCCAGTCACCCGCGATGCGCGTGAGGTTCTTCTCCACCTCCCACGGAATCAGTCGCAGAAAATGACGATGAAAGAGCGGCCCGAGAATCCGCATCGGAAGCACCCACCACAGCATGTCGAACAGAATGTCGAACACGCGACTGACTGCGATGGGCGGCGGTCGGACGGCGGGCACGTCGGCCTGCCAGGTGATGCCCGACCATTCGATGCCCAACTCGGTGATGATGTTGCGCCGCAGCCGATCCTGACAGGCCTGAATGATGCGCTGGAATCGTTCCCGGGCCTGATTCGCCTGCTGGCGGGCCAGTGGGGCTGCGGCGTTCGATGGCTGCGACAGGAGCGCACCCAGTCTTTCGGTCAACCATTGCTCGAAGCGCTGCGTCTGAACTGACAGATTCCCTCGCCAACCACGCAGTTCCCCGCGGAGTTCGCTTTCCAATCGAGTCACCAGAGGGTCCTGATGGGCGAGCAGATTCTCCTTGAATATGGAGCGAGTCTGCCCCGTGAGGCGACGGGCGACCAGGTCCAGTTCGTCGCGAATCAGCGCTTCCTGAATCGACTCGCCAAGGACGGCATCGCGAAGCCGCGCCCGATGCTGCTCCGTTTGTTCGGCCGAACGCAGCGCCATGGTCAGATAGTCATGACACGCTGCTAATGCCGCTTCCAGTTTATGAGACAGCGCGGCCTCTCGTTGCCCGCTCACGTCGCGCATCAGCGGCGACAACAATCGCGACTTGAATTCGACGAGCCAGCGATCAGTTTCGCGTCGACAGGAGAATGGAACCACCGGCGTTTCGTCGCCGAAGCCCTCCTGTGCCAATCCTCGCCGCACGAAGGCCTGGACGTCCTCAAGCTCCTGCTCCGTCAACAGGTCGATCTTGGTCAGCACCACCGCGATGCGCGGTGCGTGCGAGCGAAGCTCAACGAGCAGACGGCGGTCCTCGTCAGAGAGCGGCCGTTCGACGCTCATCGCCAGGAGTGCGACCGCCACGTTCGGGAGCCAATCTCGTGTGCTCCGCGTGTTGTGTGTGAATACGCTCCCCAGACCGGGCGTATCGACCAACCGCAGACCGCGGAGCGCGTTCATCGACGGTGTCTGGACATCGACCAGCGCGACATGCCGTCGGTTTTTCGGATTGCGAGCCTCGTCCACAAAGTCCCCGATCCGGGCAAGATCGATCGACTCCTGCCTCCCATTCAAATAGGTGACCGTCGCCGCGGCATTCGCGCCTGCTGAAATCCGCGTAATCAGCGCCGTCACGGGCAATACACCGACCGGCACGATCTCCTGACTCAGCAAGGCGTTTACCAATGAGCTCTTGCCGGATTTGAACTGACCGAATACGGCGACATCCAGGGGCGCTGCGCCATCGGTCAAGGAGCGGCAGGCCTGAAGCGTGGGAATCAGGGTCTGCAACCGGAATCGGTCCACGATTCCCCCCAGGATGTCGAGCGCGTCTGGAGTGCCCGATTCAGCGCCGGGTACAGTCTCGTCGAGCCGGTTCATCTGAACTCATGTTGCGAAGGGGTTCGTCAAGCCGGCCGACTTGCCGAGCTCGGCCTCAATTTCCAGAAGCCGATTGTATTTGGCGATTCGCTCGCCGCGACATGCCGAGCCCGACTTGATCTGGCCGCCACCCATCGCGACCGCGAAGTCGGCCATGAATGCATCTTCTGTTTCACCGGAGCGATGTGAAATGATGTAGCCCCATCGCGCCTGGCGACACATCTCGATGGCCTCGACGGTCTCGGTCACCGTACCGATCTGGTTGAGCTTGATGAGCACGGCGTTGCTACACTTCTCGCGGATGCCGCGGGCGATGAAGCGCGTATTTGTGACATAAATATCGTCGCCTACAATCTGAACGCGCTGCCCCAGCGCCGCCGTATGCTGCCGGAATCCCTCCCAGTCGTTTTCGGCCAGCCCGTCCTCAATCGAGACGATGGGATAGCGTTCGATCCAGCGACTGAAGAGTGCCGTCATCTCCGTCGCGGACTTGCGGCCCTGTCCGGACTTCGACAGGTTGTATGCGCCATCCTCATAGAAGGAGCTGGCGGCGGGGTCGAGGGCGATGGCCACCTCCCGGCCCGGTTTGTATCCAGCCGCTGAAATCGCTTCGACGATGACTTCGCAGGCTTCGTCGTTGCTTTTCAGGTTCGGCGCGAAGCCCCCCTCGTCGCCGACACTCGTCGCATAACCCTTTTTCTTCAGAATGCTCCGCAGCGCGTGAAATGTCTCCGCCCCATAGCGCAAGGCCTCGGCAAAAGTCGGTGCGCCGATCGGCATGACCATGAATTCCTGAAAATCGACGCTGTTGTCGGCGTGTTTGCCGCCGTTGAGGATGTTCATCATCGGGACCGGAAGCCGCGTCGCACCGGGACCGCCGAGATAGGCGTACAGGGGAATGTTCAAGGACTGCGACGCCGCACGGGCAACCGCCATCGAAACGCCCAGGATCGCGTTCGCGCCGAGCCTGGCCTTGTTGGGTGTTCCATCCCATTCGACCAGAAATCGATCAAGTTCGGCCTGCCTGGTCGGATCGAGGCCGACGAGCCTGGGGCCGATCGCGCGGTTCACGTTCTCGACAGCCCCGAGCACTCCCTTGCCGTCGTAGCGCTTCCTGTCTCCATCCCGCAGCTCGACGGCCTCGTTCTCGCCCGTGGATGCGCCTGAGGGCACCGAAGCGCTCGCGGAGACTCCATTATCCAGCGCCACGGTAACCTTCAAGGTCGGATTGCCGCGAGAATCGAGGATTTCGAGCGCACGAACGAGACTGATTCTGGAACTCATGTTCATTACTCACTTTCCGCTCGGCCGGTCTGAAGCGTACGGATCAACGCGGTCCGGTACTCCGGCCGCAAAGGAACTTCCTGGAGGGCTGCGATCGCCGCATGCGTGTTGTACGCGACCCGCCACGAGGCCATCTGGCCATCTTCCCACAATGCGAATGCAGCCCGAGCATCGCCATCCAGCGGCTGCCCGACCGAACCGGGGTTGACGACCATGGAGCCGTTTCGTGGCCGGATCATCGGTAGATGCGTGTGCCCGAGAACGAGCACGTCGGCATCGATACCAGCGGCGACCTCACGCAGCAGCCAGTCAGATGCGGTCGGCCCCAGTCGATAATCAAACAGCGGATCGCTGATGGTCGCATGGCACAGCGCAAAGGAGACACCAGCGATATCCCTTTCGAGCGTCAGGGGCAATTGTCCGAGCCAGCGCCGATCATCCTCGTCGAGCTGACTTCGAGTCCAGTCTCGCATGGCCAAGGCAATGGCCTGCTTGCTCGCGGCAGCCCTCGGATCGGCCGCGAACGCCACGGCGTGATCATGATTGCCGCGAACGGCGATGGCATGTCGTTCTCTCAGCCATGAGACGACCTCGCGCGGTCGCGGCCCATAGTTCACCGCATCGCCGGCGAAGAGCACATGATCGACAACGCCCGCTTCGCGCTCGACGGCGGTCAACGCCCAGAGATTCGCATGAATGTCGGAAATGATCAGGATTTTCATCGCCAACCGCCTGGCTGGCGTACGACCGCCGTCGCAGTCGGGAGCGGCTGCTCCCGCCAGTATTGGCGCCACAATGCCAATGCCTCGCGGTTTGACGGCTGCTCCGCCAGGATTTCACGCACGATCTGATGGGCCTGAACCGTGCGTTTCAACCTGATCAGCGCTATCGCCCAATGGATCCTGAACGCCGGTTCAAAGGGATTCAGCCATGCGGCTCGTCGAAACTGCGACTCCGCCAACTCGATTGCTTCCCTGGCCATGAAGTGGACGCCCAACTGATCGCGGTCATAGCCGAGATAGGAACTTGGTCGAAGCAGCTCCTCCCGCACAAGCTGGGGATCACGTTTCGATACCCTCCTCAGATGTTTACGTTGTTTCATGTGAGTGATTCGCTGTGTATTTGATCACGTGGACATTTTCCAGCGTCACGAGTCCCTCATTCACCATTTCGTCGATGTGTGGGAGCAGCAACCGGATCTTCTCTTCGGCATCCACTACTTCGATGATCACGGGCAAATCCTCAGACAGTCGCAGGACTTTGACGGTATGCAGGCGGCTGTTTGCGCCAAATCCCATCGGCCCTCGCAGGACCGTCGCACCGGCCATGTGCAATTCCCGCGCCTTCAGCACGATCGCCTCGTAAACCGGTTTGCCATGCCACTGGTCGCTTTCACCGATGAAGATGCGAAGGAGTTGAGCTTCGCCTTCCAGTTTCATGAATGATGCTCCTTTTTCGTCAGATGCCAAAGACATGCTCGGCCAGTCGGTAACCCGCCCATACCGCCAGAAAGCCAAGCGTGACACTCGAGAGCATGTTCACCATCGCGCGAAGTCCCTGACCGTCGTTGGCCATCGAAAACGACTCCCAGCCAAACGATGAAAACGTCGTGAAACCGCCCAGGACACCCACGGTGAGACCGATTCGATATTCCATGCGCACCGGGATCGGACCGCTGAACACCATGTTCAGAAAGCCGATGAGGAAGCATCCCAGCACGTTCACGGCGAGCGTCCCGGTTGGAAACGTTCCCCGCACGAGCGATTGCCCCCAACCCTGAATGACATAGCGAAGAAGCGAGCCGATGGCACCGCCCATCATGACGAGCGTGAACTTGTTGATGAGGATGTCCTTCATGATATCCGCGCAGGCCTCCCGCAGGTCGTTCCGCGCCGGCGGTTTGCGGACAACCAGCCCGGCTGGGACCGGAGCGAATCACCACCAAGCGAGGACTCGCCAAATGGCGAACCTCGTCCGCGACTCCAGCTACCTTCGGATAGAGGGGTTTAAGGCCGCCCCTACCCGTGAATAACTGGGTAGGAGCCATCAGCCCATCACGGGCGGTTGAGGTGGGCACCATCACCTGATTCGCAGCGGTAGTCCCGGGAAACTCATCAGGTTCCAAGGACCGCCTGCCGCAAAACGTGGCCAAAACTCTGGCAGGAGGATAGCAGCGTGTCCCACGGCCCGTCAACTCCCGATTTCGCAGTCGCGGCATCGGCGGTCCGATTCCCGCTATCGGCAGACGGGGAAGTGCGTGGTGGCGGTGCCGTCGCTGAGCGTCATCGCGGACAACGCGCGGCTGGCCGACCCGCCTCCGCAGCGGGTGGCTGTTATCCTGGACGCAAAGCGCCGCCAGGTGTACGCCGGGGCGTTCGAGCGGCGCGGCGACGAGTACGCGGCGGTCGGCGAGCCGGCGCTGGTCGAGCCGGCCGCGTGGCTGGCGTCGCTGCCGCGGCCGCTGTGGGTGATGGGCGAGGGCGTGAGCTACCACGCCGGGGCGATCGACGGCGCGGACGTGACGCGGCTCGACGCGGCGCTGTGGCTGCCACGGGCCGACGCGGTGCACCGCCTCGGCTGGAGACTGGCGTGCGCCGGGAGATTCGCGAACGCACGCGACCTGGTGCCGCTGTATCTTCGTCGCCCGGAGGCAGAGGAAGTGTGGGAACAGCGCCATGGCATTTCCGGTTAGGGCGGTCGGGCGTCGGCCGGTCGACGCCGATGGTCGGCGGCGCTGTCGCTGGACGGCGGGCGACCCGCTGCTGATCGACTATCACGATCGCGAGTGGGGCCGGCCGATTGGCGACGACGCCGGGCACCTGGAGCGGATGACGCTCGAGGTGTTCCAGTGCGGGCTGTCGTGGCGGATCGTGCTGGTCAAGCGGCCGGCGCTGCGGGACGCCTTCCGCGACTTCGATCCGCCGGCCGTGGCGCGTCTGACGGCGGCGGACGTGGGTTGCCTGCTGCGACACCCGGGCATCATCCGCAATCGGCGCAAGATCGAGGCAACGATCGAGAACGCGCGGCGGATGCTGACGCTGGCGGCCGAACACGGCTCGTATGCGCGGTGGTTCGCGGCACAGGCGACGACCACGGCGCGGCAGCGGGCGGCGCTGTTCGACCAACTGTGCCGGACCTTTCGCTTCATGGGGCCGGAGACGGCGCGGTGCTACCTGATGGGATGCGGAAAGATCCGTCCGGCGCACGATCGCGGGTGTTTTGCGGCGAGCGGCGGGCGTCGTTAGGATGAGCGGCCCTGAGCGCCGCGAGTCGCAGGAGACCTCTCATGCCGCCAGAACCCTCCGGGTCGGACGCCCCGTCGAGCGTCCTGCGAGCCGAGCACCGGGTCATCGAGCGAGTTCTGCATGTGCTGGACCGGCTCGCGGCGCGGGCGGCCGACACCGCGATGCTGGACCTGCCGGACGCTCGGAAATGCGTCGAGTTCTTCCGGCTCTTCGCGGACGCCTGTCATCACGCCAAGGAGGAGGATCTGCTCTTCCCGGTGCTGGAGCAGCGCGGCATGCCGCGCGAAGGCGGCCCGATTGGCGTCATGCTGCATGAGCACCGGGTCGCCCGGGAATTCGTCCGCGCCATGGGCGAGGCGCTGGACGCGGTGGAGGCGGGGAATCGCGACGCGGGGAGTCGTTTTTGCGACGCGGCGCGACAGTACATCGATCTGCTCACGCAGCACATCTACAAGGAAGATAACATTCTCTTCATGATGGGGGACCGCATCATGCAGCCGGCCGACCAGCAGCGGCTGGCGGGCGAGTTCTGCGCGGTGGGCTGTCGTGCGTTTGCGGGAAAGACCCGCGAGCAGCTCGAACAGCTTGCGGCGGAATTGACGGCGCGGTGGGGCCAATAACGACTATCGTTGTCGCTATTAACACATAACTCTAATATAAACTGGTACTTATAATTCACATGCGCGGGTTTTTACCGAGCGACCGAGCGGGGCGAAAATGCGCGCACGGGGGGGACGCCGAGCGCTGCGATCGTTTAGAATATGATGCGGTTGCATTAGGAGACCTGCCATGGAAATTCAAGGCAAGTGCGCGGTGATCACCGGGGCGGCCAGCGGGATCGGCCGTGCAACCTGCGAGGCGCTGGTGCGGGCGCAGATTCGCGCGATCGCGGCGGTGGATCGCAGCGGGTCGGTGCAGGAGATGGCGGGGCGCGCGAACGCGGAGGCCGGGCGCGAGGTGATCGTTCCATTCGTCGGCGATGTGACGAGCGACGCGTTTCGCCAGAGCGTGTTTCGTGAGATGAAGACACGCGGCACGCCCATCTCGATCTGCGTGCCGGCGGCGGGCATCACGCGCGATCGACTGGCGGTGAAGCTCAACAAGGAGACCGGCGCGGCCGACACTTACCCGCGCAAGGATCTCGAGGACGTGCTGTCGATCAACCTGATGGCGCCGATCCTCTGGTCGATCGACACGGTCGCGTCGGTGGCCGAGGATCGTGCCCGTCGCAACCTGGCGCGCTGGAACCCGAATGAAGACATCACCGGCTGCATCGTGTTCATCGGCTCGGTCTCGTCGGCGGGCAACAAGGGGCAGATCTCGTACGCGGCCGCGAAGGCCGGACTGGAAGGCGCGCAGGCCACGCTGGCGAAGGAGGCCATCTTCTACGGCGTGCGCTGCAACATCATCCACCCCGGCTACACCGACACGCCGATGGTGCGGGCGATGGGCGACCAGTTGATCGAGGAGTACATCCTGCCGCTGACGCAATTGCGGCGGCTGCTGCACCCGGACGAAATCGCCGACGCCATCGTGTTCATGATGCGGAACTCGGCCGTCAGCGGTTCGCTGTGGGTCGATGCTGGCTGGCACCCGGCGGCCTGACTCACGCCGGCCGGCGACTCGGGCGCGCCGACGATCCCGGCGGGCCACGGCGATGTCTTGAGGCGCCGGTCGCGGCGCGTTATCGCGGCTGATCGGGGCGCGGCCTCGGCCTGGTCCACTGGTTGAGCCAGTCGATGACGGTGTCGTGCCAGAGGATGCTGTTGGCGGGCTTGAGCACCCAGTGATTCTCGTCGGGGAAATACAGGAACTTGCTGGGAATCCCGCGCCGCTGGAGGGCGGTGAAGGTCGACATGCCCTGCGTCTCAACGACGCGGAAATCCAGCGCGCCGTGGATGACCAGCATCGGCGTGCGCCAGTTCTTCACGAAGTTGATCGGGTTCTGGAACTCGTAGCCCTGCGGGTTGTCCCAGGGCGTGCCGAGATGGTCCCACTCCGGAAACCATAGTTCCTCGGTGTCATAGTAGGCCATGCGCTCGCACAGGTTGCCGTCGTGGCACACCAGGCAGCGGAAGGCATCGGGCCAGTTGCCGGCGATCCAGTTGATCATATAGCCGCCGTAAGACGCCCCCAGCGCCGCGACGCGGTCGTCGTCGAGCCAGGCGTAGTTCCGCAGGGCGTGGGCCAGACCCTTCTGGAGGTCGATCAGCGGCTTACCGCCCCAGTCTCCGCGGATCGAATCGCAGAAGGCCTGCCCGTAGCCGGTCGAGCCGTGGAAGTCGACCATGATGACGGCATAGCCCGCGCCGGCGTAGGCCTGCGGGTTCCAGCGATAGTGAAAGTGGTTCCCGAACGAACCCTGCGGGCCGCCGTGAATGAGAAACGCGACCGGGTACTTCTTCGGGGCGGCGTTGAAGTCGACCGGCTTGACGAGGTACGCATAGACGGTCTCGCCGTTCCAACCCTCGAAGGTGAACTGCTCGGGCTGGCCGACCATCACATCCTTCAGGCGGTCGGTGTTGATGTGCGTGATCTGGCGAACGTCGGAGCCGTCGGGCCTGACGCTGAACAGCTCGACCGGTGTGGTGAGCGTGTCGAGTGCGTAGACGATCCGATCTCCGGCCGGCTGCGGGGCATCGACCGTCCCCATCTTCACCACCTCGCGCACCGGTCCGCCGGCGACGTCGACCGCGAACAGCGATCGCTGCCCGAGGTTGTCGGCGACGGTGTAGATCGTCCGGCCGTCGGACGACCAGGCCAGCGAGCCGGCCGAGCGATCCCACTCGGCCGTCAGCGCGCGGGCGGCTCCGTCCGGCCAGGCCCTGAGCATGATGGTCTGCTTATCGGCCTCGTAGCCGGGTCGCGCCATGGCGAGCCAGGCGAGCGTGCGCCCGTCGGGCGCGAAGCGCGGGTGCGTGTCGAGCGCCAGGTTGTCGATCGTCAGGCAGCGCGGCGACGCCGAGCCGTCGATCGGCGCGATGAACAGGTCGCCGTTGGTGGACCAGGCCTCGTTGCGGCCGGCATTGCGGGCGACGAAGACGATCGACTTCGAGTCGGGTGTGAAAGTGATCTCGTCGGTGCCGCCGAACGGGCGGGTGGGGACATCCATGTCGACGCCGGCGGTGACGTCGACGGCCGGCTGCGTCGTGGCCGGCAGCGAACGGACGAACAGGTGCGACCGACGGCCGTCGCGCCAGGTGTCCCAGTGTCGAAACGGCAGTCGCGTGTAGATGCGACCGGTGGCCTTTCGCTTCGAGATTTCGTCAAGCCGGGCCTGCGTCTCGGCCGGCGACCTGGCGTCGACGAACACTTCCATGCTGTAGGCGATGGCTCGGCCGTCCGGAGCGACGACGAGATTGGCGACGTCGAGCGGCTCGCGGGTGACCTGCTCGGCCTCGCCGCCGTCGACGGAGATGCGCCAGATCTGCGACGAGCCGGAACGAGTCGAGATGAAGAAGATGGAGCGGCCGTCCGGCGACCAGCGCGGAGAATGATCGGCGTCGGGGTGCGCGGTCAGGCGTCGCAGGCCGCTGCCGTCGGCGCCCACCAGCCACAGGTCGGTGCGGCCGCGATTGGCGTCGAGGTCGGTGACGCGCAGCACAAAGACGACCTGCCGTCCGTCCGGCGAGACCTGCGGATCCTGCACGCGGTCGATCGCGACCATCTCGTGCACGGTGAAGGGGCGCTTGTCGGCTCGAGCCGGCGCGGCGACAGACATGAGCGAGCCGAGCCACAGGGCGGTCATGATCGGCAATCGCATGCGATTCAGTCCTTTCGTCCGAGAGAGGTCACGGGTTCAGCGGAAGCGACGGGCGACGGTGTTGAAGCGCTCGGCCAGCGCGCCGGCGTCGACCCGGGTCAGGCGACCATCGACGACGACCGTTCGTCCGTGAACGAGGACGCGATCGGGTCGCGGCGGCTGGCAGAGGACCAGGGCGGCGAGCGGGTCATGCGCGACCGCGCCGGCCAGCGCGATGTCGTCGGCACGATAGAGCACAAGGTCGGCCGGGCAGCCAGGCTCGATGTTCCCCAGCTCCGGCCGGCCGAGCACGGCGGCGCCGCCGCGCGTCGCCATCGAGAAGGCCTCGGCCGGTGTCATGGCGCCGGCGCCGCGGACGACGCGTTGCAGGAGCAGCGATTGGCGCATTTCGACCGTCAGCGAGCCGCCGTCGTTGCTGGAACTGCCGTCGACGCCGAGGCCGACGACCACGCCGCGATCGAGCATGTCACGGATCGGCGGCGGCCCGCTGCCGAGGCGCATGTTGGATGACGGACAATGGGCGACGGCCGTGCGGGTGCGCGCGAGCAGCTCGATCTCCTCGGCGTTCAGATGAACGCAGTGGGCAAGGTAGACGTCCGGACCGAGCCAATGATGCCGCCGGAGATACTCGATCGGCCGGCAGCCGAAGCGGTCGAGGCAGTAGCGCTCCTCGTCGAGCGTCTCGGCGGCGTGGGTATGCAGCAGCACGCCGCGCTGACGGGCAAGCATGGCGGTGTCGACCAGCAGTTCGGGGCTGACGTTGAAGGGCGCGCACGGGGCGAGATCGATGCGCCGCATGGACCCCGGCCGCGGGTCGTGGAAGCGGTCGAGCACGCGCTCGCAGTCGGCCAGCACGCGCTGCTCGTCCTCCGCGCAGGAATCGGGCGGCAGCCCGCCCTTGCTCTGTCCGACCGACATGCTGCCGCGGCAGGCATGAATGCGAATGCCGAGTTCGTCGGCGGCCTCGAGCACGGCTTCAAGGCGGATGTCGCGCGCGGGAGGGAAGAGATAGTGATGGTCGCTGGTGGTGGTGCAGCCGCCCAGCAGCAGCTCAGCGATGCTGACCTGCGCAGCCAGTTTGTGCGTCTCGTAGTCGAGGTGCTGCCAGCGCTGATAGAGCTGCGTGAGCCATTCGAACAACGGGGCGGTCTGGACCGGCTGAAGGCAGCGGGTGAGCGACTGAAACAGATGGTGGTGCGTGTTGATGAGTCCCGGGACGATGATGTGCCGCGAGGCGTCCAGGATCTGGTCGGGCGGTGCGGAAGCGACCAGCCGGTCGATGTCGCCGGCCGGGCCGAGGGCGGCCACGAGCGCATCCTCGACGACGATCGAGTGATGCTCGAGGACGACAGGCCGGTCGTCGCGATGGAGAATGACGGTGGCGTCGCGGAAGCAGGTTTTCACGCCGCCATGCTAACGCCCGCCGCGGGTGCGAGAAACGCGCGGACGAGGTGAACCGGCTGTCCGGCCGGGACGCGCTGGCGCCGCTGTAAAAGTCGGTGTGCACGGCGTCGATCGCGGGAAGAAACCAAACGGAGCGGCGACGGCCGGCGCGGTCATCCGGCGATCTCGCGCGGCGCCACGGCCGCGCGGCTAGACGGGGACGACGTCCACGATCTCGACGCCCTGATAGTTAGCGAACTGGCGGGCGGATTCCCAGGCTTCGTTGATGTCGCGAGCGTAGATGCGGTACTGGACGACCGGGCCGAGGGCCTTGTCGCCCGGCTTCTTGTAGCGGTACCAGACGATGTACATTTTCAACGATCCTGTCCCGTTCAGGCTGCGCCGCACCGGCTGATCGCGCGGTACCGCGAACCGCTCATAGTGCCAACGCACCACGGGGAAATCAAGAGCTGCCGGCGGACCGATGGCGGCCGATCGTCCGCGCGAGATGGCCTTCAACCATCCGCCGGCGTGCCTTGCCACTCGGCGTTCGGCTCGGCGGTCGAGGCCGGCGCAGCGTTGGCGCGCGGCGGCCGCGGCTGGCTCTTCCAGCGGCGGTGGATCCAGAGGTACTGCTCGGGCGCGGCTCGGACGAACTCCTCGATCGCGCGGGTGAACTCGGAGGTGATCCAGGTCAGCTCATCCTCGCGATGCTCCCAATCCGCCGGGCGGATGATGCGATTCACCACCACCTCGTAGCGGAAGCGATTGCCGACGCGGCGGGCACAGCCGACGATGATCGGTACGCGATGGCGGATCGCGAGCAGGCCGATCGAGCGGTAGGTCGACGCCGGGCGGCCGAAGAACGGAACGAACAGGCCCTTTGAGCCGGCGTTCTGATCGGCGATGAAGCACAGCGCCTGTCGGTCGTCGAGCACGTCGCTCATCGAGCGCGTCGCGCCTTTCTTGTAGAGCAGGCGCAGACCGCTGGGCTCGCGCTGCGCCATGAGGAAGTCGTTGAGATACTCGTTATCGAGCGGGCGCATGACGGCCACGATGTCGGCGCCCAGCGTCGCCAGCGTGAAACCGAGCACCTCCCAATTGCCGTAGTGAGCCGTCAGCATGATGCAGCCCTCGCGGCCCAGCATGATCCGAAGCGGTTCGGCCAGTCCGTCGAGGCTGACGTAGCGGCGCCAGCTCCAGAGGCTGATGAGCCGCGGCGTGAACAGCACTTCGATGGCGAGCATGGCGAGCGACTGCATCGACTCGCAGGCGATGCGCCGCACCTCGGCTTCGGGCAGCTCGGGCATGGCGAGGCGGATGTGCTCCTCGGCGCGGCGGCCGTGCCGGGCAAGCGCCGGCCCGATCAGCGGCAGCCAGCGGGGAAAGCGGTACCACATGCGGCCGAGCCACCGGGCCGTGCGCAGGTTGGCATCCACCGGGAAGCAGTGCAGGACGGCGGTGAGCATGCGCACCGACAGACAGGTCAGATAATCAAGCCAGCGCCGGCGGACCTTCACGATCGCGATTGTAGCGGCTGAGGCGCGATCGGCGCCCGCGACGGGAAAGCTTGGCCGTGCGGCGGCGCGGACCGATAGTTCCGACGGGCCCTGGTTTGCGCGGACCCCTAGCTGGAGCGCCATGTCGGCGGCAATTGAACTGCTATCAGGGGCGGCTTCGCGCATCGTGAGACGGCCAGCGGTTCATCCCGGCGGGGCGACGGGGCGTGCGCGCGGATACACGCTGGTCGAGCTGCTGATCGTCGTGGTGATCCTGGGCATTCTGGCCGGCCTGGCGATGCCGTACGTGACCAATGCGTCGCTGGACGCCCGCATCGCGGCCACGCAGAACCTGCTGCGCACGATGTCAACGGCGGTCAACGTGTACCGGGTTCGCTTTACCCGGCCGGACTTCCCGTCGCATGTCATGGGAACGTGGTTCGCCGGCGGCGCGGTGCCGGCCAGCCCGATGTTCGAAGGATCGACCGGCGCGAACGACGTTGAGGTCGTCAGTATCGCCGGCGCGGCACATCCTCCGCAGCGCGTCTTGTCGGGGGGACTGACACCGTGGTGGTACAACCGCGCGAACGGCGTGCTTCGGGCGCGGGTGAAAGACCTCGGCAACGCCGGGAAGAACGACTGGCTGTATCGCGTGGTCAATGCGGATGGGCAGACGATCATCTCGTCGGGCATTACGCAACTTGGCACGGGTCCGGGCGACTCATTACCGCTTGCACCCGGCCTTCAGGACAGCGGCATGACTGAAGAGTAGGTCGGGTGGCCGCCGGAGGCCGACCCCGAGCGGCGATCGCGGCGGCGGAGCGCCGATGATTCGCGGGCCCTACGCGCTCTCGAACTGTTCGAGGAACGAAACCACGCGCTCGGTGGCGAATTCGTGCGCGATCTTGGCGCGGTCGACGACCGTGTCGATCGACCACGCCTGCGGCACGGCCCACTTGGCGTCGACCTCGACGAAGAGCTGACTGACGTCCTCGACCAGCGACTCGATCTTGATCTCACCCTGCCAGGTGGGCTGACCGCCGGTGTCGATCGGCGGGAGAACGAATCGCAGGCCCAGGGCGTGCACCGGACGGTTCAGCGGCGTCAGTCGCTCTTGCAGGTTCAGGCAGCGATTGCCGAGGAAGAGCCGCGAGTCGCCGCCAGGCGCGTTGACCGTCAGGCGGATCATGGAGCCGGAGCCCATCAGAACGCGTGGCGCGAACGAGTCGACCAGGCCGGTCAGGATCAGCTTGAGGTTGTCGAGGAACAGGTCGAACGTCGAGATGGGAAAGTACTCTTCGAAGTTCAGCAGGTCGGGCTGGAGCGTCAGCTTCATCTGGCTGCGCTGATCGCCGTCGGCCTGCGGTGACGCCAACACCCAGGCATGCTCGTTGAATTCCTGGCGGCGCCAATCGAAGCCCTCGGACATCTTGATCTGAAAGCCCTGGCGCTTCTGCTTATCGAAGACGGCAGGGGGTCCGAACCGCACGCCGACGTGGTAGCCTCGCGATTTGAGGGACTCTCGAATCACCGTGCATCCCTCGGGCCGACGTGAGCCTCACGACGGGCTGGTGGTCGGCGTGTCCGTCGCCATCGGCGCGGAACCGTCGGGTCCGGCGTCGAGCGGCGCGGCGGGTTCGATCGCCGACGGCGTCAGATTCGCTGGCGCCGCCGCGTCGGCGGCGGGGGCAACCGACCCGTCAGCCGCGCTGACCGCCGGCGCCGTGGCGGGTGGCGGAAAGACCACGGCGGCCTCCCAGTTTGACATCTGCTTCAAGCGGTACTCGGCCTGCATGCGGGCCGGCATGGCCGCAAAGCGGGGGTCATCGACGACGGCGCGGTAGAGCCTGCGGGCGGCCTCCCAGTCGCCGCGATTCTCCGCCAAAAGGCCAAGCCCGAGCTGCGCGGCAGCCACGGTCGGCGGCTGGTCGCGGAATCGCTGGGTGATCTGCTGAAACATCTCCTCGGCCTGTCGAGCGTAGTCGGCCTGCTCCGAATCGCTCCGATTCGGGTCGCCCACCTGAGCGAGGGCAAGCTGGGCGGCCTGGTAGAGCGCGTTGGCCGAGAGGCGCGGATCGAGCCCGCGCTGTTCGATTTCCTTGAAGTATCGAATCTGGTCGGCGGGCGTCGCGCCCGGCGGGCCCTGGTATCGGGCGAGATCGGCCCATCCCTGGGCGAGCATCTCGCGCTGATGGGCGATGTAGAGGTAGCCGGCGACAAAGACAATGATGATCGCGACGACGACGGTGAGGATGCGCCAGCCGTTCTTCTGAACGTAGGCCGACAACTCGTCGAGTTGCTGGGACAGCTCGTTGGTCTGAAGCTCGTGGCGTCGCGCGGTCTTCATCGTGACTGCATGCCGGCCGGTTGGCGGCCGCCCCGGTTAGCTGGCCTGCTTCTTGCTGCCGGCGGACGCGCCCTCGACCAGCACGCGGGCCTCGGTGGGCGCGAACAACCCCTTGTCGGCCTTCTTACCGATGGTGATGGCGCAGGTCTCGTTGGCCTTGGTGAAGGTCAGCGTATAGACGCCGCCCGCCAGCGACTCATTCTCGAACTTCCATTGCGACGCCGGCATGTTACTGAGGTAGAAGTTTCGCACCTTGATCGGCTCGGCGCCGCCCTCATACACGTCGAGAATGCGCCGGCCGGAGGGGCTGCTGCTGTAGGTCGACTCGCGGTTGTTGCGATCGAACCCCTTGGGCACCGGAACGTCAACGATGTACCAGTTGGTGCGAACGGCCAGTTGCGAGTCCTCCGACTGACAACCGGAAACAGCCGCCAGCATCAGCACGACGCAGCATTTGCTCAGACGCGACACCGATCCAACTCCCGGCAGCCGCCACCGCGGTTCCGCGGCCGGCTGACTACGCTGCCAGCCGCAGCCTCGCGAATCAAAGAGCGGACACTAGCCCGCCTCCCGCCGGTTGTCAATCGGACCGCAGCGGCCGGACGAGTGCCCACAGACACCGGACCGGTAGCACTTGCTCTCGCGCAGACGACGTGGGTAGGCTGGCGCCTGCTCGTTCGCATCGCCGGAGAGCAGCCGCGTGAACCGCCCCATCGGGATGACCGCGTATGATCGCCTGTTCCTCGCCAGTCACATCCGGGAGCGACAAGCCGGACGGCCGGGCACCGTGTTCGTCGGCCGGGTGCTGCTCGACGGCGTGCCGGATGGCGACCTGCTGCGGAACCGCCTCGAACAAGTCCTGGTGCATCAGCCGGTGCTGGGGGCGTGCGTCGACTACAGCCGACTCACGGCACGGGCGTACTGGCGTCCGATTGGCTCGTCGCCGGTCGACTCAATGCTGCGATTCGCCGATCTGGCCGGCGCGCCAAGCCCTCTCGTCGCATGCGACGCGTTGATCGACGAGCTGCTGAACGAGCCGCAGGATGAATTGCGCCTGCTGCCGTTGACGATCGTCCGTTGCCGGCTGCACGACGATCGCGCGGCCCTGCTGTTTCGGGTGCCGCATCATCTAACCGACCACCCCGGTCTGATGGCGCTGCTCCGGGCGCTTGACGACCCCGGGTGCGCGGCGGGCGCTTCGGCGTCACTGGCATCCGACGAGTATCCTCCGACCTGGTCGCGGCGATACGTCCACCGGCTCGGGAAGGGGCTGGCCAACGTGTGGCGGCTGCGGCGGCTCGACGCCCATCCGCTGGTCGTCCGGCCGGCGTCGAGCCAGCCGCCAGCGGGGCACCTGTTTCGATCGTGGCCCGCTGTTGCCCTGGAGCGTGTGCTGGCACGCGCGGGTGCGATGTGCTCTCCGGGCCCGCTGCTCCACAGCCGGCATTTCCTGATCGCGGCGGCGCAGGCCATCGACGACATCGCGGACACGATCGGGCTGCGCGGCCGATTCATCGTGATGCCAGTCGCCCTCAGCCGACCGCGCCGCACGCCTCGCCGCTTCGTCGCCGGCAACGACCTCACGGTCGCGCCCATCCGCATTGATCGCTCGCTGCTGTCACGTCCCCGTGATCTGGACGAGGACCTCCGGGCGCAGCTATCGCGGCATCACGACGAGACCGGGGAGGCCGCGTGGGTCACACTGTCGTTTGCCGGATGGCTTCGGATCGGCCACTATCGGCGGCTGCTGTCTCTCCGCGGCACGCTGCCGCCCGGCCCGGCGGCGGTCAGCCCGGTGGACGCCCGCGACCTGCCCGAGCGATGGCTGGGCCATCGAGTGCTCGACTACAACGCCGCCGTCCTCCCGACGGTACCCCCCGGCATGCTGCTGGCGCTGCTGCGATGTCGCGGTCGATTCAACATCGGGTGCGGCTACCTTCGTTCCGTGTGGCCGGACGCAGCGGTGCGGCGTTTCATGGAACGCTTCGAGGAGCGAGCCGGACTCGAAGGCACACCCATCGCTCCGGACGAGGACAGCGCCGACCCCGCGCCAGACGAATCGTCGGGCGCGGGGTCTGGTCGCTGAGGTCTTCGATTCAAGCGGCCGCGAGGGGGCCCACTGGCATCATCGCGGCGACACGGGCGACTGCCCCGGCCCGATCCGGAATCGCGGCTGGTTCACCTCGCCCTGACCGACCTGTCCGGCACGCTCTCGCTCGTGCTGCCGCTGCAAAATCTGGCGCTCGCGCTGCACCATGTCCTCGAAGGCCCACTTCTCGCGCTCGCGCCACTCCTGAAGCTGCTGCGGTGACATCGTCCGGCGAAGGCGGGCCTCCTCGCGCCGCTGCCGGTCCTCCATCGCCGCTCGCTCAGAGTTCAGGCGGTTTTCCAGCTCGGCCAGCTCGCGCTCATGGCGGCGCGTCAACTCGTCGTTCGCCGGCAGCGGCACGCGCGACCGCACGACATCCGGCACCATGCGCGCCGGACCGCTGTCGCGAATGTTCGGCCGGTAGAGTCGAATCTCGCGATCCGATGGCCCGATGTTCCGGATGCCCGTCGGCCGATCGGCATCCTGGATTCGGACGCGTTCAAACGGGCGGCCGCCGAAGTATCGCTCAAGCTGGCGCGGCTCGGCGCTGCGGTTCACGAGTCGGCCGCGTTCGAAGTCATAGCGGGTCACGTCCTGCGTCAGGTTCAGGATATTGACGTTCCGAATGGGCCGGGCGATGTACGGACGCAGATTCGGCTGTTGGAACTGCGTGACCTCGACGAACGACCAGGCGAAGCGGCGAAACACGCTGGCGCCGAGAGTCGTCGGGTTGACGATGCCCACGTCCCAGCGGCACTCGACCGCCGGCGGCAGGGGCGCCCAGCCGATCCAGCCGCCGCCGAATCGCCACGCGACCCAGGCCGGGGCCCACTGCGTGCCGGGAACCCAAACCCATCCATACCACGGATCGAAAAACCAGCGACCGTAGTGGTAGGTTGCCCAGCCGAAGGGCTCATACGAGATCCAGGTCCAGCCCCAGTCGGTCAATACCCAGCGGCCGACGGTGTAGGGCCGCCAATCCGGCGTGATTCCGTACGGGGCCCAGACCCAGCCATAGGTGCGGTGGTTGACCCACTCGCCATACGGCGCAAGCTCGTTGTAGAAGATGCTCATGTCAAAGAACCGCGACTGACCGAGCGACGCGGGCACGACCGCTCGCGCCGCCCCGGGGCCGACGGACGGGCCCTGCGCCAGCGCGAGATCGGCGACGCCGAGCAGGCCGAGGACTCCCACCAAGCCGATTGGAACACTCTTCATGGCAAACTCCTTTTCGCTTCGAGGCGATCCGAAGCGGTCGTATATTCGTGCGGATCGCGCACCGCAAGTCGCATCGGATTTCTAGACACGATGGCGAGCCGGAAGATAGCATCGCTGCGCGAGCGGGCCCGGGGCGCAACATTCCGCCTTGCTGGAACTTGGGTGGGTCGGTTCGGCGTGAGATTCGGCCGCGGCTTGCGTTTTGGGCCCACGCGTTGACAATAACACCATCGTCCTGGGCGCTTACCTGGGTTTGTACTGATTCCGGAGGAGACGAGTGATGAGACTGCGACTGGCGGCGCCCATTGCGGGCATGGTGGCGGTGTTGGCGCTGTTGGGATTCGCCGGGGCGACCGCGCAGGAATCCCCGTCCGGCCGCCCGAGTGCCGGAGCGATGGGCGTGGTGGACGTGATCCGGGTGTTTGAAGAGTGCGATCAGATCAAAGACCTGAACCAGGTGCTGCGCGAGGCGAACGAATCGCTGCAGAAGGAAGGCGAGGCCCGCAAGAAGGCGCTGGCGCAGAAGGAGACCGAGCTGGCGGCGTTTTCGCCCAACAGCCCGGACTATCGTCCGCGGCGGCGCGAAGTGACGCGAATGAATATCGACTTCAACGTGTGGGTTCAGCAGTCGCGGGCCGAGATGGCGGCCGACCACTTCAACTGGACGCGCGTCGTGTACGACCACTGCTGCCGCGTCACCGAGGAGATCGCCAGGGAGCGCGGCATGTCCATCGTGTTGCAGAAGCGCGAGTTCCGGCCGGAGGCGATCGAGGACGAGGACATCGACAAGGTGCGGCAGATGATCCACGCGCGGGCTGTGGTGTGGGCGGACCCGAACGCCGACCTCACTGAGGCGGTCATCAAGCGCATGAATCAGCAGTACCGCGACAGCGGCGGAAGGGCCAAGCTCAAGCCGGCCGCCAAGGCGCCGTGACGGACCGATCCAACGCGTGAGTGACGCCCTCAACAGTCCGACATTCACGGTCGCCGAACTGGCGCGGCGGCTCGGCGCCAAGCTCCGCGGCGACGGCGAGGCGCGGCTGACCGGCGTAGCGACGCTGGAACGCGCGGGTCCGAGCGAGGTGGCATGGTGCACCGGCTCGGACTTCCACGCGGCGCTGGACGGCTGCCGGGCCGGAGCGATCATCGGACCGGCGTCCCTGCCGCCGACACGCGCACCGGCCGTGCTGGTCGGCGACGTCGAGTCCGCCATCGCCACGGTGCTCGGCTGGTTTGATCGCGAGCCGTGGCGTCCGCCGGTCGGCGTCGACCCCGCGGCGAGAATCGACCCCAGCGTACGGATTCCGGCCGACGCGCGGATCGGGCCGTTCGTGGTGATCGGCCCGCGGACGACCGTCGGCCCCGGCACGACGCTGCACGCCGGGGTGTTCGTGGGCGCCGACTGCGCCTTGGGCGAGGGCTGTGAGCTCTGGCCAAACGTGTATGTCGGCGAGCGAACTCGGATCGGGCAGCGCGTGACGATCTGGCCGGGGGCGGTCATCGGGCGTCCGGGATTCGGCTTTATCTTTCGCGACGGCCGGCATCAGCGCGTGCCACAGATCGGCGCAGTGGAAATCGAGGACGACGTGGAGATCGGCGCGAACGCGTGCGTCGACCGCGCCAAATGCGGCGTCACCCGCATCGGGCGCGGCACCAAGATTGATAACCTGGTGCAGGTGGCGCATAATGTTGAAATCGGTCCGCATTGCATCCTGGTCGGCCAGGTGGGGCTGGCGGGAAGCGTCCGGCTCGGGACCGGCGTCATCCTCGGCGGCCAGGTCGGCGTCTGCGACGGACTGACCATCGGCGACGGCGCTCGGGTGACGGCTCAGAGCGGCGTCACCAAGTCTCTCGAGGCCGGTCTGGTCGCGGTCGGCATGCCAGCCCGGAATCGCATGACCGCCCGTCGAGAGCAGGCCGCACTGCGCCGGCTGCCGGAGTGGATCGATCGGGTACGACAGCTCGCCCAGCGAGTGGACGCCCTTGAGGCCGCAACAGACGATCGCAAGACCGGTTGAGGTGCACGGCTTCGGGCTGTTTACGGGCCAGGAAGTGACCGCGCGCTTCAAGCCCGCGCCCGCGAACGCGGGCGTGGCATTCGTGCGGGTCGACACACCGAAGCCGGTCCGAATCCAGGCGGTCGTTGGCAACGTGGCCAAGCGGGCACGGCGGACAACGCTTCAGAACGGCACCGCGGCCGTTGAGACAATCGAGCATTGCATGGCCGCGCTGCACGCGCTCGAGATCGACAACGTGGAGATCGAGCTGGACGGCGGCGAACTGCCCGGCTGCGACGGCAGCAGCCGCGCGTTCGTCGAGGCCCTGAGCGAGGCTGGCCTGCAACCGCAGGAAGCTGACGCCGAGCCGCTCGTTATACGGGAGCTGGTGCGCGTGGCCGACGCCGACGCCGAGTTGATCGCGGCGCCGGGTGATCGCGACGAACTCAGCATCATCTACGACCTCGACTATGGCGATACGGCCCGGCTGCCGCGCCAGTTGTTCGCCGTGCGGCTGACGCCGGAGGCGTTTCGCCGCGAGATCGCCAGCGCCCGCACCTTCGTCTTTGACCATGAGGCACAGGCCCTCCGCGACGCGGGGCTCGGGAAGCACCTGACCTACCAGGACGTCGTCGTGATCGGCCCGGAGGGCGTGATCGACAACGAGTTCCGGTATCCGGACGAGTGCGTCCGGCACAAGGTGCTGGACCTGATCGGCGACCTGTTTCTGGCAGGCCGGCGGCTGCGCGGGCGCGTGTTTGCGCACAAGAGCGGCCACTCGCTCAATCATGAACTGGTGCGGCGACTGATCCGGGCGGTGGAGATCCACCAGGCGGTTCAGACTCCGGCCGAACGGGCCGTACTGGACGCGCGTCGGCTGCAGCGGCTGCTGCCGCACCGCTTCCCGTTCCTGATGATCGACCGCGTGATCAGCATCGAGGGCGACGAGCGCGCCGTCGGCATCAAGAACGTCTCGATCAACGAGGGCTACTTCGAGGGTCATTTCCCGGGCCAGCCGATCATGCCCGGCGTGCTGATTCTCGAGGCGATGGCCCAGCTTTCCGGAATCCTGCTGGCGCGCAAGCTCGAGCACACCGGCAAGGTCGCCATGCTGCTGTCGATGGACCGCGTCAAGTTCAGGCGGCCGGTGGTGCCGGGAGACCAGATTGTCATCGAGGCGGTGACGCTCAACGTCAAGGCCCGTATCGGGCATGTGCAGTGTTACGCCCGCGTCGATACCGAGCTGGCGGCGCAGGCCGAGATCAAGTTCATGATGGTCGATGCCGACCCGCTCTAGCGGGATGGGAAGGACACGATGCGACAGATAGCCGCCACCGCCGTCGTCGATCCGAAAGCCGAGCTCGGCGAGCGCGTCGAGATCGGGCCGGGTTGCGTCATCGGCCCACGGGTCCGCCTCGGCGACGGGTCGCGGCTCGGGCCCAACGTCGTCATCGTGGGCGACACCGTGGTCGGCGAGGAGAACGTCTTCTACAGCGGGTGCGTGATCGGGACTCCGCCGCAGGACCTCAAGCATGACGGCGCCGAGACGCTGCTGCGGATCGGCAACCGCAACGTCTTCCGCGAGCACGTCACCGTGCATACCGGAACGGTGCTGGGCGGCGGCGTCACCACCATCGGCCACCACAACCAGTTCCAGATCGGCGCGCATATCGCCCACGACGTGACGCTCGGCAACCACTGCGTGCTGTCAAACGCCGTGCAGGTGGCCGGACATGTCCACATCGAGGACTACGTCAACGTCGCCGCCATGACCGGCATTCACCAGTTCGTCACGGTGGGCCGCTACGCCTTCATCGCCGGCCTGACGCGCTGCACCACCGACGTGCCGCCGTTTCTGATCCTGCACTTCGACGGGACTCTGACCGGCGTCAACCTGCGCGGCTTGGCGCGGTGGGGATTCAGCGAACAGGAATGCGACCAGTTGCGGCGCGTGTACCGGCAGCTCTTCCCCCGCCGCGGGCGCGAGCAGGAGGCCCGCGGTCCGCAGACGCTGCTCGAGATGCTGTTCTCACGGAGGGCACGGCGCGGCGCGCTGCCGCTCAAGCGCCGCATTGAGGAGGTCGAGGCTGGCGGCGACCTGGACGAGCACAGCCGATACCTGCTGGCCTTTCTCAAGCGCTCGCTGACCGACGGAAAATACGGCCGCTACCTCGAGGCGATCCGCCGGGACAGCAGCCTGCCGCCGCCGGCGTTCTACGCACGCGAGGCCGAGCCCCCCGCCACGCCGACCGAGCCGATTGCACCGCCGGCCGCGGCCCGATACGGCGAGGCGGTGTCATGAGCCGTCCGGCCCGCGTCGCCGTCGTCGGCGCCGGTCGCATGGGAGGCTATCACGCCCGCGTCTATCATGACCTGCCAGAGGCCGAACTGGTCGCCGTGGTCGACGTGTCGCGCGAGCGGGCCGAGCAGGTCGCTCAGCCGTACGGCGCCCGCGCGCTGACCTCGCTCGACGAGCTGCCCGACGGCATCGACGCCGTGTCGCTCGCCGTGCCGACCATCCACCATCGCAGTGCAGCCCTGGCGCTGCTCGAGCGCCGCATCGCGCTGCTGATCGAGAAACCCCTGGCGGCGACGGTCGCCGAGGCCGAGGAGATCGTCACCGCGGCGAGGCGCAGCGGCTGCCCGCTGACCGTCGGTCACACCGAGCGCTTCAACCCGGTGGTCGGGGCGATCGAGCGGCTGGCCATCCGGCCGCGTTTCATCGAGACCACGCGAATCAGCCCGTTTTCGTTCCGCTCGGCCGACATCGGCGTCGTGGCCGACATGATGATTCACGACATCGACATCGTGCTCCATCTCGTGCGAGCGCCGTGGACGCGGGTGGACGCGGTGGGCGTGAACGTGCTGGTGCGTCACGAGGATGTCGCCAACGCGCGGGTGTGCTTCGAGAACGGCGTCGTCGCCAATCTGACCGCGTCCCGGCTGGCACTCAAGACCGAGCGGCGCATCCGCGTCTTTTCGGAGAGCGCGTACGTCTCGGCCGACTACCAGAAGAAGACCGGCGTCGCCATCACCAAGAGCGCCAACCTCGACATTCTGAAGATGGCGCAGGACGGGCGATTCGAGGACCTGTCCCAGATGCAGGGCGTCGATTTCGGAAAGCTGGTGGTCGTCGAGCCGCTGGTGTTCGAGAACGCCGATCCGCTGCGATCGGAGCTGTCCGCTTTTCTCGAGAGCGTGCGGACCGGCCGGCCGCCTGCCGTCTCGGCCGAAGATGGTCTGAACGCGATGAAGCTGGCGTCGGAGATCGCCGAGGCGGTCAAGAAGCAGGCGTGGGCGTCGCCGCGCGCGGAGTGAGGCCATCGTGCGCCGGTGATCAACGCTTCCGTCGCGCGCTCATCACGACGGCTTTCGATTGCATTTCAGCTGGACACGACCCGCACATCGGGGCACGAGTCCGGAGGCCTTCGGCGAGTGAGGCGCCGGCCCCGAGGACGCGCGGGGTGATACCCGGGCGTTCGCGATCAGTTCACCGAAGGTGCGCGGATCAGGCAGCGGGGGCCGAGTCGTCGACCGACCTCGAACAACAGCGCCTGAGTCGTGCTCCGCCCGGCGCCGACGACGGTGGCGCGCTCGAGGTCGAGCTCGACTCGTATGAGGGACGTGCGCGGGACCACGCGGACGAGCCGTTTCAACAGCATGGCGAGATCCCGGAAGTCGACGATGTCGTCGTTCGGGCAGATCCAGAGCCGGCCATCGGCATGGACGGCGAAGTACCAGCGATCCAGCGTCTGCTGAACCTCGGCTTCGGTTGCGCGTCTCGACAAGAAGAAGGTGTACATGTCCTGCTCCATCAACCGTGCGTTAGCCCGGCCACGTACGCAGCGCCCGACGCGCTTCGTAGCGACCGCTCGTTGTCCGAGTGTGCACGCGACGATGGAGCGCGGAATCCGCAGTCCGAGCGCAAGACGATTGCTCGTAACTGCCAATTACTTATAGAGTTACATTGAGATGGGGGCCTATCCAGTGAGCTGATGGCACGGGCCGACCTCGCGACTTGCGCAGGGCGGCCGAAACGCGGCCATCAATCGTCGGACGAGGAATCGGAGTCCTTCCCGCCCGGACCGGCAGGCTTGGCCGGCGGCGCGTCGTCGTCCTCGTCCGCGTCGTCGGCGGGCTTCCCGGCGGCTGCGCTGGCTCGCGCACGCTCGGTGGCCTTGAGCACTTCAGGGCCGGGCAGGATCACCGGCGTCAGCGTCCCGCGTCCGGCACGCTCGTCCTCATCGGGCGATTGGGTGATGAGGATGCCGACCGGATTGCCATCCGCGTGGAAGACCGGCAGGCCGAGCGCCGACGAGATGGTGCCGCCGGGCACGTAGAGATCGCGCGGCCGGCGCACCTGTCCGGCGATCCAGCCTTCGCTGATAACGGTGGCGCGATCGTAGTACTTGTCCATGCGGCGGACGGCGTAGATGCGCTGGCCGGGACGCGGCGTGACGGCACGGGCCATGTCGACGCAGCGATAGGCCTGCTTCGGCTCGTCCTTGATCTGAATCCACGCCAGGTCGAGATCGGTGTCGCGCGTCAGCAGCCTGGCCTCGACGCCCTCGGAGTCGTCGCCGACCAGCACCTTGATGTTGGTGGGGGTGATGCTGATTTCGCGGCCCTGCTGCTGAAGCATGCGCTGGGTGGCGCCCGTGAGTCCGCCGATCTCGGTGCTGGCGCAGAGCACCAGCCCCTTCGGATCGATCATGACGCCGGTAGCCTCGGCCTCACCCTCGCGCTCGCCCTGCGGCGACTTCACCTTCAGCACGAACTTCAGCGTGACGACTGACGCCGCATGGCTCGACATCAGCCGCTCAAACGTCGCGGCTTCGTCGGCCGAAGCGGCCGGAACAGCCGCCAGCGCGACCGCCACCACAGCGCCGAACAGCCCGGCCGGGCGGCGGACGGAGACAAGGCCGCGTCGCGGCGACAGGTGCGAGACGTTCATGGCAGCATTCCTTTCGACGATCCTCGGGTTGAGTACGAATCCGGACACGGCGTGGTCTTGTAACCGCGACCCCACCGAAATGCGAACGGCGCCGTCTGCGACCTGGCTCAACGGACGGCCGGCTGGGTCTGCGGCGTGGCCTTCCAATTGGGCTCGGCGAACAGGAAGCGGGTCTCGACGCCGCGCAGGACGACGAAGACAACGCGCTCGGGCTGCGACTCGGCGATCTTCTTCATGGCCTTGCGGAAGTCGCCGGGTTCGCGAATCTCGTAATCGCCGACGCGCTGGAGCAGATCCCCGGCGCGGACGCCCGCCAACCCGGCCCAGCCAGCCGATTCGGCCTGCTGCACGATCACGCCGCTGACCGAGTCGCTCCAGCGATTCTCATCGCGGTCGAAGAATGTCAGTTCGCGCACGCCCATCTCGAAGTCACGGTTGATCTCGCGCCGCGCCTCGGCGGGCGTCAGGCGGGTCTGCTCGAGCGCGAGTGCGACCTCCTGCGTCCGGCCGTCGCGGAGCACGGTGAGCGTGGCCTGGTCGCCGATTGCCATGCGTCGAATCAGGCGATCGAGCAACCCGGCGTCCTGGATGCCGCGCGGCTGAAGCCGCTCGCCATTGACGCCGAGCACCACGTCGCCAACCTTCAGCCCGGCTCGATCGGCGTTGGTGCCGGGATAGACGCGGGTGACGCGGAATCCCAGACTGTCGGGGTGACCGAGCCGCCTGGCCAGCTCCTTCAGGACCGGCTGCACCGCGATGCCGACCCAGGCCTTGGGGACTTCGCGCGGCGGATCTTCCTCGCTCTCCGGCAGCGGCTTGAGCAGCGTCACGTACTGCCGACCCTTTCGCTCGAAGCCGATGGCGACGTACTCCGGCCTCGGCTTGCTCGACATGGTGCGCTCATAGACTGCCGCCAGCTCGGCCAGGTCGGCCACCGATTCACCCTCGACCGTCACGACGACGTCGCCGTCGCTGATGGCCGGCTCAGCCAGCGCGGCCGGTCCGCCGGAGCGCACGCTCGAGACGACAGCGCCGCGCTTCGAGTCGAGCTTCATCCGCCGGGCAAGGAAGTCGGTGATCTCAAGCACCGTCAAGCCCCACGCCCGCAGGGCGGTCTCCTCGCCGCGGTCGTTCTGGAGCTTTTCAGTGACGACCGACGCCTCAACCGACTTGCCGTCGCGCTCGTAGGTCAGCCGGAGGGTCGACCCGGCCGGCGGGTCGGCCAGCCGCTTCATCAGGCCGGGCAGCTCCTCCGGAAAGCGGGCGGTGACCGGCTCATCTTCGAGGCGGATGATGACGTCTCCGGCGCGCAGACCCGCGCGGGCGGCCGGACCGTTCTCGACCACCGAGTTGACCAGCACGCCGCGCTTCAGTCCGGTTTTCTGGATCGGCCGCAGGCTGACGCCGATCCAGCTTCGCGGCACCTGACCGTGGCGGATCAGGGCGTCGGCGACCTCGCGCGCCAGGTTGCTGGGGATGGCGAAGCCGATGGCCGCTCCGCCCAGTTCGTTCACGCCCACGACTTCGCCGCGCATGTTGACGAGCGGGCCGCCGCTGTTGCCGGGATTGATGAGGGCGTCGTGCTGGATCCAGCGGGTGAACAGGCCGGTGCGCTGGCCTTCCTCCAACTGCATGTCGTCCTGATCGATGCCCATCCCGCCGGCGAAGATGCGCTCGACGTTGGACACAATGCCGAGCGTCACCGAGCGCGACAGGGCCAGCGGCGAGCCCATCGCCATGACGTAGTCCCCGACGCGCAGCTCCGACGAATCGCCGAAATTCGCCACCGGCAGCGGCGCGGCGGGGTCCTTCAAGTCCGATTTATCGAGCCTGAGCACCGCCAGGTCGGTCAGCGGATCTTCGCCCACCAGCGTGGCGCGGACCTCCTGCCGGTCGGCCAGCGTGCAGCGGAACTCCTTGCCGTTGAAGGTGACGTGCTGATTGGTCAGCACGTAGCCGTCGGGCGAGATGATGGTCCCGCTGCCGGTCGAGCGACCCTTCTGCGCACGGCCGTTCCAATAGCGGACCGTGACGACGCTGATATTGACCAGCGACGGGAAGACGCCGTCGCGGGCGCGATCGATCATCTGCCGCAGCCCCTCGGCGACCGGCTCGACGTTGATGACGGGGTCGGAGCGGCCGGCCGCACCCGCACGGGCACAGACCGCCGCGCCAAGCACCATCGCGGAAGCCAATACGGGGGTCAGTCTTGAAGTCGAACGCATCTGCAAACCTCGCGGGTCCGGTATGTCGGGGGAGTATAAGCCAACCGATCGACCGGCGGATCGGCGGATAACGGATGAGGCGACACGGCCTCTTATCGATCCGTTCGAAGTGCCAGTTCACCGCCTTGCCGGCCTGACCGGATTGATCGCCCGGCTGAGCAACGTGCGACGGTTCGCCGCGCCGGCCGCAGGGCTATAAAGCATGCGTGCCGATTGCCCCACGTTCGCAGGCGCATTTCGGGGCGTTTACTTCATCCGTTTGAGAACCGTACAATCATGGTCCGCGGAGGCCGGTTGAATCGCTGCCGGCGAGCCATTTCATGTTGAACCGACTTCATCGGCTGTGGCAGATTCGACCCGCCTTCGCACTTTTCCTTGCGCTGGCTCTGGCGGTGCTCAGCCTGGGCGCGGGTTGCCGAACGCCGCTTCCGGCCGGGATCATCCCGCTGCCGCTGACCGATCAGTGGATCGTGCGCCGGGCGTCCGACAATGGCGTGATCGCGTGCATCACCTTCTCCAATAACGAGGTGACGCGCTGGTCCGACGGCTGTACCGGCGTCGAGCAGCCATTCACCGCCCCGCCGGTGGGCGTCATCACGGTGACGAAGTTCCTGATCGTCGTCAACGTCACGGTACCGGGCGACACGCTCGGCCGAACGTTCGATCTCAACGCCCGTGCAGACGGCGCGATGGAAGGCACCCTGCTGACGCAATCGGTGGCGAATCCCGCATCGAACAACATCCAGAACGTGGTGCTGATCCGCGTGGCTGCGCCGTAACCCCGACGGCGAGTCTTATCCTATCCCCGATGCTATCCGCGCGGCGCCGCCGGCCGGAGTTTTTCGGCTTCGGTTCCCGCTGGATTCCGCATTGCGCCACGCGCCGCAGCGCGCCCGGTCTGCGCCGATCGTGATCGCACGCGGGAGCCCTGAGCCGCCGATTGATGACCGCGTGCCTGACCAACAATGGAACAAGCCGTCTGCCAGTGTCTGGCAGACGGCTTGTTTGAAGGTTCGGAGACGTTCAGGCTTCGACGCGAATCGCCGTTAGCGGCGGCGGCGAAGGCCGGCCAAGCCGGCAAGCGCGAGCAGACCGATCGTGGTCGGCTCGGGCACGTTGGTGGTCAGCGTCAGCTTGTACTGGCCGTTGACCGGCGACGTGCTGGTGGCGTTGAACGCCGGGCCATAGGTGGTGTTGAAGCCACCGAGGGCGATGTAATAGGTGCCGGCCGTCAGGTCGCCGGACGGCAACGGCGGCAGGAACTGATCGGCGCCGAAATTGATGCAGCTCAGCAGGTCCGACGGAAAATCGCAGTCGTCGTTGGTCGCGACCAAGCTGCCGGTCGAGCGATAGACGCCGAGCTCGCTGTCGTTGCCGCTGCCGAAGCTGCCGCCCGTCAGGGTCGAGCCGAACGTGTCGATCACGAGGTACTCGCCAAAGGCGTCGCGGATCGCGGGCACGGTGAACTTGTACCAGATCACCTGACCCGGATTGAGCTGGCCGGTGACCATCGTCATGCCGGGGCCGATGTTGCCCAGATCAATTGCGGGCGGCGGCGCGATCGTGTCGAAGCCGAGGGTGATGCTGATGTTATTCCACTGGGCGCTGGAACCGCCAAAGGTCTGGAGAAACGCGAAGTGAAGCGGATCGCCGCCCTGATACGGAACGTCGAGGAAGCCGCTCCAGTTGAGCGTCACCGGGTTATCGTTCGGCGCGCTATTCGGTGCAGGGCCCGGGTCGGCGTAGAACACGCTGGGCAGCGGCGGACCGATCGGATCGTTCGTCAGGGCCCAGATGGCCTCGTTGCTCCACGGGAAGCCGGCGATGGCCGACCAGTTGAGCGAGACGGAGTAGCTGGTGTAGAGACCCGCCGGAACAGGACCGACCGGGAGCGGTACGCTGCCGGCGGTGCTCGTCACGGTCTGGTTGAACGAGGGGAATGTGTACTGGCCGAACGCGGCGGTCGTCATCGCCAGCACGCCAGCAGCCAAAAGAATCCGCGATGCTTTCATATCCCGAACCTCCTGATTACCAATTTGGAATCTTCGAGATAATGCGAGGCTGCACGACCGTCGCGCCCGGAGATCCCTAAAAGTTGAGAGGAGTTGAACGCTTCTTTCACCCTCTCGTAGCGTTAAACTAGCCGAAATGAGCCAGGCGATTCAAGAGCCGGGGCAGAATTTTCCTACACCGAAATCGGCGACACTGCCTCTTCCCAAATCTCCGAGATGTTATCGGGCGCGGCGGCGGAGACCGAGCAGGCCGAGGATAGCCGCCAGACCGAGCGTCGTCGGCTCGGGCACCACCACGGAGAGGTACTCCTCAATGGTGTCGATGCCGTCCAGGCGACCGGGGTCGAAGTTCAAGTCGGCCACGAAGTTAGAGCCGGGCCCGCTGTTCGGGAACGACCCCGGGTCGCAGGCTCCGAGCTGACCGCCCGTGTCGGGATCGCCCGGGCAGTCGCCGATCTGCTCGTGCACGATGTTGTTGCCGATGCCGGGGGCGGAGTCGTAAGCGTCAAAATTACCGAAGTTCTGCGTGATGTACGCGGCGATTCGGAGCGGATTCAGGGCATCCGGCGGCCCGGACAGCCCCAGCATAGCCCACGGGATCCGGAACTCGAACTCACCCGCGTTGTTGTTGTGCGTGTCGTAGGCGGCGGCCGGGTTGATTGCGGCCGCCCAATCGAAACCGCCGTTGCCGAGGAACTGGCCCTCGCCGGCCAGCACGGCGTGGGTGGTGGCCTGTTCCAAGTTGGCCCAACCGCCCCCGCCGCCGCCGTTGTCGACATATTGAACGCCGATGAAATGCGTCGGCTGCCAGCCGAGGAAATCGACCGCCTTGGTCGCGAAGCTGTTGTGCGCATCGGTGGCGCGGAGCCTGGCGCCTGGGGCCGGCGTCAGGCCGCCGTTCAGGTCGAGCGCGATATAGAGGTCGCCGATGTCGTTCGAAAAGGCCGGATCGGGCTGCCCGAAACTGTTGAACGGAGCGGTGGGACCGGTCAGACCGAGGTACAGGTGGTTCGCATCAAACGTGACATACACGTCGATGATGTCCGCTCGGTTGTCGGGGCCGGAGACGTTGCGATTGCCAATCCCGTCCCACCAGGAGAAGGTCGAGGACTCGGCCACCTGATCGGAGGTCGAAGCCGACCCGCCGAGGAACGGCCGGGCGTAGCCAATCTCGGTCAGAAGCAGGTAACCATCGGCGGGCGTGATCTGCCCATCGAGCGCCGGCACCGCGACCGCGGCCGACGCGACGAACAACATGGAAAAAACGCAGGTGAACCGACCATGCCGGGAGCCGAGCATTTCCCTCCTCCATATCAACGCTTGCGAACCGCGATCTGCTCCACGTGCAGACCGCGGCCACCGCCTCCACTTTGCCGCAGTTTTATATCAAATTCTTTCCCTCAAAGTCAAGCGTTTTAGCAGAAGCGAAAAGCCCCGTTTCCGGGGCCGTCAGAGCAGTTTGGGATGTGGCCGCAGACTAAGCCGACCGGCGTTCAGTCGTCGGTCAGTTGGCAGGATGGAGAAGTGGCGGGTACTGATTCGCCTTCGCGGGCGACGTCGCGGTCGCGCTGGCGCTTGATGGCCTGCCACTCCTCGGCGGTGATGGCCACCTCGCGGGCTTGGCTGCCCTTGTACTCGCCGACAATGCCGGCGGCGGCCATCTGGTCGATCAGGCGGCTGGCACGGGAGTAGCCGATTTCGAGGCGGCGCTGGAGCAGACTGACGCTCCCGCGGCGCGTCTCGACAATGATGTCGACCGCGTCGTCGAAGAGCGGATCGCGCTCGCCCGTGTTCTCGTCGGCGCCGGGTCGGAGCTTGACCAGCTCGTGATGAAACTCGGGCTGGGCCTTCGAACGCAGGTCGTCGAGCACCGCCTTGAGTTCGTCCTCCTCGACCAGCGTTCCCTGGGCGCGCATCAGCTTGGCGGAACCTGGCGGCAGGAAGAGCATGTCGCCCTGCCCCATCAGCAGCTCGGCGCCGTTCTGATCGAGCACGATGCGCGAGTCCATGCGGCTGGCGACGCGGAACGCGATGCGGCAGGGCAGATTGCTCTTGATGAGACCGGTGACAACGTTGGCCTGGGGGCGCTGCGTGGCGACGACGAGGTGGATGCCGACGGCGCGGCTCTTCTGGGCGAGGCGGGCGAGGTGGTGCTCGACCTCCTTGCCGCTGGTCATCATCAGGTCGGCCAGCTCGTCAATGACGACGATGATATAGGGCAGATGCGTGGGGATCTTGGCGCGCTCGTCGTCGTTGCTGGGCTGGAAGCGGGCGTAGATGTCGTCCTTCCCGAGCCGGTTGTAGGCGTCGATGTTCTTGACGCCGGCCTCGGCGAGCAACTCGTAGCGCTCGTCCATCTTGGTGGTGGCCCAGTCGAGGATGAGTTCGGCCTGCTTCATGTCGCTGACGATCGGCGACATGAGGTGCGGGACGTCCTTAAAGGCCGACAACTCGACCATCTTAGGGTCGATCAGGATCAGCTTGACGTGGTCGGGCCGCTGCGTCATCAGCAGGCTGATGATGAGCGAGTTGATGCAGACGCTCTTGCCGCTGCCGGTCGTGCCGGCGATGAGCATGTGCGGCATCGACGCGATGTCGACAATCAGCGGATTGCCGCTGGCGTCCTTGCCGAGAAAGACCGGCAGCGCCATGCGCGTCGGCTTGACGCCGCCGAGCATGATCAGCTCCTTGAGGCGGACCTTCTCCTTGTCGAGATTGGGCACCTCGATGCCGATGGTGTTCTTGCCGGGCAGGGTGGGGACGACGCGCACCACCGGGGCCCGCAGGGCGCGGGCGATGTCGTTCGACAGCGCGCTGATCTGCCCGACCTTGATGCCCGGGGCCAGCTCGACCTCGAAGAGCGTGATGACCGGGCCGGTGTCGATCTCGACCACGCGGGCTTCGATGCGGAATTCGTGCAGGGTCTTCTCAAGGATGCGAGCCAGCTCGCGTACCGCCCCTTCGCTGGCGGCGCCGCGGGCGTACTCCGGGTCGCGCAGCAGGCTGAGCGGCGGCAGCACGTAGTCGCCCAGTTCCTTCGGCCAGGGGTTGGCGGGCTTGCGTCCGATGGCGGGCGACGACGAGGTGCGAACGACCAGCTCGCGCACCGCCTTCTCGACGTCGGCGACGGTGTTCGGCTCCGGGCCGCGCCCGGCCTGCGGCTCCTCGGAGGCGACGGCGGGCTCGCCGCCCGCGACCGCGTTTGCCGCCGCACCCAGCGTTCCGGCCACCAGGCCGCGCGGCGGCCGGACGGTCGGCGTGAAAGCGGGTCCGGCCGCGACCGCGGGAGCGGCACGGGTGGTGAGGCGAGTCAGCGCCGCGGGCCAGCGGATGGAAGCCAGCGCGGGCCGCAGCGGGGCGATCGCGCGACGCGCCCATTCCAGCGCCACCGCGAGCCGGCGCCGAACCCAGGCCCACGCCTGCGGCGCGCGCAGCACGATGTCGTCAGCCGCCAGCAACAGGCCGACGATGGTCGATGCGATCAGGACCAGCGCCATGCCCAGACCCGACAGATAGCGATGCATCAGCGCGACGGCCGCGATGCCGAGAATGCCGCCGTTGCCCTCGGGCAGGCCGTGCGTGGGCGGCGCGGCGAGCAGCGCGACGGCCGACGAAGTGACGATGGTGATCAGCAGTACGCCGATGGCGCGAAGCGGAAAGTCCGACAGCGCATCGCGAACCAGGCGCACGATCGCTCCGGCGGCGGCGAAGAGCAGCAGCGGGTATGTACCGGGCCCGACGTAATGCAGCAGCGCGTAAGCCAGCAACGCGCCGAGACGGCCGCACGCGTTGCGTGTCGGATCGTTGGGCGGATAGGCGGCCGGGCTGGGCCAGTCGTGCGCGTCGAACGTCAGCACCGAGACCCAGGCCACCGCGCACAGCACGAGGCCGGCGAAGACGGCGACGGTCCTGCCGGTCTGGTTGGGGGGTCGTGACGCCATGGTTCCGAGTGGGTGCCGGGCCGGCCGCGCCGCCCGGCTGCGCACGGCGCGCAATCCGGCCGAAAGCACGGTCCACTATGAAAGGGTATCGGCGCGGGCCGCGGCAGTACTGAAAGCAAAGGCGAACGCCGGACGCGGAGGTCAGCGGCGGCGCTGGGAGACAAATTCGGCGGCGGCGATGAGGGCGTCCTTGGCGGGTCCGGCGGGCAGATCGCTGAGGCGGGCGACGGCGGACTGCACGTAGCCGCGGGCGAGCCCGGCGGCGTACTCGATCGAATCGACCAGCTGGGAATCGTCGCCATTCAGCCCGACGGCGTTGAACGCTCCAGCCGAGAGGGTTGCGGTGACGCGGTCGCGCGTCGGCTGGTCAGCGTGGCGCAGCAGGTGAATGAGCGGCAGCGTGAGCTTGCCCATGTCGGCGTCGCGCCCGGTGGACTTGCCGGCCTCGGCCTCGTCAGCGGTGAGGTCGAGCAGATCGTCGACGATCTGAAAGGCGATGCCCAGGTCGTGACCGTACAGGGAAAGCTGCTCGACCGTCTCCGGCGCGGCGGCCGCGAAATACGCGCCCAGCTCGCAGCAGACGCCGGTCAGGGCGGCGGTCTTGCGGCGGATGATCTCGAAGTACTCGTCCTCCCCGAGGGACCAGTCGCCGCGATGGGCGACCTGCATCAGCTCGCCCTCGCAGACGGTGTTGGTCGTGGCGGCGATGCGCCGCGCGGCGTGCTGCGAGTCGAGGCTCGAACAGAGGTGATAGGCGTGCGAAATCAGATAGTCGCCGAGCAGCACGGCGGCTTCGTTGCCGTGCAGGCGGTGAATGGTCGGTTTGCCACGGCGCAGGTCGGCCTCGTCGAGCACGTCGTCATGCACGAGGGTGGCGAGGTGCACGATCTCGGTGACGGCCGCCAGCACGAGGTGCTGCCGCCGCACGCCGCCGCAGGCCTCCGCCGAGAGCAGGACCAGGGTCGGGCGCAGCATCTTGCCGCGGTAGGCGGCCAGGTCGCGACAGAGCCTCGCGACGGCGGGCAGATCGCTCTCGAGCTCGTCGTCGATGACGCCGACCACGGCGGCGAGGTGATGACCGACCACATTCTGGAGCTGGGCCAGAGCACTGACATTCATCGCAGGCGATTGTAAGGCGACGCGCCGGGCACGCCACGCGACGGCCAATGTTTTTCAAATAATTTGAAACCGTTGAATCAACCGACCAGCCGGCAGGCCCGCTATCGTCGCCAAGCGCCGCCGCGCCCGCCGGACTTGGCAAGCAGGCGCACCGGTCCGATCTCGATGCCGCGATCGAGCGACTTGCACATGTCGTAGACCGCCAGCGCGGCGACGGAGACCGCGGTCATCGCTTCCATCTCGACGCCGGTTCGTCCGCGGACGCGCACCTCGGCCACGATGCGAATGCGCGAGGGCGGCTCGATTTCAACATCCACGTGAATCGCGTCGAGCGGAAGCGGGTGGCAGAGCGGGATGAGTTCATGGGCTCGCTTGGCGGCCTGAATGCCGGCCAGCCGCGCGACGGCCGGCGCGTCACCCTTGGCCAGGCGGCCGTCGGCCAGCGCCCGCAGCGTGCCGGGCGACAGCCGCACGACGGCCTCGGCGGTCGCGACCCGGCGCGTGACGCGCTTCCCGCCCACGTCGACCATGCGCGCGCGCCCGGCGGCGTCGAGATGAGTGAGACGGCGCTGACGATTCACCGGCATGGAACGTGGAACGTGTCACCGCGCCGGCCGCGCGTCAAGCCAGAAGCACCGGCGCGTCGAAGCGCAGGCCGCGCAGGTCGGCGTCGGATGCGGACAGGTCGCCCGGGCGCAGCGCCCGCAGCGGGCTGATCTCGATCGGCACGACGGGTTCGCCCGCGGCGTCGCGGGGGACGCGAATGCCGGCCCGCTCGAGCCAGCGGGCGGCGCGGCGGATCATGTCGCGCTGCGCGGTGGCGAGCGAATCGACGCCGGTGGCGTTCTTGACGGGGCTGAACTCCTCGGCGCGGTCGACCTCGAGCAGCACCGGCGGCATCTCGGCCAGCGGCAGCGCGTCGAAGATGAAGGACTCGAGCTTGACGGCGTTGGGCGATGCCGGCTCGACGCGCCGGCCGGAGGCGAGATCAACGTAAGCCACCTTCTTGTCGGCGCGGTGCCACGGCAGCGCGAAGCGCGAGCGATCGGCGGTCAGTCGCTCGACAAAGCGGCGCGAGAGCACGTGAATCGCGACGCTGCCGGCGTCGAAGCGGCGCGAGCCGTCGGGGTTGCGGGCGGTCGCCAGCGACTCGGGCAGATCGGAATATTCGATGACGTGCACCTTTCCGCCGGCGAGCACGATGTTGCCGACGCGTTCGTGATCGTCGGCCTTGGCGACGAACTTGCACGAGATGTCGCTGCCGCGCTGGGCGTGCAATCCCAAGAACAGCGGATCGAGGCAGAGCACCAGCGGGTTGTCGACCTGGAAGTAGCTGATGTACTCGATGCCGCGGGCGGCCATGTCGACCAGCGCGCCCGAGGCGGCCAGCGCCAGCAGCGTGCCGCCGTGTCCGTCGGGCGACAAGGCGACGCGGTGCGGCTGATCAAGCAGGATGCGACCATCCGGCGCGAAGGCCGGCATGACGCCCTGCTGGAAGAAGACGACCTGATCCGGCGCGAGGCCGAAGTGAGCGCGCTCCGCGAAGAACGCCCGGGTGGCGGCGTCGTTGCCGGGACTGGTCATGACGTACCACCGCAGCGGCCGTCCGGCGCGGCGCTGCGTCGCGAGAATCTGCTCGGCGAAGAGCTGGAAGAGCGGCTTGCGGGCCACGGGCGAGACCGGCAGGCAGCCTTTTGGACCGTCATACCCGAGGCGCGTGCCCTGCCCACCAGCCACCACCAGCGCCGCGACCCGGCCCTGCGCGAGCAGAGCCTCGCCGGCCGCGCGGGCGGCGCGAATCTCGTCAGTGTCGGCGCGCACGTCGGCCAGCGAGATGTGCGGCGCCGGCGCGAGCGGGCCCAACTCGGCGTGCGGCGGGCGGCGGCGGACGAAGCCGTCGATCAGCCCCGGCAGGGGCGCGAAGTCGATTCGCTCGATGTCGGAGAGCAGGTCGTGTCGCCGCGCGTCGTCAAGTTCCGACCAGAATCGGAGCAGATGCTCCTGACCGGCCCGGGCGCAGGCGACGCGGGCCGCCTCGTATCGCTCGTTGATCGTTGCCGCCATGCCACACCATCCCGCGTGTCAGCGGTTGAATCCCGGGCGGCGGCTGAAAGCCGGCCTGCCAAACCGGTCGATAGACTTTCGGACGATGCCACGTGCCTGTCAACCGAGCGGCGGGCAAGCGGGCCGGCGGTGATCCAGCTCGAGCGCTGTCGAATCGTGAGACCGCGACGAATCAACTCGTTCACGCCCGGCGGCTGCAGCCGGCGGCGGTTCCTCCAGTTCGGCGGCGCGGCAGCTGCCGGGTGGCTGGTGGGCCGCGCGCCGCTCGGCGCGTCGGAACCCGCGGCGACGATCCGCGCGGTCGGCGGCGGCATGAGCAGCGCCGCGCCGGCGGACGTGGTCGAGGTCCGATCGGAGCACCTCTTTTCCGGACACGCCATCCGGCCGGTCAAACTCGAGGCCATGCTGGCCGAGGGGTTGACCCAGCTTACGGGCGAGCCGGATGCCGGGCGAGCGTGGCGCAGCCTGTTCGGCGACGACGATATCATCGGCATCAAGTTCAACCAGTCGGGCGCGGAGCGGATCGGCACCACGCCGCTGATGGCGCAGGCGCTGGTGAAGTCGCTGGCGCGGGACGGCGGCTTCGACCCGGATCGCATCGTCCTGCTCGAGGAGGGCCCGAACGCGGTCGCGGGATACCGGACGCGTCCGGTCGAACGGCGCTACTCGCAGCGGTCGGTCGACTTCGGCTGCGGGCGCGACCAGTTCGTGGGCTTCGTGGACCAGGTCACCGCCATCATCAACGTGCCCTTCCTCAAGACGCATCATGCAGCGGTGATGACGGGATGCCTCAAGAACCTGTCGCACGGCCTGGTGCGGCACCCGGCCCGATTCCACGCGGGCGGCTGCGATCCTGCCATCGGGCGGATCGTTTCCAGCCTGCCAGTCCGGTCGCGACTGCGGCTGAATGTCATGAACGCCATCCGGGTGGTGGTGGATGGCGGACCGGAGGCAAACGAGGGCAACATCGAGCGTTACGCCGGGTTGCTGCTGTCAATCGACCCGGTGGCGGCGGATGCGTGCGGCTTCGATATCCTCAATCGGCTGCGAACATTACGCAACCAGCCCGGGCTGCTTCCAGCGCCTCAGGTTCCGCGGCAGCTTCAGACCGCCGCCGAGCTGGGGCTGGGAGCATTCGACGCCGAGCAGATCGCCCATCGGCTGTTCGTGGTCTGAGGGCGGCGAGGAGCCGTCCCATGGGAAAAACTGGTGAAATCGCATGGGTTATCGGTTGACCCGGCGGCCGCGAAGGTTGTATAATTTCGTGCGGTGGTGGGTGACGAGAGGACCCAGCATCGACGTGACGCAGACATCGGACGCCGGTTTATTCGCCAGATTCGTTCCATACAGTCGCAATCATCCCTTAAGTGCGTCCCCGATAACCTGCCGAGCGCCTCGCTGAAGCCTCACGCATGACCGCCCTGAGTGCATGGCCGCGTCCAGCGCGGCATTGACTGCGCGCCGCCTTTGGGCAGCGAACGGTTGGAGTTCCCGGGTCTCGAGCCGACGGCGTGAGGTCGTTCGGAACTTCTCGGCGCCCGCGATCGGTGGTCCCGCCCGCACGAGAGCGGACTGAGCGGACGGGATCGAAGCTATTGGCCGGAACCAACGGGGATCCGTGCCACGCTCGAGCCGGCGGCTTGCGCGGCGAGCGGGCGAATGCCATTATCCGTTTCATCCCGGGGTCCTCGTCCGGCGACGGCCGACGACCGAACAGAGAGCGGTCCGCAAGAAAAGGAGTGATCCATGAACCGAATCCGAAGATCGGCGTTCACGCTGATCGAGCTGCTGGTGGTCGTGGCGATCATCGCGCTGCTGATCTCCATCCTGCTGCCCTCGCTCTCGCGCGCCCGCGAGCTGTCCAAGCGGACGGTGTGTCTGGCGAACGAGAAGGGTATTGGGCAGGCCATGCACATCTATGCCCAGGACGGCGACATCTTCCCGATGTACTGCGGTCTGAGCCCGGCCGGCATGGCGATGTACTTCAACCCGAACTTCCGCAACATTCTGCAGGTGACGCAGATCCCGTCGACGAACGGCGACCAGTTCGCCTCGCCGACCGTGGACCTGTGGCTGCTGCTGCGCGGATTGAACTCGACGCCGAAGCAGTTCATCTGCCCCAGCACGAACGACCAGGCCGACCCGGCCCAGGATTACTCGATCCACTACGACTTCGCGGATTCGACCCGCCTGAGCTACGGTTACCAGTACCAGCACTCGCAGTCGACGGCGCAGTTCCAGCGGCCGCGCCCGCTGGGCACCGCTGGCACCGACCCGCGCTGGCCGGTCCTGGCTGACGCCAACCCGCGCATGAAGGGCGGTCTGCCCGCCGCGACGAGCGCGGCGCAGGATCGCCAGTCGGCGTTCAAGGGCAACAGCGCCAACCATACGAACCGCGAGGTCAGCAACGTGCTGTTCCAGGATGCCCACGCCGAATCCTCCAAGGAACCGGGCGTCGGCCTGGCGGGCATCGCCGGCACCGGTGGTCGCCCGAATGACAACATCTACACGATCATCGGCACCGGCCCGACGGCGAACGTGGACCCGGGCCAGACGTACCCGAACATCAACCTCTCGCCCAGCGGGCAGGTGACAACGGGCACGTTGCTGCTCAACAGCCGGTCGGACGCGGTCCTGACGCCGTAACCCGACGCAGCCATCCGCCACGTCCCATCGCAGCGACAGTCCAGCCGGACTGTCGCTGCTTTTTTTCGCGCGCCGCGCGGCTTGCGGTGGTCCGGCGTCGCGGCCATCCTCCTGCGTCTAAACCAACGAACCATCGGCCGGAGTGATGAAGATGAGCCTGGCGCGACAGGTCGACCTCAAAGTGATCGAGCTGGCCCGGCACGTGCTGCGGATGACGACCGCGGCCGGGTCCGGGCATCCTTCCAGTTCACTCTCGATCCTCCACATCGTGGTCACGCTCATGCGGCAAGTGATGCGCTTCGATCCGCGCGACCCTTGGAACATCGAGGCCGATCGCCTCGTGCTGTCCGAGGGTCACGCCGTGCCGGCGGTCTATGCGGCATACGCCGATCTCGGCGGTGTGGCGGGCCGCGACCGCGAGCACTCTCAGCCGGTCACATTCGACGATCTGCTGAGCCTGCGGGAGCAATCCAGCCCGCTCGACGGCCACCCGAATCCGGCGGAGGGCTTTCCCTTCTTCGACGCCGCGACCGGCTCGCTTGGACAGGGGTTGTCGGTGGCAGCCGGTCTGGCACTGGCGGCGCGCGTGCACGGGCGCGGCAACCGGTTCTTCACGCTGATCGGCGACGGCGAGTCGCGCGAAGGACAGATCTGGGAAGCAGCTGATTTCATTATCGACCACGGGCTCGGCAGTGTGGTGGCCATCTTCAACTGCAACGGGCAGGGGCAGGCCGGTTACGTGTCGCGGCAGCAGTCACCCGAAGCGCTGGCAGCCAAGCTGAGCGCGTTCGGATGGCGAACGCGGGTGTGCGACGGCCACGATGCCGACCAGCTCATGGCGGCCTTGTCGGATCTTCCGGCAGCGCCGGAAGCGGCCCAGCCGGTGGCGGTGGTGGCGCGAACTCGGAAGGGCTGGGGCGTGGAACTGCTGACGGACATCAGCAATCACGGCAAGCCACTGACGCCGGCGCAGTTGCCGCAGGGCGAGGCGCAGCTCGATGAGACGGCCGCGCGGCTCGGGGGCGGGGCGACGCGGATCGAGCTGCCCTCGCCGACCAAGCCGGCCGCGCACGCCGAACGGCGATTTGTGCCAATCCGGGCGGCGCCGTTTGCCGAGGGGATGAAGGCGGCGGGGCTCTGGGGCCTGGTGGAGAAGAACGGCTGCGCAACGCGCCGCGCGTACGGGGCGGCACTGCTGGCGCTGGGTCGCGCCGATGATCGCGTGGTGGCGCTGGACGGCGACGTCTCGAACTCGACCTTTGCCGAGATATTCGCCAAGGCGCTGCCGGCGCGGTTCTTCGAGGGCAAGATCGCCGAGCAGAACCTGGTCTCGGCGGCGGTGGGCTGCGCCGCCGGCGGCTGCGTACCGTTCGTGAGCTCGTTCGCCAAGTTCCTGGCGCGGGCGTACGACCAGGTCGAGATGGCACAGATTACGCGGGCGAACATCAAGCTGGTGGGCTCGCACTCGGGCGTGTCGCTGGCGGCCGACGGCCCGAGCCAGATGAGCCTGCACGACGTGGCCTATTTCCGGTCGGCCGCGACGATCAATGCCGGCGGCGGCGCGCCGGTGTGCGTCAGCTTCCAGCCGGCCGACGCGGTGGCCGCGTATGCGTGCACGCTGCTGATGGCCGACCACGTCGGCATGTGCTACATGCGGACGCACCGACCGGACGTGCCGTTGCTCTATCCGCCCGACGCCACTTTCGAGGTCGGCGGTTCGCGGATCGTGGCCGGCGGGCGCGGCGGGGAGTCGCTGACGCTCGTGTCGAGCGGCTACATGGTGCACGTGTGCCTCGAGGCGGTCGCGGCGCTCGAAGCCGAACATGTTCGGGCCACGCTGATCGACGCGTACTCGTTCCCGCTGAAGATGGAGCCGATCCTGCAAGCGGCGGCTGAAGCCGGGCGGCGCGTGCTGGTGGTCGAGGACAACTATCCGGGCGGACTGGGTGACGCCGTGGCGGCGGCCGCGGCTGAGCGCGGGGACATCCGGGTTGAATCCATGTGCTGCCGACGCGTGCCGAAGAGCGCTCGGACGCCCAGCGAGGTGCTGGCGTACGTTGGACTGTCAACGGCGGACATCTGCCGGCGAGCGCGCCAGCTCGCCGGTCGATGACAGGTGTTTGAGCGGGGTTGATGAACAGGAGGGACCGAACGATGCCAACTGAACCGACGCGGCGGGATTTCATCCGTGCGGCGGCCGGCGCTTCCCTCGCGGCGGCGCTGCCCGTGAGTGGCTGCGCACAACCGAAAGGCGGGATGGCCCCGCCGCCGGCGACCGGCGGCGCGGCCGCGCCGTTCCGATTCGTGCACCTGACCGACATCCACGTGCAGCCCGAGCTGGGCGGCGACAAGGGGCTGGCGCGGGCGCTGCAAGCGGTCGAGCGGCTGAGACCGAAGCCGGATTTCATTCTGACCGGCGGCGACAACGTCTTTGATGTGATGGAGAGCGACGCCCAGCGCGCCAAGGCGCTGTTCGACCTGTACCGGCGGGTGCTGGCCGACCACACGTCGCTGCCGGTCTACTCCACGATCGGAAATCACGACGTGTTCGGCTGGCGCACGAAGGCCGGCGTCACGCCCCAGACACCGGGCTACGGCAAGGCGCTGGCGAAGGACGAACTGGGGCTGACGCAGACGTACTACACCTTTGACCACAAGGGCTGGCGGTTCTTCGTGCTCGACAACATTCTGCCAGGCTACGGGCAGCGGGCGTACGCCGGCGGGCTGGACCCGACGCAGCGCGAGTGGCTGGCAGAGCAGATGCAGCGGACCGACGCGCGCATGCCGATCGCGCTGTGTGAGCACATTCCGATGCTGACGGTGACGCCGTTCTGGTATGAGCGCAACTTCAGGAACGGCGACTGGACGATGGGCGACGGGCTGATCTGCGGCGACGCCTCATCTCGGCTGGCGCTGTACCGCACGCGGAACGTGCGGCTGAGCCTGTCCGGACATATTCACCAGCTGGATCGGGTCGATTACCGTGGCGCGACGTACATCTGCGACGGGGCCGTGAGCGGGGCGTGGTGGAAGGGGCCGCGCGACTTCGTCGAAGAAGGTTTCGGTGTGATTGACGTGTGGCCCGACGGGCGCGTCGCCCACGCCTATCACGATTACGGATGGGATGCGGTCAAACCGGCGGAGAAGCCCACATGACGCCGATCGAACGAGTACCGGGGCGAACCCGGGCGACGCTGTCGATCGGCGATCACGGCGAGTTCACCAAGACGATCACCGAGGCCGATGTGTTCGCCTTCGCGGGCGCTTCGGGCGACTACAACCCGCTGCACATCGACGAGGAATATGCCCGCCACTCGGTGTTCGGCCGGCGCATCGCGCACGGCATCCTGACCGCGGGGATCATCTCGTCGGTGCTGGCCGGAGACATCCCCGGGATCGGCACGGTGTTCGTCGAACTGCACATCCGTTTTCTGAAACCGGTGTTCATCGGGACCAAGGTTACGGCCACGGCCACCTGCATGGAAATCATCAACCCGAAGCGGGTGCGGATGCTGGTGGCGTGCGTCAATGAGCAGGGCGAAGACGTGGCCATCGGCAACGCCATCGTCGTTCCGCCCATCGACACAAAGCTGCTGGACCTGCCGACGAGCGGACCGGCCTGATCGCGCGGCGGCGGCGGCTTCAGGCCTCGTCGCCGTCATCGCCGCCGGCGAGACGACGAGCAAAGTGGTCGCGCCACGAGTGCGACAGCACGTCGAGGCGCTCAAGCCGCCGCCAGAGCTCCGGGTTGGGCGAGCGATCGAGCATCGCGGCGGTCGCGGCTGCGACCGTCAGGTCGGGACACGGACGGTCGCGGCGCGTCCACTCCAGGCCGACCTGAACCTCGCCGGGCCGCAGCACGCGGAGGTAGAAGCCGGTCCAGCGCTTCTCGTTGACCCAGTCCAGCAGTTGCGGCTGGCGGTGCTTGTGCGCCAGCTTCCAGCACGGCTGGCGCGGCTGGGAAATCTGCACGACCGCGCCGCCGATCTCGAAAACGTCACCGATGCAAACGTCGCGTTCGTCGAGGCCGGTGGTCGTGAAGTTCTCGCCGAAGGCGGGCACTGCGAGTTCGACGCCGAGCCGGCCGGCGAAGTAGGCGTAGTGCTCGTGGGGAAAGACGCATACCGCCTTGTCCGGTCCGCCATGATCCTTGCGGTTCGAGACCTGATCGCCGTCGAGACCGTCGGTCGTGAGCATCAGCGGCGTGTCCACGATGCGGCGGTTGATGGCGGTGCTGTATGGCCGGCCGGCGTTGAGGACGATCTGAGGTCGGCCGACGCTGAGCCACGCCAATCGCGGGTTGGGGGTCATGCGTGCATGGTAGGCGGCCGCGTGCCGGAACGCGCACGTGCGGCGCGCGATTCCAGGTCGAGTCCGATAGAGCACGCCCGCTCGGCCGCCGAGGCGCCCCGGCTTCATCTCGGACCAGCGCTGACTCGATTGAGCGCTTGCCGGACGGCGATTCTGGTTTACGTTTCAAGCACACTGGCACACAGGGGCTGATGAGCAGGACGCCGAGGAGGCGTCCGGGGGGAGCACATGAAGAGGCTCACGATTCACACCCTGGCGGCAGGGGCGCTGTTGCTCAGCACGGCCGCGACGGCATCCGCCGATTCGGTCACCTTCATGGCATCCAGCGGAACGCTGTCGGCGTCGGCGACGTTCGACGCGATCGGAAGCGACCTGGTGATCACGTTGCGGAACGACTCCCAGGCGGACGTGATGGTACCGGCCGACGTGCTGACGGCGGTCTTCTTCGCCATCGACGGACCGCCGATCGCGCTGACGCGCGCGAGCGTCGGGCTCGCGCCGGGTTCCTCGGTGCTGTTCGGAGGGAGTGATCCCGGCGGCGGCGTTGGCGGCGAGTGGGCCTACCGGGGGAACCTGAACTCGAGCCTGATCGATCGGAGTTACGGCATCAGTTCAGTGGGGCTTGGGCAGTTCGGGCCGGGCGACCTGTTCCCCGGCTCGAACCTGCAAGGCCCGGCGTCACCGGGCGGGCTCCAGTACGGGCTGACGTCGATGGGCGACGACCCCACCACCGGCAACGCACCGGTGACCGGCAAGCAGGCGCTGATTCGGCACGCCGTGGTCGTGACGCTGTCGGGGCTGCCCGCGGGCTTTGATCCATCGTCAAGGATCAGCGGGGTGCTGTTCCAGTATGGCACCAGCCTGAGCGAACCGCGCATCCCCGAGCCGACGACGCTGACCTGCCTCAGCGCCGCGGCGCTGCTGGCACGAACGCGCCGCACGCTCCGCCGTGAGGGGACTCGCGACCTCAACCGCGCTTGAACTGGCGCTCGAGGTCTCGCAGCGACAGGCTGAGCGTGGTCGGCCGGCCGTGCGGGCAGTTACTGGCGCGCTCCGTCAGTCCGCGCTGGGCGAGCAGCGCTTCGATTTCGGAAGGCGAGAGCGGATCGCCGGCCTTCACGGCCGCCTTGCAGGCCATCATGTCGAGCAGCGCGTGCATCAGGGCTTCGCGACCGGCCGCCTGGCCCAGCTCGGCGAGGCGGTCGAGGGCGTCCCGCACGAACTCCGCCACGGGGACGCGCGCCAGCAGCGTCGGGAACGCCTGCACCGCGAAACTGTGGGGGCCGTAGCGCGATAGTTCGAGCCCGGCGAGCGCAAGCAGTTCGGCGTGTTGCTCAGCGGCGACCAACTGGGCGGGCGACACCTCGACCGTTTCCGGGATCAGCAATCGCTGAGATTCGAGCGGGCCCGAGAGGATGCGAGCGCTGAACTGCTCGAAAAGCACGCGCTCATGCAGGGCGTGCTGGTCGACGATCAGCACGCCCTCGTCGGTCTCGACCACGAGGTAGGTGTTATGGACCTGCAAGGCCCGCGGCGGCGGCGCGTCGCCGGAATCGGGCCGGGGCGCCGTATCGCCGGGGTCATCGGCCACCGCACCGGCGCGTTGGGACACGGGCGAGGGACGCTTGCCCGCGGGCGACGGTGCAGCGGATAAGCGGGATTCCGCCGGCCGATCTGAACGAGCCGACGGCGGCCGGGACCATTCCATCACACGCTGCGCGGGCGGCGCGCTGCGAAGAAAGTCCGCGATCGCCGCGCGGACGCCGGCGGCACGCTGCGAGTCGTCGGGGTGAGCGGAGGCGGTCTCGGCCGGCCGGTCCGGCATTTTCCAGGCGGGCGTCAGGTCGCGCGAGAGCAGCGCTTCTCGCAGCACGGCCAGTACCTGCGACTGCACGAGCCCGTGGTCGCGCCAGCGCACCTCCGTCTTGGTCGGATGGACGTTGACGTCGTAGGCGGACGGATCGATGGTCAGGAACAGAAACGCGACCGGGTACCGGCTGGGCTCGACCAGTCCGCGGTAGGCCTCGCGGATGGCGAACTGGATGGCGCGATCGGCGATGTAGCGGCCGTTCAGGAACACATACTGCCACTTGGACGAGGCCCGGGCGGATGCCGGCGGCGCGATCAGGGCGTCGACGGTCAGGTCGCGCTCGACGCGATGCACGGCGATGACGTCTTCGGCCAGCTCCGGTCCGTAGAAGTCGGCCAAGCGCCCGCGGCGGTCGACACCGGCCGGCAGGTTGCGAATGGTGCGTCCGTTGCTGACCTGACTGAAGGCGATGTGTGGATGAGACAGCGCGACGCGCGCGATCTGCTCGGTCACGTGCGTCAGCTCGGTGGAAGGCTGCCGCAGGAACTTTCGCCGCGCGGGCAGATTGAAGAACAGGTTCCGCACCTCAACCGCAGTGCCGACGGGCGCGGCACAGGGCGTGGGGCCCTCCAGCCGGCCCGGCTCGGCCCGCAATTCGGCGGCGGCGTCGGCGTCGGGGGGTCGGGAGACGATCCGGAGGCGCGCGACGGCGGCGATGCTGGCGAGGGCTTCGCCGCGGAAGCCGAGGGTCGCGATGCGCGCCAGGTCGTCGGCGGTGGCGAGCTTGCTGGTCGCGTGGGCAGCGACGGCCAACGGCAGGTCGTCGGGCAGAATCCCGCCGCCGTCGTCGACCACGCGGATCAGGCTGAGCCCGCCGTCCTCCAGCTCGATGTCGATCCGGCGGGCTCCGGCGTCGATGGCGTTCTCGACCAGCTCCTTGACGATCGACGCCGGACGCTCGACCACCTCCCCGGCGGCGATCTGGTTGACCAGGGTCGGGTCGAGTCGGTGGATGCGGTTCATCGGCGGCGATTGTAGGGGGAACGTCAAGCGCGGGTTGGATCGTCCGCAACAGAATGGACCGCCATGCGGAAAAGTGCTGGCGAAAGGTTGCTTTTTTTTCTGGACTTGCTAGGATGGACTACCGAATCCAATAGAAGACGGATCGTCTGCACTCCGCGGTCGGGCGGTCTGTCGGGATTTACCACTCGGTCTGTGTTTCGAACGCACCATCCGCAATTGATGGTTTCATGCGCGTCCGCCTTCGGGGCGGTCGAACCTGCATGCGAGGCGCGGGCCGACTCGTTCACGAGGGGTCTATGTACAGGGAATCCGTCACGGAAGGTAAGTCGCGATACGAAATCATCATGCGCGCGAAGATCAGTTGGCGGGAAGCCGGCGTTCGACGCTCGCAGCGCGACTGGATCAATCGCGAGCTGGCTGAGATCGGCATGACGCCGCTGACCGACGAGGAAATGAAGGTGCACACCATCTCCGCGACACCGCAACTGCTCTGATCGGCCGGGATCGGCCGCCCCCACCGCCACGCCGCCGTTCGCCCACATCCGACCCGGTCGGAAGCGGGTTGCCCGCCCGCCGCCCGATCGGGTAGTATGACTATTGGAGGGTTCGAGGGGCACGCCTGCCGCGCCGGCCATTGGCTGCGCGGAACGTGATGGGGAGCCTGCCCACCGAACGTCGGACGAGTGACCCGTGTCGCATGATCGCGATGCGGAAGTTGATGTTGCACAACCAGAGGGTGTGAAATGAGGAAGCTCGGAATCTGTGCAGCGGCGCTGGCCTGTCTGGCGTCGGCGGCGTCGGGGCAGACCCCGCTGACAACCGTCCGGATCTACCCGACATCGGGCGGCTCGGCCCTGTTCCGGCCGCTGTTTGCGACGTCGCCGCCGGGCGACACGGTGCGGTTCTTCGTGGTTGAGCAGCGCACCGGGTCGTCGGGCGTTGCGGCCCAGACCGGGCGCATCCAGATTCTCGATCTGACTACCAACGCGCTGCTGCCGGGGCCGTTCTTCACGGTGACGGGGATGAACACCGGCAACGAGGAAGGGCTGCTCGGGTTGGCCTTCAGCCCTGAATTCTACGCGGCGGCCCCGAACCCGAATCGGGGCGCGTTCTTCGTCTATTACACCACCGGCGGCAACAACCGCGTGGTGCGGTTCACGACGACCGGGCAGGACCCGAACGCCAATACCGCCGACCTGTCGAGCGGCCAATTGGTGATCGAGTTTTCGCACCCGTCGTTCAGCAACCACAACGGCGGCTGGATCGGCTTCGGACCGGATGGTTATCTGTACATCGGAACCGGCGACGGCGGCAGCAGCTGCGACCCGAACAACAACGGGCAGAACATCAATACGCTGCTGGGCAAGATGATCCGTCTGGACGTCAGCGCGGATCAGAATCCCAGCGCGACCATCTGGGGCTACGTCAATCCGCCGACGAATCCGTTCTTCGGGGCGACGCCGGGGGCCGACGAAGTGCTGCACTACGGACTGCGAAACCCGTGGCGCAACAGCTTCGACCGGCTGACCGGGGACCTGTACATCGGCGACGTGGGTCAGGGCGCGCGCGAGGAGATCGACTTCGTCGCGGCCGGATCGAGCGGGCTGAACTTCGGCTGGAAGATCCGCGAGGGCTTCCTGTGCTCGTCCGCCAGCGGATGCTCGGTGACGTGCTCGACGGCAGGCTTCGTGGATCCGGTCTGGGACTATCCGCGATCGTCGGGCTTTTCGGTGACCGGCGGCTATGTGTATCGCGGCGCGCGAATCGCCGACCTTCAGGGAACCTACTTCTTCGCGGACTACGGCTCGGCGCGGATCTGGACGTTCCGCATCACGGACGTGCCGCTGTCGCCGGCGACCGTGCCCGAGCGCACCTCCGAGCTCGCTCCGACCATCCAGCCGGCCGGCACGCCCAGCGGCTTCTCGATCGCGAGCATCTCGTCGTTCGCGGAGGATGAGAGCGGCGAGCTTTACATCATCGATCAGAATGGCGGCGAGATCTTCAAGATCCAGGTGAACTGCGGCGGCTCGTCGCTGACCGTGCCCAGCCCGCCCAGCAGCCAGACGGTCTGCACGGGATCCAACGTCGTGTTCACCGTCGGGGCGTCCGGTACGCGCGGCACGACGACCTATCAGTGGCGCAAGAACACGTCGCCGCTCGGCCCGCCGAGCACGTCGCCGACGCTGAACCTGCCCGGCGTGACGCCGGCCGACGCGGGCAGCTACGACGTGATCGTGACCGACCAGTGCAACACGGCCGTCAGTGCCGCGGCGACTCTCACGGTGGTGGACAACCCGTCGGCCGATGCCGGCGGGCCGTACACGATGTGCACGGCCGGCGTGGCTTATCCGCTGAGCGGGTCGGTGGGCAGCGCGTCGAGCGTGAACTGGACCACCAGCGGCACGGGCACGTTCGGCAACCCGTCGATGGCCGCCACCACCTACACCCCCAGCGCGGCCGACCTGATTGCCGGTTCGGTCGTGCTGACGCTGTCGGCGAACGCGATCGCGCCGTGCACCGGCACCGCGACGTCGCCGGTGACGGTGAACTTCGTCGCGCGACCCGACGCCGACATCACCGGCGACTGCGTCGAGGACGCCGCCGACGACGCGGCGATGGTGGCGCTGTTGCTGGGCCTCGACTTCGATCCGGGCCGCACGCAGCGGGCCGACTATGACGGCAACCTGGTGGTCGATGGCAACGACGTGCAGTTCTACGTCGCGGCGCGGCTCGGTCCGTAATTCGGCCCGGTGGCATCGCCAGTCGGTGCCTTGAATTCGAATCGGCGGATCGTGCTGCGGCGCGATCCGCCGATTCTCGTTTCTTGAGAGCGCCCGCGCTGCGCGCGGCCTTCCGCGGTTGCCGCCTGCGCGCGACGAACATACATTTCGGCCGGATCGCGGGTGCGACCGCCGGCTCTGGCTGCGCGCGAGCGACCCTATCCGGGCGAGTAAGATGGGAGTGCATGCGGTGCGCCTTCGACGACACGTGACGAGCAGTTGGGCCGCGATGACGCTGGCCGTGAGTGCGACACTGGTGATTGCGCAGAGCAGATCCGGCGAGCGTAACGCAGCGCGCACGGTCGAGATCGTGCCGGCCACGCCGGTGACCGTGCCCGCGCGCGCACCGGATGAGCGCCCCCAATCGCCGGCGCAGGCCCCCGATCCGCCGGCGCGCCCCCCGGCAGCCGCGCCGGCGACCCAGCCGGTCGGCGCAGCGCCACCGGGCGTCAGCCCGGGCCGTCCACGCGAACTGCGGCCGGAGGACTTCAACGGGCTTTCGTGGCGAAGCATCGGCCCGGCGAACATGGGCGGGCGCGTGGCCGACATCGCCATCGCGCCCGGCAATGCCAAGACGTTCTACGTGGGGTTCGGCACGAGCGGTCTGTTCAAGACCGACAACCGTGGGACAACGCTGACGCCGGTGTTCGACAAGGAGGGCACGGCGTCGATCGGCTCGGTGGTGGTGTGCGACGCGCCGGAGAACTGGAAGGGCTGGGCCAACGAGAAGGACCCGCCACAGTCGCCGCAAAAATCGCGAGCGGAGCGGGGCAAGGCCCGCATCGTCTGGGTCGGCACCGGCGAGGGCAACGGGCGGAACAGCTCGTCGTGGGGCTGCGGCGTCTACCGATCGAGGGACGGCGGCGCGACCTTTGAGCACCTCGGCCTGTCGGAGACGCATGACATTCCGCGACTGGCGGTCGACCCGCGCGATCCGGACGTGTGCTACGTCGCCGCCATCGGCAAGCTGTGGGGACCGAACCCCGAACGCGGCGTGTACAAGACGTCGGACGGTGGCAAGTCCTGGCAGCACGTGCTGAAAATCGACGACGATACCGGCGCCATCGATGTGATGATCGATCCGTCGAACCCCGACACGGTCTTCGCCGCCATGTACCACCGTCGCCGGCAGGCGTGGAGCTTCCGCAGCGGCGGACCGCAGGGCGGCATCTACCGCTCGCGCGACGGCGGTGCGAACTGGGTCAAGCTGACGACCGGACTTCCGAAGCAGACTGGCCGTATCGGATTGGACATCTATCTGAAAAATCCACGCATCCTGCTCGCGGTCATCGAATCCGACGAGGGCGGCTGGGGCACCGAGATCTGGGACGACCGCCTGAAAGCAGGCGGCGTGTTCCGCAGCGAGGACGGCGGCGACTCGTGGACGCGGGTCAGCCCGCTGAATTTCCGGCCGTTCTACTTCTCGAAGGTCAAGGTCGATCCGAACGACGATCAGCGCGTCTATCTGCTGGGCTGGGGCATGGCCGTCTCGGACGATGGCGGCCGGACGTACCGCGCCGACGGGGCCCGCGTGCCGCACGGCGACCTGCACGCGCTGGTGATCGATCCGTCCGACTCGGATCACCTGCTGCTGGGAACCGACGGCGGAGTCTACCTGTCCCACGACCGCGGCAAGACCTGGGACTTCATCAACAGCGTCGCCGTGGGCGAATTCTACAACATCAACGTCGACATGTCCGACCCCTACCGCGTGGCGGGCGGCCTGCAGGACAACGGCTCGTGGTTCGGACCGAGCGCCACCCTGTTCGACACCGGCCCGGAGGATCCCGCCGGCGCGGCCGGCATCACCAACGGTGACTGGCAGGTGTTCAACTGGGGCGACGGCTTTCACGTCGCCTTTGATCCGCAGGACCCGAGCATTCTCTACGGTGAGTCGCAGGGCGGTGTGCTGGTGCGCGCCAATATTGCCACCGGGCGGCGCAAGCGCATCCACCCGTCGGCCAAGGAGGGTCAGCCGCGCTATCGCTTCAACTGGAACAGCCCGTTCTTCGTTTCGGCGCACCAGCCGACCACGCTCTATCTGGGCGGCAACCATGTCTTCCGGCTGCTCGATCGCGGGGAGCGCTGGGAGCAGATCAGCCCGGATCTCTCGACGCGCGACGTCGAGAAGATCACCACCGTCGGCTCGGAGGCCGAGACCCACGGCACGGTGGTGTCACTGGCCGAGTCGCCGCTGGTCGCGGGCCTGCTGTGGGCCGGCACCGACGACGGGCTGGTGCACCTGACGCGCGACGACGGCCGAACTTGGAGCAACGTGACGCCGCCACAGGCGGAGGGACGCTACATCTCCAAGATCGAGGCTTCCCGGCACGATCGCGAGACGGCTTACGTCGCCATCGACGGCCACCGCAGCAACGACTTCGTGCCGCGGCTGGTGATGACGAGCGATGGCGGGCGGACGTGGTCCAGCATCGCCGGTGACCTGCCGACCGGCCTGTCGGGCGACGTGGTCAAATGCGTGCGCGAGGACGTCGTCAACCGCGACGTGCTCTATGTCGGTACGGAGCGATCGGCGTTCGTGACCATCGACCGCGGGCAACACTGGGTGCGGCTCAACGCCGATTCGCTGCCCACCGTCGCGGTCGATGATCTCGTGCTGCACCCGCGCGACCGGGACCTGGTGGCCGGCACGCACGGGCGCAGCATCTGGATTCTCGATGACGTGTCCTGCCTGTCGCAGCTCACGCCGACGGTGGTGCAGTCCGAATTCCACCTGTTCGAACCGATGCCGGGCAAGCCGCGCCTGCACATGGACTACGGCGGGCTATGGGGGCATCGTATCTTCCGCGGCAAGAACCCGCCGATGGGCGCGAAGCTCACCTACTGGATTCGCGATTACACCGGCGACGAGGTCAAGTTGACGATCAGCGACGCCCGCGGCCAAGCCGTCTGCGAGCTGAAGGGCACGAACCGCCCCGGCATCAACCGCGTCATCTGGGACCTGCAACCGGAGAAGCACGCCCGCTTCCAGACGCCGGACACCCGGTGGCTCGGCCAATTGCAGTTCGTGCCCGCGGGCGAGTACACGGTCAACGCGTCCTACGGCAAGCGCACGGCCGCCACCAAGGTCCGCGTGCTGCCCGCGCCGGGCGAATGAACGCGGACGGAGCACGCCTTGACCGGCGACGCCGGGGCTGGACGCTGGCGGCCATTCTCGTCGTCGCCGCGACGCTGCGACTGGCGGCGCTGACGCACTCGCCGCCGGGGCTGAACGCCGACGAGGCTGTCAACGGCTGGAACGCCTGGTGCCTGCTGAAGACCGGTGCGACCGCGGCCGGCACGCGCTGGCCGATCTTCTACCATCGCGCGCTGGGCGAAAGCTCGACGCTCTTCCTCTACTGGACCATGCCGTTTCAGTGGCTGGCCGGCCTGAGCGTCTGGAGTACGCGGCTGCCGGCGGCGGCCGGGGGCGTGCTGGCCGTCTGGCTGATCTACCGGGTCGGCTCGCGCTGGCTGGATCAAGCCACCGGCCTGGTGGCGGCCGGGCTGCTGGCCGTCGACCCCTGGCACGTGCAGCTCTCTCGCTGGGGTCACGAGGCCTCGATTTCGCCGCTGCTGGTGCTCGCGCCGCTGGCGCTGATGATCGCCGCGCGACTGCCGCCCGTCACCGGGCCGCCGCGTCGGGTGCTGGCGCTGGCGGCCGGCCTGGCGACCGGCATCGCCTGCTACGGCTACCCGGCCGTGAGATTGGCGCTGCCGGCGCTGATCGGACTGATCGGGCTGGGGACGATCCGATCCTGGATCGCGCTCGCGCGCACGCCGCGCGGCCTGATCGCCGTGCTGCTGTACGGCGCGGGCGTGGCGGCGACGCTCGGCCCGCTGATGTGGAGCCACGTCGCCGACGCAGAGGGCATTTCACGTCGATACGACGCCTACCTCGTCTGGAACTGGTGGGACGGCCCGCTGACGCGCGTCGCCAAGGTGATGCAACGATACGCGGCGCACTTCGACCCGGCTTTTCTCTTTGTGCGCGGCGACGGCTATGAAGTCAATCACGCGCCGTTCTTCGGACAGTTTCTGCCATACATGGCCGTGCCCATGGGAATCGGCGCTGTCATGGCCCTGCGGCGGGCGCGCCGGTCAACGCCGGCCCGTCTGTTGTTTCTCGGCCTGCTCGCCTATCCGCTCGGCGATGTGCTTCATCAGCACGGCGTCGGTCATGCGCTGCGATCGGCTCCCGGGCTGCCATTTCTGGTGCTGGTCGCGGCGTACGGCGCGGTCGAGGGCGGCCGTTGGCTTCGAACACGATCGGCCGGGTTATCGTGGACAGCCGGCGGGCTGCTGGGGCTGTCGGCCATCGCGCTGCACGTCCTCTTCTTCACCGGCTACTTCCGTGACTATCCTCGCCGCCCGGCGGTCGCTGTAGCGTTCCATGCGGACCTCGCCCGGGCGGCGGCGCTGCTGGAATCCGCCGATCCGCGCCCCGACCGCGTCGTGATCACAACGCGCGAGCTGCGGCCGGACATGACCCTGCCGGTGATTCTGCGTTTCGACCCGCGCGCATGGATGGCCGAACCGCGCGACTACCGCGCCTGGGGCGAGTGGCACGTCTATCTCTCCTACGGCCGGTACCGCTTTCTCTACGAAGTGGACTCACTCGAGCGCGAGTTGCGGAAGGTCGCGGCGTCGGCCGGCGGGCAACGGGCATGGTTCATCCTGTGGCACGACGAGGCCGATGCCTGGCCCGAACTGGGCGCCCCGCTGGCGACGTTTGGCGAGTCGGACGACGCGCCCCGCCTGTGTGTCTATGAGCGCGGGTTCTGAGACGGCGTTCGGCTGGCCGGTTGCCGTCGACGGGGGTACATTCCCGACGGGAAACGAGGTGACGAATGAAAACCGCGCCGCGCCTTCAGCGTCTCCGGCAGGCCATGGCGGCCGCCGGACTTGACGCGTTTCTGGTCAGCCAGCCGCAGAACGTCTACTACCTGAGCGGCTACCGGTGTCGAAGCTGGAGCCTGGCGCAACCGGCCAACGACGCCGAGGCGCTGCTCCTGATTCAGCCGAACGACGTGATCTTTCTGTGCGATGATCGCCATGACCCCGCGCCGGCACTGGCAAACGGCTTTGCGCATGGCCGGATCGAGTCGCCGGGCGGCGTGGAAGCGCTGTCGAAGCTGATCAACAGCGCGATCGGTGGCAAGGCGAAGACGCTGGGGTTCGAGGCGGGCAGCATTCTTCATGCAGACGCAGTCGGGCTGATGGGCCTGGTCAAGTCGGTGCGGTGGCAACCGGCCGACGACATCATGGTGCGGCTGCGGGCCATCAAGGACGAGGCCGAGCTGGAGTTGCTGCGGAAGGCGGCCCGCATCACCGACGGCGCGTTTGCGCATGTGGTGACGATGCTGCGGCCGGGGATGAGCGAGAAAGACGTGGCCGACGAGATCGGCGACTACCTGCGCCGCAACTCGGAGGGGCTGGCGTTTGACACGATTGTCGGGTTCGGCCCGGCGTCGGCGGCGCCGCACTATCACCCGTCAGCGGACAACAAGCTCAGGTCGGGCGACCTGGTGCTGATGGACTTCGGGGCGGTGTGGGAAGGCTACCACGGCGACATGACGCGCTGCGTGTTCATGGGCAAGGCGGATGCGCGGCAGCGCGAGGTCTACGAGCACGTGTTGGGGGCGCAGGAGGCGTGCCTGAAGGGCATCCGGGCCGGCATGACCGAGGGGCAGGCGGATGAGCTGGCGCGCGGCTACCTGAGCGCCCGCGGCTGTGCTGACCGCTTCATTCACGGCACCGGACACGGGCTGGGGCTGGCGATCCACGAGCCGCCGCGGCTGAAGCCCACCCTCACGACGCCGCTCGAGGCGGGCATGGTGGTCACGGTCGAGCCGGGCCTGTACTACGAGGGCTGGGGCGGGATTCGCATCGAGGACGTCGTCATCCTGACGGCGGATGGCAGCGTCAACATCACGCACTCGCCGAAGCACCTGATCGAGGTGTCATGCTGACCGGCGGGCGAGGCGCGGCGTGGGCGGGCCTGCTGGCGAGCGTCGCCTGGATCGGATGCCGGCGCGAGGCACCGGTCCCGCCGGCGGCGCCGCTGGAGCCGCCGGTGGTGTCGGCCCCGGCTGATGTGGCGCCGTCGTTCGAGAACACGCCCGAGGGCGCGGCGCGGCAGTTCATGTATGCGCTGGCATGCGGCGATGAGGCCATGCTGCGGGCTGCCATTCAGCCGGACGCCCGCTGGCGAATCCTGCTGACCATGAACATCCGCGACGCGCGGACGCGCCGCGAGACGCTTCAACGGGTGATGAGCGAGCCGGTGCGGGAGTTCAAGCCCGGTGACCAGTTCCCGGTCGGACCAGCGGGCGGGGAGAAGGAAATGCGGATCGTGCCGGCCGGCGGGCTGGATGAGAACCGCCGGCTGGTGATGCTATTGGAGCGCGGCCTGCTGGTGATCCGCGACGAGGATCGCTGGCGCGTGTTCGCGGAACCGGTCATCGACGAGCTCGAGGCCGAGTTGCGGGCGAATCGCCCACCGGACGACGCGGATTCACCGGTTCGATCTGACCGTTCCGGAGAGTCCGCGCCGACGGACAGCCCGACGGAAACGCCGCCGCGGCAGCCGCTCTGATCGGGCCGCCGACCGCCGCAAGACGATTCAGAGCGCCGCGCTCACCAGCGCCTCGATCCGACCGGGATCGACTTCCACCAGGTCGTAACCGACTCTCAGCGCGGGCTTGTCAATCTTCAGCATGCGGGCCAGATCGATCGGCGTTCCGACCAGCACGGCGTCACAGTCGGTCGCCCGGATCGTGGCCTCCAGTTCCTCCACCTGCCGGCGACCGTAGCCGAGGGCCGGCAGCACATCTCGCAAGTGTGGATACTTCTGGAACGCGGCCTTGATCGAGCCGACGGCATGCGGGCGGGGGTCGACCACCACGCCGCCGAATCGGCGGGCCGCCAGCAGGCCGATGCCGTACGGCATCTCGCCGTGCGTGACGGTCGGACCGTCCTCGACCACCAGCACGCGCTTGCCGCGGATGCGCTCCGGCTCGGCCAGGCCGGCGGGCGAGTGGGCCATGATGATCTCGGCGTCCGGGTTCAGGCGGCGCACGTTGGCGACCACGGCATCGACGTCTGCCGGCTTGGCGCTATCGACCTTGTTGACGACCACGGCGTCCGCCATGCGCAGGTTGGTCTCACCGGGGTAGTAGCGGCACTCGTGGCCGGGCCGGTGCGGGTCGACCACCGTGAGCATCAGCTTCGGCCGGAAGAACGGCATGTCGTTGTTGCCGCCGTCCCAGAGAACGACGTCGGCTTCGGCCTCAGCGGCGGCGAGGATGCGGGCATAGTCGACACCGGCGAAGACGAGGTTACCGGCGGAGATGTGCGGCTCGTATTCCTCGCGTTCCTCGATGGTGCACTCGTGCGCGTCGAGGTCGTCGAGCGATGCGAAGCGCTGGCAGACCTGCCGGGACAGATCGCCGTACGGCATCGGGTGCCGCACGACGGCGATGCGCTTGCCGGCCTTCCTGAGGCAGGCGGCGACGAGTCGCGTGGTCTGGCTCTTGCCGCAGCCGGTCCGCACGGCGCAGACCGCGATGACCGGCTTGCGGGACGGCAGCGCCGTCTGCTTCCAGCCGAGCATGATGAAGTCGGCCCCGGCGGCGTTGGCGAGGGCGGCCTTGTGCATGACTTCTTCGTGCGGCAGGTCGGAGTAGGCCATGGCGACCAGCGTGACTCCGTGGCGATCGATCAGTTCGTCGAGTTGCTCCTCGGGGAAAATCGGCACGCCCTGCGGATAGCGCGGACCGGTCAGCGCCGGCGGGTAGACCCGGCCGGCGATGTTCGGAATCTGGGCCGCGGTGAAGGCGACGACCTCGACGTCGGATCGGTCGCGCCAGTGGACGTTGAAGTCGTGAAAATCGCGCCCCGCCGCGCCGACGATGACGACCTTTCGCCGCTGCTCGCTCATGTCGTGCTCCCGATGGTGCTCGTTCGCGACCGCTCCGATGCCGCGCCGCTGTCGCCACCGATGGCCCACCCCACACGGCCGACCGTCGCTGATTGTACGAGGCTGCTCCAGCGCTGCGTAGTCGCCGCGGTCGTCGGGTCGGCCCGCCTGCGGACGGTGAATCCGCCGGCGGCATCGAGTAGCCTGCATCCGGGATTCGAGTCTGCCCTGAGGAGGCCGATGTCATGCCGCTAGTGATTGACTCGCTGGAGCAGCTTCCCGCGGACCTGCCGGCGACGTGTCGCCCGCAACCGATGCCGAACCGGTTGCTGATGTGTCCGCCGACGTACTTCGACGTCATCGATGTGAAGAACCCGCACATGGAGGGACAGATCGGCCGTGTCGACCGCGCGGGCGCGGCGCGGCAGTGGCAGGACGTCCGATCGGCATTCGAACGCGCCGGCGCGCGGGTGGAGCTGATCGATCCCGAACCCGGCTGCGAGGACATGGTCTTCTGTGCCAACCAGACGCTGGCCGGCCTCGACGCGACGTCGAGTCGCGTGTGCCTGCTGAGCCGGATGAAGCATCCGTCGCGGCAGCGCGAGGTGCCGGCGTTCGCGCGCTGGTTCGGCGCCGCGGGCTACCGCGTGGTCGAGATGCCGCGGCCGGTCGGATTCGAGGGCAGCGGCGACGCGATCTGGCACCCCGGTCGCGGGTTGATCTGGGGCGGCTACGGACACCGCACCCAACCGGAGGCGTACGAAGCGGTCGCGGAGACGTTCGGCGTGCCGGTCATCCGTCTCAAGCTGCTGTCCGATCGGTTCTATCACCTCGATACGTGCTTCTGTGCGATCGACGAGGACACCGTGCTGGTCAATCCGCGCTCGCTCGAACCGCGCGGGATGGAGATGATTCGGGCGGTATTTCGGCGCGTCGTCGAGTGTCCGCCCGACGAGGCGGATGGCGGAATGGCCTGCAACGCCACGGCGATCGGCGGCCGGCACGTCGTGATTCAGCGCGGCAACGAGCGAACGGTCGGCGCGCTGCGGGAACTGGGGTACGAGGTGCACGAGGTCGACACCGCGGAATTCCTTCGATCGGGTGGCAGCGTGTTCTGCATGAAGATGTACGTGTTCTGAGGCGCGCCGTGCCTGCGCCGGGCGGTCAGCTCTTGGTGGCGCGGACGACCTCGTCGATGGTCGTGATTCCCTTGCGGACCTTGACGAAGCCGTCCTCGCGCAGCAGCACGAGCCCCTTGGCGCGGGCCGCGTTCAGAATCTTGCTGGAGCTGGCGCGTTGCAGGACCAGCTCACGCAGATCGTCGTCGAGCATCAGCAGTTCGAAGATGCCTTTTCGCCCGGCGAACCCGGTGTTGCGACAGTCGCGGCAGCCGCGGCCGCGATAGAGCGGCTCGCCCTTCCAGCCGAAGTCCGGAGGCACTTCGGTCGGCTTGGGCTGATACGGTTCGCGACACTTCGAGCAGATGACGCGCACCAGGCGCTGGGCCAGGACCGCCTCGAGCGAGCTGGCCACGAGGAACGGTTCAACCCCCATGTCGAGCAGCCGGGTCGTGGCGCTGGCGGCGTCGTTGGTGTGAAGCGTGCTGAGCACGAGGTGGCCCGTCAGCGACGCCTGGATGGCAGTTTCGGCCGTTTCGAGATCTCGAATCTCGCCGACCATGATCACGTCCGGGTCGTGCCGCAGGAAGGAGCGCATGCCGCGGGCGAAGGTCAGGCCGGACTTCAGATTGACGCTGACCTGGTTGATGCCGGCGAGGTGATACTCGACCGGGTCCTCGACGGTGAGCACCTTGATCTCGTCGGAAACGATCTGGTTGAGCGAGGCGTAGAGCGTGGTGGTCTTGCCTGAGCCAGTGGGCCCGGTCACGAGCAGGATGCCGTGGGGCTGGTGGATGACCCGCACGAACTGATCGAGCATGTCGCCCGCGAAGCCCAGGTCGTTGAGCGAGAGCAGCACGGCCTGCTTGTCGAGAATCCGCATCACCACGCCCTCGCCGAACACCATCGGGATGACGCTGACGCGGATGTCGACCTCGCGGCCGTGCACCTTGATCTTGAAGCTGCCGTCCTGCGGCAGGCGCTTCTCGGCGATGTTGAGGTTGGAGAGAATCTTGATGCGGCTGATAATGGCCGCCTGGAAGCGACGAATCTGCGGCGGCACGTTGGTGTTCTGAAGCACGCCGTCGATGCGGTAGCGGATCTTGAGCTCGTTCTCGTACGGCTCGATGTGGATGTCGCTGGCGCGCTCGTTGATGGCCTCCAGCAGCAGGTCGTTCACCAGCCGGACGACGCTGGCGTCCTGCGCCATTTCGGCCAGATCGCCCGCCTCCTCGTTGACCTCGCTGACGACCTCGATCTTCTCGTCGTCAACGAGCTGGCTGATGGTGTCGCCGCCGACGCCGAAGTACTTCTTGATGACGTTGTTGATCTCGGTCTCGGACGCCAGCACCGGCGACACATCGAGGCCGGTGAGCATGCGCAGCTCGTCGAAGCCGTAGAGATCGAAGGGATCGCAGGTGGCGACGCGGATTTTGCCGTTGGTCTTCTCGAGCGGCACCAGCTTGCGGCGATGCACCAGCTTGGGCGGCATCTGCTTGAGCGTCTCGACGTCGATGGTGGCCTTGGTCAGATCGACCACCGGGAAATGCAGTTGTTCGCCCAGGACCTCGAGCACCTCGCGGTCGCCGACCAGCCCCAGCCGCACCAGCACGCGGTCGAGCCGTTCGCTCGGATCGCGCTTGGCGCCCATCGCCTGGGTAAGCTGTTCGCGCGTGATCTTGCCCCGCTGAACCAGAATGTCGCCCAGACTCACCCGATGAGACCTCCGTGCCGATCCGCGCCCGTGGCAGCGCACCCTAGTGCGACCAAGGCGCCTCCGCAACCGCGCGGACCTTCAGCCGGAGCCTTATATGCGCCGCGGCGGGCGCGGTTGCGGGATAAACAGCGAGGACGCGATTTGCGTCCGGAAACCGCGGGATGCCGCGGCGAACCGCACGTCGTCCGGCGGCCGAGCGGAACCCCGTCAGACCACCCGGCGACTCGGGCGGCGGCGACCGAGCCACGCCAGCCCGGCCAGCGCCAAGACGGCCGTGGCGGGCTCCGGCACGACCCGCAGGTAGAAGTGAGCCTCGTCGTAGAACGAGAGAAAGTTGGTGTCGAGCCCCTCGGACGAGAGTTCGATGTCGTACCACCCCGGCAAGACCCCGGCCGGCACGGTGACGGTCAGCGCGAGAAGGACTGATCCGGTCCACGCGTGGCCGTAGACATCGCCGCTGGTGTAGAACTGGGTATCGATGAACGGATCGGCCTCGGGCAGCCCAGCCAGGAAGCTGGTATCGGTGTGAAACGTCCAGCCGGTCTCATCCAGCGGGATGGGCGACGGGTCCGGCGCGCTGGGGTTGGGAAGCTGCGCGCCAACGAGCTGAAGCTGGTTGTCACGCCACGTGAGCTTGTTGGGGTTGCCGGCCTGGTAGTCCGGGTCGGTGGCGTAGATGCGCTTGAGCCCCAGCGCCCAGGAGGACGGCGTGAACGGGTCCTGGGTGTACGTCTGGGGGTTCTTGATCAGCACGCGGAGCTGAAAGGTTCCGCCCGGGACGGCGTCATAGGTTGCCAGCGGGCCTTCGCCGCGATCCGGATCACCGAATTCGCCGGGGGGAATCTCGGCGGCATAATCACCCTGTACGGCGACCATGGCGCCATCGGTCTGACGACCGGAAAGGAATCCGCCGGTGTGGCAATACGAGCAGGCCGTTCCGTAGAAACCCGACGGCCTGGCATCCGCGGGCTGGACAACCGTGATCAAGAGACCGAGCGTTACGCAGATCGCTGCGCCCAACCGCGCGTTCGACATGGCTTCTGTTCCTCGCTCCGATGGCGGACCGCCGCCCACTTCTCAACGATGATATCCAAAAGCGGGCGCGCGATTCAAGGGCATGGAGTCGCGGACCGACGGGCAGGCCGCAGTTACGGGACGGCGACGAACTTGCGGATCGCGGCCACCAGATCGTCCATCTGCTGTGGTCGCGACAACTCCAGCGGCAGGAAGACCCCGTGGTTGTGGTCGGAGGCGAGGATCAGCACCCTTCCCAGTCGCACGTCGTAGCCAAAGTCCTGCGGAATGTGCCCGACGACGAACGAATCGACGTCCCAGCGCCGACCGAGCTCGGCGAGCTGGGGGGTGGTGAAGCGGCGGCCCCAGACCAGTTGGTACACCGCCCCGCCGGGACGAAGGTCGTCGGGCCGCAGTTCACGATCGAAGACGGAAAAGTCGAAGGTGGCGATGTCGTCCGGGGTGGGAAGCGAGTGAGAGACCCAGATGCGATTGGCGGTGCGCGCGGCGATGGGAAAGGACGCCAGGAACTCCAGCATGGCCTCGTAAACGCGCCGGCCTCCGGCCGGACCGTAGGTCAGCTCGACGGACCGGCGGAAGTCCTCGATGACCACGCGGCCGCCCTTGAGAATCTGATGATCCGTCAATTGCGACAACTCGTGGTTGGATTGCAGGAAGTGGACCTGCTCCGGAAAGTCGCACTTCCAGCGGGCGGCGTCGAGCAGCAGTTCGTGCGACATGTCCAAGCCGCCCGGCGGCGTGTCGGCGTGGATGAGTTCGTGCAGAATCACGTGCCGGACGGTGGCCCGATCAAGCATGGCGAAGCGCGCGAGTTTGGCGAAGTTGGCGCGGTTGCCGTGCATGTCGCCGGTGAGCACGACCTGGCCGTAGTCCGGCAGCCGCACCACACCGTATCGGCGAAACGGATCGGTGCGATTCGCCTCGGCGGCGCGGAGCAACACATCGGTGGCTTCCGCGGCCTCCACGCGTCCCGTGTTGGTCACGCCTTGGCTCCGGGCTTGCGGTTATCCGACCCCTCGATCGGATCGCCGACCTCGGAGACCTTGATATCCTGCTCGCCGGCCGACTTGCGCCGATCGAGCACATGCTTGACGACGTCGAGCCGGCTGAGGACCTGTTTCATGTCGCGCGGCCGATCGCTGGGGCGCTCGGCGCAACAGTCCATGACCGTGCGCGACAGGGCCGCCGGTATCTCAGGCATGAGGTCCTGCGGGGTCGGAATGTGCTTGCGCGGCGTGGGGTCGACGATGTTGTGGCCGCCCAGCTCGTGCTTGACGATCTTGGTGGGAAAGGCCTTGCCGGTCAGCACCCAGTAAAGGGTCGCGCCGAAGTTGAACACGTCGGTCTGGCGGGTCAGCGGATGGCGGTCGACCTGCTCGGGGGCGATGTAGTCGGCGGTGCCCTGGATGCGCTGCTTGCGGTGGCCGATCGGGCAGCTCTGCCCGAAGTCGATGATCTTCACCGCTCCGGCGGATGTGATCAGCACGTTGTTGGGCTTCATGTCGGCATGGACGTAGCCCATCTCGTGCAGGGCATCGAGCCCGGAGGCGACGGCGACGAAGACGTCGACGATGCGATTGAGGTCGGTCTGGCGATGTTTTTCGAGACTGACCCCGTTGACCAGCTCGAGCAGTACCTGGACCTCTTGCAGGCGCATCCAGCGCTTGACGCGATGGCAGTCGTAGGCCTTGCGCAAGCTGGCATGATTGAACTTGGACGAGACCTCGTATTCGTCAAGGGCCTGGATGAGAAAGCGATCGTCCTCGTGCGGCTCACGAATGACGCGCTTCAGTGCGAAGCGCTCGCCGGTCTCGACGCGCACCACCTCATAAATCTGGGAGCGCGCGCCAGTGCCGATGCGCTGCACAATGGTGTAATTCGCGAGCAGATCGGCCACGTTGACGCGCTTCCGGGGGCCCGAATGAGCGAACGGCGGGACACAGGCGCCACCAGCCGTGCCGCGTCCCCCGCGACCCGCACCCAAGTTATTCTTACGGCGTGACCGCGAGAGCGTCAAACCGCGGCGTGGGTCGGGGCCTGACGTTCGGGACGCGCCCCGCACGCAACGCGCAGGCGGTCCGACGTTAACGGACGAAACAGGGCGGAACTCGGCGAAAAAAGGAATAGGGCCGCGGAGACAGGCGGGCGGTCAGCGGGTGCGGAGCATGGTATCGAGCCGGTCGCGGCCCGCGCTGTTGGAACCGGCCCGGGCACCCTCGACACCGACCCTATCGCTGGGGATGTCGTGGACCGACTGGAGGTGTGCCACGGTCGCGGCCAGGCGCTTCCACTGCCGGGGCGACAGGTCACCGGCCTGATCAACATGGACCGCGATGCGAATGGCGCCGGGCGCATGCGGATCGGGTGCCTCACTCAGCCAGGCGGCGCTCTCGGTCAGGCGTCCGTCGCGATCGATACTCAGGTGATGAAAAGCGCGAATGGTGCCATCGGCCCGCAGGCCGCGGGCGGGCACCGTCTCGACGACGATGCGGTCCCATGTTGGTCGGTTGCCGATCGATCGGAGCGGGGTGGCGGTGCTTCGGGCCGGCGTGAGGCCGTGGACCCAGTTGAGCAACGCCGTGCCCAGCGTCATCGAGAGCACCAGCGTCCCGAGGGCCTTGACCTGCCGTGTTGGCTTCTTCGCCGTGCGCATCGCCATCGCCATCGCCAGTCCCCCTCGTCTCACGGGTCGCCGGGCACGCCCGGCCCGCAACCACCTTGTGGTACTATCGGTCGGCTTCATGCTGCGCGATGCGAAGAATTCCTGATTTTCCGTGCTGGCAATCGGTCGCTTATCAGGCCGCATCATGACCGCCCCATCCCTGGTTTTCCAGGAAAATCGCTCCGAACGTGTACTCCCGGAAACGGTCCGAGATTCGACGACGGTCCACGTCGCCACGCAGCCAGGCGTGGGTCCGAGCCACGGCCGACTGAAACCGTCCGAAACCGAAATGCAGCGGTGACTCGAGATAGCGACGCCCATTGTCCACGAAGGGCATGGCGCCGCGGGGCCGCAGACCGCTGGGGGCCACAAGCTGCTCGACCACGTCGGCGGGCGAATCGATCCGGCCGAAGGCCTGCGGGTTGGCGTAGTCGAACGTGAACGCGGCCGTCCCGCCCGGTCGGAGCACGTCGCGAACGCGGCTTGAACACGCCTGCCGGCCGGAGACCGGCAGGTGCTCGAAGACGCAAATCGAGAAGACGTGGTCAAACGATGCCGGCGGGAACGCCAGCTCGCGCATGTCCTGACAGACGGCGTCCAGTCGCCACCGCATGGCGCGAGCGATGTCGCGGGTGTGCCGAACCAGGTCGTCGTTCAGATCAATGGCGATCACGGCATGGCCGCGGCTGGCCAGGTAACAGGCGAACAGCGAGCCCGCCCCACCCATGTCGAGCACCCGCGCGCCCGGCGCCATCGGCGTGTTCGCGACCACCCAGGCGATCTCCCACAGCAGAAACCAAGGCACCCGGATCTCGTCCGGATTGCCGGGAAACGGCTCGTATTGGCGGCCGCGGTTGATCCACTCCCACGCGCTCGGCCAGGCGTCGAGCGTGCCGTACCACGACGAATACGACACCCCGGCGGCCGACATGCGCCGCATCAGGCCGAAGAGTTCCTGCACGATCCGGTTGCAGCGCGGGTGCGAGAGGTCTGCCCGATCCATGGTCTTGTTGATGGCCGGCTCGTCCATGTCCGCTGGCGGGCGATCCTCGCCCGATCGAGTTACGCCCCTCGCCGGAGATGAGTTCGACGGTGGCGCGGAGCCGCCGGCGACTCGGAGATTTCCTACTCGGGCTGAATGGCGCGGCGCGGTTCCTGAGAGGGCGCCGGGCGGCGCGGCGACGCCACCGCGTGCAACGCCGGATTCAGGCCCCAGGTCAGCAACTCGGAGGCGATCAGCTCCCGCACGAGGCCGGTGGTGACCAGCCGGATGCCCGAGCGCAGCACGGCCGTCTCGATCGAAGTCGCCAGCCAGCGTGCGGCCGGATCGCCAAGCCCGTGCTCGGTCCGCAGGGTGTGGACGACGGCGCTCTTGCTCCAGCGGCGCTGCACGTAGCGGCCGCGGCGGCGGCGAAAGGCGGCAACATGAACCTGGCGGCGCTGGTGCTCACGGACCTGGGCGTGCCGACGAAGGAGCTCGGCCGCAGTCCCGTGTCCCAACTGGGACAGCACCGCCTCGACCAGTTCGCGCATGCGCGGTGCGGGCACGGGCCCCGGCAACTCCGCCTGCTCGAGGTGGCGAAACGTGGTTTCGACCAGACCTTCGGCCGCGGCGGGAGGATCGACATGGCCGGCCTCGTGCAGCACGCGGACCAGGCAGGCCAGCAGTTTTCCGCGGTTGAATGGTTCGACCCGGCCGTCGCGCTTGCGGACACAGACGCCCGTCGGCGACGAAGCATCACTCATGAAAGAGCTCCTGTTGTCCGGGAGCCTCGCGGCGACTCTGGTCGATCACGGCCTGGGCCTCCTCGATGAAATCGCCGACTTCCTGGAATTCCTTCTCGATGCTGGCAAATCGGAGGTAGGCGACCTTGTCCAGACGCCGCAACCGGGTGGCGACCATCGCACCGATGACACGGCTGGGAACTTCGCGGTCGAACGCGCGGAAGATCTCGTCCTCGACTTCATCCACCAGCCGGACGAGCGCATCCGCGGGGATTTCCCGCTTCCAGCACGCCCGCTGCAGCCCACCCAACACTTTTCCGCGATCGTAGGGGGTGCGGCGGCCGTCCTTCTTGATGACCGCCAGGCGAACGAACTCCTCCACTCGTTCGTAGGTCGTGAACCGCTTGCTGCACTTCAGGCAGTGCCGACGGCGCCGGATGACCTTCCCGCCCTCGGTGGCGCGGGAATCAATCACCTTGTCCTGGTTCGGCTCTTTGCAAAACGGGCATTGCATGGTCCGCCATCGCGACGACCCGCACGCCAGACGTGCCAAGCGTCTACACCGACAGACTCCGCGCCAACAGTGCCATCAGTCGCATCGATCGCTCGATGCACAACCGGTCGATGTCCTCCTTAAATTATCACACCACTGGTAGTGTGTCAAGCGCGAAAACGGAGTAAAGCAGCCGCGACCGGTCCGAGTCCCGCGAAGCGTCGTCGCTGATCGCGGGAAGTCCTGATCCCGGGAGCCTGGACTCGCGCGGCAGCGCCGGGCTGAGTGTCTGAACACTCGGCCCCGGCCGCGCGCCAAGACGCAGGCCGGCGCCATCTTCGGGGAACCGGCTCCCTCTCGAGCCGTTCGTCGCGGCGACGCTCCGATCCGGCTTGCGAAAAGCCTCCTGACCTCGCAGACTGGATCCACTCGCTCGGGCCGGTCGCGTTTCGACCGGCCCGCGTCGTCCCATGGACCCGTCTACGTCTTCGAACCGGAACAGGATCGCGCGTGGCCGAAAGACTGGTTGAACACCTGCTGGGCGACATCCGTCTGATCGGACACAGCCTGGCCGGCGAGGAGACGGTGATTGCCGCGCCGGAACTGAATGTGTGCTTTGACGTGGGCAAAGCACCGGCCGACATCCTCGCCGTCGACAACGTGCTCCTCTCGCACGGGCACATGGACCACGCGGCCGGGGTGGCCTACTACCTGAGCCAGCGCAATTTTGTCGGCAACGCGCCCGGCCGCGTCATCTGCCCGACGCCACTGGTCGGTCCGCTGCGTGACCTGTTGCGGGTATGGGGTCGCATCGAAGGCCACGTCTCGCCCGGGCAGATCGTCGGCATGGAACCCGACCGAGACATCGAAATTCGCAAGGGACTGGTGGCGCGGACGTTCGCCGTGAACCACGGGGCGCCGTCGCTGGGGTTCTCCATCATCGACGTGCGGCACAAGCTGCGGCCGGAATTCGAGGGCCGGAGCGGCCCGGAGCTGGTGGAACTTAAGAGGGCCGGCGTGGAGATCCAATATCGGCTCGAGGTGCCGCTCATCGCCTACTGCGGCGATACGGCCGAGGGGCAGTTCCTGTCGCTCGAGCACGTTCGGCGGGCGCGGGTGCTGATCATCGAGTGCACCTTCTTCGAGGACGACCATGTGCGGCGGGCACGCGAGGGTTACCACCTGCACGTCCGCGACATTGCCCGTATCCTGCCCAAGATCGAGAGCGAGTTCATCGTGCTGACGCACCTCAGCCGCCGTACGTCGCTGCGACACGCCCGACAAATGCTCACCCGGCTGCTGGACGCATCGGTGCTGTCGCGCGTTCGTTTCCTCATGGAGGGCCGCCGCGCTTCGAACCGGCCCGCCCCGCCACCGCCGGCGGACGACCAGCCGGCCGCGGACTGATCCGGCGGAGCCACTCGCGTCCGGCGTCCGCAACTGAATTCGACGTTCGAAAACCGGTGGTCGCCGGCGCGGCTCGCGCGGTACCCTGCCCGCCATGACGATCGCACCCAGCCGGCGGGAGATGTTGCGGGCCCGCCGCTCGCGCGATTCCGCGTATGACGGCGTATTCGTGGTCGCAGTGCGCACGACGGGTGTCTTCTGCCGACCATCGTGTCCGTCGCGGGCGGCGCGGACCGAACACATCGAGTTCTTTCGGGACCCCGCATCGGCCGAGCGGGCCGGCTACCGACCATGCCGGCGATGCCGGCCGCGCGAGTCCGACGGCGGCGCCCCGGAGTGGCTGTCGAGGCTGCTGGAACGGCTGCGACGCGAGCCGGGGGCGAGGTGGAGCGACGCCGATCTGCGAGCGGCCGGTGTCGAGCCTTCCCGCGCGCGGCGACACTTCCGGCGGCGCTTCGGAATGACCTGGCAGCAGTACGCGCGCCGCTGGCGACTCCTGGAGGCTCAGACGATGCTGAAGCGAGGCTCGCGCCTGTTCGAGGCGGGCCGCGCGGGCGGGTATCGCTCCGACAGCGGTTTTCGCGATTCATTCTCGGTGGCCTTCGGGCGCACGCCACGCAGGGCGCGCGAGGTTGATCCCGTCGTCACCACGCTGATCGAGAGTCCGATCGGGCTGCTGCTGGCGGGAGCGACCGACCGCGGTGTGGCCGTACTGCATTTTGACGAAGGCCGCTCCCGCACCGACGAGCTGGCGGAGCTGTCGAAACGGCTGGGCGCCCCGCTCCTGCCGGGGCACCACGCCCTGCTGGATGCCGCGCGCCGCCAATTGGGCGAGTATTTCGCCGGCAAACGGCGCCTGTTCGACCTGCCGCTGGACGAGCGCGGCACGCCATTCCAGAAGCGAGTGTGGCGGGCCCTTCAGGCGATCCCGTACGGCCGGACGTGCTCGTATGCCGACATCGCCCGAGCGGTTCAATCGCCCGGAGCCGTGCGCGCGGTGGGACAAGCCAACCATCGCAACCGGATCGCGATCATCATCCCTTGCCACCGCGTGGTGAATGCGAACGGCCAGCTCGGCGGCTACGGCGGCGGCCTGTGGCGCAAACAGTACCTGCTCGACCTCGAACGCGGCGTTGCGCGCGTGGAACTATAATCGGCCCGCGCGCCGCCGCCCGGCCAAGCCGAGCCGGTGCATGCGCGACTGGAGACCCTATGATGAAAGCCGTTGTCGTGCCCGCCGCGCGGGCTCGCTGGGAAATGCGTCAGGTTGACACGCCCGAACCCGGGCACGGCCAGGTTCTGATGCGAATTCGCGCCAGCGGCATCTGCTACACCGACGTTCATCAGACCCACGGCGACCTGCCGGGCCGATTTCCGCGCACGCTCGGACACGAACCGGTCGGCGAGATTGTCGCCGTCGGGCCGGGGGTGCGGTCGCGGCGCGTCGGTGATCGCGTCGGCGTGGCCTGGGTGCAGGCCGGCTGCGAGCGGTGCGAGTGGTGCCTGCGCGGCAAGTCCAACTTCTGCCAGGAACAGCTCGGTACCAGCGCGCAACTGAACGGCGGACACGCCGAGTTCATGCTGGCGTACGCCGACGCCACCGTGCCGCTGCCGGACGGGCTGAGCTATGAGCAGGCCGCGCCCATCTTCTGCGCCGGCTACACCGTCTGGTCGGGTCTGCGCTGGGCCGACCCGCAGCCTGGTCAGCGCGTCGCCGTGGTCGGGGTGGGCGGGCTCGGACACCTGGCGGTGCAATACGCCCGGGCGGCCGGCTTCCACACCATCGCGATCTCGCGCTCGCCGGACAAGGACGCAATGATTCGCGAGTTGGGCGCTGACGAGATCGTCCGCGATGGCAAGGGGCTCGCGGCCGCCGGCGGCGCGGACGTGGTGCTGGGCACGAGCAACTCGGCTGACGCGATGGCCGACACGATCCAGGGCCTCCGGCCGGACGGCACACTGGTCCTGATGGGCTTCGAGAACAAGGCGTTGGCGGTGCAACCGGGCGACCTGATCCTGAAGCGGATCCGCGTGATCGGCAGTCAGCAGAACGGCCCGGAGTATCTCAAGGAGGCGCTGGACATCGCCGCGCGCGGCAAGGTGCGGGTGCTGACGGAGACCTACAAACTAGATGACTTCGCGAAGGCGTACGAGCGTGTGGCAAGCGGACAGGCGCGCTTCCGCGCCGTGCTGCTGCCGTAGTCGTGCCAGGCGCCGCCGGCCGGCGGCGAGCTCGTGACCGGCGGCTTGCCCATGCCGGGGGCACCGCGTAGCATTCCAACGCGTCGCGGAAGCCGGCGCATCGCCAAGGGAGCGCATGTACCCGACGCTGTTTCGCATTCCCTTCCTGCCCGAAGCCTGGGCCGACATCAAGAGCTACGGCTTCATGATGATGGTCGCCTTCCTGGGCGGCATCTGGCTGGCGGCGCGGCGGGCCACGCGGGTCAAGGCCGATCCCGACGTGGTGCTGAACATGGGCTTCATCGCGCTGATCGCGGGGGTGGTCGGGGCCCGGCTGTTCTTCGTCATTCATTACTGGGACACGCGCTTCGCGAACCGCCCCAACCCGTTGCTGGCGGTGTTCGACGTGCGCGGCGGCGGCCTGGAGTTCTGGGGCGGACCGCTGCTGGTCATCCCTGCACTCATCATTTACCTGCTCTGGTCCAAGCAATCGATCCGCTGGTATCTCGACATCACCGCGCCGTCGCTCATGTTCGGCATGGCGATGGCACGCATCGGCTGCCTGCTGAACGGCTGCTGCTGGGGCTCGGTGTGCGTCAACGAGCACGACCCGGCGCGGCAGGAAAAAGGGCTGCCGTGGGCGATCCGCTATCCCTACGGCAGTCCGGCCATGATTCAGCAATTCGAATTCGGCCAGATCGAGCTGCCCAAGCAACTGCTGTTCTACCTTCCGACCGGCATGGCCATGCCGATGCTGGCCGAGCAGGTCGAGGCCACGCGCGAGCAACTGGACGGACCAGCCCGCGACCTGCGCCGCGCGCAGGAGGACCTGGCGGCGGCCGAGCGCAGCGGACAGGATGCGTCGAGAATCGAGCGGCTCAAGGCCCGCGTCGAGACGCTGACGCAGGCGGCCAAGGCCAACGACGAGCGCTACCAACTGCTCTACAAGCAGTGCCGGCAGTACGGCCTGTCGCCGTCCGAGCTGCGCGACCTCTCGCGACATTTCCGCTCGCGCCCGGCGCATCCGACACAGGTCTATGCCGCCATCACCGGGCTGGTGCTCTACTGGCTGCTTGACACGCTGTTCTACTATCGCAAGCGGCACGGCGTCGTGCTGGGGTGGATGCTGATCCTGTACTCGATGGCCCGCATGCTTGAGGAGGCCATCCGACAGGATAACCCGCTGGACGCCGTCGGCCTGTCATGGTCGAGCATGGTCAGTGTGGCGATGATCGTCAGCGGCCTGCTGTGGCTGGCACTCATGCGGGCCCAGCCGCTCAAGAGCCCGCGAGCCGTCCGGTTCGAGCTGCCCGAGGACACGCAGTCGCCGGCCGCCGCCGGTCATGGCGGCTGAGCCGCCGCCGCTCGCGATCCCATGTTTCGGAACGCGCCCATGTCCCGCAGCCACGTGCGCATGATCGGGCTGTTGTCGTCGACACTGGCAGTCGCCACCGCCTCGGCCGCGGAGCCCGCGCGCGGCCGCGCGTACCGCCTGCGCAACGACACATCCGACCGGCGGCTGACGGTCTACCGCATCGACCGCACACTGCGACGCGGCAGCGCGGGCGGGCGCGACCAGGTCAGCTACATGCAGGCCTCGGAGTGGATCCGGCTCCAGTTGGCGCAGGGCGAGCGGAGTCCGGCGCGGCTGGTGCAACTGGTGAGCGATCGGGCGCCGGACTCGCACCGCGCCCGCGGCCCGAATGACGACGCGGACGATCCGCCAATCCTCAGCGCCTCGGCCGGTTCGGCCCGCATCGCCACCGATGAATGGTCGGCGCGCGACGCGCCGGTCACTGTGCCGCTGGTCGATGCCGCGCAGCAGGCGGCCCTGACGGCGCTGCTAGACTTCGCGCACTGGCCGGATGGCGCGCGGCGAGTCGGCGATCAATGGGAGAACCAGCTCGAGTCGACCGGCTTCGACGGCGTGCAGAGGCTGACCCTGCGTGATGCGGCGCGGCGCGATGATCGCACCCTGCTGATGATCGAACTGTCGGCTGTCGGGCGATTCGTCGGCGAGGCGGCCGGCGGCGGGGCGACGTTTGATTCGGCCGATGCCCGCACCGTCTGGCACTTCGGCCGCAATACCCTCGACTCGCTCAGCGGGCGCGCCGCGTGGCACAAGGGCGACGGCGGCGACCGCCAAGACTTCGAGTTGCTGGTCGAGGCCCGCCTCGTCCGGCACGAGGTGCTGTCGATCGACGCGGCGAACGAGCAGATTGATCAACTCAACGAACTGGGTGAGATCCTTCGCAACCGCCGGGTCGGCCGAACGGTCGACGCGCGCGCCGCCTGCCAGGCGTATCTCGACAAGTGGCCGCGGAGCCTGTGGCGGCCGGCGCTGGAGCACCTGTTGGCCGAGATCGACCCCTCCCGTCATCCCTCGCTGATCGAGGCCGAGTTTCGGATGCAACTGGCGTCCGTTCTGAGGGACTGGCGTTCAGCGCAGGACAGCGGCGATCGCCAGGCCATTGATCGCACGCGAGCGGCGCTTCAGCAGGTGGCGCTGGGCAGCCGAGACCAGCTACTGGGGCTGCTGGAGCATCCGGGCGAATCGACGCGGTCGGCGGCGGTGTTCGTGCTGGCCTTCGGAGACCACGACGATGACGTCGACGTGCTGCAGCGTCGCACGCGCGATGAGTCCCCCAAGGTGCGCGTCTGGGCGCTCTACGGCCTGGCGGCGCGGCGCAGTCCGCGCACCGACCCCGCGGTGCTGGCGGCGGCGCTGTCGGATGAGGACGCGGGCGTTCGGGCACGGGCGTGCGAGGCGGTCACAGCGTGCGTTCCGCGGAACTCGGCGGCCATGCCGCGGCTGAAGGACCGCGTGCTGACGATCCTGCGCGAGGACGGGCGTGATTCCACGCGACTGGCGGCGGCGTCCGCGATGGAAGCGCTGGCGACGGCCGATGACGCGCCGCGGCTGCGCCGCTGCCTCAAGGCGGAGCCGAATCGCAGTGTGCGCGCGCGGATCGAGCGGACGCTGGCGCGGGTCGAGGCACGATCGGCCACCAATCCGCCGGGATGATGGCGACAGAATTCACCTGGCATCATCCATCGATTTGCTGGTGCGCTTCGCCGCGTCGCGATCGCCGCTGTCACTCGCCGAGGCGTTCGGGCATGTCGGCCAGCACAAAGGAGGCGACCGCCATGGTCGCCACGCAGTCTCGCAGGTCCTTCGGATCCACCTTGTCGAGTGTGTCGGCCGGCGAGTGGTGGTAGTCGAAGTACCGCGAGCCCTCGACCTCAAAGCTCAGTTGCGGCACGCCGGCGGGGCGCAGGGTGGAAATGTCTGCCCCGCCGCCGCCGACCATGCCACGCACTTGCAGACGCGGCGCGAGCAGCGCCAAAATCGCGCTGAGTTGCGCGGCGGCTCGATCGTTGCGGGTGGCGTCGAGCATGCTGACGCCCAGTCCGACGGGCGCGAAGCAGCCCGAGTCGGCCTCGATCGCCGCAACGTGGTTGGCCAGTTCGGCCGCGTGCGTCTCGGCGTACGCCTTCGCGCCGCCCAGACCGTTTTCTTCGTTCGTCCAGAGCACGACGCGAATCGTGCGCCGCGGCGTCAGGCCCAGGCGCCGCAGCAACCCGGCCGCCTCCATGGCGATGACGCAGCCGGCGCCATCGTCGTGGGCGCCGTGGCCGGCATCCCACGCGTCGATGTGACCGCCGATGATGACCATTTCGTCGGGCCGTTCGCGGCCGCGCAGCTCGCCGATCACGTTGGCCGATTGCGCCGGCGGATCGTCGCGAGCTTCCATCTTCAGGCGCACGACGACGCGGATGCCCCGGGCCGTCAGGCGGGCGATGTGCTCGGCGTCCTCGACCGTCACGGCGGCGGCCGGGATGCGGCGTTTGCCCTCGGCGTAGTTCATCGCACCGGTGTGGGGCGTTCGCAGACTGTGAGCCGTCACCGAGCGGATGAGGCAAGCCACCGCGCCGCGGTCCGAGGCCAGGTCCGCGCCCTTGCCGCGGAAACGGACCGCCTCGCCGTAGCCGGCGCCGCGCTGCGGGTCGTAGGGTCGCATGGGATTGTTGAACAGCACGATCTTGCCGGCCGCGCCCGCGCCGAGCCGCTCAAGCTCGGCCTCGTCGCGCACCACGACCACCTCGGCTGTGATGCCCTCGGGCGGCGTCGCGATTGACCCGCCCAGTCCGAGCATGACCAGCTCCTGCGGGCGCGGCGAGATCATCTCGAGCGATTCGCGCCCCCGGACCCAGTGGCGAACGGTGACCGGCTCGAGGCGGACGTTGTCGAGTCCATCGTTCCGCATCTGGTCGGCGGCCCACCGGACCGCCCGGTCGAGCTCGGCCGAGCCGCTCAATCGGTGGCCGATGTCGTCGCACAACTGCTCGAGTTTGCGCCAGCCTTCATCGTTGCGCTCGGCGGCGTCGAGAATCCGCGCGGCCGTCGCGGCATAGTCGCGCCGCATGCGCGCGGCCAGCGACGCGTCGACCGGCACGGCTCGGCGGCGCTCCACGTCGGTTCGAGGCTCCGCGCAGCCGCACAAGCAGGCGACGGCCAGGGCGAAGAAACGTCGAGTCATCCCTCACACTCCTGTTGGCACTTACCCGGCATGGGCCGGGATGGGCGGCGTATGCTACCCGCTCACCGGCCGACCGCACGCGCGACTTTCGGCCGGTACATCGCAACGCGCGGCGATTACACGATTGCGGGCGGCCGAAGATTGCGGTAAGACGCCAGCTTATCGGGACCTGTAGGCCCAGGATCATGCTGAGCAACCTACCCAGCGTACGCCGCAAGCTGGTGGAGAACCTGAAGCGCGTCCGCGACCGCGTGGAGACCGCCTGCCAGGCCGCGCGCCGGCCTCCCGGCGATGTCAGGCTGGTGGCGGTCACCAAGTACGTCGAAATGGATGTCGTCCGCCAGTTGCTCGAAATCGGGCACCTGGAGCTGGGCGAGAGCCGCGCTCAGCAGCTCAACCAGCGCGCCGGCATGCTTCACGAACTGACCGAGCGGCGAATCGTGCTGGCCGGGCGGGTCGACAAGCCGCCCGCGCGGCCGAACTGGCACATGGTCGGCCACCTGCAACGCAACAAGGTCAAGCTGGTACTGCCCTGGGCGTCGCTGATCCACTCGGTCGACAGCCTGCGCCTGGCCGAGGAGATTCACCAGCAGGCGGCCGCCACGGGGCGCACCGCCGATATCCTGCTCCAGGTCAACGTCAGCGAGGAACGGTCGAAGTTCGGCGTGGCGGTCGGAGCCGCGCCGCACCTGGCCGAGCAGTTCGCCGCGTGGCCGGGCATCCGCCTCTGCGGGCTGATGACCATGCTGCCGGCCGACGCGAGCCAGTCCGAGCAGCGACTGTACTTCGAGCGGCTGCGCGATGTCTTCGACGACATGGTCAGCGAGAAGGTGGTCGGACCGGCCTTCCGGCACTTGTCGATGGGCATGAGCACCGACTTCGAATCGGCGATTGCCTGCGGCAGCACAATCATTCGGATCGGCACGGCGCTGTTCGCGGGGCTGATGAACCCGCAGGCCATGATTCCCGATGAGCCCGAGTAGGCGGCGTGGGCGTGGACCTGTTCGATTTCTGGCGCTGGTTCCTGGCGACCGCGTGCACGATCTACGCCGTCATCGTCTCCAGTCGCTGGGTCGTTCACACCCTGCGTTACCTCTCGGGTCGCGAGCGAACCACCAGCCTGCTGCGGCGCTACCTGGTCCTGCAAGCGTTGCGGCTGCGGCTCGATGGTTTCGCCCGCGAGCTCGGGCTGATCGTCTTCTGGGCGTGCCTGCTCGTGGTCATTCTGAGTATCGACGCGGCCGTCATGGCGCGCTGACGAAGCCCGCGCGGCGACCATCATGACGACCCTGCTGACCGTACTGGCCGTGCTGCTCGCCCTGGCGGCCGTGATCTGGGCCAGCCGGCACCTCGAAATCAACCGGGCCGATCGCCGCCTGCCGCCCCTGCACTCCGGCCTCTACGCCGGCGAGCGCATGGCGACGCCGCCGCGCGTCAGCGTGCTGGTCGCGGCAAAGGACGAGGAGGCCGTCATCGAGGCCTGCGTGCGCTCGTGGCTGGCCCAAGACTATCCGGACTTCGAACTGATCGTCATCAACGATCGCTCGACTGATCGCACGGCGACCATCATCGACCGCCTCGCGGCCGAGGACCCGCGCATGCGGGCGCTGCACGTCACCGAACTGCGGCCCGGCTGGTTCGGCAAGAACAACGCCATGCGCGAAGGCGTCGAGCGGGCCGGTGGCGAATGGCTGTGCTTCTCGGACGCCGATTGCGTTCAGACCTCTCCGCGCACCCTGACGGTGGCGCTGCGCCATGCGCTCGAGACGCGCACCGAGTTTCTGTCGATCCTGCCGTTGCTCGACATGCACGGCCTCTGGGAGCAGATCATCCAGCCGGCGTGCGGCGGCATCATGATGCTGTGGTTCAACCCCATGAAGGTGAACGACCCCGCGCGTCCGAACGCGTACGCCAACGGAGCTTTCATGCTGATGACGCGGTCCGCCTACGAGGCCCTGGGCGGGCACGAGCCGGTCAAGACCGAGGTCAACGAGGACATGCACATGGCCCGCCGCGCCAAGGCGATGGGCCTGCGGCTGCGCGTCGTCACCAATGCCGACCTGTACCGCGTGCGCATGTACAACAGCTTCGCCCAGGCGTGGCGCGGCTGGAGCCGCATCTTCTACGGCTGCTTCGGGACGAGGCGCCGGCTGATGGTCTCCCTGCTGGTCATTCTCTACATGAGCCTGCTGCCGTGGGTCACCCTGCTGGCGGCGGGCGTCGCCTGGCTGGCTGGCAGCGGCCCGCGTCCGATCCTCGGCTGGACGCTGCTCGCGGCCGTGCTCGCCTGCGCAGCGCAACTGTCGGTGCTGGTGCGGTTTTACCGGATCAGTCGGGTCCCGGCCTGGCTGGCGCCGACCTACCCGATCGCGGCCGTACTGGCGGCGGGCATGCTCCTCTCCGCGCTTCGTCGCGTCGGCGGACGCGGCACCACCAACTGGCGCGGGACGGTCTATCGCGGCGACCGCGTCGAGAGCGCGCCAACACCGTCCGGTCGTTAGCGTCTCCCCGACTCGCTCAAGTGCGCGAAAAAGCGAACTCCGAAAGCTCGCTCGGCAGGGCGCTCGGGATGGTACAATGGCGGAGCCGGACAACCGGGCGGCGCAGCCGCCCGCGATCGCCGCTCATCGCGTCCCATGTCTTTGCGCGAAGCGGTCGGACGCTGGAAAAGAGGAGGGCCCCATGAAAGCCGGTTTCCCCATGTCCGCTGTCTTTCTGGTTCTCATTCCCGCGACGGCCCCCGCTGGTCCGCCGACCCGCATCGAGATTTCACCTGACGGCCGCGAGCGCATCCAGCTTCAGCCGCGAACCGACACGCCGACCCCCGCGCCGCGCTACAACGGCGTGCCCTACCCCGCCACGCCCGACTGGCAGAACAACATCCGCCGTCAGGTCGGCGGACTGGCCGCCGCGGACATGAACGGCGACGGCCGCGTGGACGTCATTGTGGGCTGCTACATCTCGAGCAGCTTCCCGCCGTACACCGACTGGGAGAACTACATCTACTACAACACCGGCACCGAGCTCGAGGCCAACCCGAGCTGGACCTCGGCCGACGAGCGGCACACCGGCGACGTGGTGATCGGCGACGTCAACCTGGACGGCTACCCGGACTTCGTGTCGATCAACGGCGGCACGGCCTTCTCGCCGTCGGTGATCTACTACGGCGGCCCCGGCGGCCCGGACAACATCCCCGACTGGATCGCCACACCGCCACAGGCCGTGTGGGCCACGTCCGGCGCGCTGGTCGACTACGACCACGACGGCGATCTCGACCTGTTCAACACCAACCAGGGCGTGTCGCCCAACCCGTATCGCCCGATGTACGGCTTCCGCAACAACGCCGGCGTGCTCGAGACGTCGCCAAGCTGGATCTCGGTCGAGTCGTCGATCCAGGGCGGCGTCGCATTCGGCGACTACGACAAAGACGGCTGGGAGGACATGGCGGTCTCGAAGTGGGTCAACTTCGAGACCTGCATTTATCGCAATATCGCCGGCGTGCTTCAAACCGTCCCGGCCTGGACGAGCGGCGTCACCAGCGGCGATCGCGGAGTGTCGTGGGCCGATGTGGACGGCAACGGCTTCCCGGACCTCGCGGTCGGCCGCTCGCCCATCATGATGTACGCCAACACCGCCGGCGCGCTCTCGCCGGTCTGGCAGGCGACCACACCCAGCTCGAACCCGCAGGACATGCGATTTCACGACGTCGACCGCGACGGCGACATGGACCTCGTGGAGGTCATCTTCTCCTCGGGCCGAACACATATCTTCCTCAACACCAACGGCGTGCTGGGAACCTCTCCGGCATGGATCTGGGACTCGCCGCTGACGGGCACGGCGGTCGCCTTCGGGGACATCAACGGCGACGGCTGGGACGACCTGATCGTCGGCAACTCGGGCCAGCCGTGCGTCTATGTGTTCTACGCGCGCATCCCGGTCGTGCCGGGCGACATGAACTGCGATGGATTGGTGAACCAGCTCGATGTGCCGCTGTTCGTCCTGGCGCTGCTCGATCCGGCCGCCTATGCCACCGCGCAGCCCAACTGCTTCCTCAGCCGCGGCGACCTGAACGTTGACTCGCTCGTGAACGGCGACGACGTGCAGGGCTTCGTTGCGGCCGTCATCGGACCGTGAGGCGCCGCCCGGCGGCGCTCCATGCGGGCCGCGGCGTGCGCGCCCTCGTTACAATGCCCGCCAGTGACGAGGGCCGCCGATGGTAACCATTCAGCACTTCATGGACGGGCGCTTCGTTCCGGCCGCCGGCGGCGGACTGCTGGACAACGTCGAGCCGGCCACCGGGCGGGTCTACTCGCGACTGCCGGACGGCGACGAACGCGACGTCGAGGCCGCGGTCGCGGCGGCCGAGCGGGCCTTCCCGGGCTGGTCGCGAACGCCCGCGATCGAGCGCTGCCGAATCCTGCTGAAGCTGGCGGACCTGATCGAGGCCGAGTCCGACGCGCTGGCCCGGGCCGAGAGCATCGACACCGGCAAGCCCCTCTCGCTGGCACGTTCGCTGGACATCCCCCGGGCGGCGGCCAATTTTCGTTTCTTCGCCACCGCGATTCTGCACTTCGCGAGCGAGTCTCACGCCACCGACGAGGCCGCCATCAACTACACGCTGCGTGATCCGCGCGGCGTGTGCGGCCTGATCTCGCCGTGGAACCTGCCGCTGTATCTGCTGACGTGGAAGATCGCCCCGGCGCTGGCGACCGGCAACACGGCCGTCGCCAAGCCCAGCGAGCTGACGCCCATGACGGCATTCATGCTGGCCGAGCTGTGTTGCAAGGCCGGGCTGCCGGACGGCGTGCTGAACATCGTCCACGGACTCGGCGGAAGGGTCGGCGCGGCCATCAGCGCGCACCCGCGCATCAGCACCCTGTCGTTTACCGGCGGCACCGTCACCGGCGGGCAGATAGCGGCCGCCGCCGCGCCGCGGTTCAAGAAGGTCGCCCTCGAAATGGGCGGCAAGAACCCCACCATCGTGATGGCCGACGCCGACATGAGCCGGGCCCTGCCGGCCGCGGTGCGGGCCGCGTTCGCCAACCAGGGCGAGATCTGCCTGTGCGGGTCGCGCGTGCTGGTCGAACGGCCGGCCTACGAGCGATTCGTCGAGGGCTTCGTCGCCACGACGCGGGCGCTGCGGGTCGGCGACCCGCTCGAACCCGGCGTCGAACAGGGCGCCCTGATCTCGGCTGCGCACCGCGACAAGGTCGCCGGCTACGTCGAGCTCGCGGTGCGCGAGGGCGGACGCATCGCCTGCGGCGGCCGCGCGCCGCCGACGCTGCCCGAGCGCTGCCGGGACGGGTTCTTCTTCGAGCCGACGGTGCTGCTTGACCTGCCAATCGGCTGCCGCGTGCTGCGCGAGGAAATCTTCGGGCCGGTCGTCAGCATCACGCCCTTCGACGGCGAGGACGAACTGCTGACGCTGGCGAACGGCACCGACTACGGGCTGGCCGCCAGCCTGTGGACGCGCGACCTGACGCGGGCCCATCGGCTGGCGCGGCGGATCGCGGCCGGCACCGTGTGGGTGAACTGCTGGATGCTGCGCGACCTGCGCGTGCCGTTTGGTGGCATGAAGCACAGCGGCGTCGGCCGCGAAGGCGGCCTTGAAGCGCTGCGCTTCTTCACCGAGCCGAAGAACGTCTGCGTCAGCACGGAGTAGCCGGCCACCGGGCATGTGCTGAGAGGCCGGATCGGTGGGATCAAGACCGTACGCTCACCTGACGCGGCGAGCCATTCGCCGGGCGTGACGGCGACGATGCCGTCGTCCCGACAGCGGCCCCGATCCTGGTCGTTCAACGCCAGCAGCTCCGTGCGGGAATGCCGCATCATGAGCGCGACGCTGCGCGCATCATGCAACGGGGCGCCCCTGACGCCGTGCTTGCGGACCAGCGAGATCCAGATCTCGAACGTCAGCAGCGATTCGGTGACGGCCGTCGCGCCGCGTCGACCGCGCTCAAGTCAACTGGCCGCTTCTTGCGGCACTGAATCGAATTCGCCGCGCTCGCCGGGTGGCCGTGTGCAGACGTTCCGAAACGCCGCCAGGTGCCGCCGGGCGGCAATGAGCATCGCGCTTCGCCAAAACTGCTCGCGCGGCCGCCCGCACGTCGGTGTGGACGGGGTCGGCGCGGCGGTATCATCGCCGCATGGACGACACCTTCTACAGTTCCGGCGCGGCCGAGCCGGTGGGCGCCTATCCGCACGCCAAGCGGGCGGGCAACCTGCTGTTTCTGTCAGGCATCGGGCCGCGGCAGCGCGGCCGGGCGGAGATCCCGGGCGTGACGCTGGACGCCGGCGGGCGCGTCGTCGATCACGACATCGTGGCCCAGTGCCGGGCGTGCTTTGAGAACGTCCGCCGCGTGCTGGAAGAAGCCGGCTCAGGCTGGGAGCGCATCGTCGACGTGACCGTGTTCCTGACGGACATGAAACGCGACTTCGACGCGTACAACCGCGAGTACGCCGCCGCCTTCGCCGGCCCCGGCCGCCCGAACCCGACCCGCACCACGGTCGAAGTGACGGCCCTGCCGACGCCGATCGCGATCGAGCTCAAGGTCGTGGCCACCCTCTGAGACCCGGCATCGCGAGAACGGACGCCGGCCGGGCTCACCGGCCTTGGCCCAGGTCGAGACCGCCCGCCCGCCGAGTGCGAGGTCAAAGGCGTCGAAGCGCTGCTGCTGAGGATCGCCGAGAGGCTCGGCCACGTTCACCGGTCAGGACGTTTGCTTCACGCCATCCCGTCCCCCGGCTGCGCTCGACGTCTGCGGCGTACCGTTCCGATCAGGATCCTGATCTGGCGCTTCCGGCCGCGTCGAACGCGGCCTTTCGACAGATGGCGAGCAGGCGCCGGCGGGTCCGGTCCGTCACCGCCGCCCCGGACGCCGCCTTCAGTTCTGCGATCAGCTCGTGATCGGCGCGAAGGCGCTCCACGCGCTTGCGGCAATGACCACACGAGGCCACATGGACCGCGAGCGGATCCGTCGTGATGCCGGCGAAGGCGAATCGTTCCAGTTCGTCAGGGGTTGGGCACGCAACGACGGACATGACTACACCTCCCCATATTCGGCATCGAGAGCTTCGCGGATCTGCCGCAGGCGGCGGATGACAGAGTGCTTGATGCCATAGAGTCGGTTGACGGTAACTCCGAATCGCCGCGCGACCTTTTCCGCCGGCTCGCCGCGAAGGGCCAGGGCCTGGAACGCGTCAAAATCCCTCGGCGAGACAACCGACGACGAACGCATCCGCTCCAGACACGCCTGCCAGCGCTCTTCGCGTTCGGCCTGCGCCCACGCCGAGTTCGGCACCTCTCCGATCTCATCCGCCACACTTTCCAACGGAAGATTCACCCGGCCGGCGGCGCGCTCCTTCTCGCGACGGCGATACTGGCCAATCGAACGGTTGGTCAGTGTCCGCAGATACTGACGAAACTGTCCGCGATCGGGGTCGAACGCGAAACCACCGGCCACGCTGCTGACGAAATTACGCATGACCACAGCGACGATCTCATCCGCCGCTTCTTCGCTGAGCCGGGCATACCGGGCCATGCGGTAGATGACCGGGCCATAGACGCTGAAGAACTCACCCCACGCCCTGGCCGCGGGGTCGTTGAGCCTCGCCAGCAGCGTGAAGCGCGTCGTGGGGAAGATGGTGCTGTCGGTGTTTGCGTTCATCTGTATCCTCGCGGCTACGCCACCGGGGCACCAAGGCCGCTCCACCGAGCCGACATTATACGCCGCAGCAGGGTGGTTCATTCAGCCCATGGCGCGCAGACAAAACATCGTCGGGGAGCCAAATCAGACAAGCGAGCACCAACCACCGCAGCGATGCGAAGACGAAGTTCTGGTCCGGGATCGCTGGCGTCCGCGTATGACGCCACAGCAGCCTGCGATAACCCAAAGTGGTGCAGAACTACCTTCGACCGGAGGGCGTCCGCAATCGGGCAGGTCACGAATACTCGACGACTACTGCTCCTGCCGGTGACCGCCCCTAGTAGAGCACCTATCTTGCGTCCGCATTTGGGCTAGGTAACCGTTCACGGGGCCAGTCGGTAACATGTTGTCGGGTAGGGACTTGTCGATTCCTGAGCTGCACGCAATTGCGTTCGAGCGCCGAAGCGTAACTCGTTGCTTGGTGACAAGTTACGTGAAAGCCGTGCGAGAACCCGTGAACGGTTACTGGGCTAGCAAGCCGCCCCATGAGCGATCGAGGCGCGAAGACGGCCCCAACGTCTGCGGCCCGGTCGACAGCTACACGCATGCGGCTACCCACGGCGCGTTCGAGCGTTCGGCGCAGATGGCTCGAGGCTCATGGCGAAACCGCACGGGCCTGCATCGTGTGAAACCCGACGCCCAGACTCGCCTGGGCCTGCCAGACCGAGGCGAGTGCATCACCCTCTACATATACCGCCGTCACGGTCAGGTCTGGGCCGGTCAGCGGCACGATTCGAAGCCGAACGATCCAGTTGAGGGGCATATTCCTGCATTCGAGCCGGATCACGGCAGAGCCCCCAGAGGGAACGGTGACATCTTGATCTGGAAAGGTCAGTTCAGCGCCGGGGTCGGCTGGGACCGGCTGGCCGCTGATCTGGGCGATTCGAACGGTGGGCGCGTCCCCGGCGGGCCACAGTTGTGCGATCGCACCGGCGGGAACCAACGAGAACATCGGCCCCGACACTGGAAGCGAAACAGCGTTTCCCTCAATCCTGATCCGGCCCGATCCGCCAACACTACCCGTATCTGAAATACCCCCCCCCGCGGCGTTCAATGTACCCGTACCGGAGATCGCCTCGGCAATGAGTCGAATCGCGCCACCACTTCCTCCTCCACTTGAAGTATCAACGCCGCAAATAGACCCTGCACCTGAACCACCACCACCAATAGCTCGAATCTGGCCAGCACTCCCGAGCGTGATTTGTCTCGCGGCCGCAATGAGAATTGCGCCTCCCCCCGCCCCACCTCCCTGTCGATTATTGGAAGATCTGGTGCCACTTCCACCCGAGCCACCGATCAACGGCAACACCTGTGCATTGCCATAAGTAGCGCCACCTGGTGCTCCCTCGCAAGTGTTGATCAAGCTCGTTGCGTATGCCCCACCTCGTCCCCTTAGACCACTGGCCCAAGGACCGCCGCCGACGCCGTATCCCGCCGAGGAGCTCTGTTGCGTTCGCGATCCGGTGCCGCCGCGGAACCCACCGGGGCCGGGTGTGGCCGGTCGCGCCGGAGATTCCGCGGCGTGTCCGGCAGCCCCATTGAGAACGATCGCGCCGTTGATGGTCACGCTTTCCGAAACCAGCCAGACCACCGGGGCATTCTTGGGGTGATTCTTGAACGTGACTGTGACGCCGCTGGGAATGTTGACGCTGGTGTAACGAAAAACGACCGCCCACTTTTCAGGGTCGTACACCCCGCGGCCGGGATTGGCGTTCGGGCCATCCCACGAGCCGGTCGGCGCCAGGGAGAGATCCACCTGGATGTTCGAAGTGGGATTGAACGCGCCGTCGGACCCGTTTGCTCCGGGGACGACGATGTCGCCGGGCGCGACCTGCGATCCGGCAAGGCACGACACCAAGGCCATGAGGACCGCCATTTGGCGATGGCGAGCGAGCGGAAAGAAACGGGACGAATGCATGTCAGGTCTCCTGCAAGTGAAGCCGCTTGTGCGGCACAGACAAGTTCTCATCGCGATTCGACATAAACCGAAACCTCGCGCGAAATAGCGTCGCTGTACTGCGGCGGCGGTTTCTCAACCAGGACGCTCACCTCGCGTGACACGGCATCGAGGTATGCGGGCGGCGGTTTCTCAACCAGGACGCTCACCTCGCGTGAGATCGCCTGTCCCAGCACGCGGAGGTTGACGACCTGCGACACACCCGTCAGCCCGGCCGAGTCGGTGGCCGTCGCGGTCAACTCGTAGGCGGCAGGCGATTGGGGAAGAGGCAGCAGCCAGGTGGTCAGCGAGCGACGGATGGCGGACACCGGAACGCCGTCAATCTGAAACCCGTAGGAGATGATACGAACGTTGTCGGATGCGGAGAGAATCACCAGAAGGTCGTCGCCGACGAAGAAAGCGCCGTTGTTCGCCGGGGAGGTGATGCTGATGGTTGGCGGCTGAGTGTCGGCCACGATCAACTGCTCGATCGGCCCCAGTTCCAGGGCATTCCCGCCGGTGTCGCGAGCGATGGCCGTGAATGTCACGGTCGACCCGGCCGAATTGAGCGGGACAGGCCAGAGGAACTCGAAGGGATAGTTGCCATCCACGTTGACGCGCCGACCGTTGACACGGAACTCGACGTTGCGAATCTGCACGTCGTCGGCGACCTCGGCGAGAAGCCGCACTCGGCCGCCCTCGGTGACGTCGCCCGAAGGGATCGCGGCGACGGAGAGCGTGCCGGTCGGCGGAATGCCTTGCACGTCGGTCGAGAGGAAGTTGACGATCTGGAGACCGGCTTCACCGTCGGCGAAGTAGGCCAGGCCGTTGTTCAGCCCGACACCATGGGCGTTGCCGGGAGTCTGGTATAGGGTCTGAAAGGTGCCGCAACTCGGTGGGAAGTTGCTGTAGACCTGAGCCTCGCAGTCCCCGGCGGCGCCCGCGGCGAGAATCATCCGGCCCGAGCCGGTTTCGGCCACGCCACGGACCGCGGCGAGCTGGATATCGAGGCAGATCTGGCTCATCGCCGCGGGGTTGCTCGTATTGAACGCTTGGACGCCGCCAAACTCGTTCGCCAGCACACGCCCTATCCCCACGCTCATCCGGCGTCGCGGAAACGGCCCCGTCCGCTCGTTGGAATGAGGAGCGCTGATCTGACCCACGACCGCAGGCAGACCGGGCGTGATGCTGAGGGCGTAGAGCGTGCCGGCGCCGCCGCTGCTGGCGGTGGTGAGGGCAAAGAGGTTCTGGTTGCTGACGCCCAGGTCATCGACAGAGTGCGCAGAATTTAGCGTCAGGCTGCCAAGATGGGCGCCGCTAACTATCTCGACGAGGTGGACGCGGCCGACACTGTCGCCGACGTAGGCAATGCCAAGTACGACTGTGACGCAGCGAGCCTGCGCCCCGCCCGGCAATGGGACCTGATGAATGATAGCGGCAGCGTTTGGCGTGGAGATGTCGATGATCGCCAGGCCGGCCGCGGCGTCGGCTACGGCGATGAAACTGCCCTCACAGTCGGCGTCGACGGCGGTGCCGGGTGTATCCACGCGCGCCACGAGGACCGGTGACTGCGCCTGGAAGACATTGAAAACGCTGATGCCCGCCAACCCATCGGCGACGATGGCGCGATCGTCCTTAACGCAGACTTCATGCGCGAAGCCGGGCGTGTCGATGGCGGCGACGACGCCGGTGGCGGCCGATCCGCAGGGAATGCCTTCGCAGTTAAGGCCGTCAAAGCCGCAGACAGGGTCGGTGCCGGCGAGAACCTCCTCACCGTCCGGGATACCGTCGCAGTCGCTGTCGGGATTCGTGGGCAAAAGGCCGATGATCACTTCGGCCTCGTCGACAAGCCCGTCAGAATCTGAGTCTGGCATGCCCAGGGTACTATCAAATCGAAACGGACCGATCTCAGTTGGCCGCCCGGCACGGGCCGACACGAAATCCTCCGACGCAAGCCGCATGGAAAGCGGGTCATAGATCATTAACTGAATCTGAGTACTTGCGGGAACGATTTGAATGACTTCCCCGGCCGATGTCGTCCTCCCTCGCACCTCACCGCGTGAGGAGACCAACAAAAAGTAAGCGTTTGGCACTATGGGCGCCGTGAGACTAATTACAACGGATTCGGTCTCGCCAGCCGTGCGCACCACGTCTGCGAACAGGACTTCGACACTAACCGCGAACGTCTCCAGGAACTCCATTTCCTCCCTCAATAAATTACCTTTAGTAACAAGGTCGATTGTTAGAGCATCAAGCTCCGGCGGTACCTGGCCGTCTCGCAAGGGCTCAACCGCGTCAAGTACCGCTACAATCAAATCTATCAGAGAACAGACAGCAACCAATGTTACTCTACTTATTTGATTTTGATACTCTTCTGCCAGATCTCTGAAAGTGTTGACAGTCGTTGTGGCATATCTAACAATGTGCAGTCCAATGCACACGATTCGCATCCATGATGGCGGGCACGAACCAATTTGAACCATGCGATCACAGATATTTGCCGCCGCAGATAGTGACGCCTCTAGGCAATCGAGGGCCGCATCCAATTGCCCGACTGGACTAGTTGAAAGGACTTCCGCGACACAATCAACCACGGCGGGCTTAATAGTGTTGAGGCTTGTGACAATGGTGCGCAGATTCGTGATGCTCTCGTTATTCACATATGCTTGTCGTAGATCGTCCGCAAGACTTAACAGGTCGACAGCGGAATTACCGCATGCCCGAGCAATTCGTACCCAGCGAGAGGCATTTTCAATCAAGGAACCAACACACGTCACGGCGGCCTGTCCGAAGTCACGGATGTTGCGCGCGTCAGATAAAACTCGACGAAGGCAGAAGAAGAACCCGGATGTCTGAGATCCCGGAGCGGTGAAGTGCCACCCCGGAGCCGGGATGCCCGCCCCTGCGATTGTCAGCAGGTATTGGGCCCCGGGATCGACCACCATCGTCCCGGCAATTTCAAACCGGCCAGAATCGTGATTGAATGAGAACAGTGCCGATTCGGCGCCGGGCGGCAGATTCTCCAAGTTGGGGAATCGCACCGCCGCCGGCGACATCAGGTTGGTGGCGTCGGTCTGGAAGGTGAAGACTACCGGCGGGCTGACGCCCGGCGGCAGCGGACCGGGCAGGCGGTTGGGCTCCACGGCCCCGACCCCCACAAAGGTAACGGGCTGACCATCCTCACGGAGAAGGCTGCCGGGCGGCACGCGGATCTCGATGCCCGCCAGGCGCGGATCGCTGGAGGTGATGACGATCTCTTGGGACACGTCGATGTTGCGCTGGAGGTCAGCCTTTTTCACCTTGGGCAGATAGATGTTGGGCATGACGTTGTCCTGCCCAGCGCGGACCCCGGGAAAGGGCTTGTTGAGCGTGGGATAGTAATAGGACAACGGCCCGTCGATGCCCTGTGTCGTAACTTCCGTGCCGCCGTCGATGTGCACAAAAAAGGTGCCCGCAGGCGTGTTCTCCAGTGTGTAATTGCCCATATTGTCGGTGAGGGCAAACACGGAAGGCAGTCCTTCAACGCTGATTCGTACGCCCCCGAGGGGGGTGTTCATCCCGTCGGGAAGGAGCTCGCTGGCGTAGATCGTGCCCATGACCCGCGTGCCCCGAATTGGCGTCAGGCTGAGCGTCGTATAGCTGAACTGGAACCTTCCCCCCGGCGTGTGGTCGGCGTCGGCATCGACCTGAAGCCCTGCATTGTCGAGAATCTGCGAGCCGTCCACCGTGACCGCGACTTCCGCGTTCCCGGGAAGCTGCTCGTTATAGAAAACGAAGAGCCGCTTCCTGCTGGTACTGAGGACGGTGCGCGTACCGATGGGTTGGGCAGCAGCGACGGCGCTGACGGCTGTCGCCGGCACCGTTTGGACGGGATTCAGGAAGTCGACGACAGTTTCGCGAAAGACATTGACCTCGCCTTCACCGCTGTAGGGCGAGGTCCCGGTGATCGTCGTCAGCACGTCGACGCGAATCGCAGCCAAAGCCGAGAGCTTACCGATCACAGCCGTCAACGTTGTCATCCCGGATGCAACTGGTCTGACCAGGCCGAAAGGCGTGACGGTGGCCACGCTCGTGTCGGCGATATCGAACGTCGTGCCGTGGCTGGTCACGTCCATTTGGGTGCCATCGGAATAGCGGCCGATGACCCGGAACTGCTGCAACATGGACACAGAGGTGAACGACGCGAACGACGGGTCGAGCTCGATTCCGATGAGCTCTGGGACGGGTTCTGGCTCGGGTACAGGCGCAGGACCGGGCTGCGGCGCTGGTCCAGGAAGGGGGGCTAATGTGAGCGCCTCAGCGCCATCTGGACCGGTGTTTGAGCCACAACCCGTAAACTGAGTGGAAAGGCTGATCGCCATGAGCAATCCGACGCCGGCAACCGCCCGACCAACTCGTCTTCCTTCGCGAAAAATCGTCATCCAAACACCGTTGTCAGAATCGCCGCTGACGGCGCCCAGCATTCATCGATTCGAGTCAGACGTTTTCGGCCTATTGTACGAACTCAGCCACCCGACTCGCAAGCTACATGCGCATGTAGGGTGCCGAACCATCTTCTTGCTGTGCGTGCACGAACCGCAGCACGACGCCCACCCGCGACGTGACGCCGAGTTTGCGAAACAGGGCCTTGCTGTGGTGCCGTACGGCATCGGGCGATATACGAAGCGCCGCGGCGATTTCCTCGATTCCACAGTCCCGGCACAGCAGCGCCGCCACCTCGGCCTGGCGATTTGAGAGACCGAGTCGCTTCACCATCCGCCGCCAGTTGGCCTCCGGGAGCAGCGGCGGCCAGCAGTGGTTGGTGCTTCCTTCGTTTGGCGGCGCCATTCACCGCATTCCTCTTGATCGTCCGAGCGGACAAGCGAGACCGCCGACCGCCTTTGTCTCCCTGTAGCGCTGGGGCGGACGGGTCTTTGCGGGATTTAGAAAAAATCCTGGCGTGACAACCGGCCACCGGGGCCAGGGTCGCGGAGGGGAGCGTGCGCAACCCCGCGACATCCATAGCCGCGGACATCAAAGACCGGCGGGAGGCACGGCCGAGCGGGCCAACAGCCCCGGGGGGCGGGGAGCGAACGGAGGGCGGTCCATTCATCCGGCAGGGACGCGCACTCGCGACGGGCGAACCGGCCGCCGGCGACGATGGCCGCTACGGGGCAGGCAGTGCGGCGAGGAGTCCTTCGAGTTCCGCCCGCAGCGGGCTGGGGCTGGCATGAGTGAGCGCGAGGGCTTGAGCGGCCGTCGTTCGCGCCTCGGCGAGCTGACCGTTGGCCTGGAGAGCGGCTGCCAACAGGGCGAGCAATTGAACCGAGCGGCCTTGCGTGCGTTCCACGCCGCGGCAGGCGACCTCCAGCGATTCAGCCGGGTCGCGCAGCTCCGCCGCAGGGCAACGCAGCAGCAGGTCGGCCAGCCGCCGGTATTGATCGGGGGTGGCGGAGGCATCCGTAACGGCGGACCTCCAGACTTCCACCAGCGCGGCATACAGGTCCCGCGACTCGTCATGTTGACCCGACTCCCAGAGCAAGCCGGCCAGCCAGTCGCGGGTATCGTTCATAAGGTGTGCCAACTGCACGTCTTCCGGCTGTCGGGCGGCCAGTGTTTCGGCCTGCGCAACGGCTTGACGCAGCAGGGATTCCGCCTCCGCCAGCTGGCCGCTCCATCGGGCGTATCGGCCTGCCGCACAAAGCGTCGTGACACGGAATGTGATCCACTCGCGGTCCTCCGGCTCGACACGAAGTACCCGCTCGATGAGCGCTTGCGCCTCCCGAAGCAGCCGGCTCGCTTCGTCAAGCCGACCTTCGTCCGCCAGGACGTTCGCCTGAAATTGACGCGCGACGACGAACTGGCGCTGATAATCAACGTTATTTGCATCGAGTGCGATCAGTTCTGATGCCAATCGACCGGCCCGCTCCGCGCGTTCCAGCTTTGACAGGTGTTCAGAACCCTCAGCGAACGGCCCCATGATCGAGGCCCCGAGCAGGTGCGCCCCGAGCAGGCAACGTATCCTCGCCGGGCTGGTAGGGTTCAATTCGAACAGCCGCTGGGCCAACCGAAGCCGCTTTTCGTAGTAGCCGGCCGCGCGGGGGTCATCGCCATCGAAGATCGCCGCGCTGCACAAGCGGTCGTAGCTCCAATTGAGGTTGTCGAGCCAGCGCACGTTCTGCGGATCAGCCGCGACCAGCGCCTCGTCGATGCGGAGGGCCTGTTCGTAGTGTGCCAGGCCGAGTCGGCGATCTCCGCGGCCGCAGGCGATATCCCCCACGCGGACCAGCGCGATGGACAATTCGGCCTGCGCTTCGGCGTCACCGGGCGTTTGTGCAGCGAGCTTTCGTCGTATTTCCAATGCGGCGGCGACCTCGTCGGCGGCGCGATCCCAACGGCCCAGACTCTGCGCGATGTCGGCCAGCCGGGCACGGGTCTTGGCGATGTCGGCCTGCAACTCGGGATCGTCGGTCTTCTCTTGCAGGAAGGCATCAAGCTGAGCGTATGCCTTCTCCAGCAATTGACGACGCGTTGTGGCGGCGCCGGGGAGTTCGGCCAGCGCGCTGTCGACCTGAGAGAGCGTGAAGTCGAGCATGTCACGGGCGGCACGGAACTTGGCCCGGGCGTCGGCGGCGTGGTGCTCGGCCCTGCGAAACAGCACCGTCACGCTCACCGCATAGCCAACTGTGAGCAGTGCGACCGCCGAGATCGAGGCGACGAGCAGCCGGTTTCGTCGAACGAATTTCCGAAGGCGATAGAACCGGGTGTCGGCACGAGCACCGATCGGCAAGCCCGCCTGATATCGCTCAATGTCTTCGCGCAGCGCCGTGACGGAGGCATAGCGACGGTCCTTCTCCCTGGCAATGGCGGTGAGCACGAGCGTTTCCAGATCGGCGTCGATGAAGGAGCGAATGGCTCGAAGCGGCTTCGGCTCGGCGTTGCGAATCGTTTCGAAAAGCTGCGGCCAGGGCTGATCGATGTCAAACGGAAAATCACCGGTCAGCGCGTGATAGAGCATCATGCCGATCGAGTAGACATCCGTCCGAACGTCGATCAACGACGGCCGGGCCTCCATCTGTTCCGGCGAACACCAGATGGGTGAGCCCATGAACATGCCGGTCAGTGTCACGGCGTCGGGGCCTTCACGCTGCGTCGAGCGTGCCAGGCCGAAGTCGAGGATGTGCGGTTGCCCATCAGCACCGACGAGAATATTGGCCGGCTTGAGATCGCGATGCAGCACACCGGCCTGGTGCGCCGCTTCGACGCCTCGGCAGATGCGAACGAACAATTCGAGCACCTTCTCCATGGGAAACGCCGATCGCGCGGACGAACCGGCCTGCGCCAGCGCGACCCGGTCGAGGTCGTGCACGTACTGATTGACCGGCACCCCATCGATGTATTCGGTGGCCAACCACAACTCACCCGAATCGAGCGTGCCGTGGTCAAGGATGCGCACGATTGCCGGATGGTTCAGCAGTTGCAACAGCCGCCCTTCATCCTCAAATCGCGCCCGCGAGGCAAGGTCGTCAAGCCGACTGGGCAAGATGAATTTGATGGCAGCCTTGCTATTGTCGGAGAGTCGCACGGCCAGAAAGACGTGTCCCTGTCCGCCGTGACCGAGCCGCCTGAGAATACGATATCCATCGAGTCGCGGATAATCGGCACCCACATCGCCTTCACGGGGCGAAGAGTCAGCGCCTATCGTTTCACGGTTGGGCCCTGCTGCGATTGCGTTAACTTCCATGAAGAGATCCCTTTACCTCCCCTACCGGTTAACGCAGCCGCGTGGGCCGAACGTGCATGGTACGACCCCGCGGCCTTCAAGCCTCGTTTCCACCGGCCAATTAATCACCTGTTAACAGCACGGCCGCGATACCCGCGATGATCGATCCTCCTCCTGTAACTCCCGCCCTCATACTGCGCCGACTCGGCTACGCTGCATGCCGTGCGGTCCGGGCGTTAAAGCGTTAAGCGATATCTCGCATCTATTTACTCAAAGTCAGCCTGGTTTTCAACCGCCTGGCGTGAAACATGAGAAGAATGGCCGGAAGACCGCGTGTCCTTCGGGGAGTCACACGAGTGGGAAACACGTCGTGATTGGCCCCCCAAAAAAAGCGCATCAACCGCTGTCATGACCAGCGGTGTGGCAAGTATGCCGCCGGGAAGATGGTCAGCGCTGAGTGTTCAATCCGGGCCAATGTTCACGTTCGGGCGGGCTGTTGGCCGAGCGTTGCGCTTGCGACTGCCGGGCCGCTTCGCGGCTACCCGCGCAGCGGCGCCTGCCAGATGTCGCGCAACTCGCCGAGCGGAACACGGGCGATCGCTTCGCTGGTCGTGGGAACATCGAACCGAAACTCGGCCGCGTGGGGCGGGACGTCGGGTTCGACCGTGGCGATCAGCAGCGACGGTGCCGTCCGCACCCGCCGCCGGAACTCGTCGTAGCGCTCCAGCCGCGGTTCGATCAGATAGAGCGCCGGCATCTCGTCGAAGTAAAACGCGCCGGCCTCCGCCCCCTCGCCACCCACCAGCAGCGGCGAGCGGTCGAGCTCCTCCTCCTCCCACGCCCAGTCGTCGAAACCGTGCACGTGCAGGCCGCGGTCACCGGCGATCGCCATCTCGGCCAGCGCCACCAGCAGCCCGCCGTCGCTGACGTCGTGGACCGCGGCCGCCAGCCCGTCGCGAATCAGCTCGGCCGCCAGCAAGTGGGTGCGGTGGGCGACCTCCGGGTCGAACTCCGGCCGGCCGCTGGCGTCGCGACCGGGCGGGCGCGTCGGCTGGCCGACAAGGTAGAGAGGTGCGCCGGCCTGCTTGAGATCGGCCGTCACGCAGCGGTGGACGTCGTCGACCAGCGCGACGGCGCTGATCAGCAGCGTGCCGGGGATGGCGAGTCGCGTCGCATCGGCGTTGAGCGTCAGGCCGTAGCGCGCCATGGCCGCCCGCAGCACGGCGGCGTCAGCCGGCTGGAAGGCGAACTCATTGTTAAGCGAGTCCTTGCCGCTGATGAAGGGCACGCCACAGACGCGGGCAGCGTCGTGGCAGGCCTGCGCGGCCCGCACCAGCTCGCCGAGCCGGCGCGGCTCATCGGGCCGCCCCCAGCAGAAGTTGTCGAGGATCGCGGTGCGGCGCGGGTCGCCGCCGACCGCGACGACGTTCCGTATCGCCTCGTCGATGGCGTGCCAGGCCATCCAGTACGGATCGACATCGGAGAGTTGCGGGCACAGGCCGCAGCCGATGGCGATGCCGCGGTCGGAGTCGAGCCGCGGACGGATGACGGCGGCGTCGTTGGGACCGTCCAGCCGCGGCCCAACCAGCGGACGAATGACGGTGCGACCCTGCACATCGTGGTCATAGACGCGGATGATCGACTCCTTACTGGCGATGGTCGGCAGCGCCAG